>Ga0209381_1000001_pt1 | contig 1309958 bp, 1110 predicted proteins | sample DewCreD2012metaG_FD_184111 | JGI IMG/M metagenome (GOLD analysis project Ga0209381, IMG submission 184111) | Hot spring sediment bacterial and archeal communities from British Columbia, Canada, to study Microbial Dark Matter (Phase II) - Dewar... ... | reverse complement strand
GCAATCTCAGATTTTGTCACACGATTAAATGTTTCAATCCACGCACGCACACGGCGTGCGACTTGAGTTAGGTTTAATCATTAGACAACTTCCTGGTTTCAATCCACGCACGCACACGGCGTGCGACTGAATAAGCTTGTTGAATTATATCCGGATATGAGTTTCAATCCACGCACGCACACGGCGTGCGACTACTTCAAAGTCTGATAATGATTCAGCACAGGTAGGTTTCAATCCACGCACGCACACGGCGTGCGACGCGATTTTATGTTGAGGCAATGCAAGATCAAAACGTTTCAATCCACGCACGCACACGGCGTGCGACTCTCCACTACGTTTACCGCCAATGATCTGGCAAATGTTTCAATCCACGCACGCACACGGCGTGCGACCTTCATCATCATTTATTACTGCTACTGCATCTTGTTTCAATCCACGCACGCACACGGCGTGCGACTGTAAATTCTTTCGGTTCAAAATCTGGTTTTGAGTTTCAATCCACGCACGCACACGGCGTGCGACCATCAATTGCTTACCCCACCATCCTTTTGCTCTTGTTTCAATCCACGCACGCACACGGCGTGCGACTTTTTAACATTGGGAGTATTGAGGATTATATTCACGTTTCAATCCACGCACGCACACGGCGTGCGACAAGAAGATAAAACATTAGGTGATAAGTTGATTGTGGTTTCAATCCACGCACGCACACGGCGTGCGACCTGCAGAAGGGTACACGGTAATCCATACGCTTGGTGTTTCAATCCACGCACGCACACGGCGTGCGACTTCTGTTACAAATTCAGTTGGGGTAAATTCTAATGTTTCAATCCACGCACGCACACGGCGTGCGACACCATTAAGCTTAAACCTTTACTTCAAAATCTCTTATCATATCAAAATCGCTTATATTGTTCCAAATTTTCTTTTCAAAGCTTTTCATTCTTTAAAGTATAAATTATTTAATAAGATCAAGTCGCTAATCTACCTAATGAATTATGTTCGCTTCGTTTAGCGCTAAATTATAAACGGATCATCTGCTTTCAGGTTTTTGCTAACTCCGTAATTTTCAACTCTATTCTGCCAATTTGAACCAAGAAAATAAAATCTAAGATTATCTTCTTCAGGATTATAGATAGATAGCAATTCGTGCTTTAAAATTTCCCACTGGCCAGGATCGACTATGCATTCGAATACAGAGTATTGTGCTCTTATCCCAAAGTTCAGACAGGTCTCAGCAACCTTCTTTAATCTTTTCTGTCCACTTTTTGTTTTTGTGGAGACATCATAACTGACTACGACAAGCATTTTTTTAATTTATAATTTATAATGAATAATGTAAAATGAACAATTAAAAATTTTTACTTTAAATAAAATGGAGGATATTCTTCTATATCGCCTCTGATATATCTTGCTAATAATTGTGCCTGAATATGCGGTAGCAATCCTATAGTCATTTTTTCTCCAAGAAATGGGTGCGTTATCTCCTCCTGCTTTCTTTTTTGATAAGCTACTAGTAATTCTTTTCGTGCTTTGTCAGATATTCGAACTTCCCCTGATTCTCTGAACTCAAAATCTTTAATAGAAACTTGTTTTAGATTAATCAGATTGAGCATTATCCTGTCACCAAGGTATGCTCTGAATTCTTCCACCACATCTAATGCAAGACTTGGTCTGCCAGTCCTGATTTGATGAAGAAATCCAACTTGCGGATCAAGTCCAACAGTTTCCAGGGCAGAACGTACATCGTTAGTGATTATTGCATATAAAAAAGATAACAGTGCATTTGCCGGATCAAGTGGAGGTCGTTTTGTTCTTTTATTGAATTTAAAGTCCTCTCTTTGTGAAGTAATCAATTCAGATAAAACAGAGAAATATAAAGTTGCACATTCACCTTCATATCCTCTTAATGCGTCAAGTGATTGAACATTCTGAATATTTCTTAACCTACTACCAAGTGTTTCAATAACTTGAGCAATTTCATCATTTAAATTATCCGGATGATTTCTTTGGTGTCTTTGAAGAATATGTCTGTAATTAGAAACTTTAGCAGCAATAATATTCCTTGCAATTTTCAGTGATTCAGGTTCACTATCAGCAATAGCATATTGAGCCTTTCTAAGCAAAACATTTCCCTTTTGCGCACCATAAACACGTGCAAGAAATTTTCCTTCGGTTGTCATATAACTTATTCCAACATTATTCTCTGCACAGAAAGCCATCAATTGTGGGGTAAGTGGTTTGAAACCGAAACAAACAATGTTTTCAATTGAATGTATTGGTGCTTGAAATGCTTTTTTCCAATTACCATCTTCGTCTTTTACTTCAACTACGAAAGTTTCCTGTTCTTTTCTAACATAAGCGTCATCTGAAGTAATGTATAATGTATTGAGATGTTTTTTCATTGCTGAAATAAATCCTGTATGTATCGATTTAGTTTCTTTTTATTCATTGCTTTTGGCTGACAAATGCTTATCAGTGAACAATTTCTGCACTTTGATGAATATTCAATTATGGGAACTTTTTTATTATCAACGAGTTCTCTTACTTTTGAAATTACATCCTGAGTTTGTTCTCTTAATTCAGTGGTAATTTCAATTATGTTTCTTCTTCTGATTTTTCCATAAAAGAAAGCTGCCTTTGAAATCTCAACATTTAACATTTCTTCAAGACATAAAACCTGAGCACAAAGTTGAACTTTGTCACTAATATCTTCTTTTGGCTCGCCTGCTTTGAATTCAACAGGTAATATTTCTTTACCTTTTGATGTATCTTTAAATTCAACTACATCGCATCTACCGACTATTCCATATTTATAAGAGTGGATTCTTAAACCGCGAACTGTTTTTACATCACCTCTTGTTTCATATGAATCAGTATCAACTTTTTCGTGAAGGATTTCGCCACGAACTGTAAAAAGGTTATCCTGCCAAACATCGTCAATGTGTATCAACCCACATTGACGAGGGCAGAAAATGTAATGCTGCAAAGCACTTATCATTATAAAATCATCTTCAGTGTACATAGAATATTTTGCGTTTATAATTTCACCCCTTTGGGGTTTTAATATGTTTGGTAATGTTATTATCTATAAATATTTCATTCCTTCGGAATTTCATTATATACTATTAACATTCTTTGTCCCGTTAGGTAGAAAATATTTAGATAACAATTAAAAAACCAATACCAACAGCAAAATCAAATATCACCCCTCAGGGGTTTTAATTAAAATTGTTATTGAATTCTATAAATATTTCTTCCTTACGGGATTTTCTTTGTCCCATTAGGGACATAATGTTTATAGAACGAATAGAGCTTGCCAACCTGAAGTCCCAAAGAGACGACATAATAATCCTCATTATAAATCAACAATCCTGAATGTTTCCGGAAAGGTTTTTCCATCAAGATAAATTTCATAATCAGAAAAACTGCGGGCAGGACCTTCACATATTTTTTTATGAGTAACTCTTTCAAACAATTCGTGAGCTGAATTATTTCCCAATGCTGTCTTATGTTTAAACACAATTAATTTTCTCGTATTCATCTCACCACGAGCGGCAGAACGATCGTGCTCGAACATATTTTGCATTGCTTCAAAAAATAAATTCAAATCATCATCATTAAATCCTGTTTGATTTGCAAGATGAGCAGAAATAAAACCGTGACAGCGATATAAACCATAAGGAACTGTGTATTTTCTTCCCATTTCAGAACCACCCGTTTCAGACCTTTCTTCAGTTGTTTTTGCAACTCTGGTTATGCTATGTTCTAAAGCAACTATTGGATCAACAGAGCGAGCAAAGGTGAGTTGAATAGGACCACGAACCTGACCAGCATTTTTTCCAGTTGACATTACTGCTCCAAAGGTTCTTATATCATAATAATTTTTACACATCCACATTCTTGCCGCTTCTGTTTTATCTCCTTTTTCCTTCTTCTGAACTTCTTCAACTTCGTGTGCCTGATCTATTAAGTTATTTAATACAGTTTTTTCTTTTATAAAAATGTCATAGGGTGATTGTTCTTGTTTTGTCATAATAACATAGTTTCTAACTTTTCTTTTGATGCAAACATCTGTAACTAAGCCGTGACCTGTTTCGGCATCAAGTCGTGGTAAATTGCCTGCATCAGGATCGCCGTTTGGGTTTCCGTCTTTTACATCAAAGTAAAAAACAAAGTCATAACGATTTTTAATTGGTTCCATTTTAATTCTCCTTTATTTGATCAATTATTGTTTGTTTCATTTTCTGATTTAGTTTGTCTCTGGTTATCCATTTCTGTTTTTTGGTGATAATAACCAATCGTAAATAATGCTTGATTCTCAAGAGTTAAATGTGCTGGAATTTTTATTGCTTCAAGTTTTTCAATAATATCTTTTTTCCATTCTTCTAACCTATTCGCTTCACGAAATTTACCGTCATTCTTAATTTTTTTGTAATGATAGCTATAAAGTTTCTCCAATATTGGTAATACACTTATTGGCGAGGATGAAAATGCACCAAAGAATCTATCTCGAATTCCGGAGTTAGGTTCTCTGTAATTATTGGACACAAACTGAGCCCTTTCAATCACTGAGAATAACCTTCCCAGTAGGTATCCTACATTTGTGTTGTTTGGATCGAGTGACATAGTAATCTCCTTTTGATTTAATTTTTGAATTCTGATTTTTCTATTTAAGCAAGCTTTTAAAATTGCTGCACGAGCACGATTTACATTTTGTTCTGCTCTTATTCTTCGAATGCATTGTTGAAGTAAAGATTGAGGATAAGGTGTTCCATCAATAATACTTTCAATCACAGCCCCAGTCAAGTTTGGCGGAACATTATCCATTTTGTAAGCGAGCGCAGTTGAAGAAAGGATTTGATAAAGAGAAAGATATTTTTGTTCTTTTGGCCCGTGTACTATCTCAAAATCCTCAAAATGTTGTTTAATGTTTTTACCAAAATCCTCAACAGATGGTGTTTTCCAGAAACGAACGGATATTCGAGCAGCATTCGGCGCAAGTCCTAATACATAAAAATGATTAGTTCTTTCTGAGGATAATTGACCAGTTTGAATTGCTTCAAAAAGTTTTTTGATTTTGCTAACTCCAGCATCAGGGTCATCTTTTTCTGCTTTTTGCATAGCGATAACCCAAGGGAAAATTTCTTCGGGATTTATTTCTTTTGCCTGTTTTTCTGACCAGAAAACGATTGTGGAATCGGCTATTGTAATTTTATTTGGAGATTCTTTTCCTAATAAGATATTAAGAGCAGTAGTGTATGCGAAAGCTGCACTTTGACTTACTGGTGAATTAAAATTTTGTTTTTTACCATAAGAATTAAATGGTGGTAGATTGTAAGATAGCAATGCAGCCCCTTGTGTATTTGTTCCACGTACACCTTTAATTGCAGGATGTAAACGGGCAATTCTATCTCTTTTTCCGGTAATCAAACATATTCCTTCAATTGTTTCTGAATCATCGATTTTGGTTTTGTTTCTAATATCATCACAAATACAACTTTGGCTTTCTTCATCAATTTTAAAAACTACAAAAGGATTTTCTTCGAGTATCTTCTCCCACTGTTCAGGATTCAGAGTTTGTTCTATTTGTTTAATCGGTTCATTATCAAGAAATTTTAACAAAGATTGAACTGAAGGAATGCTTTCTACATCTATCTCCTTTTTGATCCTCTCTTTAAATAAATTAAATTTTTCTTCAACATCATCTCTTTTTTTAGGATTTGCTCCTAAAGCGTATTCAAGATTATCCCATAATAAATATGCTTTTTTACCTGAAGTTCTTTTTACTGATTGTGGTACAAGAAATTTTTTTGCTCGTTTATTTCTGCCTTCACCTTCTAGTGTATCTTCAATAGTAACAAACTCACCTTTTTTATTAATGATAATTCGATAAGGAATTTCTTTCCATTCCCAACCTTCAGGTGCGATGAAGTTAGAAGGGTCAGATGCTTTTCTTTGATAATACTCATACAAAGCTTGTAATATCATCTTCTTATCTCCTCACTTGTTATAGGTGGAATTTTTACAACGCCGTTTTCAATCTTTGCCTTAAAGAACATTGGTTTAGGATCTTCTAAATCTGTAAAGTCCATATCATATAGCATAAAGCCAAGCTCTCTTGTTTCATCAATTGTTTTTGCTGGATTGGTTTCAAAATCTTTTATTAATTTGAAGTTGCAGCTAAACTCTCTGGTTCCAAGGTAAGGTTGGTTGAAGCATTGTCCCTTTGATGCACGTCGTTCGAAGATTGCTAAATACTTACCTGGGGTTTCATCTTTGCGGTACAAGTCTTTTTGTTCTTGCCAGAGCTTAAACTCCTCAAGGTAAAATTCTCTTTCTTCTGGTTCCATTAAAAAATCGGGAATAGCTTTGTGGTTATTATTTTTTCTTTCTGAAATTGGAATGTATTCGAGCACAGCATAAAAACGATATTTAACATCTTTAAGAAAATAACCCGCTCGTTGCTGGCGATTGTCTTCTATAATGATACCGCTTGATCTATCGGAAGCAACAGCGCCGACTTCATTTCTCCTAACCGAAGTCCACTTAATTGGATTAATAATTTCAATTTTTGTTGGATGCCAGCGGATTGCTGGTTTCCAGAAAATGGCTTCGAACACTGCACGAACTGCTGAGGGTGTTGGAACATCATAGCTCACTCTTTCAACCTTCATCTCGGGTCGCGTAAAGCAAGCATAATCTCCCCACACCTCAAGGCAAAACGGTTTGTGGTTTAGGTTGTTCATAAATGTTTCTCCATTCATTGATGTATTTAATTTCTATTTCGTACCTCGGGACTCGAATGTTTAGCTATTAAAATCTTTCTATAAACATTTTGCCTCTAACGAGGCTAAAATGAATTATAAATTGTAAATTCCTGTAATTCTAAAAACATATAGCCACTATAAGGCGAATATCATTATTTATTCTTTTTTAATCCCTTTAGGGATTCAATGTTTATAGAATAATATAAACAAGCCAATTTCAATTAAGTCCCATAGGGACGACATCAATTTCATTTAACATCATTCAAAATATATTTCTCATCAAACTGCACATTATATTTTTCTAACATTTCCATATATTCTTCTCTAAAAGTTATCTTTTTATGATGTTGTTCTTGATTATTTATATATTTTATAACCGCATCAATCTGTGAATGAGAAAAAGAAAATGCGCCATATCCAGATTGCCAATTAAACTTGCCTTTAATAAATCTTTTTTCATTTATCCATTTTGAAGAGTTTGCTTTTATGTCTTGTAGTAAATCGGGAATAAGTTGATTGGGCTTGTAACCAACAGCGATGTGTAAATGATTCGAAACCCCATTTATTGCAATTAGTTTGTGTCCGTTGTTTTGGATGATTCCAGTAATGTATTTATATAAATCATTTTTCCACTGAGGGTGGATTAATGATATTCTGTTTTGTACAGCAAAAACAATATGAAGATAAATTTGCGTGTATGTATTAGCCATCTTACACCTAAGTGGTTATTTTATATTTCTTCCAGAACATTTCATCACTAAAGGGACTCGGATTTATAGATTCTTAAATCATCCTATAAATATTTGGACTCTAAGGTGGCAGACTGTTCTTTTCTAATCCCGTTAGGGATTTGATGTTTGTAAAAACAATCGTTGAAAACAAAGAACAAAATCCCTTTAGGGATGATGTATTTCTATCTAACAATGTGAATATCTCAAAGAAATAATAACAAACAGTATCATAGAATGATATTTTTATATAACTCCATCGCCATAAGTCCAATCTTTTTCATTAACCATTAATCCCAGTCCTGGTTTATAAAGATTTTCATCGCTCTGAACCCAATAACCATTTATCTCTTCAATGTAATTCGCCTCTCTGATTTTATTGAATGTGTAAATAGGAACATTTACAATGTATCTCTGCAATTTTCTTAATAATTCTTTTGATGCCCCAGCGAATTTCAATTGATCAATTAATACTGTGCTGTTCTTATATCTTACAATAATACTCATTTGTTTCTTGTCATCAATCATATTAAACTTTTCAGCATACTCTTTGAACTGAAATTCGAAATTATTAGCATCTTTTATTAAATGATCGTGATAATCCTTTTCCCCAAATGAACTAAGTAAACCAGAGTATAGATAATTGAAGTATTCTGAATAAAGACTTGGTGTAAATTCGGTTCCCTTAAAGTTTCTTAAAATTGCTTTACCCGCATCTTCACTTTTTCGCAAGAATCCTTGAGGTGAAGGTGCTGGAGGGATAAATACATAAACTTTTCCACCTTCTGCTATTTTGTTTTCTCTGTTACATCTTCCGGCAGCTTGAGCTATTGAATCGAGCCCTGTTAAAGCACGATACACAACCGGAAAGTCTATATCAACACCAGCTTCAACGAGTTGTGTACTTATTACTCTAATTTGCTCGTTGTTTTTTAGTTTAGTTTTTATGTGTGAAATTACTTCACTTCTTTCCTCACCGCACATATAACCAGATAAGTGAATTGTCCCTTCAGGCATCAATTTGTGCAATGCTCTGCAGTCGTCTCTTTTATTTACAATGCAAAGAACTTGATCATGTTGTTGAAGTTTTTCTGCGATTTCATCCCAAGTTTCTGATTTATTGAAATCTTGTGGAATAATGAAGTTAACTCGCTTAAAATTTTTTGATAGTTCGTCTGGCTCATCAATTATTTCTGTAACATTCTCAAGTCCATCAATAATATTTGGTGCACTCCCTATTTTTCCCGTTAAAGCTGGTTGAGTAGCGCTCATTGAAAGAACAGTAACGCCAAAATTATTTACCAATCCTTTCAAAACACTTAAAATAGGTTTTAGGTAATGAGTTGGGATCATTTGTGCTTCATCAAGAATGATGACACTGTTAACGATGTTGTGTAGCTTTCTGCAAACAGAGGTTTTATTTCCAAGTAAAGATTCAAAAAGCTGAACATTCGTAGTTACGATAATTGGTGCATCCCAGTTTTCAGATGCAAGACGGTTTTTGTGGTTTTCTTTTTCGGGATCTAAGTTGCTATGGTGTTCTACAACTTGATCATCACCAAAAACCGATCTGAAAACCTCAGCTGTTTGTTCAATTATGCTGGTGTATGGGATTGCAACAATTATTCTTTTCTTTTTATGTTTAATGGCGTGTTCTAGTGCAAAAGCTATTGACGAAAGAGTTTTACCACCACCAGTTGGAACAGTTAGTGAAAAGAAACCAGGTTCTAAATTTGCTTTCTCTCTGCATTGATTTAATATCTCATTACGCTTTTTGTTTAATTCACTGTCTGGTTTCTTTTGATTCATAAACTCATCAAACTTCATCTTCAATTCCTCAATACTTAGATAACCACCTCGTTCTTTTTCATCCATATACTTTTCTGTATCAAGAAAATCAGCATCAACAAGGCAAGAAAATAACATTCTAATCCATAAATGAATTTGTTCATTATCGACATTATTATTATTAAAAAATGGTGGATTTGATTTTGGCGTTGGTTTTTCTAAAAATTGTTTTGTTTCTTCTATGGATTTTATCTTATCCAAGTCTTCAGTTATTAATTTCCCATTTTCATTGAATATCCTTTGAGTGAGTTGGGGAATATAATCCGGTAATCCTGTATGATGTCCAGCGATTGCATAAGCTAACACCTTTGCCATCGGTGAATTATTAAACTTTTCAAAAAGAAATATCGCTCCAGCAGCACTATGATTTGGTCTGCCAGCGTGTCCTTCTATGTGAGCGTCTTCATCAAAGTACCCAGTTTCTTTTCTTATGTACTTTTGCCAATCAGGATGATATTTGCCCAGATCGTGCAATAAACCTATTAACTCAGCCCAATCGCTATTCTTAAACTCCTCTGCAAATCTGGAAGCAAGTTTAGCTGTTGAAACAAGGTGATCTGTTAAAAGATGTGGTTCTGCCCAAGAATCATCCGGATTCTTTTTAATGTGGGCAATAAATGATTTAAACATAGAAGCCCCTAAAATTTGCTTACATATAAGTTTGTTTTTCTCTCTGCCTTACCCGCCAACTCGGCATCCCTTTTTCTGAAGCGTTATGAGGAAGGAATGTTTTAGATATCTTAAACCCATGATTATTCAAATTACCTTTAATAAAATAATTACGCTACCTCAATAATATCAATATGATTTTTATTAAAATGTTTTACACAAAACAAATAATAATTTGTCTTCTTAGTAGAAGCTTGTTGCCTTTGAATGGAAATCAATGATAACTAACAGTTGTTTCATAGGAAAATAGTAATAATCATAGCGTATGTGGAGCGTATGTGAAGCGTATGTGAAAAGTAATTATAAAATAATTAAATCGGTTTCATCTAAAGATTAAATAATATTTGAAATTAAATAGCATTGAATGGTTTTACCTGATTTTATCTTTCTTTATAAATATTTTTTCTCATAGTAATAATGTGTTGATTACTTTATCTTCGCAGCGCATTTTATAACTAATCTGAAAGTATTTATGGATGCTTCTCAAATTTTCTTTTATGCTCTTTTAATTTTAATTGTTATTTACATAGTCAGAAAAGTATTACTTTATCGCTCGGTCAGACACTATTCTCCTGTTGAACTGGCTGAAAAATTAAAGAAAGATAAAAACGCTATTCTCTTGGATGTCAGAACTCCGATGGAAAGAAAACAGGATTATATCAAAGGTTCATTTCATATTCCTTTGTACGACATCACATCAGAACAAAAGGAATTATTGAAATTCAAAGACAAGGAAATAATTTGTTATTGCAGAACCGGCAACCGAAGTCTCATTGCTGCATCTAAACTTTGTAAACTTGGATATAATTCTGCAAATCTTAAAGGAGGAATTATCTTTTGGAAAAAAGCAGGTCTGAAATAATTAAACGATGGGCAAAATTAATTCTGCCAACTGTTGCCGGAATTATCGGCGGTTATCTTTATTACTACTATATCGGATGCAACAGAGGTTGCGCAATTACCAGCAATCCATACACAAGTATGCTTTGGGGTGGAGCAATTGGTTTACTTTTAACTAACTGGAAATCAAAACCAAAACAAAAAGAAGAAAAAATTAACGAGGGATAAAATGAAATATGGATTTTCTAAAACAACTGATTATTCTTTTGAAGAAGCAATTCAGAAAGTCACTGATGAGCTGAAGAAAGAAGGATTTGGTGTGCTTACTACAATTGATGTTAAAGACACATTAAAGAATAAACTTAATGTTGATTTCAAAAAATACACTATACTTGGTGCATGCAATCCACCTCTGGCACATCAGGCGCTTCAGACAGAAGAGGAACTGGGATTACTATTGCCGTGTAATGTAGTTGTATATGAAAAAGAAGGGAAGTCAGTGGTTTCAATATTTGATCCAATGGTTATGGCTCATATTATTGATAATCCTGGTATGAAAACAGTTGCTGACGAAGTAAAGAAAAAACTTGAAAGAGTAATTGAAGCAGTATAAAATTTCTGAACCCTGAAACCTATTCAGATATTTATCATCATACTGATTGAATTTTAATAATTCATTGAAAATATCACTTAAGAAAGGCAATAAAACAATGACTGAACATTTAACAAAAGAAACATTTTTAGAAAAAGTTTTTGATTACGAAAAAAATCAGGAATGGAAATATCAGGGTGAACTTCCTGCAATAATTGACTTCTGGGCTCCTTGGTGTGGTCCTTGCAGAATGGTTGGACCAATTCTCGAAGAATTATCTGAAGAATATGCTGGAAAAATTAAAGTTTATAAAGTTAATACTGATGAAGAGCAGGAACTCGGTGCAGTTTTCGGAATAAGAAGTATTCCTTCTTTATTATTCATTCCTGTTGATGGTCAGCCGAAAATGGCTGTTGGTGCTTTACCAAAAGAAACTTTAAAACAGGCAATCGAAAAAGAGCTTTTAACACAAGCCGCATAAGTTTGTTTCATAGATGCCCCCTGAGAGAAGGGATTGTTCCGGTTTATGGAATAGTCCCTTTTTTCTTTTATGCTTATAATTGAACTGTAAATATTCCCGGAGAATCTTATGAAATTATTTTTTCTTATTCTGCCCTTACTTATCTCATTAACATCTTGCTGCACATCAAGTAACACTCAAATTAATAAAACCGACTCACTTAAAATTTCTGATGAACAGGTTGTTAATCCTTCATTTTATCAGGAAAAATTCTTAAAAGGAATTGATTTTTATGCAAGAGGCAATGAACCGAACTGGGTGCTTGAAATTGATTTTGAAAAAGGAATTAGTTTTTCAGAAATGAACGGAATTGAAATCAAAACTCCTCCTGTAAAAGGCATAAAAGCTCAGGATGCAGATGTAACAAACTTCAGAGCACAGATTGAGAGTGGTGATATATCTGTTACAATTTCCGGGATGGAATGTCAGGATAATATGTCGGGTGAAATGTTTGATTATAATGTTCGCGTACAGATAAGAAAGGGCAATGAAAAAGATTTTACTGAATTAAGTGGTTGCGGAAAATATTTATTTGACTACAGACTAAATGATATCTGGGTAATGGAAGAAATGACAGGGGTAGAACTGAAGAAGGAAAATCTGATGAAAGGTTTGCCAATGTTTGAGTTTCATCTTGCTGAAAAGCATTTCAGCGGGCATGCTGGTTGTAATCAGATTCTGGGTAAGATTGATGTTAAAGGAAATAAAATCAGATTCGGTAATCTTACATCAACAAAAATAGCTTGCCCTGATATGACGGTTGAACGAAAAGTGTTGCTTGAATTGAATCAGAATGTTTTTACATACAAGATTGAAAAGATGAAATTGACTTTGGAATCTGAATCAGGTACAAAAATGATTTTCCGGAAAGTTGATTAACAATCAGAAGACTATCTTCACAAAAGCACTTGCAGATAATTTCTGAAAAATAATGTCTCTCACAATTTCTGAGGGAACAAAAACTGTAAGATTCAAACTGAAATAATTTCCTTTCTTACTTATGTTTGACGGAGTAATATCATAGGTCAGATCACCGACCACCTCTTCAATAACTTTTACCATTTCACTAACATCAGTTCCGATTATTTTATAATCCCAGTTGCAGGGATATTCTATTTCAGGTCTATTGCTGTTTTCGTCAAGAATCATAATAAAATCCCATTTAATATTTCTGTTAAAATATAGTCATTCTTTATTTACAATATAAACACCGAAAATTATTAATAAACCGCTGAAAACCATCAGCAGAGTAATTTCTTCTTTAAGCAACCACCAGGCAGTCAGAACTGTAACAAAAGGTTCCAGATAAAGATAAGCTCCAACTTTTGCAGAATGCATTTCTCTTAAAGCATAAGCCCAGATTACATAAGAAACACCTGAACATAATAAACCAAGAAATAAAATGCTTATCCAGCCAATTGATGAAAGATTAATCACGGAGTTTACAGCTCTCTGATTTATATTGAATGGAATTATTATCAATGCCATAAAAACAAACAAATAAAATATTGTCATCAGAGGGGAATAATTAAGTGAAATCTTTTTGTTTATGATGGAATAAATTCCCCAGGTAAATGAACTCGACAAAACCAGAAGATCACCAACATTCGAAATAAGATTTATATTCCACGGATTACCTTTACCAATCAATAAAATTAAGCCAATAAAAGCTATGGCAATACCTAAAAATTTTTTAGATGACAGTTTTTCTTTCAGAAACAACCATCCTAACAGAGCAATAAAAACCGGTGCAGTGCCGATAATCCAACCAGTATTTGCTGCGGTTGTAAACTTAAGTCCTGTAATCTGAATCCAAAGGTGAAATACTGCAACTGCTGCAAGCAGAAGAATCTGTAGAAAATTATTTTTTTTAAATGAAAAATCTGCCTTTGTTAACAGGGCAATTATGCCAAGCAAAGAAATTGCAAGGATTAGTCGTAACGAGATAATTGTTTCAGGAGAAACTTCTTCAAGAAGTATTTTAGTTGCAATGAAAGAAGCTCCCCAAAATACAACAGCTAGTAAGGGAAGCAGGTAAATGTATTTTCTTAGTCGGGTAAAAATTTGGTTAACCGGTCAATAATTAATTATTTTGATTTTTCTGTCTTCTTAGCTGAGGAATAATTTTCCAGGTCATAGTTAATCAATCTATCAGGCATAGGAAGCTTAACTATTTCAACACCGGCATCAGTATAAAATTGTGTTGCGAGTGTATCGTGGAAATCAGAAAATACGACAACTCTTTTTATTCCAGCTGCAATCATTGCTTTAGCACAGGTCGTGCAGGACATATTGGTGATATAAGCAGTTGCACCTGTGGTATTAACTCCATGTCTTGCTGCCTGAATCAGTGCGTTCATTTCAGCGTGGTTAGTTCTTACACAGTGATTATCAACAATAAGACAACCAACATCTTCGCAATGAGGTTGTCCCGGTAATGAGCCATTATAACCGGTTGCCAGAACAAACCTGTCTTTAACAAGTACACATCCGCAATGCATTCTCGGGCAGGTTGCTCTTTCTGAGGCGAGCATTGCAAGTTTCAGAAAATATTCATCCCACGAAGGTCTTTTGTTGTTTGCCATAAATGTAAATGCTTCTTTGAAAAATTATGTGTGCAAATTTATGTGATTTGATTTATCGTGTGCAATATAGTAATAAGAACTAAAATGCGCTCAATAAAATATAAATCACCCTTGCACTGATATAAACAACCTTCACCGGATTTTTAATTGTTAGATCTTAAAAGTAGTGCAGACATAATTTAATGTATCAGTGCTTCCTGCATTTTATTGCTAAGGAATGCTCTCAGTGCATTCTGGGGTGAATCAGTAAAAGTTATCATAACCTCTTTACCCATTTGCTCAAGTTGATTCTTGATTTCCTTCGGAAGCCCTCTTGAAATTATAGCATCCCACTCGGCAACATCTCTGGCTTCGAGCAATTGGTCGAGTGTTTTCTCAGGGCAGTAATGACAATTCTTTATCTCCCAGTCATCAACATCATAAACGAGAAATCCACCTGTTCGTACAAAAGGATTGGCAATCCTTTTTCCACCATCAGTTGTATGAACTGCAATTTTCATGGCTCTTACCCCTTTTTTTAAAATTAATGAACTTTAAACGCCCATCTTACCTTTGGACGACTTTTTCTTGAAAACCTCCTGTGTTTGTGACTTATGTAAATTTTATCATATCCACAGTCGGGACAATTTTTAGGTTTATTTTCCAGATAACCATCAAATTCAACTTTGCAATTGCCGCAGATATAAATGACTTTTTTCATATTCATTCTCCGGGTTTTTTAATCTTCCCAATAATCTTTTTTGATTTGTAAGGTAGTGAGAAAGTTTCCCGCGATTATAGATAACAGAAAACAGATTAGAACCGACTAGTTCTGCTTCCTGAAGTTTGATTGACTGCATAAGAAAGCCGCACAAATCACCACGGAAGAAATCAAACTTTGCAGCACAATCACCAATTGCAAAAATGTCTTTATCAGAAGTACGGAAATAATCATCAATTAAAATTCCTCTGTCGTAGTCAAAAACTATTTTTAGCTTTTCAGCTACTTCAACATTTGGTCTGCTACCGGATGAAATCATCAGAAAGTCGCAGCTGATAATTTCTCCACTTCTTAGTTTTACTGCTTCAATTCTATCGTTACCAATAACTTCTTTGACTTTTTCATTTAAAATAACTTTACCACCCTGGCCTTCAATTATTTTTTGTGCTGATAAACTGATTTCCGAATCGAAAGAAGATGGAAGCAGACGATTAGAACGCTCAATAAGTATAACTGATTTCCCTTCACGCAGAAGTTCATCTGTAAACTCAACACCAATGTAACCACCGCCAAAAACAACAATCTTTTCGCATTTAAGCGCAAGTCTCTTTATCCGGTTTATACTCTGAATATCTTTATCAATCAGATAGACACCTTCTTTATCTATTCCTTCAATATTCGGTTTTACAGGTGATGATCCGGTCGCTATAACAAGCTTGTCAAAGCTTATAATCTCATTATCATCAAGAATGAGATTGGTTGCCTCGCGGCCCGTTATTTTTCTTTTCAAAAGTGTAATTTGATTATTCGAATTTGAAGCAAGATTTTCTGCTAAGAGCTGATAAAATTTATTGTCGGATTCCGGAAATACAAGTGCTATACTTTTATCGGGATATGTTTTGTGTGCTGAGTTAGCACAGACCAAAGCAGCTTCAGTTAGTCCGTAAATAACGATGTTATACTTCTGCATCACATCTCTCCTTTCATAATTTTTTAGATTATGATTTTTGCCAGAGAGTTATGACACAAAAGGATTTAATTCATTGGTAAGTATATTATGGATACCTTTGGATTAAATACTCTCCGGCTAAAGCACAACCGGAATATTTCATACAAAAAATTCCTTTTTTTCTTTTGGTTATAAGATAAAAAATTTTAGCACTTTATCAACATTATTCGCAGGTAACAAAGATCTGATTAGTTGATAAATGTAAACGAAAGAGGAATGAAAGTATTACTTTTTCCTGAAAGGGAATTGAATATAAATCTCAAATGAAAAATCAATAGCACTATTAAAAGAACAGCTCCAATCAATAGTGGAACAAGCAAAACAGAAACAGAAAGATATAGCAGGATATTGAACTGATAATTAATAAGTGCTTTACATTTATTTGCGAACTGAGTTTTACTTTTGGGTGTGAACAACCAAAACGGAATTGATAATATAGGGACAGGGATGATTGAGGTAATATATAAAAACCACATTAGATTAAAACCATTTTTTGCGTTTAAAGAAAATAATCATACCAAATGAAATCGATAGCGAAACAATCCAGAATCCCCACGGATACATCCATTTTATTTCTAACTCAGGGAAGTAATGAAAATTCATTCCATAAACACCAGCAAGGAAGGTAAGCGGAATGAATAAAGTCGAAATGATTGTAAGAACCTTCATTATTTCATTAAGCTTATTGCTTGTGCTTGAAAGATAAACATCAAGCATACCTACTATCATATCACGGTAAGATTCAATTGTATCCATTATCTGAATAATGTGATCATAAACATCCCGCAGATAAATCTGAGTGGATTGATTAATTATCTCGTGCTCATTTCTCTGCAGATGTGAAATTACCTCTCTTAAAGGCCAAACTGATTTACGAAGAAGAATCATATTCCTTCGCATTTGATGAACAGATTGTAAGTCTTCTCTCGTTGGTTGAACTACTAATCTGTCTTCAAGTTCTTCAATATCTTCACCTAATTTTTCGAGTATATGAAAATAGCTATCGACAATTGCATCAATCAAAGCATAAGCAAGAAAATCTGCACCGTTGCTTCTGATTTTAGTTCCGTCTTTTCTGATTCGTTCTCTTACCGGATTAAAAACATCACCTGGGTCTTCAAGAAATGTAAGTAAATAATTTTTACCAAGTATAAAACTTACCTGTTCATTTTTTATATCCTGATTTTCTTCATCATATATAAACATCCGGGTAACAATGAAGAGTTGGTCTGAATATTCCTCTGCTTTTGGTCTTTGTGTTGTGTGTACTATATCTTCCATCGCAAGAGGGTGAATATTAAAGTAAGACTGAATTTTTTCCATTAATTGAATATCGTGAACCCCTTCTACATTAATCCAGGAAACCTTTTCATTTTCTTTTGAGATTAGAATGTCATCAATATTATCAATCTGCTTTTCGATAAAAGAGTTCTGATCATACTCAAGAAGTAAAATAGTAACAGGTTCTTTTTCTTTTTCGCCGGTGTAAACGAGTGTGCCCGGTGGTAACCCGATTTGCTTTGGTTCCTGATCAAAAAGTTCAGTTAACTTTCTCAATTTTCTTTTTGTCTGAATCCTTAGTTTTTTTGCTTTTTTTCTAAGCATCAGAATTAACTTTCTCTTAGTACAATTTCTTTAAGTGTGTTTATCCACATCGGATGATCATTCAGACTTTCAACAAGCTGAACTTTTTCTCCACCGTGTTCTTCAAAAAGTTTTTGATATTCTATCCCGATTTCAACAATGGTCTCGAGACAATCTGCAACGAAAGCAGGAGAAAATACCAAAAGTTTTTTAGAGCCCTTTTTTGCCTGTTCAATAACAACTTTATCGGAGAATGGTTCAAGCCATTTTTTATCGAGTCTTGATTGAAAACAAACAGTATATTTTTCTTTGGGGATATTCAGTTTCTGAGCAAGTAATCTCGTTGTTGCATAGCAGGTTGCTTTGTAACAATAAATATTTTCATCAGTTAATTCCTCATCACATTTATGATCTGAACATGGTTTACCATCAAAATAAACTTTATCAACTTGTCTTTCTGGAAGTCCGTGGTAACTAAAAAGTATATGATCATACTCATTAAGATTATATTTTTTTGCTTGCTCAACTATTGTATTCAGATAGCCTACATTGTCAAAAAATTGTCCGACGAATTTGATTTCCGGTATAACCCACCATTTGCTTACAATTTTCATTACCTTTTCTATCACTGAACCTGTCGTTGCAGATGCATACTGAGGGAAAAGTGGGATGACAATTATTTTTCTGTAATTCTTCACTCTCATTCTATCCAGTACATCATCAAGTGAAGGATTCTGATAACGCATTGCAAGTTCAACTTCAAAATCATCTCCAAGTTCTTTTTGTAGTTTTTCCTTTACGGATTCTCCGTAAATAAGAATTGGAGAGCCTTTTTCCGTCCATAACATTTTATAAACTTCTGCTGACTTTGGTGCACGGAAAGGAACGATTATAAAATTTACAAGAAAAAATCTTAGTGCCGATGGAATGTCAATCACTCGTGGATCATTTAAAAATTGAAAAAGATATCTCCTAACATCTTTAACCGAGGGACTATCAGGTGTCCCAAGATTAACTAATAAAACTCCGGTTTTCATCGGTTGCATTTATTGTTATTGATTTATATGCAAATATAATTTTAAGTTTTCAAAAAAGGTTTATCAAAATGAAAAGATTGATAATAATTATTGCAATAATCTTTACGGTAACACATTGTGAGAGTAATAAACAACCCGAATGCATTTGTACAACAGAGTTTAGAAGTATTACCGTAACAGTTGTTGATTCACTAAATAATCCAAATGATTCACTTGATGTAAATATTGTTGATGAATTTGGTAGAAGAATTTCTCCGTTGAGTAGGCAATTGCCCTATCAATCCGGTCTTTATGTTGTAATTGATGATTCTTATGTGGATTACCTTTCAACCCAACCACTTTTAATTTATTTCACTGCGAGCGATTCAGTCGGTAGAATAGCTAACACTTTCTTTCTTGTAAATACGGATGAGTGCAAATGCCATGTTCAGAAAATCAGTGGACCGGAGAGAATAGTTTTAAAGTAAATCGTAGCTTATAGTCAGGTAACTTACCCGACACAATCTAAATGTTGCTGTTAAAAACTAAAGCGTTAAATAAATGTTCAAGGCAGTAAACCGAAATTGTCCGTGTTTTTATGTAAAAAAGAGCGGACAAATTGCCCGCTCATTCCTTTGAAGAAGTGCTATTGTTAAGTTCTCATTTAACGACTATCATTTTTTTACTGGATACAAACGAATCTGCCGTTAATTTATAAACATAAACTCCGCTTGGAAGAGCACTTGCATCAAATTTCACCTTATATCTTCCAGCTTCTCTGTATTCATCCACCAATGTGGCTATCTCATTACCAAGTATATCATAAACTTTAAGTGTTTGATGACTACCAACCGGCGATTGCCAACTTATCATTGTATTTGGATTGAAAGGATTGGGGTAGTTTTGGTGCAAAATAAATTGGTATGGATTGATAATTTCAACCTCAATTTCATTGGAGTATGTGAATGATCCATCAAAATCAACTTGCTTTAACCGATAACGAAGAGTATGAGCAAAAGTAGGAGTAAAAGAAAGATCATCAGTGAACGAATACGATATGGGCTCAGTAGTTGTTCCAGATCCGGGAACGAAACCGATGGCTTTCCATTTATTGTCATCCCTGTTGAAACGAAGAATCTCAAATCCTCTGTTATTTAGTTCGGTTGCAGTGGTCCAATTCAGTCTTACTGAATTGCCACTCACACTAGCTGAGAATGAAGCAAGTTCAACAGGAATCGTAGGATCTGCATAACCTCTGATAATCATACCATCAGTTCCAATAATCCACATTCTGTTACCAGCGAATTGAATATCACGAACTGATTGGCTTGAACCAACAGGAAAGTTTGATTTGAACCAGGTTTGTCCGCCGTTTTGTGTATAATAAAGATCGCCACCAGAGGCACCAATCCAGCCAAGTGTGTCATTGTAGAAATTAATTTTATATAAAGTTGTTAACAGAGGACTAAGTATCTCTGAAAAAGTAGAACCATTAGTTGTATAAAATATTTTCCCGCTACTACCAACAACATAACCAGTATCTGCACTAAAGAAATACATCGAGTAAAGAGTAGTTGTTCCCAGCGATGGCAGTTGTGTGAAAGTTAACCCTGCATTAGTTGATTTACTGATTCTTCCACCAGCACCACAAATGTAGATCACTGATGAATCTACGATAAATATTTCATATCCTGCTGCAGAGCCCCAGGCAGCAGAAACAGGTGTCCAGGTGTTTCCGCCATCTGTTGTTCGTGCAACTTGTCCGCTGCCATACATAGCAAAACCAAGATTCTGATTATAAAATTTTATATCATAAACTATAGAAGAAGCAACTCCTGTATTTGTATTAAGTTGTGTCCAGTTGTTTCCACCATCCGTTGTTTTATAAACACCTGTTGGACCCTGGCTACCGATAAATCCGGTATTCTCATCAAGGAAAAAAACGGAGTAAGTTCTGTTTCCTGGATCGATTGAAAGTTTAACCCAGTTTTCTCCTCCATCGGTTGTTTTAAGAATATCACCAAAAGTGTTTCCGGTAGTAATGCTTCCACCAACAACAAATCCTGTGTTTTGTGTTGGGAAAGAAGCTCTCTGAAGTTGTTGGAATGTGACAGCATTAGTTTTAAGATTCCAGGTAATTCCATTATCCTGGCTAATAAGAATAGTTCCCGCATCACCACCCACTAATACTGGTGTCGTTGAATAATAAGATTGAACTCCAAAAATTCCTAAACCATACAGATTTCTTGAAGCTGCTGTTTGTATCAGATTCCAGTTATTTCCTCCATCGGTGGTTGTAAGAACTCTTCCGTTAGTAGTAATTGCAAAACCATTATTGGCATCAACAAATTTTACTTCATAAATAGTCGTGGTAGTAGAACCAATATTATAGACGATATTACCTGTTGCTCCTCCATCAGTAGTTTTATAAATCTTACCTGTGCTGTTTGAAATCCAACCTGTATTTAAATCAACAAAATGAATTCCGCGAACAGTACCATCTAGCCCTGTAATGTTAGCAGTTATATTCTGCCAGGAAGCACCGCCATCAGTAGTTTTAAGAAGTCTTCCGGCTGTAGCAGATGCAGTTCCAATATATCCAACAGTATCATTAACAAAATGAACTTTATACAAAGTTGTTGTTCCGTAATTTGATAATGTCCAGGTATTTCCACCGTTTGTCGTATAAAGAATTGTTCCGGAAGCACCAACAACAAAGCCGGTATCTGCATTTATGAAATCAACATCCCAGAGAATAGCTGAGGTATTTGAATTTTGTGCGAACCAACTTTGTCCACCATTTGTTGTTTTCATCAGAAGTCCACCGGTTCCACAGATATACCCGATATTTTCATTAACAAAAGTTGCAGAATAAATATCACGGAAACCCGTATCCACATAAGTGATATTCCAGTTTGTCCCCGCATCTGTTGAGATAGCTACAGAACTTCCATTTCCAAAAAGCATGTATTTTGTTGCTGAAAGAATTATAGCATCATTATGATCTGCTCCTGTTGGTTTGGGATTCTGCCACTCCCAGGTAAATACCTGAGCGAGAGAAAGATTTGTTATTGAAAGAGAAAAGAAAAGTATGGTAAAAATATTTTTCATGATGTTTTACCTTATAATGTTTTTATAAAGATAAAAAATTTTTATTTAAGAAATACCATCTTCTTCGTTTCAATAAAATTTTCTGTTTTCAATTGATAAAAATAAACTCCGCTGGGTAATGAAGAGTTAACAATGTACAATGAAGAATGAAAGCCTGCTTCGTAATAACCATTTACTATTGTTTCTATTTCTCTTCCCATCATATCGTACAATTTTATTGACTGCCAACTGCCTACTGACGACTGCCAACTGATTTTCGTACTTGGATTGAATGGGTTGGGATAATTCTGAAAAAGAAAAAAATCATTTGGAATATTTTCATTGTTATAGCCAACGGAATTTGGTTCATACGGTGAAAAGAAGATTAGCATATTATCAATTGTTGCACGCCACAAGCCCCAGCTATGACCTTCGTGTCGTTCTTCCCAGTTTAAATGATAATTATTTTGTAATAAAAAATCTCTGAAGTTTCTCATATTTGCTGGTAAAGAACCTTCATAAGTTCCCCACACAGAACACCATTTAATATTTTTAACGGGTCCGTTAACAATAAGATTATAAGCTTCATAGTTATTTGGCCAGAAAGCTCCTGAATGTAATCCACAATAACCAAAAGTTTCAGGATGGTTGTAGCTTATTAGCGCAGAAATATTTCCACCGAATGAATCACCAAGTACAAGTCTTTTTTCAGATGAAGGTATGGTTTTATAATTTGAATCAACGAAGGGAACAAGTTCATTCACAAAAAATAATCTGTATTGAACTCTGGTTGAACCGGCATATTCTTCATTTCTGTTATTAGGTCTTACAAATACAGCTATAACCGGATTGATTTTATTACTGTCAATAAGATTATCAATAACATTTACAGCACTTCCAAGTGTTATATATTCGAATCCATCCTGAAAATACACTGTTGGGTATCTTATTGCTGAGGTAGAATCGTATCCTGGTGGTAAATAAATTTTTAACTGATAATACGCACCTGCATTAATGCTGTAAATAGTCTTGTTTATAATAGTTCCGTGAGGAATATTACTCTGATAATTTATTTCCCACGGCTGAATATAATCAGGCATTGCGAGCTCTGAGTTCGGTCCAAAACCTCCCATTACCTGTTTTGGATTTTCGGGATCAAGAATCCAATCACTTCCGTTTCTTACAAACTTATAATCTAATCTTGCATCCGACTCAAAAACCTTTGAGTAATACCAGAAATTTGTTCCGGATAAATTTGTCATATTCCAGTTTGGAGTCCATCCGTTGAAATCACCTGCTAATGAAATTGAATTTACACTTCCGCGATAAATAAAATTTGCCGAATCACCAGTAATAAAAGGAATTCCCTGCGTTCTTGCATAAACAACAAAGCTATCTGCTGCTGCCTGTTTTGATGTGGGATCTGGCAATGAGTTAACATAATTTATAAACTGCTGGAACTGATTTTGTGCGGAAAGAACTATGTTAAAAGCAAAAAAGAAAATAGTTAGATATAGTTTCATACAATTACTATTTTTAATTAAACATTATTTCAAAAATAAGTATTGAGTAATCAATATGGACATCTCAAAATTCATCGCAAAGAAATCCGGCAAGTTTGATTTATCAAAATTTAAAACAGATTATACTGCTGATATTGAGTCAAAAGATAAAGCTGAAAAACTACTCAGGAAAAACATCGAAACAATGGCAGAACTTCAGGATAAACTTTATGCTCAGGATAAGTACTCAATACTGATAATCTTTCAGGCAATGGATGCTGCAGGAAAAGATGGTGCAATAAAACATGTTATGAGTGGATTAAATCCGCAGGGAACTCAGGTCTACAGTTTCAAGCAACCGTCCAAAGAAGAACTTGATCATGGTTATTTGTGGAGAATTCAGATAGCTGTTCCAGAAAGAGGAAGAATCGGAATTTTCAACCGCTCACATTATGAAGATGTTTTAATTGTAAGAGTTCATAATCTCATCAGGTATCAACAGATTCCCGAAGAACTTGTTGATGATAATATCTGGCAGAAAAGATTCAGACAGATAAATGAGTTCGAAAGATACTTATATGAAAACGGAACCGTTATAATCAAATTCTTTCTTAACATTTCCAAAGAAGAACAGAAGAAAAGATTTTTATCAAGAATTGAAGATCCTGCAAAGAACTGGAAATTCTCCGCTGCAGATGTTGATGAAAGGAAATACTGGGATGATTATATGAAAGCTTATCAGGAAGCAATCGGAGCAACAAGCACAAAGTATGCGCCCTGGTATATAATTCCGGCAGATAAAAAATGGTTCGCAAGATTAGCTGTAAGCGAAATAATAGTTCAGTCTATGAAAAAATTAAAACCATATTATCCAAAACTTTCAGATGAGCAGATTGCACAACTTAAGAAGTGTAGAGAAATTCTGCTGAATGAAAGATAGCTGTTACCGATTAAATTTTCACAATTTACTTTTCAGTACTTTATGAACAGCAAAAATTTATAAACAAAGTAACAGTGCTCCTATTTTTATCCCCCGAAAGTCTTTTTCATTTCTGCAATAATTTATTAAGAATCAAATATTTCCGTTAATCCTGCCTGATTACCACTCTTTAACTTTTAATCACTTTACGAAACAATATAAAATTGATATTAGTCTTAATACTCAGAAATAAAAATTAATGAGGTCAGTATGAAACAGAAATTTACAACAAAAGACATTGGTTATTTTCTTTTTTCCCTTTCCATGATTTTATTGTTTTTATCTGCCTGCTCTACCGGTGAAACAGTGAAGAATTCGGAAAGTGAAGCTTCTGAAAAAACTTTTATATTCAGAGACGGAAGCGATATTTATCGTGTTGAATTTGATGATAGCAAAATCAAATCACTTTATAAAAACAATCAGAAACTTCCTGCAGAAGAAATTAAAAACTATAAAGACCTCGTGGAATATGAATTGAAAAATCTTACGAAGGATTTTTCTTCTAAAGATGGAAAACCAAAACGGGTAAGAATTTTTATTGATAAAGATGAACCAGAAAGTGACACAACAGAATATGAAGATGAAGAATTTGATTTTCCAAAATCATTCAGATTCAGATTAGATGATGACTTCCTTGAAGATATGAGAATAGAGCTTGATAGTTTAATGAAAAATCTGAAAGACAAAGATTTTGAGATTTATATAAATCCCGATGATATGAAAGAATACAAATTCAAATTCAAAGAACACTTCAAAAATTTTTCTCCACCGGCACTTCCTGAATTCGATAAAGATAAATTCAGAGAAGAAATGAAAAAATTTCGTGAGGAGTTGAAAAAGCTTGACAGCATTGATATTGATCTGAGAGATATGTTAAAAGATTTTAAAGAAAAGAAGAAAAGAAACATTGAAATAATTGAATTGAAAAAAGAAGCATCTGAACATAAAAATACAAAATCATTTGTTGATGAGTTAAAGAAGGAACTTGTAAAAGATGGTTATCTTGATTCAACTGATTCCGAATTGAGATTCAAAATGGAAGATGAAAAAATATATGTTAATGGTAAAGAATTGCCTGAAGAATCAGTAAGTAAATACAAAGAGCTTTTTAAAAAACATCACAAAAGAGACTTTGATGGACAGATTTTAATTGAGATTGAGTAACAAAGTATTCATCTCTTCTCACAATCATAAAAAAAGCCCATCAACCGGTGGGCTTTAGTGTTTAATCTGAAATCACATTTTTTGCTTTCCCTCACAGTATTTTACCATTCATTAATTTTTAATAACCACTTAACCCTTCTGTTACTATTTTTAAAACCAAAATTTCTTCATATATGGAACAATCACGGGTCTCTAATGAAAAATAATATGATCTTTCTTTTAATTGTAAGCATTCTGTTTATCTCTCCAACATTTTCTCAAAACAAAATAATAACACTTGATGATGCAATTAATATCGCACTTGAAAATAACCGTGACATACGGCTGGCTCAAATGACAGTTGAAAAAGCTGGTGCAGCTGTGGATGAAGCATTTGGGTATGCTCTGCCAAGCCTTGATCTGAATGGTTCGTTTACGCATTTTCTCAGGAAACCCAAAATGCCATTTCCTGATTTTGCTGCGTTGCTGAAGAATGCTACTTATTCAATTTTATTTGATGAAAATGTAATACCACGGGACAACAGTAAGTTTGTTCCGGTTGAAACCCAGCTTCAGTCATTTGCTCAATCTAATAACTACGAAGCACAGTTGCTTTTAACACAGACTCTTTTCAGTTCAACTGTATTCCGGGGAATTGGTGCATCGAGAATTTATTACAACCTTTCCAAAGCTGAATTGAATAATACAATTTCAAAAACAGTATTGTCTGTTCAAACCACTTTTTATGGGGTATTGCTTGCAAAACAAATTTATGAAATTACAGATGCAAGTTTTCGGAATGCACAGGATAATCTCAGAAATGTAAAAGCACTTTACGAGCAAGGACTTGTTTCAGAGTTTGATATGCTTCAAGCAGAAGTTCAGGTTGAAAACATTCGTCCTTTGGTTTTACAAATGGAAAACACTTTAAAGACTGCAAAAGATGGATTGAAAGTCTTGCTTGGAATCCCACATGAAGAAGCAATTGATATCACAGGAGAAATAGTTTATACTCCGGAAGAACTTCCTGATGAATACGATCTTGTTGCGGAAGCTCTTAGGTCAAATTTTGGGTTAAAAAGTCTTGATTTGAAAAAGCAGGTAGATGAAGCATTCATACAGATTGATGTTTCTGAATATTGGCCTAACATTGCAGCATTCGGAAGCTATTCTTATGCAGGTTCATCAGATAAATGGAACTTCCAGAATTATTCATCTTTAACCGTTGGCTTAAGTTTTTCCATTAACTTATGGAAGGGCAACAGGACTAAAAACAGAGTTGAACAATCTACAATCACTTACAAGCAAACTGAAGAACAGATGAACCTTTATAAAGATTTTCTCGTAACCCAGGTCAGAGCAAAATATAGTGAATTAAAAAGGGTTCAGTCGCTTGTTGATGCTCAGAATAAAAATGTTAAGGTTGCTGAGCGAGCTTATGAAATTGCAAAGATAAGATATAAAGAAGGAACAGGAAGTCAGTTGGAAATTCAGAATGCAGATATAGCACTGAAACAGGCAAGGACAAATTACATTCAGTCTGTTCACAGTTATCTGGTTACTAAATTTGAGCTCGAGCAGCTTCTCGGAAGAACTAATCAGAACTATTTATTAAAATATGAAACAGAATAAAGTTTTAAGAATTCAGGAGTAACAAATAAATGAAACCGACAATCAAATTTATCAGTTTAATGTTTTTCATTTTTATAATTTCACTTGCAATAATCTCATGCGGAGAAGATAAGCCTGAAACCAAAAGCATGGATGAACTCCGGAATGAAGAAGGCATTCCTGTAAAAGTTGAAGAAGTCAAATATCAGCCATTTACAAAGTATCTCACATTCTTTTCAAAGTTAACCGGTATCAAAGAAGCAACAAAAGCATCCATCGTTGGAGGAAAGATTGAAAGGATAAACGCCACTGTTGGCGATTATGTTCGTGAGAAACAAGTTATAGTTGAGTTTGATATTTATAATCCGGGCGTGCAATACGAACAGGCGAAATCTGCTTATGAAAATCTTAAAAAGAATTATGATAGAGTAAAAGCACTTCTTGCAGCTGGTGAAACTTCACAGGCAAATTATGATGCAATTGAAACTCAATATCTTGTTGCAAAAAGAAATTATGAATCAGTTCGTCAGATGCTTTTTATCGAAGCTCCTTTTGATGGAATTCTTGTGGATATGAAGGTTAATCCCGGTGATAATGTCAGAGCCGATGTTCCTCTTTTTACAGTCTCGCAGACAAATAAAATGAGAAGCAAAATATGGGTATCTGAAAAAGAAATTTCCCAATTCAAAAAAGGGATGAAAGCTGTTACTGAATATGACGGACAACAGTTTATTGGTAAAGTTGTTGAGATTTCTCTGGCCATGGATCCTGCCCGACAGGCATTCTTCGTTGAGGTCGAATTTGACAATCCTAAAGGTATTATTAAAAGCGGAGTAACAAACGAAATCCGAATTCTTACTTATGAAAAATCAAATGCAATTATCATTCAAAGAAGTCTGGTTAACAAAGATGAAAATGGTAATTATGTTTTTGTTGTTCAGAATAATAAAGCAATAAAGAAGTATATCACAAATGGAAATGAAAGCGGTTTGTATTACGAGGTTTCAGGTGGTTTACAGGTTGGTGATCTGCTTGTAGTTAAAGGAGCATCTCAGCTTGAAGATGGCTCAAAAGTAAATGTGATTCAATAAAAAGGAATTGAAAAATGTTTCTTGCAAAAGTATCAATTAATCGTCCTGTTCTTACAACTGTAGGAATATTAATCTTCCTGATTTTTGGTTTAATTGCTTATAACAGATTAAACCTTAATCTTCAACCTGATGTTGAAATTCCTTTTGTAACAATTCAAACAATTTATCCTGGTGCCGGACCAAAGGAAATCGAAACATTAATTACAAAAAGAATTGAAGATGCTATCTCAACTATTAGTCAGATTGAAAGAATAGAATCTTACTCTTTGGATGGTGCTTCAATTATCATTATCGAATTTCAACTTGGTAAAGATGTTAATGTAGCAAATCAGGAAACGAAGGATAAAGTTGATGAGATAATTAACGAATTACCTTCCGATGCAAAAAAACCTATTGTACAAAAAGTTGATTTGCGTCTCTTCCCGGTTGTTGATGTTGTGTTAAGCGGAAATCTGGATTCAAGACAGCTTTATGAAATTGCTGATAAAACTCTTAAAGACAGATTCTCTCAGATTGATGGTGTTGCAAAAGTTCAGATTACCGGTGGACAGGAAAGGGAAATTCGTGTACAGCTCGATAATAAAGTTGTATTCGAAAATAATATTTCATTGCCACAGCTTACCCAGATTCTTCAACTGCATAATATGGATATTCCCGGTGGATATTTTCAGATTGGGAATCAGGAATACACAGTAAGACTTGACGGACAATTTCACAATCCGGAATCAATCAGAGAATTGGAAATACCAACTGCATTTGGTCCCAAGAAAATAAGACAAATTGCTGATGTATTAGATGCAGGAAAAGATATTCGTCAGAGAGCGACTTTCTTTAATGTAAAAAAGAATTTCAGAAATGAAAGTGTAGTAAGATTAGGAATTATTAAATCAAGCGAAGGAAATGTCGTTAAAGTTGCTGATGCAATAAGAACTTCTCTTCCTGAAATTCAGGCAGCTTTACCGGAAGGATGTAAACTTGAAATAGTAAATGATGCTTCAGAATTTGTTAAGGCAAGCGTTGATGATACAATGAGTAATATTTATCTCGGAGTAATTTTCACTGCAATTGTTTTGTTTCTTTTTCTGCACGATTGGCGTTCAACTCTGGTTGTTGCTATGTCAATGCCAACATCTATCATTTCAACATTTCTTTTGTTACAGGTATTTGACCTTTCCTTGAATATGATGACGCTGATGGGATTGTCTGTTTCGGTTGGTGTTCTTGTTGCTAATTCAATTGTTGTAATTGAAAATATCTTCCGCTACAAGAAAATGGGAGAGACTATCAAACAGGCTTCATTCAAAGGAACTTCTGAAGTTACTGTAGCTGTTCTTGCATCTACTTTAACAAACATTGTTGTGTTTTTGCCAATTGCCAATATGTCTTCAATGGTTGGATTATGGTTGCGGGAATTAGCACTGGCTGCGGTGTTCGCAACAATATTTTCTCTTTTAATGTCTTTTACACTAACACCTTTGCTTTCATCTCTGATTCTTTCAAAAGAACATAAGACAGGAAGACTTGCAACCTGGTTTAACAATTTTGAAGCAAAACAAACAGAGATTTATAAAAAGCTATTAGGATATGTTCTTCACACTAAATTCAGAAGTCTTATGACTTTTCTTGGTTCAATTGTAATTTTTATCCTGGTCGTAATGATTTTCGGACCAAAACTTGGATTCGAATTCATTCCACAAACTGATGATGGAAGAGTCAGAATAACTGTCGAACTTCCGGCCGGTTATAATCTTGAAGAAACTGCAAGCACTGTTCGTTTAATCGAAGATAGAATTAAAAGGCACAAAGAAGTAAAACACATACTTACAAATCTTGGAAAGCTGAGTGACCTTGATGTCGGAACAAATATGGCAAGCATTGATGTGAAACTGGTTGATGTCAAGGAAAGAGATTTAAAATTACTTGAAGCTATTCCTCTCTTCACTAAAGATCTTGCAGACATTCCAAATGCAAAAATAAAAGTTGATGTCGGAGAAGATATGGGTGGTGGTGAAGCTCCAATTCAGTTTTTCTTACTCGGGCAGGATTTGGATGAACTTGAAAGATTGAAAGATGAAACTGTAAGAAAATTAAAAGATGTCCCCGGACTAATAAACTTTGACAATAGTTCCAGAGCAGGAAAACCCGAAATCACAATTTATCCTAAGCGTGAAAAGCTTACAGAAGTTGGAATGACAATCACTGATCTTGCATTTACTGTGCGTTCAGCAATTGAAGGAATTCAGTCCGCAAAATATCGTGAAGCAGGAGATGAATATGATATCACAGTAACTCTTGATGATGAGTCTGTCAATTCGCCGGAAAAAATTGGTAACATTACAATTGCTACACAATTTGGTTCATTCAGATTAGCACAACTTGCTGATGTGAAATTCACAACAGGATTTACAAAAATTCTCCACCGTGATAAATTTACTTCTGTTATGTTTACCGGTTCAGCTGCACCCGGCTATCCGCTTGGAGATGTAACGAGTGAAATCGAAAAAAGATTTAAAGAGATAAATCTGCCTTCTGGCTACTCATTCCGTTGGGGCGGAAATGTTAAAATGATGAACGATATGATTCAGGATATGATATTTGCATTCTTCCTGGCTGTTTTATTAACATATATGTTGCTGGCTGCAATACTCGAAAGCTTTTGGCAACCGGTAATAATAATGTTTACAGTATTGCTGGGATTACTTGGAGTTGTGCTTGCTTTATTTATTACAAATACTTCTTTCAGTATTACCTCTCTGATGGCAATAATAATGTTGATAGGAATTGTTGTGAATAATGCTATTCTTATTCTCGATTACACAAATCAGTTAAGAAGAGAGCAGGGATATCTTCCGAAAGATGCCTTGATGGAAGCTTGCCCGACTAAATTAAAACCACAGATAATGGCTTCGATTGCAATTATACTTGGAATGCTTCCCTTGGCATTGGGAATCGGAGATGCCGGGAAGGAAATAAGAATGCCTTTAGGTATAGTAGCAATTGGCGGATTATTAGCTTCTACAATTCTGACTTTGTTTGTTATTCCTGCAGTTTATAATCTGACTTCCCGGGCTAAGTTTATTGATCCAATGAGCAGAGAAAAAGTTGGATGAGGGATAGTGTCTGAAGCCAGAAGGTATAGAGTATAAGGTATAAGTGGTGTATAGTCTAAGGAAATATAATATTAGAAAGTAAGCAGAGGTTATGTTATATCTTTGCTTGGATTGATATCAGCAAATAGATAAAAATATTTAATAATTTATCCTTAGGAGCGAGCAAAGAGTTCGCTCCTTTTAATGTTTACAGTCAAACTCAAATCAAATTGATCTTCTCCTGCAGCTTTAACCGATATAAGGGTTCATATTTTATTTTATAGGGTTTGGGTTAAATAAAAAAACCTTCAGGATTGATGAAGAACCTGAAGGTTTAATTAATGGAACAAAAAGCTTCTTTATCTAAGAATGTTCCAATCTTAAAACATCGTCATAATGAGTTTGATCTTGCAATGGATTAACAATAACTAAAAAACAAATGTTAATCCAAACTTAAACTGATCGTAAGATAATGGTGCCTCACTGTTAAAAGGCCAGTTCATCTTTTCTTGTCTCAATTCATAAATTCCATAACTCAATGCATTTTTCAATACAAAACTTACAACCGGACCGGCATAAGGAGATGATTCAAAAATCTCATCAATAAATTTATCAAGCAATCCCTGTGCTGCAGATTCAATAATTGCACTTCCTGCCCATTTCCAGAAAAGATGTCTCTGAAATACTATTGATCTTTCATACGATGCATCAAGCATCAGATTATCAATCATTTTGATTCGGATTCCACCAACTCCACTTGTCCCAAATCTGAATGTTTCATCGTACATATTGAGAATATCAATTTCGGAATCTGGAAGCAAAGTCAGTATTTGCGGATATTTAAAATCTATTCGTGACCAATTAAGAGTATAACCATTATAAAAAATCAAACCCGAATTTTCGCCAAGTTTGTAACCATAACCGCTGCTTCTCTCAAAACCAAGTTTCCACATATCAGACTCAATTTCCAGTCCCTGAGCATCTTTACCTGCAAGTTTATTTGATTCATTTAAAATAAAAACATTTCTGTATCTGTGATTTATTAAATCATCTTTACCCCAGGCAGAATTTTCTTTTATATAACCTAATTTCAGCTCCAGAAGATTTGGATTAACAAATTCTTTATTCAAACCATTTCTACTGATGTTTGCAATACCATAATTCAATGAAATTGCCGGACGGGATTTTGAAAAACCGAAATCAAAATCCTCATCCCAACTCCAGTTCCATCCCCAATCTTCTTCATCACCCCAATGCCATTTCCATTCATCATCTGTTTTAGCTGAATCCTGCTGTGCAAATGAGTTAGTTATTACAAGTGAAGTAATAATAACCATTAAAATGTATAGCTTTTTCATTGTTCGTTCTCCTATGATAGATTTATCTGTGATTAACTGCTCAAAAATATTTTCGTGCAGAAATATTTTTTGGTTAATTCTCACAATCTGTCAGAGCAAATGATAAGCGGTAATTAATGTTGATATCAGGATTTTACATTCAGCAAGTATTTTATTACCTCATCAAGATAAGTATGAAATCTTTGAGGCAGGTTTTTGTACTTTGAAGCAAAGCTATTTCTAATTGTTTCAAAATTTCTTTCATTGATCGAATTAATGTCTTCCGTAATATTTTCTATCCAGGTATCAAACTTTTGCTTCACTCTCTTTAGGACTTCTTCATCTTCTGACAATGCAATTTGACGGATTGTTAATTCTTTATCAAAATTATTCTCAACAAATAGTTTGAACGAATGACCTCTGAAATTCTCTGCAACAACTGTTCTGTTTATATTTCCCAACTCTTTGGCTGTTTCGGAAATTGAAGAGTGCGAAAAATTCCTCTGTCTTAAACTATCAATAACCAGCACTTCGAAATTAGTCTTTACACTTTTAGTTATCTGCTCGGGCAGGTCTTTCAGTTGAATGACATTTCTGTTTTCAGCTTTAGTAAATATAATCGCACGCTTAATCACTGATTCCAATTCACGGATATTTCCTTTCCAATCATACTCGTTCAAAGCTTTCAAGGCTGCAACAGATATTTGAATATTTTCATTTCGGATCAGGTATTGGACTATTACATCAATATCCTCTTTCCTTTCGCGGAGAGGTGGAAGATTTATGTTGATTACATTAATTCTGTAAAACAAATCCTCCCGGAATTTTTTCTCCCGAACAAGTTGCTCAAGATTTTTATTCGTTGCAGCAATAACTCTTACATCGACTTTAAATGATTTTGTTGAACCAACTTTTTCAATATCACCCGATTGCAATACTCTAAGTAATTTCACCTGAAAGTTTTCTGATGTTTCACCGATTTCATCCAGAAAAATTGTTCCTTTGTCAGCAATCTCGAACTTTCCTTGTTTATCAGAAATGGCTCCTGTAAAAGAGCCTTTAACATGTCCGAATAGCTCGCTTTCAAGTAAAGTTTCGGTTAGTGCAGCACAGTTCACTACAACAAAACTTTTATCTGAGCGTTTGCTTAGTTTATGGACAGCATGTGCTACAAGTTCTTTTCCTGTTCCGCTTTCTCCGGTAATTAATATAGTTGAATCCGTTGGGGCTGCTTTTTTAATTAATTCAATCACATCACGCATTTTCTTTGAACGAAACACAATTCCAAAAAATTCATCAACTTTCTGATCGGTTAACTCATCTGCTATTTTTGTGTCTTCCTGACTTTCCTTCAGCTTCTGAATTTCCGATTGAAGGGTTTCAATTTCTTTCTTAATCTCCCCAGAATCTCCTTGAGTCAGAGTTGTAAGCTTATTTTTCAACAGTGTTAATTCTTCTTCTTTCTTTTGAAGCAAACTATTAAGAGCTGCTTTTTCATTCAGAGCGACATCGAGAATTGTTCTGCTTTCATAAAATTTCTGAATCAGTTGAGTCAGTACAATAAAGGTGAAACCAAGTAAGAAAAAGGAATATTCAATTTTAAAGTAAAAAACTTCCTGGAGTATCGCAGAGACTAAGACGAAGAAAATTAAACTCGAAAGGAAGTAAATCAGCAACTTTGAATTCTTTTGCTCGGAATAATAAATCTGTAACAGAAGTAAGAGGAAAGAAAAAACAATTATTGGAAATAATAGTTTGTCGTTGAAATATCTGTTGTTCAGAAGATTGTCCACTGCAAAAGCATGCAACGCAAGTCCGGGTAACTGATCGTCGAAGGTAGTCTTGTACTGAGGTGATATCTGGGGGTCAGTTACTCCTATTAATACAATTTTATTTTTGAAAATGCTCGCGGTAACTTCATTATTATTTACTAACTCAAAAAATTCCAACAACGAATAAGTTCTAAACTTCCACCAGGACGAAATGAAGTTCACAATTACTTTTTCTTCTTTGACATTAGAATCAGTAAGCTTTGCAGAGAATGCTGTTTCAACAGTATTAAAACTCTTCAGATGAACGGGAATAACAAATTGCTCATCAGATATAAAGTTGATATGCCCGGTCTGAAAATTCTCATTTAATAATTTCGGTGTAGGATAACTTAGTGAGTCGGTAAAAAAATTTCCGTTTCTTTCATAAATTCCACCCGCAACAGAACTTAAAATAACATTACCTGACAAAGCAATTTCTTTCTCGAGAATTTTGTCATAAATTGATTGAGATGTCAGTCTGGCGGAAAGAAAAACTTCTAATCCGATTTTTTTGACACCAAGTGAATTCAATTCTCTGATGAGTAATGCATAATAACTTCTTTTAATTGGCCAGGGACCAATCTTTTCAATGTCGTCAGCTGTTATGTTAATCAGAAGGATTGATGTATCTGGTAACTTAGAGGGGAAAATATGTTTTATAGAGCTTTCAGCCGATTTATTTATTGCAGTTTTGAGAGCCGGAAAGCTTAATAAAATTGCAATCGCAAGAAGTAACGAAAATATTTTAGCAAAAAGGAAATGTTTTTTTTGTAAAAAGCTTTCAAGCATTAGTAAATTTGTTTCAAGAAATTGTACCGAAATATAAATAAATTCATCCTCAGACTTTTAAATAAATTTTAAAGAAACAGAATGCAAATAGATAAGAATAAACTTTATAAAATTTCCAGACTAAACAGTAACTATCCCCGCTACCAAGAAATAATTAATCTTCACAAAGAAGCAATTGATAATGGCCAGGATATTTATTTTGATCCTGAAACCGGATTTGCAGTTTTAACTGCCGATTTTCTTCTCAAACGCGGTTACTGTTGTGGCAGTGGTTGCAGACATTGTCCTTATGAAACCAGGAATAATTCTTAAACAGAAAATAAAATTGATTAAGTAATTTTAACTCTTCAAAAACTTCGGAGTAATTATGAATCTCAGAAACCTCATTGTTGTTCTTTTCATTATGATCTCAGCATCTTTTTTGTTTTCTCAAAATGATGAAAAGAAAGAGGACAAATCACCTTACAAATCATCAACCTTCAATGGATTAAAATTCCGCTCAATTGGTCCGGCAGTGACATCCGGCAGAGTTACGGACTTTGCTGTAAATCCAAATGACTATCATGAATTTTATGTTGCTGTTGCATGTGGAAATGTCTGGAAGACAACAAACTCAGGAATAACCTGGTCTCCGATCTTTGATACTTATGGCTCTCATTCAATTGGCTGTGTAACATTGGATCCTAATAATCCACATGTCGTGTATGTGGGAACCGGAGAAAACAATTCTCAACGCAGTGTCAGTTGGGGCGATGGAATTTACAGAAGTGAAGACGGTGGGAAAAGTTTTAAAAAAATTGGTTTAGACAAATCCGAGCACATTGCAAAAATTCTTATTGATCCACGAGACAGTAAAGTGCTTTATGTTGCTGCTCAAGGACCTCTTTGGGGCGATGGTGGTCAGCGTGGACTTTATAAGTCAACTGACTATGGATTAACCTGGGATTCTGTACTTTATATTAGTCCAAGAACCGGTGTTACAGATGTTGTAATGGATCCAAGAAATCCAGATGTCCTTTACGCAGCATCATATCAAAGAAGAAGACATGTCTGGACTTTAATTAATGGTGGACCTGAAAGTGCAATATATAAATCAACAGATGCTGGAAAAACCTGGAAGAAACTTGAGTCAGGTTTACCGTCTGGTGATGTCGGAAGAATTGGATTAGCAATTTCTCCTGTAAATCCTGATTTCATTTATGCAATAATTGAAGCTGCTGATGATGCAAGCGGATTTTATCGCTCTACAAACCGTGGTGCTAGTTGGGAAAAGATGAGTGATTATAAAAATGTAAGCGCTCAATACTATTCCGAAATTTTCTGTGATCCTGTTGATGTCAATAAAGTTTATGTTCTTGATACATTTTCATCAATAACAAATGACGGAGGAAAAACATTTACACAAATTTCAACCAAAGGAAGACATGTTGATGATCATGCTTTCTGGATTAATCCTCAAAATCCGAAACACTATTTGATTGGTGGTGATGGTGGAATTTATGAAACTTTTGATGCGGGGAACACTTTCCATTTCAAAGACAATTTACCAATTACACAATTTTATCGTGTAAGCGTTGATAAATTCAAACCATTTTATCGTGTGATGGGTGGAACGCAGGATAACAACAGTATGATTGTTCCGTCACAAACAATTAACGAAGAAGGAATTGTTAATGCAGACTGGATTCCACTTGTTGGAGGTGATGGTTATGAAGCTCTTGCCGATCCTTCAAATCCCAATATAATTTATTGTCTCTGGCAATATGGCGGATTAACCAGATATGATATGCAAAGTGGTGAATTGTTCAGTATTAAACCTCAGGAAAGAGAAGGGGAAGAACCTTATAGATGGAATTGGGATACTCCTTTAATGTTAAGTCCACATAGTCCGACAAGACTCTATGTTGCAGCTAACAAACTTTTCAGAAGTGATGACAGGGGAAACAGCTGGCAGGTTATAAGCGATGATTTGACAAGAAGAATTGACAGAAATAAATTGCCTGTAATGGGAAGAATTTGGAGTGTTGATGCAGTTGCAAAAAATGCTTCAACATCTTTTTATGGTAATATAGTTTCGTTAAGTGAATCACCACTTGTTGAAGGTCTTATCTATGTCGGAACCGACGACGGATTGATTCAGGTGACCGAAGATGGTGGAAAAAACTGGAGAAAAATTGAAAAGTTTCCCGGCGTTCCCGAAACAACTTATGTTAGCTGCCTCTATGCTTCATTGTTTGATGCGAATACTGTTTATGCAACTTTCGATAATCACAAAAGAGCAGATTTCAAACCTTATGTTCTTGTAAGTAACGACAGAGGAAAAAGCTGGAAATCAATTTCCGGTGATTTAAAGGAACCATTTGTTGTCTATTCAATTATTCAGGACCATATCAAACCAGATTTACTTTTTATCGGAACTGAATATGGAGTATTCTTCACATTCAATGGCGGAAAGAATTGGATTCAGCTAAAAGGTGAACTTCCAACTACAGCTGTCAGAGATCTTGATATTCAAAGAATAGAAAATGATCTTGCAATAGCTACATTCGGAAGAGGATTTTACATACTGGATAATTACTCACCACTAAGAGATATCACAGAAAAAAATCTTGAGCAGGAAAACTTTAAACTATTTCCTGTTAAAGATGCCTTAATGTTTATCAAACGAAGCGCTACTTTCAGCTCGCTTGGTTCATCATTCTTCAAAGCAGAAAATCCTCCCTTCGGTGCAACTTTTACTTATTATGTTAAAGAAGCTCCAAAGACATTGAAAGAACAAAGAAAAGAAAAAGAGAAAAAGCTGATTGAAAAAGGTGAACCGGTATATTATCCAAGCTGGGAAGATTTAAGAAAAGAAGATGATGAAATCAAACCTTATCTTTTATTTACTGTATTTGATGATGCAGGAAACATTGTCAGAAAAATAAAAACAGATGTGAAAGAAGGTATCAATAGAGTAACCTGGGATTTGAGATATCCCTCTGCCAATGCAGTGAAGAAAGTTGATTCACAGGATGAAAGCGGTTATCCTGTGATGCCAGGAAAATATAAAGTAACTATGTCTCTCTATGACAAAGGTATATTTACTCAGGTTTCCGGCCCAGTTGAGTTTGAAGCAAAAGTTCTGAATAATGTTACTTTACCCGCAGAAGACCGTGCAGAATTAGTTGCTTTCCAGAAAAAAGTAACAGAACTTAATCGCGCTGTTCAGGGGGCAATTGAATTATCAAATGAGTTAAAGAACAAAATTGCAGTGATTAGAACGGCTTTGATTCGAACTGAAAATGCACCGGATAATTTAATGAAAGAAGCTGATAGAATTGCCTCTGAAAATTTAAATCTTTACAGGAAGTTGACAGGTGATGAAGTTATTGCAAAACGGAATGAACCTTTTTATCCAAGCATAGCAGACAGAGTTGGTGAAGTTGTTTATGGAATGTGGCAAACAACTTCAGCACCGACACAATCATACAGAGATAACTACAGAATTGCATCGAACAAATTTAAACCAGTTCTTGATGGTTTAAAGCAATTGATTGAAGTTGATTTGAAAAATCTTGAAAATGATTTGGAAAAATTAAAAGCTCCATATACTCCAGGAAGAATTCCAGATTGGAAAGAAAATTAAAAGTCTTTTGCAAAGGGGATTTTGTTTTTGCAAACAGGACAAAATTGATTAGTTAAAATTCTGTAAAAAAATTAAGCCGCAAATTCTGTTAAATGAGTTTGCGGCTTAAATAAAAATTGAGTGGAAAAATTTATTATTATCTTCCTACTTTATCCAGATATTCCTTCTTTGCCATCAGTTGTTCTTTTGTTTCCTGTCTGTTTGGATCCATAATTATTGCATCAGAAGGACAAGCAGGAATACATTGCGGAGAATCATAAAATCCTACACACTCAGTGCATTTATCATATGCGATATATGTGTGTTCATCATTTAACGGATCGTGTGATTCACCACCCAAAATCCAAGGATCGCCGGCGTTGTAAATTGCGTTATTCGGACATTCAACTTCGCAGGCATTGCAGGAAATACAATCATCTGTAATAAATACTGCCATAAGTTCCCCTTCAATATGATTAGAAATTTTTTTTGTCGCCGTAAACTTAAAGAATTAAATTCACTTTAAAACAAAAAAGGATTGTTATGTACATCACACAACAATCCTTATTGATAAAAGAAATTTTTTTATTCTAATCTTATAGGTTCTTGTTTTACTGGCACTCCATTTATTTCAAGTATCTTGACAATATTTCTCATTCTGTTCATCGAAGGCCAATAAGTTCCGACTACTTTTACTTTGTATTTATTTCCTCTTGTGAACATTGGATATATTTCATCAGCATTTTTCTTTTCGTGGTAATAATTATTTTCATTGAGGAAAACTTCTTCAGGTGTAAATATCAGATATTTTGATGGTTCGGTACCAAATCTCTCTTTGTTAACAATTTCAATAGTTATTATCTCTTGCGTCAAATACGGTTCAAAGAAAAGATAGCCGAAATAAACTACTAATACCAGAATAAGTATTCCGAAAAATACTGACAACTTAAAAAGTTTATTTGCTATGAACATTCTCCTTCTCCTAAAAAATATTTTATTAGTTTTCTAAATATTGAAATAATTGTAATCAATGGGAATCGGACAACTTCCTGAAAATCAAAATCTGAACCATAGAAATAATACATTTTTAGAATAATTAACACATTCCCAAATCAAATTCCTGTTAAAATTTCTTTTAATCAAAGTAAGATTTACAATATAATTTTATACAGCATTTGTTTTCCCGGTAACCATTTGCCATACTGTCATCATTATTATTTGAAGATCCAGTTTGAAAGACCAGTTTTCAATGTACCACAAATCATATTTTATTCTTTGCAAAGTTCTTTTTCTGTTTTCTTCTTCATCTGGAACATCACCACGAAAACCGTGTACCTGTGCCCAACCGGTTATTCCGGGTTTTACATTATGACGCAACTTTATTGCTTCAAAGTATTCGCTGTACTTATTATGGAAAGGAATTGGATGAGGTCTTGGTCCAACGACGGACATTTCACCTTTCAGCACATTAAAAAATTGTGGTAGTTCATCAATGTTTGACTTCCGCAGAAACTTTCCGATTGGTGTAACACGCGGGTCATCTTCGGTTACAGGTTTAAACTCAACTTTCTGCATATCGGTTCTCATCGTTCTGAATTTATAACATTTAAATTTCTTATCACGTACACCAACTCTTTCCTGTAAATAAAATGCTGGTCCTTTTGAACTGAGTTTAATCAGTAAAGCAATCAAAGGAAATAGCCATGTAAAAACAAACATTATAACAAAAAGAGAAAAGAAAATGTCAAAGGTTCTTTTTATAAATCTGTTGCCGGCTTCCTCGAGTGGTTCGTCTCTTGCAGTTATAACAGGAAAGGAACCGATTGAATTAACCTGAAACCGGTTTGAAAGAAATCTGAAATAATCAGGAATTAAATGCACTTTTATGGCGTTAATATTACAAATGCGGATTATCTCATCAAGCTGATCAGAATTTTCTTCGGGAAGAGCAATTACAACATCCTCAACCTGATAAGTCTTAAGTATTTTATCCAGTTCTGAAATTTTTCCCAGATAATTATCTTCAGCTTTTTCATCATCAACATAACCGACAAAACGATAGCCAAATGCAGGATTATCACAGATAGTTGCTTTAAAGTTTCTACCGGTTTCTCCGGAACCAATTATAATCAGATTGCGAACACTTATTCCTTTCCTGTGGAGTTTTTTCAGAGTCTTTCTGAAAATGATTGTTCGGAGACTGATTGCAATTGTCAGAAATGTTCCGAGATAAACAATAAAATTTCTTGTGAACAAATCCTCTTTAACAAAGAAAATGAAAGCAATCGTAATCAGAACCTGAACAAGTGCGCTTTTAACGATATTAAAAAAATGAGTTGAAAATCTGCGTGTGAAAAAGTCATTATAAAATCCCGAAAGGTTTGAATAGAAATACCAGACAAGATTAAGCATCGCCAGCAGAATGAACATATAATTTCGCTGGAGTAAAATCTCCCACGATTGCGCAAGTACTGCGGAAAGAATAAATACAAGATTCAGAAGTATTAAATCACTCAGTAATCTTGCAATGTAGATGGTTTTCCTATTTACAATCATTTTCTATTCTTTCCAAAGAACTGCTCAATTTTTTCATCAACATAATTTTTCATTCTCTCTTCAAAGATCTGACGACTGAACTTTTTTGTATGCTCTGCAATTTCTTTGTGATTAAACTGATTCTCAATCTTTTCAAATCTTTTAACAGCATCTTTAATGTCTTCAACTGTCTGCTCCTCGAACAGAATTCCTGTTTTGCCGTCAATAACGGTTTCGGCAGTACCGCCTTTATTAAGCGCGATTACAGGCGTTCCGCAAGCCATTGCTTCAACAACAACAATTCCGAAATCTTCTTCTGCAGAAAATACAAATGCTTTTGCTTTCTGCATCAGTTCTTTAAGAGCCTTTTCATCCTGATAGCCAACGAACTCTACATTAACAAGAAAATTATTTTTTAATTTGTTTAATTCCGGACCTGTTCCGGCAATAATTAATCTTTTATCAGGCATTTGAGCAAACGCTTCAACAATAAGATCAATTTTTTTATAAGGGACTAATCTTGATGCAACGAAATAATAATCATCTTTTTGTTCAACACAACTGAATTTATCAACATCAACTGGCGGATAAATTACAGTTGATTCACGATTGTAAATCCGTTTTAATTTTTCTGCAATGTAGTTTGAGTTTGCAAGAAGATAATCAGGACGCTTAGCGGTTTTCAAATCCCATTTTCTGAGATAGTTCAAAATCTTTGTGGCAATTATTTTCTTGATTCCGGTATTCAATTTAGCAGCTTCAAAATAAGTTTCAGCTTCATCCCAGATGTAACGCATTGGTGAATGACAATAGCTTATATGCAACTGATTTGGTTTTTTCCTTACACCTTTTGTGACAGCATGAGAACTCGAAATGATAACATCATACTTGCTGAAGTTTAAACTTTCTATTGCAAGAGGGAATAACGGGAGGTATGACCTGAATTTTTTTTCAGCAAAAGGAAGTTTCTGAATAAAAGTCGTGTGTGCGTGTTTTCCTTTGAGGATTATTTTTCTTTGTTCATCGTTAAGAAAATCCACAAGAGCAAAAACATCAGCATCTTTCCAGATGTTTGTGAACGATTCAAAAACCCTTTCACCACCGGCATAAAATACAAGCCACTCATGAACCAAAGCTATTTTCATAATAAATATTTTTCGTAAACTTGTTTTAACATAAATAGCATTTTCTGCTCTGCAAATTTATCTAAAAAAATCCTTCGGGCATTATCAGACAGTATCTTATAGTAACTCAAATCATCTTTAATTTTCAGTATATGCCCAACTGCCTGAGATGTATTATTTAAATTAAATAATAATCCATTTACATCGTTTTGTACGATTTCATTATTTCCTCTTACATCAGAGGCTACAATTGGTTTCCCGCACATTGATGATTCCAATAAGGTGTAGGGGAGACCTTCACTGAGTGAAGTTGATAAATAAATGTCTGTCGCCTGATGGTATTCAATCGGATTATTTACAAATCCGGAAAGTAAAATATTTTTCAGCTTTCTCTGTTCAATCATTTCAAGAATTTCTTTTTTCTCTTCACCATCACCCGCAAGGATGAAAAATATTTCAGATTGATCTTGAAGTAACGATGCTATTTCAACAAAAGCTTTTACATTTTTTGTTTTATCGAACCGACTGATGTTCAATACAATAAACTTATCTTCGGGTAGATTAAGTTTTTTCCGCAATGATATTTTATCAACAGAAGTAAACTCATCTTTAATCCCGTTATAAATCACAAAAGATTTTTTTTCATCATAAATTTTATAATCCAGACAAGCTTTCCTCTCACTTTCCGAAACATTTATAAACAATTCAGTAAGGCTGGAAAACATTTTTTCAATCAGAATATAAATTAGCTTGCTCAGACCATTGTAAGTTTCTATATGAAATCCATGCCAGGTAAAAATAATTTTAACAGAAGGAACGAATAATTTTATTAGGCGCGAATAAATTCCCGCACCTTTTCCGTGTGCATGAATAATCCTGATGTTATTATTTCTGGCATACTTAATTAATCGAAAGAAATGTTTTAAGGAAAATTTTCTGTGAGGAAGCGGAAAAAACTGTTCTTTTAATTCGGCAGTCCATTTAATTCCAAAAGGTTCATCGACCGGTGAAGCAATGAAAAAGTTGAATTCATTTTTAAGATTTTCAAATACAGAATTCAGATGTTTTGAACCGCCACCAATATCTGAGCGAAGTGTAATAAGCAAAATGTTTTTATTCTGCATCTAAGTTTTTTGTCATAAAGTTGATTTAATTATACTATTTTTGACACAATAATTACAGAACATTGATGAAAATAAGTGTAATCACTCCGACATATAATTCTGAAAAAACTATTGCTTCAAATATAAATTCGATAGTTGAACAAACTTATGCTGACTTTGAGCAAATCATTGTTGACAATCAGAGTACCGATTCAACTATTACGATAGCAAAAGAAATCTATTCAAAAAAAAATTACTCTGAAAAACTAATCATAATTTCCGAGAAAGATGAAGGTATTGCAGATGCTTTCAATAAAGGGATATTGAAAGCTTCTGGTGATATAGTAACTATTCTTAACAGCGATGACAGTTATTTCTATTATAATCTTTTCATAGATGTTGTAAAAGTTTTTAAAGAAAAGAATGTTCTTTTTGTTCACGGAGATATTTTATTTAAAGACAGAAAATTCGGCACGAATGTTCGCAGACCATTGATGTGCGATATCAGAGTTGCAATGCCTTTTAATCATCCCACTATGTTTTTTAAGAAAGAAGTATTTAATGAAGTCGGATTGTTTGATAAAAGTTTTCGTTACTCAATGGATTATGAATTTGTTTGCAGACTGATTAAAAAGTATGATGTGAGCAAAACCGGCTTTTATTTCGATATCAATCCAATGGTTGTAATGCGCGCAGGAGGAGCTTCGTGGAAAAACGAAATCGAATCAATTAAAGAAACAAAAACCGCGCTTCAGAAACATGAATATTGGAATCTGAAAGCATTGTTTCATTTCACATTGAGGATAATAAGAACATATCTGAAAAAATTTCTGGATAAACTCGGCTTGAATTATTTTGTGAAGAAGTGGCGCAAACTTAAATGGTCAAAATAAAAAGTTTCTGATGATCAAATCTTTTTTTAATAAGTTCAACCTAAGAGATTTACTTAGAATCGGTACAGGTTCAAGGACCGAAAAGGCAAAGAAGAATATAATTGTTCTTTTTATTATTCACTTTTTCAACTTTCTTGCTATTATGGCAATTGTACCTGTTACGATTAAGTACCTTGGTGAAAATCAATACGGCGTCTGGCTTACTTTGTCATCAGTTTTTATGTGGCTTGGAAATCTTGATTTTGGTATTGGAAACGGTTTACGAAACAAACTTGCAGAATCGTTCGCAAAAGAAGATTTTCAATCAGCAAGAAAATACTTGAGTACTGCTTATGCAGTTTTTGCAATCGGAATTTTTTCATCACTTCTGATTTATATGATTGTTCATCCTTTTCTCAACTGGGTTTTCATTCTGAATGCAGGAAGTTATGATGTAAAATCGCTGAATAATTTTGTACTGATTGTCTTTGTGTTTTTTGCATTTCAGTTTTTGTTAAGATTACTGACTTCTTTAATAAATGCAGATCAGAAGCCAGCATTAAACGGATTTATCACTTTGTGTATAAACACTCTTACACTTGCTGTTGTTATCATTCTTTATCTTGTTTCAAAATCTTCATTGTATGTTTATGGAATTGCTATAAGCTTAATACCATTTTTTGTATTACTCGTAGCATCATATATTTTATTTAAAACAAGGTACAGGCACATTGCCCCATCATTCAAACATATTGATTGGAAAAGTTCAAGAAATCTTGTAACACTCGGAATGCAGTTCTTTGTTATACAGGTATCGGCACTTGTGGTATTTGCAACGGATAATCTGATTATCACTCATTTGTATGAACCTTCACAGGTTACTATTTATAATATTGCTCATAAATATTTTTTCTTTGTAACTCTTGTGTTTAATGTATTCCTTGCACCATTCTGGAGTGCGTTCACAGATGCATTTGTTAAAAATGACTTTGGATGGATTAAACAGGTTGTAAAACGACTTGTACAGGTTTGGGCTTTACTTTCTGTTGCAGTGATTGTAATGATTTTCATTTCTGATTTTGTTTATAGAATCTGGATTGGCAGCGAGATAAAAATTCCTTTCTCTCTTTCGGTTGGAATGGGAATATTTATGATTGTTAGTAACTGGAATAATATTTTCGCTTTTTTTCTTAATGGTGTTGGTAAAATCAGATTGCAATTTTATTATTCAATTGTAACTGCATTGATAAATATCCCTCTTTCAATTTATCTGGCGAAGGGAATTGGAATGGGAATAACAGGTGTCATTACTGCAACAATAATTTGCATCGGATTCGCTGCAGTGTGGGCTCCGATTCAATACAATAAAATTTTAAACGGAACAGCTAAAGGAATATGGAACAAATAAACTGTAAAATTTGTGGAAATCGGACTAAGTTTGCCTTTAGTGCTAAAGTATTGAATAAGTATGATGTGAAATACTTTAAATGTGATAAGTGTGGTTATCTTTTCACAGAACAACCTTTCTGGCTTGATGAGGCGTACAAAAGTCCGATTAATATTTCTGATACAGGAATCATGGCGAGAAATATTTATTTCTCCAAAATTGTTTCTTCAATTCTTTATTTCTGTTTTAACAAAAGAGCCAAGTTTCTTGATTATGCAGGTGGTTATGGAATTTTTACACGACTGATGCGTGATATCGGTTTTGATTTTTACTGGCATGATGATTATACAACTAACCTTCTTGCGCGTGGTTTTGAGATGAAGAAAGATGAAAACAAATATGAGTTACTGACAGCTTTCGAAGTATTTGAACATCTTTCCGACCCGGTTGAAGAAATAAAAAAGATGGCAGAACTTTCTGACAGCATTTTGTTTTCGACCGTAACACTTCCACAGGAAATCCCTTCAACTGATTGGTGGTATTATGGTTTTGAACACGGGCAGCATATTTCCTTTTACTCGGAAAAAACTTTAATTACGATTGCAAAGAAATTCGGAATGAATTTTTATTCGTTAAAAAATCTTTTCCTTTTCACGAAAAAGAAACTTAGCCCTCTAAAATTGAAGCTGATTTATTTTACCTCTCATTTTGGATTAAATCTTTTAGTCAGATTCAGAATGCAATCACTAACAGACCTTGACCATAAAAACATGCTGAGGTTGCATTGATGAGCAGAATAAAAATATTGTTTGTTAAGTTTTTAAATCTTATAAACTTTTTAATCAATGCTTTTCTGATAAAAATTATTCAGTTTCGAAAAAGAGAAATTAAAAAGAACTCGCTTCTAATTATTCGTCTTGATTCAATTGGTGATTATGTACTCGTACAAAACTTTTTCAACCTGATTAAACTGGATTCACCTTACAAAGATTATAAAGTTACTCTTTGTGGAAATATCATTTGGAAAGATCTGGCTGAATACTGTAATAAAGATGCTTTTGAAAAATTTATCTGGATAAACAAGAAAAAATTCAAGTGGAATATTCCATACAAATTCAGAATTCTTAAATCTGTTTATCAATCCGGATTTGAGGTGGCAATCGAAACAACCTTCTCAAGGGAAATTTTATTCGGAGATACAATTATTAAAGCAAGTAAAGCGAAGGAAAGAATAGGTTCGACAGGAAGTCCCGAAAGTTATGTTAAATGGAAAAGAAATCTTTTCTCAGATAATTATTACACAAAGCTGATAACACAAAGTGAAAAAAACATTTTTGAGTTTTACCGGAACAAAGAATTTTTCGAAAAACTTTTTCACAATAAAATTGAGCTGGCTAAACCATCATTAAATTTTGATGATGTGGAAATTAATTTACCAACTGATAAAGAATTTCTCGTAGTTGTGCCTGGTGCTCAGGAAAAGGCAAGAAGATGGTCGGAGGAAAATTTCACTGAACTGATTAAACATTTACTCAAAGAATATCACTATGATATTTTATTGGCGGGTTCATCTTCAGAAAAAAGCACAATAATGAAAATCATAGATGGAGTTAATTCAGGCAGAGTTTTTGATATTTCAGGTAAAACATCATTACCGCAATTTGGTAAAATTATTTCGTTGGCAAAGCTTCTGATATCCAACGAGACAAGCGCAGTACATTTTGCTGCTGCTGTCGGGACACCATTTATTTGTATTTCGAACGGAAAACACCTCGGAAGATTTAATCCTTATCCTGAGGCAATGAGACTAATCTTTAAATATGTTTATCCGCAGTTTGTCGGGGAAAACTTAAATAGCTTAGATAAGATTGAGAAACAATTCAATGTTGAATCAAAACTTGATATCAATGAGATCTTACCTGCCAGAGTTATACAAGCTGTTTCAGATTTGCTTGAAAGAATTGACGGCAGAATAAATTAAATTTCGGGAGACGAATTGAGATTTTTATGAAAATCGGAATTGTAGCAAACATAACCAAAGAAAGTGTGATGGAAGTTGTAGCGACTTTCATCAGAAAACTCAGAGAAAATAAAATTGATTATCTGCTTACACACTCTCTGAACGAAACAGAAGGCAAAGTAAAAATTGAAATAGATGATGACTTTATTGTTGATGATTCAGACCTTTACGAGCAAAGTGATTTGATAATTTCTTTCGGTGGCGACGGAACAATGCTTGCAACTGCTTTCAATGCTCAGAAATATGACAAACCGGTACTCGGTATTAATCTCGGTAAACTTGGTTTTCTTGTAGAAGCAGATGTTTCAAATCTTGATGTTGTTATTGATACGATAAAAAATAAGAAGTTCACGATTGAAGAAAGAATGATAATCGAAGGTAACTGCTCTGATTACAAATGTGAAAAGATGATTGCAATTAATGACCTTGTAATCGATAAAGGTGGCTGGCCCAAAATGATTGAACTTACTGTTTGGGTTGAGGGTGAATATGTTACCACATTTACTGCGGATGGATTAATTGCCGCAACTCCGACCGGCTCGACAGGTTATTCAATTTCTGTCGGCGGACCAATTGTAAGTCCTCAGACAGATGTGATTACACTTTCTCCGATTTCTCCGCACAGCTTAACGATAAGACCGATTGTTCTGCCAAGCAAAAGTGAAATTATTATCAAAGCCGATTCACTTCACAGAGATATAAAAGTAAATTGTGATGGTCAGCGCTCTTATTCTTTTCCTCCACCGATGGAAATAATTATCAGGAAAAGTGATAAATCATTAAAACTTGTTCATACTTCATTAACAACTTACTTCCAGACTTTAAGAACAAAACTTCTGTGGGGAATTGATACAAGGTACTCAAACAAAGGGAACAAGAAATGAAAACTGTACTAATAATATTAATTGCTTTAACTTTTTCTGAAATATTTGCACAGCAATTCAATCATTCAACTATTGATACAGTTAAAAACAAAAAGATGCTAATAGGATATTGCACACGCGAAGCTTTTCAGGACACAGCATTCAAAGACTGGTTTGATGAACACTACAACAATTATCAGCCGGATTATGAAATTCTTGATAAACTTGAAGGCAAACTTGATAACATCTCAATTACTTATGTGATGGGAACCTGGTGCAGTGACTCAAGAGAGCAGATTCCTGCCTTTTATAAAATTCTTGATGAACTGAATTATCCTTCAGATAAAATAACTTTGATTTGTGTTGACAGAAAGAAAAAAGGATTATCAGACGAGGCTGACAACCTGAATATTGAACTAGTTCCAACGATAATAATTTATCGAAATGTTAACGAAATCGGAAGGATAGTTGAAACCCCACAAGAAAGTCTGGAAAAAGATCTGCTGGGAATTTTGCTAAAGGGATGAATTGGCGAAAAGCAGTTTTAAACTTTTTTTGTATACATTTCCCATAATTTAGCTTATATCAATAAAAACAATCACCTTTCTGAATCTATTATATTGAGTAATGACTCATCCTGCATTTAGTCAAGCATTTTAACCGAAGAGTTTTCGTCAATCTTTGATGCTGCTTACTTAAAATTTTATTAACAGGTAATATTGAAGACATTTTTATTGAACTCCCATTAGTCGGGACCGATTAATCTTTCCTTAAAACTATTAATGTTACTTAAATAAGTAATTTTTTTTACCCTTTTAAGTACTTTCATTAAATTTCATAAACAAAAGAAACTTTTTTAATTATTAATAGTATAAAAACAGTTGGAAAAAGAACAATTAAATCTTTTGACGGACGAAGAACTGATTGGTGAATTTCAAAAAAACAATGATCAGCGTGCATTTGAAATTCTTGTTGAAAGATTTAAGAATCCTTTAATAAACTTTGTATTCAGATTTCTGGGTGATTATGAAGCTTGTGTTGATGTTGTTCAGGATACATTTGTGAAAGTTTACAGATATAAAGATTCATATACTTCTGTTGCTAAGTTTTCAACATGGATATATACTATAGCGGGCAATCTTGCACGATCTGAATATCGAAGAAGAAAACGAAACAGCTTTTTCTCGATAAATAACTATGGAGAAGAAGGTGAGAATTACGATATCCCTGATAACAAACTCAGACCAGATGTTGAATCAGAAAGTAAGTATAAAGCACAAAAAATTCAGGAAGCACTTTTGAAATTAAAGGAAGTTTATCGTGAAGCCGTGATTTTGAGAGATATTCAGGGTTTAAGTTATGAGGAAATTGCTGAGATACTTGGAATAGAAGAGGGGACTGTGAAATCGAGAATTAATAGAGGTCGTGCTCAGTTGCAAAAGTATTTGAAAAACATATATAAAGATTGAATGAAAATGGAAGACAGAATTAACAAAAAGTTCTTAGATGATTTGAAAAACCTTCCCAAAGTCTCTGCACCTGAAAATTTTGAAGAAGGGCTTTGGAGAAAGATTTATTCTGCAGATGATAAGAAGGAATTCTTCATTCAAAAGATATTTTCAATTAATAGATTTATTCCTGCCGCTGCAACGCTGGTAGCCATTGTTATTGTTTTCTTCCTGATAAATAGTAATGCATCAGATTATGAAGATCCGTTTATGATTGAACCACCTGTGCGTGAAGACCTGATCACGGTTTCAAATGATGATGCTGGTGTTACCCAGATGATTCAGAAAAAACAAAACAGTAAACAGCATCGAATTGAATCTGATCAGGCAAACAGAAATTTAAAAGAAGAAAATTCTGTACAGCAGTTGAATGATTCTACTCCTCAAAAACCTGCTTTAGAAGGCAGGGAGAGTTCTGGTGTTATGAGTTCCCAGCCGATGGTCATTGATGATGCTATTGAATCGGAAACTATTACTAAGGATGAGCTTAATTTCCTGAAAAAGACCGTTTCTGAGCAGGAAAAAAGAGAAATCCTTGAATTAAAGAAGAAAATCAAAGCTTCTGAGGTTTCCAAAGCTGAATAATAACCGATTTGCTCACAAAATTGCTTTGGATTAATTAGGCGGGAAAGATATATTTGTCCACGATTTTTGAAAAAGAAAGGTGATTAAATATGAAAAAAGGAATTCATCCTGAGTACAGACCCGTGGTTTTTCAGGATCCTTCTTGCGATTTTGCAATTTTAACCCGTTCGACCATAAAGACTAATGAAACAATTCAATGGGAAGATGGCAATACTTATCCATTAGTTAAACTTGAAATATCAAGTGGCTCCCATCCTTTCTTTACCGGCAAACAGAAACTCGTTGACAGCGCCGGTAGAGTTGAAAAGTTCAAAAGAAAATACAGCAAGAAGAGTTAAAAGATTTTCCCTTCAGTTAAGCCGGTTATTTAGCCGGCTTTTCTTTTTTTAAATCCGCAGGTTCATAAAAAATTGATAGAGTATCTTACCTTAAAAAGTATTAATTTTTCACTCAAATTTTTATGAGATAACAAAATGCAGATTTGCATATTCGAGGATATTGAATTCTCTAATCTTGAACCTTTAATTTTTAACCGCCCTGTTTATGATTTACTCTGCGGGACGAGTACACTCAAAGAGAAAATTCTTCGAAGTTATGGAAATATAAATTATTCTCTTCACACAAGGCCATATCTTAAAGCTTTAGTCGAGCAGCAGAATCCCGGTATTCCGGTAAATCAGATCAACGATGACTATTGTCTTTTTATTAATGGAAGAATCATCGCACCGAAAAATCTTTCTGAAATTTTACCCTTAATTGAAACTGAAGATAAAGTTTTTGTAAATGAAGAAACTGTTGTCGCTGCTTATCTTTCAGGGGAAAGGTTAAAAAAAAGGAAAAGTTTTCTTAATGATCTTTTCTCAACTTCTGATTTTGAAGGGTTACCTCTAAAGATAATTGATATTAAATGTGCCGGCTATATCTGGGATTTGATGAATATAAACGGAAGTCAGATTAAAGAAGAATCTGAATACTTCATAAATGAAACCAGAAACAATTATGTCAATATCCTTCCTTCCAGCGTTCACACTATAAAACCAGAAAATATTTTTATTGGGAAAAATGCAGTTGTTAAACCAGGTGTTGTACTCGATGCTTCCAATGGTCCAATAATAATTGAAGAAGATGTTGAAATATTCCCAAATGCAGTTATTGAAGGCCCATGTTTCATTGGAAAAGGAAGTAAAATAAAAAGTTGTGCAACTATTTATGAAAATGTTACTATCGGTAATACCTGTAAGATTGGTGGCGAGGTTGAACAATCTGTATTTATGCCTTATTCTAATAAACAACATTCGGGCTTTATTGGACACGCTTATATAGGAAGTTGGGTTAATCTTGGTGCTGATACAAACAATAGTGATCTCAAGAATAATTATTCAACTGTTAAAGCAACAATTGGTGGTAAAGAAATAGAAACGGGCTTGCAGTTTCTCGGACTGATGATGGGAGACCATTCTAAATCCGCAATCAATACAATGTTCAACACAGGAACAGTGGTTGGATTTTCTTGCAATATTTTTGGTCCAGGATTTCCGGATAAATATATTCCATCATTCAGTTGGGGTGGTGCTGAAAGTATGACAACTTACGATGTGAATAAAAGTATGCAAACAGCAAAAGTTGTAATGTCAAGACGAAAAGTTGAATTTACCAAAGCAGATGAGGAAGTATTTAAAACAGTATTTGAATTAACAAGTAATGAAAGACAAAAGAGAGGAATATGAATCATCCAGAAGAAATGAATAACATATCAGGAGAAGAAAATTTATCACAATTTGGCGATGAGCAAACAGAATCTAAAGAAGAATTTCATCTTGAAGAACATAAAGTAGTCGATCTTTATCAGGGTGTCAGAGGATTAGCTGTAAAAATTCTTAACCGCGTTGAAAAGACAGATGCTTATCTTGAAAAATTACTCGATCATGAAATGCGTAATTCCGAATTAAGTGGTCAGGATAAAGCGCTTCTTTATGAAATTGTACACGGCGTTACGAGATGGATGGGAAGACTCGATTGGATTCTAACTGGCTTCTACAAAGGTCAATTCTCAAAAGCAATCCCTAACCTTAGGAACGGATTGCGTGTTGCTTTGTATCAGATTTTATTTCTTGATAAAATTCCCGATCACGCAGCTGTTAATGAAGCAGTAGAGTTTGTGAAAAAGCTTCAGGGACAAAAACCTGCAGACTTAACTAATGCAATCCTTAGAAATATTATCAGAAGTAAAAACGCCATTCGTTATCCTGATCCTGAAGAAGATTTGATTGGATATCTTGCAGCATATTATTCCCATCCTTCCTGGATGGTTAAAAGATATGTTGAAAGGTTTGGAAGAGAAGAAACAGAAAAACTTCTCCTTGCTAATAATGAAAAACCTTATCTGACTTTAAGAGTAAATGCATTGAAAACAACTCCCGAAGAATTTGGTAGTCTGCTTGATTCTGTTCATCTTAAATACCGAAGGGGAAAATACAACCCTGAATTTTTTCAGCTTCAGAATCTTACAAACATTACTGCCTGGGAATATTTTGCAAAAGGATATTTCAACATTCAGGATGAAAGCACAGGATTGGCATGCAAACTTCTTGATGTCCAACCTGGGATGAAAGTATTGGATATGTGTGCGGCCCCGGGAGGAAAAACAGCATTCCTTGCTGCATTGATGCAGAACAAAGGAGAAATCGTAGCCGTTGATAAATTTGAAGCAAGATTGAAATTATTAAGAAAAAATAATGAACGACTTGGTTTGACCTGTGTTACTACAGTTGAAAGTGATGCTCTTGAGTATGAAGGCGGACCATTTGATCGTGTACTTGCTGATGTCCCTTGTTCGGGAACAGGTACACTTTCTAAAAAGCCAGATATCAAATGGAAGAAAGATATTTTTGATATCAGAAAAATGACTGAAACGCAATTGAAGTTACTTAATAAAGCGGCATCACTTGTTAAAGTTGGTGGTGCTGTTGTTTACAGTACCTGTTCAATTGAGCAGGAAGAAAATTTTGATGTTGTGCAAAAATTTCTTGAAGAAAATCCAAATTTTGAACTTGATTCTGCAAAGGGAAAATTTTCTGATGATGTTATTGATGAACATGGATGTATTCAGACTTTTCCTCATCGTCATCAGATGGATGGAGCTTTTTCCGCAAGACTTATTCGTAAAAGATAATTTAATAACAATCAGATAATAAAAAATATGCTGGATAAATTTGCTGAAGAACTTAGAGAACAAAGAGAGAAATCAGGAATTACAATTCAACAGATTGCTGCAAAAACAAGAATTGATAAGAAATTTCTCGAGGCAATTGACCAGGGGAATTTCAGTTTCCTTCCTGAACTCTATGTGAAAGCCTTTATTAAAGAATATGCACTTGTTATTGGTCTTGACGGTGAAGAAACTGTTAAAAAATTTCTGATTGCCCGGGAAGGTAAAGATTATAATGAAGTGCTCGAGCAGGAAAAACTTGAGAAAGAAAAAGCAAAAGAGCAAAAAAAATCAGAAATCCCTCAACCTAAACCTTCAGTTACGACAGCTCCGGTAAAATCTTATTATGATGAATCACTAAATAAAAAAGAATCCGACGATTCAGACAGCGATAAAACAAAACTAATGTATGCAGCAGTTGCTGGATTGGTTGTTCTTGTGGTAGCTATTCTCTACATTTTTGTTTTTAACAAAACTGATGAAATAATTGTTGAAGAAACACCAATCGAAGAAATTGTTTCTGACAATACACAAAGATTTGAGGAGGAACCGCTAAACAACAACGAGACAAATAGTATTACAAATTCCGATAGTCTGTTATTCGAAATATTTTCAAGCGAAACTACCTGGGTAAATATTATCCCCGATGATGAAAAAGCAGCTGAATTCATTCTCTATCCAAATTCATCACGAAAAATATCAGCGCAAAATTCAATTGCTGCAACAGTCGGGAACTCCGGTGGTGTTACTCTGAAATTAAATAACAAACAAATTGAATTTTCCGGAAGAGCAAAATCTGTCAGACATTTTCGAATTGATAAAACCGGAAAACTTGAATATCTGAACACTCCACCTAAAACCGGGCAGTAAAGATGAGTGAAAGCGTTGAAAAAAAAATTCAGAAATTGCGTGATGAAATAAATAAATACGATTACTATTACTATGTCCTGGCTCAACCATTAATCAGCGATGAAGAATATGACAAGCTTTACAAAGAGCTTGAAAAACTTGAAGCTGAAAATCCACACCTGATAACCCCTGATTCTCCGACACAAAGAGTCGGAAAAGATTTAACGAAAGAATTTAAACCTGTGAATCATCTTGTCCCGATGTTAAGCTTATCAAACACATACGATGAACAGGATGTTTATGATTTTGATAGAAGAGTTCGGGAAGGATTGCCGGATGGTGAAAAAGTTGAGTATGTTGTTGAATATAAAATTGACGGTGCTTCAGTCAGCTTAAGATATATTGATGGAAAACTTTTTACTGCTGCAACACGTGGTGATGGAACGGTTGGTGAAGAAATCACAAATAATGTAAAAACTATCAGGGCAGTTCCTCTGAAAATCAAAAAGCCTGCAGGTACAAAATTCAAGCTTAAAGATTTCGAAGCACGTGGTGAAATTTATATGAACATCTCTGACTTCGAAGAGTTGAACCGCAGACAAGCGGAAAAAGGAGAAAAACTATTTGCTAATCCAAGAAACTCTGCTGCAGGAACTCTGAAGCTTCAGAACCCGCAAATTGTTGCAAGCCGTAAACTCAATATATTTTTATATCAATTGATCAGTTTAGAAGATGAGTTTGAATCGCAATCGGAAAATCTTGAATTGTTGAAACAAATGGGATTCAGAGTAAATCCGGATTATAGAGTATGTAAGAGCATTGAGGAGGTGTTAGAAGTTTGTAAAGAATTCGAGTCAAAACGCGATTCACTTGAATATGAGATCGACGGTGCAGTAATAAAAGTTAATTCGATTCGTCAGCAAAATATTCTTGGTAATATTGCAAAATCACCTCGTTGGGCTGTTGCATATAAATTCAAGGCAAAGCAGGCATTTACTTTTGTACGCGACATTGTATGGCAGGTTGGCCGAACAGGTGCTGTTACTCCTGTTGCTGAATTAGAACCGGTCAGATTAGCAGGTTCAACAATCAGCAGGGCAACTTTGCACAATTATGATGAGATAAAAAGAAAAGATATTCGTATCGGCGATAAAGTTGTTATAGAAAAAGGTGGTGATGTTATTCCAAAAGTTGTTGCTGTAATTGTTGAAGAAAGAAAAAAAGATAGCAAACCAACTTTACCACCTGAGAGATGTCCTGTTTGCAAGTCAAAACTTTACAAACCCGAAGATGAAGTTGCTCTTTACTGTGAAAATCCAGAGTGTCCTGCTCAAATTAAAGCACGACTAATTCATTTTGCTTCAAGAGGTGCAATGGATATTGAAGGACTTGGAGAAGCATTGATTGACTTGTTTGTTGAAAAAGGTTTTCTGAAAACATTTTCTGATATTTATGAATTAAAAAATCATCGCGAAGAATTAATTCAGATAGAACGTCTTGGTGAAAAAAGTGTTGATAATCTTCTGAGTGCAATAGAGAAAAGTAAATCACAACCTTTCGAGAAAGTTTTATTCGCACTTGGAATACGTTATGTAGGAGCCGGTGTTGCACAGAAACTAGCCGAACATTTCGGAAATATTGATGCTTTAATTAAAGCTGACGAAGAAGAAATATCCTCTGTGTATGAGATAGGACCGAGCATAAGTAAAAGCGTTAAGCAATTCTTTTCGGATAAGCATAATCTTGAATTGATAGAGAAACTAAAAAAAGCCGGTTTAAAATTTTCTTCCGAGCAGAAAAAGCCAATAAAAGATAATTTCTTTAAGGACAAAACCTTTGTTCTCACCGGAACACTTTCATCATTTTCAAGAGATGAAGCAGCTGCGAGAATAAAAAAACTTGGTGGTAAGGTAGCTTCTTCAGTCAGTAAAAATACCGATTATGTAATTGCTGGAGAAAAGGCAGGTTCAAAGCTGGATAAAGCCAAGTCCCTTGGCGTAAAAATTATGAATGAAGATGAATTTCTGAAATTACTTGAAGAGAATAAAATCTGATGTTTGAAGCAATAAAAAAGAAAATCGCAGAGTTAATTATTGCCGGTAAACTCAAACATAGAAGCAATCCTGAATTATCGTTTTCATCAGCTTTAAAAAAATCTTTTACATTTCTTGTTTTAATGCCTGCAGATGAAAAAGATTACAGAGAATCCTTTCATATACTCGATTATCTTGAAAGTCAGGGAAAAACTTTGACTATTCTGACAAATGATTTCAGAGTAAGTCTGCTTCCTGCAAAATACAGAAACAAAGCAATTGGTTTTGCTATAACCGAAGTCAGTAAGTTTAATCTTCCATCTCATAGGCTGAATGAAAAATTGCAGGAAAAACTTTTTGATGTAGTAATCGATCTAAACAGAGAAGAAAATTTGTTTTACAGTTGTATCGCAAATATTGCTAAATCAAAAATCAGGGTAGGATTCAAAAAAAGAAAAGCAGACCTTTACTATAATTTTTTAGTTGATGGAAGTGATAATGATTCAGCTAAATCTTACAATAATTTCTTAAATTGCATAAAAATGTTTTAGGAATTTTATCAATGAATTACGAAAAAAGAAAAATAGGCGATGTAACAGTATTTAAACTAAACGAATCAAGACTCGACACAAACATATCCGGATTGCTTAAAGGTGAGTTTACAAAAATTTTGAAAGTTGATGAAGTTAAGAAATTCGTAATTGATTTAAGTCAGGTTGAAAGTTGTGATAGCTCCGGTTTAAGCGCAATACTCGTTGCAAACAGAATTATTTCTACAACAGATGGACAGATAAGATTAGCGTCTCCGAATGAAAAAGTTCTTGCACTTATCAGAATCACTCAACTCGACAGAGTTTTACCTGTAACAAAAACCGTTGAAGAAGCTATTGAACAACTCAAATAGAAGCTTTTTCAAACATTAACAAATTTTATCCTTTCCCGAAAAACCTAATTCTATTATTCAAGTCTGTTAATTGAACTCAGAATTACCGATTTTTGCAAAAGCTATATGAATAAATTTTTGTATGTATGAATTCAATTAAAGGTATTTCTTCAGAACAATTAAAAAAAATTAAGCTTGTCGTACTTGATGTTGACGGTACTCTGGTCAATGATGAGGGAATTATTGGTGAAAAATCCCTTTTATTGTTGAAAGATTTATTGAGGAACGATGTTAAAATTTCTCTTGCTTCAGGCAGGTTACATTCGGCTCTGGTTGAACTTGCAGAGGTTATCGGAACAAAAACTCCATTAATTTCGCTGGATGGTGCTTTAATCAAAAACAGTAAAGGCAATATCGTAGTTCATAAATCATCATTAAGAAACAACATTGTGAAAAAATCAATTGAGCTTGCTGAAAAATATTTCATTAATATTGCACTCTGTCATTCAGAAGCCATTTATTATACTGAGAATAATTCTCTCATTCCGATGATTTTGGATAAATATGGTGCTTTGTACAAAGAAGTTGATTCATATAATAATTTTATGAAAGACACGCTTGAAATTGTTTTTGCAGGGGATAACAGAAGAACAATTGAATATCTTCGCGACAGGCTGAGTTTCCCTTTTGCATTTGGAACTTCTGTTTCATATTTCCGTTCACATTCTCATGATAATATTTATTATCTTGAAATTAAAAAATCCGGTTCCACCAAAGCCAAAGGATTGATGAGATTATTGAAATATCTGAATCTTGATTCAACAAATGCGATGGTAATTGGTGATTGGTATAATGATATTCCTATGTTTGAAACGAAGGCCCTTAAAGTTGCTATGGCAAATGCTATTCCTGAATTGAAAAGAATGGCAAATATTGTATTAAATAAATCTAACAACGAAGATGGAATATCAGAGATTCTTGAAGCTTTATTAAATTCAAAAAGAAAAAAGTAAAATGAGTAATACATCAACATCAGTTCAGTCAAAGGGAATTAAGAGAAAAACATTAATCTTTCTTGTTACTACAGTTGTTATTGTTTTGATGTTTCCTAAAGGCGAATCGCTTGATTTCCAGGTAAGCGAAGGCACAATCTGGACAAATGAAGATTTAATTGCGCCATTCAGTTTCCCGATTCTGAAAGATCCAATTGTTTATGCGAATGAAGTAAGACAAGCTGAAGAATCTGTTTATCCTGTTTTTATCAGGCGTGAAATTAATATTCAGGATTCATTAAAATCATTTAATAAATATCTGATTGATATCCTTGATGAGAATCTGAAACAGGAATCATCCAATGTAATAAATCCGACATTTTTTTCTCCTGAAACTTTTTCTTTATTGCTCTCACTTCACAAAGAATATAAAAGTACTAACAGAATCAGAAAACCTTTAACTGAATATTTTGGTTTGGTGATTCCGGTTATTGAAAAATATATGAAGAAGGGGTTGCTTAATATTTCTTCTAAAGAAAAAAGAAAAGATAGTATAGCTGTTAGGATAGGAAATATCGATAAGATTGAACCTGTTACCGAATATAAATTTCTGGATGAAGCAAGACAGGAAATAACTGAAGAGATTTCCAATCTCAGAATTTCTGATGATGTAAAGAAAATTCTGAATGAGTACGCTCTTTATTTTACAATTCCTACTCTTATTTATGACCAACAAGCGACCGAAATTGAAATTGAACAGGCAAAGAACAGTGTTCCGCGTTATTCGGGAATAGTAAATGAGAATGAAAGAATTGTTGCGAAACACGACAGAATAACCAAACAGGTAAAGCTTAAGATTGAATCATACAAAGAAGCAAAGGGAGATGAAGTAAGTCAGCTTGATTCTGCTTTACAGTTTCTCGGAAAGTTCTTGCACATAGCTGCGTTGCTGGCAATATTCGGAATTTATCTTTATCTGTTCCGTAAAAAAATATTTTTTGACACCAGAAAGATTTTGCTTATTTCTTTTCTATTTATCTTTTTATCGTTTATTACATTCCTGGTAAATTCAGTTACAATTAAAGCTCCTATTCAGTATTTGATTTTTATTCCTGTTGCTTCAATGATTTTGACTATAACCTTCGATTCAAGAGTAGGATTTTATTCAACCGTTATAATTACACTAATAACCGGTGCATTACGGGGAAATGATTATACTTTTATGGCAACGAATTTTATAGCAGGTGCGCTTTCAGTTTATACTGTAAGAGATATTAAAAACAGAACTCAGATTTTCAGATCTTTTCTTTTTATACTGCTTGGATATCTGACTTCAATTTTTGCATTCGGTCTTGAAAGATTTGCAACACTTAACACAATGTTGTATGAATCAGCCTTTGCGGTTTCAAATGCTTTAATTAGTCCTGCTCTTACATATGGTCTTCTTATTTTCTTCGAGAGAATATTTAAAATCACTACAGATCTTACATTACTCGAACTATCAAATTATGAAAGACCTTTACTGAGGGAATTAGCAACCAAAGCCCCGGGCACTTTTAATCATACATTGATCATGAGTCTGATTGCAGAATCAGCGGCTGAAAAAATCGGAGCTCATACATTGCTCGCAAGAGTTGGTGCACTTTATCATGATATCGGAAAAACCATATCTCCTCATGCCTTTGTCGAAAATCAGATGAAAGGTGAAAATGTCCATGAAAATCTTAAACCAGAAGAGAGTGTACAAATTCTGTTAAGGCATGTTCAGGAAGGAATTGAACTTGGAAAATTAAATAAACTACCGCAGGAAATTATTGATTTTATTCCGATGCATCATGGTACAACAGTTATGACTTTTTTCTATGAGAAAGCAAAAGAGATTTATGGGGAAGAAAATGTTAATGTTGAAGATTACAAATACAAAGGACCAAAACCCAACACAAAAGAAACTGCAATTGTAATGCTTGCCGATGGCTGTGAATCTGCAGTTCGTTCGATTTCAGAACCGGATGCAACAAAGATTGAAAATATGATAAACACAATCATCAATTCAAGATTGCGTGAAGGACAGCTTGATGACTCACCACTTACTTTCGCTGATATAAAAAAAATCAAAGAAGCTTTTTTGAATATTCTGATATTACAAAATCATAAGAGAATCAAATATCCGCGTCAGCAGGAAGCTGAATCGGGAATTGACACAACAGATGAAAACTAATGGAAAGTTTTCTTAAGGAATATCTTGCAACTCTTAAAATCGAAAAGAACCTTTCTGAGAATACCATTAATTCCTACAGGAATGATTTGAAATCTTTCATTAATTTTATTTCACAATCAGGAATTGATGATTTATCCGACATCAAAACAAATCATATTGCTTCATTCTTTAAATTGTTGAAAGATGCAGGACTGAATGAAACTTCCGCAGCAAGATATTTCTCTTCAATTAAAGGATTTTTTAAATATCTTTTTAAAAATGATTATATAAAATCAAATCCTATTGAAAGAATTTCTCCGCCTAAAATATCTCGCAAACTTCCCGAAGTTCTGAATGTCCGCGAAATAAATGCAATACTTGAGCAGCCGGATGTTAAAGACACTATCGGAATCCGTGATAAAGCAATACTTGAGTTGTTTTATGCCTGCGGAACAAGAATATCAGAACTCATTAATATCAAATTAAACGATCTTTTTCTGAAAGAAGAAATAATAAGAGTGTTTGGCAAGGGTTCAAAAGAAAGATTAATACCCATTGGTTCATCGGCAATAAAATGGATTGAAGAATATCTTCAGAAAAGCAGACCCTTGCTTGCAAAAAATTATAAAAGTGAGAATTATCTTTTTCTTAATCAGAGAGGTACAAAATTTTCACGAATGGGAATCTGGAAAATTGTTAATCATTATGTTAAACAGGCAGGAATAGAAAAAAATGTTCATCCGCATACTTTCCGTCATTCATTTGCAACACATTTAATCGAAGGCGGAGCTGACCTTCGTGCTGTTCAGGAGATGCTTGGCCATTCAGACATTTCCACTACTCAGATTTATACTCATATTGACAGAGATTATATTAAACTTGTTCATAAAAAATATCACCCAAGAGGTTAAATGCCAGATATTCAGGTTAGTGAAAAACTCATATTGTTTTTAAAGTTTATTCCCGTGTTTCTTATTTCAATTACAGTACATGAATTTGCTCATGCTTTTTCAGCAAAGAAATTTGGAGACGCGACAGCTGAACAACAAGGAAGATATTCATTGAACCCGATAAAACACATTGACCCGATTGGCTCATTACTGTTGCCATTTTTATCATTCTTCAGTGGTTCATTTTTGATTGGTTGGGCAAAACCGGTTCCTGTTAATCCGAATAATTTCAGAAATCCTTTGAGAGATAATGCAATTGTTTCGTTTGCAGGGCCGCTTTCAAATTTTGTTCTGGCAATAATTTTATTTATAGTATTCGCTTTACTTCAGAATACCCAATCTGGATTAGCAAATATTTTTTACTATGGAACAGTGTTTAACATTTTTCTTTTTTGCTTCAATCTATTACCAATTCCTCCTCTTGATGGCTCGCATATTTTGTTTTCAATTTTTCCAAACAGGTTTACAGCCCAGTGGTTAAATCTCGGATTTTATGGTTCTCTGGTTCTGTTATTTTTCATCTTCAGTCCCTTGTGGAAATATTTCCTGATGCTCATACAATCAATTCTTAAATTATTTTTAGTAGTTGCTGGAATAAGATGAAATTTATTCTTTTAAATATTTTTCTGATATCTCTGGTTCTGTCCTGCAAAAGCAACAACGAAAAAAATCCGGAGGATGATCCGGCTATAACTGAAGCATCATCGGCAATTGTGAAAGAGGTAAGAGGATTTTATTTCGTTGGGATGTATTCGCGGATTCCTTCAATCTATTATTATGATATAAAAGAGGATAAAATCAAACTAATTAAAAGTAACAAAGCTGAAAAAATCTATGAACTTGAAGTAGCGCCAGATGGTAATGCTTTCTTTTATCTGACTTATAAAGAGTTAAACAGAAAAATTGCTATTCCTGAAATAAATGGAATTAAAATTTTCAGATTTGAACCAGCTGTAGAAAAATCAGAACTTCTGCAAACATTGAAACCTGCAATTCAACTTTATTCATATTGGATGGATAATGATCGTTACAGAGTTGTGGCAATTTCCTTTGACGAGATAGTCGCTTCTTATCTTAATAAAAATGCCCTGACTTTTAATTATTTCGGAAAGCTGCTCTCTGATGAAAATGAATTGTTTGATTTGGTAAAGAATGGTTATCCTGTTGTTGAATTACCTGCTTTGTCTAATATCTCACCGATGAGAAGATTTGAAATAATTTCAAGGTCAGATACTTTATTTGTGAGAAATAATTATGATGGCACTGATAAAAAATTAAATCTGATTAAAAAAAATCTAATACGAATTGTCTGGGCGGATAATCTTAAGAATGTAGTTTTTATGATGAAAAATAATTCAACAGATAAAACTGATTTAAGTCACACTCTTATTCTGTATGATTTGTTAAAGAAGAAAATTGTTAAGACTTTTGAAGAGAAAGGAATAAAAAGTTTGATGTTGCTCGGTGATTATCTGATTTACGATTATAAAACCACTCAACATTCGGCAATTAATATCTTTAAACTAAGCTCATTAGAAACAATAAAAACACTTTCTTTAGAAGATGGTTGTGCATTAAAAAGTTTACCCTTAAAATGAATACCTATTTAAGAATAATTGGCTATGTTAAGCCTTATTGGAAGCATTTAGTACTTACTTTTGTTTTTACAATATTTTATGCTCTGCTTAATGGTGCTTCTGTTTATTTAACAATTCCTTTGCTGGACACACTTTTTCAGGAATCAGCAACTAAAAAAATCCAGCAACAAACTCAGGTTGAACAGACAAAAACTTTTTTACCTGACTGGATTCAGGATATTCAACACTCAGTTACAGAATCTTTTAACCAATACATCCTCAGCGGTGATAAAGCCGATGTTCTGATAAAAATCTGTTTTGTTATTCTGATTGCATTCCTCTTTAAAAATATCTTTGCTTATCTGCAGGGATATTTTATGGCTTATGTTGAATATGGTGCGATGAAAGATTTAAGAGATGAAGCTTATCAGCATCTCCATAAGCTTCCGATTAGTTATTTCAAACGGGAACGGGTAGGAAATCTGATTTCACGGTTTACAAACGATGTTAATATTGTTCAGTCAAGTATCTCAGCAACATTTTCAAATCTTATCAAAGAGCCACTTACAATCATTGTTTTTCTTGGAATTGCATTAAGTATAAGCTGGCAACTAACATTGTTCGCATTGCTTATACTTCCATTCTCGATGGCTATTATTGCCTGGATCGGATTTAAGCTTCGGAAACAAACAACAAAACTTCAGGAGAAACTTGCTGATATTACAAGCGTTCTGCAGGAAACAATTTCGGGAGTAAAAATTGTAAAAGCATTTGGAATGGAAGAGTTTGAGAATAAAAGGTTTATGAAAGAGACGAAAGAATTTTTCAGACTGGTTTTAAAAATTGTCAGAGTCAGAAATGCTTCATCACCGTTAACAGAATTTCTGAGTGTTATTGTTGGTGCTTTCATTATTTATTATGGTGGATTACTGGTGCTTGAAAAAAATTCAATCACAGCAAGTCAGTTTCTTGGATTTCTGTTTGCAATTTTTCAGATGATGCCCCCGATTAAAGAACTCAGTAGTGTTAATAACAGAATTCAGGAAGCAAGTGCTGCCGGTGACAGAATTTTCGAAATTCTTGATACTGAACCAGATATTAAAGATGCACATGATGCAACCGAACTCAAAGAGTTTAAAGATTCGATTCATTTCAGAAATGTTTCTTTCAAATATGATGATTCAGAAGAATGGGTCTTATCAGATATTAATTTTTCTGTTAGGAAAGGAGAGATAATTGCATTAGTTGGTCCAAGCGGCGGAGGCAAATCAACTCTCGTTGATTTAATTCCAAGATTTTATGATCCGACTGAAGGAGAAATTATTCTTGATGATGTTGATATCAGAAAATATACTATTAAATCGCTTCGCTCAAAGATGGGAATTGTTACGCAGGAGACTTTTCTTTTTAACACGACAATCCGCGAAAACATAGCATATGGTTTAACTGATTGTCCTATGGAGAAAATTATTGAAGCTGCAAAAACAGCAAATGCTCATAACTTCATAATGGAAATGCCAATGCAATACGAAACAATCATTGGTGAAAGAGGAATTAAACTTTCAGGTGGACAAAGACAAAGACTAACGATTGCACGGGCATTATTGAAAAATCCTGAAATTATGATTTTTGATGAAGCAACTTCTGCACTTGATAATGAATCCGAAATTCTTGTTCAGGAAGCAATTGAAAGATTAATGGAAAACAGAACTACATTCGTAATTGCACATCGTTTAAGTACAATCAGAAATGCAACTAAGATTATTGTAATCGATCGTGGTAAAATTATTCAGCATGGAACACATGACGAACTTATCGCAGATGAGAAAGGTCTTTACAAAAAATTATATGAAATGCAATTCAGAGATAACGGTGATTGATGAATAATCTGGTTTCAAGCAGATACTCTCAAAAAATTATTTTTACTTTATTGTCAATGCTTGCTGTAAGTTTTGTTCTATCACTCTTCGTAATGCAACTTGCAGCAGCTTTACTTTTTATTTTATGGTTATTTGAAAAGAAAGATGAAAAGAAAAAAGCTTTTGATTTAATAACAGCATTCGTTCTTGTTTTTGGTTTAGTAAGACTGATTACAATCTTTTTATCTGAATTTCCTCAAACCAGTTATGAATCACTTTACAAAGAAGCATTATTTTATACAACTGCCGTAGCACTTCCATTTTATCTGAAAACTCTCGAAAAGAAAAAAGTAATTGAGCTGATGATGGTTTTTATTTTGGGTGCCACGGTTATTTCAGTCATAGGTGCAACAAGATTTTTCATTGGTGATGTTGAAAGAGCACAGTCGTTTTCTTCAAGTTACACTGTATTTTCCGGTTATCTTCTGACTGCTTTTGTTTCTGCACTTTTTTATCCTAAGAGTGATAAAAAATTTTCTCAGCATATTTTCTGGGCTTTTGTTTATTCCATTCTATTTTTAGGATTATTAACCTCATTGGGACGAGCTAATATCGTAATTGCTTTTTTATTCTTTCTGATTGCAATTGTTCTTAGAAGAATTCCACTAAAGCAAATTATAATTTTATTGGTTATTGGTCTATTGGGTCTTGGGATTTATTCCCTTCGTCCATCTCAGGCAATCGGAGAAAGAGTCGAAAACATAACTCAGCTTTCTGACAGAGATATAATCTGGCAAGGTGCAAAGGAAATTTTATCAGAACATCCTGTATTTGGATTTGGTCCAAGAACTTTTCAACAGGCATTCCCATTGAAAGAAAAGTTTGCAGATAAAGGTATCGGTGGCTGGCATAATGATTTTCTTCAGATTTATTTTGAAAGCGGAATAGTCGGTTTGATTTCTTTTCTTATTTTGCTTTATGTTATAATAAAAACTTCAATCAATCAGATAACAAATAAAAAAACAGATGCAGAATTAAAATCTCTTTCCGCATCTGTTCTTGCTTCCGTAATTGCATTAATTTTTTCAGCACTGGTCGCCGGATTTATAACATCAGTAGTGCTTTCGATAGTTTTTATTTTCCTAATATCATTCCTTTCAAGAATCGATCACGAAATCAAATCAGTTGAAAAAGAACCTGAACCCAATTCCACCGTTCATTGAAAATTCAGTTGCAGGGATCAAATCCATTATCGGGGCAATTTCAATAAAAACATCCACTTTACTTCCTCTCGGAATCCAGACCAATCCAAGCACACCGCGAAAACCAATTCGTGCGTCTTCATCTTCTTTAAATTTCATTCTCAAACCCGGACCATAGTACAATGCAATGTTTTCGGAAGTCTGAAACATATTTGAAGAATGGAAAAGATAATCACCATGAATATGCATTCTGCTTCTTTTCTCGAATGAATAGCCAAGTCCAAAATCAAAAGCATTTGTACCCGAAGTCCAGTATTTTGCACTAAGTCCTGTCGGAGAGCCAATGATTACGCCTAATCCAAATCCTCTTGATTGTGCAAAATTTGTTGTACCCGAGAGTGCTATGAATAAAAGTACAGCTACATAAAGTTTTTTCATTTTTTCCCTTTCATACTTTTTTCTGTAACACTACAAATTTATTGTTATATCAAGTAACAACAAAGGTAAATTTGTGATATGCAATGCCTTTAGATTATTTTTCTGCAAACAAATTTTCTTTCTACGGAGATTGACAGAATGAATGAAAATAATTCAAAAGAGATAATAAAAACTATTGAAGATCTCTCAACTGATTTTAACGGCTCCAATGAAATAGCAATAATTCTCGCAGCAGGACATGGCAAAAGAATAAAATCACAGCGCTCAAAAATGCTGCATAAAATCTGGGAAATACCAACAGTTGAAAGAGTTTACCGGGCTTGTAAAAACGGAATTGAAAAATGCAATACCGTTATTGTGGTTGGTATAAAAGCACTTGATGTGATGAATGTTATTGGAAAAAGAGATGCGAACAAATTTGCCTATCAGAAAGAACAAAACGGAACTGGTCACGCAGTTCAGGTTGCACTTGAAGTTATTCCGGATAATATAAAAGATGGAATTGTTTATGTCCTTCCCGGTGATATGGGGTTGCTTGATGCTCCAACAATGAAAAAATTTCGTGAAGATTTCGTCCAATCTGGAAATGATATGATGGTTCTTACTGGCATTTACAACGGTGACCCAAAACTAAATTATTATGGTAGAATCGTTCGCGTAAAAGAAAAGACAATAGATGGAAAATCTTCAGGAGAGGATTTCGGAAAAGTAATTCAGATAATTGAGTACAAAGATATTCTGGCGCTTAGTGAGGAAGCTTTGTACATAGTTGAATACAAAAAGAAAAAATATTCCTTTACAAAAACGGAATTGCTCGAAATCAATGAGTTTAACTCCGGTGTTTACGCATTCAGATATTCAAAGCTGAAAGAGCTTATTGGCAATCTTACTTCAAATAATGTCCAGAATGAAATTTACATAACTGATTTAATTGCACTGTTCAACCAGAAAGGTTATTCAGTCGGAGCAGTTTCACCGGAAGATGATTATGTTGTAATGGGATTTAATGATAAGAGTGTACTTAAAGAAATGGAAGCGATTGCGCGAAGAAAGGTTTATGATAGATTAAAAAACATAATTGATATTGCTGATCCGGATGATTTCTTTATTCACGAAAAAGTTGTTGAACAAATTGAAGAAATGGATAAAAAAGGAATTCCACTTGATATTAAAGTTGGTAAAGGTGCTTACATCGGTGAAAATGTTAAACTAAATTATAACATTGATTTTGGTCGCGCTACTTATGTCGATGGCAATATAATTTTCGGTAAGAATGTTAAACTCTGGTTGACTGTTCATCTTTCGTGTTTTCCTAATCAACAAATGATAATTGGTGATAATGTTGAGATACTTTGGGGAGATATCATAAAAGGAAATATTATTATTGGTGATAATTCACGAATTGAATCAAGTGTTAATATGACCGGAAGCGACGAATATCCATTACGAATAGGAAAGAATGTTTTGATTAAAGGAACAAGTTATCTCTTTGGTTCCATTGTTGAAGATGGATTATTTATTGAACACTCTGTTCTTGTAAAGAAAAAAATAAAAGCTGTAAAGGATAAAGAAGGGAACATAAAACCCGTGCGCTACTTCATTCCGAAACCTGAAGGTGAAGATTTATTGGAAGATATTTAGTGATAAAAATATCGGGAATTAGGTGTTTTGAAATCAAAATCATAGTTGAATTCATTAGTAAGATAGATATTGGATCAAATAATTCAATATTCTTCTGTCATCCCGAAGTGATTCAATACTACAAAATCAGAAGTTAATCAAATACAAGTTTCATATACTCATCAAGAAAATTCCTGCTGAAGTTGGGATCAACAGAAATCCAGAACAACAAATTCTTATGGGCAAATATATAATGTACCTGACCAAGTCCTAAGCAGCTATAAATCTGTTTGTTATTGATGTTATGAAATGTTCCCCTGACAAACATTGAATTTTCCGGTGAGATTTTCTGGGTCATTTTTCTGAAATCCTGATATGCGGTTTTATCATCAGAATAGTAAGTAATATAAATTGCAGCATTTCCAACAGCACCGGTATAAAATCCGACTTCGTTTTTTTCAGTGGCAACATTTTGAAAATGAAGTTTGTCAACAAAATCTTTTGCTTCCTTTCCGGTAAGTTTTCTGTTTAACTTCATTCCCCAGAATTCTTCAGGCAGATAATCTCTGTTTGATGAACAGGAAACAATTAGAAGAATAGTTAGAATAAAGGATAAAATAATTTTCATATCACTCAAAATTTTTTTCCGTGAATAAAACACTTTTAAATTGATTTATCAACACATTAAAAGAGTTTTTTCTCTGAGATTTTCCGTGAATCTCTGTGAACCTCTGTGTAATTACCTAAAGGTTGTTAAAGCTATATCTTGAGAAAATTTGTTATAAACTAATTAAAGGAGAGTAATTTTGTCTCCAACTTTTACTTCTCCAGTGTTTAATGCAATTAAATTCATACCAAATAAAACTTTATTCCCTTGTCTTCTGAAGGTTGAAAGAGTTCTTAAAGGTTCATCGCTTCTTTCTGCAGTTTGCTGATCTGTTGTTGTGATTACACATCTAGCACAAGGTTTAACTGCTCGGAATTTTATTTCCGCAATACGAAAATCTTTCCAGTTATCCTCCTCAAATGGTTCTCCGTCAGTAAAAATAAAATTTGGCCTGAAACGATTCATCGGTAATGGAGTTTCTAATCTCCGGTTTAACTCATCAAGCGATGATTGTCCGATTATCAGAAAAGGATAACCATCTGCAAAACTGACAGTATGCTCATCCTTAACATATTTTCTTTTCGGATCAACGATTCTTTTCTCGCTTTCAGGCATATAAACAAGATGACATTTTGTTCCAATCATTTCATAGAAAAATTCATCTGCTTCTTTTGAAACTGTGATAGCTTCGCACTCATCATCCCAGATTTTCACTTTAATTTTACCCGACAAAGCTTCACCATCTGGATTTAACGGTAGAATGATTGAATGATTTGAAGAAGAATAAGTAACAATCAAATTACTGTCAACAATCTTTGGTTTTAATAAAGCCATTTGTGGGAAGTTTCTTTGTGTCATAAATATTCCGTTCTTATCAACCAGCATCATTCTTCTGTCAAACCGTAATCCTCTTTCTTCGACAATTGCCTCGTTTAGCGAAATTCCTCCGAGAGATTTAATCGGATAGATAAATATTTGTGATAAGTACATATTATTTTTCATAAAAGATTTTATTCACCAATTATCTTTAAAAAATTTTGGATTGCAGATCTCATGTTATTGAAATGACTTCCTGCCCAATAAATTTTTTTGCAATTAACACAGTAGAAAAATTTGCTCTGTTGTTCTCTTACTTTGTCTGGCAGTAATTGAACAATGTCTTTCTTTGCTACTCTGATGAGTTTGTTTCCGCAATCCAGACAAATTGTAAAAGGTTTTATTTGTTTATAAAGATAAAATCTTTGGAGTACTTCAGCAGTTTGTTTTTCCGGATCGTCAGTTCTTACAAAGTAACCGTGAGTAACTTCGCTTCTTTTCAACAAACCAACATCTCTGGTGAGAATTGTTCGTTTTTCTGAAAGTGATATTTCAACAATCTTATTATCACTCAGATTATTTTTGTAATAAACATCAAAACCAAACATACGCATGTTCCTTGCTAACTTACCTAGATGAACATCGCAGATGAATTTTGTTTTTCTTAAAGGTTTCGGTCTCAGGTGCTGCACGTCTGAAATATCAAGCGTCTCAAAAACAGGATAGACAGAAATGTCATCTCCATCTTTAATCAGATATCCGAATGAAACGGATTTTCCATTAACCAAAATTAAATCAACCTCAGAGTGCGGAACACCCAGAGATTCAATTAAATCTTTTACAGATGTTCTGTCAATAAAAGTATGAACAAATCTTTTCTTCTTTTTTTCCAAAGGCAGAAAATCATTCAGTTCTTCATAAAATCTTATAGTAATTTTTTTCTCTTTAATCTTCATAAATCAAAGCAATTTTGAAAAAAGATTAAAAATATCATCTACAGAAATATCTTCAATTTTCCCTGTCGGAGATTTGATCCAGTAAGAATTTTTGCTCAATGGTGCCCATTCATCTGGATTTGTTGGTCCGAAAAGTGAAATCATTCTTGTCCCGGAAAATCCAGCTATATGCATTGTGCCTGTGTCATTAGTTATATAAAGATTAACGAGTGAAAGAATTGCTCCCAGCTTCTTGACTGGTAAGTTGTGAAGTACTTTGTAACTTATTGAATCTTTGTCTAATCCAGCAGTGATAATTCCAATGATTCTATCATCTGTCCAACCTGAAGTTAATAAAATATAATTGTTATACCGTTTATAAATTTTTCTAATTAGATCTAAAAATTTTTCTGAAGGATAAGTATTTGCTACTTTACCCGCACCAGGATGAAATGCAATTATTTTTTTTGATGTATCGGGAAAGTTTTCCAAAAGAAAATTCTTAGCAAATTTAATCTCTTCCTCGTTTAATAAAATTTTTATTTCTTTAATTTCATCAACACTTAAATCAAATCCTGCTAGTTGAGCAATCTCAAGATTTCGAAAAAGCTGATGCGTGTTCTCCCAATTGAAATCGCTTTTTAGATTGAGAAGAGATGCAGATTTATTTTTAATTCCATCTATAGAATTAACACCAACTCTGACTTTAGCTCTGGCTAAAAAATTTATTATGTGAGATGTTCTTGAGATTTTGATTGTTGAAGGAACAAAACCGAAATCATATTTTCTGTCGCGGAGTTTTTTATAAAAATCAAAAACACTTTTTAAAGATGATTTATCGTAGATTAAAACCCGATCAATAAAAGGATTGATGTCAAAGTAAGGAATATCATAATTGGTTTTTGAAGCGACCAGAGTAATGTGTGAATCAGGATGCTTTTTCTTTATCGCCTTATAAAGACTAAGTGAACAAAGCATATCGCCAATCTGGTTATGCTGGCGAACAACGAGGATGTTTATATCTCTACTATTGATAAAATATTCAGTCTATTTTCTTGTTTTATCTATCCACTTAGCTAAATCTTTTGCGAAGTAAGTTAAAAACATATCTGCGCCAGCTCTTTTTATAGCGCATGCTGCTTCAACCATAACACGTTCTTCGTCAATCCAGCCATTTGCACCAGCAGCTTTTATCATAGAATACTCACCACTAACCTGATAAGCTGCTGTTGGCATTCCAAATCTTTGTTTTACTTCTCTTATTACATCAAGATAAGGTCCGGCTGGTTTAACCATAACAATATCGGCACCTTCTTTAATATCTTCCTCAACTTCACGGATTGCTTCATTAATATTTCCAATATCCATCTGATGAGATCTTCTGTCACCAAAAGCCGGAGTTGATTCAGCCGCATCTCTGAATGGTCCGTAAAATCCGCTTGCATATTTTGCTGCGTAACTCATAATTGGAATTTTATTAAAACCATTTTCGTCAAGGATTTTTCGTATAGCAGCAACTCTTCCATCCATCATATCTGAAGGCGCAATTATATCAGCACCAGATTGTGCGTGAGTCAAAGCTTCTTTTGCAAGTAATTCAACTGTTTCGTCGTTCAAAATTTCTTCACCATGTAAAATTCCGCAATGTCCATGTGAAGTATATTCGCACATACATACATCGGTAATTACAACAAGGTCTTTTACTTCTTTCTTTATTGCACGCACAGCTCTTTGAATTATTCCTTCCGGATCATAAGCTTCTGACCCTCTTTCATCTTTATGTTCAGGAATTCCAAATAGAATAATTGCGGGAATTCCGAGATCGCGCACTTCTTTACATTCTTCAACAATATTATCAATAGACATTTGAAAAACTCCCGGCATTGATTTCACAGGATTTTTCACTTTACTGCCAGGCACTACAAATAACGGATAAATAAGATCGTTTTTGGTGAGAACCGTTTCTCTCACCATATCTCTTATTATTGGATTATATCTTAAACGACGATGTCGGATTGTTGGAAAAATACTCATAGAAACTCCAAATGATAATTAACAATTAAGAATTAAAAATTAACAATTTTATGATGCTGCTTTTAAACTCTTCAAAATCGAAGTTAATAGTTTAATTAGCTCATTACAATCTTTTTGTAAACTTTCGAATTGCTCAGAATTTAATACATCTGTTTTGAAAAGTAAATTAATCCAATACTCGGATTCATTAGCCTCTTTTAATGCAATTTGTTTATAAAATCTTTTTTTGTAATTGCTGCCTGGGCTTCGTGAACATTTGCCCAATCGAAGTTCCGGATTTAAGTAATTGTTTCAATAGAGGATCAATTGAATATTCAGATTTATTGAGATATTTATAAGCCTTTACAATACGAACGGCAAATTCAAAACTCTTATCTTTAACAGCATTACCATAAGAAGTCGATTTTTCTGAAATCTTAAAATTCATATTTAATTGTTCATTTTTAATTGTTCATTAACCTTATTAGCCACCAGTTCAGCATTTTTTATGCAATCTCCGACTGAAATTCCACCACGGAAATTTCCGCTTATAAATAAGCCGGAATTTTGTTTTTCAAATTCGTCAAAAAATCTTTCGTGTTCAATATAACCAATGTTGTACTGTGGAATTGCTTTTTCCCAAAATCTGTGTGAAGAATAAACTGGTTCAGCATTTATTTTCATAATTTCTTCAAATTCTTTTCTCACTTTATCTAATAATTTATTCCTGTCTTCTTTAACAAAATCAGGATTACGACTTCCGCCAATGAACAAAGTAAAAGTAGCAAAGTTATCATCGGCACGAAATGGAAATATTACTGAGCTCCACAATGCACCAAGGAATGATTTCTTTTCTTTTTCAGGAATTAAAAATCCGAATCCATCCAAAGGTTGTCCAACATTTTTCTTTTCATATGCAAGAAAGTAAACTAATACAGGCGGATAATAAATTGTATCTGAATGAATTTTAAATTTTGCATTAAATTTTGAAAACAAATCTGAAGCTATATAAGCCGGAACAGTTGAAAGCACCGCATCACAAACTATTGCTTCATCAATGCCGTTATGTTTGTAGGAAACAATGTATCCGTCAGATGTTTTGTCTATTGAAGTTACTTCAGCAGAAAGAACAACTTTATTCCCAAAATATTTTTCTATTGCTTTGGGAAGTGCAATCATTCCACTTTTGAATGATAACATTTTTGCAGATTGTTTTGATTTTTCAGCACGCTTTTTTCTTTCACGGATACTTCTTATTGTTCCGATTATTAGACCACCATATTTTTCTTCGAGTGCATAAAGTTTTGGAAAAGCTGATTTAACACTCAGATCTTCTGGTTTACCTGCATAAACACCTGCGACGAAGGGATTGATTGCATAATCCAGAAATTCCTGTCCCAATCTCCTTTTGACAAACTCAGCCAGACTTTGATAATATCCATCGTCAGATCTTCCGATGAATGGCTCAGCAAGCAATCTTATTTTTGCTTTACCTGAGAACAATTTTGTTTTAAGTAACGCCGGAGGTGACATCGGTAGTGCGTGAAGCTCATTATTTCTCAAAATATATCTTTTGTTAGCAGCTTTGTTTGCATAAATCAAGTCATCATTAAGATTAAGTTCATTGACGAGTTTAGAAATAACAGGAGTAGTTTCAAGCGCGCTGTTGGGACCACGATCAAATAAGAATCCATTTTCTCTTACACTTTCAATTGAACCACCCACCTCAGATTTTCTTTCGAGAATTCTTACATCAAATCCTTTTTGAGATAAAAGATAAGCGGTCGTAAGTCCTGATATTCCTGCACCGATAACAACAATAGTTTTCGTCATAGTATTGAATAATTTTTTGTGAACAAAATTAGTGAAAGGAGGAGTATTTATGAAGGTAGTAAATTCTGTAAATAAAATGATTTGATTTAATAAAAAAGCAGCACAGAATGTTTACTTAGAAATCCGTGCTGCTCAGAAAAAGCTCATAATAAATTACATATAGGACTTTAGATGGTTGATATAGTTAACAGGCCCACCTGGTTGATATCCTGTTTGAAGGATTAATTCTCCGTTCTTATTAAGAAGAATTATTGTTGGAAATCCCTCAATACCGAACCGCTGAGCCAGCTGATTGTTGTAAAACTTTGTCTCCATAGATTGTTCAATGTTTTTAGGGAAGTCGATCTTAACAAGGACGAGATTTTCCTTTGCAAATTTTTCAAATTCACTTTGAGAGAATACCTCGTTACTTAAACGCTGACACCAGATACACCAATCGCTACCGGTAAAGTTAACCAAAACAGTTTTATTTTCTTTTTGAGCTTTTTGAAGAGCTGTTTCAAGATTAGTTTCCCAATCCAAATTATCAGATGCACCAGCTTTTTTGCAGCCGGTTAATATTGCTATAATCAAAGCCAGAGATAATAATATTCTTTTCACTTCGGTCTCCTAAAATTTTTTATGTATGTATAGTTAGATAAAATTTTAATCATATAGTTTCAGTACAACTTCTTTTATTCAGGATTAACAGTTTCAATTCTTTCTATTTTTCTGGGCTTTGGTGGTCTTTCATAAAGTTGTGCAAGCCCAAAATATTTTAGGTGAAGCTCTGCATCAATTTGATCCCAGGTAAATCTCCATGTCCAGTTACCGCCTAATTTACCGGGAAAATTCATTCGTGCTTCACCACCAAGATTAAGTATGTCCTGCATAGGAATAACTACAATGTTAGCAACTGAAGCATACGCAAGCCTTATTAATTCATAAACCACATCATCTCCATAGTAGTTTAGATATTTTTGCATATGTTCGTAAATATCAGAGCTCTTCTCCTGTTTTGCCTTTTCAAAGTATGCACGAGTTGTATCATTATCGTGTGAGCCAGTATAAACAACACAATTAGGAATATAGTTGTGCGGTAAAAATTTAGTTTCCATGCCGGTACCAAAAGCAAACTGAAGAATCTTCATTCCTGGGAAATTAAACATATCGCGAAGTGCTTCGACTTCAGGAGTTATTACTCCCAAGTCTTCGGCAAGGATTGGTACATCACCGAGATGTTTGAGAACAGATTTGAATAATTTTTCTCCTGGTGCCTTAACCCATCTTCCGGTTTCTGCTGTTGGTGCATCGCCGGGAATTTCCCAATAAGCTTCAAATCCTCTAAAGTGGTCTATTCGGACGATGTCAACCATTTTGAAAAGATTTGCAAATCTTTTCCTCCACCAGAGGAAATCATCTTTCTCCATTTCTTTCCATCTGTAAAGTGGATTACCCCAAAGTTGTCCGGTCGGAGAAAAATAATCTGGTGGAACACCGGCAACAGTTTCAAGTTTTCCATTCTCATCAACGGTAAAAAGATTTTTATTCGCCCAAAGGTCTGCACTGTCGTACGCAATAAAGATAGGCATATCACCAATTATCTTGATACCTTTAGAGTTTGCGTATTTCTTAACTGAATTCCATTGTTTGAAGAACACGAACTGAACAAACTTGTGATAAAAAATATCATCTGCAAGCTTTCCACTCCACTCTTTCATAGCATTTTTATCACGATGAACTAATCCTTTATCCCAATCTTTCCAAACAATTCCGCCGTGGGCGTCTTTTGCAGCCATAAAAAAAGCAAAGTCATAAAGCCAATCGGAATTTTCTTTTTCGAAGGATTCAAAATCATTCTGAAAATTTTTATAGTGACCTTTGAAATTCAAAAATGCTTTTCGAAGCAGAGATTTTTTATATTCAATTATTTGTCCATAATCTATCTGATGAGGATTGTGTGGAGGAATGTTTAATAAATCATTTTCTGAAAGCAATCCTTCTTCTCTCAATTTATCAGGACTAATAATATTTGGGTTGCCGGCAAATGCTGAAAAACATTGATAAGGAGAATCACCATAACCCGTAGGTCCTAAAGGAAAAACCTGCCAGAGTTTTTGTCCGGCTTTTTCTAAAAAATCAATAAAAAGAAAAGCGTCATTTCCGAGGTCCCCTATTCCATATTTTGAAGGAAGAGAAGTAGGATGAAGAAGAATTCCTGCGTTGCGTTCAAATTTCATTAAACTACCCTGAATAATTTTTGAAAATTTTCAGTGTAAAGATAAACTAACAGATCTTTGATTTCTAAAAATAAAAAAGGCGGACAATAACCGGTCCGCCTTTTGAAAAAGTTCTAAGACAAGTTTATAATGCAAAAGCGACGCCTGCATTAATTCCAAGATAAGTAGTTGAAGAACCTTCGGTGAAGATCATATTGTATTTTAAAGTAACATCCAGGGCAGTTTTGGGATTAAAATTATATAAGAATCCAGCACCCGGAGCAAACCCAAATTTTGATTCGCTGTCATCAGATGTATAAGTCTGGCCAAACATTTCAAAAGTAACTTTTGAACTTAAGAAATGCATACCTGTTTCTGCTGCAACATAAGGAAGAAAATTGCCTTTACCGAAAGCATATCTTAGACCAACCTGAACAGGAATTGATGAGAATGACCATTCCCATCCTGAAGGTAAATCTTCTTTAGGTCCCCAGGTTGCATAACCAATTGAGCCAGTCACTTGTAGCATTGGGGTAACATTATAAGTAAATGTACCAGTGCCTCCGAATCCGGTGGCTGCGGCATCACCGAAATCACCAGTAGGAAGAAATACACCGCCTTGAACAGAAACTCCCATTTTACTTTGAGCATTAGTAAATGCAACTGCCAATACAGTTACAAACAGAACAAGAAGAAGTTTTTTCATTGTAGTACCCTTGCGATTGTTGATAGATTAGTTATTTAGTACGATGCAAAAATATGTATTTGTAAAAATTTTACAAATTTTAGCCAAAGAGGTTGCTTGTTCAAACAACCTCTTTCAGAATGAAATTTAGAATGCAAAACTTCCTGACAAATATGCAAATGATCTAACGCCTCCACCAATGAGATTAAACCCATGTCTTAAAACATCATCATTTACAGTTGCGTCAAGTGTGAATCCGCCAAAACGGAAACCAACACCTAGCCGTACATCTCCTCTTCCGAATGCAGTGCGCGTATTTTCATCAACTGTAGTTGGTGATGCGATGGTTTGGTTAGTGGATGAAAATGTGCTTGCAACATAACCTGCTCTTCCAACTAACCATTCTGTAAATTGCCATTCTGCACCAAGATTCCAGGCGGGGAAAACTAATCTTGAATCTGTGAGTTCCGGACTGATACCTGACACAGATGAAATGGTTTCTGATTCATACATAAATGCCGGACCGCCAGCTATCAACAAACTTCCACTTTGGTAAACAAGACCGGCACCAACGCCAAATCCCATAAATGATGGAAGGTCTGTTGAGTTGCTTCCAACTTTATATGTACCGCTGGAATTATAAAACATTACGGATGGTACGAGTGAAAATTTTCCGCCAAGTTTAAAGAATCCACGTGCATTAAACATTAAATTAGTTGCAGATGCATCTTCTTCATCACCAGTACCGGGAGTATATGTTGCTGAAGGCATAGACAATGAGAATGCAGCATCAAAGCTAAATGAAGAGGAAATCTTACCAATTGTTGATAAGTTCAATCCAAACTGACTTGCGCTGTTTTTATCTCCTGTACCTGTCGCAGGTTTAAAATCATTAGTTGTTGAAGCATAAGACAAACCTAGTCCAAAAGTAAAATCGCCCCATGCATAAGAACCTAAAAGAGTGACATTGTTGTTAAGCGGAACAACATCAGCTGCAGGATTTGAATTAACAATTCCAACTACATTATTCGGATCTAAATAAGCAATCGAACTACTTGATAAGAAATCATTCCTTGTCAATAAAGCACCGAGAGTAAAGCCCTTTGATACCTGATAGTTGAATCCAACAAATTGTCCAAAGCCGTCGGCAGGATTTCCATTATCACCACCAATATCGCCCCAGAAGAAATTGGAATATATTGAAGAATATGCTGAGTTGTATTTTATATTGTCAGGATCAACAACATAAGGATTATCTCCCATGCTGTATATACGAGCATAACCTCCATAGCGATTATCTTTTACTCCATCTTGTGCAAATAGAGATGAAGAAAAAGCAAAAGTAATTAGTGAAAAAATCACTAACCCTCTTAATAAGAACTGAATGTTAAAAAGCTTCATAGAATCTCCTTTAAGTTATTAATAAATCTGCCATTTTTTGGCTGCTAAAAATTAAACAATTTTATGCCATAGTCAATAGTGGACTAACTTATTTTCAACAAATGAGTTAAAAGCATCAATTTGAGAAAGTGTTGTAAGTCACAATCGTATTTGTATTTTTTCAAATAGAATTTTTCCTGTTAAGGTTTTTAAGAAAGAGTTTATTAGTTATGTTTGCACTAAAATTTTTTGGTAAAAATGAAATTTCTGAGAAAACTTTACGACTGGGTTCTACATTGGGCAGAGACTCCTTATGGACCAATTGCTCTATTTATTCTTGCTTTTGCTGAGTCATCCTTTTTCCCAATTCCGCCAGATGCATTGTTAATTGCTTTGGTGTTAGGTGCTACAAATAAAGCATTCAAACTTGCATTGAATTGCACAATTGCCTCTGTACTTGGTGCTTTGTTCGGATATACTATTGGTCATTTCCTTTGGTGGACTCCGTCGAATGAATTTACTTCAATCGCTATGTTCTTTTTTAACAACATTCCGGGTTTCACTGAGAAGTTGTTTTTTGATGTTCAGAAAATGTATGATAAGTATGATTTTTGGATTGTTTTTACTGCTGGCTTTACACCAATTCCATATAAAGTTATAACGATTTCTTCGGGTGCTTTTAATATTAACATGTTAATGTTTATTATAGCTTCCGTGATTAGTCGTGGTGCAAGGTTTTTTCTAGTAGCTTTTCTAATCTGGAAGTTTGGACCTCAGATAAGGATTTTTATTGATAAATATTTTAACTGGCTTGCGATCGCTTTTACAGTTTTGTTAATCGGAGGTTTTGTAGCAATCAAGTATGCTTTATAATTAAAGAAAGGAAATTCTATGAAAAGATTAATTTTTGTGATTAGTCTTTATATCTTTTCAGTAGCTTCGATAGCTCAGGATAATACAACAACTCAAAAATTTGATCCCAAGCGAAATCCTGAACAGGATTTAAAAGTAGCAATAGAGTATGCACAAAAATCAGGGAAAAGAATTTTACTTGATGTGGGTGGAGAATGGTGCATTTGGTGTCATCGAATTGATGCATTTATTCAGTCACACTCCGAGATCAAAGATTTTCTGGATAAGCACTTTGTTGTTCTAAAGGTTAATTACAGCAAAGAAAATAAAAACGAAAAATTTCTTTCGAAATATCCGGCAATCCCTGGCTATCCTCATTTTTTTGTTTTAGATAGTGATGGAAAATTACTGCACTCTCAGAATACAGGGGAGCTTGAAAAAGATAAAGATTATGATGAAATAAAATTTATGGAATTTCTGAAAAAGTGGGCTAAAGGAAATTAGCTTTTATCTTTTTTAGTGAAAATATTCTGAAGCAGTAAAAGTAAGTCGTTTTTTCTGAATGGTTTTGAAAGATAGTGAGATAGTCCTTTTGATAAAAATTCCTGTTTTTCTTTTTCCATTGCATATGCTGTTAATGCAATTATTGGAATCTCTTTGTAACCAGGAATTTCCCTTATTAACTGTGTAAGCTGAAGACCATCCATACCTCTTCTTAAGTTAATATCCATAAGAATTGCATCATATTTTTTCTTATTAATTTTTTCAAGTGCTTCGTCTGCATTCCTTGCATAATCAAGATTGTATAAACCACGTATCATTAACGAAACTACATCAATTGCTGCAGGATCATCTTCAACATATAATATCTGATAATTTAAGCTGGCAATTTTCTTTTCTATTTCTCTTTGTACTTTTTCAGCAGCTTTCTCCAAATCGGGATCAATTTTTTCTTTAACGAGTTGGAACTCGACCGTGAATATGCTTCCTTCATTAACTTTACTTTTAAGTTGAATTTTTCCACCAAGCAATTCGGTGTATTTTTTTACTATTGTTAAACCAAGACCTGTACCTTCAAAGCTTCTGTTTATTCCTTCGCTTGCTTGCCTGAATTCTTCCCAAATCACCGCCTGATGGCTTTCGGGAATTCCAATCCCCGTATCAGCAACTTCAATCAAAACGGAGTTTTCATTCTTAATTGCTTTTACAGTTACACTTCCTTGCTTTGTAAATTTAACGGCATTGTTAATCAGGTTATTAAAAATGTTTTGGAACAGGGCTGGATCGATTCTGCAAATAATTTCATCAGAGGTCTTTATGAACCTATAATCAAGATTTTTCTTTTTAGCCAAAGAAGAAAACAGATTGAATGAAGTTTCAAGCAAAGGTATAATGTTGGCATCAGCCATCCTGACTTCAAGTTTACCCGCTTCAAGTTTTGAGATGTTTAATATCATATTCAAAGTTTCGAGCAATCTTTGACCTGAAGTGTTAATCAAATCAATCATTCTTGAAAGATCCGGTTGATCTTTCAGCTCACCTTTAAGTACTTCTGAAAATCCAAGAATTCCTACCAAAGGAGTTCTTAATTCGTGGCTCATATTTGCAAAGAAGTACGATTTCACTCTGTTCATTTCTTCTGCTTTTACTTTTGCATCGATTAACTCATCAATCATTTGTTTTTTATCAGTTATATCTCTGAATATGCTTAATAGGAAAGTTTTATTACCCGGAAATTCTATAAACGAATTTGAAAGCTCCAACCAAATCTTTTTTCCGTTCCAGAGATTTGTTTCAACTTCAAATTTTTTATCAACTGTTCTGTTTCTGAATCGCTCAGTAAATTTCTGAATTGCCTCATCAGAGTTATCTTTAAGGTCATATACAACATTTAAAGGTTTCCCTCTTAGCTGATTTAGTTCCATTCCGACAAGTTTACAATAAGCTTCATTTGCATCTACAATAATTCCTCTTTCATCGAGTAGTCTCATTCCATCAAGAGAATTTTCCCAAATAGATCTGAATCTTGATTCGGATTCCACAATCTGTTCGAGCATTAATTTCTTTTCTGTAATGTCTTCTTTGACAGCAATAAAATGAGTTATCTCGCCATTCTCGTTGAAAATTGGAGATATAACGGCTTCTTCCCAATAAAGTTCGCCGGATTTTTTCCTGTTATGAAATTCACCCCGCCAGTCTTTGCCAGAAAGAATTGTATTCCATAAAGCTTCATAGTAGCTTTTATCATGTGTGCCGGATTTAAGCATTCTTGGGTTTTGACCAACCGCTTCATTATAAGTATAACCGGTTATCTCAGTGAATTTGGGATTTATATACTCGATTGTTCCTTCAGTATTTGTAATGATAATACTTGAAGGACTTTGCTCAATTGCTTTTGATAACTTTAAAGTATTCTCTTCAATTCTCTTTCTCTCAATAAATACACTCAACTGATTTGCTACCGTTTCAAGATATTCGAAGGTAGCTTTGTCATATCTTTTCGGATTTCTGTAACTCTGAACAACCATCACTCCGATTACTTTATTTTCAATCTTCAATGGAACACCAAGCCATTGCTGAGGTATGATTCCAACCATTCCTGCAATACCTTTTGAAATCATATCTTCAATGTCAGGTTTGGTAAGCATCAATGACTTTCCTGTTTTTAGAATGTAACCTGACATTGAGCCTTCTGCGGGCCATTCAGGGATTTCTTCCAGTTCATCTTCTTCAACATCGGCTCTGAACATACCTGTTTTTTCATCATATAGTGCTATATAAAAGTTTCTGACATTAATGATTGAAGCTAATTCTTTCCGGACAATTTCAAATAATTCCCGTAATGATTTAAAGGTAACCAATGCTTCAGCAATGTTATACTGAATTTCTTTAATTAATAAATTTCTTTTTTCCTGAGTTATATCTTTTACGGCTCCGACGATTCCAACGAGACGATTTTTTTCTTTATCCCAGATTGGATGACCAAAACTTCGTACCCAAACTATATGTCCATCTTTGTGAAAAGTCCTGACTTCACATTCAGCATCTTCGTTTCTTAATAATTTTTCAAATGCAGCTCTGTCAATTTCAATATCATCCTTATGAAGTGTCCGTTGCCATCCGCCAATTGAAACATACTCATCGACAGTATAGCCGGTTATTTTTTCGAATGCTCCAGCCACCCAGGTTGTTGTTGTATTTCCTTTTTCATCAACATCAGTTGCAAATAAATAATCTGTAGTAAGTGAAGAGATTGCCTGAAATCTTTGTTCACTAATTCTCAGTGCTTGTTCATAAAGCTTTCGTTCAGTTATATCTCTTGCTATATAAATTACTTTGTCAGATTCGAAAGGTACGGTTGTAGCTGCAAACCATATTTTTTTGCCCTTTATTTCAAGGTCATAGTCAATACTTGCAGCTTGCTTTGTTTGAAGTGTAGTACGAACAAGAGTTAAAAATCTATCAGCAGTTTCTTTAGGAAAAACTTCATGTAGAGTTTTGCCAAGTAATTCTTTTGCGGGACGATATAGTAAACTCTCATTCGAAGGAGCAATTTCAATATACCTTCCTTCGTAATCCAGTATTAAGAAAATATCCGGCAATGCCTGGAAAATTGAGCGAAGCTTTTTCTCAGATGCTTCTACTTTTTCAGAGGTCAATTTTTGTTCTGTTATATCTACCAAAATTCCCCGAAGTAAGAGTGGTTTGCCGTCTTTAGTAACAACGGTTACATTATCTCTAAACCAAACAATTCTTCCATCGGAAGCAATCATTCTGTATTCAAACTGATGCGGCTCACTTGCTGCACTAGCAGAAATACAAAGATTTACTACCCATCCCCTATCATCAGGATGCAAATGTTCAAACCAGAAATTTTCTTTTAACCACTCTTCACAAGGATATCCGAGGATACTTTCTGCCTGTTTGCTGACAAAATGAAATTGGAATGTTTTGGCATCAGCCTCCCACACAATACCATCAATAGTATTAACAAGCTCTTCGAGCTTTTGCTGCGACTCCTGAATTTTTAACTCTGCTTTTCTTCTTTCAGTGATATCTCTTATTATGGTTTGAATCGCTGTTTTTCCTTCGAAGATAATGGGTAGGGCAGTAGCTTCGGCGAGAACAATTTCTCCATCCAGCCGAACAAACTTTTCTTCTATTAGAGGCAGAGGGCTATTTGTAAGAAGCGTATTTTTTAATCTTTCACTTACAATCTGACGGTAGTCCGGATGCACAAAGTGCATTATTGGTTTATCTTTTATTTCATCAAATGATTTTGCGCCAACCAGCTTTAATGCCGCTGAATTGACAAACAAGAATTTTCCCTCACGGTGAATTATTACAGCATCAGGTAGATGTTCAATTACCAGGCGATACTTTTCTTCGCTTTGCTGTAACTTTTCGAGAGCAAGTCGTTTTTCAGTAATATCTGTAATGAATCCTTCAAGGAAAAGCAATTCACCGTTTTCCGAAAATACACCATAGCCTCTTTCCCAAACCCATCTGAATTCCCCATCTTTTCTGATAATTGGATATTCAAATTCAAATGTACTTCTGTTATTAAGAACATCGTCCCAAATAAGGTGAAGTTTTAGCTGATAGTCAGGATGAATTATATCATTAAAGGCAATATTTTTATTGAAGAGAAAATCATCGGGTGGATATCCTGTTATATTTTCACAACCCTTACTAATAAAAAACATTGTCCAATCTTTATCATTTGCGCAGCGGTAGATAAATCCGGGTAAATTATTTATGAGAGCTGAGAATTCTCTTTCTCTTTCAAGCAACGCTCTTTCAGTATTTTTTCTTTCAGTAATGTCTTGTGCAAGAGCAATAACAACTTTTTTATTAAAATAGATGCCGGGATAAAGGCGAACATCTTTTGGAAAAACCTCACCATTTTTTCTTAGTCCCCAAAATTCAAATTGTTGCGGTTCGCCATTAAAAGCTTTATTAACACACTCTGCAACTTTAGGCAAGTTATTTAATCCGGGCGCACTTACAAATTCCGGAGTTTTACCTATAAAATAATCTCTTTCATAACCATACATTTTAACTGCACCATCATTTACATCTAAAAAGATTCCTTTTTCATCCTGAATGTAAATAGCTTCTTGCACGCTGTTGAATAAACCACGATAACTTAATTCACTATCTCTCAATGATTTTTCAATTTCTCTTTCTTTGCTCTGATCTCTGAATACCAGGACAACTCCAATAATATTTCCATCTTCATCTTTGATTGGTGCTCCACTATCTGCAATAGGAATTTCATTTCCATTTTTAGATATTAGAAGTGTATGATTAGAAAGACCTACGATCAACCCTTTTTCAAGAACTTTTTTTACGGGACTTTCAACAGGCTGTCTTGTATCTTCATTTATAATGTTAAAAACTTTTTCAAGTGCTTTACCCCTTGCCTGTGATTCTTTCCAACCCGTTAATTTTTCTGCAACCGGGTTTAAGTATTTTACTTTGCCTTCTTTGTCAGTTGTAATTACTGCATCTCCGATACTATAAAGAGTGGTTTTAAACTCTGCTTGTGAACGCCAAAGATTTCTGAAAAGATTTCGTTGACGATAATTAAAGAAAAATGCCAATCCTAACCACAGCAAGGAAATTAATAATATAATAAATACAGTAAGCAACAGAGACTCAAACCTAAATGCTGAAAGTATTTCATCAATATCCGCTTTAACAACAATTAACCAATTTGTACCAGGAATTTTATCTACATATGCAAGGACATCCTTCCCACGATAATCAATTGCTCTGACGATTCCGGACTCTCCTTTTGCAGCTTTGACGACAGAAGCATTCTTATCATCGATATGATATTTATGTCTGAATGCTGAGTCCTTTTTAAATCTAAGTTCACTGATAACTACGATTGAATCCTTCTCTCTTCGGGCAAGATAAATTTCAGCTGTATTTGAGGGTGTGGGCCATTGATTGATGTGGTTATAAATAGCAGTTGCCGGATTTAATTCAAGCGCTAAAAAGTGAGATGTTGATGTAACAGGCGCAAGAAAAACGATGTGACTTTTATTATCATATTCACAATAAAAAATATCACTGAAAAGAACACTATCTTCAACCGTAGAATTTTTGATTAAATTGCCGAGAAGAATTTCTTTGAAAGAATCATTTTCCGAAGGCAAAACTATATTGCCATTTCTATTTACCAGAAAAATATTTTCATAATCGTGTTCAAGTTTAATTTGCCTGAAGAGATATAATAAATCATTTTGATTTGAGATTGAAGGGTTTGAAATCCACCCAACAATTTTTTCTTTAAGTATTTTATTTGATTCGATTAACTTCGCATCATTTAATTCATCAATATACCAATTGGTTAAATAAGAAATTCTATCTTTGGCAACAGAAGAAATTTCTCTTTCGCTTTCTTTAATGCGTGATTGTCTTTGATTAATAAAAATCAACAAGCCGATTGCCAGAATAACAATAGTCAGAACGGCAGCTAATAACAGGTAATCGACTTTTTTTCTGAGATTCAAAATATCCATTCTAAAAAGTAATGAAAAATCCTATGTTAATATCGAAATAAACCACAATAGTTTAAAGAATGGGGTAATAAAAAACTTGCTTTTTAACAAGTTTTGAGAAATTAATTATTACTTATTAGTTTTCAGTCAGATAAAAATTCCACTTCAGATTTTCCTCTTCTGAACTCTTTAACAAATAAGAGAAGGAGGAACATTAATGAAAACTTTCATTCTTCTAACCAAACTTTCGGCGGATACTGCAAAACAAATTAAAGATCGTGCAAAACTCGGCCGTAACTGGCTTGAGCAGGTAAAAGAAAAATGTCCGGAAGTAAAATTCATTGCACATTATGCTATACTTGGCGAATATGACTTCCTGGATATTTATGAAGCTCCTGATGAGGAAACCGCTGCAAAGGTTTCAATGATAAGTCTTGCAAATGGTGCTTATCAGGCACTAAGCCTTATTGCAATCCCATATAAAAGATTCCTTGAACTTACTGAAGAAATTTCACGACAAGGATTAATAGTTTAGAAAGGAGGCACTTATGCCGTCAGCACGACTTCGTTCTTATCTTGATGAGAACAATATAAAATATATCACAATCAAACATTCACCGGCTTTTACAGCTCAGGAAATTGCTGCTGTTTCTCATGTTCCCGGAAAAAATTTAGCTAAAGTTGTGATGATTAATGTAAAAGGGAAGCTTGTAATGGCTGTGCTTCCGGCTTCATATAAAGTAAATGTTGATGAACTAAAAGAACAACTTGGGACTGATTCAGTTAAGCTTGCACACGAAAAAGAATTCATGAATATCTTTCCCGATTGTGAAGTCGGAGCTATGCCCCCGTTTGGAAATCTTTATGGAATGGATGTATATGTAGCAAAATCTTTAGCTGAGGATGAGTACATATATTTTAATTCCTGTACACATACAGAACTTATTCAAATGAAGTATGAAGATTTTCAGAGACTTGTTCAACCAAAAGTTCTTGAGTTTGCACATCCGGCAAAAGTTTAACTGAAGAAATTACTTAATAGGCAAAATAGCTCAGGGAATAAATCCCTGAGCTAAATGATAAATTTTATTAATATAAGATTACTAAAACAGAAGAGAGTTATAAATTCCCGGAATCATAAGCTATAAAATCTAATATCCGTCTTCACTTAAGTTCTTTTCAATAACCTTTCCGTATTTTTTAGCAATTTCACGAATCGCATCTGCTTTACCTATCAGTACAAACTGCAAATTTTCTTTCGGGAAATATTTTTTAACAATCTCATTTGCTCTAACAACATCAAGCTCATCAACTTTTTTCTCAAAATCATTTATGTATGAATCATCAAGTCCGAAGAAATATTTTTGAATCAAAAATGATGCAAGTGAGTTTGATGTTTCATAATCAGGTGGAAATTGTCCTTTTACATAATTCTTTGCTGATGTAAGAGTTGCTTCATCAATTCCTTTTTCAAACAAACGATTGTATGTTTTCAAAGCGAGTTCCAGTGCAGCCTCGGTGCTCTTTGTTGCAGTAAAACTGGTAAGAAAGAAAATCCCTGAATTTTTATAAGAACTAAAACGACTGCGTGCGCCGTAAGTCAAACCGGCATTAACCCTTAATTCATCATTAAGCCACGAAGTAAATCTTCCACCAAGGATTGTATTGATAACATCAATCTGAATCATGTCTGGATTACTCATCGGAATTCCATAACCACCAATCATAAAAGTTGTTTCGAAGGCGTTTTCTTTGTTTATGAGATAAACCCTTGATTCTTCAATTGTCTTTGCACCAAATCTGATATCGGAAATTATTTTAGGTGAAGAGTTTTTCCAGTTTCCAAAATAACTTTCCAAAAGAGATTTAACTTTTGCTGTTTCAAAGTCACCCACAATTGCAATTACAGATGTTTCAGGTCTGTAAAAGGCAGAATAGAACTCACGGATTTTTTCGTCACTAATTTTTTGTACAGATTCCTTGGTCCCTCTTACAGGAGCAGAGTAAATTCCATCATCAAAGATTAATCTGTTAAAATAATCGCCAATAACTCTTCTCGGACTTTCTTTTGCCTGGTCAAGTTCTGCAAGCCACCGTTGTATTCTTTTGTTAACTTCATCTGTGGGGAATATGGGTTTAGTTACAACCTCTGAAATAACAGGAAGCAGAATTTCAAAATTCTCTTTCATAATTTGTGTGAATAATGATGAGTAATCATAAGTTGAGCTTACTGAAAGATTACTGCCATAAAAATTGAAAATAGAATCTATCTGAGACTTGGTGTAATTTATTGTTCCGAACTTTAGTGCTTCAGCGGTGAGTGCTGCCAAACCGTAATCTTTACCATCTTTAACTGAACCGGCATCAAAAGCCATTGCAACTGAAATTAAAGGAACATCTTTCTTTTCCATCAGATAAATTGTCAAGCCGTTTTTTAATTCCACAACATCGTAATTCGGAAGTCTGAATTGTGCAGAGCTAATTGAACTTAATATTAATAAAATCAGGAATAAATATTTTGAGAGCAGTTTTATTGAGCTTTTCATTGTTCTTCCTCCGTATTCAGGATGCCAACAGTTCTGTTTTGTTTAGTAAAATACTTTGCAGCAACTCTTTTAATATCATCAGTGGTGACTTTTTTATAATCATCAGGTGCTGTAAAAAGTTTTTTATAATCACCGAAAAACAATTCATAAGTTCCTATTGTGTTGGACATTCCGTTTATTGTTTCAGTTGTGCGATAGAATTCCATCAGTTTTTGATTTTTCACTTTTTGAAGTTCTGCTTCGCTGATGCCTTCATTTGTTATTTTTTCCACTTCATCCAGAATAGCTTTTTCTAATTGTGAAGCTTTAATTCCATCGTTGGAAATTCCATAAAAGTAAAAAAGTGTTGGATCAAATGCATTTGGATAATATGTTCCAACCTCAATAGCAAGTTGTTGTTTCTCAACCAATGACTGATATAATCTTGAAGAAGGACCTTCTGATAAAATTGAGTTTAACAATTCCAATGCATAATATTCAACGCTTCCGGTTTGAGGTACATGATATGCAATCATAATATACGGACTGGGAACTTCGCGTTTTACAAATAATCTTCTTTCTCCCATTTGTTCGGGTTCAATGGTGTGAACTTCTCTTGGTTTTGGACCTGACGGAATTGGTTCGAAATATTTTGAAGCTAGTTTTTTGACCTCATCAAATTTTACATCACCGCTGATAACAGCCACACAATTATTGGGTGCGTAATATGTGTGAAAATAATTTTCGAGATCTTCTTTAGTCCAGTTTTTAATATCGGATTCCCATCCGATTACAGGCCACATATAAGGATGTGCAACGAATGCAGTTGCCTGTAAGTCCTGCCACAACTGTTCCAAAGGATTATTTTCGAGCCCGGTACTTCTTTCTGAAAGAATAACTCCTCTTTCACTTTCTATCATTTTCGGGTCGAAGTTAAGATTTGCTATTCTATCTGATTCAAGATCAAAAATTTTTTCAAGTGATTGTTTGGGAAACCAATCTGTATAAACTGTGATATTCTCGGTCGTGTAAGCATTGTTTGATCCGCCATTGGCTTCCATTACTCTGTCAAATTCTTTTGGCCCGTATTTCTTCGCACCATTAAACATCATGTGCTCAAAGAAGTGAGAAATACCTGTAATACCAATGTATTCGTTTCTTGAACCAACTTTGAAGAACAAATACATATTTGCATTGGGAATTGAATTGTCTTCGAGAACGAAAAACCTCATCCCGTTTTTTAAAGTGAAGGATTTTACATCTTCAGGTTTTGTTTGAGCAATAAACTGAGATGTAAGAAGCAAAAGAAAAAGAATGATTCTCATAATTTTATCTTTACCGTTTTTATGAAGAAGAATTTAAAATATAATTGATGTAAAATTAGTTAAACCCAGTCAAAATAATTTTCACTATTGACCTGATTAAACTCGGAATCCGGATATGAAGTTTTCCACGCAGTGGGAATTTTGATTTTTGCTGGTTTCCATTTGAACTCAAATGCATACAATTTACCACCCTTTTCTTCAATAAGATCAATTTCCTGCTTATCATATGTTCGCCAGAAATATTTGTTGTAAATGACTTCATTGTAATGATTATATTTTAACCGTTCGCTCATCATATAGTTTTCCCAAAGCATTCCAATATCTTCACGATTATTTATTAAATTGAAATTAGCCAGAATAGCATTTCTAATTCCGTTGTCATAAAAATACCATTTCGAGTTCTTAACAATTTCTTTTCTGAGATTTCTACTAAAGCCTGTAAGTTTATAAATGATAAAAACCTTTGACAAAATATCCAGATATCGTTCAATTGTGTTTTTGGACATCGCCAATTGTCTCCCAAGTTCCTGAAGAGACACTTCTTTGCCAATCTGCAGAGCAACAAGTTTTAACAGGGCAAACAGTTTATCAGAATTTCTCAGACTTTCAAATGCAAGTATATCCTTTAGCAAATATGAATTTACTATTTCTCTTAAATATTCAGCTTTATCCTTAATTGAGCTTAATGAAAAAATTTCTGGCATATTTCCAAAAACCAATCTTAGGCAAAGATTATCAAATCTTTCCTGTGGATTTTCCAAAGGTCTCAATTCAGACTCTGAAATGGGGAAAAGAGTAATTTCTTTTTTTCTACCGGTTAGAGGTTCACCTGTTTCATTTGATATATCAAATGCCGAAGAACCAGAAACAAGAACTTTCAAATCTTGAAAGTTATCAACTATAAGTTTTAAAACATTTCCTATATCGGGAATTTTCTGAACTTCATCAATTACTAGAAATTTTGTATCTCCCAAAATATTCTTATAATGCTGAACACTTCGTCTTTTCAATAAATCGTGAACAGCAAAATCTTCCCCATTCCAAAGAATATACTTTTCGTTCAGCGATTTTAGGTACTGGGAGATCAGGAATGTTTTTCCAACCCTTCTTGCACCCGTTAATATAACTACTTTTCCGGGGGTAACCTTCTTTTTTATATGATTTAATGCGATTCTGGGAATTAACATAAAAATTGCGTCAGTTAACTGACGCAATTTACATAAATTCCGTCAATTAAAGAACCAAATTTTATAAAAATCAGTATGTCTTCTGAGTTATTTTTATTAGACTGAAAGGATATTTGAATTTGTCCAGCAGTGTTTTGATTAGAAAAAAGTAAACAGCGAGCAATACAATAGCTAGTAAAGTTGAGAAAAGTTCTTTCTGAGAGTCGAAAATATTGAAACCCATAATTAAGCCAAGGATAAGAATTATTAATGGCAATCCATATAGAAAAAAAGAAGTTTGAAAAATCTTTTGTCCGCTAACAGAGATAAGAACAAAATCCCCAGGTTTCAGACCAAGCGTGTCGTGTACAACAATAGTTCTGTTATCACCAGAATTTGGCTTGCAATAAACCTTTGCAGAACATTCTTCACAATGTGCCGAATTCGAAATTATAATTTCAGCCATTCCGTCTTTTGATGACTTAACAATTCCTTCTTCAATTAATTCTTCATTATACATTGTAAATTATACATTATACATTAATTAAAAATTTAGCTCACTTTCACTTCAATGTTTTCTTCTTTAAGTAACTCAGCAGCTTTTTCAGGATGAACAAATTTTATCGCTTTTGTTGAACATTTGTCCAGTGGAATTTTAGATAAATCAAGTTTGGAATAATCTATAATTGGTAAGAAATCTTTCATTACTATTGAGCCATCAGATTTGCGCGCACAAATTCCACAACCGATGCAGGCAACTTTGCAAATCTCTTTCGAGCGTTTGGGATCATCCTGGTTTTTACAGAACACAAATAATTCTCTGTCTTCAGGATGTATTTCAATCACTCCTCTTGGACAAGCTTCAACGCATTGACCACAACCGGTGCAAAGTTCTTCGATAACGACAGGTAGTCCGTTTTCATTCATAAAAATTGCACCGAACTGACAGGCTTCAACGCAATCACCACCACCGAGACATCCATACAAACACATTTTTTCTCCGCCCGCAACAACAGTTTTAACCGCACAGCTCTGAGGTCCGATGTATTCAACGCCTTCTTTTAATTTTGCTTCTGCAAGTCCGCCGTTACAAAGAATTCTTGCTACAAGTTTAACGCTCTGTGAACTTTCCATTCCGAGTATTCGTGCAATTTCATCAACAACTTCCTGACCCCCAACCGGACAGCCGTTAATCTTTGCTTCGCCATTTACTACTTTAACTGCAAAATCGTAGCAACCAGCATTTCCGCAAGCTCCACAGTTTGCATTCGGAAGCACTTCGTTAACCTCTGCGATTTTAGGATTTTCTTCAACACGAAGTTTTTTATCTGCAAATGCCAAAGCACCTGCAAAGATAAATCCTAATCCGCCCATTGTGGCGATAGCTATAATTAATGTTATATCCATTTTATAAACCTTTAGTATTCATTTTTATTATGGTCACACTTCGACAAGCTCAGTGTGACAGTTAATATTCAGTCATCTTAAGCTTGCCCGATACAAGTGGAATTAAATCGAAGGATGACCTTCAATTATTTCACTTTAAACTTTTCAAATCCACTTGAATAAAAAATCTTTCCATTTCTGTCAACAATCATTCCTTCAGTATCATCGAGACTTTCAATTAGTTTGATTCCTTCATCTTTTCCCATTACGAATACTGCAGTAGCAAGGGCATCAGCAAAAGTGTTTGACTGATTAATAATTGTAACGCTCTGTAATCCTTTTGCAGGAAATCCGTTTTTAGGATTGAGTATGTGATGATAACGGATTCCATCAACTTCAAAGAACTGTTCATAATCTCCGGAGGTTGCAACACTATTGTTATCAAGTTTAACCACTGCAATTATGTCTCTTTCATCGCGTGGATGCTGAATACCAACTTTCCAATCTTTACCAATAACTTTTATTTCACCACCAGCATTCACAAGCGCAGATTCAATCCCTGTTGTTTTGAGAATTTCAATTGCTCTGTCAACAGCATATCCTTTTGCGATAGCTCCGAAATTCAACCCGACATTTTTCTTTTTAACAATTGTGTCATTGCCAATTAACTTAATATTATTCCAACCACTGATATTCAAAGCTGAATCTATTGCTGCCTTTGATGGAAGTTTTGGGTTCTCAGTATAAAATCCCCACGCCTTTGTAAGATTATCCAGACTTACATCAAAACAGCTGTCAGAAATTTTTGTGACAGAATCACAAAGCAAAAGCAGATTGTAAATTTCATCATCAATTTTTAAAACTGTATCAGCCGAATAATTAATCTTCCAAACAGGACTATCTTCATTGTAAGTCGTAAACAGATCATCAATTCGTTTTATTTCCGCAAATGCTTTTGTGATTGCATTTTCAACTTTCTGCTCATCTTTATCTCGAACCTGAATTTCAACAACAGTTCCGAGTAAAATCTGAGTTCGCTTAAATGTTTTTAATTCATTGCTGCTATTTTTTGCAATGAAAAAGCCAATAAGAAAAAGAACAACCGTAACTATTATATAAATTTTACCTTTATAATAGTTTGTCACACTGAGCCTGTCGAAGTGTGATAAGTAATCAACGAGTCATCCTTCGACAAGCTCAGGATGACAGTAGATTTAATTAAATCAATAATCAAAGAAATTTTTAGCATACTTTCACTAAAAGTTTATTTGGTGCACAGGCAATAATGTTCCCAACCTCACTCGCAACTGAGTGCTTGCAAATCCCATTTCTGCAGGTTGAAGTATGAACCTGTACAAATCCATTTTCAATTTTTATCCCGGTTTTACCCTGAGGTCCTTCAACCCAGATGTTTTTATAATTTTTATTCAAAGAAATTTTATCAACCAATCCTTTTTCATTTTCAATAACAATTTCTTTTTTGCTTGATTTGAAAAGTGAAGTAAACAGATCTTCTTCTTTATATTCCGCAGTAAAAAGATATTCGGCTTTTTTGTTCTTAATATTTCTTCTGATGTCAAAGAAGGAAATTGTAAAATCATCAATTGAGTAAATTGAATTTGAATTGTCGCTTACTATTATATCCGAATCAATCTGCTCCTTTAACTTTTTAATTCTGTAAACAATCTTTCCGTTTCCTTCAAAAGTATCGCTTGAAATTTGATTATGAAATCTTATAATTAATTCTCCGACTTTATTATCTGCAATCACAATTGGTTCAGAATTACTCTTTATTCTTTGTTTAAATGATTTAACAATGTTTTCAATAATGTTTTCATCCGCAGGTATAAATCCATGGACAACAAAATTTGAAGATCTTGGATTATCTGTAAGTTTTCCTGTTGTGTATCCTGCAGCAATAGCTACAGAACCTAATCCTGCAAGCTTTAAGAAATTTCTTCGTGATATCATTTTATCCTCAATATAGAATTTTCAATTTATAATCTATAACTATTTTTTAATGATGTCACACTTCGACTTTGCTCAGTGTGACCAAATTTACTAACAATAAATAAACCAACTACAAATAACCAATTCCCAACTTCCCATTTTCAAATCATTCCGGCAAAACCCATAAATGCCAGAGCTAATATACCAGCAACAATTAATGTAATCGGTGCGCCGCGAAATGGTTTTGGAACATCAGCCAGATCAAGTTCTTCTCTTATTCCTGCCATAATAATTAATGCAAGTGTAAATCCAGCTCCTGCTCCTAATCCAAAAATAACGCTTTCAAGAAAATTATAGCCACGCATCGAAGCTAACAATGCCAAACCAAGTATTGCACAGTTGGTGGTGATTAAAGGAAGAAAAATTCCAAGTGCACGATACAAGGGCTGACTAACTTTTTTTATAACCATTTCAACGAACTGAACAAGTGAAGCAATTACAAGAATAAAAGATGGAATTTGCAGAAAGTCCAGATTGTATGGAATTAAAATCAGATTATACAATAGCCAGCTTACGATTGCTGTTAATGTCATTACAAAAGTTGTAGCCATTCCCATAGAGACAGCTGAAGTTAATTTGTTTGAAACTCCGATAAACGGACAAATTCCAAGAAAATAAGAAAGAACAAAATTGTTTATCAAAGCCGCTGATATAAAAATTATGAAAAGTTCCATCATTAGACTCCTGCTTCTTTCAAAACTTCATCTGTTATTTCTTCACGACCAACTCTTTTATACTGAGCGATGAGTGACTCTCTTTCAAGATTTTTCTTTCTTTCGATATACATATTTGCAAATCCCATCAACAATCCAAGAGTTAAAAACGCACCAGCTGGTAAAATCATTATCAGCCAGGGTTCAAAACCATTTGGTAAAATCTGATAACCAAGAATTGTTCTTGAACCAATTAATTCTCTTATGCTTCCAAGAACGAAAAGTGAAACTAAAAATCCAGCTCCGTTTCCAAGCGCATCAAGTACCGATCTTAAAGGATTATTCTTAGATGCAAATGCTTCTGCTCTTCCAAGTATAATGCAATTAACAACTATAAGCGGAATGAAAGGACCAAGTGCTTTGCTGAGTTCAACGAATTGTGCTTTCATTATCAAATCAACTATAGTTACGAATGTTGCAATTATTACAATGTATGAAGCAATTCTAACCTGATTCGGAATCCATTTTCTTACGAGTGATATAAGCAGACTTGAAAACACAAGTACGAAAGTTGTTGCAAGTGCCATAGCAATTCCATTTATAGCTGACACAGTTACAGCAAGTGTCGGACACATTCCAAGTATTTGTTTGAATGTAGGATTTATTTCCCACAAACCTTTTGTAAATTCCTGTAGCAGCGATACCTGTTTTTTCATTTTGCTGCTCCTTTGTTTAATGATTCTCTCAACTTTGATATTCCCTCATTTACAATATTTACTACTGAACGCGATGAAATTGTAGCTCCTGTTATTGCCTGAACTTCGTTAGGATTTGTTGCGGGAATTCCCTTTACAAGTTTAATGCTTGGAACAGGTGTTAATCCTTTATATTGATCTTTATAAGGTGGCTCAAGAATTTTTGTTCCAAGTCCGGGAGTTTCTGATTGTTCTAGAATTTCTATTGAAGTGATTTTATTTAAACTATCGGTCAAGCCAATCATTACTTTTATTTTACCCTGAAATCCGTTACCTGAATAAACGAGTGAATATCCTAATGAATTTTTATTTTCATCATAGACTTTATAAACCTCAAAGCCGTTTGCATTCAGTTGCTCATAGTTTTTTCCATCCTGATGAACAAGAAAAATTGCTCTTTCTGTTTCAGCTTTCTGATTCAATGCGATTTTAGGCGAAGCCCAGTTATTTACAAGAGATAAAGAACCGCCCGCAATGATTCCAATTAAAGTCAGCGTTATAATAATATGTGCTACTTTCATTTCGTTACCTCTTTCTGTTCACCAAAAATTCTTGGGCGTGTGTAACGATTGATGATCGGAACGAAAGCATTCATAAATAGAATTGAGTACATCACTCCCTCAGGTAAACCACCGAATATTCTGATAAGAATTAATATCAGTGAAATTCCAATACCAAAAATCCACATTCCTCTGTTTGTAATTGGAGATGTTACCCAATCAGTTGCCATAAACATTGCACCAAACAGAAAACTTCCGGCAAAAATTTGAAAAACAGGCGATGGATATTGTTGTGGATTGATGAACCATAAAACTCCACCAAATACAAACATTCCTATTATCATTGAAAGTGGAATTCTCCAGTTCACTATTCCAACAGCAATTAAGAATATTCCTCCAAGCAAAACAGCAATGGCTGAAGTTTCGCCAAGTGAACCGCCAACATTTCCAATCGCGAGAGATGAAGTTTCTGTAAGTAGTTTATCAAACTTGAATGCTGCTAAGGGAGTAGCGCTTGTTACAGAATCAAGTGCATAATTTGGTTTTGTCCAGGTAGTAATCTGAACAGGAAAAGCTGCCTGAAGAAATGCTCTTCCAACCAAAGCAGGATTGAAAATGTTGTAACCAATTCCTCCGAAAATCTGTTTGCCTAATCCGATTGCAACAACAGAACCGATAGCAGTTGCAGATAAAGAAAAATTTGGGGGAAGTGTGAGCGAAAGTAAAAGTCCTGTTAATGCAGCGCTTCCATCAAACAATGTTACTTTCTTTTTTCTTATTGCCTGAATTGCTGCCTCTGTTCCGACTGCAAATGCAACTGCAACGAGCATTATTAGTATCTGCTGAATTCCGAAAAAGATTAATGCAGATGCAATGCAGGGAACTAATGCAAGATTTACAAACCACATCACTTTAGCAGTTGACCACTGAGAATGCAAGTGTGGTGATGTAGTTAAATCAAAGTAAACTTTCTGTTTCGGTTGGATAGTATTTGTTTCCATAATTTTCCATTCTTTCAGTCTGAGCTTGTCGAAGACTGATCGTCACACTTCGACTGGCTCAGTGTGACATTACTTAGATACTCTCTCCTTTTGCATTTGTAAAACTTTTTGTTTCCCAAGTCTTATCCACTGAACCAAAGGAATATTTGCCGGACAAGTAAATGCACAGGTTCCGCATTCCATACAAACAGTAATTCCAATCCCTTCAGCTTCTTCATATCTTTTAAGCTGCGTATATCTTGCAAGTTTTGTCGGCATAAGATTCAACGGACAAGCATCAACACACTGACCACATCTTAAACAAGGTGTTTCCTCATACTCTGCAACTTCCTTCTTTGTTAAAACAAGTATTCCTGATGTGGCTTTCATAACTGGTGCATTCAAATCATATTGTGCAACGCCCATCATTGGTCCTCCTACAATAATCTTTACTGCATCTTCAGTAACTCCGCCACAGTAATCTATCACATTCTGAATCGGTGTACCGACAGGTACATAAAGATTTTTAGGCATACGAATTCCCAATCCTGAAACGGTTAAAGCTGCTCGTGTTAGTGGTTCTCCCTTCACAATAGCATCGTGAATTGCAATTGCAGTTCCAATATTCTGAATAACAGCACCTACATCAAGCGGTAATTTACCGGGAGGAACTTCTCTTCCTGTTACAGCTTTGATTAACATCTTCTCTGCACCCTGAGGATACTTTGTCTTCAATGAGATTACTTCAATTCCTTCTTCGTATTCAACTTTGTGTGAAAGAATTTTAATTGCCTCAGGTTTATTATCTTCAATTCCGATTACTCCGCGCTGAACACCGAGTGCTTTCATTATCAGTTTTAATCCCGAAATTAAATCATCAGGTCGTTCAATCATAAATCTGTAATCGCGGGTGAGATAAGGTTCGCACTCGCAGCCGTTAATTATTACAACATCAATTACTTTATCTTTAGGTGGAGTAAGTTTAACATAAGTAGGAAATGCAGCGCCGCCCTGGCCAACTATTCCTGCTTCTGCAACTCGTTGTCTGATTTCTTCGGAAGTAATTGTCTCAGGATTTAGCGGTGAAAAAGAAAATTTTTTATCAACAGAATTCTCTGACGCTTTAATTATAATTGAATCTTTCGGAAATCCTAATGGGGTTACTTCTTTTCCGAGACTTAAAACTTTTCCTGTAACAGATGAGTGAATTGGTGCCGATATAAAACCATCTGCCTGTGCAACAAGTTGACCAAGAATTACTTCATCACCTTTTTTGACTACTGGTTTAGCTTCTTTACCAAGGTGTTGTGCAAGCGGAAGAATAATTTCATCAGGTGCAGGAAAATATTCAAAAGGAAGATGTTCAGTTAGTTCTTTATACTCTTTAGGATGAACACCACCACGAAAAGTTTTTGATGACATAAATTCTCAGCAAGGTTTATGAATATCAATTATCAACAGTTATTTAAAAAGCACTTTGTGTTTTTCAGAATTTATGCCATCAGAAAAAAAATAATGAGTGGATTTAACTCTAATTAACCAAACAAAAGTTTGTTAATTATAAAATGAATTTTTCAAATAAAGGAAAATTGATTATTGATTTTAGGAAAACCTCGAAAAATTAGTTTGAAATATTTTTTAGATTGTCACTCAAAAAATAATTTTTGAATGAATCCCTGGAAAAGTTTAAAAGGTTTACCTCACGATATGTGGGTGTTGTTCTTTACCTCACTTATCAATCGTTCCGGTACGATGGTTTTACCGTTTCTTACTTTGTATCTGACCAAAGTAATTGGAACTTCACCTGCTAAAGCCGGAACAGTTTTGCTTGTTTATGGTATTTCTGCTTTTCTTGCTGCACCTGTTACAGGAAAAATTTCAGATAGGTTTGGTTCACTCAGAGTAATGAAATTTTCTTTGTTCGGAACAGGATTACTTTTTATTCTCTATTCATTTCTGGAAAATTATTATCTGATTCTCATTGCTTCTTTTATTTTATCCGCTGTTAATGAATCATTCAGACCGGCAAACCTTTCAATGATATCGGAACTTGTAAACCCTTCACAGAGAAGAGTAGCTTTTGCATTAAATCGTCTTGCAATAAATGCTGGTATGAGTATCGGACCAGTTATAGGTGGCTTCCTGACTCTGATTGATTTTCATTATCTGTTTTATGTAAATGCGTTGTCATCCTTTGCAGCAGGAATTTATCTGAGTTCTGTTAAATGGACTTCACTTAAATCAGATGAAACCAGAACTGAGTCAGAAACTAAAAGCACTTATAAATTAAATGTATTATCAGATAAAGCATTTTTGTTTTTCCTTTTTGCTGTAATTCCGGTTAATCTTGTATTCTTTCAGCATATTGGTGCATTGCCTCTTTACATCGTTGATGATCTTGGTTACACTACAGCTGCATTTGGATTACTCAGCGCTGTGAATACAGTAATGATAATTATTCTTGAAGTTCCGATTAATGATTTGATGGGAAATATTTCATACAAAAAGTCTATGGTGATAGGAGCGCTGCTCGCTGCAATTGGTTTTGGAGCTTTCGCAATTGCACAGACTACTATTCCATTAATTATTGCAATAATGATTTTCACATTTGGCGAAATGATTTTCTTCCCTGTAACTGCTGCATACACTTCTGAAATTGCACCTGAACACAGAAAAGGTGAGTATATGGGATATTATCAGATGACTTTCAGTCTGGGATTTTCATTCGGTCCGTGGTTGGGAACAGTTGTTTATCAGAATTTTGGTTCAACAATTCTGTGGGCAAGCGCCTTTTGTCTTGGACTTGTATCAGTTTTGTTATTGAGTTTGGTAAGGAGGTAAGAGAATAATTTTGGGGAGGTTGATTAAGCCGAAATTTACGGATAGTTAAGAATATTTAATTATTTAAAGCAAAAAGAAATTACTGGAAGAATTATATAAATGCTTATCAGGATGCAATTTCAGCAACATCAACGAAATATGCACCGTGGTATATAATTCCCGCTGATAAAAAATGGTTTGCAAGGTTAGCCGTAAGTGAAATTATTGTACAGACTCTAAAAAAATTAAATCCTGAATATCCTTCATTATCAGAAGAACAGATTGTTCAGTTGCAGAAATGCAAAGAGGCGTTACTGAATGAAAAAGATTAATCTGTATCTTGTCAAATCTTAGCATTATTAACCCAGGATTCTTTGGTAATATCAGGTTTAATGAAATTAAAAATTACATCACAATATTGGTACTATTTAATAAACTTCATTACCTTTTTCTAAAGTAATGTTATTATTTAATTTCTGTAAGTATGTTCACAGAAAATATTAGAACTATAACGTATAACAATCACCCACAGAGAAACCGATCGCATCGAGGCGAAGCTTTTACTGTAAACGCACTTGTTCGGCGACATCGCCGACATAATCTTGTTAACTTTTTCACCTAACCGTAATCCTTATAGCCTGTTTGAATGTATCTAAATCTCTATTTTGCCAGACACAATTCCATAGATTTCTACCTGCTTCATCCCACTGTCCATGTGATGATTTTTGATCTCGATACGTTCTGAATCTTTTATAGATGAAAGTCAACACCTTATCCCATAGAATTTGGGGTATATTTGGAAAGTTCTTGCTAATATCAGAATTTCTAGTTTCACCAAAGCACGCAAGGGTAACATAGTAGGCAGTATTGGAAAACATTCCTGATGTGTAGATGCTCTTTGCCACAGTTTCCACTTGGTCTTCGGGAAAAGTCCCTATTGCTTGAAGGACTCGCTGTAAGTTCTCCTTTTCAGGCTCCGTCCACGGTCCATTGAGACTGCATAAGCTTCTTTTTACTTCAGCAATGATAATGTAGGGCTTGTCCTTGAATCTGACAAATGGATCATCATCGACCATTGGGTTGGGTCTCAATTCAGCGCGATATGGAAAGCGCACTCCTAAAATATCTGCGTCAGTGCGTTGTCTGCTTCCTGTGTCAGGGTGAACTATAAAGTTCTGAATCGTAAGGAAACCGTTGAGCCTTAGATACCAATAAGCGAGTTGTTCAGCAGTGATTTGCATAAGCCTTTTTATTAAATTTTTTGTGTTTGTTTCATAACCGGTACTTGTTCAAGCCGCCGAACAAGTGGTTTCTAATCTGCTGCTCAGAGTTGCAATACCACTTTAATTACCAACAGCAATAATTATTAAAAAACTTTTTTAATAAAACAAACTTACACAGCAACCTTTTTTAGCTAAACTAACTTTTACAACATAAACTGATCGTATCGAAGATGCGGTCGGCTTGAAGAACGGGTTAGGTTATTCCTTTAAAAATCTATATCAATCTGTTCATCTCGCGGTATATGACTTAAAACTTTTAGAACCCTATACGTCTTATTTAAATAAGTTTTAACCGAATGATCAAAATATTGTAGAATCTCAAGCTCGACTTCTAAACTATCGCCTTTTGAAAATTTCTCCCCTTTATCAATTTTTTTAAAGAAAGTTTCATCTTCAATAAACGCTTTAATTTTATTTCCCTTATAGATAAACTCCCATTTGTATTTATCATCAAAAACTATCTTAAAGATTATTAAAAAAGTCCTCAGTTTAATAATTTTTTCTTCTGCTAGTATTTCTTCGAATTTTTCTTGAGATGTTAATTTAGCGAATTCCTCTTTATCTGCTTTGAATATTGAATTTGATTTTTTATCTATTATTTGGAAAGATTTTATTGAGGGGTCAGCGTTTAAAGCTTCAAAATGGTTATCGAGTGCAGCATTAATATTTATATTAGTATTGTAAATATTAAATGTTTGTTTATCTATTGTTAATTCAGAACCCTCTGTATTTTTAATCTGTATATTTTCTTCATAATCTTTTCTTTCAGTTGGTTTTTCCCCTTTTAGAAATTTTCGAATTGTAAAAATACCAGTAATTATTGCAATAATTTTTGCTAGAAGATCAACATTCTCTCTTTGTAATAAGGGGGTAACTTCACTCAAAATTTTTGTAATGATATCGATATCAATTATAAAACTACCCTTTGATATAGCGTTAATTTTAATATCTATTACTTGATCCGAAAATAATTCTTGATTAACCTCCTCGACTATAGTCACAATACAAGCCAAGCTTTGTATTAAAGTTTGTGCATCAATTTGATTTAATTCTCCATCAAATTTTATAAGTAAATCTGAATCCATAACTATACCTTTTTTGAAAACCTAACAACGTTGCCGCTAACCGGCACCCCAGAACAAGAATGCCGAATAGTTGCAACAACTTTTTATTTATAAAAATATTTCTTAGAACAAACTACCTTAAAGAACAACTAAACTTAGTAAATAACACTTTATAATTAAATAAATACCGCAATGAAAAACGCTGTCATTATTGAGCGGCAGGTTAGATCGCAATAACTCTTAGATATTTTCGTATTCACTTCGCATTGAAGTTTCAATTAACCACTTATACTCAATTTCAGTTGCGGATTTTTGAGCTTCAACTAGATGCCAAATCGCAGCAATTACATATATAAGCATAGGAATTTCTAACATTATTTTATTATCAAAAAATCTTAACAAAAGATTAAATAAATTATGTCCATTATAACACTGAATTAAAACTGCCAAAAATAATCCAAGAATTAATGATGTTATAGAATTAATATGAGTCCAAAATATTGTCCATCTCCTCATCGTATATTCTGTAAGAGCATTTTGAGCTTTCATTCGAAGTATTAAATTAAATAAAATATAAAATACTCTAATATTCTTCCTACAAAATATATTACTGCTAATATCTACGCTCGGAAGTTTTTTTAACGCAGAATCAAGTTTCACAACTTCATTATACAACCTCATACTTTTTAGATGAACGTTTAGCGCGAAAAAATAATTTTTGCTTTCCTCGCAATTTTGTGGCAGCTTAAGAAGAAATCTATAACCAAATATGATGTGTAATATAAATGTACCTATGGTAGAGGCTATAAACCCTAAGACAGGACTTGTTGTAAGCGCTATGAGAAAAGTCAAAATCAGCGAAAAACTATCAGACAATATCTTGAGTAATTCGAACTGTCCACCACTTAACCAGTAATGAAAAATGAAAGAGTAAATCAAAAACCAACCAGGGATAGAAAATCTAAAAATTCTCGCTGTATCCAATAATTTTTCCTTTAATTAGTTTATAAGACCAATTTAAGTTCTTTTAATAATTAGTTATTCTTAAGATAACTTTTAAAAGGTCTCTATAGAGTGCAGAGGAATAGCGACCAAATGAAGTACATTATTATGTTTTTTCTTAATTTTTTTTCTTATCTCTATTTTCAATTTGTTTCTTTGTTTCATCTGGAATTATTTCTTTGTAAAACGTTTCAATTTCTTTTGGGACGGTTATCATTTCTTTTGCAATAGTGTTAAGTATTAAAAATAGTTTTAACGCTACATCTTTATCATCGTCGAGATTAATTTGCCCTGGATGAACGGCGTTATTGCCAATAACGCGCATCAAATCTAAAGCTTTCTGGATCTTTGGGCTTAAACCTTGATCAACCAACTCTTTAATATCACTATTAATATTTTTTCCTTCTTTTCCTAACTGCTTCAACAACATCTGCAGTGCAAGCCTCAGTAGAGCTGCAGCACCTCTGGACGAATCGAAGTATATTCTAGCCGCTTCGTTATAAATTGATTTTATTTCATCATTTAAGTCTTCATTTGGGGGTTCGATAGAAACTTTTCTGGGGTAAACCATTTCTTGATTAACCCACAATGAATAATTACCACAAGCTAGACAAGTAGCAATAGAAAAACTCTCAGGAAGAAATAAATTCAAATCGTTCGGGACTCTTTTATTTGCATATTTAAGAAATTCTTGAATAGCAGTTTGTTGAAAATCTCTTAAATTAGTTCTGTATTCTAAAAAGATATGATTATAAATATTAGATACAATTTCGCTTAAATCATAATAACTAAACCAGCTCTGTTGGGCTAATACACCACAGTGTGGACATTGGAATTTATCATTTCGATATTTTAATTCATCTTTCAAAATAACATATCCTTATTGTCTTTATTAAACTTATAACTCTTGTAATTAACTCAAAAAGACATAACATTCTTTGCAGTGAAATTGGCCATTATTATGTTTATTATTAGTTAAAATTCTTTATTTCTTACTTGTTGTTATTCCTACCTAAACAGTTCTTTCTATCGTTAGTCAAAATAAAACTAATAGTGAATTGTGCATAAGCATTAATCTTGTAGTCTAGTTTCTGAGGTGTTACCGGAAATGAAGAAATATTTAGCTTCCCTCTTTGCAAAAAATATTCCCTTAAAATTTCTAATTGAACCTAAAGATTTTTTTTCATTGTGTCAATATTTTATCAAAAAATTCTTGATTGGCAAATGGCAAATAAAATTTTTGTTTGTCACGAAATAATTTGTAACAACCAGAGAGGCATTCACCTATTCAATCAATCAATCATCCAATCATTCAATTTTACCTGCCGAAGGCAGGCATTCATCCATTCAATCGAATTATTCCCTTCTAATTGATTTACATTCAGCAATATCTGATAATTATTATGACTTCTTTGACTTTGAGAAATAAATCTTCTTACTAATAAGAAAAGGGTTGCTCTTCCGCATTTGCAACTGGCACTATCTGCATTAAAATAATTTTTTACTCAACAGCAAAATGGCATTTAACATGCCCTTGCAATTATGCTGAAAAGCGTGTTGATAAAAGTAAATAGTTAATATCCATCCACTTTACACATAGGGGAATAAGTTATGGCTAAAATAGCTATCATTGATGATGATCCCGATATCCTTGATGCAAGCAGTCTTGTTCTGCAATCAAAAGGATATGATGTAATCACTGCTACAAATCCTGATGATGGTTACAAAATAATCAAAGAGCAAAATCCTGATCTAATCATTCTTGATGTAATGATGAATGAACCGGATGACGGATTTTTCCTTGCTCAGAAATTAAGGAGAGAAAAGTTAGAAACTCCGATAATAATGTACACTTCAGTTTCAAAAACACTGGGAATGGAATTCGCAGCAGGCGAAATGATTCCCGTTGATGATTTTGTTGAGAAACCAATCTCTCCGGAAACACTAATTGATAAAGTTGAAAAATTATTAGCAATTCATTCAAAGGAGTAGAGTGATATGTTAGTTGTTGAGAAAAACGCTCTCTCCGAAGAAATAGAGAGCTATGTTGAAAAATATGGAAACGACCGCTCAGCACTTCTGATGATTCTTCACGAAATTCAGAAAAAGCACAGACACATTTCTGAATTTGCTCAGCAGGAAGTTGCGCGGTTACTGAATATTCATCCCGTAGAAGTTTACAGCGTTATTTCTTTCTTCGCTTTTCTGAATACAAATCCCAAAGGAAGAAATCTTGTAAGAATCTGTCAGACAATTTCCTGCGATATGAAAGGAAAGAAACAGGTTGTTGAAGCAATTGAAAGAGAACTCGGAATAAAAATTGGTGAAACAACCAAAGACAACAAGTTCACAGTTGAATATGCAAATTGTCTCGGACTTTGTGATATGGGACCTGCAATGGCAATTAACGATCAGGTTTATGTTAATCTTACTCCTGAAAAAGCAGTTGAACTTCTGGCAAAGGTAAAGTGAGGTAAATATGGAAAATCATTTGGAAGTAAAACTTGGTCAGAAAAAGGATCGTAAAGGTCCGGTAATTTTCTCAGAGTATAAAAGAGGCGATGCAATTAAGAAAGCATTGTCAATGTCCCGCGATGATATTCTCTTCGAATTAAAAGATTCAAAACTTAAAGGAAGAGGCGGTGCCGGATTCCCGACATCAACAAAATGGATGCTTACTGCAGCAGCAAAAGCTGAAAAGAAATTTATTATTTGTAATGCTGATGAAGGCGAGCCCGGAACTTTCAAAGACAGAGTTCTTTTGATGGAATATCCCGAACTTGTTTTCGACGGAATGGTTGTTGGCGGTTACACAATCGGTGCACAACTTGGGATAGTTTATCTGCGCGGTGAATATGAATATCTTCTCAAACCACTTGAAGATTATCTTGAACAGATGAGAAAAGATAATCTGTTGGAAAAAAATATTCTTGGTAAAGAAGGATTTGATTTTGATATTGAAATAGTGCTTGGTTCAGGTGCTTATGTATGCGGTGAAGAAACAGCATTGATTGAATCACTTGAAGGTCATCGTGGTGAACCAAGAAATCGTCCTCCATACCCAATCAACACCGGTTTTCTTGGAAGACCAACTTCAGTAAATAATGTTGAAACACTTGCTGCTGTTTCCCACATAGTTGTTAAAGGTGGTAAATGGTTCGCAAAATATGGAACTGATAAATCATCCGGCTCAAAACTTTTTTCAGTTTCAGGCGATTGCGAAAGGCCCGGTGTTTATGAACTTCCGTGGGGAACAAAAGTTTCTGATTTGCTGGAATTAGTTGGTGCAAAAAATGCAAAAGCTGTTCAGATTGGCGGAGCTTCTGGTCATTGTATTCCTAAATCTCAGTTCGACAGAACGCTTGCTTATGAAGATATTCCCACAGGTGGCTCTGTAATGATTTTTAATGAGAGCCGCGATATGCTTCATGTTCTTAAAAACTTTATGGAATTTTTTGTTGATGAATCCTGTGGTCAGTGTACACCTTGCAGAATAGGAAATGTAAAGTTACTTGAAGGCGTTGAAATGATTGAAAAAGGTAAATATACTTTTGCACATATTAACAAGTTGAAAGATTTAGGCAGAACAATGCAGCTTGCTTCAAAATGCGGATTAGGTCAGTCAAGTCCGAATCCATTCATATCAATTCTTGAAAACTTTAAAGATGAAATTTTCAACCGCGGTAACGGAGGTAGAAATGGTAGATAAAAAATCATTAAGAGCACCTGTTAGTCAAAAACCGCATGTGGTTCCCAAACCAGAACACCCGGAGTACCTTGGTGGAAGTATTACGGTTGAAATAAATGAAAAGAAACTAACAGTTCCTTTCGGTACAACAATACTGGAAGCATGTAAACAGGCACAAATTCATATTCCAACGCTTTGTCATCATGAAGATTTATGTGTTGCTGGCGTTTGTCGTGTATGTGTTGTTGAAGTTGAAGGGATGAGAACACTTCAGGCATCGTGTGCTTTCCCGATTACAGCACCAATTAAAATTAAAACAACTACAAATGCAGTTCGTAAAGCAAGAAAACACATCATTGATTTACTGATAAGCGAACATTATGGTGAGTGTTATTCCTGTTTCAGAAATAATAACTGTGAACTTCAGTCGCTTGCAAAAGAATACGGAGTTGATCATTATAATTTTGGTCATGTTACTCAACCGAGATATGAGGTTGATAATTCATCCTACTCAGTAGTAAGAGATATGGATAAGTGCGTTCTGTGCAAAAGATGTGTAAGAACCTGTATTGATCTTCAGGAAGTTGGTGTGCTTGAAGCAATTGATCGCGGACATAATACTCACATCGGAACTTTTCTTGAGAAACCTCTTGCTGAAGTTATCTGTATTAACTGCGGACAATGTATAAACCGATGTCCAACCGGTGCATTACGAGCAAATGATCCACGGGATGAAATCTGGGCGGCAATTGATGACCCGACAAAGCATGTTGTAATTCAGACTGCACCTTCTCCGCGTGCTGCAATTGGTGAGGAATTCGGTCAAGGTCCCGGTAAATCATTTACAGGAGAATTAAACACTGCATTAAGAAGAATCGGGTTTGACAAAGTATTTGACACAAACTTCACCGCTGACTTAACGATTATCGAAGAAGGTACAGAACTAATTCTCCGATTGTACAAAGCTCTTGTTAAGAAGGAGAAAGTTGCTCTTCCACAATTTACATCCTGCTCTCCAGGTTGGGTAAAATATCTTGAGCATTTTTATCCTGAGTATATCGATAACTTAAGCTCTGCAAAATCACCGCAGCAAATGTTTGGTGCATTGATTAAAACTTTTTATGCACAGAAAACGGGAATTGATCCTGCTAATATTGTTTCAGTTGCACTAATGCCTTGCTCAGCAAAGAAGTTTGAATGCAACAGACCAGAAATGAATTCAAGTGGTTACAAAGATGTTGATTACGGTTTAACCACCAGAGAACTTGCACAGATGATTAAGGAAGCAGGAATCTTTTTGCCGGAAATGCCACAATCACATTTTGATGATCCGTTTGGTGATGCATCAGGTGCAGGATTAATCTTTGGTGCAACCGGAGGAGTAATGGAGGCCGCACTCAGATCTGTAATTGAATTTGTAACAGGGAAAAGAGTTGAAGATGTCTATGCAAATGCAGATATAACTCCTGTTCGTGGATTTGAAGGAATTCGCTATGCAGAAATTCCAATTACTGAAGTTGGTCCGGTTCCAAAACTTCTGCAACATTTGGTTCCTGATTGGAACTGGTTGAAGGGTGCAACACTTAAAATTGCCGTAGCACACGGAACAGCAAATGCAAAGAAAGTCATGGAAGATATTAAAGCTGGTGGTAAATTCAGTGAATGTCACTTCATTGAATTTATGGCTTGTCCCGGCGGATGTTTAGGTGGTGGTGGTCAACCAATTCCGACTAATGAAGAAATAAGAAAGAAAAGAGCTGAAGCAATTTATAATGAAGATAAATCTTTGCCTGTAAGGAAATCTCATGAGAACAGACATGTAACTGAACTTTATGAAATGTTCCTTACTGATGGTCCTTGCGGACACAAATCGCATAAACTGCTTCACACTCATTATGTAAAAAGAGGAAAGTACATAGCTTAAAAATTAAAGAGACTGTCTCAAAAGTTAGAAATTGTCAGTCTGAGCTTGTCGAAGACTGACAATTCTATTTGCTAACAGTAATCTCAGTGTGACAGTAGAAATTAATGTTGAGACAGCCTCTTATTTATAATTATGATTAAACTTATTCCGGATTGGGCTGTTCACGATGAAGAATTCTGGTTGTCTATAAGACGACGGAATTTGTGGTTCATTAAACTTCGTTATGCAACCTCTGCAATACTATTGCTTTTTTATTTTACACACTCATTTTTTCTTTCCATACAATTAAGTAGTCAGCAGAAATCTATTTTACTTTATATAGCAGTTTTTATTTTGCTTTATAATGGTACTCTTCATTTCATAAGAAGATTTCTGAAACACGATTCAAATGCTTTCAATCCGCTTCATCTTTCTATTATTCAGATGATTCTTGATTTATCTGTGCTTCTTATCCTCATATATTACTCAGGTGGAGTAGAATCACCGCTGATATTTTTTCTCATCTTTCATATGATTGTAGGAAGTCTGATTCTTCCGGGAATAATCATCTATTCATTTGCTATCGCTGTACTTTTTATTTTCTGGGGAATTACTGTCGGTGAATATTATAGTTTGCTGGAGCATCATCATATTGAAGGATTTATTCCATTACCACTTCATCAGAATTTCAATTATGTTCTTTCGGTAAATATTGTGTTTGCGATGGTTATAATAATAACTGTAATACTTGCAAACAACATTGCAAGACAGTTGTATCAGAAGGAACAACAACTTTATTCATATATCGATAAACTGAATAAAGCTGAAAAGGAAAAAACAAAATATATACTTGGTGTAGTTCATGAATTAAAAACCCCACTTAACGCAGTGCACTCTTATCTTGATATCGTTTTACAGAAGTTCTTAGGACCTTTAGATGAAGCAGTGGAAGAAAAACTTAAGAGGGCTAAGAAAAGATCAGATGAAGCTTTGGAGATGATAAACACAGTGCTTAAAGTATCGCAAATGAAACTGATGGATCAGGTAAATGAAGAAGAATTTGAAATAATTGAAGTGATAAAATCTGCAATCCGAAGACATTCGCAATTTGCTGAATCAAAATCAGTTACTGTAACTCTTATTGATGAACGAAGTGAAAATTGTAAAATAAAAGGTGATCAATTCCTTGTTCTTATCGCATTGTCTAATCTGTTGGGCAATGCAATCAAATACAATTTTGAAAACGGGAAAGTTGAAGTAAAAATTTTTAATAAGGATAAAAAATGTTTTGTTGAATTTTGTGATAATGGGCCAGGAATTCCCAAAGATGAACAACAAAAAATTTTTCAGGACTTTTTCCGTGCAAGCAATATAAGAAAAATGGTTACCGATGGCGCCGGACTTGGGCTGTCATTTGTTAAAGAAATTATTGAAAAACATAACGGCACAATTGAATTACAAAGTCCTTCACGGCTTCAGCAACCCGGAAGACCAGGTGCTTGTTTTATTGTTTCACTGCCTTGCGTGATGGCTTTCTGACTTTATTCAATTGCTTCTCAACTTTTTCACCGTTAAAAATACTAATGTCAATAAGTTTTGAAGCAACTCCTTTTACAAGAGAAACTTTTCTTGCAAGTTCTTCCATCTTTTTTCTATCACCGTATAGCTCAAGAATCAACAATCCTTCGTCACTGCAGTTTTCCATTACACCATCATGAATTCCAAGACGGGTTTTAATCATACAGCCCCAGCCAGTCAGAATTTTCTGAACTTGTACTGCAGATTGTTTTCTGTTACCAATGAGAATTAGTAAGATAGTTTTCATGATCAATTCCCTCAGAAAGTTGATAATTAACATTTTAAATTTAAATCAGTTGATGGTAAGATTATTTCATAATTGTAAACTGAATTTTAAAAGTATTTCTTCCTTTCGTCCAAATCGTCGTAATTCAACTATTTCGTCGAAATGATTTTTATTTTTGTGCTAAAAAGTTCCTAAAAACTATTTTTTTCTGTGGCATATAGTTTGGCAAAAGATAATCAGGAGGAAAAAATATGAAGACTTTACTAATAACAATATTAATTGCAACTGGTTTGGCATTCGCACAAACCTCACAGGACACAGTGAAGAATAAAGAAACCAATCGCGAGCAAGTGCAAACACAGGTTCAGCAAAAGGAAATGCTCAGAACACAGGAAAGAATTGGTTCGAAAGAAAATCCCGAAGATGGAAAAAATCTTAACAGACCAAGGATGGATGTGTTTGTTGATAAAGATGGCGATGGAATCTGCGATAACCGTCAAAGTGGAATGAGTTTTAACAAGATCAGAAACAGGAAGGGGAGTGGAACACAAAAAGGTCCTGGTGGTCCACATGGTTATGGCGGTGGTTCGGGTAATAATTCACAACAGCAAAATCAATATCATGGCGGAAAGTAGAACATATGAAACTCAAAAATTCCGGTACGGTTGCAATCTTGTTCAGTTTTTTCCTGTTTAGTTCTGAAATCTTTTCTCAATTCAATTTTTATTCATCTTACCAGTTAATCTATGACGATAATATTTATAATAATTATCTGAACTCTTCAGATTTGATTAATAATCTTCAGCTTGGTACTGCATATAACTTTGAAAGCGATGTAAACAATTTTCAGGTTTATTATGAAGGAGTTTTCGGAGATTATCAAAAGAATAAAATTAAGTCATTTAACAGCCACAAAATCGGTGTCGTTAATACTCATTTATTTTCTGAGGACTATAACCCTCTTAATATTGGAGTTAACTATGCCTTTAGAAATAACAGAGATGAGTTTACTATTTATGACTTCAGACAGATATCAGCTTATGCCAATTACAGACAAGCAATAATGGAATCAAATTTTCTGTTGGCAGGATATATCTTTCAAAGGAATGAATATCTTAATTTTAATGTTTTTTCTAACTATGAACACAAAACATTTTTGAAATGGATATCGAATTTTGAAACACAAACATCGTTGATGTTTGCAACAGAGTTTAATTACAAATCGTACATAGACAAATATGATTTTGCAGGATATGCAAACGATGCATCATTTCTGAAGTTTCATCTTAATGTCGGTCAGTCTCTTTCAGAAAATACAGGTGCAAATGTTTTTTTGATTTATCGTAAAAACCTTTCTGATAAAAGCCGCTATGTGGTAAATGATTCCTTGATTTATTATGAGGAAGAAATTTTCAACGATTTATATGCTTTCAACAGTTTTGATGCTGGTGTTGGATTCACACATTTAATTGGTGACGACTTTAAATTAAGTGCTGAGTTGAGATACTCAGGCAGGTATTTTACTTCTTTAAATGCTGCAGACTTAAATGGAATTGAACTGAATGATTTAAGAAAGGATGATCAAATAAACTTCGGTTTGGGTCTTGAGTACGATCTTCAAAAACTGATAGATGGTTTATTATTCTCTGCCACTTTCAATTATCTGAGAAACAAATCAAATGATTTTTATTACGATTATTCAAATCAGATTTTTTCATTTTCTCTTGAATACGGTTTTTAACCATTAAACTTTTTTATTCCGTACTTCTGCATTTTATATCTGAGATTTCTCTCCGTAATTCCGAGCATTCTTCCCGCAAGAGACTGATTACCATTGGCTTTTGTTAATGCGTCATAAATTAATTTCTTTTCCAGTGCTTCAACCTGCTCGGTCAGAGTTTTCTCCTCGTCAAAAATTGGGTCCGTTTCAGTTTTAAATCCTTTAACATTTGATGGAAGATCATTTACAGTTATAATATTTTGCCGGGAAAGAACCACAGCGCGCTCAATAATATTTTCAAGTTCACGAACATTGCCGGGATAATTGTATTTCATCAGATAGTCAACCGCTTCTTTTGATATTTCAAGATTAGGCTTATCATTTTCCTGAGCATACTTTTTTATGAAGTGCTCAATCAGAGGCATTATATCTTCTTTTCTTTCGCGCAAAGGAGGAATGTGGATGGAAATTACATTAAGCCGGTAAAATAAATCCTCTCTAAAAGTTCCGTCTTTAATTTTCTGTTCAAGATTCTGATGTGTTGCAGCAATTACTCTCACATCAACATCTATACTTTCATTAGAGCCAAGCCGTTCTATTTTGTGTTCCTGTAGCACTCGCAGAAGTTTTACCTGCAGGTTCATCGGAATGTCACCAATTTCATCAAGAAAAATTGTCCCTTTGTTTGCAAGTTCGAATCTTCCCATACGGGTTTTATCAGCTCCGGTGAAGGCACCTTTCTCATGTCCAAACAATTCACTCTCTAGTAATGTTTCCGGTAATGCAGGAACATTAACCGCAACAAATGGTTTATCTTTTCTCGTACTTATGTAATGAATTGACTTTGCAAGAACTTCCTTGCCTGTTCCGCTCTCTCCTGTAATCAGCACTGTGGCTTTGCTTTCCGCAGCACGCGCAGCAACGCTAAGTACTTCCTGCATTTTAGGTGAAGTTGAAACAAAAGAATCAATCTTAAATTTTTCCTGAAGTTGCTGCCTGAGAAAATTTACTTCCGATTTCAGACTTTTATTCTCAATAATTTTTCCGAGTAGCAATTCAAGTTCTTCAAGGTCGATTGGCTTCGAAAGATAATCATATGCACCAAGCCGCATTGCTTTAACTGCATTTTCGATTGTTCCATAAGCAGTCATTAAAACAAAACTGATTTCAGGATTAATTCTTTTTACTTCTTCAAGAACTTCAATTCCGGTTTTATCAGGCATTTTATAATCAGATAAAACGATATCAACCTGCTCCTGGTTAATCAGCTCTAATCCTTCATTTCCCGAAGAAGCTGTTATCACTTTGTAATTTTTTTTCTCAAGAAATCCTTTAAGAACTTCTCTCTGGGATTGTTCATCATCTATGATAAGTATTGAATATTCTTTGTTCATATCGGTAAAATAATTTTAAATGTTGTTCCTTGATTTGGTTTACTGATAACAGTTATTGAACCATTATGCTGATGAATTATCTTCTGTGCAATGCTTAATCCCAGTCCGTTGCCATCTTTTTTTGTGGTATAATAAAGATCAAAAATTTTCTTCTGAAGTTCCTGCGGAATACCGGTTCCGTTATCCGAAACCTCTGTTATAAATTTATTTCCCGATTTATAGTATTTCAATTCAATTGTTCCGCCTTCAGATACAGCATCAAACGCATTTTGAATAATATTAATTAAAGACTGTTTAATCAGATCAGAATCAAATCTGACTATCAGATTATCATCTCCTTGTTTGATGAATTTTATATTCTTTTGTTTCGCCCGCGGATAAAATAATTGATAAAGCTCATCAAAGAATGCAGCACACCTGACTTCTGCTATATTGAGATCTAGCGGTTTGGCATAATTCAAAAACTGTGTTATGATTTTATTAATCCTGGTTACCTCATTACGAAGTAGTTCTGTTATTTTTTTGTACTCTTCAGAATGCTCGGTTGGTGTAAATTCCTTGTTAAGTCGCTGAGCAATCATTCCGATAGCGTTAATAGGATTTCTTATTTCGTGTGCAACTCCTGAAGCAAGTTCACCCATTGCTGAAAGTTTTTCGTTTCTTTTTGCTTCTTCCTCAAGATTTTTTATTTCAGTTATGTCTCTTATTACAACAATGTACCTGGTTACCGATGCTTCATCGTACAAATCAGACAGACTGCAGAGAAGTGTTTTGCTGGAATTATTAATTGATAATTCAAGTTCGAAGTTTTTCTCATCATTCGAAATTATTTTATTGAGAAAATTTATTCCTAATGAAGGATTTAGTTCAGTTAAACTTCTGTTTAGTAAATCTTCGGATTTAACATTGAAAAGATTTTCAGCAGAACTATTGAGGAAAGAAATTTTACCATCCTTATCGAATACAATAACAGCCTCACTCATATTTTCAAGTACTGATGAAGCAAAAGTTTTGAATCGTTTGTACTCATCGGATATACTTTTGAGATTCTGATTAGTAAAGATTATGCTTAAAACAATAATTGAAATTGCAGCAAGGATAAGAGAAATGATTATTAGTCTTCTGATCATTCTGTTTTCAACATGCCGCACATCCTCGAGAGATAATCCAACACGATAAATTCCAACCAACTCATCATTCATTAAAAATCTTTTTGATACTTCATAAACTTCAGAATCTTTTATTTTAATAATTCTATGGAAAACAGAATCGGAGTCAAGGACTTTCTGCAAAAATTCTGATTGGGAAATTGATTCAACTGAATCAATTTTTTCAGTTGCAGCTAAAATTCCCAGTGAATCCTGTAGAATTATATATTCAATGCCGTAATGATTTGAAATTCCTTGTAATATAATTCCAATCCCAATTTTTTTTCTGAATTCCAGAAAATCTTTTGCATCCATATTTACAACTATGGCACCTTTATTATTTGCTCTTGCAACCGCAACAGCATATCGCTCACCATCACTAAACTCTGCCTTCTTCAATCCAATAACATATTCTTCTGTTTCTCCCTTAAGTATCGGAAAAAGTTCATCATATCTGTTAATGTTTTCTTCACCGTGAATATGTCCTGGCTCAGGAACCCTGTTTGATAAAACACGATTACCTTTTTTATCAAATACATTAACACGATACAAATTGTTCTTCCTTGCAATTCTTATAAGTTCATCTTTGTTTAAAGCGTTAAGACTATCAAGCTTTCTTATCAGTCTGGCATTATCGAGTAGTCGCTCGGTTATAATGTCTTCGATTTCGAAGCTTGAATTAAGTGTGTTTTCGCTACTGATAATTATTGATTGAAGAAGAGAAGATGAGTGTTTGTAAAGGAGTTGATAAATTTCCATTTTGCTTTGATTAAGTTCGACGTAAGAAGAGACAATCATCACAACAGCAATGATTGCTGAAATTGAGATGATCGCCTTAGGTGGAAGTTTAATCTGAAATTTCATACTCAAACTTAAATGATATTTTCAAGCTAATAAAGAACCACATCTTAAAATAGCATTCAAGCTGGCTCTCGACAAACAAGGCGCCGCAATTCGTCAACATCGTCGAAAGTCATTTCAAAGCTTGTTTATAGGGCTCAAAAAAACATTTTTCTTTCGGCACAACCTTTGGCTAATCATTTCCGAAATAAAAAATTCATTAACAAAATAAAAGGAGTCCTAAAATGAAAACAAAAAATCTTTTAAGCACATTAGCAGTAGCTGTGCTTGCAGTTGTTTTTTCAGTGTCCAATCTTTATTCACAGGATAACCAGGTTAAAAATCAAAACCAGGTTAAATCAACTGTGAAGAACGAAGTTAAAACACAAACCCAATCCCAATTTAAAGAACACGGGAACAAATTTGTTGATGCAAATGGTGATGGTTACAATGATAATGCACCTGATGCAGATGGCGACGGAATTCCAAATGGAAGAGATGGAGATTATTCCGGTTCTAAATTCCGCAAAGGAAATAACAATGCTAAGGGATTTGTTGACCTGAATGGTGATGGTATTAACGATAAAGCAATTGATTCTGATGGTGATGGAATTCCAAACGGTAAAGATCCGGATTTTGTAAGACCACAGGATGGTACTGGTCAGAAATTTATGAATGGAAAAAATTATCAGAACAAATTTGGTGGCAACCGATTCGGTCCTGGTGATGGCACTGGTAATAGCGGAGTAGGTCCGAAAGATGGTACTGGTTATGGCTCAGGTAGTGGAACAGGCACTGGAAATTGTGATGGAACCGGTCCGAAAGGTTATACAAGAGGTGGTAGAAGATAACAACTTAGTAATCCAGGGACAGTCGGAATGACTGTCCCTTTCTGCTATACATAATAAATATTTATTAATTAAAAGTAAGGAGAGTCAAAAATGAAAGCACTGAAATCATTCGCAGTAATTTTGATCTTAGTTTCTTTTGTTTTCTTCGGTTGCAATACCGAAAGTAGCATTACCTCACCAGAGAACTCAATATTAAAAGCTAATCTTTCTGATAATCTTCAGCCAGAACTAGTAGTATATGATTTATCACAAGAAGAAAGAGATGGACTGATTCATATGAGACTTGAAGAAAAACTTGCCCGAGATGTTTATACTACATTGGGAAATACCTGGAATTATAAAGTTTTCATGAATATTAAACTTTCAGAGCAGGCTCATATGGAAGCAGTAAAAAGATTACTCGTTAAATATGGTATTGATGATCCGGTAACAAACGATGAAGTCGGTGTATTTTCCGATCCACAATTTCAAGCACTTTATGATCAATTCATCTTACAGGGAAGTGTAAGTGCGTATGAGGCTTTTATGGTCGGAAAGACAATCGAAGAACTTGATATTGCAGACCTAGATAATCAATTGAATAATGTTGTTGATAATCCTGATATAATCCGTGTATATCAAAACCTGAAATCAGCCTCAGAAAGCCACCTCGCTGCATTCAATAAATGTTTATCAGGTATACCCCAAATAAAAGTTGCTAATTAAATTATTGGTAACTTCTGTTGAATTCAGAAAGTCGGCTTTAATAGTCGGCTTTCTTTATTTGTTTTAAAGGTGAGGATTCAATTAAATAAAAAATTTTATAAGTTTGTAGTGGTTAGGGGAATTTATATGCACAATTTATTATCAGGAAATTTTAATCGCTTTTCTTCATCGAACAATTCAAATCTTTTCATTAAAATCTATTATTAACAGAGGTGGATTATGAGGAAAATACTATTAGTTACTTCATTGCTTTTTTTATCTGTGATAAATATTTATTCACAGAAAGCAGGCAATGAGTTACTTGGTGCCTTTAAGTATGATGACTTTAAAACACCAGAATACTGTGGTGCATCATGTCACGCTGATTTTTATCAGCAGTGGAAGCAAGCGATGATGTCGCAGGCATTCACTCATCACTGGGATGAGATTGAATATTTTGAACTTGCAGTGCCACACGCAGAGAAAGATCCGGTTGTTGCAGAAGTTAAAGCTGGCTGTAACGGATGTCATTCTCCGATTGCTTTTGCATCAGGAGATATTCCACCGAAAAGACCAGAGTTTAAAACCCGCGCTAACGAAGGCGTTTCCTGCGATGTATGTCATTCAATTTCAGGATTTAAAGGAGATGTCCCTTATAATTTTAATTACATATTAAATCCCGGAAACACTAAATATGGAACAAGAGGAACCGGTGAATCTCCTGAGCATCAGATTCAAAAGAATGACTTTCTTTCAACTGCTGAGTTTTGTGGTACCTGTCATAACGAAAAAAGTCCCTATGATGTTTGGGTAAAATCAACACATCTGGAATGGAAAGAAGGTCCATACTCAAAACAAGGTGTAACTTGTCAAACCTGTCATATGCCGCCGGCAGAGGGATATACTGCAGCTATGGGAAAGAAATATGCAGATGCAAGACAACACCTTTTTCACGGCGCTCATGATCCCGGTAAAGTTCAGGGAACAGTTGAACTAAGGATTCATCCTGATCTGAACGAAGCCGAACCTGGAGAAACGGTTAAGTTTACCGTCGCTTTATTTAATGCAAAGACTGGTCATAAATTTCCTTCCGGTTCAGTCGAAGACAGAATCGTTTGGATGCATGTTGAAGCAGTCGATGCTGCCGGAAAAGTTTATCATCTGAAAGTTGATAAGAAAGGATTCGCAGGTGAAGAATTTACAATTGCTTCAGATGATCTCGCTTATCAGGATATGAGTATTGCCAAGAATGATCCGAATTTCAAAGGTGTAAGAAGAGACGGTGATGTTCCTGTTGGTGACAGAATTTTCAGAATGGCTTATTTCGATCCTCAGGGAAGAATGACAATTCAACAATGGAATACAAAATCTTTGGGTACTGATTATAGAATTGGTCCAAGAGAAACAAAACTTGAAACACTTACATTTAATTTGCCAACAAATGTTGCGCCGGGGAAAATGAAAATTACAGCAACACTTTATTATCAGCGTCTTGTTCCTTCAGTTGCTAAATTTCTCAATGTGCCATCTGAAGAGTATGAAACAATAAAAGTAAATGAACATACAACCTATGTTACGGTGCTTCAATGAATCTAACTAAGTGTTTCTAAGTGATCTTAGTGTCTAAGTGGTAAGCAATTGTTTGCCTCCGAGACACTTAGAGTACTGAGTTTCAAAAAGAATAAATAAAAGAGGACTAAAATGAAAAATACATTTACACTAACAGTTCTTTCAGTAATTGTCATCGCTTTATTTGCCAGCGATGTGCTTGCTATTCCTGCATTTGCAAGAAAATACAGTATGACCTGCAAAACCTGTCATTCTCCTTTCCCCGCATTAAAACCTTACGGTGAAGAATTTGCTGCAAATGGTTTTGTTCTTAAAGATCAGGATGCCCCACGATATTTTCTTGATACGGGCGATCCTGAGTTGTCTCTGCTTCGCGATGTTCCTTTGGCTTTCAGATTAGAAGGTTATGTTACTTACAATCAGAGCAATCTTGAAAAATCTGATTTCAACGCACCTCTTCTTTTCAAAATTTTATCAGGCGGTGCAATTACAAAAGATGTTGCTTACTATGTTTATTATATTCTTGAAAATGGTGAACCAGGAAAAATTGAAGATGCCTGGTTAATGTTTAATGATTTGTTCGGAAGTAAACTTGATTTTACAATCGGACAATTTCAGGTATCTGATCCTATCTTTAAAAGAGAACTCAGATTAACCAGAGATGACTACTACATCTATAAAGTAAAACCAGGTCTTTCGAATGTTGATTTAACTTACGACAGAGGAATTATACTTAATTATGGATTTGAATCAGGTACCGATTTAACAATCGAAGTTGTCAACGGAAACGGAATTGGTGAAGGCGTTTCAAATATTTTTGATGATGATAAGTATAAAAATTTTGCTGGAAGAATATCGCAGGATATTGGGGAGAATTTCAGAGTAGGTGGGTTAGGATATTGGGGTAAAGAGGAAAGGGAAAGTCCATTAGGAGATTTCAATGCAACGAATGAATTATGGATGCTTGGTTTTGATGCTACAATTTCATTTGAGCCGATGGAATTAAACATTCAATTTCTCGAAAGAAAAGATAAAGATCCTTTATTTTTTGGTAATGAGGCCAGTAGCTTTTACTCTGATCCTCCACAAAATTTGAAAACACGCGGTGCCTTTGGTGAAATTATCTACAGACCTGAAGGCGATGCAAGTAAGTGGTATGGTGTAGCAATATTCAATTGGATTGAATCGGATTTCAGAGAATTAAATCTTAAACAGCTTGGAGTTCATTTCGGATACGTGCTTAGAAGAAACATAAGATTAGTTGCTGAATATTCACACAACTTCACTGATAAATATGGAAAAATGAATCTTGGTTTTGTTTCTGCATTTTAATTTTTGTCGGTTGATAATTGAAGAGGCTGTCTGATAAGTCGCAAATCGTCAGTCTGAGCCCTGTCGAAGACTGACAATTATCGAAGAATTCACACTTCGACAAGCTCAGTGTGACAATAAAAATCACTTTTGAGACAGCCTCTTTTATTTTTTTAACTCTTTAGTGCTAATTTAGAACAGTCGAAGAGAGAAATTATTTAAGGGCAAACCAACATGATTTCCATCAAAAAAGATTTTCAATATTCTACATCACCCGAGCCACATAAAATCAGAACAAGAGAAATTCTCAAAGTTCATCCCGAAGTAAGAAATTTTATTGGAAGAAATCCTTATAGTTTTCTGATTATTCTTTTTGTAATCGGACTTCAATTACTTATTGCTTACTTGTTAAAGGACCAACCCTGGTGGCTGGCACTCTTGGTAGCGTTTTTTATTGGCGCATTTGCTAATCATGCTTGTTATGTTCTTATTCACGAAGCGGCTCACAATCTGATTTTTAAAAGCAGAACTTTAAATCATATTGCAGGAATTCTTGCAGATGTTCCTAATGTTGTTCCAAGTGCAATTTCATTCAGAAGTTATCATCTGAAACATCATTCGTATCAGGGTGATTACTATCTTGATGCTGACCTTGCAAGCAGATGGGAAGCAAAACTGATTGGCAACTCTGTTATCGGGAAAGCTTTCTGGGAAATGATGTTTCCTGTTTTTCAGGCATTGCGAACACCAAGATTAAAAGATATTCCCTTTATGAATTTCTGGACTATTATTAATTGGATCGTGGTTTTTGGTGTTGATGCACTTGTAATAATCTTCTTTGGCTGGACATCTTTTCTCTATCTTGTTTTTTCATTTTTCTTTTCAATAGGGTTTCACCCGCTTGGCGCAAGATGGATTCAGGAACATTATCTGATTGCACCGCCGCAGGAAACATACAGTTACTATGGTCCTGCCAATATTGTTGCATTGAATGTGGGCTATCATAACGAACATCATGATTTTCCATCAATTCCGTGGAATAATCTTCCCAAGGTAAAAGCAACTGCTCCTGAATTTTATGATAATCTTGTTTATCATAAATCCTGGACAAAACTTTGGATTAAGTTTTTAACTGACTCAAATCTTTCTCTATTCTCCAGAATGGTTAGAGAAGGAAGGGAAAATTATCAAAGTTAACTAAGGGTGTTATCAAATTACATAGAGAACTCAGAGTTGTCACCGAATAGCAAAGAAGAATTATGATATACAGAGATTTGGGTAAAACGGGGCTGAAAGTATCTGCAATAGGTTTTGGTGCAGGTGAAATTGGTGATTACAGAATTCCAGATGCACAAGTTGAGAAATTATTAAATACAGTGCTTGATTCAGGAATTAATCTGATTGATACTGCGCGTGGTTATTATGCAAGCGAAGAAAGAATCGGTAAATTCATTTCACACCGCAGAAATGAATTCATACTTTCCACAAAAGTTGGTTATGGAATTGAAGGTTATAATGATTGGACTTATGAAATTGTTCTTGCCGGAATTAATGAAGCGCTTCGCATTCTGAAAACTGATTACATTGATATAGTTCATCTTCATTCCTGCGATATTAATGTTTTGAAAAACGGAGAAGTAACAGAAGCTTTACTTAAGGCAAAACAACAGGGCAAAATCAGAGTTGCAGCATACTCAGGAGAAAATGAAGCACTTGATTATGCAATCCAATCAAATAAGTTTGATAGTATCATGACTTCAGTAAACATTTGTGATCAATATTCACTTCATAATCTTATACCAATTGCAAAAGAAAAACATCTTGGAGTTATAGCTAAAAGACCTGTCGCAAATGCCCCGTGGAGATTTGCCGAAAGACCTGTCGGTAATTATGCAGAGGATTATTGGTTGAGATGGAAAGAAATGAATCTTCCTGAACAAAAAAACTGGCTTGAAACTTTTTTAAGATTTTCAGTTTTTGCTGAAGGTGTTGATTCTTCAATAGTAGGAACTACTTGTATCGAGCACCTGAAAAAAGATATAGAGATAATTGAAAAAAGTCCGCTCAGTCGGGAGCTGACAAACTACATCAAAACATCTTTTAATGAACATTGGAAAGGGTTAACCTGATAACTGGCTTCGCTGGTTGATAATTGCCAACAGTAAAGTACCTTCTCAAACTTAGGAAATGTTGATGAACATCACTTCCTAAAACTGAAAAATCCCATCATTAATAAACATTTTTAATTGCATAAACCAAATCAATATATGGCACTAAGGTTGGTTTCTTCTCTTATCTAAGAATAATTCAAGAGTAATGAAAATGATTAAGGGAACAGTAAAAATTAATGCAAAGATTTGTAAAGGATGCGAACTTTGCATTATCTCCTGTCCGCAAAATGCACTGGGGCTATCGCCCAACTTCAACGAAAAAGGTTACCGTTATGTTGAATTGATTTTCGATGCCTGTACTGGTTGTACAAACTGTGCATTAGTTTGTCCCGAAGCAGCAATAACAGTTTACAGACAAGCTAAACCTTCAAAGAAAACTCAGGTTAAATCAGAGTAAAGGATTTTTATTATGGAAAAAGAAATAAGAACCGAAGAACCACGTTTAATGAAAGGCAATGAAGCGCTGGCAGAAGCTGCAATTCGTGCTGACATTGATGCATATTTCGGTTATCCGATCACTCCGCAATCAGAAGTTATTGAATATTTGATGCGTGAAGTTCCTAACAGAAAAGATAAAAAAACAGTTGTGCTTCAAGCCGAGAGTGAAGTTGCTTCAATCAATATGGTTTATGGTGCCGCTGGTGCTGGTGCAAGAGTAATGACTTCATCATCTTCACCCGGAATAAGTTTAATGCAGGAAGGAATATCCTACATTGCTTCAGCACAGCTTCCGTGTTTAATAGTAAATGTTGTTCGCGGTGGTCCTGGATTAGGAACAATCCAGCCATCGCAAGGTGATTATTTCCAGGCCACAAAGGGAGGTGGCCATGGAGATTATCACCTTATAGTTTTAGCTCCGGCATCTGTTCAGGAGATGGCGGACTTTGTGTTCGATGCTTTTCGTCTGGCTGAGAAATACCGCAATCCTGCCATGATTCTTGCTGATGGTGCTCTTGGCCAGATGATGGAAAAAGTTATTCTTCCTCAGGATGGCGGATTACCAAAAACTCATAAACCATGGGCTACAACCGGAAAGACTAAAGACAGAGAACACAATATCATTACTTCGCTTTTCATTCAGCCGGAGGAAATGGAAAAAGTAAATCTCCATCTTCAGAAAAAATATGAAGCGATGCAAAGTGAAGTCCGATGGGAAGAATTTCAAACTGATGATGCTGAAATTTTGCTCGTTGCATTTGGACTTTCAGCAAGAATTTGTCAAAAAGTTGTTGACCTTGGCAGAGAAAAAGGAATTAAGATTGGTTTGTTAAGACCAATTACTCTTTATCCGTTCCCTTATAAACGAATTGCGGAGCTTGCTGACAAAGTTGAATTCATACTTGATGTTGAAATGAATGCAGGACAAATGGTTGAAGATGTGCGTCTTGCTGTTGAAGGAAAAGTGCCTGTTTACTTTAAGGGCAGAATGGGTGGTATGATTTCAACACCAGAAGAAATACTTCAGGAAGTTGAAGCAATTCATGAAAAACAAAATGTGCTTCACGATTAGGAGAAATCAAAATGAATGAAAAATTATTATTAGAAGACGGAACAGAACTCGAACAGGTTTATTGCAGGCCAGATACTCTGACAGATGTCCCTTATCACTATTGTCCGGGTTGTGGTCACAGTGTCGTTCATAATGTTCTGATGGAAGTCGTTGATGAGCTTGATATTCAGGATAAAACAATAGGAGTTGCGCCTGTCGGTTGTTCTGTATTCGCATACCACTACATGAATATTGATATGCAGGAAGCAGCACACGGTAGAGCTTGTGCAGTTGCAACAGGAATTAAAAGAGTTCTTCCTGATAAGCTTGTATTTACTTATCAGGGAGATGGTGACCTTGCAGCAATAGGTACCGCTGAAACAATTCACACTGTAAACCGCGGTGAAAATATTCTCATAGTTTTCATCAACAATGGAATTTATGGAATGACAGGCGGACAAATGGCTCCGACAACTTTGCCCGGAATGGTAACTTCAACATCTCCTTACGGCAGAGATGTTCATATGGCCGGCTATCCGTTAAAGATTACTGAATTGGTAGCTCAATTACCGGCAGCTTACTATGTAACAAGACAATCAGTACATAATCCCAATGCAGTGAGAAAACTTAAAAAAGCAGTAACAAAAGCTTTCGAATATCAGATGCAGAATAAAGGAACTTGCTTTATTGAAGTTGTTTCAAACTGTCCTTCCGGTTGGAAGATGACACCGGTTGAAACAATAAAATATCTTGAAGAAGTAATGTTTCCTTACTATCCGCTTGGTGATCTTAAAGTTCCAAAAGAATAATTAGTCAAAAAGGAAAATAAAATGATTAAAGAACAGGAAATAATTATTGCGGGATTTGGTGGACAAGGTGTTCTTTCGATGGGAAGACTTATTGCTTATGCCGGTATGATTGAAGGAAAAGAAGTCAGTTGGATGCCTTCATATGGCCCTGAAATGCGTGGTGGTACTGCAAATTGTATTGTAATAGTTTCTGATTCACGAATCAGTTCACCAATCATTACAAAATTTGATACAGCAATTCTGCTTAATCAACCATCGGTTGATAAGTTTGAGAAAGCAGTTAAACCCGGTGGATTATTGATTTATGAGCAATCAACAGTTATTCATCCGCCGACAAGAACAGATATTGAAATAATCCCGGTTCCTGCAATCGAAGAAGCTGATAAACTTAATGCTAAACAGGTTGCAAATATGATTATGGCAGGAGCATTTCTTGAGAAAAAACCGATTTTAAAAATCGAAACTTTGATTGAAGCTTTAAAGAAAGCTCTTCCGCCGAGAAGACACAATCTTATTCCATTAAATGAACAGGCTCTCAATCGCGGAAGGGAATTGGTTAAACAAGCTGAACTTGCTCAATAGTTTAGTGAAATTAAAAATGAAAACAACAGAGGTCAGCTATGGCAGATGAAGATGTAAAATGCCAGCACGCATGTAAAAATACATGCGCAACATTAAACGAAGCTTTGCGAAGAGAAACAGCAATGGTTAGATTTTATGAGAGTGTTCTTGATGAATGTAATATTCCTGAAGTCAGCTCATTTATGAATGATCTTGTTGATGAAAAACGCAAAGTAATTCTGCGACTTATTCAAAAGTTGAATGAAATCCATGTTCGCTCACAAGCACTTGATGGTATTGCATCAAGTTTTAATAATGTTGATGGTTAGAGAACAAAAACTGATTTGCTCAGCCACTCAATTTTGATTATATTCGCTCACGATTTTTGAAAAGATTTTATATCGCGGGGTGGAGCAATTGGTAGCTCGTCGGGCTCATAACCCGAAGGTTGCAGGTTCAAGTCCTGTCCCCGCTACTAAAGTAAAAGACCCCACGCAAAGCGTGGGGTTTTTTCTTTTAAAGCATAAGGGGAAAAATTGCTTTTAAGTTTAATAATGCAATTGCCAAATCCAGATGAAAAATGGAGAATATGTCTGATAATTTTCCCAGCCTGAAGAATATAAATACTAGTTACTTATATCCTTATAAATATCCCACAATATGATAATAACAATTCCTTAACATACCCTTAACACTCAGTTAATATTAAACTTTTAGGTTTGTATCAAATCTTAAAGGTGTTTTATGAATAAAAAATTTTTTACTAACATAAATCTTGTAGCACAATCATTTATGATCTTTTTTGCTGTTCAGGTTTTACAAATATTTTTTGGAAAGGTTAATCCAATGTTGCTGGGGATAGTTATTCTGATTTCTTCAGTGTCAATTTTTTCGTTCGCATTAGTCAGAGCTTATCTGAAAGATCGTTCAGAGAGAAGAAAGCTCAGCAATGCACTATTTGAGATGAATTAAAATAATCTTATAACCGCTCATCATTTTTATATTTCTGTAAATACTTATCTCTTCCGATATTTGTACAAATAATTCTTATATCGGAGGAAAAATAATGTTCAGAAAAATCTTTTCGTTTCTTCTTGTTCTTTCAATTCCGGTTTTTATACTTGCTCAGCAAAGTACAAAGTTCAAACTGGATTATGAAAAATATAAACTTTCAAATGGTCTTGAAGTAATTCTTCACGAAGACAAATCAGATCCAATCGTTTCGGTTACAATTCTTTATCATGTTGGCTCAAACAGAGAGAAGCCGGGTAAAACAGGATTTGCTCATTTGTTTGAACATATGATGTTTCAGGAATCCCAGCATGTTGGTCAGGATAAATTCTTCAAATACATTCAGGAAAATGGCGGAACTCTTAACGGAGGAACATGGCAGGATGGAACAATCTATTTCCAGATAGTTCCTAAAAATGCATTGGAACTTGTTCTCTGGCTTGAATCAGACAGGATGGGTTATCTTTTACCAACTGTAACTCAGGAAGCATTCCTTAATCAGCAGGAAGTTGTTCAGAATGAAAAGAGACAAAGAGTTGATAATCAACCTTATGGCAATACAAGTTATGTAATAAATAAATTACTCTATCCCGAAGGTCATCCATATAACTGGGAAGTAATCGGAGAACTTGTTGACTTGCAAAATGCAACGGTGAAAGATGTTCATGATTTTTACAGAACCTGGTACGGTCCGAACAACGCTACTCTTGTTGTTGCCGGAGATTTTGACAAAACTGAAACAAAAAAACTTATTGAAAAATATTTCGGTGAACTGAAATCATCTGATCCTGTTACTGATCTGAAGCCGATGCCGGTTGAATTAAAAGAAATTAAAAGAGCATACTATGAAGATAAGTTTGCGCAGTCACCCGAATTAAATATGGTCTATCCGACAGTTGAACAATATAACAAAGATTCTTATGCTCTTGATGTTCTGGCAGATTTACTTGCAAAAGGAAAACGCTCTCCTTTTTATAAAGTTATAGTTGAAGAGAAAAAACTCGCACCTTCAGTAAGTGTGTTTCAAAACAGCAGCGAACTTGCAGGCGACTTAAGAATCAGAATAAGAACCTTCCCGAATAAAAATCTTACCGAAGTTGAAAAAGCAATTTTTGAAGCATTTGAAAAGTTTGAGAAAGAAGGATTTACCGATAAAGATTTGGATAGAATCAAAGCAGGACTTGAAACCAATTTTTACAATGGTATTGCAAGTGTTCTTGGCAAATCATTTCAGCTTGCCCAGTATAATGAATACGCAGGTTCACCGGATTTTATCACTGAAGATTTGAATAAAACTCTTTCAGTTACAAAAGAAGATGTCTGGAGAGTTTATAACAAGTACATCAAAAACAGAAATTATGTTCTGACAAGTTTTGTTCCTGCAGGTCAGGTGGATTTAATAGCAGCTCCATCGGAAAAATTCATCGTTCCGGAAGAGCAAATCAAACCTCTTAATGAAGAAGAAATAAAAGCGAGAAATTCCAATCCTGATAATCAGGTTAAAGTTGACCCAATTCCATCATCTTTCGACAGAAACATTGTTCCTGCACTCGGAGCAGATCCGTTGATAAATGTTCCAAAAGTTTGGGATGCTAAACTGAAGAATGGTATTAACATTTATGGTATTGAATATTCTGAATTACCTTTGTTTGATTTTCAGATTGAAATTAAAGGTGGACTTTTACAGGATGACATTAACAAAGTTGGCGTTGCAAATCTTACTGCAAGGATGTTAAATCAGGGGACTAAAAATAAAACACCGATTGAACTTGAAGATGCGATTGAAGAACTTGGTGCAAGAATCAGTGTCTCTGCAACTAATGAATCAATCGTATTGCAGTCAAATTGTTTAAGCTCAAAATTCAATGAAGTGTATAAACTTGCTGAAGAAATTCTGCTGGAACCACGTTGGGATGAAAAAGAGTTTGCAAGATTGAAACAGGAAACCCTGGAAACTATCAGAAGAGGTAAATCCAATCCTGCTACAGTTGCTTCAAATGTTTTTAATAAACTTATTTATGGAGATGATCATATCTTCTCAAAAAATATTCTCGGAACAGAAGAATCTGTAAACGCAATTACTCTCGATGACCTTAAAAATTATTATGAGAAAAATATTGCACCACAACTTGCAAGTATTTCATTTGTCGGGAATGTTAAAAAAGATGAAGTCGTAAAAACATTTTCATCTTTAGAAAATAGATGGAAGGAGAAAACAGTAACACTCAAATCTTATCCTGAACCCAAAATGACTAATAAGGTTGCTGTTTATTTCATTGATTTCCCCAATGCAAAGCAATCGGAAATCCGGATTGGTCATTTAGGTCTCAAATACACACATCCTGACTATTTCAAGGCTTATGTGATGAATTACAAACTCGGTGGAAGTTTTAATGGTATTGTAAATCTTATTCTAAGAGAAGAAAAAGGATTTACTTACGGAGCTAGAACTGATTTTCGCGGAACAGAATTGCCGGGTTATTTTGTAGCAGGTGCCGCAGTTCAGACAAATGCTACCCTTGAATCTGCACAGATATTCCGTGATGAAATTACAAAATATAGAAATGGTGTCTCGCCAGAAGATATGAACTTCACAAAAAATTCTTTGTTAAAATCGAATGCATTAAGATTTGAAACAATTGGCCAACTTCGCGGAATGCTCTCACAAATTGCCAAATACAATCTGCCATTTGATTATGTGAAGAATCAGGAAAAGCAAATTCAGCAAATGACAATTGATGAACATAAAATGCTTGCTCAGAAATATCTGCATCCTGATAAAATGATTTATCTGATTGTTGGCGATAAAGCCACACAATATGATAAACTGAAAGAACTCGGTTTTGGTGAACCGATTCTGCTTGATAAAGATGGAAATGTTGTGAAATAATTTTCCGAGCGCAGAGTCGCAGAGAGACAAATCTTTGCGGCTCTGTATTTATTCTTTGAATGAAAGAATTGGTTTAAGTAGTCCAATTGCCAGTAATAATAATCCAACCAAAAAAAATCCCCACAAAAACTCAACAGGTGAAACTGAGTTTAGTCTTGACTCGTAATTCCAGACAAAACTTGTTAAAATGAGAGCAACCCCAATCAGAACAAATGCTATGGAAATTTTATTGTACTTTACTATGATTCCTCTTTCAGTCTTCTTTAGAGCAAAGACAGAGAAAAGTATAAAAACAAACGAAACTAAGACAGGCGCAAGAACCGGAGAAATCCAGGGAACTGGAATCAGAAAGAGTAAATCGTCAGTTAAAAGAGATTCAGGCCAGTTGATGAATACCTTAAGCCACAGATAATAAAAGATATCCCACACTCCAAAAGCGAATAAGAAATAAGCAATACTTTCGATAAATAATTTCCCTATAATCAGTGCAATGGCAAGGAGCATAATTATTGTTGCTAATTCTCTTCCTAATTCTATAAGAATTATTTTGTCGGGAATCAATTTGATTGGAAAGTTAAAACCTTCAGGATAGTAAAGTTCCCGAAGATAAACCACTACTGCAGATTCAAGATATGCCATCGCAATACTGAATAAAAGAATGATAAAAAGTTTTTTCGAATATTTCATATTCTTTCTTTATCAGAAGTTAATTTTATATTCTGTATTTAACTTAATCCTGATGCTGAAAACATTCAATGATAATTGAATATGTTTCAATTGCTGATTAAATTGCTGCAGAAAGATTGATTCATATTTGCAGGATCATCTATGCGAGAATTTTTCAGTGTTCAGGAAGTAGCCAAATTGCTGAATGTAAGTCATTCCGCAGTTCTCTATCATATCCGTTCCGGAAACCTTAAAGCCGAACAGGTTGGAAAAATTTATATTATTGCTAAAGAGGATTTTGGTGATTTTCTAAAAAGTCAGCAAAAGAAAAAAGAAAAGAAAACAAAAAAGAAACCTGACGAACCTTTACTCTTCTGATTCAGAAAATTTCAGAATTTTAATCAGATATTCAGCTAATTCCTTCTTTGATTTACCTGCCAGTTCTTTAACACAATAACAATAAGCTAATGCTATCGGTATTATTCTCAGCTTTTCCTCACTGTAAAACTCATCTATCTTTTCGACCATAAAACTTAAGTCCAGTTCATTTGTTTTATTCTTTTCTAAAAGTATTTTAATATCATCTCTGCAACCAAGTGAATCAGATTTAAGTTGAAAAAGATTTATAACTCTTTGTCTTTCAAGCATTGAACTTAGATAATCATATTTCATATCACGCATAATAGAATATTTTTCATATTCAACCCACATATAACCGTTCTCGGCCCCTTTGGTAAATCTTTTATCCTGAGAAAAGATGTTAAGACTAATGAGAAAACTTAAAATTGTTATCTGAAAAATTTTCATCAAAAAACTTTTTCTTATTACTGAGCAAATAAAGTAAATTTGCCCACGAGTTAAAAGTCATTTGCCAATCAATTCGGACAGCATTAAAATGGGTTCACATCTGCTCAGCAAATCATCTTTCATTCGCGGAATTCAATGCGAAAAGCACCTTTATCTGTATAAATATCATTATGAAGAAATGGACGAACTTTCTGAAATGCAGAAAGCTATTTTTAAAAGAGGAACAGAAGTCGGAATATTAGCTCAAAAACTTTTTCCCAACGGAATTAATTTATCACCTGAATCTCACACTGATTATAACAAAGCAATTGCTGAAACTGAAATACAAATTAAATCAGGAAGAGAAATACTTTATGAAGCAGCATTTCAGTTTGATGAAGTTTTGTCGGTTGCAGATATACTTGTAAATAAAAAATCAGGGTTGAAAGTATATGAAGTAAAAAGTTCAACATCAGTCACTGATGTTTATCTGTTAGATGCAGCTCTTCAGTATTGGGTAATAAAAAATTCAGGATATAAAGTAAATGATTTTTCCATCGTATATATAAATAACCAATATGTGCGAAAGGGAGAACTTGATTTAAATCAGTTGTTTGTTATCGAATCTGTTCTTGAAGAAATTATTCCATTGCAAAAATTTGTCGGAGAAAATATCGAAAGACTAAAGAAAGTTCTAAGCCAATCAGAGATTCCGAAAATTGATATTGGTGAACATTGTTATAATCCCTATGTGTGCGGCTTTTATAATTACTGTCGGAAACATATTCCAGAAAACTCGATATTTGATTTAAGCGGAGTTCAGTTAGCTGCAAAATATGATATGTACAGAAAAGGAATCGTCTCTCTGAATGAAGTCACAGATGAAATAAGACTTCCGCGAAATGCAAAAATTCAGATTGAAGTTTTTAAGAACGGAAAAAATCTGATTGATAAGGAAGCGATAAAAGAATTTTTACAAGGAATAAATTATCCGCTTTACTTTATGGATTTTGAAACTTTTCAACCGGCAATTCCGATGTTCGATAATTCAAGACCATATATGCAAATACCATTTCAGTATTCGCTTCATTATAAAGAAAATAAAAATTCTCCATTACAGCATTATGAATTTCTTGCAGAAGCAAAAGGTGATCCACGAATTCCTTTTATTGAAAAATTATTAAAGGACTCTTCACACAAAGGAGATATTCTTGTCTATAACAAATCCTTTGAGATAACAAGACTGAAAGAAATTTCAGAAGTATTTCCGGAATACAAATTACAAATAGAAAAACTTATCGGCAGAATAAAGGATTTGATTGTTCCTTTTCAGAAGAAATATTACTACACAAATGAAATGAAAGGTTCTTATTCAATTAAATATGTTTTGCCTGCACTCGTCCCTGAATTGAATTATGATGCTCTTGCAATAAGTGAAGGCGGACTTGCTTCACTAACATTTGAAAGTTTGTACGAAGAAAAAGATGATAATGTAATTAATGAAAAACGACAACAACTTCTCGAATATTGTAAAATGGACACTTTCGCAATGGTAAAAATTTTAGAAAAGCTGGAGAGCATTCAATGAGCAATAAAATTTGTCTGATTACAGGCGCAACATCGGGAATTGGCAAAGCAACGGCACTTCAACTTGCTAAAAAGAATTTTGATTTGATATTGATAGGAAGAAACGAACAGAAATGCAAAGCTGTTACTGAGAAAATTCAGAGACTGAACAAGCAGATTAAGGTTAAATATTATGTTACCGACATTTCACTCTTGAAAGAGGTAAAAAAAACCTGTGAAGAAATCAGAAAAGATTTTAACAGACTTGATGTGCTGATAAACAATGCTGGTGCAAGATTTCTGAATCATCAGTTAACAAAGGAGGGAATTGAGTTAACGCTTGCAACAAATCATCTTGGACATTTTCTACTTACAAATGAACTTATTCCATTACTAAAAAATTCTGATGATGCAAGAATAATCAACATATCTTCTGCTGCACACGGCGGTGGAAAAGGTTTGATTGAAAATATCACCGATGCATCAAAATATGATGGAAGATTACAGTATTCAAATTCCAAACTGGCTAATGTTTTGTTTACATATGCGTTATCAGAAAGACTCCATAGTGATAACATTAGTGTGTTTGCTGTTGATCCTGGTGGAGTTGCAACAAACTTTGCAAGAAACAATGGATTAAAATTCTGGGTTAAGCATCTTGCTTATTATATTCTGAAAAGAGAATTAATTACCGCAAGAGAAGCGTCTGAAACAATTGTGTACCTGGCCTCATCTCCTGATGTAAGAGGGCAGAGTGGTAAATATTATTTTGATTTGAAAGAGAAAAAATCCTCGGAGCTTTCTTATGATAAATCCCTTCAGACAAAATTGTGGGAAATGAGTGAGGAGTTGATAAACCAAAAAATAAAAGACGCTGTGAATAAATAAGCATGAAACTGATACGCTCTTTTGCAATTAGAAAAACAGAATTTTTAGAATTTACAAAAGAATAAACCTTCAGGTTTAATTCAGCAGATGCAGAGAATTACTTCCTGAAGGTTTGAATAAAGAAGTTTTGTTGAAAAAACAAAGGCATCAGCTTAAAATTCGGTACCATCAATATACTTTTAATACCAGAAATGAAACTGCAAAACAAAAGAATCATTATCCACAGAAGGATTCTCTATTTGCAATCTGTATTGAGGCCTGATTTCAATAAAACTGTATGGTTGAAATTCAAAACCAAAAATCAATCGGGATGCTTCATCTTTATTTAAATCCGTATTAGGATCAATTCGATCATAACGGACAATTGCATCAAGGCCCGTTATTAAACCATAAGATGCTTCAACCATAAATACAGATGATTTCATTTGCTGAGCAAGTAAATTATCCGCAATATCAAATTCGGCAAGAAGAGAAAATTCATCAAAGCCCAATCCGAAAAATCCACCAAACATTGTAACTTTATCGGGAACATTCGCAGATGAAAATGAACCTCCCATTATCAAACCTAATTCGCCCAGATTCGGAGTTAATTCGATTCGTGTAGTATAAGTTGGATCTTTAGCCAGAGCCCTTGATGGTGAAACATTATTTGCACCGATACTTGCAGTCGCATATAAAAATTTTCCACCATAGACACCAAGCTCTATTCCGGTTTCATTATAAAATGGATTATATATCAGACCTCTGTAAACGCCTTGTGAAAATAATAAGCCAAAGTCTCCTCCTCTTGTATAGGCAGTGTGATCATCAATTCGCAAACCGAAGTTTGGGGTAAATGATCCAACTTTGATATAGCTTTTGTTCGGTAGAATACGTGCAACACCATATCCTTCCCAAATTCTGTTTACAAAATCATATTTGGCAATGATATTAATTTCTTTTGATAAGCCGAAGTTTGAATAAATTGAGCCGCTCATATTCTGAAAGTCAGTGCTTTTTTTTTCCTGTGAGTAGAGATACTGTGTGCGGTAATCAATTCCTACAGAAATGTTTTCGGAAATTCGCGGAGACATAATGAAATCTTTGTCCGGTGTTGAAATCATGCTTAAAGTATTTTTACCCCAATGCCAACCGCCCTCATTACGGATTATTCCTCCTGATGGATTGTAATGGCAATCAATACATCTGTCTCTAAGTTTAACCGAAAACCTTGGAAGAGCAGAAAGGTTTTCAAATACAAAGAATACAATTAAAACGGATGACACCAGAAAGGTTTTTATCATAACGCACCTTTTAATTTTTTTGTAATAGTGATTGATTTTAGCCAGGACTAATAATTATTTCAAATGAGAAATATCAAAGGTTGTCTTACGAATAGTGAATTGAGAAAAGTATTCGTGACAAAGTTTATTAATTTAATTTTCTGGCGATTACAACAGTTGTTTTGATTGTTTCCACATTCCCATTATTATCATTCAGAGCTTCAAGTAATACTATATAAATTCCCATCCTTAACGTAATCCCGTCATCATCTAATCCATCAAATACAACCGAACCATTTGAACCGCTTGGCTGATTGCTGTAAATAGTTCTGACTAATCTGCCTTTGCTATCAAAAATTTTTAGTTTTATCTGAGAGACTGTTTGAGAAAGATTATAATTAATAATCGTAAAGTCTTCGAATCCATCATTGTCAGGTGAAAATGGGTTTGGAAAGATTGAAATATTGGATTGAAGATTATTATTTTCTGCAAAGATACTATTGATCAATCCCGGAGTTCCTCCGATTGGATTTACACAAGTACTCCAGTTGAGAGGATCATTACTATTTAAATTCGGGTTAATTCTTTCCAATGATTTGTTTTTGGTATTAACAAAATTCCTGTTATGCCATTTGTCTGAATATAAAACCGAATCTATAACATTTCCTTTAACATCTTTAAGCAGAATCAATTCTCCTGCATTAACCAAACCTAAAGAAGAAACCCCGACAATGTTTTTATAACTGTAATTGTTCAAATCGTACTTGTTAAGAGAAATAGAATCAGCGATTAGAAGAAAATATGCTTTGGGTGGTAAAAGAAAACTTGTCGAATAAAGTTTATAGGAATTTCCATTCTCATCTGAAACAGACCAAGCACCAACATTTACAGAATCATTGCCCGAGTTATAAAATTCAATGTACTCGCTGTTGTCAATATCCGGATCAAACATAATTTCATTTATCACAACATCATTTCGTTGGTAAGATGGTATGTTGTAAATCGAATTTACTTCACCCGGAGTACTTCCTTTTAATGAAAGAGAAAGAGTCCAGTTTGTGCTGTCATTTGTACTTCCATTCAAACTAATTCTCTCTATAGAGACATCAGATTTGCTGCCCCAGGATGAACGATAAAATAGACTATCAATTATTCCGTTTCTGAAATCATACAATACCACTCCATCTGAAGTGTTCCCGAGCGTCCCAAAGTTTGCATTGAAAATTTTGCATTGAACATCGGGATAAATAGTACGGAATGATGTATCTCTTGAAATGATAAAATATTCATTCGGCAGAATAAAAATATCAAGATTGGTTATTACAGCTTTTGTCGGTGTAGTTAATAGATCGCTGATGCTCCAGTCTTTTATGTTGACAGAATCAGAAGAAACATTAACAAGCTCAATCCATTCAGGCTTACCTGATGAGGTATTATACATTACTTCATTGATTTTAATAATTTCCGAAGTAAAACCCGGTTCGATATATTTTTCTAAATAATTATTTAATGAATCCGATTCACCATCAAATGAAACTGATGCTGCTATTAAAATTTTTCTCTGCAGATTTTGAATTAAAGTTGTTGAAAAAACTGTAACAGAGTCTCCTGAAGCGAGATTGGTTGAACTCACACTTGAAATTATTTCATCAACAACATTATTCGAATCAGTGTCAATGAAAAATTTGACTTCAAATGTTGGGACATTATTCAAACCTGTATTTTTGATTTTTGCTGCTATCGAAACATTATCGTTCAAAACAGGAAATCTTGGTTCAAACAATATATCGGTGATCTGTAAATCAAATTCTTTTGGCGTTACACTATTTATTCTGCCCGGAGTGCTTTGCTCTATGTCCAAACCACTTGCCCAGTTTGATTGTTGATTAGAATTGACTAAAGAAGAAATTCTTTCAATTGAAAAGCCGTTTGTTCCACCCCATTGATTTGAGTAGTAAACTGAATCAATATTTAAACCACGGCTATCCTTAATTACAACTCCGTCAACATCGTTATTAAGATTTGGCAGATTTAATTTTAAAACCTGCGACGGAATAAATCTGTGATAATTAAAAATTGTTGTGTCTTTGGTTAAAACAACATATCCTTTTGATGGAATAACTAAATCTGATTTTATTTCCACCATAGCCGGAGTTGTAACTATATCAGAAATTTTCCAGCCATTAAGATTTATATCCACATCAGAATTATTATAAAGTTCTATCCATTCAGGTTCTCCACCAAAGGGTGCAAACATTATTTCATTAATCACAATTGTCTGTGGTGGAAATCCGGGTTCGATAATTTTATAAAAATAATTGTTCGATGTATCCTGATCACTCTGAAAGTCAGCAATTACATAAAATGCTCTCTTATTAATAAGATTTTCAATCTGATATGAAAAGTTCAAATTCACAGAATCATCACCAGCTAACTGAAGTTGGGATGAAGTTTCAACCAATACATCTGGCAGAGAATCTAGATTTATATCTTCGAGTAATCTCACAGTAAAAGAAGCAGACAAATTTCCTATGTTTTTGATAACCGCAGATATATTGACATTGTCAGCATTTAAAGGAAACTTTGGTGAAAATAAAATATCACTTACAAGCAAATCGAAATCTTTCTTCGTGACTGAATTAAATGTTCCGGGAGTTGCTTTGTATCTACTTATTGAAGATTTCCAATTCGAGGAATCGGTTGATGTGACCGCGACATTTATTCTTTCCAATGATTTTCCATTAGTTCCGCCCCATGATGAAAAATACCGGAGTGAATCAATTACCCGATTAAGAGAATCAAGCAAAATTACTTTGTCATCTGTGTTATTTAGTGTTGGAAATGAGCGAACATAAATTCTTGATGGAATTAAGTAGAAAGAATTTATTGATGAATCTTTTACTATTACAAAAAATTCATTCGGATTGATAATTACAGAATCAGTAAAAACTGTAATAGTATCAACTGCATCAGCAACTTTGTATCCTTTCAGATTAATAATTTTGTTTGATTGATTATAAAGCTCAATCCATTCTGGTTCAGGTGATGTTGGTGCATACATAATCTCATTTATCACGATATCATTTCTCTGCTCATTTACATTGACTCCAATTACTTTAGTAAAAGAAATGTTATTGGTAGAATCATCATCAGTTTGAGTTTGAATTTTCAGAATAAAGTAGTTTTCACCTGCAGCGAAGCTTCCGGTTGTAAAAATTGTTTTAATACTATCATTAATCAACAAGGTGCTGAAACTTTGTCGTGAAAGCAATTCATTATTTTGTGGAATTGAATCGAGATTAAAATCTCGGTATAGCAATAAATCAAACTGACTGACGGCATTCAAACCAATGTTTCTTATTGTTGTTTCAAGTGAAATATCTTCACCAATAATTCCATATAAAGTTCGAGATTTAAAATGTATAATAGTCAAATCATAATTCTTTGGAGTCACAGAATTGATTTTTCCCGGAGTAGCGCTGAAAATACTCTGAGATGTTTTCCAGTTTTGAGGGTCATTACTTAAATTATCTTTGGAAATTCTCTCAAGCGATTTTCCACCCGTGTTTCCTCCCCAGGATGGCAGATAGTTAACCGAATCGATCAGAACATTCATTGAATCTTTTATAACAACTGCATCACCCGTGTTATTTAATGCCGGTATTGAGAGTTTTATGATTCGAGAAGCAACCGGGAATAAATTTAAAATTGATGAATCTGCAGTGAGAACAACAAATGAATCCGGCTGTAAATAGAAATCCTGATTTGTTATACTTATAGTGGAGGTAGCATCAGCAAACTTCCATTTTTTAAGATTAATAGTGTTTGGTGATTTATTTAGTAATTCTATCCATTCAGGTTGTCCTGTAGATGGTGCATACATTATTTCGTTTATAATTACATCGTTATAAACATTTCCCGGTGGATAGACAGTTAATAATCGCACAAGCTGATTATTCTGAGGGTTTTCATCTTCATTAAAAATTATTTTGGCAATTATCTGGTATGAGCCAATCTGTAAGTTTGTTATAATAAACGAGATAAATATTGAATCACCACTTATAAGATTTGAATAGGATTGTGAGTAAATCAGTTCATTACTCTGACCGATTGAATCAAGATTTGAATCATTAAAAATTTCTATAATAAAATTTGCTGCTGTCAGAACACCGTTGTTTCGTACATTTGTACTTATAGTAACATCCTCACCAAGAATTGGTTGCGGAGGATTAAATGTCAGAGAGGTCAGTTGTAAATCAAAATTTAATGGAGTAACAGAATTAGTAAATCCCGGAGTTCCGTTCGAAACAAGAGAGTTTGCCCAGTTTGTCTGAGAGGAATCTCTGCTCATAATAATTTTTTCATCAGAAAATGTCTGAAGATTATCTGCAGAGTAGAAATAATAATCTATTGTATCATTTAATGAATTAATAAGCCACAATGGCCTACTGGTTGTGTTTGCCATACCGGAAGAACCAAAAGAGCCGTCTGATATTTTTAAAATTAAAGAATTGGCAGGAACCAATCCGGAATAAATTCCATTTAGAAGATCGTAATCATTTTCAAAAATGATCGCGAATGACTGAGGAGATAAAACAGTACCAAATCCGGCATCAATAATCTGATCAGATGTTGAAGTATAGTATTTTATCTTCCAGTTTGAGAGATCTATTGATTGATTTACACTTGAGTTATAAAGTTCGATAAACTCATTATTCCCACTCGTTGGGTAGAACATTACTTCTGAAAAAATTATTACCGTATCCGTTTGTGAAAAAACCTGACTTATTGAAAAAATTATAAGAAGTATATAAAATTTATTTGTCATGATTTTTTTGTGTTTACTTTTTGGGAATTGGCTCGCGGGACGCAAGATATTCGAAGAGAAAATCAGGCATGATTTTTAAAATTCTTACTGCCATAGAAATTGCAATCGGAAATTGAATTATTCTTTTTTCTTTTTTAATTCCATTAACAATAATCTCTGCTGCTTTGTCAGGTTCCATAAGGAAAGGCATAAAAAATTCATTCTTATCTGTCATTGGTGTTTTTACAAATCCCGGCCTTACTGTTATTACTTTAACATTATATGGCTTTAATTCTATCCTAAGGCTTTCCAGAAATATTGATGCGGCAGCTTTACTTGCACAATAAAATCCACTTTTGGGAAACCCACGACTATCAGCTAGACTTGATACACCGACAATAACTCCGTTCCTTTCATTCATAAAATCCGGAAGAAGAACTTCAACGAAGTTAATCAATCCTAGTACATTAGTATCAAAAGTTTGTTTGGCTTTTTCTGAACTGAATTCCTTTACACTCGAACGAAAACTAACTCCCGAATTTAAAAATGCAAGATCAACTTTCCCGAAGTCAATTTTTATCTGACGGTAAACATTTCTTACTTCTTCAGTATTTGTAACATCACACTTATAAGAAGCTACTCGTGTTTTAACTTCGAGTTGTTGTGCAAACTTATCAACAATATCTTTTCTTCTTGCAGTAAGAGCTAAAAGTGCTCCTTCATCAGCAAACCTTCGGGCAACAGCTTCACCTATACCGGATGAAGCTCCTGTAATTAAAATAACTTTATTCTTCAGATTCATATCGGATTGATTTTTCAGAATAAAATCTAAGATAACTTTTGGTAGAAATCAAAAATTATACTCAGCAAAAATTTCCCGGAATATTGCGAGGTTAAAAAATTTTCGTTTATATTTTGTTCGAAAATCACAAAATTTATTCAGATGTTTTTTGGTAAAATAATTGCTATTGGTGATGTTCTTGTTAGGAAAGAAGTACTAAATACTCCATTCGCTTGTGATCTGAAAAAATGCAAAGGTGCCTGTTGTACTTTAGACAGCGAATTTGGTGCTCCTGTGACTGACAATGAGGTTGAGCAGATTAGTGAAATCCTTCCGGTGGTAAAAGAATATTTAAGCAATGAACACCGGAAAGAAATTGAACAGAATGGTTTCGTTGAAAAAAAACATGACGAACTTTTACTTCGAAGTGTAAATAATAAAGCATGTGTGTTTGTTTATTATGAAGGTGATATTGCCAAATGTTCTATTGAAAAAGCATTCTTTGACGGAAAGGTAAAATTCAGAAAACCAATCTCGTGTCATCTGTTTCCGATAAGAGTTTCAAAATTTGGAGGTGATATTCTGAGGTACGAAAAATTTTCTGAATGTTCACCGGCTTTGGAAAACGGTAAACAACTGAATATTACGATAGCAGAATTCTGTAAGGATTCTTTATTAAGATTATATGGAGATAAATGGTATTCACAATTAAAGGAAAAATCGGGTCGTTAATATGTTAACACTTAATCAGAGACTTTCGCAACAACAGAGACTTTCACCACAGCAAATTCAGTATCAGAAATTGCTTCAGCTAAATAATCTTGCTCTTGAGCAGAGAATTAAAACAGAGCTTGAAATGAATCCTCTCCTTGTCGAAGAAATGGAACTTGAAGCTGAGCAGGATGATAAAGAAAAAGAAAACGAAACAGATGCAGAAACTGAGGTTGATGTTAGTGAAGATTCTGATAAAGCTGACGAAGAATTTTCACTTGAAGATTTTATGAATGATGATGAGCTTGATCATGAGAAATTAAACAGAAGTAATGATGAAGAAGTATTTCACCCTATCGCTCCACAAAGAACTTCACTCTATGAACATCTTCGTGAACAATTAATGATGCTTGACCTTGATGAAAACCTCTATATGCTCGGTGAAGAAATTATCGGAAATCTTGATGCTGATGGCTATCTTAAAAGAGACCTTGCAGAGATTGTTCAGGAACTTGAATTGTTCGAACATGTTAAAATTGATATGAAGGATGCTGAAGAACTTCTTAAAAAAATTCAGAAGTTTGATCCGATTGGTATTGCAAGCCGTTCACTTCAGGAATGTTTGATAGTTCAGCTTCAGGAAGCCAAAGCTGATGAATATTATAAGTACATTGCTATTAAAATTCTTGAAGACTACTATGATGAATTTTCAAAGAGAAGATTTGATATAATTAAGAAAAAGATGAAACTGACTGATGATACATTGAAGGAAGCTCTTGATCTGATTCAAAAGATGAATCCAAAGCCAGGTGAAGGAAATGTTGATATTGTTGAAATGAATCAGGTCACACCCGATTTTATAGTTGAAAAAGTTAATGATATGTGGATAGTAACTTTGAATGATAAATCAATGCCTTCGATTACTATTGATAAAAAATATCTTGAGATGTTCGATGCGAATAAACGGAAAAAAAGAAGCGACAGAGAAAGAGAAACTTATAAATTCCTCCGTGAAAAATTTGAATCTGCCAAATGGTTTATTGCCTGTATCCAGCAGCGCAGAGAAACTTTGATGAAGATAATGCGTGCAATTCTCGAGATGCAATATGAGTTTTTCGAAAAAGGTCCTAAATACCTTAAGCCAATGATCTATAAAGATATCGCAGATATTATTGGGATGGATATTTCTACTATTAGTCGTGTGGTAAATGGTAAATATGTTCAAAGTCCGCAGGGAATTCACGAGCTGAAATACTTTTTCAGCGAAGGACTTTCAACTGATACAGGTGAAGAAGTATCAAACAAACACATTAGAGAAAGAGTAAAAGAAATTATTGAATCAGAAAACAAGAAAGCCCCCTACAGTGATGAAAAGATTGCGCAGATGCTTCAGGCTGAAGGAATTCATGTTGCGAGAAGAACAATTGCAAAATATCGTGAGATGTTAAAAATTCCGGTTGCCAGGTTGCGTAAAGAAAATATCTGATGGAAGATTTTATTGATGTTCTTACACTTCTGGCGCTTCTGGGGTTCTGGGGTTTTGTTCATTCATTCCTTGCTTCACTTAAAGTAAAAGAATTTTTTAAAAAACAATTTGGGAAGGCAATTTCTTTCTACAGATTGTGTTATAATTTGTTTTCAATTGTAACTCTCTATCTTATTTGGGAATATTCTCCGCATCCATCAACCAAAATTTATCAGTTAAATCCTCCGTTTGATTTTCTTGTTCTGGTTCCTCAGATGCTTTCCCTTTTGGGTATCATCTGGTGTTTCCGGTTTATCAGTTCAAAAGAATTTTTAGGTCTGGCTCAGATTGAAAGATTTCTTAATAAAGAATACTCTGAAGAAGAGCTTGATGAAAAAATGACTTTCAGAATTGAGGGACCATATAAATACTCAAGACATCCGATTTATTTTTTCTCAATTATTTTTCTTTTGTTCAGAGCCGAAATGGATTTGTTTTACCTCACAGTACTCATAGTTTTCATAGCATATTTTTACGTCGGTTCTGTTTATGAAGAGAAAAAATTAGTCAGCATTTTTGGTGATGATTATCGTGAATATCAGAAGAAAGTGCCACGAATCTTTCCGGTAAAATTATTCACTAAAAATGGCTGATACATTTCATTAAGTTTGTTCTCAGGAAAATAAATTTTTTCTTAAGGAGTTTTTATGGAAGTAATTAAAGCAACAACTATAATTGGTCTGGTACATAATGGAGTTGCTGCATTGGGTGGAGATGGCCAGGTTACACTTGGAAATACTGTGATGAAACACAATGCATCAAAAATCAGAAAGATTGCTGATGGAAAAGTTTTATGCGGATTTGCAGGTGCTTCTGCTGATGCTTTTACTTTGATGGAAAGATTTGAAGATAAACTTCAGCAATACAGAGGAAATGTTTTTCGTGCTGCAGTAGAATTAGCAAAAGACTGGCGAACTGATAAATATCTCAGGAGACTTGAAGCGATGCTTGCAGTAATTGCAAAAGATACTGCACTAATTGTTTCCGGCAATGGAGATGTAATTGAACCGGATGATAAAATTGTTGCAATTGGTTCTGGTGGAATGTATGCGCTTGCTGCTGCCAAAATGTTAAAAAAGCACAGCAATCTTTCTGCAAAAGAAATTGTTGAAGAATCTCTTAAAACTGCAGCAGAAATTTGTATTTACACAAACGATAAAATAAATATTGAGGTGATTGAATAATTATGGAACAAAAACAGTTTGATATGAAGGTTCTTACTCCGACTGAAATAGTAAGAGAACTTGATAAATATATAATAGGACAAACAGAAGCAAAGCGTGCAGTTGCAATAGCGCTTCGTAATCGTTGGAGAAGGCAACAGGTTAAAGATGTTCTTCGTGAAGAGATAATGCCGAATAATATTATTCTAATCGGACCAACCGGTGTTGGCAAAACTGAAATTGCCCGCCGACTTGCAAAACTTGCTCAGGCGCCTTTCGTAAAAGTTGAAGCTTCAAAGTTCACTGAAGTAGGTTATGTGGGAAGAGATGTTGAATCAATGGTTCGTGACCTGGTGGAAGTTGGAGTTAATCTGGTTCGTTCTGAAAAGACAAAAGAAGTTCAGGCAAAAGCAGAAGAAATGGCTGATGAAAGAATTCTCGACATTCTGATTCCACCAGTTAAAAAAACTTCAACAGTTCAGACTGCCGAAGAAGCCAACGGAACTGAGGAGACCGAAGAATATCAGAACCAGAAAACAAGGGAATGGATGAGAGCCAAATTAAAAAGAGGTGAACTTGATGATAAACTGATTGAGTTTGATACTCAGACAACAGCAACAATCGGAATGCAGGTGCTTGGTCCTTTCGGAATGGATGATATGGGAATAAATATTCAGGAAATAATGGGAAGTCTGATGCCAAAGAAAAAGAAAAAGAGAAAGACCACAATCAAAGAAGCAAGACAATATATGGCTCAGGAAGAAGCACAGAAATTGATTGATATGGAAGCTGTTCAGAAAGAAGCGATAGAAAGAGTTGAAAATTCAGGAATAATTTTTATTGATGAAATTGATAAAGTTGCCGGGGGTGGTAAAGGACAAGGTCCGGATGTTTCCCGCGAAGGAGTTCAGAGAGATTTACTTCCAATTGTTGAAGGTTCAAATGTCAACACAAAATATGGAGTTGTAAGAACTGACCATATTTTATTTATTGCTTCCGGTGCTTTTCATGTTTCAAAACCATCTGATCTTATTCCTGAGCTTCAGGGAAGATTTCCTATTCGTGTTGAATTAAATAGTTTATCCGAAGATGACTTTGTTCAGATTCTTACCAAACCCGAAAATGCTTTGCTTAAGCAGTATAATGCTTTGCTCGAGACCGAAGGAGTTAGTCTTGAGTTTACAGATGATGCAATCAGAGAAATTGCACGCATTGCAACTGAAGTAAACGAACAGGTAGAAAACATAGGTGCGAGAAGACTTCACACAATTCTCACAACATTGCTTGATGAAATTCTTTTTGATGTTCCCGATAAAATTCCATCACATAAAGTCGTAATTGATGGCAACTTTGTTAAAACCAAACTTGAAAAAATCGTTAAGAACAGAGACTTAAGTAAATTCATTTTATAAAAAATGCTTATGTCGCACTTCACTAAACTGAGGTGTGGCATAAGCCAATTCTTTTCTCATTTCGAAAAAAATAAACATTATTTAATCCCCAAACTCTTTTTTACTATTTACTTTTCAGTTTTTAAAGTTTAGTTTTAGTCAGATTATTAGCAGGGAAAGTATGAAAAGCATGCTTTTTATTACCGTTACCTTTTTCTTTTCATTCTCATCCATTGCGCAGCAAATTTCAGATCTTACTGGATTAGAAACCCAAAGCGGAAGAACTTATCTATTTTATCGTCAGGGAAGCCCGACTCCATACAATTCAATTTATAAATTCGATACAGAAACATTACAAGATACGATGTTTCTCTATGGTTATATATCCTGGACTCCATTCGGAAACACTGCCCGGGCAAATAATGATTTTGAATTCTTCCCAAATGATTCTGTAAACTTTATGAATGTCGGTAATGAATATGATATTGATTTCTGGGGAACAATCCGAAGGAATGACACACTATCTTTTTCAATTCCGTTAGATATAATCAAAGTTGATATATCAAAACAGAATCCTCAAAAAGTTTATGCCGGAGGAGATTATAATCATCTTTTCAGAAGTTTTGATGGTGGATATACTTTCTCAACAGATTCGGTATTACAATTCACATTTTTATCAATGTCGCCTTTTAAAGACAAGGTCATTTTCGGAATAGACAGTTTGAAACGACTCATCAAATCATATGATGGAGGATATACTTCTGTTCTGGTAGATACATCAAGAATTGATGATATGTTCAATACAAAATTTTTATACGATCCTGATCAGCAGCATATTTACAGAATTAACAAAAGTTATGGGAAATATGTCTTCGCAATTTCAAATAATTCCGGCAATCAATTTAGTTGGACAAAAATTTATGAAAGCGATTATCCGGTTTACATTTCAAATGATAATTCAATAAATGGGCTTATTTTCTTTTCAAACAGAAGATATATTTACAAATCTACTGATTATGGCTTGACATTTCAGTTATATAAAACTTTTGATAAGAATGTAACGGGTATTTACAAAAAACCGAATTCAGAAATTCTTTATGCGTCAACCAAATACAAAATTTATAAAATAACTCAGGATACAACTATAATCGCGAAATCATTTGCGGTTCCATCTAATTTATTTAACTATTATCCGTTGAAAATTGACAACAAATGGATTTATGAACAGAATAAATATATCTATTATGATTCTTTAATAGTTATTAAAGACAAAATTATTCAACAAGTTATCCAAGATTCTATTGCCCCTAACGGACTTAAATATTTTGTTATAAGTGAAAATAAACTTTCAGGGGTTCCCGTTTACTTTCTTGAAAGGATCGATTCAACGTCTGGTTTAATCTTCAGGTATAAACCTAATATGAACTTGATTAATGATGAACTAATGATTGATGATTTAAATTCAGAAATAGGTGATACTATTGATACTTTTAGGTTTGACTTTTTATACCCAAACGCATTTACTGTCTTTGTAAATGAATATATTTTTAACAATTGGGGATTAAGTAATCCCAAGAAGGTTTTCAAACAATACAATTATTTATTTGCACCATATAAATACTCGCTGACATATGGTATCGGATTAGATAGTTCTTTTTATTCGATAGATTTTAGTTATACTACAAGATTATTAAAAGGTTGTATTATTGACGGAGTTGTTTACGGAGAAACCGTTTTATCGGTTGATGACAATGCCATGCAAGTCACAGAGTATAAGCTTTATCAGAATTATCCCAATCCCTTCAACCCAAGTACAAGAATCAGTTGGCAGTTACCAGTGAGCAGTTGGCTGACAATTAAATTGTATGATATAATGGGAAGAGAAATCGAAACAATAGTAAATGGATATTATGAAGCAGGCATTCATTCGACATTATACATTGTAAATTCTACATTACCCACCGGAGTATATTTCTATCAATTGAAAGCCGGGGATTATACTCAAACAAAGAAGATGATGGTAATAAAGTAACTTCTATTAAAGGAGTAATAAAATGAAAATCTTAAAAATGATTTTCTTTATTGTAATTTGTTCTGCTATCCTAATTTTACCTCAATCAAAGAAAATATTAGACCAGTTTTCTGACATTGATAAAAATTCTTATGATAATAATTTTAATATAAGATTAACTCCAACTGTTCCTAAATATTTTTCACTTCAGGATGATTTTATAATTGAAGCTGTTTACCCTCTGGAATTGAGTAATGGCAATTTCGCTGTTGCTTGGGGAAATCGCACTATTTCAAATTCTCTTGAAATAAATTTTTCAATAAGCTCTAATGAAGGAACCACTTGGGTTAGTAATACAATCACAACTGTATCAGCAAATTTTTCAACGCCTTTTGAAATTTCACTCGTACAAACATTTTCCGGCAGATTGTTGTGTCTATATGCACTTTCTTCCGAAACAGTTGTTGCACGCTTTTATTTGTTCTATTCAGATGATTTGGGAAATACATGGGCTGGTCCAATTATTATTGGAAATCCTCCGCTTGGTGTAGTTGCTAAAAATTTTGACTTATCACAGAAAGCAAGTGGCGAAATTTATCTTACCTATAAAAGAAGTGATGGCTCTCATAAATTCAGAAAAAGTACTGATAACGGAATCAGCTGGAGCAGCGAATATTCAATCGCAACTAATCCAAACTACTATTGGGGCAAAATTATACCGCTTGATGATCAGTATATAGGTTTTATTTTTCTAAATAAAGAGCAAACTCAAAATAGTATTCTTATTCAGAAATCATCAGACGATGGTTTAAGCTGGTCTTCTCCGCAAAATATCTATTCCGATACTTCTCAGATTATAAAAATCAGTACTTCCAAAACAACCTCTCCGAATATTCACATTGCTTTACAAAAAAATTACAGAGAAAATTTCTATCTGGGTTATTTTAATTATGGTGTTGAATATGAATTGCGTGATGTATTTTTTATAAAGAGTACAGATAACGGAAACACATGGAGCGCTCCGGTAATTTTTACTCAATACAAAGGAAAAGATAATTTAATAAGCATCAGTTCCTCTGACGATAATCCTTTTGTGTTCTTTAATTCAACAAGATTTCTGGGGACAGAAGGTTCTGTAAAAATATGGTTTGGAAGAGTTGGTTTGGTTAATGATAGAACTGCTCCACCTGTAAAGATATATGATAAACAAAGTGAAGCTGCATTAAACACTCCAATAACCATCAACGCAATTATACTTAACACAAATCAGATTACTCAAATAATTTTAAGAGTATTTCAGGATGGAACGCCACTTCCTGATTCATACCTTTATGATGACGGACAACATAATGATGGAAATGCCGGAGACAATGTTTGGGGAAATATTATTGGGCCATATACTTATCCGACCTCTGTGTCTTATCAATATATAGTAAGTGATTCTGCCAGCAATCAAATAACTTTTTTAGGAGGTTCATTTAATTTTTACTTTCTTAATCCCGAATCATTTATGCTAGATGTAAACAGGTTAAAGCTACCGATTGGAAATAACGGTGTAATTGCAGATGTGACTATCAACGGTTCTTCTGGCGGGGCGTATGATGAAGGAACAATTTTATTCAGCGGAGGTTTCTTATTATCAGGCTATAAGAATAATCAATTATGGGCAAACGGTGTTATGACTTCTTCGAGAATACTGGATTATTTACCCGGAACAGTAGATACATCGTTTCCATCCACTAATTCAAATCTTTTTGTTATTAAAGCCAGCGATCCTGATTTCAGCAATTCCTGGTTAGAATGGACTGATGCTGTTAATTATGGAGCCGATTTTTATGATGGAAATGGTGATGGTTTATATACACCTGTTGACTTAAATGGAAATGGAGTTTGGGATGAGAGTGAAGATCGGCCAGGGCTTATCGGCAATGTTACAACTTTTTTTGTATGCAATGACAGAATGCCGAGTTCACTTCGCAGGTTTAATAATATGATACCACTTGGCATTGAAATCAGACAGAGCACTTATGCTTTCTCTAATAATGATTATTCACTGAACGAAGCTGTTTTCGTGAAATATGAGATAGCAAATAAATCCGGTTCCCAACTGGATTCAGTTTACTTTTCAGTAGTTAGTGATCCTGATATTGGCGGACTTTATTCCGAGGATTTGTTCGGCTCTGATACACTATTAAATTCAACTTATGTTTATAAGGCCTCTGCTGACAATATCTATGGATCAAATCCGCCGGCATTATTTAATACCCTTGCTCAAGGACCGGTTGTTTACATCCCTGGTGAAACATTTTCAGACATAAATGGTAACGGAATTTTTGATCCTGGAACAGATATTTCTCTTGATACTGCTTTTAACATTCGGGGCACATTTATAGGTATAGATACCTTACCGGGCGCTAAGAATCTGCTTCCTACTTCAATGACGCATTATATGAGTTCGCATCCAACTCAGGGTGATATGTCCACGGTTCAGGAAGTAAGAAATTTACAAATCGGCGGATTAACTACACATGGTTTAACAATTAATCCTTGCAACTGGCAGTTTGGTCTAGTAAACGGAGTAGATTGTAATTCAGTTAATCCAAACTTTTTATATTCAGGTGACCCAGTAAATAATATCGGTTGGATAAACAATTTTGCCTCCGACCAGAGAAGTATGCTTTCCGTTGGTCCATTTAATTTGGCTAATAATGAATCTAAAATTATTGTTGTTGCTTATGTGGGTGGAAGAGGAAATAGCCCTAAGAATTCTGTGACAATTGGAAAGTTCAATGTCGGACAGATATTAGAAGCTTATAACAACAATTTCCCGGTTATTGTTTCTGTTGAAGACAAATTTTTTGAATTACCAAGTAAGTTTAATCTATATCAAAACTATCCTAATCCCTTTAATCCAAGCACAAAGATCAGATGGCAGGCTCCAGTCGCCAGTCATCAAACTTTAAAAGTTTATGATATTCTTGGAAACGAGGTAGCAACGCTTGTTGATGAATTCAGAGAAGCAGGAGGGTATGAGATAAACTTTGATGCAAGCAGTCTTGCAAGCGGAGTTTATATCTATAAATTGAAAGGGGGCTCATTTATCTCGAGTAAGAAGATGATGATTATAAAATAGCTGTAAGGGCTTATTGTAAGTCAGATAGTGTTCTTAAATATTAATATCGCCTGAAAACTTAAAAGCCCTCCGTTCAGAGGGCTTTTGCTTAGCTAGCTAAAATTTTATTGAAATGCCTTGTTAGTGCAGCTTTTTTTCTTGAAGCATTATTTTTATGAATAATTCCTTTGGCGGAATTCCTATCTATCAAAGCAACTGCTTCTTTATACAATTTTTCTATTTCTTCTTTCTTGTCTGTGGCTAAAACTTTTTTGTACATTGTTTTAATTCTTGATTCAGCCATTTTATTAACAAGTCTTTTTCTTTCACTTGACCTGATTCTCTTTTTAGCCGATTTATGATGAGCCATTCGTTTGTCCTTAATTTTTCCTAAAATTTGCGCACAAATATATAGCATCGTTCATTTGATGTCAAACCACATCTAACTAATTTTGTGAGCCGGTTTTGTATTAAAAATTACCTAAACAGCTTGATCTGAAAGGAAACCTGATGGCAAAAATTAACGAAATATACTTTTCTATTCAGGGCGAAAGCTCTCTCGCCGGACTTCCCTGTGTTTTTGTAAGGTTTACTTACTGCAATCTTCGATGCACTTATTGTGATACAGCTTACGCTTTTTATGAAGGAAGAGACTGTACTGTTGACGAGATTATTAGTGAAGTGAAAGAATATAATTGCAAACTTGTTGAAATAACTGGCGGTGAACCTTTGGTGCAAAGAGAAGAATGTCTTGAGCTTATGAGAAAACTCTGTCATCTTGATTATCAGGTTATGATTGAAACTGGTGGAAGTCTTCCAATAAATGGAATTGACCCAAGAGTGAAAATCATAATGGATTTGAAATGTCCCTCAAGTGGGATGATGAAGAAAAATCTTTATGAAAATATTTATTTCTTAAAACCGATTGATGAAGTAAAGTTTGTCATCGGAACACGGGAAGATTATGACTGGGCAAAAGACATAATGAAACAATATGATCTCTCAAACAAATGCACAGTGCTTTTTTCACCCGTCTTTGGTCAGGTTGAACCTTCTGAAATTGTTCACTGGATACTTGAAGATAAACTACCTGTAAGATTTCAGTTGCAGATGCATAAATATATCTGGCATCCGGAGACAAAAGGAGTTTGAGATAATAAAAAAATTTTTTGCTGACATAATAAACTTACCTTGTAACTATCATAATTATGATATAATTTTGAGATAAAAAGACGGAGTATAAGATGCCAATAATTAAACCCATTTCAGATTTGAGAAATAAATCGAATGAGATTTCGGAGTTAGCAAATAATTCCAATGAGCCAATTTTTATTACGAAGAACGGAGAAGGCGATCTTGTTGTAATGTCCATAAATCTTTATACAAAAATGCAGATGAAAATTGATTTGTTGAGTAAATTATCTGTTGCACAACAACAACGATTAGAGGGTAACGAAGGAAAATCATTGAGCGAAATTATGACCGGCATTAGAAAGATAATTAATGTCTCCAGATAAATTTCTAATAAGATTTTTGCCTATTGCAGAGGAGGATTTTGCCGAAATTATTACATTTATTGCAGCTGATAATCCAAGCGCTGCAGAATCATTGGCTGATAAAATCGAAAAATCAATTCAACTTCTTTCAGAAAATCCTCTGATGGGAAGGAAACCCCGTGATGAAGAAATTAAAAAACTTGGTTACCGATATTTGATTATTCAGAATTATTTAGTGTTTTATGTTATTGAAGGTAAAAAAGTTTTTATACATAGAATTTTACATGGAGCAAGAAATTATAAAATTCTTCTTTAACATTTAATCAAAAGAAAATAACTATGAAAATTGCAAAAGAATTTCGTTGGGAAATGGGGCACAGATTGCCCGAACATTTTGGACTTTGTAAAAACATTCACGGTCATTCATATAAAATGATTGTTGAGTTTGAAGGCGAACTGAATAAAGACCAGATGGTGATTGATTATTACGATGTGGAAAAAATAATCAATCCGATTATTCAAAAACTCGATCATGCATTTATGGTTAATGATAATGATAAAACTGTACTTGAGTTTCTTGAAAAAATGAATTCAAAAAAAGTTGTTGTTGATTTCGATGCTACTGCAGAAAACATCTGTAAATATCTTTTGAATGAAATCAGCAAATCTACTTTGCCGGGAAATGTTCGTTCACTTAAAGTTCGGGTTTACGAAACTCCGTTTGATTATGCTGAAGATGTGTTGAATCTTAAATGAACTCACAACCCAAACACAATAAATCAAAATTTCAACAAAAGAAAAATTCTCAGTCAAAGAATTATTCACGCTTCAAATTGTTTATTGAGTATGAAGGAACCCGATACTCTGGTTGGCAAAAGCAACCAAATGCAAGAACAATTCAGGGCGAACTGATTAAAGCTTGTGAAAAAATTTTCGGAGAAGATTTTTTCGATTTACAAGGCTCGGGAAGGACCGATAGTGGCGTGCACGCTCTTTGTCAGGTTGCTCAGCTTGATGCAAAGACTGTACTGGCTCCCGAAATAATAAAACTGAAAATAAATGATTTGCTGCCACACGATATAAATATTCTTGAAGTAGCAAAAACAAACAGAAATTTTCATGCAAGACACGATGTTAAAAGCCGGAGTTACATCTATCAGATTTCAAGAAGAAGAACAGCTTTCGGAAAAAATTTTGTCTGGTGGATAAAGGATGATCTCGATTTTGAAACGATGAGATCTGCATCAAAGATATTTGTTGGATTGCATGACTTTGCCTCATTTTCCGATGATGATCCTGAAGAAAAATCAACAAAAGTATTGATTGAAGATATTCAGATGAAGCAGGACGATGATTTGATTCTTATCAGAATTATTGGCTCACACTTTATCTGGAAAATGGTAAGAAGAATTGTCGGTGTTCTTGTGGAAGTTGGAAGAGGGAAAAAGTCTGAGAAAGATTTGAACTTTTATCTTAAAAATAAATCTGATGAACCAGCCAGATTTACAGCTCCGCCCTCAGGATTATTTCTTGAAAGGGTTTACTATGAAGGTGATAAAATTGAAAAGGATTTTAGTTCTTTGATCAGAATAAATAAATTTTTATCTCGTTGAGAAAGAAAGCCGACTTCGCATTAAACGAATCTTATCCAACCATTTTTTTAAGACGATTTATTTCATCTCTTAGAAATGCAGCTCTTTCAAATTCCAAATCCTTCGCTGCCTGATACATCTCTTCAGTCAACTGCTCAATCAAATCCTGTTTCTGGTCTTTACTCATATATTTGAGAACTGGTTCTGCAACCTTTGAAAAGGAATAATCGGGTTTATCCTCTTTCTTTCTTACTTCTGCAAGAGAAGTGGAAGAGAGAATTTCCTCAACGGTTTTATAAATAGTTTCGGGTTTGATTCCGTGCTTTTCGTTGTACTCCTGCTGGAGTTTTCTTCTGCGGTTTGTTTCTTCAATTGTCTTTCGCATTGATTCAGTAATTATATCAGCATACATAATTACTTTCCCATTAACATTTCTTGCGGTTCGTCCTGCAGTTTGCATAAGTGAACGGGCACTTCTTAAAAATCCTTCTTTATCTGCATCAATGATTGCAACAAGAGAAACCTCAGGTAAATCAAGTCCTTCTCTCAAAAGATTTACTCCGACAAGAACATCGAATGCACCAAGTCGCAGGTCACGCAGTATTTCTACTCTTTCAAGTGAATCAATATCGCTGTGTATGTAACGGACCTGAATTCCGATTTTATCAAGATAATCTGCAAGATCTTCTGCCATCTTTTTTGTTAGTGTCGTAACAAGAGTCCGTTCTTTTTTCTCAACGCGTTTTCTTATCTCAGCAATCAGATCATCAATCTGACCTTTGATTGGTCTTACTTCAATTTCAGGATCAAGCAATCCGGTTGGGCGAATAATTTGCTCAACAATTACTCCACCGGATTTTTCAAGTTCATAATCACCCGGAGTTGCGCTGACAAAAATTACCTGATTCAACATTGATTCGAACTCTTCAAATTTCATTGGTCTGTTATCAAGCGCAGAAGGCAGACGGAAACCATACTCAACCAAAGTTTCTTTTCTGCTTCTGTCTCCGTTATACATTCCTCTAATTTGCGGAATAGTAACATGAGATTCATCAATTACCATCAGAAAGTCTTTTGGGAAGTAATCAAGCAGGTTAAAAGGTCTTGTTCCCGGCGCTCTTCCGTCCATATGTCGTGAGTAATTTTCTATTCCACTACAATAACCGATTTCCTTCATCATCTCAATATCAAATCTGGTTCGCTGCTCAAGTCTGGCAGCTTCAAGATACTTTTCCATTTTATTCAGTTCATCTAATCTTTCCTTGAGCTCTAATTCGATATTGTGAATTGCTTTTTGCATTCTGTCACGGTCAGTAACAAAATATTTTGCCGGATAAATTGGTACTGATTCTGTTTCACTTAAAACTTTTCCTGTAACAGCATCAATAATGTTAATTTTTTCTACTTCGTCATCCCAAAGTGTGATTCGTATTGCTTCTTCATTCTGGTATGCAGGAATGATTTCAATTACATCTCCTCTCGCTCTGAAAGTACCACGACCGAATTCAGCATCGTTTCTCACATAATAAATATCAACGAGTTGACGAAGAAATTTTTTCTTATCGAGCTTTTCTCCTTTGCGAACAAAAATTATCTGATTTGCATATTCATCAGGTGCACCAATTCCATAAATACAACTCACACTTGCAACAACTATTACATCTCTTCTTCCTTCAATCAAGGCTGTAGTAGCTTTTAATCTTAACCGGTCTATTTCTTCATTGATTGAAAAATCTTTTTCGATATATAGATCTCTTGATACAACATAAGCTTCTGGTTGATAGTAATCGTAATAGCTGATGAAAAACTCTACTGCATTATGCGGAAAGAAAGCTTTGAATTCAGAATAAAGTTGTGCAGCAAGAGTTTTATTGTGAGATATTACTAAGGTTGGTTTATTAACCTGAGCAATCACATTTGAAATAGTAAAAGTCTTACCACTTCCGGTTACACCGAGAAGCGTCTGAAATTTATCACCGCGTTTTATTCCTTCAACAAGTTGTCTTATTGCTTCGGGCTGATCACCCGACGGAGAATAATTAGATACAAGTTTAAATTCTTTCATTTACTAATCAACTTCAACGCCGTGTGCGTGAAATCCTCCCTGAGTTAAATGTCCTTTGAGAATTATAGTTTCGGCTTTATCAAAATTCTCCGGTAGTTGCAGTTCACCTGATACCATCATCACTTTACCATTTCTGTCAACAACATAAAATACTATTTCGCCGCCTTGTCTGTTGATTCCTCTGTCAGATAAAAGTTTTACACGAATATCTTTTACGGCACTGTTGTTTGGATCAAAATCATTGAATGATCCGAGATCAGATTTCCCGGCGAAATAAAATGTATAGATTACTACTAAGAATAACCCGATTAATGCGGGCAGAATCAGTTTTTGAATTTTTTTCATATCTCTCATTCATTGTTATTAATTTGCGGACAAATTTACTGAAAACAATCTCAACAGTTCAATGCAAATGAAGAAAATATGAACAATAAAAAATTCTGGATTTTTATCTCAGCAGTTTCCGGTTTTACTGCTGTTGCAATTGGGGCATTTGGCACACACGGACTTAAGGAAAAACTTACCCCCGAAATGCTTGAAGTTTATAAGACTGGTGTGCTTTATCATTTGATTCACACAGTTGTTTTGCTGGCGATTTCGTTGTCAGATAAAATTAAAACTCAGCTTCCGTCTATATTTTTTCTTCTGGGAATAATTCTGTTTTCATTTTCACTATACATTTACTCGACAAGTGGAATAAGATTCTTTGCAATGATAACACCGTTTGGTGGTTTTTCCTTTTTGATTGGATGGCTGATGATAATAGTTAGTTTGAGGAAAGGTTTAAAAGATGGAAGTCTCAACTAAATATTTGGAAGATAAAACAAGAGAAATCTATTCTCGCTGGCTCAAGGGATAGGTAAATACTATAGTTTAAATCAATTAAGTCAGGTTTGATATGTTTAGTCATATCCATCACCCAACCACCATCCTCCCAAATTGCATTGCCCTTCATTTGACAATATATTTGTGGGTTAATTTTTAAGCATTATTAACTGACAGGATGCCTTTGAAAAGTAAGTTTTTTCTGCTTTTTTTACAGATAAGCGTTTTATTAAATCTCACCATTTACCCGCAAATAGTTTTCAGAGATTTACCAAATTACAGGATAAACTCAGCAGACTTGCTGTTTTTTGATATTACGGACACAAGACAGCTTCTGCCTCTTAACGGTCAGTGGAAAGTTTTTCCTCAAGATGAACAGGAGAAAGCGGTTAATATTAATGTACCATCTGTATTTCAGGGTTCGGGTGAATTTGTATTTCAGAAAAAATTTACTTTGAATGAACAGCAGATTAAAAATCATAAAATCGAACTGATTTTCTTCGGACTAAATTATTCCGCAGATATTTCTCTTAATAAAGTTATTATCTATCGTCACACAGGTGGTGATTTACCATTTTCAATTAAGCTGCCGCGAGATATTCTGAAATCTGATGCAGAGAATGTTCTTTCAGTGTCGTTGGTCTATAAACTTGATTCTGAAAATACAATTCCGCTAAAGCAGAGGTTTTTCTTCCCACAAAATTTTGGTGGACTTATCCGTGATGTTTACTTACATTTACTTCCGAATGTAAATCTTCAGAAGACAGATATTACTTCATCTGTTGATTTCAAAGGTAACAAAGCAACTATAACAGTTAATTCTCACATAGTTAACAATGAATTCAGAACATCAAATGATACAATTCCCGAAAAGACAAACTTTACTTTAATTACACAGATTTTTTCTCCTGATGGAAGAACAATTGCCGCAACAGATAAAAAAGATTTTGAGTTAAAGCGGAACAGAGAAATTCAGATTAATAATGCTCTGATTATTTCAAATCCTATACTTTGGTCACCGGATAATCCGCAATCATATATTGTTAGACAAGAAATTTTCAGCGAAGGCAATCTTATTGACAGATATGATCAAAGTGTTGCTGTTTTCACTCTGACTGCTACTGATGACAAACTTTTATTGAACAATCAACCAATAACACTGAATGGAGTTTCCTACATTCCATCTTTCAAAACATTTGGAAGTATGATGACTTATGCTCAGATGGAAGCTGATATTCAGAAAATAAAAGATACAGGATTTAACACTGTTCGGTTCGCGAAATCAATTCCACATCCTTACTTCCTGAAACTGTGTGAAGGTTATGGGCTGATTCCGATTATTGAATTACCACTTGCGAATATTCCCGAAGGGTTAGCAAACTCTACTAACTTTTTGGCAAGAGTAAAAAATTATATGAATCTTTTGCTGGATAGTTATGCAAAATATTCGTTGTTTTCAGTGCTGAATATTGGTTCATCGTTTATAGGGAAATCAGAATCTCACAGGTCTTTTCTTAATAACATTTCTTCATTCATTAAATCAAAAAGAAAAGTTCTTGTATCAGCATCATTCTTTAGAACAGAAGCTGATAAGATTGAAGGGGTAGATCTCTACGGTATAGAATTATTCAATAAATCGATCAACGATTTTGAGAATGAGATAAAATCTTTGCAGGATAAAATCGGCAAAGGTAGATTATTCATTTCCGAAGCTACTTATACTGCAAGCATTGGTCAGACAGATGGTTATGTTAACGATTATTCATTCGAAGCCCAGGCAAAATTTTTTGAGGATTTATTAAACTTCTCGGGACAAAATCAATTAGCCGGTTATTATATTAACACTATGTTTGATTTAAGAGGCGATTTTGCTTCACTTACCTCCGGATATGATGAAGATAATGTCTATAAAATCGGATTGATTTCTGAAGACAGAAAACAGGAACGACTTGCGTACAAAGTTATATCGGCAAAGCTTCGAAACGCTGAACGGGTTACAATCCCTATCGGTGCAAAGAAAGATGACGCTCCGATGATTTTTATTGTAACGGGATTACTTCTTGCTTTGATAATGGGAGTGCTCGTTAATTCCGGTAAAAAGTTTCGTGAAGATGCATCAAGAGCATTGCTTCGTCCTTATAACTTCTTTGCTGATGTCAGAGATCAGAGAATCATTTCTGCTTATCATTCAATATATTTAGCGTTGGTTATTAGTCTTGTAAATGCTCTTATAATAGCAAATGTACTTTACTTTCTGAAGACAAGTTTTTTCTTTGAAAAGTTTCTGCTTTCTTTTGGAAGTCCTGCAATTATGAGTGCTTTGAGTTACCTTGCCTGGCATCCGTTTAATGCGATAATATGGTTATTTATTATTACGATTATGATCCTGATTCTGCTGATGTTATTGATTAAAGCTGCCGCATTTTTTGTAAAGACAAAAGTTTATTTATCAAGTACATTTTTTACTGTTATCTGGTCTTTTCTTCCGATTGTACTTTTAATTCCGGTTGGAATTGTTTTATACAGATTATTGAATGCAGATGTAGCAAATCTTTATATTTTCATTTCATTATTAATCATTAAACTTTGGCTTCTTTACAGACTTATAAAAGGCATTTATGTCATCTACGATGTAAATCCTTCGACAGTATATTTTTACAGCATTGTATTTATTTTAGCTATGATTACAATTGTTCTGGTCTATTACGAAGTCAATAGTTCAGTTGTTGAAAACATTTTACTGACATTAAAACAATTTAATATTATTTAACTCAGTTGTATTTATCTAAACTCGAAATATTTGGTTTCAAATCTTTTGCTCAGAAAACCGTTATTAATTTTAACGAAGGTATAACATCCATAGTCGGGCCAAACGGTTGCGGTAAAACCAATGTAGTTGATGCAATCAGGTGGTGTCTTGGCGAACAACGAAGTGGTGTACTCAGAAGCGACAAAATGGAGAATGTTATTTTCAACGGAACGGCTAACCGCAAACCGATGGGAATGGCAGAAGTATCGCTAACAATTCAGAATACTAAAGGAATTCTTCCAACAGAATATACCGATGTAACAATAACGAGAAGAATTTTCCGCTCGGGTGAAAGCGAATATCTACTTAATAAAAATCTTTGCCGGTTAAAAGATATTACTAACCTCTTTATGGATACCGGAATAGGTGCAAACGCTTATTCTGTTATTGAATTAAAAATGGTTGAAACCATTCTTAGCAGTAAAGCTGAAGAAAGAAGAATCCTTTTTGAAGAAGCTGCCGGTGTCAATAAATATAAATTGAGAAGGCGATTGGCTTTAAGAAAGCTTGATGAAGTAAAAGCAGATTTAACCAGAGTAAATGATATTGTTTCAGAGGTAGAAAAGAAAGTTGCTTCTCTCGAAAGACAAGCTAAAAAAGCAGACAGACACAATTCGTTATCTACACAGTTAAGGGAACTTGAACTTGATCTTGCTGAAAGAGAATTTGCTCTGTTTCATATAAAAATTGATGAGCTTAAAAAATCACGTGAAGAAAATTTCAAAAGAAAAATTCAGATTGAATCAGATATTGCAAGACTTGAAGATGAAATCAAAGATGCCCGTGAAAAACTCCTGATTATTGAATCAGAACTTGCTGAGAAAAGAAATCTGATAACAGAGCAGACGGATAAAATCTATCAGGTTCAAAACACTCTGTCAGTTAAAAATGAAAGAAAAAATTCTCTTGAAAGAAACAGAGTCAAATATTCTGAAGAATTACTTGAACTTGAAAATGAACTTCGTAATGCTGAAGAATTAATTGCAAATGGTCACAGCAATCTGATAAACCTCAATGAAGAACTTAAACATAAAGAGAACAAAAAAGAGGAAGTTGAAAAGCAACTTGAAGAACTGAATGTAAATTTGGAACGAAAAAGAAGCGAACTAAAAAATCATTCTGATATTCTTCTTGAGAAAGTTAAAGCTATCAGTAATAAAGAAAATGAGCTTGGTAATGTTGAAAAATCTCTGACTGACTTTTATAACAGAATTGAAAAACTGAAAGAAAAAATCAGAAATATCTCTAACACAATTGCTAAAACTGTTGGCTTCGTTGAAGAACTTGGTATAGAAAGAGATGAAACAAAAAAGAAAATTGAAGAAGCAGAACAATTATTTGTTCAAAAACAGAATGAGAAACTAAAACTTGAGAGTGAACTTACTCATCTTAAAGAAAAAGAACTTGAGCAGAAAAGTTTAATTAAGTCAATTAAAGAAAAAATTGAGTTCATTCAAAACCTGATTGATAATCTTGAAGGAGTATCAAAGGGCGCTAAAGCTTTGCTTGAAAGCAAATCATTGTTAAGTGGTGAGACAACAATACTTGCTCATGTCGGAAACACAGATGAAAAATATCGATTTGCAGTTGAAGCTTCATTAAAAAATAATCTAAACAATATTCTTGTTGAAACTTTCAATGATTTATTAAAGGGAATTGAATATCTGCGAAAACAAAAGATTGGTAAAGCTTCTTTCTTTTTCCCGCCAAACGGTATCGAATCCAATCAAAATATTTTTGAAAGGATTTCCGGCTTTATAAATAGAAGCAAAGCTAAGAAACTTTCAAGAGAGTCGGGATTTATCGGTTGGGCTTTTGACTTCATTCAGACAGATATTAAATGGAAAATTTTCTTTGAGAAAATTCTACAGAGAACCTGTATTGTTGAAGATCTGGATTCTGCTTTTGCACTTTATAAAAAATATCCTCAATTCAATTTTGCAACACTTAATGGCGATTTCATCTCTTCAAACGGAATCATTGAAGCCGGTAGTGAACCAAAACTTGATGACTCGCTTTTCGGCAGAAAGCAGTTGCTCGAAAATCTTAAAAACGAGTTACCTTCCCACGAAAGAAAATTAGTTGAACTGCAGAAAGAAATTCTTTGGAAAGAAGAACAGTTAAGTGAAATTGATTTGACAGTTCTTTCAGAGCGTGGCAGAATGCTTGTCAACGATCTGGCTAATGTTGAAAAACAAATTGCTCAATTTGAATATGAAATTAAAAAGTCGAATGATGAATCAGATAAAACTCAAAAGGAAATTCAGGAATTAGCTGCGCTTGCTAATGAACTCGATAACCAGAAGATAAAAGTAACAGAAGAATTACAGATTCTTAAAAATGAGCAAGAACAGCTTGATGCAGAACAAAAGACACTTGAAGAAGAATTCAGAGATGTTCGTGCAAGAAACAATGAAACATTGAATATCCTTAACAACATCAAAATCGAAATTGAGAGAACTATAGGTGAAATTAAAAATACTAACAATGCTATCACAAGAGCTGAAGAATCAATCTCATCAATAAAAACAAATATTGAACGTAGGAAAAATGATATTGCGTCCGCCGAAGAAGAAATGCGAACACTTCAGTCAGAAATTGAAAATCAAACTCTAAATCTTCAGTCACTTGAATCTGCCAAAGATGAATTAAATAAACTCCTTGAAGAAGTTGATAGCCGATACAAAGCTTCGAGAGAAGAAGTAAATCGAAAAGAAAGTGAGCTAAAGCAATTACGGAATGAAAGGGAACAGCTTTCAAATCTTATTCATAAATCTGAAATTGATCTGAAAGAATCAGAGATGAAAAAGGATTCTCTGATTGAGCATATCAAAGAGACATATTCGCTTAATCTTGAGAAAAAGAATTTTGATGATCTTGATAGCTTCAATTTCAGCGAAAGACATTCGCAGGTTCAGGAGCTTAAGGAGAAAATAAAAAATCTTGGTCCAATCAATCTTCTTGCATATTCAGAATACGAAGAAGAAAAGCAAAGATTAGAATTTCTTCACAAGCAAAGAGATGATTTAATCGAATCTGAAAAAGATGTTATTAAAACCATTGAGGAAATAAATCAGACTGCTCAGGCACAATTCAAAGAAACTTTTGATAAAATCAGAGAGAATTTTGTTAAAATCTTCCGGACATTGTTTGATCCCGGTGACGAAGCAGATTTAAGATTAGAAGAGAACGAAGATCCGCTTGAAGCAAAAATTGAAATCATTGCCAAACCCAAGGGCAAACGACCACAATCAATTGATTTATTATCGGGTGGTGAAAAAACACTTACGGCAATAGCATTGTTATTTGCAATTTATCTGGTGAAGCCAAGTCCTTTCTGTATCCTTGATGAAATTGATGCACCACTGGATGATGCAAACATAGACAGATTTACAAGAATTCTTCATGAATTTAAAAAAGATACTCAGTTTATAGTTGTAACCCACAATAAAAGAACAATGGAAGCTGCTGAAACTATGTATGGTGTAACTATGCAGGAAGAAGGTGTTTCTAAACTTGTTGCAGTCCGGTTCAATGAAGATTTTGATTTTGTGGATAAATAACTACTTCTGATGATAAAAACAAAACATATCGCTTTTACATATTGGCTAACTTCACTGATTTTATTTTGTTCTATTTCTCTAAATGCTCAGTGGGCTTATGATCCTTCAACGAACACAAAACTGGTAGTAAATCCAAACGACCCGATAAATATTTCTTCTGTCGGTGATAAAAAGGGAGGAGTTTTTATTATCTGGCAGGATTCTAAATCATCGAATAAAAGTGATGTTCTGTTTTTGCATGTAAATAAAGATGGAGAAACCAGTTTTCGCTCTGACGGAAAATCTGTCTCACTAAGTCTCCAAAATAAATTTGAACCGCAGGCAATTCTGCTCAACTCCGGTGATTTATTAATTTTATGGAAAGAGAAAATTTCTGAAAATGCTTCAGAGATTTTTATTCAAAAAGTTACCAGTAAAGGATTGAGATTGTGGAGTGATTACGGAATTCAATTAACAAGATTGAATAAGGATATAAAAGAATATTCTGTTAATGTTGATAAAAATGGTAATACCAATGTCATCTTTATTACGAAAGAAATAAATTCACCAACAAACTCAATTCATCTGATTAAGTTTAACTCAAATGGTAATGTTATTAAAAATCCAATTGAGTTACTTTCGAATTCTGAAAGTAAATTCAGTGATTGCAGAATTCAGTCAGTTTCCGACAAGCAATTTTTTATTAACTGGCTTGAGACAAAAGATAGCCGAGCAACCCTTTTGTTCGGAAAATTTACATTATTAAATGATTCTATTACTGTCAATAAGAAAACCATCTCAAAATCAAATGAGAATGTGATAAGTTACGCAACGACGCTGATTGGAAATGATTTATATATAAACTGGTATTCGCAGGAAAAACAAAAAACAATATATCATCAGTTAATTTCTTCTGATGGAACTTTAAAATGGGGAAATGAAGGAAAACTTGTCACAACTAAAAGAGGGCAAAATTCCAATTCACAATTTACTGTGATGCATAAAAATATTTTTGTCAGCTGGGTAAATGATTATGGAAATGACAAAAATATTTATGCACAACTTTTCGATTTGAACGGTAATAAACTATGGAAAGAAGCCAGTTCAGCTGTTATTGAGTTTGAAGGTGACCAGTTCGGACAGAAAGTAATTTCTGATAATAGAGGAAATTTCATTGTTGCCTGGATTGACAGAAGATTTTCAAAACAATTCGGGAATGTTTATGCACAGAAGCTGAATGAAAATGGCGAAATGCAATGGACTAAAACCGGAATTGATCTTGGAACTTATACAAATTCTGAGAAAAGTTATTTAAATCTCATATCAGATGAACAAGGCGGTGCTATTGCAATCTTTAAGGATAAGCGCGAGAAGAAAAGCGAGATTTATGGCCAGAAAATTTATTCAACAGGAACTTATGCAGGGCAGATTCTTGGACTGAAGTGCGAAAATGATGGTGACTCAGTTAAAGTTTTTTGGTATGCTGCAAATGAAAATGACGATGTTGTTTATGAAGTTCAGCGAAAAGATAAATCTGCTGATAGTTGGGTTATGATTTCAGAATTAAAAAAGGGAAGTTCCTCATCAATTAATTATTATGAATATAAAGACTATCCAAACTCAGATGGATTAGTTTCTTATCGTGTGATTCAGAAATCAAAAGGAAACCAGCAGAATTCCGAAGTTGTAACTTTGGAAATTATCAAAGAGACAAATGATTATGTTCTGTTTCAGAATGTACCGAATCCTTTTTCTGAAACTACTTCAATAAGTTTCATTTTGCCCAAAGAAGAATTTGTTGAGATTGAAATTTTTGATGCCAGATTAAATCTTATAGGGAACATTACACAAAAAATCTTTCCTCCAGGAAAGAATACAATCAACTTTGATGCAAAAAGATTAAGTGCCGGCGTCTATTTCTATAAAATGAAAGCAGGAGATTTTGTTGCAGTAAAGAAAATGGTTATTAGTAAATAATGGATGGCAGTAAGCTAAAAGTATTTGTTGACTTTGATGGAACTATAACAAAGGAAGATGTAGGGGATTCAATATTCAGGAAATTCGGAAATCCTGAAAAGGTAGAAAAAATTATAAATGATTTACATAATGAAAGAATCTCATCCAAACAATGTTGGGATTTACTTTGTCACTCAGTGCAAAGTATAAATGAAATTGATTTAAATTCTTTTATTGATGAAATACAGATTGATTTAACATTTAAAGCATTTGTTAATTTCTGTAATACAAACAATATTGATTTTATAGTATTAAGTGACGGATTCGATTATTACATCAGAAGAATATTGACGAGAGAAAACTTAGATCATTTAAAGTTTTTTGCTAATAAGCTTAAAATTATTAACAGGAGATTTGTACCGGAATATCCTTATTATAACCCTGATTATCCGGCTCATGCAAATCCAAAGCAAAATCATATTATGAATAACAGCAGCGATGATGATTATACAATTTATATCGGTGATGGCAACTCAGACAAAGATGCAGCTCAGTATTGCGATTACATTTTCGCAAAAAATAGATTATTGAAATTCTGTGAACGGGAAAGAATCTCCTATTATCCCTTTAAAACTTTTGATGATGTAATCATCAGAATTAAAGAGTTACTTTCAAAAAAAAGATTAAAAAAAAGACATCAGGCACAAATAAAAAGAAAACACGCTTACGAGGCAGAATAAAATGAAAAAACTTGCAGAACTTTTTTTCAGATACAGAAGTTATACTCCGATTCCGTTTTTAATTTTAATGATAATTTTTGAAAACGCCACAACTACATCATTGATTGCAGGATTTATTATCGCATTGATTGGAGAATCAATTCGGCTGTGGGGTGTTAGCTGGGCGGGAAGTGAGACCAGAACAACCGGAAAAGTCGGCGGAACTTATCTTATCATCAGCGGACCTTTTGCTTATGTTAGAAATCCACTTTATGTGGGAAATATTTTAATCTATCTGGGACTTGGCATTATGTCTTATGCTTTGTTCCCATACTTACAAATTATTGCCTTAATGTTTTTTGTTTTTCAATATTATTTAATTGTTAAAGCAGAAGAAGAATATTTGTTTAGCACTTTTGGTGAGCAGTATAAGAAATACTATCAAAGTGTTCCAAGATTTTTCCCGAGATTTACTCCGCATCGCGATGATTCAGTTGAGCAACCACCATTTAAAATTAATGAAGGCTTGAAATCTGAAAGAAGAACTTTGCAGGCATTGTTTGCAGTCTCAATTCTGATTTTAATAAAATATTTTCTGAGTAAATAGTATTAACGGAATTTTAATGCCCGAATCAGTTTTAATAATAGCAGGCGAAGCTTCCGGTGAATTACACGGTGCTGCTTTAGTCAGAGAATTAAAGAAAATCGATTCAGAAATAACTTTTTTCGGAATCGGTGGGAATAAAATGAAAGATAGCGGAGTAGAATTAATTTATCACTCTGACAGAATGTCTTTTCTTGGATTTGCAGAAGTTGTTAAGCATCTTCCATTCATCAGAAAAGTTCAGAATCAATTGATTGAAGAAGTTAAAATCAGGAAAACAAAATTTGCTATACTGATCGATTATCCCGGGTTTAATCTGAGTATTGCAAAGAAATTGAAATCTCTTGGTGTTGAAATTTATTATTACATCTCTCCACAAGTCTGGGCGTGGGGCAAAGGTCGTGTAAAGAAAATTAAAAAGCTTGTTAAAAAAATGTTTGTTGTCTTTCCCTTTGAAGAAAATTTTTATAGAGAAAAGGGAGTTGATGCTGAGTTTGTTGGTCATCCATTGGTACGTGAGTTAAATGAATATCGCTTCCTTTCCAAAGATGAATTGATTGAAAAATTTGGTTTAGATGATAATAAAGAAATTTTATTGTTGCTTCCCGGAAGCCGTAAACACGAAGTGGAAGACATCCTTCCTCAGATTTATTCTGCAGCAAGAAAAATTTCTGAAAGTTTTAACATGCAGATTGTGATTGCCGCCGCTTCATCTGTTGATGAATCACTGATAACAGAATTAACGGCCGCGAATGAATGTAAAGTAATTTCTGGTTATACTTATGATTTAATGAAACACTCAAAATTCGGAATTATAAAATCGGGAACATCAACTCTTGAAGCAGGATTATTAGGTCTTCCTATGATAATTGTTTACAAAGCAAGCTCATTGACTTATCTGATTGGTAAAAGTCTGATTAAGCTAAATAACATTGGAATTGTAAACATTCTTCTGGGTAAAACACTGCTTCCGGAATTAATTCAGAGTGATGTTAATCCGGAAAGGATTTATAATGAAGCAAAAGATATTCTTTTTAATACTGACAAGTACAATTCAATAAAATCTGAACTAAAGAAACTCTGGGAATTACTTGGCAACCAGAATGCAGCAGAAAATGCTGCCAGAAAAATCTATCAAATGATGAATGAAAAAAGTTAAACAAAGCTTTCTCCGACTACTTGGAAATTTTTTTCTTAAATCTTCAATCAATCTCCTCTGTAAATCGCTGAAGATTGAAACAGTAAACCAGGAAGTAATTGAGGAATTAAGAAAACGAAATCAGAATTTTGTGTTAGCATTCTGGCATTCCACAATGTTATTGCCATGGTATGTGCACAGAGATCAAAACTTTGCTGCACTTACAAGTTTGAGTAAAGATGGTGATTTGTTAGCCCGACAGCTTAAAAGCTGGAATTATAAGGTTGTTCGTGGTTCAAGCAGCAAAGGTGGCGATGTCGCATTAGGAATTATGGTGGATTTGGCAAAGAATAATTTTTCAGTCGCAATCACACCCGATGGTCCAAGAGGTCCGCTAAGAAAGTTTAAAGCCGGAGCCGTAATAACTGCAAAAAAATCGGGAATTCCGGTTATTCTGGCTGGAGTTGGTTTTCAGAAGAAAAGAAAACTCAAAAGCTGGGATAGATTTGAGGTTCCCAAATTTTTCAGTAAAGCAAAAATTGTCTATTCTGAACCGATTTTCGTTGATTCAGGGCTATCTTATGATGAAACTTCAGAAATAATAAAAAAATGTGAGCAAATACTTAACGAACTGCAGGATTCTGCATTAAATTTGTGATTTAAAATGATGAAAGTTTTGAAAATACTTCTGATTCCGCTGGTTCCTGTTTACGCTTTGATAATTGGACTGAGAAATTTGTTCTTTGATAAGTCTGTTTTCAAATCAAAAAAAGTTAACGCAAAAGTTGTGTCTGTGGGAAATCTTACCATTGGTGGTTCCGGTAAAACACCTTTTGTAATTTATTTGACAAATCTTCTCAAAGAATCTGGCTATAAACTATCAGTGTTAAGCAGAGGTTATGGAAGAACTACAAAAGGTTATCTTCTTGTTTCAAAGAACGGAGAACCACTGACTGAGGTTCAGAACTGTGGAGATGAAATTTATCAAACTGTGATTGAATGTAAAGTTCCCGCTGCAGTCTGTGAAAATCGTGTTGAAGGCGCAAAGAAATTGCTTGAAGAAGTTGAAACCAACATTATTGTTCTTGACGATGGTTTCCAACACAGATGGATTGATCGTAATCTTGATATTGTACTTTTTGATCAGAAATTTCTTCTCGATAAATCTTTGTTCTACCAATCATTGCTGCCTTTGGGTATAATGAGAGAAGGGTTTAATTCACTCCACAGATCAGATGCGATTATAATAAACAGAAAATTTTGCAAAGAACCCGACAAAAATTTAATTGAAAGATTACGGATTTATAACAAACCAATTTTTACTGCATTCTACAAAGCGATAAGCTTTGTTGATATGACAAGAAAAACTGAATATTCTCTTGAGGAATTTAATGGTCAGGAGAGTTTAGTGATTTCCGGAATTGCTAATCCAACATCTTTCCTGTCAATTTTGAAAGATGTCGGAGTTAACACCGAAAATAAAATTATTTTCAGAGATCATAAAAATTATACTTTAAAAGAAGTGCAACAGATAAGGAGAGAATTTTATCAAACTAATTCTCATTCAGTTGTAACAACCGAAAAAGATGCTGTTAAACTTCTTCAGTTCTCAAGAGAATTTGATGATATTGATATCTTCTATCTTAAGATTGCTCTTTGTATGGATGATGAAGAATCCCTAAAAAGATATTTATCAGAAAAAATTAATTAATGTTTCCAGAATTATTGTAAATCTATTTACGGAGGTAATGTAACAATGGCAAAAACTCAGAAATATGTGTACTTCTTCGGCGGTAAGAAAGCTGAAGGTAAAGCTGATATGAAAGCTTTGCTTGGCGGTAAAGGTGCTAACCTTGCTGAAATGGTTAATATCGGTTTACCAGTTCCTGCCGGTTTTACTATAACAACCGAAGTTTGTACTTACTATTACAAAAACAACCACAAATATCCTAAAGAACTAAAAGCTCAGGTTCTTGCTGCACTGAAAAAAGTTGAAAAAGAAATGGGTGCAGTTTTCGGTGATCCAAAAAATCCGTTACTCGTTTCGGTCCGTTCCGGTGCAAGAGCTTCAATGCCGGGAATGATGGACACTATTCTTAATCTCGGTTTAAATGATGTTACAGTTCAGGGTTTAATCGAAAAAACAAATAATCCAAGATTTGCTTATGATTCATACAGAAGATTTGTTCAGATGTATGGCGATGTTGTTCTCGGATTAAAACCAAAAGACAAACACGAACACGATCCTTTTGAAGTAATTATTGAAAATAAAAAACATGCTAAAGGAGTTAAACTCGATACTGAATTAACTGCTGATGATTTGAAAGAGTTGGTAGCTGAATTCAAATCAGCAATTAAAGAGAAAACCGGACATGATTTCCCTGATGATCCAATGGAACAGCTTTGGGGCGCAATCGGTGCTGTATTCGGAAGCTGGATGAATGAGAGAGCAATTGTTTATCGTAAACTCAACAACATTCCTGAATGGTGGGGAACTGCAGTTAATGTTCAGTCAATGGTATTTGGCAATATGGGAGAAGATTCCGGTACTGGTGTTGCATTCACACGTGATCCCGCAACAGGCGAAAATGTTTTTTATGGTGAATATCTTTTCAATGCACAAGGTGAAGATGTCGTTGCCGGTATAAGAACTCCACATCCGATTTCAGAACTTGCAAAAGAAAATCCAACTATTTACAAGCAACTTGATAACATCAGAAAAATTCTTGAGAAACATTACAAGGATATGATGGATATCGAGTTTACAATTCAACAAGGTAAGTTGTGGATGCTTCAGTGCCGTGTCGGAAAGAGAACAGGCTTTGCAGCTATTAAAATGGCGGTTGATATGGTAAAAGAAAGATTGATTTCCAAAGAAGAAGCTATCTTAAGAATTGAACCCAATCAGCTTAATCAATTGCTCAGACCAATTTTCGATGCTGAAGAAAAGAAGAAGGCAGTTGAAAACGGAAGATTAATTGCAAAAGGATTAAATGCTGGTCCTGGTGCTGCATCGGGTAAAGTTGCATTAAGTGCTCAGGATGCTGAAGAAATGGCTAAGAATGGTGATAAGGTTATCCTTGTAAGAATTGAAACTTCACCTGAAGATATTAAAGGTATGAATGCTGCAGAAGGCATTCTTACCGCAAGAGGTGGAATGACTTCACACGCAGCACTTGTTGCAAGACAAATGGGAAAGGTTTGTGTGGCTGGTTGTGGTGCATTGAAAATTAATTATGCTGACCGTTCAATTACAGTTGAAGGAAGAGATGATGTTTACATTAAAGAAGGTGATTATATCTCAATTGATGGTACAACCGGAGAAGTAATTCTTGGTAAACTTGAAACCAAACCTTCAGAAGTAATACAGGTACTTATTACTAAAACTCTCGATCCAAAAGATTCTCCTACATTTCAGACATATAACAGCTTAATGAATTGGGCCGATAGTATAAGAAGACTGAAAGTAAGAACAAATGCTGACCAACCAGATCAGGCATCAAATGCAATTGCTTTCGGTGCTGAAGGAATTGGTCTTTGCAGAACTGAACATATGTTCTTTGGTGAAAACAGAATTATGTCTGTTAGGAAAATGATTGTTGCTGATACAGTAACAGAAAGAAAAGCAGCACTTGCCGAATTACTTCCGCTTCAGAGAGAAGACTTTGAAGGAATATTCAGAGTAATGAAAGGTTATCCTGTTACTATCAGAACACTTGATCCACCATTGCATGAATTCTTGCCTCATACCGAAAGAGAAATCAATGAACTTGCTCAGTCATTAGGTATTAGCTATGAAACTCTTAAAGCAAAGATTGACAGTTTACACGAATTCAATCCTATGCTCGGTTTTAGAGGTTGCAGACTCGGCGTACTTTATCCGGAGATAACTGAGATGCAGGCAAGAGCAATTATTGAAGCTGCAATCAATGTTATGAATGAAGGTATTAAGGTTAAACCTGAAATTATGATCCCTCTTGTCGGACATGTAAATGAGTTCAAACTTCAGGAAGATATTGTCAGAAGAGTTGCAAATGAAGTAATGCAGGAAAAAGGCAAAAAGATTGATTATCTTGTTGGAACTATGATTGAACTTCCTCGCGCTGCAGTTACTGCTGATGAAATTGCAACAAGAGCAGAGTTCTTCAGTTTCGGAACTAATGATCTTACTCAGACCACTTTCGGATTATCAAGAGATGATGCTGGTAAATTCCTGCCACTTTATGTTGAACAGGAAATTCTGCCGGCTGACCCATTTGAAACCATTGACCAGCAGGGCGTTGGTAAATTAGTAGAAATGGGTACTCAACTTGGTCGTTCAACAAGACCAAATCTGAAAGTTGGTATTTGTGGTGAACACGGTGGAGAACCAGCTTCAGTTGAATTCTGTCACAGAACCGGACTTGATTATGTCAGCTGTTCACCATTCAGAGTTCCTATTGCCAGACTAGCTGCTGCCCGTGCAGTGCTGAACGAAAAAACTGCTAAAGCAACTAAATCAAAAAGTGCAGCCAAAGCTAAATCAGTATCAAAAATAAAAGCTAAATCAGCAAAGAAAACTTCTAAAAGAAAATAAGTGAATTATTAGCAGGTGAGATGAATTTCTCACCTGCCATTTAATAACAAAAATAAGATAAGGTGAAAGTATGAAATTATCAGATTTCAGCTATAACTTGCCTAAGAATCAGATTGCTAAATATCCGGTGTCACCAAGAGATAAAGCAAAGCTTCTGGTTCTTGATCGTAAAACAGGTGAAATGCATGACAAGCATTTTTACGATGTAGTAGATTATATGGAAAAAGGTGATGTGCTTGTTGTTAATGAAACGAAAGTTTTTCAGGCAAGATTATACGGAAAGAAGGAAAAGACAAATGCTAAGATAGAAGTTTTCCTTTTGAGAGAACTGAATAAAGAAGATTGTATCTGGGATGTGATCGTCGATCCTGCCCGTAAAGTTCGTATTGGTAACAAAATTTATTTTGATGATAATCTTTGGTGTGAAATTATCGATAACACAACTTCCAGGGGAAGAACAGTCAGATTCAATCAACCCGGAAAAGTATTTCAGATGATTGAAAAGATTGGCTTAACACCTCTTCCACCATACATCAAGCGTGATCCCGAACCAAGTGATAAACAAAATTATCAGACTGTTTATGCAAAAGTTGATGGTTCTGTTGCAGCACCAACTGCAGGTTTACACTTTACAGAAAAACTGTTACAGAAGATTGAAAAGAAGGGAATACACATTGTTCCTGTAATTCTTCATATCGGATTGGGAACTTTCAGACCTGTTGAAGTTGAGGATTTAACAAAGCACAGAATGGATTCTGAATATTATGAAATTCCTGAAAAGTCAGCAGAAATTATTAACAAGGCATTAAGAGAAAAGAACAATGTTTTTGTAGTCGGTACCAGTACCTGTCGTGCATTAGAAACCAGCACTACTGCAGAGGGATTTGTAAAACCTGCACGTGGATGGACAGATAAGTTCATTTATCCACCTTATACATTCAAGGTTACACAAAAACTGATTACAAACTTTCATGCTTCAGAATCAACTTTGCTTTTGCTCGTTGCAGCATTTGCCGGAACAGACCTGATTATGAAAGCTTATAAGTATGCAGTCAAAAACAAGTATCGTTTCTTAAGTTACGGCGATGCTATGTTAATTCTTTAAGTTGATATGAAAGTAATCGCAATTATTCCTGCCGGAGGAAAAGGTTTGAGAGCTGGCAGTGCAGATAAAAAAAGCATTGCCACTCCTAAACAATATCTGAAAATAAACAACAAAGAACTGATTGCTTACACCTTAGAAAAATTCCAGCATAATAAATCAATCAACAGAATTATAATTGCAGCAGAACCAAACTATTTTGATCTGCTTATTGGAATTGTAAAGAAATATAAGCTTACAAAAGTAAATCTGATTGTTGAAGGTGGAGAAACAAGACAACATTCAGTTTTCAATGCTCTGCTTTCATCAGATGCAGATAAAAATGATCTGATTGTTGTTCACGATGCTGCACGTCCTCTTATTCCTGCAAATGTTCTTTCAGCAGCAATTGAGACTGCAAAAGAAAAAGGTAATGCTCTTGTTTGCATCAAAGCAAAAGACACTTTGATAAAAGCAAAAAAGTATGTTGAAGAATATCTGAACCGTGACGAAGTTTATTATGTTCAGACTCCGCAGATTTTCAAGTATCGTGATTTACTTAGTGCGATGAGCAGAGCTTTCAAGGAAAATTTTATTGGAACAGATGAGTCAATATTAGTTAAAAAGTTAGGTAAGAAGATAAATATTGTCGAAGGTTCTGTTTTCAATTTCAAAGTCACAACTAAAGAAGATATTGAGATGTTTGAAAAGTTGGTTTTGTAAAAATTATTTGTAATTCCGACAAGCCTCACTTATAAAATTTGAATATTATCTCCTCTTTGACATCGTAATTAATTAGTTAAGTAAAAATCACTCTTTAATAAATCCTATTCTTTTTTTCTCACCATGAGGAGGGCTAATAAGTTCATTGATAATTTGTATTATCTGCAAGATTTGATCTTCATGGTCTCCAAGTTTTTTCTCAATATCTTTTATCTTTTGTTCAACTTTTTTATGCGAAGAAATTATTTCTCTCAATTTAACAAATGCCCTCATTATCAAAATATTTATTTCAATTGCTCTTTCACTATTTAACACTGATGAAAGCATTGCAACTCCTTGTTCTGTAAAAACAAAAGGCTTTGCTCCTCCCAGATAACTTTTAGATGGTATCACATTTTGTGATACCAGATTGTTAATCTCTTTATTATTCAAAGTAAACATAAAATCAGAAGGAAACCTTTTGATATTACGCTTAACTGCCTGTTTGAGCACTCTGGTTTCAACACCATAAAGTTGCGCTAAATCTTTATCAAGAATAACCCGTTGATTTCGAATAATCAGTATTCTGCTTATAATAGATTCTATAGGTATAAGTGATTTTGACATATAGTTAATGGGTTACTTTATATACTGATAAATATCGCTATAATCTATTTCTTCGATCCATTTAGGAATAACATTAATCAAATTAGTTCGTTCTGTTTTATCCCAATGCCATATACTGTAGATGGCTCCAGTAGAACTAATGAATAATTCCTCTTCTTTTTTATGGATAACAACTAATTTTCTATTCCTTGCACCATAAAGCCAATAAATTATTCTTCCATTTATCCACTTATCACGAAAACTATATCCAACAACGATTAGTCTATCGCAATCTTCTAATTTTTCTGAGAATAAGCATTCTAGTTCAAAATAAATTTTTCTGGAATAACCAAAGTATTTATTCATACTCCCTATCAGAATTTCTGGTGAATCTGTTTTTGTTAAACAGACGTTTGGGTCAAGCATTTGAACATTTTTATTATAAGGATCTGACATTTCAGTAATTACCCAATCAATTGAGCCGTGAAGTTTAAATAAATTTAATTTGCCTTTATAAGAATTTTTATTCCAAACTTTCTTGCCATTATCATTCACTTCGAAGCCATTAGAAAATTTCAAATTAGCGTTTGAAAGAAACCGCTCGAGTAATAAATCATGATTTAAAGTAAATATATAAATACTATCTATTCCAGAGTTATTGATTAATCCTCTAATAAATCTGAACTGTTTAATTTCGCTCGGTCTTTTATTCAATTCTCTTGCAACTATAAATCTAATATAACATCTAGCAAAACTCAGCAAATCAATTAATCTAAGTTTATCGTAATTTAAGATTGGTTCAAATAAATCAGAATGAGTTTGAAAAAGATGGCTTGCAAAAATGTTTACTATCGGATTTTCAATTTCTCCCGCTTCTTCAAAATACAATTGGTCAAGTAAGTTATAATAATCCTCATAATTGATTTCCCTATTCATAAAAGAATAGTGATCTTGAAAGTAGTTATGCAAAATTCTTAACAATTTTCTTATTCGTTCGGGTAGATTTACATCTAAAGTTGGGTCATTACCGTGATTCTGATTTAAATAGATAAATTTTTGGGCAGTAGTGAGAAAATAAATGTTTTCGCCCCCGAGGACTTTATTAGTAATATCGCTTGTAGAGGGTATACCAGATGGTATGGAAACACCTGCACCAAATAAAAAAGCTATGTCCTTTCCCACTGATTTATCCTTTCAACTTCTTCAATTCTTCCAATATTTCAGGGAGAACTTTTCCGGCTTCACCATAGAAAGAAAAATCGGCAATTGAGGATACTTCTGTTTCTTCTATATTAATTTCAACGACATATGAACCGCTTCGTTTTGCTGTGTAAACAAGTCCTGCAGCGGGATATACAACAGCTGATGTTCCAACGACAAAAAATATATCTGAATTAATTGCAGCCCTTTCACTGGCTTCAAGTTGATCGGCAGGAAGGAATTCACCAAACCAAACCACATCAGGACGAATTAATCCTCCACATTTGCATTTTGGAACACCTTCTGAAAAATCAAGTTCCTCATTGTAAAAAGTTTTGCAATTGATACAGTAGTTCCTTTCAATATTGCCGTGTAGTTCATAAATTTTTCTGCTTCCTGCTCTACGGTGAAGATTATCAATGTTCTGTGTAATGACTGTAACATCGTCAAAATATTTTTCGAACTCAGCTATTGTAATATGTCCGGCATTTGGTTTAGACTCATGAATAATTTTCTTTCTATGATTATACCATTCCCAAACCATCTTGGGGTTTCGCATAAAAGCATTAAAGTTCGCAAGCTCTTCAGGTTTGAGTTTGTTCCAGATTCCATCCTTCCCACGAAATGTTGGAATTCCTGACTCAGCAGATATTCCTGCCCCAGTAAAGAAAACTACCTTTTCAGATAAAGCAAGCTTATCGAGAAAAGTTTTTTCAAATGCCATAAGAAAAAAGTTGGCTTTATAATTATTCACCGCAGGCTGAAGCCTGCGGTTACATTTGTAATTATTCGTTTTTAATTTTTTCGTAAAGCTGTTTTGCTTCAGCTAATACTTTATCATCATCTTCATCAGCAACAGGTGCTTTTTCGATCTTCAACAGCAAATCTTTTGCTTTTGTAAATTCGTCCTCCTCAATGTATGCTTTTGCTAATTCAAGCATAAACATTCTGAAATTTGGTCGAAGTTTATTTGCTGTTTCAAGTAATTGCACTGCTTTTTCAGTATCGCCCCAGCCGAGTCCAAGGGGAAGCCGAACCAAATATGGTTTCTCACAGACCTTGAGATGGGTTCTTCCTAATACATAGTGGGCAAGTGCCTGAACATAATTTCCTCCGTTTCCAAGTTGAATTGCTTTTTCACAGTCATTTTTTACATCTTTAACTGTCCCAACAGCAGAGAAGACTCCTTCAAACAATGCAATTCGTCCGCTGGCAATTGCTCTTCGGACATAAGTTATTGATTGGTTGGGAGCGAGTTTAACCGCTTTATCAGCATAGTCAAATGCCTTTTTGTAATACTCGAATTGTGCGTCTTTTTCTTTATCTGTTTTATCAGGAAGATGTTCGCCAATATCAACATAAGCACGGCTAAGACGCCAGTAAACTTCCCAATTGTTTGGTGATAGTTTATCTGCTTTCTGATAAACTTCAAGAGCTTTTTGATTTTCAAATTTTGCAACATAACTATCCCCCTCTTTTAATAATTCTTCAAGACTCTGTGCAAAAGAGACTGAAGAAATAAAATACATAGCAACAAGAAACAACAAATTGTAAACGAAGGGTCTCATATTATTTCCTTTTATTGGTTAATCGAATAATGTTTTGTTCTCTGATTCAGGAAAATTTTCAAGTTCATGACTGTACAAATCAGTACCGGCAAGATTTATGAATTTAGTCCACTTACTATTCTGCTTAATCTCTGATTGTAATGTTAATTTATAAGCATTTACTTTGGCACTGAGCTCATCAGCTTGATAAAGTGTTATTGCTTCAAGAGTTTTTGGAACCACCGGTGACGCATGCTCAAGTTTCCCCTGATGACTTAGTATAAGATGAAGCAGGTTTATTTTTAAATCTTCAGGAAAATCCTTAATCTTTTTAATTTCATCACTAACTATAATTGAAGCAATCACAATGTGACCAATTAATTTCCCTTTGTCAGTATATTCAAAAGCTGAATCGAAACTAAGCTCTTCAATTTTGCCGAAATCATGAAGCATAGCCCCTGAAATTAATAAATCGCGGTTCAGCTCTGAATGAATATCACACATTAAATCACAAATTTTAATTATCTCGAGTGTGTGTTCAATTAAGCCACTGATATAGCTGTGATGCCATTGTTTTCCTGCAGGTGCTGCCGAATATTTTTCAAATCTTTCATTTGAAAAAATATTCTTAAGCAGTTTATTCAGATAAGAATTTGAAACTTTTTTAATTCTTGCGATGAACTCATTTTTCATTTCGTTAAGATCACGACTAGATCTTGGAATAAAATCCAGCGGCGTTACATTATCTTCTTCTTTTGCTAAACGGATTTCTGTAATTTTAATCTGAGGAGCACCCTGGTATTCATCAAGTTGTCCTTTTACTCTGACTATTGAACCGGTTGCGATATTGGTTTTCAGATTATAAAAATTTTTTACATCATCCCAAAGATTAGATTGGACCGAAAGAGTTTTATCTGCAAGTTCAAGAGAAAGATATTCTTTATTTTGTTTAGTAAGTCTTAGGTCACATTTTTTAACCAAGAGAAAGTGATCTACTGAATCACCTTTCGATAAAGAAGCAAGCTCTGATTGATTAAGCATATATCTCAGATTTCCTGATGTTTTATTAAATCAATTAATGCACAAAGAAATATGTTCTGTAAGTTTATCCGGATCAACGGGCTTTGAAAGAATTATTTTCACACCTAACTCCTGATATGATTTGATTACATTTTCATCAAAGGAATTTATAAGTGCTATTACGGGAGTATTAAATCTTTTATCACCGCGAATTATAGATTTGATAAACTGAACCCCATTCATCAGCGGAAGTTCGTGAGATGAAATTATGACTGATGGATGTTGTCGCAAAACATAATTAATCGCCTCAAAACCATTATCAGCACCGATAACTTTAAATTGAGGAAACTGTTCTTTAATCAATCTCTCAAATCGGAGATATTCTTCTTTATTATTCTCAACTAATAAAATCGTATTCTCAGCGCTTGGAACAGTAAAGTGAAATTCACTGCCTTTTCCTTCTTTGGAATAGAACCAAACCTGACCGCCATGTCTTTCGACTATTTCTCTGACTAATGATAAACCAAGTCCGGTTCCTTTTTCGCCTTTAGTTCCTCTGGTTGAAAATAGTTTTTCAAACTTGAAGATTTTCGATTGATTACCTTCCGGAATTCCCACACCTTCATCAACAACAACAAATTCAACCATTTCCTGATTAAACCTGTCAGCTTTGATTAAAACAGATTTTCCTTCCTGCGAAAATTTTATTGCATTACTTACAAGATTCGTCAATGCCTGAAGAATTAATCTTTCATCAGCTTTAATGAAAATTGATTCCGGAACGTTTGATTTTATTTCAATATCTTTTCTGATTGCATTACCAGTCAGGTTTGAAATACAATTAAAGACTATTGTTTGTGCCTGAACTCTCTGAGGAGAAGGATTTAATCTTCCAATCTGCATATTTGACCAATCCAGAAGATAATTTATCAACTGCAATTGGTTGGATGCGGAGTCGTGAATAAAATTCAGATATTCATTTCTATCTGTTTCAGTTAAATTGGGATCATTCATCAAAACTTCCGTAAATCCCAAAATACTTGAAAATGGTGCTCTTAAATCATGTGAAAGGACTGAAAGAAAATTATCTCGGGTAAAAATTTTATTCTGCTTATCCTCAACGAGTCTTGAAAGCTCCTCCTCCTTTTCTTTAAATTCTGTAATATTAAGGACTGAAGCTTTCAGAAATAAAACGCCGTTTAAATTTTTATACTGTGTGACTTTTTCCTTCAGCCAAATAATTTTATTGTCCTTGTTTTTAATTCTAAATATGTGTTCGAAGAAATTTGTTTTTCTAAGTGGAGAGAGAGAATCATAAGCTTTATTGTATGATGGAATATCTTCTCTAACAACCAGCGATTTAAGACCTTCAGGAAAACCTTGAATCTGTTCTCCAGTAAATCCTATAACTTTTCTTAAATTATCTGAAAAAATGCTGAATAAATCCTTACCATATTTTACCCCGCTCCACCAGAAAACATCTTCAAATCCTTCGGGAATAGTTGGGAGTACTTCTTTTAGCTGACTTGAATAAATACTAAGATGGCTGAGATTAAGATTTTCAGTAAGTTCGTTAGTTTTGGTTGTATTTTTGCTCTTATTCATTGCACTTTGTAAATATGCCTTGTAAATATAACAATAAATCAAAAACAGTGTTAATTGAACTTTTATTGTCAGAATTTGTTCTTTTTATCAAATAATTAAAAAGCGATTATGAAACAGTTAATAATGTATTTAATAATAATTTTTTCATCGGCAAATATTTTTTCTCAAAATGGTTTGGGCGAAATAACTGGTTCAGTGTTCGACGCCGTGACTAAACAACCACTTGTTGGTGCCAATGTGTTTATTTTAGGTACCACTTATGGTGCAGCTACAGATGTAAATGGAAGATATTCCATAAAAAATATCCCTGCTGAAATGTATCAGGTCAGAGCTTCAGTAATTGGTTACACCCAGAGAGTAAAAACTGATATAATGGTTCAGCCCGGTAAATTGACTCAGCTTGATTTTGAACTAACTCCGCAGGTGATAGAATTTGAAAATGTAATTGTTACAGCAGATTATTTTGGTAAAAATATTCTTGAGCCAACAAGTGTAAGAAATTTCAGTTTTGAAGAACTGAGAAGAAGCCCTGGTGGATTTGAAGATGTAATTCGTGCCTTATCTGTTTTGCCCGGAGTTGCTCAGGCAGATGCAGGAAGGAATGATCTGATTGTTCGTGGGGGAGCGCCTTCTGAAAATCTTTATCTTGTTGATGGAATAGAAGTGCCAAACATAAATCACTTCGGAACTCAGGGTGCAACTGGTGGACCTTTAAGTTATATCAATCTCGATTTTGTAAAAGAGACCTCTTTCTCAACAGGTGGATTTCCTGTTTTGTATGGTGATAAGTTATCGTCTGTTCTTAAGATAAATTTACGTAACGGAAGAACTGACAGATTAGGCGGTAAAGCTACAATCTCAGCTTCGCAATTTGGTTTAAATGCTGAGGGTCCTTTGTTTAATGAAAAATCCTCATTCATTTTTTCTGCAAGAAGAAGTTATCTCGATTTTATTTTTAAGTCGGCTGGATTTTCCTTTGTGCCGGAATATTATGATGTTCTAACTAAAGCTGATTATAAACTAGATAACACAAACTCATTCTCTTTTTTATTTGTAAGTGCTTTTGACAATGTAAAGTTCTTTAATGATGATGAAGATAAACGATATGATAATTCCCGAATACTTGGCAGCGACCAGATTCAGTATTTCACGGGTTTGAGTTATCAAAGATTATTTAGCAATGGCTATATGAATTTATCTATCGGAAGAAATTATGTTGATTATGATACCCGGCAAAGTGATTCACTGCTGAATCCAATATTTCTTAATAAATCAAAAGAGGAAGAAAATAATCTTCGGCTTGATGTTGTTCATAAGTTTTCTTCGGTAACAGAAATGAATTTTGGTTTAAATGCTAAGTTGATTGAATTTGATGCCGATATCCTTTTCCCAAATTTTGTTACTTCATTTGGAGATACTCTGCCGATTTCTTCTTTGAGAAAGTCAGATAATTTCTTCAAAGGTGGCTCTTATATTAATTTCAATTTTATGTTTTTCAAAAGACTTATTACAAACTTCGGTATTCGCACAGATTATTTTAATGCGATAAACAATAAATTCACTCTCAGTCCAAGGTTTTCTGCTTCTTATGCTCTTAACCAAATTACAAATCTTAATTTCAGTACGGGTATTTATTATCAAACTCTGTCATACATCTGGTTAATTGCTGATGAACGGAACAAAGATTTAAAGAGCGTAAGAGTAAATCAGTTTGTGGCAGGATTTGATCGTCAATTGTCAGATGATGCACTTCTGAAGGTTGAAGGATTCTATAAAGAATATTCTGACTATCCAGCAAGTCTTGTCAGACCATATTTGGTTCTTGCTAACACAGGTGCAGGATTTTCAGGTAGTGATGATAATTTTTCTTCTTTCGGTTTAGAACCTTTGGTAAGTGAAGGTTTTGGGAAATCACGAGGAATTGAATTATCTGTTCAGAAAAAACTTTCAGACATTCCTTATTACGGAATATTAAGTCTCACTTACAGTAAAACAGATTTTACATCTCTTGATGGAATTGAAAGAAATGGTACTTATGATCAGAATTGGATTTTTAATTTAAGCGGTGGCTATAGAATTAATAAGTATTGGGAAGTGAGCACCAAATTCCGTTTTGCCTCCGGAAGACCATACACACCATTTCAGAATGATGGAAGTCAGTTGGTTGCTGATTATAATTCAAGGAGATTAAAATCAGCACATAGTCTTGATGTCAGAGTTGACAGAAGGTGGTTTTTCGCTGGCTGGACTTTGATTACTTATGTTGATATTCAGAATATTTATAATCAGAAAAATCTAAGCGGTATTCGTTGGGACAGACGAGAGCAAAGAATAGATGAATCATCATCTATCGGAATCTTACCTTCAATCGGAATTAGCGCTGAGTTCTAAAGACAAAATAGTACGCAGATTTTTATGATTAGTTATGATTCCCGCTGATCATAAATAATCATAATCAATCATAATGATCAGTGTGCTATTACTTTTCATATTACAAATACTTTAGCAATATCTAAAAGAAGTGAAGGATTATTCATCAAAGCAGTAGTAAATACTTTCCCGAGTGTTCTTTTCTCGATAGGAATTTTAAGGACTGAATGAGCGATGCTATTAAATTTTTCATCAGAAAAATTGTAGATACCTTCTTTAATGCGGTTAAAAATTTCGTGTCGCTTACCGAGTCTGTCGTGCCATGCTTTATCGTAAGTAAGGATATGATCAGGATTATTCATCTTCACTGCTTCTGCAGCAATTCTACCTGCAATTGAACCTCCAATCATTCCACTTGCAATTCCACCGCCACTCAAAGGATTTACCTGTCTTGCAGCATCACCGACAAGCATAATTCCGGGTGCTGAAATTTTTTCAAGAGTAACCGAGCAGGGAACTCCGCCAGCAATTTTTGTAAGCACCGGAGCGTTGGGATAATGTTTGTTCATAAAATCATCAAGGAAGGATTGTGCAGATTTTCTCTTACCGATTATTCCGCTTACACCCAAACCAATATTTGCTTTGTTATGTCCTTTCGGAAAAATCCAGAAATATCCGTTTGGAGCAACATCTTTCCCGAAATAAAAGTAAAGTGTGTTCTGATCAACAGGAATATTTGCGGCCGTTATTTGAACAGCACTTTCCATATCACGGAAATCAATGTGAGTTTTAAGTCCTGCCCATCTTCCGACTCTTGATTCAACACCATCAGCAGCAATTACAACTTTGGCTTTAATTTCTTTTTGTTCACCGTTGTATTCATACTTAACTCCACTAACTTTTCCACTATCATCAAATAACAATCCATTCACATAAGCTCTGGTTATAATTTCTGCACCGGCTTCAGCAGCGGTTCTTGCAAGTTCATAATCAAATATTCTTCTTTCAAGAACATAACCTGCTTCACCGAACTCAATAATTGCTTCTGTTCCGTCGGGAGCGTTAAAAGAAAATTTACTGATTCGTGCTGCAATCCATTTATCATCACTTGGAATGAATTCTTCGACACCTGCTTTGCTGATTGCTTCACCACATCTAACAGGATAGCCAACATCTCTGTCCTTCTCGAGCATCAAAACAGACACACCTCTTTCAGCAGCAAATCTTGCAGCCATACTTCCCGCTGGTCCGGCACCGACTACTATTATGTCGTATTCTTTATTCATAAGCTATTCGCAAATAAATAGGCAATAGGCAATATGCAGTAGGCAAATAATTAATAATTTTTATCAGCATTTTTTAAATAACTTTTTGGATTTTCAATCATGTGGTTTAATTATCTTCCTACTTCTTCTGAAATATTAATAAATTCATTATAGTTTGTTTTGTTTATATAATTGCAATCTAAAGCAAATTGTAACCAAACCTGAGTCTCTGAATTCTCCATATCAGCATCAGATATCTTTGAAATGAAATGGGCTTCATATCTTCTTTTCCTATATGCTTCTGCAATAGAGGCACAAACTGATCTGGATGACCTTCTGATCTGATCTGTTAAAGAATAAGTCTCTTCTTTTGGAAAAGATTTTGAGCAATCAAATATTTTCATTGCAAGATCGAAAGCTTTTTTGTAAACAGTCAAATCTTTAAATGATTGTTTCATAAAATTTATCTTTTTATTCTCTGCTTTCTATTATTTAAGATATGAATCAATCAAATCTTTAATGCCTACTGCTTATTGCCTACTGCCTACTTCGTAAGTCTTAAGCAAAAGGTTATCTAACAACAACTCCTTCCTTATTAAACTTTATTACTTCAATCGGACAGGACCAGACACATTTTGCACAATTAGTACATCTCGGATCGATGATAAAAATTTCTGCTTCCTTTAATTCAATTGCATCTTCCGGACAAACACCAACACAGCAACCACAGAAGTCGCATCTGTCAGGAAGTATTTCAATCATAAGTTTTCCAGTTTTTGCCTGACGATATTTTATTTCTGAATTGTTCAATTCATTAAGTCCGATTAAATTCTCTGCGAAGTTAATCAAACCAATAAACTTGATGAAATGAAAATCAGGATTGCTTTATAAGATTGAATTCGAGTGTAATTGATTCGGGATTTACATTGTGGTCAAGTTCAAGTGGAATTGTGTTGTCGTCAATGTGATATCTGGTGTTATTAGGAGTAATAACAAGATCAAAGTTTTTTATAACCTCATACTGAGTTGAGAAGACGAATATCTTACAGGAATTTTCATAATTAATTACTTTTATGATATAAGTTTTGTTATCATCATAAAATGTTCTTGATGTAACAGTTGGTTTATTATTGTTTTCAGATGCAGCAGCGAGTATCAAACCGTTAACTTTTCTTTTCTTTGGATGTTCAACAGGAAAGAGCCGAATAATTTCCGCTGGTCTATAAGCCGGAATTTTTTGTGAAATTAGTTCCGTTTCTTCTCTGCTTATTTCTGCTCGTAAAGAATTTTTAAGTTCAGTAAAAAATGCAATCTCATCTGAAAATTCATCTGAGTTTTTCAGATATGATAATTTTTCTGTTGACAATAATTCAGGAAAGAATACAAAATCAAATAAATCTTTTTCTGTTATATATTTTCTCACTTTTATTCCTCAATTTACATTGATTATATAGTTGTAAAATTTAGATTTTCGGAAAAAATCTAGGGTAAAAATTATTCTTCTAATTCATAGGCAATATTTTGTTTCAGAAGCTTGAACAAATATTCGAGGATGTTGCGATACCGTTGTGAATAAAGTTCAGGAGAAATGTTTGGGCTATGGGCAAACAGATACTTGTGTAAACCAGGATTTACACCACCGTCTTTCAGGTCAAAGGCAATATCTCTGAGAGTCTTTTCAAATAATAATAATTCATTTTTATCAATTTTGTTTTTCTGCAAATATGATTCATTAAGTTTTTGTAATGTTGAATTAAGAGCTTTCTGGATTATTGAATCAACATTACTTTTTTCAATATAATCAGATGTACTTTCATCAATTTCAAATAAAGAACTTTCAGTTTCCTTTAGTCTGAATATTAAAAGATTTAAAGGAATAGCTTTTGAAAATTCTGTTTCCTGCTCTAGATAATTAAAAAGATTTGCCAACAAACCTGAACTTAAATTAAAAAGTGATTTAGGAATGTTATTAAAATCTTCTTCTTTTATTACTCTGCCCGAGATCTTCTGAAATTCACCCGGAACTATATAAACATTCCCGAGGAAATGAATCTTTTTGTAATCATTTTTTTTGATATGATAATTAATTTTATCGAGTAATCGTGAAAAGAAAGGATCTGCCTGTCTGAGCAACTTTGAAATATGCTGCTCGGTTTTTTTCTGAACTAATTTGTGAAGGAAGAAAAGAGCTTCTTCTTCGGAGCTAACCGGCGGAAGCCATTTCTCTAATGCATCATTTATAACAGTGAATCTTTTATTTCCATCAACTTCAAACAATGAAGAAATTGCTTCGAGGGCAAGTTCTGCTGGTGTTATCTCTTCAGATATCAGAATCTTTTTTACTCTTCTGTGATTATAAGAAACATAGTTTTGGGCAATCCTGTAAGAAACTTCAATAAGTTTTCTTCTTGAATGCGGGCAATCAGGATTTAAAAGTAGCGGTAATATTTCTACTGAAGATTTCATTCAGGCCGAACATAAAAAAAATTCTGAAATTTTCCGAAAGTGCAAAAATTTATTTTATATAATAAATGCATAGAGCTCCTCTGTGCCTGCCCTCAAAATGGAAAAATTTGCTTGGGGGAATTCAAAGCTGCTGAAAGGCTGCTCTTTATTGCCCCAGGTCTTCTCTTTTTACCCACTTACCATTTTTCCAATATAAAACACTGTTTTTTATTATTTCTTTATACTCTTGTGTGTCAGTATATGGTGGATTTATTTTGCCTTGCGCAACAAGTGAATCACGGAAAACTCTGAAACTGCTGTTAATAACAACATCAGACACAGTAAGGTTACTATCAATGATAATAACATAACTGTTAATAAAATCGGATTTAAATTGTGTGCGGGGACTTGTATTAGTGAATATATCAAAGGAGAAAGATTTATCGTATTCTCTAAAGTTTAATGAATAATGCCAAGATGATGGATTTCTGACACCAAGGTATTTATCAACATCCTGCTTGGGAATTCTTAAATAAAAAATTAAATCCGCTTCCTTAAATCCTTTAATCTGATATTCTCTTGTTGTTGGTCTGTAGCCATTTAATTTACTTAACTCTATACCCCAGGCGACGGCATCTTCAAAACCATTATCAACTCCATTTGCAACAATGTCATCACGACCGTCGTTATTTATATCTCTTTTAATTGCTGAATTAGTATGCCCCGATCCCCAAAAAGTATCTTTAATTCTTTTACCACTGTTTAATTCTACACCTGAAATAGCAGTGCTGAATGAAGGTCCGTTATTCACCCAGAAGAGCATAACTCTCATACCATCAATCGTGGCTGTATCAATTAATCTGAAACCATACGGAGGTAATAATATTTCTCTCTCAGAATAAACTGTATCAAGAAATGAATAAGACCAGATTGTATTAAAATCCTTATCAACACATTTAATAGAGGAAATTTTTTGTGATTTAGTGTTTTCATTCAAATTTTCATCTACATAAATAATTTCATTATCTCCATCGAGGTTTATATCTACTATTTTGAAAAATGCGTATGTTGATTTTGGGTTTTCAATATCGTGTTTATCCGCGAGATAAGGAAAGTTAAATAAAGTCTTACCATTTTTATTTTTTATATATGCTTTTTGTCCATCCAAAGTTACAAATGATGGGTTGTCATCCAGATCAACTGTCAATAAAGCGGTAAATAAACCTGTCAATAAAGCAATCAGAAAAACAGTAAATACATTTCGTTTTGCAAACTTTGCAGTTCGGACAATTGGATTAATCTTTTTTATCTCAATTATATTTCTTCTGTTCAGCAGGTCATCCAAGTCTTCTACAGCTGTAATTTTTAATTTTCTCTCTGGATATTTCTGTTTTAGTTCATCAAGTTTTTCTTTTGCGGCAAATTCATTGTGTTTTGGAATAACCAATTGGTCAACAGTTGAGTAAAAAACCAGTTCTGTTTTTAGTTTAATTATTTCATCTCCGACCGGAAGAACTTTCCCTTCTTCATCAAGTCCACCGGTTATTGCAAGTCCACTTTGAGATTGTGTAATGTAAACAGGATTATAAAGTCTAAGTAATTCTTCAATAAAAGTGATAGTTAATGCCAAGCCCAGAGAATTACCTCTGCACAAACCGCTTCGTCTGTTAAAATGAATTACTACTTCGTGATAATCTTTAATGCTTTTTACAAATTGCTCACAATATTGTTTTGCAAGTTTCCAGGTGATCTTTATCTGCTCATCCAGCGTCTGCTCAAGATCTTTTTCACTCGGGACAATTAAAAATTTATTTTCATCTTTTCGTTTATTGATTTTTACAGTAATGCTTTCAAGAACTCCGAGAACAATTTCGTTCTGTTCAGAAGTCTCAAGCAATGGAATCTGAATGTTTTCTTCTTTTTTGTGAACGCTGTTGCCGTTAAGAACAGATAACAAAATTTCTGATTCCTTTTCAACTTTTATTCGGCATGAAGGTATATCTGTTTTTAATTTCTTAAGAAAATCAAACCTCTCAATTGCTGTAAGAATATGTTTTATTCTACTCAACAATTCAGGATTAAATCCTTCAAATGACCTACTCAAGATTGCATGTATGAAGGCTGGTGTTAATTGGGTCAGGTAAGCTTCAACTATTGCTGAATTTTTTTGCTGAAGGATTTTCTCGAACAAAGGTAAGTAAAGATAAACTTCAAGTTTTCTTGAATGGTATTCGGAAGAAATAAAATTTATTCTTTTTATTTCTTCTTCAAGAAAAGCGAGTATTGAAGTCCCATTTTGCCCCTGCATAACCCTCATCCGAAAATGCTGAACTAAATTAATAAGATTTTTATTTGAATGTAAATGGCAAGATGATTTTTTTTAGATTTTATTTTATTGGAATAGGTATTCGAATTAAAATGAATTGTTAATTCAGAATGAGATAGCTTAGTGGATTTACTTCGGAACTACTATTCTTATTTCTCTTTTAGCTTTTTCGAGTTCGAGATTTTCTCTCATCAATCTCAGAGCAATCTCTTCACTATCAGCATTTTCAATTGCCCTTAGATTTTCGGAAATCTTAATATCAATTTGCATCTGCTTATATCTGGTAACCAAATCAACTGCATATCTGTACATCATGTTTTCTGTTTGCAGAGATGGATGATTTTCAAGCCAGCTTTGACTTATAGTATGTTGCTCAATCGTAATTCCTCTTAAATATGATTGAATATCATCATCAAAGAGAGCAATTAAATCAGCAGGATTAAGATTGTGTTTCTCGTGGTAATATTCTTTAACATCGCTTAAAATTTTCCTGTGCAATTCAAGCTCAAAAATTTCGGGTTCCATATTTCCGGTAATTATTTCAAAAATTGTCTCATCATTTTCGAAAAGTAATTTTATTATTTCTTTTTCAGTGTTATAAACCTGTGGAGGAACTTTTCTGATTTGAGGAGCAATAAGAGTTTCGGCTGATTTTATTTCTTCCTTGTAGATTCTTTGTGTTTGAGTTCTTGCAGATTTCTTCTCCTGTTCCAAAGCTTTTTCAAGTTCCTTTTCAAGGAGTTTTTCTCTGAGGTTAAATTTTCTTGAAATTGTTTTTATGAGAATATTTCGCTTTAACTCATCATCAATGATTGCGATTGGTTTAACCAAATCGCGAATAGCTTCAGCAGCTTTTGTCGGATCGTCAAACATTCCTTGCTTTTCATAATAGGCAGTCTGATACTCAAGAAAATTTTCTGCCCGCTTTATAACTTCCTCAAATTCTTCTCTGCCGTATTTGTTAACGAATGAATCAGGATCTTCACCTGAAGGAAGAGTAGCAATCTTAACATCAAAATCTTTTCTGAGGAGAATTTCAATACTTCTCATTGATGCAGAAATACCCGCTGTATCAGCATCAAAAAGAAGTACAACATTTTTTGTGTATCTTGAAAGCAACTGTACCTGGTCATCTGTTAATGCAGTTCCCGAAACAGCGACGACATTTTTAATTCCTGCCTGATAAAGCGAAATTAAATCCATATAACCTTCGACAATAATTGCTTTATCAAGTTTACGGATTTCATCTTTTGCAAATGAAAGTCCGTACAGTACTTTTCCCTTAACATAAATAATTGATTCAGGTGAGTTGATATATTTTCCACCGGTATCTTCTTCACGAAGTTTTCTGCCAGCGAAGGCAACAACTCTTCCGTTTGGTGAGAAAATCGGAAAGATTATTCTGCCGGCAAGTTTGTCGTAAACTCTTCCATCTTTATTTCTTCCAATCAATCCAAGCTGAAGTGCTTTCTCAAGATCAATATTTTTTTGCTTAAGAAAACTTACAAGATTTTCCCAACCATTAAGTGCATAACCCAAACCGAATGCACGCATCGTCTGAACTTTAATATTTCTTTTCTGAAAGTAATCTCGCGCAATCTGACCTTCTTCATCATTTAGAAGATTGTTCGAAAAGTATCTCGCAACCTCTGTATTTATATCGAAAAGTATTTCCTGTTCGGATTGCGCTTCAGGATAGGAATCATCGTATTTCAGTTCAATGTTGTATTGCTCAGCAATTTCCTGAACTGCTTCAATGAAAGATATTTTTTTGTATTCCATCAGGAACTTAAAAACATTCCCACCATTGTGACATCCAAAGCAATGGTAGATTTGTTTCTCGTCGCTTACAGTAAATGATGGAGTTTTTTCGGAGTGAAAAGGACAAAGACCTATATAATTTCTGCCTCTTTTTCTTAACTGAACATATTCAGAAACTACATCTACAATGTTGGCAGCGTTTCTTATTTCTTCAATTTTAGATTCAGATATTCTCATACCTCAAATATACTAAGATTGATGCTCACTAATTTTAGGTTTTCAGCATCGGATTTATTCTGTTTATATTTGCCTGAAATGAAATACATAAAATTTCGGAGATATCCTGAAACTATTTTCTTAATTTTAAGGTTTTAGAGTTATATGGAAACTAAAATTGAAAATCTGAAAAAATATTGCAATAGTTTAACGAAATATTCAAGATATAAAACGAGAGAAGTTTATATCGGTGACATTCCTTTGGGTGGAAACAATCCGATTCGTATTCAGTCAATGACCACAACAGATACGATGAATACAATCGCAACTGTTGAACAAACTATCCGAATGGTTGAAGCCGGCTGCGAATATGTGCGAATAACAGCACCAAGTATAAACGAGGCAAAAAATCTTGAGAACATTAAGAAAGAACTTCGTAAAAGAGGATACAATGTTCCTTTAATTGCTGACATCCATTTCACTCCAAATGCCGCCGAACTTGCAGCAAGAATTGTTGAAAAAGTTCGAATCAATCCTGGCAATTATGTTGATAAGAAAAAATTTGAAATTGTTGAATACACTGACTCAGAATATCAGGAAGAACTTGAAAGAATCAGAGAAAAGTTCGTTCCGCTGGTAAGAATCTGTAAAGAATATGGCACTGCAATGCGAATTGGTACAAATCACGGTTCTCTTTCCGACAGAATTATGAGTCGTTATGGCGACACACCACTTGGAATGGTTGAATCTGCAATGGAATTTTTGCGAATCTGCGAAGATGAAGGATTCCACAAAATCGTTCTTTCTATGAAGGCAAGTAATCCGCAAGTAATGGTTCAGGCATACAGACTACTTGTAAACAAGATGGAAGCCGAAGGTATGAATTATCCTTTGCATCTTGGAGTAACAGAAGCCGGTGGTGGAGAAGATGGAAGAATTAAATCTGCATTAGGAATAGGGGCATTGCTTGAGGATGGTTTGGGTGATACAATCAGAGTTTCTTTAACTGAAGATCCTGAATTTGAAGCCCCTGTTGCAATTGCATTAGCCAACCGTTACAAAGGAAGAGAAAATCATCAGCCGATTAAACCAATTGATGAATCACCAATCGATCCTTTTAACTACAATAAAAGAAAAACTTCTGAGGTAATGAATATTGGTGGTTCAAATGTTCCGGTTGTAGTGGCTGATTATTCAAATAGAGAAATAACTTCTCAAAAAGATTTAATTGATATTGGTTATACTTACGATGAACCAACCGATAAATGGTTTCTTTCAGATACTGCCGCTGATTTGATTTATCTTGGTAAAAATATTTTGCCTTTCGATTGTCCAAACGGACTCAAAGCAATTTACGATTTTGATGTATGGGCAAAACCTGAAAATTCTTACAACAGTTATCCGATTTTTGAACTTAAAGATTATCTGGCCTCGGATAAAAAATCTGATGATTTGAATTTTGTAAAAATAACTTCATCAGATCTTGATAATCTTAATCTGTTCAAGATCAGAGACGATAAATCAGTTGTTCTTGTTCTCGAAACAAATAATCTTCACGGAATGGCTGACCAAAGAAGAGTATTCTTTGAATTATTGAATAGCGAGATTCAAAATCCTGTTATCATTAAAAGGAATTACTCTGATATCACTTTCGAAAACTTACAACTCTATTCCTCAACTGACCTTGGAGCCTTACTGATTGATGGTTTTGGTGATGGAGTCTGGTTGAATGTTGATAAAATTTCCACTTCAGATTCTGCTGCCGGTACCTATGTTAAAAGCTTTATTCGTAATTCCGGAACCAGGGAGAAAGTAATAAACAGATTACTGTTTAATATACTCCAGGCAGCCAGACAAAGGATTTCAAAAACCGAATATATTGCTTGTCCTAGTTGTGGAAGAACATTATTTGACCTTCAGGAAACTACTGAAATGATAAGGAAAAGGACTGAGCATCTTAAAGGAGTCAAAATTGCAATTATGGGCTGCATTGTAAACGGTCCGGGTGAAATGGCTGATGCAGATTACGGTTATGTCGGTTCGGGGGTTGATAAAATCACGCTTTACCGCGAAAAAAATATTGTCAGAAGAAACATTCCGACTAAAAATGCAGTGGATGAGCTTATCAACCTTATAAAGGAAGATGGCAAGTGGGTAGAACCGTGATTTTAGTCTCAACGCTTTCATTGGATATTTTGGACTATCGTATTATATTTATAAACCAAATTATGAGAAGACTAAATCCAAAAGAATTGAAGCTACTTTCGATATCACAAAAAAATCTTCAAAACTCAAGTAGAAAATTTTAACGAAAATGCACCCAATAAAAGGGTGCATTTTTTTTGCTTTATGACGATTGAAAATATTACCAAATACATAGAAAGCTGGGCACCCAAAGGAATCGCCTGGGAAAGAGATAATGTTGGTTTGGAGGTAGGCGCATCACAACAGGAGTTAAAAAACATTCTATTATGCCTGGATGTTAATAAAGAAGTTGTCGAAGATGCTATCAAAAAGAAGTGCAATTTAATAATCAGTCATCATCCTCTTCTATTTAACCCAATCAAAAAAATTTCTTCGGGAGATAAAACATCAGACATAATTTTCAGCTTAATAAAAAACGATATTTCGCTTTACTCAGCCCATACAAATCTTGATTTTACGAAGGATGGCGTAAGTTTTCAACTTGCTAAAAAACTCAAACTCAAATCAATAAAATTTTTAAAGTACATCTCAGAAAATCTTACAAAACTTGTTGTGTTCGTTCCGGTTGGTTACACAGAAAAAGTTGCTGAAGCTATTCATAATAGTGGTGGAGGAATTATAGGAGAATATACCAATTGCAGTTTCAGACTCATTGGCAAAGGAACTTTTCGCGGTTCTGAAAAATCAAATCCGGCAATAGGCCAAAAAGGTAAATTAGAGTTCGTTGATGAAGTAAGATTAGAAATATTGGTAAACAATTTTGATTTACCGGCTATTATATCTGCAATGAAAAAAGCTCATCCTTATGAAGAAGTTGCTTTTGATATTTATCCATTGTTGAATGAAAATGTCAATTTTGGAATGGGTGCAATTGGAATGCTTGAGAAGGATTTAACACAAAAAGAATTTCTTGAATATGTTTCAAAGAATCTCGGAATAAAAAATTTCAGATATACTTTCGGGAAGAATAAAAAGATCAGAACTGTTGCTGTATGTGGTGGTTCCGGAAGTGATTTGATAAGTATTGCAATTCAGAATAATGCGGATGCTTTCATTACTGCGGATATTAAATATCATACTTTTCAGGATGCTGAAGAAAGAATTCTTTTGATTGATGCCGGACATTATGAAACCGAGATATTTATTCTTGATGAAATACAACGAAGATTAAATCATTTTCTTACAAATTCAAAAACAGAAATTTATAAATATAGCGGGTTGACAAACCCAATAAGTTTTTTTAATAACTAAGGAGTAATAAAAATTGCAAACGCGATTAAAAATTCTGTATCAGTTACAACTGATTGATGATCAACTTGATGAACTTGAAGAACTTCGCGGTGATCTTCCCAACACTGTAAATACACTTAAAACTCAGATAAACGAACTTCGCGAAGAAATTAAAAAGAAAGAAAAAGAAAAGGAAGAATCCCTTGAAAGAAGACAACTGAATGAAGAAGAAATAGAAAAGCTGAAAGAAAGTCAGAAGAAATTTAAAGCTCAGCTTTATCAGGTAAGAAACAATAAAGAATATGATGCTCTCACAAAAGAAATTGATCATACAGAAGAGACAATAAAGAGATTAGAAGCAGAGAACGATGCACTTGCAGATAAAAGCAAAACTCTTAGCGCAGAGATTGAAGAGATTCTTCCAAAAGTTGAAGAATTAGAAAAAGAACTTAAAGAAAAAGAATCTGATTTGAAGGAAATCATTAAGGCGAATGAGAAGGAAGAAAACAAGCTTCTTGAAGAAAGAAAAAAAGTTGAAGCTCAGGTAAGAAAACCAGATCTTGCAGTTTATACACGAATCAGAAAAGCTAAAAAGGGAAAAGCAGTAGTTACAATTAAAAGATCCGCTTGTTCAGGGTGTCATAATATTATTCCTTCTCAGCGTCAGCTGGAAATCAGAAGAAATGATAAGATTTTTACCTGCGAATATTGTGGAAGAATTCTTGTTTCGCAGGAGATTGCTGAAGAAGCAGAAAAATCCAGATAAGTGTCTGAAACTGTCTGCTGATTTAAGTCAGACAAATAATTATATTCTCTTTGAAATTAATTCAGATACTATTAATTCAAATAAAATACATTAACAAGTAATTGGCAGATCAATCGTAAAGCGGTTGATCATTTTAAAGAATAATCTGATAGACAAACCGGGCAATTGCTCCGAAAAAAATCGGGGAGGAAAGTCCGAACTTCATAGAACAGGGTGCCGGATAACATCCGGGTATCCCTTATGGGATAACTGACAGTGCCACAGAAAATATACCGCTCCGACTTTGTCGGAGTAAGGGTGAAAAGGCGAGGTAAGAGCTCACCGCTCCAACAGTAATGTTGGAGGCAAGGCAAACCACACCCGAAGCAAGGTCAAGTATAAAGATCGTTTCTCTCCGGAGAAATAGGGTTGTTCGTCCGAATGATCACATTGTGATCGCGATCTTTGGGTAGACCGCTGGATCCTGACAGTAATGCCAGGGCAAGATAAATAATTGCCATCCCTCTGTGGGATTACAGAATTCGGCTTACAGGTTTGTAGCTATCAGATTTGTTCTTTCAAAATCTTAAATAACTATTTTATGGTCAACAAACGTTGGAAAATTAAAGAAGTTGAAGACTCCTTTACTATAAAAACTCTCTCCGAATCACTGAACATTTCAGAAGTTTTAGCTAAACTTCTTGTTCAGCGTAATATCAAAACATTCTATCAGGCAAAAAAATTTTTCCGACCTTCTTTGGAATTTCTTCACGATCCATTCCTGATGAAGGGAATGGATATAGCTACCCGTCGGGTGATCCAGGCAATTACTGAAAACCAATTAATTTTTATTTATGGCGATTACGATGTTGATGGAACTTGTGCTACTTCTCTTTTATATCTTTTCCTGAAACAACTTGATGCTAATGTTGATTTTTATATTCCCAAAAGACTTGAAGAAGGTTACGGGCTTTCCAAAGAAGGAATTGATTATATCAAATCCAAGAACGCCTCACTTGTTATAACTGTTGATTGTGGAATAACCGCAGTTGAAGAAACCGATTATGCAAATTCGTTGGGACTTGATGTTATCATCTGCGATCATCATCAGCCGAAAGATGAAATTCCAAGAGCTCTTGCTGTGCTTGATCCGTTGATTCCTGAATGCAATTATCCGTTCAAATATCTTTCTGGGGCAGGTGTTGCATTCAAACTTGCTCAGGGAATTTCTGAAAAAATAGGTAAACGCGATTTACCACTTGAGTACCTTGATTTGGTTGCTCTTGCTGGTGCAGCAGATATTGTACCTCTAACGGATGAAAACAGAATTTTAGTTAAAGCTGGTCTGGATAAAGTAAATCAAAATCCGAGAGCAGGAATTGAAGCTCTGATTAAAAGTGCAGGACTTCAACCCGGGACATTAACATCAGGACAGGTTGTATTTACAATTGCACCAAGAATAAATGCTGTTGGCAGACTTGGTGATGCAAGACGAGCAGTAGAACTTCTGATTACTAACAATCCGGAAGAAGCTCACGAACTTGCGAAAGTATTGGAAAATGAAAATTATGAAAGAAGAAAAATTGATGTTGATACTTTTGACGATGCTAATCAGCTTGTAGAAAATTGTATTGACCTTAAAAATGAACTTGCTATAATTCTCCATCAGGAAGAATGGCATCCGGGAGTAATCGGAATTGTTGCTTCAAGATTAGTTGAGAAATATTATCGTCCTACTATAATGCTCACCACCATTGATGGTGTTGCCAAAGGTTCTGCGAGAAGTATAAGTAACTTTAATATTTATGAGGCACTTCAGAAGTGTGAGGATATTCTGCTTCATTTCGGCGGTCATCAGGCAGCAGCAGGACTTGCAGTTGAAATTGATAAACTTGAGGAATTTAAATCAAGATTTAATGAAATAGTAAAATCCACAATTACTGAAGATGATCTTTATCCGGAAATTTTAATTGACTCACAACTAAAATTTTCTGAAATCACTCCGAAGTTTATCAGAATACTGGATCAGTTTTCGCCATTCGGTCCTGAAAATATGCGTCCGGTTTTCCTGACCGAAAATGTTGAACTTTCTGGTATGCCTAGAATTGTTGGTAATAATCATCTGATTGCTGCATTCAAACAAAATTCCACACTTAAAGTATTTGACAGCATTGGTTTTAACCTCGGTGAATATTTAGATTTGCTTTTGAAAAATCAGAATTCAAAGTTCGATATAGTTTATATCCTGGATAAAATTACAAAAGACGATAAAGTTTATCCACAGTTAAAATTAAGAGATATCAGATTACACGAATAAGAAATTAAACAGGAGATAATTCGATGTCAGGTCATTCAAAATGGGCTACAATTAAAAGAAAAAAAGCCGCACTCGACGCAAAAAAAGGAAAGATATTTACCAAACTCATTAAGGAAATTACAATTGCTGCAAGGCAAGGTGGTGGTGATCCTGCCGGAAACCCAAGGTTACGTCTTGCAATTGACAATGCCAAAGCTGAAAATATGCCCGCAGAAAATATTGAGCGTGCAATCAAGAAAGCTACCGGTGAACTTGAAGGTGTAACTTATCACGAATTAACTTATGAAGGTTATGGACCTGCAGGAGTTGCAATGCTTGTTGAAGTAGCAACTGACAATAAAAACAGAACTGTTGCTGAAGTCCGTCACATATTCAGCAAACACGGTGGTTCACTTGGTGAAACCGGTTCTGTTGCCTGGATGTTTGAAAGAAAAGGTGTTATCACTGTTCCCAAGCAGGATAAATCCGAAGATGATATTCTTGCCATTGTTCTTGATGCAGGTGCTGATGATCTTCAGACTGAAGAAGAGTTTTATGAAATCACTACTTCGGTTGAAAATTTTGAACCAGTAAGAAAAGCTCTTCAGGAAAATAATCTGAAAGTTGATAATGCTTCTCTTCAGTGGATTGCTAAAAACACAATTGAAGTAAAAGGTGAAGATGCTGAAAAAGTTATGAAACTTATCGAAGCGCTTGAAGATTGTGATGATGTGCAGAATGTTTATTCTAATGCAGATATTGACGAGGCATCAATAAAATAATTTTCAATCTGTCTGGTGAGATTTTTACTAATCAGTTCAAGTTTCACCAGATTTTTTATTTAAATCTTTATGATAATAATCGGAATTGACCCGGGAACAAACATTACAGGCTACGGAATTATAAGATTCTCCGGCAACTCATTAAAAAGAATTGACAGCGGAATAATCAGACTACCATCTTCAAAATCAATTCACAAACGACTTGAAATTATTTACGACGAATTGTTCAAACTAATCAAGAGATACAAACCAGATGAATTCGCAATTGAAACAGCATTTTACGGAAAGAATGTTCAGTCAACAATGAAAATAGGTTATGCAAGAGGAGTTTCAATACTTGCAGCGGTTCACTGTGGAATAAATGTAAGCGAATATTCGCCAAGAGAAGTTAAAAAATCTGTTGTCGGGAAAGGTGCGGCATCAAAGCAGCAGGTAAATTATATGATAAAAAATATTCTCGCTTTATCTGATACGAAAATGAAATCTGATGAAAGTGATGCTCTTGCAATTGCTATTTGTCACGCTTTCAGAATGAAAACACCTGTTAAAAAAACTAAAGATTGGAAGTCATTTATTGAAGCTTATCCGGATAGAGTTATTCAGAATTGAAAGATTGAAAAATTAAAAGATTAAAATTCGAGAGGATGAAATGAAAGTAAATTCATTCGAAGATTTGCAGGTTTGGAAAGACAGTAGAATTCTTGTAAAATCAATTTATCAGATTACTTCCGATGGAAAGTTCAGTAAAGATTTTGGATTAAGAGAGCAAATTCAAAGAGCTGCTGTTTCAATTATGAATAATATTGCGGAGGGTTTTGAGAGAAACAATAATAAAGACTATATAAAGTTTTTAGGATATTCTAAAGGTTCCGCCGGTGAAGTTAGATCTATGCTTTATGTTGCAACTGATTTGGGTTATATTTCACATGAAAACTTTAGCTCTCTCCATCAACTATCTGTTAATATAATTACTCAGCTTTCTAACTTTATTAAATATTTAAAGAATAATTCTATTAAAAAATAATTTTTGAATATTTGAATTTTTTAATCTTTTAATTTGAGAAAATATGATCGGCTTTCTAAGAGGAAAAGTAGTATCCGCAAAACCAACTCAGATAATTCTGGATGTGAATGGCGTTGGTTATCTGGTTAATATTTCAATCAGTACATTTGAAAAAATTTCTGACCAAAATGAAATTTCACTTTTCATTCACACACATGTCCGGGAAGATGCTTTATCACTTTATGGATTTTACACCGAAGCCGAAAAAGAAATGTTTGAGCTTTTGATTTCAATCAGCGGAATCGGACCTAAAGTCGCATTGAGCATTTTGTCCGGAATTACTGTTGATGAACTTCAGAATGCAATTCAGACTGAGAATGTATCGAGATTAGTTTCAGTGCCGGGTGTTGGAAGAAAAACTGCCGAGAGAGTTGTGCTTGAACTGAAAAGCAAAGTCGGATTTATCGAAACCACTGTTTCGAAAGGAATTGATTATACTGTTAAACAGGAAGCTGTGCTTGCACTTACGACTTTAGGTTATAATCAGAAAATTGCTGAAAAAGTTGTAAGGGATTTACTTTCAGAAAACTCTTCAATAACACTTGAAGATTTGATACGGAAATCTCTTTCAGAACTGAACAAATAAATTTTAAGAAACACTGCAGGTCAGATTAACAATCCCGTTTATTCCCGCTTCAAGTTTATCACCTTTGTTTACTTTACTTACTCCTTTTGGTGTGCCGGTAAAGATCAAATCACCTTCTTCAATAGTCATAAGCGAAGAAACATACTCAACAAGTTCAGCAGGTTTAAACATCATCTTTGCAAGTGAGTCTTTCTGTCTGAACTCTCCGTTAACTTTAAGAAAAATTTCTTCATCAAGTTTAAGTTGATAATCTGACTTAAGAATAAAATCAGATATCACAGCTGAAGTATCAAAACATTTGGCAATAGTCCATGGATAACCTTTCTGTTTAAGTTGGTTCTGAACATCACGCAATGTCATATCAAGACCAACACCATAAGCAAGAATTGCATCTTCCGAAGTTTGTTTATCAGCGTTTTTAATTGTCCTTCCAATAAGCAAAACCAATTCAACTTCGTGATGCATATCCTGTGAAAATTCCGGATAAATTATTTTATCACCGGAATAAATAAGAGAGCTTGTTGGTTTAATAAATACCACAGGTTTTTCAGGAACTTCATTGCCAAGTTCCTGAATATGTTCGACATAATTTCGGCCGACACAAACAATTTTTCTTATAGGCAGTTCCCAGTTTGAGTTTTTGATTTTAGCAGTTTTCATAAGATTATAATTTTTTTAGAGGTTGTTGTTAATAAATTCCCGATTGCAACGAATTTTATAACCTGAATTATTAGAGCAATTAAAAATATTATTATAGCAACCTCTAATCAAATATTGAGTAAAATTTATCTCAGCAGCACCATTTTTCTGGTGGCATTAAAATCATCTGTTTGAAGATGATAGAAATATACTCCGCTTGATAGATTACCTAAATCAACATTTATAGAATAGCTTCCTGCTTCTTTTCGTTCATCTACAACGGTTTTGATTTTTCTGCCAAGTATGTCGTAAATAGTTAATGTAACCAGAGTTGATTTGGGTAAATCGAAACTTATTGTGGTGCCTGGATTGAAAGGATTGGGAAAGTTTTGATATAAACTGAATTGCTTCGGGATAATTTTGATTCTTTCATTTGAAATTCAGGTTAGAACCGCCTGCAATTGCAAGAGTTTTTCCTTCCGGAACGATTATTCTGCCGACAAAATCTCCGCCAGTAATAGTTGTATCAGAAGTAACGGTTATAGTTTCATAGTTATTAATCCTGGTTAATGGATCTCCAACAATAACATTTCTCCATGCTAACATTGACATCCCCTGATAGGCGGCATCTATCTGATTATATCCAATTGCATAATATGGAAAATAAATGTTATCCTTTATTACACCCGTGGTAAAAGGTTCCCAAACATGACCAGCACCGCCTGTTCCGCCCATTAATAAAAATTCTGTCATTAATCCTTGTACTCTCGGTCTTATTGTGCCAATGCTCCATCCGTTATAGGATTCATAAGTATTGAATATAGCACCATTAGCATAGTTAAAATCCAGAGTGTCCTGAATATAAGTGATTGGCATCCCTTGATGAACGCCTGCAGAAGTGTAACCGATAACGCTATCCAAGCTTGTTGTTATCCATTCAGTTATGTTATTATTATATTTAGTAGAAAACCCTAAATAGTTTAATTTGTTATAAGCCTCAGTAATATCTCCGCTACCTGGTCCTCCTCCATCTAAAATCCATGTTTTTTCTCCGGATTTGTCTGCATTAACAGACTTATCAATAATATCTGTAATAATTTCATAGCTTAGCCCATCGAGTCTGCTGACAAGATATGATAATTTATAGTTCCAACCATTCCATGTACCTGTATAATGATCGGGTAAAAATCTTGCGTTCATTTGATAGTCGGGGTCTTGATTAAAATATGGATTTGATATAAATGGTATAGAGTAACAATCAGGAGCTGATGGATCGCACGAGGCGTAGCATTGCGTGGTATAAGCGTTAAATATTGCTTCTACAAAATCATCATAATTTGGTGTGTTAAGCATTGCTAATAGTCCATCTATACTGATATTACCCGGCACACTCCAATCACCTACAGCTTGAATTTTGTAAGGAACCCCCTGGCACATTACAATATAACGTATAGTTTCTGTGAGGTTATTGTTTACCAAATGGGTTCTGATGGGGTTTGCGATCTCTTCAATAAAATACTGCCAGGCGTGGAATTTTGCAGTGTCAACACAGTGTGTTGAATCCCATTTAGCCCAGGTTGAATCCACTATGTTTTGGTCATCAAAACCTAGCTTTACTATATGCGGGTCAGACCAGTCGCCTACGCTTATTGGCTTGCGGGGGAGTTGTAAGGGGACAATGTTTGATTCTGGAATATTTCGAGCATTTTTATAATACTCCTTTATAGAATCTGACAATGCAGAATTACTATTTTAAACCACGAGAACATTTTCTGGACCTGGAATGTTCGCGTTAGTTTGTGCTTCTGCTATTTTAAAGCAGAGAAGAAAGAAGCAAGATAGAATAAGATGTTTCATACATCCTCCTTTTATTATTTTAGTATGGTTAGTTTATTAACGGCAGTGAAACCACTACCAGTTATCATCTCATAGAAATATACCCCTGAGCCAATCCCTTCAGAATTTAAACTAACAGTATAATTGCCTGCTTCCATTTCTTCATCTATAATCTTTTTTATTTCTCTTCCTGTAATATCATATAATGTTATCCTTACAAATGTTTTCTCTGTTAAATTAAAATCTATTTTCGTAGAGGGATTAAAAGGGTTAGGGTAATTTGGAGAGAGATAGAAATCAAATTTGTTTATATATTCGACTTCTACTTCATTGCTGTATTCATATTCCCCGTTAAAGTCAATTTGCTTTAGTCGATATTTATATTTACCAAACTGTGTTATTTCATCGCTGAAATAATAATAATTAATTGATGTAGAAGTTCCGGCTCCATTAATGAATGCTAAATCTATCCAATTAACTGCATCCTTTCTATTCCTTTGAACATAAAACCCTTGATTGTTGATTTCGGTAGCGGTAGCCCATTTCAATGTTACGATATTTCCCTTTAGTTCAGAATTAAAACTAATTAGTTCAACGGGAATATTTTCATCATAGTATTTTAAAACCAATCCCAATTCCCCTATTGCATAACCAAAACCCGCTCCGAGCAAGCTTAATCCATTTATTCTGACGCCATCTATTTCATTATACTCCAACCAATCCACTCCGGCATTTGTAGTTCTATAAGTTGTATAACCGGTAACAAAAATGATATCATCGTAATGGCTTAATCTAGCCGCAATACTGAATCCTGTTACATCCGGATTCAAAATCCAGGTAACACCAGCATCTGTTGATTTATACAGTTTATTACTTTCGACTATTAACCCAGTTAGTGAATCAAGGAAATAAATATCTCTACTTTCCCAAATATTTAATCCTGTTTGCTGAATCCAACTCTGTCCACCATTTGTGGTTTTATAAGGTCTTGCACTGAGATTTGCTGTCCATCCATATAGAGAATCAACAAAGTGAATGCTCTGAAAGATAACATTCGCGCCAGCATTCAACTGAGCAAACCAATTTTCACCAGCATCAGTTGTTTTAAGTATTCCTCCTCTTGTGGTTACTGCCCAGCCGGTTGTTGGGTTAATAAAGAAAAACCTGTTTATCAATCCTATTGTATCTGTTAACCCTGTTCTGTTTACAACATACCAGCTATTACCTGCATCTGTTGTCTTTACTATTCTTGCGGGCATACCACCACCAAAGCCTGTTACACTGTCTGTAAATATCACACATCTTAACGACCCGGTAAACGCATTGGAAGGGAAGTTTGGCAAGCCAAACCAGCTTATTCCTCCGTCTGTGGTTTTGTATAATGGTCCGCCTGTATATCTTCCATCTGCTGCATAACCCGTAAGTTTATCAGTAAAGAAAACATCAACAAATTGTGCATTAAGGAATAACCCTTCCCAGTTATCATATCCTCCTGTGGTTTTGTTTATCCATAAGGTGCTTCCAACAGAGTAACCAATTCCACCTGGCAGCAGTTCAAGTTCCCATTCACTTAAATTTGGTGATGGAGGACTAAACCAGGTTACACCTCTATTAGTGGTTTTTCTTATTCCCCAGCTATCTCCTCCGTAAGTACCTATCGTATAACCTGTATCAGCATTTATAAATTTTATGCTGTTAAGTTCATCGTGCTGCAGGCGGTTGTTTTGTACCCAGTTTATTCCTCCGTTACTGCTGTAAACATTCTTTCCGTTAAGTCCTGCTGCTGCTATATGCAGAGAATCAATTATATCTATCGCATATAAATCATTTGCATCACCTGCCTGGTGTTCTGTCCAGGTGTTTCCTCCATCTGTTGTTTTTAATATTTTTCCTCCTCCACAGGCAATCATTCCATATTGTTCATTAAGAAAATCTATTGCCCAGTAATGTGCATTTAATCCTGCACTAACAGACTGCCAGGTTAATCCTGCATCTGTTGTTTTTAGTAAAGTCTGGTTTAATCCGCAGGCAAAACCCAAAGTATCATTCAGCATTTGCAATCCCCATAGGTCATTTGTTGTTCCGCTTGGTATTTGTTCAAATGTTTCTCCTCCATCACTTGAGCGAAGTATCATTCCATTATAACCTGCTGCTATTACTATTTGTCCATCAAAAGAATGCACTTTAAGAAGAAGTGTTGTTGTATTTGTTTCTGAGATTGTCCAGTCATTTCCTCCATTAGTTGTTTTGATAGCAGCACCCAAATTCCCGACTGCCCAGCCAATATCAGTATTGACAAAGTGAACACCAAAATAAGTTACTCTTGGTATCCGGGGATGAAGTTCTGTCCATACTCCTGTGCTTTCTATTGGAAATAATCTTCTTTTTTCTTCAAGCATATCTTTACCTGAGTAGTATTCATCATAGCTTATGTATCCTTCCTGCAATGCTATGCCGCGGCGGTATTGTACCGGTTTGGATTTGGCTGTATCCTCTTGCTGGGCAATAATAAAATCACATTGTGACAAGTAATTCAACAATAAATAAATTATTATTATGCTCTTTCCCGTATAATGGGATTTTACTGTGTTTAACATTTCCTTATCTCCGAATCGTTGTTCTTAATACTTTTAAACTTAAATTAAAATTTCATAATCCCCACCACATTTACCGCAGGTATGTTGCGTGCAGCGAGGTAGTAATCTTTCACATCCTTTGAAGTCAGATCAAGTGAATTAAAAACCACGAGAACATTTTCTGGACCTGGAACATTTGCATAGGTTGGTTGTGCTTCTTTTATATTGTAACAGAGTAGAAAAAAGACACACGAAACAAATAGCTGTTTCATAGTAACCTCCTGTTTATTTTATGATTGTTAGTTTTTTAACAGCGGTGTATCCGCTGGTTGTTGTCAGCCTATAGAAGTATATACTTGAACTTAATTCACCTCCTTTCAATATTAAGATATAATACCCCGGCTGTTTTTTTTCGTTAACTAATTCTTTTATCTTTCTTCCAGTTACATCGTATAACGAAATGTTAACAAACGTTTCTTCTGATATTCTATAGTCTATTTTTGTTTCGGGATTAAAAGGGTTGGGATAATTTTGTGAAAGGAAAAATTCAGAGGGTGTTCCAACTTCAACTTGGATTATATCTGAATATTCAAATGTCCTATCAAAATCTATTTGTTTTAACCTATAAAATAATTTTCGTGAATAGTTTCCAGTTAAATTGTCTGTAAAAACATAATCATTGATTTCTGTTGTTGTGCCATTCCCTTCTATAAACCCTATCATTTCCCAATGTTTTTTATCAGTACTTCTCTCAATTTCAAAACCTTTATTATTAAGTTCCGATGCTGTCTGCCAGGTTAAAATTATTTTGTTGTGTTGAGTTCTTCCTTCAAAGGATATTAATTTCACAGGTATATATGTTGTATCATAGTATCTTAAAATTAAGCCAATGCTACCTCCAGCATACCCAATAATGTCGGTAATAGCAGAAAAACCACTAAACCCAGTGGGTACATCATTACTTAAATCAATCCAATTATTTCCTGCATTGTATGTTATATATGTTTTATACAAAATAATATTTGATACAACGGAACCAGCTACCATCCAATGAGATTCATCAGGAAAAAGATAAATGCTTGATGCACCTAAGATTGCGGGAATCCCTGTCCAGTTTAATCCACCATTTGTAGTTTTAAAAAGTGAAGTATTAAATGATGACCGACGGGCTACCCATCCAGTATCTAAGTTTTGGAAATAAACATCTGTTGAAAAGGTAAATGGTATATCTGTTCTTTGAATCCAGTTCTCACCCCCATCAGTTGTTTGATGAACATATCGTGAGGTTGCCCATCCATTGAAACTATCAACAAAAAATATGCTTGTAAAGCTGTCATTGATATGAGTAAACTGCACAACCCAATTATCGCCGCCATCAGTAGTTTTATAAATATTACTTCCTCCAACTGCCCAGCCAATTAAAGGAGTAATGAAAAAGATTTTAGTTGCCTGCCCTGCCCCATTTGTTGAATACCAGTTTTCTCCACCATCTGTTGTTTTATATATTGTATTACTGCCTAAGAAACCTGTTAAACCATCCAGGAATAAAATGTCATAGATTCTTGATGGACTATTTTCAATTATTTGATAAGTAATGCCTCCATCTTCTGTCTTATATAGTTTTTCGCCAAGTGATGCGCTTGCAAAAAAGCCTTTCATCTCATTTATAAAAAATACATCGCTCCAGTTTTTATTAAGAAATAAATTATAACCTGTATTAAATCCATCCTCTGTTTTTGTTACTTTTAATCCCGCTCCTACTCCATAGCCAATATTTTCATTTAATAGCTCAAATTGCCATTCGCCTACTTTATAAAATCCGGCTAAAGACCAACTTTGTCCCCGATCAGTCGTTTTATATAAACTCCACGATGACTCTACCGCAGCGAATCCTATTTCTATATTAATAAACTGTACCCAGTTTACAGATGATGATGTTAGTTGAGTATTCTCTACCCAATTTATTCCTCCATCACTGCTGTAAACATTCTTTCCATAATTTCCCGCTGCTGCTATGTGTAAGCTGTCTATTATATCTATTGTGTATAAATCCTGTGTGCTGCCTGCCTGGTACTCTGTAAAACTTTGTCCTCCGTTTGTTGTCTTTAATACTCTTCCCTGACTGCAGGCAATCATAAAATAGTCTTCTGTTAAAAAATCAAACTGCCAGTAGTGATAATTATATCCTGTAACAACCGCCTGCCAGCTTAAGCCCGCATCTGTTGTTTTTAATAGAGTATTATTTCTTCCGCATATCCAGCCAAGTGTATCGTTCAGCATCTTGACTCCCCACAACTCCTGTGTGGTTATGCCTGTTAATAAACTAAAACTTTCTCCTCCATCAGATGAGCGTAGTATTGTTCCGTTATGCCCTACGGCCATTACAACTTTTCCATTGTAACTATGCACTTTAAGTAATATTTCACCTGTTGGTGTTGGAATTGTTTTCCAGCTTTGTCCAGCATTTGTGGTTTTTATTACTGCTCCCCATAAACCAACTGCCCAGCCTGTGTCAGGATTTATAAAATCAACTCCTATGTAATCAACTCTTGGTACTTTGGGGTTTAGTTCTGTCCATACGCCCGTGCTTTCTATTGGGAATAATCTTCTTTTTTCTTCAAGCATATCTTTACCTGAGTAGTATTCATCATAGCTTATGTATCCTTCCTGCAATGCTATGCCACGCCGGTATTGGATGGGTTGTTCGTCAGTTGTATCAGGTAAAGTTTGTGACAGGATGAATGAATTCAGCAGAAGCTGTAGAGACACGGCTGCGGAAAAGCATTTGAGTTTCATTACTGCTCTCATTTGGTGATTAGGTGAAGTGAAAATAAATAAAGATTATAATTATGGCAAGATTTCAACCGTGAACTTAAAATTAAAATTGTGTTCGAAATAGATTACTCGCTTGAGTAGAAACAAATAGTATTAAACAGAGGAGGTTTTCATAAGATGTTGTATTAGCTGTTTATCTTTCTATTCAGCTTCCGAATTATGTCTTCTGCTTTTTCTTTGTTGCTGCGGGAAATAAAATATTATTTAATATCAGTCTGTAGCCTGGTGAGTTCTTATAAAGATTTAAATCAGTCGGAGGATCACCAACAGCGTGTTGATAATCTTCAGGATCGTGTCCGCCGTAGAAAGTAAAAAATCCTCTTCCGAAATTTCCGTGTATATACTTTACCTGATCAGTTCCCTGTCTTTCAGCAAGAATAGTTACTGAATTTTTGATGAGATTTTTTCTGAACATTGTTGTCTGTCCCATAAACCCACGAATTACATTAACATGATTTTGTGTAAGCATTGTCGGCACAGGATCATATTTGGCAGAAAATTCAAACAAAGTAAAGTAATCATTTTCCATATTACCAACTTCAATCGGCTGAATATCTATATCGCTGTATTCATAAACATAGGGATTCATTTCAAGTTTGAAATTGGTAAATGCAAGAGTTCTGCTGTAATCAAGTTTTGACTGTGCCTGTGGATCGGCAGGATCACCATCGTACATTTGAGCGCAGATGTCGACATTTTCTGCTGCAAGAGCAATATCATAGGAATCAGTTGCGCTACACATTGCAAAGAGAAATCCTCCCTGCCCGACATAAGATTTAATTGTGCGGGCAACTTCTTTCATCATTTCGGAAACTTTTTTAAATCCGTTCTTCTTTGCATTATTCTCATAAGCAATCTGCTGATCAATATACCATTGTGCATTGCTGAAGCTCGCATAAAATTTTCCATACTGTCCGGTAAAATCTTCGTGATGAAGGTGAAGCCAGTCATATTTGGATAAATCACCACGAAGAATTTCATCATTCCAGATTTTTTCATAAGGTACTTTTGCATACTCAAGAACAAGTGTAACTGCATCATCCCATGGTTGAAATCCGGGCGGAACATAAACACCAATCTTAGGAGCTTTTTCTAATCTGACAACATCCATATTATTATCTTCACTCTGAATCTCAGCATACATAGCACTTGCTTCAGCAAGAGAGATATTCTCTGAATATACACCTTCAACAAGACATTCGGTTGCTATTTCATTTGAATAGTCAATCATGAAGGACCCGCCGCGGTAATTCAACAACCAATCTGCTTTATAACCTTTTTCCAATGCGTGATAAGTTATTCCGTAAGCTTTAAGATGATCGGTCTGGCTTAAATCCATAGGAATAAAAATTTTTCCCTGTGGAAAAGAAAAAGATGAGATTAAAATTAAAGCGGAGATTATTTGGGTAATTTTCATAGCAGATAAAAAAGGTTGATGAATATGATTTCATCAACCGTTAAAAATTTTTATGCAGACTTAGCGTCAGCTTTAATGTAAATTGGTTCAGCACCGCTTTCAACAACATCACGGGTAATAATACACTTTTCAACATGCTTTTTATTCGGAAGTTCATACATTATATCGAGCATAAACTCTTCGACAATTGAACGCAAAGCTCTTGCACCGGTTTTTCTTTCAATTGCTTTCTTAACAATGGCTTCAAGTGCAAACGGATCGAACTCAAGATCAATACCTTCCATCGCAAACAGTTTTTTGTACTGCTTAATGATTGCATTCTTTGGCTCGGTAAGAATGCTTTTGAATGCTTCCGGACTTAATGGATGAAGCGGAGCGATTATTGGCAGTCTTCCAATAAGTTCCGGAATAAGTCCGAACCTAAGCAAATCTTCAGGTTGAATGAACGGCAGTAAATCTTCTTCCTCTATATTTTTCTTTACATCAGCATTAAAGCCCATTTTGTTTTTGTTAATTCGTTTTGCAATTATCTTATCAATACCTTCGAATGCACCACCAACAATGAACAGAATATTTTTAGTATTAAGATTAATCAGACTTTGCTCGGGATGTTTTCTTCCACCTTTTGGAGGAATGCCTGCAATTGTTCCTTCAAGAATTTTCAGAAGTGCCTGCTGAACACCTTCACCTGAAACATCTCTTGTGATTGAAGTGCTTTCACTTTTGCGTGCTATTTTATCAATCTCATCAATGTAAACAATTCCTTTCTGAGCCCTTTCAAGATTGTAATCTGCTGCCTGAAGTAAATGAACCAGAACAGTTTCAACATCATCACCAACATAACCGGCTTCTGTAAGAGTGGTCGCATCTGCGATTGCAAAAGGAACATCAAGAATTTTTGCAAGAGTTTGTGCGAGTAATGTTTTACCAACTCCTGTAGGACCGATTAAAAGAATATTGCTCTTTTCAATTTCAACATCATCAAGTTCAAAGAAACTGTTTCGTGAGTTTATTCTTTTGTAATGATTATAAACTGCAACTGAAAGGATCTTCTTTGCTCTTTCCTGTCCGATTACATAATCATCAAGAGCTTTTTTAATTGTTGCTGGTGTGTGATAACTCCATTTGGGAGTTTTGTAATAAGGATTATTGTTATAAGCAGCAAGATTGGTTTTAAGAATATCAACACTGCTCTGAACACATATATCGCAGATATAAACATCAGGACCAGCAATAAGACTATTCACTTCATTGCTGTCTCTCCCACAAAAAGAGCATTTGATGATTTTATTTCCTGGTTTTTTAGACATCAGTTTTACCTTCCTTCATTTTTTCTCTTAGATGCTGAATTCTTTCTCTGGCTTCATCAAGATAGATTGACTTCGGAAACCTGCCCAGAAGTTTCTGATAAGAATCTATTGCCTTTGAAATATCAACAATTCCATATTCGTAGATTTTCGCTGTCAAATATAAAGCTTTGTCAGAATAAATGTTTTTCTCTTCCTCATCAACAATTGCACCTAATTTTTTCAGGGCTTCGGGATAATTATTCAGTGCCAATTCCATTTCAGCACTTCGTAATTTGCAAATGGAATGCAGCACAAATGCCTGTGGATTCTGGGCAATTTCTTCATAAATATTTTTAGCAGAAGTAAAATTTTTCTGCTCAGTAAGAACTTCTGCTTTACAAAATTTCATAAGATTAGACGAATCATTCTTTGCAGTGTTCAAAATCAGGGAGAATTCCAATGCATCATTTGTTAAATCGTTTTTAAGATTAAGTGTGACTTTTCGCAAGGACTCAATTGCCTGATTAAAATTTCCTTCAGAAGCAAGAATTCTTGATAACTGAAGCGAAGCTAAATTTTTATCATCTTCAAAAACTCTTGTGCTGCTTTGAACAGAAAGAAATTTTTCTTTCGCAAGTTCTGTTTTGCCGGTTTGAAGATAAATATTTCCCAATTCTACAGCAGCTTTGGGAAAATAGGTTGAAGTGGGGTAAAGATTAGTAATTTCATTCAATTGCTCTATTGCTTTATCAGGTTGATTATTAACATAAAACAAAATTAAAGCTGACCGATATCTTGCCTCGATTGCAATTTCTGAATGCTTGTATAAATCAATTACTTCTTTATAAGCTGAAAGAATTTTCTGAGTTTTCTCTTCAGTCAGATAAACAGTTGAATAAAATGTTTTCCACTCCGGATTAAGTTTCCTGAATTCCTGAAGTGTTAATGATTCGAGTGTTTTTGTCAGTCCAAGCTTTGCATAAGGAATCTGCTTTGATTGGGGATAATTTTTTATGACATATTCAAAAGCTTCTTTGGCAAGCTGAAAGTTTTCTTCGTTAAAAAGGAAATTAGCATAATCAATCAGAAACTGTCCGTTAGAATTCTGTGTTTTATCTACTTCAGTATAGAGTTCTAATGCTTTATCAAATTTTTTATCTTCAACCATCAGCTTTGCAAGTAATTGCTTAAATACGATACCCTGAGACTGGTAGTTCGAGACAACTTTAATTGTTGGTTGAAGTGCCTCAGGTTTATTTATAAACGAAAATATTTTTGCTTCTGCTGTTGAGTAAAGTCCGGGATTTTTTTTAAGCAGCTCACAATATTCCTTTGCAGCATTTTCATATTGCATTGTAAGAGAATAGAGTTCACCTAAATCAAAAGCATACAAAGTAGGATCATCAGATTCATTTTTACCTCGGCTCAGAATCTCAATGGCTGTTTCAAAGTCTCTTCTTTCAATTGCATAATTCGCTATAACTCTGAAGCTAATACTGTTTTTATTTGTTTTTGAAAGCGGTATCTCCCAAACTTCTTTTGCTTTTTTATAATTGCCCATCATATAATAAACAGAACCAAGTTGACCATAATTGTTCGGGTCCTGCGGATACATTTTAATTCTTGATTCCAGGATAGAAATCGCAGCGTCCAGATTCTTAGAAGTGATGTATAGATTTACAAGTTTATTAAAGTAATTCGGGTTCTGTGTATCCTTCTGATATAATTGCTCAATTATCTCAATTGCTTTTGAATAATTACCCTGCTGCTCATAAGCTTCGGCAAGCATATATTGATTCATATCGAATGGGTTTTGCTGAGCAATTGAATGATAAAAAACCGAGATTACAAATATTGATAATAATATTTTTAGCTTCATATTATAAAAATATAGAATTGATTTTAACGAACAAGGGAAAAGAATGTATTTCATATGCGTCCTTAATAAAATAACGAATTCCGGTAGGAGTTTTTTTGTTTACAAAGAAAAATCAAGACGAATTTACATTGATAATCTTTGCATTCTTTGATACTTTTCAATGTTAAATTATAATAAAATGAAGAAAGTTTTAATTTTAGGTTCGACGGGTTCCATTGGAATTAATGCTCTGAATGTAATACGGAAATTTCCGGATAGATTTAATGTAGCCGGATTAACCGTTAATTCAAATATTTCTCTGTTAAAAGAGCAAATTGATGAATTCCATCCGGATTTTGTTGTAGTTAAAGATAAGGCAAAAGCCGGCGAGTTAACTGAATCTATTAATTCCAAAACCGAAATTCTCTCAGGTGAATCCGGTCTGATTGAAGCAGCACAAAGCAGAGATTTTGATATTCTTATAGGAGCTGTGGTTGGATTTGCCGGATTGATTCCGACTATTGAAGCTATTAAGAGAGGAAAACGCATTGCTCTGGCTAATAAAGAAACTCTCGTCGTTGCCGGTGAAATTGTAACCAGACTGGTTGCTGAAAACGGATCGGAAATTATTCCTGTTGATTCAGAACATTCAGCAATTTATCAATGTCTTATCGGTGAAAATTTAAAGGAAGTGGAAAAGCTGATTCTCACTGCTTCCGGTGGACCGTTTCTGAATAAAGATAAATCATTCTTTAAAACTGCTACTGTTGATGAAGCACTCAATCATCCGAATTGGAAGATGGGGAACAAAATTACAATTGATTCTGCAACGATGATGAACAAAGGTCTTGAAGTAATCGAAGCACATTGGTTATTTGGATTGCCATTCGATAAGATTGATGTTGTAATTCATCCGCAATCAATTATTCACTCAATGGTTCAGTTTGTTGATGGTTCAATAAAAGCTCAGATGGGTTTACCGGATATGAAATTACCTATTCAATATGCTTTGTCTTTCCCGGAAAGATTTGAGAATGATTTTGTAAGAACCAATCTTCCTTCGATAAATAATCTGACATTCTTTGAACCAGACTTTGACAAATTTGAATGTTTGAAATTAGCTTATCAGGTTCTTGAGACAGGTGGCACAGCACCTTGCATTCTTAATGCTGCAAATGAAATTGCAGTGGAAAAATTTCTGAACAGACAAATAAAGTTTTCTGATATTCCAAAATTTATCAACATAGCATTAAATAAAATTGAAAATCACTCGAATCCGGATATTGAAACTATCATCGAATGTGATAAATTAACACGCAAATTTGTAAATACTTTGAATTAGTTTAAGGAGATCATCTTTTAATGGATTATATAATTTATTTTGCAATTACAATCGGAATACTAGTATTTATTCACGAATTCGGTCATTTTGCTGCTGCTAAGTTAAGCGGTATGCGTGCTGATGTTTTTGCAATCGGATTTGGTAAAAGACTTTTCGGCTGGAATAAAAAATCCGGATTTTCTTTTGGTGAATTACCGAAAGATTTTGATGGCGAAGGTCATACTGATTACCGATTATGTCTTCTTCCGCTTGGTGGTTATGTAAAAATAGCAGGAATGGTTGATGAAAGTATGGATGCTGAATTTGCTGATCGTCCTCCACAGCCTTGGGAGTTTCGTGCAAAACCATTGTTATCAAAAGTTTTTGTTATTACAGCCGGAGTAATAATGAATCTTTTGCTTGCCTGGCTGATATTCTGGGGTTCAAATTTCTTTCAGGGAAAACCTTTTACCGAAACTACAACTATTGCTTTTGTGGAAGCTAATAGCTTAGCCGATTCTCTTGGGTTCAGAAGCGGTGATAAAATTCTTAGCATCAATGGTAAACAGGTTAATAATTGGGAAGATGTAAGAAATGAAATTTTCATCAATACTCTTGGCGAGGATTTGAATATTTCTTTGTTAAGGAATAACGAGACAATCAGTCTTTCCATTCCAAGAAACAGAATTCCTGATGATGAAACACAGGCAGCATTTCTCTTACCTGAAGGAGTTAAACCTGCAGTTGGCGAAGTACTTAAAGATTCACCAGCCCAAAAAGCCGGATTTAAACCAAATGATATTCTGGTTGCCATAAATAATGAACCAGTGTTTACTCCGAAGCAGGTAACTCAACTCATATCATCAAATAAAGGCAGTGAAATAACTGTAAAAGTATTACGAGATAAAGACACAACGACTCTTGCAGTTGTTCCGAATGACGAAGGAAAAATCGGAGTAGCAATCGGGACAGTCTTTACCGGGAAAGTTCATTATAAAACTTACGGCTTCTTTGAATCTTTCTATTACGGATGGTTGGATATTGTAAGAATGACTGATTTAACTTTCAGTATGCTTGGAAAAGTTTTCTCCGGCAATATTGAATTTAAAAAAGCTTTTGGTGGACCAATCAAGATCGCACAATATGCTGCAAAATCTGCTGATAGTGGATTTTCAAGTTTTCTATATTTTCTTGCATTACTCAGTTTAAGCTTGGCAATTCTTAACATAATGCCGTTTCCTGTTTTGGATGGCGGACATCTTGTTATGATTGTAGTTGAAGCAATTATTGGTAAGGAAATTCCTGTAAAGATTAAACTTGCAATTCAGCAAGTCGGAATGGTTTTACTGCTTCTGCTTATGGCGTTCATAGTCTATAACGATATACTTTCGCTTTAATCTTAATTGTAGCTCATTCCAGTGGAATGGGCTACTTTTTATAAACACTCTTTCTCCCTCTCATCAAATTTTATTGCCATTCATAAAAAAATAAAACCACTCGCTTTCTGTGTTCATTAAGTTGCCTCAGAAACTTTAATTCTGTTTTCTGATTTGTGGGGTTATATTTGTTTATGAATTATGTTACTAATAACATCAAACACATTTTTTATTAAAATTAAATGAACTTAAAAAGAAACTGGATTTACTGGATTTCTCAGGTTACTGGCTGGACTTCATATGTTCTCCTAAACTTAATTATTTCATCAACATTTGAGGAATTTAAGAAAGAATATATTTACAGTTGGATATTTCTTGGAATAATTGGAATATTTTTAAGTCATCTTTATCGCAACTTTATTAAGAAACGCGGCTGGAAAAATCTTTCTCTTAAATCCATTGTTCCCAGAATTCTCTTATCAAGTTTGGTACTTGGCTCTGTTTTATTCCTGATGACTTTTATTTTTAATGTGTCTTTTAATATTGTGTCGATTCAGGAATACAAGCTTGGTGGAATTATTGCACGACTTGTAAACCTGAGCAGTCTGTTTCTGTTCTGGTCTGTAATTTATTTTGCTGTTCATTATCTGGAGAATTATAAAAAAGCAGAAATTGAATCATTGATTTTTGAAGCTGCTGTAAAAGATTTTGAACTTAAAACACTCAAAGCTCAACTTAATCCGCATTTTATTTTTAATGCAATGAACAGCATTCGGGCTTTGATTGAAGAAGATCCTGAATCAGCAAAAAATGCTGTTACAAAACTTTCAAATCTGATGCGATATACTTTAAAGATAGAACGAACCGAGACTGTTCCTCTTGCTGAAGAATTAAGGACAATTAATGATTACCTTGACCTTGAAAAAATTAGATTTGAAGAAAGATTGAATTATAAAATCAACTCAAACTCCGAGGCTGACAGAGTTGAAATTCCACCAATGATGATACAGACTCTTGTAGAGAATGGAATAAAGCATGGAATTTCAAAATCTACTCAAGGTGGAGAAATAATAATAGACTGCAATATTGATTCCGATAAACTAAAAATTACAATAATAAATACAGGAACTTTTGATGAAGAGCAGTTGAAAAACTCAAAAGGATTTGGAGTTAGTAATACAATCCAAAGATTAAATTTACTTTACGGAGATGAGGCATCTTTTATAATTAAAAATATTAATCACAATCAGGTTATAACCGAAGTTAAAATACCATTAGGAGGAATAAAACATGAAAGCTTTAATTATTGATGATGAACGATTAGCCAGAACTGAACTCAGACGATTACTCGAACCGTTTAAAGAAATTCAGATTATTGGAGAAGCAGTTAATGTTGATGATGCGATTGAAAAAATTTCCCAACTTAATCCAGAATTACTGTTTCTCGATATTCAGATGCCGGGTAAAAGCGGATTTGATTTGCTCGAAATGTTGGACAAAGTTCCGAAAGTAATTTTCACAACTGCGTATGATGAATATGCTTTGAAAGCTTTTGAATACAATGCACTCGATTATCTACTTAAACCAATCGAACCAAAGCGACTTGAAGAAGCAATCAGAAAAATTGTGGAGCGCGAGAAAAAAGATGTTCAGGTTAAATCAGCTTTGCCTGATATTCTATCTGCTGAAGATCAGGTTTTTGTAAAAGATGGTGACAGATGCTGGTTTGTAAAGCTTGAGAGAATCCGTTTGTTTGAGTCAGAAGGGAATTATGTTCGCTTATATTTTGAAGATAACAAACCACTGATTCTTCGGACATTAAATTATCTTGACGAGCGATTAGACCCACGCTCATTTTTCCGTGCAAACAGAAAACACATCATCAATCTTAAATGGATTGAAAGCATTGAACCATGGTTGAATGGCGGTTTACTTGTTAAGCTGAAAGGCGGACAAAAAGTCGAAGTCTCGCGCAGACAGGCAGTTAAGTTTAAGGAAATGCTAAGTCTCTGATTAGTTCAGAAATTCCCAGGCAATTCCGAATCTTATATTTCTGAATGGCATTGGATAGAACGGTGTAAGATAGTACTTCTTATCCAGTAAGTTCTCCCATATAAAATATACAATAGCTGATTTTTGAATCTCACCTGCGACAGTGAAATCAATTTTACTTGCTGAGGGAACATCAACCACTGGCATGGGATAAATTTTATATCTTTGCTTACCTGTGTAAGTAAATAAAATTCCTGCCCTCAAATCGAGGTTGTTATCGAATAGATAGTCATTAAAATATATTCCCGTACGGGTTATAAAGTCTGGCAAATTTGATAGTTCGGATTCAGAATTCGAATAGTAGAAAGTGTTTTGACTTTCAATTAAAACAAATTTGTATTTTGTTTTTAATGACAGACTCCAGCCCTTTATATTTCCTGAAGAAACAATAGCGAATGCAAGTGGATAGTATGTGGAAGAATTATTGTATTCATTAATGAAGTAACCAATGTTAGCGCTGATATAATCATTTTTAAAGTTCAGACCAGATTGGAATAGCAAATAAGAATAGTTTTTGTAATCAGAATATTTACTCATCGTAGAACTACCAACATAAAAATCAAATTGTTCATTAATCTTGTACTTCAGATCAATACCTGTTCCGGCATTCGAATGATCTTTGGAAGAACTGTAATAGTCATGGATAACTTGAAGACTATCAGAAGAATATCTTATTTCAGAATCCTCTGCTAAATTTGAATATTTATAAAACACCGAGATATTCATTCTGTTCTGCAAAAGTTTCGATGTTATCATTACACCAACAGAATAAATTCTTCTGTTAAAAGCTGAAAGAGAACTTAAAAGAGGAATGGGTGAGTAAAAACGACTGCTGTTTATATTACTCTTTTGCTTTTCATAATCTATGTTCAGATTTATGTCAGCGTACTTAAAAATTATTTTATTTGTTAAGTTCATACCGAATAATTTTTCATCCCATGATGAATTAAAATCTCTTCTCACTTCATCCTTAGTAAAACGATAATAAAGATTTAAATCTGATTTCAGCCAGTTGAAAAAGTTTGTCAAGACACTCAGCTTTGGGAAATGCTGCAAAGTTTTCATTTCGCCATTTGGGTAATAAACAGGTGCGAGAAAGTCGTTGTATAAAATTGAATTAACATCACCGTTGGAAGCGATTATCTCATCAATATTTACTCCTCCGTTAAAACCAATTTTATAATCGTTATAGTTATATGAAGCAATCAAATTGACTTCATCAGAAAGAAAATATTTTAATCGTGATTTAATCTGCCAAAGACTAAATTCAGTGTTACGGAAAGTACTGTCTTTAATTCTGTTAGAAATATCAAAAGAGAATAAAAATTTTTTTGAAACCAGAGCATGAAAATTTGCATCAACGCTTGCTTCTCTGTCAGGTCCCTGAATATATCTTATTCTTGAATATGGTTTGGCTGGTATGAAATCTTTCGTAATAAAATTAACAGTTACGGGATACATATAACTACCGTACAAAAATCCTCTTGGTAAAGGAACAATTTCAATCGAATCAATGTCTTCAGTTTGAATAAGGTTAAGATTAAAGGAATTTGAAAGTCTGTCATTCAGTGAAATTCCATCGGACATCAGATTAACAGAACCGGTTCCGAAAAGCATTACTTCATTTGGATAACCTACAAATCCATAATCTCTCTGGAAGGAAAGCGGAAACTCATTTAATAAATCACCCGCAAATCTGTAGTTGGTTTTTATGATCCTTTCTCTGGAAATGAACGAGCTATTATTATCAATCTGGTTGAAGCTTAAAACTCTGGTCGAGTCTTTTAAAATCATTCTGCTTGTATCAACTATTGAAGTTGTATCATTAAGTTGATTTGATTTAAGAGTATCAGTAATCTGACCGAAAGAATTTACAGAGATAAGAACTGATATCAGGATGAGCTTCATTAATTTCTCCAAAGAATTGTAATCCAAATATAAGTTTGGATTAAGAAGTCATCAAACTACAATTAGCTGACCAGTTCATCAGCAGCATATTAAATAGCTATTGGAACGGTGCTTTACAAAAAATAATGTTGGTAAAATATTTTATTTGAATTAAAAACTCTTTATTTTCGCTTGTGTAAATAACAAACAATAACAATAACTTAAAGGAGAGGGCATTATATGGCCGCAAAACCAATGACCAAAAATCAGATTCTCGATCATCTTGCAAAGAAGACTGGTGTAACAAAAAAATTAGCCGGTCAGTTTCTTGATGAGTTCGTTTCTCTTGCTTACAAAGAAGCAAAGAAATCATTCGTAATTCCGGGTCTTGGAAAACTCGTTGTTGTAAACAGAAAAGCAAGAATGGGAAGAAATCCTGCCACTGGTGAAACTATGAAAATACCTGCAAAGAGAGTTTTAAAATTCAGAATTGCTAAACAAGCTAAGGATGCGGTTTTGAAATAACTGCTTTCCACCGTGCACTTTATAAGCGAAGGTTGCAGCCCACTACTCACCTTCGCTTTTTTATTTTAAAATAGTTTCAACTTTTTCTGATATTGATTTTATTGCCACCTGAATTCCTGCTTCCTATTTCTTATATTTTAAATAACAAAATCACATCTTTATTTATATGAAACCAAGATCAGCTAAAATTAAAGAACTTAGTCTTGAGAATGTTTTCAGTGCGCGTGTCAAAAAATTTCAGAAGTTGATGCGTTATAAAATTCGTGAGATTCTCCTTGTCTCAAGCATTTATGACAATTACCTGTTTGAAGAAGATGGAAGACTTTATGAACTGATAAGAGAAGAATATCAAAATCTGAACTTAAGCCAGGCACCGGAGATTACTCATGTTACAACAGGAGAAGAAGCTCTCGAGCTTTTGGCATCAAACGATTATTCTTTCGATTTAATAATCACTACACTTCATATTGAAGATATGCATGTTGTAAAGTTCGCTCAGATGGTTAGACAATCGGGAATCAATCTTCCCATAGTCCTTCTTGCTTATGATAACCGCGAAAGAAAAGATTTGGTTATGAATTATGATACCTCAATCTTTGAACGAATTTTTATATGGAATGGTGATTATCATCTTCTTATTGGAATAATTAAATATGTTGAAGACAGGTACAATGTTGAAAATGACACAAAGAATATCGGAGTTCAATCAATCATTCTTGTTGAAGACAATGTGAAGTTCTATTCATCATATCTTCCGATTATCTACACAGAAATTTTCAAACAGTCACAGCGATTGCTTGAAGAAGGTGTAAACCTCACACATAAATTTTTAAGAATGCGTGCCAGACCTAAAATTCTTCTTTGCACTAATTATGAAGAGGCCTGGGATTATTATGAAAAGTACAAAGAGTTTATTCTTGGAATTATTCTCGACATAAACTTTAAACATCATGGTGTAAAAGATCCTGAAGCAGGAATTAAGTTCGCTCAGAATGTTAAATCACAGCATGATGATATTCCTATTCTGCTTCAGTCGAGTGATATCAACTTTAAAGAAAAAGCAACTCAGATTGGTGCATCTTTTCTTCATAAGAACTCGCCAAGGTTGTTACATGAACTAAGAGACTTTATGCTTGAAAATTTCGGATTTGGTGATTTCGTGTTCCAGACACCTGATGGAAAAAAAGTTGGTCGTGCATCAAATCTTGATGAACTTGAGGAAGCACTTGAGAAAATTCCGGAAGAATCTCTAGCATATCACGCTCAACGAAATCATTTCTCGAAATGGCTGAAAGCCCGAACAGAGTTCTGGCTTGCTCACAAACTTAGACCACACAAAGTAAGTGATTTTCCATCTGTTAATGATTTAAGATTGCATCTGATTTCTTCGCTTAAGGAGTATAAAGAACTACAGAGACGAGGAGTTACAATAGATTTTTCAAAAGATAATTTTGATCCTAAAAATTCTTTTGCAAGAATAGGTGGTGGATCACTTGGCGGCAAAGCAAGAGGACTAGGATTTATTAACACTCTCATCACCAACTATGAAATATCGCATAAGTTTGAAGGAGTAGAAATTTCTGTACCGTCAGCAGTGGTAATAGGAACCGAGGTTTTTGATCAGTTTCTTCAGATGAATAACCTCGAATCATTTGCTTATCAGGAAAATGATGATTTAATTATAACACAAAGATTTGTTGATGCAGAAAAATTTCCTGAAGAAATTCTTTATAAGCTTGTTGACTTTCTTGAACTTGTGGATTCACCGCTTGCAGTAAGATCTTCAAGCCTACTTGAAGATTCCCAGTTTCAGCCCTTCGCAGGAGTTTATGAAACTTATATGATTCCGAACAGCGACCCTGATATAAAAGTAAGATTAGAACAACTGCTTCATTCTATCAAAGCAGTTTATGCATCAACATTTCACAGAAGAGCGAAGGACTATTTACAGGCAACATCATACCGGCTTGAAGAAGAAAAAATGGCTGTTGTAGTTCAGAAACTCGTTGGTTCAAAACACGGAAATAAATTTTATCCTGATTTTGCCGGTGTAGCCAAGTCATATAATTTTTATCCGGTTGCGCCTCAGAAATCTGAGGATGGAATTGCACAAGTTGCTTTGGGGCTTGGTAAAACCGTTGTCGAAGGAGGCAACTCTGTAAGATTTTGTCCAAGATATCCAAAACATCTTTTACAATTCTACTCAACAAATGAAACTCTTAAAACTGCTCAACAAACTTTCTATGCTTTGGATTTAAATGGAAAACTTTCTCATCATATTCAAAGCATTGAAGATCCTTTGGTAAAATCTTTTGATCTTAGTGAATCAGAAAAAGATGGAACACTCTATCATGTTGGTTCAACTTATTCGCCTGAAAATAATACAATTTATGATGGACTTTCCAGAGATGGAATCAGAGTTGTTACTTTAGCACCGATACTTAAGCATCAGATTTTCCCATTACCGGAAATACTTGATTTGCTTTTAGATCTTGGAGCATGGGGAATGGGTACACCTGTTGAAATTGAATTCGCTGTTAATATGAATGTCCCTCCCGGTCAACCGAAAGAATTTGGAATGTTGCAGATGCGTCCGATGGTTCTGAGCAGAGAACTTGATGAACTCAGAATTATTGATGTCAAAGATAATGATTTGATTTGCAAGAGTAATCAGGTGCTTGGCAATGGAGCAATTGACGGTATTTATGATATTGTTTTTGTTGATATTGAAAAATACGACAGATCAAAAAGTAAAGAAGTTGCTGCAGAAGTCAGTAAATTCAATAAAATACTGATGGCTGAGAAGCGTCCATATTTATTGATTGGTGTTGGGCGTTGGGGTTCACTTGATCCTTGGCTCGGTATTCCTGTTACCTGGGATCAGATTTCAGGAGCTTCAGTAATTGTTGAATCTGGTTTTAAAGATTTTCAGGTGACACCTTCTCAGGGTTCTCACTTTTTCCAGAATCTGACTTCATTCAGAGTTGGATATTTTACCGTCAACTCAGTTGATCATTCTGGTTTTATTGATTGGAACTGGCTTAAGTCTCAGGAAGCCTTAACCGAAATGAATTTCACAAAACATTTGAGATTTGATAAGCAAATTGCAGTAAGAATCAATGGTCATGAAAACCGTGGAATAATTGTCAAACCGGGTGTAAATATTTCGGATAGCTGATTTTACAGAAGGAATTATAAATCAAATGATGTATAAAAATTTAAATCTCGCTTTCATATATGAAATCATAGTAGGGTTTGGTTGCATTATGTCTGTTGCAATCTGGGGGCAATATGGTTTTGCAACAATCGGATTAATCGCTCTTCGTCCTGTCCTGCTTGAGAAAGAGCAAATTAAAGATGAGAAAACTTACTTTAGTCTTTCATACAGAGTGCTTTCAAGCAGCATTGTCATTGTTGCTATGTTAATTATTGCAATTTTTATAATCTTAAACTTTATACCACACTTAATCCCTAAACTTCCGCCAAGAGATAAAATTATTTTTTTACTTCTTCCGTTTTTTCTTATGACTCACGGTGTTGTGGGTTTTATGTATCATCAAAAGAAATGAGGGCATCTGATTTTGTTGGATTTAATTCAATATCTTTCTAATAAAAAAACTGAGCAATAAATGAATGAGTTTCTTGTTATACAGGATATTGTTATTATTCTCCTGGTTTCATTTCCAATAATTTTTATCTTCAGAAAAATAAACCTGCCTTCATTGGTCGGATTCCTTTTGGCTGGAATGATCATCGGACCATTTGGATTTAAGCTGATAAAGTCAAGTGAACATATTCAAATAATGGCTGAATTTGGAGTTATCCTGTTAATGTTTACCATCGGTGTGGAAGTTTCCTTCAGTCAGATTTTACGATTGAAAAAATATTTTCTCCTTGCCGGTGGCTTTCAGTTTTTTATTACACTTTTAGCTGCATCGTCTTTGTTCTATTTATTAGGGATTGAATTAAATAAATCAATTTTTTTAGGATTATTAATTGTGCAATCAAGCACAGTTATAATAATGAAGTTACTATTGGATAGAAACCAGACTGATTCACCACAGGCGAAGATATCAATATCAATATCATTATTTCAGGATATCATGGTTGTTCCATTATTCCTTTTTCTTCCTGTACTCAGTCCTGACAAAAATTTAGTCATATCTGGAATATTATTCAATATACTAATAGCGATTGGATTAACCGGAATATTGATTGTAGTATCGAAATATATTATCCCTCCGGTAATTCATCAGATTGCAAAATTACGAATGCGCGAAATGTTTACAGTCGGAATAATTATGTTAATTCTGGGTACCGCATACATTACAAATCTAATTGGATTTTCTTTTGCTCTTGGGGCATTCATTGCTGGTCTAATTTTATCCGAGTCAGATTACAATCATCAGATTTTATCAGAAGTTCAACCGTTAAGGGATGCCTTCAATAGTATATTCTTCGTTTCTGTGGGAATGCTTCTTAACATTGAGCTGGTTTTTGATAATTCACTCCTTATTACCTTTGTTGCGTTATTCTCGTTTATTCTGAAAGCTTCTATAATAGTATTAATTGTTTTAGCTCTTAAATTTCCATTAAGAGTTGCAATCTTATCAGGAATATTGGTAGGACAAATCGGAGAACTATCATTTGTTCTTGCAATTGGCGGAATGAAGTTCGGTTTAATCGAAGGAGAATTGTACAACACCTTTTTGGCAACTTCTATTTTTACAATGATCCTTGTACCTCTTATATTCCAACTTGAGCCATGGATAACCAGACAAACATCAAAATTAAAATCATCCGTCTCTGATGATGAATTTAAATATGCTGAAAAACTTTCTGCACATGTTATTATTTGCGGATATGGTTTGAATGGAAGAAACCTAGCAAGAGTTCTGCGGGAAACAGGAATTAAATATATTGTGATTGAACTAAATCCGGATACAGTAAGGGAAGAAAAGAAAAACGGTGAACATATTATGTTTGGTGATATAAGTAGGGAAGATATTCTTAAAATTGCGGGAGCTGAAAGAGCAAATATTATCGTATATGCAATTTCTGATCCGCTTATTACAAGAATGAGTTTGAAAGTAGCAAAAAGTCTGAATCCGCAAATCTTCGCTCTTGTCAGAACAAGATATGTGAATGAAGTTGATGAACTTATTAAACTTGGCGCTGATGAAGTAATCCCTGAAGAGTTTGAAACTGCATTGCAGATTTTCCGTAAAGTGCTTGAAAAATATCACATTCCTCTGAATGTAATAATGCAACAGGTCAATTTACTGCGGCAGGAATCCTACAAGCTTCTTCGTAAAGAAACTATGGATATTACATCATTCACACATCTTGATGAAATTCTTGCCCAGGGATTGACTGAAACATTTTATGTTGATGAAAAATGTCCTTACATAAATCTTTCTCTCGCTGAAATTAATCTGCGTGCAAAAACCGATGCAACGATAATTGCAATCGTAAGAAATGGGAATATGATATCAAATCCCTCGGCTAAAGATTTATTGCTAGCTGGGGATACAATAGTACTTTACGGAACTCATAAATCAGTTGACAACGCTATTGAACTCCTGAACGGAGGAAAACTTGAATAAAAAGTAAAATGATTCATTACTTTAATTTATTTTTCCCCATTCATCCTTAAAATATTCAATTCAAATAAAATTGCTACCTGCTTCCTAAAAGAATAAATAATTTTACATAAACTAAAAATCAAAGGTGGTAATATGAAAAGCTTAGTTACAATATTCATTTTATTATTTACATTTATAAATAATTCACTTGCGTTTAGCCTGGAACGCAAAGAACTGGAACTTCTTCATCATAAAAATTATAAAATTGAACAAGGTAAAATTCTAAATGTACATGCTGAGGGTGGTGATGTTGAAATTACTCCTTGGCACCGAAACGAAGTTGAAATAAAAATTTATGGAAATGACAATGCCAGAGAAAAATATGAATTCAGATTTGACGCTGATGATCAGTTCGTTACAGTCAGAGGAGAAAGAATTAAAAAGTGGAATTTCTTTTCAAACATCAGAATAAAATATGTTATTAAAGTTCCTGTCAAATTTAATTTGAATGTTAATACTGCTGGTGGAGATATTAAAGTTGGAGGAGTTGAAGGTGAGATTAAGTTAAATACTTCAGGTGGAGATATCTGGGCTGACAGGGTTTCCGGAAATTTAAACTTTAACACCTCAGGTGGAGACATTAAAATATATTCAAATGATGCTTCAATTATTGCCAGTACTTCAGGTGGAGATATTGATTTAGAATACTCTGGTGAAAACAAAGGAATTGAATTAAAAACATCAGGTGGAGATATAGAAATTTTACTTCCAGCCGGTTTTGATGCAGATGTTGAGCTTTCAACTTCAGGCGGAGATGTTGATTGTAATTTCAAATTGAACGATGTTGAAAAACTTAGTCGCACTAAAGTTATTGCTAAGATAAATAATGGTGGTAATAAGCTTACCGCAAAAACATCCGGCGGTGATATTGAGGTAAATCATAGATAAAATTATAAAGAAAGGTGCCTCTGTTCGGATGCACCTTTTATTTTTCATTTTGATTTAATTCTTCTCTTCAGAATTTTATCATTGTAAAAATTTACTTTTCTTATGAGCAAAAGAATAATCTACAATTATCTTAATGATGATGAACTTCTGAGAATTTCCAATACTATAAAAGAAGTGGAGAAGAAAACCGCCGCTGAAATTTTAGTTACAATAAAAGAAAAAAGAACTTTCCTTGAAAAAAGAAAATCTATCAGACAGCTTGCAGAAATTGAATTTCAAAAATCAGGTATAACTAAAACAAAGGATAGAACCGGCGTTTTGATTTTCATCTTACTTTCTGATAAACAATTCTATATTCTTGCTGACACAAAAATCAGTGAAAAAATTGCTCAAAAAATTTTTGATGAAATAGCAGAAAAGATGAGTAATGCCTTCCGCTCCGGTAAATTTTCTGAAGGCATTATTGAATGCATCAATTCGCTTTCTGAAATATTAACCGCATTCTTTCCGGTTTTACCTGATGATGTGAATGAGATTCCCAACAAAGTGAGATTCTCTTAATCAAAATATTCAGAGTATATTTCTTCAAATAACTGTCTTCATCTTTCTGTGGATATATAGTTTTGAAAAGAGCAATTAAGTGGTAATAACGGAAGAAGAAATTATTTTATGTCCTAGTTTGCTTTCATTTCTGATTCATAATGGTCACGGTATTTTTTTATGGCTTCAAAAATAAAGGCAGCCATTTCTTTCTGACCAGATTTTGAAGCAAGATATTTTGCATCCGAAGTGTTGGAAAGAAATCCGCTTTCGATCAGAACATTTGGCATAGATGCACCTACCAAAACATAAAATCCTGCCTGCTTTACTCCTCTCGATTGAATTTTCGGATGATTTGTAAATTCATTATGAAGAAGTTCGGCAAATTTTTCTGAGTATCGCATATAAGCAGATTGAGCCATTGATACCAGAATAAAATTTTCATCAGTTAGTTTCTGATATCGTTGTGGATTTTCTTCATACTGAATAACACTGTTTTCAAACTCTGCTATTGCTATTGCTTCCTTTGTTCTACCGGGTCTTAACAGATAAACCTCAAATCCATTTGCATCAGTCGGTTTCTTTGGAGTTGAATTGCAATGAATTGAAATAAATAATTTTCCGTTCTGCTCATTTGCTATTTTGCCACGTTTGTACAAATCAACAAAAGTATCATCTTTTCTTGTGAATATTACTTTAACATCTTTCATCTGGTTTTGAATTAATTTTCCTAACTCAAGAGCTATTCCAAGATTAACATCTTTTTCTTTTACTCCGTTAACTCCAATTGCGCCTGCATCTTTACCTCCATGGCCCGCATCAATTACAATTACATCAAATTCCCATTTTTCTTTTCTAGGTGATTTATCTTTCTTCACAAAAAGTTTATTGTGGATGGTAATAAGTATATCGTTACTCTTTTCTACATTTATTACTTCGTTTGTGGTGTATTCCGGACCTACAAAAATCTTTAGTTCAAGATCATCTCCCAGATTTCTTGATTGGATTTTTTTTACAACTCCACCAGTGCCTTCAAAACTAGTTTTGGAAATATCAGCATTAACTTTTCTGAAAATAAGAGTGAGTGCTCCATCTTTGAATGAACTTGCATAGGAAGGAATTCTTTTTTGTGATTTTAATTTTATCAGAGTTCCATTAGCTTTTTCATCTATTTCTATTCCTGTTACATCGAATCTTTTATCAGATTTTTCTTCTTTTACTTCCGGCTGAATAGAACCACGCATAATTACAAGTTTGTTTGGAGCTTCAAACTTCAAACCGGTTGAGAGAAACTTTTGCAGAACGGCGATGCTGTATTTGAGAGGTATAAAAATTTTATCGGCAATATAATATGTTGAAGTAGCTAACTGGAATGTTTCTTCTGAATTTTTCTTTTTATCAGTTACCACGACGAAAGGATTTCGTGAGGAGACTTTTAATGAAAAATTATCATCCTTTAACTCAATTTTTTTGGCCGATTGGTTGTAGTAATAATTAATCTGAAGTACATCAGCAAAATCCTTCAGAGAAAGGTAATATGTCCCTTCGCGAAGAAATGCAGGTACAGAATGTTTTTTCACACCATCAGTAATTATAATCTGATTCTGTTCCTGAGCTGTTATGTTAGAATTTATCAGGATGAATAATAAAATTGATAAATACTTTTTCATTCTCTCATCCAATAAAAGGTAACATAAAACCTGATTTTTCTTTATAAGTTCTGAATTCTTCCGGAAAATATTTGAGGAAGAGTTTTTCTTCTTCCTTTGCTCGCAAAATCAAAAATGGGATCTGAATCAATGCTAATGGAAAAAGTACAAAACTCAATGTGGCAATTGCACCTGCAAGATCAACAAAGATTTGTGAGAGATACTGAGGATGTCTGATAATTTTATAAGGTCCGGCTGAAATAATTTTATGTTCTTTTCGAATTGCTATTTCCTGCGAATAGTACTCACCAAGTGTTTTAAATGACCATATTTGAATCCAACTGAATATCAAATACACTATTAAAGCGATTATTCTTAAGGTTAAATATTTTTGTTCATAATTCAAAGTTCCGATCTGAAAAACCGCAAGGATAAGAATCAGCAGATTTACTGTTGAAATTGTCAGTGGTAAAGTCTGAAGATAAGTTTTAGGTTTATCACGAAAGACTGCTACCTTATCTTTTACACCTTTTTTTGCTCCACCAACATTAGCTGCGAAAGTTGCAATAATGTTTATTGCTATAAAAATATTTATTGGATCCATATAAATTTGATAATTGTTTCGGGCAAATTTAATGATTATTGAGGTTAAAGGAATAGCTAAATAAATATTACATCAGGACTTCAGCCAAATTACATTATCTAATCTATTTTCATTATTTTTATTTGAAATATTTTAATCTATGGAAACTGAAAAACGAAATATCGCAGTAGTTGCAGTAAGTGGAGGAATGGATAGCTGTGTAACAGCTGCAATTGCCAATCAGAATTATGAGCTTGCTTTAGCTCATTTTAATTATGGACAGCGGACTGAAAAAAGAGAATTAAAGGCATTTAATGATATTGCTGATTTTTATAATGTTAGATACCGCCTTATAATTGATTACACTCATCTTTCAAAAATAGGTGGCTCTTCACTCACTGATTTTAGTATTGAAGTAACTAAGGCAAATCTTAACAGCAAGGAAATTCCTTCATCATATGTGCCTTTCAGAAATGCTAATATTCTTGCTGCTTGTGTCAGTTGGGCTGAAGTTATTGGCGCAAAAGCAGTGTTCATCGGTGCTGTGTATGAAGATTCATCCGGATATCCCGATTGTCGTCCGGAATTTTTTGAGGCATTTGAAAAAATGGTTGAACTTGGAACAAAACCAGAAACTCACATTAAAATTGAAACACCAATAATAAACTTTTCAAAAGAACAAATTGTTAAAAAGGGAATTGAACTAAATGCACCATTATATTTGACCTGGAGTTGCTATCAGAGCGAAGACGAAGCCTGTGGTGTTTGTGACAGTTGCGCTCTTCGTCTGAGAGGATTTCAAAAGGCAGGAATTGAAGATCCAATTCCTTACAAAACAAAACCAATTTATATATAATAAAAGGAACAAATATGAACGATAAAAGAAAAATCCTTGAAGTCTTTGAAAACAAATATCCTGACAGAGATTACACAATTACGCATGTTGCACCGGAATTTACATCGCTGTGTCCTAAAACCGGTCAACCGGATTTTGCAACAATTACTGTTGAATATATTCCGGACTTACATTGTGTCGAATTAAAATCCTTGAAACTATATTTTCATTCTTATCGGAATGATGGAATTTTCTATGAAAGTTTAACTAATCAGATCCTTGATGACCTTGTCGCCGTAGTTAAACCAAGATATATGCGCATCACTGCTGAGTTTAATGTTCGCGGTGGAATTTCTTCGGTAGTTGAAGCAGAATATTATAATGATGATTATTACGATGAAGAAGATATTAACTTTTCGTAAAACCAGACTTTTTTATTTATGACTGAACTACTACAGATAAAAAAAATATTTCTTTCTGAAAGACATAAAATTTTTTCAGACCTTCATAAAGATTCTGATTCATTGGAATTCAGTAAGAAATATAGCTTTCTCGTTGAAAATACTATTCGTGAGATTTGTGCAGAAGATAAATTCAATTTTGCAATTGCAGCAGCAGGAAGTTTCAGCAGGCGAGAGCTTTCTCCTTATTCAGATATTGATTTGATGATTATTACTGAGAGTGTTGATAAACATAAAGATAAAATTGTTTCACTTATCACAAAACTTTTTGATGCAGGCATTGAAGTATCGCACACTGTAAGAGAATTCTCCGATATCATAAAATTCCGTGATTCAGACCTCCATGCATTTACTCAATTTTTCGAAACAAGATTCATACTTGGGGATTTTGGTATTTACCAGAGTTGGGTTAATGAATTGATTAATTCTATTGATCAGAGTGTTGTAAAAAATCTCTTACGGGAGTTTATCAATGATCAAAAAATGCGTTATACAAAATTTGGCGACTCACCAAAAATGCTTGAGCCAAACATTAAAATGTCAGCCGGAGGCCTTAGAGATTTACAATCAATAGAATGGATGTTTATTCTAGATCATAAAGATTTAATCAATTGGCAATTTGAACAGACTCAAACCGAAGCACTATTAGCTGTTCTGTCAGAAAATAAATACACCACAGCTAAGGAAGCAGTATCAATATTATCTGCTTATAAGTTCATTTTAAAAATCAGACATTTTCTTCATCTCATAACAAAGAGTAAAACTGACCGTTTTGAATTTTCTTATCAGCAAAAATTATTGGAAGTATTTGGCTTACCGCAGACCGCACTTCAGAATCTGATGAAAGAGTATTTTGATGCTGCCAATACAATCTATCGCTTTTCGAAATCAGTGATTAAAAAATATCAACTTGAAATCATTGATCCGGTTCCGCAATCCCTTGCTTTTGAACTCGATGATGATTTTATACTTAAAGGGAAAATATTATCAGCTACCAACCCGGATAAATTATCTTTCTCAGATATTCTTCGTGCTTATTACTATCGTGGTCTTCATAGTGCATATTTTGATGATGCTCTCAGAAGATCTATAGTTGAAAAAGTTTCAAATCAGAAATTTGATCTGATTGAAAGTGAATCATCTGTTTTTTTCAGGGAAATACTTCGTCTGCCTCGAAATGTGGGTGAAACTCTTTATGCAATGAATGAACTCGGTGTTCTTGGAGCTTTTCTACCTGAATTCCGGGAACTGAATGGATTTATGCAACCAGGAGTTTATCATTGTTATACTGCTGATGAACATACCCTTGTTACTATTAAAAATTTAGAAAAGCTTGCAGAAGATAGTTCACACATCGGTAAGATTTATAGAAGTATAGCTGAAAAAGAAATTTTGTTTCTTGCAATGATTTTTCATGATATTGCTAAACCTATTAACATTGCCGGACACGAATTATTCGGAGCTGAGATTGCTTCTTCAGTAATGTTCCGACTTGGTTATGATGAGAGCGAAGTTGATAAAGTCGCTTTTCTTGTCAGAAATCATTTGCTGATGGAACAGGTGGCTTTCAGAAGAAATTTGAATGATCCAGAAACTTTGAACAACTTCACATCAAATTTTAATACGACTGAAGAACTTGATTTGTTATATCTTGTTACATATGCCGATTTATCTGCAGTCAATCCCGCGGTTTGGACAACCTGGAAAGCAGAACTATTGTACGAGCTTTACCGGAAATCCAAAGCCATGATCGAAGACAAAATTACAGGCGAAGAACTACTTTATTCAAACACGTACATAGTGCCTAAAGAAATTTCCAAACATTCTGATTTAATTTCGGAATCAGATGTGAAAGAGCACCTTGAATCAATGCACGATGATATAGGATATACAAGTCATTTTTCTGAAGAGGAAATTGCAAAGCATATTGAAGAGATTGGTTCAGAAAAAGAAATTGCAGTAATGTTTAAAGAGTTCGGAGATTACACCAATATTACAATTATCACTAAAGACTTTCCTGCGCTGCTTTCAAAACTCTGCGGTGTACTTGCAATAAATGATGTGAATATTCATGACGCAAAAATTTTCACCAGGAAAGATGGAATCGTGATTGATACTTTTAATGTTACAGATTTCCGGACACATAAAAAAATTGACTCTTCTAAGTACGCCAAAATTGAAAACGATTTAACCAATGCCTTAACAGGATATCTTGAGGTGAACAAAGAAGTGTCTTTATTGAAATCAAGATGGAAAAGAATTGAACAAAAATTATTTAAACGAAGCGGACAAGTAAAAGTAAGTTTCGACAATCACGAACGATATACGATTATTGATGTATTTTCTCCAGACAGACTCGGCTTTCTATACCACATTACACGCAAAATGAGCGAGCTTGGTTTGGTAATTCATTTTGCAAAAATTTCTACAAAAGGAGATGATATTGTTGATTCATTTTATGTTCTTAATCAAAGCGGCAAAAAAATTTCTCCTTCCGATCAGGCATTCATCAAAGAAGAACTTATCAATACAATAGAACAGATATTATAAATATTTATCAATCTTTTTCAGATTTATTCATAAGAAATGATTTATTTCTTAGTCAATATAATTCACTAATTTTGACACGCTTGTTTTTAGAATTATTAAAGGAATAATCAGTGAACTTTATGGAAAAAGAAAAACCAATCGGAGTTTTTGACTCTGGAATTGGTGGACTAACAGTTGTTAAAAGACTTATGTCTGTACTTCCCAAAGAAAGTATTGTTTATTTTGGTGATACTGCACGGGTACCTTACGGTTCAAAATCCAATGAGACAGTGATAGAATATTCTATTCAGAATACAAAATTTCTTTTGCAAAAAAATGTTAAGGCAGTTGTAGTAGCCTGCAATACTGCTTCATCAATTGCTCTTAATGAACTCAGAAGAATATTTGATGTGCCTATAATCGGAATGATTGAACCGGGAGCTGATATGGCAGTAAAGCGAACAAGAAATAATAAAATAGGAGTGATTGGAACAAGAGCAACTATTTCTAATAAAGCTTATTCAAAGGCAATTAATAAAATAAATTCCGATCTGGAAATATTTGAAAAAGCTTGTCCCTTATTTGTTCCACTTGCTGAAGAAGGCTGGATTAATCACAAAGCTACTTATGAAATTGCAGAAGAATATCTTAAAGAACTCCGTGAGAAAAATATTGATACATTAGTACTGGGTTGCACTCATTATCCAATACTTTCAGAGGTTATTCAAAGTGTAATTGGAAAACATGTAGAATTAATTGATTCAGGAGTTGCCTCTTCTGAGGTTGTAAAAGAAGAACTTCAAAGAGTCGGACTGGAAACAAATTCAGCTGTTCCCGGGAATTTATTTTTCTATGTAAGCGACATTCCCACAACATTTAAACAGGTTGCAGAATTGTTTCTGGGAAGAGAAATTAATGAAGTAATTAAAGTAGATGTTTCCGAACTACCTAAACATTAAAGAAATCAACTAAGAAAAACTTTTAAGAATCAGATAATCAATTGACCTTTAATATCTCCAGCATTCGCCTGATTATGATTGGAGAGAATATCGTTTTTCAATATTCGACAACTATTTTCTCTAACTTAAATCAAATCAGCGAATTCTGCGTTGATCAGATTTTTTAAATCATTTGGATTGATGTGTATCTGCATTCCTCTTACACCGGCGCTGATATAAATTCTGTCAAATAATTGTGCAGTTTCATCAATAAATGTTGGAAATAATTTTTTCATCCCAATAGGTGAACAACCTCCGCGAACATATCCGGTTAAAGGAAAAAGTTCTTTTACTTTAATTAACTCAACACTTTTATTCAGACTTACCTTAGCAGCTTTTTTCAGATCTAAATCATAGTTGACCGGAATACAAAAGACACAATAACCTGTTTTATCTCCTTTAGCTACAAGTGTTTTGAATACTTCTTCGTGAGGGGCACCAATTTTATCTGCAACAGATTCACCGCTTAAATCGTCCTCATCAACTGAATATTCTTTAATATCAAATTTAATATCGTGTGATTCAAGAATCCTGATTGCGTTGGTTTTGTTCATAATTCTTTAAAAATGTTTTTACTTCTTCTGCTGTCAGCTCAAGCTCAGATGCTTTAATTAAAAATTTAGTGTAATCATTTAAAGGATTTGTGAATATCTCTTTTGTACTACCTTGTTCAATAATTTTTCCATCTTTCATAATTATTAATCTATCGGAAATCTTTCTTAAACTTCTTATATCGTGCGAAATACAGATAACAGTTTTGCCAAAATTTTCTTTTATATTTTTTATTATCGAAATAAGATTCCCGACAGAATCTTTATCTTGTGCTGAAAATAGTTCATCGAGAATAATTATCTGAGGATTTACTGCAAATATCCTTGCAAGAGCAACCCTTTGTTGCTGACCACCGCTTAATGAATATCCCTTTTGATATTTTATATCTTTTGGGAGTGCAAATATTTCAAGCAATTCATCACTTGATTTTACAATTGCCTGCTGACCAGCTTTCAGTATTACTTCGTCGAGGATAGATGCAACAGTGCGGTATGGATTAATCAATTCACCATTATTTTGAAACAGCATTTGTACCGGCGAAATATTATTTGAGTAAAAATTATTCTTCAGAAAGTAATTCACTTCTCCAAAAGTTGGTTTAAGAATTCCCGCCAGGATTTTTGCAAGAGTTGTTTTACCACTACCGGATTCACCTGCGATTGAGAGAATTTCATTTTCAAGAACTTCGAACGAAATATTCTGAAGTATTATTTTTTTTTCTTCCCGAAAAAAATTCTTTTCAATTATTTCGTACGATACCTTATCGCATTTAACTAAAATTCTTGTCATTTTATTTATATCCGTAGCTTGGACTAAATTCACTCAGGGTAAAATTTTTTATAGAAGCAATTTCATCACTAACTTTTTCAGCAAACAATAAATCCTGTGTTACGATTAAAACAGAATTTTTCCTTTCAGAGACATATTCACGCAGAAAATGAATAAGTAAGTTAATAATTGCAGTATCTGCTGAAGAAGTTGGTTCATCCAGAATTAATAGTTGTGGATTTGCAATTACTGCAAGTATAATCGAAATCCTCTGTGCCATACCTCCGCTTAATTCATATGGATATAAATTTTTAATTTCACTTTTGGGCGGAAGATTAAAATATTCTAGCAGATTTAGAAATTTTGAATCATCCTCTACCATTAGATCAAAATAATATCCGATTTTTTTTAGCTGGTCAAATGCATTTACACAATCCTGAAACACATATCTGATTTGATTTTTTCTTATTGATATGAGTTCCTCTTCGCTTGCATCAAATAAATTTTTTTTATTCCATAAAATCTGTCCGTCAATTCTGAAAAATCTTTTATCAAGTAAAAGTGAGAGTGATTTTATTAATGTTGATTTCCCACTTCCGTTTTCACCAAGAATAGTATAAACTCGGTTCGCATTTAATGTAAAGTGAATATCTTTCAACAAAATTCTTTCCTGATCATCGCTGAGAATAGAAATTTTACTTATGTCTGCCTGAAGCATTGTAAACAAATCCTTTATAAAAGAGTTCTTTTTAATTGCTCTTCAAAATTATAAATTATCACACGAATTATTACTAATTACTGCTCAGTCAAAAATATGAGATTGAAGTTTTATTTCACCATTGTTTTAATGATTTTGATTTCAACATCCTGTGAAAAAAATGAAATCAAAAATCCTTCCCGTGTGGTAATTGCAATTCAGTCAGAACCCGAAACATTAAATCCGGTTTATGCATTTGGAATAAACGAAGGTCTTATCACTGATCATCTCTTTTTGTATCTGATAGATCTTAAATGGAATGAAAGTAAAGGCGATGTGGAAGCTTTTCCTATGCTTGCTGAAAGCTGGCAATGGAATTCTGATTCAACTTCTATTGATATCTTTCTGAGAAAGGATGCAAAATGGACAGATGGAAAAGCTGTCTCTGCTTACGATGTGGTTTATTCATTTGATATTTTTTCTGATCATGAGGTTCAAAGCAGGTTTTATGGTATGTTCAGGAATTTTCATCATTTTGAAAATGGTGAAGTAAATTTGGAAAAAACTTTTGCTGTGAAAGATTCTTTTCATCTTATCATTAATTTTTTGCCTGATAAAGTAATTTCTCTTTTTGATTTGGCTTTCCCGATTATTCCCAAGCACATTTATGAAAATATTAAAAGAACTGATATACAAACAGCAGATATTAATTTTAATCCGGTTTCAAGTGGTGCATATAAACTTAAAAAGTGGGAGAGAAATCAGTTTATAATTTTAGAAGCGAACAATGATTGTTTCCTTTATGATGATGGAATGTTAAAGGAGGTTATCTTCAAAATTATTCCGGATTATAATTCTGTAATAACACAATTGAAGAAAGGGGAAGTTGATTTAGCAGAAGACATTCGTCCTTCAGATGCAAAACAATTAAGCGAAAATAAAAATCTTAAAATTGCTTCAGTCAAAGGAAGACAATATGATTATGTCGGTTGGAATAATATTGATGGAGAATACTTTGCTCAAACAAAGAAAATAAAACCTCACAGATTATTCGGCGATAAAAAAGTAAGGCAGGCTCTTACTTATGCAATTAACAGAAAAGAAATTCTTGACCAGTTTCTTTTAGGCTTTGGTTCGTTATGCAATTCACCAGTTTCAGAAATTTTTATCAATGAATTTGATAGTTCATTAAAAGGATATGAATACAATCCGGATAAAGCAAAACAACTACTGAAGGAAGCCGGCTGGATTGATAAAGACAGAAATGGAATTCTTGAAAAAGATAAGTCAGAATTTTCATTCACGCTCAATATTCCTTCGGGAAATCCTTTGCGTGAATATGCATCAACTGTTATTAAAAATAATTTAAAACAGGTTGGTATCGAAGCGAAAGTTGAGAAACTTGAATTCGGAGTTTTAATGAATGAACTTTTAAATAGAAAATTGGATGCATGGATACTTGCCTGGTTTATTCCATTACCGATTGATCTGAAATCATACTGGTATTCAGATTTAAATAAAACGCAAATGAATTTTGCTGGTTACCAAAGTCAGATTGCGGATGAAATTATACTTGAACTGGAGAAAAAGAATTCAAAAGAAAAATATACTGAGCTTATGAAAAAATTTCAGAAAGTAATTTCTGAAGACCAACCCGTAACATTCTTATATTGGTTTGATAACATTGTATGTTTTAATAGTCGTATAAAAAATATTACAATAAATCCATACGGACCTATCCAAAGAATCTGGGAATGGAGATTATAAATACTGAAATGACTAAAGAAAAGTTATATTTGATTCTAAAGAGATTGTTATCATCACTGTTGATCCTGTTTTTTGTGGTAACACTTGTCTTTGTGCTGATAAGAATTTCACCGGGAGACCCTGCACAAAAATATATTTCGCCAAAGCTAAGTCCTGAACTTGCCGAAGAGGTTCGGAAATCATTTAATCTTGATCAACCATTGTTAGTTCAATATTTCATTTTCATAAAAAATGTTCTTACCGGAGATTTCGGTATTTCCTATGAGTACAGAATGCCGGTCTTAAAAGTCATCTCGGAATTTTTACCTGTAACATTAATATTAGCTTTTTTGAGTATCATATTGCAGTTGTCCGTAGGTTATTATTCAGCGATATTTTCTCTGAGAAGCAAGAATAGTTTGTTCGATAAGTTAATAAGGAAGACCTCAATAATTATCTATGTGACTCCTGCATTTGTTCTTGGACTTATTCTTGTTTTTATTTTTTCTGTACAATTTGATTTGTTACCATCAGGCGGATTCAAATCGTATTACTTTGATGAATTATCTTTTCCCGGGCAGATTGCAGACATTGCTAAGCATCTGATTTTACCTCTGTTGACTTTATCACTTCCGGGTGCAGCATTATTCTTTAATTATTTCAGAGACGGAATTGAAGATTTGCTGCAAAAAGATTTTGTTCTATATCTCAAGGCAAATGGCTTTAATGATAAAGTAATCTTTAAAAAACATGTACTACCAAATTCACTAAAACCCATCCTGTCTGTTGCAGGAATTGAATTAGGTTATCTTTTGAGCGGCACTTTGGTTACTGAAGTAATTTTTAGTTTACCGGGAATGGGGAGACTAATGATTGAAGCAATACTTAGCAGAGATTTTCCTCTGGTGATTGCCTGTGCTTTCGTTTCAGCGATGTTTATTATAGCAGCGAATTTTATTTTTGATTTGATTAAAGTTAATATTGATAAAAGAATCTGGCGGGAAATTTTAAGCTGATGAAAACTTCAAAAATTAAAATATGGCATTTTGTTTTAGCTCTGTGGTTTATTCTTCTCATTATCAGATTTAATCTGCTTGTTGAAACAGCACAGTTAATATGGTATAGTATAAGATTGCTGTATGAAGATTATAATTTTATTTCATCACATCTGAATTTTGTAATGGTTGATACCTTTTTAACTCTGGTAATAATGATAACCATTCCTATTTTAATATCAATCAGGAAACTCAGGAATAAAATCCTTAATTCGGGATTAAATTTTAGTAAAAGCTTTGTTGTCATTTTGATTTACAGTTTTCTTGTACCATCACTTATTACCAGAGTACATCCAGAGTTTCAAAAAAATATTTCTGAAATAAAATTACTTCATCCGTTCAGCATAATTTATGTGATTGAGTTAAAGACTGAAAGTTCATCCTCATTGGCATCTGTCAGAGAGAAGTTTTTGGATTTGAAGGAGAGAGTTTTACTTAAAGAATTCGACGCTAATAAGATTTTTGTAAAGGAGTATTCTCTTGAAAATCATAGTTATGTAATGAATAAGAACGGTAATAAAACTTTCGTTCCTTCTGATTCGGTTAAATTAATAAAGTCAGATATTGTTTTTCTGGGAACAGATGAATTTGGCAGAGATAATTTCTCGAGATTAATTTTCGGTGCACGGATTTCGATCTTTATAGGATTTATGGCTGTAATTATTTCATTATTATTTGGATTAACTTTAGGATACATTGCTTCTGCCGGGAATTCATTTATATCAATTTCATTAAACAGGTTAAATGATTTGTTTCTCTCTTTTCCGGCAATATTTTTAGTTATACTCATACTTGCATTGTTTGGAAACAATTTGATGTCAGTTATTTTAGTATTAGGCTTATCGGGGTGGATGAGTTTATTCAAAATTGTAAGTTCAGAAGTTGCTTCAATTAAACAAAAAGATTTTTTTATTTCGTCAAAAAGACTCGGATTAAATAATTCAGAATTATTATTTAAAGAAATTCTTCCGGTAATTATGATTCCAGTCACCGTTAATATAGTTTTTCTATTTAGCAATGTGATAATTGCCGAATCTGCTTTAAGCTTTCTTGGGTTAGGTGCCGGAAACCAATATCCTTCCTGGGGCGCGATGATCGAAAAAGGTCAGGAATATATTTTCGATGCCTGGTGGCTTTTATTTATTCCGGGTATTGTGCTTGTTTTAACTTTGCTTTCATTTCATAATATTGCAAAAGAAGTTAATAAATTCTTTAATCCGAAGATTAGTTAGTGATAAACAATCGTTACATAATCAAGAAAAAACTTGGCGAGGGACGCAGTAAGGTTTTCTCTGCGATTGATTCAGAATTTCCGGATAAAGAAATTGCGATAAAATTTTTACCCCTCAATGCAAAACCGGACGAAAAAGATTTCTTTCGTGATGAATTTTTCAGAATCAAAAAATTTGATCATCCAAACATTATAAAAGCATTTGAATTTGGGACTGTTGTTACAAAGGATGCCGAAGACCTCGAAATTGAATACGGAGCAGATTTTATTACCCTGGAATATTTTCCTTCAAGAGAATTATTAGCTTATACTGAACTTATCGATGAAAAAAAATTAAGAGAAATTCTCAAACAGTTATGTGCAGTTCTATATTATCTTCATCAATCCAACTATATTTATTATGATTTAAAACCAGAAAACATTCTGGTTAGCAGTAATTCCAATAAACCACAAATAAAATTAATAGATTTTGGACTTGCAGAATATCAGCTTAAAGAATTGAGTTTAGAAGTAAGAGGTACCGCACATTATATAGCTCCCGAATTATTAAAGAAAGAAGAGCACGATCATACTGTTGATTTGTATTCACTTGGAATTTTGCTTTACAGAATTGTCTATGGCAGATTTCCATTTTCCGCTGAAAATGAAGTAGATATCTATAAAGCTCAGATTGAGCAACAATTTGTCTTTCCTCCATCAAGATATTCCCGCGAGCTGATATCAGTTATAAAAAAACTACTTAACAAAGAAGCTAGATTAAGATTCCAGAACAGTCTTGAAGTTTTAGAAGAACTTGGCATTGAAATCAACCTCGAAATCACTAAAGATTTTCTTCCCGCAAAATTTTTCAGCAACAGGAAAGATGCAGTAAATATTATTCGTTCATATCTTGCTGACAACAAAAGCACTGAAATATACAGTGTCAAAGGTGCTGAAGGAGCAGGTAAAACAGCGTTATTTATTGAGATTTATGAAAATTTTGAAAATGCAATACTGATTGAAAATTTCAGTTCTAAGGCTGGAATAGATGCTGTAAAATACATAGTAAGAAAAATATTTTATTCAAAAGTATTATTTGAAAATTACACTAAAGAACAAATCCGTGAACTTCCGACATTATTTGATGGCGGTAAAGAAGAATTTGTACAAAGAATAAAAGTATTCGCTGATTCTGCGCTTAAAAATTCCAAACCAATAATTTTACTTGATGACTTTAATCTGTATGATGAATTTGTAAAAGATTTTTTCCATGAAATTCTACCTGTATTTCAGATAAATGAAACCAAAGTTATAATTTCTGAAAATACAAATTACGATCCCTCAACCAATCTGTTTGCTAATATAAGAGACTTTCAAATATCTCATTTTACTGACAGCCAGCTTGCCGACTTCATTGAAATCAGTTATTGGCAGAACTTCCCCAAAAAGGAATTAAAGAAAATTATCGGACTTTATTCTGATTTGTTACCCGGAAATGTAAAACAATTTATTAAAGATTTAATTGTTTTAGGTGTTCTTAAATATTCAGGTAAAAAAATTGTTTTCGATATTTCTGAAGAACTTGAAATAACACTTCGAAGTTCTAATGAGGAGATATACCGGGTACGACTAAGTAATCTTACTGCAGAAGAATTAAAACTCGCTCAATTAATCAGTACGTTTGAAATAGGCGTTGAGCAGACAATTTTAGCAGGAATTCTGGGAGTAAATACTGAGAAGATTAAAGAACTTATCCAGGGACTTGATAAAAAAAATATTATTGATTCACTAAATCTGAGTAATACTCCCAAAATTAATTCTGTTAGTTTTAAGAACTACATTTACTCGACTATAAGTTCAAAGACAAAATTTCATCTGGTCGTAGCAAACACAATTAAAAAGCTTTTCCCGAATTTTAACATAATAGAATTAGCAAGACAGTATGAACTTTCAGGAGAATTTGAAAAAAGTGCAGAAGTACTTAAAAGGGAAATTGAAACAGCTGAAAGAATTTCAGCATTTGCTTACAAAAGAACCTTGTTGGAAAAAGTACTTAGCTTTAATCTTAGTCAGTCAACAAAACAGGACTTTTTAATTGAACTAATTAGAACAAACTATAAATTGAGTGATTATAAATCGGTAATTGAAGAATTTAGGAAATTAGATGTCGTACAACTGAAAAATGAACTTGAGAAAGAACTTAAATTTCTTTTTGGAGTAAGTTGTAAAAATGTGCAGGATTATGATAGTGCTATCAAAATATTTAATGAACTTCTGAACACAGCAAATAAAAAAATTAGCAACAAAATTTTGTTTGAATTTGCAGATTTGGAATTCGATCGTGGTAACTATGAAAAGGCGAATGATTTTATTAATGAAATTCAAAAATATTTTCATGACCTGGACTCGGAGGATAAAGGCAGATTATTAAATATGAGAGGACTTATTGAGTATAATTGGTTAAAGAATTCCGAAAAAGCAATCACTACAATAAAGGAAGCCATCTCTGAATTTGAAAAAACTTCGTCATTTGGGAAATTAGCAGGAATTTATGTTAATCTTGCTTATATGTTTTTTAATTGCAATGATCGTGAACAAGCAAATGAGTATATTTTGAAAGCATTAGAAGTAAATAGGAAGATTGGAAATTATGAACAACAAGCTAATATCCAGATGAACCAGGGTGTTATGCTTATGGATGATTATAAATTTGAAGAAGCAATACAATTATTAAAAATTTCTAAAACCCTATTCCATATACAAAACAATAAATACTTCGAAGCCCTTTGCAGTCTTAATTTGGGTGAAGCATTTCTTAATTCCTGTGATTATCAACAAGCTTACGATTCCTTAAGCGAAGCTGAAGAAAAATTCGGCTTAATTGAGAATGATGCTGAAACATTAAGAGTTCTTTTTCTTCTTGGCAAATTTTGGTATTTCATTGGTGATGATAACGAATTAAAAAAGATAATAAATCAATTTGAATATTACTCCTACACAAAATTAACATTTACAGATGAGCATGCTCTTTCTTATGAATATCTTAAAATAATGCTTGCATTATTATCAAATGAAAATATTCCGATTGATAAAGTTTTATCTCTTTTGGAGAGAACGAATGACGACTATCTTAACCTGTATGGGGATTTGATTTTTAATTTTATTGAAGCAATATGCATTGAAAAACGTATCAGCGATGTTTTATTTCTCCTCAAACATCCTTTATTTGAAATCTTAAAATCCAATAATTTAATATTTGATGCATACTCGGATTATATAAATGGTTTAATAGTGAAATACGATAAACTGGAAGGAATGCAATCACCAATAGAATATTTTGAATCTGCTGTTACCAAATTGGAGTCTGAATCGATCAGCGAATTAACCTGGAAAGTGCTCGTAGCAACTACAGAAGTTTATGTTGAACGGGGCAATTATCATAAAGCTAAAAAGCCTAGAATCTATGCTCTGGAATTAATAAATCTGATAGCTGATTCTATAAACAATCCCAGAATCAGATTTAAATTCCTTGAGAAAAAGGAGAGGAAAAACGCTCTTGAGTCATTAAAAAAACTTAATGATAAAGTTAAAGAAAATGAATTCCAACAAAGTTAAAATAAAAATATTTTCAGATAGTGATGATATGGTAATGTTAAATTCTGCACTTAAGCAGATTGAACTTGATAGCATACCTATTGTTTATACCAATGTAAAATACTTTGTACCCGAAGAGAATGCTATTATTATATTACAACCAGAGTCACTGGATTCAAAAATGCTATTTGAAATTGGTCCACAAGTAAAAGAACATCCGAATAAATTTTTAGCAGTAGTCAACAATAATAATGCATTGCTTGTCAGTACCATCGTAAAATTTGGAATTAACGACATTTTTGTGTTTCCTTATGAAATAATGAAGTTTGTTAATCGTCTTAAAGAGCTTATTGTAAATAAAATTTATCTGACCAATAAAGACAGCGATCCTTCACTTTCCCAAAGTCAATATGATTTTCAATTTATCATTGGAGAATCTCCTGCATTTACAAAAGTAGTATCATTAGCAAAAAAGGTATCTGAAAGCAGTCAATCAAATGTATTGCTTTTAGGCGAAACAGGTACAGGAAAGGGAATTTTAGCCAGGGCCATTCACCATAACAGTAAATTTAAATATGAACCATTTGTGGATATCGTATGTACTGCCATTCCGGAAACTCTATTGGAATCAGAATTATTTGGTTACGAAGCAGGAGCATTTACCGGTGCAAGAATCAGGAAGTACGGATTATTTGAAATAGCGGGAAATGGAACTTTATTCTTAGATGAAATTGGTGATATCAGTCTTAATCTGCAGGCAAAATTACTCAGAGCAATTGAGAAAAAAGTAATAAAGAGGATAGGTGGTGTAGTAGATATACCAATAAATGCACGTATCATTTCCGCAACGAACAAAAATTTATTAAAAATGGTAGAAGAAGGTTCATTCAGAAGAGACCTGTTTCACAGACTCAATGTTGTAACTATCGAAATTCCACCTCTTCGCGATAGACGGGACGATATTATTCCGCTGGCTGATTATTTTATAAACGAATTTAACAGAGAATTTGGGAAATCTATAAAGAAAGTGCAGCCGCATTTAAAGCACTTTTTATTGGCTTATACCTGGCCTGGAAATGTTCGGGAGCTGAGAAATGCTATTGAACGTGCTGTATTACTAACTGATCAGGATGAATTAAAAATGCAGGACTTCGCAAACATTATTAAATCAGCACCCATCAAAGCTGAAGTATCAAAAACTACAGAGGAAATTCCTCCTCAGGTAATCAGATTAGATCTTAACTACGCTACTACAGATTTAAAGCGACTCACAAAATATTATGCTGTTCAGGTTCTTGAAAAGGTTGGGGGCAATAAATCACAGGCGGCAAGATTTTTAGGTGTGTCCAGACCTAAACTCGATGCTTTACTCTCTAAGAAAAAACGCTAATTTTGAACAAAATCAGTGTAAAAAAAATTTACAAATAAGCAAGTAATTACCTGCAAATTCGGTAAAAAATTACCATCCTTCCTCAAATTCTTTCAATAAAAGCATTTTTCAAAGCAGACTTGATGGCACTCACATTGCAATTTTAGCAGCGCTATGAAGGGAATTTTATACCCTTTTTGAAAGTGTGTCAAATAAAAGATAATAATTCATCCATTCACATCATATGGTGGGAGCTATGCTACGATTCACTGCAGTTGCAGTAATTGTTTTATTTGCTGTATCAACATTCGCTCAGGTTGAAAAAGCTGTTCGCTACAGAGTCGATCAAAATGTTCAGATCACTCAGCAACAGAATTCAACCAATAGCAGTGTTGAAAAAGTGGATAAGATGATTCTGCAAAATAAATCCAATGCCCAGTTAGAAGAGCTCGGTGGAAGATTCGGCTGGACAAAATCTAACTCACAGTTAGAGGAGCTCGGCGGAAGATTCGGCTGGACAAAATCTAACTCACAGTTAGAGGAGCTCGGCGGAAGATTCGGCTGGACAAAATCTAACTCACAGTTAGAAGAGCTCGGTGGAAGATTCGGCTGGACAAAATCTAACTCACAGTTAGAAGAGCTCGGTGGAAGATTCGGCTGGACAAAATCTAACTCACAGTTAGAAGAGCTCGGTGGAAGATTCGGCTGGACAAAATCTAACTCACAGTTAGAGGAGCTCGGTGGAAGATTCGGCTGGACAAAATCTAACTCACAGTTAGAGGAGCTCGGCGGAAGATTCGGCTGGACAAAATAATCATCTAAGCTTTCTCGAGAGAGCCTTCATTAGTATTTAATGAAGGCTTTTTTTGTATATATTCGACTAAGTTTTTCTAAATATTTATTGCTGATGAAAATATTCTTTACCACTTCCTTGATTCTCTTGTTTTCTGTTTCATTTGCACAGCAGACCACAACAGGTAGGATCACTCTAATTACTGATACAAAGATTTATCCAGTAGAAATATTTAATTCTTCCGGCATAATTTATTCAGATGCAATTCAGTTTTTTAGAGGATTGGATTTTCATTATCACGAGAATGTTAAAACACTTTATTTTGAATATGATAGTGTTTCAATTGAAATCACTATCCAAAACCCATTTGTCAAGCTCAAAAATAAAACACTCAATCAGGATGAAGTTTATCAACTTGTAACCATTCCTGAAATAAAAGAGAACAGACTATATATTCCTGTCAAAGAATTCACGGAAATAATTAATCTTTTTACAAAGAAAAAACTTGAATTCATAAGCCCAACCAGAATACGAGTAAGTGAAAAGTCTGAGGATAAGAATACAATTCAGTCATCATTCCCAATAAAGTTGTTGTCTGTTAGTGTTAAAGAATATGATGATAAATCCGAAATCAAAATTCTTACAGATAGAAAAATTGAAAATTTATATAATTTTTATAGCGGAACAGATCTTTATGTTTATCTATGGAATGTTATGACGAAGAATGATTCTGGATTTAAGGAAGATTCCTGGTCGATCCTTAATAAAATTACAATAGGAAATGACAGAGAATTTCTTCAGATAATAATTTCTCTAAAGGCAGATGAAACAGTGGCTGAAATATTGAAAGGGAAATCAGAGAATGAGTTAATCATTAGAATCGCTGAAAGAGATTTTGGGAGTTGGTATGTGATGGAAAGCGAGCATTTCAAACTTATTTACAGAGATTCACATTCACATTTAGCCCAATACCTTCTTAAATCTGCCGAGAGTTCTTTTAAAGTATTAAGCAGATTTTTTGAATACCAACCGAATGAAAAAATCATTATTAATACTTATGATGTAAATGATTATGGATTTGCAGCAACAACATCAGTACCTCAAAATTATATAAGATTAGAGATTGAACCCCTTGAACCTGGTTATGAAGTTGTACCTTACAATGAAAGATATCAGTGGTTATTAAGTCACGAATTAGTACATGTATTTGTTAATGACATGGATTCTGATTTTGAGGATGCACTTAGAAAAATTTTTGGTAAAGTTAATCCCGATAAATCACAGCCACTCACAACAATTTATTCGCTTCTGACAAACCATAACAGATACACTCCAAGATGGCATCAGGAAGCTATTGCTGTTTTCTTTGAAACCTGGTTGAGTGGTGGTTACGGTAGAACTCTTGGTAATTTCGATGAAATGTATTTTCGCTCAAGAGTTTTTGATAATATTAATTTCCCTACAGAAAATGAAATTGAAGAGATTGAATCTCACGAAAATATTTTGTTAGAACATCTGTTTTATTTATATGGTGCCAGATTTGTATCCTATCTTTCAATTAAGTATGGTGCAGAAAAAGTTATTGAATGGTTCGATACTAAGAAATCTGAATTTTATCCATCTTATAAATCAAAGTTCAGGCGTGTATTTGGAAGCGAATTCTCCGATGAATGGGAAATGTTTTCTAAGAATGAAATAGACTTTCAAAAATCAAATTTTAAAATCCTTCAGAGTGCTGAAACCACTATTAAAAATTATATTACTAAAGCAACATTAGGTTGGGTAGGACAACCATATTTTGATAAAAAAAACAATTCAGTCCATTTCGTATATCATAAATCCGGTAAACTCGCATCAATGGGATCGTTAAACCTGAAAACAGGTGAGATGAAGGATTTCAGAACTCTTCCTTCTCCGAGTATAATTCAGGTTGCATCAACTGCGTTTGATGATGAATACAATAACTTTTTTTATACTACCAACAATAATCAGCTTTATAGGGATGTTCATTTGTTCAATCTATCAAATAGAAAACACCGTGAGCTGTTCCCGGATTCTAGAGTTGGACACCTTACTGTCTCAAGCAAAACTCATGAACTTTTTGGAATCAGACATTCAAGTGGAAAAGTAAGTCTTGTAAAAAGTAAATATCCTTATCTTATTTTAGAAACCCTTACAGTATTTCCATTAGGAGATGAGATACAACAATTAGCAATTAATCCGGACGGAAATTTACTGGCTGCGGTAATACATAAAGTAAATGGTGAACAATCAATATTCCTCATTGATGTCAATAAATTGAATCAGTCTGATAGATATAGTTTTTTAACAATCACCTCTGAGGGAACTCCGGAAAATGTTTCCTGGTCAGGGGATGGAAAGACGATTTATTGGAATGCATTCACAAACGGTGTTTCAAACATTTACAAAATGAACCTTGATGAGAGTCAAATATCAGTAGTCTCACATACAATTAAAGGATTATTTAGACCGATTGAAATAAACAGTGATACACTATTTGCTTTCGAATATTCTATCGATGGATTTATTCCTGTATTAATACCTAATAAATCAGTGTATAAATTACCTGCAATAAATTATCTCGGGCAGAATATTCTTAACAAATCACCTCAGGTTGCGGAGTGGATGATTAAATCGGATGAAGGGGATATTGAACAATATAACTTAGATGAAGAGAAAAGTTACTATAGCTTAAAAAATATCAGACTTCAAACATTAATCCCTGTCATAACAGGATTTCAGGACAGAAAAGTTTTAGGTCTGTTTGGCCATATCACTGATCCACTTTTAATTCAGGAATTTGTGTTTGAAACCGGGGTTTCTCCTTTCAGAGAAAAAAATCAGAAATTACGTTTTCATTTGAGAACGAAGTATAACTTTAAACAAAAATTTTCTCTTGCCTTTGATCATAATGCTCCTGACTTTTATGATTTATTCAATAAAAGAAAAAAAGCAATTTTAGGTAATCGCTCTGCTATTGGTTACACCGATTATTTCGTTTATGATAATCCGTTGAAAATAAAACACAATTCTGAATTGGCAGTCTATACTGGAGTGAAGTTCATTAATGATAATCTTCTTGAAATAAAAATTCCTGACTTTGCAGTATTTAAAACTGAACTTGATATAAGGGATCTCCGAAAAACTATCGGGAGTATCGATTGGGAATCTGGAAATCAATTAAAGTTTAACATAATAACTTATGCTTCCACCCCAGAAGATATCAAATATGCTGTGGGAACTTACGCGGAATGGGATAATTACAATTTATATCTTTTCAAACACAATACACTGCATTTAAAGTTTTCTGCTGGCTATCATTTCACTGATCCGGAACTTGTTCAGGGCTATTTTTATTTCGGAGGATTCGGAAATCGTGAATTTGAGAATGAACCTGTTAAACAGTTCGAAAAAGTTTTTCGTTTTCCGGGTGTACCAATTTACAGCATAGCTACTGATAAATTTTTAAAGTTAATGGTTGCTAATAATCTTCCACCTATCAGAATCCCTGATATTGAATTACTTTCTCAATCATTAAAGAATATTAACATTTCTATATTTAGCCAGGGTTTGCTTACCAATTCTGAGCAGGGTAAAAAATGGGTTGATTTAGGTGCACAAGTAAATATTATGTTTAATCATTGGGCTAATCTTGAATCAACATTCTCAGCCGGGATAGCCAAAGCTTGGTGGGATAATGGAAACGATTGGGAATGGTTCCTCTCCTACAAATTACTTAAAGATTAGAAGATTTTTAAGTATTTTTTACTTAAAGGATTTAACATTTCTTATATTTAGCAAGGTTCGTATAGGTACTATTTTTGTGCTCTTTTAATGCTTATTCTAGGTAATTTTAAATATGAAATTCTCGGAATTTAAAAAAAATATAGACGCCGGACTTAAAACTTCCTTAATTGAAGATGAAAGTACTGAGAGAACTAAAAATCTTGAAATAATATTAAATATTATTAATAGCATAAATCGTTCATTAGTACTGGAAGATGTATTAGAGCTTGTTCTTAAAAATGCAATAAGATTAACAAATTCCGAAAGAGGTTTTATCGTTCTCAAATCTCCAACAGGTAAGCTTGAATTCAAACTTGGGCTTGATTCGAATAACAAAGAATTACCTGAAGAACTTTTCCAAATCAGTTCTTCTGTAGTTGAAGATGTTTTTTACAATGGGCAATCGAGATTTATTGAAGGAGCGCAAAGTGATGCTATGTTTATGCCTTCAAAGAGTATTGTGCGACTTGACCTTCAAACAATTCTCTGCTCACCGTTAATTACCGATGGCCAGAAGATCGGGGTAATTTATGTTGATAGTAAACGTCTGCATAAGATAAAAGAAAAAGATATTACAAATACTTTTGAAATTCTTGCAGGACAAGCAGCAAGTGCAATCAGGAATGCACAACTTTATAATGCGCAGTTAGCTGCGAATAAAGCTTTACAAGAAGCAAATGAACAATTAGTTAAAGCTGAACGTAAAGCACTTAAATCAAGCATAGATTCTGAGATTGGACAATCATTGCAGTCTCTTGTTCATCTTGCGTTGCTTGAGGGTGAAAGTCTATATAGAATGATCGATGATATTCAAAAGCAATTTGAACGTCGTCCTGAATTTAAGGATTCAATAATTTTTGACAGACTTAAATTAAAAGCAAAAATCTCTGCTGATAGTATCAGAAGTATCCAGAAATATGCTCAGGTGCTACTTGAAACTTCATTGATGAATCTGGTAAAAGATACTAATGATTTGAATAAAACAGTTCAGACAGTGATTAAGTATTTAGCCCCAATGAAAAAATTTCAGTATGTAACTTTTAATACAGAACTCACTAATATACCTGACTGCCGTTTTGATTCAGAACAAATTCAGCATGTTCTTGTTCATTTAATTACGAATTCAGTAAATGCTAAAAAAGATTCAATTATTACAATCAGAACTTTTTCATCAGATGGATACAATCATCTGATATTACAGGACAACGGCCCCGGAATACCTTTGGAAATCAAAGAAGAAATTTTAAATAATTATACTCCAAGAAGTAATAGTTATGGTTTATTTTTGTGTAAGAGCATAGTTGAAAAACATAATGGTGATCTGAAATTTTTAGATGTTGAAAAAGGAACTGCTGTTCAAATTTCACTGCCGCTATAATTAAAAATGGATGAACTAAGAAAATATTTAGAAATACTTTATAACAAGCTGATCTTTCCAGTAGAAGTTATAGACATCGAAGGAAAAATTATTTATGTGAATGAAGCATTCTCGCTTATGTGGGGTTTTAATTTGGATGAACTGATTGAGTATTCATTATTTAATGATCTGGTATTACGAGAACAAGGTAATATTTCCTTAATCCGGGAAGCACTTGATAATCTGACACAAAAAACAATTGAACATTATGAGGACTCATTGCTTCGCACTCATCATACGGTGGTGCCACTTATTAAAACCGGAACATTTGGCTTTGAATTATACGGTGAAAGATACGCAGTACTTATTCATGAGGATGTTACTGAACAGGTTTTAACAAGTGAAGAAATTAAACGAGCCAGAGATGCCAGTAAGGAAGCCGAAAGACTTAAAAATAATTTCCTCAATGTATTATCTCATGAACTTCGAACACCACTTAATATAATTCTCGGATACTCGTCACTTATTAAAGAAAATCTTTCTGATAAAATCAGCACTGAAGATAAAATTTATCTGGATAATCTGCATAGTGGAAGTGAGCGACTATTCAATACTATAAATCAGATGCTTGAATTTGCACATATCGAAGCAGGTAATTATTCGATTACAATTGAAACTACGGATTTAGTAGGGATAATTCAGGGAAGCCTTGCTCAATATAGGGATGCTGCGATTTCAAAAGGTCTGGAGATTAGAACAAACTTTGTTCACAAAAAAGTATTTGTAGACACTGATGTTCAATGTACAATAAATGCTTTCAATAATTTGCTTAGTAATGCTGTAAAGTTTACAAATCATGGATTCATTGAAGTTGAAGTTGATGTAATGGAAGATAAAAATCTTGCTGTTTGCCGAGTAAAAGATTCAGGTATTGGTATTTCAACTAAATATCTTGATCATCTGTTTCAACCATTTAGTCAGGAAGATCTGAATATTGGCAGAAGTTACGAAGGAAATGGCCTTGGGCTTGCACTTGCAAAGAGATATCTTGAAAAAGTCGGAGGTTCTCTTCTGGTTGATAGTATCAAAGGAGTAGGATCAACTTTTACTTTTACTCTACCACTGACATCAACAAGTAAAATTAAGTACGATGACAAAGAAGAAACTGAAATTCTCTATGCCAATAAAATTCTGATGCTTGATAATATTGGTGAAACTTATGAATTAATTCGTGCATTTTTAAAGAAAGATTATCAAATCGTAAATTACACACTAAGAGATTTTAAGATAGAACTTACCCGTGATAATACTTTCAGTCATGTTGTCTTTGATGTTGAAAAAAATTTCTGGCAACAGGCAATTCTTATCTGTAAAGACATCAAAAAGAATGACCCATATAAAAGACCGATCATAGTAATATCAAGTGAATTTATCGAAGAGAAAATAAGAGAATTTTATAATGCTGGTGCAAATAAATTTCTGATTAAACCCTTCGGTAAATCTGAATTAGTAAAAGTGCTTGATGAAGCAAGGGAATATTCACTTTAACTGATAAAGTTTCCACCAGGGTGTTCCAGGCGATTCATGGTGTTCGTGATGATATCCGAAGAAGTAACAAGTCAACATCGCAATCAGATGATTCTTTCTTAGAGTCCTCGCATTGTGTGGTTGCATTTCTTCAGTATGAGGTTTTTTATGAGGGAGATATGTTCCAAAGTAAAAAAGTTGAAATGTGCCAAGGAAAGCAGGAATTACCCAAAACATCCAAACCGAAATTTCCTTAAACCTAATTTTAAGTAAGTTAAAAGTAATAGCCATAATGATTAACTGGACAAGTGTTGTATATCGGTAGAGAAAAATCAACCACCAGAGAAAAAAATTTTGTGTGTGGGTGTTAAAATCCGGGTCTTTTCCTTCACCGGGAAATTTATGATGCATAAAATGATTTTTTATTAATCTTTTATACGACATGCCTGCAAATAAGAATGTTGCAATTCTTCCAATCCAATCGTTGACAAATCTGTTTTTCGATACTGTTCTATGCATAGCATCGTGACCAGTTATAAATAGTCCTGTATAGAGATATGCTTGTATTAAGATATGAAGATAAAATACAGGTGAAGTGAAATTAACAGGGACATAATTCAAAATATAGTATAAATGAAAAAACCATAGCAAAATTATTAGACACCCAATAATAACTCCCATACTTACCTCATAAAACCAAATAGTATTAAAAAAAATATAAATTGAGTTAAAAAAAATTTGATTGGCAAATCAGTTTCAATTTTGATTCTCAGTCTTAGATATAAAGCTGCAAATACAAATGATATTAGAAACCATGCTAAATAATTTTGGAGAGGAATCATAATATCTGTCCAGTTCCAATATTCTAATTTAATTGCTGATGGTTCCATAAAGTAATCAAATATAGTAGCTATTAAAGATGCTGATAGAGTAATAAGAATTTTATTGGTAAAAAATTTTTCTGATAAAAGAATTACTCCAAGTATTATCATAGTCCAGTTAAAACCGATTATTAGTGGTACATCAAAAATTTTTAGCCCTAGTGTATTACCATAGCTATAAGAACCAAAGATTAATCCGGTTTTGACACCTATGACTTCTAATATAAAAGTAGTTATATAAGTTATGATTAGCCAGACAAGTAAATAAGTGTTTGAATTCTTTAATGTAGAGAACAAAACAATGCCACCCGTAAGAAACAAAGCGATTGGTGTCAGAAGTTTCATATAAGCTAATAAGGGGCTTAAAAGATGTCCAACTATTCCTACAAAATAGATCAGATATATAAAAATCTCTTCTTTAGATAGTTTTAAATTTTTCTTTCTTTCCATTCGAGTTTTTTATTATGTGTTTTGTAAACTGAAATAAATCCAACAACTAATACAAAAATCATCTGAACAGGATGCAAGAAAATATTTATTAATATATTTTGTTTACTAATCAATGACATAAAAATTCTTGATAGAACAACTTCTATTAACAAGATTGATGAATTTGCAAAATTATTCCAGGCAAAAAATGGATAGACAGATGCAATTGATATTAACAAAACGAATATTAAAAATTGAAAAGAGTTAATTTTAAATCCCGGGAAAAAATTTTTAGAAAATCCATTCATTGCTTCGCCAAGATTTGAATACATCCTGCAGAATACCAATTCATTACCCAAAAGAGTTTTTATTTTTATTCCGCTTAATTTACAGAGTCTCGCAAACTCCATATCTTCCACTATTTTTGCTTTAACAGCTGAATGCCCGCCAATTGAATGATATGTGTCCTTTCTCCAGAGCATAAACTGTCCGTTTGCTGCTACGAAGGATTTGTGTTTTGATTTATAAACGAATGCGAGAGGTAAAAGTCCCAATAACAACCAATTCATTAAAGGTACTATCAACCATTCCGAAAAAGATTTAATCTGTTGAGTAGGAAAAACGGAAAGCATTCCGGTTTCAGAAAGGTTTATCTCATTGATTGCTGCTTCAACTGCTTTTTCATTAAGCCTAACATCAGCATCAATAAATAAAAAATATTTTCCTTTTGCTTGTAATGAAAGCTGATGACATGCCCAATTCTTTCCCAACCAACCTTCAGGTAATTCTGCTCCATCTATTATTTTAATGTGGTTGGAAAATTTTTGCAGTAATTCTTTAGTGCTATCTGTGGAGTTATCATTCAATACGATAATTTCTTTATTCGGGTAAGACTGATCTAAACATTTATTTATACATTCTGTAATATTTTTTTCTTCGTTTCTTGCAGGAATTAAAATTGAAACAAGTTCCTGCCTCATCGAAACATTCTGTTTTAATGTTAGTCTTGGTGCACTGATCAAATTTATAAATGATATTAAAAAAATTATGCTGATTATTAATACTGAAGTTATTTCTAATAAGGTAAACATATATCAGAATAAGCTTTCACCGCTTGTAGAAAAATTATTCCTGAGCAGATCGACATTCTCTGAAAACTTATCATACAAAAGTGTTTCATTTAATTTTAACTCGAATGAATCAATTAAACCTCCAAATCTTGATAAGACAAATGGCAACTTTTCATTGCTATAAAAAATTTTGTTTGCTAACAGAAGTACATCAAAACTTTTTCCTGTATGCTTAGCAAGAAATTCAATCCCCTTGTGATAATTTAAGGATAACTTCTCGAAGGGTTCAATTTCTCCCTGAGGAAAAATTACAACACAATTATCAGGGTTGTCTAGAAGATTAAGAGCGTATCTCAGTGTTGCAACAGTTGATTGTCTGTTATCGGGATTTGTTGAAAAGCATCCTATCTTCTGAAAGAACCAATATTTTCTCAGCTGATTTTCAAGCATCATTATAAAAATTTTTTTATTCGATTTTTTTCTCAATAAAAAATAAACAAGGAAGCCGTCCCACCAGGAAAAATGATTTGGTGCAATGATCAGACTTTTGTTTTCATCTAACTTGGGGAAATTGTTTATCAGAATGAAATCATTAAAATATTTTTTCAATAATCTTTCGAGGTAAATATCGAAAACAAAGATTGCCCATTTTCTTCGTTCTGCTTTAATCATTTTTGGTATTCATCTTTAATGATATCTGAAACAATTTTGCCGGATAAAATTACGAGAGGAATTCCTCCACCAGGATGAGCACTTCCACCACAGAAATATAAGTTTTTAATGCATTTGGACTTGTTCTGTTGTCTGAGAAAAGCTGAAGTTTTGCTATCCGAAGAAATGCCATATATGCTTCCTCTATACGCTGCTGTTTTCAGGTCAAGAATTTTAGGTGTCATAATTCTTTCAAAAAGTAAATCATCTTCAATTTTAATCCCCAGTCTGTTATTGATTTTATTAATCACTCTTTTTCTGACTCCTGCGATTTCTTTTTCCCAATCCTGACCATTATCATAGGGAGCGTTAATCATAACAAACCAGTTTTCTTTATCAGCAGGAGCATCATTCGGATTAATCTTACTCGAAATGTAAATGTAAATTGTTGGTTCATCAGGAATAACATTCAATTTTGTTAATTCATAAAACTCTTTTTTATAGTTTTCAGAAAAAATAATATTATGAGTTTCAAGCATTTCATATTTTCTGTTTATTGCCCAGTAAAATACAACTCCGGATAGTGAGGGTTTTAATTTTCTGTACCTTTTACTTTCAGAAGTATTAATTCCATTTAATAATTTTTGAAATGTTAAATTAACATCAGTATTTGATATTATCTTATCAAAAAATATTGAGTCGCCATTTACTTTCAGACCCATTGCATTTTTATTATTCAATAAAATTTGTTCGACCTCTGAGTTATAATGAAAATGAACTCCTGCATTCTCGCAAAGTTTTACCAATGCCTTCGTAATTGAATAAATTCCACCTTCCGGAAGGAAAGCTCCCGGAAAATATTCCACATAAGGAATGATATTCAATGTTGCGGGTGCTTTAAATGGATTGGAACCATTATATGTGGCATATCTGTCAAATAATTGCACTAACTTTTTATCTTTAAAGTAGCTTGAAACAGCTTTATGAACAGTTCTGAAAGAATCAATTTTATTAATGTTAAATAATGTTCTAAGAGCTTTTGTGTTAAGAAATGTTTTATAGTTTAATGGTGGGTTAAATAGAAATAAATCAGCAGTAAGTTCATAAATTGTTTTTGAGTAATTGAAAAAATCATTTAAAGCTTCATCATCGTCAACAGACTTTTCTGAAATTTCTTCCCCAAATCTTTGCACATCTGAATAAGCATTTATAATAGTATTATCATTGTAAAAGTAACGACAAATAATTTCCAGTTTATTCATACTCAGATAATCAGAAATATTTTCATTACACTCTTCAAACAGATTTTCAAGAACATAAGGCATAGTTAATAAAGATGGTCCGGTATCAAATCTGAATCCTTGTTCATATAACTCTGAAGCTTTTCCACCTGCAAAGGTATTTTTTTCAAACACATGAACTTCAAAACCTGCTCGCGCTAATCTTGCCGCTGCAGATAAACCACCTAATCCAGCTCCGATTACAGCAATAGTTTTCATCTCTTTCTTTTCTGAATAATTTCATAAAACAAAATCCAGAGTGAAATCATTGAGAAGGAATAGAGAAAATCCTCATAAGGAATAGTTAAAAACCTTTTTCCAAAAAATGCGCTGTTGTTATATGTTACAATTGGTATGGATGTTAAAAAGAAATTTACAATAAGAAATGGAATAAAACTGATGAGCACTGTCCACCAATAAAAAGATGAACTGAGTAAACCTGTTTTAAAGTAAAAAGCCAGTAAAAAAAATATTCCGGCAAATAAACTTACAGTAAAAGTATAATGCTGATGATTAAAAAAGATACCCAGCATTAAAAATAATAGTGCTATTAGGAGAAAAATATAATTATTAATCTTAAAGTATTTTTCTTTTGTATAAAACCTGATTGTTTCATAAATGAAGATGCAGGAATAAGGGACTGTGATGAAAAATAATATTTCTTCTAATGGCAAACCGAAAAAATAAACTCCCACAAGATGTGCCGGATTGAATGACCAATCACCTCGTTTTGTAGCAAAGACATCCCAAATGATAAAAGCAGTACTAACTATTATAATTGAAAAAAGTAAGTGAGGTAGTTTTTTGTAGTATCTAATATTCTTTTCAAAAGATAATATTAGCGGAATGAAAATTATAACTATATTGATGAATAAATATGTGCTCATAAAAAAGCCGGGAATTACACCAACAAAATAATGACAATATTTTTATTAGGTAACTTTAAGTAATCTTACTTCAACCAAACCTCTGAAAAGAAGAGCCAACTTAGCAGGATTGGAAACTCTGACTCTTCCTTTCATAAGATCTTTTACTTTCATTCTCTTTATTTTGCGGAATAATGCAAGATAATAGAGGTATGCTGAGTAAACACCAAGCTTAACGCCATAAGGTAATTTTTTAATGCCCTCAAATGCATCTTTAAATTCTTTTTCTATATCTCTTTCCAGATTCTTTTTACTTACATCATCAATTTTTTGTGCGTGATTTATTCCTGGTAAGTAAATTCTTTCTCTTTCCTCCATATCACTTTTTATGTCTCTCAAAAAGTTAACTTTTTGAAATGCTGAACCCAAGCTTCGTGCTGGTGAAATCAATTGATTAAAAAGCTCCTTATCATGACCACAAAAAACTTTCAGGCACATAAGTCCGACAACTTCAGCAGAGCCATAAATATATTCGTTGTATTCCTCAGGTTCGTAGTATGAATTTGATAAATCCATTTCCATACTTTTAAGAAACGCATCAACATAATGATAATCAATCTTATATTCATTTACCGTGGTTACAAATGCCTGCAAAATTGGATTTGTTGAAATGCCGGTTCTTAAAGCTTCTTCGGTTTCTCTTCTGAAATTTTCAATCAATCTTTTCTGATCATAATTATGAAAAGTATCAACTATTTCATCTGCAAGACGAACAAAACCGTAGATTCCATATATAGCATCACGATAGTGTGGCGAAAAAGCTGCAATACCAAGACTGAAGGAAGTACTGTAAGTCTTTGTAACAAGCTTACTGATGTTAAAAGAAGTTTTATTATATAATTCCATAATCAGCCTTTATTCTTTCTGTAACAAGTTTTGAACTTATAATAACCATTGGAAGTCCTGTTCCCGGAGTTGTGGAAGCCCCGACATAATATAAATTTGGAAATACTTCGTCTTTGTTTTTAGGTCTGAATGCCCCGACCTGATTAATCCCGTGAGCTAATCCTAATCCAGAGCCCTTATAAAGATTAAACATTTTTTCCCAGTCAATTGGTGAATAAACTTCTTTTACAAGTATGTTTGATTCAATATCAAATCCTGTTCGTTGAGATAAATCATTAATGATATTATTTGCTATTTCATTTTTATCATCCCAGTTGCTTTTATATCTTAGATCTGGGACAGGGCAAAGTATGAAAATATTTTCACAGCCTTCCGGAGCGCATTCGGGATTTGATTTTGAAGATACATTCACATAGTAATATGGTTTTTGAGGAATTATAGATGAAGTAAAAATTTTATCTGCATATCCTCTGAAATTACTTCCAAGGAAGTAATTATGATGCATTAGTGAGTCAATCTTTCCTTTAACACCGAGATAAATCGTGAATGGTGCTAAAGTCCAGTCCATCTTGTCAAGTTTTTCTTCGGAGAATTTCTTCCTGCCCAAAATCATTCCTCTGAAAGCTGCCGCATCTGAATTAGAAATAAAAATATCAGCTTCCCAGGTTTTTCCGTTTTTATCTATGAGAGAATTTAATTTACCGTTTGAATTAGCAACTCCGATAATCTCAGTATTAAAAACAAATTTTACTCCGCGTTCTTTCAGTATCTTCATTAATTCTTCTACAATTTTGTACATCCCACCTTTAACTTTCCAGTAACCATCATGTTTCATCTCAGTATAGTTAAGCAGAGAATAAATAGCTGGGGTTTGAAATGGAGTTGAACCTAAAAAGAATGCTACAAGCGAGAAAATAACACGAACCTGTTCAGACTCAAAATTCTTCTCAACCTCTGTCCACATTTTCCTGAAAAGATATGGAAGATGCTTCAGAGGAACGCGGGTAAGTTTGAGAATATAATCAACTGCATTTTCATAGTTTGATTTGACAACTTTATCTTCGGTATCATGAAAAAACTGGCCTGCTTTGGAAAGATATTTTTCAACTTTTGCGGCGAGATTTGGCTCTATGTCTTTAAACTCTTCTTCTAATTTTGGTAGAGTTTTCCAGATTTTGTAAGCTCTTGAATCGTTTTCAAAAAACACCTGATAAAGTGGATCAAGCTCTTTTAATTCAATTGGATTTTTAATTCCAACTGAATTGAAAAGCTCATCAAGCTCATAGCTCATACTCATAAAAGATGGACCAACATCAAAAGTAAAACCATTAATCTTAAGTTGATTTAATCTTCCACCCGGTTTTGAATGTTTTTCTATAACAGTAACATCATAACCAAGATGAGAGAGTCTGAGAGCCGTTGAAAGCCCTCCCAAACCAGAACCAATTATTATTGCTGTTTTATTTCGTTGATTTTTCATACAATAGTACAAACCAAATTGATTTATATTTAGTTCCGTAATAATTGAAAGTTGGAAAGATTTTTTACTTATTATAATACCTAAATACTTCAGAAATAATTGGGATGCAAAATGACTTTCGGAGCCGGAATAATATTGATTAACAGCAATAATGAAGTGTTACTATTATTGCGCGATGATAAACCTGAAATTCCATATCCAAATCAGTGGGACATTCCCGGTGGCAGAATTGAGAAAGGAGAATCACCGATTGAAACTATTCGACGAGAGATGTTTGAAGAATTAGGGCTTCAGTTATATTCAGATTTCCAATTGTTTAAAATTTACAAGAATGATAATCTCACAGATTTTATTTTTTGGAAAAGAATAAATCTTAATCCTGCTGAAATCACTCTGAACGAGGGCCAGAAATTAAAATATTTTAATCTGGAAGAAATAAGAAAAACAGAACTTGCATTTGGCTATAATCAAGTCTTTGAAGAATTTTTTATGGAGGTAGTTAAAAATGAATAACACTCAGAAAGTAATAATTATAATCGGCGCTTTGATTATTCTCATCGGTTTGTTATGGCCTTACATTTCCAAAATTCCTTTATTCAGATTACCTGGCGATATAGTTGTAGACAAACCGAATTTTAAACTATTCATTCCAATAACAAGTATGATTCTTTTGAGTATTTTTTTGACTTTAGTACTCTGGCTAATTAAAAAATTTTTTAATTGAAATTGAAGAGGCAAAAATGAAAACCGTGCTGAGATCCGCTCTGTTATTTTTTGTATTACTTAACACAAATCTTTTTCCACAAAATACAGATTTAACTGGCAGTTGGTCGGGGAAATTGAAACTACCAAACGGGATTCAACTTACAATTGTTTTTAATCTGCAACAATCAGAAGGAAAATATTCTGCTACACTTGATAGTCCGGATCAAGGAGCAAAAGGAATTCCTTGTGGTGAAGTAAAAGTCAAAGATGATTCAATAACTATTGATGTCCCTGTAATTATGGGTGACTTTAAAGGTGAAATAAATTTTGAGTCTAAAAAAATTAAAGGTATGTGGTTTCAAGCTGGAAGCGCTTTTGAATTAGAGCTAGTTTATGCAAAGGAATTTAAAGGACCAAACAGACCGCAGGAACCAAAACCACCATTCCCATATAACTCAGAAGAAGTAAAATTTTTTAATGAAAAAGATAGTATCAGATTGGCCGGAACTTTAACATATCCAAAAGGGGGAGAAAACCTTCCTGCGATTGTTTTAATTAGCGGTTCTGGTGCGCAGAATCGCGATGAAGAAATATTTAACCATAAACCGTTTCTTGTTATTGCAGATTTTCTTACCAGAAATGGTTTTGCTGTATTAAGATTTGATGATAGAGGTGTTGGAGAATCAGAAGGTAGCCATTCTGAAGCAACAAGTTTTGATTTTGCTGAAGATGTTAATGCGGCGGTGGAATATCTCAAGACCAGAAAAGAGATAAATAAAAATAAAATAGGTCTGATTGGTCATAGTGAAGGTGGAATGATTGCCTGCATTGTTGCTTCTTCAAATGACGACATTGGTTTTATAGTTTTAATGGCTGGCCCTGGTATTCCGGGTGATTCACTTTTGTATCTTCAGACTGAACTTATTTACAGGGCTGAAGGTGAGAGTGATGAAAAGATTCGGGAAATTTTGAATGAGGTAAGAGAAGTTTATTCTGTTTTGAAATCTGATGAGGCTGAAGAAATTATAAAACAAAAATTGAGAGAAATGTATCAACAAAAATTTGAAAAGATGACTGAGGACGAGAAGAAAAAGTATGGTGATCTTAACACTTATATTGAAATGGAATTAAGAATTGCTACAAGTAAATGGTTCCGGACTTTTTTAAAATTTGATCCAAAGCCATTCATTGAAAGAATCAAATGTCCCGTGCTCGCAATAAATGGTGAAAAAGATTTGCAGGTACCACCTAAGCCAAATCTTTCTGCAATTGAAACTTCACTGAAAAAGGGTAACAATAAAAATTTTCTCATAAAAGAATTGCCAGGATTAAACCACTTATTTCAAACTTCAAAATTCGGAACTATTGGTGAGTACGGAGTTATAGAAGAAACAATATCTCCAATGGCTTTGGAAACTATACTAAGCTGGTTGAAGGAAATAACAAAGTAAAGTTGTAAAGGCCAATGCACTTCGCAGAATTAAGAAACGAATTATTGAAGGAAAAAAATCCTGAACAGGCAAAGATTCATCAGCGATTCTTCAAAACCGGTAAAGGCGAATATGGTGAAGGAGATATATTCTACGGGATAAAAGTACCGGTTGTCAGAAAGATTGCCAGGATGTTCCGACATCTATCATTCAAAGATTTAACAGTCCTTCTATCTTCTGATGTACATGAAGAAAGATTAGCTGCAGGATTTATTCTTGTTGAGCAATTTTCAAAAGGTGATGAAAGAATTAAAGAAAAGATTTTCAGATTCTATCTTAAAAATATAAAAGGCATTAACAATTGGGACCTGGTTGATCTGACAGCACCAAAGATAGTCGGATCTTATCTTCTTGATAAAGATAAGAGTATTCTTTACAAATTAGCTTTGTCAGAAAATATTTGGAAAAGAAGAATAGCAATATTGTCAACTTTTGCATTTATAAAGCTGAATCATTTTGATGAAACTTTACGAATTGCTTTAATGTTGATTAATGACAAACATGATTTAATTCATAAAGCGGTCGGTTGGATGCTAAGGGAAATTGGTAAGATCGATAAAGAGGCAGAGACAGAGTTTTTAATTAAATACTACAAAAAAATGCCCAGAACAATGTTGAGATATGCAATCGAAAAATTTCCGGAGAAAGAGAGAAAAAAATTCCTTCGGGGAACAATATGAAAAGAATAATAATTACTGGTGCCACAGGATTAATAGGGAAGAAACTTTCTGAGAAGTTGTCTCTTGCCGGTAATCAGATTGTTATTTTTTCGCGAGATGCTGCGAAAGCAAAAACTATTCTGAAAAAGAATTATGAATATGTTGATTGGGATTATAATCATCCTGAAAAGTGGATTGATAAAATATCTGAATCCGATGCTGTTATTCATCTTGCCGGAATTAATCTTTTTGCAAAAAGATGGAATGAAAAATTCAAAAAAGAAATTATTATTTCCAGAAGAGATACAACCAAAGCACTTACAAATGCAATTAAGAAATCGTCACGAAAACCAAAAGTATTCATCTCCGCTTCAGGTGTTGGTTATTATGGTGATGGAGGAAATAATATTCTCAGCGAGGATTCACCGGCAGGAAAAGATTTCCTTGCCGAAGTTTGTAAAGTCTGGGAAAAAGAAGCAACTGAAGTCGAAAGTGTTGGTGTTAGAAGGGTAAGCTTGAGAACAGGAATTGTATTATCACCTGAAGATGGAGCATTAAAAAGAATGTTACTCCCATTTAAACTTTTTATTGGCGGTCCACTTGGAAATGGTAATCAATGGTTTCCCTGGATTCATATAGATGACATAATAGGTGTTTATGTTCACGCTCTGGATAATGAAAATCTTTCCGGTGCAGTTAATGCTGCCTCTCCAAAAATTTGTACGATGAATGAATTTGCAAAAACTCTTGGTAAAATATTAAATCGCCCATCATTCTTTAAGGTTCCCAAATTTGCCTTGAAACTTACAATTGGTGAAGCTGCCGATGTTGTAGTAATGGGACAAAGAGTAAGTGTTAATAAGTTGTTGAGTGCGGGCTACAAATTTAAGTTTGAAAACCTTGAAGAGGTGTTAAGAGATTTATTAAAGAAGAAAAGGGCTTGATTTCTCAAGCCCTTTAAAGTTTTTTAATATCTGTAATAATCCGGTTTGTATGGTCCTTCAATCGGAACACCAATATATTCAGCTTGTTCCGGAGTGAGTTCTTCTAATTCAGCACCAATTTTAGAAAGATGTAATCTTGCAACCATTTCATCAAGATGTTTTGGTAAAGTGTACACTTTATTCTCATATCTTTCAGGATGATTCCACAATTCAATCTGAGCAAGTGTCTGATTGGTAAATGAATTTGACATAACAAATGATGGATGACCGGTTGCATTTCCGAGATTAACTAATCTTCCTTCAGAAAGAACGATGATATCTTTTCCATCAATTGTATATTTATCAACCTGAGGTTTGATTGTGTCTTTTGTGTGTCCATAATTTTTGTTTAACCATGCCATATCAATTTCAATATCGAAGTGACCTATATTGCAAACAACTGCCTTATCTTTCATTAGTCTAAAATGTTTTTCGGTAATTACATTTTTATTACCGGTTGCAGTAACAATGATATCAGCTTCTTTAACAGCATCGATCATTTTCTTAACTTCATAACCTTCCATTGCTGCCTGAAGAGCACAGATTGGATCAATTTCAGTTACTATTACTCTGCAATGTGCACCTCTTAAAGATTCCGCAGAACCCTTCCCAACATCACCAAATCCTGCTACAACAGCCACCTTACCGGCAAGCATCAAATCAGTTGCACGACGAATAGCATCAACAAGAGATTCGCGACAACCATATTTGTTATCAAATTTTGATTTTGTAACTGAGTCATTAACATTGATTGCAGGGATTGGAAGAGTACCGTTACGCATTCTGTCATAAAGTCTGTGAACTCCAGTCGTAGTCTCTTCGGAAATTCCTTTAATTCCTTTTACAAGTTCCGGATAATTATCGAGAACCATGTTAGTTAAATCACCGCCATCATCAAGAATCATGTTAAGAGGGCGACTTTCATCACCAAAGAAAAGAGTTTGCTCTATGCACCAATTAAATTCTTCTTCAGTCATTCCTTTCCAGGCAAATACCGGAATTCCGGCTGCGGCAATTGCAGCTGCAGCATGGTCTTGTGTTGAAAAAATATTGCAGGAAGACCATCTTACTTCTGCACCCAGTTCAATAAGTGTTTCAATCAGAACTGCCGTTTGAATAGTCATATGAAGACAACCAGCAATTCTCGCTCCTTTAAGAGGCTTTGAATCACGATATTTTTCTCTTAATGCCATTAGTCCGGGCATTTCTGCTTCTGCTAATTTAATTTCTTTTCTTCCCCATTCAGCTAATGAAATATCTTTTACTTTGTAGGGAAGTGATAAGTCAATTTTTAATTCCGTTGTAGTACTCATATTTATATTATCCTTACATTTTTATTAAAAACTTTTTTCAAATTCTTAACAATATTATCAGCATAAGAATTCAATATTAAAATAATTTTTTAAGCATATTTCTTAAAGACATTAACAAGGTCAAGTTTTTCCCAGGTAAATTCTTCTTCTGTTCTTCCGAAATGACCATAAGAAGAAGTTTTCTGGTAAATTGGTCTTCTCAACTTAAGTCGTTCAATTATTCCTTTGGGTGTAAGATCAACTTCTTTTGAAATCATCTTTGCAATTTCATTATCCGGAATGACACCTGTTCCTTTTGTGTTTACAAAAATAGAAACCGGTTCAGCAACACCAATTGCGTAAGCAACCTGAACAAGACATTCTTTTGCAAGTCCCGCAGCGACAACATTTTTAGCAATATGTCTTGCAGCATAAGTAGCAGACCTGTCAACTTTTGACGGATCTTTTCCAGAAAATGCACCGCCTCCATGAGGAGCCCATCCACCATAAGTATCAACAATTATTTTTCTACCAGTTAGACCACTATCACCATGTGGTCCGCCGATTTCAAATCTTCCTGTCGGGTTTACAAAGTATTTGGTTTTATCATCAAGCATTTCTGCTGGAATAACTTTTTTTACTACTTCCTCGATTACATCCTGTCTTATTCTTTCCTGAGTTACATCAGGATCATGTTGTGTGGAAACAACAACAGTATCAACTCTGACGGGTTTCCATTCATTATCATATTCTATCGTAACCTGAGATTTTGCATCAGGTCTGAGATATGGCATAAAGCCATCAAAACTTTTTCTGATTTCAGCTAGTCTTTTAACTAGCTTATGTGCAAACATTATTGGCATTGGCATAAGTTCAGGAGTTTGATCGCAGGCATACCCAAACATTAAACCTTGGTCACCAGCACCACCTTTATCAACTCCCATAGCAATATCAGGCGATTGAGAATGAATTGCGTTAAGTACAGAACAGGATTCTGCGTCAAATTTATATTCAGCACTAGTATAACCAATTTTCTTTATTGTTGCACGGACTACTTCCGGAATTTCGACATAAGCTTTTGTAGTAATTTCGCCGCCAACCAGAACTAAACCGGTTGTAACAAAAGTTTCGCAGGCAACTCGTGCATTGGGGTCTTCTTTAATTATTGCATCAAGAACTCCATCGGAAATCGCATCACAAACTTTATCAGGATGCCCTTCAGATACTGATTCGGAAGTGAAGAAAAATGACATAACTTTAAATCCTTTTTAACTTATTATTATATGCTATTGTTGATTTTCAGGTTACAAACTTAGCCAATCTCCTCATGATATACAATAAATCTTTTTAGTGAATTCTCTATCTTTGCCCTGGAATTATCAATTATTTTTTTATGGAAATGACAACAAAAATAACAGAGCTATTTGGTATTGATTTTCCGATAATTCAAGCAGGAATGGTCTGGGTTTCCGGTTGGAAACTTGCTTCTGCAGTATCAAATTGTGGTGGACTCGGTCTGATTGGTTCCGGCTCAATGAAACCTGAATTGCTTAGAGAACATATTCAAAAATGTAAGACTGCTACAAACAAACCTTTTGGTGTGAACATTCCTCTACTTCGTGGTGATGCTGATCAATTAGTGAAAGTAACTGTTGAAGAGGGAGTAAAAATAGTATTTACTTCTGCAGGTCATCCGAAAAAATTTGCAGGTTTGCTGAAAGAAAATGGAATCAAGTTGGTTCATGTTGTTCCAAATGTTAAGTATGGTTTGAAGGCACAGGAAGCAGGTTGCGATGCTGTTGTTGGTGAAGGAGTTGAAGCCGGTGGGCATAATGGTGCAGATCAGATTACAACATTTGCTTTAATCCCTCAATTAGTTGATGCACTTGAAGTTCCTGTTATTGCTGCAGGTGGTATTGTTGATGGAAAAGGCATAGTAGCTGCACTTTCTTTAGGTGCTGAGGGAGTACAAATCGGAACCAGATTTGCCGCAACGGTTGAATCCTCTGCACATGAAAATTATAAAAGGAAAATAATTGAAGCTGGTGATAATGATACTGTACTTGCCTTCAGAAAAATCGGATTAGTGAGATTGATTAAAAATGATTTTGCTCTTCGTGCATTAAAAGCTGAGGAAGAATGTTGGGACGAAGGTAAATTAAAGGAACTACTTGGCAATAAAAGAGAAAGAGCAGGAATTTTTGAAGGTGATTTAATTGAAGGGGAACTCGAAGCAGGTCAGGGCGTTGGGTTAATTAAGGATATTCCAACGGTGAAGGAGTTAATGGAAAGATTAATTGGTGAAATAAATTTATCACTTAATAAAATTAATTCAATAATACACTAATTGGTGCGATTGGTTACTAAGGTTTATGATCGTAAAAATTCAGTGCAAAATTTCTTCAACAACTTCATCAATATTCTTTGCACCATTAAAATAAGAATGTATTTTCCTTAAAACTGCTTCAACTACCGCATCGGGGCAACTTGCACCACTTGTTAAAATGATATCCACTTTTCTTTTCTGAGGAATAAAATTTTCTGTGATTATTTCTTTATGAGAGTGAATATTGAAATGCTTGATTGTATTTGGCGAAATAATTTTTTCTTCTGATGAAATAAAATAAGTTGGTAACTTTTCTTCACATAATTCAACAATGTGAGAAGTGTTTGAACTGTTATAGCCACCAACAACAATAGCAAAGTCCGCTTCTTCTTTTAATAAACCATAAGTAGCTTCCTGATTATCATTTGTAGCATAGCACAGAGTATCTCTTGTATCAGCAAAATGTTCTTTAAGATTTTCTTCGCCATATTTTTTAATCATAACTTCTCTGAAATGATCTGCGATTTCCTGAGTTTCAGTTGCAAGCATTGTGGTTTGATTTACTACACCGACTCTTTCCAAATCCTTTTTCACATCAAATCCTTCAGAATATTTACCTGTAAATAATCTGTAGAATTCATCCGAAGGTCTTTCATCAAGAATGAATGATGAGAGTAGCTTTGCTTCATTTAAATCCCTGACAATTACTGAAGGAGCAGAAGTCTTACTATGTGAAAATGTTGCTCTTGTTTCTTCGTGATAGTGTTTGCCGTGAATTATTACTGTGTAATTTTGCTTACCTAGTTGTTCACTTCTGTTCCATACTTTTTCTACAAAAGGACAGGTTGTATTATAACGATATGGATCAATGCCGAGTTCATTAAGTTTTTGTTCAAGTTCCAGTGTGGTTCCGAATGCAGGTATAATAACGATATCATCCTTGGTTAAATCCTTCCAGTCAATCAAATGATTTCCGGCAGTGTCCATTAAAAATTTTACTCCGAGTTTCTGCAGATCAAGATTAACACCCGGATTGTGAATCATTTCGCTTAATAAAAATATTCTTTTATCAGGATTTTCTTCAATCGTTTTGTAAGCAATTTCAATAGCATTTTCTACTCCATAACAAAACCCAAAATGTCTTGCAAGTAAAAATCTAACAGGACCAAAATCCAATTTTGTAGGTGAGAAATCTTTTTTCTTCGGATCAAGGTCTTTCCTTGCGTTTTTAATCCTTGTTATAAATGAGCTTCGGTAGAACTGTGGTATATCAAACTTTTTCATATAAAATATTTTTTCTTATTAACATTCAAAATAAGCGCATTGTTCAATTTATTCTATTTCTGAAAAAGACACTTGAAAATCCTCACAAAATTTTTCCACTGAAGGTCTATGCATAAAAAACAGGATTATTATTCCGATTGCCAGAAATAAAAAAACGAATGAACCGGTTAACAAAAATCCAACAATAGAAAAAATAGTTGGTGCTTCAACCAATGCAAGCTTTATTATCGTTCCTTGCTTGTAAAGATTAATTTTGTCTGTTAAAGACATTTCGGGTTTTACACGACTCATAAAAGAACGATAAATCATTGGCCCGACAACAATTGCTGGTGTAACAATCATCAGATCTATAATGAACAGAATCAGAAATAGATCTTCATTTGTTGAAATATTTCCGGACTGAATAAGAAATACTGATATAAAAAGAAATATTAATTGACCTGCCAGCAATGCAAAAAATATTATCTGAATAGATTTGAATTGTTCAGTTAATTTCATCACTTACCTCATTATAACTTAGAAAAAGAGGACTCTATTTTTTATATTTGCGCACCAAAATTAGAGAAAGATGATGAATTTTTTAGATAAACTTGAAAAAGTTAAACAAAGATACGACCAGATAAACCAGTTGTTTTCTGATCCTGAGTATATCAATAATCCTGAAAAAATGATCGCTTTGAATAAAGAAAAAAGCGAAATAGAAGACATTGTTCTTGTTTATGAAAAGTATTCCAAAGTTCTTAAAGATATTGAGGGTAATAAGGATATTATTGAAAATTCAACGGACAAGGATCTTGTAGATATGGCTTATGCTGAGATGAATGATTTAAATGAACAAAAAGAAAAACTTGAAGAAGAAATAAAAGTCTTGTTACTACCCAAAGACCCGAATGATGATAAGAATGTAATTATGGAAATCAGAGCCGGTACAGGCGGTGAAGAAGCTGCATTATTTGCTAATGATTTATTCCGGATGTACACCCGTTATGCCGAAATGAGAGGATGGAAGTATGAAATTATTGATTTGAATGAAACCGGTCTTGGGGGTATCAAAGAAGTTGTTCTTTCTGTAAGCGGGGATAATGTTTATGGTGATTTGAAATATGAATCTGGTGTGCATAGAGTGCAGAGAGTTCCCGAAACTGAAGCAAGTGGAAGAGTCCATACATCAGCAGCATCTGTCGCAGTTCTTCCGGAAGTTGAAGATGTCGAAGTTGAAATAAATCCAAATGATTTAAAGATAGATATTTTCAGATCGGGTGGCGCAGGTGGTCAGAATGTAAACAAAGTTGAGACTGCTGTGCGAATTACACATTTGCCCACAGGAATTGTTGTTCAATGTCAGGATGAAAGATCTCAGTTAAAGAACAGACAAAAGGCAATGAAAGTACTTAAGGCAAGATTATACGATATAGAAATGAGAAAGCAAATGGAACAGATTTCAGCACAAAGAAAATCTCAGGTCAGAAGTGGTGACAGAAGTGAGAAAATACGAACTTACAACTTTCCTCAAAACAGAGTAACTGATCACAGAATTGGTCTGACTTTATATAACTTGTCTAATATTATGGAAGGCCATTTAGATGAGTTAATAGTGCAGTTGAAATTAGCTGATAAAGCAGAAAAACTTCAGGCTGCCGAGTTTCATTAATCACCAACTTTTATCGTAATTAAACTTACATCATCTTCAAAAGTTTGATTAGTAAAATCAATAAATTCTTTTTTTAATTTTTCCATCGGTGATTTGTTAAATTCCTCCGATATTAAAACTTCTTCAAGCTTTTTTTCACCAAATTGTTTCCCTTCGCTATTTCTTGACTCAGTTATTCCATCGGTCATTATTAATAAGATATCACCCTTTTTTAACTTAAAAATTGTATCTGAATATTCTCCGTTCTTACTTAATCCAAGTAATAATCCGTCAGAACTTATTTTCTTTACTATTCCTGAAGAAATCTCTTTTAAAGTTAAAGGTGTATCTCCGGCACCACAATATTTTGATTCGAAAGTTTTATTATTAATCAGGACAACGGAAATTGCTACAAAGACTTCTGAAATTTTGGAATCCTGATAGACTGCGTTGTTAACACGTTTCAAAATTTCTGCCGGTGAATGAGCTTCAACAGATTGCAAAGTTCCTCTGATTGAACTTCTGATATAACCAGCATAAGCAAAAGCGAAATACCATGCGCCCCATTTCTTACCCATCACATCGCCAAGAATAATGAGCAGATTGTCATCATCAACTTTGTAATAATCTATAAAATCACCACCCGGAATTCCGCGATAGGGAATATGCCACTGCTTAATTTCATATCCATTAAATGCTGGTGCGCTATCAGGAACAACCTTAGCTCCCAATGATGAAGCTGCCTGATGTAATTCAGATATGGCTTTGCTTCTTTCCTCTTTAAGGCTTTTTATGATTGCAGATACTTTGGCAATAACTATTTTCGGTCCGGCAGTCTTTACCACATAATCAGTTATTCCTAAATCATATCCTTCAAGAATATCTTCATCCGTGGCTTTTGCTGTAAGAAAAATAAACGGAACAGATTTTAGTTCTTCATCCTGCAAGAGTCTTTTCCTGAATTCATATCCATCAATGCCTGGCATCATAATATCTGAAATAATGATATCCGGATGATAGTGCTTTGAAACTTTTAATGCTTCAGTGACACTGTTTACAGCCGAACAATCAAATCCGGCATTCTCGAGGTTGTATTTAAATAATTTAGTAATTGTCGGATCATCATCTACAAAAAGGATTCTGGTTTTTCTTTCTGTGAAAGTTGATTGAATACTTTTCTTCAATCCGTATGTTCGATAAATCTCAGTTCGTTTAAGCAATGCCTGAACTTTTAAGATCAGTTCTTTTATATCGAACGGTTTGGTTATAATGTCATCGCCGCCGGATTCAATGGCTTTAAATTTATCTTCGAGAGTATTTTTTGCAGTTACGAATACGAAGGGTAAAAATCGGTGCTTTTCATTGCTCCGGACTTTCTGACAAAATTCAAATCCATCCATTTCGTCCATTGTAACATCAGAAAGTACGAGATCAATATGATTTTCCTTCAGTACTTTAAATGCTTCGTCTGCATTTCTGGCTTCGTGTGTATTATAATTATTTAGCTTAAGGTGGTGAGTAATAAGTTTTCGGATTGTAATGTCGTCATCAATTACCAGAATAGATTTTTTGTCAGCATCTTTCATCGGATTTCCCTGGTTCGGATGGATTCCGGAAATTAGCTTCCAAAGCTATTTACAGCTTCTTCCACAGAGCTGAATGTTTCAAATACCCTGTGCATTCTTGTTAATTCAAACATTGACTTAACTGCCGGTTGAAAGCCGACAAGTCTTAAATCTCCACCAAGATTTGTTACTTTTTTAAGTGATACAACAAGTGCGCCGAGGAATGTTGAATCAATAAATTCACAGGCTGAAAGATCAACTACTATTTTTCTGTTTCCAAGTTCAATATCTTCTGTAAGTTGCTGTTTAAATTCTTCGGCTTCGCGAAGTGTAGCACGATGGAGATTTAATGTTTCAATTAAAACATCGCCAATATTTTTTTTCTCAATATACATATATCACCCAGTTTTTAATGTTCAATTCCATATTTATCCATCAGACGATAGATTGTTGCTCTGCCAAGCTGAAGCTTCTTTGCTGCTTCTACTATATTTCCATTTGTTACTTTCAGAGCATGTCTGATAGCTTCTTCTTTTAATTTCTCAAAGGGAATAATTGTATCGTCAGCAAACAACGGACCTGCAAAATCGAAACTTGCCGGATAGTCATCTGTTCTTATATGTGGTGGAAGATCTTCAACATCTATCATTTCACCTTCAGAAATGATGAGACATCTTTCGATGGTGTTTTCCATCTCACGTACATTACCAGGCCAACTATAATCATAAATAAGTTTTAATGCTCTTCGTGTAAATCCTTTACAATTCTTCCCGAGTTTTTCATTAAACTTTTTAAGAAAGTGTTCTGCAAGTATCAGAATATCACCTCTGCGTTGACGCAATGGTGGAATGTGAATTGGGAATGAGTTCAGTCTGTAAAAAAGATCTTCGCGGAATTCTTTATTCTCAACCGCCTTCTTTAAATCTTTATTAGTAGCTGAGATAATTCTCACATCAGTTTTAATTATTTCTGTACCGCCAACTCTCTCAAATTCTTTCTGCTGAATTACACGAAGAAGTTTAGCCTGAAGAACCATTTCAAGTTCACCGACTTCATCGAGAAATATGGTTCCACCTCTGGCAACTTCAAACTTTCCTAATTTTCTTTGATGAGCGCCTGTAAATGAACCACGTTCGTGTCCGAATAATTCACTTTCAAGTAATTCACGCGGAATTGAAGCGCAGTTAACTGCAATAAAAGGTCTGTCTTTTCTTTTGCCATTATAATGAATTGCTCTTGCAATCAGTTCTTTTCCCGTACCACTTTCTCCATAAATCAACACAGATATATCATTATCCAGAACTTTTGATACAAGTTTGAAAACATCCTGCATTTTTCCGTCTGCAGAGATAATGTTATCGAAACTGTAAGTCTGCTTTACATTCTCTTTTAAGTTTTGTAATTCTTTTGTTAAGTCGTAACTCTTAATTGCATTTTTGATTGCGAGTTCAAGTTTCTGATTATCAATTGGTTTGATGAAATAATCATAGGCACCGAATTTAAGAGTATCAACAGCGACTTCAATGCTGCCCTGAGCAGAAAGCATTATAACGGGAAGATTTTCGTCGAAAGCCTTGATCCGTTTGAGTGTTTCAACGCCGTCAAGTCCAGGCAACATAATATCCAGCAGAACTACATCAGGTCTTTTATGAAGATTTTTTAATACATCTTCGCCTGTTGTGAACGATTCAACATTGTATTTCCACTTATCTCTAACCCAATAAGTTAAAAGTTTTGATATTGCCTGTTCATCGTCAACAATAAAAATGAGCTTTTCCAATTTAGGACCCTTTAATTTTTATCCTTTATGTTTTTTAATAATCGAATAATTACGGTTGTGCCTTTATTCTCTTCGCTTTGAATGTTGATTAATCCTTTATGCAAATCTACAATTTGTTTAACAAAAACCAATCCAACCCCAACTCCTTCGGCTTCTTCGATTGGTCTGCTTGCCTTATGAAATTTCTGGAAAATATTAGGTAATTGTTCCTGAGGAATACCAATTCCTGTATCAGCAACGATTATTTCAACTTCTCTGAAAAGATTGTTAAGTATAATTTTTACTCTGCCGAATTCTCTGGTAAACTTAATTGCATTATTTATTACCGCTCTCAATGCCATGCTCAACCTTTCATCATCAGCATCAATTAATAGTTCATCATGAGGTAGTTCAACACTTAAAGTAATATTTTTTTCCACTGCCTGAGTAACAAATTCATCAATTACTTTACGAAGTGTTCGGACGATATCTATTTTTGATTTACTGAGTACAAGTTTACCTGTTTCCATTCTTGAAAGTTCAAGCACCTCGTTGATCAATCTGGCAAGTCTTTTACCTTCATTAAGAATTATATAGTTAAATTCTATTTTCATTTCATCAGGCATGTTCGGATCTGATGCAATAGTTTCTGAAAACCCGACTATTGAAGCCAAAGGTGTTCTGAGCTCGTGAGAAATATTAGACATAAATTCATTCTTAAGTTTGTTAAGTTCTTCAACTACTGATTTCTGTTGAAGAAGGCGGGAACGTTCAAGGTTTATTAGTCGTTCAAGCTCGATCATTTTCGGCTTCAGTTCTTTTAATTCATTTTCAAGTTTCTTCAGATTTGAAATGTTCTTCCCCGAACCCAAAAGCCCAAGTATATTTTCACCATTTCGTATAACTCTTAGGTTCATTAAAAATAGTTTTCGTACTTCAAACTTAGAAATAAGACATACTTCCAGTGAGGATGAACCCTCTTTAAGTGCTTTGTTAATTGAATCAGTGGCTGCTGCAATATTTTCAGCATCAATAAACTCAGTGAAATGTTTTCCCAGAACATCTGTCGGTGTATAATCCAGCTCTTTGCTGCCGTTTTTATTTACGGCAACAACATATCCATCAGCATTAAGAATGAAAAGAAGTTCCTGTGATATATCAAAAAAACTGAGGAATAATTCTTTCCAATCTCCGAATCCTGAAATCGTCTGATGATCAAATTGTTCTGTTAATAATTCCCTTATTTTATCTTTTTCCAAAATGTTACTCATCTGCATAAAGAAAGGTTTCTTCAGGACTGAAAATAGTATGAAATGAAAAGTAAATCAAACTTTACTCAATTGGGTTTTACCTCTTGTTGGAGAAGTTCAAAATATTTTCGGATAAGTTCTTCATAGTCTTTACTATAACCTTCTCGCTCTGCTTTATCAATTTCTTCTTTCAGCGAGTCTTTCTTTTGTTTGATAAGATTAATATCCGAAGGACTTTGTCTTACGATATTTTCCCCGGTTTCTGATTTCCTTTCCTGTTCAAAATCTCTTTCATTAATTGAACGTTGTGCATCGAGAAGTTTTGATAAAATTCTTTCCTGCTTTTGAATCAAATCGTCTGTAAGTTTTTCGGTTTGCATATCAGTTATAACTTCCTGCATTTGCTTTGCGATATTTTCAAGATTAGCAGGAATTTTTTTCGATTCGCCTGATTCTTTTGCCTCTTTATTTAATTGCTCAAGTGACTTCTGAATCAATTGCTGTTGCTGCGCAAGTCTTTGTAACTGTGCCTGTTGTTCCTGATTAAGATTTCCTTGCTGCATCTGCTGAAGCATTTGTGTCATATTGTTTAGTGTCATTTGCTGACCAGAAAGTTGCTGTAATTGCTGGAGCAGAGACATCATCCCACCTTGTCCGCTTCCACCTTGCATCATTGATTCAAGTTGACTTTTCATCATCATAACTGCCTGGTTCATATTTCCCATTGCTTCCTGTTGAAACATTGCGGAATTTTTTGGGTTTCTGTTCTGCAAATTACTCAGGGATTGCTCCATGTTTTTGTTTGCAAGTCCAAGTGCTTTTCCCATTTCAGGTGTAACTGCAAAAGTTTTTTGTGAAAGTTGTGCAAGCTGCTCAAGGAGTTTATTCAGATTATTTTTTATATCATTCTGTTGCTGAGCAAGTGTCTGATATTGTGAAGAATTTGGGTCAAGCTTCTGTGATTGATTCTTTAACTCTTCCTGTTTCTTCGATAATGATAATAGATTATCAATTATTCTCATCATATCAGTAAAAGTCTGCATCTGATTTTGCTGCATCATTTCATCTTTCATCTGTTGCATCATTTGCATCATCTGTTGCATGTTGTTGCTCAGTTGTTTCTGGTTCTTCTGAGCATTTTGTTTCTGACCTTGTTTAATATTTTGTGATGCTTGTTTTGAAAGCTGCTCATTTTGCTGTTTGTCAAACTCTTCCATCATCTTATCGAGCTGTTCTTTGGGAACATCTGACATATCCTGCATTTTATCTTTGAGCTCATCCATTGTTTTTTCAATGTTCTGGAGTTCTTTGCTAATTTCATCCTGTTGTTTACTCAGATTTTCATTTTCTTTCTGGTCATTTGGATTACTTTTTTCTGTTTGTTTGGTCAGTTCTTCTTGCTTTTGATTCATTCGTTCAGTTCGCTTCAGCATTTCATCTATTTTTTGTTCAATCTGAATTCGCTTCAGAAGATTCATTGTCCGTTCGATACTTTTTCTGAATTTCTCTTCATCAAGCTGCATATTTTTCATCTGATCCTGAGTCATATTTCTGTTTAACTGCTCGAGTGTTTGTCTCATTTGTTCAAGAGCTTTCTTAAGTTCATCACTTGTCATTTCCTCCATCAATTCCTGAAGTTGCATATACTTCTCAAGAGTCTCCTTTGACAGCAGTTTATTCTGCTGAAGTTCATTCTGAACATCTTTTAACTTTTCGGAAATGCTTTGCATCTTTTCCTGAAGCGATTCAAACTTATCAAGTGCTTTTTCAATTTTCTGTTTTTCTTCCCAGGTTAATTCTTTTTTATCCTGTTTTAAATCACGATTTATTTGTTCAATATCTTTCTTTAATTCCTGAGCTTCTTTAATTGTTTGCTGAAGTTCTTTCAGAGCATCATCCTGAGATTTATCAACCTGTGCAAGAATTTCGTCCAGCGATGGAACGCGAAGGTTAATCGTTTGAGTTCTGGCTGATTTCGGTCCGCTTACATTGTCATTATCAAAAACTTCAATATAAAATGTGAAAACATCATTTACTGCTGGTGAAAGTTTTGTCAGGTTCCAGATATAATCAACAAATTGTTCCTTATTATTTCTGTCAAACTGAATTTCAATCTGTGAGAAATTTTCCTGCGGCTTTTCATATTGTGAAGAAGATAATCTGTAATTGAGAATAAGTTTTGTAAATCCAAAATCATCAGAAATTTTAAGATTTATGGGAACACGATTATCTTCAGGTATGTTGATGTCAGTCCTTGGGAAATTTAATTCAATAGAAGGATAAGAATCTTCAATTGTTTTTATAGAATAAGTCACAGGTTGAAGATTATCATCATTATTTAAATCTGTTATTAATATCTGATAATTTTTATCACCGGAAACTTTTATTAAGCCTGTTGCCTGATTGCTGTTAACATTCAGCTTAATTTCAAGCGAATCACTGAAAATTATTTTACTGCTTTTAATTTCTTTACTTGCGATTAATTTGTATTCAACTCTTGAACCTTTTAATGCGGTTATATTACCATTATCTTTTTGTTCTGAAACAGGAAGCTTTGAATATGCAGGCGGAATGATTTTAACATCCAATAGTTTTATCACCGGATGATCTGTCACATCAATTCTGAATACATCACTGCTTACATCTTTTGCGAAAGCGTAATAATCTGTTGTGTTTCTTATATTCTGAAATCTGAATAAGTACAAACCCGCTGAATCTTTCTCAAGTTTATGATTTGTGAATCCTGTTTCAGTAACATCTTTTTCTGCGAGATAAATTTCACCGGGATCTTTACCGGTTACTTTTATATTTACTTCAACATTCTCTCCTTTGGTAATCCTTGCATTTCCGGGTGAAACTTCAAAATAAAATTCTGCAGGTGGAATAAATTCTTTAGTGTAATTAAAAAATCTTTCAGCAGCTGAACTAAAAGGAGAGATAAAGAATATAGAAACCAATGTCACTATTAAAATCAAAACAAAATTTGTTGAGTATTTCTTTAACGAATTAAAAGAAATGATTTCAGAAAAATCAATGTCTTTAACTTTAGAATAAACATTATAAAAAGCTGCATCAATTAATTCTGATGAATAAAGGTTAATAACTGAACTTCCGTTTACAAGTTGAAGTGAATTTAATAATTCATCTTTTATGAAAGGGAAGTGAAATCCGGCAATTCTGGCAGTAGCAAAATAATCTCTCGATGGAATTATATTAAATAATCTGAGCAAGGGAATAATTACAAAGTAAGCTGATGAGATAGCAGCAATGGTAATCCAACTTATAAAAAGTATTGTTCTGACATCAGGTGAAAATCTAAAAATTGTTTCAAGCAAAATGAAGATAAAAAATGAGATTGCAGTTAATGACAAACTTATTAAAATACCTTTTAAACATACGAGAGTATAATTTTTCTTTACAAGTTTCTCCAGCTTGTTTATTATTTCTTCATAATATTTTGACTGGCTTCTACTCATTGGCTCAGAGCAAAGATGACTATATTTGTTCCGAATTTCAGAGCTTCAAATCTTTTTTCTTCAGGGTCTTTATGAACTTCCGGATCTGCCCAGCCATCACTAGGATTTGATTCGTAAGTATAAAGAACCACCATTCTTTCACCAAGAAAAACTCCGAAAGTCTGAGTTGGTTTTTTATCGTGTTCGTGAGTTTTCGGAGCTCCGTTTTCAAACTTATAAAAAATATTAAACAACTTATGAGAAAACGGAAGTTCAACAAATTCTTTATCAGGAAAAACTTTTTTCATCTCTCTTCTGATGGCTTTATCCATTCCGTAATCGTCGTCAATAAAAAGAAAGCCACCATTTTCCAGATAAGTTCTGAGGCGTTTTGCTTCATCCTCACTGAAGACAACATTTCCGTGCCCGGTCATAAACAGAAACGGATAAGAAAATATTTCGTCACTTTTAATATCAACAAATTTGTATTCTGGAATTGTTTTTATTGTTGTATTGGCTGCAATAAACTTCAGCAAATTAACTTCCGCAGAAGGGTCGTTGTACCAGTCACCACCACCATTATATTTCAAACGCGCAATCATAAAACCATCTTTGACTTGTGGCAGAGCAGATTGAATAAAAATCAGAAATAATATCGGAAAAACTTTTTTCATTTTGATGTTGAAACTTTCAATTCAAAGATAAAACATAAGTCAATTTGTTTGAATGGTAAAAATATTACAGCAAATCAGAAAGTATAATGAAATTGCAGAAAGAAATTAAGATAAGCTGGTAGCGAACCTGTAAATGTTAAACCATATTCAACAGCTGCACCGGTTTTTAATCCTCTTAAATTAAAATCTCTCATATCCAGTCCGGCAAGAAATGAAAGAGCAATTCCAAATTCCCAGGAGTTCTTATCAATAAAAGTTTTATCATTCAGAGCAAGCAAGCCAATTCCTTCTTCAAGATAGATTTTACTATCAAAATATTGTGCTGTGACGCCTTTAAAATTTAAACCGAGCATTGAAGGATAATAAGCTTTTCTGTTATTAGGCAGAATCGCATTTAAATCTTTCATAAAGGTGAAACCCAATCTCGGAAACACTTCTTCAAATAGTGGTGTGTCCGTTTCAAGAAAAAATCCTGTTGCAAATCCACCAACAGAGGGTGAACTACTGTTAAAAGAACTTGCACCAATAAAAGTTCCGGCACTTAAACCAACCTGAGCAAATGCTAAGGTGGAAATTATCAGAAACAATGGAATCAGAATTTTTATTTTCAATTTAATCTTCCGATTTTGACGCATCAAAATAATCAGCAATTGAAGAAAATAAAAGGAGGCAAAAATGGATAAACAATTATATCATTATAAAGCGAAAGTTGTTTCTGTTTATGATGGTGATACTTGTACAATTGATATTGATTTGGGATTACACGCCTGGATTCGTGGAGAGAAAATCAGACTGAACAGAATAAATGCTCCTGAATTAAGAGGCAAAGAAAGAACTAAAGGTTTGGCTTCAAGAGATTTTCTCAAAAGCTTAATTCTTGAGAAAGAAATAATAGTTGAAACAATTAAAGATGCTAAGGAAAAATATGGTCGCTATCTTGGAGAAATCTGGTTAAAAGATAAAAATGGAAATTTCATCAACATAAATGATGAAATGGTAAAAAATAAATTTGCGAAGTATCAGAAGTATTAATTTTAGTTAAGGAATTATTACTATGAGCAAAACATCCAAAATAATTTTTACTGTACAGCTAGATGAGAAAAATCTTCCCGAAAAAATTCAGTGGGAAGCTGATGATGCAGGTTTCGAAGGAAAGAGGGAAGCAAAAACTCTTTTTCTTTCACTCTGGGATAAAGAAGATTCAGTTACAATGGGTCTTGATTTGTGGACTAAAGAAATGCTGATCGAAGAAATGAACATTCATTATCACCAGATTTTTGTAAAACTCGCTGATTCATATCAAAGAGCTACGCAGGATTCGGAAACTTCATTGATGATGAAAAAATTTGCAGCTGACTTTGCTGAGAAATTAAACTTATTCAATAAGTAGTAGAATTTTGACAGAAAGAGCTCCTTTAATATTTAAAATTTACTTTAACACAGATTAAACTTTTACTAATTTGCTTATGCAAAAAATAAAAAGTAGGTTAAAGTATGGATGTTGAAATACTTGCAAGACTGCAGTTTGCCATCACAATCGCATTCCATTATATCTATCCTCCTTTGAGCATTGGTTTAGGTGTTTTCATGGTAATTTCGGAAGGAATGTATCTGAAAACAAAAGATAAATTTTATGAACAAATGACGAAATTCTGGGTTAAGATTTTTGCGTTAACCTTTGCTATCGGAGTTGCAACCGGAATCGTAATGGAATTTGAGTTTGGAACAAACTGGGCAACTTACTCCAGATTTGTTGGAGATGTTTTCGGTAGTGCACTTGCTGCTGAAGGGATTTTTGCTTTCTTCCTTGAGTCAGGTTTTCTTGCTGTGTTGGTTTTTGGCTGGGATAAAGTCGGACCGAAAATGCATTTTTTCTCAACATTAATGGTTGCACTTGGTTCGATGTTCAGTGCAGTGTGGATAGTTGTTGCAAACTCGTGGATGCAAACACCTGCAGGTTATCACATTGTTGGTGAAGGGCTTAATGCGCGTGCAGAAATAACTGACTTCTGGGCAATGGTATTTAATCCTTCTTCAGTTGACAGACTTCTTCACACAATTTCCGGTTGTTGGTTGGCAGGTGCATTTCTGGTCATCAGTGTTGCAGCATATTATTTACTAAAAGATAAACACATCAGATTTGCTAAATCTTCAATTAAGATAGCTCTTACTATTGCATTAATTGCTTCTCTGTTTCAATTATTTACCGGACATCAGAGCGCTGTTGGAGTTGCAAAAAATCAACCTGCAAAACTCGCTGCAATGGAAGCTGTGTTTGATGATCAAACAAATGCTCCTCTTTATCTTTTCGGTGGGGTAAATGAGGATAATCAGGAAGTTAAATTCGGAATTGCAATTCCCTCAATGTTAAGTTATCTGATTGGCTGGGATACAAATACAAAAGTAACCGGATTAAATTCTTTTCCAAAAGATGAGAGGCCACCTGTTAATATCGTATTTCAGTCATATCATTTAATGGTTGCAATTGGATTTCTGCTGATTGCAATTTCTGTACTCGGTGTTTTCCTCTGGTGGAAAGGAACTCTTTTTAATCATCGCTGGCTTTTATGGATTTTTGTTTTCTCTGTTTTACTTCCGCAGATTGCTAATCAGGTAGGTTGGATTACTGCAGAAGTCGGAAGACAACCGTGGATTGTTTATGGGCTGATGAAAACTTCTGAAGGTTTATCAAAAGTTGTTCAGGCAGGGCAGGTCTGGTATTCACTGATAATGTTCACTTTGATTTATATCGGTTTATTTATTCTGTTCATTTATTTGTTGAATAATAAAATTCAGCATGGACCTGAAGAAGCAGATTTAATTCCATCAGAAATTGGTCATCCAAAAGCTTAAGAGGAAATGATATGGAATTTAATTTAGACTTAAATACAATCTGGTTTATTCTTATCGGATTACTTCTGACCGGCTATGCAATTCTCGATGGCTTTGATCTTGGAATCGGAGCATTGCATCTTTTGGTTAAAAAAGATATTGACAGAAGAATTATGCTCAACTCAATCGGGCCTGTTTGGGATGGAAATGAAGTCTGGTTAGTAACTGGCGGTGGAGCATTGTTCGCTGCATTTCCTGATGTTTATGCAACAGTTTTTTCGGGATTCTATAATGCAATCATACTTTTACTTTTTATGTTAATATTCAGAGCTGTTGCAATTGAATTCAGAAGTAAAAGACCTATGAAATTGTGGCGTCAAACCTGGGATATTGCCTTCAGTGTTGCCAGCATCCTGATTGCATTTTTAATGGGAGTTGCACTTGGTAATATCATAACAGGAATTCCACTTGATTCAACAAAGGAATATGTCGGAACTTTCTGGGATATGATAAATCCTTATACTGTTTTGGTTGGAATAACAACAGTAGCATTATTTATGATGCACGGCTCAATTTATGGAGTTCTTAAAACCGAAGGCGAGTTGAATGAAAAATTAAAAGGTTGGGTGAATAATACAATTATCTTTTTTGTTATTTGTTATGTTACAACAACAATGGCAACACTGATTTATTTTCCGAATATGGCTAAACATTTTAAAGATTATCCACCTCTTTTTGCATTGGCTTTATTAAATATGCTTGCAATTGCTAACATCCCGAGAGAAATTCATCACGGAAGAGAGTTTATGGCATTCTTATCATCTGCTGCAAGTATAGCTTCATTGCTTGCTTTGTTTGCAGTTGGAATTTTTCCGAATATTGTTTTATCAAATCCAAATCCTGAGTATAGTCTTACAATTTATAATGCAGCTTCATCTCAAAAGACATTAACAATTATGCTGATCATTGCAGCGATTGGTGTTCCGTTTGTTCTTGCTTATACAATAAGTATTTACTGGATATTCAGAGGAAAAGTAAAACTCACGAATATGAGTTACTAATTACCTGAAATTATCGTAAGGAAATTTTATGGTTGATTTGATTTTAAGTTTGTTTGTCGGAGTTGGACTTGCCGCTGCAGTCGGTTTAAGAATTTTTATTCCGTTCTTAATAGTATCAATAGCTGCATACACCGGTAATCTTCAACTATCAACATACTTTCAATGGATTGGAACACTTCCTGCACTGGTTGCATTTGCTGTTGCAACTATTTTAGAAATTGGTGCATACTATATTCCCTGGCTTGATAATTTTCTCGATACGATTGAACATCCGCTTGCAATTTTCGCTGGAATTATTTTAACTGGCGCAGTTGTGACAGAATTTTCACCTTTGATTAAATGGGCTTTGGCTTTGATTGCCGGCGGTGGAGTTGCAGGTACAATTCACGCTGCAACAGGATTGATAAGACTTAAATCCTCTGCATTAACAGGCGGAACAGGCAATCCTATCGTTTCAACTGCTGAAGCGACTGGTTCAACTGCATTGTCACTGATTGCTATTTTTATTCCCTTAGTTGCAGTTTTGATTGTTGGAGTAGCGGTAGTTTATTTTTCTTTTATGATAAAGAAGAAATTTTTCTCGCCTCCACCGGAGAGTTGAATTGCAGTGAACTAACCTTTACTTGCTCATTTTGAATAAATTGATACGATTCTAGTTTAAATTTCTTTATTAATATCCTTTTACCTTATACCATATTTCCCTATACCTTATACCTTACCACGCCGTCAATTCTGTCGTCAAAATTTTTTTACTTTGCATCCTGCAAATAAAATATCTCTTTATTATCTGGTTTTTAAATGATTGATAAACTAATTTTCTTTTGCACGGTATTTGTATTATTGATAATAGAAGCGGAGAAATTGTTATGCTAATAATATCTTTTCTTAAATCAATCAAGCAATCAATAAATCATTCACCCATTCATCCATTAAGTCATTCATTCTACATTCTAAATTATAAATTCTACATTACGAAAGCCCTACAAACGATGAGAGCTACAATGTCATTGTTAGCACTGATTTTACAACTACTACTGTTTGCAACATCCTGCAAGCAATCCACAGAGCCAAAGCTTGAAGCAGAACTAAAGCTTGAACTTGAGGATGCAAGCTGCACAGAAGCGTGGATAAAACTGACAACCACCAATCTCCAACTACCAACTTCCGTAACTCTGAAGCAGGACGGTGTGGTGAGAAAGACGATAAATGTACAGACGCAAGACACACTTTTATACATTGATTCATTACTGCCAAACAAAACATACAAATTCCAAACATTCATTCAATCATACAACCATTCAAGCAACGAGCTAACGGTAACCACGATGGACACAACAAGTCACGAATTTACCTGGCAGATCTGGGAATTTGGGACAACAGGCAGCAGCAGTTTGTATGATGTAGCGATAATAGATGAGAATGATATCTGGGCAGTGGGAGAGATAAACATAGCAGATACGAGCATAAACGGTTACACAACCTACAACGCAGTCCACTGGGATGGAACAAAGTGGGAGTTGAAGAGGATACAATTTTATACTTTCTGTGGGCAACAACACACTGGTTCTTATCCGGCAAAATCAGTTTTTGCTTTTGGGTCAAATGATGTTTGGATAGCTATGGATGGTTCACAAGTAGTTAGGTGGAATGGAATCAGTCAATCTCAGCCAATATGTACGCCTGTTTCAATCAACAAACTGTGGGGCAGCTCCAGTGAGGATTTATACGCAGTAGGTAACAATGGTAACATAGCACACTGGGATGGAAGGAAGTGGACTAAGATAGAAAGCGGGACGGATGTGGACTTAAAGTCTGTTTCCGGAAATAATAATGATTTATTTATTAGTGGGTACTCTTTGGATCAAAGCGAGAGTTTGCTATTGAGATTAAGAAATTTTCAAGCAAGAACAGTTTGGTATAACAACAATATAAATGGCACAGATCCATATGGAAATATAATATACAGTTCAAAAGTAATAGACAATAATTTATTTCTTTCAAGTAACAGAGGCATATATAGAGAGACCATAGGAATAGATAATCAGACAAAATATTTATTTCCAATACCCCGACGAGTATATCGGATAACAGGAGAAATGTCAAATGATGTTTATACAGTTGGTACAAGCTCGAGCATTAATCATTACAATGGATTAAATAAAAGAGAAATATATATAGACTTCACATCAACATCAGCATTGTATGGTGCAGATTCAAAACTAAATACTATAGTAGGAGTCGGAACAAAGGTAGGGAATGCAATATATCATAAAGCAATTATAGTAGTTGGTAAAAGAAATTGATAGAAATAATTAATTAAAAAGGGAGATTAATAATGAAATTAATTTTGTTAATAAACACATTACTCTTGCTCAATATTACAGTACTACCACAACAAATCTTAGAATGCGGAACAAGAGTACCTATTGGAATAAGACCGGAACAGGTGGCATCAAATAATCTTGAATTGTATGGAAATAGTACAACATATACTCTTAGGTTAGCAATCCATATAATTAAATTTCAGGATGGAAGTGGCGGAATAACTGAAGAGAATTTGCAAAACAAATTAGATACATTAAATGAACTTATGGCACAAGCGGATTTTCAGTTTTATGAGTACAAAAGGGATTATATTTTAAGTAATTATTTCGCAAACCTAGATACAACCAAATTAAATGTGCTATTTTCTACATACTACATTGATGGCTGTATAAATGTTTATTTTGTACCAATCTTCACTGATAAAGGATGGGGAACATTCAGTTCAAGATTTGGGAATACGCCTCAGGGGATAGCAGTTTATAATTATGCACATCAAACGACCCTTGCGCACGAAATGGGACATTATTTTGATTTGCTTCATACACACCAGATTTGGGAAGTTGAAGAAATTCCGGGAGTTACCGTTACGATTATTGAAAATATAGATAGAACCGGGCCGTGTAAAAATTGTTCCTCAGCTGGAGATTTGCTTTGCGACACACCAGCAGACCCTTCAATAAGATTTAGAGGTGGTAACCTAGTGGATACGAACTGTAATTGGAACACAAATAATAATTACCCGCCTGATGAATGCAATAGAACGGATTACAATCCTTTGACAAACAATCTTATGACAACAGAGCTGTATTACCATTGCAGGACAGCTTTGACAAGTCAACAAAAACAAAGAATGAAACAAACCCTTTTACAATACAGAAACAAATTACTAAAGCATTTGGTTTATTTGGAAAACTCAAATGAAAGTTCAAATTTGGGAGGAAGCTTGCATATCAATAGTGATGATTATTTATCTGGAGAAAATGGATTTGTTGAAACAGGACAACATAATGTTGGAACAAATAACGAAAGATTTAGTAATTCTACTTATTACAAGCATAAATATTGGAATGAAAATCAACAAGATTATTTTCTTTCAAGAGTAATAAGCATTGAAAATGATGATGAGCAAATAGCCAAATTTTCAGGACTAAAACAAGTAGTTATCAGAAATATAATTGATGGAATGAGTTTTAACGATCAACTACCTGTTTGGTTTAGTGATCCGTGGTATGTTAAAGATCAATATAATAATCAATTGGGAATGGGTAACTACATTACTCCACCACCCAAATCGCCATACTCGCCGACAGGTAAATATAACGAATCTTCAGGTGGCGTTTTCTTAAATCAAGTACCTGATCCAAATAACCCCAACAAGCCCTACTACTCCGTAAAAACAGATTATGTTCAGGATATATACTTACAGCAAACCGGCAGGACACATAAGTTTTATTTTCAGGGCTGGAGTGCAACTCCACAAGGTAGCGCAACATTTCAAAATGCAAATGCACTTGAAACACCGGTTGTATTCAATCAGGAAAATGCAACAGTGCAGGCAAACTTAAAAGGCACACAGCTTAGTAATAACTCAAATGCTTACTCAAAAGGCAATCAGAGAAAATTTATCAGAATAACCAATGGCAGATTGTTTTCAGTTTATGAGAGTATGGGCAATATTTATCTTGAGCGCTCAACAGATAATGGTGTAAGCTGGCATATATTTAATAACACAGTTGGACAAAGACTAAATAGTTATCCTGCACATTCACCTTCAATTGATTTTTATAATGTAAACAGCAGTGATGGGGATGTTGTATTGGTTACATTTGTTGAAGATATTGATGCTGCAACATCGAGAATTATGGTAGCGGGTTTATCGGATAAATTAGCAGCACCATTGTTATTTACACAAGAGGTTTCATTGGTTGACAGGAGTGTAAGCGGTTACGGAAATCCAGTGATTGCTTGCTCAGGAAACGGGAAATTTATCATAGCATTTAAGGGTTGGGACAATGGAAATTACGGCATTTTCTACAGAAGAGGTATTATAAATAACTGGCAGTTAACCTGGGTAGAACAGGATCCTTTCAATTTACCTAAAGTATCCAACACTGATAATAATTCTCTTTTGCCCACAATAGCAGAAGACAGAAACACAGCCGGAATAAATTATCAACTTGCCTGGGAACAATCAGGGGCAATCCGCTACTGTAAACTTGTTGAAGATGCAAGCGGAAACATTGCTCAGACAAATCATTCAATAATTTCAAACGGAAGCAGTTATATCTTTCACTCATCACCATCAATAATAGCAATTGGCACCGGTGCAAGAGTCTGCTGGCTTGGCTGGAATGATGAAGACCCGGTTGTAAGTGCAGTTGTTTTCAGAGACCCTGCAAACAGTCGTTTCTGGTCTTTTGGCAGTAATGTATCAAAGCCGAATATCAATAAATCAAATGATAATACTTACTATGCTTTTGGCTGGAGTCAGAATAACTCAACGGTAAAGTTTGCTGACAATAATCTCAGTAGTGTTTATGAAATTATTGGTATAACAGGTAAAGATGTACAGATAAGCAACGGCAACGGAAAGACAAATATGTTTGCAAATATATTCAAGGCAGTAAGTCAGCCGTATTTTTCACAATGTCTAATAATCTGAATCACTATTATTCAATTCAGAAATCAAATGGAATGCTGGTTTCATCAGGAAGAACAGGAGTGATAAGAAAGAACGGCGGTGAAGTTTACTTTGCTCTAGGTGATATAACAGTAAACAATCAGAAAGTAGAATTTGTTGAATTCTCACCTGAGACAGATATAAGTAATACCAGTCAGTTGAATCAATATCTCGAAACAGAGCCGTTTGAAGTAACCGATAACAGTGGATTTGAATACACTGTACAGTATGGAATAGTAGATACATCATTAGCATCGGGAATGTTTTCTCAGGGAGAACAGGTAAGATTTAAGGTAGAACTGATGGACAACAACAGCGGAGAATTGCTAGGAGTATTTGATGATGTTGTATATGATCAGAATAATCTTTCAGATTTTGAGAACATATTATATCAGGTAAACACACAGGGAATAGGACAGAGAACAGTAAAGTTGAGATTAAGGATAGAGGAAAACATAAATCCGGCTGTATCGATGGTTGACAGAATAGATAATGAAGGAGCGTTGGCAAAAGGAAAGAGAAAAGAGCTGAAGTATGAAGGAGAGACTATTCCGAAAGAATTTGCATTGGAGCAGAATTATCCGAATCCATTTAATCCAAGCACAATTATTCAGTATGCAGTAAGCAGTAGGCAACAAGTAACATTAAAGGTTTACGATGTATTAGGTAATGAGGTAGTTACACTTGTCAATGAATATCAGGAACCAGGAAGATATAAAGTTGAATTTGATGCAAGTGCACTTTCAAGTGGAGTTTATATATACAAAATACAGGCAGGCGGTTTTGTATCGAGTAAGAAGATGATATTGGTTAAATAAATGCCTCATCCCTAAATCCCTTCTCCAAAAGAGAAGGGACTTTTTATTTTTCAAAAGTCAAATGAGCAGGCATATTGTCCGCTTTTTTTTGAGTAAATAACTAAGATTTGCTAAATTCATTTTGACCAGATATTCAAAAGCAGAATTTGTATTCTCAACCTTCAGATTGCGTTTATTTAATTATACCGTATTTCCTCTATACCTTATCACCTTATACCTAATTCACTTTATACCTCTCTCCTTATCCCTCTATTTCATTCTGAACCCCGATTCATCGTGGTGAGAAATTCTCTGCCTAATGAATCACGAAGTGATGAAATTATTGTAACCAAATAATAAACTAAAACATTAAAATCCTGAAAGGATGACATTATTAAATCACTCAGTAATACGAATATGACTGAGGTTCTGATAGTGATTTGAGTTCTCATTTTAATCCCTGCTTTAATAGGCAAGGCAATAAAATCAATCTTCCTATCAATAACTTTAAGAGGGCGACATTCATTTAATTCGTTATTGTTGAGGATCGTGCAACGCAAAGCATCCTTTGAAAAAATACTTTTTTGTCAACTGATACAAATTTATCAGAATGAGGTTATATTTTTAAGTATATATGTCAAGACCTGATTCCGAAAAAGCTTGCCTGATGCAAGCAGTTTCTGGATTACACTTATTTGATAGCCTCCAGAATTGACAAAACTTATTTTTCAGATGCATGTTAATAATAATGATTGCTCTTTATTTGTTTTGTATGATTCTATACTCTCCAGGTTTCAAACTTTTTATATCCCACTCACCAACAGAATATCTTATCAGCCTCAAAGTCGGATAACCAACTGCTGCCGTCATTCTTCTTACTTGTCTGTTTCTACCTTCTGTAATTGTTAACTCAATCCAGCTTGTCGGAATATTCTTTCTGAATCTTATCGGAGGAATTCTTTCCCAAACATTTGGCTCATCCATAAGTTTTACTTTCGCCGGTTTTGTCATACCATCTTTAAGTAAAACTCCTTTTCTTAATTTATTGAGCGCTTCATCTGTTGGAATCCCTTCAACCTGCACCCAGTAAGTTTTGGGCAATTTATTCTTTGGGTCAGAAATTAAATGCTGAAGTTTACCATCATCAGTCAGAACCACTAAACCTTCGCTATCGTAATCAAGTCTACCGGCAGGATAAACATTTTTCATCGGAATAAAATCAGCCAGTGTCATTCTGCCTTCTCTGTCAGTGAATTGACACAATACATTAAATGGTTTGTTAAAGAGAATAATCATTTTTGATTCAGGTAGAGAATAAACACTTTATTTCATTAAAAATTAGCTCTTAATGTCAATTGAAAAATATAGCACACCAACATATAAAAACAATCTTTATGCGGTCTGTCAATAGCTGATTTACTACTTACAATTCATTATATTTCCATCAGGAAAAGTGAGGTTCTTGCATGAGTGATTTAGAAAAATATTTCGGGCAATTCAGAAAAAATATTGTTGGAATTGATGCTACATTTCAAAGCCCTTATGGTGAACAAAAATTAGTTTATTCTGATTGGATTGCCAGCGGAAGACTTTATCGTCCCATCGAAGAAAAATTATTAAACACTTTCGGACCACTGGTTGGCAACACTCACTCTGAAGCAAGCGAAACCGGAACGATGATGACCTTATCTTACCACGAAGCTCACAAAGTAATAAAGAAACATTGCAATGCCGGTCCTGATGATGTGATTATCACTGCCGGCTCAGGAATGACAGCCATGGTAAGAAAATTTCAGCGCATACTTGGATTAGTTGTACCGGAACAGTTAATTGATTATCTCAAACTACCCGAAGAACTTCGTCCTGTTGTGTTTATTACACATATGGAGCATCATTCAAATCACACAAGTTGGTTGGAAACAATTGCTGATGTAGTAATTATTCAACCAAATGATGAAGGATTGGTTGATATTTCTGATCTTGAAAAGCAACTTGAAAAGCATAAAAACAGAAAACTAAAAATAGGTGCATTTACTGCTGCATCGAATGTTACAGGTATTGAGCCGCCAATTTATGAACTTGCGAAACTGATGCATCAGCACGGTGGATTTTGTTTTGTTGATTTTGCCTGCGCTGCACCTTATGTAAGAATTGATATGCATCCTGACAATCCCGAAGCAAAGCTTGATGCAATATTTTTCTCACCACACAAATTTCTTGGCGGACCAGGAACTTCAGGTGTACTGATTTTCGATTCCAAGTTATACAAAAACAAAGTGCCTGACCTTCCCGGTGGCGGAACTGTTGAGTGGACAAATCCCTGGGGACAACATAAATTCAGTTCTAATATTGAAATCAGAGAAGATGGTGGCACTCCGGCATTTCTTCAGACTATTAAAGCGGCACTTGCAATAAAACTTAAAGAAGAAATGGGAGTTGAAAATATTCGTGCCCGAGAAGATGAACTTGTTAAAATCGCATTCGAAGGATTAAGGAAAATTCCTAACCTTCATATTCTTGCTGATAATGTTGAACATCGTCTTGGCGCAATTTCTTTTTATGTTGATGATATTCATTATAATCTGATTGTGAAATTACTGAATGACAGATTTGGTGTTCAGGTTCGCGGTGGTTGTTCATGTGCGGGAACTTATGGACATTATTTGTTGCATGTTGACCCAAATCGTTCGAGACGAATTACAGAAAAAATTGATGAAGGAGATTTGAGTGAAAAACCCGGTTGGGTTAGATTATCACTTCATCCAACAATGACAAATGATGAGTTGTACTTTATCATTGATGCGATTGATCAGATTGTTCTGAATATCAATCACTGGTCTAAAGATTACTGGTATGACAAAACGAAAAATGAGTTCTTTCATAAAACTTATGATGGCAAAGAAACTGAAAAGATAAAGTCGTGGTTTGAGTTAGGTGTTGTTGAAACAGTCGAAGATTAAAATCCGTTCTAAAAAAAATTACATCCAATAAACTCCATAGAAAGGAGGTAAGTGCGATGTTAACTTTAGGAGCTTATGAAAAATGTAAGCGATATATTGAATCCCACTCAAAAGAATCAAAAGAACCTTCAAGGAAAAGAGAATTATTCCCGTGTATAACTATCTCAAGACAAACCGGAGCTGGCTCATACGAAGTTTCTGAAAAACTGATAAAAATTCTTGATGAAGAAAGTAAAGAATCCGAGCAAACCTGGACTTACTTCAACAAGGAATTAATTCAAAAAGTAATTGAAGATCACAATCTTCCATCAATCGTAAGTAACTACCTTGCTGAAAGTAAATATCAGCATATTAATGATGCTGTATATGAATTACTCGGAGTGAAACCATCAGATTGGACTTTGCTTCATAAAACAACCGAAACGATTTTGCAGATTGCACGAATGGGTAAAGCGATAATTGTTGGTCGTGGTGGAAATGTTATTACATCAAAACTTCCAAATGCATTTCATATAAGACTAGTAGCACCTTTGGAAACCAGAATCAGACATGTGCAGGAAGTATTTGGTTTTTCAAAACAACAGGCAATGGAGTATATCGAAAAAGAAGATAAGAGCAGAAAGAAATATTTAAAGACACATTTTTTCAGAGACCCTGAAGATCCAACGCTTTATCATCTGATTCTGAATACAGGAGCTTTAACATATAAAGAAGCAGCTGAGATAATTGCAGCATCACTTAAAATTAAATTTCCGGGAAGTTTCAGGAATTAGAAAGGAAATCTTTTATATAATTATTTACTGCTTGACTTTTCTCTATTTGTGCAAAGTGTCCACACTCATCAATTAAAAAAAGTTCTGAATGTGGAATTTCAGCACAACCGGATTTCGCGATTTCCTCTGTGGTTGTTTTGTGTAAATATTTATTCGGAATCAGTGCGTCATTCCTTCCGAAAATCACAAGTGTCTTTTGATTTATATTTCTCAATCGTTCAAATATCGGCTGTTCAATCATTCCTGCAATTGAGTTTGATATCGCTACACAGTAATTATAAAATTCATCGTCTTCGGAGATTTTTATTCTGTCTTCAATAAGGAATTGTGCTTCTTCGGGAAATTTATAAAAACTTAATTCATAGTTTGCTTTGATTTGTCTGATGTCAGTAGTTAAAAAGTTCTCTGGCTTCGTGATGTTCTTTATGATTTGAATTTCTTCTTTTGTAAATCTTTCAAATCCAGCCGGAGCGATTAGAATTAACTTATCAATCTTGTCAGGAAAATTTAATGCACAGTTGATTGCTATTTGTCCGCCCATCGAATGCCCGACAAGATTTACTTTTTTAATTCCGATTGAATGAACAAAGTTATTGACAACATCAGCATAAAATTCCATTGAGCCGGGATGAATTTTCTTATCAGATTTTCCAAAACCGGGCAAATCAATTGCGATGCAACGAAAATAGTTTTTCAATTCCTGAATGTTAAACTTCCAGGCAGGAATGTAACTACCAAGTCCGTGAAGAAATAAAATTACTTTATCACTTTCACCTTCATCTACATAAGCAATTCTGTAATTATCAATCTGGATAAACTTCGTTGCGAACGGATAATCAAGATTTGAAAATATTTTCGGCATATTAGCATTTAAATGAATCTGAGTAAAAACTTTTCCTTCGTGCCTTAGAGACTTTGTGGCGAGTCTGTAGTTACTTTTACCACGAAGACACAAAGACACGAAGGATATTTAATATTATTTCAAAAAGTTAATTACTGCGTTATTAAATTCTTCCGCTTTTTCCATCATAATCATATGACCTGCGCAATCAATCTCAATTCTTTTAGCATTCGGAATTTCTTTTTCACCTTTTACAAACACATCAGAAGGGAAGCCAGGATTCAAATACGGATTTGGTATCAGACCATCATACTTGCCGTGAATAATAAGTGTTGGAACTTTTATTCCTGACAGCTTATTAAATGTCGGCTCATCAAGCATTGCATCAACAGAGCGATCAACAGTGTAAGCGAACTCATCAAAATCTTTTGCTTTTCTCATTCTAACTCTTTCTTCAACCATCCATTCAAATTTGTCAGACCAATTATAAAAATTGTTTGACAGATTTCTTCTGATTCCTTCTTCTGTCGTTGATTTTACTCCAGACATTGTAATAGCATTTCTCAACCAATCACCTTCGCCTCTTTGAAATTCTTCGAATCCTGCCGGTGCAGCCAGAATCAGTTTTGATAATTTGTCAGGATATTTCAAAGTGAATATGATTGAAATCTGTCCACCCATTGAATGCCCGACAAGAGTAACATTTTTCAGGTTTAATACATCGATGAGATTTTTTATGGCTTCAGCGTAAAAAGAAAGTGTGTAAGGATAATCTCCCTTTTGTGATTTTCCATAGCCGGGTAAATCAACAGCAATTACTCTGAAATGTTTTGAGAGTTCAGGAATGTTATATCTCCAGAAACCTGCATTGCTAGCAAGTCCGTGAATAAGAATAACGGTTTGCTCACCACTTCCTTCATCAATGAACGAGATGTAAGGATTGTTAAGAGCCTTCTTTGTTTTGAATCCATAATCAATCTGATCAAACTCTAATGCTGGTTTATCCCAATAAAGATAACCTCCTGAACATGCCTGAAGTATGATTAAACCGATTAACAGAAAAATATTTTTTATTTTCATCTCATACCTCCTTAAAACATTAACCAGCTTAAAGTTGTAAAGAATGTCCATGGATCTTTTGGACGACTTCTATCATAAGTAACATTTGGTGAATTGTAGAAGTCACCAAGAACAAGATAGCCAGCACTTACACCCAAAGTAAGGAATACTTTAAGGTTATATTTAAATTCAACATTGACTTCTGTTCCCATATATGAATCACCACCATCAGTTTTTACATTCGATATTGCTGAAGCGATTCCTAACTTGCCTGAAAATCTGTTCGGAATAAAGTCTTTTGAAACATTTAAGAAAGCTGCAGTAACACCAAGTCCCATATTTGAAATATCGTGAACAGCAGAATAGTACCTGTTTACTACCTGTGGATCAGGAAATAAAAGCAATGCTCTGTGAGCGCTATAAATACCAACAGGCGAACCATAAACATTTCCTGTAATAACGCTGTTCAGTGTTCCATCGCTTATTCCGTTTTTATCTCCTGTTGTGTATAATGCTTCAAAAGAGATTTTATCGTTTGCGGTCATTCCATATTTATATGCTACAGATGCATTAGCAGTAAGAGCGACCACGTCGGAAACTTTTCCATTTGAAGAACCAACAGTATCAATCATTCCAATGTTACTCATTACAAATCCATCAAGCCACCATCTGCCGGCAAGAAAATCTCTGTTGAGAGAAAATCTTCCACCTAGCCAAAACAAGTCTGCTTCGTACTTTTGAATATTTGCAGGAAGTCTGATTCTTGTTGCACCATTGTATTCAGCAAGTGCGCTGTTTAGTCCCTGACCAAGAACTGAAATTCCACCGGAACCTTTCCCTTTATCCCAGACGTACCATAAACTTCCACCAACTTCGAGTAATGGAGTAATTCTTGATTCAAAATCAAGCATCCATAAAGACACATCATCGTTCTTACTGATTTCATTTTCCCATAACTGGAAATAACCGATTCTTCCTTTTGTAACGGGTGAAATGTCTGCAAACATATTAACTCCAACTGCCTGAGTTCCCCAGAATGAAAGTTTGTATCCGCTTGTCTGTGCGGTTTGAAGAGTATTAACATTTGGGTCGCGGACATTATCAAAGAGTCTTTGTAATCCAACAACAACATTCCAATCACTTTGATCAGGTTTGATTTCAACATTAGCAAGTAATGTTTGCATATTTACTTGTCCGGCATTTATTGCACCACCTCTGTTATTGCCAACTCCGTATGCCTGATCGCCCCAGGTGTAATCAATTTTGAATAATGCTCTGAAAGTTGCGAAGCCATCAAGAATAGATGGTTTGTAAACCATAAATGGAACAAATCGTTGTTCAAAATACAATGATGTCTGAGGAACAGTGTTTGTTGAGTTTTGTCCGAATAATCTCCCAATCACTTGTCCCTGCAAAATATCATTAGTCGGAGTAATGTTTGAAGCGGTCATTCGTGTAAATGAATAACCAATGAACTGAAATTCTTTTGGTGGCGGATCTTTTAAGCGATTATCATCCTGTGCAAAAGAGATTGTGATAAGAAGTAGTAAAAAAAATAGTATTGATAATTTTTTCATTGGTTAACCTCCAATGATTAATAAATAAAAAAAGGACGACATTTTTCAGTCGTCCTCTGTGAACAAATTATTGTTTTACAAATTTTTGAATCCAGGTTGCCCCAAGCGGAATAGAATTGTATTTGGTGCTTCCAAAACCTTCTGATGCAACTGGTGGAGTGAAACCAGGAATTGCAGGTGTTGTCTGGATTACTTCATAAGTCAGGTCTTTTGTCGTAACTCTGTAAATACCCTGAGATGTAACGGAAGTTGGAGTTGTTTGGTTAAGGGTAATGTTTCTGATTGAAGTGTTATTATTTGCCTGAGTTGTAAATGTGCCAGTGTAAGTTACACTCACATCAAAACTATCAGTTGCAACAACGGTGTATGTATTGTTCGCATTGAAGGTGGCAACAATCTTTTTGGTTTTAAGAGTTGCTTTCAATCCTGGTGCTACATTATTACCTTCAGAGACCCACGTTCCAACAAGATATTCTTTGGTCGGATTTGCTGGAACAAAATTCTGAATCCAGGTTAAACCAAGTGGAACTCCATTGTATTTTGTGCTTCCGAAACCTTCTGCTGCGGTTGGTGGAGTAAAGCCAGGAATTGCAGGTATTGTCTGAACTACTTCATATTTCAAAAATCCATTTACATCAACCTGATAAATTCCTTGAGAAGTAACAGAGGTCGGTTGAGTCTGATTAAGTGTAATTGACCTGATAGAGCTCCCCGTATTCTCTGTTACAGTATAAGTTCCCGTGTAAGTTACTTGAGCACCGGTACTATCAGTTGCAACAACATTATAAGTGTTGTTGGCATTGAATGTAGCAACAATGCGAACAGTTTTTAATGTAAGAACTAACCCTGGTGCAACATCTGCTCCTTCAGAAATCCAGGTTCCTACTATCGGATCCTGAGGAGGAGTAGGATTTGTTCCGTTATCGTCACTTTTGCTGCAACCAAAGTACAGCAATGTAGTTGAAGCAACGAGCAATATGACAAACAGTTTTTTCATAACGGCTCCTTTCATTTGTTTTTGTTAATTGATTTCAGGTGTAATTCGAGCAATTTCTTTTTATCTATTTTACCTGCATCGTTCTTTGGTAATTCTTCCAGAAATTCCACATACTTTGGAATTTTATATTTGGCAAGATTACCAAGACAATAATTGATAACTTCATCAGTAGTTAATGATGTGCCTTCCTTCAATACTACATAAGCTTTTCCGACTTCGCCCCATTTTTCATCCGGAACACCAATTACAGCAACTTCTTTGATTGAATTATTTGTGTAAAGGAATGATTCAATCTCTGCAGGATAAACATTCTCTCCACCACTGATGTACATATTCTTTTTTCTGTCAACAACATAGAAATAACCTTCGCTATCTTTTTTCACCAAATCACCGGTGTGGAACCATCCATCTGTAATCGACTCTGAAGTTTCTTTTTCTTTTCTCCAATAACCCGGAGTTACTACTGGTGAACGAAGCCAAAGTTCTCCTACTTCATCAACTCCGCATTCAGTGTTATCATCTTTCATAATTTTAGCATCTATATAAAAATTCGGAAAGCCAATCGAACCCTTCTTTCTGATTGCATCATCCTGATGAAGTGAAAAACAATTCGGACCAACTTCGGTTAATCCATATCCTTGCCTGATGAAAATACCTTTCTGATGCCAGATATTAATAAGTGGAATTGGCATAGGTGCTCCACCAACAATTGCATATCTGACTGATGACAAATCAACTTTGTTGAAGTAAGGTGAGTCTGCCATCATCTGAAGCATTGTTGGAACACCAAATAAAATTGTCGCTCTCTCTTTTTCCATAAGTTGCAGAATTAAATCAGCATCAAAATGAGTTAACAAAGTATGCGAAGCACCGTGATGAAGAAAAGGAGTGAATAAAACATTCCAGCCACCAGTGTGAAAGAAAGGTGCAAAACTTTGAGTATGATCATTTGAAGTTAAATCTAATCTCAAACCTGTATTAACAGAATTCCAGAATAACATTTTATGAGTAATGATAACTCCTTTTGATAATCCGGTTGTTCCTGCTGTATAAAGAATCATTACCGGAGTATCTTCTGAAAATATTTCGGAAGGAGTGAAGTCTGAATTAATTGAATCATCCAGAAGGAATTTTTCTAATTCAGTTAACTTTTTGACATTCTTTATTTTTTGAACTGCTGATATTTTCGGAATGTGATCTGAAAATTCATCATCATAATAAAAGATTGATGGCTCAGCGTCATTGATTAAAGTATCAAGTTCTCTCGGAGTAAGTCTGAAATTTAACGGAACAAGCATAGCACCGATTTTAATACAGGCAAGAAATAGAATTACATGTTCAGATTTATTTTTTGAATAGATTGCAATCCTATCACCTTTTTTTACTTTGTATTGATTGAGTAGATATTCTGCAAGTGCATTTGTTCGTTTGTTAAAATCAGAATAAGTCCATTGCACATCTCTCTGATGTTCTCTTATAAACATTCTGCTTGGAGTATATTTAGCCCACTTGGCAAGCCAGTCAGTTTGAAAGTTATACATTGGATTTTCTCCTTTGTATTAAATGAATTATAACTCCAACAATGACGGAAGACAAAATTGCCATTGCTGCGGCGACTCCGGGATTTTCACCAGTCGCAACACTGAAAGGAACTTTAATTTGTCCATAGAAGAAACTGAAATGAACTACTACAGCGACTATCGATGCAACAATGACAGAAATTTTAGAAACATTTTTAAAGAACATTCCAAACAAAATCGGAACAAATGCAGCTGAGAAGTAAGCATACACACCATTCTGTGCGAATATTCCCACACTTAGTTTAGGATTTACAAGTTGATCATAAGAAAGGTAAATAGAGACTAAACCAATTACTGCAATTACGATTTTATTTATCAGTATTAGTGAATCAGATTTTTTCTTTTCATCATTTGATAAAAATTTTCCAAACAAAGGTTTTATAATATCAGTTGTTATTGTAGTTGATATTGATTGAATCAAACCCTCAAGTGTTGAAATGCCTGCAGAAATAAGTCCCATCACAACAATCAATCCGACATATACAGGAAATTTCTTTACAACATAAGCCGAAATAACTCCATCAAGTTTAAGTGGAGTTTCACCGAACATCAATTGCGGAAATTCAATTCGTGCATAAAGTCCTGTGAACACAACGAGAAAGAAAATCATCTGAACAATTGAAGCAGTAACAAGGTAGCGATTTACATCTTTATCATTTTTTAGTAAAAGAGATTTTGTAATTATATGCGGCTGACAAACTATTGCAACTCCAACAACCATCTGTGCAATAATTATTTCAAAATAATCACGGAAAAGAAAACTTGAATCATTTGTTGTTTGCACAAGCTTCGGATCAATCGAAGCAAGTTTATTCAGAAAATTATTTATTCCGTTGCTGAAATGTTCATAACCAGAACCCAAGAGAATAAATGCAACCACTAACATTATCACTGCCTGAACTGTATTTGTGTAAACCATTGAATTTGCGCCGCCGAACATCATATAGCCAAAAATGAAAACCACAATTCCAATAAGAATAGTTAGTTCATCAACATTTAAAGTTTTCGAGAGTACTTTTGTTAATCCAACGCAAATCAGAACTATGAATGTTATCAAAAGCAATGAAAGGAAGGCAAAGAACAATGAATACCCTTTACTCTGATATCTCGTTCCCATCCATTGAGCCATGGTGAGCGCTTTTACACTTGTACCGTGTTTACGAAATCTTTTAGTCAGAATTATTAGCGAAGTAATGGCTGCAATTGGAAGAAAAATTCCATAGGACAGGAAAGCACTCAAACCGAAATAAGCAATAAACCCTGGATTAATTATAAATGTTGCGGCACTTGTCATTGATGCAGCTAATGATAAACCAACAGCAACAGGAGAGAATAAAATATTTCCGAGTGCATAATCATTAATGTCTTTAGTTTTTCTTGCGCCACGAAAGACAAAAAACAGAATCACAGCGCTGTATGCCAGAACTAAAATCCATCCTGCTGTTACTAATTCTTTTGAAGCAATATCCATTTTTACATCCTGAATATTGTTAATGCAAAAGCTAATCCACCACCGGAACCAATAAACAAACACAAATCATTTTCTTTAATCAATCCTTTCTTCCTAGTCTCGTCAAATGTCATTGGAATGCAGGCAGAACCTGTATAACCATATTTGTCCATTATTGCGTAACCTTTTGCTCTGGCAACTCCGAGATTATCAAGTGTTTCCCAAATAGAATTGATATTTATTTGTGTGAAGAAATAATGATCAATTTCTGATGGCTTTATCTTCAATTCGTTGCAAGCCTCTTTAATCATTTTTGTCCATGTAGTTGGATTAGTCTCTTTGGGAAACTTTTTAACAAATTTCAAAAGATGATCTTTTCTGTCAATTACTTCGTGAGTTACGGGCATATGAGTTCCACCAGCATAAATACCCATCCAGTCACAGTACTGACCATCAGTAAAAAGTTTACTTGTTAAAAAACCTTTTTCGGGTTTATCAGTTGGTTGGAGGAGAACTCCGGATGCTCCATCAGCAAATAATGTTACAGTTTTTTTATCCTGAAGATTTAAGTATTTACTCATCGCATAAGCACCGATGATCAGAACATTTTGATATCTTTTATCTGCAATAATGAATTTTGAAGCCACATCCAATGCTGTTACAAATCCTGCACAAGCTGTGTTAATATCGAAAGTTCCCGCATTTACTGCACCAATTCTGTACTGAACAACAGACGCTGTTGAAGGTGAAATATATTCCGGTGTGTCAGTGGCAATTATGAGTAAATCAATTTGTTCAGGTTTAACATTTGCATCATCAAGAATTTTTTTTGCTGCCTCAACACATAAATCTGCAGTTGATTGATTTTCGTTACACCATCTTCTTTCTCTTATAGTGAGATTTTCTCTCAACCAGGTATCAACATCTTCACCGAGTAATTCATTGAAGTAAGAATTCGGCAAAACTCTTTCAGGAACATACATTCCTGAAGCAACTATTTGAGCATTTCTTTTCATAAAACTAATCCACCATCAACACTTAGAACAGCACCATTAATGTACTTTGCCTCATCAGATGCGAGGAAAAGATAAGCATTTGCAATATCTTCCGGTTCACCAAGTTTACCAAGCGGGGTTCGCTCTTTCAGCATATCAAGAACTTTTTCAGGAACTGTTGAAACCATTTCTGTCGCAATGAATCCTGGTGCGACGGCATTAACATTTATTCCCTTTCGTCCAAGCTCGCGAGCCCAAACTTTAGTCATTCCGATTATTCCGGATTTAGTTGCCACATAATTTGTCTGACCAAAGTTTCCGTAAAGACCAACAACTGATGAAGTGTTAATAATTTTTCCGTATAGTTTCTCGACCATATAGGGTGCAACAGCTTTAGTGCAATTAAAGACTCCAGTTAAATTAACATCAATAACCTGCTGCCATTGTTCGGGAGTCATCTTAAGAAAAGAAGCATCGCGAGTTATACCAGCATTATTAATTAAAATATCAATCTTATTGTATTTCTCAATTATTTGCTTTGCAGCTTCAGATACTGATTCAAGTTTTGTTACATCAACTTTCTGAAACTCAATCGAAGTGCTGATGTTTTTAAATTCACTAATTGTTGCTGAAGCTTTTTCTTCATTGACATCCCAGATAATAACAATAGCGCCTTCTTCAGCAAATTTTTTAACAGCGGCTTTCCCGATTCCCTGAGCACCGCCGGTGATTATTGCGATTTTGTTTTCTAATCGTTTCATAAAAACCTCTCCTGATTTTTATCGTTTGAAAAATTTCAAACGTTCTTTATAAAATAAATTATTTGTAAAGTTTAGCTCTTTCTTTAATCCATTCACTCAGAAATGCATTATAATGTTCTTCCATCATGGTGTAAAACAATTCCATTTCTTTCATTCTGATATTTATTGTTTCAAGCGATGGTTTATTTGCCGACTTGATTTTCTCTTTCAACTGGGTAGCTATTCTTTTATTGTTCTTAATCAGCTCCAGATTATTGCGGAACGCATGTTCAAATACTTCTGGCTCAATTTCATAATAGTCTTTGCGGTTATTTTCAGGCATCCAGGCTTTTCTGATTAATCTTCTGTCACGTAGTCTCCTAACAATCTGACTTATCGGACCTTTGCTTCTTCCAAGTTGTTTAGTTATTTCATCTAATGAAAGTGGTTCTGGTGAAAAGAGGAGTAGTGCGATTATATGTCCCATAAGTTTGTTAAGACCAAATGCTTTATAAGCATCACCGAATCTTTGAATGAGTTCCCGTTTAATTTTTTCTTCGGTGGACATAGATTTTATCGTTTTTTATTTTTCAAACGATAAAAACTTAAAACACTTTCGATTTAAAGTCAAGCAAATATTGACAAATAACTATAAAGTGTTCTTCAGTCTTTGTAAGCCCGTTTTACTTACAGGAATTTCTTTCCCGTTTTTAAGTACAAGGCGGTAAGACTCTGTTTCGGTTTGTTCGAGATGTTGAATAAAATCAACATTGATTATATAAGAGCGATGAACTCTGACGAATTGATTTTCATTGAGGTGAGTTTCAAAGTATTTCATCGTTTTCTGTTTGAGAAATCTTCCTTTATCTGAATTAATAAGCACATAATCATCCTGAGCTTCAATCCATTTTATTTCTTCAACGGGAATTACTGTTATCTTTGAACCATCTTTAATTACCACTCTTTCGAGAAATTCAATTTTTTCTTCGGTAGTTTTAATTATGTTTTCAATTGCAGAATTTTGTTTGAATCTGTCTCCGAGCTGACCAATTGCTTTATCAAGTGCAACATTAAATCTTTCTTCTGAAAAAGGTTTTAGCAGATAATCAATCGCATTAACTTCAAATGCTTTAATTGCAAAATGATCATAAGCAGTTGTGAAAATTATTACCGGAGGATTTTCAATCAACTCTAGCATTTCAAAGCCGGTGAGTTTGGGCATCTGAATATCAAGAAAAATCAAATCAGGTTTGAGCTCATTAATTTTTTTAATTGCATCAAAACCATTTGAGCACTCAGCAACTATTTCAATGTCGTCACGTTTGCTTAAATAGTTTTTTGTAATCTGTCTGGCAAGCGCTTCGTCATCAATTATGATTACTTTGATTTTATTTTGCATAGCATTGGTAATAAGGTTTAATTGTTTTCAATAGGAATAAATATGTTCACAGTAAAAGTACCATTTTCTTTTTTAACTTCAAGAAGATTTTCCTGATGATAAATTAAAGCCAACCTCTCTCGTATGTTTTTCAAGCCAACTCCGGCACCTTTTTTATGCGATTCACCTTCAAAATTGTTTGTCAGAGAAATTTTAAGAAATCCTTCAATTGGTTCACATTTTAATCTGATAATTACTTTATCAAGAGTTTCATATACAGCATGCTTGATTGCATTCTCAAACAATGGCTGAAGAATCATAGAGGGAATTTCTGTGTTCTTACAGGCCTCATCAATTTCCTCGACAAATTCGAACTTATCTTCAAACCTGATTTTTTCAATATCAAGATATAGTTTTATGTTTTTCAACTCTTCGGAAAGAGAATTTTTCTGTCGGTCATTGTTTGCAAGTGTGTATCTTAAAAATTCAGCAAGTTTAATTATCATTTGTTTTGCCCTTTTCGGATCAATTTCAGTAAGCGCGCTCATCGAATTCAATGCATTAAAAATAAAATGAGGATTTATCTGAAACTTAAGTGATTTTAATTCTGCCTCAGTAACCAGATTTTTCAACTCAGTCTCTTTTACCAACTTCTCCTGAAAACTTGAATAATAAATTACTATGTAGTAAAAAGCAGTTAAAAGGAAATAATGAAGCAAGCCGATAATTACTCTGAGTTTAATTGTATTAAAAAAGAATGTTGAATATGATGGCTGATCATTAACCAGACTGAGTGAGATGAAATATCCGGCAATTAACCAAAACAAAGTAACGAACACACCACCGAGTAAATGGCTGAAAATTATTTTATGAATTTGTGTGTTTTCAATTGAAAGATATTTGGCAGCGAACCAATAATTAATTCCTATACCAGTCAGAAGCAGATTGAAGGCAATTACATCAATCAACGCAGTTGTTGAATCAAGCTTGCTGTCAAAGATTATAAGATTCAGATATACAATCGATAATCCGCCACAAAATAACAGATAGAGTAAAAAGTTCTTCGGTTTTTTTAAAATCGGATTGTCAAACATATTTCAATCACAAGTACGATTTAATTTCGCCACCACCGAAAACAACCAGGCCTTTTATAATTAAAGTTTTATTAAGATCAGGAGTTGCAGTTGGGTCTTTAATCAGCTTGTTTGAAAATCCACCAAATATCGGAGTAACATTTAAAACAATATTCCAATCCTGAGGAACAATCAGAGTAGTTCCACCGAATACACAGAGTACATCAATAACATTTGTTCCTTCAGCAAGTTTGCATCCTTTAAGATTAATCTCAGAGCCACCGAAAACAGCAGTAATGTTTCCACCTTTAAAATTATCAGAAGTAATTACTTTATTACCGCCACCAAAGATTGCAACATCGTCAATGTAGTCTTTTCTTTCCTGATCAAATTTAATTTTCTCAGTTTCCTTTTTATTAAGAATTATATAAAGACCAAGAGCAATAAATAAAATTGCGAAAACTATTGTGCCGTTATAATCAACATCAGGGAAGATACGCGGAATTAAAAATATTGCTCCGAGTCCGGATAGAATTCCGCCTAGTAATTTTTTATTAGTATTTACGATTATGAAAACACCAATTACGAGAAAGAAAAATGGCCAGGAAAAAATTATTCTTGAAATACTGAAATCAAGAATGTCCATTGAATTAAGAAAGAACATAAATCCAAGCACAATGAACGCCCCACCGAGCCATAGTCTTCTGTCGAATTTGTTATTTAAATCTTCCATTTCATTCTCCTTTATGCTGTAATGCATTTTTTCTGATGGAAAAGTAAACCAAATAATTATAGACGCAAATGTAAAATCGGTAAATGGCAGGAAAATGTCGGTAAATGAGGCTCTTTTATGTTTTACAAATTTTAATAGTTCATAGGATTATGCTTAATAATCTAAAACTTTGGTACCGCCTCATAATCAACTTTAGGTTCATGCAAAAGACAAAGCTTAAGTTGATTTTTTTCTTTAAATCCTTGAATTTTGTTTTGAAATTTTCGAAAACTAACTTCATCTTGAATTTCTAACTTTCTGCACTTGCTAATCTTCAGAAAATCTTCGTTTATATCAATTCCTACAAATCTCCGCTCCAAGAGGTTTGCGGCAATACCAGTAGAGCTGCTGCCTGAGAAAGGATCGAGAATCCAAGCTCCTTTTTTGGTTGAAGAAAGAATAACTCTTGATAATACAGAAAGCGGTTTTTGTGTTGGATGTTTGCCGCAAGTCTTTTCCCATTTTGCTATGGCAGGTAACAACCAGACATCACCCATTTGTTTACCATCATTTAATTCTTTCATTAAATCGTAATTAAAATAATGAGCAACCTTTTCATTTTTTCTTGCCCAAATGATTTGTTCAGTGGAATGTGTAAAATATCGACAGGAAAAGTTTGGTGGCGGATTTGTTTTTTGCCAGGTGATTACATTTAAAATTTTAAAGTTTAATTCGGATAGAATTTGTCCAATACTAAAAATATTATGCATTGTTCCACTAATCCATATAGTTGCATCTTCTTTCATTTTATCACGAATAAGCCTCAACCATTTTTTATTAAAGTTATTAATAAACTCTAAACCATGAGATTTATCCCAATCTCCTTTATTTACGCTAGTGATTTTACCGTTTTTAATTGTCAGTCCATTGTTTGATAAAAAATAAGGAGGATCAGCAAAAACCATATCAAATTTAAAGTCAAATTGGGGAAGTAGTTCAAAAACATCGCCAAGCAGCAAAATGAAGTTTTTATCTTCTGACTTGAAGTAAGGTCTAATCATTTCTAAAAATCAATTTTTTCAAAAATGTTACTCTTGCATAGAATGCTCGGGAAGTAGAACCATGTCCAGCTCCTTTAGTTCTTGGTTGAACAAATACTCCCATTTTTCCAGTTAGTGCTTCAAAACCCAAATTTATAATTGTGTCCCTAACTAACTCATAATCATTTTTTACTTGATTGTAGATTTCCGTATCACCAATGTCGAATGTATGAATACCATAAACTATTGATGAAGGCTCAGATTTATCTTCCCAAATTCTAGAAAGGATTAATATTTTTTTCATTTTCATTAACAAATGACTATTCTCAAAATCTGTATTTACTACATTAATAGGATCTATCATTGTAATTGCCATAGTTTCTTTAACTGTTAATGTGTCATTTCTCAACCTTTTCAGTGAAATAGTCTTTAACTCCCATGAACCAAAATTTGGCGATTGACTTGAATTTAGTGGTAAACCTAAATAACGCTCGACAACTTGACCAGCCCAACCTTTATTTTTTTTATTGTCCTTAAAGACAGTTATTCCAAAATTATCTGCCAATTCCCTTAGGTCTTGACCTTTAAGCTGTTGAAGTTTTGTAACTGCTTCTAGTCTTTCCAATTATTAATCCTTCTTTTGAAATAGGTTGTATATTAGTTATTAGTAACTCTGTTAATTCACCACGCTTTTGTGGATTAGCATTTATGATCCTTCTTGCATATACTCGTTTAATGATAAAGTTTTTATATAATTCATCGAAAAAATTATCATCTGGATTTTTACCTTTTACATCAGAATTACTTAAAATCCATGAAAATCCTAACGCATCAATTTTCTCGCAGAATTTTGCAAGTCTTTTCTGCTCATTATCGTTAAAATTAAACTCGGTATAGGAATTAAAACTGGATGTTTCGCTCAATGGTTTATATGGAGGGTCAAGGTAAAAAAGAGTATTACCATTTGCATACTTTAAAGTTTGTTCAAAATCTTCATTTAATATTGTTACTCTCTGCAAAATTTTATTAACGGCTCGTAAATTATTTTTATCACAAATCAAAGGCTTTTTGTAACTCCCAATGGGAACATTGAATTCATTTTTAGAATTAACTCTGTACAAACCATTGAAACAGGTTCTATTTAAAAAAATAAATAATGCAGCTTGTGTTATATCATCAGAAATTCTTTTATTAAATATGTCTCTTTTTGAGTAATAATAATCTTTTCTTTTAATCTGATTGTTTGCTAATTCATGATATTCGGTTTCAAGTTCTTTCAGTACCTTAATAAGTTCATCAACATTCTTCTTTATGATTCGATAAGAATTAATTAAATCTGAGTTTATATCATTAATTATTGCACTATTTATTTGAGGGAATCTCTGCAACAGCCAAAATAAAAATGCACCGCCACCAACGAAAGGTTCTATGTATGTAAAATTTGAAAATTTAAACTCACTTGGGATGAGTCTTTCTATTTCAGATAACAGTTGACTTTTGCCGCCAGCCCACTTGATAAATGGCTTAGCTGAATTTTCAATCATTTTCACAATGCTCATTTAATTTTATAGAGATACAATCAGATTTTATTCCTAACAAAAGATAAGGAAATATTTTGTTTCTGTCAGCTTATATATTAAACATGCAACTCAAATTCTTTTGGAATATTTTCTTTCACTTTGTTTAATGCTTGTTCTAAATCAGCTATCAAATCATCAACATTTTCAATTCCAACTGAAATACGAACTAACCCATCAGTTATGCCTGCTGCTTCACGGGCTTCTTTTCCCATCGAGAAATGTGTCATACTTGCAGGATGTTGAATTAAACTTTCAACTCCGCCAAGACTTACTGCTAACTGAAACAGTCTAACCGAATCCATCATAATTTTTCCTGCTTCCATTCCGCCAGCCAGTTCAATTGATATGATTCCGCCAGAACCTTTGTGTTGTTTTAATCCTGTTTTGTAATGTGGATGAGATTTCAAACCGGGATATCTGATTGATTTTACAAGCGGATGTTTCTCAAGCCACTCAGCAATCTTTTGTGCATTCTGACAATGCTTCTCCATTCTGATTGCAAGTGTTTTAAGTCCTCGATGAACAAGAAAAGCATTGAATGGATCAATAACACCACCAAGCTGATTTAATGTTTTTCTGAATTGCTGATAAGTTTCTTCATCCTTAACTACTATCACACCACCAACGACATCTGCATGTCCGTTCAGGAATTTTGTTAAACTGTGCATTACGATATCAGCACCAAGTGCAAGTGGATTTTGCAAAGCTGGACTCATAAAAGTATTATCAACAACTACAGTGGCTTTATGCTCGTGAGCAATTTTTGAAATTTCTTCAATGTCTGAGATACAAAGTGTTGGATTGCCGGGAGTTTCAATGTAAACAACTTTTGTATTTGGTTTGATTGCTTTGCGAACATTTTCACTGTCGGATGAATCAACAAAAGTAGTTTCAACACCGTACTTTTTCATTACTGTATTAAGTACGGTAGTGGTTGGACCGTAAACTGCAGACGAGCAAACAACATGATCACCGGACTGAAGAAGTGTAATAAAAATTGTACTTATCGCAGCCATTCCACTCCCACAACCAAGTGCTTTGTGTCCACCTTCGAGTGCAGCGATTGCATTCTCCATTGCTTCAACCGTTGGATTAAGCATTCTGGTATAGATGTAACCTTTTTCTTCGCCAGCAAAGAGAGATGCACCATGTTTTACATTTTTAAACTTAAATGTAGATGTCTGATAAATTGGTGGGACGACTGCACCATATTCGTATTCATCAATTCCCGAGTGAACACACTTGGTTTGAAAGTCAAATTTATTTGGGTTCTTCATAAAATTTCCATTGAATAATTGAACAAAATTTATTGCTCAAACTTAGGAAAAGTTTTTGAAAGAATTTCTTAGTTCAAATCTATTTATTATGAACCTTAACAAATTTATATGCTTCATATTCAATAAAATCATCAACATATAAATCAAATGATTTGACTTTTCCATTCTCAATTTCAAAAGGAAAGACTTTTATTCCGTAAGTTGGGTCAGAGTAAGTGCATAGAAATCTGTTATTACCAATGTATTCAAGTTTACCTTTTAGTTTTGAATGGTGCTCTAATGTGAGTTCAAGTATAAGTTTATGTTTAAGTTCAGTATCGGAATCATCGCTTAGCATTTTCAATTCTGCAAAACCATAAACATCATGAATGTATTTACCTTCAAATGCTGATAAATCCAGTTCGGGTTTAATATTCATTGCCACAGAATCACGGACTTCCTTTAACCACTTTTCATTCATTTCCTGCCTTTTGAGAAATCCTGTATAAAAAGTTGAGTCGTAATTACGGTATGGAAGTCCGAGATAAGCATCAATGATTTCCCATTTCAGTGATTGAAAGAATGCATTCTGATCTGTGTTTGTAAGAACAACTATTCCAAGTTTTTCTTCCGGGATTAAAGTAACAGATGTAACAAATCCGTTTACTCCACCCGTGTGCATTACCAATTCTCTTCCTTCATAATCCTGAAAAGCCCAGCCCATTCCATAAAGTGAATAATGTGTTTTATTATATGGGTGACTAACTCTTCTTTCAATTGAAAGTAATTGTCTGGTTTTCTGAATTGCTTGATAAGGAATAACTTTTTGGTTGTTGTATTTTCCGCTATCAAGTTGTGCAATAAGCCAATGAGATAAATCATTTATTGATGAGCCAATGCTTCCACAAGGAGCGAGGTTATCAATATTCTGAATAGGAATTACACTCATCTTTCCATTAACAAATGTATGCGGTTTGGCAATGTTCTTTGCCCTCATAAAATCTTCGGATAAAGGAACACTGCTGCTCATTTCCAGTGGTTTGAAAATTTTTTCTTTAACAAATTCCGACCAGCTTATACCGGAAACTTTTTCTATTACTTTTCCTGCTATAGCATAACCAGCATTTGTGTAACCATACTTTGTTCTGAATTCATATTTTGGAGTGATCTTTCCAAACTTTTCAATTACTTCATCTGCGGTTAAATCTGAAGTCCAATACATAAAATCACCTTGGAAAGTTTCAAGTCCCATTCTGTGAGAGACAATGTCCAGAAGATTCAGATGATTCGTTACCCATTCATCCTTCATTTTAAAATCCGGAAGATATTTTATTACCCTATCTTCAAGTTTAAGTTTCCCTTCCTGTTCAAGTAATGCTAAAGCTGTTCCTGTAAAAGCTTTTGTATTTGAGCCAATCATAAACAAAGTGTTTTCGTCAACTTTCTCATTTGTCGCGAGTTCCTTTACACCATATCCTTTTGCTACTACAACTTTTCCATCTTTTACAACAAGGACTGCTGCACCGGGAATTTGCCAATTCTGAAGTCCGCGATTGACATAAATATCCAAACTATCTGAGATGAAGGATGGAATTGTTTGAGCAGAAAGTTTTATGTAAGAGATGATTATAATAAGTAAGATGAATAGTTTTTTCATATAAACTCCTTAGTTTTATAATCAAAACTAAGAAATTTCCGTTATTTGTATTTACCAATAGTAAAAAAATATGACCGTTCTTTAAATCATTTTAGTGGGCAAATTAATTATATTTCCACCCTGAATTCTGAAAAAATAATTATGGAATAAACCTTGGCTAAAGAAAAAGTTCTGGTTACATCAGCTCTTCCTTATGCAAACGGACCGATTCATCTCGGTCACTTAAGCGGAGCTTATCTTCCTGCGGATATTTATGTTCGTTACAAACGATTAAACGGTGATGATGTAATTTACATTTGTGGCTCCGATGAACACGGTGTGCCTATTACAATCAGCGCTGATAAAGAAAAAGTCTCACCAAAAGTAATCATAGACCGTTATCACGAACAGAATAAGAAAGCATTCGAGCGATTTGGAATGAGTTTCGATAATTATTCCCGAACAAGTCTTCCGATTCATCACGAAACAGCAAAAGAATTTTTCCTCAATTTTTATAAAAGAGGATTATTGATTGAGAAAAAATCCCTTCAGTTTTATGATGAAAAAGCAAAAATGTTTTTACCCGACAGATATGTTGAAGGCACCTGTCCCAAATGTGGTAACGAACAGGCAAGAAGTGATGAATGTGAAGTATGCGGTTCTTTGTACGATCCATCTGAACTGATTAATCCGGTCAGTAAAGTAAGCGGTGAGCGCCCAGTACTCAAAGAAACATCTCACTGGTACTTTCCATTAGGAAAATATCAGCCGGCTTTGGAAAAATACATTGATGAAATGAATCAAAAATTTGGCTGGAAAGAAAATGTACTTCAGTATTGTCGTGGTTGGTTTAAAGATGGACTGAAAGACAGAGCTATTACAAGAGATCTTGATTGGGGAATAAAAGTTCCGATTGATGGTGCAGAAGGAAAAGTAATTTATGTGTGGTTCGAAGCAGTTCTTGGATATATCTCATCAACAAAAGAATACTCGCAAAAAGTTAATCAACCTGATTTGTGGAAGAAATACTGGCAGGATGAAAATACCAAATACATAGCATTCATTGGAAAAGATAATGTTGTTTTTCACACAATAATTTTCCCTGCAATTCTGATGGCATGGAATGAAGGTAATAATGATAAATATTGTCTTCCACAAAATGTTCCCGCAAACGAATTCCTGAATTTTGAAGGAAAGAAATTTTCTAAAAGTCGTGGTTGGGGAATTGATGTTGATGAATTTCTTGATTTATTTCCTGCTGATCCGCTTCGCTATTGCCTTGCTGCAAATCTTCCGGAAAACCGAGACACAGATTTCTACTGGAAGGAATTTCAGTTAAGAAATAACAGCGAACTTGCTGATATTCTCGGTAACTTTATTAACAGAACATTCACTTTTGTGTTCAAACATTTTGAGGGAAAAGTTCCTGCTTTAGGTAAGCTTGAAAAAATTGATGAAGAAATGCTAAAGACGATTGAATCCTATCCAAAGAAAATTGCTGATTTGTTTGAGCATTATAAAATTAAAGATGGTGTTAATGAACTGATGAATCTTGCCCGCGAAGGGAATAAATATTTTAATGACACAGAGCCATGGAAAACAGTAAAAGCAGATAAGGAGAGATGCGGAACAACTCTTAACATTTGTCTGCAGGCGATTTATACACTTGCTGAGTTGTATTCGCCGGTGCTTCCATTCTCATCTGAAAAGCTTTTCAAAATGTTGAATGCAAAACCAGTTGAATGGCTCGAATCAGGAAAACCACAACTGAAAGCTGGACATCAGTTAAATCAGGCGGAAATTCTTTTCCCGAAATTTGAAGATGAAAAAATTGAAGCACAGATAAATAAACTCGGTTCTGCAAATCAGACTGAAGTTAAAAAAGATGAATTGATTACTTATGATGATTTTATGAAAGTGCAGCTTCGTGTTGCAGAAGTAATCGAAGCAGAGAAAGTGAAGAAAAGTGAAAAACTTCTTCGCTTGAAAGTGAAACTTGAAAATGAAGAAAGACAGGTCGTTGCCGGGATTGCAAAAAGTTATAATCCGGAAGATTTAATCGGGAAAAAAGTTGTAATAGTTGCAAATCTGCAGCCGGCAAAGTTAATGGGTTTGGAATCAAAGGGGATGATTCTTGCAGTTGAAAATGAAAGCGGTGGACTGAATGTCTTAACTGTTTCCAACAAAGTTAAGAACGGAACGAGAGTTAAATAAAATTTAAAGGAAGGCTATGAAAAAACTATCTCTAATGTTGGTTTTAATTATCAACATTTTTATTAATCCCCAATCCGTAATTCAAAAACTTTCTCCTGAGCTTGAATCCAAATTAACATCATTAAACTCATCAGATAAAATTCTTGCGTGGATTTATTTCACTGATAAAGGGAATGCACTTGATAATTACTTTGCTAATCCGGAATCAGTAGTTTCAGGGAAATCACTCCAACGGAGAACAAAACTAAATTCTGAAAGTTTGATTGACTTTACTGATTTGCCGGTTAATAATGAATATATTCAGACTTTGGTTAACTCAGGATTCCAACTCAAACAAAAATCAAAATGGTTGAATGCTGTTAGTGGATACGCAGATAAGACTACAATTGAAAACCTTATTTCACTTGATTTCATTAAGTCAGTTGATGTTGTTAAGACTTTCAAAAAATCTGAAGCTGAACTGGAATTTCGGCAAGCAGAAACCAATAAATCTTTTAACTCACCTCAGCCGGAAGGAATTCATTCACTTAACTATGGTCAATCCTACACACAACTTAATTTAATGCAGGTTCCTGCAGTTCATGATTTGGGTTATGATGGTTCGGGAATAACAATCTGCGTAATGGATGCCGGATTTAATAATCTTGCTCATGTAGCTTTTGATTCAATGAACATAATTGCAATGTGGGATTTTGTAAATGGTGATCCAAATGTTGGTGATGAAGGTGATATGGGAACTGGTTCTCACGGAACAAATACGCTTTCTGTAATTGGCGGATATGCACCCGGCAATTTAATAGGACCGGCTTACCGCTCAAATTACATTCTGGCAAAAACCGAAAACACGGATTCTGAAACTCCTGTCGAAGAAGATAACTGGGTTGCTGCACTTGAATGGGCTGATAGCATCGGAGTTGATGTAACTTCAACTTCACTTGGTTATCTTGAATATGATCCGCCGTTTACCAGTTATACTTGGCAGGATATGAATGGTAATACTGCCATCATTACTATAGCAGCAGATCTTGCAGTAAAAAAAGGAATTGTTGTTGTAAACTCAGCCGGTAATGAAGGTTGGAGGACAACACCAAATTCTCTTATAGCGCCAGCAGATGGCGATAGTGTTTTTGCAATCGGTGCAACTGATGGGACAGGTGTTCGTGTAAGTTTCAGCTCATTCGGACCAACTTTCGATGGAAGAATCAAGCCTGATTTTATGGCAATGGGAAGTAGTGTTTATGCAGCTCGCTCATCTGGTACGACTCAATATACTTATGTAAACGGAACTTCTTTCAGTTGCCCGTTATCAGCGGGTGTGGTTGCTTTATTGCTTCAGGCAAATCCTAATCTGACCCCAATACAATTAAGAAATATTCTCAGGCAAACTTCAACTCGAAGTAATACTCCTGATAATTTTTATGGTTGGGGAGTAATCAAGGCACTTGATGCATTGAATCAGATTGCAGTTCCTGTTGAATTGACAAGCTTCACAGCAAATTATGTCAATAATGCTGTAGAACTTTTCTGGATTACAGCTACAGAAAAAAACAACTATGGCTTTGAAGTTCAAAAAAGATATGATGGGGAAGAATATAGAAAAATTGCCTTCATTCCAGGAAACGGAACTACAACGAACCGAATTACATATAATTTTACCGACAATGATATTAAATCTGATAAGATATATTACAGACTGAAACAAATTGATTATAATGGAGATGAAAGTTATTCATCAGAAGTTTTAGTTGATATTCAATCACCGAATGATTTTATACTTTTTCAGAATTATCCAAATCCATTTAATCCAACAACCAAAATCAGTTGGCAGTCACCTGTCGGAGGAGTGCAAACATTAAAATTATATGATATGCTTGGTAATGAAGTAGCTACATTGCTAAACGAATACAAAGAAGCAGGCAAGCAGGAAATAGTTTTCAATGCTTCTTCAGCAAACGGAAATTTGACCAGTGGAGTATATTTACTTGTTCTGAAAACAGATTTTTACCAAAAACAAATCAAAATGGTTTATATGAAATAACAAATGTTATTCAACTTAATTTACCTTGATTTTATAAAGGAGTTAACTAAAATTTTGCTTTCAAATTGTAAAAAATAAGGAGTGCATCATGATCAAGTGGTTAAAATTGTCTTCTTTTCTTGTATTGACTTTATTTATTGTATCCTGTTCAACAAAACACTCTGACATCGTCATCGGAAAATTTAATGATGATAAAATAACTATGGCAGAGTTTGAAAAAGCTTATTCGAAAAATGCAGGTAGTTATGAGCGTGCATCAAAAGACAGTCTCAGCAATTATAAAAACTTTGCCGAACTTTATATGAACTTCAGAATGAAGCTCAAAAACGCTTACGATAGAGGTTATGATAAAGACAAAGCTTTACTTGATGAGTTAAATGATTACAAGAAAAAAGTTGGTTCCACATATATTCAGGAAAAATATCTTGTCGAACCCAATCTTCAGGAAATGTATGAAAGAAGAAAAACCGAAGTCCGTGCAAGTCATTTAATGATAAGACCTGAGCAATCCGGTGGTGATGAAGCTGCAAGACAAATTGCCCAAGCACTTCTAGATAGTATAAAATCAGGTTTAAAAACTTTTGAAGAACTTGTTGCTGTTCATTCACAGGATCAGTTTTCAAAAAATAAAGGTGGAGATATTTTTTATTTTACGGCTGGACAATTACCCTATGAATTTGAAGATGCCTGCTATAAGACGCCTAAAGATTCAATTTATCCTGAAGTAGTAAGAACAAAATTCGGTTATCATATAATTAAAGTGACTGACCGGAAACCAAGAATTCCCAGAATTCATGCCGCTCATATTCTTGTAAGCTTTGCAAATCAGGAAGGCAAAATTGATTCCGCTGCTGCAAGAGCAAGAATTGACTCAGTGATGGCAAAATTAAAAGCAGGCGAAGACTTTGCCGAACTTGCTAAAGAATACTCAGATGATACAGGTACCAAAGACAAAGGTGGTGATTTGGGTTTCTTCGAAAGAAGAATGATGGTTCAGCAGTTTGATGAAGCAGCATTTAATCTTTTGCCAGGACAAATTTCCGATGTAGTTGAAACTCAGTTTGGTTATCATATAATTAAACTTCTTGAACGAGGAGAAATTCCAACTTTCGAACAGGATAAAGACAATCTGAAAAATATTCTGAAGAGATTACGCTATCAGGATCTTTATAACGATTATGTTAATAAGCTGAAAAAAGAATTTAACTTTACTTTGAATGAAAATGTATTCGATAAAATCGTCGAACACTCTGATTCAATTTTAATTGGCGCTGATTATCCTCATCTTGACCTGGTTGGAGATGAAGTGGTCTATTCTTATGCGAATGTCAAAAAGGCTTTTTCTCCTTTCTATGACAGAATGAAAAAAGATACAGAATTCACAGGTAAAAAATTTGATAAGAACTTATTAAACAAAGCTGTCACGAAATACAGTAATGAAGAGTTGATTGAATTTAAAGCAATGGGACTTGACACTGTTGATACACAATTTGCTGAACTGATGGAAGATTATAAAAACGGAATATTCATTTTCAAACTTCAGGAAGATGAGGTCTGGAATAAAGTTCAGATTGACAGTGTAAAACTGATGGAGTTCTATGAGAAGACAAAAGAAAATTATAAATGGCCAGACAGAGTTGCATTCACAGAAATCTGGGTTAGAAGTGATTCTGTAGCCAAACATTATTATAATTTGCTCAAAGATGGAAAAGCTGATTTTGATTCACTTGCTAAAAACACTGAAAGATTTGGTATGAAAGAAAAAGGTGGTAAGTATGAGCTTACTCCAATTAATAATTCAGAACTTTCAAGAAAAGCAAATGAACTGAAAAATATCGGTGATATTACGGAAGTATTTTCGCAGGCAAACGGTTATTGCATTTTAAGACTTGATGCAAGAGATAGCTCCAGAATTAAAACTTTTGAAGAAGCACGAGCCGAAGTTACAGGTGCTTTTCAGGAAGCTGAAAGTAAACGACTTGAAAATGAGTACATTGCTTCACTAAAGAAGAAGTATCAACCAGTTATCTTTTATGATGAACTTTCAAAAGCTTTTAAAGCTGAAAACTGATAAACTATTACTGTTATCTTTAATTATACTTCTGACAAGTTGTTCAAAAGAAGAAAAACAGAAAAGCTATCTTGCAAAAGTTAATGATTCATATCTGACCAGGGAAGAATTAGCTTCCCTGGTTGATACATCTGACCTCGATGCTTCCGAAAAAAATGCTTTAATTAAAGACTGGATTTATAATGAAATTCTTTTTCAGAAAGCACTGGAAGATGGGATAACTGATGAAGATGAATTCAATAATATTGTTCAAAGCTCTTACAAAAAACTGGCAATTGCTTTATTGATAAAAAAAATTTATGATGAAACAAATGTAGAATTTAAAACTTCTGACCTGATGAATTATTATGAGAAAAATAAAAACTATTTTGTTCATCCTTATGAAACATATTTAATTAATCATGCAAGATTTAAGGATGAAGTTACTGCTATAAAGTTCAGGGATGTTGCTATAGAAAGTGATTGGGAAAAAGCCACCGGTTTTTTTAAGAATAATAATTCTCTTTTGTTTTCTGAAACAGGAAATCTGAAAGAAATGAACGAAATTTATCCTGTCGAAGTTGCTGAGGCAGTAAAGTATCTTTTGCCAGATGAAATTAGTATTGTAATAAGAGACAAACAGATGACATATAATGTAGTGCAGTTAAAACAAAAATTCAGTGCCTTTGAAATATTGCCATTTGAAATTATCAAAAAAGATGTTGAAAAAAGATTTATAGATGAACAAAAGTCCAAACAATTCGAGAACTTTTTAAAAGATCTGTACTCTAAAAGCGAAATAGTAATAAAAGAACGGTATTGAAATGAAATATAAAATCCTTGCACTTTCAATTTTTATAATCAGCATTTCCTTTGCTCAGAAAGCTTTGGATAAGGTTGTTGCTGTGGTTGATAATGAAATTATTCTTCAAAGTGAAGTTGATTTTCAGGCAATTATGTTCGCAGCACAAAGGCAAATTGATCCCAATACACCGGGACTTAAGGATCAGATTCTTAATTCTTTAATTGAAGAAAAGTTACTTTATGCTCAGGCAGAACTTGATTCAATAATAGTGACTGAGGATGAAATAAATCAGAGAATTGATTATCAGATTAAAGTATTGACTCAGCAACTTGGTTCGGTTGCGAATATTGAAAAACAATACGGAATGAGCATTGACAGAATTAAAAGAGAACTTCGAGATGATGTGAAAAAAAATGTAATGGTTCAGCGACTTCAGGAAAAGAATTTCGGAAATATCTCAGTCACATATCCTGAAGTTGAGGAATTCTACAACACATACAAAGACAGTTTGGGAATGATTCCTGAAAAAGTTACAATCTACCATATCTTTCAGAATCCAAAAGCAAGTGAAAGAATAAAGAAAAAATTTAAAGAAAAAGCTCAGGCACTTCTGGACTCAATTAAAGCAGGTGCTGATTTCGCTGAGCTTGCAAAAAAATATTCTGAAGATCCTGGAAGTGCTGCAGCTGGTGGTGATCTTGGCTTTGTCAAAAAGGGAGTTTTCTATCCTGAGTTTGAATCTGTCGCATTCAGACTTAAAGAAGGTGAACTTTCTGATGTTGTTGAAACTCCTGTTGGCTTTCATATCATTCAACTACTTGAAAGAAGAGGTGAATCAATACACACAAGACACATCCTGATCAAAATTAAAGCTGATGAAAATGCAGATTTACAAACAATTGAATTTCTAACTGCAGTCAGAGACAGTATTATGAAAGGTTTCGGAACATTTGAAGATTTTGCAAAAAAATATAGTGAAGATAAAGAAACTGCGGTCTTTGGTGGCGAGCTCGGAACATTTTATAGAAATCAGCTTGATAAACCTTTGCTTGATGCAATTGGCAAACTAAAACAAGGTGAAATAAGTTTCCCAAGAAGATTGGAATATGCACCCGGAACTTATGGTTATCACATTGTATATCTGAAAACAAGAATACCGGAGCATAAAGTAAGTCTTACAGAAGATTTTGATGAATTAAAAAGGCTTGCTACCGAGTACAAAAAACAAAGAGAATATCAGAAATGGATTAACGAACTAAAACAGAAAATTTACTGGGAAGTTAGAATCTGAGTTAAATAACAAATAGCGGAATTAAATTGACTTCAATTGAAAATAAAAACGATGTAGAACTTGTTCAAAAGCTGAACAAAAAAATTACAGATGTTAAATCTGAAATCGCAAAAGTAATAGTTGGTCAGGAAGAAATAATAGATCAGCTTATAATTGCTTTAATGTCGAAAGGACATTGTCTGCTTGTTGGTGTTCCGGGACTCGCAAAAACACTTCTTATCAAAACTCTTGCAGAAGTGATGGACCTGAAATTCAGCAGAATCCAGTTCACACCTGACCTTATGCCTTCTGACATAACGGGAACAGAAGTTTTGGAAGAAGATCAACTTAGTAAGAAAAGAAGTTTCAGATTTATTGCCGGACCAATATTCGCGAATATGATTTTAGCTGATGAAATAAACAGAACTCCTCCCAAAACTCAGGCAGCACTTCTGGAAGCAATGCAGGAACATAAAGTTACCGCTGCAGGAGTAACTCACTCACTTCCTGAACCATTTTTTGTTCTTGCTACTCAAAATCCAATTGAACAGGAAGGCACATATCCGTTACCGGAAGCCCAGCTTGATAGATTTATGTTTAACCTTTGGCTTGATTATCCAAGTTATGAAGAAGAAATAAAAATTGTGCAGACAACTACAAGCAGCTATAATGCAAAACTTAACAAAGTTGTTTCTGCTGATGAGATTTTAGTTTTTCAGGACTTAATCAGAAGAGTTCCTGTTGCAGATAATGTAATTCAATTTGCTGTTAAGGTTGCAAATATGACTAGACCCGTTAATGGTAATTCTCCTGATTTTATTAAACAATGGATTACCTGGGGTGCGGGACCAAGAGCTTCACAATATTTAATTCTTGCTGCTAAAAGTCGTGCTGTCATTCAAGGTAGATTTACACCTAATATAGATGATGTAAAAGCTGCAATGCTTCCTGTACTGCGTCATAGAATTATTACAAATTTCTCTGCAGAAGCCGAGGGAATATCTGCAGTCGATGTGATTAAAAAATTAGCTGTAGAAACTGATAAGCTGCTTTAATATTATAATTAAATTATCAAGAGCGAACATATCATTTTAATCTGGATGATTTGTCCGCTCTTCTATTTTTATCCCATCAAAACATTTATTGCAGTAGTATTTACAATATCATCAATACTGCAGCCACGACTTAGGTCAAAGAATGGTTTTCTTAAACCCTGAACCATCGGACCAACTGCCTGAGCTCCTCCTAATCTTTCAGCAATTTTGTAACCAATATTTCCTGCATTCAGATCGGGGAAAATCAGTACATTTGCTTTACCAGCAACATTACTGTTCGGAGCTTTTCTTTTTCCGATTGATTCAATTATTGCAGCATCAAACTGAAGTTCACCATCAACCTGTAAATCAGGTCTTTTCGATTTTACTAACTCAGTAGCTTTGATAACTTTATCAACAAGTTCGTGAGTTGCACTTCCTTTTGTCGAGAATGAAAGCATAGCAACAAGAGGTTCTTCACCGGTTAGTTTTTTATGATTATCAGCAGTTGAAATTGCTATGTCAGCGAGTTGTTCTGCATCAGGATTAGGAACAACAGCGCAATCTGCAAAGCTGAAAGTTCTGTCTTTAAAGATCATAAGAAAGAAACTTGAGACAATTGAAATCCCTTCAGGCATCCCGACAATCTGGATTCCTGCTTTCATAACATCCGCTGTTGATGCAAAAGAACCTGCTACACTACCATCAACAAGTCCTTCACGCAACATCATTGCAGCAAAAAATAAATCTCTTTTCATCGTTTCCTTTGCTTGCTCAGGGGTCATTCCTTTTTTCTTTCTCAACTCATAATAAATGTTTGAAAATTCCTCAAACTTTGGATGAGTAAGATGATCAACGATATCTACTCCTGTAAGATCGACTCCGATTTTCTGAGCGTCAGATTTTACTTTATCCGGATTTCCGAGTGTAACAACTTTACAAATTTTCTCTTTGGTAAGAATTTCTGCCGCTTTCAAAACTCTTTCATCGTGAGATTCAGGAAGAACAATTGTTTTGTTTTTTGAGCGGGCTTTCTCTTTAATCTGATTTAATAATTCCATTCCCATAATTATCTCCAAAAAGTTTTTAATTTTCATGACAAAGTTAACCAAATAATTCCTGAAGGAATTGAGTAGTTGCTGTTTATTCAATATTTTGTGATATGAAAAACACATTTACAAAATGAAAAACAAAAAATCAAAAATTTATTTTGGAACCTGCAGCTGGAAGTATGATTCGTGGGAAGGAATTGTATATTCCAAAACCAAAGGAATAAATATGCTTGAGGAATATTCAAAACAATTTAACTCTGTTGAGATTGATCAGTGGTTTTGGTCTTTGTACGCAGTCAATAAAATTTCTTTGCCCAAAGAAAGCGATGTTAAGCTTTATGCTGAATCTGTTCCGGCTGATTTCAGATTTACGATTAAAATTCCAAATTGCATAACTCTCACTCACTTTTACAAGAAAAATAAATCAGAATCATTAAAAGCAAATCCGCATTTTCTTAGTCCTGATTTGTTTAATGAATTTCTTTCAACCTTAAATCCGATGAAAAACAAAATCGGCGTTCTGATGTTTCAGTTCGAATATCTGAATAAAGAAAAGATGAGTAGTCAGATTTATTTTATGGAAAGATTTGAAGCATTTCTGCAAAATATTAAAACAGATTTTCAATTTGGAATAGAAATACGAAATCCAAATTATCTTAATAAAAGATATTTTGAATTCCTGAAGGCAAACAACTTGTCAATGGTTTTTCTTCAGGGTTATTATATGCCACCGGTTTGGGAAGTTTTTAAGACTGCAAAAGATTTTTTAATAAGTCCTGTTGTAATCAGACTTCACGGACCTGACAGAAGCGGAATTGAATCGAAAACCGGAAATGTCTGGAATCAGATAGTTGAACCTAAAGATGATGAGTTACAAAAAATTGCAGAACTGATTCATTACTTGTCTGAGAAGCAAAATGATGTTTATGTAAATGTAAACAATCACTACGAAGGCAGTGCACCACTTACAATCAGGAGATTAAAAGAAGTTTTATCGAGTGATTAGTTTGTAACACTTTCCAGATCTTTTTTCTTATTGAAACAGAAATTTGTTTCAAATTTTATTTAGATTTGTAAAAAATGTATAGTGAATCTATTTTGTGATTAAAAATAACCTATATGAACCATAATATTAAAAACATACACGATATTCTTCCTGAAGTTGAAAAAAGGATTCTGGAATTATTTGGCAATAATGTCGAAAGGATTATCCTTTTTGGTTCTTATGCAAGAAATGATTTTAACGAAGCTTCTGATGTTGATTTAATAGTTCTGGTAAAAGACAATAAGATTGAAGATTACAGAAAACTCAGGATTAAAATCATTTCTGAATTTCTTATTACTCATGAAGTTTTGCTTTCAATCAGAATCTTAAATAGCCAGGACTTTATAAAGTACAAAGATACATCTCCTTTTTTGCAGAATATTGTCAAAGAGGGCGTCACTTTTTATGGATGAACGAAATATATCTTTGGCAAGATTTAGGTTTGAAAAAGCTTTAGAAAATCTTAAAAGTGCTAAGATATCGTTCGATCAAAATTTATTTAGATCTTCAATAAGCAGCTCATATTATTCAATTTTCCATATGATCAGAACTCTGTTTGCATTTGAAGGAATTGATAATAAAACTCATAAAGGAGCAATTCATTTGTTGAATAATCATTTTATTAAATCAGGTCGTTTACCAATTAAAGCTAGTGAAATTCTGACTGATGCATTTGAAATGAGAATTGATAGTGATTATGAAGACTTTTTTATAGTGAGTAAAGATGAAGCACTAAGACAACTTCAGAACGCTGAATATCTTCTTGGTGAAGTCAAAAGCTTTGTTGAAAAATCTTATGGCATTGAACTGTAAACAGTTCAATGCCATCTGTGTAATTGCTTAAAACGACCAGTTCACAATCGGGAAAAACGGAAACATTCCACCTTTGTTAATAATATTTACCAAACCAATCTGAAGACCTTTCATACTACCAGCATAGTTGATAAATCCAAGTTGTAAACCACTAACTTTCCCTTTATGATAATTCACAAATCCCCATTGCAAACCTTCAAACTGTGAATCTGTGATATTAACAAATCCGGCTTCCAGACCTAAAAAACCTCCGTCAACCAGATTAACAAATCCGTATTGCAGACCGACTTGTTTTCCTGTGGTTGAATTTACAAAACCCCAATCGAGACCAGTCATATTCCTGTTCTTGCCATAAAGGATTGAAATCCTTAAACCAGAAATGGATTCGTTCTCTGGGAAAATCTGGACTGGGTTGAATAATGCAATCTGAATCGGCTTTTCCTGCGCGATTGTATTTTGAGGAAAGAAAGTCAAAACGGTGATAATGAACAATAAAGTTGATAAGTATTTCATAGGATTCCCTTTCTGTAAGAAAAATTATTAAATACATCATTAAAAATAAGATTATATTTGCAATGATTTTTCCAAAAATTTAATAATGTTGTTTTAATTGTTTTTTAACGCTTAACAGGATAAATTCACAACCTTAAAATTTGAATGATTGCTGAAAATTTAGCCAAGCTAAGAGATAACATTGCGAGAAAGTGCCTGGAAGTGGGTAGAAATCCTGATGAGATAAAGCTGATTGCAGTTTCAAAATATTTTGGTGTTGATGCAATTCTAGAAGCAAACAGTTTAGGTGTTAAGGATTTTGGCGAGAACCGTGCGCAGGAATTGATGTTAAAGTATGAAAAAATCGGGGATAAAGTTATTTGGCATTTTATCGGAACATTACAAAAAAATAAAGTAAAGTATGCTGTTAAAGCTGCTGAATATATTCATTCCGTTGACAGTATTGAATTACTAGAGGAGATAAATAAAAGAGCTTCTTCATTAAATAAAGTTCAGAAAATTCTGCTTGAGGTTAAAACTTCTTACGAGGAATCAAAATCCGGTTTAACGAATGAAGAAGAAATTTTCAGAATCGCTGAACTGACAAAAAATTATACTAATATTAATCTGGTTGGTTTGATGACAATTGCACCTTTGACTGATGATGAAAATATTATTCGAAAAAGTTTCAGGGATTTAAGAATATTGAAAGATAAAATGAACAAATCCGGAATAAATATCACAGAACTTTCGATGGGAATGACCAGCGATTATGAAATTGCCATCGAAGAAGGTTCAACAATGCTTCGGATTGGTTCAGCAATTTTTGGTGAACGGGATTACTCCAAAGACTGGAGACAAATATGAAACTTCAACCATTTTCAATCCGGCAACAAGAGTTTTCAAAAAAAATGCGTGGCTTCGACCCTGATGAAGTCAAAGCCTTTCTTGAAAGAGTTGCCGATGATGTTGAGGAACTTCTTAAAGAAAATGAAGAACTGAAACAACAGGTTGAAACTTTATCTCAGCAACTTGAAGAGTTCAAGAAAATAGAAAAGAACCTTCAGGATACTTTGTTAAAAGCTCAGGAAACTTCTACCAAATCAATTGAATCTGCAAAGAAGCAAACAGCTTTGATGATAAAAGAAGCTGAACTGAAAGCAGCACAGATTGTTGAGAAGGCAAGAGAAAGTGCGAACGAAATTCGTAATGCTGTTCTGAACCTTCGTGAAGAAAAAGATATGCTCATTGCAAGATTAAAAGCAATTATCAGTTCACAGGCACATTTACTCGAAGTTAAAATTGAAGATATTGATGAAGAAGTTGTCGTTCAGAAGAAGAAAACAAAAGATGAAAGCAAAAAACTTGATTTGAATATTGATGATATTGTTGAGAAACTATTATGAGTGGACTTCTTGATAAAATAAATGAAACTCTTTCTGTAATCAGAAAATATACTCAGGATAATTATCCGATTGGAATTATTCTCGGAACAGGTTTGGGTGGATTAGTAAAAGAAATAAACATCGAACATCAGATTGATTATGCTGAGCTTCCTCATTTCCCGCTTTCAACAGTTGAATCACATCACGGTAAACTGATTTTTGGTTCAATCAACGGGAAAAAAGTTGTTGCGATGCAGGGAAGATTTCATTACTACGAAGGTTATTCAATGCAGCAGATTACTTATCCTGTTCGTGTAATGAAATTTCTTGGTGTTCAGACTTTACTTGTTTCAAATGCCTGCGGCGGAATGAATCCGCTTTATCGAAAAGGCGATATAATGATTATGGTTGATCATATAAATCTGCTTGGTGATAATCCTCTGATTGGAAAGAATGAAGACAGTCTTGGACCACGATTCCCGGATATGAGCGAACCATATTCACTTGAACTTATAAAACTTGCTGAAGAAGTCGCACTTGAAAATAAAATTAAAGTTCACAAAGGAGTTTATGTAGCTGTTCCCGGACCAAATCTTGAAACGCGTGCTGAATACAGATTCCTTCGGGCAACGGGTGCTGATGTTGTAGGAATGTCAACTATTCCCGAGAACATTGTAGCAAATCATATGGGAATGAAAGTTCTCGGAATCAGCATAATAACTGATGAATGTTTTCCCGAATCATTAAAACCGGTTGTGCTTGAGGAAATTATAAAAGCAGCATCAGAAGCCGAGCCTAAAATGACTTTAATAATGAAAGAAGTAATCAAGAGGTTGTAATGGCTGTATCAATGAAAAATATTTTAAAAAATTATTTCGCAGCATTTATGATTGCTGTGTTCATTTACACCTCTAATTTTCTGAATACTGACTTATTCAATTTTGGCGAATATAATTTTGTTGTCTGGTTTGTGCTTTCAATATTTTGCTTCGCAAGTGGTTGGTTTATCAATCGGCAGGTTGGTTGGCATCATGGAGGAAAAGTTTTGTTTGCGATTATTGTTGCAATTACGATTCTCAGCTTAATCACTGTTACATTTTTCAGTGAGTATTTTGGTACCAATCAAATCATTACCGAAAATTTAATTCTATTCAGTTTAAGAAATATTACACTTGGTGCTATGGGATTTTTCGGAATGGCAGTTCAGGAAGTTTTAAGTGGTGAAAGAGAAGCTGTTATACTTCGTGAGAAACTTAAAATTTATGAAGAGAATATTATTGATGCGAAAAAAGAAGCCGAATTAACTCTCAAAGAAGCAGAAATAAAAGCAAAAGAAATTCTCACTGATGCTGAAGCTCAGGCAAAAAATATTATTCTTAAAAAAGAAAGAATTGAAAGAGAGTTAAAAGAATTTATTCAGGCAGAAAAAGAACTGATAAAAAAATATAAGGATTTATAAATCACCTGCAGAGAAAATATGTTCAAACAAAATTTAGAAAAGATTAGTTATCCGAAAATAGAAGAAGAGATTCTTAAGTTCTGGCAGGAAAATAAAATTTTTGAAAAGAGTATTTCTACCAGAGATGAAAATAAGTCATTCACATTTTACGAAGGACCTCCAACCGCTAATGGAAAGCCCGGAATTCATCATGTAATGGCAAGAACATTAAAAGATCTTGTCTGTCGTTACAAAACATTAAAAGGTTATCGAGTTGAAAGAAAAGCCGGTTGGGATACTCACGGTCTTCCTGTTGAAATTGAAGTTGAAAAATCTCTAGGCATCAAACACAAAAGTGAAGTTGTAGAGTACGGAATTGAAAAGTACAATCAGAAATGCCGTGAATCAGTTTTCACTTATCTTGATCTTTGGGAAAAGATGACAACCCGAATGGGTTATTGGATTGATCTCGATTCTGCTTACATTACTCTCGACAATAAATATATCGAATCAGTCTGGTGGGCATTAAAAACTTTATTTGATAAAGGACTTATCTATAAAGATTATAAAATAGTTCCTCAGGATCCTAAGTCTGAAACAGTACTTTCATCTCACGAACTTGCTCTTGGTTATCGCGAAACAAAAGACCCTTCGGTTTATGTTTTGTTTCAAAGAGCTGATGCTGATGAATATTTCCTTGTTTGGACGACAACACCATGGACATTAATTTCAAATGTTGCTCTTGCTGTCGGTCCTGATATTGACTATGTAAAAATCAAAACCGAAGGAAAAGTTCTCATCCTTGCTAAGGACAGATTATCAGTAATTGATGGTGATTATGAAATTCTTGAAGAGATGAAGGGAAAGGATTTACTTGGAATTGAATACGAACAACTTTTTGATTATTGCGATGTCGACAGAAAAGCATTCTATGTTATAGAAGGAGATTTTGTTAGTACTGAAGATGGTTCAGGAATAGTTCATATTGCTCCTGCTTTTGGTGCTGATGACTATGAAGTTTCAAAGAAATATAACCTTCCGATGCTTCAACCAGTTACACGCTCAGGTGTTTTTACTGATGAAGTAACAGATTTTGCCGGACAGTTTGTTAAGGATGCTGATAACGGAATTATCCTTAAACTGAAAAAAGAAGGTAAACTTTATAAGAAAGAAACTATACTCCACACATATCCTTTCAGCTGGCGTCATCAGGATGTACCTGTAATTTATTATGCACGCGAGTCGTGGTTTATCAGAACAACTTCAGTAGCTAAAAGGATGGTTGAGTTAAATAAAACGATCAACTGGCAACCACCGGAAGTTGGCGCGGGACGATTTGGCAACTGGTTAGAAGAAAATAAAGACTGGGCTTTATCTCGTGATCGTTTCTGGGCAACTCCGCTTCCAATTTGGGTAAGTGATGATGGTGATATGTTTGCTGTCGGAAGCATTGAAGAATTGAAACAGGGATTTATTGAAGAAAACGGAAAAAGAATTTCGGTAGCAGATGTTGAAAATCTTGATCTTCACAAACCATTCGTGGATAAAATTCTTTTTGAAAGAAACGGAAAAATTTATAAACGTACTCCGGAAGTAATTGATGTATGGTTTGACTCCGGTGCAATGCCATTTGCTCAGTATCACTATCCTTTCGAAAACAAAGAGAATTTTGAAAAGAAATTTTTCCCTGCTGATTTTATTTGTGAAGGTATTGATCAGACACGCGGCTGGTTTTATACTCTGCATGCAATTGCAACGATGTTGTTTGATAGTGTTGCATTCAGAAATGTAATTGTAAACGAACTGATACTTGATAAAAACGGAATGAAAATGTCCAAGTCAAGAGGTAACACTGTTGATCCTTTTGATTTGTTTGATAAATATGGCGCTGATACAACAAGATGGTATCTGGTTACCAACAGTCCACCATGGCGACCGACATTATTTGATGAAGAAGCTCTTGTTGAAGTTCAGAGAAAGTTTTTCGGAACGCTTGTTAATACTTATTCCTTCTTCGCACTTTATGCAAACATTGATAAGTTTAATTTCAGTGATGCGCTTGTTCCGTATAACGAAAGACCGGAAATTGACAGGTGGATAATTTCCAAACTGAATGCATTGGTTGAAGAATACGGAAAACAAATGGATGCTTACGATGTAACAAAAGCTGCTCGTGCAGTTAGTGATTTTACAATTGATCAGCTTTCAAACTGGTATGTAAGAAGAAGTCGTCGCCGTTTCTGGAAATCAGAAATGAACAAAGAAAAACTTTCTGCATATCAGACTTTGTATGAATGTCTGGTAACTGTTGCAAAACTAACTTCACCATTTGCACCTTTCATAGCAGAAGAGATTTACAGAAATCTGAATACAGTTACAAAAAAAGAAAATTACGAATCAGTTCATCTGGCTTATTTCCCGACTATTACTTATCGTGAACCGGAACTTGAAGAAAAAATGGATGTTGCTCAGAAAGTAGTTTATCTGACCAGGGCAATTCGTGCAAAGAACAATCTTAAAGTTCGTCAGCCGCTTAAAAGAATGATGGTTGTTGTTGAGAAAGAAAAAAGAGATGCGTTGGGAAAAATGAAAGATGTAATTCTTGATGAAGTTAACATTAAAGAATTGGTGGTACTCGATGATGATTCTGAAATCGTAAATAAAACTGCAAAAGCGAATTTCAAATCAATCGGACCGAAGTTTGGTAAAAAAGTTAAAGCAGTTGCTGAACTGATTAAGAACTTCGGAAAAGATGAAATAAAGAAACTTGAATCAGGTGAGAATATTGAAGTAGAAGTTGATGTTGAAAGACTTTCAATTACAAAAGATGATGTTGAAATAATGAGTCATCAGATTGAAGGTTGGGTTGTTGAATCTGAAGAAGGAGTTACAGTAGCAATTGATACAGAACTCAATGAAAAACTCATTGAAGAAGGTCTTGCAAGAGAATTTGTAAATCGTGTTCAGAATATGAGAAAAGATGCCGGCTTTGATGTTACTGATAAAATTAACATAAACTTTACAGGAAGCTCAGAACTTGTTAAAGCAATAAATAACTTTTCTGATTATATTTCTAACGAAACTCTTGCAGAAAAATTAATCTCTGAACAAATTACTGATGGAGGATTCAGACAAGATTGGAAAATCGGTGATTATGAATGCTCTATCCGGATTGAAAAGATTTAATCCTTAACAAAGGAGGAAAATACAATGGCAAAAAAACAAACAAAGAAACCAGTTAAAAAAGCCACGATAAAAAAAGGCAAGGAGGAAAAGAAAAAAGTGAAGAAAGCACCTGCAAAGAAAACAGTTAAAAAGGTTGTGAAGAAAGCTGCACCTGCAAAGAAAACTGTGAAGAAAAAAGAAGTAAAGAAAGTTGTAACTAAAAAGACTTCTGCTAAAAAAGAAGTTGCGAAGAAAGTCACCAAAGCTGATAACAAAGTCGAAAAGAAAAAACTGACACCCAAAGAAGAAAAAGTTATAAAGCAGCAACCAGTTGTTCAGTCTCAGGTGGAACAGGCAGTTGAAGATGAAAGCAAGATTGATGAAATTTATCAGGCAGAACTTGAAGCAGCAAGACGAAAAGCAGAAGCATTAAAAAAGATTAAAGGTTACAGCAAAAAAGATCTCGAACACTTTAAGAAAATTATTCTTGAAAAAAGAGATGAAATTCTTGAACAGCTTCAGAATCTGAAAGAACAAATGCTTGATCCTTCAACAGGTGAATACATAAATGAAAATTCACCTTACTCACTTCATATGGCTGAGCAGGGAACTGATGCAATGGAAAGAGAAAAAACTTTTCTTTATGCTCAGAGAGAAACAAAATTCCTCGGTTACCTTGAAGATGCATTGAAGAGAATTGAAAACGGAACTTATGGAATTTGTATTGAGTGTATTGAAGAACCGCAGCACCTATGCGAAACCTGTCCACTCATTCCAAAAGCACGATTGGAAGCTGTTCCGCACAGCCAGTTATGCTTACCAATGAAACAAAGACAGGAAAAGAAGTGATATGATTTTGGGGTAAGGAATTTCACATCGAATTACCAAGCCCCTGTTTTTATTTTTGTGAAGTATTTTGGAGAAAATTGTCAGAGTGAAAGTAATTTACATATCAATCGCAATTGTAATAATTGATCAGCTTACCAAAATTTTTGTAAAAGGATTTTCAATTCCCTTTCTGAATTTCAATTTTGATGGAATGTATTATGGACAAAGCATTCCTATCATAGGAGATTTTTTCAGGTTAACCTACATCGAAAATCCTGGAATGGCATTTGGATTTGATCCCGGCGATGGATTCAAACTAGCAATCTCGTTATTCTCACTTGTTGCGAGTGTTGGACTTCTGATTTATTTATATGCAATCAGAAACAAAAGTTTAAGTCTGAGAATAGCAATTGCATTCATTCTCGGTGGAGCTGTGGGAAATTTAATTGACAGAACTTTTTATGGAGTTCTGTTTGGTTATGCACCATTGTTTTACGGAAGAGTTGTTGATTTCTTTGATTTTGATTTTTTTAATTTCACACTTTTCGGAAGAAGTTATGATCGCTGGCCCATTTTTAATATTGCTGATGCTGCTGTTTCAATCGGAGTTTTAATTCTAATCCTGTTCTACAAAAAACATGAAGAAGAAAAGGAAATAGAAAATTCTTTTGTTACTGCGACAGTTGATTCTGCATCTGCAAATCCAATCATTTCTGATGAACTTACTTCTGCGGAGACAGTAATAAACACAGCAGAAGAAACCAATGAGCAAACTGATAACAGAAAAGAAATATCTAATTAATGTTCCCGAAGGTAAGAAGAAGGAACGATTAGATACTTTTCTTGTCAACCAGATTGAAAACGCAACCCGTTCAAAAATTCAGAAAGCAATTGAAGCAGGATTAGTTACTGTAAACGGAAATCCCGCCAAAGCTAATTACTCAGTAAAACCCGGCGATGTTATCGTTGCAATTCAGCCAATCACTCCAAGACCTGAGGATGTTGAACCGGAAGAAATTCCTCTCGATATTGTTTATGAAGATGATTATCTGATTGTTGTAAACAAACCTGCGGGAATGGTTGCTCATCCTGCTTATGCAAATTACACAGGAACACTTGTAAATGCGTTGCTGCATCATACAAAAAGTCTCAGTGAATTGAATGAAGCCGGCCGACCGGGAATTGTTCATAGAATTGATAAAGACACAAGCGGTTTACTTGTTGTTGCCAAAGATGATTTTACTCACGCTAAACTTGCAGAACAGTTTGCTAAGCATTCAATTGAAAGAGAATATCATGCAATTTGCTGGGGAAAACTTTCTGAGAAAAAAGGTGAAATAAAAACAAACATTGCACGCAGTAAATCAGATAGGAAAAAATTCACAATCAGTCAAAGCGAAGGAAAACTTGCAATCACTTATTATGAAGTGATTGAGGAATTTGAATTCACATCTTATCTCAAATTAAATTTAAAGACAGGCAGAACTCATCAGATTCGTGTTCATCTTTCAGGAATCGGAAGACCAATCTTTGGCGACAGAACTTACGGTGGTGATAAAATTCATTTCGGCAGTGACCTGCCAAAAATAAAGAGTCGAATCAATAATCTTCTTGAAATAATGCCTCGGCAGGCATTGCATGCAAAAACACTTGGTTTCATCCATCCGCACACAAAAAAATTTGTTCGCTTTGATTCTGAGTTACCGAAAGACTTTAAACTACTTTTAGAAAAATTGAGAGTAACCTGAAAGATATTTTGCCACAAAGTCGCAAAGACACAAAGATTTCCAAGCATCGATTTTGTTATATTTGAAATGCTAAAATTAAGAATCAAAAATATGTTAAAGATTTACAACACACTTACAAAACAAAAAGAGGAATTCGTTCCGATAAATCCGCCGTTGGTTAAAATGTATATGTGCGGACCAACGGTTTATGATTACTTCCACATTGGTAATGCCCGTTCGTTTATAATGTCCGATATCGTCAGAAGATATCTTGAGTACAAAGGTTATGTAGTCACTTTCGTAATGAATCTTACGGATGTTGATGATAAGATAATCAAGAAAGCAAATGAAGAAGGCAAATCAGCAAAGGAAGTTGCTGAGTTTTATATCAAAGAATTTTTCGCTGATATCGAGAAACTTAGAATTAAGCCGGCTACATATTATCCTCGTGCAACAGAATTTATGAATGATATGATTGAAATGATAAAACGACTTGAAGAAAAAGGTATAGCCTATAATGTTGATGGAAATGTTTTTTATGATGTATCAAAGTTTGTTGGATATGGAAAACTTAGCGGCAAAAACACTGAAGAACTTGAAGCCGGTGCGAGAGTGGAGGTTAATGAACAGAAAAAACATCCTCTTGATTTTGCATTATGGAAAAAAGCAAAAGAGGGAGAACCATATTGGGAAAGTCCGTGGGGAAAAGGTCGGCCGGGATGGCATATTGAGTGCTCTGCAATGAGTTGCAAACTTTTAGGTGAATCTTTCGATATTCACGCAGGTGGACACGATTTAATTTTCCCGCATCACGAAAATGAAATTGCGCAGAGTGAAGCTGCAAATGAAAAACCATTTGCAAAATATTGGTTGCACTTTGGATTTCTCAACATCAACGAAGAGAAAATGTCAAAGTCACTTGGCAACTTTTTTACAGCGAGAGAAATACTCAAGAAATATTCTGCTGAAGCAATCAGATTATTTTTTGCACAGGCACATTATCGTGGTCCGTTAAATTTTAGTGATGAGCTTTTGCAAGCTGCTGAAAAAGGCGTTGAGAAAATTCAGAATCTTGCCGATAAAATTAACGACGAACTTGCAAAATCAGCTGAAGGTAAAAAAGTTGAATTCGATTTTGAGCAATGGTACAAGAAGTTTGAAGATGCGATGGATGATGATTTTAATTCAGCTCAGGCAACTGCAGTACTATTTGATTTTACAAGAGAGGTTAATCGTGTTATAGCAGAGAATGAAAATCCTGATAAAGTTTTTTATAATGAAGTAAAAACTTTCCTAAAGAAAACAGCGGAAGATGTACTTGGTGTTGTAAACTTTGAAAAGAAAGAAAATTTTCCATCACTTGAAAATGATTTAATCGAGTTGCTTATTAAAATCAGAACCGAAGCAAAACAAAGCAAGAACTATGCACTATCCGATAAAATCCGTGATGAACTAAAAAATCTTGGAGTCATTCTTCAGGATACAAAAGACGGAACGAGTTATAAGAAAGTGAAGAAATAGTACGCGGATTTATTATGATCTATTATGATTATTTGAAAATATTTCCAACACCCAGAATGTAATTCGGATCAAGTTGTTTCTTTATACTTTTCATTTGATCTACTGTTCTTTCTCCAAACATATCAATCAGGTATTGTACTTTTATTTTTCCGATTCCATGTTCTGCTGAAACTGTTCCTTTCAATTCGATTGCTTTCAGGCAAATCTTCCTGTAAAGTTCTCTACCTTTTTCAAATTCAATTTCATTTTTAGGTAACATATTTAAATGAAAGTGTGAATTGCCTAAGTGTCCATATAAAACATAATCAATTTCTGAATCTGACATTAGTTCAATAAGATAATTATAAAAGTTTATCATTTGATTATCTGGAACAGCGACATCTGTTCCGAGTTTTCTGAAGTCATTTCTCGAGATATATTCGTTAACCTTCCAGGAAATTGCATGACGAAACTCTTCTATTTTTTTTCTTTCAGGTTCGCTTGTGGCAAACCAGATATTCTCTTCTCCAACTTTATATTTTGAAACTAAGTTAAACCATTTCTCAATTAACAAATCCTCATTTATTAGTTTAGCTTCCTGTTCAAACCATACAGCTGCAGAAGTATTTGATGGTATGTTTGGAAAATCAAGCGATAAAAATTTTAATGAGTTGCCGTCAAAGAATTCCAGTGCAAGTGCATCAATCTCGTCTTCCGAATTTTTCTCTCTTGTTTGATATGAAATATTTCTTGCCTCATCAATAAAACTTAGTGCATCAATCTCGTTGTTAAAGAATGCAACCATTGAAATGATTCTTTCCGGATAAGGAAGAATTTTTAATTTTATTTTAGAAAATACTCCGAGTGTACCTTCTGAGCCGATAAACAAATCAATCGCATCCATGTCAGGTTTAATAAAATATCCTGAAGCATTCTTTGTAACAGGTAAATTAATTTCGGGGAGTTCAAGTAAGATTTCTTTGCCTGATTTCGCTGTAAGTCTTAGTTTGTTCCCATCTGAAACAATATCGCCTCGCTTAAGATATAACTCATCACCATCAGCTAAAATTATCTCAAGTTCCTGAACAAAATTTCTTGTCGCTCCGTATTTAAATGTTTTTGCACCGGAAGCATTCGTTGCGACTGTTCCGCCGATAAAACAATTTTTCTCAGTAGGGTCGGGAGGATAAAAACGATTTACTTTTTTTAACTCATCGAGTAAATGCGAAAGGTAAACACCCGGTTCAACTATTACATAATTTTCTTCTGTGTTAATTTCAATTATAGAGTTTAGTTTCTCAGTTGAGATTACAATTCCTTCCTCAGGAACTCTTGCGCCTGTTAAACCTGTCCCAGCACCGGAGACTGTAACTTTTATTTTTTGCTGGTTTGCTTCTTTGAGAATGTTTATTAGTTCTTCTTTGTTCAAAGGAATATAAACGGCATCACACTTCCCTTTAAAGTTAGAAGCATCAACTAAATAATTCTGAATTTCATCCTGTTTGGTTTTAATTATCATCTGAAAATTTTTCTCTTAATAAGTTTCTTAAAAATACTAAATATTGCTTTTGTGTCTGAATATCCGGAATATCTTTATTTCTGTTAATTGGAAAACTGATTTTCATTTTCTTCAGTAATTCATCCACAGCATCAAAAAGATTTATGTTCGGAAATGAATTATCTCTCAGAAAGTGAATCAGTTTCAATGTTCTGAATGCATCGAACCAAAATATTTTTTGTTTCTGAATTTCTCTCGGTGAAGGATTATTTCTGAGAATTTTTCCCCAATCCTTTTGAAAATTATTTGTGATTAAAAATTCTTTAAGCAGCGGATGAATTTTTTCTGTTTCGGATAAAATATTTTTTGTATTAACTGACTTCTCATCAGAAAAATATTTGAGCCATTTTTTCAAAACATCAAATGATTTGGGATTATAAGCAACATATTCATTTTGCTTCCGGGCAAGATGACGCGTAATTCTTTGTCCTGTTCCAAAAGGAACACGCCAGGATTTTCTTGACGAAGGATAGACAAGAGTATCTGTTATTGTGTAAATCTTATTAATCTTTGCAAGCTTCTCGAGAAAATAATAATCTTCGCCCGCTTTTCTTTTATTCATTCCTCCTGCTTTAATATATGATTCAACATCACAAACTATTGTCGAACCAATTGTGTGATAATTGTAATAACTGTTCGCATAAATTAATCCCAAACGATGATAGCGAAGAAAAATTTCATAACAGATAATTGCTTCGGCCTCTGGAGTTGATTCATCGAATTTATGTTCGTATTCAATTACTGCTGTATGTAAATTTTTCTTGCTGAATGCAGAAGTAATTGTTTGTAAATAATCTGGTCTAACAGTACAATCTGCATCAAGAAAGAAAATGATTTTCTTTTTATCTGAAGAATAATCAAATTTGGTAAGAGCAAGATCACAACCAATTTTTCTGGCTAATCCAACTCCGGCTAATTTATCGGGCAGTGCAAACTTTAAACTTGATGCATCAACAAAAGATAAATTTAATTTGCCTTTATAATTACTCAGAAACTTTATTGATTCAGAGTTATTTCGTTTAATTAATTCGTCAGAATTCTGAGAGTTATTTACAACTACAAGAACAAATGTTTCATTTAATATTTTCTCATCATTTTTCTCTAAAGAATTCAGGCAAGTGGGTAACATTTCATATTCGGCGAGGGAGGGGATAACAACAACATTTGAAAAATATTTATTAACATCTCTCGAAATTTTCCAATGTGTATCAGCAAATTTTTTCAGATAATTTTTTACAAAATCAGGAAGCTCAGTGTGGGAATACATATTCTTTTTCAATAATTTTTTTTGCTGATTCAAAATCGGGTTCGGTAAGCCAGAAGATTTTAACTCCTTCTCGTTCCATTTTTCTGAACCAGGTCATTTGTCTTTTTGCAAAAGCGCAGATTGCTTTATACAAATCTTCTTTCATTTTATCGAAAGAAATTTCTCCAGTCAGATATTCTGTTATGAATTTATATTCTAATCCAAGCCGGATTAATCTTTCTGATAAAATGTTTTTGTTTAACAGTGATTCAACTTCCTGAATCATTCCTTCGTTCAGTCTTCTTTCGAGTCTTTCCTTAATCCTTTTCTTAACCACATCTCGTCCGGGATTTACACCAATATTTAATGAGTTAATATGAATTTTGTTCTCAACGGGTTTTTGTGCTTTTGCAACAATTATTGCCTGGATTATTCTTTCCTTTGTTGCGAAGTCTGTTATATTGTGTGGATTAGGATTTAATTCAAGATAAATTTTTTTCAGTTCATCATAAGATTTACTTTGAAAAGTCTCAATCAATTCACTTTCATTTTCTGTTTCTTTCAAATCATAATTTTGCACGATTGAACTTAAATACAAACCAGTTCCACCAACAAGAAATGGTTGTTTATTTCGTTCTGTTATTTGATGGTAATATTTGAAAAAATTCTTGTAGAAATCAAAAAGGTTAAACTCATCAGGAAGTTCGATTACATCAATCAAATAATGATTGATTTGCTTTCCTTCAACGATGTAGTCAGAGAAATCTTTTCCTGTCCCAATGTCCAAGTATTTATAGACTTGTCTTGAATCGGCAGAAATGATTTCACCATTGAAATGAAATGCCAGTTGAGCGGCAAGTCTCGTTTTGCCAACTGCTGTGGGACCGAGTATTGTTATTAAATTATAATTCATCAACAGGGAAAATAAATCCCTGCAAGTTTAATTTGAAGTAACCGGAATGCTAATGATAAAAATTACTCCGCCATTACTTTTTTCAGCTACATTCAGATTAGCACCCATTGCTTTAAGGAAGAACTCAGCAATATCCAGACTCAAATCTCCTCTTGATACTAGCGGAAATCTTTCTGGTTGCTGAAATTTACCTTCGTTATAAATTCTTATCTGAACTTCTTTACCAAGAAATTCGGTGCTGAAAAATATTTTTCCACCGGAAGGTAATTCGGCACTTGCATATTTAATCAGTTCATAGACCGCAACATGAAACTTTCTTGCATCAATATTAACGGTGCAATTCTGAGCAAACTTTTTAAAGAGCTTTATATTTTTTGATTCGACAAACTCTGATAATAAATCCAGGATGTTATTTAACAAATCATTCAACTGGTTTGGTGATTTTTTAATGTTTACTCTTTTCTCAGCAAAGTCTGAAGTGGATTGTAACAAATCCAGAACTGAATTTGCCTGCATTGTAAGAAGAGTAATTACTCTTTTAATTTCTTCCGGAATATCAAATCTTGAAATAATACTAGTGTAATGTTTAATCGTAAGCATAGGGGATTTAATATCGCCAAGTAAAAACTTTGAAACATCACCGATTACACTTAAGTGTTTTTTTGATTCAATAAGTGATAATTGTTTTGAGAGAAGAATACTTTCACCGGCGAGAATGCTGTAAATTTTTAATTGTCTTCTGAAATTATCTTCAAGAGTTTCTTCATTAAAAGAAAGAGTTGCAAAACCCTGCAAGTCAAGCTGATTATCAAGTAAGGGTAAATATATTACATTCTGAGCAGGGAATTCAAAAGGATTATCAAAACTGCCCACATATCTGGCATCCCTTTCCGGATTTGGAATGAAAATTAATTTTTTGGATAAAGCAGCTTTTCCGGCAATGCCTTCAGATATTTTAATAGAAGGAATTTCTGGTTTTCCACCAATATTAAATTCAGGGATAAGTTCTGCTTTCTTTTCATCGTAAATGAAAATTATACCGCGGTCAGAACCAGTAAGCTGCAAAAAGTTTTTCAGGATTGATTGAACGGTCAAATCAATGTTCTGATTAGCACTGATTTGATTAAGAATCATATTAAAATTTTTAAGACTGATTTTATCTTCAAGTATTGATTCGAGCTCGTCTTCAATCGGAATTATTTTATCATCTATTTCAGCTTCCTGTCCGGAGGAATCTTCAGCGATTGATTCTGAATTTGTTTCCGGTTCTGGTTGACTTTCATAGACAAAGTCGGATTCAATAAAAGTATCATTTACAACTAATTCATTAAACGATTCTTCGACAGGTGCATCTGGTTCTACAAAAGTATCTGTTTGTTCAAGCTGAACAGCTGCTTCCCGGATTTCATCGTCATGTACAATTTCTTCAAATTCATCCAGGTCTTTTAAGTAATCCGGAAGTTTATCTTCATTCTTTTGTTCAGTGGTTTCATTTAACATTTGGTCGTTGTTATTTTCATTTGCAGCAGTTTCAGAGAATTCTTCTTTAGCCATTGAAGGAGTTTCTACAACTTCATTATTCTCTTTAAAATCATCTTCAGTAAGATTTGTGAAATCAATAATATTTTGCTTGATGGCAGGAACTTTTTTAAGGAGACTTTCAAAATCCGGTTTACTTATTTTATAAACTGTAGAATCAATTTCAGCCATTGCAGAGGAAGTTCTCTGAGTATTTTTAATAATTTCTTTTTCTCCGAAAAATTCATTGTCTCTTCTGAATTGTAATTTCTTTACACCATTTTCTTTAATCTTGACTTTGCCCGATATAACCAGATAAACGAAATTGCTTTCATCACCACTTTCATAAATGATCTCACCTTCTTTGAAATCTTCAAAAGATTTACCGTTCAGATTAACCGGAAAGGAATGATTTTTCACCCCATTAAAAAGTATATTCAGAAAGATTGAATCGTTATTTTTTGTGGCAATCATTTAAATGTATTCCTGTTAATTATTTTTTAATACATCCATTTTTTGCAAAATTTAAGCCACTATGTTATTAGTCAGAAGTCAGGAAAAATCGCTTAAAATAGGTTCATATTATAATATTTTGGTATTTTTACACGAAAAGAAACCAAATTTTTCCTAAATCATCTTACACAATGGAAGAAAAAGAATTAGTTGAACTTGCAAAAAGTGGTGATAGAAAAGCTTTAGCTAAATTAGTAAAGGATCACGAGCAGACAGTTTATAACTTTGCTTTCAAGATTTGTCGTGATCGCGAAAAAGCTGAAAATATCATGCAGGAAACTTTTCTTAGCATGATAAAGCATCTGAATCAGTTTGATGGAAATTCAAAGTTATCAACCTGGTTATACAGAATAGTATCAAATCATTGCTTAATGCAGGCAAGGAAAGAAAAAAACAAATACTTTGTTTCAATTAATGATGATGACGAAGATGACCTGTATGAAGATAAATATGTTGCTGACTGGAGTCGTATCCCTCATCTGGATGTTGAAAACAGTGAATTGAAAAAAATTCTTGATCAGTCAATTGATAAACTTGCACCAGATTACAGAGTTGTTTTTTTACTTCGTGATGTTGAAGGACTTTCAACAGAAGAAACAGCAAAGGCAACTGATTTATCAATTCCTGCTGTTAAATCAAGATTGCACAGAGCAAGAGCATTTTTAAGAAAAGAATTAAATGAGGCATTCAGCAGATGAGTAAAGAAAACCCTAATTGCAAAGAAGTAATGCAGCACATTTGTGAAAGTTTGGGTGAAGACCTGGACTCAGAAAAATGTGTCGCAATAAAACATCATCTTGATAATTGTTCCGGTTGTCAGAGTTACTTCAAAACCGTTGAACTTACAATTGACCTTTACAAGAAATACAATGTTAACATTCCACAGGAAACCCATAAGCGACTTATGGAGTTTCTTAATCTTTCTGATTGTGACGAATAAATGAAAGGAACTATAGTGAAGTTTTATGCGTTTGTAATATTATTCATAACCTTAACATTAAATATGCTTGCACAATCAAATACCGATGTACCTTCAATTAATATAGATGAATTTATTAATCTGATTGCTAAGGATTCATCTGCGATTATTCTCGATGTAAGAACAGCAGTTGAATTAAGTGGCCCTTTAGGAAAGATAGATAAGGCAATTAATATTCCTGTTCAGGAATTACCCGAAAGAATTAATGAATTGCGACCTTACAAAGACAAAAAAATTTATGTTATCTGCCGTACTCAGAACCGTTCTTTTGCTTCATCACAGTTTTTAAACAAAAATGGATTTAAAACTGTTTATGTTATCGGGGGTATGACTGAATACTATAACAAAGCAAATACTGATAAAAAATAAAAACTCAGTTCTTTGATTATCTTTTCGAGCTTAATTCATCAATAAAAAATCCTATTCATCTTTACACTTTTAGTTAAATCAGATAATAGAATAATCCGCTCAGAATATTTTTTTAATCTGTTGTCTAATTAAGTATTATCAGACTTTTATATGCGTTAACAATTATGACATAGGTAATTGTTAATTCAGTTTCTGTCAACTATTTTTGATTAAAATTTTGAAAGAATTATATAGATAATTGTTACACTTACCAGAGAATTAAAAATGTTAAAACATAACACTCCGCGGAGGTCCGCATGAAAAGAATCTCATACTATTTGATTTTCTGCTTCATAATTTTTCTTTCTTTCCCAACCACACTCTTAGCTCAAAGCGGTAAAATTGCAGGTAAAGTAATTGACGGTACAACCAATGAAGGAATTCCTTTTGTAAATGTTATTATCGAAGGTACAAATTATGGTGCTGCTTCAGATATTGAAGGGAACTTCAATATAATTGGTGTACCTCCGGGAACATATAATGTCAGAGCTTCTGCAATTGGTTATAATCCGCAAACTGTCAGGGGAGTGAAAGTTTCAATTGATTTAACTACTCAGGTTAACTTTACTCTCTACGAAACAAGTATTGAGTTAAAAGAAGAAGTTGTGGTAGTTGCAACCCGTCCACCTGTAACAAAAGACTTAACCTCCTCAACATCAATAATAGGAGCTGATGAGATCTCTGTTCTTCCTGTAACAGAATTTCAGGAAGTTCTGAATCTGAAAGCAGGAATAGTTGGTGGTTCTGTCAGAGGTGGAAGAAAGGGCGAAGTTGTTTATGCCATTGATGGAGTGCCGGTAACAGATGTTTATGATGGTTCAACTGTTGTTGATGTAAATGCAAATTCAATTCAGGAACTTCAGTTTATCAGTGGTGCATTTAATGCTGAATATGGAAGAGCACTTTCTGGGTATGTAAACATTGCTACCAAAGATGGTGATAACAGATTTAACGGTACATTTACTTCTTACATAGGAGATTACTACAGCACTAACGAAAAAATCTTCCGTGATATAAAAAACTTTCAACCAGTTAACATCAGAAACTTCGAAGGAAGTTTCAGCGGTCCGATAATTCAGAATACCTTGTTCTTTTATCTTAATGCGAGATATATTTACTTTGGTGGCTGGATAAACGGTAAAAGAGTCTTCAATCCCTGGAATATCACAGAAAACAGAGGCGCAACTTATCCTCTTTCAGAAAGATATATTCTTAGCGTTAATCCGGATAGTGGTTTAGGTGATGGTAAAATTGTTCCGATGAACTGGAATGAAAAAATTTACGGACAGGGTAAACTCACTTACAGACCATTTACAAACTTCAAAATAAATTACAGCTATTTCTTAGATAAGGTTGATTATCAGGATTATGATCATTCATTCGCTTACAATCCCGATGGCGATTACAAAAGATTCAGAAAGGGTTATACAAACATTCTTGGTTTCACTCATACGCTAACCCCGAATTCTTTTTATACACTCAACTTTACTTATTTCTATAAAAATTATAAACAATATGTTTATGAGGATCCGAACGATCCAAGGTATACAAATGATGTTTTGCTAGGTCAACAACCTGCTGAAGTTCCAAGCTTCAGAACAGGAGGAACTCAGGCAGGAAACTTTAAAAGACTTACAAATACTTATGGGGTAAAGTGGGATTTTACTTCACAGGTAGATCAGATAAATATGGTAAAATTTGGAGTTGAATTTAACTATCATAATCTCGGATTCGATGATATCTATCTTATGCAACCATTAAATACAGAAGATCCAAGAGTTACAAGAAATCCGTTTGTAAGAAGATATATCCCAAATCCGGATGACCCCAATGAAAATCTAAACATCAATCGCTACATCAGAAAACCAATTGAATTTTCTGCTTATGTTCAGGATAAAATTGAATTGAAAGAAATGATTATTAATGTCGGACTTCGGATGGATTATTTCAAGCCAGATGGAAAACTATTGGTTGATCCAACTGATCCAGATGTTTACAGACCGAAGAAACCTGAAAACATTGCTTTATCACTTGAAGAAAGAAAAGCAAAGTGGTACAAAGATCCTACAGACAAAATCCAATTTAGTCCAAGACTTGGTATCGCTTTCCCGATAACTGATCGTGGTGTTATTCACTTCTCTTATGGACACTTTTTCCAGATTCCAAACTTTGATATTCTCTTTACAAATCCGGAATATAAATTTGGATTCGGAACAGGAAATCTTGGAATTGCAGGAAATCCTGATTTAAAACCGCAACAGACAATCAGTGGTGAAATAGGATTACAACAAGCATTGACTGATGATATTACTTTTGACTTAACCGGATACTTCAGAGATATCAGAAATCTTGCCGGAACAAGAGCAGATGAAATAAGAATATTCGGTGGAACTTCTACTTACAGCCAGTTTGTTAATAGTGACTTTGGTTTTGTAAAAGGAATTGTTTTTACTCTTACTAAAAGATTATCAAATAACTGGTCAGCAACTATTGACTATACATTCCAATCAGCAAAAGGTAATGCGTCTGATCCTGCTGCAACAAGAAATGCAATCGCAGGTGGCACTCAACCGGAAATTCAATTGGTGCGCCTGGATTGGGATCAAACTCATACAGTTAACGCAACATTTTCATACACTTCTGAAGCTGACTGGGGATTTAGCTTAATAGCAAATTACGGAAGTGGATTCCCATACACTCCGACACAATCATTTAATCTTTCAGCATTGTTAACTAACAGTGAGCTTAAACCTTCTTCTTTCAATGTTGACTTAAGAGCTTATAAAGATTTCAATCTTGGATTTATGAAAATCAGTTTATTTACACGTGTATATAATTTGTTTGATATCCAGAATGAAGTTAATGTTTATAATGATAGTGGTACTGCTGATTTTACAATTGACGAATATTTAAGAAGAAGAGAAGGCAATCCCGAACTAGTAAATACACTTGATGAATATTACCGAAATCCGACTTTCTATTCTGAACCAAGAAGAATTGAAGTTGGAGCAACATTATTCTTTTAATGGAAAAAAACGGAATAAAAATTATGAAAGTAAATATTAAAAATCTGATAATTGTTTTAGCTATGATTTCAATACTTCCACTGGAAGTATTTGCTCAGCAGAGAATTACAGAAAGAGGTACACCAAACTTCAGGAAAGTTGGTGTGCATAGAGGAAATCAGGTAAGAACAGTTTTCACAAATTACGGCGTAATCGCTCAGCCCGGTAACGAAGGTCCAAGAGGTGCCTGGCGATATGATGCAAATGGTTATGTTGGTGATGTTTCTCCGTTGGTTGGACTCAGGCTTCCGATAAAAGATTACAGAAGAGGACAGAATCCACCCGATGGAATCCCCGATACTCTTTACTCTGTTATAATAACACCGGTTGATCGTCCCGGTGGTGGTGAAGGTGGTGGCGGAGGTTCTTATACTTTTGAACCAATTCCGGGATTTGCAAATCCTTTTACTAAAGAAGTTGGTAAAGGTGTTGCAATGAGTCATCAACCTGAAACCTGGCCTCCTGTTTGGCCAGATTATCCCGATTGGACTTACTCCGGCGAACCAATTATTATTGATGGAAAAGATGTTACTCCGCAAGTTGATTGGAATGGTTATTTCGGAAGAGGACAATTAAATGCTGATCAGGAAAGTTATTTTTGGATGGATGATTTTCGTGATCAGGAAACAAGAATTTTGTATGATTTTGTCGCTGACACAAATGATTTTTCAAGAACAGGTCAGGCAATTCAAGTTTCTGTACGAGGACTTCAGTGGTCTAACTTCCTTGCTCAAGATGTCATATTCTGGTTGTATAATATTAAAAATGATGGAACTGCAAATTATGACCAGGCTGTTTTTGGTGTATTAGTAGGAACTTATGTTGGTGTAGAAACTCCTGAATGGAATGATGATGTTTCATTCTTTGATATTAGAGAAGCCATTACTTATACCTGGGATTTTGACAGATACATCTCGCCTTCAGCAAATCCTAAATGGCTGCCTGACCCAACACAAGTTGGTTACATAGCATATGCATTTCTCGAATCGCCCGGAAACGAATACGATGGAATTGATAATGATGCAGATAATGACGATGGTTATACATGCTTTTCACCTTTTGCGACAAATTTTGTTGAAGCAGATTTTCAACCAAGAACTATTCAGGCAGGTCAGAAACTTATATTGATTGACAAAAATACATTTCAGCGAACTGTGTTTACAATGCCTAACGATACTGTTACTGTTTATTCAATGGGCGTTCCTTTCTTCCTTCGTCCGGGAGTTACACAGTTAAGAGAGGGGGATTTTATACAACAGACAAGTGAAGTTAATCCAAATTCTATTGATGGAATTGATAACGACCTTGATGGAATAATAGATGAAAGTTTCCTTGTTCATTACAGGGTTTTGAAGATAGACAGAACTGGTCAGGTTCCTATTGTTTTAATAGATCAGCTTGCACCAGTTATGTATAAAGATTATATAGGAAATGGTGGAACATCAGATAAAATGCTCGATGAATCAAGAAGTGATTTGGTTGATAATGATTGTGATTGGTCAGCTGAATTTGATGATGTAGGTGCTGATGGAAAAGCTGGTACCAATGATATCGGTGAATCAGATGGAATACCGACACCGGGTGAACCAAACTTTGATGCTACTGATGTTGATGAATCTGATCAGATTGGTTTAACTTCTTTCCAATATTTCGTTCCTGCCATTGATATCACCATGAGCGATGATTTTGATATGTGGCGAAGAATGAAACCCGGATTCTTCCAGGTCCCAAGATCAATTGTTAATAATGTTGCAATTCGCGGTGAAGATGGTGACTTTATTTATGGTTCAGGTTATTTCCCGTTGCTAGCCGGAAAAACAGAAAGATTTTCTCTTGCACTTGCATTTGGAATGGATTTCCCAGCAGTACTTAAGACTAAACAAATTGCGCAGACTATTTACGATGCAAACTACAATTTCCCCAAACCTCCTGAAAAACCAACAGTAACAGCTGTTGCCGGAGATGGTAAAGTTACTTTGTATTGGGATAGAGTTGCTGAGGAATCTGTTGATCCAACATTAAGAGTAAAAGATTTTGAAGGTTATAAAATTTATAAGGGAACTGATCCCGATTTATCTGATGCTCTGTTAATCACAGACTTTTCAGGTAACAGAGTTTTCTACAAACCTATTGCTCAGTTCGACCTGATAAATGGAGTTAAAGGATTATTTGTTCCTTCAGCAACTTTGTATGAACTTACAAGCGGCGCTCCTTTCTACCTTGGCTCAGACAATGGTGTTCAGAATTTCTATGTAGATAATGATGTAATAAACGGAAGAACATATTATTATGCTGTAGTAGCTTATGACAGAGGAGATGCAACTAAGGATATTTTCCCCTCAGAAAATACACGATTTATTTCTAAAGATGCACTTGGACAGATTTCTACTGATATCAATACGGTTGCTATTATTCCTAATGCTCCGGTTGCCGGTTATGTTCCTCCTGCATCTGGTTTACCTGCGGTAAGACAAAGTGGTTATTCTAATGTAACTCCATATTTTGAAGTTCTTGATCCTACAAGAGTACTGGAAAAAAATTACGAAGTAATATTTAATGATAAATACTATGTTACAAGCGGAAATGTGAAAGATAGTATTAGTATTGCAGATAAGTTTTCTGTAATTGATTTATCAACAGGTAATCCGATTCTTACTGATGCTGAAATTAAACCGGAGAACGGAATAGTATTCAATGGTACAAGATTATCTATTGATCCATCTTATCAATCGCTCGATAGCATAAGATTAAACAGAGACCGAAGCGGTTGGAATAATAACAGACCTGGTAATCTTCGGTTTACAGTTGATCAGTTTGTATCAGCTAATTTAAGTGCGACCAGATATCCCAAAGACTATATGATTGTATTCACAGATACTTATTCTGATTCATCGAATAGATTAACACAGGTTTTTGGTGGTTCTGCTCCTCCTGCAAAATTAGTTAACTTCAGAGCATATGATATAACTGATAAAAATAATCCTGTCAGAGTACAATTCGGATTTAGTGAACCTTCGCCGTTTAGAAGAGACACAATATCATTTAATGATGTAATTATACTCTCTGATGCAGCCGGTAAAGCATTCTCCTGGAGAATAACTTTCAATGGTGATAGTTCATCAAATGTACCACAAGGTGGAGATACATTATTTATCTACATCAACAAACCTTTAACGGGTAATGATGTTTTTAGATTCTCAACATCAAAACCTGCTTATGATCCGAATAATGCAATTCAGCAACTCGAACGTGTTAAGGCCGTTCCAAATCCTTACGTGGTTTCAAATGTGTTTGAACAACCACTTCCACCAACGGTAAGAGGTAGAGGTGAAAGAGTAATTTATTTCACAAATCTTCCTCCAAAGAGCAGAGTACACATTTATACTTCAAGCGGAAGTCATGTGAGAACACTTGAGCACGATGGTGATTTGAACGACGGAACAGTTGTATGGGATGTCAGAACAAAAGAAGGACTTGATGTTTCTTATGGTGTTTATTTCTATGTCGTCGAGATGGATGGTGTTAGTGACAAGAAAACCGGAAAACTTGCAATAATTAAATAAGATTTTAAGTGGAGTTTATTATGAATAAAAAAATAGTTACACTGGTTTTAATAATTACAGCGACAGCTTTTGTCTTTCCACAATCTAAAGTCGGAACCACAGCTGCTAACTTTCTCACAATTCCTGTTGGACCAAGAGCTACTGCGATGGGTGGTGCATTCTCAGCCGTTGCAAATGATGCTACAACTTCATTCTGGAATCCTTCAGGATTATCAAGAATGAGCAGAAGTGAATTTACTGTTACTACTGCGGAATGGCTTGTCGGAACACGACTAAACTGGATTGGTCTGGCGTTTAAATTTGATGACGATAATGCAGTTGGAGTTAGCATTAATCAGCTTGATTACGGAGAAGAAGAAATTACTACACCTGATCAACCAAATGGAACAGGACAGAAATGGTCGGCAAACGATCTTGCAGTAAGTTTATCCTACTCAAGAAATCTTACTGACAGATTTTCAATTGGTGGAACAGTAAAATACATTACACAAAAAATCTGGAATGAAAGTGCTTCTGCATTTGCACTTGATATCGGTTTATTATTTTATACTGAACTTGAAGGATTGAGACTGGGTGCAAATATTGCGAACTTCGGAACAGAAATGAAATTAGATGGTAAAGATCTTAAGAGACCTATAGATATTGATCCTTCAAACTCCGGTAACAATCCGAATATTGCCGGTTCACTTGATACTGACAGTTGGCCTTTGCCCTTAGTTTTTACAGTTGGACTTGCATACGATTTAAACTTTCTTGAGCAATGGAATGTTTCATTAACAACTGATGCAGTAATTCCGAATAATCAATCTACTCATACAAATGTAGGTATTGAAGTTGGATGGAATTCTATGTTATTTTTGCGCGGCGGTTATAATGGTCTCTTCAGAGATAAGAACGATAAATTATTTTCCGCTGAAAATATGGATGGTTTTACTGCCGGAGTCGGTGTTCAATATGATTTTGGTGACTTCTTTGCCAAGTTTGATTACAGTTATTCTAACCTTGGAATCTTTAATGAGATTTCAAGATTTTCCTTAAGTGTTGGTCTTTAATAAAAATTATTCACCTAACTAAATATGAGGTATAATATGAAAAAACTAGTGATTACGGCTTTGATGCTTTTCACTACATTCAGCTTCGCTCAAACAATTCCTGTTACATTCAGTGTTGATATGGGCGTAGCTGCTTTTAAGGGTCAATTTAACCCTTCATCTGATCAGGTAGTGATCAGAGGCAGTTTCCAGGCTGATGCTGGTGACCCAGGCGGTAACTGGCAGGGAAATCTTTTCGCAATGAGTGATACAGATGGTGATACCATTTATACTCTTACTGTTGATTTTCCAAACACCACAGCCGGTAATAATTATGAATTTAAATTCGTAATTGCACCGGATGGTTGGGAAGGTTCACCAAACCGAACTTTCACAGTAACAGCTCCGAGCGTTGTTCTTCCCACCTATTGGTTCAACAATGATAGTCTCTATCGTACTGCAGTTACAAACACTTTCAACTTCACTGCAGATATAAGTGGAATTCTTGGAATCGGTCTTGGCGGTGCTTTTGACCCTAACTCAGATTCACTTCTTGTTATGGGTATGACCTGGTCCGGCAACGGAACTGTTTTGAATGAACCAAACAGAAGACTTTTCAATACAGATCCATTTAACCCTGGTATTTATACTACAAGTTTGAATGTTGCAGGTTTCCTTGGTGCTAATGAAGAATGGAAATTTAAAGCATATCCGGATAGCAGATTTGCGAACACTGGTTGGGAAGACAGACCTAACAGAGTGGTAACATTCGAAGCTGATGGAACTACACAGGATCTTGGAGTAATTGTTCCTGAAATATTCCCTCTCTTAGCTCCTCTTGCATCAGATGTGAATGTTCAGATTACTGTTGATATGACAGGAGCAGTAAACTTTTATAACGGACAACCAGTACCATTGAATCAAATTGAATTTGTTGGTATGCGTGGTGGTGCTGACTTCCTCGGAAGCTGGAATTCAGGCGGTTGCTGGTGTGCAGATGATACCGTTGGTGGTCTAAGAATGAAAGTTCTTTCACCTGTTCAGGGAACAAATAAATGGACAATAACTGTTACGGCACCTGCCGGAACTAATGCTGGTAATTATGCTTATAAATTTGGCGTAATGTATCCAGGTGCTGATACTATAAATGGCGGCTCAAATCCTCTTGATAATGAAGCTGGATTTGGTCAGAACCATAGATTGTTCTTATTCCAGGCTCCGGGTGGGTTGATTGTGATAAATAACAGATTTGGTGATTTCACATCATCAGTTGATCAGATTAGTGATCTTGTTCCTGCTGCTTATCAATTAGAGCAGAACTATCCTAATCCATTTAACCCAACAACAACGATCAGATATAGCTTACCAAAAGAGGGCCCTGTTACTCTGAAGGTTTATAATATTCTTGGACAGGAAGTTGTAACTTTGGTAAATGAACAACAGACTGCAGGCACTTACGAAGTAAAATTTGGTGCGCCAAATATGGCAAGTGGAATGTATTTCTATACTTTGGAAACAAATGGTATTTCTTTAACCAGAAAAATGATGCTTGTTAAGTAAGTGGAAATTTGCTGATAATAAAAAAGGCGAGTGAGTAACTCGCCTTTTTTTGTTTAAAGTTGCTTCCCGTTTTTCTAAAGTTTTAGTAACCGGATAATCCTTTATGCAAAGACTTTTCAACTGCTTGTTTAAAACTGCTTAAATTGACAGGCTTCTGGAATACGAATTCTATTCCGAGTTCATGGTAATCCGTAGCAATCGTCCTGTCTATATCACTTCCTAAAACTATTACAGGTGGTTTGCCTTTCATCTCAGCTTTTTTAAGTTCTTTAACGAATTCATAACCATTCATGACAGGCATTCCGTGATCAGTAATTACAAGTGCTGGTGGCGAAGTTAGAATTTTTTCCAATGCTTCTTTACCATTTGATGCAACTTCAACATCATAATCGGGAGTTATATTTTTTAGAATTTTAGAATATAATAATCTGTCGGTTTTACTGTCATCAACTATCAAAATATTTGCTGAAGCAACAGGAAGTGTAAATTGGAAATCTGATCCTTCACCCGGCTTACTATCAACCCAAATTGTTCCTCCATGTTTTTCAATGATTTCTTTCACTAATGACAAACCAAGTCCACTTCCTTTTTCGCCTGCAGTTCCTTCAGTAGAAAATTTAGAATCAACTTTAAACAATTTTAATAAGTCTTCCTGATGGATTCCAATTCCTGTATCCTTCACACTGAATTTTATAAATCTTTTGTTCTCTGCAGGTGAAGCACTGATAGTAATTGTTCCATTCGGATAAGTAAATTTTATAGCATTTGATATGAGATTATTAAAAACCTGAACGATCAGATTTTTATCAATAAATAAAAACAAGTCGTTAGTTATTTCGGATTTAATTTCAATTTGTTTTTGCAGAGCAGAACCACGCAATGCAGAAATTGAATCATTAATAATTTCGGTAATGTTTATTTTCTGTGGTTCAAATCTTATTCTGCCTGTTTGCAGTCTCGTCCAATCCAGCAATGAATTAACTAACGAAAGCATTGAACGAGAAGCTTCCTGAATGTATTTGATATATTGTTTGCGCTCTTCTTCGGAAAGTTCATCATCATTTTCCAGTAAATCCGTAAAGCCAAGAATTGAACTGAATGGTGTTCTTAAATCGTGAGAGATTATAGAAATAAATCTGTCCTTAGTTTCATTAAGTTTAATCAGATTTTGTGTTGACTTGCGAAGTTCTTCCTCAGCTCTTTTCCTGAAAGTTATATCACTTACCAGTCCGAATAACTTCTGAATTCTTCCGGTACCCGATCGAATTAAGTTTAGTTTGGATCTTACCCAAACGATATTTCCTTGCTTGTTAATTATTCTAAATTCAAATTCTCCTGAAAGCTGGATTCTGCTTTTTAACAAACTCATCAGCTTAGGCTTTAGAATCTTGAAGTCATCAGGATGAATAATCTTTAGGAAAAGTTTTGAATCAGAGAGAAAATCTGTTTGAGTGTAACCACAGATTTTCTGAATTGAAGAAGTACAAAAGACCGGTCTTAAACTGAATCCAATTCTTTCAAATGTGAAAAGAAAATCATCAATGTTCTCAGTAATATTTCTGTACTTTTCTTCTGACTCTCTTATAGCTTTTTGTGCTCTTATCCTTTCTGTTATATCACGGGCAATCAAAACAATATAGGTTTTTTTATCGACATCAAAAGTTCCGACAGAAATTTCAGTATGTAAATAAGTGTTGTCTCTTTTCTTCCCCAGGAAATCAAATCTTGAAGGAGCATCTTTTTTCCTTTCAAGTAGTCTGAAATATTCAGCAACTTTTATAATATCATCATTGGATGAAAGATCAAGTATTTCTTTATTCAGGAGTTCTTCGCCGGTATCATAACCAAAAATATTTGCAAATGATTTGTTTGCAATTATTATTCTTCCATCCTGAACAAGAGCGATTCCATCATGTGATGCTTCTACCAATGATTGATAAAGCTGTAATTCTTTTTCTTTGGATTTAATTTCTTCAAGATGATTGAAATAACAGCTTATATGCTGAAGATTACCCAATTCATCAAATACAGGAACAAACACCGCTTGTAGTGTTATCGGCGTTTCCCACTTGGTTCTGATTGGTAATTCGATTTCGTTAGATGCCTTAGAACTGAATGCAGAAAGTTCGAATACATTTTTATCAAAATATTCCGGATGAATCAGATTATATAAAGTTGTGTTTAATAAATCTTCTTCATTAAAACCCAGAGTAAATGTTAATGCTTCGTTTGCAAAGAGAATCTGTCCATTTAAATCTACCTGACAGATCATTTGCGGTGCTTTAAGAATGGTTTGCTTTAATCCTTTTAATGAAGAAATCAGATTCTCTTCAAAATGAATTTTAGAGGTAATGTCCTCGCATTTAACGATTGTATGATTATTGTCAGTCTCTAATTTTGTAAAACTACATTCGAAAACAATTTTGTTTCGTAGTTCATCAAATTCTGTTACAATAGTTCTGTGGTATAATTTTGATTTTAGTTTTTCCTCAATACCTGTAAGAAAATCTTTACCCAGAAATTTTACGAAAGAATAGATGTATTTATCGTAAAGTTCTGCTTTCTTTTTCCCGATAAATTTTTCTGCCTGAGAATTGAGAAATACTATTTTGTAATCTTTATTATAAACAAATACAATCTCATCGAAGGCATTAAATAATGATTTATAATAATTCAATTCCTCTGACAAAATTGTATCAGGTGTGGCTTCTGTGCTTTTATTACTAAGTTTCCTGAAGAAGAGATAAAACAGCAGAATTTCTTCTTTCTGATTAATTACAGGAATTATTCTGCATTCAAACCTGGATTGGTTATTACTAACACAGACAAGAGTTGAAATGTCTTTTGTGCTCAGGCATTTTTCTAAATTCTGTATCAGTTCAAAATTACTTTGTGAATCAAGAATACTTTTAAAGTCATGAAAACCAGAAATTTCCGAAAGTTGTTTAAACTCTTCAGGCAAATCTTTTGAATGTTGTAAGACAGAAAAATCATCAGAAAGAACAAAATAAAAATCATAACTTTTTTCAATAACATTCTGAAGATGATTGAGTTTTTTTCGGTAATCAGAGATTGTGTCGAGTACAACCCTGATATCTTCAAATACAAAGATAAATCCGCTTAATTCATCTTTATCATAAACCGGCGTAGCTTTAAGTATAAGCCTTATAATTCCTTTGCTTCGTAATTCAGGGTTATTAATCTCCTTTTCAAATGGAAAACCTTTAAGAAGAGATTCGATATCATCTTTTATTTGTGAATTAAAGAGTTCAGATATTGAAAAGATACTCTGGGATATTAAGTTTGATGAGAATGAGATATTATAAAATTCACATAGCTGAAGAAATGTTCTGTTAACGAACTCAATTTCAAGTGTATTGTTTGTAATGATAATACCAATCGGAAGATCATTCAGGATTTCAAATGACTTTAGATCAAAGTTTTTTTCAGCACTATTTCTAAGTTTATTTTCCAACTTTTACGCATTTATTTTGTAATATTCTGTTGAAATAGTTTAATCATGCGCTAAAATTAAGCATAATTTATGTGCCATTAATGGTACAAAAAATGGCAAGAGAAAGACATTTAATGACAATTATTTACAGAATGTCAAGGATAACGCTGTCTCTTTTTGGTTAAATGTATTGATATAGAAACCAGCTCCAAACATCCTTCATTCACATGTTAAGTTTAATTAAATTTCTGATGTAAAAAATAAGAATTATTTTGATAACAAAATTCTTACAGAAATTAGGTAATAAAACACTATCATTCTTTCAGGAATTTGGTCAAATCTCTAATCTTCTTGGGAATATAATAAAGTTTTTTCCGCAAATACCGAGAAGCAGAAGATTGATTTTATTCCAAATGGAACATATTGGTGTAAATTCTTTACCGTTAGTATTAATAATTGCGATTTTTACTGGTGCTGTATCAGCCTGGCAGGCAGCTTATCAATTGAAGGGAATCGCTCCACTATCTTTTTTAGGCGGAGCTACAAGTCGAGCAATAATAACTGAATTAGGACCGGTCTTAACCGGTATAGTAATTGCCGGAAGAGTTGGCGCATCGATTGCCGCTGAACTTGGTACAATGAAAGTTACTGAACAGATCGATGCTCTTGAAACAATGGCAATAAGTCCAATAAGATTTTTAGCGATGCCAAGGTTTCTTGCAGCTATTATTATGATGCCAATTCTTGTAATCTTTGCGAATGCAATTGCAGTTTTAGGTGCTTATATAGTTTCGAATTATTTTCTTGGAGTTTCTTTCGCTGTGTTCTTTAATTCGGTAAAGAGATTTTTTATAATGGGAGATTTAATTGCAGGATTAGTTAAAACTGTATTCTTTGGAGGAGTTACTGCATTATTAGGTTGTCATATTGGATTCAGGACAGAAGGTGGTGCTGAAGGTGTTGGACTTGCGACAATCAGATCTTTCGTTGTTTCTGCTGCACTGATTCTTATACTCGATTATGTTCTTTGGATGCTGATTTTCTGATAAAATATTTTCTAATTGGCAGTGATTTAAAAACGATTTCAATTTCTTTTCTGCTTTAAATTATTTAAATAGCAAACAAGCATTTTAAAATTTGGAAGGACTTCGTATGAAAAACAAAATTAATTACCTACTGAAAGAAAGAAAAAATAAAATTATCCTTCCTGAGAAGTTAGGATTTGGTCAGTACTTTACAGATCATATGTTTGAAATGGATTATACGAAAGAAAAGGGTTGGCATAATGCAACAATTAAACCTCTCAGTGAAATTTATCTTCACCCTGCTACATCTTTTATCCATTATGGGCAAACTATCTTTGAAGGGTTAAAAGCTTTCAGAACAGCTGATGATGAGATACAGATTTTCAGACCAGATACACATCTTGAACGAATGAATAATTCTGCTAAACGGGTATGTATGCCCGAAATCGATACTGATTTTGTTCTCGATGCAATGAAAGAACTTATTGCAATTGATAGTGAGTGGATTCCTACAAAAAAAGGTGAAGCATTATACATAAGACCATTTATGTTTGGCTCTGACCCTGCATTAGGTGTAAGACCATCTAATAGTTACAAATTTATTATAATACTTTCTCCTGTAGGTGCTTATTATCCGGAAGGTTTTAAACCAGTTAAAATTCTTGCACAAGATGATTATGTGAGAGCAGTACGAAAAGGTCTTGGTGAATGTAAAACCGCCGCAAACTATGCAGCAAGCCTGTTAGCAGCTGATGAAGCCGCAAAAAAAGGATTTACACAGGTGTTATGGTTAGATGGAGTTGAGCAGAAGTATATTGAAGAAGTTGGTACAATGAATATCTTTATTCATTTCAAAGATGAGATTGCTACGCCAAAATTAACTGGATCAATTCTTCCGGGAGTAACACGGCGATCAGTTATACAGCTTTTAAAGGAATGGGGACTTAAAGTTACTGAGAGATTAATTCCTATTCGCGAAGTTATTGATGCATACGATTCAGGAAACCTGGTTGGTGTGTTTGGAACTGGTACTGCTGCTGTTATTTCATCTGTCGGCTTACTCTCATATAAAGGAAAAGATATGGTAATAAATGATGGTAAAGTTGGTGAACTTGATTTGAAATTGTTCAATGAATTAACAGCAATTCATTATGGTGAAAAGGAAGATACTCACAACTGGATATTTAAAGTGGAAAAGAAAACAGTCGAAGTTTAGTTTTAGTAAGAATTTTCACTCCCTCAAAGGCATCAGAAAATTTCTGATGCCTTTTTTATTTGCTTCCACAAAAAATCTATAAACAATTACTTGACAAGTGTACATATGCACACTATATTTGTAGTGAACAAATGAGCAATTATCATGAAAGACAAATTAACAGATAGACAAAAGGAAATCTTACTTCATATTCAGCAGTTTATAAATGAAAACGGATTCCCACCAACCCTGAGGGAAATTGCTGCCCACTTTGGAATGGCTTCAACTTTTGGTGTAAAAAGACACCTAGATGCACTAAAAAAGAAAGGTTATCTAAAGATTGAGAGCTTCGCTAGCAGAGCAATAAGTTTGAATAAACCTTCTTTTGAAGAGATTGAATCTGAAGAAGTGAATTATAATTCTAAGGTAATTTCTATCCCTGTTGTAGGAAGAGTCGCTGCTGGTTCTCCAATACTTTCTGAAGAAAATCTTGACGGAATGATCTCAATTGACTCTAATTTTTTTAAGAATAATAAAGATTGTTTTGCTTTAAGAGTTTCAGGTGATAGTATGATTAATGCAGGAATATTTGACGGAGATTTGGTAATTGTAAATCCTGATGAAAAAGTATCACAACATGATATTGTAGTTGCAAGGGTCGATGATGAAATTACAGTTAAGAATTATGAAAAGAAAAACAATAAAATTTTACTGATTCCTCAAAATGAAAAATATGAGCCAATTACAGTTACAGAGAAAAATAATTTTTCTATTGTTGGAAAAGTAATTGGAGTTTTAAGGTGGTTTAATTAAAAAGGGAGTTTATAATGAAAACTGACATTTTCCGTGATGCAATAAAGAACAGAAGTAAAATCCGTTTTTATTATGGCTTGTACCAGTGGGTTGTGGAGCCATATTATATAGCTCGTGACAGAAATGGTAATAAAGTTCTTTATGCGAAAGTTTCCAACTCAAATGAAGTTAAAAAATTTGATTTTAGAAAAATTGCAAACATCAAAGTGTTTGACAAATACAAATTTTCACCAGTAATTCCAATTATTCCGATGGCATCCTAAAGGAGGATAACATGAATTATGATAGAAGAAAAGATGTCGATGCACTCATAGAACAATTCTGGAAAAGAGGCTATCTTACAGTTTCCAGAAAGTACGGGACATATTTACCCGAACCAGATAAAGTGGGTATTTATGATGTTGATGTTGTTGCCCGTTTCAAAGATTCCTATGCAATCGGTATTGTTCTGAATGATGAAGATTTTTTTGATCTAAATAAAACACAGAATAAGATTATTTATCTGTCTACCAGGCAGACAAAATATAACGGAAGGAAAGTGGCTCTGTTCATAGGTGTTTCACTTAAGAATTTTAAAATTGCAAAAGGTATAATAGAAAACCTTCCCGAAGAAATAAGAAAAAACATTCGTTTAATTCAAATTATTGACAGACAAAATATTGAAACCTCTCTTCGGAGGAGAAATAACGACACCATATTCTCATAAAATTTTTCATGTTAATTTGAATTTTAATAGTCAATCCGAATAATACTACTGTTTAATTTCTTGATTTTCTAACCCTCCGAATTTAACTTTACACGCTCAATCATTAATAGGATTTGAAATTGAGTAAGAAAAAATCAGCTTCTGATGAAAAATTACAGAACGAACTAAAAAAGTCAGGTGAAATTCCCAAACACATTGCCATTATCATGGATGGAAATGGCAGATGGGCTAAAAAAAGGGGACTACCTAGAGTCGCAGGGCACAAAAGAGGTGTGGATACCGTCAAAGACATTGTTGAAGCATGTGCAGAAATAGGTGTGAAGTATTTAACTCTTTATACTTTTTCTACCGAAAACTGGAAACGACCTAAGGATGAAGTTTCTACTTTAATGCGTTTGTTACTAAATAGTCTTCGTGACCGTGTTGATGAATTATGTGAGAATGACATTCGCCTTACAACTATTGGCGATACTGAATCACTTCCTTATGAAGTCCAAAAACAATTAAAAGCTGATATTGAAAGAACTAAAAACAATAAAAAAATGATTCTGAATTTAGCACTGAGTTATAGTGGTCGTTGGGAAATTATTGAAGCTGTTAAAAAAATTTCTAAAGCTGTTGAAAAAGGTGATATCAAACCTGATGAAATTAACGAGCAATTGTTTTCAAAGTTTTTAACAACTAAAGATTTACCCGATCCTGATCTTGTAATAAGAACCAGTGGTGAATTCAGAGTTAGTAATTTTCTCTTATGGCAAATTGCCTATTCGGAATTTGTTATTACAGATATCTATTGGCCCGATTTTAACAGACATCATTTATATGAATCTATCCGAGCTTTCCAAAAGCGAGAGCGAAGATTTGGTAAAGTTAGTGAACAAATAAAAAAAGAAGTCAACTCAAAAGGCGTTACGAATGCAGAAAAACTTCCTTCTTAGATCAGCTGGTCTCATCATATTTTTTTCATTTTTAGTTTCATATCAAAGTGCGTTTGCACAGGGACAAACAAAGGTTTATAAAATTATCGGAATTACTGTAGCCGGAAATAAAACTGCAGATGCAAATGCAATTATATCTGCAAGTGGGTTAAAGGTTAATGATGAAATACAGGTTCCGGGTGATAAAACTATCAATGCCATCAAAAATCTTTGGGCACTTAATATATTCAAAGATGTTCAGCTATTAATTGACAAAGAAATCGGTGATGGAATTTTCTTGCTCATCAAAGTTGAGGAATACCCAAGACTTGAGAAAATAGTTTTTGAGGGTAACGATGAGATTAGCACAGGCGATTTGGAAAAACTTGTAACTTTCCTCCGGGGGACAGTAATTAAGCCACAGGACATTGCCAAGTTTAAGCAAAAAATTATCAAAGAATATGAAAAAGAAGGATTGCTTAGTGTAAGAATTCAGGAGAAATATTATACATTCTTATCAGCAGATACAACCAGCGATGAAATCATTACAAGATGGAGAAATGAAAAAGATTTTTCAGATGAATTTGAAAATCGTTACAACAGAGGTGATGTAAAGTATTCGGATCTGATATCAAGAATTAAAGATAGAGTAATAATAAAATTTGAAATTGAAGAAGGCGAAGAAGTCCGTGTTAGAAAAATTGAATTTGTTGACAACAAAGCTTTTGATGAAGATGATTTGAAAGGTGCAATGGATGAGATAAATGAAGCTAAGTGGTGGAAATTCTGGGGAAGCGGAAAGTTCGATTTCGAAAACTACAAAAAAGATAAGCAAGCAATCGTTAAATTCTACAGAAAGAATGGATACCGTGACGCTGCAATTATTGCTGACACATTAATCTACTCCAATGATAAAAAAGACCTGACTATCAGAATGGAAGTCTATGAAGGTCCGCAATATAAAGTCAGAAATATTTCCTGGATTGGTAATACTGTATATCCGGCTAATATCCTTTCAGAAAGATTAGATATTGGTAAAGGAGATATTTTTGACGCTGAAAAATTCGAGAAGAATTTAAGAGGTAATGAAAAACAAACGGATGTTTCTTCACTTTATCTGGATAATGGATATCTTACTTTCAATCTTCAGACAAAAGAAATTAAAGTTGCTGAAGATTCTGTTGATATCGAAATAAGGATAGAGGAAAGGAATCAGTTTACTGTAAACAGAGTTGATGTGGAAGGGAATGACAAAACAAAAGAGAAAGTAATCAGAAGAGAGTTATATACTATTCCTGGTGATTATTTCAATCGTGGTTTACTTCTAAGGAGTATTCAGAATCTTGCTAATCTTCAATACTTCAATGTAGAAAAACTTTATGGTGCTGAAGGAATAGGAACAAAACTAGCCAGCGATAGCACTGTTGACATTTCATTCAGAGTAGAAGAAAAATCAAGTGATTATCTAAATGCTTCGGTCGGATACAGCGGCGCTTTCGGATTCAGTGGGGCAGTGGGAATCACTCTGACTAACTTTTCAATTACTGAACCGTTCCGACTTGGTGGCGGACAAATTTTAAGTTTCAACTGGCAATTTGGTGTCGGAAGCTTATATCGAACTTTCACACTTGGTTTTACTGAACCTTGGTTATTTGATACTCCCACTTCAGTTGGTGCAGAAGTTTTTGATACAAGACAACAATATGTTTATGATTTAAGACAAACTGGTGCAACAGTGAGAGTTGGAAGAAAACTTCGTTGGCCAGATGATTTCTTCTATGTACAGGGCCGCGTTAAATATCAATATAATAACGTTCTTGAAGGTCAGGGATTTTATGCAGAAGGTAAAACTAATCAGTACACATTAGGTGCATTAATTGCCAGGAAAGATATTGACAACCCTATTTTCCCATCGATAGGCTCTTCTATTCAACTTGATGCTGAAATTTCCGGCGGACCATTCCTTCCCGGAGATGTTGATTATCTCAAAATTGGTTTTACATCTGAATGGTATCGAAGACTTTTTAATACAAACCGGGTAACTTTATATACAATTGCTGACCTTGGTTACATTGATGAAATTGTTCGTGGTACCAATATTCAACCCTTTGAATTTTATTATATGGGGGGAAATGGGCTTATCATAGCGACTACTTCTTTAAGAGGATATGATGACAGATCAGTTGGTCCAAAAAATGTAGACGGCAGAGTCATAGGCGGAAGAGTGATGGCGAAATTTGGTACAGAACTAAGATTTGCAGTATCAATCGAACCAATTCCGCTGTATGTTCTTGCTTTTGCAGAAGCAGGGAATGTTTTTGAAAGTTTTGAGAAAACAGATATTTTTGACCTCCGTCGATCAGTTGGATTTGGTGCAAGATTACTTATAAATCCAATTGGTTTAATTGGTTTTGATTTTGGTTATGGATTTGACCGCAAAGCTGTAAGTGGTAATGACCCGGCTTGGCTCTTCCATTTTCAGTTTGGAAAAGGTTTTTAATAATTGTTCAACATTTAAAAAGAAAGAGGATTAAAAAGTGAAAAAGTACTTAGTTCTATTTTCGGTTCTTTTTGCTACTACCTTATTCGCTCAGGCACCATTAAAGATTGGTTATGTTGATTCGGAAGTTATTCTTACTCAATTCTCCGAAGCAATCAAAGCTCAGGGCGATCTTGATGCATTAACAAATAAATGGTCTGCTCAACTTGATTCAATGACTCAGGCATATCAGAAGGCTATTCAGGATTATCAGAAGCAGGCAGAAACAATGCCCAATGATAAAAAACTCGAAGCTCAGCAGAAAATTGTAAAGATGGAGCAGGAAATTCTTGAATTCAGAAAACAGAAGTTTCAGCAGGGTACTGGTGAAATATATGCTAAGCAAGAAGAACTTTTTGCACCTGTAAAGAAAAAGATTTATGATGCAATTCAAAAAGTTGCAAAGGAAGAAGGAATGTCTTTCGTCTTTGATAAAAGCGGAGATATTCTTCTACTCTATGCTGATTCTGCTTTTGATATAACATTTAAAGTTTTGGACACTCTGAAAAGAGGCAGTTAATTTTTAATATCTGAGTTCTCCCATAATTTTTGGTGGGAGAACTTTTTTATTTTATTGTAAATTTCCCTCAGAAAAATCTGCAGGTAATTAATATGAAAAAGTTTTTTTTAATAGTTCTTTTACTTTTCCCCGCAATTTCATTCGCTCAACTTAAGATTGGTTATATAGATTCAAATTCACTTATGGATCAACTACCTGATGTTCAGGATGCGCGACAGAGACTTGATGCTCTTATTCAGGAATGGCAGACTGAATTGAACAGACTCGAAGCTGAGTGGAAATCTAAATATGACGATTATGAGAAAAGAAAATTAATAATGTCTGAGCAAACCCGCGCTGAAACAGAATCCGAATTAGTCAAACTTGAGAACCAAATAGCCGAATATCGCGAAAAGAAGTTCGGAACCAACGGCGAACTTTTTCAGAAACAGGACGAATTAATGAAACCTGTTCAGAACAAAGTTTTTAATGCTATTAAAGAAGTAGCGCAAGAAGAAGATCTTGATTTTGTTTTTGACCGCAGCGGTGACATTATGATTTTATATGCAAAAGATAAGTATGACATCACTGCAAAGGTTCTCGCTAAACTTAAAATATAAATGCTTAATCTTACTGTAAAAGAAGTTGCAAGGTTAGTCTCCGGCAAAATTATCGGAGATGAAAACTTAGTTATTAAATCTGTAGCCAAAATTGATGAAGCAAAACCTGGCAATTTATCCTTTATATATTTGCCTGCTTACGAAAAATTTCAACAAACAACTCAAGCATCTGCATTATTAGTTAAACCGGAACTTCAGAAAACAAGAAAAGATATTACATATATTGAGGTGGATTTTCCTGAAAAAGCATTCTTTGCAATTCTCAGAGAATTTTTTACTCCCGTTTTTCCTCTCGAAGGTATTGATAGAACAGCCTTTATACATCCTGAAGCGAAACTAGGCAATAATGTTTCGATTGGGAAGAATGTTGTTGTATCAAAAGGATGTAAAGTTGGAGACAACACAAAAATTTTTCACAACACTGTTCTTTATGAAGATGTTGAAGTAGGAAACGATTGTCTGATCTTTTCAAACATCAGTATAAGAGAGAAATGCATAATCGGAAATCGAGTTATCATTCATTCTGGAACAGTCATAGGCAGCGACGGTTTTGGATTTAGTCCTGATGAAAAAGGAGTCTATCATAAAATACCTCAGATTGGTAATGTTGTTATAGAAGATGATGTTGAGCTTGGAGCTAATGTGGCAATTGATCGTGCTGCTTTAGGTTCCACAATAATAAAGAGAGGAACAAAGATTGATAACCTTGTACAAATAGCTCACAATGTTATCATTGGAGAAGATACGGTTATATCATCCCAAACAGGAATTTCCGGTAGCACTAAAATCGGAAATCATGTCATTATCGCCGGTCAAGTAGGAATTGTCGGGCACATCGAAATTGGGGATAATGTTGTTCTGATGGCACAATCAGGAATTTCAAAATCAATAAAGAAACCCGGATATTACTTCGGTTATCCTGCCAAAGAATTAAAGACTTCACAGAAATTAGAAGCTCACATTAGAAATCTTCCTGATTATGCAGAGAAGATAAAAAAACTTGAAGAGGAACTTAACGATCTCAAAAATGCGCTCCTCTCTGATTCAAAATAAAATTATATATTCTAATTTTAATCCGAGAGTTTCTCCTTTAATGAAACCCCAAGTTTCTTACAAAGATTCTGTAATAAAAGTTTTTCTTCGTTGGTTAAAATTGAAAATACTTTCTGAACTTCTCTAACGAATTCAGGAAATAATTTTTCGAATTCAGCCATACCTTTTTCGGTAAGGGAGATCAAGTGAAATCTACCATCATCCTTACTCTTTGTTCTTTTAATCACCTTTCTTTTAAGAAGATTATTAATAATCATCGTAATATTACCCTCGGTACGCATTGTTTTTTCTGCCAATACTTTTTGAGGTAAACTACCGAGATGATAAAGAACATCCATAACATAAAACTGACTATCTGAATATCCGAATGAATGTGTTATTGTTGAAATTTTGCTTTTGATTATCTCAGAAGCACGGAACAATTTTATATAACTTTCCAATGAAACTTTTTCTTCGAATGTACCTTTGAACTTTGAACCCATTATTCTTTACTCCTGGGAACGATTAAAGTCAGTATTGCTGTAAAAATAGCCGCACCAACAATTGACCAGATAACCGGAAATTTTATTCCACCAGCTTCAAATGAAAATAAATCTGGAAAGTCAAATTCCCTCGCCAGTATAGTTCCAATGTAAGCACCAATAAAGCCAACAACAATTGAAATTATACATCCACCTTTTTTGAATCCAACAAGTGTTCTTCCGATGCTACCAGTAATAGCTGCAATTATCAGAAGAATAATTATATCCATCATCTTAACCTCAAATTAATTCACCCAAAAAATAAGTTTTATTACTGAAAAAATCTTATAATATTTAAGGAGAACATATATCATACATTGTAGTTAAAACAAATAAACTTATATGAAGCGAAAAGATTTTATCAGGACTTCATTTCTATCATTTCTTGGATTATTGTTCTTTCGTAATGATGCACATGCAAATCCAGATGAAGTTCCGGTTATCTTCAAACCCAATCCATCGGAATGGAAAGATGAAGAAATAAATATTGCCTGGATTGGTCACTCGACTGTGTTAATCAATTTTTATGGTTTGAAAATTATGACCGATCCCGTTTTGTATGAGAGAATTGGGCTTTATTTCTTCGGCATAACCTGGGGACCAAGCAGATTTACCCTTCCAGCGTTAACCGTTGACGAAATTCCCCAGCCAGACATAATTTTACTTTCGCATGCACATATGGATCATATGGATTATCAGACTTTGCGCGATATTACAAGTATTTATCCACACCAAATTGATTGCATAACTGCTTTTAACACAAAAGATGTAATTGAAGATTTAAAATGGAAAACCTTAACTGAAATTGATTGGAATGAAGAACTGATTTTAAGAAATATAAAATTTAAAGCTTTTGAAGTTCAACATTTTGGTTGGAGATATCCATGGGAACGTGATAGATCAAGAGGTTTTTTTGATGATGGAAGAAGTTATAATGCATATCTGATTTCATATAAGGGTAAGAATATTTTTTTCGGTGGCGATACCGCTATGACGAATAAATTCAAAGATATTAAAGAAAAAATTGATATTGTGATAATGCCAATAGGAGCTTACAGACCCTGGAAAAAAAATCATTGCAATCCCGAAGAAGCTTTAATTATGTCAGCAGAATATCTGAAAGCCAAATACTTTATTCCAATTCACACAAAAACTTTCAAGCAGGGAATAGAGCCAATTGAAGAACCATTAAAATGGCTAAAAGATTCATCGAGAAATTATGAAATTAACTTAGTAATTGATGATATTGGTCAGACATTTACTCTAAAGGGCAAAAATATTTTATGAGGTTGACTTTAAAAAATCTAAAAGAAAATTTCATAAATGATTCAGAATCATTCCTGACTGAAGTAAGGAAACTTTACTCATTGGATAATATTCAACTCAATTGGAAACCTTCAGCTGATATTTGGAGTATTGCTGAATGTATTGAGCATTTGGCTGTTACAAATAAATTATATATTGATGAAATGAATAATCAATTATCGGGTGAATTATTTAAGTGTGATGATTCTGAAGAACCTGTAAAACATAAATTTTTTGGAAAAATGATTATCAAAGCAGTCGACCCCTCCAATAATAAAAAAACAAAAACATTTAAAGTATTTTCTCCGTTATATGGCAATTATGATAAAACAGTTTTGGATAAATTAATTCAGATACAACAGGGACTTATCAACTCAGTTGCTGGCTCCGTTAATGTTGATTTTAATAAATATGTTATGTCGTCGCCAGCTTCTAAATTTGTTAAAGAAAATTTTTGTGATGTGCTCGAGATAATTAGACTACACAATAAAAGACATTTAATACAGATTGAACAATTACTATCAAACGAACAGTTTCCGGATTAGTAATTAATTCTTTTAGAGTCTTGCTATTGGGCAAATTACAAAAGAACGTAAAATGAAAAACTCAGTACTCATTTTGTTGATAATCATGTCTTTGACTCTGTTATCTTGTGAAATAAATGATTTCACAAAGGATGACTTCAGTTACGGGTGGACAAATTATATCCAATCAACAAGTAGTGACAGAACTATTCCGGATACAATTAAAAATTTTTACAAAATGGATGCGTCAACTTTAGCATTCAGAATTATGGTTGAAGATTCTTTTATGCGGGAAAACATAGTTGAGATTAATGAAAACATTGTGGATGAAATTTATAGGGATTTGATCTGTATTTATAATACAAAAAAATACAATCCTATAAATTTAATTGTTGATAAGTACCCGGTGCATACCCGGCAAGACCCAAGTCTGACAAGATTGATTCTTGTGGTTGATACTAATCAGCAGTGGACACAAGCCTGGCGAAATGGTAATCGGCTGACAGGCAACCAGCAGATTGATAATCTTATATTAACATATGACTTACAACTTGGTAATCAATGGTTTTTCAGTAATTATCATACATTAATATCTCCCAGGCCTCTTAATCTTCTGGCTCTCAGAAATTTATTCAAAAAGATTGATGGTGTTATCGACGCTGCACCAGATGGTTTAATTGGTGATGGTAATGATATAGTTTTCGGATATGGCCGTTCAAACAGATTATTCACATTTAAATTAGGGTGGGGTGATTGTCCCGCCGGGTGTATGCATAGTCATTATTGGGAAATTGCAGTTACTGTGGGTGAGAAAGTGAAATTCATAAAAGAATATGGAGACCCACTACCTTGACAAAATTAAAAAAAGGCTATGTTCATATCTATACCGGAAACGGTAAAGGAAAAACAACTGCTGCATTAGGATTGGCGCTTCGTGCTGCAGGAGCTGGATTAAAAACTTACATTGCTCAATTTATGAAAGTGTATCCTTACTCAGAATTAAACAGCTTAAAATTGTTGAGTGATCATATAATCATTGAGCAGTTCTGCGGTGATGAATTCGTTTACAAAAGACAATTACCTGATGAAAATGAAATAAAAAAGGCGGTCAATGGATTAAACAAAGCAAAGACTATGATGAAAAGTGATGAATATGATTTAATTATTCTTGATGAAGTTCTTGTTTCTATTTACTTCAAGTTATTAACAGTAGAACAGCTAATTGAAATCATAAATGAAAAGCCGGTAAATGTAGAGTTGATTTTAACCGGTAGATATTGTCCTGAAATTCTTTATGAAAAAGCTGATTTAATTACTGAGATGAAAGAAATAAAACATTATTATTCCAAAGGAATTACCTCAAGAAAAGGAATTGAATCATAATTTATTTTTTAAACAGTGATACTTTAGATTTTGATATGGAACTTTTTTAATGAAAAATTCCTTTATTATGTGTTAAAGAAATATTAAAAATTTGGTGAATCAATGACAGCAATAAAACAATCCTATTTCCTTGATTTTTATAATAACCTGGTTGAAGGCAACAAAGAGCGATGCTCTGAAATCGTTAAGACTTTATTGGATGAAGGAGCTGACCTAAAAGATATTTATGTTGAGCTATTCCAGAAATCCCTTTACAGAATCGGAAAACTCTGGGATAACAGTGAAATCACAGTGCCTGAAGAACATCTTTCATCGCAGATAATAGAATCTCTCATAAGTAAATATACTCCTTCTGCTAAAGTCAGGTCAGGTAAAACAGTTGTGGTTTCTTGTATCGATAAAGAATTTCATGAAATTGGGGCAAAAATGGTTGCTAACATATTTGATCTCAATGGATGGAAAACATATTACCTTGGAGCATCGGTTCCACTCAGAGAATTGATAAAATTTATTAAGCAGGCAAATCCGGATATAATTGCACTTTCCTGGAGTCTATATCTTAATCTTGCCCGATTTCTTGAAGTCGTTGATAACCTCACTAAACTTTATCCAACAAAGAAAATTCTTGTTGGAGGTCAGGCACTGGAAGAAAACTCAACTCAGATTCTTAAAAAGTATCCGAATGTAATACACATTAGTTCAATCTATGAACTTGATGATTTTCTGAAGAATCAATAAACCAGGCAAAGATTTTTTCTTTGCCTTTTATTATGCTTTAATATAAATTTAAGTATACTTAAATAATAAATAAAATTTACTTAAATGAAAAATATTTCAAAAGAAGATTACCTGAGCGCTATTTATAAACTTCGTGATGATGCTGGTGAAATCAAACCAAACCTGATCGCAGAAAACCTTGAGATATCGCCGGCAGCAGTAACTGATATGCTTAAAAAACTCAGTAAGGATGGTTATGTCAGATATCAAAAGTATAAAGGAATAAAACTGACACCCAAAGGTGAAAAGTATGCGATCGCTATGATTCGAAAGCACCGACTTTGGGAAACATTTCTTTATCAGACTTTGGGAATGCCGTGGGAAAAAATTCATGATGAAGCAGAAAAACTTGAGCATTCATCTTCTGATGAACTGGTTGACAAACTCGAAGAGTTTCTTGATTATCCCGAATTTGATCCACACGGTTATCCGATTCCGGATAAATCAGGAAATATTCCCAGACAAAATCAGGTAATTGCTTTGTCAGATATGAGTAAAAATGAAAAAGGAAAAATCTCACGAATCAGTGATTTTAAAAGTGAGTTGCTTGTTTATTCTAAAAGACAAGGACTGAATATCGGAGAAAAAATTTATATCAAAGATAAACTTGAGTTCGATGGTTCGGTTGTTATTAGTGTGAATAATAAAGAGATAAGTTTAAGTAAGAAAATTGCGTCAAACATTTTCATTGAGAAGGAATAGGAATTATGAATGAAGCGATGTTTTTACTTTTGATTGGAATTTTGATTCTTGTGTTTTTCATTCTTCTGCTTTATCCCGAAAAGGGTTTAATGGCAAGACTTAAAAAAAGTCGATACGCAAATCAAAAAGTTTTGCTCGAAGATGCTTTAAAATATTTATACGATTGTGAGTACAATAATATTTCCTGCACATTAAATAGCATTGCTGGAAACCTTAATATTTCTGCAGATGCAGCGGCTGAGATTGTTTCAAAGCTTCAGAACATGGGATTGATTAACACAAACCGCGATTACTTGTCACTTACTTCCGAAGGCAAATCTTATGCATTGAGAATAATTCGTGTACATCGCTTGTATGAAAAATTTCTTGCTGATGAAACGAGTATGAATGAAAAAGAATGGCACAAAGCCGCAGAAGAGATTGAACACAAATTATCAGATGAAGAAGTAAATAAACTTGCGGCTCAAATAGGTAATCCGGTATTTGATCCGCACGGTGATCCAATTCCCACTTCAAAAGGAGAAATTCCCGAGAAGGCAGGTAAGCACTTAAACGAGATGATTCCGGGCGAAATGGCAACAATAATTCATATTGAAGATGAACCTCATGCAATTTACAGTCAGATTGTTGCAGAAGGACTTTATCCCGGAATGCAAATCAGAATGATTGAAGCAAATGAAAAGCGTGTGAAGTTTGAAGCAAATGGTGACGAATGTATCCTCTCTCCATTGATTGCAAAAAGCATTACAGTTGGACCAATAAAATTAGAAAAGCCCGTTGAAGGTAAATTAAAAACTTTATCATCGTTGAAGGTCGGCGAAAAAGGAATAGTTCTTGGAATCGCAAAGTCACTCAGAGGTCAGCAAAGGAGAAGATTGATGGATTTGGGAATTGTACCCGGAACCGAAATTGAAGCCGAACTTGAAAGCGTTACCGGCGATCCTGTTGCTTATCGTGTCAGAGGAACAACTATTGCACTGAGGAAAAATCAGTCAGACAAAATTTATCTGGTTAAAGAAGAGGAGAAAAATTGAATATGATGAATGTTTCCGAGAACTGCGCAAACTGTCCTGCTCATAATTTAACCAATTTAAAAAAACTTGGAATTGATATGAGCAATTTTGATTATGTTGTTGCTCTTGCCGGAAATCCGAATACAGGTAAGAGTACTGTTTTTAACTATCTGACAGGGTTAAAACAACACACAGGAAATTGGCCCGGTAAAACTGTAACACGAGCAGAAGGCGGCTTTGAATACAACAGTAAGAAATTCAAGTTGGTTGATTTACCTGGTACATACTCACTTCTTTCGACAAGTGTTGATGAAGAAGTTGCGAGGGATTTTATTCTGTTTGGTCAGCCGGATGTTACTGTTATTGTAATTGATGCAACCAGAGTTGAAAGAAATCTGAATCTTGTTCTGCAGATACTTGAAATAACTGATCGGGTAGTTATCTGCTTAAATCTGATGGATGAAGCAAGAAGAAATAAAATTGAAGTTGATCACCGAACATTATCAAGAGAATTAGGTGTCCCGGTAATTCCAACTTCTGCCAGACAGGGGGAAGGAATGGATGAACTTCTGAAGTACATTTATGATGTAGCAATCGGAACATATGTCTGCAAACCAAATAGATTAAGAAGCCGTTCGAAAGAGCTTAATGAGGCAATTGAGAAACTTACTAACAAGTTGCTTGAAGTATTTCCAAATCTTCCAAATGCAAGATGGGTAGCTTTAAGATTACTTGAAGGTGATCAGAATATTATTGATGCTGTTCGATCAGGCGAATTAGGAAATATTAATCTGACAAGAATTCCTGAAGCAGATAAAGAGGTTGTTTTATAACCTTTGAATTATGGAGTAAAGAAATGAATGATGTAATAAGTAAGCGAGAATATATAATAGCAGAGGCAAACAAACTTCGTTGGGAATTAGGTGAGAATTTTCACGATACCTTAATGGAGAACATATACGAACACGCAACTGAAATTGCGAGAAAGGCAGTAAAGTATCCTGACTCAAAAGAAGTATTCAGCTTTGACAGAACTTTAGATAAAATTTTAACGAGCAAATATCTCGGTTTCCCAATAATGTTTTTGATGCTCGGAGTTGTATTCTGGTTGACTATTCAGGGAGCTAATTATCCTTCAGGACTTTTATCAACTTTATTGGTTGATACAATCCATCCGGCTCTGAAATCATTTGCTTCGGATATTAATTTACCATTCTGGCTCAGTGGAGTTTTAATTGATGGAGCTTATCTTGCGATGGCTTGGGTTGTAAGTGTGATGCTTCCACCAATGGCAATATTTTTTCCACTTTATACTTTGCTTGAAGATTTTGGTTATCTGCCAAGAGTAGCTTTTAATATGGATCCGCTTTACAAAAAAGTAGGAGCACACGGAAGACAGGCATTAACGATGGCAATGGGTTTTGGTTGTAATGCTGCAGGTGTTATAGCAACAAGAGTTATTGATTCGCCAAGAGAAAGATTGATTGCAATTATCACAAATAATTTTTCTTTATGCAACGGAAGGTGGCCAACACAAATTCTGATTGCAACGGTTTTTATCGGAAGTGCTGTTCCTGCTTATTTAGCCGGAATAGTTTCTGCTGCAGCAGTAGTATTTGTAGCATTACTAGGAATTACATTTAGTTTATTGGTTTCGTGGTTTCTTTCAAGAACTTTATTAAAAGGAGAGGCATCGGCGTTTAGTCTTGAATTACCTCCTTACAGACCGCCGCGAATTCTTCAGACACTTTATACTTCTCTTATTGACAGAACAATTTTTGTTCTTTGGCGTGCAATTATGTTTGCTGTTCCGGCAGGAATGTTAATCTGGCTCGTAGCAAATGTAACGATTGACGGTACTTCTATAGCAAATCATTTTATTCAGGCTGTAAATCCCATCGCATTTATTTTTGGATTAAATGGTGTAATATTTCTTGCATACATAATTGCGATTCCAGCTAATGAAATTGTTATTCCTACTATTTTAATGTTAACAGTTGCAAATCTTGGAATTCAGGGAGTTGGTGCAGGAAGCGGAGTGATGTTCGAATTAGAATCCGCAAGTGATGTTGCAGCGATTCTTAAGTCAGGTGGCTGGACACTTCTTACCGGAATTAATCTGATGCTTTTTAGTTTACTTCATAATCCTTGTTCAACAACCATTTTTACAATCTATAAAGAAACGAAAAGCTGGAAGTGGACTTTAATTTCTACATTCTTACCAATCGCAATGGGATTAACAGTAACATTTTTCGTAACTCAAATTTGGAGATTATTAACAGACTAAAAAAAGAACTTTATGATTGATATCAAAACAAAAAGAATCTGGAAGAAAAGATTGCAGGAAGAAATTGATGCTGCATATCTTTACAAAGCACTGGCTGAAATAGTCAAGGATGAGAAAAAGAAATTACTTTATGAAAAACTTTCTTCAATTGAAGAGAAACATATTAATGTTTGGTTGGAGCATCTTAAGAAAAATTCAATTCCCATTGAGGGATTAAAACCAACACATAAAGCAAGAATATTAAGTAAATTTAGCCGGAAGTACGGACCGTCACTTCTGAATAAAATGATGCTGATGGAAGAATCATCAGAAGTAAAGTCTTACTTGAATCTTTATAAGAATTCAGATTCAACTCAGACAAAAGATATTGCTTTGAGATTAGCAAAAGATTCCGCGTTGCATGCTCAATCATTGATGACCTCTGCAGGTAAGCAATCCGAGCCCTGGCATACAGCAGAATCAGGTGGACTTCTTAGAAATGTTGTTTACGGATTTAATGATGGCTTGACTGCAAATTTTGGATTGATTGCAGGAGTAATTGGTGCGGCTGCTCATCCACACATTATATTAATTTCAGGAATTGCAGGAATGATTGCTGATGCTCTTTCAATGGGCTCGTCAGGTTATCTTGCTGCAGTAAGTGAAAAGGAAGTTTATGAACACGAAAAAGCAATGGAAGCAGAAGAAATTAAATTGATGCCCGAGCTTGAAACTGAAGAGCTTGCTTTGATTTATGAATCAAAAGGAATTGACAAAGAGGATGCATTGCGGAGAGCAAAGGAAATAATGCAAAATCCTCAACAAGCGTTGGAAGATAAAATGCACGAAGAACTTGGTCTGGCTGAAAGAATTATTAGTCCATTTACAGAAGGTTGGGTAACTGGTTTAGCAACTGCAATTGGTGCATTAATTCCGATATTCCCGTTTTTCTTTTTCGATGGCTCAGTTGCAATCTGGAGTTCATTTGTGATTTCTATGTTATCACATTTTATTGTTGGTGCTGCAAGAAGTTTCTTTACAGGTCGTGGAATTTTCAGAAGTGGATTTGATATGTTTATAGTTGGATTTGGTGTTGCAGCAGTTGGTTATGTTATCGGAGATCTGATTCTTAAATTTTTAATGTAAAGTAGTATGAAAACTTTAAGATTACTCTCATGGAATGTTAACGGTATTCGCGCAATTCATAAAAAGGGATTTGTTGATTGGGTATTAAAAGAAAATCCTGATATTCTTTGTCTTCAGGAAACCAAAGCACATCCTGAACAACTTCCAAAAGAATTAATTTCTATCAATGATTATGTATCTTTTTTTTCACACTCGAAAACCAAAAAAGGTTATAGCGGAGTTGCAGTTTACTCAAAAATAAAAACGCAGGAAGTGAGAGATGGTTTCGGAATTCCTAAGTTTGATGATGAAGGCAGAATTTTAATTCTTGACTATAAAGATTTTATTCTTTTCAACATCTATTTTCCCAATGGTAAAATGTCAGAAGAGAGACTTAAGTATAAAATGGATTTTTACGACGCCTCTCTGGAGTACGCTGACAATCTCTTAAAACAAGGAAGAAAACTTGTAATTTGTGGGGATGTAAATACAGCTCACAAGGAAATTGATTTGGCACGACCAAAAGAAAATGCAAAGACCTCAGGATTTCTGCCGATTGAACGACAATGGATTGATAAATTTTTATCACACGGCTTTGTTGATACTTTCAGGATGTTTAATGATCAGCCCGGAAATTACACCTGGTGGGATATGCAATCACGTGCCCGAGAAAGAAATGTGGGCTGGAGAATAGATTATTTTTTTGTCTCCGAAAATTTCAAAAACAATGTAAAGAATGCTTTTATTCTTCCTGAAGTTATGGGTTCTGATCACTGTCCAGTAGGAATAGAAATTACTCTCGATAACTCCAATTGAATTTTCTATTTCATCAAATTGTTATATCTTCACTAAGAAAACCAAAATATATAACAGATGAAAAAATTTTTATTCTACTTTTTTGTCGTTTTGCAATTCTCCGTAAGATTATCAGCTCAGTCTGTAACAGGTGAAGCGAAAGCAGATATTATCCTTGATTCTTTCGATATTGAAAAAGATTCTGTAATTCAGGCAGGCATTCTCGTTACTTTGGAAGATGGCTGGCATATTTACTGGCGTAATTCAGGTGATAGTGGTATGCCAACTTCTTTTGAGTTTGATTTTTCGGACGGAATTAAAGTAACCGAAATACAATGGCCTGTTCCAAAGATTTTTGAGTTTGAAGGTTATGCAAGTTATGGTTATGAGGACAAAGTCTTATTTCCTTTCAAATTAATTCTGTCAAAAGAAAATTATGACAAACCATTCTTAATTAATGTTAAACTCAAATCTCTTATTTGTAAAGATGTTTGTAAACCATACAACGATGAACTCAAAAAAGAAATTGATTTAAACAAATCTATTGTCTCATCATCAGATATAAATGAAATATTCAAACAGACATTTGAAAACTTACCTGAAGAAAACAAAATTTTTAGCATATCAGCGAAAGATTTTTCAGACAAGATTTTATTGACACTTAATTCTGATCGTATCAACTTTAGCAAGTTAAGTAATGTTCATTTTATCCCTTATGAAAATGGTATTTTCAAAAACAGTTTGAATCAGAAGTTTACTAGGAATAAAAATTCAATTGAACTCAGTGTTGAATATGATCAGTTCAGAACAAAAACTCCCGAATCAATTGAAGGACTTCTTATTCTTAATATCTTAACTGAAGAAGGGATGAGACAAATTGGCTATGAAATTAAACAAAAGTTGGAAGTAATAAACCAAACCAATAAATAATCAAGGAGGTCACAATGAAACTGAAAATCATTTTTTCACTCGTCTTTCTTTTAGGTGTTTCAATCTTTGCGCAATCAGCAAGACTAAATGAATCTGCACCGGATTTTAGGTTGAAGGATTCAAATGGCAAAGAGCATTCTCTCAGCGACTTCAAAGGCAAAGTAGTTGTACTCGAATGGATAAATTATGATTGTCCCTTTGTAAAGAAACATTACGATTCAAAGAATATGCAGTCACTTCAGGAGAAATATACTGCTGAAGGAGTAATATGGTTAGCAATATGCTCTTCAGCGCCAGGCAAGCAAGGAAACTTTTCTCCTGATGAAATTAACAAGCGAAGCAAAAATCATAATGCTAAGTTCACAGCATATTTGATAGATGAAGATGGAAAAGTTGGCAAAATGTACGGTGCAAAAACAACTCCACATATGTATATAATTGATAAAGATGGTAAACTTGTTTATGCTGGTGGTATTGATGACAAAGCAAGTACTGATGTCAATGATATTAAGACAGCAAAGAATTATATATCAACAGCATTGGATGAAATACTCGAAGGAAAGAAAGTTTCTGTTCAGAGTTCAACACCTTATGGTTGCAGTGTGAAGTATTAAAAGATTGGTTAATCTTAAAAACCGGTAGCAACATCCAGGTTAAGTTGTAATGAGGTTTTCTCTTTTAGGAATCGGAGTATTTAATTGAGGTTCAAATTCCTAATTTGATCTCTCAATTTTCTGTTTCAGCTTTTTTGAATTAGTAATTAAGACACCAAGACTTCCGATTGCGATGCCAATTATTAACCCAATTCCAATATTATGCATTGCTGCGCCCAGAGCGATGCCCACTCCTATTCCAAGACTCATCAGAACAGGTTTCTTTGTTAATAATTTTGAATTTTGATTATCCAAAGTTTCTTTCAACTTTAATTTAGAATTAATATTTGCAGAGACACCTCAGGGCGTGTCTCTGCAATGAATGGGGAATATTTATTAAAGGCAGAATTAAATAAGAACTACTTTTTAATTCCTGCAGCTTCTTCCAGCATTTCTGTTGTAACTGATTTGGGTCTTTCAATCGGATAGCCAAGTCCACGATCCCAGATAATATTTGCACAAACTCCGAGCGCTCTTCCAACTGCAAATAAGACAGTGTAGAAATCATATTCTCTTAAGCCGTAATACCATTGAATTACTCCTGATTGCGCATCAACATTTGGCCATGGATTTTTTGCTTTTCCTTGCTCAAGTAGAATTGGAGGAACGACTTTATAAAGCAAATCAACATACTTGAACAGTGGATCATCAGGTAAATGTTTCAAACAAAATTCTCTTTGTGCAGTGTAACGAGGATCAGTTTTTCTTAAAACAGCGTGACCAAATCCCGGAATAACCTGACCTGATTTCAAAGTATCCCAAACAAATTGTTTCATCTCTTCCTCAGTCGGAACTTTGCCACCTTTCTTTTCATAAATTTCCTGAATCCATTTTAGCACTTCCTGATTTGCCAGGCCGTGTAACGGACCAGCAAGACCATTTACCATTCCTGAAATTGAATAATAAATGTCAGATAAAGCTGATGCAATTAAATGTCCTGCATGAGCACTGACATTTCCACTTTCGTGATCGCTGTGGAGAATAAAATACATTCTTGAAACATCATCATATGGTTTTGGAATTCCCATCATGTGAGCAAAATTTCCGCCCCAGTCAAGTTTAGGATCAGAAGGGATTATATCTCCGTTTTTGTATTTCCATCTATAAATAAATGAAGCAATGCGAGGAAGTTTTGCAAGAAGATTTAATGCATCTTCATAAGTTGGATCCCAGTAATCGTTTTTGTGAAGCTTTCCTTCCTCATATTCTTTGAAGAAAATCGATTCTCTTTGCATTGAAACAATTGCAGCAGAAAGCATAGCCATCGGATGTGAATCTTTTGGTAAAGCTTTTAGCATATCAAAAACATACTGAGGAACATCCTGTCGTTTCTTAAATTCTTCAGCAACTTCTTCAACATCTTTCATTGATGGGATATCACCTGTGAGGAGGAAAAAGAAGAAGCCCTCAACATAAGGCATTTCACCACCGGGAACTTTGGGAAGTTTTTCAAGAACTTCGGGAATTGTTAATCCGCGGAAACGAATTCCTTCAAAAGGATCAAGATAAGAAATGTCTGTTACAAGGCATTTAATATCTCTTGCACCACCAATTACCTGACCGATTGTTACTTCATCTATTTTAACATTACCGAATTCTTTTACCAATCGGGCGGTTCTGGGACGCCAACCTTCAATTTTTTCTTTGAGTTTGTTTTTGAGTACCTGAGACATGACTCCTCCTGATAAGTAGTTGTAGGAATGTTCATTCTCAAACAGAATGAAAATTATTTGTTTAAATATACAAAGATTATTTATTCAATATTATTTGATTTTATAAAACTATTTCCTTCCCGCAAATAGCGGCGTGAACTTTAACACCGGGAAAAGTTTTTAAAATCTCTTTGCCCATCCAATTTACAGCTTCTTCATCCCCGTGGACAAGGATTACATTTTCAGGTTTAAGTTTTTTAACAATAGAGATAAGTTGCTCTCTTCTTGCATGTGCAGAAAATCTGAAATTTTTTATTTCACATTTTATTTCAATTGGTTTATCAGAACTATCAAAATAAATTTTATCACCTTTTTTCGAGATGGAAATTTTATATCCAGGAGTTTGTTCATCCATATAACCGACTGTAAAAATTGCAGAATCTTTTTGAAGTAAAAATCTTTTTGCAAATTCATAGGAAGCAGTACCTTTTATCATCATTCCGCTTGACGCGAGTACTATGCAGGGATTTTTAAAGAACTCATCAGCGGATGAAATCTGATTATAATCAATCTGAGGAATCGTCGAAACTTCAAACTCTTTATCAACGCGATTGACGACATAACGATTGTAATCATAAACCCGATTTATCTTTGTTCCAACGCCTCCAGTATAAACGTCAACCTGAGATAATTTTCTTTTCAACATCAGATTCCAGATAGTAGCGAGCATTTCCTGCATTTTGCCTAATGCAAAAACAGGAACTAATACTGAACCTCCTTTAGATAAAATTTTGTTTGCGGTTTGGGCAAATCTTTCTGCTTCTTCATTCCAGTTAAGTAACAGCGATGAATCAGTTGCGCCATAAGTAGATTCAATTATCAATGTATTTACTTTTATTCCGGGCAGAACTGCAGCACTTTGAATTGACTGATTGGTAAGATTTATATCTCCTGTATAAAATATTTTGTAACCATTATTATTAAGAAGAACTCCTGCTGAACCTAAAATATGTCCTGCATCGTGAAAAGAAACAGTTACATCAGCTTGTCTGATTTGATGATATGAAGATAGAAGAAACTCATTTTCATATTCTTTATAATTAATCATCTTGATTAATAAATCAACCTCATCGTGAGAGTAAAATTCAAATTGTTCGTCGGTAATTTCTTTCTTTAATATTGAAACAGCATTATGGAGAGTGAGCTCGGCTAGTGCACGTGTCTGAGGAGTTGTTGTGATTTTAACATAAGGAAATTTTTTTATCAGGAATGGAAGTGCTGCAATATGATCCTGATGAGCGTGTGAAATCAAAACATGATCAATTGGTTCATCTTTAATCAGATCAAAATCCGGTAGTGATTCGAAACCCTTTTTCTGGGGATGAATACCGCAATCGAGTATTATTCCATTTCCATTGATGTTAAGGTAAAAACAGTTCGCACCGATTTCATTGCCTCCGCCAACTGGAAGAAATTTTATCATTCGCTTTTTTGTCTCAGATAATCTTCTATATTATCAAGATCAACTTCAGTCAATGTAACATTTTCAGGGACTTTGAATTTCTCTACTGGAATTGAGACATTAACTTCAATTTTCTTTGCTACGCTGCTAATTTCAATTCCACCAGTTTTGGTAATTGTTTTCAGTGGAATCCATTTCCAAATCCAGATTTTAGTGCCAGCATTTTTAATTTCATAAATATCACATTCTTTATCTAGAAATTCTTCCTGACCAATTTTCATTGCACCGCTTTTAAGAAGAATCTGTTCACCAAATTCACCGAAACTTTTTTGATTCTGTAATTCTATAATCAGCTTCTTTACAGGATTTTTTGTTTTGGTTCCTGTTCCTTTATCCAAATCAATAATTATGTTGGAATCGTCGTTCATAATGTTGACAAGATTAATGTTTTTACTGAATCCCGCAATCTGTAAAACAGAATTTGTGTATTCCGCCTGACGCATTCCCCAATTATCAAAGTAAAGAGTTTTGGTACCGGACCGCGAACCAGTAACAACATATTCAACAATTGCCGACTTCACTCCATATCTTTTCGAAAAATCTGTCGTTTTAGTTTTATTATCGGTTGATTCTTTATCAGTCGAATCACTGCACGCATAAGTAAAAATTATAATCAGTGAAAGCAAGATTTGTAAGATCTTTTTGTAACTATTTTTCATTTTATTGCCCAGATAATGTCTGAATAAGTAATTAAATCATTTTTAAGTTTTAACGAAATTAAACGATTTGGGTCAAAGTTTGAAATATACTTTTCAATTAATTCTTTTAACCAAAAGATTTCTGCTTTCAGTTTCCAATGATCTCCATATGAATTATAAAAAATGATAAACAGTCTGTTATGTAAATGTTTCCTCTTTTCAGATGATTGATTTCTATACAACCACTTTATAAGCTCAGCAGGATTTTGCTGAGCATAGTTAATTTTAAATTTGAATTTTCTTGGATAGACTGATGATTTATGATCGAAGTTAATTCCTTTAATTGAAAAATCTTTTAGTCTGTCGCGGTGATTAAAAGCTGGTCGAACATCCGGCAGGGAACAAAAAATTTTTTCCACAGCGTAAGCAGACCAGAAATTAAACCATCGGTTGAGAGAATAATCGAAATACATTTGATAATCGTTTTCAGATTTAAATCTTTTTTCAATTTCTAGAAGTAAATCATCAAACAATTTAATCCGATAAATGAAATTTGTTCTTTTATCGAAAATGTCATTTTGTTTCTGATGCCAGCGGTAGGGAACAGATAGGCGTTTTTGTAATTCGGTTTGTATTTGAAGTATTTCGTTATTCAAAAAAATTAATTTGTTTATTAATTGTAGCCGCAGGCTTCAGACTGCGGAGTTAGATAATAAATTTTTCCCAATCCTTGAGTTCAAAAACTGTTGAACCTTTATAAGGATAAAGTAACCAGTTGTCCACGATATTATTTCTAACAGGATTGTATAGAATGTATTTAATATGTTCTTTCAGATCTTCATTTTCACGAAGAATATGGTCATAGTAATCTTTTTGCCATCTGAAATCTGGTAAATTTCGGGCAAGCCAAAATCCGCTTTTCTGTTTAAACATTTCAATACATTTCTTCATATCAGATTGTTCTGAATTACCTCTGATCAATATGTGACAATGATCAGGCATAAACAAATAAACAATCAGTGATGCGTCAAAGGTGCTTGATTCCTTAATGAGAATGGTTTCAAAAGTTTTGAAAATACTTTCTTCAGTAAACAAGTTTTTGCGCTCATTTATGCATAAAGTGAAAGAAATAATCTTTTCGCCGATGTAAAGTTCTGGATCTAATCCATGTTTTTTTTCTCTTATCATTCTAAGTGAAATTAATTTCGCAACCTGAAGGTTGCGGCTACAAAAGTAAATAATTTGTTTCAATCTTCAGTTTCAGACTGCGGAGTTATTTTTTCTGAAATAAAAAAATGTATTCATGTTTAAATATGTAAAATCCACCTGCAAGTGCTCTGTATCTCCACAATTCTTTCTGATTTCTTTTAGCAGTTGTATCTTCAAAGTTTTTTACAATTACGGATTTCAGTTTAAATGATCTTTCCAGTACTTCCTGCATAGTTAAAAATCCCAGTGGAATCCATTCACCATCAGAATATTTATCTCCAATTACCACAGCAAGAAATCTTTTCTTTTCAAGATATGGTGAAATATTATCTATTACTTTACCAAACATTTTCAGAAATTCTTCTGTGGATGCTGCATTGGATAAATCATTTTTCTCTTTTGTGAATTTAATTATATCCCAGTATGGTGGATGCATAATTATGAATTGGAAATTTTTTATACCTAACTTTTTCAGAACTGAAGATAAATCATATTGTGAACTATCCGCTTTTATTGTTTGGCAAATTACATCACTTTGAATTTTTTCTTTAGTTAAGTTTTTCTCTGCAAGTTTCAAAGCATCTTCAGATAAATCAATTCCAATACTATTTCTACCAAGTCGCTTTGCTTCAATCAAAGTAGTGCCGCTTCCAACAAAAGGGTCAAGAATCCAATCGCCTTTTTTTGTATATCGTCTTAAAAGCTGATTAGGAATCTGTGGAATAAAATTTCCCCAGTAACCAGCATTATGCGCTCCAGAGGAATCTCGTTTGTTAAAAATCCAAAGACTGTCTGTAATAATATCATCGTAATCTTTCCATCTGTTAAGATTAAGATCATTAATCTTCGACGGTTTAACTTCACTTATACTTTTTGTTAATCTTTTTACATAATATTTTGCTCTTTCCAAGGTATGTGCTTCACTGATTTGGTTTATCTCTTCAGTGAGAATTTCAACCTTAAATTCTGTTGTAATTCCGTTTAACGCTACTTGGACTGTTTTGGTATTTGCAGATTTTTGAATTTCTTTTAGAACAGAATTAAACATTCTTCGCAATTCATTTTGATCAGCATTAGCGCATTTATTGATTATCTGGGTTAAATCGATTTTCATATCAGTTGAGTTTAAAGTTTTTAATTATCATATCAGAGATTGTATCCCCAATACTTAAAGAAGCAGTTGCAGCAGGAGAAGGTGCATTAAGAACATGAATCATTTTATCTGTTTGAACAATTCTGAAATCATCCAGCAATTTTCCATTACGATCTAATGCTTGCGCTCTTACTCCAGAGCCACCTGAGATAATATCATCTTCAGTTATGTTAGGAATTAATTTTTGTAAAGACTTTACAAAAAGTTTTTTACTGAATGATCTTTTGAACTCTTCCCAACCCATTTTATAATGTTGTTTTGCCATTCTCCAAAAGCCGGGATACAAAAGCATCTCTGCTATGTGTGAGATATCAATATCAGATTTTTTATAACCTGTTCTTTTGAAAGCAAGAACTGCATTCGGACCGGCTTCAATTCCATTCTGAATCATTCTTGTAAAATGAACACCAAGAAATGGAAATTGAGGATCAGGAACCGGATAAATCAGATTTTTGACAAGATACTGCTTTTCTTTCTTCAATTCATAGTATTCGCCTCTGAACGGAATAATCTTAACATCGGGATTTATTCCGCTCATTCTGGCAATTTTATCAGAGTACAATCCGCCACAATTTACAAGATACTTTGTTGCAAATTCGTCTTCATCAGTACAAACTACTAAGTGAGTGCAGGTTATTTTAATTCTTACGGCTTTGGAATTTAATTTTATCTCACCACCATTTTTCAAAATTAGTTTTGCATATTTGTTGGTTACGGTTTTATAATCAACAATTCCTGTTTGTGGAACAAATAAAGCTTCAATTCCGGCAGCATAAGGTTCATATTCTTTAATTTCATCTTTTCTTAATCTTTTTATTCCAACAAGTCCGTTTGCTAATCCGCGTTCTTCAAGCATTTTTAGTTGGGGCAATTCTGATTCATCAGTGGCTACAACTATTTTCCCGCATCTTTCATAAGGAATAGAATGTTCCAGACAGAATTCATAAAGCATTTCGCGACCGCGTGTGCAATTCTGAGCTTTCAATGAACCTGGTTTATAATAAAGACCTGAATGAATTACACCACTATTATTACCGGTCTGATGTTTTGCAAGGGAATCTTCAGCTTCGAGTAAAAGAAGCTTAACATTTCTTTTTTGAAGTAATTTAAGTGCTGAAGCTGTCCCGACAATTCCTCCACCGATAAAAATAAAATCATATTGATTAGCCATTACGAAAAATCCCTCAACCGTAATAGTGATTTAATTTGAACTTGTTTTTTGTTTATGTGTGTTATAACATATAAGGAATAATTTAAAAAATGTCTCATTCCTCATTCAAATTTAACTAATAGTGATGAGCTATTAAACAATTCAAACTTTAAGAGGAAGAAATGAACAGAAATCAAAAATCAGTTTTACTTATTGGAATTATTTTAATTCTTATTGTGTTAGGATATTGGTACTCTCAGGGAGGAGAAGTCTTTACAAAAACTCAGGTTTTAGTTGATAAAACTACAGAACTTGATAAAATGCTTGGGATTGAGAATAAACAGTTTGAGGATAAATTCATTCTGGGACTTGATTATGCTGGTGCAATCTCGGCAGCAATTGCAGTTATTACAGGAATTTTATTTTTCTTATTCAAAAACAAAAGAAAGGAAACACTATGAAAAAAATCTTATCTTCAGTTTCAATAATCATTATTCTGTTATCAACAATTTCATTTGCTCAGGGCTTTAAAGTTAAAGCAAGTGGAGAACAAACTTTTAATTTTGCAGATAAAGGTGGAAGAAATCAGGCTTCTTTCTTCAGCACTACTCCTCTTGAAGATATAAGAGGTTTATCAAATGATGTTAAAGGAACAGTTACTTTTAATGTCAATGATATTAAAACACTGAAAGGAAAAATTTCTGTCTCTGTTGCTTCAATTAAAACAGCAATTGACTTAAGAGATGAACACTTGAGAAGTGAGAATTGGTTAGATGCTGCTAAGTATCCTGAAATTACTTTTACAATCAAAAGTATAAAGGATGTAAAACAACTTGCTGATAATAAACTACAGGCAAAGGTAGTTGGTGATTTCACACTCAAAGGTGTTACAAAAGAAATCACTGCTGATGCAACATTAACTTATCTTGATGAAAGTGAGCAAACTAAAATGAGAGCTCCTGGTGATTTATTAGGTGTTCAGGCATCATTTAAAGTTAAGCTATCGGAATTTGGAGTGAATAATAAACTTGTAGGCCAGAAAGTCGCTGAGAATGTAGAAGTTAGCATAAATATGGTTGGATCTAATAAAACAAATTAGTTTCGGTAAAAAGTAAGTAAGTTTAGAAGCTGTCTTAAAATTAAATTATTGTCAGTCTGAGCTCGTCGAAGACTGACATTTTATAGCAAAACCACACTTCGGTAAATCCGGTGTGAATTTCAAAATTATTTTTGAGACAGCTTCTTTTAATTCTGTCTGTTTCTCTTCTATTCGCTGCCTGATAGCTAAAACATCCTTTCAGATACATCAAAAATCCTTAACAAAGAACAACATTTACACTGGCAAATTCTTTCACGGGATTTTCACCATTTTGCAAAATATGATAAAACAGTTGCTATTATGAACTAAAAAATGCTCAAAAACACTCATTTTATTAAGGGTGGCATTGCAAACTTTTGCAATAGGGCTCAGAAGCTTTAAGGTCGTATTGCAAACTTTTACAATAGGGCTCAAAAGCTTTAAGATCGTATTGCAAACTTTTACAATAGGGCTCAAAAGCTTTAAGGTCATATTGCAAACTTTTACAATAGGGCTCAGAAGCTTTAAGATCGTATTGCAAACTTTTGCAATAGGACTCAGAAGTTTTAGGGTCGTATTGCAAACTTATGCAATAGGGCTTTGACTATTCCGGGCTCTGCTCGGAAAATTTTGAATTGAGGATTGTTAATTCCTTTCCCGTTATCAGGAATTCTACAAAGTCAGATGTTGTCAGAAGACAGTCTTAGCTGATAAAAATTATCAGTCTGAATTTATCTAAGACCACCAATCGGAAAGATAATCTTTATCTTAATCGCTAAAAAAAATCTTTACCAGAAACTTTCTTAACTTCAACCAGACTTATTAATATTAGAACTATTAAAACTATTTTTGCAGTAAAAAATTATGGAAAGAACTGTTACAATATTCGGAAGTGCTAAACCAAAACCTGGTGAGCCACAGTATGAATTCGCTTATCAACTTGGTTCACGGTTGGCAGAAGAAGGATTTAATATTTGCACAGGTGGTTATGCTGGTATTATGGAAGCTGCCTCCAAAGGCGCTTATGATAAGGGTGGATTGGTTTATGCTGTTACAGTTGATAACTGGAACTCAACTCCAAATCCTTACATAACAATTGAAGTGCGTGGTAAAACTTTATTTGAAAGAATCGAAAAGCTGATTGAGATGGGTGATGCTTATATAGTTTTACAAGGCGGCACAGGAACTTTTCTTGAACTTGCTGCAATCTGGGAATATGCAAATAAAAAACTTCAACCACCAAAACCGATTGTGTGTCACTCTGAAATGTGGAAAACAATTGTAGATGTGCTGGATAAACAAATGCAATTTGAGGGACGGGAAACAGGACTTGTTAAGCCTTGTGAAAGTGTTGAGGAAATAGTCAGTTATCTAAAAAGTAAATTAAATATTTAAGGCAATCTTTTTAGTACAAGAGTTACTTTATCACGATTGACAAGTAACAGGGCTTTTATTTTATCAAGCAATCTTCTTGATTTGATTTCTTTTAACCAGGTTTTGAGATAGCTTCCCCTTTTAGAAGATAGTATCACAAAATTTTTCCCCGATATTATTTTTTTCAAACTTCTTTTTGTAAAAGTATGAGGATGTCCTTTATCAATTTTAAAGAACTCCATAATAATGCGAATAAATTTACCCCAGAGATGATATGTATTCTGTCTTAAAAACACTATTCCGTTTTTTTTAAGAACTCTTTTTACCTCATCTAAAACCAAAGCCGGATTATCACAATGATCAAGTACATTATCTATAATGATGAGATCAAAAAATTCTTTTTCAAAAGGTAAATTCTCACCAGCTCCGGTTTTATAAATAACATTTTTATCCCTATAGTCTGAAAATTTTTTAATTCCGGAGTAAAATTCTTCAAGTGGGTCAATAGCAAATCGATAATCAGAATTCAGATGAGTTATGATACCTGCAGCACCACTACCTATTTCAAGGATATGTGTATCTGGTTGAATCGTTAAATAAGGATTGATTGCTTCTAAAACCTGATCGGCAAATCCTTTATAGAAGGATAAGTCCATTTTCTCAGCTTGGTTTTGCCACCAGTTCTGCTCATAATTTTGTGCAAGTTTCCATCTATTAGACACAATCATTTCCTAAGCTCCTCTAAAAGTTTCTTGGATTCGGAGTAAACATCTTCGACTGTCAATTCTTTTATGCACTTAAACTTAATATCATCCCTTGTACATCTCAATGGTTTTGGCGAATAAAAAAAACAGGGAGAACATTCCAGATTCAAAGAAGCGATCTTATATTTTGGTTTCCACGGATGAATATAGTTTACATTTGTGGGACCAATGATTGCAACTACAGGTAAGCTCAATGCTGAGGCAATATGCATTAAAGCAGAATCATTTGTTACGAATAAATTACATCTTTTCATTATTGCGATGCTTTGTAAAAACTTATCTGTTTTGATAAGGAAGCATTGTGAAGAATTAATCATTTTATGAATTTCTGTTTTGAGTTGTTCTTCATCAGGTCCACCGAATAAAAATATTTTTGCATTTTTATTTTTAATTAATTGTCTTCCGAGTTCTGCAAATTTTTCTGGTTCCCATCTTCGGTTGATATGATTTTTAAGCGTTGCACAACCAGGATGAAATCCGATTACCAAATCGTCTTTAGAGATTTGATTATCTGTTAAAAAATTTTCGGCATACTGTAATTCTTCACTTTTCAGATTCAGTTGCAACGGTGGTTCTTCTTCAAATTTTTTGTTCAGAAGTTTTTCAATCATTCTGATATTAGTCTGAACATTGTGTAAAGAATCATCTTCATCAAAAGTAATATTATTTAACCAACCAAAATTTTGATTATCCATTCTTAAATATCTGACAGCAACTCTTTTATTTGCGCCGATTAAAAATGATATCAGGTTATATTCTTTTCTGTTAGATGGATAAACATTTATTGTAACATCATACTTATTTCTTAGACTGAAAATAAATTTAAGTGATTTGAAATAACCTTCATTTAGAAAATTAAAATGAATCAGATTATCTAAATCAGAATTGTTTTGTAATATTTCTTTTGCACCTGAGAACATTACCAGTACATCAATTTGAGAGGAAGGGAACTCCTGCCTTAAAAGTTTTAATGCAGGAGTAAACATAAGTGCATCGCCGATTCCTGATAAAGCTAATACTAGTATTTTCATAAACTATTTAAAATAGAAATGGCTGCAAAGAGTTTTATAATTTGTCTCTGCAGCCATAAAAAATATTAATTTACTTTTGAAGTATCTTTATTTTGTAAGAGCATTCTGTATCTTTCAACATTTGCTTTGACATTCGGGTCATTTGGATACATAGCTTCAATTCGTTTCCATAATTCATAGAGCTTATCATTTCTGCTCTGATTTTCATAAATATCCATCAGAATACGATAAGGATTATAGAATGATTGAACATCAGAAGGATTCTCTTCGAGCTTCTGCAATGCAAGAGTTTCCACTTCGGCTGCAATTTTGTTGAATTGTGTCATTGCTCCTGCACGGGCATAAAGATTTCCTAATTCGTACATCAATCCAAGTTCTAATGGAATTAATTTATTAGGCATTTTCTCTTCCATCTCATCAAGTGTTTTTGCAGCAAGTTCATTCTGACCTTTACTTAAATAATAAAGAGTCATCCGAATAAATGCATTACGATAATTCTGAATCATTCGTTTATGATTATCATCCAGGAAAATAGTCGGGTCATTCAGTCCTCTGAATTTAAATCCCGGTTGATAATCTTTACTATAACCAGGGTTTTCCTTTAATTGTTCTGCAAGAATATTCGGTTCAACAAATTCAACTGTTGCAGAACGCTTCTCAGGAACAAGTCGGAATGCCATGCCTTCCATTCTCAAATAGTCGTGTAAACCGATTTTACTATCATCAGAGCAGGTTACTGCAAAGTAGATAGGTCTTTCCCAGTTATTAGCTTCAACAATTTCTCTTACCATAATATCCTGAACACGAATACCGGTTACATTACCGAAATTCAAAGTCGGTTGCATTGTCCAGGTTATCTTTCCTTCTTTCAATATTGTCGAATCTTTGATTTGGTATTTCTGAACAAAATCATTTGAGACTCCCTGTTCTGATGAAGAACGAGGCAGAGGAAGGGATAACTGAGTTGCACTGAATTGCATTGGTCTCAATTGATTTATCTGATCATCAGAAAATCTGATTCTTACTGTACCAACTCCATAAGGATCGTTGTTTTTCATCTGACGAATGTACCAATCGGTATTTAATAAACTCAGATTGACTATTTTAACATCACGACGAACACCTTCAACATCCTGTAAATACCAAAGTGGGAAAGTATCATTATCTCCGTTGGTAAAGAGAACTGAATTTGGTGCACACGACTGAAGTAAGTTATATGAATAATCCCAGGGTACCCAGTTTCTTGAACGGTCATGAGTAAAATAATTTGCGCTGAACATTTTTACAGGAATTAAAACAATTCCCAAAACCATGATTCCAACTGCAGTTGCCTGACGGAAAGACGGTCTTTTAATTTTCTCGAGAGCAAGTTCAATTAAACCATGAATACCAACTGAAATCCAGATTGCAAAGACAAAGAATGCTCCGACATAGAAATAATCTCTTTCTCGTGGTTGCGGTTGTTGCTGATTCTGATAGAACGCAGTGAGATAACCCATAAGAATAAACATTATCATAAATGCAGAAGCCATCTTCCAATCTTTTCTGAAATGGAAATAAATTCCCAATAATCCAATCAGAAACGGAATTCCAAATAATGAATCTTTAATATCGCCGGCAAATTTTACTCCAATAAGTTTACCAAAGGCATTTCCAATTCCGTTAAACGGTGCAATGTTAGCTCCCTGATCCTGAACCCAACCTTCACGACCAGCAAAATTCCAAAGCCAATAACGAGTCATCATATGATTCATCTGATAAGTATAAAAGAAATCCAAATCAGATGAGTAGTTTGTGTAGATACCTTGCTGATGAGGTTCAGCGCTGAATCTTCTTTTAAATGTAGGAAAATCTCCGTACTGTTCACGATTCAGATACTTTTCCAGTTTCGGAAAAGTATTTGGTTCATTTTCATTCATTGGTGGATTTTGATTTGAACGGATAATCACCATTGCAAATGTTGTAAATCCAAGCAGAATGAAAATTGCAGACATGAATACAAGATGCAAGGTTGGTTTATTATTCTTTACAGCATAGTGAACAAAATAACCAAGTACAGCAAAGGTTATCAATACCACCAAAAGTTCAATTGTAATATTTTCACCACCTATAGCAGTCAGAAGTGCAGGGAAATATTTTACAACACCCGGATAAGTTGCAGCAAGTGCGATTCCACCGATTATCAAAGGCATGTAAAATGAATTTCTTGTGAAAACTTTTTTATAATAAATACCCATTATCAATGCACTGATACCAAGGATGAAAATCTTAAACTTGGAGTCGAATGCCTGATACTGTTCAGGTGATGGTGGAGTGGTTGATGTTTCTCCTGCCCACCAGAAAATAGCAAGTAGAAGTATAATCGCTGAATGAAGCAAAAATATGTAAGAAGTTTTCTTAAGACTTTCCTCATCGTTAACATATTTTCTGAACATAATAATCATAACAACAGGAACTATTGCCAGCACACTCATCAAATGTACACCTGTAGAAAGACCAACAAGATATGCTATCATAATAATGTATTTCTCAGCATCAGGATTATCTGCTCTTTCATTCCAACGCATAATAAGATAAGTAACTGCTGCAAAAAGAAATGTACTGAAAGCATATACTTCAGCTTCAACGCCATTAAACCAGAAAGTATCACTGAATGAAAATGCCAAAGCACCTATTGCTGCAGAGATGTAAAGAGTTAAAGCTTCAAAAAGATTTTCGGGTTCTTTTTGCTTGTAATTTTTAATCAGTTTTATTGCAATCAAATAAAGTAATAATACTGAGAGAGCACTTGAGATTACAGATACAAAGTTGACCCGTAACCCAATGTTTTCAACAAAAGGAATTTTTGAAAAAACATTTCCTACAATAAGAAAGAAAGGTGTTCCCGGAGGATGTGGAACCTGTAAGTAATATGATGCGGCAATGAATTCTCCGCAATCCCAGAAAGAAACCGACGGTTGAACTGTTACTGCAAATTGCCATAATGAAATGATAAAAACAGTGGCTGCAAAAATTCTGTTCAGTGTTTTTAAGTTCATCTATAACCTCTGATGTGAAATTAGCGTTGAAAATTATTCTTCTTTTTTCCTGAATAAATCATCGAGTTTGGATTTATCAGGAGTAGTATAATATTTATCATAAAGTTCTTTAAGTCGTCTCATTGATACTGTATCAAAATCTTCATCATCCTTATGACGCTTGACGAACATTTTATACTCATCTAATTCTTTAGGAGTAAATTTTTTTTCGCATTTTTTTAGATAATCAAGATATCTCTGTTGATCTCGTCTGGACATAAGAGTATCTCCATTCAAAATTCAATTTTATCAGAACTAAAATAAAGAAAGCCACTCTTCTAAAAAATAAAAATTGAGAAGTATTCTTCACATTTTTTACTATTGATATAAGGGTTTATGGAGTATTGGAAAGATTTTTTATTAATTCAATTCAGAGCAAAACAGACATATTTAATGGTTTTCCCATCTTGAATGTGCTGTTTTTCATACTTTGTTTGGATTGTGAGCTCATCTTTATACAGCTCTGATTTATAGAGATCATCAGTCGAAGCGATCAAATGAAGTTTTTCTTCCTCGATAACTTTCATTGCGTAATTATATAGGATCTCATCATCAGTTTTAAGATGAATTTTTGCATCGGGTAAACAAATTTTTCTGTAAACATCAATAAATCTTTTATGAACCAGTCTTTGTTTAATACTTTTCCTAAGTGGAAAAGGATTAGGGAAAGGTATCCAGATTTCTTCAACTGCTGGTTGATTAAATACAATGAACAGTCTGTCAATATAAGTGATGATAAAAGCAGCATTATGCAGAGAAAGATTCAGTGCTTTTTTCGCGCCTGTCCAGATTCGGCTCCCTTTAACATCAACTCCTATAAAGTTTTTGACAGTATTTTTTTGAGCCATTGCGAGTGTATATTCACCATTACCACAACCAAGTTCCAGCACATAGGGATTTGAATTATTAAAATATTCTCTCATTGCCTGAGAAATTTCTTCAAGCTTACCGTGAAATACATTTGGTAGTGTTCGTACTTCTCTTTGTTTTCTTCCTTTTCTTCGCATCTTTAAAATTTTTTTAGATGTCAAAAATAAAACAAAGAGAAGATTTTTTATTTAATTCTGAAGTATACTTTATTCGATATTATAGTCTCGTAAGCATTTTAAACTCAACACCTTCAAATTCCGGTTCAAATCTGCAAACTCCACCGATGCAAATGTTCCCAGCTTGTCTGGAACCAATCAATAGACTTAAATCTGTATGTGAAGATATTTTGTACCCAAACTGTATAAAGCTCCATACTTTTCGGATTGTTTTTCCTTCCTCAGGTTCTTTAGTCTGAACTTCACTAACCCAGGCAACATTAAATAAAGGAGAGCGTAAATATTCAAGTGAGACTACATCAGAATAATATTTCTCTGATGTTACATTATTTGTTGTATGCTGATGTTCGAGAATTAATTTAACTGTGTTTATATCATCAAAGTAATATTTAGTCTCAAGTACAGGTGTAATATTTTTTGTATTTGAAGATAATTCCTCATTATATCCGAGAATGACCGTTGTATTTAAGTTGTCATTCCACGAATGATATGCCTGGGCATAATACTCTTTGAATTGGGTTAGAACCGGCAGATTCAATCCATTGACTCTTTGGAAATATGAACTTGCTGGCAATGTTTTTGTGACTCCATAACTTGTTTGAAAATTTGTCTGATCATCCAAAGTGTAATTCATTTCAATTTGAAATCCTTGTTCATTTGATTGGTCAAGTGGTGAGGGATGTCTGTTTAGAAGTAAATAAGTATATTCTTTCCTTAGTGACGGTGGAGTATTGTAAAAAATTGTTCCGTCATTTGAAGTAAAAGCAAAATTGTCATATAGTTTATACTCACCCGTAAATGCAAAAGGTCCGTAGTAAAAGTTTGTGTTACCGTAAAATCCTTTACCGATAATTGATTCGTTATCATTGAGAATATTTTTCTGTAAATCAGAGTTTTGTTTTATACCGAACTCAAAGTAAAAATCAAAATTCCAAATTGTTGGTTCTAATCTGAGGGAAGTAAGTCTTGTTTTAGCTAGTGATTCATCTTCAGCGAGATTAGCTGCGTGAGTGAGACCTAATTTCAAAAAATTCAAACCACGATATGAAAAATCAATTGCGTGCAGAATATCCTTTCGGATGTTCTGCGAATTAGCTGCGGAACCTGATAACGCAGTAAGATAAAAATCATATAAGTGTCCCTCAGCTTTAATTCCTATCAGATTATTATCAATCCTGATGTTCCTGTCTTCATAACTTTTCAGAATCATACCTCTGCCAAACAAAGTATAAAAATTTCCTGCAGTTAATTTTATACCTTTATCAAAATCACCCAAATCAATTGAAACAAATTTATATGCGATATCCGCATATCTTGTTTTGCCTCTGCTGATAGAAGGATCGGGATCATTTGGTTGAAATACTTCAAATCGAAGACCAGCAGAAAAAATTCCTTTCAAATAATCGATGTTTGTCCAGTTTTCAAATATTTCTTTTTTACTATCAATGTTGAATGAATATTCAAGGTGATTCTGAATTCCGAGACCTTCTGGTAATAAAAACCAATCTTCATCTGATTGAGAATAATGGAATGAGGCTACCGAGATGAAAATAACTGTCGTGAGACGAATAAGTTTAGGCATTTTTAATCCACACTGGTTTGGGAAGAAATTATTTTAATAAAGATAGAATTTTTTCTCTAAGTTTTATTTCATCACCTTTCATATATCCCATATGTGTTGAAATTATTTTACCATCTTTGTCAATTAAAACAGAGTAGGGAATTTGTTGTGCATAATATTTTCTTGCTACATCAGAATTTTTATCAAGCAAAACAGTGAAATTATATCCTTTCGATTTTACAAGAGGTTTTACTTTTGCAATAGTTTTTTCATTGTCCGTTGAAATAGCAAGGAGAGTAAATCCTTTATCCTTTAACTCATTGTTTATTTTATTTAATTCATTCATTTCTTCCATACAAGGTTTACACCAGGTTGCCCAGAAACTTAGCAGTACAGGTCCTTTGCCAATAACTTTTGACAATTCGACAAAACCACCATCAAGAGATTCCAGTTTGAAGTTTGGAGCTGATTTTCCCTGGGAAATCTCATTTTGTGAGTAACTGATGAAGGAAAAGCTGATTAGCAAAAACAAAATAATTTTTTTCATTCGATTATTTCTCCAATATCATTGCTTTAGTTTCAGAAAATGATCCAACAGACAATCGGTAAAAATAAATTCCACTTGAAAGATTTGATGCGTTAAATAAAACTTCGTAATGTCCCGAAGATTTTTCTTCATTAACCAATGTGGAAATTTCATTACCAAGCATATCAAATACTTTTAATACTACTTTTGAATTTTGACCTTTGACTTTTGATGGCACTCTGTATACAATCTTTGTATGAGGATTAAATGGATTAGGATAATTTTGCTCGAGTTTAAAATCATTGACAGAAACAAATTCATCAACTGAACTTGGATCGTATGTGGTTGCCTGAATTTCAACTGTAATTCTCTGATCAGGATTTCTGAAAGTTCCCGCCTGAAGTTGAACTATTCCTGTGTTCGGTACATTATTAGTAAAAAAGTGTACAGATACTTCTCTGGTTTCACCCGGTTGAAGCGGAGTGCTTCCAAATGTTGCAGTTGTTGCTATACTATCAACCCAGTCTGGATAACAATAGTCAAAACATAAAGATGTTGACCAACCAGCAGGCATTTGATTAACTGTTCTTACTACAAATACTGTCTGTTCCGATTGTGATATGTTCGTAAGATCTATGTAAGCAACTACTTCGTCACCAGCGGTATCACTGACTGAGGTCATTCGTGGAATAAATGTGATTTCCTGTGAAAAACCTTCCGAGGAAAACATAATAATCAAAATAAGAATAATAATGTTATACTTCATTACTTTCTCCGAAATTGAAATTCGAGGTTGCCTCAGTTTTTTCCTGAGACAACCTTTGATAAAACTATTTAACTAAAGTCATCTTCCTTGCTGATATGAAGTTGGAACCGTCTTCACCAACAGCTTCTATCTTATAGAGATAAATACCGCTGTTGAAATTGGATGCATTGAACTCAACTTCCTGTTTACCAGCATTCATCTGTGAATTAAGTAATTCAGCTATTTCTTCACCAATAAGATTATAAACTTTCAAAGTAACTTTTGAATTAACAGCTAGGTTAAACCTTATCTTTGTGGACGGATTGAAAGGATTTGGGAAATTCTGCTCGATGAAGAAAATTTTAGGTCCGGTTATATCAACATTAACTTCGTCTGAAAAATGATAAGCACCACTGTAATCAATTTGTTTCAAACGATAAATGTAATTGCCTTCATTTAATTCTTTATCTACAAAATTGTAATTTTGCTGAGTAATAGTTGTCCCTTTGCCTTTAACAAATCCAACGGTAATGTAATCATCCTGTGTTTTTCTCTGAATTTCAAATCCGAAATTATTTGTTTCAGTTGCAGTAGTCCAGCTTAATTCAACATCCAAACCGTTTGCTTTTGCAGAGAAAGAAGTAAGCTCAACTGGAACTACCTCTGCCAATGGATATGAAAAAGTTGCCCATTGATTAGCACTTGGAACAAATGCATTAGTTGTATTTGGAGCGGTAGCTAACTGAGCACCTGATTTATCGAAAATCACATGCGGATAGGTCACACCGCCATCAAGTGAAAGTCTGACAATTAATCTGTCAACATATGTAGATGAATATTGAGCATAAGCCCAGTCAAATTTTAGTGAATCAACTTCATTCAACCCTGAATAAACAGGTGAGTAGAGAAAATCATTTTGATTAGTAGAACTATAGGAATAAAAATCCATTTTAACAGATTTTGATCCCCCAAAAGAAGGACCATTTGCACCCTGATATTGAGCAAAAGTTATTCCTCCATCAGGATTAGTAATTGTCCAACCTTGTGATGGGAATGTACCATCAAATAGTTCATAGTAAAAAAAGTTACTTAAAACAGTTTGCGGATTTTCAATTAAAAAGTTTCTGTTGCTCTCAATAAAATCAAAAGCTACCACTGGTTTAGTTATAAATGGTTGATCAAAACCATTGCTTACAAAATTAGATTCAATATAATTTCTGGATTTCGCAGCATTAAGCACTTCTTTGTTTGCATCATTCTGAACGAATACTGCGGTGTAAATCATGCTATCAACCCACACAGCCATATCGAGTGGATATTTAAATGTGAAATAATAAGTGCCTGGTGCTGTTGGAATTGCTGTTCCTGTTGAATTTGGATAAGCTCGTCTGAAAACATCGTAAAAATCAGTTTCACCATTCGAGCCCGGTGGGGTGTTATAATGAATATGCCGCTCAACTGCGTGAACTCTCAAATAATATTGTCCGGCTGGCAACTGAGTGCTAATCTGAAGAGTAACATCTGCCTGAATAGTATCTCCGGGTAATCTGGTGTTAGTGACTGACAATGAAAGAGGAGTTCCAACACTTTTTCTGGGATAAAAAGCATTTGGTAAACTTGGAGGATTTGAATATGGATACTCAGGATTTATAATTCCGTCCATTATTACATGCGGAACAGCATTCACACCATAATAAGTTCTTCTGTCAGTTGCCTGCTGAGGATTATATAGATACATCGGGTCATTACCGGGTGATGGCCAATTCATATGATATTTAATAGCAACTAAAGAATCAAATCTTGCAGCAATAAAAGCATCAATTGTTGGGTTATTAGCGGCACAAGGTCCACAAGTAGAACTTGTCCATTCTTCCAAAAGAATATTTCTCTGGAAACCAGCAATATAAAGTGTATATTGATTCAGTGTATTGTTTGCAGGGTTTTCATCGCCTGTTAAATTCACTGAAATACTAATGTTAATCGGTTGACCAGGTGTGATTGTAAGATTATCAAATATTACTGTGGTTGATTGACCACTGCCGAGTGAGGGAATTGATTTATTACTTACATAGCCACCAGGACTAACATACATTGTAACAGTGAAAGAGGAATTAATATTAGTTCTCCCAAGATTTATAAAAGCTACTTGTGGAGCTACAGTAAATGGGTTTGAACCTACAACAAAGTTTGTATCAGGTTTTATGTTTAAAATTCCAACCACAGATACATCGGTATTAAAACGGTTACCAACAGTAAAATTATCTATGTAAAGATTATTACCATAACCGTTGATGGTATTAAACTGTACTTTTATCTGTGGTAAAACTCCTGAAGAATAGGTAAAAAGAATTATTAAAAAGAAGAAAAGTTTTTTCATAGCGAACCCTCCTGAATAATTATTTTTAATTATGAATACACGATTGGATTATCTCTTTTGTTGCAGAATTCTGTATGAAAGTGACCGCTCTGATTTTACTAAGATTCCAAGTCGAATCAATTGAGTTTTCAAATAAAAAAGGTTTTTGTCCTTTTATTTCTGATAGTTTGAACCCTTCATTCGAGGGTAATATCGTTCTCACAACATCGTAGAATTTGGTTTCGCCATTAGAGCCAGGTGGAGATGAATATTCAATTTCAGATTCAACAAGTGCAATGCGGACTATTAGATTTTCCAAATCAGGATGGTTTATGTCCTTTGTAAGTATATTTAGATTAATGATTAAACCGTTGTTGTTAATTTCACTTGAATCTGATATCCAAAAATCAGTTGATGTCTGTAATCGCTGTTGAATTGCATTTTTAACCTGATTCGAATCAGTTGGAATAGGACGAATAATTCCGTCAACAATTATAGTTGGGGCAAACAATATTTGGTACAGACTCATTCTGTAATCGCAAAATGTTTTTGCTGTCAGATACATGGGATCAATGGGTGAAGGGAAATTAGTTGGAAATTTGACAACTCTTATCTGATTACTGTACTCAGAATGCTTGCTTACAGATTCAATTATCTTATTCGAAATTAAACAAGGCGTACAGCTGACATTAGCAAAGTCCTCAAGTTGAACAATCTTAGTTGCAGAAAGACTGCTGCTCTCAATAAAGCTGATATGGACAAGTACTTCACCTGTCTTTAGTGTAATTTTATTTGGGTCTAATGGTGGTTGGGTTTCACAACTGTAAATTCCGAAAAGGAGAACCATTATTAATAATAAATTTTTCATATCTGACAAAAACTATATTTATAAATTAGTGCATAAATTTTTCAGGTAAAAGAATTTTATTTCATTAACACAAATTTCTTAACAGCAATTAACTCTCCCAACTGTATTTTATAAAGATAAATCCCACTCGGTATGTTATACTTCGTTGCATCAAATTCAACTTCATAGTTCCCCGCAGATTTGAATTCATTTACAAGTGTTGTTATTTCATTGCCCAGCACATCGAAAACTTTTAATTCAACTTTTGAATTTTGATTTTTGACTTTTGACGGTACGCTGAATCTAATCTTTGTTGCTGGATTAAATGGATTTGGATAATTCTGTTCAAGTATAAAATCATTTACGAAATTATGTTTTTCATCAACCTCGGTAACTATTGTTTTTGTAATTGATTTCATTATATAAGGTAGATTCGGAAGTTGATTATACATAGTCACAAACTTATTTATGTCTGGCTCGTTTATAGTTGAAATATAGTCAACAACTTTTGGTTTTATTGATTGGAAGCAGACTTCTGCAGTAATATTATAATTCATATTTGCAAGTGCGGGAATTCGGTAAGTGACTATATCATTTCCGCTACCTTCAATTCCATTTTCCTTGTTGAAGTTAATATCTGAAACTGCATCACCAAAAATTTGAGTTGTATCATAACTTGGGTGAGTTGATACAAATCCTGCAGGTGGAATTCGGTTATCTTTTATGTACTGCGAAGCTCTTAATAATCTGTTCGTAACATTTCCATCAACATCAATCATAACACCTTCATAGATTTGAATCTCATCAGAATTTCTTATCACATCATAATGTGGCTCATAATCAGAATTTAGTCCAATAATTTCTCCTTTTGAATTCCACTTACCTGATTCAAATACAACATTATTCATTGCATCAGTTACTTTAACGTGAATCCACATTCTTCTGAACGGAATTCCTGATGGAATTTTATGACCAGCTTTATTGGTGATTTTAACAAAAACATTTAATGAATCGTTTTCAAATGAATTTAAAACTTCAAGATCAATGGCTTTCTGAGTTAAATTAATTTCTGCTCTTGCAATCGTTGAATCAAAATTTTCAGCAGAGGCAGTCACACCCAATGAGTCAATATTATTCTTAAGCATATTTAGCATATAAACATTGCCTCCCACAAATTCATGTTTCCAATACGGAGAACGTAAAACCTGATGTGAAGGAGGAATTGTAGCAATGTCTATCGGATCGTAAATGACAGGCATATGACAATCCTGACATTGGATATTCTGTGCAGAATAAACACTATTCTTCCATTCAAGATAAGGCGTTTGTTCAGGAAACTGTCCAGCAATCTGTCCCTGATTGTCCAGATAGGGAGTAAATAAAGTGTGGCAAGTTGCACAGAGCTCTGCTTTATTCATATGAGTTGAATAAACTGGCAGGAAATTGACAACCATATTCATTACAGTAGTTTCAGGATTTTCATAAGGACCATAGATGATACTGTCATTATCAATCACATAATGACCTGAATAGGAACTCTGACTTCCAAAATTATCCTGTTTGATTTGATGACAAGCTGTACAACTTACTCCGTCATTTGCAATAGGATCAACTTTAAGTTGAGCCATCGAATAGTTCGTTTGACCATTATAAATCGCTTCTGTATAACCCATTGGAGCGTGACATCTTGTACAGGTTGTTTCAATTGTTTGCTGAAGTTGCGGATAGTTATGAACTTCTTCTGCTACCATCGCTCTCCAGAAAGGATCTTTACTGGCATTTGCCATCATTGTTGAACGCCAGTAGGTCGGTGGTGAAATATCAACACCATTTTGAGATAAAACTGTTCCGTCACCTGTATGACACATTGCACAATTTCCGGAACCTGAAAAAACTACAGTTCGTCCGAAAGGAAGTGGTAAACTCTGAGAAAAAATTAATTGACTAAAATTAATTATTATAAAAAGTAAGGTAAGTTTTTTCATAATTCTCCTCTGAAGAAAATGAATATTTCCCAGACCCAAAATAGAAAATATTATATGCATTTGCACGCTGGAATGATGAAAAATGCCTGAATTAAGATTATTCATGCATATTAACATATTTACCATGCATAAAATGATTTACTTAAACTGCGTTTATTAAGCTAAATCAAATATCTTTCAAAAATTTTAATCTGGCATAAATCTTTAGATATTAAGACCGACAATGTTCGAAACAATTAACAATTAAAGGAGATCTGAAAATGAACACAAACAATTTCGTAAAAAAGAATTTATTACCGCTGATATTACTGGCTATCATTTCTTTTTTCGTTGGTTGTCAGGAAGAATCTTCACTTGAAGCAACCGAGCCAAGAACTGATAAAGAAGCAATGATTCAAATTGCTGATGAAGATTCACTTCTAACTTCCTTCGAACCTAACTATAATGAAGATGGTGTGATGGATATAATCGGTAAAGTAAATGTTCCGATTTATCCGGTTAAAGTCGGTCAGAAGATGAGACTTGTCAACAGAGTACTTGATATTAATATTCAAGGTGATACTGCCTACGGAACACTGACCAAGACATTTGAAGGTAAATTATTTATACTTGCAAAATATGATTCTGCATCAACTGAACCGGATACACTTATTCAGAAACCATTTACATCTACTATTACAAGAAAACTTGTATTTATTAAAATTGCTAACACAGAATTTCCGAAACGCAACTGGGTACTTGCTGCAGTTTCTCTACCTGAAGGCGGAACAAATACTCCTCAAAGTATTGACATTACCAAAATGACAGTTTTTTTACCAAATGGGGATACTCTGGTAATCAATTCACCAAATGATTATTACCTTTACAGAAGATGGGGGTTCTGGTGGAGATGGAGAAACTTCCCTGTTGTTCCTGGAAATTCACAATTGACTATCAGAGTTGAGTTGACAAGTGCTTATGAGCAGGATGATTTTGTAACACTGACTTTTGGAGCAGATGCCAGAGGACTTCATAGGGCAAAGAAAAGATTTGTACTTGTGAGCTCTACTTTCAATGGAACAGCATATGCTAAAGTTTATGAACAAACATTTCAAACACATCAGTACAGAGGATTTTTCCACGCAATTCTGAATGCAATGCCTGGCCAGGTTGTGTTGGATGATTCTGCACCTGTAGAGCAGGAAAGCTGGGGTGTTCCTTACTTCGTAAGACCGTAATGCAGATTGCTCTCTCTCCAACCTCTCCTGCATCGGCAGGAGAGGTTAATTTATTTAAGTGGAGAATATTGTAATTTAAATTAAATTTGAACAGGTAACTGGAATGAATTCATTTATAAAAATATTATTTATTATTACTTCATTAATAATTGTGGTTTCCTGCGATAAACCATCACCAACAGAGTTAATTGATGACTCTGATCAAAATGAAAATTTTGAAGTTGAGGTAATAAGCAAAGACACAGAAGATGAATTTTATAGTAATGGTTTTGATACGAGTGGTGTTGCACAACTACAATTTAACAGTATAATCAGCATAACAGGTGGTAAGATTTCATTTCAGGGACAAACCGAAAATTTCTCATTAGCTCAGACAATTATTTTTGATAAGAATCAACCTGTCTATAATTCCACCGGTAAGTTAGTAGGATTTAAAACAAGAACTCCTGGTACAATCAGATTTAATAATTTAATATGCAGATTAGTTGATTTCAGGATCCGGTACAGAGATGCAGGACAATTAGTGGATACTTTACTTGGTAAAAAGTACACATTGTACAAAGGCAGAGGTTACTTTCAGGACAATTTTGATTTTCCTTATAATTCTGAAGTTGCATTTTCTTTTAATCCATTAATCGGTCCGACAATTAATTTTGAAATTCCAACTCCAACAGAAGTTAACGGGACAGTAAGATTTGAAGGCAGCAGAGGAGAAAAAAATCTTAGAGCAATTCTGAAGTGGAATGCAGATATGGATTCTTACTTTTCAATATTAATCGGAGCCGGTAAAAGAAATTCCAGAGAGATTTTTCCACTTTACAGGATAAAAACTAAGGACGATGGTAGTTTGATTATTCCAGCAAAACTTTTGTTAGATGTATCTAGAGATAGATTTGATAGGTTATCTTTCACCTTTGTAAGAAGCTTTGATAACAGAGCTGATCTTGATAATCAAAATGTTTTCGTTTCTTCACAAAGTATTCATACAATATATATAGCTCTGCCTTGAAGAAAATAATTATTACAATTATAGTTTTTTTGATAAGTGCTTTAACTATGGCTCAAAAAAGTACTGACATAAATGGTTTCTGGAACAATGATTTACTTTACAACTCAGCATTAAATTATTTTGATATTAATTCCGCGGGCAAGTTAAACAAACTGAAAGATTGGCTTTTTTCTGTTAGTTATGGTTCTGAGTTTTCAAAAAAAACAAATTCTTACCTCAATTCAATTTCACTTATAAAATCTTACAATCAACATAAATTTACTTTAAGATATTCACCGGGAATTCAGAAGCAATTTCTTTTTTCAACGGGACAATCAATTATATTTGGTGATTCTACTGCTCAGTCACTTAAAGCTGATTATGTCTATAAAGAAATTTTTGCTGTTGGGTATTCATATCAAATTACTCCAAATTTTGATGCTGGAATTACGCTCAGATTTTTTAATCAGAATTTTACTCAAGAAGTCATCAAGCCTGTTTTTTCTGATACCAATTATCTTGTAATAGAAACAGAAAAGGATGATATTGATTTATGGAAAGCTGATTTTGGAATTTCATACAGGTTTTCAGATAATTTATCAATATGGATTTCTTCAATAAACTTGCTCACTTCAGAATCAAAACCTCAGTACGACTATAATGAAGATTTTATTTTGGATAACGAAAGAGCACTTGTTGCGGGTTTTTATTTTATCCCATTCAATAATTCATCAATTAATTTTTTATATGAATCTGATAATTCTTTTGCTATCGGTATAAATAAAATGCTGGATGTTGGTTCTGATAAAGTTGGTTTTTCAATTTCCGCTCTGCATGATAAAAATCAGTCACCATTCATAAATAGCATAGCACCGGCGGTTGTTTATTCATCTAAATTTTTTGATATAGCTTTGTCAGGAATTAAATATTTAAGTGATAGAAAACATTCTTCATCTTTTCAGCAATTTATTGAGAGCGGAATAAGTAATATTTTTCATAATCAATTCAGCTATGACAGATTAAACCTGGCTTTTAACTTTAAACTCAACACAAAATTCGAACAAAGAATTAAAGTGCTTGATGTTGAAGTCAAACAAGATATTTTCCCGGCTCTCACTGAAGAATATCTAGATAAACCCGTAGCAGTTGCAAAGGTTGTCAACCTGACCGATAAAATAGTGAGTGTAAAACCTGCAATAAAAATCTCGGGAATAAATAAAGACATAATTCAGTTAGGAAATTTTCATATAAGCGCTTTCGATACTACTGAAGTACCTGTCTATGCATTCATTCCTGAAAATTTAAAAATAGATAAAACATCTCTTTCTTATGCGGATTTTTATTTCTATACAACAGGCGATGAACCTGATGATGTTATGCAGAAACCTGTCCTTATAAACAGTCTAAATTCGTGGGATGGTGAAGTTAAGAATCTCAGATACTTCATTAAAAAAGAATTAACTTTTTCACAAAATTATTCGAGGCAGATTCTTTCAACCTTCAAAGCACAGCTTGATACTCTTCCCGCACTGCTATCTGATTTTTATCGTGCTAAGATTATTTTTAACCAGATTATTAAAAATCTTACTTATGTTTCCGATCCGAGAATTAAATGGGATTTTGTTCAATACCCATCTGAAACAATAAAACTAAAAGGCGGCGATTGTGATGATCTTACTGTCTTATTTTCATCATTATTAGAAAGTATTGGAATTGAAACAGCACTTGTTGATTATCGTGAAAGAGATGACGTCAGACATGTAAATTTACTGGTAAATACAAAGTTATCACCTCAGCAGGCAAATCTGATTACTGAGAATGATACAAAGTACTTTATCAGACAAAATGATTTAGGATATGATGAAGTTTGGATTACGATTGAAACTACTTCTTTAACCGATTTTAATACCGCCTGGAATTTGGGTTCTGAAATATTTAATGATGAAGCTTTAAATAAAATGGGACTCGTAAAAGGCAAAGTCCATATAATTGAAGTTTATTAAGGAGAAATAAGATGAAAAAAGTTATAGCGATTCTGATATTACTTTCATCAATTGTTTTACCTCAAAAGTTTAAAGTAGAGAAAATATCCGGAACTGTAAGAGCATTGACTACCGATTCTGAAAACTGGATTGAACTGAAAACTGGAAATGAGATACCACCAAATGCAATCGTAAGTGTTGAAAAGAATTCGCTTGTAAAAATTTCTGGAAGAGAAGTTTCTGTTACACTTACAGAAAATTCAGCGATAACTTTATCGAATTTAAAAAAGATGAGTATGGAAGATTTGGTTCTTGCAATTGCAATGGAAAATATTTTGAATGCACCCAGAAATAATGGTAAGAATAAATCTCAGAGCACAGCTGTTTATGGAAAAAATGAATTCGAGAAAAACCCGGTAGTTTCAAATCAGGAATTTGGAATAAAGAGATTAAACGGAGCGAAACAATTAGCAGAAAACGGATTGAAAGAATCAGCTGTAATAGCTGCTAAAGAAGTTTACAGAAAATATCCATCAACAAAATCTTTGTCAGATTACAGGATTTTTTTTGCTGAAATACTCTACGAGAAAAAATTATATGCAGAAGCACTAGACGAATATAATGATATCCAAACATTATCATTAAGCGAGTCACAAAAAGAAAAAGTTAATCAGAGAATTGAAGAGATAAAAAGGAAATTAGCGAAGTAAATAAACTAAAGTCCTAGACATTTTGTTTCTTTGCGAAACACTTTGCGATCTTTGCGGTAAAAGAGAAAACTCAAACTCAAATAACAAATTCCAACAACCAATATCCAATTTCCAACCACCAACCACCAACAACCTATCAACAATTTCCTTTAGACAAACAAGTGTAAAAATATTTTGCAAAAGCAGAGTTGGCATAAAAATATTTTTAAGAAAAAATTAAAAAGTTCTTGACAAAAACAAGTAGTATAAATTAAGTTCACAACAGAGAAAGCAAAACACACAATCAACAACGGAAAAATCTTATGGGAGAAAGCAGACCAACAGTTGACAGAATAAAAAATAATTTGCAAAAGTTATTCGTTATTCGTTATTCGTTATTCGTTATTTCCTATACCTTATACCCTTATACCTAATACCTCTTACACCGCTTAACGCACAAATAGTAATAAAAGAAAAAGTAGAGATAAATCCACAACAAACAATAACACCAGAATATACAGCGCCACAATATACACCTTGCGGACCATGGATAACTTCATATGACAGACTAAATCCCTGGCAGGTAGTCTGGAACAGCACATCCTTCGCTCCTGACCCGTATCAACAAATGTTTAACTTTCAGGATAACAGATATGGACCCGGTTTGCAAAGAAGAACATACAAATTTGATCCGGATAAAACTTATAACATTACACTACAGCAGTCAGGAGAATATGCATATTTTACATATGGAGGATTTTACGATAATGCGACAGGTAGTTATGTGCCTATGCAATATGTTGGAACAACACTAGACGGAATACTTGGTTCAGACCTTGGAGCAGCATCGATATATGACTACAGCCAGGATTACCCCAATGGATTATATCATAATGACTCGAAGTACAGACTAAGAATAAAACGGAATGTACCATCCGGAACAGAAATAATAATGTCAGTATTTGATGGGCAGGAGACGATAAACTATCATACAAAGGTAGAAGTCCCGACATTTACAATAGAGAGTATAACAGACCAAGATACGCTATTGCACTATTACAGTAGGGAAATAGAATTCAGGTTAAACTTTCAGCACAATTGTCAGTTAGACGGATATGGAGGTGCATATCCTGAAGGAATAAAATTCAATGTTGAGATCATACAGGGACAGGAATATGGAAATCTGTATTATCCGGGAACAGTAGCAGAGCCTGAACAGTCTGGAATAATAATAACGAATCTTGAAGATGAATATGGAATAGGTATATCGAACTATAGCATAAAATACAAAGCAGATGGACAACAGCCGGATATAAATACGCCGGGCATAGTAACCATAAGATGCTCTTCAAATGATTTAGATATAGCACCTGTGGAAGTAAGTTTTCCGGTAGCATATAATGAAGACCCTCCGGAAGAAGGTGGAATAATACTTGTTGATTTTAATAAAGAAAGTTTTAGTCCGGGTGATACAGCAACAACAAACTGTAAATGGTTAACAGCTTACAATGAACTTCTGGATTTTCCAGCTGAGCAGTCATTTAATGTTGAGATAACAGGTGGAAGTGAATTTGGAATGCTGCTTGATCCAAACACAGGTACAATAGCTGATAATTTGCAGGGGGTAAGCAATGGATTCAAAGTAATAACATCAACATCAATTCCATATGACAGCGTAGTAATAAGACTAAAAGTAAACACAACTGTAGAGATGAATAATTCATCAAGAATGATTACTAATCAAAACCAAAAACCAGAAATAAAAGAAAACAACAAAGCAGATATTGATGACAATACTCAAACAATAACCCCTAATATTTTTATAATTGGAGGAGAGGAAATTGTAGGTTACGGTGATGTGGTTGTGCGAGTGGAAGAGTGATGTGCTAATTTAACGAAATGTGATGGTGAAATTATTTTGCCGCAAGTAGTGTTAAATCCTGTAGCAAATGGATACAATGGAAGAGATATTTGCACTGATCGTCCAGCAGGTGGTGATCCGTTGGAGGGAGTGCTCGTATTTTGGGATGAAGATATAAACATAACAAATAGTATATGTTTTAATACAAATCAGGATCGACTCTGGTACTCAGACATATCTCCACTCAACATTAATTATATACTGGCAATATGCGATCAAAATGTACCTCCTGGAGTAAACTTGATAGTGGATTGGACGGGTTTAGATAATGATTTAACCTGTTCTCAACTAGAGGATACTTTTATACCAATGACAATCTATGGTGGCAGGGCAATGCCCCCACTTCCTGGTTATTATTTAAGAGTTGTTATCAATGCTCATGAAAACGAGCATTAAATTGATTACCAAACTGCAATTGATCAAGCGCTTCCAGAATTTAATCAAGCGCTTCAAAATTTTGTTAAACAATGTACTGACTTTTATGATGAAGCAGCTGCTAGATTTGCTTTAAGTAGTTTTCTAATAAAGTATTTTAGAGAATTGAAAAGAAATGCAAGAAATAATTTTAATACTATAAACGAAATTGCTAAAAATAGAAGCGGTGACTATGAGACAGATGTACAACATAGAAGGTCGGTTATTGATGAAATCAATAGACAAATAGTTGCAACTAATACTGCAAGAAGTTGCAACATTTCATTAATTGATTATTATTATTAAAGAGGAATTATATGAAAGAAACAATATTTAAAACAACTTTAATTCTATTTATTCTGTTACTGATAACTAATGTAATTTTACTTGCACAACAGGATTCTATAATAATTAAATTAAATAGTAGTAGTTTTGCGCAAAGAGATAATGCTTTGTGGTATATAGAGGAAAATAAATTGCTCCAATATATTCCTGTATTAGAAGAACGTATTTTTTTCTGTGAAGATGACTTTGAAGTTTATAATTTTTTAAGAGTATTGGATGAATTGAACTCCCCTAATTTATCTAACATAACTAAGCATTTTATTGACACTATAGACTATTATCCAAGCAGCACATTTATGGATAAGCTGGAGTTAAAGGTAGATGCAACATGGATATTAATAAAATTACAGGATTACTCTACAATAAATTATTTATGGCAAATTCTGGAAAGAGATAAACCAGGCGGAAAGATTGAACCCTCGGTTATAAACATATTAGCAGAACTATTATATGTTCCGCAATATGAATCGCGAGCAAAACAGGAATTATTAGATATATATAATAGTAGCTATTACAGAAATATGGAAGATGGTCTATTTAATTTTAGACCTCAAATATTAGGAATATTAGTAAAAAAATATGGAATGCAAATAAAAGATATTTTATTAGAATCGTTTTTCAATGATCCATCAGTTTCCATACGCGTATCATCAATAGACTATCTACGGGAAATAAACTATCCTGGTCTAGATACATTATTAATATACAAATTATATTCACAGCCGCCTGATACAGTTGTAAACCCAATAATCGGATTAAATATAACGCAGATGTTAAACACACCAAGAGGTTGGCATACCCTTACTACTTATAAGCCATCAATTATTAATCAAAGAGTTGAGAATGCAATAAATAGGTATGTTGAGTCTAGGAAATACATCGAAGCGAAGAGAATTTATTTGGTGAGTTTATCTCAATATATTGATACTGTTAAAACTTTTATTAATGATTTGCAATCTTACCAATGGCTCGGCGATATAACTTTCTCCGACGAATTAAAAAACATTTTAACAGCAGCCAAAACAGACTTACAATCCGGAGATTCGCTCGCTTGTGCTGTTGAGGTAAAAGCATTCCAGAGTTTGGTGGATAATGTTTTCAAAGATTCACTCAATCCAGACCCACGCTTTGTAACTCTCGAAGGTTGGAAATTTCTCTACTGGAATGCACAGTACATCTTAGACAGATTACCACAACTACCAATAAATGCAGATATTAATGAGATTAACCCAGCAATAACCTTAGTCAATCCCGGTTCATTCACAATGGAAGTAAAAGGTACAGGATTTACATCAAACTCAATTGTTTACTTTAACGGTAACGCAAGAACAACAACATTTATATCAGACAGTGTACTAAATGCAGAAATACTATCGTCAGATGTAAGTGTTGCAGGTAACTATCCTGTTTGGGTAAGCAGTGGAACAACAAACAGCGATACATTGACATTCAGAGTAGTAAGCACACTGCCGCAACCAGTCCGACCAGTGCTTGAGTGTGTAAGGAATAACGGAGACGGAACATACACAGCATTCTTTGGCTACAAGAATGAGAATGAAGTAAGTGTTTACATACCGATAGGTAATAAGAACAAATTTACCCCAACACCACAGGACAGAGGACAGACGAGAGTCTTTAAGCCGGGCAGACAGTATAAAGTATTCACAGTAAACTTTAACGGAAGTAATCTTGTCTGGACATTAAACGGGAGGCCATCAACAGCGAGCAGTGGTTCAGCGAAGTGTAATTAACAATTAAGAATGAACAATTAACAATTAAACTCCGTGAATCTCCGTGTAAAACTCTGAGATTCTCTGTGAAAGTATTTGGTTTTATTATTCTCTTATGTAATTAATGAATAACGCAGAAGAAAAGTAAAAATGAAAGAAAATGGAGCTTTAAAATGAAATCAATCAAAATCTTACTCATACTCTTACTCTTAATCTGCAAGAGCTTTGCACAAAACATCTATGAAGTACAACCTGGAATAAAGAACAATCAGATAATACTTGAACTTGCCAACATATCAATAACAGAAACGGCACAAATAAAAAGCCTCCCCAAATTCTCCAAAGGAGGGGCTAATGGAAGGATAAAATTTATAGGAGAAACAGAAAAATCAGTTGAGTTGAAAGCAGGAGAAACAAGAGAAGTAGTATTTAGATTTGATGTTGACTACAATATAGGAACAACGAAATCAGACACGATAGAATTTCTGATAACAGACAACAACAGAATAAATATAACAAAGCAGTTTATATTCAATTACACAGTACCGAAGGAGTACAAGCTTGAGCAAAATTATCCAAATCCATTTAACCCTGGAACAAGAATCAGTTGGCAGTCGCCGGTAGGCAGTTGGCAAACAATAAAGTTGTATGATTTACTCGGAAGAGAAATCGAAACAATCGTAGATGGTTATTACGAAACTGGCTTTCATTCTACATTGTTCATTGTTAATTCTTCATTGCCCAGCGGAGTATATTTCTACAGATTACAAGCAGGTGATTTTGTTCAGACAAAGAAGATGATGTTACTGAGATAAACTTCTTTGCGTTTCTTTGCGAAAAACTTTGCATCCCGTGCGGTAAAAGAAAAATTAAACCGCAAGGTTCGCTAAGGAAAGTGCAAAGTTAAAATTCATTTCTTCAAATTTGGATTAATCATATTCTCCGGTTTTAACAACTCATCAAGATTTTCTTTTGAGAGAAGGTTTTTCTCAAGAACAAGTTCATAAATTCCTTTGCCTGTTTCAAGAGCTTCCTTCGCAAGTTGTGTTGATGTTTCATAACCCAAAACAGGATTAAGTGCTGTAACCAAACCAATACTGTTTTCAACATAATCTCTGCATCGCTTTTCATTGGCTGTAATTCCATCTATACATTTTAGTTTGAGTGTCATCATTCCGTTTTTAAGCATCTCAATTGATTCAAAAAGACTTTGAACAATCACCGGCTCAAACACATTTAATTCCAACTGACCTGCTTCTGCAGCTAATGTTACTGTTAAATCATTCCCGATAACTTTGAACGCAATCTGATTTACTACTTCAGGAATAACAGGATTAACTTTACCCGGCATTATTGATGAACCTGGTTGCATTGGAGGTAAATTTATTTCATGCAAACCCGCTCTCGGACCTGATGAGAGTAATCGTAAATCATTGCTGATTTTGGAAAGTTTAACAGCAAGTCTTTTCACAGCTGACGAATACATTACAAATGCTCCTGTATCCTGGGTTGCCTCAATAAGATTTTCAGCGAGAACAATATCCAAACCAGTAACATCTCTTAAATGTTTAATAACTTTTTCACTGTACTGTGGATGAGCATTTATACCTGTACCGATTGCAGTCGCACCCATATTGACTTTCAAGAATAGTTTTGCATTTTGTTCCAACCGTTGTACCTCTTCTTTTAAAGTAACAGCATAAGCTTCAAATTCCTGTCCGAGTGTCATTGGTACAGCATCCTGAAGCTGAGTTCTTCCCATTTTAATGATGTGAGAAAATTCTTTTGCTTTCTTTTCAAACGAAGAAATGAGTTCTTTCAAGACTTCCACAAGTTTTTTATTTGCATTGATTAGTGCAATCTTTATTGAGGTCGGATAAGCATCGTTTGTTGACTGAGATAAATTAACATGATTATTTGGATGACAATATTTGTATTCACCTTTCTGATAACCAAGAATTTCCAAAGCGCGGTTTGCTATAACTTCATTCGCATTCATATTAGTTGATGTTCCTGCTCCACCCTGAATCATATCAACTGCAAAATGTGTGTGAAGCTTTCCATTAATTATTTCTTTACACGCCTGCACGATTGCATCAGTAACGGGTTTTGATAATAATCCCAACTCATAATTAGCTTTGGCAACAGCAAGTTTAACCATTGCCAGCGCTTCAATCAGATGCGGATAAAAGTTCAGTGTAACTCCACTGATATTGAAATTCTCTATTGCACGAAGAGTTTGAATACCATAATAAAATTCTTCCGGAACTTCGCGGTCACCGAGTAAATCGTGCTCAGTCCTTGTTCTTCCTGATTGGTATTGTGCAGCGAGATTAACAACTCTTGTATTTGCAGAACTCATTCTTCTTGAAATTACCCTGGCAATCTTCCCAAGAATTTTAATCGCAAGTTCATTGTTTTCTTTAATCAACTCATTAAATTTTTCTCTTGAAAGAATTAAAATTGTTGAATCAACAGTAGTTTTTGCAGAAGTTGAATGAGGCGAATCATCAAGCAAAGCTCCTTCACCGAGAAAATCATATTTACCGAATATTGCTAATCTTCGTTCAGCTCCATAAGGAGATTTTTTGTAGAGTTCTACTTCTCCTTCATAAATGACAAAAAGATTTTTTCTGATGTTATTTTCAGTAAAAATATTCTTACCTGCAGGAAAGTTTTCAACAGCTACTTTTTCATTTATCTGATTTAATTGTGCATCAGTAAGATCTTTGAATAGTTCAACTCTTTTTAAGAATTCAACAATTATTTTCTTTTCCATTTTCTAATCCTCAAAATTTTCTTAAACAAATCTAATTATTCTTATTGATTATGAATGTTCAGAGAATCAACAATCTGTAAATGCTTTGCCATAAAGCACTTTCTTATCGTTTGAATTACCTGTGTTATTAGGTAAATTTGCAATCAATTTTTCAACAAAAGTCATTCAGTATATGCGATACCCTTTTGATATAATAGAAAATAAATGGCAAAAATTCTGGGAAGAAAATAAAGTCTTTAAAACAGATTTTAATAACATTGATAAAAAGCTTTATACACTTGTAATGTTTATTTATCCCTCCGGTGCCAAACTGCATATCGGACATTGGTATAATTACGGTCCGACTGATAGCTGGGCAAGATTTAAAAAACTTCAGGGCTATAATGTTTTTGAGCCAATGGGTTATGATGCATTCGGATTACCAGCGGAAAATTATGCAATTAAAACTGGCATTCATCCTTTTGACAGCACGATGCAGAATATAAATGATATAAGACAGCAACTGAAAAGAATGGGTTGTATGTATGATTGGGATGCTGAATTGATGACTTGTGTTCCTGAATATTATAAATGGAATCAGTGGATTTTTCTTCAGATGTATAAGAAAGGTTTAGCTTATCGTAAAAACGCTCCGGTAAATTGGTGTCCGAAAGATCAAACAGTACTTGCAAATGAACAGGTTCACGATGGAGCGTGTGAAAGATGCGGAACTCCTGTTATTCAGAAAAATCTTTATCAATGGTTTTTTAAGATTACTGATTATGCTGAAGAGCTATTACAAGGTCTTGATAAAATAAACTGGCCTGAAAAAACTAAAACTATGCAACGCAACTGGATTGGGAAAAGCGAAGGTGCAGAAGTTATCTTTAAAGTTGATGGAAGCGCTGATGAAATCAGAGTTTTTACAACAAGACCAGATACTTTGTTCGGTGTTACTTATGTAGTCCTTGCGCCTGAACATCCTTTAGTTGATAAAATAACAAATGATAAATTCAGAAAAGTTGTTGAAGATTATCGTGATTCAATTAAATCATTAACTGAAATTGAACGGACTTCAACTGTAAAAGAAAAAACAGGTGTCCCAACTGGTGCATTCGCAATTAATCCTGTTAACGGAGAGAAAGTGCCTGTCTGGATTGCAGATTATGCATTAATAACCTATGGAACCGGTGCTGTGATGGCTGTTCCTGCTCACGATGAAAGAGATTTTGAGTTTGCGACCAAATTTAACCTTCCGATAAGGAAAGTTATTCTGCAGGATGGAACAAATGAAAATGATGAACTTAAATCTGCTTTCACAGAAGTTGGTACAATGATAAACTCAGGAAAGTTTAATGGATTAAGATCAGATGAAGGCATTCAGAAAGTAATTGAATATCTTGAACAAAATGGATTTGGTAAAAGAAAAATTAATTATCGTTTGCGTGATTGGTTGATTTCCAGACAAAGATACTGGGGAACACCTATTCCGATTATTCATTGTCCAAAATGCGGTGAAGTTCCGGTTGATGAAAAGGATTTACCCGTTGAACTTCCTTACGATGTTGATTTCCAACCAGGTGGAGAATCACCGTTAGCGAGAAATGAAAAATTCATTAATGTTAAATGTCCCAGGTGTGATACTGATGCAAAAAGAGATCCTGATACAATGGATACATTTGTTGATTCTTCGTGGTATTATCTTCGTTATCTTAATCCAAGAGTTTCGGATGCACCATTTGATGTTCAGCTTGCAAACAAATGGACTCCGGTTGATATGTATGTTGGTGGCGCAGAGCATGCTACAATGCATCTTCTTTATGCAAGATTCGTTCATAAGTTTTTAAGAGATATTGGATTGGTTAATAGCGACGAACCTTTCCAGACTCTAGTTCATCAGGGAACGATTACCAATCAGGGCGCAAAGATGTCGAAGTCGAAAGGAAATGTTGTTAATCCTGATGACTTTACATCTAAATATGGCTCCGATGTTTTCAGAATGTACCTGATGTTTATGGGCCCTTATGATCAGGGCGGTGATTGGAGTGATAAAGGAATATCAGGTGTTGATCGTTTCGTTCAGAGAACATATGAACTTTTTAATCAGCATAAAGATTTGAATAAATCAACTGCAGCTAAAGAAAAATATGATATAGCTATTCTTAATGATAGTGAAAAGAAAATTTATCGTAAGGTAAATCAGACATTAAAAAAGTTTAATGAAGAAATTGAAAACATCAGATTCAACACAGCAATTGCATCGTTAATGGAATTGCTGAATGAAATGAAAAATCTTGAGAGTTGTAATGATGAAATAAAGGTCTATTCACTTGAGCGATTTGCGTTTATGCTTGCACCGGTTGCACCTCATTTGGGTGAAGAATGCTGGCAATTACTGGGAAAAGAAAATTCTATTTATCAGGAACCTGTTCTGTTTGATATTGATAAAGATGCGTTGATAGAAGATACAGTCAATCTTGCTGTTCAGGTAAACGGAAAACTTCGTGCTACTATTGAAGTTCCGTTAAACAGCGAACAGGAAGCAGTTAAGCCAATTATATTAGCTGATGAAAGAGTTATGAAATTTGTCAATGGAAAACAGATTGTCAAAGAAATTTTTGTAAAGAATAAAATTTATAACATAGTCGTGAAGGAAAACTAATGGTACGCAGATCATTATGATTTTTTATGATTAATTATGATAGAAGAAAATTTTAAATATTCAGAAATAACAGATCTTATAATTAGATCTTTTTATAATGTTTATAATAAGCTTGGTTATGGATTTCTTGAAAAGGTTTATGAAAATGGGATGATGATTGAATTAAAAAGATTTGGATTAGATGTTATTAAGCAGAAACCAATAAAAGTATTCTATGATGAATATGAAATAGGTGAATACTTCGCTGATTTAATTGTAAACGATTGTGTAATCATTGAATTAAAGGCTTGCGAATATTTATTACCTGAACACGAAGCGCAATTAGTAAATTATTTAAAAGCCACTGATATTGAAGTTGGTATGCTTTTAAATTTTGGTAAAGAGCCAAAATTCAAGAGAAGGGTATTAACATCAGAATATAAGAATCATAAAAAATCATAATTAATCATAAAAATCTGCGTACTATTCTTTTACTTAATTTTATTACAAAGGACAATAAAACATGCTCGATCTAAAGTTCATTCGTGAAAATCCTGAAAAAGTAAAACAGGGAATAGCCAACAAAAATGAAAAAAACAGAGTTGATGAAGTTCTGCAACTCGATAAACAGAGGCGTGAACTGATTGCACAATCAGAAGAACTGAAAGCAAAACGCAATCAGGTCTCTGCGGAAATACCAAAACTCAAAAAAGCCGGACAGGATGTAACTGATATTCTGACAGAAATGAAAAAGGTTTCAGACAGTATAACCGAACTTGATGTTAAACTTCGTGAAATTGAAAATCAATTGAATGAAATTCTGATGTACATCCCAAATCTTCCGCATGAATCTGTTCCTGTTGGAAAATCTTCAGAAGAAAATGTTGAAGTAAAACAATGGTTACCAGAAGGATTTTCGTTCAACTGGGAAAATGGTAAACCACTTGACCATATTGAATTAGGAAAGAAACTGAATATACTTGACTTTGAGCGTGGTGCAAAAGTAAGTGGTTCCGGATTCCCTGTTTACAAAGGTAAAGGTGCAACTTTGGAAAGAGCATTGATAAACTTCATGCTTGATTATCATTTGCAACATCATGGCTACAACGAAATCTTTCCGCCGTTTTTGGTTAATCGTGATTCAATGAGAGGAACAGGTCAACTTCCCAAAATGGAGGAAGATATGTACCACATAGAAAAGGATGGACTGTATCCGATTCCTACTGCAGAAGTTCCGATTACAAATCTTCATCGTGATGAAGTCCTGAATGAAAAAGATTTACCTGTTAAATATGTTGGTTACTCAGCTTGTTTCAGAAGAGAAGCTGGTTCTTATGGAAAGGAAAGCAAAGGATTCCTTCGTGTACATCAGTTCAACAAAGTTGAAATGGTAAAGTTTGTAAAACCGGAAACTTCTTACCATGAATTGGAGTTATTGGTAAAAGATGCTGAAGATATTTTGCAGGCATTGAAGATTCCATACAGAATTCTGATGCTCTGTACAGGTGATTTAAGTTTTGCTGCAGCAAAATGTTATGATATTGAAACCTGGTCCCCAGCTGAAAATCGCTGGCTGGAAGCTTCTTCCTGCAGTAACTTTGAGGATTTTCAGGCAAGAAGAGCTAATATTAAATTCAGAAATGAGCAAACAAAAAAGCTTGAATTTGTTCATACATTAAACGGTAGCGGACTTGCAACAAGTCGTTTGATGGTTTCAATTCTGGAAAATTATCAGACACCGGAAGGAAAAGTTATTGTTCCACCAGTACTTCAGAAGTACACAGGATTTAACATTATTGGATGAGCGAAAAGAATTGCCTTTCCGATTTGTTAACCTTTGAGTTAGTTAGAAGCATATATCTTTATAATTAATGGTAAATCTCCGCACTCTAAAAAAATATTTTGTAAGATATAAGAAAAAACTTTTTCTGGGTTTTTTCTTTATTCTTCTTTCCAATGCAGGAACGATTTATGTCCCAATCCTGATGAAAGATGCAATAAATCAGCTTCAGAGTAATACTACTGTCCACACACTTTTATTTTATTCATCACTGATTGTTCTTTCTTCTCTGTTTGCAGGAATTTTTCGTTTCCTGATTCGCCAGACAATTATAGTTGTGTCGCGCGAAATTGAATTTGACCTTCGTAATGATTTCTGGTCACATATTCAGAAACTTCCTTTAAGATATTTCCAAAATAACTCTACCGGAAATATCATGTCTCACGCAACAAATGATATTAATGCAGTCAGAAACTTTATTGGTCCTGCTGTAATGTATTCAATTGATACCGGTGTGCGATTGTTAATTGTAGTTGTAATAATGATTTCACTTGACTGGTCATTAACACTTATTGCACTTTTCCCTCTTCCGATTCTTTCTTACGGTGTTTACAGAATAATGAATTTAATTCATGAAAAGTACACTAAAATTCAGGAAGCATTTTCAGTACTTACAACATTAGCACAGGAAAATTTCTCTGGAATTCGTGTTATTAAATCTTATGTAAGAGAGGTGAATGAAATAGAGAAGTGGAAGAATTTGAGTAAAGATTATCTCACAAAGAATATGAATCTTGTAAGAATACAAGCCTGGATAATGCCAATTTTATTAATCATAACAGGCATTTCAATAATTATTGTAATCTGGATTGGCGGAATGAAAGTAATTAATGGAACAATGAACCTCGGCGAGATAACAGCTTTCATTGTTTATTTAGGAATTCTTATTTGGCCAGTAATTGCTTTTGGTTGGGTTACAAACATTGTTCAACAAGCAGAAGCAAGTATGAAACGATTAAATAAAATTTTTGCTGAACCTTATGAGATTGATGATAGCGAACAAACCGATTTCAACATCACAGAAATTAAAGGTGAGATAGAATTCAGAAACGTAACTTTCAGATATTCTGAAGTACTGCCCGATGTATTAAAAAATATTAATTTGAAAATTCCTGTTGGTTCGACTCTGGCAATAATCGGACATACAGGTTCAGGCAAAACATCTTTGATAAATCTGATTCCGCGACTTTATGATACAACTGAAGGCGAAGTGCTTATCGATGGTGTAAATGTGAAGAAAATTCCACTTGATACTTTAAGAAAAAATATTGGATTGGTTCCGCAGGAATCATTTCTTTTCTCTGATACAATTACAAACAATATCGGTTATGGTTTGAGAGAAGTAAGTAAGGAAAAAATTATTGAAGTATCTAAGATTGCTCAGTTTGATAAAGATGTTGAAACATTTCCTGATGGCTATAATACTATAGTAGGTGAAAGAGGAATAACTTTTTCCGGCGGACAGAAACAAAGGGCTTGTCTGGCACGTGCATTAGCCATCGAACCTAAGATTCTTATACTTGATGATTCATTTTCTGCTGTTGATACACACACTGAAGAAGAAATTCTGAAAAACCTGAAGCAATACATGAAAAACAGAACAAGCATTATTATCAGCCACAGAATTTCTACAGTTAAAGATGCTGATAATATAATCGTTCTGCATGAAGGTAAAATCTCTGAGCAGGGAAATCACGAGGAACTTGTTGCACTTGGTGGTCTTTATGCTGATTTACATTATAAGCAATTGCTTGAAAAAGAACTTGAAGAATTAAACTGATTCATTAAACAAAATAATTACTAATGACAGATAACAGACACGACGACGAAATACTTGGTAAAGCATACGATGCTAAACTGATGAAGCGTTTGCTTACTTATATCAAGCCTTATAAGAAGTATGTCTTCTTTGCGATATTTCTAAATATTTTTGTTGCAGCATTAGGTCCATTAAGACCATATTTAACAAAAATTGCAATTGATAATTATATCGTAAATTCAAACTACTCCGGCCTGCTTCTAATCAGTACTTTTCTTTTCGCATCTTTATTACTACAGGCAGCAATCCAATATTTTCTAACTTATTACACACAATATCTCGGACAAAAAACTCTTTATGATTTAAGAGTTCAGATATTCAGTCATGTGCAAAAACTTGCACTAAAATTTTTTGATAAAACTCCGATTGGTAGAATTGTTACCAGAACAACAAATGATGTTGAATCTCTTGGCGAACTTTTCTCAAGCGGAATTGTAATGGTATTCAGCGATGTATTTATTATAATCTGGATTCTCGCATTTATGTTTTTTATGGATGTAAGACTTTCGCTTGTGACATTATCAGTACTGCCTGTTTTAATTTATGGCACATTTCTGTTCCGAAAGAAAGTCAGAGAAACTTATCGTGATGTTCGATACCATTTGGCACGATTGAATTCATACATGCAGGAACATGTTACAGGCATGAATGTAGTTCAGATATTCAGAAAAGAAAAAGAAGAGTTTAATAAATTTTCTTCAATCAATGCTGACCATCGTGATGCCAATATCAGATCGATTTTCTACTATGCAATTTTTTATCCCAGCGTTGAATTAATTAGTTCTGCTGCAATTGCATTAATTATATGGTATGGCGGCGGAGAAATTATTCAGCAACAAATGACCATTGGCGTTTTATTTGCATTCATTCAATACACTGAAATGTTTTTCAGACCAATCAGAGACCTTTCAGAAAAATACAATATACTTCAAACATCAATGGCATCTTCGGAAAGGATATTTAAACTTCTTGATAATCAAACCTTTGTGCAGAATCCCGAAAATCCAATCGAGTTAAAAAATGTAAAAGGAGATATAACCTTTAAAGATGTATGGTTCGCATATGAAGATGAAAATTATGTTTTAAAGAACATCGGCTTCGATATTCGTTCAGGTGAAACAGTTGCAATTGTTGGTCACACCGGTGCAGGAAAGTCAACAATCATCAATCTTCTTACAAGATTTTATGATATTCAAAAGGGGCAAATTCTGCTTGATGGAATTGATATCAGATTGGTTGATAAGAGAGAATTAAGAAAATATATCTCAATAGTCTTGCAGGATGTTTATCTGTTTTCAGGCACTATTAAGTCAAACATAACAATGGATAATCCTGAAATCGGAATTGAAAAAGTTATTCAGGCAGCTAAACTTGTCGGTGCGGATAAATTTATTGAAAACCTTCCCAAAAAATATGATGAAGAAGTAAAGGAACGAGGAGCAACACTAAGCGTTGGACAGAAACAACTAATTTCATTTGCCCGTGCTTTAGCTTATGATCCGAAAATATTAATTTTGGATGAGGCAACTTCAAGTGTTGATACGGATACTGAAAAACTGATTCAGCAGGCAATTGAAAACCTGTTGAAAGGCAGAACAGCAGTTGTAATTGCTCATCGTCTTTCAACAATTCAGAATGCTGATAAAATAATTGTTCTTCACAAAGGTGAATTAAAGGAAATGGGTACTCATCAGCAATTGCTTGCTAAACGAGGAATTTATTACAAACTTTATCAATTGCAGTACAAAGACCAGGAATTAGTCAGTTCCAAATAACACCACAAATCACAAAAGGGAGAGGAATCATGCAAAAAATAAAATTCAATACATTGGCTCGCCATATTTATGAAGAAGAAAGAAAATACCCCGAGGCAACCGGTGAGCTTTCAGATCTCCTTCACGATTTGTCTTTAGCAGCTAAAGTAATTTCTCTCGAAGTAAATAAAGCCGGACTTGTTGATATTCTTGGCTTTACCGGAAGTAGTAATGTTCACGGTGAAGAAGTTAAAAAGCTTGATGTTTATGCTCATGAAATGTTAATTAAAGCTATGGATCACGGAGGTCATCTTTGTGTTATGGCTTCTGAGGAAGATGAAGACATAATTCACATTCCACCTGAGTTTTATATTGGTAAGTATGTTTTACTTTTCGATCCTTTGGATGGATCTTCAAACATTGATGTAAATGTGAGTATTGGAACTATCTTTTCGATATACCGAAGGATTTCTCCCGGAAATGGCCCAGGAACTTTAGAAGATTGCCTTCAGCCAGGATTCAAGCAGGTTGCTGCAGGTTATATCATCTATGGATCAAGTACTATTTTTGTTTACACAGCTGGTAACGGAGTTCATGGTTTTACTCTTGATCCTTCTTTTGGTGAGTTTATTTTATCACATCCAAATATCAAAACTCCAAAGAAGGGAAAAATCTATAGTATTAATGAAGGTAATTATCTTTACTGGCATCCTGGATTAAAAAAGTACATTAAGTGGTTACAGGAAGAAGATAAATCTACCGGAAGACCGTACTCATCAAGATACATTGGATCGATGGTGGCAGATATCCATCGTAATCTTTTGTACGGTGGAATTTTTATGTATCCAGCCGATATCCGGAATCCGAAAGGTAAACTCAGATTAATGTATGAATGTAATCCAATGGCTTTTATTGTTGAGCAAGCCGGAGGTAGAGCGTCGGATGGTAAAAGGAGAATATTAGAAATACAACCCGAATCACTTCATCAGCGAATACCAATCTTCATTGGCAGCGAAGAAGATGTTCTGATGGTCGAAAAATTTTTAAGAGAGAATGAATAATTGTACGGAGTTGTCAGATTGAGTAATGCTCTGAATCTGACAATTCCTTCTAATTTTATTTAATCTTTTTTAATTCTTCTTCAATTTTTTTTGCTAACTGTTCTTCAGAAATTCCTTCAATCTTTAGCTTGTTGGTTTTAATTGAAGTTAAGGGTTCGTCACCTTCGCCTTTCATATATTTGAATAAAGAGAATGCAAGACGATTTCTGTCATTCATTCGCGGAAGGTTATCTTTAAATGCTTCAACTATGTTATAAACTTTTTTTTCCAGAGAATCATCAGGGAATTGTTTAACTTTTGGTGGTGGTAATGTTGTCATATCATTTCCTTAAAATTGTTATTGCAAAAATATGATTTCTGTCATAAAAAGTTATCAGACATTTATGGAGTTGTGACTAATTCATCAATAAATTTGTAATTAAAATTTGAGATAAAAATTTGCACAAAACGCAGCTTTCTGAAATAAACAGAATTTTAATAATTCGCTTAAGTTCTTTGGGAGATATCCTACTGACCACTCCGCTTATTCGTGCCATCAAAAGAGAGAATCCTGCAATCCAAATAGATTTTCTGCTTAGAATTGAATATCGTGATTTGCTGATTAAGAATCCAAATATTAATGAACTTCTGCTTTTCTCACGGAATGATTTTGAAAATCTTAATCTTGTAAAATCACTTCGTAATAAGAATTATGAGCTGATAATTGATTTACAAAATAACTTAAGAAGTCGTGGAATTACTTCAAAGTTAAGCGGTAAAAAACTAAGGTTTGATAAAAAATCCTTCCAGAAAATTTTATTGGTGAAATCAAAAGTAAATTTGTTAAAGAACTCTCCTTCGATTCCTGTTCGTTATGCTAATGTTATTGATGGACTAGAACTTGATGATCAGGGATTAGATTTATTTACTGATAACGAACCTTCATCTGAGATTAAAAAATTGGAAAATGTTATAGGATTATGTCCAGGTGCCAGACATATCACTAAAAGATGGCCTATTGAATATTTTATTCAGCTCAGCAGATTTTTAATCCAGAATAATTTTAATGTGGCTTTATTCGGTGGAAAAATAGACAAAGAATTTTGTAAACAAATTAAGGGAGTGGTTCCGGAAGTAATTAATCTTCAGAATGATGATAATATTCTACAGACTGCTGCTGATATGAAATTATGTAAAGCAATTGTTTGCAACGATTCAGGTCTTATGCATGCTGCTTCTGCTATCGGAACTAAAGTGCTTACAATTTTTGGTTCATCTGTAAAGGAATTCGGTTTTACCCCTTACAATTGTAAAAGTTTAATACTTGAAAACAATTCTTTAAGTTGCAGACCGTGTTCTCACATTGGCAGAGAAAGTTGTCCGGAAGAACATTTTTCCTGTATGAAAGAAATTAAGCCTGATTTTGTATTTAACGAATTATTGAAATTATTAAAGAATGATTAAAACATTTTGGTTTCTTTTTTATAATATTTTAGTTGTACCTTCATTATATCTGTTATTGAGAATAGCCGGATTATTTAATTCGAAGGTCAGAAGAGGAATCAAAGGAAGAAAACGGGTATATGAACAATTAATTTTAGATGCTGCAGCGATTGATAAATCAAAGAAACTTATATGGTTCCATTCATCTTCTTTAGGAGAGTTTGAACAGGCAAAGCCAATTATTGAAAAACTGAAAAAAGAAAAAAGTGTAAATGTCCTGATAACATTTTTTTCACCGTCTGGTTATGAAAATTCAAAAAAATATCCTCACGCCGATTTGATATCTTATATACCTTTTGATACCAAATCCAATGCAGAACGGTTTATTAAAATTGTAAACCCGACTGTGGCAGTTCTGATGAGATATGATATCTGGCCAAATACTATACGAGCATTAGCTGAGCATGAAGTTCCTGTTTTTCTCGTTGATGCAACTATGCGAAGTTCTTCACCAAGGAAATATCCATTTATAAAATCATTTCACAGAATGCTTTTTTCTTTATTCACAAATATTTTAACTGTTTCCGAATCTGATGCGCAGGAGTTTCTTGACTTTGGTTTGCAAAAAGAAAAGGTAAAAGCAGTTGGTGATACAAGATTTGACAGAGTTTATCAGAGAAGTTTACTTGCAAAAGAGAGAAATCTTATAAAGGAAGAAATTATAAAAGATAAGAAAGTTTTTGTTGCCGGAAGTACCTGGGAACAGGATGAAGAAGTTATTTTTCCTGCTTTTGAAAAGCTTGCAAAGTTTGATATGAATACTATAATGATAGTTGCTCCACACGAGCCGACAGAATTACATCTTGAAAAAATAGAAAATGAATTTTCGGGTAAAATTAAAACAATCAGATTTTCACATCTGAATAATTATTCAGATGAAAGGATAATTATTGTTGATTCAATCGGTATATTACTTACACTCTATACTTACGCTGATGTAGCATTTGTTGGCGGAAGCTTTAAACAAAATGTTCATAATGTATTGGAAGCAGCGGTTTATGGTATTCCTGTGCTGTTCGGACCTAAGATTGAAAATTCGCAGGAAGCAAAACGATTAGCAGAGCTTGGTGCAGGAATAATTGTACGCAATAAAAAACAGACTTACAAAGTATTGAGAAAACTTTTTTCAGATGAAAAGTTAAGAAAGCAAAAAGGGGAAATTTCAATTTCCTTCGTGAAAGCGAATCTTGGTGCAACAGAAAAAATTCTTAAAGAGATATATTCTTATCTGAAATAAAATCTTAGAGATATTTCTCCCGTAGTATATTCAGATGATGTTTCTGATGACCAGCAATCATCCACATTAAAGCTAAAACAGTTACTTCTTTATTTGCAGCAATCCCCCGATTTGAATAAACTGACTTGTCAAATCCTTTAAACAATAAAATATTTGACTCACGAAGCAAGCGATATTCGTAAGTCAAATCAGAAAGTTCACGCAAATGAAATCTGCCATTCTTTACATATTCATCCTGATCATAAGAAGGTAGTGGTTGTTTTTCACCTCTGGCTATAGCCAAAGCTCTGTAAGCGAATATTCTGTCAGTGTCCATCATATGACCAACAACTTCTTTAACACTCCATTTACCTTCTGCATAGGCATAGTCACCCTTATTTTGAGGAAAGGAATTAAAGATGTCGGAAGCTTCTTTATTTATTGCTGAAAGAATAGTAAGTATATCATCGCCTTCAAGCAGATCGATATACTTCTGATAGTAATCGGCATAATCATTTTTTGATGGACGCATAGTGACTCCTTTTATTTCCAGATTGAAGTTTGAAATATCCCATCTGAATTGGCAACTGCTCTGAACATTGTGGGGGTTGTAAAAATCATTTCATAATTTCCATTTTTATCGACAGCAATAATTCCACCAGCACCTTCAGGCAAAACTTTATACATTACTTCTTCACAAGCTTGTTTTAATGAATAACCTTTGAATTCCATAAGTGCGGAAATTCTGTACGCTACGGTGTTTCTGATGAATAATTCCCCAATACCTGTTGCCGAAACACCACAGGTTTTATTATCTGCGTATGTTCCAGCGTTAATTAAAGGAGAATCGCCAACTCTTCCTGGCATTTTATTTTGTCTTCCACCGGTTGATGTGCCAGCAGCAATATTTCCGTACTGATCAATTGCTACACATCCAACAGTTTCACCAACTTGCTTTGGTAACCTTGACATTAACCAGTTTTTATATTGGTCTTCAGTGTGAAAGTAAGTATTATGAACAACCGGGACTCCAAGTTTTAATCCAAGCTGATCAGCACCTTCACCTGCAAACAGAACATGTTCTGTTTTTCCCATAACAAGCCTTGCGAGGGAAATAGGATTTTTTATAATTGTAACTCCTGCAACTGCACCTGTAGTTAAATCTTTCCCGAACATTATTGAAGCATCAAGTTCATGCTTTCCTTCAGAAGTAAATACTGCTCCTCTTCCCGCATTAAACAAGGGATTATCTTCTAAATAATTTATAACTTTTTCAACTGCGTCAAGAGAACTGCCTCCCGTTGCTAAAATATTTTTCCCAATTGTTAATGCTTCAGATAAAGAATTCAGATATAGTTGTTTTAGAGAATCCGGAGCATCAGTTGGAAATCCACCCGCACCACCGTGTATCACAATTGTGTATTTGCCAGGATTAGTTTGTCCAAATAAAAAAGATTGATTTGGAGTGAAATAAATTGAAGAAAGAATTAATATTGATATGAAGATTTTTCTGATCATATTTACTCCGTATGCTAACAAATTAGATAATTTGAACATGTACAACTTAGTAATATTTCCTGTAATTTTCTTTTTTCTGAATACTTCTCCGGCATTGAGAGTTTCAGATTCTGTTTTCTTGAATGACGGTAAGGCAATTTATTTTATAAAACAACGCTGGCACACAGCAATAGTTTTTAATACTGTTGATATTGATTCGAATTATCTTCCCATAATAAAAAGTTTCAGAAATTTTAAAATGATTGATATTGGTTGGGGAGATGAAGAGTTTTATCAATATCCGGATTTTGATTGGGAACTTGCATTTAAAGCTTTATTTTATCCGACTTCCAGCACATTAAGAGTAGAAGGAATTTCAATTTCTCGGGATCTTTACTTTGATTTATCTGAAATTGTAGTCAAATTGATCGTAAATGATGAACAGTTCAAAAAGATTTTAATTTTTATTGATGATACTTTTTACAGAGATGAAAACGGTGAAAAAATCTTAAGTACAAAGGCTGGCGGACAAATTATTTTTTATGCCGCAAATGGGAAATATCATCTGTTTAACACCTGCAATACCTGGCTTGCAAGATGTCTTAAAAATGCCGGACTTCAAATTAAGACTGATATTATTCTGACCGAACAGCTTTTTAATGAGCTTGCGAAAATTGGAAAAGTTATTAAAGCCGGAAAATCTAATTAAACTAAATCTTTTTTCCATCGCAATAGGTCGCGAATTAAATCATCAAATGGTCTGACACTCAAACAATATTCGGTGTGAAATTCATATTCTGGATTATCAAAAATAATCGGATGATCATTTGGATTATCTAGATAATTTCTGAATGAGTTAATATCATCGGATAATTGTTGATTATCAACCTGATATTGTTTAATTAAATATATTTTATCAACAAAACTTTCGAGAAGTCTACGAGTAGAAGTAGAGTTAACACAAGAGCGACCAAGTTCACTCCTTGGATTTGGATTTTTATATTGGTCTTTATCTTCAGTCACAAGAACATATTTTATGTTGGAACTTATCCGAATTGCTAATCCCCAAAACGTTACCATTGTATGTCTCGAATGAAATGAAACTTTACAATTAATAATTCCTAATACTCTCCAAGTGTTATTAGAATTTACCATAATGAATAAATCAGAATCAGGGTAATCTAATAATTGTTTCTGATCACAAGGTCGCTTCACTGGTAATCTATTGTAATTTATTATTTGCTCAATTAGACCTTGATCATTTATTATTGACCTCAAACCCTCGCTGTTTCCTCGCACAATATAAATATTAAACTGATTTAATAATTCGTTTAAAATCTTTGCAACAACATCCTCTAGTCTGCGACCTTCTGATGATCGTAGAGCTTGAGCTTCGGCGTCAAGCATAAATTGGCTCCTGTAAATCTAATTTTGGGTTGAAAACGATAGTTTCCTTTTTTATTCTTGATTTTGCTATTTCACAATAATTAGGGTCTATCTCAAGACCTACACCGATTCTATTGTTATTAACTGCCTCAACGATAGTAGTTCCACTACCAACGAAAGGATCAAAAATTACATCTCCAACAAATGAAAATAATTTTATTAATCTTCTTGGTAGCTCTTTCGGAAATGGAGCTGGATGACCAATTCTCTTTCTACTCTCACCACTAAATGACCAGAGTCCATTTGTCCATTCAATAAATTCATCCCGGCTTATGTCTGAAACCTTGGAGCCAATAGTCTTTTTCCATTGATCTTTATAAAAGATAATTACTAATTCTACGGGTGCTATAACAAAAGGAGCAGAAGCTGACAACCAAGAGCCCCAGGCAGTCCTCCTTGAAATATTACCTTCATTCCAAATTATTGTTGAATGATATTTCCAACCAACTTTTTTTGCAATGGTTGTTAAATCCGCCCCAACACTTTGTTGTCCGCCTTTGTTTTTATCCAGCGGACAATTTAGTGCAAATCTTCCTTGAGGTTTACTCCATTGATAACAATTATAAATCCACTTTTCAGAGAATTCTAAATAGTCATCATAAGATAAATTGTCTCTATGTGAATTGTATTTTATATCAACATTATAAGGGGGTGAGGTGATAATTAAGTCGGAGAATTCTTTTCGAAATAAACTCCCCTTTAGAACATCCCCTTGAAACAAATAAATATTCTTATCTCTAATGATTTCTTTATAGTATTTAGTACCTCTATCTTTAATTAATTTAAGGGCATTGTTTTCATCAGGGACTAAATATTTTACTTTGCTCTTCTTTAACATCTATCATTAAGTTTAATTGTCCGATTAAATATAACAAAAATTTTGAACTTAGTCTGAAAAAATTTTCAGTCCAACAATTCCGACAACAATCAAAAAGATGAAAAATATTCTTACAAACTCTTTTGATTCATTGAAAAGGATCATACCAAGAATAGCTGTTCCAACAGCTCCAATACCTGTCCAAACGGCATAAGCAGTTCCAACAGGAATATGCTTGACAGCATAAGCAAGTAATCCCATACTGATAATCATCGAAACGATTGTGAAAACACTTGGCAAGGGTTTGCTAAAACCATCAGCATATTTTAATCCGATTGCCCAGGCAACTTCAAATAATCCGGCAATAAATAGAATTATCCAATACATTCTATTTGTCCGGAAATTCATTAATTATTTTTTTTACTCGTTCTTTGTCTGATGAGTGTGTAAAGGCATTAATGATTAAATGAGAATTATACTTATCAATAACATTGGGATAAACAATTTTAACTACTTCAATTTTATCATTGGAAAAACTCATTAGGTCAATCAGGGTAATAAGTTGTGCAACAGTAAAATGATTATACTTTGCAGCTAACTGAATTACATAAATCTTATCTGACTCAAAACTTTCTGATTTAATATTCTCACAAAGTTCTGAGAAATCTTTGTCACTCATTATTTTCGACTCTTCACGAATAGTTATTCCATTATCCGGAATCATTCGCAAGAGATTAAATGATTCGATAAGAATTTCTCTTGCTTTACGGTAATCTTTATAACTAAGATTCTGCAGATAATCTGAATCCAGCTCCTGAAGATTTTCAATCAGGCGGTTTTTGAGTTCACGGATTGATATACTTCTGAAATCCGGTTTTCTTTGAGAATATATTTCATTGACAGAAATAAAGAACAATAAAGATATAATCAGCAACAAAAATTTTTTCATTTCAAACCTCACTTTCTTTTGCCTGAAATTATTTCGTTACTAAGTGCTTCAGCTTTGTAAAGGTCACGAATTGCCTCAATCATTCCTAAAGCACTTACCGAGACAGTTCTGTTTGCTTCTGTGGTATAAATAAAAGTGTTTGGAAGACTTTCAATATTACCATCGAAGGCAAGTCCGACGACTTCTGCATTAATGTTTAATACAGCACTTCCGGAATTACCACCAATAATATCATTTGTACTGACGAAATTAAGTGGTGTTGAAAGATCAAATTCGTCCGGTAATTTTTCCCAGTAAGAAGGAAGGTTAAACGGAAATTTTTTATCGAAAGAATAGTAACGATCTAGTGCGCCATAAAAAGTTGTTTTAATTGGAGCGCAGGTTCCATTGTAATCATAACCTTTAACGATTCCATCCGCAAGACGTAAAGTGCCTGTTGCATCAGGTGGAATTGCATCACCATAAACTGCGTATAAAGCCTCGCCGAGCATTTGGTTTAATATTTCTTCTTTCTGATTTCTTGCTTTGTTTTCTTCAAGCAACTTATTTAATTCATTTGTTGTGTTTGTTATAAAATAGATAAAAGGATCAGAGGAATTGAGAATCTCAATTGAATTCTTCTTTATTAATTCATCAAACTTTTCTTTGGTAGTAAACCAGCTTTCTGATAAAATTTTTTCTGCCGCTTTTTCAATTGAGTTATTTCCGATTAATTGTTTTAATAATTCAGAATCAGAAGGGAGATTATCCTTCCAAACTTTCAATTGTAAAAGAAGTAGTTTTTTCTGAAGCTGATGATTCAAATCAGAAGGATAAATTTTTGCAACCTCTTCATTATATTTTTCTTTTGTAATTTTCCCATCATTCAAATCATTTATTAGTCCAACTAACTTTGATGCAATCACCAGATATTGCGGAGAGTAAAATCCGCTAATGTTATATGCAAAAATTTTATTAGCTGATTTCTTTGCTTCATTTCTTGATACAACCAGCTCGTCCCAAATGTGACCGTATTTTTTATTTAACTCTGGATTATTCATTACCGCAAATTTGAATTGTCTTTCAAAATCTTTCTTCCTTGCGACAAGATAAGGATCAAGCAGTCCTTTGTATGTACCTTCATATACTTTCAATCCATTACCTATTGAATACAACCTTGCAATCAATTTAAAATCTTCTGCGTTTGATTCATTGACAAGTTCTTCAAAAATCTTGTACAAATCTTTAAGCATTTTGACCATCATTGGATAGCGTACATCTCTTTCAAATTCAATCTGAGCCATTGTATTTATTCTATCCGTACTTCCGGGATTCCCAACAACAAACACCGGCTGATCTTCGACTATTCCATCAAGATTCCATTTAAAGTAGTAATCAGTCTTTACAGGTTTATCATTTTCGTAAGCTCTGAGAAAAGCACAATCCAGGCCATATCGTGGATAGGTGAAATTATCATAATCTCCACCAAGCTTTGCAACAAAAAGTTCAGGTACAAAAACCAAACGAATATCATCATATACTTTGTAACCATACAAAGAATATTTTCCACCATTGTAAAGAGAAATTACTTTGAAAATCAGATCAGGATAGTCTTTACTGTATTTCGCTTTAATCTCATCAATCTTCTTTTCACGCAGTTCAATCTTTTCAGAATCAGTTTTTCCTTCACTCATTGCATTATGAATTTCATTGGTTATGTCTTTAATAAAAAGCAGCTGCTCGGCTTTCAGATTTGGAACTTTTCTTTCATCTTTCAGTTCTTTTGCATAAAAACCATCTTTAAGAATATTTTCATCATCTGACTGAACCGATGGAAGTATTCCTCTGACACAATGATGATTAGTCATTATTAAACCATCTTCAGAAATGAAAGATGCTGAGCAGCCTCCACCAAACTTTAATGCGGACTTCTGCATTTTCTCAAGCCATTGTTCGGATGGAGTAAATCCGTACTCTTCCTGAAAATATTTTATGGGAGGATTTTCGAATGTCCACATTTTACCCATATCAAATTTCTGTGCTTTGACTGTGTCAGGATTAAATCCATAAAAGTTTTGTGCTGAAGCAATAGCTACAAAAAATAGAATAACCTGAAAAAGAATAATTCTGATTTTCATAATTCTTTCCTCTTTTATTCGATAACAGTTACTTCAGATAAAAATATTTTACCTGAGTAGAATTTAAAGACATCTTTTAATTGCTCAATAGCTTTTGTGATAATCGGTTCCTCATCTACAACAATGATAAGTGAGCTTTTAAGAATGTTGCTTAAATCCTGTGCTGATTTAGGACCGGTTTTTCCTCTTCCCTGAATATCATCAATTATGGAATAACCTTTTACACCGACTTCATCAAGTATTCGGCAAACTCTTCTTCTTTCGACTGATTCAATAATAATTTCAAGTTTTTTCATATCTCACCTTATCAGATTAATTAAGTAATAATAAAAAGGAATTCCAATCATAATGTTGAATGGAAATGTAATTGCTAATGACATTGTTATATAATACGCCGGATTTGCTTTTGGAAGCGCTATTCTTACAGCCGCTGGAGCTGCTATGTATGATGAGCTTGCAGCAAGTACTGTGAACAAAAGAGAATCACCAATGGAAAATCCAAAGGCATCCGTTAATAAAATAGTTATCACTGCACTTATTACAGGCATTATGACAGCAAAACTGAAAAGAAATAATCCTACTGCTTTAAACTCTGCAATTCTTTTCCCGGCAATCATTCCCATATCTAATAAGAAAAGAGTCAACACTCCATTAAACGGGTCAATAAAGAATGGTTTAACTGCAGTTACTCCTTTTTCTCCGACTGCAAATCCAATTAGAAGACTTCCGAAAAGCAAAACTACACTTGCATTGAAAAGAGATTCCTTTAACAAATCCACCATATTTGATTTTAATGAAGCAATCTTTTCTGAATTAAATATTCTTACAAGAAACAGAGAAACAAAAATTGCTGGTGATTCCATCAATGCCATCATTCCAACCATGTATCCACTGTAAATTTCCGACTTACTGTTCAGAAAAGAAATAGCTGTCACAAATGTTACAACACTTACCGAACCATAATGTGCTGCTATTGCACCTGAATTTGTCGGGTCAAATTTTCCTAAATATCTTAGAATAAGAAAAGCAATAACCGGTACAATAAATCCGATTAACAGTGAATTGATAATCGATGTGTATAGGTTTGTATCAATTCCACTCTTATGAATTTCAAAACCACCTTTCAAACCTATAGCTATCATAAAATAAATTGCCAGGGTCTTGGTAATGACTTCGGGAATTTCAATATCTGATTTTAGAATTGTTGAAATAAAACCAAGCACGAAGAACAAAATCATAGGTGAAGAAAAATTTGAAATTGCATCTGATAAAAATTCCATTTCAAAATCCGATTAATTGATTAGTCAAAAGATAAGAAAAGAAATAAAAAAATCTCTGCAGTGTTGTAAATGATTTCCGGGTGGTTTGAAATCAGTTTACTTCTTACTGCAGAGATATGTTTGAAGTGGATGAGGGAATATCCACAGTCAATTATAAATAAAATATGATTTGAAATCGAACCGGAAAATTTTCCCGAATTATTTCAGTTCATTTTGTTTGTAAATATATAATCAGTGCGTAATAAAGAAAACTTTCATTAACATTTTGTGTTTTCCAATAGAATAAATCTTCCGCTTCATTTAAGTTTGAAATGTAGTTTTTAAAAATCAGGCGGAACATTTATGAAATCAGTTTTCGATTATTTCTTCTATCCAAAAACAATCTGCATAGTCGGAGCTTCCTCTAAACCTAAAAGTCTTGGTTATGAATTAACAAAATCCGTTAAACTTTATGGATATACCGGGAGACTTGTTTTAGTAAATCCAAAAGCGGATGAAATTCTTGGTTATAAATGCTATCCGACAATTAATGATGTTGATGTCAGTATTGATTTGGCAATTGTTATGGTTCCAAAACAATTCGTTGAGGATTCAATTAAAGATCTTCTGAACAAAAATGTAAAAGCAATAATTCTTATAACTGCTGGCTTTAAAGAAACGGGTGAAGCAGGAGCTGAAGCCGAAAAAAGAATTTTATCTTTAATAAAAAATTCCGATGCAAGAATGGTTGGACCAAATTGTATGGGAATTATTAATACACTTCCTTCAGTTAAAATGAATGCAACTTTTGTTGCTGAACAACCCCGCGAAGGCAAAATGGCATTCTGTTCACAAAGTGGTGCAATCGGAGCTGCCGTACTGAATTCATTGAGAGAGACTGATATCCGGTTTGGTCAGTTTATTAGTGTTGGAAATAAAGCAGATGTGAATGAAAATGATTTACTCGAATACTGGCAGAATAACAACGATGTAGGAGTAATCACTTTTTATCTCGAAAGCTTTGTTGATGGAGAAAAGTTTATCAGATTTTTTATTGATGGAAAAATCAATAAACCAGTTATCGTTCTGAAAGGTGGAAGAACTTCAAGCGGAATGAAAGCTGCTTCATCTCACACCGGTGCGTTGGGAAGCAGTGATAAAGTTGTTAATGCAGTTCTTAATCAGTTCGGAATTATCCGTGCAGATGATTTGAATGATATGTTCAACACTGCAAAAGGTTTTGAAGAATTTCCTGTTCCAAAAGGTAATCGTGTTGCAGTTGTAACAAATGCCGGCGGACCTGCAATACTTACAGTTGATTCTCTTGAAAAGAACAATCTCACATTGGCTGAATTGTCAGAAGAAACAAAAAAGAAACTAAGAGAAATTGTTCATCCGGAAGGGAGCGTTAACAATCCTGTTGATTTACTTCCCGGTGGCACTGCAGACCAATTCAAAGCCGTAAATGAAATTCTTGTTCAGGATAAAAATGTTGATGTGGTTATTTCCGTTTTTGTTGAACCCATAATGGTTAAAGCATTGCCTGTGATTGAAGGAATTAATGAAATTGTTTCTGACAAACCAATTTTTCAGGTTGTTATGCCTTTACCTGAATTCTGGGAGGAATATCGCCGTGAATCAAAAACAAGAAAACCCCTTTTCAGATTTGCAGAAGATCCGGCAGTAGTTATCAACAATATGATAAAGTTTTCTAAGAAAGTTGAGTCAAAGAGATTGACTTCACAATCAATGACTTTAAGTTTTAATTTGAAGAATTATTCCAATAAATTTTTACCACCTGAGATTGTTGCTGAATTGGTTGATAATTATGAACTGCCTCGAGTTAAAGAAAAGATTGTCTCTTACGATCAATTGATTACTGACAATTTTGAATATCCTGTTGTGTTGAAAGCAGTTGGTGAAAAAATAATTCATAAATCTGATTTGCAGGGAGTTGTTCTGAATATTAAATCCAGAGAAGAACTTATCAATGAAGCAGAAAAAATGAAAAAGAATTTTTCGCAAAAGAATATTGAGTTGAATTCTTTTTTAGTCCAGCCATTTCTTATAACAAAATTTGAATTGCTTGTCGGAGCTTTCAGAGATTCAAGTTTCGGTCCGATGGTGATGTTTGGTTCAGGAGGTAAGTATGTTGAATATCTGGAAGATACCGCAATGCGTTCTGCTTATTTAAGTGAAAATGATATCGATGAAATGATTAACTCAACAAAGATTGGAAAAATTATTCAGGGTGTACGCGGAGAAAGCTCTGTTGATATTATGAAAATAAAAGATGCAATAAGAAATTTAGCTCAGATGATGCTCAATCATGCTGAAATAAAAGAAGTAGATTTAAATCCTTTGCTTGTTACAACTGATAATAAGATTTTTGCTGTGGATGTAAGAATTAAATGTTGATTAAAAAGAAATATTAAGATGAACAGAAAAAAATTTATAAAATCATTAACAGCAGTTACTGCATTAAGTGCATTACCTTTTGAAAGGAATTTTGCTTCAACGAAGGAAGATGAATATAATTCTGAGAAAGTTTCAATAATTAAACCTCCACGATTAAAAGAGGGCGACAGAATTGCGCTTGTTGCACCGGGAAGTTACATCTCTGAAAAAGAATTACAGGATTCAGTTACTAATCTTAGTGATCTTGGCTTTCAGGTAACATTTTCAGAAAAGCTAACTCTTCAGCATGGATATTTCTCCGGAACCGATCAGCAGCGTGCTGATGATTTAATGGATATGTTTGAGAGAGAGGATGTCGATGCAATAATGTGTGTCCGTGGTGGTTATGGTTGCGCAAGAATTCTTCCTTTACTTGATTATTTAGTTATTAAAAAGCATCCTAAAATACTGATTGGTTATAGTGATGTTACAGCCTTACTTTATGGAATTTTCAGAAAAACCGGTTTAATAACTTTTCACGGTCCGGTTGCTACTTCAACATTTAATGAATTTTCGGTAAGTAATTTCAAAAAAGTTTTGATGAATCCGGAAACCAAAACAAAATTATTCAACGCCAATCCACCAAACGATGAAAATATGTATGGAGTTAAAACTATTGTCCCAGGCAAAGCTAAAGGAAGATTAGTCGGTGGAAATTTATCAATTATGGTTTCGCTGATTGGAACTAAGTACGATGTTGATTATTCAGATAAAATTGTTTTCATCGAAGAAATTGGTGAAGAACCTTATCGCATTGACAGAATGATTACTCAACTTATTCAGGCAGATAAATTTAAGAATGCTGCCGGTGTAATGATGGGAATTTTCAGTAAATGTGAACCAAAAGAAAAAGATCCGTCATTCAGCAAATCATTTTCATTGATGGAAGTGTTACTTGACCGATTCGGTAACTTCAAAATTCCGGTTGTTTATGGAATGTCATTTGGTCATGTTAAAGATAAATTTACAATTCCATTTGGTGCGCTTGCTGAACTTGATGCAAATGAACAAACTTTTACTTTACTCGAGTCTGCTGTTAAATAATTTTTTATTTAGTCAAAAAATTTTATAAAAGAAATGCAGAGGTCGGAATGAAAAAATATTTTTTAATAATACTTACTTCACTCTTCCTAAGTGGATGTGTTTTGTTCAATACCGTCAGTTATGAAATTACAATGAGAACAGAAACATCGGGAAGTGCTTTAGTTATCATCAATGACATTTGCACTGATGCAACAAACGAAGAAGATGAAATGAATGATGTCAATAATGTTTTTGATTATGCTGCTAAGAGCAAAGAATTCATTACAGATCAGGAAAGCGAAGGGAAAAAAATCACAAACAGAAAACTCTTTGTTGAAGGAAATCAACTAAACGCAATGCTTTCGTTTGATTTTGATGATATCAACAAAGTTGAAGGAATTCAGTTTGATGATCCATATTACTATCTGACACTAAGTCCGGAAGACAGTGTTGTTTCTACAAACGGACAATTATTTGAATATGATAATTACAAAAGAATCGTCTGGGATAAATCAATCAGAGTATTAAAGTTCACGATGTTCAGTGAAGATACAGATAAACCGGGTGTCAAAAAGATGTCAGTTTATTATAACAAAGAGAAATAATGTTTGCAGAAGTTGTTTTTGCATTACCTTTTCGTAAAGCGTTTACTTATGAGATTCCTGCAGAGTTAAAAAAATTTGTTAAGGAAGGAGTTCGAGTTGTTGCGCCATTTGGCAAAAGAACTCTCACAGGTTTTGTAATCAAAGTTTCAAGAACAACTCAGGTCAAAGATGAAATTAAGCAAATCCGCGAAGTACTTGATGATGAACCGATTTTCAACAAAACTCTTCTGAAATTTTATGAATGGATTTCTGAATATTATCTGTGTTCTCTTGGTGAAGCATTAAAATTACTTGTCCCACACGGTACCGAAGTTGAGTCGAAAAGAAAAATTTCGATAGATAAACAATTCGTTTTGCAACTTCTTCAAAAAGAAAGTAAGAAGACGACACTTCGTTATAAAATTCTTCAGGAACTATCAACACGAGAGCAAATAACATTTTCTGCTTTGCAAAAGGCAGTGGGAAAGAAAAACATTTACTCTCATATAAGAAATCTGGTCGAAGAAGGTGCAGTTACAATTATTGATGAGATTGAAGGTGCAAAAGTAAAACCCAAAAAAGTAAAGTATGTTCGTCTCGCAAAAGATATAAAAGAATTATATTCAAGTTTGCCTGAACTCGATAGAAAGTCACCCAAGCAGGTTAAATTACTTTTAGTTTTGATTGAAGCAAAAGGAAAATCAATTCCTGTTGCAGAACTACTTCATAAAACAGAAACATCAAAAGCAGCATTAGACAGTCTTGAGAAAAAAGGTTTTGTTGAAATTTTTGAGAAGGAAGTTGACAGAAGGTATAAAGAACATTATGAAGAAGTTCATCAGGAATTAGTTCTCACTGAACAGCAAAGAAATGTATTTGATGAAATATCTCCTAAGATAAAAGAATCGGTATTTCAGGCTTATCTTCTGCACGGTGTTACCGGAAGCGGAAAAACTCAGGTTTATATTGAGCTTGCTAAAGTTGCTTTGGAACAAAATAAGTCTGTGCTGATTCTTGTCCCTGAAATTTCTTTAACACCACAAATCACTTCAAGATTTTATAATAATTTCGGTGATCTTGTAACAGTGCTTCACAGCAGAATGTCTGCAGGTGAAAGATTTGATTCGTGGAGAAGAATTCACAAAGGAAAATCCCGAATTGTTGTTGGTGCGCGCTCAGCTTTGTTCGCACCGATGAATAAAATCGGTTTGATAGTCGTGGATGAAGAACACGATGCAAGTTATAAACAGCAGGATATGATTCCTAAATACAACGCGAGAGATTCTGCAGTTGTTTTGGGGAGCATTCATAATTGTCCGGTTGTTCTTGGTTCAGCAACACCATCAGTTGAAAGCAGATACAATGCTGAAATCGGGAAATATAAATTACTTACTTTGCCTCTTCGTATTGATGATGCAAAACTTCCTTCTATCACATTGATTAATGTAAATGTTGAACGAAAAAAGGGTAGAATGGATAATATCTTTTCAAAAACACTTCTTGATAAAATTGAAGACAGATTGAAGAAGAAAGAAGGTGTTATTATTCTGCAGAACCGGAGAGGATTTTCAACACAGATTTATTGTGAAGATTGTGGTGAGATTGAAATGTGTTCGAACTGCAGTGTGCCGATGGTTTTTCACATCAACCGAAATACAATTCAATGTCACTATTGCGGATTAGAAAAACCGGTACCAAATGCCTGTACACATTGTGGTTCAATCAATATAAAATATTTTGGAACAGGAACTGAACGGGTAGAAGATGAATTACAGTTTTATTTCCCCGATGCAAGAATAAGCAGAATTGATTCTGATTCAATTACACGAAAATCTTATTTGAGTAATCTTCTTCTGAGTTTTGGTAAAGGAGAAATTGATATTCTGGTTGGAACTCAGATGGTTTCCAAAGGATTGGATTTTTCAAGAGTAACTTTAGTCGGAGTAATTTCTGCCGAAACAACTTTGTGGTTACCTGATTTCAGAGCTGATGAAAGAACATTTCAATTGCTTACTCAAGTCGCTGGCAGAGCAGGCAGAAGTAAAATTGCTGGTGAAGTAATTATTCAAACGCAGAATGAAAAACATTTTGCACTTCAGAAAGTTCTTCAGAATGATTACGATGGATTTTACAAAAGAGAAATTATTGAAAGAGAAAGATTAGGTTATCCGCCTTTTACAAGATTAGCTCTGATTGAAACAAAAGATAAATCAGACCAGAAAGCAAAAGGTGCTGCAACTGACTTTCGTAAAGCATTAAAAAAATATGACAAGCATCTGAAAATTTCGGAGCCAACAACCGCACTTATTTACAAACTGAAAGGATTTTATCGCTATCATATTTTGATCAAAAGTTCAAGAAAATCTGATCCTGCAGGAAAACTTTTAAGAAAAGCAGTGCTTGAAGCTTACACTGAGTTTAATCGGTTATCAAGATATAGAGATGTGAAATTGTTTTATGATATTGATCCGCAAAGTATAATGTAAAGCAGACTGACGAATTACAATTCTATCAGTCTGCTTCAGAAAATATTATCCTCCGAATCCACCAAGAATCGGAAATGCTTTTCCAAGGAAGAAGAACAGAAGTCCTCCTAAAATCCAAAGTGTAAAAACTAAAATGAAATACGGAGTATTACTTTGTGCACGATTAAGTTTTGCCAATCCGATTGCAAGTACTGAATATGCCCAGATTGAAATCGGATCAATTTTAGAAACAAAGAATTTTACCAGACTTCCTTTTTCCAAATCTATAAAGTTAGCGACACTTGTATCCATGAATATTTTTCCAAGAACAAAAGTTAAAATTCCACCAATCAATACCTGAATCATTGTAATGTAAGAGGTCAGACCACTTGCAACAAGAACATGCTGATAAGTTCCTTCGCCTTTCAATAAAAACTTTATGAACAGGAAATAAATTCCCGCAATGATAAAAAAGAAAATGAAACCAAATATCAGAGTTGAAACAATATTTATAATCCAGCCCACAGGGCCTCGCATAAATTCCATTTGTTTTTCGATTCCATCAATTGCCTGATCAGCTTGTTCCTGAGTCATTTTACCCTCTGCCACCATTTTATCAAACATTTCAATTTGTGCCTGCCGTGTCTGAAGTGCAACTTCTTCATTTAACATTGCAAGACTTCTCATCAATCCAACAAGAATAAACACAATTACAACAGGCAAAACCCAATCAATTGACCTGACCGGAAATCTAGCTATTGCTTCAAAAGTATTTGATGGTTCGGTAAACACGCCAATCATTTTATCAGAGTGGGAGAGTTCTGATTGTTGAGTGGTTTGTTCTGTATTTAAAGTTTCGTTGTTTTCCATAGATGCTCCTAAAGTTGATTTTTAATTTGGCTAAATGTAAATCTTTAAGAAGAAAACACAAAGAAAATTATTATGAATGGTTTTCTTTCCAATAAGATAAAATAGAATTGGTAATTAGTTTAATTTTGTAAAAAGAATTTTTCACCTTTTTCAGGATTTAAAATGAAATACAAAACCATCATCGAACCCTTCAAAATCAAATCTGTTGAACCAATAAGATTTACAACAAGAGAAGAAAGAGAAACTCTGCTCAAGGAAGCTGGTTATAATCCGTTTATGCTTCATTCAGATGATGTGCTGATTGATTTGCTTACAGACAGCGGAACTTCTGCAATGAGTTCAAAGCAATGGGCTGGGATTATGGAGGGTGATGAAGCTTATGCCGGCTCAAAAAGTTTTTATCGGTTTGAAGCTGTTGTAAAAAGCATTACTCAGATGAAACATATTATTCCCACTCATCAGGGAAGAGCAGCAGAGAAAATTTTATTTTCAATAGTTGGTGGTCCTGGAAAATATTTTCCCAACAATACTCACTTTGATACCACACGAGCTAATATTGAATTCACAGGTTCGGAAGCAGTGGACTTACTAAATGAAGTTGGAAAACATCCTGAAATCAGAGCAGACTTCAAAGGCAATATGGATTTGGAAAAACTTGAAGCATTTATAAAAGAAAAAGGTCCGGAAAATATTCCTCTTTGCATGATAACAGTAACAAATAATTCCGGAGGTGGTCAACCTGTTTCGATGCAGAATATCAGAGAGACAAAAGAAGTTTGTAAAAAGTACGGAATTCCACTTTTCATCGATGCCTGTCGTTTTGCTGAGAATGCGTACTTTATCAAACTTCGTGAAAAAGGTTATGAGAATAAAACTCCTTTAGAGATTGCACAGGAAATGTTTTCTTATGCTGATGGTGTTACAATGAGCGCGAAAAAAGATGCACTGGTGAATATTGGAGGATTTCTTGCAATGAATGATGATGATCTAGCGATGAAGTGTCGTAATCTCCTTATCGTTACTGAAGGATTTCCAACTTATGGCGGATTGGCAGGAAGAGATCTGGAAGCTGTTGCGCAGGGTTTAATTGAAGTGCTGGATGAACATTATCTTCAATATAGAATCAGAAGCGTTGAATATCTTGGAGAAAAATTAATTGCTGCAGGAGTTCCGATAATTGAACCTCCAGGCGGACACGCAATATATATTGATGCTAAAAGATTTACTCCGCATATTCCTCCAGAGCAATATCCCGGACAATCAATTGTTTGTGAACTTTACATTGAAGGTGGAGTTCGTGCAGTTGAAATCGGAAGTGTTATGTTTGGTAAATACGATAAGCAGGGAAAATTAATTCCTGCAATGATGGAACTCGTTCGGCTCGCAATTCCGAGAAGAGTTTATACACAAAGTCATGTTGATTATCTGATTGAAGTAATTTCTGAAGTGTACAGAAAAAGAAATGAGCTTAAAGGTTATAAAATAACCTATGAGGCACCAATACTCAGACACTTTACTGCTAAGTTTGAACCAATTGATTAGAAGAATGGGAACACTGATAAAACTGATTTAACTGATTTTTACGGATTAAAATCTGTGATAATCTGTTTTATCAGTTTCATCAGTGTGCCAATAGAGATTAAATCATAACAAGATGGAAATAAAAAAATTATACAACTACGATCGTGGAAGACAGATTTTCCGATTACTTCCAACTGGCTCTGATAAGCTTATTATCGAAGAAAGAGACAGAGATAAAAAAGAGGTTTACTTCTCGTGTTTAGACATTTACACCGGAAAAGAAATCTTTATTGATCTGCAGTTTGAAGAAAAATACTGGATTGGAATTGAAAAGATTTATAAAGATGTGATTTTATTCCACCGTTATGAAAAACCTGATTTGCCAAACCATAAAGGTATTATTGCTTTCGACATAAAATCTCAAACTGTCCTTTGGGAAAATCAGAATAAATTTCTTTTGGCTGCAGAAGATAAAGTTTTATTTATGTCAAGTGAATTTGGAATAACAAAACTTTTTTCTGTTGATTATTTAAGCGGTGAGATAGAATCTGATACATCTGAAGTTCAAAACATTCAACCTCAAAAAGAAGATTACAGTAGCTATACGTATTCTCATAAAATCTCAGTCGAAGAATTAAACAACTTAATTCCTTCCAATTTCAAAAAAATAATTAATGAATATGTAATTAAAGATTATGTTAATTTTGTAAGTAGAAATAAGACTTCACTTTTTAGTTTTCATTATATAAATAATATAGGAAAGCTAGACAATATTTTCTTTGCAGTTGATGAAAATGGAACTATACTGCTGCAGGAGACACTAAATACCGGGCTGGAAAAGATTGAACCCGAATCTTATTTTATAAAAAACGATCTACTCTTTTTACTCTTCGGTTCTTCAGGTTTTGGTGTTTATCAAATTATCTGAGAGGTGAATATGAACATCTCAAAAGAAGCAAAAATTATTTTGCTTAAAGCTGCCCGCAAATCAATAGGCACAGTCTTCGGTGGAACCGAACCAGAGAAACCTGATTATAACAAATATCCCGAACTTAAAACAGAATCAGGGGCTTTTGTTACGCTTACCATTAATAAACAACTCAGAGGTTGTATTGGTTACATCATTGGTCAGGCACCACTTTTTGAAACTGTTTGCGATGCAGCAATTCAGGCAGCATTTAATGATCCACGATTTCCTCCCTTGACAGAAAAAGAGTTTGATAAGATAAGAATCGAAATTTCTGTTCTTGGAAATTTTACACCTATTAAATCTTATGATGACATTGTAATTGGTAAGCACGGCTTACTGCTTGAAGAAGGTGGAAGAGGGCTTTTACTTCCACAGGTTGCAACAGAGCATAATATGACCCGGGATGAATTTCTGACTGCACTATGTCATAAAGCCGGATTGTACGGGAGTTATTGGAAAGAACGAATTCTGAAGATAAAAACTTTTACCGCCGAAGTTTTTTCTGAAGATGAATTTAAGGAGGAGCTATGAAAATAAGACAAGCACATGTTGCAGGATATTTTTATCCTGCTGACCCGGTTAAACTGAAAAATGATATTCAGAGAATGCTTGAAACAGCAAAGACAGAGAAAACATTCAATAAAATAGTTGGAATAGTTTCACCTCACGCTGGTTACATATATTCCGGACAAACCGCTGCTTATGCTTATGAATCATTAAAGGGTAAAACTTATAAAACAGTAATTGTTATCTCACCAAGTCATGCTGAATATTTTCCCGGAATTTCTGTTTATGATGGTGATGCTTATGAAACACCACTTGGTGTAGTTGAGATTGATCAGGAAAAGGCAAATAAACTTGTGGAAGGGAGTAAACTTATCTTCAGAGGAATTCAGGGACACAGAAGAGAACATGCTCTGGAAGTACAGATTCCGTTTTTACAATCAGTTCTTTCAGATTTTAAAATTGTTCCTGTTGTTATGGGAGACCAGAGTAGTGTATTTGTGAATGAACTTGCGAAAAAACTCGCTGAAATTATAGATGATGAAACAGTTATTATAGCAAGTTCCGACTTATCACATTTTTATGATGCAAGAACAGCGGAGATTCTTGATTCAGTTGTTGTTAAAAGAATAAATGATTTTGATTATGAACAACTTCAACGGGATTTAGATTCTCATAAATGCGAGGCATGTGGTGGCGGACCAATTGTTAGTATGATGAAAGCAGCTGCATTGAAAAATTATCAAAAAGCAAAAGTTCTGAAAAGAACAGATTCAGGAGATGTTACTGGTGATAAATCAGAAGTTGTGGGATATTTGTCTGCAGTAGTTTATCAATAATTAATTTTTTGGATTATAACCAACTTCCGATTTTTGTTGATAGCTCATAAGTAAGCATTGCGAACAATGCAGAGAGAGGAATTGTCAGTATCCAGGCCCAAAGAATGTTTCTTGCAACACCCCATCTTACTGCAGAAAGGGATTTGGTTGCTCCAACTCCTATTATAGCACCGGTAATTGTATGAGTTGTACTGACAGGAATTCCAAAAATAGTTGCACCGATTATAGTTAATCCAGCAGAAGTTTCAGCGCTAAAACCACCAAAAGGTGTCAATTTGGTTACACGCATTCCTAATGTTCTTATAACTTTCCAACCACCAACCAATGTCCCCAATGCAATTACACTATGACTTAATAAAACAACACTGAATGGAACATGAAATGTATTACCTAACAAACCATTAGTAAAAAGTATTACTGTTATAATTCCGATAGTTTTTTGTGCATCGTTTGAACCATGACTCAAACTATAAATTGCAGCTGAAACTAATTGTAATTTTCTGAAATACTTGTCAACTTTTCTTGGTGGCATATCTTTAACTAACCATAAAGTAATAACTGAGAAAAGCAATGCAATGATCAAACCAAGAATCGGAGCCAGAAAAATAAATATTAAAACTTTTGTATAACCAGAGAGAACTATTGCATCAATTCCTCCTTTAAACAGAGCAGCTCCGCCATATCCACCGATTATTGCATGCGATACACTTATTGGTAGTCCAAGATGTGTTGCTGTGGCAGTAAGCAATATAGCACCGACGAGTCCTGAGAAAATTACATAGTTATCAACAATGTTAACATCAACTATACCTTTGCCGATAGTGTTTGCAACATTAACCCCAAAGAAAAATGCTGCAGCAAAATTAAAAAATGCTGCCCAGGCAACTGCTTGCAACGGAGTTAAAACTCTGGTTGATACGATAGTAGCAATAGAATTTGCAGCATCATTCATTCCGTTGTAAAAATCAAAAACAAGTGCAAGAAGGATTATTGCAACTACTATACTTGTCATCATGCGTTCTTCAGGAAAATTGAGAGAATTACATTTGCAGTAGATTGACATCGATCAGAAATTCTCTCCAGCAAATCAAGAATCTCTTTTTTCTTTATTAATTCGATAGCATTTGATTCCTGTTCAAAAAGTTCTTTCATTGCAGTCTGATATACTCTGTCTGCTTCTGATTCAAGATCCTTTACAGCTTTCATTTCATTAATTCGTTTAACTTTCAAATCCTGAATCGCAATTCCTAATTCGTTAATCTGTTGTTGAACAATCGCTGCCATTCTGTCAGCGTGATTTATTTTTTTATCAATTACAAAAGTATCGACTCTTGCAGCAGCACCTAAAAGCATATCACTGATATCATCAAGACGTTTTATCAGAGCAAAAATATCTTCTCTGTCAAAAGGAGTTATATAAGTTTTATTTAATCGTTTTGTGATTCGGGAAGAAATTTCATCACATCTGACTTCAAGTGGTTTCATTTTTAGGAAATTATTTTTATCGGGTACCTCAGCATCAAATAACTCTTTGTTGAATTTTGCCATTTCTTCAATATGGAAAATCATTTCTTTGAAGTCTTCAAAGTATTTTTCCTCTTTTGGCAGGATTTTCTTAAACATATCTCTCCTGTTAAATTTTTTTCATTCGACAAACAAAGCTATCAATAATTACCGGATTCATACAAGTAATGCGTCACTAAGAAAATTGCACCTGTTTTACTATATTCGCAACCAATTAAAACCAAGGAGTATTTTGTGAGCGATAAAAAAAATAAACCTGCCGATACAGTAGCAAACATTGTCTCTCTTGCAAAGCGCAGAGGTTTTGTATTTCAATCAAGTGAAATTTATGGAGGCTTAAATGGCTGCTGGGACTATGGTCCACTCGGAGTTGAACTTCTCAGAAACATAAAAGAAGAATGGTGGAGGTCGATGACTTACAGGGAAGATGTTGAAGGGATTGATGCAGCTATACTTATGCATCCGAGAGTTTGGGAAGCATCAGGACATGTTGAAAACTTCACTGACCCAATGATTGACTGCAAAGTTTGTAAAGCGAGATTCAGACTTGATGTACTTGGCGATTCAATAAGTGATAAGAAAAAAGAAAAAGCTCTTAATGATTTAAGATTTGAAATTAAAGACAATGCTGCTTTGCTTGAAAAGTTAGAGAACAAAGTTGCTAATCGGGGTGATGAAGATCCTTTCAATCTTATTTTAGAAGATAATGATCTTGGGAAACTTCTTCTTTCAAAATTGAATTGCCCGCAGTGTGGTAATCTTAATTCATTTACTGATGCAAGAAAATTTAATCTGATGTTTAAAACTTTTATCGGACCCGTTGAAGACAGCAGTGCTGTAGTTTATCTGAGACCGGAAACTGCGCAGGGAATTTTTGTTAACTTTCTTAATGTGCAAAGCTCAGCTCGTCAGAAACTTCCTTTTGGTATTGCTCAGATTGGAAAAGCATTCCGTAATGAAATCAACACAAAGAATTTTCTTTTCCGAACAAGGGAATTTGAACAGATGGAAATGCAATTCTTCGTTAATCCGAAAAATGATAAACAATGGTATGACTACTGGAAAGCTGAAAGACTTGAATGGTATAAATCACTCGGAATGAATCCGAATAAACTTCGTTATCACGATCATCCTGCAAATAAATTAGCTCACTACGCAAAAGAGGCGACTGATATTGAATACGAGTTTCCTTTTGGCTGGGGCGAGATTGAAGGTATTCATAACCGCACTGATTTTGATTTGAGCAGACACGAAGAATACTCCGGTAAATCATTAAAATATTTTGATGATGAAACCAAAGAAAAATACATTCCGTACATTATTGAAACATCTGCAGGTGCAAGCAGAGGATTTATGGCTTTTCTTATTGATGCTTATTATGAAGAAGAAGTTAATGGAGAAATGAGATCAGTTCTGAAATTTCATCCTAAACTTGCACCGATAAAAGCTGCAATCTTTCCTTTGGTTAACAAAGATGGAATGCCTGAGATTGCCCGTGAAATTGAGAAGGATCTCAGAAGAAACTTCAAGGTTTTTTATGATGATAAAGGTGCAATCGGGAGAAGATACAGAAGACAGGATGAAGCCGGAACCCCATTTTGCATAACGGTTGATACACAAACACTTGAAGACAGAACTGTAACAGTCCGCGAACGCGATTCAATGCAGCAGGAAAGAGTAAGTATTGATCAATTATTAAAATATCTGAATGATAAACTTTATTGATTATAGTTTGATTGTTCGCTAACCATTTCATAAAATTATTTTAATGTAGGCGCAACCTTCAGGTTGCGTTTTTTGTTAAATTAAAAATGATTCATAATCTCCGAAAATGCCTCATCCCTAAATCCATTCTCCAAAGGAGAAGGGACTTTTTAATAATTCTAAAGATAAAAGGGCGGATAAATTGTCCGCTCTTTTTTTAAGCAGCCAATGATGAAACCTCCAGGGTTTTAAAAACCTCGGAGGTTTGTTGTTTGTATATGATTTTTCACTTGTTTATAAAATCTATTGTTCAAAAATTTGAATTAAATTTCAGGAAGTTATGAGAATTTTAATCCTATTTATCTTTTTATCAAACATTTTGCTTGCTCAACAGAATGACTTCGATGCCCGCATTCAACAGGGAATCAAGCAAATCTATAATATCAAATTTGAAGATGCAGAAAAAACATTTCGCTCACTAATTGCTGATTATCCGAATCATCCAGCCGGAAGATTTTTTCTTGCAATGATAGATTGGTGGAAAATCCTGCTCGATGTTGAAAATGAATCCCACGACGAAATCTTCTTCCAGAAACTTGAAGATGTAATTTTTCAATGCGATCAGATTCTGAAGAAAGATCCTGGAAATGTTGATGCACTTTTCTTCAAAGGTGGTTCAATCGGATTCCGTGGCAGATTAAGATCACTTCGTGAGAGTTGGCTTAAAGCTGCTGATGACGGAAGGGAAGCTTTACCAATTGTTGAGCGAGCAGCTAAACTTGATCCCAACAATCTCGATGTTCAACTTGGTTTTGGAATTTATAATTATTATGCTGCAGTAATTCCTGAAGAATATCCGATCATAAAACCGTTGATGATTTTCTTTCCATCAGGAAATAAAGAAGAAGGCTTAAAGCAATTAAAAAATACAGCATTCAACGGTAAATATGCAAAGTACGAAGCGAGATATTTTCTGATGACGATTTACTATCGTTATGAGTCCAATCCCTGGCAGGCAGAAGAATTTGCGAGAATGTTAGTTGAGGATTTTCCGGATAATCCAACATTTCAAAGATGGCTCGGTAGAATTTATGTAAGACAAGGTAAAATGCAATTAGCTGATTCAGTATTTAAAGATGTTTTAAGAAAAGCTGATGAAAATTTTTATGGTTATAATTTTCCCGCATCACTGCGTGAAGCTAATTATTACATTGGCTACAACTATAAACTTAATAATGAACTTGATTCAGCAAAAATTTATCTGACCAGATGTGCAGAAATCTCTGGGCAAATAGATAAAGATGAAGAATCAGGGTTTCTGATAAACTCGATTCTTTATCTTGCACAGATTAGTGAATCAAAAAATCTTTTTGAAGAAGCAATTAGTTATTATGAACGATTGCTGAAGATGAGAGATTGGGGAAATTCCCACACATTAGCTAAGAATAGTTTGAAGAGATTGAGAGGATAAAATGGTGATGTCTAAAAAAACTGAAATTGTCAGTCTGAGCTTGTCGAAGACTGACATGAAACCTCAAAAAATCACACTTCGATAAACTCAATGTGACATGTGAAATTGCTTATTAGATTGCTTCTGGAGAAATCTAAAACGAAGTTGAGACACCAACTCTGTGCAATGCACCAACTAATCCCAATGATGAATAACCGTAGTTAAAAGTATATTCAGAAATTTTTGCACCGAGTCCGATATTAAATCCCGCAATACCTGCTGTTGTTCCAATCTTTAAATCTGATCTTCTTTCGTTATCATACCCAAGTCTGAGAGTGAGCACTTTACTCAAATTTATTTCAGCACCAATTGTAAATGCTTTGAATCTCTGTGTAAAATTCTCTCTGTCCTGATTAAGTCTGTGAAAATCAAGCGACAATCTGATTGGAATTCTTTCAAGTCGTTTTGATGCACCAATTGTAATATCCAAAGGTAATTCTTCTTTAAGATTGTAATAACTTGAAACCTGAGTCCCAAGATTGAGTATTGAAAAACCAAAGTTCAGAAACTGTTCCGGAATTGTGTAATGTAATCCAACATCAGCAGCAACTGCATTTGAGGAACGATCAGCAATACTTGAATAAATGAACTTAACATTTGCACCATAATAAAAATTTGCATCAAGAAGATTTGCATAACCGATAATCAAAGCCAATTCACCTGCACTAAATTCACCTGTTCGGTTACCAAATTCATCTGCTTCATCAAAAGTACCGTAGTTAATGTATTTTATTGCGCCGCCAAATCTGCCGATATCAGCGAACTCAGTTGAGAATGAAACGCTTGCAAGATTTATATCCATCAGATGTTTAACAAATGAGAATGAAACCGGATTATTCTCAAGCATACTTAATCCTGCCGGATTATAAAAAATCACATCCGGATCATCGTTGTTTGCAACAAAACTTCCGCCCATTGCAGCAGCTCTTGGACTCATATCAAGTTTAAGAAACTCATAAGTGTTTTGTGCAAGCGTTGTTGAAAGTGAAATTAAGATTAAAACAACTGATGAATAAAATGCACTTTTCATTATTTCTCCAAATTTTCTGTCTCTATTTAATTATATACATCTTCAAAGGCAAGTGATTTCCTAGGTGAAAAACCACTCAAATATTTTTAATAAAAGTTGCCCCGAATTTATATTTAGAAAGTTAATTAAAGGAATAATTATGAAAAGAAATTTAATGAGCCAAAAAATTCTGCGACTCTTTCTTTTAATTGTTTTTGTTACTTCTACTGCCTTCATTCCGCCGAAACCTGATGAAGGAATGTTTCCGCTCAGTGATATCCGCAAATTAAATCTGAATGAAAAAGGTCTTAAAATTCCTATTGATGAGTTGTACAATCCTGATGGAACAAGTCTGGTTGATGCTCTTGTATTACTCGGAGGTTGCACTGGTTCATTTGTATCAGAAGATGGATTGATAATCACAAATCATCATTGTGTTTTTGGTTCAGTTCAGAGAGCAAGCACTTTGGAAAATAATTATCTTGAAAATGGTTTTGTTGCAAACACCCGTGAGCAGGAAATTCCAGCAGAAGGAATAACGGCAAGAATAACTGTTTCTTACGAAGATGTAAGTCAGGAAGTTTTATCTGCAGCTGAAAGTGTTGATGATATTTCAAAAAGGTCAAAAGCAATTGCTGATAAGATTTCTGAAATTGTAAGAAGAGAAGAAGCTAAAGACAGTTCAATCAAAACAGAAGTTTCTGAAATGTTTGTTGGCGAACAGTATGTTCTTTTCAGATACAAAATGATAAATGATATCCGGCTTGTTTATGTTCCTCCAAGAACAATTGGTGAGTTTGGCGGCGAGTCAGATAACTGGGTTTGGCCAAGACACACAGGAGATTTTTCATTTGTTCGTGCTTATGTAGCACCGGATGGTTCACCAGCGAAATACTCAAAAGAAAATGTTCCGTTCAAACCAAAGAAATTCCTGAAAGTAAATCCAAACGGAATTGATGAGGAAGATTTTGTTTTTGTTCTCGGTTATCCGGGTAGAACATTTAAGAATATGCCGGCAAGATTTGTTGAATATCATTTCAAGTACCAACTGCCTTATGTTCAGAATTTATTTGCGTGGCTGATAAATCTTTATACAAAGCGTGGTGAAAATGATCCTGAATTTGCTCTGAACATCTCTTCGACAATCAAGGGTTTGGCAAACACAGAAAAAAATTATCGCGGTAAAATTCAGGGAATCAGAAATCTTGATCTGATAAACAAGAAGCTTGAAGAAGAAAAAAAATTACTGGAATTCATTAATTCCAACTCTGATTTGAAGCAGAAATACGGAACCATTCTTGATGAAATTAATAATCTTTACGACGATGTGTTTGAAAGCGGAAGAAGAATGTTTGTCCTTAACTTTCTCAGGAATTTTGTTACCTATTACAGACTTGCTGATTTGTTTGTTGATTACAAAACAGAAATGAAGAAGGCAGAATCAGAGAGAAAACAGAGATATAAAACTGAAAACAAGGATAAACTCATTTCTGAAATAGAAGATATTTATAAAGAATACAAACCCGACTTAGAACCACAAATCTTCCTGAAAATTTATGGTGATGCATCTGGATTTGATGAATTAAAAAACATTGAACCATTTGCAACATTCAGAAATGTTTCCAATAAAAATGAATTTGTACAAAATCTATACTCAAAAAGTATTGTTGCTGGTAAAGAAAAGTTCATCGAAAAGTTGTTTGATGATGAATTTACTCTTGAAAAATGCAAGGATGAATTGATTTCTATTGCTTCAAAACTTTATCAGTTAAGAGATGAAGAGCAAAAAAAGCAACAGATTCGTGACAGCAAATCAAATATCGTCATTGCAAAATTTAATGAAGCCAAACGGCTCTGGTTGAAAAAAGATTTTATTCCCGATGCAAACAGAACATTGAGATTAACTTACGGTTATGTGCGTGGATATTCACCAAGAGATGTTGTTTATTATTCTCCGGTAAGCACATTGAAAGGAATGATTGAAAAATCTTATAACGGTGAGGACTACAGAATTTATGAGAAGATAAAAGAATTATATGCTAAAAAAGATTTTGGGAAATTTGTTCATCCGAAACTGAATGATGTTCCTGTTGCGTTTATCTATAACACAGATACAAGTGGTGGGAATTCCGGTAGTCCGATTCTTGATGCATATGGCAGATTAGTCGGCGTAAACTATGACAGAGCATTTGAAGCAACTATAAATGATTATGCCTGGAGTGAATCATACAGCCGTTCAATCGGAGTTGATATCAGATTTGTACTTTGGGTTGTTCAGAAAATTGGTAACGCTGATTTTCTGCTGGAAGAAATGAATATTAATTAAAAGTTTTTTATGATTGTCAGGCTGAGTTCATCGAAGCCTGACAATTAATTTAACGATGTTTTTTATTCGTGGATATATTTACTTCAGCACCTTTTTTAACTAACATAATTCCAGCGATTATTAAAACGGCAGCAAGAATCATATAAAGGTTTAGCTTTTCATCAAGAACGAGCCAGCCAAGAAAGACAGCAATGATTGGATTTATATAGGCATAAGTTGAAACCAACGATAATGGAAGATGTTCAATTGCATAAATGTAAGAACCGTATCCCACAATCGAACCAAATACAATCAGATAGGCAAGCGAGTAAATACCTTCTGTTGTTAAATTCGTTTTTCCATATTCACCGAGTATTAAACCTAAAGTGGTTTGAGCAATTCCGGCAACAAGCATCTGAACTGCAGCACTCATTAATGGATGAGCATTTATTTTTTTATGCTTGGAATAAACTGAACCCAATGACCACGCAACAACTGCTCCAAGAATACTTAGTACACCAATCAGATATTCTTTGTTAAATAAATCATTCCAGTTATCTCCGAATATGGTACTCACTCCGATTAAACCTGTTAGCAAGCCAGCGAATATAAACTTGTTGACTTTAGATTTTTTTGAAGCCAGCGAGTCAAAACCTACAATCCAGAAAGGAACCGTGGTAATTAATAATGCAGCTAAGCCGCTACTGATAAACTGTTCTCCGACTACAACCAAACCATTCCCAAATCCTAACATAAGCAATCCCATTACAGCGATATGTTTAAAATCATTAAGTGGTGGAAAATTTTTATTTGTAAGTAAAAGGATTGATATAAAAATTAATCCTGCAACAATCCATCTTATACCTGCAAAAAGCATCGGAGGAATATGAGCAACTCCGATTCTGATTGCCAGATAAGTTGTTCCCCATACAATGCAAACCGCAATCCAGGCAGCATAACCTTTTATATTATTATTCATTTGTTAATTAAAAATTGTAAACCTAAAATTCTTGCCAATATTATTGCTTGTTTTGATATAAAATCCGATTTTTAAAAAGCACTTATCATAAATCTAAATTTTATGTCGGATAAACTTAAAAAAAAGATAATCAATTCTATAAGAGCGTTTAAGATTCCGCTTATATATCTGATCTTAAGCACATTGTGGATATTCTTCTCTGATGAGTTTGTAGAAAAACTTTCAACTAATCCTGCTGAATTAACAAAACTTCAAACAATAAAAGGATGGTTATTTGTAATTGCTTCGACATTAGTTCTCTATTTTTTGATAAAGAAAGATAGAAATAAAATCGAAGAAGCATTAGAAGATGAGAAATCAGCAAGAGAGCGCGCTGACCTGATGAAGCAACAAATTTTAGATGAACAGGAAAAAACAAGGATGATAATTGAGTATGCTTCGGAAGGAATTTTTATAGCTGATGAAAATGGTTATTATATTGATGTTAATCCGGTCGGATGCAAAATGCTCGGATACACAAAGGAAGAAATACTAAAAAAGAATCTCAGAGATTTAATTTTCTATGACGAGCATGCACCAAAACTTGCATTAGACAAACTTCAAAAAGGTGAAACAGTAACTGTTGAAAGAAAACTTATCAGAAAAGATGGAAGCATCCTTGAAGCGGAGATAGTTGCAAAAATGTTACCTGATAAAAGATTTCAGGGATTGGTCAGAGATATTTCACAAAGAAAGAAAGCAGAAAATATTCTCAAACAGAGCGAAGAAAGATTTAAAGCATTTTTTAATTCTGATGTACTCGGTACTTTTTATGGAGATATAAATGGCAATGTATTTTCTGCAAACAATGAATTTCTCCGGATTCTTGGACTGACAACTGAAGATGTAGAAAGAGAAAAAATCAGAATTCAGAATTTTACTCCACCAGAGTTTTACCAATTAGATATAATAAATTTAGAAAACGCAAAACACTTGGGCTCAAGTCAACCGTATGAAAAACAATTTATCAGAAAAAATGGTGAACGAATCTGGGTGTTGATGGGTTTTGTAATAGTTGGACCAAAAAAAGACGAAATTCTTGCGTATGTACTCGATCTGACAAAACTAAAAGAAGCAGAAGAAAATTATAAAAGACTTTACATAGAAAACGAGGAATTATTACAAAGACTACAATTGCATCTTGAGAGAATACCTCTCGCTTATCTGATCATAGATAAAAACTTCAAAGTAAAATTTTTTAATCCCGAAGCAGAAAAAATATTTGGTTTTAAGAATTCCGAAATAAAAGGAAAAGATCCATATGAATTTCTTATACCGGAATCGTCAAAACCTTTGGTTGAAGAGAAAAGAAAACGATGGCTCCTGGGTGATTTAAATGCAAATGGTATAAATGAAAACTTAACTAAAGATGGTAGGATAATTCTTTGCGAATGGTATAATACACCAATTCTTGATGAAAACGGGGAACTGGTAGAAGTAATCTCAATGGGGTTCGATGTTACTGAAAGAGAAAAATCTAAAACCGAATTACAAAGATCAGAGCAAAAACTGAGAGCACTTGCCTCTCATCTCCAATCAGTTAGAGAAGAAGAAAGAGCTGCGATTGCCCGTGAACTTCACGATGAACTTGGACAGATTCTCACTTCTATAAAAATGAACCTGATAATGATGTCAAAACAGGTTATGCAGGAAGATGAATCTTTTGATAAGAAAATATTTGAGAATGAAATTCATTCAATGAATGAAATGATTGAACATTCAGTGAAAAGACTTAAGAAACTTATTTCAGAACTAAGACCGGAAGTTTTGGAAAGTTTAGGTTTAATCCCCGCGTTAGAATGGTTAATAACTCAGTTTACTTCACGAACAGGTATTAAAATTAAGTTTAATAAGGAAGTTGAAAATCCTGAATTGACTAAAGTTCAGGAATTATTTATTTACCGGATTGTACAGGAATCTTTGACTAATGCTTTGCGTCATTCCGGGGCTTCAGAAATATTAATTGACATTAATAAAAATGAACATTTACTAGAAATAAAAATTTCCGATAATGGTAAAGGATTTAATCCGGATTCACTCGAACCATTGCAATCAATTGGTATTACCGGAATGAAGGAGAGAGCACTCGCATTCGGTGCTGACTTGGATATTAAATCAAAAAGCGGTTCAGGTACTTCAGTCTTATTGAAAGTTCCAATAACTAATAATCTGAATGAGGGATTAAAATGAAACAGCTGAAAGTTTACCTGGCAGATGATCATCTGTTAATAAGAGAAGGGCTTAAGAAAATTCTTTCAACAGAAAAAGAATTCATTGTTGTTGGTGAATCAGGGAATCCTGATGAAGTAATTGACTTCTTCAACAATAATGACGCAGACATTCTGATACTTGATTTAAATATGCCAGGCAGAAGTGGCTTGGATGTATTAAAGCTTGTAAAAAAAATTAAACCTGATACTAAAATTCTCATTCTTAGTATGTATCCTGAAGATCAATTTGCCGAAAGAACAATAATAGCCGGAGCTTCGGGGTATATAACGAAAGAATCTGCTTCTGAAGAATTAATGAAAGCCTTGCACAAAATTGCTAAAGGCGGAAATTATGTAAGCAATTCTTTTGCTGAAAAATTGCTGTTCAAGAAAAAATCTGTTCCTTATCAAAAACCCCATGAGATTCTGTCAGATCGTGAATTTCAGATTATGATTTTACTTGCACAAGGGAAAACTCAGGTTGAGATTTCCAATGAATTAGCTTTAAGCACTAGTACTGTAAATACATATCGTTCAAGAATACTCGAAAAGCTTAATCTGAAGTCTAATGCAGAAATTATCCGATATGCAATCCAAAATAAACTGATCTGAACCATCCTGTCGTAAAAATACTACATTTAAAATCAGAGTTTTTCCAAAAGATTTCAGACTCAAAAATGTTTAAATAGAATAAAAGAATTATCGGGACATGCCGATTCTAAAAATATATATAGTTGAAGATTCCCCCTATGTGAGGAAAAGTCTTGTAAGAGTCATTAGTGAAATTCCTGGGGTTAAGATTGTTGGTGAAGGTGAGAATGTAAAATCAGCACTTGAATTCCTTACAAAAAATGAATCTGATGTTTATGTACTTGATTACAACCTGCCTGACGGAACAGGGGTAGATATCATTAAAAGTATTAAGCAATTAAAGCTAAATGCTATCAGTGTTGTCATTTCGAACATTGTAGATGAGCCACTCAGAAAATCAATTCTAAAATCAGGAGCTGATTACTTTTTCGATAAGTCAAATGAAATTGATGATTTATTCGCTTTACTCGAAAAACTTGCAAACGAAAAGAAATAATAACTAATATTTGCTTGACAAAGTAGCAGCCCAACATTATTTTTGAACGCATTTTTTGAAATCATTCCGCGATAGCTCAATGGTGGAGCATCCGGCTGTTAACCGGAGGGTTGCAGGTTCGAGTCCTGCTCGCGGAGCTAAAAAGCCCCAACGCTAAGTTGGGGTTTTTTGTTTAATGATTGTGAAGAGTAGATATTTTTGAAGTAAGTTTATTCACTAAACGATTAAAAGATTTGAAATATTTTTTATACATATTAAAATCAAAAAGATTTGAAAGATATTATACGGGAATTTCTAAAGATGTTGTAAAAAGATTGGAATTTCATAACACGAAAGAAAAAGGATTTACCAGTAGATACAGACCTTGGGAACTGGTTTATTTTAAGGAATACGAGAATAAGTCTGACGCAATGAAATCTGAAAGAATAGTAAAAAGCTGGAAATCAAAAGTGATGATAGAAAAGTTGATTAAAAATGAAATAGATATTCCTTGATAGCTCAATGATAGAGCATCCGGCTGTTATCCCGACAAGTCGGGATGCAGGTTCGAGTCCTGCTCGCGGAGCTAAAAGCCCCAACACTAAGTTGGGGTTTTTTTAGAAATTTAATGCTTTTTATTCTTCACTTACCTTATTCTTCTTAAAGAGATTGCACAACCACCACCTTCAGCTAGCACAATTTCTAATCGATCATCCTTAGTCACTTTTTTCTTTTCTATTTTGTATGACATTGGGTTTGATTCCCAATGCGCTTCTTCAGAATCACTATAAATGGTTGCTTCATAATTCCCTTCATCAAGAAAATCAAGTTGAAGATTAAATTCTCTTTTATTTTCATCCGTGATTGCTCCGATGTACCAGTCTTCTGAATTTCTATCCTGTCTTGCGATAACAACATAATCGCCTGGTTCAGCTGCTAATACATTTTTCTTCTTCCAATCAACAGGAATATCAACAATAAACTGAAAAGCATCAGGAAATCTTTCATAATTTTCTGGTAAATCTGCAGCCATTTGGATCGGACTGTACATTATAACAAACAAGGCAAGCTGCTTTGCTAAAGTCGTATGAACCTGAAAATTACTTTGAGGATTATAATAATCCATTTTTATCTGAAATATTCCAGGCGTATAATCCATTGGTCCTCCCATCAATCGTGTAAATGGCAAAATGGTCTCATGCTCAGGAGGATTTCCCTTACTCCAGGCATTAAACTCATTCCCTCTTGAAGCTTCTGCAGAAAGCCAGTTTGGATAAGTTCTGTGTAAACCTGTTGGTCTTACCGATTCATGTGAATTTATACAGATTTTTTCTTTTGCTGCTTTTTCTAATACACGAGTAAAGTGATTAACCATCCATTGCCCATCATGATGTTCTCCACGGGGAATTATTCTACCAACATAACCCGTCTTAATTGATGTGTAATTATATTTTTTTAAGAACCGGAATGCTTCATCTAATCTTCTTTCATAATTTGTTACCGAGGCGGAAGTCTCATGATGCATAATCAATTCAACTGATTTTGATTGTGCATATTTACTTACTTCAGCAATATCAAAATCCGGATAGGGAGTGATGAAATCGAAAACATTTTCTTTCCAATGACCAAACCAATCTTCCCATCCAACGTTCCAGCCTTCAATTAAAATCGCATCAAATCCATATTTAGCTGCAAAGTCAACATAGAATTTTGCTCTTTCTGTTGTTGCACCATGCTTTCCATTTGGCTGCAGATTATCCCAATCCGTATTTTCTATCCTGATATTATCTATATCAGAATAATTCCAACTATATAACCCAACATGCATTCCCCACCAAATTCCTATGTACTTTTTTGGTTTTATCCAGCTTACATCCTCTATCTTTGAAGGTTCATTCAAATTCAGTATCAGATTTGATTCAAGAACTTTTTCAGCTATGTCTGAAATAATTATTGTACGCCAGGGTGTATTAAAAGGGGTTTGTATGTAAGCCTTATTCCCAACAGCATCCGGGCAAAGATGCGTTGACAGTTGAAGATTTTCTTTATCTACTTCTAAATACATTGCCGGATAATCCAGCAGAGCTGCTTCATGAATATTTAAGTAGATATTATCTTCTGTTTTCATCATCAACGGAGTTTGAACAAAATTATTCCCGGGAATTGATTTGACAATTATTTCATCAACTGTGTTTCCTTTTTCCGAATTGATTTCTGAAATCTTCGATGTTGAATAAGTGTATTCCTGGGAATCATAATCTCCCGGAATCCAGAATGATTTATGATCACCTGATAAAGTAAATTGTGTTAATTCTTCTTTCACTATAAAATATTTAAGGTGTTCTTGCTTTGGAAATTCATATCTGAATCCGATTCCATCATTAAAAATCCTGAAAGTGATTGTCAATTTTCTTTTGCTGGTAGTTTGCTCCAAATTCACTTTGACTTCGTTATATTGATTTAATACTGAATCAACTTCACCCCAAACGGTTGCCCATTTGTCAGTGTAGGAATTTTCTGTTACGCTTTCAATTCGTAAATGACTGAACAAATAGTCGTTATCATCTATTATAAATCCTAATTTGCTTTCTTTGATTACTGCTTTGGCTTTAAAATTTATTTGATAATAAAACTCACCTAATTCATTTATGGATAACTTAAGCTGAAGATTTCTGTCAGGTGAATAATATTTTTGAGAAAAAATTATTTGAATAAAAAAAACAGTAAAAAGGATGATAGATTTTTTCATGGAAGACACTTTCTAAAAATTTATTTAAGGTAAATCATTTTTTTTGATTGAAATGAATTACCATTTGTTAGTCTGTAACAATAAATTCCGCTTGGTAACTCATTTCCCATAGTAAATGATAAAGAATGTAAGCCAGCCGGGAAGAACCCTTCGGCAATTGTTTTTAATTCTCTGCCAAGTGAATCGAAAAGCTGTAGCTTCTGGAATCCCGACGAATTTGAGATCCATTGTATTCTTGTGGAAGAATTAAAAGGATTCGGAAAATTCTGTTCGAGAAAAAATCCTTGTGGAGAATATTCTTTATCTTCATCAACAGAAGTAGTTGAAAAACTTTTAAAATATCCTGAAACAAAAACCAGTGGAGCATTCCAGTTTATAGCAACCTCATTCGAAGCATAACTGCCCACATCGTCTATATAGCACAAAGCAGGAGGTGTGTTTTGGTTAAAATGTTGTTGCAGAACAGGGTCATTTAAATATTGATTTGGTCCACCGACAATTAAACCCGGAATTGGTTCAACAATTCCATCTGCTTCACTCGGGCGATGATGTGGATGCATTGGATAAGTTTTACCACAAGCTGTTACGAAAGAAATATTATGAGCATTTGCACCAAGTGTATAATTCATTTGTTTTAAAGCAGCACTAAGAAATTCCGGATTATTATTTTTTGTGTGGGAAAGAATAAACAAGACTGCATTATTAAGAATCTGCGAGTTAGAACCCCAATAATATTCACCTGGATTTATGCTAACACCAAAACCGTTTGCATTTACTTTTGTCAAAAGACCTGAACAATAAGAATTCAAAGAAGTTTGTAGTTCGGATTTAATTGTTGAGTTTGCATTTTGTTGATTTGAGAATAAATAAGTTATATGTGCAAGTGACCTTACATTCTGCCAACCCATTGTTGAGTTGAACAAACCAGAGGTGTTGTAATTAAATTCATAATAATCTTTATAGCTCTGTTCACCTGTGGCTTCAAATAATTCTGCTGCTGCCCATAATCTCTCATCGCTGTCGGTATTATCTCCGTATTCACCAGTTGAAGTTCCCGGTGGATTATGAAATCCACCCGGTGGAACGATAGATATCTGATTAGATAACCAGTTCCAGGCATTTATAGCTGCAGTCAAACAGTTATTTGCAAAAGCAGGATCAAAATTTTTATAAACTCTGTAAAATCGTGCTAACACAGCAATAAAGTCTCCTGTTGCAGTTGAAGATTTCTGATAAATATATCTCATACCAGAGTCTTGCGAGGGCATTACAAAAGGTTCAAACTGCTCTTTGGTAACTTTAAAGTAAACTGCTCCATCAGTATCCTGCATTGTGAGAAACCATTGTATTTCATACTTGGCTTCATCAAGAATATCGGGAATTCCATTACCACTTTCAGGAATATTAAGATTATCATCTGCGAAAAATGCTGGATAGTATTCGTAGGCCATAAGCAATGTTGCAATGCTTATTCCCGCATTAACAATATATTTTCCGAAATCACCAGCATCGTGCCAGCCTCCTCGTGAAAATTTAAAACCACTTTGTCCTGTTGAAGCGTGAAAGAAAGCATCACCTGTGTGACAAATATTCCTTTGATATTGTCCTGCGTGAGTATAAAATAACTGAGAGCCGCATCTTTGAAAATAAAATGACTTCAGCGATTTGAAATATAGATTATCAAAAACACGATCGTTGATACTGAAATGATATGAAGTATCATTAGTATTTAATCTGATAAAGTAATTTCCGTTGCGGTTCAGAGATGAGAAATCACCTTTCCTCACAGCCATTCCTGTCGCAGGATCATTTGAGTTTATCAATTGAAGGTTACCATTGTAAAAAGTTATACCGGTTTCAACTTCAACAACATCAAAATTATTTGCTGCAAGATTAGTATAAAAAATTTTGGGAAGATCAGTTTTATATCCTTCCTGATTAATAAAAATCTGTGAATAGATATTTGTAAAGAATGAAAGAAGAATTATTAGTGAGAGTTTAGAAGTCAATTGATTCATAAAAGTCTCTTAAAGTTTTATTGAATAATTAAGGCAGCATAACTTCTTTTAACTTTTTTGTATCTATCCAGTCAGCCCAATTATCGAGTAAGGGAACAGCAGCGATTCTTCCACCAAAGCCCATCAGACGATGAACAAACATCTGAATACCCGTTGATTTGGTTCTTAATGCAACATCTTCATAAACTTTAGCATTATACTTCTGAGCCAGTTCAATAGTTTTTCTCGAAATTATTTCATTCAATTTCTTTTGAGATAAAAATGTTCTGAGTTTTTCTTTCGTTGTACTGTCATCAATTTTTAAGGTATCATTTAATATTTTTCGCTCTTTCACGAATAATAAAGTGTAACCATCATTCCTTTTGATAGGACCATAAAGCTGGTTCAATTTCAGTTCACTTGCAATTGTGCCAATATCTCCAAGAGCGAAAGCTGGTTGCAATCCGGTTTCACCGGTTTCATTTACTAATTGATCAGTTTTTCCATACTTCTGAATTATTTCATCAAACGATTTTCCTTCAGTCAATTCCTTTAAAACATTTTCCATTTCCAGAAGTGAATTCAATGTAAGAAGCTTCAGATTCACATAAACTATTTCATTATTTTTTACTGAACTATTCTCTAAAAACTTATTTACCTGATTGTCATCCAGCTTTGCTGAATCAAGAAAACTTAATTTATTAAGTTGGGCAAGATAATTCTGTTTCCATTTTCCGGTTTCATCAAAAAAATTTTTTTGAAGATGAAATCCTCTTTTCTTTGCTTCATAAGTAAGAAGTTGTTGCTGGACAAAATCTTTCGCTATACGATTAAGTTTTTGAAGTACAAAATTTTTCTCAGTTGATTGAAATCTGTGTTCTTCAAATGCAAGGTTGGCAAGAAAATCCCATAGCGAAACCTTCTTATCAAATACTTTAAATAATTCGATATCAAGATTGTCTTTCCCAAGTTCTGTTCTGATTATTTTATAATCATTATCATTGAGAATAATACCATTAGTATCAGCTTTAACTTGAGTCAGCACATTTAACCTCGCATAAATTTTTTCCGCTATTAGTTTAAACGCCTGTTCATTTATATTGATAGTAATATTTCCCAAATGCTCTTTTAGAAATGCATTTGTTCTGATCATTATTCTTCTGTTGCGGACAATATTTTTTATTTTGTTCACAGCAGACTGATCAGAGATGTCTATAGGAGTAAATAATTTTTCTTTTATAAGAAAGATAACCCATCCAACTTCACTTTTAATCGGACTGGTGAATTCTTTTGGCTGTAATGTAAAAAGATGATCTTCAACCTCTTCATCTTTGAGTGAGCCAAGAGTAATTTCAAATTGATTTGCCGTTATTGAGGAAAAAGAATTTGTTGTCAGCAAAGAATCGGGATTTTTAGTGGTTCGTAATTTTGCATAAAACTCATGCACAAGAAATGAATCGGTTGAAGTGAAGATTTGAGCTACTAATTTGTATTGTGCTTTATTAATAGCTGAAGCAACATCCTCAGCAGATAATTTTACTTTATCATCAATTTCATTTTTGAATAATGCATCTCTTAAAAAAATATCTTCAATTGGTTTAAAATAAAATCTGAAATCTTCCGATTCAGATAGTCCTTTTTCAAGAGCATCAAGATACCATAATCTTTCCGCTACAAGTGAAAAGAGAAAATCTGATTTTAATGAATCCTGATTCCATGCTGATTTGTAAGTAATAAATGGAGATAACTCCAGTCGAAAAAGAAATTCTTTATCTGTAATTTTTTCTCCACCAATTTCTGCAACAACATTTTCTTTTATTTGCGCATAGATATTACTAAATAGCAAAACAAATATTAAAGCTCTGGAAAGATTAGTACTCATATTTTTTATCTTTATCCCAATAATAGATCGTTTTTTTAAATTTAATATCTGATGAAGAACTTCCAATTTTAATCTCATAATAACCTTCTTCAATATCCCAACCATTATAATAAAACATTAAATCTTTTGGGTAGATTATAAATGAAACTTCTCTTTCTTCGCCAGGTTTTAATTCTACTTTTGTAAATTTTTTCAATTCTTTTTTAGGTCTTTCAACAGAGCTTATAAGAATGGAAGAATACAATTGTACAACTTCTTTACCTGTTTTATTTCCAATGTTTTTTAATTTGAATGAAACAACCAATGAGTCATTTGGAGTTAAATTAGTATCATTAAAATTAAAATCTGAATATTTAAACTGAGTATATGATAAACCATGACCAAAAGGGAACAGAGGTTTAATATTATTTCTTTCAAAATATCTGTATCCAACAAATATACCTTCAGCGTAAACAGATTTTTCTTTTTCTTTTTTATAAGTATCATAAGCAGGGCAATCTTCCCATCGAACAGGAAAGGTTATCGGTAGTTTACCGGAAGGATTTACTTCTCCGAGAATTATTTCCGCTATTGCATTTCCTATTTGTTCGCCAGCAAACCAACTTTCCAATAGAGCCGGAACTTTATCTATCCATTTACTCATTAGTACGGGAGAACCAGTTGTAAGTATAACGATTGTATTTGGATTGACCTCAACGATGCGGTTTATAAGTTCATCCTGATTTTGTGGAAGTACTAAATCTTCTCTGTCGAATCCTTCACTTTCATAAGTATAATTTGTTCCAACGAAAACCAAAGCAATATCAGAATTTTTTGCGGCTGTTATTGCATCTGAAAGTAAATTTAAATCTTCCCGTCTCAGACCTAATCTGCAGATAGCTGCACCACCATTTTCATAAAATTCAAGTTTTATTTTATAGAATTTATTTGCTTCAAGTTTCAGGGAATATGAGTTGGTCATTTCAGCATGATCATTCCAATCATCAATCACAAGTTCATCATCAATAAACAACCTAACTCCATCATCGCTTGAAACATCGATAGTGTAATTATCAGTTGCATCAACTTTAAGATAACCACTCCAACGAACGGAAAACTTATCTTCTGGAAAATAATCAAAAGGAGTATCCCATTCCCAGGCAAAATTGATAATATTATCTACTCTGACTTTAAATGGTTCTCCTTCAAGATTTTTGTTTGTAAAATATTCACCAATTAACCCATGTTCTTTTTCATTTTTGCTTGTATAAAGAAATTCGGTTTTGATTGGTTTTATTGCTCCGTTAATAACAATTCCTTGTGCAAAATTTATTTTTACTTTGTCTCCGATTTTATTTGTAAATGCATCGAGCGGAGTTACTGCATAAAAAGGAGAGACCATTGAACTTCCACCTCCGCCGGTAACTGCAACATTACTTGTAGGGCCAATAACAGCAATTGATTTTATTTTATCAAGCTGAAGCGGAAGAATATTTTTTTGATTCTTAAGAAGAACTATTCCGTCTCTGGCAACATCAAGTGCAATTTGTTTGTGCTCTTCGGAATTTAGTTTTGTCGTATCGCTTTCAGATTTATCAAACAGATTTAGTCTGAACATTGTTTTTAAAATCCTTCTGACTTTGTCATCAAGAATATCTTCACTTAGCTCTCCTGATTTCAAATGCTTAAGCAGGGAATCACGATTCAAATATTTCCCATTTGGCATCTCGAGGTCGAGTCCGTTATTAAATGTTGGAATAGAACTATGAACAGCGCCCCAATCTGACATTACTAAGCCATCGAACTTCCATTCTCCTTTCAATTTCTTTTTAAGCAGATAATCATTTTCGCTGCAATAGTATCCATTAAGTTTATTGTAAGCTGACATGAATGCTAAAACATTTGCTTCCTCAATAGCAGCTTTGAAAGCAGGAAAGTAAATTTCATTCAATGCTCTTTCATCAACCTTTACATCAACAGACATTCTTTCATATTCCTGATTGTTAACTGCAAAATGTTTGATAGTTGCAGCAACATTCTGGCTTTGTACTCCTTTAATATATTCAACTGCAATCCGGCTGGTCAAATAAGGATCTTCCCCGAAGCTTTCAAAGTTTCTTCCGCCCATTGGAATGCGGGCAATGTTTACACAAGGTCCCAAAATAACATGTCTGCCTTTTGCTTTGACTTCTTCCGCAAGTGCAGAACCAAGTTTTGCAATTAATTCAGGATTCCAGGTTGCACCCATTAAAATACCGGAAGGGAAAGCAGTTGCTTGTCCCCAGCGAACACCAAGAGGTCCATCACACATTTTAAGTGATGGTATTCCCAATCGCTCGATTGGTTTTGTCTCAAATTCGTTTCCACCAATCAGATCAATTTTTTCCTCCAAAGTCATTTGCTTAATTAAAGTCTCCACTTTGGATTCAATTTCATCTTTTGTTTGTGCAAAAATCATGACAAAAAATTGTGAAATAAATATGATGATAAAAAATAATGATTTAATCTTTTGGTATATCATAATTTTTTCAGGGGTTTAGGTAAATAAAATTTTTATTTAAGACCAAGTGCTTTAATGTAGCCCTCATTCAGAATGCAATTTTGAATTTTACAGTTCTCAAGATATTCTTTTAGGATTTTCCCGACTTTACTTTTTTCTGGTCTATTTTCTCTGATGTACTCATAGGAAAGCTCAAAAGAATCTGCATACTTTTTTATTAAGTCATAATCTGTAGGTTTTTTGATAGATACTACGCCTCTCTCACTATCTAATTTTTTATATGGCCAGAAACACCAACCAACATTATTTTTTTCAAGTACAATTCTGAAATCGTTAATCCATTCGTTTGTATTTTCACCGGATTCACCCATCCAAATTGGGACATTATACTTATCTCTGAAATCAATATAGCTTTGGATTACATCCTGAGTCGGTTCAGTCCAGTATTTATGAAAAGTGTAAACAAGTTTGTCATCAAAAGGTTTGTTGAAAATAGAAAAGTCGCTATCCCATATAGCACCGCCAAGAAATATTAAATGATTTTTATCTGCTATTCTGATTTCGGCAGTAATCTTTTTATAAAGTGGTTCAAGTAATGGTTTTAGTCTTTCGACATCGAAATAATGAGCAATTGGTTCATTGAGTAAATCATAGCCGATAATGATATCTTCATCTTTATAAATTTCAGCAAGTCGTTTCCAGATTTTAGCTGTATGTTCCTGAGCTAATGGACTATCAAACAAAAACGGATAACCAAAACTATCGTCAATATTATCTCCGGTTTGTCCACCGGGAGCGCAATGCATATCAAGAATTACATAAAGATTTTCTTGTTTGCACCAGTTAATCACACTATCAAGAAGTTCATATCCTACACCTTTTAATTCATAAAATGGATATTCTGTAATGAACAGACGATAGTTGAAAGGAATTCTGACACTATTAAAACCAAGAGACTTTATTAAGCTGATATCATCTTTTGTTATATAATTTTTTCTGAACCCTTCCCAAAATATATTCGATTCTTCCGGTCCGATTAAAGTATTAAAGAAAAAGTATATGAATTGTGGTGAATTGATTTTCCCTAAGTGAAACATATACCCTTCCGGAACAAGCCAGTTACCAAGATTGATTCCTTTTAGGAGAATCGGATTTCCATTTGGGTCAATAATCTCTTTCCCTGTCACTGAAAAAAATTTTTTTGTCTGTGAATAATGAGGAATTGATATCAGAAGAATAAGTACAATAGCCAGACTGAGGATAAAATCATTTCTTTTTTTCATTTTCTTTAGCTCCCTGATAGATGAAAACACCTCTTGAAGTGCAATGATGACAGGTCTTTTCCCGAAGAACTACTTTCTCAGGTTCTGATTTAAAGTAGTTCTTCAGAGAAAGAAAAAATTTCTTAAATAAAATCATCTAAATCAATTATCATTGTTTACTAAGTTCATGCCAGATTAATGCAGCAGCGCCAAGAACTGCAGATTTACCTTCGTTCAATTCTGATTTTAAGATTTTAACTTTATTCTTAAAAACATGAAAAACATTTTCGTCAAGATATTTTTTAGTTGGAACAAGAAGTAAATCTCCGGCATTCGCAAGTCCACCAAAAAGAATTATTGCTTCCGGACTTGTATGAGCAACAGCATCGGCAAGTTTAATTCCCAGAACCTTTGCAGTAAAATCAAACGCTTCAAGTGCAAGTTCATCTCCGTTAAGAGCAAGTTCTGTAATAAGTTTGGCATCGAGATTTTCATAACTTATAGAACGGAGCCTGCTTTTTAAATTTGTCTTGGCAATCAATTCCATAACAGTTCGTTTAATTCCGGGCGCCGAGGCATACGCTTCAAGACAACCTTTTCTACCACAGCCACATTGTCTTCCCTGAGGATCAAAAATTGTATGACCAATTTCTCCTGCAAAGCCATCATGACCATAAACCAGGTTTCCGTTGACAACTATTCCACTACCTAAACCAGTACCCAAAGTAATTACGATAAAATCTTTCATGCCTTTTGCTGCACCGTAATACATTTCACCGAGAGCAGCCGCATTTGCATCGTTAGTCAATGCAACAGGCACATCCGAAAATTTTTTTATCAAGCTAATTATATCAACAAATCCCCAATTAAGATTTGGAGGATTCTCTACAGTCCCTTTATAATAATTTGCATTAGGTGCACCGATTCCAATTCCGATCAAGTCAAATTCTTCTTTCGCATCTGAAGAAAGAGAATGGAATTTTTCAAACAATCGTGAAAATAAATTTTCAGCAGATTTATCTGCCTGAGTTGGGATTGAATCTAAAAGAAAAACATTTCCAATTTTATCAACAAGACCAAAGACAGTGTTAGTGCCTCCGACATCAACGCCAAGCACTAATTTGTTTTTATTCATCAGTCCACCTCAACAGCAAGCTCAGCTTTTTCGAATGAAGGGACACTTCCTTTAAATCCATAATAAGCAATAAAGAGATAACATAAAACTGGAAGAATGAATGCGTGATGAATTCCGATTGAATCGGCAATTAATCCCTGAATAACCGGAATAACTGCACCACCGACTATTGCCATGCAAAGAATTCCGGATGCTTGCCCAGTATGTTTTCCCAAACCTCGGATTGCAAGTGAGAAAATAGTTGGAAACATAATTGAGTTAAATAATCCTACGAGAAGAATCGACCACATTGCAACCTGGCCGTTACTTAACATTGAAATTACTACAAGCAATGAAGCCATGATAGCATTAAAACCAAGGACGGTTCCGGGTTTAATTTTTCTCTGAACTGCTGAACCAATAAATCTTCCGACCATTGCACCACCCCAATAAAAGGAAACCATTTTACCAGCTTCCATTTCAAGCATCGAACTGTCTAGTGATACAAAGTACTTAACAAGAAAACTTCCTATAGCGACTTCAGCTCCCACATAAACGAATATTCCTATCGCACCTAACAATAAATGTTTATATCCCCAGGCACTGTCATGAATTTCATCGTAGTTACCATTGCCATCGCCAGACTGAACAGTGCTTGCTTCAATCTGAGGTAATTTTATGATTGCAAATATTGCGGCAATAATAAATAACACGGCAGCAAGTCCAAGATAAGGATATTGAACAGCTGCAGCTTCAGCAGCTTTATAAGCTTCAACTTCAGCGGGCGTCATCTTGCTTAATTCATCAGCGGTTTTTACTGCAGTTGACAAAATCAAAAGTGAACCAAAATACGGTGCTACTGTAGTTCCCAATGAATTAAAAGCCTGAGTAAGGTTTAATCTTGATGATGCTGTTTCCGGTTTACCTAATATTGTAACATAAGGATTTGCTGCTACCTGCAATAAAGTTATTCCTGAAGCAAGGATAAAAAAAGCAAGAAGAAATACCGGATAAGACCTTAAACCAGCTGCAGGGTAGAATATCAATGTTCCGATACCAGCAGTAATCAGACCGATAACAATTCCTTTTTTATAACCAACTTTCTCAACGAGTTTTCCTGAAGGTAGAGAAATCAGAAAATATGCGAGAAAGAATGTAAACTGAACAAGCATTGATTCGAAATAATTCAGTTCAAAAACATTTTGTAAGTGTGGTATCAGAATATCATTAAGGCAGGTAAGAAATCCCCACATAAAAAACAATGATGTCAGAATAGTAAGTTCCGGTAAATAGTTTCGCTGTCCGTTAGTATTTCCGGTTGAAATGTTTGCTGTAGATGATGTTGTTGAAGCCATCAGTTTCTCCAGATAATTTTCAGAATATTTGTTTTAAATGAAAATAATTTCCCAATTATTGTGCCTGCATTAGTTATCAATAAATATGTTGCTTACTAAACCTTTACGGTTAAGACTTTATGACAGTTATTATTTTAATAAAGTCAGGTTATTAAAATGATAAACTTGTTGAGAAATAAGTAAAGTTAAAAAGAGTTTCAACTATTCTATATTTGCAGAAGTTAATTGTGAGATTAATGATTTTATGATAAGTCTGGAAAAAGTTTTTTATATAATTATAAGCACAACATTAGTAACTGTTTTTATTCTGTTTACTTTTGTTTTCTCTCCTAATTCAGTAGATAATGGAAGAGGTAAAGTAAAGACAATTTACTTTGCCGATAATATCTCAAAGGCTCACCAGAAAATTATAGACAGCTTTAATAAAAAGTACGAAGGGCAGATCAGAGTTGAAACTATTAATCTTCCTTTTGAAAAATTCAGTACGAATGAAAGGAAGGAATTATTAGCAAGATATTTAAGAAGTAAAAGTAATCGCATTGATATCTTCAGTGTTGATATAATCTGGGTTCCAAGATTTGCGAAATGGAGTCTTCCTTTTGATACGATGATTGACTCAGCAAAAATTAGAAATCTTCTTCCTTATTCATTAAAATCCTGTATCTATGATAATAAACTTTATGCTATTCCTCTTTATATTGATATTGCCTTGATGTACTATCGTGATGATTTTCTCAGAAGCTTGCCTGATTATCAGAAAATTACGAATGAATTACACGAATCAATTACATGGGAGAGATTTTTTGAATTGCAAAAAAGATTAAGGATTCCAGCTAATGATTTTTATATTTTTCAGGCAGATGATTATGAAGGGCTATTGTGTTCTTTCACTGAGATTATGTCAAATCTGAATAGCAGTATTGTTGATAAAAATCGTATGCTCAAACTTGATGAAGGAAATACAGGTAAAGCAGTTAAATTTCTTCATAGCTTGATTTATGAAAAAAATATTTCGCCGAAATCAGTAACTGAATTAAGAGAAAATAACAGCTATCAATATTTTGTCAACAATAATTCATTTGCAGTTCGTGGCTGGCCAAACTTTCTCAATAAAGAAAATAAATACTTATCCGACTCATTGAGAGCATTTATTAAAAAAGCTCCTTTACCGCATTTCTCCGGTTCAAAACCAGCATCAGTATTTGGTGGCTGGAATCTTATGGTTTCAAAGTATTCGGAAAAAATTCCTGAAGTAATGAAATTTCTTGAATATATTCTCAGTGAAGAAGCTCAGCAAATTTTATATCAGGAAGAAAATTTTTTACCTGTCATCAAATCGTTATATGAAGATTCACTTTTTATTACACAGAATCCCGAATTGAAATTTTATGAAAACCTTTTTAAAACCGGAGTTTATCGTCCATTTCTTGAAGAATACACCAATATTTCGGATATACTTTCTCTTTACATTAATAAAGCATTAAAAAATGAATTGACCGTCAATGAAGCGGTGAAATTGGCTTCAGAAAAAATATCGGATAAAATTGTAATTGACTGATGGCTGAAGACAGAAAAAAAATATTTGAGAAGATTAAAGAATATCACTTTGAATTTAAGCATGTAACTGTACTGTTTCTAATTTTGTTCATTTTTCAATTAGTAATTTCATTTATTAACAAAGCCTCAATTAAAGATTTTCTGACTACAACTCAGGAATGGTATCAGAAAGAATCTGCAGAGGAGATTGCAAACCTTACAGCCACATCATTAGAACTTGTTATCGAATCAATAAGTAAATCAGACAGACAAGATGCTGAGCAACGCAATAAAATTATTCAGTCATTTGAGATAATTTTCAGTCAGCAGCAATTAAGTCATAATATTAATAATCTTTCACTGCTTGTTCGTAAAAAGGATAAGATAATCAAAATCGAAGATGGAAAATCTTTATATAATCTTTTGATTGAAAAAGATTTTAATGCAACTGAACTAGACTCAAAAGAAGATGAAATAACAAAATTATATAGCTCTGTAGAAGATAGTTTGAAACGAACTGAGCAAATCACAAGTATCATTACGGACAGAAAGACCTTTCATACTTTTGTTCCTTTTGTAATAAAGGGCGAATACCTCGGAGCAGTTTATTTACGGAACACACCGGATTTTAGTTCTATAAGTAATCGTGTTATCAGTAACTACGATGAAACTTCTGTAATCTATTTGTCATTGATTTTACTTGGATTACTTGCAATGTATTTCATCTCTTCTTACACAGTTAAGGAAAGAGATGCCGCACAAAAAATGCTTTTTGAGGAACATGAAGAAAACCTTAAAAAGCAAATCAATTATGAAAAGGAGTTGATATTTACAAAAAGAATTTATCACACTCACCACAAAGCTGAAAAGATAATGGGATTTATTAAAGAAGATTTACGCACACTATCGGATAAAAACATTGACGAAATAAAATTCAGAGTTTCAAAGTATTCCAATTTTATTTCGCGTGTGATCTATGATATGAAATGGTTCGATCCACCGGTTCAGACTATAAGAAATTCAATGTTTAGAACTGATTTGAATGAAGTAATAAGGTTTATAATTGATAATATTTTTCTTAGAATTTCTTCGCAGTCAACTGCATTTAAAATTAATTTCGAGCCAGATAATAATCTGCCTATAGTAAATGTAAATGAATTTGTAATCTGGGAAATTATCGAACCATTAATTCAGAATAGTATTGATCACGGTGGTGAAAGCAATCTTGTAATTACAGTCCGCACAAAATATTATCCTTCGGAAAATAAATCTTTTATTTTTATTGAAGACAACGGAAAAGGAATTGCAAAAGAACTTCTTGAAAAGAATGAAGATAATCTTAAACTTATTTTTGTTGAAAATACTACTACAAAAACACAAGGACTTCAAAATTCGGGTTACGGATGTTACATTGCTTATGAAATGACAAAACGATGTGGTTGGAACATTGACGCAGAAAATTTAAATGAAGGTGGTTGCCGGTTTACAATAACAATTAATAATTAGAGTTAAAAATGATTTTCGAAGAAAAAAATATTAATCTGCTTCTGATTGAAGATGAAGAATTTGATGTAAGAAGAGTAAGAAACACAATTGCTCCTTTCAGCAACAGAATAAGAATTGTTGAGACGGTATCAAACGGAAAAGCCGCAGTAGAATATCTTCAGTCAAATAAAGGGAATGTCGATGTTGTAATCATGGACTATCAGATAGCAGGTGGTTTGATGGGTGAATCTCTGATTCAGAAAATAAAAGAAATTGATAGTACCATTCAGATAATTGTGATAACCAAAATGACTGTTAATATTTCTGACTACAATTTTGCCAATAAACTGATTAAAGCTGGTGCTTTCTGGTACTGTACAAAATATCCCGGTGATATTGAAGATTATATTTATCAACCGACAGATTTTCTGATGAGTGTTTTTAATGCTTATGAAAAATCTGTTTTGGAAAGGGAGAGATATCGTTCCCAATTGAAACTCAGAAGAAATGTTGAGGATATTCTGATTCAAAAGCAGATTGTTGGTGAGTCGCAGATAATGAAAGAGTTGAAAGAAGAAATAAACAAATTTGCAAAAAGTAATGTTAACACTCTTATCCGCGGAGCATCCGGGACAGGAAAAGAGTTAGTAGCTTATAATATTCATTACAGAAGTGACAGGAAATATGAAAATTTTGTGATAATAAATTGTGGAAGTCTTCCAAGTCAATTAGTTGAAAGCGAACTTTTTGGTTATGAGAAAGGTGCTTTTACAGGAGCAGATAAAAAGAAATTGGGATTGTTCGAAGTCGCAAATCACGGGACAATTTTTCTCGATGAGATTACAGAACTTCCTTTAAGTGCTCAGGTTAAATTATTAAGAGTCATTCAGGATGGTGAGATAGAAAAAATCGGGAGAACTGAAAAAATTAAAGTTGATGTAAGAATTATTGCAGCAACAAACAGAAATATAGAAGAAGAAGTTAAAGAAAAAAGATTCAGAGAAGATCTTTATTACAGATTAAATGTACTTCCTATTTTTGTTCCTGAGTTGAAAAAAAGGACTTCTGATATTCCTTTGCTGATAGATTATTTTTTATCAAACATCAGCATTGATATGGGAAGAGAAAAACCGGAAATTCCTGAAGAGACAATGAAAGTATTTCTGAATTATGACTGGCCCGGGAATGTTCGTGAACTTAAGAATGTGGTTCAGCGAATTCTATTCAGCTCTGATTCCATTGTTACTCCTGCACTTGCTCGAAGAGCTTTAGGAGTCGGCGAACTATTATCAAATCATATTGATTCTAACCTTGCTGATTTATTCAATCCGACAAGTATTCTTCCGCTTAAAGATTTCGAAAAATTAATCCGTGAAAGATATTTCAGATTTGTAAGAATGAACTCGAATTCAGATACTGAAGCAGCAAAGAAACTTGGACTTGCACCACCGAATTATCACCGAATGGCAAAAGAACTAGGTCTGAAAACTTCCGAATAGACTTTGGTGATTTATTATTTTAATAAGCCATCAGTTATTACTTTAATAATCCGAATTATTACTCTCCGAATCAGGATAAAATTAGTAGCAGAATTACAACTCCATTAAGTGGTATCAATATTGCCACGCAGATGAGTTAATTATTTAATTCTGAAGGATTGCTATGCATAATAATTTTCATTTTTACATTACTCTATTCTTTATTTTCCTGTTTTCACATTCGAACTTATTTCCGCAAGTAGCATCTCTTGAAGCTACGAATAGTTTAGTAACAGTTGATGGTATTAAAATTCTCTTCCAGAATGGAATGGCTGTTCCTACTTTTGAGAAACAAGACAGGATGATAATTAATCTAGCCGGTCAATGGAAAAAGCAAAGATTCAATGCTAATGATAATATTACACTTGCAAAAAGAGATTCTGCAGGTTATCAGAATATTATTAATGAAGCTCAGGGAAGACATAGTTCAACTTATAATGATAGTGGTTGGGAAAATAAAATTCTTCCTTCGGTAGAAAATCAGATGAATACATATCCGACTGTTCCGGAATATTATCAGGATGGAGTCTGGTACAGACGAAATTTTTCTGTGCCGGATTCTTTAAATGGAAAATTTATTAAACTGATTTTCTATGCTGTTAACTATGTCGCTGATGTTTGGATAAATGATGTCTATATCGGATATCACGAGGGAGGTTATACTTCTTTTGCTTTTGATGTTTCTGATGTTCTGAATTATGGCGGTAATAATGTAATTGCGGTAAGAGTTGATAATCCCGCCTGGGGAACCAGAAATGATATCGTGCCTTATACTGCCTGTGATTGGTTCAATTATACAGGAATAATTCACGATGTCTATCTCGAAGTATCTGAGCCCGTTTCTGTTATCAGGACTGATATTGTCCCTCTCGATATAAATGGTCAAATTCAAACCACTGTTGTACTAAACAATAAAGCAACTTCAGATAAAAATGTTGAAGTTAATCTTGAAATTTTCAATGCTGATATTAATGAAAATAATATTAACAGTGAAAGAGCAAGTGATCTGGTTGGAACGCCTGCAACTGTTTCAGGCAGCACACAAAATTCAATTCTTATTCTAAGTGATTCTATAAAAGTATTGAGGACAAATCTTACAGTTAATAATCCTCAATTATGGAGTCCGAAGAATCCTAATCTTTATATAATGAAAGTAACAATAAAGGAAAACGGTAATGTAGTGGATGCATATTATACTCAATTCGGAATAAGAACGGTAAAGACGCTTGTTGATAAAGTTTATCTGAATAACAATCCGGCATTCTTCACCGGAGTTGCCAGACATGAAGACCATCCGATATTCGGAAGAAGTATTCCTGTTGATTCAATTTTTTCTGATTTGTTAAAAGTTAAATCTGTTAATGCCACAATGCTTCGTACAGCACATTATCCTAATCATCCTTACACATATCAGATTACAGATAGATTGGGGATTGTAGTTGTTGAAGAAATTCCTGTTTGGTGGTTTGATACTGCACTTGCATGGGTAATTCAGAACAGTGCAAGACATATTCACGAACAAATGTTCCGCGAAATGGTTTTCAGAGATTACAACAGACCTTCAATCATTATGTGGAGTACAACTAATGAATGTCTCGATGTAGATAACCGAAAAATTTTCATTACCAAAGTAAGAAATGATCTGAATTTTAATTATCCGGATGGAAGATTAATAACTCAATCTGCAGCAGCTGACAGACCTGGTCCTCAGGATGCATCACAGTCTTCCTGTGATGTTGCCGGCTGGACAATGTACTTTGGTATTTTCCACGGCGGAACTTACTATGAAGGTACAAGGTATTTCCTTACGCTTGCCAATTACTACTATCCTGAAAAACCAATTCTTGATACAGAGTTTGGTTATTGGTCTGGTGAATTAAATACTATAAACGGACAGCAGGCGCAAGTAACAGTTTTTAAAGAGACATTTAATGCTTTTACTTACCGTGCATCAGTAATAAGAAAAGATGGAACTTATCGTGATGGAGGTTATCTGATGGGTGTAACCTGGTGGTGCATTTTCGATTGGTATTCTCATCAGCATCCTGAAGGATTTCAGAGTATGGGCTTATACAGAATGAACAGAGATACAATCAAAGCCGTTGGTGATACTCTTAAAACTTATTATGCACCATTCTTTAATATCGGTGGAGTTGTAACTGAAGTAAAAGAATACGATAATGATAATATACCGACTGAATTTAATCTCGAACAAAATTTTCCAAATCCTTTTAATCCAGCTACGAAAATAAGATTTACGGTATTACCAAAAGCCGGAAGTCAAATGTCAAAAGTAGTGCTTAAAGTTTTTGATGTTTTAGGGAATGAAGTTGCAACATTACTTAATGAAGAAAAACCGATCGGGAATTACGAAGTTGAATTCAATGCAAGTAATCTCTCTGCCGGAATTTATTTCTATCGTTTAACTGCGGATGATTTCGTTGAGACTAAGAAAATGATTTTATTAAAATAATAAACTGAGATTATCACTTTAATAAGTCATCGGGGGAATAAATTCTTTGATGTGAGAATTAATGTTAACAAATAAAGGAAAATAATTTTTTTTCTGATGGCATTATTTATGTCAAATTCACCTATTACAATACCTGTAATTAAAAATTAATGGAAATCTTTTCATACATAGATGCGCTGATATTAGTTGTTTATCTTATTATAGTCCTTAGTTTAGGATTTTACTACTCACGCAGAAATGAAGATAATTATGTTGATTATTTCCTAGCAGGTAGAAACATTGGTTGGGCAGCAGTTGGTATTTCAATCTTTGCAACAAACATTTCAAGCGAGCATTTCATAGGATTAGCAGGTGCAGGTTCATTAAGAGGATTAGCTGTGGGCCAATTTGAGCTGATGGCAATTTTCACTTTAATTTTCTTAGGTTGGTTTTTAGCTCCCGTATATTTCAAATCAAATGTAGTTACCGTTCCGGAATTTTTAGAACTTCGTTTTGACAGAAGAATAAGAAAGTTTTTTGCTGCATTCTCCATTGTAATATATATCTTCACAAAAATTCTTGTCTCATTATTTGCTGCAGGACTTCTCTTCTACAACATTTTCGGTTTAAATATTTATGCCTCATCAATTCTGATTGTTTTGATTACCGGTTTATACAGTGTAACAGGAGGAGCAAAAGCAGTCATTAAGACACAAACCTTTCAGGGAATTGTGTTAATAGTCGGAGCTGTAATTCTTTCGGTTGCTGGTTTTATTGCTGTAGGAGGATTCAGCGGACTTTATGCAAAACTGCCGTCAGATTTTTTTACTATGTTTAAAGCAGCAAGTGATCCGGATTATCCATGGACAGGAATTATTTTCGGCGCTCCTATTATTGCGTTCTGGTATTGGTGCACAGATCAGTATATCGTTCAAAGATTGCTAAGTGCAAAGTCTGTTAATGATGCACGTAAAGGGACTCTGCTTGCGGCTTTCCTGAAACTTCTTCCGATTTTTATCCTTGTATTACCAGGACTATTTGCTGCTGTTTTATTCCCGGAATCAAAAGGTGATTCTGCATATTCTGCATTGATTTATAGCGATATACTTCCTTTAGGATTAAAGGGACTTGTTGTTGCCGGATTGCTTGCTGCAATTATGTCTTCTCTTTCTGGTGCATTCAATAGTATATCGGTTTTATTTACAAATGATTATTATAAAATTCGTTATCCTGAAGCATCCGAAAGAAAATTGGTTCTTGTAGGAAGATTAGCAACAACTGCAGCAGTAGTTGGAGCTATTTTAATCGTTCCCTTAGTAAAAGTCATCAGCTCACAGATTTATTTGTTCCTGCAAAGCGTTCAGTCATTTGTCAGTCCGCCAATTACGGCAGTTTTTATATTTGGATTATTTTCAAAGAAGCTAACTGCGAAAACTGCTATTATAACTTTGATTGTTGGTGAAACAATCGGAATAGGAAGATTGGTCCTTCAGATTTTACAAAATAATTCATTTGAATTGCATCCGTTTTTTAACTGGATTCTGAGTGTAAACTTCCTTCATTTCTCAATTTTCCTTTTTGTACTTAGTGTGAGTTTAATACTTGTGATGAATTTTATGAGACAAACAGAAAAAGATTCTGTTGTGATGAATTTAAACGAGCTGGTAGTTGAAAATGTAACTGAGTTAACTTCAGGAATAGTTGCAATAAAACAAACCAAAAAAATGAATTCGAGTTTAGTCATGTCGGTAGTTATTTTGGTAATAATAATAGGATTATGGAGTTTATGGAATTGAGAGATAATCTAAATGAAATTCTAAATCAACAAACATTCAATAAACAAAAACGAGGTAAGTTATGAAAAAACTTCTTCCGTTGCTTTTGGTTATTCTGAGTTTCAGTTTTGTACATGCTCAGATAATTGAAAGCTTTGATTCAAACTTGGGCCAGGATAGCACAATACAGTTCGTTACCGAAGGTGGTGCTAGCAGAATTGATTATTCCCTGAACACTTCTGATAAAATGGAAGGAACAGGTGCCGGCCAATTCAAGTTTGTAATCGGTTCTCATCATCAATGGGGTAGTTTTGCCCAGGTAATTAAAAGATTACCAGAAGGACAAACCTGGGACTGGACAATAAATGATTCATTAGCAATATGGATTAAAGTATTAACCCCTCCTGTAAACCCAACTCTTATGGTTTTCAGGATTCATATTGCTGACAGACCTTCTCCAGCTGATCCTATTGAAGAATATATTTATGAACATGCTACTATTCTTGATAATACTTCAAGTTGGGTTGAGTTTAAAGTTCCGCTAAGAATATTAAGCGAAGATGGAAGTATGACTCCTAATGATTCCGGTTTTGTAATTTTCCCGACTTCATGGGGTGGCGGAAGTTATAACAATAACCACTTTGATTCTGATAAAATTGTTGGTTTCAACTTAGCTGCAGTCGTTTCCGGTTGGGATCCAAATGCAAATCTTCCTGCAGATTCTCTTGAAGTTATGTTTGATGGTTTCAGAAGATTTGGAGTAAAAGCTATTCCTGCAATCGTATTTAATGGTGTTGTATTCCCGAGCTATGTAACAACCTGGGCTTGGGGACAATCTGCAATCGAAGTTGTTGAAGGCGCAGGACCGGTTCAGAATTCTAACGCAATTAAATGGACACAAGGTGATGAATGGGGAAATGGTTGGACTGGTTGGGGATGCACAATCGATCCTCCATTTAATCTTGCTGGTGCCTGGCAGACAGATTCAGCAAAAATTAAAATTAAATGCCCTCCGGGAACCGGCCCATTGAGAATCCAATACGAAGGCGGACCTGGTAAAGTTGGAACAGTTTTCCAACCAATTGATGATGGTCAATGGCATCAATACTATTTCCCATTAAGAGAGATGGTTTATCAGGATAACACTTCAGGATTTGACTCATCTTCTGTACAAGTCGTTGGTCTTATGGCTGAAGCTTCTGGTCAGGCCGGAAGAGTAGTTTGGGTAACTGACTGGTGGACTGGTAATCCTACATTCGATGTTATTGCACCAAATCCTCCAACAGGTGTCAGTGCATTTGCCGGAACATATCAGAATATAGTTACCTGGCAGGATGTACCTGGAGAAACCGGTGAAAAGTATGATATTTATTACAGCAAGAATCCTATTACAAATGTTACTGATCCGGGTGTCGAAGTAGTTAAAATGGGAGTTGCAGAAAATCTTCAACTTATTGAACATCTCTTATTTGCACCTGTTACTAATCAGAATGTTACTTACTATTACGCAGTTGTATGTCGTGATGCTTCCGGTAATGCAAGTACGGTAAGTCAGAATTCTTCTGCAGTCACTAATCTTGCAAAAGGTGTCACAACAATTTCTTTGAGTGCACCAGCAAATTTCAATGCTGATGGTGATTTAAGTGAATGGGCTGCAATCACTCCGTTCAGAATGTTCCCATCTGATGGAACAGGACATATTGTAACTAACACAACAATAAATGGTGATAATGACCTTTCAGTACTTTCTTATGTCGCTGTTGATAATCAATATCTCTATGTAGCATTTGATGTTAATGATGATATCGTTGTAAAGAATACTCAACCACAGTCTTATATGAATGACTGTCCGGATATATTCCTTGGATTATATAACTGGCATGGTGTTCCTCATACTACATTCAGAAGGGGAGCAGAACCTGACTATCATATCAGGTTTGCCTGGAATAGAGTAATTCTCGATCAAACAGGTGGAACCGATAGTTTGGTTGGTTTAGGTACAGACTATTATTGGGAAGAAAAATTTCCTTCAGGATACATTGTAGAATTCAGAGTTAAATGGGTTGATTTAGCCGCTCCGGGTGGAGATAATGTTTTTGTACCAGTTGAAGGTTACAGAATTCCAATTGATTATTCGATTAACGATGCTGATGCAACCGGTGAAAGAGAAGGAATCTTAACTTATTCTCCATTCAACGAAGATCAATCCTGGAATAATGTTTCAAGATGGTTATATACCTGGATTGGTAGCTTGTGGGAACCAAACTCTGTTGATGATAATATTCTTACTGCTGATAATTATGCACTTGCACAGAACTATCCGAATCCTTTCAACCCATCTACAAAGATAAGTTATTCAATTAAAGAATCCGGATTTGTTTCACTGAAAGTCTATGATGTATTAGGACGAGAAGTTGCTACACTTGTTAATGAAGATCAGAATCCTGGTGTTTACACTGTTCAGTTTAATGGTTCTGAATTATCAAGTGGTATTTATCTCTACAGATTAGAAACAGGTTCGTTTACAAAAGTTAACAAGATGATGTTATTAAAGTAATATTCTCATTAGGTGCAGCTGAAATATGCTGCACCTTTTTTGAAAAGTAAATTATAGGATAATCAGATGAAGAATATTGTTAATAAAAAGAAAACAGGATTAAATCATTTAATCTATTTCACATTACTTATTGTCTTACTGATAAGTTCAACAGTAGCTTTTGCGGGTACCACAGGTAAGATTGTCGGAAAGGTTACTGACGAACAAACCGGTGAGCCGGTTGTAGGTGCGAACGTAGTAGTTGAAGGAACTTTCCTTGGTGCTGCTGCAGACCTAGACGGATTTTATTCGATTAGTAATGTACCACCAGGAACTTACAGACTGATTGTGTCTGCAGTTGGTTACCAAAAGACAATTGTAGAAAATGTTTTGGTAAAAATTGATTTGACAACAAGAATTGATATTAAATTGTCAAGTTCTGTAATTCAATTAAATCAGGAAGTGGTTGTAACCTCTCAGAGGCCTCTGGTTCAGAAAGATTTAACATCAACTTCTGTAACAATATCTTCAGATGATATCAAAATGATGCCTGTCGAAAGTATTGGTCAGATTGTAAATCTGCAGGCAGGTGTTATTGATGGTCACTTCAGGGGCGGAAGATCAAATGATGTGGCTTATCTTATCGATGGCGTTGCTGTAACGGATCCATTCAACGGCGGTTTTACTGTTGAAGTAGAAAATTCTTCTATTCGTCAGATGGAAGTAATTACAGGAACATTCAATGCAGAATATGGACAAGCACTTTCGGGAGTAGTTAACATTGTGACTGAAGGTGGTTCAGATAAATTCAGAGCGAATGTTAGTTCTTATGTTGGTAATTTTATTACCACTCATACCGACATTTTCCGGAATCTTGATCGGGCAGACAGAATTGCTCAAAAGAATTTTCAGATTACTTTAAGTGGTCCTGTTCAACCTGTTAAAAATCTTTATTTCTTTTTGACGGGAAGATATTTTGATAACATCGGACATCTTTATGGTAAAAGAGTTTATAATGTAACAGATGATGTTCCTTTCTTCCCAAATCCAATGGATAAATCTGTATGGATTCCTAGAAATACAGGCGACGGTGCTTTTGTTCCTATGAATCCTTACACGAAATACTCTGCTAACGGTAAACTGACTTATGCAATGCCTGAATTAGCAATCACCTATTCAATCTTCTGGGATAAAACCAAAAACAAATATTATGATCATTATTTTTCCTGGACTCCTGATGGAATGATGACTCATTACGGAGATGATTGGATCCAGAGTTTGCAGTTAACTCATTATCCGTCATCTTCAACTTTTCAGACTTTAAAGTTTACTGCAAACTATTATCACTTCAAAGGATATCTTTACGAAGATCCGTTTGACCCAAGATATGTTAGTCCAAGAAGAGGAATTGCTATTTCAAATTATACATTTCGTTCCGGTGGAAATCAGGGAGGAAGATATGACAGACATACAAAGACTTTAATAGGACAATGGTCACTTGCTTCCCAAATCAACAAAGAGCATAAGATCGGACTTGGTGTCGAAGGAAGAATTTATGATATCTACAATCACTCGATGGACCTGGTGAATCTGACAGAAGGACAGTTGGATAGTTTAGGAAATGAAATCTTCACACCTGGTTATCCTGATAAAGGAACTATTTCTGATCAGGGTTCACATATTGAATATGCAAGATATCCGATGGAAGCTTCTGCATACATTCAGGACAAGATGGAATATGATATAATGATTATTAATGTCGGATTACGATTTGATTACTTTAACTCGAGAGCAAAGCTTCCTGCTGATAAAAGAAATCCGACCAGAAATCCAAACTTTCCGGGTGCCAATCAATGGGTTGATGCGAAAGCCAAAATGCAGTTAAGTCCACGACTTGGTGCATCATTCCCGATTACAGATAAAGGTATCATCAGATTTTCTTATGGTCACTTTTTCAAAATTCCTGCGTTTGAAAACTTATATCAGAACCCGGATTTTATTGTTAGACCCGGAAACAGTTTAAATTCAATTATCGGCAATCCTGATCTTAATGCAGAAAAGAATATTATCTATGAAATTGGTTTGCAACAGGTTTTATTTGAGGATGTATCACTTAATCTATCAGTTTATTATCGCGACATCAGAAATTGGCTTGGAATGGAAATCGTAAACACTTATGAAGGATTCAAGTATGCAAGATTCATTAACAGAGACTATGCGAATGTAAGAGGATTTATTGTAACACTTGATAAAAGATTCTCAAACTACTTCAGTGCAAAACTGGATTATACTTTCCAGATTGCTGAAGGCAATGCTTCAGATCCTTATGCAGTTTATAATAAAAATCAGACTAATCCACCAATTGAAGAAAGTAAGACAGTTGTACCATTAGACTGGGATCAAAGACATACTCTTAATTTAACTGTGAATGTTGGTGTTCCAGGTGATTGGACTGCAGGATTTATTTTCCAATATGGTTCAGGAATGCCTTACACGGAAGATGTTAAAGTCTCTAAAGGTGTTCGGTTTGAAAATGGTGGAAAGAAACCACCTTTCTTCAATCTTGATTTGCGCGCGGATAAAATTTTCAGAGTTTTTGGTATTAATGTGATGACTTATGTTATGATCTATAATGTCCTTGATATCAAAAACGAATTTGGAGTTTATGCATCAACCGGAAGAGCAAATGTTGATCTCAATACACAATATGCCGGCGAAATATTTGGTCTTAATACAATTCAGGAATACATAAATAATCCTTCGATGTACTCTTCACCAAGAGAAGTACGTGTAGGATTGGGTTTTGAATTATAAAGTTTAAACGGAGAATCGGAATGCTGAAAAAATTAATTCTAATCGCAGTACTGATAATAACTGAAATCTCTTTAGCACAGGTTACACCTCAGACACAGCTTTACAGAGAAGAACCGAAAGGTAACATTCAGTTCAGAAGAGAAGGTGTAATGGATGGAAATCAGATAAGAACTTTATTTTATAATAACGGTGAAGTAGGTCAATGGCCCTATCAACCGTCAGGTGAATGGCCCAAAGGCTCTGGTCATTCATATCTTGACGGTGTTTGTGTATTGATTGCTTCAGAAGTTACTGCGCCAGGAACCGGACAGAAAATTCATCCACTCGAAACTTCTTATCGTGAATGGATGGATAAAGATCCTTCAACCGGAGAGATTTGGGGATTAGAACCAGTCCCTGGTTATGTTAATCCATCTTCTACTAAACCAGCAATTAATACTGACCCAAAATCCTGGCCTGATTTCTGGCCGGTTGCCTTAAACCTTACTCCTGAATGGAATGGTTACTGGTATGGTTATTTTGGAAGAGGTGTTTTGAACTCTGACTTTGAAACATTTTTTGTAATGGATGATTCAAGAGATAAAGAATTTACTAGAACTCCTTTTAACTATTATCCGATTGCTTCTGATCAGGACAGAGGTGGTTTGGGTTTGCGTGTTGAAGTAAGAGGATTCCAATGGTCACATGTTCTTGCTGAAGATATTATATTCTGGCACTATGATATTGTAAACATTTCTGATTTCAGCTATCCAACAACTCTCTTCGGTTTTTATACAGACTGCGGAGTTGGAGGAACAGATGATTCAGAAGATGACAATGCTTCTTTCGATTTAAGACTTGACCTCGCTTATTGTTATGACAGCAATGGACTCGGTGTTCCGGATAACTGGCAAACAGGTTATTATGGTTATGCTTATCTGGAAAGTCCCGGAAATGGTTTTGATGGAATTGATAATGATCAGGATGGAATGATTGATGAAAGAAGAGACGATGGAATTGATAATGATGGTGATTGGATTCCTTATTCCGATTTGAATGGAAATGGTGAGTGGGATCCTGATGAAAACGAACCATTGAACAATGATGTTGGTAAAGATGGAGTTGGTCCTTTCGACAGACAATACACTGGCCCAGATGAAGGTGAAGGTGATGGAGTTCCTACTGATGGTGAACCAAATTTTGATAAAACCGATAAAGATGAATCAGATCAGATTGGTCTTACAGCTGTTTCAATTTACAGACTTGGACAAGGTGGAACCGGTGGAGGTTGGCCAAAAGATGATGAATCAATGTGGTTGAAAATGACTGCCGGTACTTTTGATACTTCACTTCAGAGAGCGAACATTTCGATGGTATTTGCTTCAGGTCCTTTCCCACTTTATCAGAATCTTCGTGAAAGATTTTCGATGGCATTGGTATTCGGTGAAAATCTTGATGATATAATGTTTAACAAAGAAACTGTACAACAGATTTACAATGCGAACTATAATTTTTCTAAACCACCAATAAAACCAATTCTGACAGCTATTCCGGGTGATCAGAAAGTAATTCTCTACTGGGATAATATCGCTGAAGAATCAAGAGATCCGTTCCTTGGTTATCAGAATGATGATCCGACACAAGGCTACAAAAAAGATTTTGAAGGTTACCTGATTTACAGAAGCACTGAACCGGAATTCAATGATATCAAAGTAATTACAGATTCCAAAGGCTCACCGAAATACTGGAAACCAATTGCACAATTTGATTTGAAAGATGGAATAAAAGGTCCCGATCCTGTTGGAATCAACGGTGCACATTTCTGGAGAGGTGATGATACTGGTTTGCAATATTCTTATGTAGATACTGATGTCAAAAACGGTGTAAAATACTATTACGCATGTGTTTCCTACGATATGGGTGATCCGAATTTTGGAACAGCAGGTTTACAACCATCAGAATGTACAAAGATTATCACAGAGGATTTTGCAGGTAATCTTCAGTTTGTTGATATCAACTGTGCTGTGGTCGTGCCAAATGCACCTGTTGCCGGTTATGTTCCGCCACAGATTCAGGGCGATACAAAGCATGTTTCTGAAGGTGTAGGAACTGGCTCACTTCAGTTAAGTATTCTTGATCCAAGAACTGTTCTTGAAGGCGCTCAATATTCAATTGAATTTAGTTCATCAAATGATTATCCGTTATATCATTCAAAGTCTTACAAAATAATTAAGACATATAATGGTGTTACAGATACAATCCTTACAGTTGATTCAACATATTTCGGAGTTGAAAGAATAAGTCCACCATTCGATGGAATGGCAATTTCTGTATTGAATGACACTGTTGTAACAATAATCGATACTCTAACCGGTTGGCTCGTCGGAAACAGCAATCTGATTGTTTATCCATTCCCAGATGCAACACCAATTCGTGGAATTCCATGGCCTGCAGATTATGAAATAACTTTCTATGATACACTACAGGATACTTGCTATATTCAATCACCACCATTGTACAGGAGATTTCCAGTTAATCTTAAAGTATGGAATAAAACAGAAGGAAAGTATTCTAAAATTGCTGTGAAAGATAATGATGGTTCTCAGTCCTTGACAATTGGTGATCAGATTCAGATACTTGAATTTCAGGGTGCGATCAGTCCATCAAATGTAAGGTTTGCATGGAATCTCACTTATGATGCACCATTCGATCCAAACGCAACACCAATCTATCCTGCAAATGGTGATAAATATCTTATTTCAACAACCAAACAATTTAAGACAGGTGATAAATTTATTTTCACAACCAAAGCTGTTAATGTTGATAAGAATCTTGCCAAGGAACAGCTTTCAAAAATTGATGTTGTTCCAAATCCTTATTTAGGTGCAGCTGTTTGGGAAAGAAGAAATCTTAATTCAACAGGTCGCGGTGAAAGAAAAATTGATTTCATTAATCTTCCTAATCAATGTACAATCAGAATTTATACAATAACTGGTCAGTTGATAAAAACATTGTACAAAGATTCCGGATTTTTGGATGGAACTATTTCCTGGAATCTTGTAACTGATGATGGAATGGACGCAGCTTACGGTGTTTATGTTTATCATGTCGATGCTCCCGGGGTTGGCGAGTACATCGGAAAATTTGCATTAATTAAATAAGTGGAGATTTTGAAAATGAAAAAATATTTATTCTACTTTGGTTTAATAGTTATAATATTATCATTGAATATTTCTGCTCAGACTTTCAAATCCGATGTATCGAAAAGAGGAACAACTGCAGCACCATTTTTAACAATCGGACAAGGTGCAAGATCAATTGGAATGGGAAGCGCTTCAGTCGGAGTAACAAATGATGTAAGTTCCATTTACTGGAATCCTGCTGGCTTAACTAAAGCAGAGGGTGTTCAGATAATGTTTGATCACACGATGTGGATTGCAGATATAAGATATAATTTTCTTGCTGCAAGTTATAACCTTGGTGATTTAGGTACTATTGGAGTTAGTTTTCTTAGTTCTAACATTGGTGAAATGAAAGTAACAACGGTTGATCAACCAAACGGTACAGGCGAAACTTTTTCTGCTAGTGATATGGCAATAAGTTTGGCTTATGCAATTCAGTTAACAGATCGTTTTGCAATAGGCTTTAATCCGAAATTTATTTATCAGGGAATCTGGAAAATGAGTGCTACTGCATTCGCAATTGATTTGGGTGTTCAGTATGTAACTCCGTTTGATGATGCAGTACTTGCGATGTCAATTTCAAACTTCGGAACCAAGATGCAGTTGCTTGGTAATTCGAATCTTGTTTTATATGATCCTGATCCTTATGGTACAGGTAACAACGGAAAGATTCCTGCTTATCTTGAAACCAATGCTTGGTCATTACCATTGAATTTCAGAGTTGGCATTAGCTATCAACCTGTTAAAATGGACGAGCATAGTTTGTTGATAGGCGTTGATGCAGCACATCCAAGTGATGACTATGAAAGTATCAACATCGGAGCTGAATATTCATACAATGATTTTGTCTTTATCAGAGGCGGATATAAATCCTTGTTTTTACAGGATGCTGAAGAAAAATTTACTGCTGGCTTCGGACTGAAAAAAGAATTATTAGGAAATGTTTCTATCAAGATAGATTATGCTTATCAGGACTTTGGAAGATTTTCCGATATACAGAAATTTACTTTGAGCATTATTTTTTAATACGGTCTCCCGGCTCTCTGAATTCTGGTTTTTCTTCGAGGAGAGCCGTTAATTTTTCAAAAGCGAGGTAAAATGAAAAAATATTATATAATTTTATTTTCAATCTTACTGCTTCTTAATTCTTTTCTGATTGCAAAACCTTATAAAGGTGCTGAGTATCGTACAAAACAATCCTTTCTCTATGGTCGTTTTGAAGTTTCAATGAAATCTGCTTACCGGGAAGGAATGCTTTCTTCTTTCTTTACTTATTATGATGGCGGTGGTGGAATAAGTAACTGGAATGAAATTGATATTGAAATTTTAGGAAGATATCCGAATGATATTCAGTTTAATACTATTACACCTGGACAGGTAAATCATGTTAGCCACTATCCAATGAGTTCCTCGCCTCATACTGATTTTCATACTTATGCTTTTGAATGGACTCCGAATTATGTCGCATGGTTTGTTGATGGTGTTGAAGTTTACAAACAAACCGGACCACATATTCAGACATTAACCCGTGCTCAGAAAATAATGATGAATATCTGGAATCCTCAGGCACTAAACTGGGCTGGTGTATGGAATCCTAATGTTCTTCCTGCTTTTGCTTTTTATGATTGGGTAAGTTACTATACTTATACTCCGGGCTCAGGAAATTATGGAACCGGAAATAATTTTACCCACAGTTGGACTGATAATTTTGATTACTGGAATACTTCGCGTTGGGATAAAGCTTCCCATACCTGGGATGGAAATGGTTGTGATTTCATTTACGAGAATGTCGTATTCCAAAATGGAAAACTGATCCTTTGTTTAACAGACAGCATTAACATTGGCTACACAGATGTTCAGGGTCCCGTTTATCTTGCATCAAGATTATCAAACGAAAAAGTTCTTGTTTATTTTACTGAAGAACTTGATCAAACATCTGCAGAAAATGTTTCTAATTATTTTATCCCATCAGTAACTATCACAAATGCCCGCTTAATGTCTGACAGGAAAACAGTTCAGTTAACTGTTCAGGGGTGGGATTATGTTTCTACAAAGACACTGTTAGTTCTAAATGTAAAAGATACTTTTCAAAATACAGCTTCACCGAAAAATCTTACTATAATAATGCCTCCGCAGTTTACATTTCCTTTGAAAATTAATTGTGCTGGTCCATCTGTTCTCGGTTATTTAGCTGATCAGGAATTCACATTAACATCCGATTATGGTTTTATGGATGGAAGCAATTCCACTTACAGTAGTACTTTACAAATAAATAATACAGATGAAGATGAGATTTACAGAAGTGAGAAGTATGGTTTGGTAACTTACAATGTAAGACTACACAATGGTACTTATAATGTCAAGTTGATGTTTGCTGAAAATTATTTTACTCAGTCAGGAAAACGAATATATGATGTTTATGTTGAAGGCAACAGAGTACTTCAGGACTTTGACATTTTCAGTCTCGTCGGGAATAATACAGCTTATGTTAAAGATGTGAATAATGTTATAATCACAGATGGAGAATTAAATATCCACTTTGCAGCCAAGATTGATAATCCTTTGATAAACGGAATTGTTATTGAATTGATTTCACTCGGTGCTGAAGATGAATTTTTGCCCGATGAAAATTCATTCATCTTAAAACAGAATTTTCCAAATCCTTTTAACGGACAAACTCAGATTGATTTTATAATTAATCAGCCGGATAATTATAAATTTTCTGTTTATGATATAAAAGGTTCAAGGATTGTTGCAATGGATTTGGGTTTTCTTCAAAATGGATATTATACCAATACTCTTAACTCAAAAAATATTTCCGATAATTTTTTAGCGTCAGGAGTTTATTTCTACGAGTTAAAAAATTCAAAAATGAGTCAGATAAAAAAATTTGTTCTTCTTAATTAATAAAATTGTTCATACACTAACTTTTAAAATCAGGGTTGAATATGAAGCTCACTACCTTACTTCTCGGTTTATTAATGCTGATAATTAACAACATCGAAATACAATCTCAAAAGGATGATGCGAAAATTGAAAAGAGAGTCAAAGAACTGCTTTCAAAAATGACTCTTGAAGAAAAAGTTGGTCAGATGACTCAGGTTACAATTCAGGCAGTCTCGAAAAAACAGGGAACAAAAAATCAGCATCATGAACTCGATGATGCTAAACTTGAAGAAGCAATTTTAAAGTATCATGTTGGTTCAATACTGAATGTTTACGATGTCGCTCACGAAGCCGAGTACTGGCACGAAGTGATTACTAAAATTCAGGACATCGCACAAAAGACTCGATTAAAAATTCCTGTTATCTATGGCATTGATGCAATTCATGGTGCAACATATACAAAAGGAGCCACACTGTTTCCTCAATCACTAGCTATCGCTTCAACTTGGAATAAAGATATAGCTAGAAATATTGGTGAAATTACTTCAATCGAAACACGCGCTTCAGGTATCCCCTGGAATTTTTATCCTGTTTTAGACTTGGGAAGACAACCACTTTGGCCAAGATTATGGGAAACATTCGGAGAAGATGTTTTTCTTGCTTCTCAACTTGGCACTGAATACATAAAAGGCGCTCAAGGTGATGATATTTCAAAACCTGATAAACTTGCAACCTGCCTTAAACATTATGTCGGTTACAGTTTTCCTATAAATGGACTGGACAGAACTCCCGCATGGATTTCTGAAAGAATGTTAAGAGAATATTTCCTCCCAACTTTCGAAGCAGGAATATTAGCAGGTTCTCCAACAATAATGGTTAATTCCGCAGAAGTTGATGGAATTCCGGGTCATGCCAACTATCATTTGCTTACTGAAATTCTTCGTGATGAATTAAAATTTAACGGACTTGTCGTTTCTGACTGGGAAGATGTGAAAAGATTATATACAAGAGATAGAATTGCTTCCTCACCAAAAGAAGCAGTAAGGATTGCTGTTATGGCCGGGATTGATATGAGTATGGTTCCTTATGATTTTAGTTTTTATGATTTGCTTCTTGAATTAGTTAAAGAGGGTAAAGTTCCTATGAAAAGAATTGATGAAGCAGTTTCAAGAATTCTGAGAGTAAAATTCCAATTGGGACTTTTCGAAAATCCATATCCTGATAAAGAGTTAATTAAAAATATTGCTACCAAAGAACACACAAATGCAAATTTAAATGCAGCACAGGAATCTATTATTCTTGCAAAGAATGAGGATGATTTTCTTCCACTTAAAAGGGATAAAAAAGTTTTCGTTACCGGACCAACTGCAAATATGCTCTCACCATTAAATGGCGGATGGACAATTACCTGGCAGGGAAATGAAGAATCACTTTATCCTCAGGAAAAAAACACAATACTTGAAGCTATAAAATCAAAAGTCGGTGAAGCTAATGTTAAGTATATGGAAGGCTGTTCATTCGATGCTGATATAAATTCCAATGAAGCTTATATGGAAGCAGTGAATTCTGATGTTATAGTTCTTTGCTTAGGTGAACCAGCATATTGCGAAACTCCCGGAAACATTTATGATTTGACATTACCAAAAGCTCAGATTGATTATGCAACAAAATTATTAAACAGTGGTAAACCTGTTGTACTTGTTCTGGTTGAAGGAAGACCTAGAGTGATAACTGAAATTGCAAAAGAAGTTAAGTCAATACTTATTGCGTTTTTGCCGGGAATGGAAGGTGGAAATGCGATCGCTGATTTACTTTATGGTGATGCAAATCCAAGTGGAAAATTACCCATTACTTATCCAAAATCCCCAAACGGTATTACACTTTACGATTACAAACCTCTTGAGAGTTTTGATTCAAACAAATATGATCCATTATTTCCGTTTGGACATGGACTTAGCTATACCAAATTCAGCTATAATAATCTGAAACTTAGTTCAGATAAAATAAAAATGAATGATAAACTTATCGTTTCAGTTGATGTTGAAAATGTTGGTAAACTGAAAGGAAAGGAGGTCGTTCAGCTATACCTTACTGATTTGTATGGCTCTGTAAGCAGGCCAAATAAACAATTAAAAGGATTTGAAAAAATTGAATTAAATCCTGGTGAAAGGAAAACTGTTACATTCACGATAGATAAATCTCATTTATCTTTTATCGGAATTGATAATAAAAGAATCGTTGAACCCGGTGAATTTATAATCACAGTAGGAGAATTGAAAAAGCACTTTTTCGTTGAATAAATATTGAAAGTATACTTATGCAAGTTTATTATTTCATAAAAAGAAATTATTCTATCTGTTTATCAGTACTTGCAATCTTTCTTTTATCATCTTCTGAAATTTTTACACAGGGATTTTTAAAGGTTGATAATAAGAGAATTGTCAATGGAAACGGTCAGGAAGTTTATTTAAAAGGAATCGGACTTGGTGGATGGTTGCTTCAGGAAGGTTATATGTTACACACATCAGGATTTGCAAATGCACAATGGCAAATCAGAGAACGGATTGTAGATTTAATCGGTGAAGCAAATACAGAAGTCTTTTACGAAACTTACCGAAATAACTATGTAAGAAAGATTGATATTGATTCAATTAAAAGCTGGGGATTTAATTCAATTCGTCTTCCGTTTCATTACAATTTGTTTGCAGTAAATTCCAATCCTCCTGTATTCTTAACTAAAGGATTTGAAATTCTTGATTCACTTTTATCCTGGTGTGAAGCAAATCAGATTTATTTAATTCTTGATATGCATGCTGCACCAGGAGGACAAAGCAATGAAAATATAAGTGATTATAATCCTGCTTTTCCATCACTTTGGCAAAGTGAACAAAATAAAAATTTAACAGTTCAGATATGGAGAAAAATTGCGGAACGCTATAAAGATAAAGAATGGATTGGTGGTTATGATTTACTTAATGAACCGAAATGGGATCTTCCGCCAAACAATCAACCTCTCAGAGATTTGTACATCAGAATCACAGATACAATAAGAGCAGTTGATACTAACCATATTATTTTTATTGAAGGTAACTGGTTCGCAACTGATTTTAACGGACTAACTCCGCCTTGGGATAACAATATGGTGTATAGTTTTCATAAATACTGGAATTCAAACACTCAGGGAAGCATTCAATATTTAATTGACCTAAGAAATAATTTTAACAGACCTCTGTGGTTAGGTGAAACAGGGGAGAATTCTAACAAGTGGTTTACTGACTGTGCTGAGCTTATGAGAACCAATAATATTGGCTGGGCCTGGTGGCCTCATAAGAAAATTCAATCTATTGCCGGACCGCTTTCTGCGATACTTTCTCCCCTGTATCAAACTTTACTGAATTACTGGAGTGGAACCGGTCCTCGTCCTTCTTCAACTATTGCATTTAATGCCTTAATGACTCAGGCAAATAATTTAAAACTTGAGTCGTGTGAATTCCGAAAAGATGTAATTGATGCTTTAATGAGGCAACCATTCAATACTCAGACAAAGCAATTTTCTGCTAACGAAATTCCGGGAACAATTTACGCTACTGACTTTGATATGGGGAAATGGAATACAGCTTACTATGATGTTGATTATCAGAATGTTGGAAGTGGTTCCTGGAACAGTGGTAATCAGTACAGAAATGATGGTGTTGATATTGAACAATGTATTGACTTTGGGTCTAATGGCTATAATGTTGGTTGGATTGAAAACGGAGAATGGCTTAAGTTCACTGTAAAAGTTCTTCAGAGTGGAATCTATAATCTTAAAGTAAATATCTCTTCACCTAATACTAATGGACAGATTTTAATAAGACTTAACGGACAAGTTCTCGGAAATTTTGTTAATGTCCCAAACACCGGTGGCTGGCAGAACTGGCAATTAGTCAATCTGAATAATATTTATTTGCCTGCCGGTACCCATCAGTTAGAAACAAGATTTTATAATGGTGGTTTCAATTTCAGTCACATTGAATTTGAACTTGTTTCTACAGATGTTGATGAATCATCCCAACCAGCAGAGTATGGACTTGAACAGAATTTCCCAAATCCTTTTAATCCGGAAACTATAATTAGATATTCAATTGCTGAAAGTGGAAATGTATCATTGAAAGTTTATGATGTGCTTGGTAATCTTGTTAAGGTTTTAATTGATGAGTACAAAGAATCAGGTAATCATCAGATTACTCTAGATGCTCAAGATCTTTCTGCAGGAGTTTATTATTATAAATTAGAATGTAATTCATTTTCCTCAACTAAAAAATTAGTTTTAATAAAATGAAAAATTTTATTTATGCATTAACGATTCTGATTACAGTTAATGGCTTTTCTCAGAATAAAAATTCACAGACAGACAACATTAATGTTGATTTTACATCATCCAATCTCCCTATAGTTGTGATAAACACGAATGGACAAATTATTCCTGATGATTATAAAATTACTGCTGATATGGGAATAATTTATAACGGTGAAGGAGTCAGAAATTATATTACTGATCCTTTCAATCACTACAACGGAAAGATCGGTATTGAGTTAAGAGGTTCTTCCTCTCAGCAATTTCCCAAGAAGCAATATGGAGTTGAAACAAGAGATTCACTTGGGAATGATCTTTCAGTTTCGCTACTTGGTTTTCCGGCAGAAACTGATTGGGTTTTCTTCGCACCATATAATGATAAATCTCTTATCCGTGATGCACTTTCATACAGACTTTCAAGAGAAATGAACAGATATGCAAGCCGTTCAAAATTCTTTGAACTGGTTTTGAATGGTGAGTATATGGGTGTTTATGTCCTGTTTGAAAAAATTAAAAGAGATGCAAACAGAGTTAATATAAAAAAACTTAATCCGGCTGACACAACTGGCGATGCTGTAACAGGTGGTTACATACTCAAAATTGACAAACTTGATGGTGAAGGAAATGATGGTTGGTATTCAAACTTCTTACCTTTTCCTCAATCCAACAAACAGATTTTCTGGCAATATCATTATCCGAAGCCTGAAGATATAGTTCCTTTACAAAAAAATTATATAAAAAGTTTTATTTATGCTTTTGAATCAGCAATGCATGGTCCTTACTTCGCAGATACTGTTCTTGGTTATCCGAAATATATAGATGCCAATTCATTCGTGGATTTTATTCTTTTGAATGAGCTTGTAAAAAATATTGATTCATACAGGTTGAGTACCTTCTTTTATAAAGACAGAGATAGCAGAAATCCAAAAATGTTTGCCGGACCTGTCTGGGATTTTAATCTCGCCTTTGGTAATGCTGATTATTATGAGGCTTATATGACAAGCGGATGGGTTCTTGAATATGTTTCTGATTTCAGTCATATGCCTGATTGGGAAAATTTTTACATTCCGTTTTGGTGGAAAAAATTATTTGATGAGTCAAGATTCAGAAATATTATTTACAACAGATGGCAGGAACTCCGAAGCACTGTGTGGACTAATCAGAATATTATGAACTTAATTGATTCACTTGTATTACATCTTGAAGAAGCAAGAGAAAGAAATTTTCAAAGATGGCCTGTAATCGGTCAGTGGATATGGCCAAATTATTTTGTAGGTCAGACTTATCAGGAAGAAATTGATTATCTGAAAAACTGGTTAGTTGCAAGATTAAATTGGCTTGATCAGAATATGGTTGGCGGTCCTTCAGCGGTTGATGAAGAATTCTCTCCTTTAGAATTTGTGCTTGAACAAAATTATCCAAATCCTTTTAATCCGGTAACTACTATCAGATATTCAATTCCATCTGTAACCCTCAGCCAGTCGAAGGATGACGGTTCTGATTCAAATCTTTTGCAATATCAAAGTGAAAGAATGGTGTCTCTGGTTGTTTATGATGTATTAGGAAGGGAAGTAGCTACACTGGTTAATGAAGAGCAAAGACCTGGTATTTATGAAATTCAATTAGATGCAGGTAATCATTCTTCCGGAATTTATTTTTATAAACTTACATCAGGGAACTATTCTGATATTAAAAAGATGATTCTTCTCAGATAATTTTTAATTTTGTACGGGAGAAAATTTCTTCATTCAATGGAGCATTTATGGGAGGCAATTTAAGTGTTCTTGATTCGGCAATTATTCTTCTGTACATCCTTGTTGTACTGGCAATCGGATTTTATTTTAGAAAGAGAAGCAAAAATTCTGAAGAATATTTTTTAGCCGGAAGAAAAGTCGGTTGGATTGCAATAGGTGCTTCATTATTTGCCACAAACATTTCAAGTGAACACTTTTTAGGACTTGCAGGAACAGGCTCCAAGTCAGGGTTAGCTGTAGGTCATTTTGAATGGCTTGCTTGTCTTATCTTATTATTACTCGGTTGGGTGTTCACTCCTTTCTATATTAAATCAGGTGTCTTTACAATGCCTGAATTTCTTGAGAAAAGATATAACTCTGCAGCGCGCTATTATCTGAGTATAGTTTCGATCTTAAGTTACATTCTTACAAAAATTTCTATTTCACTTTATGCCGGTGGAATTTTATTGAATGCTGTTGTTGGTTGGGATATGTACACCTCTGCTGTTGTTATAGTTATCATTACAGGAATTTATACTCTACTGGGAGGACTTTCGGCAGTTATTTATACTGACCTGGTTCAGATGTTTATTTTGATTATTGGCTCAATAATCTTAACCCTGATTGGATTAAGTGAAGCTGGAGGTTGGGCAAATCTTGTTGCTAATACTCCTGCTGATTTCTGGAGTATGTTTAAGCCACTAACTCATCCTGATTTCCCGTGGACAGGAATTATTTTCGGGGCACCGATACTGGGTTTATGGTACTGGTGTACCGATCAATACATAGTGCAAAGAGTATTAAGTGCAAAGAATTTAACAAATGCACAGAGTGGAACAATCTTCGCCGGATATCTAAAGATATTGCCTGTTTTTATTCTTGTTCTTCCGGGAATAATCGCTTTTCATATTTCAGGTGGAACTGTAAGTGGTGATAAAGCTTATCCCTGGCTTGTTACTCATCTTCTTCCTTCTGGGATTAAAGGAATTGTCGTTGCCGGATTATTAGCTGCTCTTATGTCTTCGTTAAGTGCAATGTTTAATTCTACATCAACACTTCTTACTATTGATGTATTCAAAAAACTTAAGCCTGAAGCTGATGAGAAAATGCTTGTCCGTTTCGGAAGAATCTCTACAGGTTTAATGATAATACTTGGTTTATTATGGATTCCTTTTATAGGTCTACTCAGTGATGACAGAATGTATGTTTACCTGCAAAGTGTTCAGGCGTATGTTTCTCCACCAATTGCTTCTGTGTTTTTATTCGGATTATTTTCTTCCCGTGTAAATGGTAAAGGTGCAATTGCCGCACTACTAACAGGATTATTTCTTGGAGTGTTCAGACTGATAATTGAAGTAAACAACAAAATCGAACCTATCTCAAATGAATTACTGAAGTATCTTGCTTCAATTAATTTTCTTCATTATGCGATTTTCTTATTCGTTATATCATCCTTAGTATTATTGGCCACGAGTATTTTTACAGAAAGACCAAATGAAAGCATAAACTCACTATTGTTCAATAAAAAGTTGATTTATGAAAAGAACAAATGGTTAATAGTGAATATAGTTGCGTCAATCACTTTGGTTGTACTTTTGCTTGCACTTTGGTGGATTTTCCGTTGATACTCTCTTTTAAATAAGTGTAATATTTGATTGCTACTCATAATTGAGCTGGTAAGATTTACTTGCTCAAATCACATTGAATATTAAACTAAACAGCAGATTTCCTCTTTTACATTTTTGTTCAAAAGTTGCAATAATATTGCAAAACTTCGCAAAAATTGTCCTAACCACACGGCATTTCAAAAGATTAGTTTTGAACATTCAAAAATCTAATTAAATCCGCCATAATATCTCAGAGGGTTTCTGAAGCGGTAGTCATTTCAAAATTTTTATAATGGAGAAATATTATGAAAATACTCTCACGGGTTCTCTGTTCAATTACTTTTCTTGGGTTTTTCTTACCATTTTCAGTTCATCCTCAGGTAATTTCATCAGAGTTAAAAACAAAAGTTGCTCAATCAGATATGATCATCACAGGGAAAGTGATTGAACAGAAATCTGTTTGGAATTCGGATAAATCAGGAATTTACACTTTTGTCACAATCCGTGTTGATGATTTGTTAAAGGGAGCGGAATACCAAAGTGAAATTATCGTCAAGCATCCGGGTGGTGAAGTTGGAAATATCGGAGAAGTTTACAGCCATATTCCGACTTTCAGAAACGATGAAGAAGTGCTTGTCTTTCTGAAAAAATCCTCGCTGGATGGAAGTATGAGAGTATTTGGTGGTGATGAAGGCAAATATTCTTTTTTCGAAGATAAACTAACCAAAGAAAAGCTAACATCAGGAAATATAAGAAAATCAGAATTGCAAAAAGAAATAAGAAGATTTGTAAAACAGTAATTATTGCCCAATAAATTCATTTCAAAAAAGATCGAAGAATAGTAGAGGAGATTATGCAATCAATTTTAAGCAGGATACAACTCTGGATTTTTATCCAATTTATTTTTTCGTCAATAATAATTTTTTCTCAGGGTGGAAATAATAATGCATTTGTTTTTAATGGCTCAACAAGCCTGGTTTACATCGCTGATGGTCCGTTCCCACAAGGTGCCGCTAATTCTGATGCAAACCAAAATGGATTTAGTTTTTTCAATAACAGTTCAACAAATAATAAAATTACTGTACAGGCATGGATTTATTTGCTCGGCGACAATTCCGGGATAAAGATGCCGGTCGTTTACAGAAAATATAATGGCGGAAATACATTCTCTTTATATGTAAAGAATAACAGAGCATATTTTTCTGTAGGGAATAGCCCCGAAGTCAGCACAACAGATTTTCCTGCATTTACATGGATCAGCATTACAGGTACCTATGACGGAACAACTTTAAAGATTTACAACGGTGGAACTCTTAATCAGAGCTTATCATTTAATCTTTCTTCAACTTATAGTAGTGGTGAAGGATTATTTATTGGAAAATCTTCCGATGGCGCATTTAAAGGTCTGATTGATGAGATAAGAATCTTTGATATAGCTTTAACTGAGAATAATATTAATAATTCCGGTGGAAACGGAAATCCTGCCGAACCTTTTCCTTCCTCATTGAATCAATATTTAAGAGGTCAGTGGTCTTTTACATCTATCAATAATGGATTACTTAATGACTTATCAAATTATAAAAATCATTTAAAAGTAAATGATATAACTGAAATTTATCCGAGTAAAAATCTTCCTTTTATCATCGTTAATTCAACGGGTGATGAAGCTGATTCATTAATAGGAAACGGGAATGCCAGGACATATCTCGGAACAGTCACACTCAGATCTGCAATCCAGGAAACAAACGCTATGATGGGAAAGCAAACTGTTTACTTTTACATACCTGGTAATTATCCATTTATTATTACTCCGCAGACACCTCTTCCAATCATCAGTGACTCAGTCATTATTGATGCAACTTTTCAGCGAGGTTATAATGATGCACCATTGATTTTTTTGGATGGAACAAATGCAGGGAATGCTGATGGTTTGGTCCTTATTGGTGGAAACAGTAGAATTCAGGGTTTTGTAATTAGAAATTTTAATCAATCAGGAATTGTGATTGATTTAAATGGAAATAATAAAATTCAAAAGAATATTATAAAAAATAATGGTCTTAATGGGATTACTATTAAATCAGGCGTAAGGAATTCAATATTGAATAATTCAATTTATTCAAACTCAATTGCAGGGATTGATTTGTGGTCTGCTGATAGAACATCTGGAATTACTTTGAATGATCCGTCTGATTCTGATGAAGGTGCTAATCGATTACAAAATTATCCTGTACTTACTGATTTTTATTCAGCAAGCAGTGGAACTAGTTTAACAGGCTATTTAGAAAGTCAGCCAAACAGAACATACAGACTTCAGTTTTTTTCAAATTCTCCGACAGGCTTGATTGACCCGAGAAATGGAGAAATTTATCTTGGTGAAAAGTATGTTACAACTAATGCAAGCGGTAGAGCTGATTTTCAGGCAAACATTTTAAACTCTGTAGTTGATATAGCAAATGGTTATTCAGTAAGCGCAACGGCTACAGATGAAGATGGAAATACTTCTGAGTTTTCGTCTGCTATTACAACTGTAATTGACGACGGACATAAATACCTGCTGAATAAAACACTCGGTGGAATTCCTTTGCATTGGAAAAATGGTAAAACTCGTTATACGATTGCTAATTCCGTTTATTTAAAAAATCCATCATTCCCAAACGAAATTACAGAAGCATTTAATACCTATAACAATTTAGAGCAGATTGATTATTCGATTAGGTTTTTGCCGGCAGATTCGACAAATGAAAACTGGGGTGGAGAACCTGATGGTGTCAATAATGTAGTCTGGTTGTCTGAAGCTCAGTGGGTGAACAAAGAATTACCTGAAAATGTAATTGCTTCAACAAGAGTTAGATATAATGTTCTTACTGGTGAAAATATTGATGTTGATATTGCTTTTAACAATGTTCCTCATTCTGTTACTCTTAATCAGAATTTTGAATGGTCATCTTCTGGAGGCGGAACTGATGGTAAACTCGATGTGCAAAATGTTGCAGCGCATGAGATTGGTCACTTTTCTGGTTTAAAGGATTTATATAATCCCGGTGATCCAGCTTATGTTCTTGGAATTTCAATGGGAGCTCATAATGAAGAGCAGACTCTTTACGGTAGGATAAATATTAATGAACTGAAAAAACGAACTCTCTTTGATGATGGAAATAATCCAAGAGTAGAAGGCGACATTGCAGGTATTGAAGCAATTTACAATGCAGTTGATACTTCTTTAGTGGACTTAGTGCTAGTTTTCGATGGATCTGAAAATTTTAATTCTGCGAATGTCTATAATGGATTTAATCCTTCCAGAAGTAGTGCTTTGGAATTAATAAACAAACTTCGCGATGATGATAGAGTCGCAATTATAAATTCGAATTCAGTTAATTATTCTTTAAATGGATTTACAAAAGAAGGCGCGATAAATTACCTGATGTCAATGCAACCTGGTGGTTCTGGCAACTTAGCACAACGACTTACTCAAGCGCAGAATGAACTTGCTCTGAATGGTAAACCCGAAAGACAAAAGGCAATAATTCTTTTCAGTGCTGGTGAAGAATTTTCATCCCCAACAATTCTCGATGATGGATATAATCTGCCTGACTATCCAGTAAACACATTCGGATTTCAGGCAAGTGGTTTTGGTCAGAATAAAATGGGATGGCTTTCCAATTTAACTGGTGGTGAATACTATGAAATTAATAATTCAACTGAAATTCCGAATGTTGTTAATGTAATCTGGTATCGCTTACTCGGAATGCAGGTAACTTATGTTTCTGATCCATTAAGCAGTACAGATATTTCAAACGCTGATGCTAAAGGTCTTTATTGGCAGAATGGTCTCTACTGGCAGAATGGATTGTATTGGCAAAATGGTTTGTACTGGCAGAATGGTTTATATTGGCAAAATGGACTCTACTGGCAAAATGGATTGTATTGGCAGGGTGGTGCCCTTGAGGTTGGACTTTCCTGGCAGGGCAGTGAATATGGACTGAAGTTGGTTGCACCGGGAAATGATAAAAATGATGAGAGCAAATTAATTACAGAATTAAACTACAATAACCCAAACTTTTTTGTCTATCCGAATGTACCTGTTACCTTATTCGATATTTCATTGATTAATGGTTTAAGCGTTGGCTCACCTTATAAATTTTTCAGAATAAATAATCCGGTAGTAGGTGGTTGGTCAGGTTATGTGAAAGAAATTGTAGCTCCTGATACTACTGAAAATATCTTTATTTATATGGCTCAGGAATCTGACAGAGTGCTTGATGTTGATTCTGATAAAGAAAGGTATTTAATAGGTGAACCTGTAACAATCTATGCAAAATTATACGAAGGTGGAGAAGGTTACGATTTATCCGGACATCTAATAAGCACAGGCAATCCAATTGATAGTGCACTTGTAGTTGCAAGGATTACTATTCCGGATGAAGCAGATACGAATAATTATCCTGTAATTGCATTTGACGATTTAGGTGAAGGGTTGTATAGATTGGTTTATACTCCTTCACAAATCGGAAGTTTTAATGTTCTGATAATTGCAACTGATGTAGTTAATCCAAACAATCAAATTGTTAATCAGAAGTTTTTTATCAGAGCAAAGCATTCATTTTATGTCGGAGAAAATTTAAAACCAGTTGCAAGCTCTGGATATAGAGTAATACAGAATGCTCTTGTTGAAATTCAGAAACTATTACAATCTCCTATAGTTGGAAATCTTACTAACAAAGAAAAAGGAAAAGTCAACAGTGCAATCCGTTCTGTTCAGAGTGCGCTTAATCTTCGGAATATTCTTAAGGTAAATGGTGTTTATGATTATAACCGCTTGTCGAATTATGGGTTAAAGTTTTACGATGATTTAACAGTAGCAATAAATTATTTAAATGAACTTTTAATAAATCCTGCAGCGAAAAACACTGTTCTAAAAACTTTTGATTTATTGTATGAAGGTTCAAAAATATTTTCTGAATTTGCAATTGAGGATGCAATAGTAAACTGTGTGGTTTCCAACTGTGCACAAGTGATAGCCAGCGCAACAAGTGAGATGGGTAAAGCAATACGAGAATATGATAAGAAAAACTATGTGAATGTTTTTAATCATCTTACAAATTCGTGGAAATTTGCACAGCAAGCTATGGGCGTTACATTAAGAAAAGATGGCGGAGATTCTGAAACCACTGATTTATTGCCAACAGAATATGATCTGGAACAAAATTTTCCTAATCCCTTTAATCCAACCACTACGATAAATTTCCAATTGCCTGAAAACAGTCATGTTTCCTTAAAAGTATTTGACATAATTGGAAATCTGATAGCAACACTTGTCGATGAAAATATAGAAGCTGGTTATCATAGTATTGTTTGGGATGCAAGTGGTCTGTCTAGTGGTGTTTATTTGTACAGCTTAACAAGCGGCTCATTTGTATCAACTAAAAAATTAGTACTGATGAAATAAGAATTATTTACCCTTGAAGAAATAATTTCTTCAAGGGTTTTTCAATCTGATGTATTATTAAATGAAAAACTATTTAAAGAAAAAATGTTTAAAAAAGTCCTTAATTGTGCGCTATTAATAATTTTCTTTACTATAAATCTGTTTGCGCAGGAAAGTATTGTATTTAACCATCTCACAGTAAGTAACGGACTTTCCCAAAACTCTGTTACCTGTATCTTTCAGGACAGGAAAGGATTTATGTGGTTTGGAACTCAGGATGGCTTAAACAGATTCGATGGTTATAAATTCAAAGTATTCAAAAATATTCCTTCCGATACAACAAGTCTAACAGAGAATTTTATTTTCTCAATCTTTGAAGACTCGACTGGTAATTTATTTATAGAAACCCAAAGCAAAATAATTCATAAGTACAATCCGGTTAACGAATCATTCTCTGTTTTTGACCGTAATAAGATTGATTTCAGCAGAGTAAAACTAAGCACCGTAGGAGCATTTCTGTATGAACCAAATGGAATTAAATGGATTGGTGGAGCTGGCAGAGGTACAGGTCTGGAAAAAATTAATTCTAAAACCGGTGAGATCACCAAATACAAAAATGATTTAAGGAATCCTTCCAGTTTAACAAACGATAAAGTTTACTCAGTTTATCGTGATAGTAAAAGTAATCTTTGGGTCGGAACCTCAAATGGTCTCGATAAACTTGATGAGAAAACCGGGAAATTCATTCACTTTAAAAACGATCCACAAAATCCCAAAAGCTTATCAGATAATTGGGTCTGGCCAATATTGGAAGATTCAAAAGGCAATCTCTGGTTCGGGACTGTCAGAGGTGGTCTTTCAAGATATGATTCACAGACGAATACTTTTACTAACTTCAGAAATAATCCCGATGATCCCAAAAGCATCAATGATAATTTTATCTTTTCAATTTACGAAGACAGAAGCGGAATAATCTGGATCGGAACAAACAGCGGAGGAGTAAATTATTTCCATCCTTCTTTACAGGTATTTGAACGAATCTTTAATATGCCGAATGATAAAAACAGCCTTAGTGATAATTCAGTACTTTCAATCTTAGCAGATAAAAAAGGTAACTACTGGATTGGAACAAGAGAGGGAGGTCTTGATAAATACGATTACATTACTAAAAAATTTACTAACTACTCCCATCAGCAGTCGAACCCGAATAGTCTCGTAAGCAATTCAATACTTGCTATTGAAGAAGACAAAGATGGAATTCTTTGGATTGGAACTTTCAGCAACGGAATGAATTCATTCAATCCCAAAACCGGTATCTTTAAGAAATATATTAATGATCCTTCCAATTTTAATTCGCTAACAGATAACAGAGTTTATTCTATCCTGGAAGATAATGAAGGATATATCTGGATTGGTACTTATGGTGGTGGGCTTAATCGTTTAGATAAATCAACTGATAAAATAATTTCTTTCAAACATAATCCTGAAGATAGTAAATCAATAAGTGCAAACAGTACCTGGTCAATTGCTGAGGATAACGAAGGAAAAATCTGGATAGGTACATTTGGTGGTGGAGTAAATGTGCTCGATAAGTCAACTATGACTTTCACTTATTTCAAAAACGATCCAAATGAGTCAAACAGTCTTGTTGATGATAATATTATACGTGTTTTTATGGATAAAAGTGGAAATATGTGGTTTGGAACTACGAAGGGTTTATGCAAATATGATCGTAAGAAAAAAATATTTAAGTCATACAGAGAAAAAGATGGACTTGCTAATGATTTTGTTTATGGAATTCTTGAAGATGAAAATGGATTTTTATGGCTTAGCACAAATAATGGTTTATCAAGGTTTGATCCGAAGAATGAAACATTCAAAAGTTATTATACTTCTGACGGATTAGTAGGGAATGAATTTAATCAAAATGCATTTGCCAAAGATGAACGAACTGGTCGTTTACTTTTTGGTGGACCAAATGGATTGAACATTTTTAATCCTGCTGAATTGAGAGATAATGAATTCATTCCACCAATCGCTTTCACTGATTATCTGAGATACAACACTGATGATGAAGAAGGTAAACCAATCGTTGAAAAAGGAATTACTTACCGTGACAGCATTTCGCTTACCTATAAAGACAATATTATTACAATAGATTTTTCCGCTCTAAATTTTTTAAATAACTCCCAGAATCAGTATAAATATAAATTAGAAGGTTTTAACGAAAACTGGATACAACTTGGGAATAATCACTCTATAACATTTACGAATTTGTCTCCAGGCAATTATAAACTACTTGTTATAGGTTCAAACAATGATGGTGTGTGGAATGAAGCAGGAGCATCTTTGTTTATAGAAGTTTTACCTCCCTGGTGGCGAACAAATATTGCTTACGGAATTTATTTTATTCTTGTATTTGGATTTTTATTCGGAGTTCGTCGTTTTGAAATTAACAGACGGGAACAGAAAGCGCAGATAAGAGAATCAGCTTTAAGAATTAAAGCGGCCGAAGCTGAGAAGCGAACTCTTCAGGTTGAGAATGAAAGAAAGACAAAGGAACTTGAAGAAGCAAGACAACTTCAGCTTTCTATGCTTCCGAAAGAATTACCTCAGCTTCCGAATCTTGAAATCGCAGCTTTCATGAAAACTGCTACCGAAGTAGGTGGAGATTATTACGATTTTATCGTTCAGGAAGATGGCGTACTAAATGTTGCTTTTGGTGATGCAACTGGTCACGGTCTTCAGGCAGGCACAATGGTTACTCTTATGAAAGGATTTTTTACAGCGGATTCATCAAAGCTTGGTTTACAGGATTTTCTTTCACATTGCAGCAGAGTAATAAAAGATATACGACTTGGAAGAATTCTGATGTCCTTTACTTATATGAAAATAAACAATCACAAAATTCAGATTACCAGTGCCGGAATGCCTCCGATATATTATTATCATAATGACAAAAATATTGTTGAGGAAATAATAATTCAGGGAATGCCACTTGGTGCAATTCGTAATGCCTCGTACAACTTTTTGGAAAGAGAATTTAAAAGCGGTGATGTAATTCTTTTACTTACCGATGGTTTACCGGAACAAATGAATAGTGAAGAAGAGATGTTTGATTATAGCAGAGTAAAATCTAATTTCAAAGAAATTGCTTCTTTACAACCTTCTTGCATAATTGAAAAGCTGATTGAAGCCGGAGATAAATGGATGAATGGAAAACAACAGGATGATGATATAACCTTTGTTGTCATTAAAGCTAAATAATGTTCTTTCACTTAAGATAAGTTAATAGAATTTTATGAATGGAAATATCAACCTCGGATTAAAACTTCCCAATATTCCTGATATCGAAATGATTGCAAATGATAGCATTAGTATTATCGGAAAATATCTTGGTATATCAGACGATAAAATCGGAGAAGCAAGAATAATTGTAACTGAAGCAATCATAAATGCTTTTGAACATTCAGGAGATAAGAATCCTTATGTAAATGTTGAATTTATTCTTGATACTGAAAAGATAATTATCCTCGTTACTGATTTCGGAACCGGGTTTGAGCCAGATAAAATTCAGGAACCTGATATCAACAATAAAATTAAAAGTTCTTACAAGCGGGGCTGGGGATTAAAGCTTATGAAATCCTTATCTGATGATTTTTCAATTGAATCAGGTAAAACAGGCACAAAAATTACAATTACAAAAAATCTTAAATAAAAACGGAGGTTAATCCATGGGCAATGATTTTAATTTAGCAACTCAGTTGATTGATAAAACATTAGTCATAAAAACAGATGGTTATATAAATCATACCGGGGGAGAAAAAATTGTAGAGGAATTCTCAAAACATGTTAATGTGAACAAGCTGGTTTTGAGTCTCGAGAATTCCAAAGTCGTAAATTCTATAGGAATATCTCATTTGATTGAAATAATTGAAAAGCTTAATCAGGTCAATGGTAAATTGATCTTTACCAATCTTGATCCGACAATCGAAAAAACTTTTACTATTATGGGATTGTTTCAGTTCGCTGCAAAAGCAGAAAGTATCGAAGCAGCGTTAGAAGTCTTGTAGATTATGTTTATTAAATTTTAATTATAGAGAACCTATTTGGAAACAACTAATTTAGTTGAAAGACTTTCTCTTCAATCAGAATCTTTTCAGGAAGGATTTGATATTCTTTCATCAGCCTTGAGCTTTGATGAGATGGTAAAGAATTTTCTTCATCTCATTCGTGGAAATTTTCTTGTGAGTGATGCAAATGCTTTCTATAAAAAAAATATAAATACTAAATGGATTTCACTCTACCCGGAACAAAACCTTGAAAATGATCTTCTGCAAGAAGTCAATGAAGTTAATCAGACCCAGATTTATTATCCTGAAAATAGTGAGCATTCTGTATGGTTTGTTCTACCATTATGTGATAAATCGTTTCTTGCAATTTTTATCGGACATAAATTAGATGGAACCAGCATTACTGAATTTGATAAAATCACATTACAAGTATTAATACAGGTATTTGATAGTGCGCATCGTGCATTTGTTAATCAGAAAAAAGAAAAAGCTTTAATCTTTGATTTGAATGAGAAAATTGCTCAGATGAGCAACCTCATCGATACGATAATTGACATATCAAGATTTAATAAAAGAGAAGTATTATTTGAAGCATCACTTGAGAGGATGACATCTTTAACCTGTGCATCTGCTGCATTAGTTCAGATTAGTATAAACGGAAGTTTAAGAAAGCAATTTACCTTCCCTGCAAATATCGGTGCTGATGAAATTATTAATTCTGATTACAAAATTGAATCAGAGTTTAGTTTTAATAATGTTAACTATAAATTTTATCTGGTCGAAAAAGAATCAAGAACCGGAATAGCTGAATTTAATGAACTTGATAAATTGCTTCTGAATGCGATAACAAAGCAAATTAACACAGCTATCGAAAGCGATTACCTTAGCAATCAGGCAATTGAAAAAGAAAAACTTGAACAGGAATTATTAGTTGCTGCAACAATTCAGCTGCGAATATTACCAGAAAGAATGCCGGTGATTAATGGGTATGAAATAGGGGGAATAAATATTCCATCGAAAGAAGTTGGTGGTGATTACTTTAATTGCATTGATTTAGGTAAAGACAAGTACGCTCTGATGATTGCTGATGTTGCAGGAAAAGGAATAAGCGCTGCATTGCTTGTTAACACATTAGATGCGGCACTTTATTCTTATCTGCAATTTGATATTCCATTAAATGAAATGGCTGACAGACTTAATAAACTAATCTACAAATCATCTCCTTCAGATAAATACATTACTTTTTTTATAACTATTTTGGATTCTAACACAGGTGAGCTGGAAATTTTAAATGCAGGACATAATCCTGTCTTTATGTTGAGGTCAAACGGAATTATGGAGAAGTTTGATGCTGGTGGTGTAGGATTAGGAATGTTTGATTTTGGGATTCCTTTTACTGGTCAAAAATCAGTTATCAGTAATGGTGATACTATGTTTTTTTATACTGATGGAATACCCGAGGCAATGAATGATAAAGGGGAAGAATTTTCTGATGAAAGAATGATTAATTTTTTTCAGAATAATTTCAACATGCAGTCAGAAAATTTTATAAATGCTTTAGTAAACGATGTTAAATCACACACTAATAATCACCCTCAAAGTGATGATATCACTGCAATGATTCTTAAGAAGCTTTAGAAAAAAAATATTTACTTAATGACTGAAAGGATAAGCTATGGATATAAGTATCAGGAGTGAAGGGGCCTTTGCCATTATTAAATTCAATAAAAAAACTCTCCTCGGAACCGAATCAATGGAATTCCAGAGTAATCTGGTTAATATTTTAGATAAAGGTACAAGTTCCGTGATTATTGACTTATCAATGGTTGAATATGTTACCAGTTGGGCAATTGGAATGCTGGTGCATGCTTTTACAACTACAACAAACCGGCACACAAAGTTCGTTCTTGAAGGTGTAAGCCAAAAAGTTAAAGATACTTTAACAAAAATAAGATTAGATAAAGTATTTGAGATTCAATAAAAAAGATGTCATCGTTTAAATGACATCTTTTTGTAAGGAAGTTTTTAGTTCTGCAGAGAAGGATAACGGGTACGAAGAGTATAAATATTATCTTTATGTGCCTGAAAGTACTTACTTGTATTTGTAAATGCATCAGGAAATTTTTTCGAGACCCGCGTTACATATTCGTTCCAGAACTTATCAAACGACTCCAAATCTTTAGCAATGTAATAAAAGTTAAAATTCCACTCATCACCCCAAAGATGTGTGAATTGTCCCCAGCTAATTAAAAAACCATCATCAACTAATTTGTTCAGTATTGGAGCAAATACTGAGTCAAGCATCTTATTAACTTTCCCCATATCACTAAGTGAAACCATGTTGAAACTGGTTATTAACAATGGTCTCTCATTATTCTGCGAAAAAATCTTTACCCCATTGATGAAAAAAAATATAATCATTATCACAAAAATCTTTGATATTGTTTTCATCTGATAATTCCTTTCTGAAAATTTAAAAAATAAACTAGTCTTTGTCTTCAACATTACCGCCGTGATCACCAACCAATAACCATTTACCGTTCTTTTTCATCAGAATATCAGTCCAGCGACCTCGTTCGGTATTGGGTTTCCCTTCTTTGTCTTCAGTAACTTGTGTATAGTAGTAATGCACGAAAGCAAAATCTCCATTGACCCAGATCTTTGCGGGTTTAATAATATAGTACTGAACCTTTCCTTTCTTCAGCCAATAGCTTAAAGATTTTACTGCATCTTCTTTAGTACCAGGAGCTTCACTTTCGTAAGACCAGCCGTTGTAAGAATCATCGAAATATTTGGTAAAAGAACCAGGATCGTTAGATGCGCCAGCAGCCCAGTACTCTTCGACTCCTGTCCAGACTGCCTTTTGTTCAGCACTCCATGATTGTGCAAATGTATTTATGCTTATAATTGATATTACAAACACAAAACCGCAAAACTTTTTAATAATATTTTGCATTTTGTTTTCCTCATTAGTTTAAATTTAAAAAATATGATTACTTAAGTGGCTTTAAAGTTATATCACGAAAATACTTTGTCCCTATATAGGTTCTCATATCCCACCGTTTAGCTGTCATTTCATTAATCTTATTTTCATCAGAAGTCTTGTAATGATTTTCCTGAATTTTTTTCATCTTATCCTCGTCGCTTTGATTGTAGTCAAGAGCATCACCAAAACTTTTATATAGCGTAGCAATGGCAATATCCCAGTCATCAGGACTCGAAGGAGTATTCAAAAGAATATAATAACCTTCAATCAATCCTTGTTTTTTGGCTTCTTCCTGAGTTGGAAGAAAATTTGCACGAAGGTATTTCAGGTAATTGTCAAACTGACCGGGCTTAGTTCTGTAGAAGCTTACTACACGCACATTCCCATCTGTGAAATGTTCCTGTGCTATTGAAGTAATCGTAAACAGTACGATTAAGAAAAATGATAGAGCGAACGCTTTGAAGATTTTCATTTTTAACTCCTTTAATTTGAATTTAATTATTCTTTTTGAATTCTATCTGAATGACTTCGAAAGACTTTTTACCAGTGTTTTCACCTTTATGTGTTATGGCTGGCGCCCAGATAACTTGTCCTGACTTGAATTTACTTTCTCTTGTTTTACCATCAGGAAAAGTAAATTTTCCTTCTCCGTCATTTAAGAAAACCACCACGCCATCTGGATGTGAATGCATTATACCTTTTTCACCAGGATCGAGTGAAATTCTTAGTACACGCACCTGATCATTTTCGAACTCGACTTTGTAATTATCCGGATCAACTTTTACTGCATCCTGTGCAAAGCTGAGAGCAGGGAAGATTACAAGCACGATAAGAAATGAAAAAACTAAGAATAATTTTCTCATAACATTGCCTCCTTAATTAAGTTGTTTAGATATTATTTTGATTTAACCGGGCACCTAAAAATGTTATTCAAGAAAATAAACTGAAGGTCTGCCTACAACACCCGCCTCTTTCATAGCTTCTTTAAGACTTTCAGATTGAGCAAAATATTTTCCTGACTCAATGCTTTGAAATTCCAGAAGTACAAATACATCATTCGGGTCATCAGCATTCCTGAAAACTTTTTCAGCAACAGCACCATTAGCATTCCGGAATTCCGAATGCGCATTAAATACTGTTTTCCATTTATTGAATTCATCAACTTTGTGATGAACAAGTATATGAGCCATAATTTTCTCCTTTTAGGACTGTGAGTAATTTGTTAATTGTCTTTCAACCAGATTTCAAAACTTTGATTAGTGTCTCCATCAGGATAATTCCAATCAGGTAGTAATCTTAATCCGCTCTGACTTCTCCAGATAAAATCACTTGCTGCATTGATTTCATTGATTTGAGGAATCCGTATTAAAAAGAGAGTTATAGAAGGGAACTCAGTTTTCATAATTTCTGAATTAATTTGTTGCACTAATAAAGAGCTCTGAATTATTTCCGCCTGTCGCAAATCGAATGTAGCCCAGACAATACCATCCTTCCCAAGTAGAAACTCATCTTCATCAATTGTTAGTGATATTCCTACTGTTAAGCTGTCAGGGAGATGCGGAAGTTTTGTATCACTGATTTGTTCCCATCTGACAGATTTTAGTGGGTTTAGAATTATTTCGCCGGAAGAATTAAGACTTCCTGATAGCTTAAGTAATATCACTCTTTAAAGGATTAGTTTGTTGAAATTTTAAGTTCAAAAGTAGATTTTTTTGAATCTGTTATCTTGTACTTTAGCAGCATTTAATTGGATTATTTATGCATTAGAAGATGAAACTGTAATTTTGGACTAATTATGGATGGTTAAGAGTTATATTTAATTACAAAACTTACGATTGCTTTTTGTAATCTGTAGGCGAACAACCAAATTGCTTTCTGAATGCTCTTGAAAAATATGCCTGATCATTAAATCCGACTTTATAACAAATTTCTGCAATGCTTCCTGCATTCTGCTTGAGCAAATCTGCAGCGCGTTCTAAACGGAATGATCTTATAATTTGTCCTGGTGGTTGATTTACCAAAGCATTCAGTTTTCTGTTAAGTTGTGAAATACTAAGATTCATTTCCTCAGCAAGTTTCTCGACACCAAACTGTTCATCTTCAAAATATTTTTCAATAATATTTAAAACTTTGCTCAGAAAAATCTGATCAACTGAATGTGCGGTTATTTCACCAGGTTTAATTACTGTAGAATTACTGAATTTTTTCCTTAATTCTTTACGCTGATAGATTAAATTTTTTACACGTGCTTTAAGTTCTTTTGCACTAAAAGGTTTTGTGAGATAATCATCAACTCCGGCTTCCAGTCCAAGTAATTTGTCATCAAGTGCAGCTTTAGCCGTTAACATTATAACAGGAATGTGGCTGGTTCTTTCATCACTCCGCAATTGTTTGCAGAATTTATAACCGTCCATTTTAGGCATCATCACATCGGATATAATCAGGTCCGGGATTTCTTTTTGTGCAATTGATATTCCTTGTTCTCCATTTACTGCTTCCGATATTTTGTATTCAGTTTCAAATTGCTCACGAATGTAAGCACGAACATCTGCATTATCCTCAATTATCAGAATTATCTCCTTCAGATGATTATCATCATTATGATCTATTTCTGGTAAATTAAAATTCTCATCAGAGGTTGTATTCAGGCTATATTGGTAATCTTCTTTAGCCGTATTTTCGGACAGAGTAATTTCAATATTTACTTTTCCACTATCGCTAACAGGGAAGGCAATTGTGAATTCTGTTCCTTCTCCGGATTTACTTATTACGCTTATTTTCCCTTTATGCAGTTCAATTAATTCTTTGGTAAGTGCAAGACCGATTCCGGTTCCCTCATGTTCGCGCGTATTGGAGCCATCAACCTGATAAAATCTGTCGAAGATATATTTTAAACTTTCCGGTGGAATACCTTTACCTGTGTCCTTAATTCGGATTTCTGCATGTTCATTTTTGATGCTAATACTTATTGTAATTTCACCATTTGCAGGTGTGAACTTAATTGCGTTTGATATCAGGTTATAAAATATTTTTTCCATTTTTTCCGGATCAAAAACAATCGGGATTTTTTGATATTCCGAATTAAACTTTAGTAAAATATTTTGAGATTCAGCTAATGATTCAAATGAATAGAAAAGACTTTTAAGATATGAAACAATATTATGCTCTTCAGCTGTAAGCTTCATACTTCCTGCTTCTATTTTTGATAAGTCAAGCAGTTGATTAATTAATGTCAGCAATCTTCTTGCATTTCTGTTTGCAACCTGCAGCTTTTCTTTATTTTTTGCTTCAATTGATGAAGACATAACACTTTCAACCTGACCTAAAATTAATGTAAGCGGAGTTCTGAATTCATGAGAAATGTTAGCAAAGAACTGAGATTTTAACTGGTCAATATTTTTTAAACTATCTGTGGTGATCTTCTCAAGTTTAAGTTGATTTTTTAACTTTAGACGATTTAATTCATAACGACGCAGCAAATAAAGTCCGGTAAGTAATATTAAACCATAAATAATGTATGACCACCAGGTATTCCACCAGGGCGGTTTAATAATAAGTGTGAGAGCAATTCCTGCTTCATTCCATACACCATCATTGTTTGAAGCTTTGACACGGAAAATGTACTCTCCGGGCGGCAGATTTGTAAATGTAGCTGTTCTGACATTTCCTGAATAAATCCAGTCACGATTAAAATTTTCCAACTTGTATGCATACTGATTTTTTTCAGGTGCAGAAAAATCCAATGCTGCAAATTCAAGTGTGATAACATCATCGGAGTGAGATAGAATTATTTTATCAGATTCACTGATTGATGATTTTAATAATTGCTTGTTATTTTTTAAAGTAATGTTCTGATCTCTTATTTTAAGATTTGTAAATGCTATTGAAGGTTTGTTCGGATTGTCAACAATCTTTTCAGGATAGAAATAATTCATTCCTTTGATTCCTCCGAAAAACATTTCTCCTTTCTTACTTATAAAAGAAGCTCCGGTATTAAATTCATTACTTTGTAAAACATCTCGTGAATCATAATTTCTGAAAATTTTATTAGCTGGATTAAAGCATGATAATCCCTTATTTGTGCTTAACCATAAATTTCCCGACTTATCAGGAAGAATTCCGTACACAACATTATTCGGTAGTCCGTCCTTTTCTGTGAAATGAGTAAAGATATTTTTCTGAATGTCAAAACGATTTAATCCACCACCGGCAGTTCCAATCCACAATACATCAGACATGGAATAAGGATCAATACAGATTGATTTGATAAGATTGTTACTGAGAGTCTGAGCATTTAGCGGATCATTTTTAAATTTATAAAATATACCTTTCGTTTCGTCAAATCTTAACAAACCTTCCTTTGTCCCCAGCCAGATTGTTCCTGAATTATCCTGCACAATTACTGTTCTTGCAAGCTCATTAGTCGGAGGCAGGTTTTGATATAAATACTTTTTAAATATTCCTTTCTGAACATCAATGAGTTTACAGAAATAATTTTCAGTTGCTATCCAAATGTTCTTATTCCTGTCTTCAAATACTGTGTACACTTCTTTCTGAGGTAAACCAAGTGAATCCTTTGAATTAAACTTATATTGTCTGGCAACAGAAGTTTCAGGATCATATCTGTAAACACCTTCGGAAGTAGCAGTCCATATTTTCCCATCAGAAGCTTTAATCATAGACCAGGCTCCTGTATTACCAAATTTATCAAGGTTATTTGAACTTGCTTCATAACTTTTTATTTCACCTGTTTTACGATTCCATCTTGTTAATACTTCACTGCTTACCCAAACAATTTCATCGCTTTCTTCCAGAATAGCTCTGACGCTGAATCCGCTTATGCGGGATTCAGGCGATAATTTTCTGGTAAGTGTTGAGAATCGTTCAGCTTTTGAATCATAGTAATTTATTCCCATCCCTGAAGTCCCAACCCAAAGAATTCCAGTTCGGTCAATATAAATACTTGAAATACTGCTGTAGCTTAAACTGCTGACATCGAGCGGATTATTTTTATAGTAAAAATAAATGAGTGTTTTAGGATCAAATCTCATCAGATCTGCTGAAGATGCAAGCCAGAGATTTCCTGACTTATCTTCAGTTATATCTATGATTCTTCCCCATCCGTATCTGAAAATTTCATATTGATGTGGAAATAATTTATATGTGCCGTTGGTTCTATCGAATTTCACTAATCCGCTTAAAGTTCCCAACCAGAAATCACCCTTCCTCGATTCGTAAATTGCTCCGACATTTTTATCATATGGACTTGTCGGAGCTTTAGGGTTTTTTGTAAGGATTTCATAACGATCAATTTTATGAGTGACAGGATTAAATTTCATTAAACCATTCTCAGTTCCAATCCAGAGCATATTATCCGAATCGAATTTCATACAGGTTATTATGTTAAAGTAAGGTGTGCTTTTATCATCAGAATTAATTATAATTGGTTCATCAGTATATTCTAAAGGCATCTGACTTTTAATCATAAGTTTAATAATACCAAATCCACGGATAGCAACCCAGATATTGCTGTTTTTATCTTCTGCAATTGCTTTTATTTCAAAGTCAACAAAATCCTTAACTAAATCTGAATTGTATCTGATATGCAGGAATGATTCCGTTTTTCTGTTGAAGCAATTTAATCCACCATTTAGTGTTCCTACCCAAAGAAGTGAGCGGCTATCTTCGAGTAAAGTTGTTATATAGTTTGCAGAAATGGTTGTAGAGTCAAATGAATCATGTTGATAAACAACAAAAGAATAGCCATCAAATCTGTTCAAACCATCCTTTGTTCCAAACCACATGAATCCTTTTTTATCCTGAAGAATACAGGAAATGAAGTTTTGCGAAAGACCCTGATCGCTTCCGATATGATTGAATTTAATTGAATTTGACTGAGCAAGCGAATAGCTGATTAACAACCAGCTTATCAGAAAAATCAGAATAACAAATTCACTTTTGTTATAGCATGGTTTTTTAGAACCAATAATCAAAGAATGAAAATCCCTTTATTAAAAATATAAGAAATTTAAGCTTAGGAGAGAGATGAGTGCTTAAATAAATTATTTAGCTTCCCACATCAAATTAGTGAAAATGTTGTTCAAAACAACAGCCATTTTTTGAAAGACTTACTTAAAAGTTAATTGTATTTTATTTCATTTTCTGCTTGATAAAGAGATGAAGAAAGTTGCGGCTATCAGCTTTAACCGCAACTTTAATAAAATTATTAGTTATAAATATTTTGTTTCGTCAGCAAAAAGTGATTTTATAAATTGAAATTCATCATCACTTAACGGCTTTTCCATGCCGTATAAATTTGCTTTAACCTGTGCAAGATTTCTGAAGCCGGGTATAACGGCTCCTACTTGTTTATAGTGGAGTAAATATTGTAGAGCAACTCTGGCTAATTCTTTAGTTGATGAACCGAACTTTTCTTTCAACTTTTGAATTTTGGGTTCAACCTTGGCAAGATATTCTGGTTTGAATCTTTCTGCATTGGCTCTGTGGTCGCCGGGTTCAAATTGAGGAGGATTTGCAGCATTGTATTTGCCTAACAAAATTCCCTGAGCAAGTGGTCCGAATGCTATGAAAGAAATCTGATATTCATCTAAAAGTTTTCTTGTTGGCGAATCATCTTTCAGAAATCTGTCATCAAGTGCACTTGCAAAACTTTGAATTACATCTGGTTTAACTTTTGGAATGAGTTTTACAAAATCATCGTGCTTGTATGCTGATTGTCCAATCAAACGGATTTTACCTTCTTCTCGTAATCTGTACATAACTTCAATTGCGTCATCAAGATATTCGTCATTATCACCAAAATGTCCGTGATGGAAATAATAAATATCAATGTATTCTCTTTTTAAGTTAATGAGTGATTGTTCACATTGATGACGAATGTGTGCAGGTTCATAAGCGTGTGCAGCAGTGCCTTTGAACCAGCCAACTTTTGTTGCAATGATAAAATTATTTGTGCGATTACCTAATATTCTTGCGAGCATTCTTTCTGCTCTTCCGTTTCCATATACATCAGCGTTATCAAAATGATTTACTCCGTGATCAATTGCGTAGTTAATTGCTTCAGCAATTTCCTTCTCATCTACATTTGCCCATCCGTTTGGAACACCATCAACCCAGTTTAAGCCACCCATTGTCCAGCAGCCAAGACTGATTTCAGAAACTTCAACATTTGTTTTACCAAGTTTTCTGTATTTCATTTTTTCTCTCCTGAATTTTTTATTTAACCATTCAAAATTAGTAAATGTTAAAATTGAAATCAGTAAAGTGTCTAATTGTAAACTGTTGATAAAATTTTCCTGATTTTTTCTTGAAATTAGAAACAGCCAGATTTATTTTTCAATCAACAATTCTTTAAGGTGAAATATGGCAAAAATCAATCTCGTCGTGAACAAAAAAAATTATTCAGTTGATGTTGACCCCGATACTCCATTGCTTTGGGTCCTAAGAGATAATCTCGGATTAACCGGAACAAAGTACGGATGCGGTGAAGGAATTTGTGGCTCGTGTACTGTTCACATTGACGGAAATGCCGAAAGGTCATGCCTGCTTTCAGTTAAAGATGTTGAAGGAAGTGAAGTCATCACAATTGAAGGTTTAGCAGAAAATCCTGAGCATCCGATTTTTAAAACATGGATTGACCTTGAAGTATCACAGTGCGGTTATTGTCAGCCCGGACAAATTATGACTCTCGCAGCAATGCTTAATAAGAATGCTTCAAAAGCAGAGATTGAAAGAGAAATGTCAACGGTACTTTGCAGATGCGGGACATATCATCGCATAAAAAAAGCTGTAGATAAACTTGTGGAGGAAAAGTAAAATGAAAAAGAAACAGACAAGAAGAGAATTTATTAAAGTAGTTTCAGTCAGTGGTGGCGGAATTATTCTCGCAACATACATCCCGTTTAATAACCTGTTCGCGAAAACTGGTGATGATCCAAAAATATTTTCACCATGTGTTTATCTGAAAATTGATTCCAATGGTGTTGTTACAGTAATTGTTCATCGCTCTGAAATGGGACAGGGTGTAAAGACAGCGCTACCAATGTTGATTGCTGAAGAACTTGAAGTTGATTGGGAGAACATTGTAATTGAACAGGCAGATGCAGATACAAAATACGGAAGTCAGTCAACTGGTGGAAGTACAAGCGTAAGAAGAAACTGGGAACCTTTAAGAGTTGCAGGTGCAACAGCTAGAGAAATGTTAATTCTTGCAGCAGCAAATAAATGGAAAGTCAATACTTCGGAATGTTTTGCCGAGAACGGATTCGTGATAAATAAAAAGACAAATAAGAAATTTTCTTACGGTGAGTTGGTTGAAGATGCTTCAAAACTTCCCGTTCCGCAAAATGTAAAACTGAAAGATCCTAAAGACTTTAAACTTATTGGTAAAAGAATTCATCGTGTTGATACTCCTGATAAAATCTACGGCAAAGCAAAATTCGGAATTGATGTAGTAATTCCGGGAATGTATTACGCTGCATTAAGTCGCTGTCCTTCATTTGGCGGGAAAGTAAAATCATTCAATGCTGTTAAAGCAAAACAAATCAAAGGCGTGATTGATGTTGTTCAGATTTCAAACGGAGTAGCAGTAATTGCAGATTCAACCTGGAATGCTTTCAAAGGAAGAGATGCACTTGAAATTGATTGGGATTTCGGACCATATGCAAATGTCGGTACTGAAAATATCAGAAATGAAATGTTAAAGCATATCAAAGAAGAAGGTGCTGAATTTGAGAGTCGTGGAAATGTTCATCAATCAATTAAAGGAGAAAAATTTATTGAAGCGATTTATGAAGTACCGTTTATGGCTCATGCACCTATGGAACCAATGAATTGTGTTGCAAAATATGAAAACGGAAAAGTTGAATTGTGGGCTCCGACTCAGAATCCGCAAAATGCAAAAAGTGAAGTTGCAAAAGCACTTGGCCTGAGCGAGAATGATGTTACTGTTCATGTTACTTTAATGGGTGGTGGTTTCGGAAGAAGACTTGTTAGTGATTTTGCAATTGAAGCTGCTGAGATTTCCAAAGCATCAGGAAAAGCTGTAAAGCTAACCTGGACACGCAAAGAAGATATGAAGTTCGGTTATTATCGTCCGCCAAGTATGCATGTTCTAAAGGGTTCAGTAAGTAAAGATGGAAAGCCACTGAAGTTTTATCATCATGTAATCGCACCTTCAATCAGGCAAATGAGATTTGAGAGAAATCTTACTGCAGAAAAATCCGAAATAAGAGAAGGCACTGTTGATCTGGAATATCAAATTCCCAATCTGAAAATTACAGGAACATTGATCCCGACTCATGTTCCTATTTCCTGGTGGCGTGCAGTTTATAATTCACAAAATCCTTTTGCAGTTGAATCATTCGTTGATGAGCTTGCCTATGCTGCCGGTAAAGATCCTTATGAATTCCGAAAACAAATGCTGCCGGAGGATTCAAGGTTGTTGAATGTAATGAACATCGCCATTGAAAAATCCGGTTGGTACAATAAATTACCGAAAGGAAAGGGAAGAGGACTCGCTATTTCCTATGGTTATGAAAGTTATTGTGCCCAGGTGGCTGAAGTATCTGTTATAAATAATAAATTAAAAGTTGAGAAATACACTGCAGTGATTGATTGCGGTGTTGTGGTAAATCCAGATATAGTTGAAGCACAGATGGAAGGTGCAATTGCATTTGCACTTTCAGCAGCAATGAAAGGTGAAATCACAATTAAGAATGGTGGAGTTGAACAAAATAATTTTGATGACTTCGAAATTCTCTCTTATGATGAAATGCCCGTTGTTGATGTTCACATTGTTCAGAATAATTTTAAAGTTGGTGGTGTCGGTGAAGTGGGAATAGCAGCTTGTGCACCAGCATTATGCAATGCAATCTTTGCTGCAACAGGGAAGAGAATAAGAAAGTTACCTGTCAGGTTGAGTTAAATTTCTGATAATAAAATGTTGGGACAAAGCTTGCTTTGTCCCTGTCACTTCATAACGAGCTATCTTAAATTTTTTCCGCTCCTTATCTTCTACTTGCCGCTTACAACAATTTAATTCCCAACCCACCATTTAAAAAATATTTTCACAGCGAGAAATAAATAAAATTATGAAGGAGGTAAATATGTTTCGTCTTTTATTAACTCTCGTTGTTGCTGTGAATATGATTGCTTTCACTCAAAGCTCATCATTATCAGCAGGAAAAATTGTAAGCGGTGTTGTGCTGGATTCAGCGACAACATCGGCACTTCCGTTTGCCAACATTACATTGCATTCGAAGTCTGATTCAGCGTTTGTGACAGGTTCTTCTACAGATATCGAAGGTGAATTTGAGCTGAGCAATATTTCAGAAGGAGATTATTATCTTAAAATAAGTTTTGTCGGTTATAACACTAAGTATATTCCTGATCTCAAAGTCAGCAAAGGCAGTCAGAAAATTAATCTCGGGAAAATTGTTTTATCCAAAGTGGCTTATGAACTTGAAGCTGCTGAAGTAGTTGGTGAAAAAGTAAGTGAAGAACTTCATCTCGATAAAAAAGTAATAAATGTTTCCCAGAACCTTAATGCACAAGGAGGAACTGCACTTGATGTACTACAGAATCAACCTTCTGTTCGTGTTGATCCTGATGGAACAGTTTATTTAAGAGGTAGTTCAAATTTCACAATTTATGTGAATGGTAAACCATATCCTTTACAGGGCTCGGATGCATTAAAACAAATCTCTGCCAATACAATTGAAAATATTGAGTTAATTACAAACCCGTCTTCAAAATATGATGCCGAAGGTTCCGCAGGGATAATAAATATTAACTTAAAAGCTCAGAAAGATTTTTCAATGAGCGGAATATTAAATCTTAACAGTGGAACTGGCGATAAGTATAATGCTGATGGAACAATTAATTATAATCACAATGGATTAAGCGTTAATGGTGGATTAGATTACAGAAATAATATGTTCACTAACAAACAGGAAATTTCACGCAACAGTTATTTAGGAAGTTTTAATCAGCTGAATGAAACAAATGTTGATGTAAGAAATAAAAGGGAGCAATACTCATTCCGTGGCGGACTTGATTATACTTTTAATCCACAGAGTTCATTAGGTCTGACTTTAAGTTTGGGAGCAGTTGATATCACCGGAGGATTGAACACCAATGTATTAAAGCAACAATCCGGTTCATCAAATTATTCAATTGTCAGAAACAGAATGAACATTCCGGTTAAGTATGTTAATACTTCATTGAATTATCAGTATAAGTTCGAACCAGATGTTAATGACATCTACTTTGAAGCAACATACAATTATGTTGATGTTCCAAACGATCAGATAACAGAAGAGTATGCTTCTAATGAGTCCTTTAATTCACTGACAGATTTGATTAGTAAAGTTGCTTATTCAAATGGTTCAGTGCGTAATGAAGGAAGAGCAAAACTTAATTACAAGCATAAGCTTTCTGAAGTTTCGACGATTGAAACAGGTCTTCAGACTAATTATTCATTCAGAAATTTAAATGCAGTAAATAAAATCTTTGATAAAAATCTGAATGATTATGTTCTTGACAACAATCTCACAAATGAATTTGATCTGAGAAATAATGTTTACGCAGGATTTGTTTCCTTTACTTCGCAACTTGCAGATTTCAACTATATGCTAGGACTAAGAGGAGAATATATGGACAGACTTCTTGATCAGAAAACACTTGCACAGTCATACACTTTTGAGAAAATGGATTTCTTTCCTTCAGTAAATGTTTCCAAGAAAATTGATGATCATCAATTGCAGTTAAGCTACAGCAGAAGAATAAACAGACCAAATGAGAATATTCTTAATCCGTTTCCGTTTTTCTCTGATCCGAATATATCAGTTTCAGGTAATCCAAAACTTAAACCTGAATACATTGACGCAGTTGAATTTAATTATCAGAAAATGTTTGGAAGTGTTTTCGTCTCAGCCCAGACATATTACAGAAAATCAAAGGATTCATTTACACAGACCTTTTCAACCGATTCAACCGGAAAGCTGAATATTATCTTTAATAACTATGGTAATTCAGATGTTTATGGCGCTGAATTGTCCACAAGTTTTTCTGTTGCGCAGATATTTAAATTCGATCCATCGGTTAATCTGTTCCAGACACATCTTGATGGACTTGCAGACGGAAAAGCAATTGTAAAAGACTTTTTCAACTGGTCAGCAAGATTAAATGCAACAGTTACAATTACTCCTGATACAAGATTTATGATTTCAGGAAATTACATGAAATTTGTTGATGCACAATCTGAATCAGATCCTTTTATGCAGATAAGTGCTTCACTTCGTCAGGAGTTTTTTGATAAGACTATGTCGCTGACTTTACAGGCAAGAAATTTATTTAAAGCTTCTGATATGAAATTCAATACAACTGGTTCTAACTTTAATGGAATTGCTAATATAAGACCTGAGTCACCTGTTTTCTCTCTGATGTTCTCTTATAACTTTAACAACTTCAAGAGAACTCAAAGACAGACTGATAACATTGATATTCCAACCGGTTTATAAATAACATTCAATGAAGAACCTGCTTTAATATGCAGGTTCTTCAGATTTATGTAATCTGACATTTCGGAAAAACTTTTCTTTGAAGGCACGAACCTTTGTTACAACTTCTTCAAATTGAGCAAAATTATTCTCAATTGTATTCAAAATCTCTAAGGCTTTTTCATACTGGCTCATCTTTAAATAAATCATAACCAGATATAAAAGTGCTGATGGATCTGATTTAACGATGTCAAAATTACCTTCCAATAATTTCAGAGCATCCTGAGTTTTATTCACACTATCCAAAGTCAGAGCATATTGTTTAATTACATCCGTGTTGTTGTTAAATTTTTGATAAAGCTGACTTAAAGCATTCATAGCAAACTCTTTATTATCGTACTTTGAGATGAGATGAGTCAGAAGTGATATATTAAATTGTGTAACGGAATCCAGATAACCAGTTATATCAGAAATTTGATTAAATGATTTGACTTCAGCTTTTTTCAAAAATTCAACAAATATCATTTCTTTAGTTTTCGAAAGGTAATCGAGCATTTTATTTTTCAAATTCAGATCACCCGACTGATATGCAAGTTGTAATCCATAATAAAGTAATTCCTCAATTGAAAGATTCACCTGCTGAAGATTAAATGAATTCATTCCCGATGAATCTTTATGCAGCTTTAATGATTTCAGAAACTCTTCTTTTGCTTCTTTGACTTTGTTAAGTCTGAGAAAAATTTTTGAAAGTAATAGATGATAAAATGGTTGAGTGTCATTTAGTTTAATTGCATTGCTGATAAACTTCTCCGCATCTGCGCTTCTGAATTCGTTAAATGAGATTTGTGCAAGATAAGAGAAAGATTCAGCTTTAAATTGCTTACTAAGCCTTTCGGATTTAATTAGTTTAAGAAAAGTATTTTTAGCCTCAGAATAGTTTTCAAGCACAAAATATGACTGACCAATCTGAAACAACACATAATCGTTTTCAGAAATTTTATAATCCTCTGAAAGTAGTTTCAGATTCCGCCTGGCTTTCTGCTTCTTACCTTCTTTTGAAATGTCATAACCAGTATGATGAATAAGTAAATCTGAATGAATGAACTTATAATTTAATTTTTCCAGAGAAGGAGTGATTTGTTCGTGAACTTTACCAGTAAACTTAGCTTCAGGATTGTTTCTGAAAAATCTGATATACCTTATTGTATGATCGCGCTGAATTTCTGAATCATAACTCTTAATCGTACAATAATAACCTACACTCTCCCGGGTTTGAGTCAAAGATTTTATTTTTTTTGCAGAACTTTCATCAAGTCTTTCATCTGCATCAAGATACAAAATCCAATCACCTGTGCATTTCTCTAATGCAAAATTTCTTGCAGCAGAAAAATCATCAATCCAATAGAAATGATAGATCTTCGCATTAAATTTTTCTGCTATTTCAAGAGTTTTATCATTCGAACCGGTATCAACTATTACAATTTCATCAACAATATTTTTAACGGAGTTCAGACAATCAAATAAATATTGCTCTTCATTCTTTACAATCATTGAGAGACTTATACCGGATGCCATTGTTACACCTTAATTGAATTATGTTGAGATTCAAATCCCATCAAAGAATTAATTTCGGTAAGGGCAGCAATTGCATTGCTGTTCGAAGGATCATTTTTCAATGCCCATTCAAGCATTGTTTTTGCTGCTTCGATTTGATTATTGGCAAACAGTACTTTACCCAATCCAAGACAAGCATTTGATGAATTTGGCGAAAGCTGTAATTCTTGTTCAAAGTAATATTGAGCTTTTTCAAAATTTGAGGTAAATAAGAAAATATTGCCTGCAAGATCAAATAAATCTTCTCGGGAAATTGTTAAAGCATCACCGGTGGAAAAATTTTCAATAGCATTTTCAATTTCAAGTTGAGCCAGGGATACTTCATTATCTGCAAGATGGACCCGCACTCGTCGGAAATGTTGTAAGAAAATGTTTTTATCAATGGGATAATAAATCTGATGAGGTTTAATCTGTTTATTCTGTAGCCAAATCTCGTCTGGAGTTGCGCCCCATTTCGCTGTAAATATTTTTTGATTTGTTAATAATCTATCCAAGTATGCTTTTTCTCCATCTTCTTTGAATGATTTGGAACCATAGTGATGAATAAAAGCATCTTTGACAATTACGGTTTTAAATCCGGCAAGTTGAGCACGCAGACAAAAATCGTCATCTTCATAATTACCGGGAGAAAATCTTTCATCAAGTCCGCCGATTTTATCTATCACTTCCTTCTTTATTAAAGTACATAGGAAAGCTACTCTCGGAAAATGTAAAACCTGACCTTTATTTTTCTGCCGAATATTTTCTGCGTACTCATACATTTCTTCAATCGTTTTATAATTTGCATCTGAATCTTTCTGTAGTCCACTGACTTCATTGCTCAGAGGACCAACAATTCCGATTTGAGGATCACTTTCCGCGACTTCAATTAATCTTTCAATTGAATGTTTCGGAACTATAGTATCGTTGTTTAGGATAAGTATATATTTACCTAATGATTTTACAATACCCTGATTTGCAGCGATAGGAAATCCAAGATTCATTTTATTCCGGTAATATCTGACATCTTTATATTCTTTAGAGAACAACTTTTGTGTTTCATCAGTTGAAGCATTATCAATTAAAATTATTTCATAATTTATCTGAAGATTTTTCCTTAAGCTTTCGATACACTTTAAAGTGTATTCTGCTTGATTAAATGCCGCGATTACTATACTAAGATCAGGCGGTGATGAATGAAGCAGCGCTTGTTTACTTTTCAGAGATTCTTTAGAATGGTTAAAAATGAATTCTAATCGCTTTCTCATTAATTCACTTGAATATTGCAATGCAATTAAATGTTTACTGTTAAAAGAAAATTTCTGCCAGGTTTCTTTGCTCTGATATAATTCCACAACTCTGTCACTGAATTTTTTAGGTTCATCACTAATAAACGCATGAACACCATCTTCAATACCCATGCCTTCTGCGCCTATTGATGTTGTAACTATTGGAATTCCACTTGAGAGCGCTTCGCCAACTTTACCTTTATTTCCGGCACCATATCTTAAAGGCACTACTTCAACTCTGCATTTATCAATGTATTCTTTTACATCAGGAACCCAGCCGGTTATAATAATATTGTTCGATGTTAGGGCTTTAATTTTTTCTGTTGGATGATTCCCTACAACATAGAATTTAACATCAGGCAATTTCTCTTTAATGGAAGGGAATATTTCTTTTACAAAATACAGAACCGCATCTTCATTTGGTTTATGATTAAAATTACCGACGAAAAGCAAATCTTTTCTCTGGTCAAAATCCGAGGTACTTTCCCTCGGATCATGAACATCGGTCAAAATAAAAATGGGTTTATCTTTGATATATTTTCTAAGTTCTGTTCTGTCAGCTTCTGTAACTGTTGTTATTAAATCTGCTTTTGAATAAACAGATAATTCCCGTTTCTTATTTTCAATTGCTTTTCGTTTTAATGAATTATCATTAACAAGCTCAGCTTCACGCTCTTCTCTCAGGTAGTGAATATCCATCGTATCAATAAGAATAAGAACAGTTGGTAACTGAGATTTAATCAGATCAATAAAGTATTCTGCGATGTGCCAGAAGGCGATGTAGATAAAGTCAAAGGAACGATCTTTTAATTCAAGCGAATCAATAAGAGTTTTTATATAGTCTTTACCCTGTTCAGTGAATCTAATGTTATACCAATATTCATAGTTAAACCAGATAAACTCAACACCTTGCATTTTAAAGTCAGAAAGATATTTCACAGCGGCATCATCTGTGTATTGCTTTCCCATCAGATGGACATAAGTTACCTTATAACCAAGATTAAGCATTTGCCTGAGTGTGTGATAATGTCTTAATGCACCGGCAGCTCTGTCTGGAAGAGGAGGAATATCATCAATAATCAGAATTCTTTTACCCCTGTTTCTGTCAGAGAATTTAAATCGAAGTTTCGGATCGTTAGGATATTGTTGTTTAAGCTCGTCTTTCCATTTTTCAATAAACTTTGGTGAATTGACGACCTGATATTTTTTAAATCCGGAATTTAAATCAGTACCAGCCGTTGCACCTTCGTGGTGAATTACTTTTGAAAATGGATTGAAATAAACTTTATAACCGAATTTTCTTACACTAAAACATAAATCTGTATCTTCATAGTAAGCAGGCGCATATCTTTCATCAAACTTTCCGACTTTTTCAAACAAATCTTTCCTTATCATAAGAGCTGCACCAGAGCAGTAATCAACTTCCCTGCAAAAACTATATTTTGAATCATTTGGCATTGCACCTCTTCCATAATTCCAGCCTGATGCATCATTGAATATTACTCCACCGGCTTCCTGAAGTTTGCCATTAGGATAAATCAGCATTGAACCCGCAGCACCAGCATCTTTATGATAATTAAATGTATTAAGAAGATGATTTAACCATCCGATTTGTGGTTCGGTATCATTGTTCAGGAAGACAATATAATCACCTGAAGCAAAATGACTTGCAAAATTATTCCCTCCGACAAATCCAAGATTTTTATGACTTCGTATATTTTTAATTGTTTCACCGTAAGATAAAAGCAGATCGGGGGTTTCATCCACTGATGAATTATCTAACACAATCACTTCGAAATTTGGATAGTTTGTATTTTCAAACAATGCTTTAAGACAATTTCTTGTTACCTCTACTTTATTGTAGCAAAGAATAATTATTGAGATTAGCGGATAATTATCTGAAACTGAATTTTTATCAAAATGAATTTTGCTTAATGATGTTTCTTTTTCTAATTCACTCAATCTTAGTGAAACCGCTTTTAGTGAGTGCCTGTATTCGCTTCTTTCTGAACTTATTTTATTTAGTAGTAATATTGATTCAAATTTTCTGTTCGTCCTCCAATAAATTTCACTCAGATAAATAAGAGAGCTAAACTCTTTGTGTTTCTTTTCTATTAGTTCAAGAAATAAATCCTCTGAATTGATATAATCCTGTTGGAAAAAGTATTCTCGTGCAAGATAAAATTTTATGAAAAGTCGTTCTTCATCTGACAAGTGATTATGCTTTAAATAATTTTCTATAAATCTGATTGGATTCTCACCGTCATAATTGTTATAAAAATTCTGAAGTGAATTGATGAATTCTTCTTTACTGAACATTTTCAATTTCCTTTCTCTGCAATAAAAAATATCTGTTCACCACCGAGATAACCATACTCTTTAGAATATGTAAAGACAGCAAACACGTTTTCATATCCAACATTTCTCAGGTCATCAAGAATTTTCCAACCGAAATGATAATAACACAGGCATTCATTTCTTGAATTAAGTGGATTTCCGTGATATTCCGGTGGAAGTAAATGAATTAAATTTCCTCCATTATCAATCTTTGCGCGGATAATATTTGATTTTGAGTTTTTGTTAAACGGAACAGTAAAAAGGAATTTACCTTTTTTATTCAGCACACGATAGCTTTCGTTAAGAGCTTTTTGGTAATCAGGGATGTGTTCCAGGACTTCAAGAGAAACTAATAAATCGAATTGTCCGTCATTAAAGGAAAGTTCAGTAAAATCCTCATTTCGGATTCCGTAATTATTACTTGCCCCTTTGCTAACCGATTCACCAAGATATTCGCTGCCGATCAGGTTACGATTTAACTTCTTCAATAAGTTAAAGAGTGCTGTGGTCTGTTCAGTAATATAAACCGCAGATGATCTGAAGTCAGGAAATAATTCTTTAATGATGTGGTAGGTAAGTCTCATCCTGTTATTCAGATTACAATTTGGACAAACTAATCGCTCACGCCAGTTTGGAATTCGTTCTCCATTATTTTTATAAGCGTTCCAGAAATCAACTTTCAGCTGAACTACTTCATTGCAAACTATACAAAAGCCGTTGTAAATAAATTCATCTAACTTATCCGGAATCAATTTTTTTTCAAACTCGTTTCTTCGACGATACTCAACACGCATACTTTTATAATATTCCAGATAATCTTCAAAACTGAAAATTTTTTTTATGGATAGTGGGACTTGAAATATCGTGTTTAATTTTTGATGGATCTTTTCACTATCAATCAAATCATTTTCCAAAAGGTAATTCAGATTATTCCATGCAATTTCATCGTTTGGATTTAAAGTGAGAGCTTCTGTTATGTGGGTTAATGCTTTATTAAAATTATCAGATACAATTTCTATATATGCGAGATCATTGAGTGCTTCTGTTTTGAACTTATCAAACTGAAGTGCTTTATTGAGTAATTTATTTGCTTGTTCAAAAGAATTATTCTGAATATATGATTCAGCCACTTCAATGATATTGTTTGATAATTCCTCTTCATAAATCTTTTTTATTTCGTGAGCAATTCTGAATGAAGACAATCCATCCTGAAACTTACCGAATAGTTCATTTTTATAATTTTGCTGATTTTTCTGATAATAATTTTCATGCAAATCGAAGATTTTTCCGAGCGAATCAGCAAACTGATTTATATCTTCATATCCGGCACCAACATCAAGTTTATTATCTATACTCAAATCGGTTATTAGCTGGTTCCATAATTCTGGCTGATTATTTGAACGATAGAGAAGAACAGGTCTTTCAAGTATTATAAACTCCCAGATCAGTGATGAACGATCTGATATAAGAATATCTGCATCAGTAAAATATTTGCTGATGGATTCGGAAGGATTATCTATGAATCTTACATTTTTAAAATTATCTTCAAGATATTTCCAATATGCTATCCATTCATCAAAAGTCTTCTCGTACTTCCTAAGATGTTCAAATCTTCTGTCAAGAATTGCCGGATGTGGTTTTATAATAAGATTGAAATCAGAAAATACTTTTGAAATTAATTCATATAATTTATTACCGGGAATAGCAGCAGCACTTATTTCAGGATTGTAAGTTGGTGCAAACAGAATTGTAGGAGTGTTTTGATCCAATAGTCGGTTTGGGATTCTGAAAGTTTCATCAACCCAGGGATTTCCAGTTACAATAAATTTCATTCGTGGTTTTACATTACCGCTTTCAAGATATTTCTTTTCATATTCAGTTCCGAAGATAAAATCTGCATAACTGAAATCATCTTCCGGTTCAGAATATTTGTTTACTGCACCGTGTCTTACTGCCATAATAAAAACATTTTCGTTTCTGAAAAATTCTGATAGTGTTTTGCAGGAATAATCAGCAGTAAAAACAAAATCAGGACGGAAATTTTTTAATTCGTTCAAATCGTTCGTAATAATTCTTTCTTTGAAGTGATTTGCAATCGGAATCAAAACTCTTTTTTGAAAATCCATTGTAAAGTAAAAAGCGGCTCTGATATTTTTATTCATAATCCTCAGATTAGTTGATTCCTGATTTGTTGTAATATTTCTAAAGCAGAGTTAATTGATTTTATATTAAGGTTTTTTATTTCATAAAGAGAATTTCTGATTGTGCTGCTTGATATTCCATCTGTCCGCGGTAGGTATATCACTTCACAATATTCCTGAAGTTCGTCAAATTTGCCTTTCCAATCGTCACCCATCACCAGATAATCGACTTTGAACTTTTGTATATCATTTATTTTCTGTTCCCACCTTTCCTCAGCAATCACTTCATCGACATATTTTATGTTTCTGACTATTTCAATTCTATTTTCAAAAGGTATAATTGTCTTTTTGCCTTTTATCTGATTAAACTCATCAGTCGAGACACCAACAATCAGGTAATCAGAAAATTCCTTTATCCGCTGAAATAATCTGAGATGGCCATAATGGAATAAATCGAATGTTCCGTATGTAAGTGCAATCTTTTTCATAAAGCTTCTTTTATAAAATTCCATTCCAATTATTTATTTGATAATTCCAGTGTATTTCATCATTATCAGATTCATTCCTGCTGAATAATAAATAGTTGGCTAATATTAAACTCTCTGTGTGTAAAAAATCTAAAATTATTCAACTGTTTTTCGATAATAGTTGGGGATAAAATATTTAAATGATTATGGCAGAAGAGAAAACCAAATATGGATTGATGCAGGAGGATGAACGGAAGGTTGATCTTCTGATCGATTTTAATAGAATTAAGAAAAATTATTTCGATTTTTATCTTAACAGAAAAAAGTCCTTTACAGAAAAGATAAATGATTATAAAAAGTTCTTCTCGCTTCAATTGCCACTTAATTTGGGTGAAGCTTTTGTAAAAGAAAACGATACTTATCTAATATGGTTTTTCGATAATCCAATGGTGTTTGCATATGAGAACGAATTGAAAGAAAAGCTTTCCCTCTTCAAGATTAAACATTTAAATCTTAAAAAATATTTTCAGAAGGTCTTTACCAGTGAAGACAATAATAAACGGGAAATTAATGTTAATCTTTTCCTCGGTACTATAAAATCATTCTATGGCATAAATCATTTTTTTGTTCCGTTCTATAAAGCATTAGTTTTTTTGTATGGTGTTAAAAACCCTGATCCGTTACTTGCACTGGAAGAGTTCAGAAAAGCTGAATCAATGTTAGTTAATCTGGAATTATCTCAAAAATTGAAACAGGAACTTTCATACTACTTAAATTTATATTCAGCATTTGCTCATCAAAGTATTTTTCAGTATGATTCAGCGATAGAATATCTTAACGCAGCAATTGATGTTAATCCTTTCGCTGTTACAGCAAGGTATTATCTACTTCAGAATTTATTGCAATTTAATGATCTCGAGCAATCAAATCAGATTACTGAAAAATTATTTAAAGTTGATTTGGAAAGATTAAAGTATGCTTTGGAAGAATGTAATTCGCTTGTGTTTGATTACTGCTTAACGAATCCGATAACACCAAATTTGTTTATAAATAACATTTTCGCGGCTATCAGTCCTGTAATTGAAAAACTGATAACAAATTCTTTATCACATCAAAAGTCAGGGGAAGAATTAGAAAAAAAACTTAATAACCTGATAAACCTGAGACTTGATGATCATTTCGATGCTGAGATTAAAACAAGTTTCTCATTTCTAAAGTACATTTTTCTTGAGCAGAAGAACATATCCTCTCCGTTTTTTAGGATGATTCTTCCGGATGTTGAAAAGAAGTTTCAAAGCGCTGTCGATAAATTGAAAAACATTATTAGAGAAGAATCTTTGGCTCAATGTTATAAAGAGCTAAAAGCTTATGATGAAATTATTGAAGATAACAAACGCTCCAAGGAACAACTTGAAAAGGAAATAGTTGAATTCAAACAGGATATTCAGAAGAAGCTTAACGATTCAATAAAAGCTGTTGAAGAATATACAACTGCGGCAATTCAGGAAACGGAATTCAACCTTGCGCATGCGCATGAAGTTGATAAGTTTAATCCAACATTAGCATTCAACAACGCTATGATATATAATCTCGTTGTTTCAGTAATAGTCTTTTTGATTGGAGCGATTGCGGGATATTTTAATAATTCTCATGGCACTATAGAGTTTTACGATATGTTCAGCTCTGTTTTAATTACAGGAGCTAAATGGACTGCACTAACTTTTATTTTCGGAGTATTCGTCGCTTCCGGTATATCGGTTTTTGTTCTTGCTGAAAAAGCTACCTACAAGCAAAACCTGAAAAGAAGAATTAATGAGTTGAAAAAAGAAAAAGATTATAGCATTGAATTATTAAAGCAGGAAGCAGCACGTAAAGAAAAATCAGTTAGTGAAAATCTTAGCGAAAGAATTGAGTATTATAAAAGAAGAATTGAAGATCTAAGAAAAGAAAAAGAAGAAACCGAAAAACATCTCAAGGCAAAAGCAGAAGAGAGTATTAAACCTTTGATTGAAAAGATCGATAATGCAATTGAGATGCAGAAATAATGTTATATGAAAAGTTTAAGAAACTATAAACAAAGACTGATTAAATCCGATAATCAAATTGAAAATAAAGTTCTTAATTAACTAAATAAAAACAAGCAAGGATGCTTGTAATTCAATAAACAAAATACATGGAGGTTCACAATGGCATTCCAAATCAACACCAACCTTGATGCGTTAAAAGCTTACAACGCTCTTGTAAAAGTTAACGCACAAACAACCAAAGCTCAGCTTCGCCTGGCAACAATGAAAAAGATCAACAGCGTTGCTGATGACACATCAGGCTTCAGAGTAAGTAAAGAACTCGAAGCTGAAAACTTCAAGTACAATGCTCAGTTAAACAACATTGCATCCGCAAAAAATTTGCTTTCCACCGGTGAATCAGCTTTAATGCAGGTTCTTGACAAATTGAACCAGATTGAAGCTAAGCAGGAAGATGCAAAAGATCCGTTAAAGAACTCTGCTGCTCTTGCAGAAGATGTCAAAGTTCTTGCTGAAGAAATTAATAACATTTTAACTAGCACTAAGATTAATGGTTCTGACATTCTTGCCAGTTCGAACTTCGATTTTGGTGCAGGTACAACACTTACAGTTAACATCGGTGCCCAAATTGGTGATAACTCAGCTACAATTACTGGATTGCAAACAACAACCGGCGGTGCAAACTTAACTGAAGACATTACTACTTTCAGAGATAATATCAAAACAGCTTTGGGATACATTGGTAACAGATTGCAGACATTTGAATCACGCGAAGAATTCATTACTGCATCTATCACCAATAACTCAGCTACTATATCAAGGTTAGTTGATGCTGATATGGCTATGGAGCAATTGAATGCTACCAAAGGTCAGATCGGAACACAAATAGCCACTGCAATGTTAGCTCAGGTTAATGTTGGCCCACAAAGCTTACTCGGCTTATTCAGATAATTTATTTGAATCAGGGGAGACCCCCGCAATACAATGCGGGGGTTATTTTTAATAAGGGATGAAAAATGCAAAACACAGCTACTTACAGAACAAATAAACTTAACACTTATTTAGCAAACGAAATTCTGAATTCAAGTCCTGAAAAATTGTTGATTAAGGTTTTTGATTTTGCAATAGTAAATTGTCAGAAAAAGGATATAATCAAGACTAATGATGCGATTCAGCAGCTGATAAATGCATTAAGATTTGATAATGAAGAAATAAGCTCAATATCCACAGGACTTCTCCGTTTGTATCAGTTTTGTCAAGATCAAATGCGGAAACATAATTATGATCTAGTGAAAGAAATTCTATCCCAGTTAAGAGAAACATGGATTGATGTATTTAATCAGGTGAAAAGTAATGGCGTATGATTTACTGACAACTTCAGGAATCAACTCTTTTATAAACTCTTACATTCAGACAGAAAAGAGTAAAAGGATTACTCCATTAAAAACACGACAAACAAAATACAATAACCTTTCATCTGCTTATAGCTCTCTTTTAAGCAATATTGATAAGTTAAAAAGCTCGCTTTCTAAATTAAAGCTAAGAGATTCTTCTTCGATCTTTAAAGCAAAAAAAGCCGAATCATCGAACTCAAATTTTGTTGCTGCCACAGCAGGATCAGGAGCTGATGAAGGTACTTTTACTATTCGTACAAATCAATTAGCGAAGAGTGATACTTTACTTTCAATTGATAGAAGTTATTCAGCTAATTCTGCTATCACTACTCTTGGTACTTATACATTCACGGTTAAAACCGGAGATGGTTCAGGTTCCTTTTATCTCAGCAAAGTAAGTGTCACTTTGGAGGAATCAGATTTTTCAAATGGGAACATTTCCTATTCCGTACTTGCTGATAAAATAAAGAATGCAATAAAAGATGATAAAGCTATAATTACTAGTAATTCAGTAAGTGGTTACTTAGCATCATCAGGTTCCTTTAAATTAAACCTTGGCGGAACTGAAACTGAAATCACTTATTCTGAAGGAACATATGACGAGGTCATAGATAATATTGTTACTCAGTTAAATAATATTTCAGGAGTCCAGGCTGAAAAGATTACGGTAAACGGAAATGTTCAGTTAAAAATTACAGCTGTAAATTCATCAAAGTATATTCAGTTAAAGGATGATACAGGGACTATTTTATCTCAATTGGGGGTGTCATCGAACAAAGAAATTGCTGCTTCCAGCGTAATTACTGCTTCCACTTTCTCTCCCGTCGTTGGAAGCACGCAATTATCTTTAACTAGTAAAAATACCGGCTATAATTATCGCATAATGGAAATTTCGGATGATACTACGAATGGTTTGCTTAATGAATTTGGTTTGAATCTTGGACCCACAAGACAGGCATTTGTACAGAATGAAAATGGAGAAGACACTGCTGGATTTGTACATAATGAATCATCATTAAACGCAAAATTCCTTTTCAACGGGATTGAAGTTCAGAGAGATAGTAATACAATATCTGACCTCGTTAGTGGAGTGACTCTCAATCTTAAATCAGTATTTAATACAAATGATCCGGATGTTGTAATTTCCGTTGGTACTGATGTTTCAAGCATTAAATCCAAAATTGAAAGTTTTATTAATTCATTTAATGAACTTTATTCTTATTTGAGAAAAAATTCCTCATCCTCTTCAAGTCAAAGAGGAGTTTTATTTGGTGATTCAACAACATCATCCTTAACAAATATTTTAAGCACAAGTGCATATCAGTCATTATCTGGATTTTCAAACGATGTGATTAACTCTCTTTCCAAATTGGGAATTACTTTTGATGTTAATAACGGATTAAGCATTTCAGACAGTTCACAGCTTGAGTCCATAATTCTGAGCAGAACTAATGAAGTAGAAAACTTTTTCAATGATACAAATGGTTTTGCCGAAACACTTTATACAAAAATTAATTTTTATTCAGGTGCAAGCGGTTATATTCAGAGTGCAATTTCAAGAATCAGTTCGAATCTTACGCAGATTAATGATTCTGTATCCAAGATTGAAAACCAGATAAATAAACGTGCAGAAGTACTTAGAACTCAGTATCAAAAACTTCAGACTCAATTAGCTGAGCTTCTTTCCTCACAAAATGTATTTACAAATTACTTGGGTTAAAAATGTCTTTTGTTGAAAAAAATAACCTGATTGATGAGATGGAAAAAATAGTCGAGGAGTTGAACAAACTGGACGAAAACAATTTTGAGGAAAAATTTCCCGATATAAAACAAAAAATGTGCAATCTGCACGAAACAATTGAAAGAACTTACTATTTATTCTCGGAAGAAGACCAAAAAAAAATATCCGATACCTCTAAACTAATTAAAGCAGCATTCGATAATGTACTGAGAAAGTGGATGGATAATGTAAATGATATTAAAAATGAATTAGATTTGTGTATGAAACAAAAAAAAATATTAAGCTATAAGAGGTTTTAATATGGAAATTAAAGGAATAACCCCGAAAACAATTATTGTTGATGAAAGTAAAAACAATAAATCTTTAAAAAAAGAAGTCCATAAGAAGGACTCTCTTGAAATTTCCAAAGAAGCCAAAGAACTCCAGCAGAAAAGTGAGCAGGTAAAAGATTTATCTTCAATAAAGGAAAAGATAAAATCTGGTTTTTACAACTCTGAAGAAGTACTTAGTAAAGTTGCGGATCGAATTCTTAAAGATCTAAATAACAAATAGTTGTAAAAACTTTTTACAATCCTTCCTCTTTTAAAAATTTTTTATAAAAAAATATTTACTCTTTTCACATAAGAGTTTATTTTTGTCATTGTATGAACAATGATGAAATCTTTTCGCATAAACTTTTCCTTTTAGGAAAATTTACAGCTAGTCTGATTCATGAAATACGGAATCCTCTTTCTGTAATTAAAATGAATCTTGAGTTTCTGAACTTATTAAAAAGTGAATTACCTCCCGAAGCTAAAGATAGTATCCAATCATGTGAAGAAGCCACTAAGAGGTTGATATTCCTGATTGAAAATTTTTCAGACTTTTCAAAAAAGCAACCATCTGAACTCAGTATTTGTAATGTGAATGAGATAACACAAGTTGCTGTAAATATATCGCAGGTTAATGCAAGCAGATTGAATCTTTACATTGAAACTGATTTATCTCCATCTATTCCTTCGATTTATTTTCATAAAGACAAAATGCTTCATGTCTTTTTGAATTTATTAAACAACGCCATTGAAGCTGATAATAAGACTGACAGGATCTATGTAAGAACCTATCTGAGAACAATAGATGATAAACAGAAAATTGTCTGGGAAATTGAAGATAGCGGTACTGGTATAGATTATGAACTTGGAGATAAAATTTTTAGTGATTTTTTTACAAGCAAAAAGAAAGGGACTGGTCTTGGTTTGGGCGTATGTAAGATGCTTCTCGAACAATACAATGCCGAAATACATTTCGAAAGTGAACCGGGCAAAGGAACAAAATTTTTTGTATTTTTCGACACCAGTTCACTAAGGAATGATTATGCAAAACAAAATACTGATTATTGATGACGATGAGCTCGTCTGTCAGTCTTTAAAAAAAATACTCATCAAACTTGGGTATCTGACCGATTATATCACTGATGCGCAATATGCTCTGGACAAAACCGAGCAGTTCGATCCGGATCTTATCTTGCTTGACATTTACCTCACTACCATGAATGGACTTGATCTTCTTAAAGAAATCCATTCAAAACATTTTAATATTCCTGTTATTATGATTACAGCTTTTGCTGATGTGAATATCGCGGTTAAAGCTATGAAACTTGGTGCAACTGAATTTTTATTAAAGCCCATAGACATCGATCAGCTGAAAATAACCATTGATAAAGCTCTTACAACTAAAAATCTTAAAGCCGAGGTTGAGAGATTAAGTGAAATTGTAAAAGAAGATATACTTACTAAAGAATATTTCGGAAAGAGCAGTAAGATTCAGAAGATAGTAAATGCTGTTGAGAAACTTGCCAAAAGTCCTGATACTACAATTCTAATCGAAGGTGAAAGTGGTACCGGTAAAGAAATGATTGCAAAGTTTATCCATCAAAATAGTCCACGAAAAAACGGACCTTTTATCAGAATTAACTGCTCAGCGATTCCACGGGAACTAGCAGAAAGTGAATTGTTCGGACATGAAAAAGGTGCGTTTACCGGTGCTGTACAGAAAACGAAAATGGGAAAGTTTGAACTTGCTTCCGGAGGAACTATCCTGCTTGACGAAATAGCCGAGCTTTCACCGGAAATGCAGGCAAAGCTTTTAAGAGTTTTACAGGAGAAAAAATATTTCAGACTTGGTGGTGAAAAAGAAATTGAAGTTGATGTTCGTGTCCTTGCAGCAACAAATAAAAAACTTGAAGATGAAGTGAAAAAAGGAAATTTCAGAGAAGATCTGTTTTATCGATTAAATGTCGGACAGGTTACTGTTCCGCCATTGCGGGAAAGAAAAGAGGATATTCCTTTTCTTGCATATTCATTTCTTCAGGAATTTGCAAAAAAATTTGATAAGCAAATAAAAGGATTTGATACCGGCGCTCTGGAAATTTTAACAGAATATCCCTGGAAAGGAAATATACGCGAACTCCGCAATGTTATTGAAAGAGTAACCCTTTTACTTGAAGAAGATGAAGTTAAAGAAAAACACCTGCATTTTTTGAAATCTGGTGTTAGTGAAGCTGCAGTAAGTGATGATAAATTTGTTCTTAAAATTCCAGCTAAAGGTATTGCTATTGATGTTGTACTCAAAAAACTGATTGAAGACACACTCAGAATTACAAACGGTAATCAGGTAAGAGCAGCAAAAATTTTGGGATTATCCCGTTCAAAACTTCGTTACAGAATGGAACAGCTAGGTATAGAAGTAACAAAAAACATTCAACATAATTAAAAAATTATTCCACCTCTAAACTTTTTCTAGCCAATTCCGATAATCTGATGCAGAGAACTCTGTCTTTGCATCATTTTTCAGGTTATCGGAGAAATAATGGAAATTCTCGAAAGTACCAAATCAACTGCTTCTGAAATTCTTCAGCTTGTTAGTTTTATGATTGGAAATGAAGAATATGCAGTTGACATTTTCTATGTAAAAGAAATAAACCGGCTTTCACAAATCACAAAAGTTCCCAATGCACCTGAATTTATTGAAGGTGTAATTAATCTTCGTGGTAGGATTATTCCCGTAATTGACCTCAGAATAAAGATGGGACTACCTAAAAAAGAATTTAACAAAGACTCAAGAATAATTGTTATCGAAGAAGAAACTCAACTAATCGGATTTTTAGTTGATTCTGTTCGGGAAGTAATCAGAATTCCGAAACAAATTTTAGAAGAACCACCTGAAATAGTTACATCAAGTAAAACCGAGTTTATTAGTTCAGTTGGCAAATTAGAAGACAGACTACTGATTCTTATAGATTTAAAGAAAATTCTATCTAAAAATGAACAAAACAGTTTAAAGGAAGTAGCATAAAACTTAATAATTAATTCAATTTTTCGATAATTAAAGTGTTATTAATTGAGGAATAAAAATGAAAATGTTTTCTTTAATAATCTTCTGCCTGCTCATCTTTAATAATATTGGTAATGCACAGGCGGAAGTCAGCAGTGATGATGGTTATCTTGCATTCGCGCAGGTTATGCCGGAACCTGTCGAAGGTCTAGCAGCTGTAATAAAGAAAATTCAATATCCGGCAATTGCAAAACAAGCAGGGCTTGAAGGAAAAGTTTTTGTTATGGCTTATGTGGATGAGAAAGGAAATGTGGATGATGTGAAAGTGCTTAAAGGTGTTGGCGGAGGTTGTGAGGAAGAGGTAATTAAAGTACTGAAAAATACAAAGTTTAAGCCAGGTATGAACAACGGACAACCGGTTAAAGTTAAAACATCACTTTCTTTTGCTTTCAAACTAAAATAAATCATCAGAGCGTTATGAAAGAAAAAATTAAAAAAATCCTAAACATTAAAGACAGAACTTTCCGAAGAAGGATTGAAATGTCCTTCTTTGCTCTATCAGCTGTTTCAACAATTACAATTGTATATGCATTATTTAATCTTATCAGATTGTCAGACAATCATTCAGAGACTACAAGGCAGTATGTAATACCTGCAGAAAAATTAAACGAAATATATGACGCTTTTCAGCATCAGCAATTTAATTTGATGAAATTTTCAATCCCTGAATTTAAAAATCAGTTTCAGGATAATATTGCAGAAGTTCAGGCAAATAAAAAAGAGATTGCAAAACTGATTGAAGAGTTTAAAACTGTATCAGATGACGAAAATATTAAAAAATATACCAAAGAGATCGAAAAAACATTTACAGAATATAATAATCTGGTCGTAGATGCTACTTTGAGCGCTGCTGCTATGCAGGATTTTGAAATGGCTTCAACAATATCAGCATCCAGCGGAGAAGAAGTTGGTAACAGACTTAAAGCAAACATTCAGAATATTTTCGATTATTTGAATGTCAAAAAAAATAATCTTGATAAATCAACTAAAAACATCCTTCAGTTTAGCATTTATGTAGTTGTTCTTATGGTCATTATTGGTACTTTATTATTCTTATACACATTTCTCAAAACCATTCCATCTCTTGTAAAGCCGGTAGGAATCATGCTTAATTCTATAGACAGGTTTGCACTTGGAGATTTTGATGAAAAAGTTGATTACAACCAAAAAGATGAGTTCGGTCAGATTGCACAAGGACTTAACAAACTGAGAGAAGCAACTTTAGAAAAAATAAAAGCAGCTGACAGAATTGCTGAAGGTGATCTTGAGGTAGAAATTAATGAACTCTCTGAAAAAGATTGTCTTTCAAAAAGTTTTAACAAAATGAAGAACAATATTTCCTATCTTATAAAAGAAGGTCAGAACCTGACACAGGCACTTGCTGAAGGTAAAAGCAGAACACGTGCAAATGCAGAAAATCTAATGGGTGCATATAAAGAAATATTAACTGGTTTTAACCAAGCATTAGATGAAATTTATATGCCTCTTTCAGATGCAATGGATGTGCTAAGAAAAATTTCTGCCGGCGATCTTACAGTAAGATTAACTAAGGAATATAAAGGGGATCATCAGCTTATAAAGACGAGCATTAACCAGGTTACTGATTCACTGAGTACAGCAATTACTCAGGTTACTGAAGCAGTTGAATCAACAGCTAGCGCTGCTAATCAGATTCTTTCAAGTACTGAAGAAATGGCTTCCGGTGCTCAGGAACAATCTCAGCAAACAGCTGAAGTTGCAAATGCTGTTGAAGAGATGGCTAAGACAATTATCGAAACGACGAGAAACACTGTTGCTGCAGCTGAGGCTTCAAAAGGAGCTGGTGAAGTTGCCCGTGAAGGAGGAATTGTCGTCCTTGAAACCATCGAAGGTATGAACAGAGTCGCTGATGTAGTTAAAAGAAGTGCGGACACCGTGATCCAACTTGGTAAAAACAGCGATCAGATTGGGGAAATTATTCAGGTTATCGAAGACATAGCAGACCAAACAAATTTACTTGCGCTAAATGCTGCAATTGAAGCTGCGAGAGCTGGTGAACAGGGAAGAGGTTTCGCAGTCGTGGCTGATGAAGTCAGAAAATTGGCTGAAAGAACAACTAAAGCAACCAAAGAAATTGCTTCTATGATAAAACAAATTCAGAAAGATACTAAGTGGGCTGTAGAAGCAATGAACGAAGGTAAGTCAGAAGTTGAAAAAGGACGAGAAAAAGCTGAGCAAGCAGGAAGATCTCTAGAGAAAATTATAGTTGAGTCTGAAAGGGTTGTGGATATCATTTCGCAGGTAGCAGCCGCAAGTGAACAACAATCAAGCGCTTCGGAACAGATAAGTAAAAGTCTTGAATCAATTTCAAATGTTACACATCAAAGTGCCGCCGGCATTCAACAAATTGCAAGAGCTGCTGAAGAACTAAATAATCTCACGCTTAATCTTCAGAATTTAGTCTCAGCTTTTAAAATTGAACGAACAGAAGAGTTTTATAAAAGGCAGGGGAGAGCCAGGGGGAGAGAAGAAAAAGGTGAAATGTTTGTTAAACATAACGGGACATTTCACTTTAAATAAATCATTCTCTTCTTAAGAGGGGTGAATGTTCACCCCTTTTTTATTTTGACCAAATACTTCCACTTGGCTAATAATATGCAACGATTGATAAATAGTATTTCGAATCAATGCAATTATTTGGAATTCTGACGGCATTAAAATTGTCTTTTTGCTGAGTCAAAAAAGTAAGCAACAATTGGTATTATGTTGAAGACTAAAATTTCAATTGAAGAGCTCGATGAGATTTTCCAATCTGATGATATAAGTTCACAGATTGAGTTTTTAGATCAGATTGAGTGTTCCGACTTTGATCAAGTTGCAGCATCTCACCTATGTTCTTTCCTGCAGAAGAAAGATAAAGGTCTGCGAAGTGCTTTAACTCATTTCCTTTTGAATCACAAATGCTATTTAGTTGCCGATAAACTTACAGAATTTATTTCTTCAGATGATATCAGTTTAAGGAATATTGCCGGTGAAATTCTGATTTCTTATGGTGAATATGCCGTCGATTCTCTTGTTAAATTTCTTAAAAAGACGAAAGATCCAATTGATTTGAAATTTGCAGCTGATATTCTGGCAGAAATTCACGATGAAAAAGTTGAGAAGGTCGTCCTGGAACTGATCCAAACTACTGATAATGAAAATGTTTTAATTTCTTACATAGAAGCTTTAGGCAATAACAGAAGTATTCTGGCTGTTGACTTATTGATTTCTCTTTATAATAAGAGTGAAATTCTGAAACCATATATTATCGACTCTCTCGGAAAGATCGGAACAGCTAAAGCATTTCAATTTATACTTCAACAATACAATGATGAAGATGATTTGGTTAAGTTTATGATTATTGAGAGTTTGGGAAACATTGGTAATGAGGAATCATTCTATTTTCTGCTTGGTGAACTTCAAACAGCTAACATTCCTTTTATACCTCCAATAGTAGAGTCAATATATAAACTTCATGTGCGCTATGGTCTTGATGTACCATTTGATGAGAAAATAAAAAGAGCATTATTAGTAATGCTGGCACACAAAGAAAATGAATATCGCAAAATTGGTGCTAAACTTTTAAATGAATTTGATGATGAAGAAATAATTTCAGAAGCTTTGAAACACTATGGAAACAACGATGAATACGATGGAATTATTTATCACAAACTCCTGCTGAATAAAGAGTTAGTACTAAAGCAAATTGCTGAATTAATTAAAAGTCAGGTTCCAAATGTTTCTGGTCTACTTAAACTGTTAGATGAATTCAGTCAACACGAACCGGATTTTGTGAAAAGTATTAATGAAGTCGAATCACACAAACTTCTCGATGCTATCTCAAGATGTCTGAAAAATTCTGATGAAATTGTAAGACTTTATGCAGTTGAACTTTTATTCCGGTTAGATGCTGATACTGCTATTCTTTTACTGGATGATGAATTTCTGAATGAAAATTTCTGGATTAAAATCCGACTGACAGAATTACTGGAGGAAATTAATAATCCGAATGTGATTTCATTTCTTGAGATGCTGAGCGAAGATGAAAATGAAATGGTAAGTCAACGGGCAAAAGAAATATTGATTATCAAAAAAAATATAAACTGAAATCAGAATATTGAATTTCGAAATTTCAAATAGTGCCCTAAAGACAACTGAATTCGTTTCTGCAAGACCTTCTGATAAATTGTTTGTAGAGATGTCGTTTGAATTGTTTGGTCAGTGGAGACAATTCATTTATGAAAAAACGGGTATTTACTTTCAGGACAATAAAAAGTATTTGCTTGAAAGCAGATTGATGCGTCGTTTACTACATCTTAAAATGAATAGTTATCAGGAATATCTCGATTTTATTAAAAATACGCCACAGGGGAAATATGAACTCAGGTATTTATACGATTCAATTACAATAAATGAAACTTTCTTTTTCAGAAATCAGGCGCAGCTTGATGCTCTGGTGTTAAAAGTAATTCCGGAATTAATCGTACAAAAGAAAAACAATAATCAGAATAAAATCAGAATCTGGAGTGCTGCCGTTTCATCAGGTGAAGAAGCTTATTCAATAGCTATGATGATTAATGATTTTGTATCCAATAAATACCCGGATTTCGAATTTGAATTAATAGGAACAGATTTAAGCAATACAGCTCTTGAAGCTGCTGTAAGGGGAATTTACAGCGAATATTCTATACGAAATGTTCCGATTCAGTTTTTGAAGAGATATTTCAGAAAAAATGATAATTATTATGAAATCTCTCCAGTGATTAAAGGAATGGTGGATTTTAAACATTTAAATCTTTACGAGGATATCGCAATCATAGGAATGGGAAGTATTGATGTAATTTTTTGTGCGAATGTATTAATCTATTTTGATCAGAATTCGAAAATAAAAGTAATAAATAATCTTTATCGATCACTTAATAAAAATGGATATCTGTTTATCGGATATTCTGAATCATTACACGGAATCAGTAAAGCATTTAAGCTTGTCAGTTTCCCTAAAACTGTAGGATATAAAAAGGAGTAATCGGTGAAAAAAACTATAATGGTGGCAGATGATTCACCAATTATACGAAAATTAATTTCTTTTGCTCTAACCATCACAGGTTATGAAATTATTTCTGTAAGTGATGGAATGGAAGCTCTTGAAACTCTTCCAAATGAGAATATTGATTTACTTATTACAGATTTAAATATGCCGAATGTAGATGGTTTTGAATTGATCAAAGCAATTCGCTCTAATGAAAATTATAAATCAACACCAATTATTGTTCTATCAAATCTCTCTGAAGCTGATGATATCGAAAAAGCTTTAGAGTATGGAGCTGATTCTTATTTGATCAAACCATTTGAGCAAAAAGCAGTAATTAACGAAGTTTCAAAATATTTAAACTAATCGGAGAAGTTATGAACCTCAAATTTTTAGTAGTTGATGATTCAGTAACAATGCGTAGAATCGTAATCAACTCACTTGCAAATCTTCATTACCTGGATTATGTCGAAGCGACTGACGGTAAAGATGCATTGGCAAAGCTGGAATCTGATCCGGATATCAATTTTGTAATCACAGACTGGAATATGCCTGAGATGTCCGGCTTGGAGCTGGTCAAGGCAATCCGCGCAGATGAAAGATTTAGCGAATTACCTGTGCTTATGGTAACAACGAGAGGACTTAAAAACGATATAATTGAAGCTTTGCAAGCAAGAGTAAATAATTATATTCTTAAACCATTTACTCCACAGGTACTTCGCGAAAAAATCGACCAGATTCTTTCAACAACAATCACGGAGAAATAGATGAATTCAGATGCTGTAATGACCAGATTATTCGAAAAGCTGAATGATCTGAAAGCAATATTTATGTATTCGGAAAAATTAATTCCGGTAATTCAAAGTCTTATTGACTTTATGCGCGATACGATTCCGTTGCTTGAAAATATTAATCATTCGATAACTGACAGCGCTGCAAAAATTCCCAAAGTAACACATCAGATAAATAATGTTACAAATGCAACTGAGCTTGCAACTAACGAAATCCTGGATCTTATTGACAAGGTTTTGAATGAGACCAACAATTCAGAGTCAATGCTTGAAAGACTTCTTGAACTGGAAAAAGAAAAAGCAGAATTAATCAGAGAAGTTGCATTGGAATCCAATTCTCCCAAAGCAGTGGAATTGCTGCAAAAGTATGATGAGAGGTATGATAATTCAGCAAGAATAGAAGTGCTTCTCGGTGTTGTTAAAAATATTAAAGAATATGCGAACAGTATAACAATATCATTACAGGTTCAGGATATTACTTCACAACAATTAGCTGCAGTAAACCATCTGATTGATTCTGTTCAGAAAAAACTCGGTTCGCTGATAAATGATCTGGAAAAAACTCAGCTTAAACAAGGTGATGAGCTTAATATTCCTTTTGAAGAAAGCATGACTTTCGACCCAAATGCAAGATATCAGAATGGTCACTCATCGCAGAAAGTTGTTGATGATGTGTTAACCGGGAAATTAAATTCATCTACTCAGGAAGAAATTGATAAGCTTTTTAAGAAATGATGAGTAATGTTGAAATAAATCCGATGCTCAACGATCCCGAAATGAAGGAGATTGTAGATAGCTTTCTGATCGAATCAAAAGAAATTATTGATTCACTTGATTTGGATCTTATTGAGCTTGAGAGAAATCCAACCGATGATGTTATTCTGAATAAAGTATTTCGTTCATTCCATACAATAAAAGGTTCATCCGGGTTTCTGAATCTTAACAAGCTTACAAAACTTACACATCGTTGTGAAGATATTTTAAACAAACTCAGAAGAAAAGAAGCTACACTCGATTCTGATGTTATGGATGCTATTCTGCTGGGCTATGATAAAATGAAGGAATTACTTTATTCAATTGAGACAAATCATAATGAAGAAGTTGATATAGACAAAGTAATTGAGAAATTACAATCAACTATCAACAAATTAGAGAATAAAGTTTCAGAAACGCCGGAATTAAAAGAAGAACACGAAGTAAAAAGAGGTAGAAAAAAAAGAACTAAAAAAGAAAAACCTGCTGAAGCAAATTCTGAAACAGTGATTGGAAATGCAGAGCTAGCAAGTTTACCGTCGCAAATAGATGAACAAAAAAATGAAAAGGAAAGCTCTTCTCAGGAAAACAAAAAAGCAGATAATTCAATCCGTGTTGATGTTGAAAAACTCGATGATTTGTTAAATATGGTATCTGAACTTGTACTTGGCAGAAATCGTCTTGCACAGATAAATCTCGAAGTATCAAGGGAGTTTGAAGGAACTCAGCTCGCCCGGGAGTTGGAAGACACTACCAAACTGATTGATATGATGACTAACGAGCTGCAACAACTCGTAATGAAAACAAGAATGGTTAAAATCGGTAAAGTCTTTAACAAATATCCTAGACTTGTTCGTGACTTATCTAAATCTGCTGACAAAAAAATTAATCTCTTAATTGAAGGAGAGGAAACAGAACTTGATAAAACACTTATTGAAGAAATTAATGATCCATTGATTCATATTATAAGAAACAGCATTGATCATGGTATTGAAAAAGAAACGGAAAGAATACAGGCAGGGAAAAATCCTGTTGGAACAATCAAACTAAGCGCTGAGCACGAAGGTAACAATATAATCATCACTATCGAAGATGACGGAAAAGGAATCGATCCTGAAGTGGTAAAATCAAAAGCAATAAGTAAAGGATTAATTTCAAAAGAAAAAGCTGATGAACTTTCCAAACAGGATTTACTTAATCTGATATTTCTTCCGGGATTTTCAACTGCAGATGTAGTAACAAACATTTCCGGAAGAGGCGTCGGAATGGATGTCGTGAAAACCAATGTTACTAAGTTAAGAGGAATGATTAACCTTGAATCAACAGTTGGAGTTGGGACAAAAATACAGATTAAATTACCTTTGACTTTAGCTATAATCAGCGGGATGATTGTTCGTGTTGAGAACGAACAATATGTTATTCCTCTTAATTCAGTAATAGAAGTTATCAGAGTTCATTCAGAAAATATTTATTCCATAAATAATAAACCCGTTATAAAACTTCGCGACAGAATAATCCCTTTAGTATCTCTCAGAGAAGTTGTACTTAATCAAAAGCAACATACAAAAGAAAAAGTATGGCAATATGTTGTGATAGTTGGTTTAGCAGAAAGACAAATAGGGATTGAAGTTGACGAATTACTTGGACAGAAGGAAATTGTTATTAAATCTTTAGGAACTTATATCGGAAGAGTTCCGGGAATCGCTGGTTCTACAATAATGGGAGACGGAAGCGTTATTCTTATTCTCGATATAAATGAATTGATTAACAAAACTCAGTATGATAAATAGCAGAAAAATAAGAGTAATTGTTATTGATGACTCGGCATTTATGCGTAAGACTCTCACTTTTATGTTGGAAAGTGCCGGCGATATCGAAGTTATTGCTACTGCAAAAGATGGGCTTGAAGGATTTGAGATGATTAGAAGATATCAACCTGATGTTGTTACTCTTGATTTTGAAATGCCCGGATTAAATGGACTTGAAACTCTTGAAAAAATTATGAAAGATGTTCCTGTCCCGGTTTTGATGGTTAGTGCATTTACAACAGAAGGTGCTGACATTACAATTAAAGCTCTTTCGCTTGGTGCTGCTGATTTCCTGCCAAAAGAACCAAGTAGTATTGTCAGTGGTGTGATGAAGATAAAAGATGAGTTAATCAGTAAAATCAGAAATATTTATAAACAGACTTCCATTGCAACCAGGTTAAAGAGAGTTTCCAATATAAATGTAGCTGAAAAGCAATCAACTAAACATAAAACTGATATTGGAAAATGGTACCCTCGTTTTGAAATAAAAGTTGTACTAATTGGCATTTCAACCGGGGGTCCGTTATCGCTTCAAAAAGTTATTCCACATTTGAACGCTAGGTTACCAGTGCCGGTTATCATCGTACAACACATGCCTCCGATGTTTACATATTCATTAGCAGAAAGATTGAACAAACTAAGTGAACTTACAGTTAAAGAAGCCTCTAATGAAGAATTGCTCGAACCATCGAAAGTTTATTTGGCTCCCGGGGGAAAACATCTGTTGGCTTCTCAATCGAATGGTTCTGTTACTTTAAAAATTTCAGAGCATCCCGATAATACATTGTATAAACCCAGTGTAGATGTTACTTTGAATTCACTTATTGAGGTTTATGGTAAAAATGTATTGCCGATAATTATGACGGGAATGGGGAAAGATGGACTTGAAGCAGTTAAACGAATAAAACAGATTGGCGGATATGCAATTGCACAGGATGAAGAAAGCAGTGTAGTTTATGGAATGCCCAGAGCAATTGCTGAAAATAATCTGGCTGATTTGATTTTACCATTAGATAAAATCGCTTATCAGATAAACAAAATATTTAATTATGAGTACTCACATGCAGGAAATGTTGTTTGAAGTAATAAAATCCAATGGATTAAAGAACGGAAGAAATGTAATCAAATCCGAAGAACTTCAACTCGAAGGTAAAACCAAAATATCCTTTGAGGAAGATGATATTGATGGAATTAAAATCGTTCTTAACAAAGATGAAAATAATAATGTCCGCGAGATAAAATTTATTTGCAGTTGCGGACAGACCAAATCAATTATCCTCGATTACGAATAAAAAGTTTACGCATAGCATAGCTCCCTCCGATGAGCCGCCTTGCTTCGGTAAGGCGGTTCCTCTCTCCATATTTCAATTTCATTTCTGATCTGATGTTTTGGAAATTCAATTCATTACTGGCTAATTTATGAATAATAACTAACAGTTGTTTATAATTAGCCAACTCACTTCTTCGTTAATCAATAAATTCTTATTACTTCAAATCATTTCAGGTGGTATCATATTTGTCATTTTCCTGTCAAAACAAATAAAGGCAAATGAATACACCAACTATAAAACTTCTCGAAAAATTTATTGATTACTGCTCGGTAAAAAACAAAGTAATCAGTAAAAACATAGCCAATATTGGGACAGAGAATTATAAAAGAGAAGATGTTTCTTTTCAGGAGATGCTGGATTCAAAAATGAATCAGATGAGAACTACTAATCCCAAACACATCAGTTTTATTCCTGCAAATGAAAGTCAGTTTCAGATTTTTAATGATAAAGGCATGGAAAATGTGTCCGGAGTTAATAATGTGGATATTGATAAAGAAATGTCTGAGCTTGCTTCAAATGCTCTCTTGTTCAGGTTCTCATCAAAAAAAATCGGTGATTACTATCGTGGACTTCAAAATGTAATTAAAGGCGGAGGTAAATTATGAAAATAGGTGATAACATTCTTGGTTTTGGAATCAGTGCTAAAGGTTTGAGTGTACAAAGAAAGAAAATGAATCTTATTGCGGAAAATCTTGCAAATGGAAATTCAGTAAGGACTGCAGATGGTCAGCCGGTTAAAAGAAAAATTCTGAATGTAACTCAGAAGAAAAATGTTCTTAATCAACAGGTTGTCGATTTTTCAAAAACAATGAAGTTAGCAACCACAAATCCTAATCATATTTCAAATCCAACTTTGACAACTAACAAAACAAGTTCGACTTCAGATCTTGAATTCAAAGTAGCTGAAGATAACACTCCCGGTGATATAGTTTATATGCCTGAACACCCAAACGCAGATGAAAATGGTTATGTACAGATGTCGAATATCAATACGATAACCGAAATGATTGATATGATTGCCGCTTCAAGAAGTTATGAGGCAAATCTCAATGCATTTAACGCATCAAAACAAATGGCTAAAGATTCTCTGGAGATATAAAAATGAAAGTAGGTCAAAACTCAAATCCAAATTTCATCAATACTGTTTCAGTCAATAGCAGAATTAACAGAACTTACTCACAAAGTGTAAAATCATCAGATGAAGTATTGAGTGAAAAAGAAAAAAATTTCTTTGCACAAATGTATCCGGACAAATCTTCCGAAATAATGGACTACAGTTTCTATGGAAAATCTGGTAAACTAAATAATGTAAAACTTGGTTCTCACTTCGACAGGAGAGGATAAAATGGCAATTGAATCAATTGGTGGAAAACTTCCTTCACTCATACAGGAAGTACAGAAACAAACAAAAGACATTTCCGGCTTTGGTAATGTTCTTGGAGAGTTCATTGGTTCAGTGAACGATGATCAACTTAAATCAGCACAAATCACGAACGATTTTATCAATGGTGATGGAGTCGAAATTCATGAAGTAATGATTGCCGGAGAAAAAGCTAAAACAAGTCTCGAGCTTCTGATGGAAATCAGAAACAAAACAGTTGATATGTATCGCGAATTAACAAGAATGTCAATTTAAAAATATGAGTAAAAATCCAACCGAAGCATTAACCAGAGCATTAAACTCGCTTTCGTTTCAACAGAAAGTTCTGATTGGCGGAACTGCTTTAATTACTTTGGTTCTTATCATCATTCTTGTAACGATGATGAATGAACCATCCTATTCAGTTCTCTATGCCAATCTTACTCAGCAGGATGCATCAAAAGTTGTTGAATATCTGAATGCACAGAAAATTCCATATAAAATTGAAGATAATGGAACTGTGATAAAAGTCCCGAAAGATAAATTGTATGAAACTCGTCTTGAGTTGGCAGGAAAAGGAATTCCGACATCGGGAACAATTGGTTATGAACTGTTTGATAAGTCAACGATGGGAATGTCAGATTTTATGCAAAAGCTCAACTATAAACGGGCTCTTGAAGGAGAACTTGCCAGAACAATTCTTGGACAGGATGGAGTTGAAGGTGCCAGAGTTCACATTGTCTTTCCGGAAAGGACAATATTCCGTGATGAACAAAAACAACCAACGGCTTCGATAGTTCTTAAACTAAGAGACAATTATAAACTTCAGCGAACCAGTGCAATGGCAATTGTAAATCTGGTTGCAAGTGCTGTTGAAGGACTCTCAACAAATAACATTACTCTTATTGATACTCATGGTAGACTTTTGTGGAAAGAAGAAAGCGATGGAACGATGACAGTTTCATCTTCAAAACAATATGAAATTAAAAATTCTGTTGAAAGTTATTTAGCCCAAAAAGCACAAACAATTCTTGATAATGTTCTAGGATATGGAAATGCGCTCGTTCAGGTCAATGCAGAATTAAATTTTGACCAGGTTGAAAAGACAATGGAACTTTATGATCCCGAATCACAGGTAGTTGTAAGTGAGCAAACTTTAAAATCAACAAATGTTGGAAAAGCAACCGGAGATACTTCTGCACAATCAACAGAGAATGTAACAACTAATTATGAAATCAGTAAAACTGTTCAGAGAGTTGTTGAAGGTACAGGGAACATTTTGAGATTAAGCGTTGCCGCTGTTATTAACGATGTTCCTAAACAAGTAGAAAAAGATGGCAAGACCTTAATTGAATATGTTCCGCGTTCACAGGACCAAATTAAAAAGCTCGAAGAATTAATAAAAAGTGCAGTGGGTGTTAATCCGGAACGAAATGATCAGGTTTCAATAGTAAACATACCTTTCGAAACAAAACCGACAGACGAATTAGTTGAGGAATCTTCCCCATGGTTTGAAGATGCAAATGGAATTTCAAACCTTGTACTTGTTTTGCTGGCAATCGGTGCTTCAATCTTTCTGTTAAGAGGATTAATGTCAAAACTTAAAAGTGAAAAAATATTTTTGGGTACAATTCCCAGTGAACTAAGCCCTGCAACAGCAGGAGGAGGTGCACCAATGTTAACACCAAAACATTTACCCGGTGCATTAAATGAAATTAAAAAGAAAAAAGATCTCTTACCAATCGGTGATATTGAAGACGAGATAACAGATGAAGCTATAAGAAAAAAGACTCGACAGGAAAAAATTCAAAACTATGTTTCTAAAAATCCAACTGAAGCAGCAAAACTTATAAATACATGGTTGCACGAAAATGAATGAACAACAAGACATCCTCAGTAAGGATCAGATTAACGGTATCCAGAAAGCAGCACTGTTAATGATAGCTCTTGATATAGAAACTGCTGCTGCTGTATTAAAATATCTTGATCCTGAACAAGTAGAAAAAATATCTGCAGAGATAACAAGAGTTAAAAATATTCCTTCAAAAGTTGTTGATTCGATAATGCAGGATTTTTATGATATGGTTACAGCCCGCGAATATGTGCTTGAAGGTGGTTTGGAGTATGCTCAGGCAATTCTTGAAAAATCATTTGGAATGAATAAGGCAATTGAAATTGTTGATAAAGTAAAATCACTGACAACCCTGAAAGGATTTGATGTACTTAAAAAAGCAGATTCTGTTCAACTTGTTTCATTCCTCAACAAAGAACATCCTCAGACTATTGCTCTTATTTTATCTCACTTGAATCCTGAACAAACTGCAGAAGCACTTAAAGAGTTATCGCCGGAATTAAGAGCAGATGTTGCTTATCGGATTGCTACTTTGGGAAAAGTATCACCACAGACTTTAAAGCAAATCGAAAAAGTTGTTGATGAAATGGCTGGCACAACACTCAGCCAGTCAGTTAGTAAAATCGGTGGTTCCAAAAGTCTGGCAAATATTCTTAATCGCCTGAATATAAACCTTACTAAGGAAATACTTGAACAAATCGAAATTAACGACCCTGATGTTGCTGCCGAAGTAAAACGACTTATGTTCATGTTCGAAGACATAATAAATATTCAGGACAGAGATATTCAGAAAATTCTTAAAGAAGTTGACAGAAAAGATCTTGCTTTAGCACTTAAAGTAGCAGATGAAAATCTTCGTAATAAAATTTTCTCAAATATGTCCGAAAGAGCTGCTGATCTTCTGAAAGAAGAATTGCAGTATATGGGAATGGTTAAATTGAAAGAAGTTGAAGCAGCACAATCAAAGATTATAGACATAATCAAGAGTCTTGAAGAAAGCGGCGAAATATCTCTGAACATGCGTGGAAGCAAAGAGGATGTTTATGTCTAATGTAATCAAGTTAAACAGTAAATCCTCAAGGATAAATGTTAAAATCAGCGATGAATCTTTCGCACCTTTAGATAATAATCCAAAAGATAATTCACTGGAACTTGAACTACATAACAGATACATAGCCGGATTTAATGATGGTCAGAAAGATGCATTAACCAAATTGCAAAAAGAGTATCATGAAAAATTAAAAGTCAAATACAATCAACTTGATGAATTGATTAAAAAAATAGCTGAGCAGTATGAAAGTCAAAGTACATTATTCAGTCAACTTGTGATTGATACTTCATTTGCTATCGCAGAAAAAATAATACAAAGGGAAATTGAAAAAGAATCCAACATTCTGAATATCATAGAATCCTGCCTGAAAAAAGTTTTAACAGCAAACAATATTCTTATAAAACTTAATCCACAGGATTTCGAGTTCGTTTCAGGTGATCTCAAAGTGTTAAATAGAAGTATAGATGTTTCTAAAATAAAGTTTGAAAAAGATGAGTTGATTCAAAAGGGTGGTTGCCTGGTTGAAACAGAAATTGGAAATGCAGATGCAAGAATCCCTTCTCAGTTAAGTGAAATTAAAAGAAAGCTCGAAATGTTGAATGAGCAGCAAGATGATAATTGATTTTGTTGATAAATATAAAAGTGTTATTAAAAACACTGACACCATAAAACTTAGTGGTAAAGTCAGTGATGTAATTGGTTTGGTAATAGTTTCGATAGGACCGAATGTATCGCTCGGTGAAATCTGTACAATTATAGATAGAAATGGAAATGAAGTTTGTAAATCAGAGGTTGTCGGATTTAAAGACGGAAAAGTTCTGTCAGTTGCTTTAGGTGAAGTACAAAACATTTCACCCAAATCCGAAATAATAGCAGAAGGGAAATCATTTTCTGTCGGAGTTGGAAAAGAATTATTGGGAAGAGTAATTGACGGACTCGGAAACCCGATAGATGGCAAAGGCGAAATAAAAGTTTCTTCCTTCAGACCAATATATCGTGAAGCACCCAATCCATTGCATAGAAAAAGAATTGATACTCCGCTTCAGACAGGTGTTCGGGCAATTGATGGATTACTTACAATCGGCAAAGGTCAGCGAATGGGAATTTTTGCAGGCAGTGGTGTCGGGAAAAGTGTAACACTTGGTATGATTGCGCGAAACACAAATGCTGATGTCAATGTCATTACACTAATCGGTGAAAGAGGAAGAGAAGTCAGAGAATTTATTGAACGCGATCTTGGTGAAGAAGGATTAAAGCGATCAGTAGTTGTTGTTGCAACAAGCGATAAATCGGCACTGATAAGAATGAAAGGCGCTTATATCGGAACTACTATCGCAGAATATTTCAGAGATCTTGGAATGGATGTACTTCTGATGATGGATTCTGTTACAAGATTCGCTATGGCTCAGCGAGAAATCGGACTTGCAATAGGAGAGCCACCAACAACAAAAGGTTATACTCCCAGTGTATTTGCTACTCTCCCAAAACTTTTGGAAAGAGCAGGAACTTCTGATAAAGGATCAATAACTGGTTTGTACAATGTGCTTGTTGACGGTGATGATATGACGGAGCCGATTGCTGATGCAGTTCGCTCAATTCTGGATGGTCATATTGTACTATCCCGTCGTCTTGCAAACAGTGGACAGTTTCCGGCTGTTGATCCTCTGCAAAGTGTAAGCAGAGTTATACCTGACATTACAAGTAACGAACATCGGGAAAGAATAAAAATATTCAATGAAATTCTGGCAACTTATAAAGAAGCTGAAGATCTCATAAACATTGGTGCTTATGTTAAAGGAAGTAATCCTGCAATCGATCATGCACTATCAAAAATTTCTCAGCTTAAATCTTTTTTAAGACAGGATATGTTTGAAAAAACAGATTTTAATTCAACCATCAGTAGATTAAACGAAATAATTCAATTATAGTAAGAAATGGCAAAATTTATTTTCAAACTGGATTCAGTAAAACGTGTAAAAGAAAATTATGAGAAGAAAGCTAAGAGGGAATTAGCTGTCATAAATAACTACATAAACGATCATCAGAAAATGCGTGAAAAACTGATTGAAGAAGTTAATTCTTTGCGTAACAATGTGAAGCCAAGAATGACTGCATCGGAATTAAAATTTCTTGGTGGTTATAAAAATTTACTTAGTTATAAAATAAAAAATGAAGAAGCTGAATTAACAAGACTTGATCAGGAAAAGAAAAGAAAAATCTCTGAAGTGATGCAACGGGCTAAGGAGAAAAAAATTCTTAATCAGTTGGAAGAACATCAGCATAATGAATTTATTAAAGAAGAAAACAAAACTGAATTGAAGCAATTTGATGAAATAGCTATTCAGAATTTTAGTCGGGATAAAAAATGAAAACTTATTTGTTGAACACTTTACCATTTGTATTTGCATTCCTGGTTGTTACAGGTGTTATAATTTATCTGAATGGGCAATTCAATAATATTTTTCAATTTGATTTTTCCCCGCGGAATCAGATTTCTCAGCAACAGACTGATTCTCTTAAGGTAAGTGAAAATAAAAATATGCCAACAAGAGATAATGAACAAAAACTAGTTCCCGATTCATTATCATTACCGGAATCAGATTCTGACAGTTTGGTTATTGCTTCTTTGACAGACCAAAAAAAATTATCTGAGAAAGAAATTAAAACTGAGTTAAAAGAGTTATCAAAAAAAGAACTAGAAAACCAGCTTGAAAAGAAACCTACTCCTGAATCGGAAAAATTAGAACCAAAGTTTGCATCTGATAATTCAGAGCAGTCAAATTCTTCCAAGCAACAAAAACAGGATTCTTCGTACACAAACTGGTTAAAAAAGGTTTCAAAACTTCTAGAACAGATGGAACCTTCTAAAGCATCTAAAATTATTCAGAACTATTCCGATAATGTAGCGAGAGATATCATTTACACCATGAATAAAAAGAGTGCTGCGAAAATTGTCTCAGAATTAAGTCCGGAAATTGCTCAAAGAATTATAAGGTACGACTAATGTTTATTAATTCTTTATTTCTATCCAGGCTTCTTAATCTGAAAACTGATAAGCAATCAGCTGATACAGTTGGGGATGGTTTTTCTTATTTATTTTCAGAAATTATCAAAGTCAAAACTGCAGAAGAGACATCCTCCGTTGTTCAGGAAAATATCGGAGGAACTTTACTTGATCACAAAATAATTTTTATTTCAAATTCATCTTTGCTTGAAAACAAAGCTGCCCAGAATAATAATGTAGTAAAACAAATTGAAGGGCTTTATAAATTATTTTCAGCTCCAGGTATTAAAGTAAGTGAGGAAAGTAAAAAAGTTCTGAATTTAAATAATATTACTACCGACAAGAAACAATTTGTTACAAGTATAATTTCTCTCATTCAAAACATTTTTGTTAATACCGGAAATCCTGTAAAAGAAGTTGAAGTACGATATGTCTCTGAAAACATGGTTGAAACGAAAAAAGTCAATCAGAAAAATCTAAAACAGTTTGAAGAATTCTTATCCGGAATTATTGAAAACAAACCGACATTTTCATTCGTGATTGGAAGTAATTACAAACAAATTCTATTTGATGTTGAAAACCTGTCCGCTTCAAACACTTCAGATAAAATTATTCAACCGATTAATAATACAAGTGAAATAACCGCAAATGATTCGATTCCAGCAAAGAAATCTACATCTGAAGTTGATAACAAAAGGGAAATAAACACTTCCGAAGATGTCGAATTTATTCCTGAAAATAATGCTGATAATTTTGAAGTAAAGAATACCAATCAAAGTAATGAAAATTCTGGGTCTCAAAATACCAAAGCAATAAAAGTTAATGTTGAAAATTATTCTGTAAGTAGTGAATTAAAATTTGACTATGACGATAAGATAAGCTTCTCAAGAGAGGGTAATTCTGACAAGAAATTATTTGAGATTACCAGAAATAATGCAACTTATGTTTCAAATGAAAATTCAGACCAAATTCATCAGATAAAAATTCATAATGAAAAAGAGAACAAGCAAAAATTAAATTCATCGGCTCAGGAATCTGTTAATCCAAAAGCAAAAGTTTATAATGAAAGTGAAAGTAAGATTATAAATTCTGCGAAGGATTTTACGATTGATAAACCAGAAATAAATTTTCAGGATGTTGGCGAAGTTAAAATCGTAATTAAGGAAAAGTTTCCAGATAGTAATGGTAAACAGGTTAATGAAGGATTACCAACAAATCCTAAACATGAATTCTTTAATAATAAATTTCTCTCTGAAGAGATGTTCTTAGCTCAACGGGATTTTAAACCAGAGAGTATGAAAGAATTTCAGAAAATTACATCGGCCTATAAAACCGAAACCGATTATTCCGAAAAAGATCTGCCTAAGGTAATCTCATTAAAGTCTGATGAACCTAAAATTAGTCGTGCTGGTTTTCCGTTAATTGCCGATTATCAGGATTGGGATATAGTTTTTGAAGCTGATGACAATACTAGCATCAGGCAAAATGAAAGATCTGGTCTGAATAATTCGGAGTTGAGAGGAAATTATTCTTTCAATGAAAATAATGTGAAAGAAAACAAAAATTCAGATACAGATACGAAGTCAACAAAATTCACGAAAGATTCAGAATCATCCAATTTATCTGCTGCGAAAACTAATTCCGTAAATCAGGATGTTGAAGAAGCAATAGCAGATGTTCCAAAAGGTAATGATAATAATGTATTAAAAGAGGATAATAAAGTATTACATCTTAAATTTTCCGGTGATAAGAAGATTATCACCATAACTGATGCTAATAGTGAAAAACCCGGAGTATTTGTTAAGGAAATTAACGATACAAATAGAAGTGATATAACATCAGATGAAAGTTTAGACATTGCTAAGGTGCAAAAAGAAGCAGGTACTGATAAGAAAAATATTGAACAAATAAATCCTAAGACAAAAACGATTAAAATTGTTGAAGATGACCTAAGAAATAATAATAATAATCAGACAAATCATAGTAATGAAGAAGAATTTGTTATTCAAAGACCAGAAAAATCAGCAGTTGATAAAAAAGAAGATTTCAGTACTAATTTAAAATCTGAATTTCAGAACAATGCAAAACCCGAAATACAGCACGAAATAAAAACTCAGTTGTTAAATAATAAAACTATCATCGAACATTTCATTAAAAGTCCAGTTGTATCAAAAACTATTGAAAGATTTATTCAAATAATTGATGCACAACAAGCAATTCATAAATCTGAAATTGTCAGTTATTCAAAGCAAAATCATTCAGTTGAAATAAAATTAGCGCCGGAGGAATTGGGAAGGATTAAAATTTTAATTGATACGAACGATAATAATGTGAGTGCAAAAATTGAAGTCGGTAATGAGCAGACAAAAGCAATCGTTGTAAATAATCTTCCTCAGCTGAAAGAGAGTCTTTCGCAGCAAGGTGTTAATCTTAATAATGTTAATGTAAGCGTAACTTCTGAAGAGCAGAAAAATTCCGAGCAGACAAAACAAAAAAGCAGAAAAAAATCACAGGAGCATCATTCGGGAGTTGAAAGAGCAGAGGAAAAGAAAACTGTGAGAAATCTTGGTTATAACACTTACGAATACTTAGCATAGGAGAAATTTATGCAAACAGGAATTACAAGTGGTCTTGGCTATCTTAATAACACACCTGCAGGAAAATCAGTTTTAGGTAAAGATGATTTTCTAAAATTGATGTTAACACAGATGAAAAGTCAGGACCCGTTAAATCCGATGGAGTCAACTGAATTTGCTTCACAGCTAGCACAATTCAGTTCACTTGAACAATTGCTTAATCTGAACGATCAGATGAAAACCAGTATTGATGCCAACTTCTATCTGACTCAATCAATAAATAATACTCTGGCTGCAACTTTCATTGGAAAAGAAGCAAAGCTTTCAACAAACACATTTCAGTTTAACGGACAAGAAACTCAAACGATTGGTTATAGTCTTGGTTCCCGCGCAACTAATGTAACTATCAAAATATATAATGAGGATGGTGCATTGGTTAAGACTATTGAGAATGCACCTGCAAATGCCGGAGACAATAAACTTTCATGGGATTTTACCGATAATAATGGTAACAATGTTCCTTATGGTAAATACAGATTTGAAGTTGAAGCAATTGATGCAAATGAAAATCCGATAACTGTTTCAAAGTATGTTCTTGGAAAAATTGGCGGAGTTAGATTTACAGAATTCGGCACAAAACTTTTAATCAATGGAACTGAATTCAATCTTTCTGATATTCTTGAAATCTTTGAACCTTCAAACGGAGGAAACTAAATGTACGAAATAAACGGAATCAAAGTACCTTTTCTGCCGATTCAGAATTATGATGGTGATCAGGTACGCAATAAAAGTTCAGCTGAAAGTTTTGAATCTATATTTCAGCAGGAACTGGAGAAGCTCAAATTTTCTCATCACGCACTGAAGCGACTTGAAGAAAGAAACATCAGTTTAAGTGATGATGATATGTTGAAGATAAATACTGCTGTTGAAAAAGCTCAGCAAAAAGGAGCAAAAGATTCTTTGGTAATGATGAATTCAACAGCATTTATCGTAAACATCCCGAACAGAACGATTATTACTGTTTTACCTGTTGAAAGCGGTAATGAAAATGTGTTTACAAATATTGATTCAGTAGTATTTGCTTAGAAAAAATTAATTAACTATTACGGGCGGGACTTCAAAAGGACGCCCGGTCCGATGGACTGACTGAAGTCGGACACCTTTTAACAAAAAACTTAAAATATCAGGAGGTCATTATGTCACTTCTAAATTCTCTTTTCTCGGGCGTTTCCGGTTTAAGAAACCATCAGGCAATGATGGATGTTATCAGCAACAACATCGCTAATGTTAATACCATTGGTTACAAAGGCTCCCGTGTTACATTCAGCGATACTTTCAACAAAATTATTCGTTACGGTTCTAATCCAACAGATACAGCAGGTGGTACTAACACTTTCCAGATTGGTCTTGGAATGAAAATGAATTCAGTTGACAGAAACTGGACTCAGGGAACTTTTGAAGGAACCGGAATTGTAACTGATCTTGCACTTCAGGGTAAAGGACTTTTTATTCTTGAAAATAATGGTGAAAGATTTTATTCCAGAGCTGGCGCGTTCATTTTTGATGCCCAGGGAAGATTAGTCAATTCACAGAACGGTGCGATTGTTCAGGGTAAAGTTGCAAATGAAGAAGGTATTATTCCTCCGGGAAACTATCTTGAAGATATTATGATTGATACAAACTTAAGATTACCTGCAGTTGCAACAACTGATATTACCTGGGGTGGTAACCTTGATAGTTCATCAAGTCTGACAAGATCTGAAAATTATTTACAAACCGGAAATATTAATTCGAACATAAATATCGGCGATACAGTAACCGACTCAAACAAAGTCTATGATGAAAACGGCAATGAATATACTTTCTCTGTTACATACACCAAGACTGCAGCAGATACTTATAATATGACTTATGTATTAAAAGATGCAAATGGTAATAATGTTAACGGACCCACAACTGCTACTGTAGTATTTGATTCTGTAACAGGGCAAATGCTTACAATAAACGGTGGAGCACCGGCACCAATTAACATTCAGGATGTTGGTTTGGGAATTAATTTTAATTTTGATCCAACTTCCGTTACTCAAACCGGTAATTCAACTACACTTGCATCCACTGTTGACTCAAACAGAAAACCAACAATTGTTACAGGTTCATTAACAATTTTTGATTCTCTTGGTTCGCCTCATGTTTTAACAATAAAATTCACAAAGACATCAAACAATAACTGGAACTGGAGTTGCACTGTTCCTCCGGCAGACGGAACTTTAAGTGGTGCAAGTGGAACGATTACTTTTAATCCTGACGGTTCAATTGCTTCTATATCGCCAAATCCACCGGTTTTAACATTTACACCAAACAGTGGTGCAAGTCCTCAGAATATTGTACTTAATCTTGGATCAGGATTTAGCGGAATAACACAAACTTCCTCAAGCTCTGTTGTTTCAGCTCTTTCACAAAACGGATCAGCTGCCGCTTCACTTTCCAATATCAATATTGACAAGTATGGTTACATAATCGGTGTATTTACAAACGGACAAAGCAGACCACTTGCACAGATTCTTTTAGCTACATTTCCGAATCTTAATGGATTAGTAAGTGTTGGTGAAAATATGTTTACAGTATCAGCAAATACTGGTGATCCTTTAATTGGTGATCCTGGTGAAACCACAGGAACAACAATTCAATCAGGTGCACTTGAACAGTCGAATGTTGATTTGTCTGAAGAGTTCACAAGAATGATAGTCTCACAAAGAGGATTCCAGGCAAGTGCAAGAGTAGTCACAGTTTCGGATACACTACTTCAGGAAATAACAAACCTCGTTAGATAATCACACCTTAGCCCTCATTAAGGGAGCTCAGCAATGGGCTCCCTTTTTAACCACCTGTTGAATAATAACCACTTTATTCAGCCAAACAATTCTGTTTATTAAAAAATCATCTGAAATTTCGTGGCATATTCGTTGAAAAACATTGTTTGCAATGAAAGAAGAAAAACAAAATAAAGAGCAACAGAAACCTGTAGAAACTATAAAGAAAAATTCTGCTATGAAACCAAAACTTCTGATTATTGGTTTGCCGCTGTTTATTGTTCAGTTGGTAGCCGTCTATTTTATCACCGCAAATATTCTGATACCTAAAGATCATAATTCCGGGAATAAAGAAAATATAAATCAGCAACAAACAGCTGAAGTTCAGAAAGAAAATAAAACTGAAGAAAATACCAATTCACCTGAAACAGAGAGTAATATCACTATAGGCGAAAATATTTTTAATCTGGAGGATATAATTGTAAATCCGGCGGAGACGAATGGTAAAACTTTAGCTCTCGCAAGTCTTGGTTTTGATTTAAAAACTCCGGAAGCAAAAAAAACAATGGAAGAGAAAGTAATTATTGTTAAAGATGCAGTAATTACTTTGTTGTCAAGCAAAACAGTTCCTCAATTAAGTAATGCAGCCTATCGCGATACATTGAAATCAGAGATGATCAGAGATTTATCCAAAAAGCTGACAGGTGTCGGAATCAACAATATTTATTTCAGCAAATTCATAATTCAATAATATGCCGGAAGTAGTATCACAACAGGATATTGATGCCCTTTTAAAAAGTGGCGGACAAGAACCAAACAAACCGAAAGACGAAAATGAAATTCAACCGTATGATTTTCGTCTTCCGAACAGAATATCCAAATCACAACTCAGAACTATAAGAACTATTCATGAAAACTTCGCAGAAAGTTTCAGTTCTTTTCTGGTTACTAAACTGCAGACAATAGTTAATATGTCTGTAAATACAGTTGATCAGATTTATTATTCAGAATATATGATGTCTGTTCCTGACCCGGCTTGTCTGTTTACATTCAGTATCAAGCACACAGACATAAAAGGTATTCTTGAACTTAATGTTGATCTTGCCCTTGCATTAGTTGACAGACTTTTGGGTGGAAATGGAACAAGTACAAAACAACAAAAAATTATAACTCCGATTGAACAGAAAGTTCTGCAGACCGTTGTTGAAAAAGTGATGTTTGATATGAAAAAAGCCTGGCAGATAATAGATAATTTTGATTTTGTAGCTGACCGATTTGAACCTGATGTTGATTTTGTTCAGTTAACTTCTCCAAATGAATCAGTACTTTTAATAACATTTGAAGTATCGCTTGGCGAAAAATCATACTTTATGAATATATGTTTTGCAACTTTTGCTTTCGATCCAATAATTGCAAAACTGTCTTCCAAAAAACTTTCTTCAATCAGACCGACAAAGTATAACGGAATGAGTGCTCAGGAACTCATTCGCAGGCAACTTAATGGTGTTCTTCTGCCGGTAACCGTAGAACTTGGAAAATCAACAATTACTTTACAGGAAATGCTTGAGTTAAAAGTTGGAGATATGATCATACTTGATAAAAAGATTCATGACGAACTCACAGTAAAAGTTAACGGTAAAACATTCTATTACGGTTATCCGGGAATTGTTAATAACCACAAAGCAATAAAAGTAACAAAGAATCTATTAACAGATAATTCTTTTTAAGGATATAACTATGGCTGATGAATTAAACAAACAAACTGAAAATCAGAAACCTAAATCTGGTTCAACAAAAACTGCTGCTGCAGCTGAGTTTCCGCAATTTGAAGAATCACAGTTTCAGGGCTTCGATGCCGGTGAAAAAATTAATTTCATTAAAGATCTTCAGCTCAATGTTTACATTGAACTTGGAAGAACTCAGATGCAGATAAAAGATATTCTTGAACTGGAAAGAGGTTATGTAATTGAATTAGATAAACTTGCAAGTGAGCCGGTTGATATTTATGTGAACAATAAAAAAATTGCTGAAGGTGAAGTTGTTGTAATTGATAAACACTTCGGTATCAGAATAGTTAATCTTACCGATGCCGCTTCACAGTTCAAAGGAATTTCATAATGTCATTCTTTGAAATTCTCAAGCTTGTTTTTCCTTTATTTCTTATAGTCGCTTTGCTTTATGGTTTGTTGTTGTTCGTTAAAAAATATCAGTTCAAAGGAAGCAAACTGAATTCTACAAATCTTAGAATTGTAACAACAATGATGTTGATGCCCAAAAAGTATTTATCAGTTGTCAAAGTAAATAATAAAGTTTTAATTCTTGGTGTAAGCGAACAAAGCATAACTCTCCTAAAGGAAATGAATGCTGATGAATTTAATCTGAATGATGATAATCAGTCTCAGGATAATCCAAATTTTTTAGAAGTATTTAAGAAGCTGACAGGAAAATGAAAACGAAGATATTCATTCTTGCCATTTCGTTGATATTGATTTTTTCTACTGGAGCAGTTGCACAACAGACACAGAGTTTAAGTTTCCCAATTCCTAAAATAAATGTTGATGTAGGAACATCGCAGAATGGAAAAGATGTAGCTGTAACATTACAAATTCTTTTGCTGATGACAATTCTTGCTCTGGCTCCTTCGATTATTATCATGACAACTTCGTATCTGAGAATAATAATCGTTTTTCATTTCCTTAAAAGTGCTTTAGGGACACAACAAATGCCACCGGGACAGTTGCTTGCAGGTGTAGCTTTGTTCATTACATTTTTTGTTATGGCTCCTACCTGGAATAAAGTAAATCAGGATGCACTTAAACCACTTCTTGATGAAAAAATCGGAGTTGAAGAAGCATACAACAAAGGGATTGAGCCAATCAGAGAATTTATGTTTAAGCATGTCCGTGATGAAGATCTTGAATTGTTTGTTTCAATGGCAAATATGAGCAGACCAAATAACAGAAATGAACTTCCGACTTACATTGTTGTGCCTGCTTTTGTGCTGAGTGAATTACGCACTGGTTTTATAATAGGATTTTTTCTTTTTATCCCTTTCATAATGGTTGATCTTATTATTTCATCAATTCTGATGTCGATGGGAATGATGATGCTGCCACCAATGTTGATTTCACTTCCATTTAAAATATTATTATTCATTCTTGTTGACGGTTGGAATCTGATCGTCGGCTCAGTAGTAAGGAGTTTTGCACAATGACAGAAGAAGTAGTTGTTGAAATACTTAAAGAAGCATTCTTTACTTCCTTTTATATTTTATTGCCGATACTTGGTGTTGCGCTGATCGTTGGAATTATTGTTTCGATCTTCCAAGCAGCAACTTCAATTCAGGAAATGACTCTTACTTTTATTCCCAAAATACTGATAACAGCACTCGCAATTATTTTATTGCTTCCGTGGATGATGGACAGAATGATAGCTATTACTATTAAGTTTTTCACAATGTTCAATACATTCATCAGATAGAAATGTTCAGCATCAAAGAGTTCATAATATTGTTTTTAATATTTCTGAGAATCTCTTCTGCTTTTGTCTCAGCACCTTTCTTTGGTAACAGAATGATTCCTGTTATCAGCAAACTTTTTATAGCAATGATTATAAGTTATATAGTTTTCCTTTCAACAGACCATTCTGCAATTCAAGAAGTTCCTACCGGCCGGATGTTACTGGTATTTTCATTTAAAGAAGTCATCACAGGTTTGATAATTGGTTTTGCACTTCAGTTTGTATTCTTTGGTGTCAGTTATGCCGGAACCCTGATGGGTTTTGAAATCGGTTTGAATATGGCAGAAGTTTTTAATCCATCAGAAGAAGTTAACTCAAATGTTATTGGCGAAGTTCTTTATTACAGTGCTGTTTTGATTTTTTTGCTTATTAATGGTCATCATTATTTAATCAGAGCTTTGCAACAATCATTTAATGTTATCGGTATCGGAATGTTTTCTTTTCCTGAATCTCTTTATCAGACAATGATAAAATTAGCAGGAAGTGTTTTTGTGATTGCTGTTAAAATTGCAACACCAATACTTGTTTCATTCTTTCTGATAAACATTGCAGAAGGAATTATCTCAAGAATGATTCCGAATATGCAGGTTTTCTTTGTAACGCAACCGCTGAAAATCGGACTTGGTTTATTTATGCTCGGCTTGATTTCTCCTGTGTTCATTTATATGATTAAAAATCTTTTACGTGATTATGAAAATCAACTTTATGTTTTATTAACTTCGATGAGTTCTTAGTATGGCTGATTTTGAAGGACAGGAAAAAACTGAGCAACCGTCTTCGAAGAAACTCGAGGATGCAAGGAAGAAAGGAATGGTTGCAAAAAGTATTGAAGTTAATTCTTTGGTAATTGTGGTGACCGGTTTAGTTACAATTTTTCTTTTACAGTCATATATTGGGCAAAGGATGAGCAGTTTTACAATTAACATTTTTAATTCGCTTGATACTCTACCAAAGAAAATCTCTTTGCTTCCAAATATGGCTTTCGATTGGTATATGTTTTTCTTTTCTGTACTTGCACCTGTAATGACAGCAATTGTGATCGCGGCGTTAGCTTCAAACATTGCTCAGGTAGGGTTCAAATTAAGTCCGGAAGCACTTGCACCAAAGTTTTCAAAACTGAATCCGGTAAACGGAATCAAGAGAATTTTTTCCTCAAAATCGGTCGTTGAAATTTTTAAAACTCTACTAAAGTTCTTTGTCATTGCGTTTTTTACATATTTGATTCTCAGTGATTTGATCATTGCATCAGCTTATCTGGACAATCTCAATCCATCTGAATTAATAATTTTCATGCTCGATAATGCTTTCTCACTTCTATGGAAGATAGCTCTTCTTTATGCAGTGATTGCAGGAATTGATTTCGTTTATCAGAGATACAAGTTCAGAAAAGAAATGATGATGACCAAACAGGAACTAAAAGAAGAGTTAAAGCAACTTGAAGGCGATCCTACTGTAAAAGGAAGAATCAGAAAGATGCAAATGCAGGCAGCTCAGCAGAGGATGATGGCTAATCTTCCTACTGCTGATGTTGTTATCACAAACCCAACTCACTATGCAGTTGCATTAAAATATGATATGACCAAAGACTCAGCTCCTGAAGTAATTGCAAAAGGAGTTGATTTACTTGCGCAGCGAATCAAAAAAGTTGCCGCTGAACACAATATACCTTTGCACGAAGACAGAGAACTTGCAAGAGCTTTGTACAAGATGTGTGATGTTGGTGATAAAATTCCACCTTCACTATTCAAAGCTGTGGCACAGGTTCTTGCTTATGTCTATAATCTTAAAAAGAAGAAAAAATATTGAGTGACCAATGAAACTCTTTGGAAAAAATTCTGATTTGATGCTTGCCTTTGGACTAATCCTGATATTAGGATTAATGATAATTCCTTTGCCGGCGGTTTTATTGGATTTTTTCCTTGCTATTAGTATTACGCTTTCAATTCTGATTTTAGTTGTTTCGCTATTTATAAATTCACCGCTTGACATTTCTGTATTTCCCGGACTTTTACTTGTATCAACTTTATTCCGTCTTGCACTAAATATTAGTTCAACAAGATTAATACTTATTGATGGATATGCAGGGAAGGTAATCGAAACTTTCGGTTCGTTTGTAGTCCGTGGCGATTATGTTGTTGGATTTATTGTGTTCATCATTCTCGTGATTATTCAGTTCATCGTAATCGTAAAAGGATCAGGAAGAATTTCAGAAGTTGCAGCAAGGTTTACTCTGGATGCTATGCCTGGTAAGCAAATGGCAATTGATGCAGACCTGAACACAGGATTAATAAACGAAGATCAGGCAAGAGAGAGAAGAGAAAAAATTTCTCGTGAAGCTGAATTTTATGGCGCAATGGACGGGGCGAGCAAGTTTGTAAAAGGTGATGCTATTGCCGGATTAATAATTAATTTCATAAATATTGTTGGAGGATTTATAATCGGAATTGGTCAGCGTGACTTAACAATTACCGATGCACTGCAACAATATACAATTCTTACAATCGGTGATGGTCTCGTTTCACAGGTTCCGGCACTTCTTATTTCTACTGCAGCAGGTTTTGTAGTGACCAGAAATGCATCTGGAATTTCTCTCGATTCGCAATTTAAAACACAGTTATTTTCAAATTATCGTGTTCTCGCAATTGTAGCAACAACAATCTTTCTTTTTGCATTCTTACCCGGAATGCCGACTATTCCGTTTCTGATTCTGGGAGTAACTCTTGCAGTTGGTTCTTATATGAAAAAGAAATCTTCGCTTATAGAAGAGGAAACGATCTCTGATGAAAAAGTTACTTCACCAATTCCTGAGGAAACTGTTGAACAATATTTGCAGGTTGACCCGATTGAAATAGAAATTGGTTATGGATTGATTTCGCTTGTTGATGAAAATCAGGGCGGAAATCTCTTTCAAAAAATTGCTGCAACAAGAAAGTTTATTGCTCTTGAGTTTGGAGTTTTAATTCCACCTGTTCGTGTTCGTGATAATCTGCAGCTTAATCCAAATCAGTATATAATTAAGATTAAAGGAAACATTGTTTCATCAGATGAAATTTTCCCGGACAGATATCTTGCAATGAATCCGGGTGGAATTAGTGAACAGCTTCAGGGAATTCCAACAAAAGATCCTGCCTTTGGTTTGGATAGTTATTGGATAACCCGTGAAGAAAAAGACAGAGCAGAGATGCTCGGCTATACAGTTGTTGATGCGATCTCTGTACTTTCCACAAATCTTCAGGAAACATTAAAAAGAAATTTTGAAAAGATTCTTACCCGACAGGCAGTTAAACAATTGCTCGATGCTTTGAAGAAAGATTATCCGGCTGTCGTTGATGAAATTCAGCCAGATACATTACCGCTTGGCACAATTCAGAAAGTATTGCAGAATCTTTTGAAAGAATATATTCCAATTAAAGATATGGTTCAGATAATTGAATCACTTATTGATTATTCAAAAGTTACAAAGAACATTGATGTTCTGACCGAATATGTAAGGCATTCACTTGGAAACACAATTGCAAATCTTTACAAAGATTCGAACGGTGTAATTCACGCTGCAGCTATTGGTGAAGGACTAGAACAATATATAACACGATCACTACAAAATCAGAAAGAAGCAACGCAAACATTGGGTTTAACACCTCAAATGCTTGGAGAACTGAAAGTGGCATTGGAGAATCTTTATGAGAAATTTAATTCACTTGGTTATCAGCCAATTCTGATTACATCGGCCACTATTCGTCCTTACTTTTATCGTTTGATTAATTCTTCGTTTCCTGACTTTGTAGTTCTTTCTTATACCGAACTTCCATCAAATGTTGAAATAGAATTCATAGATAATCTGGAGATAAACAATGCAGGTTAAAAAATTTACGGCACAATCTCTGAGCGAAGCAACAAAGCAAATGAAAAATGAACTTGGATATGAAGCAGTTATACTCAGCACCAGAGTAATAAATGATCGGAAGAATCCGGCATTAAAACTTTATGAGATTACTGCAGGCATAGATGAACTTCCAAAAGAACCAAAACAAAATATTACAAGTAATGCCCATAAAACATTTTTAGAAGAGCTTGCTAAAATTTCTGATTCTGTTTATAGGAAAAATCCTGCAAAGATTAAAGAGACTTACGGAAAAGCTGTTGAGGAAAAAGTAAAGTCGTCTGAGGATACTATTGAAAAAAAACTGAAGTCTGTATTTCATCAGTTAGCTGATAAAGAAGTACAAAAATCTGTTATAATTTCTGTAATGGATCAAATGAAAAGATATAAAAATTTCCTTCAACCGGATAATGTAGAAAACTATGTTAAGACCTGTCTTAGCTCAATAATTCTTACAAAAAATTTTGATGTAACTCCGAAAAAGAATAAAGTAGTTGCATTAGTTGGTCCTACCGGAGTTGGTAAGACTACCACGATTGCAAAGCTCGCTCTAATTGCTAAAATTATCCACAAACTTGATGTTGGACTTATTTCAATTGATACTTTTCGACTTGGTGCAATTGATCAGCTTCAAAGTTTTGCAGATGTGAGCCATATTGATTTACTCGTTGCTTACAAGCCTGAAGAAATGCCAGCACTTCTTAAAAAATTTTCGAAGAAAGACATAGTTTTTATTGATACAGTCGGAAGAAGCCAGAATAAAGCTGAACAATTAAAACTTAATCAGGAATTTCTCTCAACAATAAAAATTGATGAAACATTACTCGTTCTTAACTCATCCAGTTCTTATCGTACTTTAGTTGATGTTGCAACAAAATTTAAAGCATTCAATTACAGTGGATTTATTTTCAGTAAAGTGGATGAAGCACCTGTACATGGCAACATTGTCAATCTGATTACCAAAACGGGAGTACCAGTTTCATTCATTACAAATGGTCAGGTTATTCCGGATGATATTCTTGCTGCGGATTCTGAAAACATTGCAAACTTAATTCTTACAAGCAGTCTATGATAACAGGTCAGCTGAAAAGAGTAATTGAGCTGCAATCGTTTGAAAGAGATTCGGAAAACAATAAAAATAAAATTTGTGCAGTTGTTTCAGGCAAAGGTGGAACAGGTAAAACGATATTTTCAATTTACCTTTCCGATATTCTTGCCAAAAGAGGGAAGAAAATACTTTTAATTGATCTGGATGTTAATCTTGCCAATATTCATTTCCTGCTAAATGAAGCTCCTGTAAAATCGCTGAACAATTATTTCTTACAGAATGATGAATTAAAAAATCTGATTTCAGAATATTCAGAAAGCCTTCATATTATATATGGACTTAATGTCTATTCTGTAAAAGATATTCCATTTGTATCAGCGATGAAGAAACTAATCAAGGATATTAAGTCAATAAGTGAAGAATATGATTTGGTCATTCTTGATTTGGGTGCTGGTTTGAGTGAGTTCACATTGAATGTTTTAAAGCTTTCAGGAATTAAAATAATTGTTTCTTTACCAGAACCGACTTCGGTGATGGATGCTTATGCTGTAATAAAAATGTATGAAAATTTTGACGCTCCGACAGAATTTAATTTAGTAATAAATCGATGCTTAAAAGAATACGATGGAATGGATAGCTTTAATAAACTTTCAAAGGCAGTACAAAGTTTTCTCCAAAGCTCTGTTAAACTTCTGACCACAATCAGCGAAAGCAAAGAAATAAGGCACTTGATTGCCGAACAAAATTTGTTATCAGAAAGTTATTCCGAAGAAACTTTCTTTAATGAATTTTCTGCGGCTGCAGACAGAATTGATAAATATATTCATCTGACTAATATTAACCAGCCACATAAAATCAGTGCTTTCGGAACTGCAAAAAACAACTCAAAAAGCTCAATAAAACTCTGATAATTTTTAAAAATGCTTGGCATGTTGTTTGTCTTTCAGACAACGGTGATGATATGAATAAAATAATATTAAATATTGGTTTACTGATTTTCTGTTTCTCAATCATTTTCTTCAGCCAGAGAGAAATGCCGCTGGCAGAAGTAATTATAAAATCCTTTATCATATTTATTTCATCTACGGTTATTCTGAGTGTAACTGCAATTGTACTTGTAAAGTTGATTCAGAAAACCGCAAGTAACACTAATGAAAATTCCGAACATTCAATCTTAGGAAGTAAAGCTCATGAATAATTCTGAACTGTGGAGAGAGTACAAACTGGCTCCAACACCAGCATTGAAAAAGGAAATCATAATGAAATATCTGAACCTCGTTCATTATGTAATCCGTAAAACCCCACTTTCTAAAAATCAGGTTCTTGATGAGCGGGATTTTTTTCAATATGGCATTGAAGGATTGAGTGAAGCAGTTGACAGATTTGATCCTGATTACGGGACCAAGTTTGAAACTTATGCTATTCAGAGAATCAGAGGAAAAATTATTGATGAGCTTCGTAAACTTCAGAGTAAATTCAAGACTGAAGAAGGTGATCAGACAGTTGATAATTACTACACAAATCTTTCAATAAATAATCAGATTGATGATGAAGATGGTTATACACTTGCCGAAGTTATTCCAAACGATCAGTTAACTCAATCTGAAGAAGTTGAAAAGAATGAAATGAAAGAAATTCTGCTTAATGCTCTGAAAGGATTGAATGAAAGAGACAGGCTTATTATTTCTCTTTATTACTATGAAAATCTTAATTACCAGGAAATTGCAAAACTGATGAACATTACAATATCAAGAGTTTCTCAAATACACTCAAGAATTTTGAAAAACCTCAAATCAAAGTTGTTAGTTTATAATGAATAATTTTTCTGAAAATATTGAAGCTAAGAGAGAATGGAGCAAAAAAATGCTCGCAGGAATCAGGAATCTTCCTCCTGTTCCTTTTATTATGGTTGAAATTTCCAAACTGCTTGATAACCCGCGAACCGGTGCTGCTGATCTTGGAAAAATTATTAGTAAAGATCAGGCAATGGTAGCAAAAATTTTAAGTGTCGCTAATTCACCTTTGTATGGACTTCCGCGTCGGGTTTCAACAATTGAGTTTGCAATTGTAATACTTGGTTTCGATCAGATTAAAAATATTGTCATAGCATTTTCGATGATGGAAGCTTTTAGAACGAAAGAGGACCGAAGATGGAACAGAAGAGCTTACTGGGTACATTCATTAATGGTTGCAAGTGCAGCAAAAAGAATAGCTGATGATTTGGGTATCAGAAAATCAGGCGAAGCTTTTACTGCAGGACTTTTACATGATCTTGGAATTTCAGTAATTCAAAAATATTTCAATGATGATTTCCAAAAAATCAATAACCTGGTCGAGCAACAGCAGATGAGATTTATAAATGCTGAAGAAAAAATTTTAGGTATTTCCCATCAGGAAATAGGAAAATACCTGATTGAAAAGTGGAACCTTCCTGCTGCACTTGGTGAAGCAATACTTTATCATCATCAGCCATCTCTTGCAGAAGAAGATAAAAAACTTGCAGCTATTATTCATCTTGCAGATTATATGACTCAAAGATTTCAGATTGGTGACTTCAACTGGGACGAAAGTATTCCGCTAGATTTAGGAGTAATTGAAATTCTTCAACTTGGAGATGAGAGCTATCTCGAAAGTTTAATTGAAAGCTATCACGAATTATTTAAAGTAAATTTAGATTCACTAAACCTATAAAGGCATAATATGATATTGAATGATTTATCCATCCAGCAAAAACGGGAAAGAACAACCAAAATCATTTCTAACATTCTTAACCTGAATGTTATTCCCAAAGTAGTATTTGAGTTGATGAAGATACTTGATAATCCAAATACTACAGCTCACGAGCTGAATAAAATTATCAGTAAAGATCAGGCGCTTGTTACAAAAATTCTTTCTGTAGCAAATTCACCTTTATACGGATTGCAGAGAAAAGTTTCAACAATTGATTTTGCAATACTTGTTCTCGGATTCAAAGAACTCAAAAGTATTATCTCTGTAATTTCAATATCAGATGCACTGAAGAACAAAACGGATAAATATCTGAATCAGAAAGAGTTTATGCTTCACTCATATATGGTTGGTGCTGCAAGTAAAAAGATTGCAAAGGATATGGGATTTCAGAATTCGGGTGAAGCATTCATTGCTGGATTTTTACATGATATAGGAATATCCATTGTTCATCGTTATCTGCATTCAAATTTTGCAATGATTCATGATTTAATGGAAAATCAAAAAATGTCTTTCCGTGATGCTGAGATTGAAGTCAACGGTATGTCACACGAAGAAATCGGAAGCTTCCTTTTAGAAAAATGGAACTTCCCGGCTGAGATTTGTGATGCTGTATTAAATCATCACAATCCTGGTAAATCACAACTGAGTCCTGCAATGGCTTCTATAGTCAGTGTTGCTGATTATATGACTCAATCTCTTAAAGTTGGTGAATTAAAGCTGGATAAAGAAAATCATCTTGACGATTACACATTAAGTAAATTCAATTTCGAAAAAGAACTTGATGCAGAAAAATTCGCAGCCAAGTACAAAGATCTGTTCTGGGAACAATTAGAATTTGTAAGGTTTTTAAATTGAGAGTAATAAAAGAAAATAATCAGAACTTTCATTCATTTACCCTGTCACTCAGACAGCTTGAAAGAAACAGCACTGAGCAGGGAACTATCTTCATTGAGAAAAACGGTGAAGGAATTTCCGGTGAACCACGGAATGACTCTCCGATAAATAAAATTCATAATTTCATAACAAGAATAAATGCTTATAATAATCTGCAGGATATTATTGCTGATTTTAAGAATGAAGTAAAAAGTCTCACTTTCTTTAATGAACCGGAAATATTTTTAATCAATGAAAAAACTTCTAATTGTTTTCCTTTAAACACAAACTGCAAGGAAAACATAGCTTCATTCGTAAGACGGAATTTAAGTGCCGGAGTTATTGATTGGATTGCCGAAACAGGTGGATATAAAATTATTCCGTATGGAAATTATAATTCTTTATCATTTGGTTTAAACTGTTTGATAATTCCTATTTTCAGCAGTGGAAAGTTCAGGGGAGTACTTTCCGCCATTACTTCATTTACGGAACTCGATAAAAATTCTTATGAACTTAAAACTCTGACTACTCTGCTTAACATTGTTTTTTCAAAAATTCAATATGAATTGACAAAAAATGAATTAAACAATGTTTACTCCGAATTACAAACAGTTCAATCCAAACTTGAAAATGATTATAAACTTGCTGCACTTGGGGAGCTAGCATACAGGAGCATTGAAGAAATTTCTTCGCCAATTCAGGTTATTTTAAGTTATGCTGACCTACTGAAAAGAGAATATCCTGAAATTGATGAAGAGATGACTGATCTGATAAAGAAAAAAGTTTATGATATAAAAGCAATCCTTGAAAGATTAATTAAATTCATCACAACTGATGATAAAGCAAAGAAAGTTGTTCCTTGTTCTGTTAATGAAGTAATTGCAGATTTTAAAACACTTATAGAACCCGCGCTTCACGCCGAAAATTGTGAATGCGTTCTTGACCTTGAAGAAAACATTCCATCAATCCTTAGCAATAAAAATTATCTGAATCAGATTTTCATTAATGGTTTTAGTCTGATTAATCCATTAACGGAACCGGGTGGCGGAATAATAATTCAGAGCCGTTACTCAAAACAGAGAATCGTCGTGAAAATGCTGTTTACAAAAGCAGTCGATTTAAATAAAATAAATGAACAAGATGTGGGATTGAACATTCTTAAATCATTGATGGACAAACACGAAGGTGAATTTATAATTAATTCTGATGAAGCTACCGGAAGTACACTTGTATTTTCATTTCCACTAATCAGAAAGGTGAGAGAATGAACATTGATATAATTTTTTATTCAATGATTCTGATTGTTTTTTTGTTATCAATTGTCGGTTTTTATTTTATTAGCAGAACAAAAAGACACAACCAACTTCTGCTTAAAAGGAATATATCATTATTAAGAGAAGAAAAAATAATAAGTGCTGTTGAACCCAGCAGAACGAAGAAACGAAGAAAACTTCTCCGGCGGATAAAATCTGATAATGATTTATCAGAAAACAAAGTTTTATCAGAGGCAAAAAAGAATAATATATCTGCCGGAGAGATTCTTCTTGCGAAAAGAATTAATTCATATAGTAATTAACAGGTTATAAAATGATTAAGGGAATTTATCACGCTGCAAGAAGTCTCGAAACTCAAAATAAAAATCTGGAAAGGATTGCCAACAACCTGGCAAATCTGAATACAGTTGGCTATAAGCGTGAAGGAATGTTTATTCAGATACTGAATCAGTTGGGTTTACCACAAGTTAAAAGTCCTGTTGATATGTCACAAGGTGAACTGGTGGAAACTAAAAATCCACTTGATCTTGCAATAGTAGGTGTCGGACTTTTTGTCGTGAAAACAGAAAAAGGTTTTGAGTTTGTAAGAAACGGAAATTTTCAGATTTCAGAGGAAGGCTTTCTGGTTGATAAAGAGGGAAGAAAAGTAATTGGAAAAAACGGCGAGATAAATTTATCAGAATATCAACTTGATGAAAATAATTTGTTGAGTATCTCAAGAAATGGTGAAATTAAAGTTGGTGAAAATGTAGTTGATAATCTTCTTATCGCAAAATTGAATGAAGATACTTACGAGCAGAGAAAAGAAGGATTAAACTTTGATTCAATTTCAGATATTCAGGAACTTTCCGAAGAAGGTGAATACCAGATTCTGCAAGGTTATCTGGAAGAATCAAATGTCAATCCTATTCAGGAAATGGAAAATATGATTCGTGTATCTAAAGATTATGAATCATCTTACAAGATGGTAATCAGTCTTGACGAATCATTACAAAAATCAGTTGAAATAGGAAAAATCTAAGAGGTTAAAAATGAGTACAAGAGCACTCAGAACAGCAGCTTCCGGAATGTATGCACAGCAGATTAATATTGAAGTCATTTCCAACAATATCGCTAATATGAATACAACCGGATTTAAAAAGAACAAACCTGAATTCCAGGATTTGATGTATCAGGAAGTTGCGGTGAATCCAATCAATTCTTCTGCTCCGGGAATCAAATCAACAGGAACAGAGGTTATCCAGGTTGGTAATGGTGTGAAACCATCTTCAACTCAGAAAATATTTTTACAAGGTGATCTTGTGCCTACAAATAATCTTCTCGATCTGGCAATTCAGGGCGATGGATTTTTTCAGATAAGAAAACCTGACGGAACATTTGTTTACACTCGCGATGGTTCATTCAAAGTAAATGCGGAAGGAATTATCGTAACGAGCACCGGTTACTCTCTTGATCCAGAAATCAGAATCGATGAAAACTCTGTTGGCTTCTCAGTTTCCAGAGATGGAGTAGTTGAACTTCAGCAAAGAGATGGGACAAATATTCCTATTGGTAATATTCAACTTGTAAGATTCTTAAATCCTGCCGGACTAATGGCACTTGGCGATAATCTTTATGCGGAAACTGAAGCAAGCGGAATTCCGATTTTCGGAACACCAGGTGCTGATGGCTTTGGTGAAATTCATCAGGGTTTTCTTGAGTCTTCAAATGTTGATGTTGTAGAAGAAATGATTTCAATGATTACTGCTCAGAGAGCTTATGAGATTAACAGTAAAACAGTAAAAACTGTTGAAGAAATGATGACGATGGCTAACAATCTTAAACGAGGTTAATAAGGGAGAATGAAAAGTGGTTTTACTTTTTGTCATATTGCTTTCGTTTCCAGTGTTGGCTCAGGATTTTAATACTGAAGTACAGAATTATTTGGCTGGAAAATTGAAAGATTATGATAAAATCGAATTTACAATTGTGAACGACTCTAATCTGAAAAATTATAAAATAGATCTTTCCAGAGAATTAAAAATTAAAAATGGGACTGCTTACCTTCCGGTAAAACTGATTGACAGAAACAAATCAACAAATTCACTTCTGACACTTCAATTGAAATTATATAAACAGGTTCCTGTTGCAGTAAGAGAAATCGGAAGAAAGGAAGCAATTGACGCAGATAGTTATTCTTTGCAGAGCGTTGATGTAACTAATTTAAGAAATCCGGCAACTTTATTTAGTCCCAATTCATTCCGTGCAAAGACAAATATAAAAGCCGGACAAATTATTACTCAAGATTTAATTGAGGAAATTCCTTTGATTCAATCTGGTTCGAGAGTAACAGCTGAGTATATTCAAGGTTCTGTTATTATCAGTACGGAAGCTATTGCAAGACAAGATGGCAAAGCAAATGAAACCATCGATATCCTGACTTCCTCAAACGAATTATTGAAAGCAAAAGTTATCAATTCACATAAAGTTTTGATTGAGTAGCACTATGAAAAAAATATTATTTATTTCTTTATTCATTACCGCTGCAATTTTTCCACAGGAGATGAGAAAGAATGCAGCGTATTCACTTTTCTCTGATGAGAAAGCTTCGAGAGTCGGAGATGCAATCACTATTATTGTAGTTGAATCAGCATTGGCGACAAATAATGCAGAAACCAAAAGCGGAAGAGAAACCAATCTTGGATTTGAGGTTTCAGGCCAACTTGATAAAACTAAACTTCCATCAGGGAGTCTTGATATTTCAAGCGGCAATGACTTCAAAGGTGCCGGTTCAACTAAAACTTCCGGAGTAATACAGACTAAAATCAGTGCAACAATTGATTCTGTGCTTTCAAATGGTAATCTTCTGATAAGAGGAAGTAAGAAAATTACAATTAACGGTGAAGAACAATTAATTTCAATTAAAGGTATCGTTAGAAATTCTGATGTGCGTGCAGATAATTCTGTTTTATCATATAACATTTCTGATGCTGAAATTACTTTTGAAGGAACCGGAATTGTCAGCGATGTTCAATCACCTGGGCTTTTAACTAAATTTTTAAGAATGCTTTTTTAGGTAAACTATGAAAACCTCAAAGCTTTTTATTCTCGTATTAATTATTATCTCACAACAAGTCTATTCTCAAAGAATAAAAGATATAGCCTATCTGAACAGTGATCATACTGAACAAGTAATCGGATATGGACTTGTTGTTGGTTTAGCAGGAACAGGCGACAGCTATCGCACTCAGTTTACTATGCAATCAATTACAAGTATGTTGAAAAGATTTGGAATAACTGTTCCCCAGACAGATGTAAGAACACGGAATGTTGCTGCAGTGATGGTTACAGCTTCACTTCAGCATAACTTTAAACCAGGATTTAAATTTGATGTCATTGTTTCCTCACTCGGTGATGCAACAAGTCTTCTGGGAGGAACTTTGCTGATGACACCTCTTTCAGCAATTAACGGTGAAGTTTATGCAATGGCTCAGGGACCGATTTCAATCGGTGGTTATGACTTTAATACTTACACAGGAAATCGTGTTGCAAAAAATCATGCTTTGACCGGTCGTGTTCCTCTTGGTGGAGTTCTTAAAGAAAATCTACCACAGAATACAGTTACAAATAATGAACTTAGCATTTTCCTTAAAATGCCTGATCTGACAACATCAAATAATGTGGCACTTGCGATAAATGATAAGTTCGGACAAAATACTGCAATTTCTGTTGATGCTGCAGAAGTAAGAGTTAAAGTTCCTGCTGACAGACAAAATGATGTAATAAGTTTCCTTGCAGAACTTGAATCTCTTCCGGTTCAAACCGATTATGTAGCAAAAGTTATTCTTAATGAAAGAACGGGAACTGTTGTTGCAGGAAATAATGTGCAGATAAAACCTGTCAGCATAACACATGGAAGTTTGAACATCACAATAAGAAATTATCCTTTTGTCTCCCAGCCTGGTGCTTTCTCGAGTGGAACTACAGCAGTTGTCAATAATGCAATTCCTTATGTTCAGCAGGATTCGACAAATACGATTGCAATTCAGGGTGCAAGTAATGTTCAGGAAGTTGCATCTGCACTGAATTCATTAAAAGTTTCTCCGAAAGATATAATTGCTATTTTCCAGGCACTTAAAGAAGCCGGTGCACTTGTAGCAGAACTTGTAATAATGTAGTTATTAAAAATGAGTGACATCAATTTAAAAATAACTAATCCGAACAAGCACATTTCTCAGGTGCAAAATCCGACTTATCAGAAAAATATTGATAAGAAAAAATTAGCCGACGCTTCAAAGCAGTTTGAGAGTTTGCTTACTTCGATGATGTTAAAAAGTATGTCGCAGACAACAGGTGGTTTGTTTGGTGAAGAAAATTTTGGTGGCGATTTCTTTGAATCAATCTTCCAGTATGAAATTGCAAACCAGATATCAAAGGGTAAAGGTCTTGGCGTTGCTGATATGATTTATAAAAAAATCACCGGAGAAAGTATTCAGAGTGCTAATCTTGAAAAAGAAAATAAAGACCTTCCAGTAAATACCGCACCAAAGATTGAATTAAAAAAAACAGAAGTTCCAGCACTAAAACCAACAGAGCAGGCACTCGACAGAGTTTCCAGGTATGAATCCATAATTGAAGAGGCAGCACAAACACACGGAGTTGATAAAAATCTGATTAAAGCTGTAATCCTGGCTGAATCAGCTGGAAAAGAAAATGCCCTTTCCACAGCAAATGCAAAAGGATTGATGCAATTAATTGATGCAACGGCTGATTATTTGGGTGTGAGAAATGTCTGGAATCCCAAAGAAAACATATTCGGAGGCACTAAATATTTGGCTGAACTTCTTCGAAAATATGATGGAGATCTCAGACTTGCTTTAGCAGGATATAATGCAGGTCCCGGAAATGTGGATAAATACAATGACATTCCGCCTTTTACAGAAACTCAAACTTATGTAAAACGCGTGATGGGCTATTTAAATCATATTGAGGCAAGTAATGAAAATTTTTAAGCTGCTGGAAATAATGCGTAATCAGTTAAACAAACTTCAGGAAATGTATGAAGTGCTACAGATAATGCAAACAGCTATGGTTGAATCAGATTATGATAATTTTGAAAAAGCGATTGAGTCTCAGGAGAAAATTTTAGCTGAAATCCGGAATTATGAAAAATTGCGGATTGATGTGCTTAAAGAATTATTGCAAAGTGATATTTTACCTGAAAAGAATGTTCTTGTCCAAAAATTATTCGAAGCAGAGCCAGATGCTGATTCAACACTTCAGGAAGAATATCTGAATATAAGAAAATCTTTAGTCGATGTTGTTGGTGAAATAGAAAATCTGAATTTTCAGAACAAGTATTTGATTGATCATTCAAGAAAATTTATTAAAGAGCTTGTTACAAATTTGTACGGTGTTAAAAATCAGAAATTGTTGGACAGAAAGGTTTAGTTATGGCAATTACAAAAATATTTGACATATCATCACGAAGTCTTTCTGTATATCGGAGAGCATTGGAAGTAACAAACCACAATATTGCAAATGCTAATAATCCTGCTTTCTCACGCCAGCGAGTAATTTTTGAAACTGATATATCAGATCTTAATTCCGGGAAAGTTTGGGGAAATGGAGTGAGAATTTCTGATGTTCAGAGAGTAAGAGATTCTTTGGTTGAAGCGCATTTCAGAGAAGCGAATTCAAAATATTTTAACAACAGTCGTCAAAGTCAGCTTATTAATAATATAGAACAGTTTTTTTCAGAACCTGGTGATCTTGGACTTTCAAACCTTTTCTCTGGTTTCTTTAACAGTTTTGACGAACTTGCAACTTCACCCAACTCAATTCCGATGCGATTGAATGTTATCAACGCTGCTAATAGTCTGGCAGCGAAGGTAAACACCATTAATAATTCATTTGCAAGATTGAAACAAGACATTAAAGATGAATTTCAGAATCAGGTTCAGACAATTAATTCGCTTCTTAAGCAAATTCATCAGATAAACAAAGAACAGTTTTCAAATAATTATAAAGGACTCGCAGTAAATGATCTTCTTGATAAAAGAGATGATTTAATTCAACAACTAAGTCAGATTGTAAATGTTACTGTAACATTTGATCAGAACAATAATGCAAATGTATCAATCGGAGGAGCCTTAGCTGTCGATGGTTTGCACGCAGCTGAATTTGAAGCAATTGAATCAAATGGACAGATTACAATTAAACTGAAGAACGGTGGAATCCCAATAATCCTGAATGGTGGACAGTTGAATGCTTTATCTGAAATTTATTCTAATAAAATTCCTGCTTATCAGAAAAACCTTGATCAGATAGTCACTACTTTTGTTGACGCTGTAAATCAAACTCACAGGCAAGGTTATTCAATTACAAATCCACCTCAGACTAATATTAACTTTTTTGATAGTTATGAAAACGGAGTTCTGAAAGTAAATCAGAGTATTCTCAACAATCCCTCACTCATTGCAGTTTCAAGTGATACAAATAACGGTAACGGAGATATTGCACTACAAATTGCGGGACTGAGAGAAGCTCAACTTGTAAATGGTGCAACGATAGTTGATGCTTACTCCGCATTTATAAATGGAATCGGTAATGATGGATTACTTCAGACAAATTATGCTCAGGCAAATCAAATGGTTCTTGCACAGCTTGAAGATCAGCGGCAATCGCTTTCCGGTGTTTCAATTGATGAAGAAATGACAAATGTTTTGAAGTTTCAGAGATCTTACGAAGCATCTGCCAAACTTATTACTGTTGCTGATGAAATGATAAAAACAATTCTGGAGATGGTCTGATGAGAATTACAGAAACAATGATGTCAAATTATTATATCGGAAGCATCAACCAGCTTAAAGATAAGATTGCGCTTCTTCAAAGACAGATTTCTTCAGGAGTAAGAATTGAAAAACCTTCCGATTCTCCAACCGGAGCTGTTAAGGTCATCAGAAACAATGATCAGTTAAGTCAGATTGATACTTATCTGAAAAATATTCAATCGGGTTTGTCATTTCTGAATCAGACGACCTTTGCTTTACAATCCATCCAGGATGAAGTAGTGAATGTGGTCGGAAAACTTGAAGAACTTGTCAATCCAATCAATCAGCAGAACATGAATCTTTATGCTGATATGATTGAAAACTCATTACGACTGATGGTTGATGTTTCAAATTCCAAAGCTGATGGAAAATATATTTTCGGTGGAACTGATCAGTCAGGTAAGCCTTTTGTTTATTCTTCAGACGGACAGACAATCGAACAGAATACAAGAATTAATGGTTATAATAATGTCAGAATAAGTCAGGACATTCAGCAAAGAATTAACATTACCGGACTTGAAATTTTCGGAACTATTGTATCAACTGATGGAACGCTTGATAAAAATTCAGCAGTCGGAACTATAATAAATCAAAGCAGAACTATTTATGATAATCTGGGTAATCAGTACACACTACAGGTAAATCTGGAAAAGACAAACAATAATCAATATAGTGCAACATATTCTATAATTGATTCAGCTTCAAATACAGTTTATACATCTCCTTCAACTGTTCAACTTGTTTTTAATCCAACAAATGGTGCTTTGGAAACGATTGATGGAAAATCACCTTCAACCATAAATGTTAATGTTCCTTCAAATAAAATTAATTTCAATCTGGACTTCAGCCAGCTAAGAGAAACCACAACTAATCAGGTTGTTCTGAATGCAAATCAGAATTTGGACATCTTCAATCAGTTGAAAATAATTACAGATAATCTCCGTAATGGAATTCCACCGACTGAAGAGCAACGGGCAGCAGTAAATGCATTTAATTCGAAAGTAATTGGCAAACTTTCAGAGATTGGAAATATTGTTAATCAATTTACAACAATCGAAAGTATGCTTACTCAGCAGAATCTTGATCTTACAGAAAACACTGCAGAGGTAAATGGTGTAAATGTTGCAAAAGCAATTATAGAATTACAGAATCAGGATTATTTGCTGCAGCTTTCACAAAAACTTGCTGCAACAATTTTACCTAAATCTCTTCTGGATTATTTATGATAAAGAAATTAGGAACGGTTAACGGTTTAATATTAGGAATAGTATCGGTATTCGGTGCTTTTGTATGGGAAGGAGGAGCAATAAATGCTTTATTTCTGCTTCCTCCGATGTTAATCGTTTTCGGTGGAACTTTTGCTGCTGTTATAATCGGCTTCGGCTATGAAAATTTCAAAAATATTTTTAAGCTGATAAAACTCGCTTACTTTCCGCCTAAGTATAATCCGCATTCCATAATTAACTCTTTTGTTCAGCTTGCATTCAAAGCAAGGAAGGAGGGATTACTTTCAATTGAACGTGACATTGAAAAAATAGATTTCTTCTTTTGTAGAAAACTATTACGAAATGCAATTGATGGAACTGATCCGGAAACTCTTCAGGACCTTGCAGAACTTGAAATGAAAACTATTCAGGAAAGACATTACTCTAACATTTTTATTTTTACAAAGATGGGTGGCTATGCACCAACTATGGGAATACTTGGAACTGTAATGGGACTTATAATGGCTTTATCCCATGCAGGCGCTGATCCAACAACTTTAATAAAAAGTATCGCAACGGCTTTTATTGCAACTCTTTGGGGTGTATTTACAGCAAATTTAATTTGGTTACCAATAGCAGATAAATTAAAAAAATGTCACTTGGACGAAAAACAGATGATGCAACTCTCATTGCAGGGAGTTCTGGCTTTACAAAGCGGAGAAATTCCGGTTTTGGTGAAGTCCAGACTGGTAAGTATGCTTCCTCAAAGAGAGCAAGAGCAAATGCACAGATAGATGAGTATGAAGAATCTCCTTTTCACGAATCTTCCGAAAAGGACAGATACCTTATTACTTATGCTGATCTGATTACATTGCTGCTTGGACTTTTCATTCTGCTTTATACTGCATCGAATCTCGACATTCAGAAGTATGAAAGAATGCTCAGCGCATTTGGAAATGTTTTTGGAACTGAAACTTCAAAAATCAAAATTGATGCTTTACCAGAAAAAATAATCTCAACTCCTTTGGATAAACTAAAAAATGATATCACTCAGTTAATTGCAGAGAATGATTATTCAAAGTCAATCAGAATGGAAGAGAATGAAAGGGGAATTACAATTCATATACTTGAAGATATTGTGTTTCCATCAGGTTCTGCAGAATTGAAAAGTACTTCCAAACTTGTTCTTAAAAGAGTTGCTGATATAATTAAAAAACTGCCAAATGATATCAGAGTTGAAGGTCATACTGATAATGTTCCTATAAATTCATCTGCATTTCCTTCAAACTGGCATTTATCCGTTGCAAGAGCATTGAATACAGCTTACTATCTGATTAAAGAAGAAGGTGTAAATCCTGATAAGGTTTCAATAGTTGGTTATGCAGAATATAAACCGATTGAATCTAACGATACACCTTACGGAAGAGCATCAAACAGAAGAGTTGACATAGTAATAATTAAATAAGAAAGAATATGAAACTAAAAACAGATCAATTCGGTGAAATTGAATTTTCGGAAGACCTTATCCTGAAATTTGAGGAGGGTCTTTATGGTTTTGAACAGTTAAAAAAATATCTGCTCATCAAAACTGATGATGACTTATTTTATTGGCTGACTTCGGTTGACAGGCCTGAAATATGCTTCCCATTAGTAGGTACAAGAATTATAGATGAAAATTATCCTGAAGAAGAACATTACGAAGCTTTTGCAATTGTTACACTGAATAAAGACCCTCTTCTGATTACTGCGAATCTCAAAGCACCTGTTTATATAAATCAGGAACGAAAAGTTGGGTTTCAGAAAATAATAGATACTGATAAATATCCGATCAATTACAAACTTTTTGTAGAGAGCTAAGCTATGCTGATTCTAACGAGAAAATTAAATGAAGAGATAAATATTGATGGGGAAATTACTATAAAAATTATTTCAATTTCCGATAATCAGGTGAAGCTGGGAATTGAAGCACCAAAAGATGTTCAGATAGTAAGAAAAGAAGTTCTCGACAGAGTTAAGGAAAGCACTAAAGATGCGCTTAAGAAAGTTAAAGAAAAGCCATCTGAGATTAAAGGATTGAAAATCAAAAAAATATAATATGAATAACAGAGCGATAAATATTCTGATAGTTGATGATTCTGATCTGACAAGAAGTTCATTGACAAAACTATTCTCAGATTATAATTGTAACATCATTACAAGTATAGATGGCTTAGATGGAATTCAGAAATCTTTAACATCAAAACCTGATATAATTTTGCTTGATATTCTAATGCCTAATCTGGATGGGATTAAAATGCTTCAGGTAATAAAAATTATTGATGAGTTGAAAAAAATTCCTGTTATTGTAATTAGTGGTAACAGTAACAGAACAAATGTATTTGCATCGCTTGAAGCGGGTGCTGATAAAGTAATTACTAAGCCGATTGATGAAGATGTTTTAATTAAATCAATCGAAGAACTGACCAAAAGAAAACTTACTCATAAACAGAAGATAGAAGGAGTAATTGTCGATAGCACAATTGATGAACTTAAAAAAATCTATATAAAAGCTTTTCCGCAAAAAGAAGTTCAGTTAAATAAAGCTATTGCAGAAAGAGATAAATACGCATTGGGAAATATTTTTCATGAACTTAAAGGTGTATCAGCTTCAATGGGTTTTCCTGAAGTAACTGAAATCAGCAGAATGATTGAATTAGCTTTGAACTCAGAAAAAATAGACTGGAATTACATTAAAAATCAGACAGATGAAATTATTTCTATAATAGAGCGAAAAACCTTTTCACTCAATGGAGACTAATTTATGTTCGTGATTATCGGAATAGTTGTGGTGCTTGGAGCGATATTAGGTGGATTTACACTGGCGCATGGTAATCTTGCATTATTGATTCAACCGGCTGAATTTGTAATAATTCTTGGCGCAGCACTGGGTAGTTTGCTCATTTCATCACCACTAAGTGTAATAAAGAAAATATTTGGTTCCATCCCACAATTAATAAAAGGAGTTAATTTCACAAAGCAGGATTATCTCGAGTTGTTAAAATCATTCAACGATTTATTTCTGCTCGCTCAGCGTGATGGCTTACTTTCGATTGAAAAGCATATCGAAAATCCAAAAGACAGTGAAATTCTCTCTCTGAATAAAACATTTATAAACAATCATCACGCATCTACATTTTTTTCAGACACAATGAAAGTTATGCTTTCCGGTGGAGTTCCTCCGCACGAACTTGAAGCACTAATTGATGCTGAGATTGAAACTTTCGAAATGGAATCAAAACCTGTCGTTAACGCAATTTCTAAAGTTGGCGATTCTTTTCCAGGTCTTGGAATTGTTGCAGCAGTTCTCGGAATAATTGTAACAATGAGTTCGATTGATGAAGGAGCAGCAACTGTTGGAATGCATGTGGCTGCAGCTTTGGTCGGAACTTTCCTTGGTGTTTTAATGGCTTATGGTTTTGTTAATCCGATTGCAACAAATCTTGAACTTCAGCACGAACTTGAGAAACGTTATCTGGAAACAATCAAAGCTTGTATTGTTGCTTATGCGAAAGGCAATCCTCCGATAATCGCTGTTGAAATAGCAAGAAGAACGATATTCAGTGATTACAGACCATCATTCCAGGAACTTGAGAATTATATTCGTGGCAAAGGTGACAAATAATGAATCGGGAACAGGAAACTCCTATTATAATTAAAAAAGTTCACAAAGGTCATGGTCATCACGGTGGTGCATGGAAAGTTGCTTATGCTGATTTCGTTACAGCTATGATGGCATTATTTATTGTTCTTTGGATTCTTGGACAGGATGAAAAAGTTGTTCAGAATGTTGCAGGATATTTTAAAGACCCGGTTGGTTTTTCGGATAAAATGAGATCAATCATTGAAGGGAAATCTGATTTACCAAGTATAATTGATTCAGCATTCATTAAAAAGAAATTGAGAGAGGAAGAGCAGAAGCAACTAGAATCAATGGGAAATGAAATTATTGATCAGCTGAAGAATACGCCCGAATTTGAAAAACTTGCTGATCAGGTGAAAATTGAAATTGCCAAAGAAGGATTAAGAATTGAAATGATTGATTCAGCCAATGACATATTCTTTGAAGTCGGAACTTCTCAACTTAAGCCTGAAGCCATTAAGCTATTGGAAAAGATTAGTGCAAATCTTCAAAAGCTTACGAACAAAGTTGTAATTGAAGGACACACAGATTCCCGTCCTTACAGCGGAGAAGGAAGAGGTTACTCAAATTTTGAATTAAGTTCTGAAAGAGCTAATGCTGCAAGAAGAGTTCTGGTACTTTCAGGTTTGCCGACTGGAAGAGTGGATGAAGTAAGAGGTTATGCTGATACAAGGTTACTTGACAAGAATGATCCTTTCAGTGTAGTAAACAGAAGAATAAGCATCGTTATAAAGTATTCAACTGAGGAACCAAAGTGAAAAAGCTAATAATAGTTGAAGATGATACTTTAACGCAGCAATTGTATTTGGTTTATTTCAGAAAATCGGGTATCGAACCACTTATCACAGATAATGGAGAAGAATTATTCTCAATTCTGAATAAAGAAAAAGTCGGAGTTATTCTAATGGATATAAATCTGACAAATACTTATTTTAGAGGTGAGAAAATGGATGGGATAAAGCTGAGCAGGTTGATTAAAGGAAATTCCAAAACACATAACATTCCGATTATTATTGCAACCGGCTTTTCATCAAATCAGGATGGTTCGCTTGTTCGTGAAACTCAGGCTGAAGAAATAATAACGAAACCGATTTTAAATTTTAAAGCATTTGTAAATAAAATTAACCAATATCTGATCAATTGAATACAAAAGATAAAATACTGATTGTTGAAGACGAAAGGGATACAAGATTTATTCTTGAAAAATTATTGTCTAAAAATGATTTTGAAGTTGTTACTGCTAATAACGGATTAGAAGCATTAGAAGTTCTGAAAACTTTCTCCCCAAAAGTTATTCTGGCTGATTGGACAATGCCAGTAATGGATGGACTTAAACTTTGTAACGAAGTTAAATCAGATCCTAATCTAAAAATAATTTACTTCATCATTCTGACAGCAAGAACTTCTTTGAGAGACAGAATAACAGGGCTTGATGTTGGAGCTGATGATTTTCTTATCAAACCAATTGAAAATCAGGAGTTGATTGCCCGTATTAAATCCGGCGTCAGAATTTATGACCTTCAAAGTGAACTAAAATCTATTGAACACAATAAAGCTTTAGTTGAATTAGCTTGTACAATTGGTCATAACTTTAATAATCCATTAAGCAGTCTGACAATGGCTCTTGAAAATCTTAAACAAGAAATTGCCGATAAGAAATTGGATAAGATTCAGGAAGATTTTGAAATTATTAATAAATCCATCGAAAAAATTCAGGCACTTATTAAACAGCTTACAAACCTCGAAAATCCTCAGGTAATAGACTACACAGACAACAGTAAAATGATAAAGCTCGATTAATTCCGGACTTTAAAAACTGACTGTTTACTTCGATAATCTATTGAGGTATTACAGTCATGTTAAATAAAATAGAAAATATAACCCTCAACCCTAATTCAAGGAATGAAATAAAATCCTCAAAAAAGGACCTTCCTGTAAATCATCTAAGTAAGAAAGAAAATTTTTCAGATACGATTACTTTTTCTGCAGCACTTTTATTTTTATCTCAACTAAAGTGGAGATTAAAAAAAATCAATCATATTTCTCAGGATGAATTGGAAATTGAAATAATTGCAAATGATATAAGTTTTTCAACAGTAATAAATCTCAAGTCACCTGTAATTAGTAATATTTTTTTCAAAATTAGAAATGAATTTCCGTTCAGGCATAATAAATCAATTTATGATGTGAGTTTATCTTTTAACTACCAGAAATTTGGACTGACAGAAACCGAAATTCTTTACGAACCGATTAATAAATTATTTTATCGGATACCGGGCTTTGAATTCGGAGATGAAAAGGAAATTAGCTCAGCATTTTATTATGAATTGCTGGAAGGGATTGATTCCGAATTACTAAATACCTTATCATTTATTTTCAGAAATATGATTCTCTTTGCTGATAAATTAACAGAAATGAATTGTACATCTCTGATTGATAATCAGCTACCTGCAGAACCATATATTAAAGTAAACAGAATTTTAATTAACCATATTTAGGTTACTTAGTATTGTTCTGTGCCAACGCATTTTTTATGTAATTTTTAGATTAAGAGTGTAAAAGAACCCTGCAAAAAACTTCCATTCAAAATATTTCCGGATATTCATTCAGATTGATTACTATTTCAGTTCAATATTTATCCGATAGTAGCCAAATGTTTATTATTAAACAGAATTGAAAGCCTTCTCATCCGGGATATGATCATTATTAGTCAAAAACACGAAATTATACTGGGAATATGAAACAAAATTTTTGCTCAGTTTTGCATAATTAATTTGTCTGGTGGCATTCAACTTGTCATAATAATTTATCAATTGTGAATATTATGGAATTGGAGAAAGAAATTGTAAGTCATAACCAGAGCAATTTAGCGGAATCCATCCTGAATAATTCTGCTCTGGGAATCATCCGAATTACCGCGAATGGAATTCCTGTATTTGCCAACCAGACTATGCTCAGGTTTCTGAACCTTGAATCATTTACAGAAATGATTGAAGCATATAATCAAAGCGCTTCATTCAGAAATAATTTTAATACGCAGAAATATTTTAAATACATCAACCAGGAAATTAGAACAAACTACCTGGAGTCTGAATGGCAAAGTACAAATGGAAAGATTATTTTCTTTAAAGAGTATGTAAGTCCTGTCTATAATAATTCAGGTTATCCTCATTATTTTGATTGTATAATTGAAGATGAAACAGACAAAAAAATAGTTGAAGAATTAATTAAAAATTGTCAGACCAGAGATTATCAGATTCTCAAGGCATTGCCTGATATTCTTTTTATTATCTCTTCTGAAGGGATATTTCTCGACAGCAAATTCAACCAACGCTCAGCATTTTTTAAGAATCCTGTTCTTCTGATAGGAAAGAAAATCAATACTGTATTTCCAAAAGATGTTGCAGATAAAATTAGTGATGCAATAAAAAATACTTTGTCGAATAATCAACTTAGTTCAGTCGAATTCTCTGTAACTTCAGATAATCAGGAAATATTTTATGAAGCAAGGCTTGTAGTTAATTCAGAGAATCAGATTCTTATGCTTCTTCGAGATATTACTTTACAAAAAGAAGCCGAGTTGCAATTGAAAAAAGTTACCGAAGATTTGAAAAGAGCGAATGCATCAAAAGATAAGTTCTTTTCAATCATTGCGCACGATTTGAGAACCCCATTGATTGGCTTGATAGGCTATGCTGAAATTCTTTCAGAAGATATTAACGAACTTGAGAAAGATGAAATAGAAGAATATGCTTCAAACATTGTTGATATTTCCCGCCAGACAATCAAACTGCTTTCTAATCTTTTGGAATGGTCCAGGTTACAAACAGGTAAGATTCAATTCAGTCCGACAGATTTAAAAATCCGGAATGTAGTTGAAAATATTTTTCAGCTTCTTAAATCAAATGCAGAGCATAAACAAATCAGATTACTAAATTCTGTCAGTCCTGATCATATTGCTTATGCAGATGAAAATATGATTTATTCTGTGTTGAATAATCTGACTTCAAATGCAATAAAGTTTACAAGACCAAACGGAGAAATTGAAATCTCATCAGAACTAATGAATGATGAAATTGTAGTAATGGTTCAGGATAACGGAATTGGAATTGACGAAGAAAATCTGAAAAACTTATTTGAGCTTGATAAAAGTTTTACAACGCCGGGAACAGAAAATGAAAAAGGATCCGGGTTGGGTATTATTCTCTGTCGTGATTTTATAAAAAAACACGGTGGTAAAATCTGGGTTGAAAGCAAATTAGGCGAAGGAACTAAATTTTATTTTACGCTTCCTTTGTATCGCTGAAAATATTCTCCCAAAACTCACTGTGAGTATTTTTTTTATCATCGGGTACATGTCTGCACAATAAATCCAAATATCAAATCTGAATTCACAATCTTACCACATTTTGATACAATCAGATAACTGAATTCTTCAAATTGGTTGGGTAAGCATTATTGAAATACTAAGACTATAAAACATAAATTAAATGCTGAAGTACTAAAACATTTTTTGAAAGATGTCGTGATTACTGATATCGCTTCAGACGCAAGAGAAACTTTTGAGTATATTTCAACATATTATTATGATTTAATTCTTATGGATATAAGTTTAAAAAACGGTGAAAGTGGTATAGAAATCATGAAAAAGATTAAACAGATACAAAATTACTCGAACGTTCCTATCATCGCACTCACAGCTTATACTTTTGATGAAGATAAAAATAAATTTTTATCTGAAGGTTTTGATGGGTTTATACCAAAGCCAATTCAAAGAAATAATCTGATTGATGAAATAAAAAAAATATTAAAGAAAACGGTCGTACAGAACGAATCTATTCAACCTTGAGCATATCATTTATAAGATTAATTAAAGCTGTTTTGCTAAAAGGTTTAGACAGATAATGTGAACATCCTTTTTCTAGAAATTCTTCTCTGTCCTGCTGAGATGCAAAAGCAGTTAAAGCTGCAATTGGTATAGCTTTGTAATCTTCCTTTTCTCTTATTAACCGAGTCACCGTTAATCCATCCATTCCTCTACCGAGATTTATGTCCATCAGAATTGCATCATACTTTGCATTTTTTGTTTTTTCCAATGCATCAACACCATTCATTGCAAATTCAATCTGACAATAATCTTTCAATACGACCTCAATAAATTTCCTGCTTACCCAATCATCCTCCACAACCAAAATTCTTTTTGTTTTAATGATATCTGAAAAAGTGAATTGTTTATTTTCAGGTGGTGGTAATAATTTTTGATTATAATTCATTTGATATAAATTAATTCCAGAAGGAAAGTACACAGTAAACTTTGATCCGACGCCTACTTTACTCTGTACAGTTATTTCACCACCCAACAATAACATTATTTTTTTAGCAAGTGCCAATCCAAGTCCGGTACCTTCAAAACTTCTGTTCATACCTTCGCTAACCTGTCTGAATTCTTCAAATATAATGTCCAACTTATCTTCAGGAATACCGATTCCTGTATCACTGACTTCAACTGCAATAAAGCTTCTTTCTTTATAGTTTGTTATAAAAGTACTGAGAGTTATTCTGCCTTTGTTTGTAAATTTAATTGCATTGCTTACCAGATTATTAATCACATCTCTGACTAATCTTGCATCTGATTTAATTAGTAGTTCACTGAATTTAAAGTCAAGAGTTATTGTAAGGTTCTTTTTCTTTGCTTGAGCTGTAAAAAGATTTGCAACTTCGGAACACACAGAATTTACATTGAATTCTGAAATATTTACTTCCTCTTTACCCGCCTCAACTTTTGACAGGTTAAGAATCAAACTTAGAGTTTCAAGAAGTCTTCTACCGCTTTCATAGATGGTCTCCACCATTTTTTTATGTTCTTCATTTTCCAATTCATAAGAAAGCACTTCCGCAAAACCCAGTATTCCAACCAGAGGAGTTCTTAACTCGTGACTCATATTCAGAAGGAAAGTTGATTTAAGATTGTTTGCTTCTTCGGCTTTTTCTTTTGCTTCAATAATATTTTGTTCGGCAATTTTCCTCTCCGTAATATTTTCATGCGCAACAATTACCATTGGTTTGTCATCATGCTTGAACGCGGTAAAATGAGCAATAAACCATCTTTTTTCTTTAGGACTATGACAAGGATATTCTATATGAAATTCTGATTTAGTCCCCTTTAACATTTGCTTAATTTCATTCGCGACAAGCAAAGCTATATCTGAATCTTCGCCATTTGCCTTTTCACAGATTCTGATATAGTTAATTCCCACACAAAAATCTTTTTCTTTAAGTCCGTTCTGAATTCCGAACTCTTTCCATCTTTTATTAACTGCAATAATATTTCCAACCTCATCCAGCACAGCAATATTAGATGACAGGCTATCTAAAGATTTTTGAAGAAATTGTTCGGAGGATTTAAGAGATTCTTCTGCTTTTTTCTGATCTGTAATATCTTTGATTGTTGCGAAGGTTGCTGGTTTTCCATTAAAATCAAATATTTCATAATTAATCTGAACGATAATTTTGGTGCCGTCTTTTTTCCTTAAAGTAGTTTCATAACTTTTAGGAACTATTTCGCCTCTTGTTCTCTGTTCGTGTCTTTTGTAAAGTGAAACTAATCCTTCAGGTGTATAAATATCTCTGAAAGTAATTTGATTTAATTCTTCGTATGAATAACCAAGCATATCAGCGAATTGCTTATTCCAATAGATAAACTTTTCGTCCTGTGAAATTTCAATTCCATCGTGTGAATGTTCAACAATCAGTCGGTATTTTTCTTCGCTTTGGCGTAAAAGCAATTCAGCTGTTTTTCTATTTGTAATGTCTGTAACAGTCCCCATCAACCTTATTGGGTTTCCATCATCATCCCACTCGGCAACTGCTCCTTTATTTAACACCCAAATGATTTGACCATCTTTTTTGATTTTCCTATACTCATGTTCAAGTTCTTTTACTTTTGCTTCAATTAATTCACGAATCAGGATATCCAATTCAGGTAAATCTTCAGGATGAGTACTAAATCGCCAAAATTCTTTTACATCTTTATATTCATCATAATCAAAACCTAATAATTCAAAATAACCCTTACTGAGGTAGATTTTATTTTCAGGAATATTCCAATCCCAAAGACCAGTATTAGTAGCTGACAACGCAAGCTTTAATCTTTTTTCACTTTCAACAAGTTTATGTTCATATTCTATTCTATCACTAATATCCCGCGTTGTTATTTGTAATTTGACAGAATTGTTATCAATTACTGATTTTCCCGATGATTCAAGCCAGATATATCCACCATCTTTCTTTTTAGCTCTGTATCTTACCTTGCCAGTAGCGTTTTTATTAATTGTTATCTGAAAGACTTTTCTTACTCTTGGTAAGTCTTTTGAATTTATCAAATCATAAACAGATTTATTAATTATTTCATCAGGATTATACCCTAGAAGTGATTTAATTGCCGGTGATGTATATAAAATTGTTCCATCATTATTTATTACACTTATAACATCCAGAGATGAATCTGCAATAAGTCTGTATTTTTTTTCTGATATCTCCAGATCACTTTGAATCTTATTTTGCTTTTCTCTTAATCTTATTCTGGTAATTGCAATACTCAGGTCCTGTGCTAAGTCCTCCAGGACCTTTATTTCTTCTTCACTAATGCTATTTTGTTCATTACTGATAATCAGAAGCATCCCGAAAGAATTGTCAAGATTATCTTTTAAAGGAAGAATGATGCTTGTTGGAATTTCATTGTTATTTTGGATAATGATATTAGAACCAAACGAAGTTTTATTCTCAGTTGTGATTAAAATGGTTTTATTGTTTTTAACAAAATTAAGTAACTCGCTACTTGAGATTAATTTTGTCAGCATCTGGTTGTAAGGTGAGTTGTAGTCAGATGTAGCTGAAAGAAAAGGAATATTTATTGATTCATCGAAATAAGCAATTGCGGTAAAATTAAAATTTTCATTTCGACAAATTGTTTTACAAGTCTCATGAATCAAATTATTCTCGTTCGTGTACTCCAGAATTAAGCGATTAACCTGACTCAAAATCTCAATTGTTGTAATAACTAGTTCCATCTCATCCAGAGTATTATTAAACTCATCTCTGAATGGGCAATCAATTTTACAATGTTTCACTTTTTTAAACTTCTCAATTTTATCAAAATAAATTGATTTCATAATCTACTACACAAATGATCAAAAAATTTATGTAATAAATTTTGAATAGTTAATTATGAATAAAAGGCAAAGTTTTAAAAAAAAATTCCTTATATACCCCCAAATAGCTTGATAATAATCGATAAAAGAATCAATAATTTATATCAGATTAAGTTGTAAAGCAGTATAAGATAACCACTTAGATTATAAAGCCACAATCTCTTACCGATTTCTATTGTAATAGATTATTTCTTACGGCGTACATAACAATATCAGCATTATTCTTCAGTTTGGTTTTTTCAAGGATGTGTGTGCGGTGGGTGCTTACAGTCTTAACGCTGAGTGAAAGTATTTCTGCAATTTCAGAAACAGTTTTACCTTGTGCAATTAACATAAAAATTTCATACTCTCTGTCGGAAAGAATCTCGCTTAACTCAGTTTTAGCACCTCTTTTCACTTTATCAGAAAGTAAATCCATAACGGCGGGTGAGTAATATTTTTTACCGGATAGAATATCGTTTACAGCATCAACAAGTTCTTCAGGAGCACTATCTTTCCTTACATAACCTGCTGCACCTGATTTCATAACTCTTAAAGCAAATTGTTCTTCGGGATACATACTTAAAATTAGTACAGGTATTTGTGGATACATTGATTTAATATCTTTAAGAACCTCTAAACCACTTTTACCGGGCATGCTGATATCAAGGATTATGATATTAAATTTTGATTTTTCAAGTTGCTCAAAAACTTCACTGTCACGAGAAGCTTCACTAACTAATGCTTCGGTGAACTCGTCTTCTAAAATTCTTCGAAGTCCATGTCTTACAATTTTATGGTCATCTGCAAGAAGTACAGAAAATTTTTTCTGAATTTTCAATTTTTAACTCCTTTTGATATTAGTCAACGGAATAAAAATTTTTATTTCAGTTCCTAAATTAATTTTACTTTCTAATTCCATAAAACCACCAACAGATTTAATTCTTTCCCGCATACCTAATAAACCAAATCCACCTTTCTTAGAAATTATTTCTGGAATAAAACCAACACCGTTATCCTTTACAATTAATTTAAGTCTGTTTTCATCAATTCTGAGACTTACATTTACTTCGGATGCTTTTGAATGTCTTGCTATGTTAGTCATTATTTCCTGAAATGTTCTGAATACAGCAACTTCCTGTTCTTTAGAAAGCTCAGGTAATTCAGAAGGGAAATTAGTTTTAAACTCAATACCAAGTCTTTTTTTAGTTTCATTTACTTGCCATTCAATAGCTGCAATTAAACCAAGTCTGTCTAATACAACAGGTCTTAGTTCAGTTGAGATTCGCCGGACACTTCCGATAGTATCCTCAATGAGTGTAATAACAGGAGCGATTCTCTTTGGAATATCTTTTTTGTAAGGAGGTTTTTTAATCAATGCATTTAAATCAATTTTTATAGCAGTCAGAACCTGGCCAAGTTCGTCGTGTAATTCCATTGCTATTCGTGAACGTTCTTCCTCACGGATTTCTTCTAATTTCTGTGTAAGAGATCTTAACATTTCTTCAGATCTTTTCAATTCTTTCTGGCTTTCTTTGAGTGCAAGTTCTGCCATTTTTTTCTCCGTAATATCACGACCAACGCCAATAATCTCAATAGGATTTCCATTCTCATCAAACACCATTGTATCAACCCAACTGAACCAGCGCCAACCGTTAACAGTTAATGCTCTTTGTTCAATATAACAGGAATGAGGATGGGAATATAGTCTTTCCATTTCCTTCATTGTGGTTTCTCTGTCATCAGGATGAACAAGAGGAAGAAATTTATTGCTTAATAATTCTTCCTGAGACTTACCAAATGTTTTACAATAGGATTCGCTGACGAATAAAAACCTCCCTTCTAAATCTACTTTAACAACAAGATCTGTCTGATTTTCAATTAACAGTCGATACTTTTCTTCGCTCGCTCTGAGCTTTTCTTCGAATTCAATTCTGTCTGTTATGTCATATGCAGTTCCTATGCCTGCTGGTTTACCTTTGTATTCAATAATTTCAGCACCGAAATCTACCCATCTTGTTTGCCCATCTTTGCGAATAATCTTGAATATGTATCTGTTCTCTACTTCCTCTCCAATTTGTCTTTTCAATCCGCGTTCTCTGACTATTTCTCTGTGATCCGGATGAACCAATTCAAAAAATTTCATCCCATAAATTTCATTAAGCGTATAACCTGTCAGATGTTCAGCAGCCGGATTGAGATATTGGAAGTATTCTCCCTGGTAGATGAAGATTGCCGCAGGAGTAGATTCAGCCAAAGCTCTGAACTTTTCTTCACTTTCTCTAAGTAACATTTCTGCTTCATAACTTACAGTTATATCTCTGTTAATACTTGCATAGCCGATCAGATTGCCATACTTATCTTTTACTACAAATCCTTTTGCGTCGATATAAAGTCTTTTACCGGATTTATGATATTGAATAACTCTTGTCGAGTATTTTCCATCAATTGTAAGTCTTTTAATTATATCTTCTCTTCCTAATTCAAGATACTGTGTATGTAATACATCTCTAGTAGTCTTTCCTATTACTTCTTCACGCTTCAAACCATAAATCTGTTCAGCAGCATCGTTCCAGTATGTTATTCTCAGATTTCTGTCGGTAGCTACTATAGCATCATTAACATTGGCGAGAAGGTTTGCCTGATATTCCAGCTCTGATCTTATTTTCTCTCTTTCAGATTCGGTTTCCATATAATCAAGTGCGAAGGAAATATCCTGAGATAATTCCGCAAGTAATTTTATTTCATCTTCATCAAAGAAGTCTTGTATATCAGAATAAAAATTTAGTGTGGCGATAGTCTTACCGAATAAGTGCAATGGGAAAGTTGCAGAAGATTTAAAATTGTACTTTTCAGCAAGAGGTTGCCATTCTTTAGCGCTCTCGTCATGTAAAAAGTTATTTATGATTACATAGCGGTTCTCTCTGAATGCTGTTCCGATAGGATCATTGCTTTTTTCAGGGTCGGAAAGATTAATATTAATGTTTTCTAAAAAATCTTCTACAGTGCCTGCTGAGGCAACGGGTTTAATCTGAAGTGAGTCTTCATCAATTTCTGCAATCCATGTCATTTTAAATTTTCCGATGTTTACAGCTATACTGCAAATATGTCTGAATAATTCCTGTTTGTTATGAATCCTTACAATAGTTTGATTGACTTCACTTAATACTGCATAAACTCTTGTTAGTCTTTTTATTTTTTCTTCAGCCAGATATTGTTCTGTTATGTCGTTGGAAAGAACAAGTCTGGCATTTCTGCCTTCATAGCTAATACTATGAGAAGAAATCTCTACATAGATGATACTGCCATCTTTCAGTTTATGCTTCCACGGACGTGAATTTTGTAACTCTTCAAATGACTCTGCAATATTTTTTTTCAGAGCCGGAATTTCTTCTGCAGGACGAATATCAAAAAGTGTGAGCGAAAGAAACTCTTCCTTCGAATATCCATATTTGTTTAAGGCAGCATTATTAACAGCAAGAAATTTTAGAGTCTCCAGGTCATAGATCCACATCGGAAGCGGATTATGTTCAAACAAATATTTATAAAGCGATTCGCTCTGAATTAATTTCTCTTCAGCCAATTTTCTTGTAGTGATATCTCTTGCAATTCCCTGAATTGCAATAATATGTCCATTCTCATCTTTAATTGGAGTGTTTATTTGTTCAGTCCAGATAGTTGTTCCATCTTTTTTCTTCCATCTCAGCACAATTGGTTCCGAAAAAATATTTTTCTCTAAAATAGCTTGTAATAAGGGAAGATCATCCGGATGAACAAGTTTAAACCCAAGTTGAGGGTCAGCATAATGTTCTTCAGGAGTGTAACCTGTTATTCTTGTGGCAGAAGGACTAACATATTCGAATTTAGGTTCAGGTGATAATCTGTAAATGTAAATAAGATCATTGGCGTTCTCAGCCAGGAATTCAAATATCTTATCGGAGCTTAACAAATCGTTATTCATGTTAAATCAGTATAAATGGTTAAAATCCCTTCATAAAAATAGTAAAACATTAATTAAGTTTGCTTTGTATAATCTTAACGATTGAGCGGATATTGGAATATATAAAAGTTATAATTTTTTTAGTCGCCATTGTTTTTCCTTTATTGCTTTCAAATAATAAAAATTTATCTACGAAAATCTTAAAATTTGTTAAGATGATTTTGTTTATTCATCTGGTTTTGTTGTTTATTCTGATATTTAAATTACATCATTTATTAAGAGACTTGTTTAACATTCCGAATACTGTAACTTATTTATTAAGCGCAATACCTTTTGTAATGCTAATAAATAAATTCAGTACTCAATTAAAATCTGGTGAATCTATTTATCTGATCTTTTCAGTGTTTTTATTAGGATTAGCGGTGTTACTTGATTTATTAACTGATGGGAGAATTATTGTCTTACAAAAAAGTGATGATGTAGAAGAATATCTCAGAATTGCCGGTGCAATATTCTGGTTAATTTATAATTACTTTTTGTACAGTAGATTAAAGGTAATTTAGAGCTTATGAAAAAATTCTTTTGGGAAAATTTAAATCAGTTTGAAAATAACACTGCTCTGACAGAAATCTCTTCAGGAAAAAGTTTAAGCTACTTTGAACTTGATAAGATAACTGATGATATTGCGGAGAGACTTATAACAAAGAATAAAAAACTTATCTTTCTGTTTACTGCAAATGATATTCAATCTGTTGTAGCTTATGTCTCAGTGCTTAAGTCAGGAGATTCGGTCTTGTTGCTGGATAAGAAAATAAATGATGAAATAAGAACCAATCTTATCAGCTTATATAAACCTCATTTAATAATTAATTTGAATGAGCCGGTAGAAGGTTATACACAAGTTGAAAACGGTACTGAACTAAATTTTCTGAAACGCATTACTGAAAACGAAACGATCATTCATCCATCATTAAAGATTCTTTTATCCACTTCAGGCACTACAGGTTCTCCAAAACTGGTCCGTTTGAGTGCGGATAATATTCAATCAAATGCTGAAGCTATTGCCCAATATCTTGAAATAGATTCCGAGGAAAAACCAATTACAACTTTGCCATTTAATTACTCGTATGGACTTTCAGTAATAAACAGTCACTTACTAAAAGGAGCCAATATTTTTTTAACAGACAAAACAGTTTTCTTTAAAGACTTCTGGAATGATTTTAAAAATCATAAATGCACTTCTTTTGCAGGTGTTCCGTACACTTATCAAATGTTAAAAAGAATCGGCTTTGATAAACTTGAACTACCAACATTAAAAACTATGACTCAGGCAGGCGGAAAACTGAATGAGGAGATGATAAAATTCTTTGCTGATTATGCAAGCAAAAACAATGTAAAGTTTTTTGTTATGTATGGACAAACTGAAGCAACGGCCAGAATTTCTTACGTCCCACATAATAAACTGCAAGAAAAAATTGGTTCGATTGGTATTGCAATTCCAGGCGGGAAAATTAGTCTTTACTTTGATGGACTGGAAATAAAAGAACCGAACACAGTTGGTGAAATCGTTTATGAAGGTGAAAATGTAATGCTTGGTTATGCTGAAGCATTGACTGATTTATCAAAAGGTGATGAATTAGCAGGAAAGCTATTCACAGGTGACCTTGGATATAAAGATGAGGACGGTTATTTCTATTTAACAGGAAGAATGAAAAGATTTATTAAAATGTTTGGGCTGAGAATTAATCTTGATGAAGTTCAGAAGATGATTGAAAATACTTTCAATATTGCATCTGCCTGCACAGGTGAGGATGAAAAATTAAGAATACTTATTCAGGCATCAGAAAATTTTGAAGCCAATGTAAAACAAAAAGTTTGTGAATTATATAAACTCAATCCTTCGACTGTAAGTATTAAGAGTGCAGATGAAATTCCAACCAAATCCACAGGTAAGTATGATTACGAAAAGATAAATGAATTATTCAGATAAAATTCTGATTCCATAAATAGTCCTATTCCACTAAGAGATGCATTTTCATCCAAGGGAAATTGGTTCCATCCTCAAATATTCTGTTGATTGAATTTTTTGCTTAATATCGTTTATAACAACCTGAACTTGTGAGGTAGTCATCTGCATTTCTTCAGCAATTTCATCTGCAGAATAACCCTTCTCCCATCCAAACCAGATTCTATCGAGAACAGAATAAGGTAATCTGAAGAAAAATTCTTCCTGTGTCTGTTCAGCACTGTAGGTATCTGTTGTTGGGGTCCTTCTCCGAATTTTCTCTGGTACACCAAGATATTCAGCAAGCTGATAAACCTGTGTCTTGAATAAATGTGCAATAGGTTTTATATCAGCTCCACCATCACCATACTTGACAAAAAATCCCTGTTCGTGCTCATTCTTATTACCGGTTCCTATTACTGCATAATTACGTGCTTCTGCATGGTAGTAAAGAAAATTTGTTCTACTTCTTTGTTTAAAGTTGGATGCTGCTACAATCTGCAGATATTCTTTTAAAGGCAATCGTGCTGTCTTTTCTTCTCCAGCTGGGGAAATAATAGTTACATAATAAACATTTAGTCTTCCTTTTGCTTCATCATCTTTTGGTAAAACAATTTTCATTTTATATGAATCATTATATTCAGGGAAAATCTTTCTGACTGCCTCATCTCTTCTTTTATATGCACCAAACCCTTTCACTGCTTCTGTGATATCTTCAACAAGGTATGGAACTTTAAATTTATCAACTAATTTTTTTGCAAGATTCAAACTATCAGGACTTGAATCCTTGTCCGGCATCATTAGTGCAAGTACTTTATTAGGTCCGAACGCTTCTGCACACAAAGCAAGCACAACTGATGAATCTATTCCTCCGCTCACACCAACAACAGCTCCTCTTTTATGAATTTTTTTAGCAACAATTTCACGAAGTTCTTTTATTATTCTTTCTGCTTCACTCTTTGCGTCAATTAGAATTGAATCTTTATCAAACGGCATTTTAACTCCTTGTTGTAGTTATTTATTAGTTCTTCTATCGAAGAAAATTTTGAAATTATAATTTTCAGGTGTGGATTTATTCTCGCAACTAATGTATTTGTTAAATAGTAACTGTGTTGAAATAATTCCTGCTAAAGCCATATTATCAAGTTCGCTCAGTTCGTTCTGTTTAAATGCTTTTGCAATAAGCAATTTAACTTTGGCAAAATCGAATACTCCTGCTGAAATAATTTCTTCCTCGCTTAAAATTTCTTCTAATTGGAAATCTTTATTACCAATGAAGCTGTTTCGGATTGGAGCGCGATAAGGATTCTTTGCACGATATAAAGTTTCTTTTGGCAGATAATCTTTGAAAACTTTTTTCAATATAAATTTTTCATTCAGACCAAAGATTTTATACTTTGCGGGAACTGTTGCCATAAATTCAATAAGTCTATGATCAAGATATGGAACACGAAGCTCAACCGAATTTCCCATTGCCATTCTGTCGCCTTGTGAGGATAACAAATAGCCGCTCATAAAAGTTGTTATCTCAAGATACTGTGCTTTACTCAATGTCTCCCATTTATCAAAATCTTCAGGGAGTTTTAATAAGAATTCATCAATAGCATTATAATGTTTAATCTGTTCTTTGAATTCTTCAGAAAAGAAATTTTTTAATTTTGAGTTATTTGTCCATCTCACAATGTGTGAGAAAAACGGGTTCTCAGGTTCATCAATTCCTAATTTGAAAAACGCCTCAAGCGTTGAAAATAACCTCTGATCTTTGAAAATATATGGATAAAGTTTTTTTAGAAGTTTTGATCTGAATTTTGATTCAGGATTATTTGACCAGAATTTTCTGATTTTTGCCTCTTTGAATATGTTATAACCACCGAATACTTCATCTGCACCTTCACCTGTTAATACAACCTTAAAATTTTCTTCGCGAACCTTTTTTGAAAGCAGATAAAGCGGAGCAGGAGCAGTTCTGAAAACAGGTCGTTCACCGAAATAAATGATATCAGAAAAATATTTCCCAATATCTGAGTTGTGTGCAATCACTTCAGAATGATTTGTACCCAAATGTTCAACCATCATTTTCTGAAAGCGACTTTCATCAAATGATTCTTCTTCGAAACTGATTCCGAATGTTCGTAATTCGTTGTTGAAATTTTTCTTAACAATTGCTGTTAAACCAGATGAATCCAATCCACCACTTAAATAACTTCCCACAGGAACATCTGCTCTTAATCTGATTTTTACAGAATCAGTTAAAATTTCTTTCGCTTCAGAAACAATATCGCCGATAGCCTTATCTTTAAGTTGCAAATTATTTGGAAATGATAACTGCCAATAAGGTGTTAAAGAAAATTTCCCTTCAAAATTGATTTTCAGAAAATAGCCGGGAGGAATTTCTTTATAATCTTTAAATGGAGTATCGCCGGGAAGATTTGTCCAGAAAGTAAAAATCTGATCAAAACCAATTGGGTCAAATTCTGGTTTGTTATTTTGTATTGCAAAAATTGCTTTCAGTTCTGAGGCAAAGTAGAATTTATCTGAATCGAACCTAAAATAGAGGGGAAGAATACCAACTCTGTCTCTTGCCAGAAACAATTCTTTTGATTTGTTATTCCAGATTGCAAAAGCAAATTGTCCATTCAAATCATCAAGACATTTCTCTTTTTTCTCTTCAAACAAATGCAGAATTACTTCAGTATCTGTATTTGTATAAAACTTATGGCCGCGCTGAATGAGTTCTTTCCTTAATTCAGGATAATTAAAAATCTCTCCGTTAAAAATTATCCATAAGGACTGATCTTCGTTATGAATTGGCTGACTACCTCCAGCCAAGTCGATTATACTTAATCTGGATTGTGCTAGTCCAATGAAATCATCAATATAAGCACCTGCTTCATCAGGTCCGCGATGATTAAGAGCAAAGGACATTACTCTCAATTGATCAGGTGAAAGAGGTGATTTCTCTTTCAGATTTAATATGCCGCTTATGCCGCACATTATTAGGAATTCTGATGATTTAATTTATTATGAAGGAATTTTTCAATTGCAGAAATTGATGAGAAATTATCCTGAACGAGCTCATCGTCCTGAATGATAATTTTATAATTTTCTTCGATGAATGAAACAAGTTCTAGAACACCCGTAGAATCAATGATACCTTTTTCGAAAAGAGGAGTATCATACTTTAGTTGGGAATCATCGCCGAAAAGAAAATTCTCTGTAATAAAATTTTTAACAGTTTCTGAATAATTTTGTCCGCTCATTTTATAAATCAATCCTTTGATAATTATTGTTTCTTTTTTCTTAAAGGTCTTAGTCCTTTTAAAAATTCCTCATAGCCAAACTCTGATGTCAGAGGAACTGTTACAGTTGCCAATGGTTCCGGATTAGGCATACCATACAAAGTATTTGGTGGAACATTTCTTGAAACAACAGTCCCACCTTTGATAACTGCATTGTCACCAATAGTTACATTTGGTAAAATCAGACAGTGAGGCCCAATATAAACATTTTTGCCAATTATTACTTTATTTGGGTTATGCTTTAATCTTTTTCCAAAATAAGTATGAGTGAAAATGGTTGTTCTTAAACCTATTGTACTATTATCACCAATCTCCACACACTCCGGATGATTATCGTCTATATAAACAAATTTACTTATCCAAACATTCTTCCCGATTTTGACCCCTCTGAGTCTATGTAGAAAAGGTCGAACCGAATCACCAAAAGGTATAATAAAAGCTATTCCGTGAAGAAAACGGTTAATAATCGATTTAAACATCTAATATTTTATCCGATTAAATAGTCTAATGATTTCTGAAACAATCATACCATAAATAAAAGCATTATCAAAACTAAAATTAAGGAATCAGAAAGAATTAATCTCATTTTAATAATTTTACAATACTTTTCGACTATGTAAGCGAATCAAAATAAATCAGTTCTTTTGGTATTTTTGAAACATAAGCTAAACTTCCAATAAAATTCTCCGGAACCATTATGTCGGTTATTATCAATTTCTTTTTGTAATAAGATATTATGAGAGAGGAATTATTTACTGCACTTCCATCTAATACATTTAGCACTTTCAATCCATCAATAAGCCCCGTACCGATTGCCTTCAGTAAAGCTTCTTTTCTAGTCCAGATTTTATAGAAAAAAAATAGTTTTTCTTCAGGACTTTTGAAAGATTGGTAATAACAAAATTCTTTCTGAGAGAAATAATTCTCAGCGAGGTTCTTTAAATCTGGTAAAACTTTTATGAACTCTAAATCAACCCCAATTTCATTATCCAGGCAGATTGCAAATAGCAGGAGGTCTTGTGAATGTGAGTAATTAAATTTAATCCTGAAATTGTTCCCGTCTGTAAAGTAAGGCTTTCCATAAGTATTATATTTGAAAATAATTTTCTCTGGTGAAATATCAGTATAAGCGGATAAAATTTTTCTTCTAATAAAATATGTTTTTAAAGCTCGCTGTTTATCTGATTCAAACTTTAGTTTGTTTACTCTCTCTATTTCATCATCGACAAGTAATTCTTTAATTCGATATTTTGATTCAATAATTTCATTAAAGTTGATCATATAAATATGAATCTGTGAATCTAAAATCTGGTTCATGAAAATTTTTGTCTCTGTGAAATAATTTCTCAGAATGATATACTTTTTTTGATGTGTTCTATTTTCAAGAAATTTTTAACAATCCGAAACTATTTTGTTATGAAAAATAGTTAAATCTAATTAAAAATATATACTTTAACATTATCATCGTTTTATAGTTGGCATTAAATTCGTTATAGAAAATAATTGATTATCTTGAGGGTAATCCTGATTCCTCCCTAATAATTTTTTCTTTTCTTCAATTAAAAATGTGGAAATTCTATGAGTGAAATACTAAAAATAAAAGGCATAACGCCAGATGAATTCAGAGCCGAATATGTTGTTAAGCGTAAACCTGTTGTAATAGAGGATGCAACAAAACATTGGAGTGCCTTGGAAAAATGGGCGCCAGAATTCTGGAAAGAAAATTACGGTAATAGAAAAGTTGAAATAGATGGTAAAGATTTTTTAATGAAAGATATAATTGATCTTGCATTAATTTCTGACGAAAATAACCCTGCTCCTTACTACCGCAATATAAGAATTGCTCATGAATATCCTGAACTAATGTCATATATAACACCTGAATCTGAATATTGTCTTCCAAACTATTTTCTTCATAAAATTTTTACCCCATTAAGAACTTCAATATTTGCTTACGGACAATACGAGTTATTTATTGGTGGAAGAGGAAGATCATTCCCATATCTGCATTATGATGTTCCTGGTGCAGATACTTTTATTCACCAAATTTGGGGTGAGAAAGAACTTATACTATTTAGCCCGGAGGATTCAAAGTTTCTTTACCCAAAGACTGGCTCTGAATTCAACGTTTCATCAATCCCGAATATAGAAAATGTATCTCTCGAACAGTTTCCTCTTTACAAAAATGCAAAGAAGTTTAAGGTTGTACTAAAAGCTGGTGATAGCGTTTATTTTCCATCGGGTTGGTGGCATACTGCTAAAATGTTGTCATTTTCAATATCCATTGGTATTGATGTAGCTAATGAATTTAATTGGAGTATTGTTGAAGACTTCCTTAAAAAGAAAGCCAAATCAAAATTAGCATTTCTTTCACCCTTTTTTATGATATATCTGAAATTGGGAAAAGGTTTAGTTAAGTAAATGTGACTTTATTATTTAAGAAAAAACCATATGTCAGAAAGAAAATCAATTATCGAATTATTTGAAAAATCAGTGACTGAAAATGAAAATTCAATAGCAATAGCTTTTAATTCTGAGTTCTATACTTATCAGCAATTAAATCAACGTGCTAATTCAATTGCAAATTATTTAGTTGAAAAAGGTATCAGAAAAAATAGTTTTGTCGGTATAGCTATTGAACGGTCATTTGATCTAATAGCATCTGTTTTTGGTATTCTTAAAGCTAGTGGTACCTGCTTCCCTATTGATACAAATTATCCTGCTGATAGAATTCTTTTTATGGTGAATGATGCCAGACCAGGAGTAATATTATCCTCCAAAAATTCATTAAATAAAATTCCGGATGTAAATATTGAAATTGTTCAGGTAGAAAATATTCCTCTCTCAAGAGCACCTATCGAGCTTAATTTACCTGAAGATGAAGATCTGCTTTATCTGATTTATACATCTGGATCAACTGGTAAACCTAAAGGCATAAAAATGCCTCATCGTGTGATAGCTAATCTTATTGACTGGCAAAATAGTCAGTCAACACCAGATAAATACAATACACTACAATTTGCCCCAATTAGTTTTGATGTTTCTTTTCAGGAAATTTTTTCAACCTTGACGAGTGGTGGCACATTATTTTTAATCGAAGAATCCACTCGTAAAGATCCGATGAAACTATTCAGTTTTATTTGCGATAATAAAATCGACCGGATTTTTTTGCCTTATATTGCTTTACAAACACTTGCTGAAGCATCAGAGTATTTTGACTCTGAACTCGAGCTTAAACACATTATTACAGCTGGAGAGCAACTAATCATCACTCCTCAAATTAGAAAATTCTTCAAAAAATATAATAAGATTTATCTACATAACCAGTACGGACCATCAGAAACACATGTTTGTACATCTTATATACTTAATGGTGAACCTGACGAATGGCCCAAACTTCCTCCTATTGGAAAAGAGATACGGAATTCAAAAGTCATTATACTGGATGAAAACTTAGAAGCAGTGAAAGACGGTTTTGAAGGTGAAATATTCATTGGTGGGACTTGTGTTGCCCAAGGGTATTTAAATCGTGAGGAATTGACTTCTGCAAGGTTCATCAAAATAAAAGTTGATGGAATTGAAAACATCTATTATAAAACCGGTGACCTAGGGAAATATAACCAAAATGGAGAAATTGAATTTCTTGGAAGAGCCGATGATCAAATTAAATTACACGGTTTCAGGATTGAGCCGGGTGAAATAGAAAATTGCATCCTTGAATTTCCCAAAATAAAATCAGCTGCAGTAGTTCTTCAGGAAAACAAATCCGGGAGAAAAGAATTAGTAGCTTTCTTTTCGACTGATGGATCAATCGTTGATATTAATTCACTCAAATTGTTCCTTGATGAAAAACTTCCCGAGTATATGGTTCCTCGTTTTTTTATTCAGAAAGACTCTCTGCCATTAACTCCTAGTGGGAAGATTGATAAAAAATTGCTTAAAGCTCAGGAGAATAACTCAAGGAGTGCATCCGAAATAAAAATTAACGAATTAACTATTGATTCAATTGAGGAGGCATTAATTAATATTTGGAAGGAAGTACTTGGACTTGAGCAAGTTGACATAAACAAGAACTTTTTTGATCTGGGTGGTGATTCAATTTCGGTTGGTAGAGTTCAGATAAAAATCAAGGAATATCTTAAAGAAGATATTTCAGTGGTTGATATTTATAATTTCCCGTCAGTCTATGCACTTAGGACATTTATTAGTGAAAAAAGAAACCTTCTTCATATAAAAACAAATTCATTAAAAGATTTAATCAAACCCTCAAATTCTGAAATTGCAATAATCGGTATTGCAGGTAAATATCCAAAAGCCAAAAACATCAAAGAATTTTGGAATAATCTGGTCAATGGGGTCGAAGCCATTTCATTTTTCAGTGATGATGAACTTGAGTATCTCCCAAATACAAAAAACAACTCGGAACTTAAGTTTATTAAAGCACGAGGCGTGCTTGAAGATGTTGATAAATTTGATGCTGAGTTCTTCGGTTTTAATCCAAGAGAAGCAGCTATAATGGATCCGCAACACAGAGTATTTCTTGAAGTCTGTTACAATGCCCTTGAGGATGCAGGATATGTTGCAGATAAGTATGAAGGTTCAATTGGAATTTTCGCAGGTTCAAGTCTGAATTCATATCTGATCTACAATGTATTAAGTGACAGGCAAAAACAGGAAGAAATGGCTGCATCCTATCAGATAGCTGATTATACTACTTTGACAGGAAATGATAATGGATTTCTAACCACAAAAGTAGCATACAAATTAGGATTAAATGGACCAGCAGTTAATGTTCAGACTGCTTGTTCAACTTCACTTGTTGCCGTAGGAGAAGCTTACAAAAGTCTGATTACAGGTGAATGTGATATGGCACTTGCCGGTGGCGTTTCTATTTCTTTTCCTCAGAAAAGAGGTTATGATTTTGTTGATGGAAGTATCGGCTCAGTTGATGGGCATTGTAAACCATTTGATGCAGATGCTACTGGAACTGTTTTCAGTGCTGGTGCCGGAGTAGTGGTATTAAAACGACTCGAGGATGCTATCAGAGATAGAGATTCAATCTATGCAGTTATAAAATCAGTTGCTTTGAATAATGATGGTTCCGACAAAGCTGGTTATATGACACCAAGTATTGATGGACAAAAAGATGTAATTGTAAGAGCTCACAGAATAGCTGGTATTGAACCTGAAACAATTAAGTATGTAGAAGCACACGGTACTGGAACCCCAGTCGGAGATCCAATTGAAGTAACAGCGCTTGAAAAAGCATTCAGACTCTCAACTGATAGAACTCAGTTCTGTGGAATTGGTTCTGTTAAATCAAATGTTGGTCATACTGACGCTGCGGCCGGTATTACAGGATTAATTAAAACAGCATTGGTTTTGAAGAATCGTGTTATTCCTCCAACGCTTCATTTTCAGAAACCAAACCCAAGATTTGATTTCGTTAAGTCACCATTTTATGTTGTTGACAGACTAACAAAGTTAGATTCAGAAGAAAGACCAATAAGAGCTGCTGTGAGCGCATTTGGTGTCGGTGGTACAAATGCACACGCAATACTCGAAGAGTATATTGATAATGAAATTCATCAAGAGGAAAAACCAGCAAAGCAAATTCTGATTGTCTCAGCAAAATCAGAAAATTCATTAAAGGGAAATTTAACTTCCATTGCTGATCATCTATCTGTAAATCCAAATCAGAATATTGGAGATGTTGCATTCACTCTTCAGCAGGGAAGAAAAGAATTTGAATGGAGGCAATTCGTTGTTGCTTCAAATGTTACAGAAGCAGAAAAACAACTTAGAAATGTTCTTAATTATGGAACCAATAAATCCAAAGTAAATCTCAGTGAGCGCAATCATCTCGTCTTTATGTTTCCCGGACAAGGTGCGCAGTATGTAAATATGGGTAAGGGCTTATATGATAGCGAACCTTTATTCAGGGGAACAATTGATTTATGTTCTGAAATATTAAAACCACATCTTGATCTTGACATCAGGGATTTACTATTCCCGGCATCAGTAAATGAAGAATCAGCGAAAAAATTAGAACAGACAGTCTATACTCAGCCAGCGTTATTCATAATTGAATATGCTCTTGCAAAACTTTTTATGAGTTATGGGATTAAACCAAACTCAATGATTGGTCATAGTGTGGGTGATTATGTTGCTGCTTGTTTATCCGGAGTATTTACGCTTGAAGATGCATTGTTCATCTTATCAAGAAGAGCAAAATTAATGCAGCAACAAAAGCCCGGAAGCATGCTATCGGTTCGAAGTAATGAAGAAGAAATAAGAAAAATTATTGATGATGATATTGCAATTGCTGCAATAAATTCACCAAATCTTGTTGTACTTTCAGGTGAAACGGAAAAAATTAAAATCTTTTCTGACAAACTGAATGAGTTAAAGATTGAAAACAGAATACTGTTCACATCTCACGCTTATCATTCTCAGATGATGGAACCTGCTATTCAACCTTTTATTGAAGAATTCAAAAACATTAAACTGAATAATCCTACAGCGCCATTTATCTCAAGTCTGACCGGTACCTGGATTACAGATGAACAGGCGACCGATCCTTCTTTCTGGGCAGCACAATTAAGAAATACTGTGAGATTTTCAGATGGGATTAAAGAATTACAAAAAAATAACAATGTAGTTTTTATTGAATTAGGTCCCGGAAGAGCATTGGCTACAATGGCAGGGCAGCATAAAAAACAAATCGGCAAACAAACGATCATCACAATTCTTACACAGCCAAATGAAGACACAGATGATTTGACAAATGTTCTTAATGCTGTTGGTAAGCTATGGTTAACAGGTTATAAGATTGACTGGAACAACTTTCATAAAAACAAAAGAAGAAGAAGATTACATCTTCCCGGTTATCAGTTTGACAGAAAAAGCTATTGGATTGAACCTCCCAAACAATCTAAACAGGAAATTAATCAGGCAAAACAACCTTCATCTTCAGTACCATTAATGAAGAAGGAAAAAATTAAAAAAGTAGTTGAGGGAACATCAATGACAAGGAAGGAATATGTTTCAGGAATTCTTAAAGATATTCTTGAAGAACTATCAGGAATCAAAAAGGCTGAACTTGATGAGAACAAAACATTTCTTGAGTTAGGTTTTGACTCTTTATTTATGACCCAGGTCAGTCTCGCATTTCAGAAAAAATTTGATGTGAAAATTACTTTGCGTCAATTGCTGGAAACATCTCCAAGTATTAGCGCAATTGCTGAATTTATTGATGGTTCCTTAGCAGCGGGTAAATTTGAACCACCGAAACAAGAAACAGTTATTGAAGAGGAAATTGAGATACCGGTGACTGATGTATCTATTAGTGACAATCAAATTCAAGTTTCTCAGCCAACATTTAATTCTCAGATTAATATTTCTTCTGCAAATAATCTTGAAAAACTTATTTACGAGCAGCTGGAAATAATGAAAAAACAACTTGAAGTATTAGGCGGAAGCAAGGTTGCTCAATCAGTACAAACACAACCGGTGATAAGAAAAGATGCAGAAATACCTTTGGCAAAAGAACAAACAAGGCAAACAGAGGCACCGGCTCAACCAAAAGAAGAGAAAAAAGTTTTTGAAAGATTTGGTCCTTATAAACCAATTGAAACGAAAAAGGGTGGTGCCTTAACTGAAAAGCAACAGAAGTTTTTGAACAAATTCATAGAGGAATACACAAGAAAGACACCGACTTCAAAGAGAATGACTCAGGAGCACCGTGCTCATTACTCTGATCCAAGAACAGTTTCAGGATTTCTGCCAATATGGAAAGAGATGACTTATCAGGTGATTGTTAAAGAATCAAAGGGCTCAAAACTCATAGATGTTGATAATAATGAGTACATTGATGTGATAATGGGATTTGGTCAGTATTTGTTTGGACACAATCCTGATTTTCTGAGAGAAGCAATTGAAGAACAATTAAAACTTGGAATTGAAATTGGTCCGCAATCACCAATTGCTGGGGAGGTTGCAAAACTTATTTGTGAGTTCACCGGATTAGACAGAGCAGCATTTTGTGTTACAGGTTCAGAAGCCGTACTTGGTGCAATGAGGGCTGCCAGAACTGTAACGGGTAAAGATAAAATAGTATTCTTCGCCGGCGATTATCACGGAATTATTGATGAAGTACTAATCAAAACTACGGTTAATGGTGAGCAAATAAGAACAATGCCTATTGCACCAGGTATCCCTAGAGAAAATGTTCAGAATACAATAGCACTTGAATATGGCTCAGAGGAATCACTAAGAATAATTGAGAAACTTCTTCCTGAACTTGCCGGAATTATGGTTGAACCTGTTCAATCAAGAAGACCTGACTTACAACCGAAAGAATTTTTACACAAACTAAGAGAGATTGCTGACAAAGCGAACATCCCATTAATATTTGATGAAGTAATAACAGGATTCAGAGTGTCAAATGGTGGTGCTCAGGAATATTTTGGGGTTAAAGCTGATATTGCTACTTATGGAAAAATTATCGGCGGAGGTTTTCCGATAGGAGTTATTGCTGGCAAAAAACTTTATATGGATGCTTTTGATGGAGGTTACTGGGAATATGGAGATGATTCTATTCCTGAAGCAGGTGTGACATTCTTCGCAGGAACTTTTGCCCGTCATCCAATATCTTTAAAAGGCGCTCTGACAGTTTTAAATTATCTTAAAAAAGAAAAAAACAAAATTCAAAATGAACTGAATAAAAAAGCAGCAGCACTTACGGATGAACTTAACTTGTTTATGTTAAGCAGAAATGTGCCTATTAAGTTTTTGAACTTCAGTTCGGTGATTTATTACAGTTATCCAAAGGATTTGAATTACTTCAGTTTATTGTTTTATTTACTGCGACACAAGGGAATTCATATTCTTGAAGGATTTCCATTCTTCCTTTCGACTGCACACAGTGATGAAGATATAAAGAAGATAATTGAAGCATTTAAAGAAAGCGTTATTGAGTTACAGAATGGTGGATTTTTCCCGGCTCCTCTTGAAGGTGGAAATGGAAATATACAGAATAATGTCATAACCGAAATCGTTTCAAACAAATTTCCACTTGCAGATGCACAAAAGGAAATATGGCTCTCATCGCAAATAAATGAAACTTCAAATCTTGCATTTAATGAATCCAATAACATTGAACTGATTGGTAAACTAAACTTCGAAGCGCTTAGAAAAGCTTTCGACAGATTGATTAAAAGGCACGATGCACTTAGGACAACCTTTTCATCTGATGGGAAATATCAGATTGTTCACGATAATATAAACTTTAAACTTGATTTAATTGATCTTTCAGATTTATCTGACACTGATAAAGAAAAAGAGTTGAATCGTTTAATTCAGAATGAACCTAAAATTGCTTTTGACTTAGTTAACGGTCCTTTAATAAGAGCTTCTGTTGTAAAACTCAATGAAAGCAAGCATAATCTTCTGCTAACTGCTCACCATATTGTATGCGATGGATGGTCATATGATGTAATGGTTCGTGATCTGAGCAGACTTTATAATGAAGAATTAGATGGTAAAAAATCTGAAGAAAAGATTCCTATGCAAATGAAAGATTATGTTGAATATCTACATAATTACAAATCAACAAATGACTATAAACAACAGGAGAAATTCTGGTTAGAAAAACTGAGTGGAGAAATTGCTGATTTAGAATTACCGATAGATAAATCTCGCCCGACAATTCGTACATTTAACGGAGACAGAATTACTGGTACAATTGAGAACCAGCTGTTTTCCAAAGTCAAAACAATATGTATTGACCAAAAAGTAACCTTATTTACCGCAATGCTTTCTACCTGGGGAATTTTGTTGCATAAACTTAGCAATCAATATGATATTGTTACAGGAATTCCAGCTGCTGGCCAACAAGTTGTTGGTGCAGATGATCTGGTTGGGCATTGCACTAATCTTCTTCCGATAAGATTTAATATTAAGTCTGATATGAAGTTTTCAGATTTTCTTAAAGAGGTTAAATCACTTGTGCTTGATGGTTATGAAAATCAACAAGTTACTTATGTTGATATTATTTCAAAATTAAGATTAAAGAGAAGTTCTAATCGTTCACCATTACTTTCAACTATGTTTAATATTGATCCGGCAATAATGGGATTAAAGTTTTCCGGATTGGATTATAAAATGAATCTTAACCCGCGAGTTGGCTTTCAGTTTGAATTTAGTTTTAACCTCGTTAGTTATGATAATCATTGTGATGTAGAATGTGATTATAATACAGACTTATTTACTGAAGATAAAATTAAAGCGATGATAAATTATTATAAAAATATTTTGCAACAGGTTTCAGAAGCAAATGATATACTGATTAAAGATATTAAAGTCTTAAGTATGAGTGAAATTGAAAGTATCATGAATTTGTTAAATGGAAACAATTAGTGGGGATAATGTGACAGTTTACACATTATTTGAAAATAGGGTAAAGTTCGCTCCCGATTCAATAGCTATCAATTTTGATAGCAATAAGATTACCTATAAAAAACTTTTTGATGAGTCTGATAAGATTGCTTATTTACTCAATAAATCAGGAGTTAAGCAAGGTGATATTGTTGGACTGTGCCTTAATCGCTCTGCCGAAATGATAATTGCATTACTGGGAATAATTAAATCCGGTGCTGCATATTTGCCACTGGACCCATTCTTCCCTGACAAGAGATTAGAATATATGTTAAATGATTCTGCTGCAGGAATATTAATTACCGAATCTTTACTTTTCCCTAAATTTAGTTACTTTGGCGGTAAGTTTATTGATATAAGTGAATTAAAACATGTTAAAATTGATTCTGATTTAAAAGATAATTCAGATGAAAATTCACTTGCTTATGTAATATATACTTCCGGTTCTACTGGTAATCCAAAGGGAGTTCAGATACTGCATTCATCTCTTACTAATTTTCTTCTTTCGATGCAAAAAACTCCCGGCTTAAATGAAAAAGACAACATACTTGCTTTAACAACCTTATCATTTGATATCTCAGGACTCGAAATATTTCTTCCACTGATTTCAGGTGCCAGAATTACTATAGCTACGAGAGAAGAATCAAAAGACGGGAAAGTATTACTTGATAAGATTAAAAAGCAAAAAGTAACAGTTGTTCAGGCGACACCATCAACCTGGAAAATGATAATTGACTCTGGTTGGAATGAAAAGCTTAAATTGAAAGCGCTTTGCGGTGGCGAGCCTTTACCTAAGGATCTTGCTGATAAGTTACTGGACAGAGTTGATGAACTTTGGAATATGTACGGACCAACAGAAACAACAATCTGGTCTTCCTGTGCTAAGGTAATTAAAGATGATCCAATACACCTCGGTAAACCGATCGCAAACACTCAATTTTATATCGTTGATAAAGATTTGAATTTCTGTCCTCCCGGAGTTGCTGGTGAACTTCTTATTGGTGGTGCAGGATTATCCACAGGATATCTTAACAGAGAAGAACTTACAAAAGAAAAATTTATAACTAATCCTTTTGATAAAGAAAAGAAAACTAAAGTTTATCGCACGGGTGATTTGGTTAAGTTAAATTCAAAAATGCAATTGGAATTTCTTGGCAGAATTGATAACCAGGTTAAAATAAGAGGATATCGAATTGAGTTGGAGGAAATTGAAAATTTAATTAAAAAGAACGAGTCTGTTAAAGATTGTGCAGTAGTTGTTAAAGAAATAAATAATGATAAAAAAATAATTGCTTATGTGATTCCAAAGATAAAACCTGTTAGTGATTTTTCCACTGAAATTAATGCGATTAGAGAAAATGCTATTCGAAAATTACCGGATTACATGATTCCATCTTTAATTATCCCAGTAGATAATTTTCCTTTAACACCAAACAATAAAATTGATAGAAAAGCTCTGGCTGAAAGAGACATTTCGGCGATTGCTACCTCTTCAAATGCCGCGAAACCTGAAAATGAGATTCAGAAGATTTTACTTAAAATCTGGGAGGATTTATTAGGTATTTCCGGAATAGGAATCGACGACAACTTCTTTGAATTAGGCGGACATTCGATTCTTGCTGCACAAATGCTTGCTGAATTTGAAAAGACTACTGAAAAAAGAATTCCGCTTGCAGCAATGTTTACTGCACAAACAATCAGGCAACTATCAGAAACGATTGAAGAAGGCAAACCACAAATTAACTGGGAACCTTTAGTTGAAATCAAAAAAGGTAGCAAAGATATATCGCCTTTATTCCTGATTCACGGTGCTGAAGGAAATGTACTTTTATACAAAGATTTTGCTAACAGGTTGAATTCTGATAGATCAGTTTTTGGTATTCAGGCAAGAGGTTTAAGTGGTAAAGAGCATTTCCATTCATCTATAAAAGAAATGGCAAAGGATTATGTTGAAATAATCAGATCAGTTCAACCTAAAGGACCATATAACATAGGTGGCTATTGTATGGGTGGAACCGTTGCATTTGAAGTAGCTCAACAACTGACATCTATGGGGGAAATTGTTCAGAATGTTTTTTTACTTGAAACTTATAATGCCTGTTTACTTGATCCGGTTGAATTAGATAAGAATCGTTTGAAAGAAAAAATTCAGAATGTCAAATTTCATTTTGATAACATTAAAAATATTAAAGGTAAAGACAGAATTAATTTTATACAAAGTAAAGCCCGAACGGCTATAAAGAGAACTTCCGCAAGAATAAGTAAACTTAAATCAACAATTTTCTCTCATACTGAAGATAATGCATCTGATCATATATTTTTATCTCTCAGGGATGCCAATGATAAAGCACAGGCAGATTATAGCCCTGAGGTATTTAAAGGTAAAGTAGTTTTGTTAAGACCAAAAGTAAGTTTTTCTACCGAACCCGACCCGGATTTTGGTTGGAAAGAATTTGTTTCAGGAGAATTCAAAGTATATAATCTTGAAGTTGCACCAAGAGGAATGTTAACAGAACCTTTTGTTAAGAAAACTTCCGAAATCATTGACGCTGAATTAAATTCAAAATAAACATTCCTTATTTTAAAGTATGTTAAAAACAAACTATCTGGTCAGAGTTAAATCTTTAAACCAGATTTTAAATACACTTGATAATGATGGTTGCCTTGATGGTCTTCCATTTATGCCTGAAATGGTCGAATATTGTGGTAAGACTTACCGTATCTCTCTAAAAGTTGAAAAGACCTGCGTTGATAATCCTACTATGTATATGGCAGAATTTATTAACAATGATGTTTACTTTCTGGAAGATCTAAGGTGCTCCGGTCTTTATCACGACGGTTGTCAACGGGCATGCAGAATCTTTTGGAAAGAAAGTTGGCTTGAACCGGTTTCAGAGAATGAAAAAAAATCAAGTTCTGATAACTTGACTCCAAATAATGAACTTATCAGAAAGAAATTAAAAACAAAGCAAACAGAAGAAATTTATTATTGCCAATCTACGCAATTAAGAAGTGCCACTATAACACTGAGAACTAAAGAGAAAATTCTGAAACTTATTACAGATGTGAGAATAGGCACTTATAATTTGATCGATGCAATAAAATTACTTCTTTTCCCTATTTACAGAAAGATAATTAGGAAAATAAAAGATCAACATCCCAGAGGAATATTAATAAAAACACCTGAGGAGACACTAAATCTGCAACCTGGAGAAATAGTTGAAGTCCGGTCATTCGATGAGATTGTTGCTACACTTGACAGACACGGTAAAAACAAGGGACTTGCATTTGAACCTGATATGAAAATTTTTTGTGGTAATCAGTTTAAGATAAGAAACCGACTTGATAAAATGATTCTGGAAAGAAGCGGGAAAATGATTGATGTTAAAAACAGTGTTATTCTTGAAGGGGTAACCTGTGAATGTTATTTTGCTTTTGGAGGTTGCCCGAGAAAAGAATTTCAGTATTGGCGTGAGATATGGCTTAAGCGGGTTAGTTGAGTTACTTTTGATTTTACCTCTTGTACTTAAACCATTATAAAATTATAACCTAATCACCTCAACGAGTAATTTAATTAAGAGAAAAGTTTTATGAATTTTGATTTAGAGATATTGAGAGAACGAAAAAAAATTCTGCCTGGTTTAATAATTTTTATTTGGGTAATTATTCAACTGACAATTTCATTGCCAGAATCAATTTTAGATGATTGGATGAGCTGGCGTCAGGCAGATACTCAGAATATTGCCCGCAATTTTTATAAGAACGGAGAAAGTATTTTCTATCCTCAGATCAACTGGGGTGGAAATGGTCCCGGTTATGTTGAAAATGAATTCCAGCTCTATACCTACACAATTTCAAGAATATTTTTTTTAACTAGTGAACATACGCTTCCCGGCCAAATATTAGGTTTGATTTTTATAATAGTAACTTCTTTGTTTCTCTATAAACTTGTTTTGTTGAGATTCAATGACGATTTGGCGGCATTGTTCAGTTTAGTGGTATTTTTAATTTCTAACGGACCAATTCATCTATCGACCGCAATAATGCCAGACGCTCTTTCAATTATGTGTTATTCAATAGGACTTTACACTTTTATTAAATTCACAGATACGCAGAAGTTAAAATTTCTCATTCTGTTTATAATCTTTACTGCGTTGGCAGGGTTAGTAAAACCGCTTGCATTAAATCTTGGAATAATTCAATTCTTCATAATCCTTTTAGGAAAAAGGGAATTATTAAAAGATATAAGAATCTGGATTGGGTGGATTTTAGTTGTTTTGATTGTTGGTTCATATATGTACTTCTCTTATAATTTGTACTTAAAATATGGTAATACTTTTGGAGTAATTGGTGGGGAGAAAAAGTTTCCGACATTGCAGGGTTTAACGGTCTTTATTCATTATCCAAAGTTATTTTATATGTCGGTTGTTTGGGGATTGGGAATCACAGGATGGTTTTCGCTTATTTATTTATATATAAAGAAAAAACTATCTCATGTAGAATGGGCAATGTTAATCGGAAATGTTATTGCGGTCTTTGTAGCAATGAGATATATGGTAAATCAGGGATTCAGTCCTCATTATTACATTTTTATGTGTTTCTTTGGTGCATATCTAGCAGGCAATGCATTCAAAATATTATATGAGAATTATTTAAAGACAAAACATTCTGCGAAATTAATAGTTTTTACTTCAGTAGTTCTACTTATAATTTATGCTGCCCATCTTTATCATCGTACTCACCCGTTACGAATTCATTATCATCCAAATGTTAACAAGACCGGATATGTACTTAAGAATATAGCTGAACCTAAAAGTCTGATTATAGTCCGTAGTATAGCAGGCGAAAGAGAACGATCTGAATGGGGAAACAGACTGAATAATTTTGAAGATCCGAGGATTTTTTACATATCAGACCTTCATGGTTGGGCTTTACCTCGGGATTATAAAGGTTACGAGAGAGTAAGTGAGTTTGTTAAACTTGGGGCAAAATATTTTGTTGAGCCATTCAGAACTCCCGTTGATAATGAGCTTGAACAATGGCTCGAAAAAAACGCCAAACTTATTCACTCGGATTATAACGGAAGAATTTATAAGTTTAATATGCTAAACCATTCATCACTAGAGAATGAATACTAATGTAACAAAAAATATTGATATATTACTCTCAAATGGCTGGGATCGAATTGCATATAATGTTCTGCGAGGATTAGCTAAAAACGGTTTAAAGGTAGTATTCGGTGCAGACAATTATCTTGGCATGGGTTATTACTCAAAATATGCATCTTCAAAGTTTATTCATCACAATTATAAGAAATCAGAAAAATTATTCATCAGCGATATTCTGAATGCAATTAATAAGTTTAAACCTAAAGTTTATATCCCGACTGGCGAAGAAATTTTTTCAGTTAGCAGAAATTTAGAAGAGTTAAAAAGAACCGGAGTTAAAATTCCAATCTCTGACATTCATACTCTTGAGTCTTTGAACAATAAAGTATATTCATTCAAGTTGGCTCAGTCTACTAATATTCCAACTCCTGAAACGATTATTCCAAATGATTTAAATGAGATTATTGAATTTATAAAAGAAAATGATTTACCGGTGATTATTAAAAGAGGTTGGTCGAGATCAGCACAAGGTGTATTTAAAGTTGAAAATTTGAATATCTCACAAATCCAATCATTGATAAAAAAAAATCATCTTGAATTCGGGAAATTTATAGTTCAAAAGTTTGTAAATGGCGAAACTTACGGTATATCAGTGTTGATGAATAATGGTGAGACAAGAGCCGTTTTTACTCATAAAAGGTTGAGAGAGAAAATAATTACAGGCGGTCCAAGTACACTCAGAATAAGTACAAGAAATTCTAAACTTGAAAATTTTGCGATAAATTTACTCAGTTCAGTTAAATTTCATGGTGTAGCCATGATAGAGTTTAAATTTAATGAAAAAACCGGTGATGCTTGGTTCATTGAGTGCAACCCGAGATTCTGGGGTTCTGTTGGACTTGCAATAAACGCAGGTGTAAATTTCCCTTATTTGCTTTACAAGCTGGCAGTTGATGGTGATGTTGAACCTGTAACTGATTATAAAGAGGGGTTAGTAGTGGAATGGTGGCTTGGAGATAAACTCGCCAGACTAAAATATTTATCCTCATCAATCAGAAATAACAACTACATTCCCTCTTCCTTTAAAATAAATTACTTTGATGATTATTATGATGATGATCCAATACCATTCTTTGCATGGATTTTTCTGTTACTTAGAAGAAAATTTATTAAACTCAGGTAATTTTCATTGGAATTATTTGCCTTCGATTTTGACAAGACCATTACTAAATCAGATACTATTCTGCCAATCTGCAGGTTCATTGCAGAACATTATAATTCAATTCTCACTTTCAGAATAATTCAGATCAATTTTATACTCTTCCGGTTAAGACTCATTAGTAGTAAAAAATTTAAAGAAAAAATAGTCTTACATTTGCTAAAAGGGAAATCAATAGATGATATTGAGAACATTGTTTCTGAATTTATAACCACTTATTTCGGTGAGTTACTTAATCAAAAGATAATTGACTTAATTAACAAAGAGAAAAATGCTGGCAACCAAATAATAATTATTACTTCTAATTTAGAGTTGTTTATTTATCCTGTTAAAAAAATATTATCAATTGAGGAAGTTTTTGGGACGAAAATTAAATCCAGTAACAGTATTATCGGTGAGGGAATTGAAGGTGAGAATTGTTCAGGAATCAGAAAAGCAGAAATAGTTAATGAACTGAAAACAAAATACCAGTTTGAAAAAGTTATTGCTTATGGTGATTCTCGTGGTGATTTTGAAATGCTCAAAATCTCAGATGAAAGCTATCTGGCTAATTACATATATTCTTCATTGCTGAATAAACTCCGATGCAAACTAAATTATTTTAATGGCAAATTTTTTACTAAAGGTATTGAGATTTCGTTTAGAAAGTTTAAATAATTAAAATTTTACCTGGGAATTTTTGCCACTAATTTTACTAATCAGCACATATTTTGAATATCAGTGGGAATCATAATTAATCTGTAAGATCCGTGTGCTATTAATTGTGATTTATAGATATGCTCTTTAAAGGAACTTTTGGGCGGAAATAATTTCTAATCTTTTTCAGTAGTCCTTTGAAAATAAACGGATAAGCTTTAATGAAAAATTTGATTGAGTCAAGAAATAATCCATGACCAAATGCTTTAAACATCCAGAAATAAGCGGGACCTCCGATAATAGCATGTCTCTCAAATTTTCTTTCATCACCTCCGGCAAATTTTCCTTTTTTTTCCTCTTCAACAAGATAATTTAAATTCTTAATTACTCGCTTTAAGCTTTTTACACTATTTTCTGAATGAGTCCTGTAACCAAATTGATAAGGAAAGAAAATAATAATAGCAGGAGTAATTGTACCAGCCCTTAACATAAAATCGATATCATCCAGAAAATATTCCTTCTTTGCATAATGTTGTCTGAACATTCCGACTTTAAAAAAATAATCTTTCCTTATTACGATCATACTTGAAGATGAGTAAACAGTTCTGTCTTTTGAGAAATAATCACGGTAAATAGCATATTGGATTGCTGTAATTTTTTGATTTAAATAATCGCTTTGAATTTTATCTGAAAAATGGAAAGGCTGACCTAAAACAAGGGGAGGGAAATTTTCCGTTTCAATTATTTTAGAGTAAACTTCAAGTGTCCAGGGAAACATCAAATCATCACTATCAAAGAAACAAAAGTACTCACCATTCGCAATTTCTGCTCCGGCGTTCCGGCTTTTTTCTGAACCCGAATTTTGTTTGTTTATTACTCTGATATTGTTACCATATCCATCGAGTACCTTTTTAGTATCATCAGTTGAACCATCATTTACAACAATTAATTCAAAATCTTTAAAGCTCTGATTAAGAATTGAATCGATAGTTTCAATTAATAAATCGGAGCGGTTGAATGTAGGTATAATAATTGAAAAGCGCATAAACAATCAAGATATTTAGTATTAAAATGGAATTGGTTTTAATTTTAGTGTTAAAGACCTATCTAATCCTTTTTTGTTAAGATAAACTCTTTTTTCAAAAAATAAAATTAAACTTCTTTAGTTCTATTATTTCAATTAATTTATGTTACCAAACAAAATAATGTTAATAAATTTATGAATTTTAGTAAAAACTTTATTTTTTTAAAAATAGTAATATTGCTGGTTTTTATTATCATTACAACACATATATATATTGGCTTTTTTTCTCCAGACAAAATATTTATTAATACTAATCCATTATTTAAGACCTTATCATTTTTCATTCTAATCATATATCCTGTTATTACAATTTTTATAATTTTATTAATGATTAGAGTATTTCAAGGGAAAATTAAGTTCTCATCGTTGATTCTCTCATCTATTACCATAGTGTTTATGTTATTGCTTATTTACCCAATTGGAGAATACTTTTATAAAAAAAGATACAGAATGAGTTTAGAGAGATATCATACATTTCTTCAATTAAAACCGAATCTGCCCCAATCAGTAAATAACAATAAATTCAATGTGTTCTGCCTCGGTGGTTCAACAACCGAATTCAAAGATAAGGAAGGAAGAGACTGGCCAACACTAACAGAAAATTTATTGAATAAATTTTCAGGCAAGGACACAATTAAATTTCATAATCTGGGGAAACAATGGTACACAACACAACATATACTGATAAACTATATTCAGAATCTTCGACATCTTAAACCAGACGTCATTATTGTGATGGAAAATATAAATGATCTTCTTATCAATGCTGATTTCTCAAGATTCAGTAATGGAAAATTCAGGGAAGATTATGGACATTTTCTAGGACCTGAAGCATTAATGCTAAAATACGGAAGCCTCGCAGAATTTGTATATAATAACTTCAGATTATTGTGGTACAGGCCTGATCCGATTGACATTAATACTGAGGAGTTTCCAGGCTTGATATCCTTTAAAAGAAACCTGACTATGTTAATTGAATTGGCAAAAAAGGATAATGTTAGAATCATTCTTATGACTCAACCAAATATTTATAAAGAAATAATGTCGGAGGAAGAATTAAAAGTTTTAACTATGCTTAATAAAGAAGCTATAGGAGATGGAGTGCGATGGTCATATCAGACAGCATTTAACGGGATTAATAAATACAACGATGCTGTTAGAACTCTGGAGAAAGAGATGAACATTCCGCTAATAGATCTTGAAAAAGTTGTTCCCAAATCTCTTGAATATTTTTATGATGATGTTCACTACCAAAGTAAGACTTATGATCTTATAAGTTCTTACCTGGCAGATACACTTCAAAACTTATTGTACCTCGATATAAAACCGGCTAATTAGATCTGACTAGGTCTGTCTTACGAAAGGTTATTTAACTCAATATCAAGATTTTTTCTCAAGTGGTTTTCTTAAAAAATATTTTTCCTTTAGTGAATGAAAACATAAAAGTAATCTGTATAATCCGCTTAGTATGGGATTTGGAATATATATCAGTGAATCGGGAAGTTTTCTTATGTAGCAACCAAAACCCATTTTAAAGAAGGTTGATGATTTCAACTCTTCGGGAGTAAGGTTGTTTTGAGAATATTTTAATTTATTTGCTGTACTAAAGTTTATACCACCCATATTATACTTCTTAAAACCTTTTTTCTTCGCAATTTTAATTAATTCCCAATGGAACACATCATTAGGTTTTAAGGATGGATATTTGCCTGACCATCCAAATTTCCAGGGGATAAAACGATCCTGGTATTCGAATGCGAGTATTGCAGTAACCAATTCATCTTCTATATAAAACTTATAGAGATTGATTAATTTTCTTTTACTAAAACACTCCCATATCTTTACAAGCAATTCGAAAGAGGAAGGATTTGGTTTTACATTATTTCTTTTACAGGTTTCGTCCATTAGATTAAAAAAAACTTCAAGATCACTTCTATCTCCTTCCATAATTTTATATATATAATTATCCGCTTTCTTTAAGTTTTGTCTTCTCATCCGTAGCATATTTTTTAACAAAACACTTTCTTCGGCAGTAATATCAAGCTCTGCTTCTGCATTAATTAAACCGAAAAAAATATTTTTATGATACTTAATATTAAGTTGATGTAAAATTTCATTCGTTGAAACAGACGGATTAATTATTACGAGTAAGAATTTATTTTTTTTTATTATTTGATTTAGATGTGAAATAAATTTTTCTATAAACTGATTGTTGGTAGAACTAATAAGAGGCGCATGATTTAAGTACCCAACTTTTCCGATAAAAGGAAGTTTTTTAATCAGAATCTGATATCCTGCAACTATTCTATCCTCACATACATAAATAACTCTTTGATGATCCCACCCTTCAAATCTCTTTACTTCAGCCCAGCCACTAAATTGTTGAGGACAACTTTCATTGACTGAATAAACAAAGTCATCCCAAATTTCATCGTTTAGTAATCCCGAGTTAAAAACCCTGTATTGAACTCCGTTTAGTAAAAATTCATCTATTGTTTCATACCCTGAACAATCGAAAGGTGAAAAAATATTTTTTTCCGGGAACTTCGTTTCACTGAGGATTTCTTCGATTGATTCCATTTTATAAGGGTTAATGGTTTTAGACTAGTTTCTCCCTCTGCGAAAATATGGTTGCAATATTTTATTGCCTTGTAATAGTATTAAATAACTATGCCACGATATTGGTTCGAAATTTAATTAATAAAAGAAACAATTGTCACGAAATAGGAATTCTTTCATTACTTTGCAGCAAAAAGAGGCAAGGTTAATTTTAGTTCTCAACTTTCAAAATAAATTTTTATATGCTCCGGGAAACTGAAATCTAGTTACCAACTTAAACATATATTAGTCAGTAAAAATTTGAGCAAAATGTATTTGTCTTATGAGGTAATTCATTTTCCTCGGTTCAATGAATCATTAATAGAAAAGACCTGCATTTATTACATTTTTGAGAATATTATTCTATAATATTAAAATACTTATATTAAAATAACTCTATTTTGGTGGCTTAATAATTGTTTGGCAAAACCTCGAGGGTAAAATCCTAAGTTAACTAATTTAATTACCAACAAATGGAGTGGCTTATGAAAACGCTTAAACTATTTGCTACATTTTTAATGCTTTTTTTGGGACTTTTAATCTCTGGTTGCAATGAAAAGCCAGATATTAACAGTCCGCAATCTGACTTTACCAGTGCAAAAAAAATCGTAATTCCCCAAGGGGCAACTATTAATTACGCAAAATTCTGGATTTATTCTAAAGCACCAAAAGGTAATTACACCTATGCACATGGCATCACTGCTGACTGGACAGAATGTGATGTTACCTGGAATTCTTTTGCAGGTGCTTTTAATCCTACAGTTGTTGATTCTTTCCTGAATGCAACCATAGGTTGGAAATCAATGGATGTTACTTCATTGGTTAACGGTTGGCTAAACGGTTCCATTCCTAATTATGGAATTCTTTTAAAGGATCGTACAACTGATCCAGGGTATATTTGGCAGCGGTCGATGTATGACACTCGTGAGACCTCAAACAAGCCTTATCTGGAAATTTGCTATACATACAATGGCGTCCAGACCTGCACTACTGATGTTGCAATTGCAGACGTATATATCTGGCAGTTAAATCCAAACACAAATTATTGCACAAATTTTGATCTCTACACAGGCGCACGTGCAGTTAATCAGGAGAAGTATTCATTAGTGAGATTTGAGTTAGAAACTCCACCACCAACTGAATTCGATTGTGAAACCGCTTATGCTTATGGACAGGGTAACAGCAAACAAACTTTATGCTTCCTCAATATTCCTAATAAGAATGGAAATAACTGGGGATGGACAAACAAAATTGGAGAGGGAACTTACAACTGGCCAATTTATGCAGGTGCTGGAAGATGTGATATCAGTAAAGGTACATTAGTAGGTACACTAAATGTAGTTTATTCCGGTGGAACGGCTACTATTACATATAATGCTAATCCTGGTTATATTATAGGTGATACACATGTTTGGGTTGGAACAGGAAATAATTTGCTTCCAAAAGCACCTAATGGCAAATGGTCTTCTGCACCCGGTCAGTTCAACTACAATGGAGAAAATCCTGTCGTGGTAACCGGTTTATCAGGAGATATATGGATAGCTGCTCATTCAGGTGTATGCTGGGAAAAACGCTAATCTGAATTTCGGTATTTATAATAAGGGCTGCTATAATTAGTAGCCCTTATTATTTTTAAATTATTAAATTATAATCATCTGTATTAGCCCGGTCAGAGTCCAATTATGCTGCTCTCTTATACCTGATACCCATTACATTTTCAGCGATTCTTTTTAATCTTTTATTTGCATTATAAACCTCTTTGATTGGAATATTATATTCCTTAGAAATTATTTTATATAGATTTGATGTTCCATTTATGCGATACTTTAAAATAGATAGTGCGGTATAATCACCATCCTTAATAAGTTTTTCTATTATTCTTTTCATATCCTCTTCAAATATGATATCATTCAATTTATTTTCATTAGTAAATACGATATTCTCAAATTCATTTTCCTCAGAAATATCAAAATGTTCAAATTTAGGAATTGACTTTTTATACTCGCCAAATTCATCTTTTCCATACTGTTTTACTTTTACCTTCTTTATTTCATTCGAAATTAAACTTGAAATTACATCCTTAAAGAATTCAACTAATTCATCTACTGTTGTACCAGAAAAATATCTTTTGCCTTCAACGATTTTTAGGTAGGCATCTTGGATAAAGTCTTCTGCTTCTCGGCCATTTAGTGAATTATTCTTAAAACCACTTTTTCTCATTTTCATTTCTGCGTATTTTATTAATCTATTCATAAACTTCTTGTCATTATAAAGTTGCGAAACGAAATGATTTATTTCATCATTATTACCTCTTAATAAAATTATTTTTGTCATAGGATTCTCCTATTTTAATTTTTAATAGTTATGAGAGATTGTAATAACAACCTCTCTTTATTTGTATATAAGTATTAAAAACTTTTTAAAAAACTCATTTTTTCTTTAAAAAATTTTAAATTTTTTTTAAAAGCTTGCGAAATAGCACAAAAACGAAGAAAAAATTTTTTGGAGGGTCACATTTTTTAACTGAAAATTGCTTTAAGTGCAATGAAGTATTAGTCAAAACAACATTTTGGTAATTAAGGAGTAAAAGGAATTTTTAGTAAAAGTAACCTGATAGATGAATGAAATCTTTGATAAGCCAGATCATAACCAATCGAATACTCAGCATTAAGGTCAAAAGTCAAAAGTCAAAAGTGAAAAGCAATAATAAAAGCTCTGTTAATAGAATTATCTTTAATCGGGTGAGTAAAGCTTTCTGATTAAAAATAAAAAGTTTAAATGTGTCTTGGTCGGTTACAAATATTGAATATCGAATAAGGAATAATGAATTAAAAAGTTTCTGGAATCCCCTAAGGGGAGAAATGTTTGTAAAATCTTAGTTATAGGGTGTGATACAAACCCCATAGGGGTGATATTATGAATTTAATAAGCTTAATAAAAAAAATTCATCCCTTCGGGATTATAGGAATGTTTTTTGCAAGTCATTTTATAATAATATCATCCCGTTGGGATTTTTGGTCAGAGGGGGAGATTAAAAATAATTAATAAAAAATCCGCTTACTATTCTTAAAGTCAAAGCTCAAAAGTGAAAAGTCAAAAGTAAAATCCCAAAGGGTGGGGAAACAATCATAAACAGTGATAGAAATGACTATTCAAAATCATGAAAGTATGAAAATATATTTTGATCTTTTTTGATAACGAATATAGAATAAGGAATAATGAATTAAAAAGTTTCTGAAATCACCGAAGGGGAGAAATGTTTGTAAATTTTGAGTTATACGGGTTGATCCAAATCCCTGAGGGATGATACTATAATCATTTAATTTTTTGACTAATTTAAATAAGCTTCTTTAAAGAATAATCTCATCCCTTCGGGATTTGAGGAATTTTTTCGCACATCTTTTTACAATAATATCATCCCGTTGGGATTAAAATGATCAGTGGAAATCATAACAAATCATAAAAATCTTTGTACCATTATATCAAAAAAGTCATAAGTCAAAAGTAAAAAGTCAAAAACAACGATACTTAATTCTTTCTGATCAACTTCGCTACAACTTCGCTTCAACATCGCTGTATTAAATACTTGCATTAAAAATATTTTAAAAAATTTTTTTTGCTGATGGCAAAATCACAGTTTTGAAGAGCATGTATTAATAGAGCAAGGTTGTGGAATCACCTTGCTCAATTAATTAACAAATTCCAAAACCAAAATGGGGGTTGCCTATGGCACAACTCAAAAAACAAGTCCTCGGTAAAGTCAGAGGAAAAGTCGGGGATCTTGTATTCAGAAACCGGCATGAAACTAATTATGTTTCACTTCGGCCAATCCGCTTTAACGCACCTATGGACGATCGTGCTATTGCACGAAGAAATAAATTCAAATCTGCTGTGCAGCTTGCATCAGCGATGAACTCAATTATTCCATTAAAACAATCATGGAATATGTACTCTTCCGGCACCAATACGGTATATAACAGAATGGTAAAAGCTAACTTTGGCTCACTGGAAAATCTTTTACCTTCACAAAATACCTTATTAACACCCGGCAGAGGGTTTGGTGTTGTAGTTCAGAATACCGAATTAAGCCAGGAGCAGATGAGATTAAGCATCGATGCACTTGGTGATGGGTCTGGTATTGATACACAAATTGAGAAAAATATCAGATTAGCTTGTGTATTATGTCTGAGCGAACCACTAAATCAGATGGATGCACAATTTGTGTATTTATCATTCATCTCAGTTGCACAAAATCTTGTGTTAAACAGTCCTCTTGACTTCACCATAGCTTTGAATTCTTCTGAAAAGGAGATTTTCAATAACTATGGTATGAGAAAATTACTTGCAGGACTCATAACATTTGATGCTGAGCAGCAGGTTGTTTCTTTCTCAAATACTATATTTCTTCAGCAATAGCACGAAATACAATGGCTCTTTGGTAATTTATCGAAGAGCCTTTTTTTATTTAGAGCAGTTATTAAATTTTTCGAAGAGAGTAATCGCTGAGATTGGATGAGTAAAATCAAATAATCAAAAACCCCTCAGAATGTGAATAGAAATTTTTTTAAAGTCGAATAATGAATATTTAATACTGAATGATAGATTAGAAGTTCCTAAATCCATATGGGTAGAAATGTTTGTAAATTGTAAGCTATCCAAATCAATCTAAACCCTGAAAGGGTGATATAAATAATAAATTAAAATAATAGTGTGAATTATATTTTTGTTCTACTAATTCCATACTAGAAAAAATAATATCATCCCTTTGGGATTAATGATCAGTGGTAATCATAACCAATCATAAAAATCTGCGTACCATTATATCTTAAAAGTCAAAGGTCAAAAGTGAAAAGTCAAAAGTAAAATCCCAAAGGGTAGGGAAAAAATTGTAAACAGTGAATAAAATGACTATTCAAAATCCTGAAAGTATGAAAATATTTTTTGACTTTTTTTAATAACGAATATCGAATAAGGATTAATGAATTAAAAAGTTTCTAAAATCCCCGAAGGGAAGAAATTATTGTAAACAGAAAACTATAAAACTATTCCATAAAACCCTGAAATGGTGATAATATAATGTATTAATTTTTTGACTACTTTTTAATAAAGTCCATTAAAAGATAATATCATCCCTTCAGGATTATAAGAATGTTTTTTGCAAGTCATTTTATAATAATATCATCCTGTTGGGATTAATGATCAGTGGTAATCATAACCATCATAAAAATCTGCGTACTATTCTTAAAGCCAAAAGTGAAAAGTCAAAAGTAAAATAAAAAATTGATAGGTGTAAAAAATTTGAAAAGAGTCTTGTCATTTTATAAAGAGTTACTACAATCTTCTTAATAACTTTCAACCAATAAATTTTTTTAGTCAGGTATTTGGATTAATAATTAGAAGTATTAACTTTGCATCGGAGAGCTGAAAATTTTCCGAACAATTCTCTTTTTACTGATCCTAATGCACTTTGCTCTCAGCGCTTCGCGCAACTCTTAAAGCCAAACGGCTAAAAAATAAGTTATCTTTTTTGAGAAATATACTGTAAAAATTACCATTATTACGAATTTACTTTTTGTCTCAGTTTGATTTGTTTCAAAAATCATTGATTCAGATTGGTACATTATTAGATTATATAAATTAAAAATACGGAGAAGATTGTATGTCGCCGATGAAGTTAATCCACCCTTCCTTGTTATTTCCAAAGACTCTTTGTTTAATCTTATTAATTTCATTTTCAATGGCTGCTCAGAACAAATGGTATCTATCGCCGACAGGTTCTGGTAATCAGGACGGAACAAGCAGGGCAAATGCACGGTTATATACAAATCACAGCACGCTACCTATACAACCAGGTGATACTGTTTATTTTGTTCAAGGCACATATACTCAACAGCTTCTTTGGGCAAAAAGTGGAAGTCCCGCAGGGTTAATTACTCTTATGCCTGATCCGCAAAACAATGGGGATGTAGTTTTTACTGTAAATGATTATGCTATTGACATTAGAAATAGAAGTTATTTAAGATTATTTAAGCTAAAAATGAGGAATTCGGCTGGTGGGGTTACTGTCGGACAAGGTAAAGTGAAATTTCTTGATTCATTACATATAAGTAGAAGCGCTGGGACGGGGATACATATTTATGGGAACAACGGAGGCAGTTATAATCCAGCTTATGATCCAAGAATAAATTCAAATGTTGATTCTGTTTTTATCAGATGGTGTTATATCGCTACCGATACTCAGGTAACAGCGCAAACTGATGTTATTTCGGGTTATTGGCTTCACGGAATAAGAGTAATCGGGAACTATTTATTGCAAGGTAATTATACAGGCGATGGACATAATGATGTGATACAATTTGGTCATGGTGTTGGTGATGTTTATATAGCTAATAATATAATGATAAATCTTAAAGAAAGTAACTCGCAGATTTTTATGAATGGTAACTCGTGGGCAGGTTCTAAAACAGTTATTTATAATAATATCGCAATTCATTACGGTGCGGGGGTTGGAATGTGGCAAACACATGCTTACAACGGATGGAATATTAATAACTCTACGCTGGCAGATATTCGTGATGGTGAAGTATATGCAATTCATAATACTTTAATCGGTAAAAGAGCATTACTTGCTTGTATGATGGGTCCAGTTGACTCAGTATGGCAATCAACAGCAGCTTTAAGTTATGACAGTGTTTATGTTGCAAATAATATATTTTATATGATTCAATCAGATGGAACAGCACCATTGACTTTACCCAGAAGAGCTACAGACTCTTATTCGGCATTATATGTTGATAACAATATACACGCAATTAATGGAGGAATTTCTTGGGCTCACATTTCAGGAAGTTATGGATATTTACCGTCTGGAAATTGGACATTAAGCGGTTGGAATAATGTTTCAACAATGAAAATGCTGAACTCTACTACTTCACTTCCATCATTTAATAATTTCCAATATAATTCTTCACTATACAATCAGGAAGACTTAAGACTTACTCAGAATAGTGTCGGTGTAAATGCAGGAAGAAGTGATATTAAAATAAAAGGTAATCAATGGGTTAACTTAAAAACACTTATAGAATCATTTGGACTTGAATGGAAAGGATTTGATAACCCTTATGTAAGCTGGTCTAATCCTGTTCCAAGGAGTGAAACTAATCCAACTATCGGTGCATGGGAATACACAGATGGTTCTGGTGGTAATTCAGCACCAAATCCCCCAACCAATCCTTCACCGCAAAATGGTGCAACAGGGCAATCTACTTCTTTAACTTTATCCTGGACCTGCACAGACCCCGATGGTGATCCCTTAACATATGATGTTTATTTTGGTACTAATAATAATCCACCACTTGTTTCTCAGGATCGGCAGATTACAAATTATTCAGTTAATAATCTGAGTGCCGGCGCAACATATTACTGGAGAGTAGTTGCAAAAGATAATCAGGGTACAAGCAGATCAGGTAATGTTTGGAGTTTTACAACAGCTTTGACCGATACAATACCACCAAGACTCATTGGTGCATCCTTAGTTGATAATGTTACTTTGTCATTAACATTTTCAGAGAATATTAATCCGACCAATGCAACGAATATAAATAACTTTTCAATTAACAATGGGATTCAGGTTAATAATGCAGTTCTTAACGGAGCAAATATAAGATTAACAACTACCGCGCATTCTCCGGGTTTTTATCAGGTTACTGTTAATAATGTAACAGATCTCGCCGGGAACATAATCTCACATCCTTTTAACACGCATTCTTATGGTTATAATCCTGACACTTTGCTGAATACAATCAAGTTTACTCCATTCAATGCAAACGCATCATCAGTGCCGGATCCTAATCTTACACCAACCAAGACATTTGATGGAATGGTATGGAACAGTGGTGACCCGAATACAAGATGGGCAGCAGTAGGTTTGCCACAGTGGATTGGCTATGATCTTGGTGATGTGAGAATTTTAAATAAAACCAGAGTTCAGTTCTACAGATTCCAGGATCGTACATATCAGTACTCAATTCAGGTATCAACTGATTCTGTAAACTGGTCAGAAGTTCGTACCAATATTTCCTCTGTTATGGGTGCAGAATGGGATGAACACGTGCTTGAACCAACACCAGCCAGATATATACGAATTATAGTTAATAATAATTCCGCTCAGAATAACTGGGCTAGTGTATGGGAATCAGAGTTTTATGGCCAGTTGATGGTTGGTAATGATGATAAGAAAAATATTCCTACGGGATATGTGCTCGGACAAAATTATCCTAATCCGTTTAACCCCACTACTAAAATCAGTTGGCAGTCGCCGGTTGGCAGTCATCAAACATTAAAAGTTTATGATCTGCTTGGAAATGAAGTGGAAACATTGATTGATGAGTATAAAGAGCCAGGCAGGTACGAAGTTGAATTTAATGCAAATAACATTGCATCCGGAGTCTATTTTTACAAACTGCAGGCAGGAGTATTTACAGAAGTAAAAAAAATGATTCTGATGCGTTAAGTTTATTTTCTTATCGAATTTACCCCTTGTTGATTAAGGTCAGCAAGGGGTTTTTTTATTTCATTATAGAAGACAATAGGAACACGGATTTAACTGATTCTTACTGATTTGAACAGATTTGCATTCTAAAAACCACTTCTCAAAAATCCTTCTCAAAAGAGAACATTAAGCACACTACTTCGCATTTTAAGAAATTTGAACCGCAAAATGTTGCTTTTTATCAGAAATTTGAGGCATATCCATTGAATAAATCTATGAAATTATTACAAAGAAATAACAAATTCCGGAATTCAAATTATTTAAAATAAACCACAAATAATCTTCTAAATGAACTTTAATAAATCTTTCTTAAACAATTGTGATTTTTCATTTAAATATTTAGTTTTATTCTGTCTTCACAGAGGGACTTGGCTATGTTAAAAAGAATTTTCCTTTTTTCATTTCTTTTAAATCATGTAATAATCCTCGCTCAGTGGAATAACATAAATCCCGTACCTGATGGTAAAACGATATTTTCAGTTTTTTTTGCAGACGATCTGACCGGGTGGATTGCAGGTTCAGATGGCTTAATAAAAAAAACAACCGATGCAGGTATTAATTGGATAAAGCAGACCAATGGAACGCAAAATACCTTCCATTCAATATTTTTTACAAATGCTGATACAGGCTGGGTTTGTGGTGAAAATGGTCTGATATTTAATTCAACTGACGGCGGTGAAAGCTGGGTTCAATTATTTTCAGGGACTAATGTTAAATTAAACCAGATAAAATTTTCTGATAAGTTTAATGGTCTTATTGCAGGAAATAACGGAACTATTCTTAAAACAACCAATGGCGGTATAAGTTGGGTTCAGACTAATTCCAACAGTTCATACAATCTGCTCTCTGTTGATTACGGTTCTGACAATATTGTTTATGCAGCAGGAAGAAATGACGGCAGTTACTCTCCTGTTTTACTAAAGTCTACTGATAACGGTACAACCTGGAGTGATATCTCATCTGCATTTACTTTTGTTTCGGGTGGAATAAATACAGTTGAGTTTATTAATGCCGATACGGGTTATGTTGGCGGGGGAGAATTTTATACAAGCATTGGCTATATTTTTAAAACTACTGATGGTGGCAATAACTGGCAACAATTATCTTTGCCTCTTCCAAAGATGGAAACCCCCTCTGAAAATCATAAATTGTTGATTGAAGATGACTATTATGGTATTCGTTCCATCTTTTTCAAAGATGCAAACAATGGTTTTGCAGTGGGCGGTAATGGTGGTGGCTGGAGAAGGGCAATTATTTCTACAACAGACGGAGGTCAGTTCTGGTCATTAAAGTATCACGGAATGGAAGAATATGGTTTACTCTCTGTAGCTATGAGTTCTTCGGGAACCGGATTAGCAACAGGATTTAATGGTTCAATCTTCCGGTCTGAAAATAATGGACATTCATGGAAACAACAATTCAGCGGAGGTATCTATTATGGAGGTGAGGAGAATATTAACTCTGTTTTCTTTTCTGACAGTTTAACTGGTTGGGCAGGAGGTTCGAGAAGAAGCTTTGGTGGCAATGAAGATGGATTTTTATTAATAAAAAGCACTGATGGTGGAAATCTTTGGTTAACAAACAAATACTTCTATGATATACCAATCATATTAAGGGATATTTATTTCACGGATATAAATAATGGATTTGTAGCCACCTCTGATGGATTACAATACACAACAGATGGTGGAATTAACTGGAATGTTTATAATGATATTATTAGTGTCTCTTCTGTATATTTTATAAATAATCAGACAGGCTGGCTGGCTTCAGATGACAGATATCACTATAAGAAGAAAGCTAATGAAATTTATAATCTCATTGCCAAATCCACTGATGGGGGGCAGACATGGATTCAGAAAGCTACTCCGGGAGGAAATTCAATTTTCTTCATTGATGAAAATACTGGTTGGGTGGTTGGCAATAATGGCAGCATCAGAAAAACCTCGGATGGTGGTGAAACCTGGACTACAATTTCTGCAGGTATAACTTCAAACCTGAATTCGGTTCGCTTTAAAAACATTAATCTTGGTGCCATCTGCGGTGATAACGGAACAGTGCTTATAACAACAGATGGTGGTCAAACCTGGATTTCCCGAATTACTAATGTTAATGACAACCTAAACTCAATACTATTCAGAGATGAAAATTCCTTATGGTGTGCTGGTAACAATGGAATTATTCTGGAAAGTAATAATCTTGGTATTAATTGGTTTGTTCACAATGATCTTACTGATAAGAAATTAATGACTGTTACAAAGAAAACTGATAACAGCATTTTTATTGCAGGCGAAAAAGGTTCAATGTTTAGGTATTCTTTAAGTACAAATCCTGCTCAACCTCATTTTTCAAAAGTCTGGGGTGGTAATCCTTATCTGCCTATGAATATATATATAACATCAGCTTCGGTTGATGGCGTTTCTCTGATAGCTGGTGATGAGATTGGCGTATTTGATGGCGATATTTGTGTGGGCTCAGTAATTCTTAATGATTCAATTCCATCAGGTGGGTTTATATCGCTTGTTTTATCAATGGATGATCCTACAACAACAGAAATTGACGGCTTTACTCCAAACGACACGATTACATTCAGATTTTGGAATTCACAATTACTGGAAGAAATAACTTTTGTAGAAGTAAATTATTTGCAAAGCAATGGCAGATTTTTGCAACAGGGCACTGCGGTTGTGGAATTAAATGGTCGTCTGGTCATAAATCAGACTATTGCTCTTTCGGGTGGTTGGAATATTGTTTCGCTGAAAACTGAACCTCTGAATAAAAATCTGCTGAATGTTTTTGAGCCTTTAATCAACAGCGATGTTTTAATAAAAGTACAGGACGAAACCGGTAATGCAATCGAAAAACTCCCTCCACCGATTGGCTGGATAAATAACATTGGTAACTGGTCTGTAACTGAAGGATATTATACTAAAATTCAACCGAATTCTTCGGCAACTCTCATCACTTCTGGTTTCAAAGTAAATCTCCCCCTTAATGTTCCTTTAACTGCTGGCTGGAATATAATAAGTTATCCGCTTGATACTGAACAAAATACTGTTAACTTGTTGCAGGAACTGATAAATTTAAATCATCTGATTAAAGTGCAGGACGAAGCAGGTAATGCAATTGAATATCTTCCACTACCAATAGGGTGGATTAATAATATTGGTAACTTTAAACCGGGTGAAGGATATTATATTAAAGTCAGTCAGAATACTGTTCTGACATATAATATTCCTTCAAAGAAAATTATTACAGATAGGAAAAAAATAATAGCAGAGGAAAAAGCAGATTCACAGGAACAGCTTTACACAGTCTGGTCAGGAAATCCTTATCTTCCAATGAACTTTTATATTACCAATTTAGCTCACCAGACAAATGGTATTTTAAGTCCCGGAGATGAAATTGGGATATTTGATAATGAATTCTGTGTAGGAGTAAGGCAATTAACGAATCAGAATTTTATTCAGGGTTATATTCAGATAATCACTTCTGCTGATGATCCCACAACTGAATTTACTGATGGTTTTATCTCAGGTAACCCGATTATAATTAAATTATGGGACAGTGAATCCAATCAGATAGTTGATATTAATTCTTACACTGTCATTTCAGGAAGTCAGTTGTTTGAGCCGCTGGGAACTTCTGTTATCAGTTTAGAAGGCGTTATACCTGTTGAGTTGGTAAACTTTAAAGCAAATGTTATAAATAATATTGTGAAGTTGACATGGGAAACAAAAACTGAAACCAACAACAGGGGATTTGAAGTTGAAAGAAGTCAAAAATCCAAAATCAAAAGTCAAATGGAGTGGTTAAATATTGGGTTCGTGGAAGGAAAAGGAACTACCTCAGAACCTGTTACATATTCTTTTTCAGATAATAATCTTCAGCCAGGTAAATATGTTTACAGGTTAAAACAAATTGATGTTGACGGAGCATTTAAATATTCAAATGAAATTGAAGTTGAGTTGAATCCTCCATTAAAGTTTTCACTCGAACAGAATTATCCCAATCCTTTCAATCCCACGACAAAAATCAGTTGGCAGTCACCGGTTGATAGCAGGCAAATATTAAAAATTTATGATATACTTGGTAATGAAGTAGTTACATTGGTTGATGAATACAGAGAAGCAGGCAGGTATAATGTAGAATTTTCAGTTAACAATTTTCAATTAAGTTCAGGTGTTTATTACTATCAGTTACATATCGGGGACTATGTCGAAACAAAGAAAATGATTCTATTAAAATAATTAGTTAAGTGTACCCGATAAAAAGGAAAGTACTTTGTGGAATAGTTTGAGTAATTTTGTGATGAACTTGTCTTTTTACCACTAAGATACTGAGCGCACTTAGTTTCACTAAGTTTTTTAATAGTTCAATTCAGAGAGGACAACTACTGATAAGCAATTTGTCTCTGCAAGATAAATTTAATTATGATAGATAAAATCAATTACAAAATTTTTTATTATATCTTCTTTTTAATATTATCTTATAATCTTTTTGGACAACAAAATTCAGCACTAAATCACTTTACACCTGTTTGGACAAACAATCCATACCTCCCGATGAACATTTACATTTCAGGTGCTGTCCTGGACGGAATTTCTCTTACAGCAGGAGATGAGATAGGTGTTTTTGATGGTAATATTTGTGTTGGTAGTAAAATACTAACTGATAGTATTACACAAAGTAATCCCGTTTCAGTCATTACATCAACAGATGATCAGCTTACACCTGTTAAAGATGGTTTTACTCAGGGGAATAAAATTTATTTCAGGATTTGGGATTCAGAAAATCAGAAAGAAGTATTTAATTGTTTTCCTGATTATCAGATTGGAAACGGAACATTTGTTTCGCTCGGTTCTTCTTTGCTCTCTTTAAGATGTTATTCAAAACTGGGAATAACACCTTTAAGATTTTTAATTGAAGCAATGTTTGATGGTCAGAAAATTGTTCCCGATACAGCAATAGTTGAATTGAGGAAGTCTCAATCGCCATATCAGTTGTTAGATAGTTGTGTAGTATTTACAGACACATCCGGAAGTTGTATCGCAGAATTTAATTCTGTAAATCTTGCAGACAGTTTTTATATAGTAGTAAAACACAGAAACTCAATTGAAATCTGGAGTAAACTGCCCCAGCAATTCACTGATGCAATAATGCAGTATGACTTCACGATAGATTCAACTACGGCTTATGGGAACAATCTTGTTAACAGATTTGGGAAATGGTGTATTTACAGCGGGGATGTAAATCAGGATGGAGCAATTGATTCTGTGGATCTGATGATGGTATATAATGATAATGTCTCGGGACTTACAGGTTATATAAATACTGATGTTAATTATGATGAATTTACAGAAGTTCAAGATTTGATATCGATATATATAAACTTTTTAAAACAGATATATATAAAAAAGCCAAACTTAGTTGATTGAAAAATTCATATAAATTTTTATTCTAATCTCAGTAATAATCAACAATATGAGGCATAATGTCCCATAACTTACCATTTAAGATAATATTCCTTTTATTATAATTAATCGGTCTTACACAGAGAATTCGTGACTCCAAGCGGGTTTTCAATTTAAAATATCTTGATAATAAATTCCCTCTGGAACTTTGCGCATTAAAAAATGTAGTTAAATAAGAAGCTCTATTTTTGTATTCATTACATAAGTAATTGATAGCATTTTCAATAAGTTCATCAAAGAAAGCAGTTGTTTGAAAGTCAACTATCATGATTTTTTTGGGAATTAGTCCATACTTTTTTCTTAGTGATTTATTGCTTCTCAGAACAAATAGCACTTTGTTGTTATTCTCTTCATAAATTATAGTATCATAATCAAATGGATTTTTTTGAAATCTCCATTCGTGATAATATTGGTTGAATACAGGTGATATTTTATCGTCGTCATAAAGAAAAAAATCATCATCTGAAAAATTGACGGATTCTGTAAACAATCGAAAATTTTTTTTAACCCCCGGGATTAAATATCTCTTCGCAAATTTAAAGTTTATAATAGGATAATATCCTGCTCTATAAACAGGACCGTAACTCATTTTGCTGGGAAATCCAAAGTAAAAATCTATATTCATTTCTTTGGCAAGTTGTTCGGAAAACAAAAACATTTTTGTAAAAAGACCTTTATTTCTGAATTCAGTGGCGGTTGCTCCTTCACAAGCCTGATAACCTATTAATTGCTTATCCTCATAATTAAATACCCAGGGCATCCATGAAACAAACGAAACAACTTTTTCTCCAGATTTCGCAATTATAATAAGTGGTTTTAATTTTTCGTATGATTCATACCTCCATTTAAATGTTTCTTCATTACTTGCCCCGGGGAAAGTTGTCTTTAAAAGTTCGATACTGCCTTCTTTATCTTCTATTGAAAATTCTTTTATTGTTATGTCGTTCATAAAACTTTTTAATTGTTTATATTTAATACAAAGATAAAATAAGAAAAAAATAAATCACAGTTATAATTCAATGTTGAATGTAATCTCTGAAAAAATAATAAATGCTTCAATTAAAAGATTAAACAAAATCCTATATAGAAAGAATCATTTGTTAAGTCCTGACAAAGCAATTATCAGTTTCACTTTTGACGATGTTCCAAAGACAGCTGTAAAAAAGGGTGCGAAAATATTAAATAATTATGGTATCAAGGGAACATTTTATTTGTCATTGGAATTGCTGGGTGGTTATTCAGATGTAGGATTACCAATAGCTGATCGTCACGACATCGAAAATCTTATAAGTAATGGACATGAAATAGGGGATCATACTTACTCACATCTAAGGGCTTTTGAGGTTTCAGATGAAGAATATGAAAAGTCAATTTTAATGAATCGGGAAAAAATGGATGCTTTATTCGCCGGATATGAATTTAGATCATTTGCATATCCATATGGTTCTGTAACCCCAAATAAAAAAAGAATAGTCAGAAAATATTATAATATTGCCCGGGGTATTGAAGGAGGGTTAAATAAATCATATATGGATACACTACTTCTTAAATCTTATCATCTGGCAGGTAATAAAGACAGACTTGGATTTTATTCAGGACTGATTGATAATGCAATAGAACAAAACTCATGGTTAATTTTTTTCACTCACGAGGTTCAGACAAATCCGACTGAATTTGGTTGCGATTTAATTCTTTTTGAATCATTAATAAACTATTGTATAAGCAAAGACTTGATAATAAAAACTATTTCAGATTTAATTGAATAACAAAAATCAAATTCTACTATGAATTATACAAATAACTTTAAATATACCGTTGATCAAAAATTTAAAACTTTTTTATTTAGAAAAAATATTTATCTAAAATTGAAGAATCCAGTTATTTCCTTTACCTTTGACGACTGCCCTATGACTGCAATTCAGAATGGAGCCAGAATTCTTGAGTATTATGATAAAGTGGGAACGTTTTATATCTCATTTGGACTATTAGATAATGAATCCCCTTCAGGTAGAATTACTGACCTAAATAATATTGAAAAAGTATTAAAAAGGGGACATGATATCGGGGACCATACATTTAATCATATTAAAGCCGAAGCAGTTGAAAATAAAATCTTTGAAGAGCAGATAATACTGAACAGAGATACTCTTGAAAAATATTTTCCCGGATATAAATTCAGCAGTTTTTCTTATCCTTTTGGTTCTCTTAAACCTGTGACAAAAAAAATCGTTCAGAAATATTACGGGTTTGCAAGGGGATCTTTTCATGGTATAAACAGAAATATTACTGATTCATTGTTACTAAAATCTTTCAGATTATATGGGACTTCTGAAAGAAAAAATATCTTCAAAATAATAATAGATGAAAATAAAAGAAATAATGGTTGGTTAATCTTTTACACACACGATGTAAGTAGCTCTCCTTCCGCATATGGATGTGATGAAAAATTATTTGATTTTGTTATAAATTATGCTTTGAAAACCCAATCAGAAATTCTCAGTGTGGCACAGTTTATAAACAAATTTAACTCAGTTAGAAATTAATTTCGAATTTGGGGGTAATTGCTTTTCGCTTCTGGTAAAATAATAATTGTTAAACTGCTTAGTCAAAACATCTTTGAAAAAAATATTTATAATTAATTCTTTAATTCTCAGTAATGATTTAATAATTAAACCTTTACCCAGTGTCTTGATAACAATTCTTCTGAAGTCTGTATAATTGAAAAAAATAACAGGATGTTTTAAAATAAGTGATTTCATATTTCTTACTTTCCTCAAAAATGATTTCCTCTCATTTTCAATAATAAACAGGGACAGATCCTTTTCTTTGGATATCCAATACTTTAATTTCTCTTCATTTTCTACATTAGTTTGTAACCAGATTTCCAGTTCAGACCAAACAAAGTGCTTAGGGTCTGGCTTTCTTGTTAGCAATGTGTTATTATCATGTACACCTCTCAGAGCGATTGGCTTGTCAATAATTCCTGGTATTAGTCTTCCTTTAATAGAAATTTTAATATTAAATTCATTATCTTCACCTACTCTTAAATTTTCATTAAATCCACCCACAGCTAAAACAAGTGATTTTTTTATTGTCAGAGTGTCCAGCGTAAAATAATTATTGCCGCCGAATTCAGTGTGCATATTGACCAACACATATTTTAATTCCTGGGGTGCTACATATTTAGCTAATGTAGTAAGTTCTTTCTTTTTCATCTTTCGGAAATTTTTAAGACCATTTTCAGTATGGTAGTGAATACCAAGTGCACCATAAACTGCGTCAATGTATTCATTTGGTAATAAATTATACTCCGCGCCAAATCGATTAGGAAGGTAAATGTCATCTGCATCTAAAAAAGCCAAATATTCTGATTTCGCCATTTTGATACCAAAATTTCTTGCAGCCGAAGCCCCTTTATTATGTCCTGCAGGATGACGGTAAACTTTAATTTTATTGTATTTTCTGGAAAGTTCCTCACATATTACAAGAGAATTATCAGTTGAGTAATCATCAACCAATATTATTTCTTTTATAAATTCAAATTGAAGCACTGACTGCACACTTTTTCTCAGAAATTGCTCAGCATTGAAAACAGGAATAATAACACTAATATCAACCATCAACTTCCCCTTTCTATTAGTTTTGATTTATATTTTATTTGTGAAAGATTGACTTTAAAGAAATAACAAATTGTCTAATAATTATGTAGCAAATAGTTAAAGAACTTAAACAGTTAAAGCTTTATAATAGGAATTTATTGCTAACCTATGCTGATTATTAAAATCTTAATTTTACTATTTACTAACATCGGGTTTATTATATAGGCTTATCCTTTAAAATGTTTTTAATTTCACTTCTCATTTAGCCATAAATAGTTTTAATATTCTTTTTTTAAATCTAAAATATATTATAACCAAAATTAATGGAATTGGTGACTTATAAAGATAAACCTTATAAAATTTTTTTAAGTCTTTGATAGTTTTAATTGGATGTTTTATGTTAGCCAAAACCCTCGAATAAAATTCATAAAACCCGCGGTCAATTAAATTCAGGTTATTATTCTCTATTCCAAGGATTGTATAAAACTTCTTGAATCTTTCAAATCGTTTTTCTCTTTTCTGCCAGTAATCAAATGATGACCATACCCCTTCACCTGATTCACGATAACAAGCCGTAACTTCATCTATATAATATATGGGTCCCATTAGTGAACAGTAGTACGCTACTAATCTATCACCTGAAGGGTGATTATGATTTTGGTATAAGAATTTATGCAAATCTTGATAATTCCTTAGTACAATTGTTTGAGTTGAGGGAATAAACCCTTCAACAACATCCTTTGTAGTGTAAATTTTATCAGGATAATGTTCTTCTCTTAAAAATTTATTATCTGAATCAACAACATTTCGAGCAGTAAAACACATTGAATATTCGGGATGTGCTTCGAGGATATCAACCTGTTTTTTCAGTTTGTATTGGTCTGTCCAGTAGTCATCACCTTCAAGTAGTGCAATGTATTTTCCTTTACAAGCATTAAACGTGTCTATAAAATTTTGCATCATACCCACATTCTTTTCCTGCAAAAGCAATTTGATTTTATCAGGATATTTTGCTTTATATTCTAAAACAATTTCTCTTGTTCTGTCTGTTGAGCAGTCTTCACCAATAACAATTTCAAAATCGAAATTTGTTCTTTGCATAAGCACACTATCAATTGCTTGAGCAATATACTTTTCGTGGTTGTATGTTATCATACAAACAGAAACAAGAGTTTCCATATTATTCATTAAAAGGTTCAACTTCTTTAATTACTTTTGCAGGTACACCAACAGCAACTGAATTATCTGGTATATTTTTAGTTACTACACTACCCGCTCCAATGACACAATTATCTCCGATAATTACTCTGGGAATAATGATAGCTCCTGCCCCTATTGAAGTAAAGTTTCCGATTTGCACATTTCCTGTAATACAAGCGCCAGGGGATATTTCACAGTAATTCCCTATAACAGAATTATGATGAATCGATGCTCTCTGGTTTATTAAAGCACCTTCACCGATTCTAACCTCACACGAGATAAAAACATTATTCATAATGTTCAACCCATCGCCTAGTATTACCTCATTATTACTTATTATGCTTGAATCAGAAATTACAGATACAAGTTTCCAACCCAAAGATTTAAATTTTTCGGCCATTATTTTTCTTAGATGAGGATTCCCAATTCCAAGTAAGAACTCCTTGTCTTTGATATTATTTATATCTTCTGAGTTTCTGATTATAGGATATTTATTAAATAGAAAATAAGGAATGTCTATAGAGATATCATCATAGAAATATATTTCTTCAGCTTTATTTTGTTTCTCTAATATATCAAGAATTTCCCGGGCGTGCCCTTTTGCTCCTATTATTAACACTAAATTCTATCTCCCTGCATCTTTAATAATTTCACAAATATTTTGAATTATAATATTATTTAAATTACCATAAATAGGTAAACATAAAACCTGTTCAGCAATCTTATTAGCAACGGGTAAATTTTCTTTTGTGGCACTTGGTAAACTTCTGTATGAAGGCATATTGCTTATCAGAGGATAAAAATATCTTCTTGCTAAAATATTATTTTTTCTGAGTTCATAATAAACTTCTTCTCTTCCTGCACCAAACTCTGTTTGATCTATAAGAATGGGGAAGTAAGAGTAATTATGTTTATAATTATCAAAAAAATTAAAAAATTTAATTCCTTTAATATCACCGAGTAATTCAAAATATTTTTCAGCAACCTTTTTTCTTCTCTCGATTTCTTCTTCTACAATTTCAAGACTTAGAATGCCGATAACACTCTGGAACTCATTCATCTTTCCGTTTATTCCCGGTGCTATTACAGTTACTTCATCTGCAAAACCAAAGTTTTTAAGGAAGTCAATTCTTTTTTTAAGTTTTTCATCTTTGGTTATAACTGCACCGCCTTCAAATGTTGTAAATAATTTTGTACCGTGAAAACTAAGAACCGACATATCACCTTTAAGCATAAGGTTTTTATTTTTCATCTTTATTCCAAATGCATGAGCAGCATCGTATATTACTTTCAGTCCGTATTTGTCTGCAATATCCTGTATTTTTTCTGTATCACATGGATGACCATAAACATGCACAGGCATTATAGCAGTTGTCTTGGGTGTAATAAGTGCTTCAATTTTATCGGGATCAATATTAAGAGTTTTTTCTTCAATATCACAAAACACCGGAGTAATACCATTCCATTTAAGGGCGTGGGTCGTAGCGACAAAACTGAAAGGAGTTGTTATAACTTCTCCTGTTATTCTTAATGCCTGAAGCCCGACAACAAGTGCAATTGTAGCATTTGCAAACAAATTAACATACTCAACACCAAGATATTTTGCCAGTTCTATCTCAAATTGCTGGTGAAAAGGACCGTTGTTGGTAAGAATTTTATTTTTCCAGATTTCCTCAAGATAAGGTTGTAATTTTTCCAACGGGGGAAGATTTGGTCTTGTTACATAAATTGGATTTTCCATAATAGTTATATTCTTTCCTTAATGATCCAGATTTTATCGGTTATAATATTTTTAATTTCAAGGTATGGTTCTAACTTCAGAAATTCAGATAGCAAAATAACAAGGATTAAGCCAGAAATTGATTGGATAATAAGTAAAATCAAGTAATTAAAAGATAAAATCTGACCCAGAGTAAAAACCAATGTACCAGAAATAGAAACTACAATAATTGATGGTAAAATGTCTTTCAATTGTTCGGTAATTGAATAATTTATCAACATTTTATTGTAATAACTATTAAGATAATATGATATAATGGAATTAATAATCATTGCAAAAAGCATAATTTTGATTCCAAAGATTATCCCTATTAAAACAACGGGTACAATCAGAAGTTTTTTTATAATCTCTAACCTAAGAAATAAATCAGACCTGCCCTTAACATTTAGCATATTCAAATTAAGAGACTGAAGAGGGAATAGAATAAGTGAAAAACACAGTAATTGAAGATATAAAACTGATTGCATCCATTTTTCACCTATAAGAGTAATGATCAATGACTCAGCTGAGGAAGCCATCAAAACCATAAAAAACATAGTTATAAACATTGTTGATTTAATTAATTTTTTAAGAGCCTTCTTTAATGCTTCATCATCATTCTGTAATTTAACTAATACTGGGTAACTTATTCTTTGTACTACTCCATTTATATTTGTAGATGGCAAGCGCGCAAAAGTGTCGGAGCGTGTGTAATAACCTAACTGCTCTGCTGAGAAATATTTACCAATCGCAAAATAGTAGATATTTTCAAAAATTCTGTTTAACAGTCCAGACAAAAATAATTTTGAGCCAAAAGCATACATTTCCTTAAAAGAATTGAACGAAAAAGTCAGAGCAGGTTTCCATTTATTGAAATACCAGAGTGATAAATTTGTGATGAATGAATGAATTAAATTCCTGAATACTAAACTCCATACGCCGAAACCGTTATATGCCATCAATACAGAAATAATCCCTGATGAAATATTTGCTGTAACTGAAATTTTCGTTTGTACTTTTATCTTGATTTCTTTGGTCAACTGTGTTTGCTGTACGAGTCCAAAAGCGTTGAACAAAATACTTAAACTTACAATCCTTAGAATGTCGATTAATTTTGGTTCTTTAAAAAAATCTGAAATATATCCGGCACTGAAAAAGAGAATTATATAAAAAATAATTGAAACTGCTAGGTTGAAATAAAAAACAGTACTGTAATCAGTACTTGTACAATCTTGTTTTCTGATAAGAGCCTGGTTAAACCCGCTGTCGACAAATGCCTGCCCGACTGCGATGAATATTCCAATCATTCCTACAAGTCCAAATTCGGCAGGGCTTAAAAGTCTTGCAAGAATAATTCCTACAACAAAAGTAATTATCTGAGTAAGAGAATTATCGGCAAAACTCCAGATTATTCCGGAAATGGTTTTTTCTTTAAGATTGTTCATCTTTTTGGTTTTTTAATAAAAGGCAGGGTAATATTCCTGAATGACTCCAGAATGGATATGGATCCGTATGCACTTATTCCAATATAGAACGGAACGGCAGGCATTTTAAATCGTGCCAATCCACCTGCTCCTGCGATAAGTATGAAATACAAGGCAAATAATACCGGCACCAAATATAAAAAACGGTTTTCTGACTTTACTATTTTAATCAATCCAATTAAAAGTGATGAATATACTACAAACAGGTATAGAGCAATAAAAAATCCTAATAAAATTTCAGCAAGTGATTTTTCAGTAAAAAACTTTTTAATCAGGTTTATCAGGTTCGGCTCAGATTTCAGATTAACACTTTTTGCTTCTTTCACAAGATTGAGGTTTTCTGCAAATTCAGAAGTTCCCAGATTAAATAATGTATGTAGAATTCCAAGAATATAATACTTCGCAAAAGTTACAGGTTCATTTTTTATATACTTTAATGCGACCTTTTTCCAGTATTTTGTTTTATTAAAATCCTGCTGCAGATTTAATCCTTCCCAGTAATCGTTTGGTTCCTTATTCCAGACAGGATTAACCCCTTCAGCATGCATAAGACTATCTGCTTCCATTCTTAATTCTCTTTCCACTACATGCTGGGGTTTATTTCTTTTCGGTATTTCCATCGGAGTAATATTAATTGCAAGTAAGTTATACTCACCTGAATTTGAAAGAAAAAATTCTCCGTAATGAATTTTATTCCTGATTAACCATGGACTTATTGTAAATAAATAAACAAGAAAAAATATAACGCTGAATTTTAATCCTGCCCTTAAACTTTTTCCGAAGTAAAACAATAAAACTATTATAACTATGTATGGCAGATATGCCCCTGCAGGTTTAACCAGTACAGAAATTCCAAGAAACAAAGCCGAAAAAATAACCGGCAGATATTTTTTTTCTGATTGTCGTATGAATTTTATCAGATAATAAAAGAACAGGGAAAGAAAAAAAACAAATAATGTATCACTGTAAAAAGTATTTGCATATAAAATCATATGAGGTTCAATTGCATATAATATCCCGGTAATCAGCCCTGTTTTTGAATTGAATAATAAAGAGATAGTCAGAAAGATTATTACTGCTGTTAGCGAATCCAGAAAATTCTGAATTAAAATAACCAACCAGGTATTCTGACCCAAAAACAGATAGATTGCTGAAATGAATAGAGGATATCCTGGTGTTCTCAGTACCACAGGGGGCAGATCGGGATTAAATGAAAGTTTGCCATATCCCAGTAATACTATTGCGAGTTGATGATAACCTCTCTGATCGGTGCCCATTGGAATTATTTTATTCTCAATTACTTCGCTATTCCACGTGTTCTGAGCAGTAAAGAATAATAACCTTAATATTACAGCAATAAAAAAAACAGAGATTATTCCTGTTTGCAGATTTTTATTCATACTTCAATCGCTTTATTCTTAAGTGTTTCTTTATTAAAGAGAAAAAATGAATTCTTTTCTTTTTGTTTATGCCTGAAATATTCGAGAGAATTAAATAACAGTATCCAGATTAAAACGAAAGATAATGCTCCTCTGCCTCTGAACAGAGCACTTTCAGTCAGATTAAGTAGTAATATCGCTATCAGAGCTGTAATATTAAAAATCCGGTTTGCCTTTACCGCTCTGTAAAAGTGAGCAATGAATGCTGATATCATCATTAAAAATCCAAACAACCCCAATTCATTAAATATTTCAATAAAACCATTATGTGCAGTATTCCCTATATCATAAAAAGCGACAAGATTGCCAGGAACATCCCAGAATGAATCGTAGCCACAACCAAACCAGAAATGCCTGGAGATCTGATACATCATCATTTCCCATTTTTCTGTTCTGCCGGTAAATGTCAGGTCTTTACCAAAATATTGGGAAATAACTATTTCAAGAAAATCAGAATTCAGGGAAAACAACAGAGCAAATGAAATTAGTATAGTTAGAAGTAATAATGAAAAAGCTCTTCCTATTCTGAGGTCTTTGAATATTGTATCAACCTTAAAAATTCCCATCAGAGCAATAATATATAAAACAGCCATCAGACCTGTAGTGCTCAAAGATATTAAAACAAAAAATGCAGAGATAATTATTCCCCCCAGTGTAATTAACTTATTCAGATTGTCCATACTGAATTGATTTAGTATAAGATAAAGTAAAAATATTAAGACAAACATCTGAGAAAAAGCATTTTTCTGACCAGTTAATCCTCTTGGCGAGCCAAATGCAGGGTCAATTGCATCAGGTACTACAACAATTGCCACTGCGGAAACTATTGTATAAAGAGTAATGATTATTTTTATTTGCTTAAGTTGTTTATGAAAATCAATCAGAATAAGCGAAGTCAGAACTACCTGATAAATTGTAAACAACTGAAACGATCTTCGGAATGATATTACGGGGTAATCAGCCCATATTGCACTTAAGACAGCATATAGTATAAAAATAGTTAAGAATTTTTCTTTTCTTATGAAGTCAAATACCACTTCTTTTTTGACTATTAACAAAATTAATGAGGAAAGAAACAATAAAGAATAAACCACCTGATTCACAGGATTTGTTGAACCAAAATCAGCCCTCTCATATCGGAAAGGCATAGAGGTTCCGAAAAAAGAAACAAATACGAGGATAGTAAAATTTGCAAGTGCAATATTTTTATAATCAAGTACCTTATTTAATACATTAGTTAATCTCATTTATAAACTAAAATTTAATTTTCCTCAACCAGATTGACCTTGGTTCTTTAGTAAAATTATTTTTTAGGAAAGGACATCTGCTTTCGAGTAATTCTTTTTCGGTATAGAACAAATAATTCAGAGCGAGTAATACTTCAAATTTATCTGAATAGGATAGTATGGACTCCAAAAGATATTGCTCATTCCAGAAAGAGACTGCATTTAGTATCCACTCATCAGGGTAATTCCTCGGTGTAAAAATATCATGAATATGAATAATCACACCCGGTTTAATAATAGGCAGAATTTCAAGATATTCAGTTAATACATCTCCTTTGGGTTTAATCATGTGAGTGGAATCAATAAAAAGAATGTCATTTTCTTGCAGGTTCATAAAAAATTCAGAACCAACCTCTTCCAGATTTTTCAGAATCAGTTTGATATCATTTCTTTTCATTAACCAGCTTCTTGGATAGGGTTCTATACAAATATGATCATAAATGTAATTTTCACTTTCAGATTTGTTCTTTTTTAACGCTGCTGATGCAATCAAAGTTGACATACCACTTCCGATTTCTATCACTCTTTCGGGTTTAAAGTGTCTTATCATACTATATAAAATCTCGGCATCGCCAACAGTAAATCTTTCATTATTAAAATAGAAATCCTCATCTGACTCCCTGTTAAAACTAAATTGCTTTAGTTCATCTGTAAAATCAAATTTATTAAGTAAATTTTTCTGCGCATTTATGTCAAATTTAATCCCAGGCAAATACCTGTCGTGCAATGAACCAATAATTCTCTTTGGATTGAAGTGAGGTTCATAATAATGATCCTTAATAGGAAATACACCAATCAAATTAAATATAGATTTACTCAGTGGCATTCTTTCAACTCCGCATTCCCTTATATATCTCATCCATAAAGAACTAATAATAGTAAAAGGAAATAATACTATTTCCAGAATGGGTCCAAAGAAAATTATTAATTTTCTTATATAGTGTTTAAATTCCATACAATTCCTTCAATTAAAAAATTTAGAATTATCTGTTTTAATCAGTCTGATCTGTTACATCAGTGTTGCCATTGTAATCTTTATCAATGAAGATTTTTATGCCATCCTGTCAATCCTCTTAATTCTCCAATGCCATTACCAATATACATCAATGATATAATACGAAAATGCGTGCTGAATACAGATGGTAATAGTAAAATAGTACCGACCAACAATTTTAAGACTGATTTTACAGATACAATAATTGCTTTTACTCTGCCTCCGGATTTAATCAGATTTCTCGTATAAGTCTGTCCACCCCTGATAAATCTGTTTAGAAAAAATTTTAGTTTTGTTCTGTCTTTGCTTATATATTCATAGGAAACTGCTTCTCTGCAATTGACAAATTTTGCTCCTTTGGATTTCAGTCTGTTAAAGAAATCTGCATCTTCACCACCTGTAAGACCAAATTCAGGATCAAAATATATTTTATACTCTTTTATCACTTCTGATTTAATTAGAACACTTCCTGAAAACATAAATCTTGCATCTGTCCCGGATTCGTCCATTTCACTGAAATAGTATTCTCTTTTTTTATACTTTTCATCGGTACCGTTTTCAAATCTTGGAACTACCAGGCCAAACACTCCATCCGCATTAAATTTGTTCAGGCAGATAAATAGATTATTTAGCCAGTTTTCATCAGCGGTCTCATCATCATCAATAAAGGCAATAAGTTCCCCCTCTGCATTTTCCAATGCAGTATTTCTGGCAATGCTGATATTTTTAACGGGCTGAATAATGTATTTTACTTTAAAATTTATCCTGTATTTAAATTCATCTGCGACTTCTCTGGCGGAACCGTTTTCATCATTATCAATGATAATATATTCAACAGAATAATCATCCGGAATTTTTATTTTACTGAGACTTAATAATAAATCTGATAGTAAAAGTTGTCTTTTGAAGGTTGGGATGCATATTGATATAAGTCTTTTCTTATCCAAACTAAATTGCTCCAATACCGGTTTTTAATTTAAAATTCCACCATAAATTCTTTAGATAAAGGGCTGTTTTTATTCCAAATAATTTCTTTATAAATCGGAAATGAATAGGTTCAGATGGCAGGTTAAATTGACCATTATATTTTAACAATAAATCCATCGCTTCCTTTATTATGATGGAATTACTATAGTAATTTTTGGCTAAAAAAACTTTCAGAACATTTTGAATGGCGTTTTCAATTTCTTTAGTTAAAGGATATTTTGCTATCAAAACTTCTATAGATTTTTTTATCCCCCTGAAGACTGAGTCGATTGATTCCTGACTGTAAGTCTTACTAACACTTCCGTGTATTCCGGATCTGTAATAGATTATTGCTTCAGGAGTAAATTTAATGAATTTAGAATTTGATACTAATCTGAAAATATATTCTCCGTCCTGATTTTTTATTAAACTCTCATTCCATGGGCCTGTTATTTCTATAATATATCTGCTAATTAACCAGGCTCCGGGTTGAGTCATTAATACATCTCCCAGATAGTTAATCATCCATTCGTACGGTGTAAGATCATTCCAAAGACTATTGTCCTTAAATTTTACATTTTTAATATTTTTTCTGAAACTACCAAATTTACCACAGTATAACATACTTGAATCATTATCACTTAAGGCATAATTCATTTGTATTCCGATTTTATCAGAGGCAAGAATATCATCAGAATCAAGCCATTGTATATATTCACCAGAAGACATTTCAAAAGCTAAATTTCTTGCAGCACAGGCACCTTTATTTTCTTGCCGGAATATTTTTATAATCGTCGGATATTTATTAGCGTAATTTTCAATAATGTTCCAGGTATTATCTGTTGATCCATCATCAACTATTATGATTTCTTTGTTCTGCCAGGTTTGGTTCAGTGAAGACTGAATTGTTTCATCAATCCATTTCTCAGAATTGAAAGCAGGGATACATATTGATACCAAGGGTAAATTGCTCATATAATTGCATCATTTAATTTCAAATGTCTGATTAAATTATTAAAATCCTTGTTTCTGATTTCCGTTAATTGTTCCTTTAAATAAACGATGTTCTTCTCCAATTCACCTTTTCGCATAAAAAACTCTTCAATACCCATAGCAATTGATTCGGGATTAATTTCAGTAAGGACCATTTTATTATCAAATAGTTCAATGTTTGTCAGATTTCTGTTGGAAATAAATGGTTTATTTGCTCCTAAGGCCTCCATTGGGGCAAATTGTTGGACCATTTCACGGATAGAATAGGTTAATACGCCAATAGAATTAGTAAGTTCTCGATGATATGTCTCCTGGTCGACAAAACCAAGAAATTTGATTTTCTTATTATCGCTAAATTTTTTATAAACATTTATACTTTTATTGTAATTACCACTGACATGAAATTCAACTTTTGAATCAATTGATTTACTTAAAAATAATTCAATACCTTCAAGTACAATTTCAACCGGTTCATCTCCATGAAAAGTAGTAACGACAAGGAAATATTTATCTTTATAGCTTGGTATTGAATAGTCAGGAATTTCAGGAATAGGGTCATTCAAGGTAAAAAATGTGCAATTATTAAATTCATTTTTAGATTGAAGAAAAATCCTTAATGGGTTATTGTGTACAATTACAGCATCTGCATTATTAAAAGCTTTTATTACAAAAGGGAAATTAATCATCGGTGGTTCAAATGCTCCGTTATGGGCGTCAATTACATACTTAAAATTTTTATTAATCTTTTTACAAAGCAATCCTATAACGGAAGCGATTGGTGGCGGATTCTCGAAAAAAAAATAATTTTTATAATTTTTAATTATAAAGGTTATAGTTTTAATAGATTTGATTAAATAATCAAAAGCTACATTCACTAATCTTGGAAAAAATTTAATAAATCTTATTCTTTTAATAAAAATTATTTTAGCATTGAAGGATTTTGTAAGCAAAAATGCATGCCAATTAAAATCAGTCCAACTTAGGTATGTTAGTTTTAGTCTATTTTCCATTAGGTAATTATTGATTAAAATTCAGATGTTTGCTAATAATACTTAAGTATGACCTTTTCATATTAGACCAGCTAAAATTTCTGATATCAGCGTAACAATTTTCTGAAAAGATTTTCCTTTTATTTTTATCATACACTATTTCCAATAAGGAAGCAGCTATTTTTTTACTATCAGGATAGTTTATGTAAATTACACTATTATTATTGAAAACAGATTTTATAGCTTTAAGTTCGGTTATAATCATAGGTAAGCCAGTGAGTGCATATTCGCCTGCTTTGGTGGGGAAAGCAAGATGCATATATTCTGTAGGTTCGTAAGTTACTATTCCCACATCATATTTTTTTATTAATTCGTTAACTCTATCGTGAGGTACAGATTGATTTATAATAATTTTGTCTGAAATTTTTAACCTTTCTGCTAAATCTCTGAGTTCCCCAGCATACTCAGAGTCCTTATTACCATAGATGTGGAATTCAATTTCGGGGTATATTCCAGATACAATTTTAATTGCTTCAACTGTGTGATGTAATCCAAATCTTTTTGCAAGTGTGCCATGATATAAAATTCTGATGGTCTTGTCGCTGCCGTTTTTTCTGAATCTTGAATCATCATAAGTAAATAAACTATCATCGGGTGCATTCATTATCAATGTAATTTTTTCTTTTTTAACACTCCTGCTAATAAGAATATCGATGCATTCTTTTGTAACTGAAATTACATGATCAGCAAAGCTGCATGAAAGTTTTTCTGTAAGAATTAATAATGGTTTGAATAACCTGAATTTTTTCTCAAACCATTTTTCTTTAAATAATTCTACGGTGAGATCGTGAATATCCAAAATAACAGGTACTTTTTTCAATTTTGGATATATTGCAGCAAATACCAGATAATCAGGCATATTATGAACATGAATTAAAGAATAATTATTCCTACGATGCAGAGCGATGGTTTTAAATAATGCTTTGATTAAAAATCTTAAGGAAAATAAAATGTAATTAAAAATTGAATCTTTATTGTTAAAATCAATGATTCTATAAACATTAACACCATCGAGTACTTCAAAAATTTTTTGCTTATTATAATTATAACAAATAACATCAACCTGAACTCCTATTTCTTTAAGTGCCTTGCAATATCTTATTATTCGAGCATCGTAATCGTACGTTGACTGCGCAATCATCAATACTCTTTTAGGGGTTGCAGTATTTGAACTATTATAACTCATTCTATTTCACTTACAATGTTATTTTCAAGCTTATATTTTTTATTACTCTTTTCACAAAATGCGAAACCATTTTTATCAAACTCAAGTTTTTTCCCCGCCTCACTTACCCAACCTACTATTTTTGCGGGATTACCTACAACCAAAGCAAAATCAGGAACATCTTTTGTCACAACAGCACCTGCTCCAATAAAAGCATATCTTCCAATTGTTATTCCACATACAATAGTACAATTTGCACCAAGTGAGGCACCTTCTTTAACTAGAGTTTTAATATAGTATTGTGAGCCGACCTGCGGATATTTGCTTCTGGGATCACGAACATTTGTGAATACCATTGATGGTCCGCAGAAGACATAGTCTTCTAAAGTAACACCTTCATAAACAGAAACATTATTTTGTATCTTAACATAATTTCCGATTACAACATTGTTCCCTACATTTACATTCTGACCAAGAACACATTTCTTACCTATCTTTGCGCCACTCTGTACATGTGAGAAGTGCCAGATTTTTGTGCCCTCACCAATTTCAACATTGTCATCAACGACAGCGTATTCGTTGATGTAATAATTTTTTTTGTTTGATTCTTTATCCATCTATAAATATTACTGACTGTTTTTCTCTTTATTAAATAAACAGACTAATAGTCTGTTCTACTATCAGAATTTTAGAAATTAATTTCATTTCTTATTTTATACACCAGTTCAATTGCAGGCCTGGCATCTTTAATCCCAAATCCTCTTCCTTCAAGAGTCTCTTTATAAACTATTGTATGTAAGTTAGTAAATCCTTCTGTGAATTCAATTTCATTACCATCGATAATAATCGAACGGTAGGTGGTTATTTGTTTATCCGGGTTATTTGCATTTACTCTTTTAACATCTTCAGGTAGATCGCTAAAGTTTATTGACAGGAACCAATTGACAAATGCATTCTCAAGTTCTAACGAACCTTTTACAGATCTTATTTTTGATTCAATTACAGTGCTGTGTATAGGATAGCCAAATAACCAAATCAATAAGTCAAAAAAATGTACTCCGATATTAGTAGCAACTCCACCGGATTTTTCTTTTATTCCTTTCCAGGAGAAATCATACCAAATCCCTCTTGAAGTGATATAATTCAGGTCGACTTTAAATTTAATCAAAGGATTGGTTTTTATTTTTTCATCAATCTCTCTTTTAAGATTTATCATAGAAGGGTGTACACGTAATTGGAGAATAGTGTAAACTCGTTTCCCTGATTCCTGTTCCAGTTCCTCTAGCGCATCGAGGTTCCAGGGGTTTAATACAAGTGGCTTTTCACATATTGCATCTGCTCCTACTCTTAATGCGAGCCGGATATGAGCATCATGTAAATTATTAGGTGAACAGATTGATATATAATCAACTTTTTCCGGTGAATTTGTTCTTCTCAGCTTTTCGAGATGTCTGTCAAATCTCTCAAACTCGGTAAAGAAACTTGCATTGGGAAAATATCTGTCTATGATTCCTACACTGTCATTCGGGTCCATTGCTGCAACTAAACGATTACCGGTTTCTTTAATTGCCTGAAGATGTCTCGGCGCAATGTAACCACCAACACCGGTGATTGCAAAGTTTTTCATTAAAATAATTCTGGATTTTCAATTGTTAGTTGGAAAGTTTAAGTCAATCCTTATGCCGCAAAATTAAATAAAAAAAGTTTGAGAAATGAGGATTTTTTATGTAACAGAGCTATATTAACTTCTTTTTACGAAAGATAAGAGAATTTGTCTCACTTATGAACAAAAAATTTTTATTACCTAATCTTATTTAATTATTTTGAAATTATTTTTGGAATGATATTGGATTTAACAATTATTTAACATTTGAATTAATCATGATCTTCGCAACAACAAAAATTAAATATACTTTCCGGAAGAACCGTATTAAAATAAATCTGCAGGAAGCTGGCGGCACTAATCTGAAATTAAGCAGATTTATTTACTTTAATTTAATTGTTATGGTGATTTTAATTCCTCTGGGATTTATTGCGAGTCTGCTTTCTTTGGAACAGGGTTATCAGCTTGAAAATAACCGGGTATTGTTTCGCTTTGCTGAATTATTTAATCTGAACCTTGAGGCAAATGTTCCTGCCTGGTATTCAGCTTTTTTAATGATCGTAATTTCAGGATTAAGCTTATTTATTTCAAAAGTAAACACTCTCCCCGAGAAAAAATATTTTCTTGGAATTTCAGTAATCTTTTTGATGATGTCTGTTGATGAGATTTCATCGATACACGAGATAATGAATAATCCGGTTAGAAATGCTTTAAGTTTATCAGGTGCGTTTTATTGGGCATGGATTGTTCCGGGCTTAATATTTTTATTCATGATGATATTCGTATTCAGACAGTTTTTTATGATGATTGATAGGAGATTCAGAAGATTATTCATATTGTCAGGGTTTATTTATATAATGGGAGCAGTTGGTTTTGAAATGCTTGGCGGTTGGTTATATTCAAATAAATTGGGCGATTCATACTTTTATATTTTTGAAGTTGTAGTCGAAGAAAGTCTGGAGATGTTTGGTCTCTTGTTATTTATTTATACTCTGATTGAATATATCAAATCATTTGGTGAAGATATACACATTACAATCCGATAAAAGTGGTGTCGGTATATATTGGCCAGCTACGCTTTAGTTTTATTTTCTGATAATTGTCAACCATTATGGGGTTTGTGTTACACAGAGTACCACAGGAGATGAACCCCAGAGAGTCACGGATATAGGTCTGTGTTAATCTGTGGTTGAGTAAATTTGAGATCCTTGCGTCCTTGCCTGATTAAAATATCATCCCTTATGGGGTTTCCTATTATTGATTGCGTGAATTGATCTATAAATTTTTCACCCCTTCGCAGGGTTGTCGGTAATAATTAAATCACGGAAAGATAGAAATAATTCGTTAAAAATTTGTGATAATTCGTGGCAGAATAATCTGTGCTAATCTGTGGATAAAAAACTTTGCGTTCTTTGCGGTTCTGTGTGAATAATGTTTTAAGCTTAATTTATTCTGATGGGGATATCTATAAATAATTTCCTTTGTTAAACTGAGTTTATCGATGTGTGATTTTTTACAGCTTTGTGTCAGTCTTCGACAGGCTCAGACTGACATTTTTTAATTTTTTGGAAGCCTCCTACGGTCTGACAATGCTTTTCCAGTATGCAGCAATTTCCGAAGGTAATGTATTCCAGTATTTACCTTCATATTTGATCTTAACATAATTAAGAAAATCAGTATAGATTTTAACATCAAACTCTTCATAATTCATTCCGGTGCTTTCAAAATCAATATAATCAGGATGAACATTTACCAGCACCATTCCCTTATGGTGGACAATCCAGTCTAACTTATCTGTCCAGATTTTGGGAGTTGTTTCTTTCATCAGCACAAAAGGAGTGAAATCCTGTGGAAGAGTGTATGGTAATTCAATATATCCTCCCTGATAATGTCTTTTATTTTCTACACAGAAGGGGAATATCGTTCCGACTCCATCTGGTTGTGGTTCAAATGGATCGGTATCGAAAGTAGACATATCGTAATCAATTTCAAGTGCACCAATCCAGTCAAGATTATGATGCATAGCAGGTGCACGAAAACCTTTTGTGTTCCATTCTTTCAGATAAGAATTAATTTTTTTAGCTCTTTTCAAAAATTCCTGTTCGCTTGAAAAAAGTTTTCCGTCGTGATAAAGTCCGTGCACTCCATATTCGAAACCATTTGCCTTTAAAGTATCAAGTAGTTTTTTCTCGACTTTGTAATCTCTTTCAGGAACAAAATTAAAAGATGAAACAAAACCCAATCGCTTTTCAAGCTCCATTAGTTTAATTACTCTGTGGTATCCTTTTTTATGTTCAACATCATGAGTAAGTACAAACGCAAATTCTTTTTCATCAGGCCAACCGTTAAAGTAATCTGGTTTTTTCTCAGAACCTTTTAGTATTGGCCAGATATCTTTGTATCTGGAAAGTTTTGAAATTAAAAGTTTTCTTCTCAGATAGAGTTGCACTTTTCGTGGGATTAAAGGTTTTAAGATATAAAAAATTTTTTTAAGCATATTCTAAAGCTTTCCGAAGTAGTGCAAATAGTCTTTAATTAAGGCGAAAAACGGTTTTATATCGTTTATGTCAAAAATCTCAAAAACTCTGGTATTTAAAATTGTAAAAATTAACCGGAATATTCCTTTTATTTTATGTTTAGTAACTCTTATTCTTCTTATTTCATTTACTTCGCTAAGCCAGTATTTTCTGGAAAAATGCGCAAATGCCTTTTTAGTGGGTATTTTCATTTCAAAATTAAATAATTGAAGAGGCAGGTTTATTCCATTCAACCAGGTAACAGCAAACTGTCGGTTAAATCTGTTAGGGGTTGTTTCCATAATTTTAAGTTTATGGTCACGAGGATCTAATTTAAATTCTATACTTGCATAACCTTTCAAATTCAGTTTTTGAAAAATTTCCAGACTCAAAATTTTCAAATCTTCATTTTCAATGGGTTGAGCAACTGATGTATTGCCGAAATCAGGTGGATATTGTCTTAACTTTCTGCAAAATCCAATTTCAATTGGCTCTGAATTGTTGTCGAGTATTGCAAATGAGCAAAAAATGTTTTCTTCGGGTCCGGGAATGATTTCCTGAATAAGGTAGTTAGTCGGAAAATCCTCTAAAATTTCTATAATATTTTTAATCTCTTCCTTCTTATTAACAATAAATAATTTTTTTTCGTGATATTTTTTTAACCAATCATTATTTCTCCAGGATGGTTTAATAATTATAGGATATCTCATACTATTACTGTATTCATAAAGTTCTTTAACAGAAGAAATCTTTTTTGAAAAGGGAATAGGTAAATTTTTTTCGTGAGCAAGGTCAATAAATAATTCTTTGTTAAGAATCTTCTTGATTAATTGATGTTCAGGCAGTGTGAACAAAAAATAATCCTTAAGCACATCTCTGTTTAATGAAATAAAATTAAGATCAGTGTCGCTTGCTAAAAACAAAACGGGTTTATTTTTACAGCTTTCACCGAAATTCTTTAATACGTTGATCAGTTCCAACTCATAATGAGTTTCATCAAAAAATACTCTTTGCTTTAAATATTTGGACTCCTTGATAATATTATGGTAATGTGAATTTGATTTTGCTGAGCCAAAGACACCAACAACATTAACTTCAGCTTTACCAAGGAGTCTGATTATTGGCATAGCCATAATATTATTGCAATTAACAACCACCGCAATTTCGTTATTTGAATACTGATTTTTTTTCAAAGTTTTTAACCAATATTTATTATAATACAATTTTTCATAAAAATTAATACATAAACTAAGACTACCTGATGTTGTAATTTTTAAGAAACGCCTTAATATCTTTACTTATCGCTAAAGGATTATCAGGTCCCTGAATATATAAATCCGGTCCGTTATTTCCCTCTATTAGGTAGTAAGAATCATCAGTAAGAATGATATCCCATCCTGCAAACTTAATGTAAGGGCTTAACAAAGATGATAATTTTATAAAATCATTCTTTAATTCGCCCCATCCGGGAATATAAACATTTTCTATGGGTACTTTACTTTCGGGGTGAATATCAAGATGACGGTACTTACCTAAATCTAAAAGTTCAATGGCTTTACCCAATTGACCTGATTCAATATCAATTAAAGCATAAACTCCACCTGCACCAACATTATCAGCGGGTGCTGATCTGTTTGTGCCAAATCTCATCAGTGCATAGAGAATTTTACCTTCTTTACTTTCCGGGTTTACATAAGTAGTGATACGAATTGTGTTTGCCGAATTATCGAAAAATTTTTCAGAAAAGGTACTTTGTTTGATATATTTAACAATGATAAAATCATCACGAGTTAGAATCCAATTCTGTAATTTCTCTTTAGAAAAAATCTGGTTGTTTAGTAAAAATTCATTTTCACTTTTTCGTTCAATTTTTGTAATATCTTTACCTCCGGTACCAAACCGTGGCTTAGTAATAATTGCATTGTTTTCAAGAATTTTGAGCAGCAAATCAAAGTTCATATTTGGATGTTCATTAGTAATGCTGTGTATATAACCTCTATTTAAGTAAGCATAGATTTCAGGAACATTACAGAAATTTTTAAAATAAATTGAGAATAATAATTTGTCTCTCAATAAGCGACCATAGGGATAATTGAGATAGGACAATCTGATGTTTTCCAGATCACTAATAAAATCAGAGTAATCGAATTTAGAGAAGTTGAATGGAACCTGGCCAATACTATAAAATCCTTTAAGAATTAATTTGATTTTTTTAAATGAAACAGACTTTAAACCGAATTGTTTTTCTTTTTTCAAAAACTCAATCCAACTCAAAAAACTAATAGCAAAATTCGTTAGTATTCTTTCCACAGCTGATCTTACTTTTATTCAAATTTCTTGAATAATAGGTTACCTTCAATCTGTAAAATTTTCAAAGACAAATGTTTATTTACCCACCTGAATAAATTAAACATTTTACCTTTCTTAACTCTGGGTCTGATATTTTCGCAATACTCTATTAAATCTATTCTTTCTGCATTCCATTTTTCCTTAAAGAAAGTTAGTCCCGTATTATTTTTATCTGTTCTTCCCAAATCAATTATTCTCGATCCAAAATCTGTATGAGCCTTTTTTATAACTTCCCAATGCAGAAAATGATTTGGAAACAGGTCAATATATTTTTTATCCATTCCTGTATATTCAAAATTTAATTGATCTCTGAATTTCAGAATTAATGAAGAAGCGATTGGCTGAGAGTCTTTTTCAACTATGGGCAACAGGATATTATCTTTTACAATTAAGTTTTTCCAGAGACTCAGAAAAAATTTGTACGGTGCCGGAGGTAAACCAATGCTTTTTCTGGTCTTACATTCAAGATTATAAAATATTTTCAGATCTGATTCATTAATACCATATCTGATCTTAAGACCATTATCATATGATTTTTTTATAAACCTACGTATGCTTCTTCTACCCAAAGAATTAAAATAATCTTCAATATTTTCGCCAATAGAGATTACATGATTAAAATAATAACTGTAAGTTTTATCTGAATTATAGTTATTAAATTCTCTGAATTTAAGCCTTACTCCTTTAATATGAGGAAGCAAATTCTTGATATTTTTAATTACGTCCTCAAGTTTCAGGTATTCAGGAATCAATGGCTGACAATGAGTGGTATAGGGAAGAGAATGAAATATCCCATTTACAATAATAAAGGGAATAACGCCAACGAGATTATCATAATCATAAATTAGTAAATAATTTCCCTTGAGACCTATTGCTTCAGAAATGGCTTTAAGCCAGGCAGGAAGATGGTAAACAGTTGATCTGACATCACTTAATATAAATTTCGTGATATTTTCATCAAAAACATTTTCTGCATTTGAAAATTGCATTCTAACCCACATGTTTATAAATTGTTTTACCGATTAACTTTAAGATTGGTAACGGAAGTTTCTTAAAAATTTGATTGTATGATCCTGTGCTTTTGGAGATGACCGGAAGAAATGAATTTTTTTTGACATCAAACCTTGAAGTATAAATTATTCTCTCTTCAGCACCGAATCCAAGTTTAAACCTTCTCAGCCCATCATGATTAGTTTCTGTTCTTCCGAAATCAAATTCTTTATATCCGGCATTATTAAATTTTTTGATTGCTTCCCACATTAAAAAATGATTGCTTCCTTTTGGTAAAGAGTCTGCCAAAGATGCACCGAATTTGTAAATTACTTTTTCCCCAAATGTAAAAAACATTAAAGCTGCGACTGGTTTATCCTTAAAATAACCTATCAATATTTGACCTTTATCTTTGGAAATAATAAATCTATAAATATTGTCAAAAAATAGTTTTGGTTGAGGTGGAAGACCGTGTTTTCTTCTGGTAATACATTGCAATTCATAAAAGATTTTAATTCCCTCAACTGAATTCAATTCTTTAATATTTACGCCTTCTTTTATTGCTGCTTTTATATTCCGTTTAGTATTTTCGGAAAACTGCTTTTGAATTATTTGCTGATCAGCAGAAATTTCAAGTAAATGTCTTAAATCAGTTCTGAAATACTCGGTTTCGTAAGGGAATCTGGTTTCTGAAGTTCGAAATTCCATATATCTTAATTTATGCTTTCTGCAATAGTCCAGCATTGATTTCTTTAAAGTTTCAGATTCATCAATAGAGCTGAATATTGGTTCGCAAAAGTCACTAAAAGGTAATGAAATCAATCTTTTCCCCGTGAGCTTACTATTAATTTCCATCGCTGGTACTACGGAAGATAATTTCTTATTTTTAATAATACAGAAATAGGTTGGAATGTATTCGTATGTTGAAGTTAAAACCTGACACCATTCAAGCGTGTGAAAGAATGAATAAGAATCAAAATTTTGTATATCAGTATTCCAATTCTCAAATCCCGAGGGGTTTATAATTTTTATTTCAAAATCAGACAAAATGAATTAATTCTTATTTGTTATCTGCTCTTTAAATTTCAGTTGAAATTCTTGCTTTACTTTCTTACCATCTTTTGCTTTTCCATTTCCGTTTTTGCTACCATAACCGTAACCGTATCCATAACGGTTTTTATAATAATAAGATTTCTCTATGTTAGCAGCATTTATAACCAATCCTCTGATATTTATTTTAGCATTTAATAACTCTGATATTCCCCATCGTACTGTATCAAGTAAAGAATGTTCTGGTCTGACTACAACAATAGCATTATGAACAGAATGAGAGAGAACCAGTGGATCTACAACTCTTGTTACAGGAGGTGTATCTAAAAGAATTAAGTCATAGTTTACAGTGTCTAGTGATTTAAATAGCATGCGCATTCTTGAGGTATCCAGTAATGTGCCTGAGTCAGAGCTTAAACCACCAGCCGGAATTAAATCAATATTCTTGGAAGCTCTTGTATAAATTTTAGGTGGACTATCATTTAATAAATAATCCAACAATCCTTTGGTCTCTTTTTTCAGGCCAAAAATATCAGATAAGTCAGCTTTCCTTAGATCACAATCAATTAATAACACTCTTTTTCCTTCTTGCGCTAAAGATGCTGCCAGATTTGCAACTACAGTTGTTTTACCTGAATCTTCCTCACAACTTGTAATCATTAATAATTTGGATTCAGGATTAATATTCTGGAAGAGTTTTGTTTTTAAAACGCGATAAGTTTCTTTTAATCCGTCATCCTGAACAGTAAGTAATGCAACTTTATGATCAGGATTGTTATCTACTGCTTTAATAATTTCTTTGGAAAGCTTTGGAATTAATGAAAGAACGGGAATCTTAAATTCTTCCTCAAGTTCATCAAGAATAATGAATTTTGATTTTTTCAATTCAAGCAGAAATATTATTAAGATTCCTGCAAAGCTACCCAGTAATAAACTAATCATAACAATCATTTGTTTTTTAGGCCATGAAGGCCTATTAGGAATTTTTGCAAAGTCAACAATTGAAATATCCTGAGGACTTGATAGTTCTGCGACACGCATCGCTTCCCTTTGGTCGAGTAGAATGGTAAAAATTTTTTCATAGGTAGCTTTTTGTCTCAAAATCTGAACTAATTTATTTTCTTGTGCAGGTAAGCTTTGCAGCTTAGATTCATACTTTGACATCATATCATTGATCTTTAATAACTTTTTCTCCAATGCGCTGATCATTATGTTGTATGCAGAAATAGTATTCTCATTGAAATTGGCCAACCTCTGTTTAACTGATTCAATCTGTTCATCAATCGCTTTTACATCCGGGTGGTTTTCTGTCCTTTTTTGTAACAATTCAATTCGTTGAAGTTCAAGGGTTGAGAGTTGACGCATCAGCTCGCTGAATGCAGAATTATCAGCAGAGGTGTTTGGACCTAAATAGCTCTGATCAAAAAATCCTTTTTGTGAAAGCTGATTCTGTAAATCAGCGACCTTATTTTTATAATCACTTAATAATAAATCCGTTGAAACTTTTTCGGCTTCAAGACGGCTGAGAAATCCAACTATTTCTTGAGAACTTGCATCAATAGACATTATCTGACCGCTTGATTTAAAGTCGCTGAGAATTTTTTCTGCTTCTTGTAATTTTTCCTGAACCTCAAGTAACTGCTTATCGACAGTATTATATGAATACCGAATAGTTTGCTTCTTCTGGTCCATTCTTGCTTCGCGGTATTTATCAACCACTGTGTTTGTGATTAACGCTGCTGCGTAAGCAGAGCTGGAAGAATAGCCGAGATTAAATATGTTTGTTTTCCCCACTCTTGAAACTTTAATACTCCCGGAAATTCCTATTGCTGTTTGATTGATATCATTAATCGCGAATATGAATTCGCTCTTAACTGGTGCGGATTTCCAACTGAATTCTATCTTAACATTTTCATTAAAAGGTATTGAATAAAGCTCGGACGTATCTCTTTTTAATATAAATCCTGGTATTGTATCAAGCGGTGAAAACCTATTGTAAATTGGTTTCTCGATACGACTTTCTGAAATTTTTTTACCGCTTAATAAATCAATTAGTTCATATTTATTATCGCTTTTTTTAACAATAGAAAAATCACCTGTTATCAGATTTTCCTGATTGATAAAGTTTACTTTAAACTTTTCCGGTATTTTAAACCTTCTGCTATTTTTACTTATAAATGCTGGATCTTTCATTTCTACAAAAGTTTTATTGATTTCATAATTTTTATCGTTACTATCCCATTTTATTTCTTTTATATTAACAAAAAGATCAAGTTCTTTAGCAACCTCAGTTGCGACTTTGAATGTTTTAATAAGCTCAAGTTCAGTTTCGATTTCATCTGTAGATTGTAAGCTGAGTAAAGTTGAAATATCTGTGCCGCTTCCGAATCGTCTGTCGTTGGGATTTCCTTCTTTTTTCAGTGTGGCACTTGCTTCATATAGAGGTGTGGCTGTGAAACTATAAATTAATGCAACAATCAGGAAAAGTGAAACTGTTCCAATAAGAATTTTTTTATTTCTTGCAATTATCTGGAATATTTCAATTAATGTCTTTTCTCTCTTAGGAACATTTTTACTGCTGAATCGAAGAGGAATATATTCTTCATTATTTTTATTCTGATCTGTGCTCATAGATTAATTCCTTATTAGTAAAGCAACTACAGTACTAAGTACAGCAATTCCTGAAAATATTATTGCATACTGAGATGCGTCAGCCCAGAAACTTCTTGGTACAAAAATTCTGTCACCAGAACGAAGTCCAAAATCAGCGGCTGTATTTCCTTTTGCTGTAAGTTCAGAAACATTAAGTTCAATTTCTTCTTCACCACGTAGAATATAAATTTCTTTTGAAGCAGCAGCTCCTGTAACTCCACCAGCTAATGCAAGGATTCCGGTTATCTTTTCTACATCGGTTACATAATAATAACCGGGATTTCTGACTTCACCAAGAATGTTAATTCGTAATAAAGGTTGAACAGTTAATTCAGGATTTTTATAAAGTGAATCGTACTTAGTTACAATTTGGGTTTTGATGAATTTGAAATCACGATTTCTTGTATCAATGTTTCCGATGAAAGGTAGTTGCAACAATCCATCCTGTTGAATATAGTAATCGCCGGAAATATTATCATTGATATTGTAGAATATAATTCTGACTCCATCACCCGGATTAAGAATCTGACCATGCAAAGCATTACTGATGAGTACTATAAATGCAAATGACATTAAAATGTTTTTTTTCATACAATTTTCTGAGATGACACTCGATTTGTTTAATAGATAATCCAATTATTATGCCTATGATTTGATGAGTATTTTCTAAAACTCCAAACTAAAATTATTAAAATGAGAATAATATTAAAATATGTGTCAAAGTAAATACTTTGTTGCTAATTATCTATCACCAAATACTGCTTAAATAAATTGAATATTCATAAACCGATTTAGCATATTATTTGTGTAAAACATTTTCTGAAAATAAATACAATCACTTAGGAGAAGAAAATGCAAGTACCTTTTCTTGATTTAAAAGCTCAGTACAATAGTATTAAAAAAGAAGTAAATGAAGCAATCCAGGAAGTTTTGGATAACACTGCTTACATTCTTGGTAATTCAGTTAAAAACTTTGAGAAAGAATTTGCTAAAGTACATAATGTGAAGCATTGTGCTGGACTCAGTTCCGGTACAGATGGAAATCATTTAGCATTGTGGGCATTGGGTATAAAGCCAGGAGATGAAGTAATTATTCCTGCGAATACTTTTATTGCTACTGCCTGGGGTGCAACATTATGTGGTGCAAAACCGGTTTTCGTAGATTGTCATTCTGAGAGTTATAATATTGATCCTGAGAAAATAGAAAAAGCAATCACACCAAAAACAAAAGCAATTGTTGCAGTTCATCTTTATGGTCAACCAGCGGATATGGATCCTTTAAGAGAAATTGCTAATACAAAAAATATTCATCTTGTTGAGGACTGTGCTCAATCACATCTTGCTGAGTATAAAGGAAAGAAGGTGGGTGGCCTCTCAGAGGCAGCTTCATTCAGTTTTTATCCGGGTAAAAATCTCGGTGCTTATGGCGAAGCCGGTGCAATCTGTACCAATGATGATGAACTGGCAGATTATTTCCTGAAGCTAAGAGAACACGGTCAGTCAAAGAAATATTATCACCAGACTTACGGGCATAATTACAGAATGGAAGGAATTCAGGGTGCTGTACTTGGGGTTAAACTTAAATATTTGCCGCAGTGGACTGAAGCCAGACGAAATGTTGCAAAAAAATATCGTGAACATTTAAGCAATTTTGACAAAATTAAATTACCAACAGAATTGGATTATGCAAAACATGTTTATCATCTGTATGTAATTCAGATTCAGACAAGTACTGATGTTAAGAAGAACTCTGAGATAAGAGATAAACTAAAAGATTATCTACAAGAGAAGGGAATTTCTACAGGGTTGCATTATCCCGTACCTCTTCATCTTCAGGAATGTTTTAAGGAATTAGATTATAAAGAAGGAGATTTTCCTGTAACTGAAAAACTGGCATTTACAGGGTTATCATTGCCGATGTTTCCTGAATTAACTGACAAACAAATAAGTTACGTTGCTGAAAGCATAAAAGAATTTTTTTCAAAATATTAGAATTTGTCTCATTCAGTAAATGATTTTCTATTTATCTCAGTTTGAAACCTAAGAATAAAGAAATAAAACGAAAATTAAATGAATAAGCCAAGTTAAATGGCACGATAGTGGCATTTAAGGATTCTCAGTGAGGGCATTTAATTATAACTAAAATTCCATTTATGCAAAGATTATTGAATTATAAAAGTGTTTATGCAGTTGTTGATATATTCATTCTGACATTTTCATTTCTTACCTCTGTCTATTTTTTAAGGAATGATTCTTCAGTTTCCATAATTGAATTTTATCTTAATCATCTCTTTGTAATCCCATTAATTTTTCTTGTTGTATCTTTTATAATTCTGGTTTTTCAGTATAATGGACTTTATTTAATTGATGTAATATTAAAAAGAACTAATCATATTGCTGCTTTATTAAAAGCCATTTATTTCAGTGCTCTTACAGTAGTTTTATTCTCGATGGCTCTTGATCTTTATGGCTTGACAGATTCAAGATTACTGATTTTTATTTTCCTTCTTACTTGTATACCATTATTCTTTCTTATCCGGGTGCTTTTATTAAGACTATTTTATATTGAACTAAGTAAAGCCGGTTTAAGGAAAAATGTTATTATAGTCGGAGATGGTGAAGCTGGAAAACTTCTGGCAACTAAGCTCATTTATGAAAATCCGATCGGATTGAATGTCGTTGGTTTTGTGAATGAAAAGAAGAAAGTAGGGGATTTTGTTATAAATGACTTAAGAAATTTCGGCAGGTTAAACGATTTACCGTTCCTTATTCAGGAATTAAAAATTGATGAATTAATTATTGCAATGGATGAGGAGGAAGATTATAATAAAGTTTTCGAGACAATAGATTACTGTAAGAATCTGGAAGTTAAAGTCAGTATCACTTCTGAAATTTTTGATGTTATTTCCGAAAGAATTAAAACTGAAAAATATATAGACATTCCGGTTATATCTGTTGACCCAAAGTATAACGATACCCTTACACTTACTCTTAAAAGATTTTTTGATGTTGCATTTGCTATAATCGGTTTAATTCTTCTTTCGCCGGTGATGATAACAATTGCAATACTTGTAAAATTATCTTCCGCCGGCCCGGTACTTTATAAACAAAAAAGAATTGGACTTTATGGAAGAGAATTTGATTTCTATAAATTCCGATCAATGAGACCTGTTGATGGTGAGGACGAGGAAAGAAAGAAAAAAATGATTGAGTTTATGAAAAAAGGAAAGACTGATGGGAAAGATTTAAAAGTTGTTAATGAAGACCGGGTTACCTGGATAGGCAGAATTATAAGAAAAACTTCTTTGGATGAATTACCACAGTTATTTAATGTAATAAAGGGCGATATGTCATTGGTCGGTCCGAGACCATGCCTTCCATATGAATTTGAAAATTATACCGAGTGGCAAAAACGAAGAGTTAATGTAATGCCGGGTTGCACAGGAGTATGGCAGGTTTGGGGAAGAAGTAAAGTATCATTTGATGATAGTGTTGTGATGGATATTTATTATATAAACAATATGTCGCCATGGCTTGATCTTCAATTAATATTTCAAACAATTCCTGTAATGCTCTTTTCAAGAGGCGCCCGTTAATTAAAAAGGTTTTAATATGAAAGTAGGAATAATAGGACTAGGTTATTGGGGTCCAAATTTATTAAGAAATTTTTTAGCACAACCCGATGTTGATAAAGTTGTAGGTTGTGACTTAAATCCCAGTCGAATTAAATCTAATAAACCCAAATTCCCTAATGCAGAGTTTACAGAGGATTATGATCAGATATTGAAAGGTGATACTGATTTGGTGGTTATTGCAACACCAGTCGCAACTCATTACCCGCTGGCAAAAACTGCACTTGAGAATGGAAAACATATCTGGGTTGAGAAACCATTCACTGCCTCAGTTAACGAAGCATTAGATCTCATTGAAACAGCAGAAAGAAAAAATCTAAGAATATTTGTTGACCATACATTTATCTACAACGGTGCGGTTATAAAGTTAAAAGAATTGGTAGATAATGGCGAACTGGGAAATGTACTGTACTTTGACTCTGAAAGAATTAATCTGGGACTTTTCCAAAAAGATGTTAATGTAGTTTGGGATCTGGCTCCGCATGATCTTTCAATAATGTTGCATTTGCTTAACAATCAAAAGCCTAAAGCAATAACAGCCACAGGGATTGCAAACTTTAATGGAATGGAAAACCTTGCTCATATATGTGTCTATTTTGAAAACAATTGCTTTGCACATTTCCATGTAAACTGGACTTCACCTGTAAAAATCAGAAGAATGATTGTCGGTGGGGATAAAAAGATGGTTGTCTATGATGATATGGAAAATATGGAGAAGATAAAAGTTTACGATAGCGGTATAGATATCAAATCAACTGAAAAAATTCACGAAGCATTGGTTCAATACCGAATTGGTGATATGTATTCACCTAAAGTAATTCAGGTTGAAGCTCTTGCTTTGGCTTCTAGAGAATGTTTGGATTCTATACAGCAAAATCGTACTCCGAAAACAAGTGGATATGATGGACTTGAGGTTGTTAAAATTCTGGAAGCAAGTGACAGATCAATAAAAAATATGGGACAGATTGTTGAATTAGCTGATTTGATTTCAGCTTAAAATAAAATATTGTGAGGTAAATTCTGTGGAGAAAAAAAATATCAACAATGTAAAACTTGGGGAAAATGTAAAGATATTCGACTTTGTAAATCTTTACGGCTGCACAATCGGGGATAATACCAAAATCGGGACCTTCGTTGAAATACAGAAAAATGCTACAATCGGGAAAAACTGTAAGATATCTTCACACACTTTTATTTGTGAAGGTGTTCATATAGGTGATGGAGTTTTTGTAGGGCATAATGTTACTTTTATAAATGATAAAATTCCCCGAGCTGTTAATCCAGATGGTTCATTACAAACCGAAGCTGATTGGAAACTGGTTGAAACTTATGTTAAGAATGGAGCATCGATTGGTTCTTCGGCAACAATTATGTGTGGTGTAACGATAGGCGAAAATGCTATTGTTGGAGCTGGTGCTGTGGTAACTAAAGATGTACCACCAAATACTGTAGTAGCCGGAGTTCCAGCAAAAGTTATTAAGAAATTGGTTTGATCAGTTACTCACTTAACAAATAAATAAATAGTCAAACCAACCAACACAAAAAAATAAAGCACTGAAAGATAGGTCTTTAGCATACTTATCTTTAGTGCTTTTTTTCTTCTTAAATCTTTGGTTGAACCGTATCGCTTCTCAGTAGAAGTTCGAAAATCTGCTATTTTTATTTTTTCAGCTGAAATCATTTTCATAATAGATTTTCGGACAATTCAGGAAAAATTATACCATCAATATGATTTCAAAAATCTTTTATTTTCAGCTGAAATAGTATGAATTGGCAAAAATTACCTGCAGAATATTCCCCAATTGTAAAAATATGTCAATTATTATTTCTTACTTTTGCAAAACTATTCTGATTCGACGGTTTTGTTTTCTACCTTCTTCTGTAAGATTATTTGCAATAGGGAAATTGTCCGCTAACCCATAAACCTCAAATCTTTCAGCATTTAAACCCTTTGAAACTAAATAATCGAAGACTGCTTTTGCTCTGTCATAAGACATTTTCTTGATGAAAGAAGCAGTTCCCTGACTATCCATATGACCTTCAATTCTCCATTTAGTGTTAGGTCTTCCTTTTAGGAATTTGACCAATTCATTTAAATGAGGTGTTGCGGATTCTTTAAACTTCGCTGAGTTCGACTGGAATAAATCATCAGCGCTTAGAACCATTTCGTCAATCGTAATACCAAGTTCAACTTCATCAGGGCAACCATCTTCATCAAGATAACCGTTAATTGTTTCCGCTTCATCAGGACATTCATCAACTTTATCAGGAATACCATCTTTATCATTATCTAAATCAGGACAACCATCCTGATCCTGAAATCCATCAATATCCTCTGCTTCGTCAGGACATTTATCTAAATAGTCAGGAATTCCATCTGCATCTTTATCAGCGTCAGGGCATCCATCATCATCTTTAATACCATTGAAGTCTTCGGGAATACCAATACAATCATCAATGTCATCGATAATACCATCTCCATCACTGTCAAATTCGGGACAACCATCTTCATCCTTATATCCATTAAATGTTTCGGCAGCCTTTATACATTGGTCAACATCATCTGGAATTCCATCACCATCCGAATCTCGTTTTGCCAAAAGGTTATAAGAGAATCCGAGTGTAATTGAAATGTAACTATCTTTACTTTTTGATGCGGATACATCGTCAAGATAATCTGTGTTTGGATTGAAGTACTCTCCCTGAACATATAACGATACAGCATTACTGATGTTATATCGCATTCCACCACCAATGCCAAGGTTTGCTATAATTTTTTCATACTTACCGTCACGGTTGAAAGCAGCATCAGTACCATCTTCTAACTGAGGATTAAAATTAAAATATGAAGCACTAAACATCAGATAAGGACTAACAACTTCGAATAAATCAAAACCTATATTACCGATGAATCCCAGTTCGAAAAATTTGGTTGAAATAACTTCGGGTATATTTCGTAAGCCATCATTGGTAGTAATTCTCTGACGATTATCTTTACCATCAACATTTCCTAATCCAGCCCTCAATCCAAATCCAAGATTTAATCCTGTCACAGGATTAAAATTGTATTCTGTACCTAATCTGAAAACAGAACTTGATTTTGGATTTTTATAGTCTGTAAATCCTTGTGTGAAGCCACCTTCAAAAGAAAGCATAAACTTGTTCGTTTTGTATTTAATGTCACTTAATTTTTTGTAGTAAGCTTCATTCTTGACTTGAGCGGTAGTAAGATGAAATGTAGATATTAATAAGAAAATTATTGCTATGCGCGAGTGAAGATTATTTTTTTTCATAAAAAATCACCTGAATATTAAATTTCCCTTTGAACAAAATTAGTTTTTTATTTCACCAACTTCAAAAATTATTGTTAAATAAAAAACAAATTTATCTTTAAAATGTGGCATTGACTTTGTCTTTTTATTGTTAAAAAGATAAAGGAAATATGAAAAAAATCTGTTTTATTATCGTAGTATTGTTCATAAATATTCAGGTGTCTTATTCTCAAACACATTCTGATAAATGGGCCTTTGGAATCGGAGCCACTTATCCAAGATTTTTTAGTGTCAGCGGAACCGATTTTTCAGGTAATAAAAATTATGGTGGTTACTTTTCATTAGAATATTTTTTTAATGAGCAGGTCAGTCTTAGATTATTGAATAACTATTTAAGACTGGAATCTAATTATTACAGATTCCCCGGTGATCAGATCCAGTCACATTTACTGAATCAGTTTAGTTCAAACCTGGATGTTTTATATGAATTTCTTCCGTGCCGTTCTGTCTCGCCTTATTTATTATTCGGTGGCGGCTTAACATTTTTCAAAAACGAAAAATCTTACAATCCTGATCTTGACGACGATTTTTTCGGCTATCAGATGAACTTTGGTGTTGGAGTAAGGTGGGGAATTTCTGAATCAATTGCACTAAAAACTGAGGCAGTTTATCATACTGCTTCAAATAATAAGATTGATGGGAACGACAGATTCAATGAGAACTTTAAGGGTTTTTTCGGTGGTAACGGTGATACTTACGGAAGAATTGATTTTGGTGTTCTTTGGTATTTCTCCAAAGGTGAATTATCTGACTTATGCGATAAATGTCCTGAAGGTGTCAGAGAAATTTATTATCGAGATTCTATAATTATCAAAGAACCTTACGAGGTCATAAAATATCAGAAAGACACAGTAAAGGTTAAAGAACCATTATTATTTAATGTTCATTTTGATTTTGACAAATTCACTCTCAAGCCTGAAGCGTATCCAATTCTTGAACAAGCAGTAAAAACACTTAATGAATTTAAAGATGTTCGGGTTGTTATCTCTGGTCATACTGATAGTTTTGGTTCAGACGAATACAATGAAAAATTATCTCAGAAGAGGGTAGAAACAGTTTACAATTATTTGATAAGTAAAGGAATAAATCCAGACAGAATAAGCAAAAGTTGGTTTGGGGAAAGTCAACCACTTCGTTCTAATGATAATGAAATCAACAGAGCGTTTAACAGAAGAGTTGAAATAAAAATTTCAGAATAAAATTAATTTGCTGATTTCAGAAAGCAGTCTGTCGGTGTGATGGACTGCTTTTTTTGTATGATTTTTTACCACTTCAGTTTGCATCATTTTTCTTATTTTCACATCCAATTTCAACAAAATTGAATTAAAAGTTAAACCAACTTGTTTAATGAATTGTCAAATACAAAAATTGAGAGAGATATGATAAAGAAAATTATTTTAGTTATGCTATTAATTTTATCACAAACATCATTCACACAAAATCGCACCGGAAATCAACAGGGGATGCAACTCAATGGAAAAATATCCGGGAAAGTAATTGATGCTCAAACCAAACAGATCATTGAATATTGTAACATTGTTTTGTTCGATCTTAAAGATTCAGCAATGGTTTCAGGAACAATTACCAACAAAGAAGGAAAATTTATTCTCGAGAACCTCAGACCAGGAAATTATTTTATCAGGGCTACTTTTATAGGTTATGATAATAAAGTAATTGATTCAATAAGAATTACTCCACGATCTCCCGAAGTCGATTTGGGAATTATTGCGCTTGATGAAAAAACAATCGAACTTTCAAATGTAGTTGTGACAGGTGAAAAAGAAGTTATAATTAACAACCTTGATAAGAAGGTAATAAATGTAGAGAAAGATTTGACCAATGTAGGTGGAACTGCTGTTGATGTGGTTCAGAATATTCCTTCAGTTAGTGTTGATGCTGATGGTAATGTTAGTTATCGTGGAAATCAGAACATAAGAATTTTAATTGATGGAAAACCTAGTGAACTGTTAGGATTGGGGAGTGGAGATGTTCTGTCAAATATCCCTGCAAGTCAGATTGAATCAGTTGAACTTGTTACAAATCCCTCTGCGCGTTATGATCCTGAAGGCACTGGCGGAATTCTTAATATAGTTCTTAAGAAAAGAATTAATGGTGGATTAAATGGCAATATTAGTTTAACTGGTGGTACAGGCGATAAATTTAATGGTTCATTAAACCTTAATTACAAACTTCCTGATATAAATTTCTTTGCATCTGTTGATTCCAGGATTCATAATGCTGATAATAACGGAAACTCGCTCCGGACAAATACTATAAATAATAATACATCGTACCTTGACCAATTTAGTAATGGAAAATTTAATCACTTTGGGCATAACTTTACTGCAGGAGTGGATGTTACCCCGGATAATTATATCACATACACCTTTTCACTTCGCTATAGAAAATTTGGATTCGATACAGAGAGTCTTGTAAAAACAAAAAACCTTAATTCACTTTCTGAACTAACACGATACTTTGAAAGAAATAGTGAAGCTGAAAGAAGAATGAACGCTTTACAATATACATTGAGTTATAGGCGAACATTTGATACCAAAGGTGCAGAACTCACTGCTGATGTGATTCTCGGTGACTTTAAAATGAATAGAGATGAAGATTTTATTCAGACTAATTTTGATAATAATCTTAATCCAACCGGAGATAATTTGTTACAGAAAGGTCTATCTGATAATAAAAATATACAATGGACTATTCAATCGAATTATATAAATCCGATTGAAGGATTTGGCAGAATTGAAACCGGATTTAAAGTGACTCTTAAAAATTTTAATTCCAAAAATGATTATTTGAACTATGATAACAATGGACAGATCTGGTTAAATGACCCGTCGAGAAAGACTGATTTTGATTATAAAGAAAATGTTTACGCATTCTATGGAATTTATTCTAATAAGATAAGTGAGTTCCAATATCAGTTGGGATTAAGAGCTGAGCAAGCTGATGTAACCGGGAAAGAAAATCTTACCGGTTCATCTTTTACGAACGATTATTTCTCAATTTATCCAACCGTGCATCTTGTTCAATCTTTACCAGAGCAGCAGGAAGTTCAACTGAGCTACAGCAGAAGAGTTGAAAGACCAAATAACAGACAGTTAAATCCATATATCGACAGGTCTGATTCACTTAATATTTCATATGGAAATCCGGAATTAAAACCAGAATATATTAATTCGGTTGAACTTGGTTATTCCAAACTTTTTGGTAAAACTGCTTTTACTTCGTCAGTATTTTATCGGAATACTAATGATGCAATTACTAATTATACTATTGTAAATGAAGATGGAATTACTGAAACTACATGGCGTAATCTTGCTAAAAATCTTTCTTATGGTCTGGAATTAACTTTAAGCTCACCTGTTTTTGAATGGTTCCGGACTAACACCAGCTTTACATATTTCAAGAATGAATTTGAGGGTCTTAATATTTCTAATTCAGATTATAGCTGGCTGGCAAAGATGAATAATACTTTTATGTTTAGTAAAGATTTTAATTTTCAGATCAATCTGAATTACAATGCACCGACTATAATGGGGCAGAGTAAAATGAAAGAGCAGTTTGCAACTGACTTTGCAATGAAGAAAGATTTCCTTGATGGACAACTTTCTTTAACTTTCAGAGTCAGTGATGTATTTAATACCCGAAAATGGGAATCAGAAACTATTGGGCAGAATTTTATTACTTCTTCTTATCGTAAAATGGAATCCAGAGTAGCATATTTAGGAATAACTTATAGATTAAATCCCAACAACAATAATCGTGAGAAGGAAAGAAGACCTAGAGATGAAGAAGGAATGGATGAGTTTTAGGTGGTAAAAATTTAACTTCAAAAGGGTTCTTTAGGAACCCTTTTTTGTTTTATAAACTTCAAGAAGTTTTTCTGCTGCTAATGTCGGAGTAAGTTTCCCCTTAAGTATTTCGTTCTTTATTTCCGGAATTATCTTTTTTATTTTTTCATCATTGTAGAAGCCATCAATAAGTTTATTCTCAATCATTTTAAAAACCCATTCCACGGTCTGCGTTTTTCTCCTTTCCTCAAAGACACCCGATGATTTAGTCTGTTTGACAAATTCAGAAATAACATTCCAAAGCTCAGAGATACCTTTATTTTTCAGTGCAGAGCCGATATAAGCTTTTGGTTGCCATCCTTTGGTAGCTGGTTGAAGATAGTGAAGAGCATTGTTGTAATCTGTTTGTGCAATCAAAGCCCGTTTTTCATTATCGCCATCGGCTTTGTTGATAAAGATCGCATCACATAGTTCCATAACACCGCGCTTAATCCCCTGAAGTTCATCACCAGCTCCTGCAATCAATACAAGTAAAAAGAAATCTACCATCGAGCGAACTGTAACCTCGCTTTGACCGACACCAACTGTTTCAATCAACACAATATCGAATCCTGCTGCTTCTACAACTGTGATTGTTTCTCTGGTTTTTCTTGCAACACCACCAAGTTCTCCGCCTGATGGAGAAGGACGAATGAAACAATTTTCTTCTTTCGAAAGTTTTTCCATTCTTGTTTTATCACCAAGAATACTGCCTTTAGTAACAGTACTGCTTGGATCAACAGTAAGTACAGCAACTTTGTGACCCTGATTAATCAGAAACATTCCGAGGGTTTCAATCAATGTACTTTTACCAGCACCAGGAACTCCAGTTATTCCAATCCGCAATGATTTTCCTGAATAAGGAATTAATTTTTTCAAAACTTCCTGAGCAGTATCGTGATGAGCTTTATTATTACTTTCGATCAGAGTGATAGTTCTTGCAAGAATATTTCTATCGAATTGTAAAACACCATTAACATAATCATCAATTGAGAGATGTTTCCTTTTTGTATTACTTGAACTTAACCCAGAACTTGAACTTGAATTCAGTTTTCCTTTAACAATTCGTACAGCAAATTCATCGCCGGCATTTTCCGGAGCCCAATCAGGTTTATATGTTTCAGGTTTTTGTTTTTTCATCTGTCATATTAAATAAAACCTCTGAGGTTTAGAAAACCTAGGAGGTTTAGTTTTTAGTCAATTATTTAAAACCTCTCATTTATCAATTCCATAATCTTTTTAGCTGCCTCGGGAATTTTTGTGCCGGGACCGAATATTGCTGATGCACCGTGTTCATAAAGATATTCATAATCCTGAGCAGGTATTACTCCACCACAGATAACTATAATGTCCTCTCTTCCGAGTTTTTTTAATTCTTCTACAAGTTGTGGTAGAAGCGTTTTGTGTCCACCAGCAAGTGAACTCATTCCAACAACATGCACATCGTTTTCAACTGCTTGTTTAGCTGTTTCTTCTGGTGTCTGGAAAAGTGGACCAACATCAACATCAAAGCCCATATCAGCATAGGCAGTTGCAACTACTTTTGCACCACGGTCGTGTCCGTCCTGACCCATTTTAGCAATCATAATTCTTGGACGACGACCTTCTCTTTGAGCAAATTCATCAGTCATTTTTCTGACTTCCTCAAAGAGTTTATCATCTTGAGAATATTCGCTACTGTAAACTCCGGAAATTGTTCTTGTCACAGCTTGATACCTCCCACAAACTTTTTCAATTGCAAAAGATATTTCTCCAAGAGTTGCTCTCTTTCTTGCTGCATCGATTGCAAGTTCAAGAAGATTTCCTTCACCAGATTGTGCTGCTTTTGTGATTGCATCAAGTGCCTGCTGAACTTCTGTTTCATTTCTTTTCTTTTTTACTTCCTGAATTCTTTTTATCTGATTTAATCTAACTGCAGTGTTATCAACTTCAAGTATTTCAATCGGTTCTTCTTTTTCAAGTCTGTATTTATTAACTCCAACGATTGTCTCTTTACCCGAGTCAATTCTTGCCTGTCTTCTTGCGGATGCTTCTTCAATTCGCATTTTAGGAATGCCAGCTTCAATTGCTTTTGTCATTCCACCATAAGATTCAACTTCCAGAATATGTTCCCAGCCTTTTTGTAAAAGTGCGTCAGTTAGTGCTTCAACATAATAAGAACCGCCCCAAGGATCAATAACTTTTGTGATTAAAGTTTCATCCTGAAGATAAAGCTGAGTGTTTCTCGCAATTCTGGCAGAGAAATCTGTTGGAAGAGCGATGGCTTCATCGAGAGAATTTGTATGCAGCGATTGCGTATGACCTAATGCTGCTGCCATTGCTTCTATACAGGTTCTCACTACATTGTTAAAAGGATCCTGCTCAGCTAAAGACCAACCTGATGTTTGAGAGTGAGTTCTTAATGCCATTGACTTTGGATTTTTCGGATTGAATTGCTTAATCAGCTTTGCCCAGATTAATCTTGCCGCACGGAGTTTTGCAACTTCCATAAAATAATTCATTCCCTCTGCCCAGAAGAATGATAGTCTTGGTGCAAAGTCATCAATATCCAATCCTGCTTTTATTCCAGTTCTTACATATTCCAAACCATCTGCAAGAGTATATGCCATTTCGAGATCTGCAGTTGCGCCTGCTTCCTGCATATGATATCCTGAAATTGAAATGCTATTGAACTTCGGCATGTTCTTAGCAGTAAATTTGAAGATGTCAGCAATGATACGCATTGACATTTCAGGTGGATAAATGTAGGTATTGCGAACCATATATTCTTTCAGAATATCATTTTGTATCGTACCAGTCAGTTGTTCGTGTTTGACTCCTTGCTCTTCAGCAGTAACAATGTAAAATGCCATAACCGGAATTACTGCACCATTCATTGTCATTGAGACGGACATTTTATCAAGCGGTATCTGATCAAAAAGAATTTTCATATCTTCAACTGTATCAATTGCAACACCGGCTTTCCCAACATCACCAATAACACGAGGATGATCAGAATCGTATCCTCGATGAGTTGCAAGATCAAACGCAACTGACAAACCCATTTGTCCTTGTGCAAGATTGCGGCGATAAAAAGCATTGCTTTCTTCAGCAGTTGAAAATCCTGCATACTGTCTTACAGTCCACGGACGCTGAACATACATTGTTGAATATGGTCCACGAAGGAAAGGAGGTAAACCTGATAAGTAATCAATATGCTCAAGTTCCTTAATATCTTCCTGAGTGTAGAGAGGTTTGACAGGAATTTTTTCCATTGTTTCCCAGATAAAATCCTCAACCGATTTTCCTGTTTCCTGTTTGAATTTTTCTTTCCACTCAGTCTTTGAAATCTGCTTTGATGAGAGATCAAGTTTTATGTCTTTGAAATTTATCTTCATGTTTATCTCTTTAATTTATAGAACAATGGAACGCTGATTTCACTGATTGAACTGATTTTCACAGATCTAAAAAGCGATACTACTTATTCTAGTGATTTATTCTTTTTAATAAACTATTTATTATTTGATACACATCTGCGCCCAGATAGATAAATTCATCAACACCGGATTGTTTGTGTTGTTCAATCTGATCTTTTGGATAACCAGCAAGTACAACAATTGTTTTCTTAGAATTTTCTTTTATTCCTTTAACAATTGGAGGTACAAGTTCCGGGTAAGTATCATCCGTTGAACAGATTGTAACAATTTCGGCTTTTGATTTTAATGCTTCTTCAACAGCTTCGTTTGTTGATGAAAAACCTTTGCTTGGATAAATAACTTCAAATCCACCGACTTCAAAAAATCCTCTTGAAAAGTCAGCACGCGCTTTGTATTGTTTCAGCGGACCCATTATCGCTAAAAATACTTTCGGCTTATGACCGTGTTTTTTTCTGTAATCTTCCGAAGAAAATCTAAGTTCTTCAAAAATTTCTGCTGCACGGTGGATATTTAGTGGTTTAACTTTTATTTCTTCTTTGCCAGATGAACGGATTGAACTGGCAACTTCACCTATTGCTGCACCATCAATGTATGCTTCAATAGCTGCTTCAACCAAATCGTAGGATTTTGTATCGGCTATAATCTGAAGTTTATCTAAAATGTTTTTATGTTTCTGATCATCACCACTTATTCTGTACTTCTGAATGTAATCAACCCGCTTTTTGTAGATTGATTCATAGTCCGGTATTATAGGTTCAGCTAGTTCTTCTTTGGGATTTGCATACATATTTGTTCCTACAAGAACAGATTTCCTTTTTGCAAAATCTTTTTTTCTGGCTTCAGCAGTTTTAGAAATTTCTTCCTGGACGAATCCAGATTTGATTGACTCAAACATTCCGCCTTTATCAATAATCTTTTGAAATAATTTCCACGCTTCATCTGCAACCTGAGCAGTAAGTGTTTCAACGAAGAATGAACCTGCTGCCGGATCAATCACCTGATCAAGATGAGATTCCTCTTTAAGAATTATCTGTGTGTTGCGGGCAATTCTTCGGGAGAAATTATCCGGAATATTAAAAACCTCATCAAACGGACTTGTGGTAAGTGCATCAACTCCACCAACAACTGCCGAGAATGCTTCAGTAGTTGTTCGAAGCATATTAACATAAGGATCAATTATTGTTTGATTGTACTGTGATGTTTTTCCGTGAATATAAATTTTTCTGCTTTCCTCAGGAACATTATATGCATTGAGGATATTATTCCATAAAATTCTTGCAGCTCTGAATTTTGCAATTTCCATGAAATAAAAAGAGCTGATACCAAAAGTGAACTTCATTCTCTTGACAACTTCTTCAATAGCAAGACCTCTGCTTAACATTTCTTCGATATATTCAATGGCAGTTGCAAAAACAAAAGCGAGCTCCTGAACTGCACTAGCACCCGCATTATTGTAATTTAATCCGCTGGCACCTATCGTTCGAATTGGCGAATTTGAACGAATCATTAATTGTGTCGAAAATTTTATTTCATCAAAAATCTGTTGAAGAGAATATGGAAGAAATCCTTCTCTTAAAAGAAAATCGTATGGATCAGATGTAATCGAGCCCTTAAGATTCATCAAACTTAATCTCAACTCTCTTGCAAATGCAGTAAACAGCAAAGTAAAAGGTAAAGCAGAAAATCCGGCATGTATATGAACAGGATATATAGTCAAATCGATATTATCAAATAATGCCTGCATTTTTCTAATGCCGGAGATAGAAAGACCGCCTTTACCAACTTCTCCCGGTTTTGATTGGTCCGCATCAATTCCGAGTTGTGTTGGTAGGTCAAGATTGATAACAATTGAATTCAACCCGCGCTGTAAATCATATCTCAGAGCTTCATTAATTTCTTCAGGTAAAGCATAAGAATATTCCTGTGCAATGTCCCAAGCACCTGAGTGATAGCCAGAAGCTTTTGTTCCGCGCACAAAATTATCAAAGCCAGGATAATTGAAGAGGAATGAGATTGATTTCAAATCATCAGAAGTATAAATCGGTTTTAGTGTTATTCCTTCGTAGGTAGTAGTAAATAATTTTTTTTCAAATGATTCACCTTTAAGATCAGCTTCAACCTGTTTTTTCCAATCATCGAAGGAGGGAACAGGAAAATCTTTTTTCAGATTTAATTTCTGTTCGGGTTTGATTTCTGAACTCATAAAGCTCTCCGATATCATAAAATTTGTTGCTCAAAATTACTAAATAAGCCCCAAAGCTCATTGGTAATTTTTAACAGAAATCATTTATTGTTAAGGAAAGTGTGATGAAGTTAAATGTTAAATGTGAAATAAAAATTTAAATAAGTTTTTTAATAATATAATAAGCCCCCGAGTTAAAAGTAGCTCAGAGGCTTGATTGTATTCAATTCAACCAACAACGAAAACAATAAACTAATTTTTGATTCTTACAACATTTCCATTAGTTGCGTTTATTCTTACTTCCCATTTAGAACCGCTGGAAAGAATGTTAAATCTGTATTGCCACATATTGTCGCTCAAATCAAACTCAAGTTTCCATTCGGTGATATTACCATTTACAGCACTAAGTGCAATTTGCTTTGCTGAAGAGTATTTGATTAAACCATTTTCAGGTTCAACTTCATAATTGAAAGTCGGAGTAAGACCTTTTATCTCTTTGAGTTGATTGTTGCTTACAAAATATTCGAACTTTACTATTCCTCCATCTCCAGGCATATCAACTTTTACTTCCCAATGTGCACCACTGTTTATCTGGTTTGCTGAAACGACTGATACCTGTCCATTTGACTTTGTCATATTACTGGTTCTCTGAATTACAGTGGTTTCATCACTGCCAACTAAGTTTGGCGAAGTTGATGCATTATCCTGGCAGGCTGAAAGTACAAATGCTGCAGAAATAATGATTGCTGTTAGAGTTGCTCTGAACATAAATTCCTCCTTGGAAATTATTAAAAATTATAACTGATCTTTTACAATAAGTATTCTGAGAATGAAGAAAGTGACATTTATGAAAAATTATTTTATTAGCCTATTTTAGATTTGAAAAAAATCTTACAGGAGGTTTTGTGCGGAAAATATTCGTGTTGATTTTTCTATTGAGCATTTCTTGTTACTCACAGACGCAAAATCATAAACCGAGATTTGACATTTTTTCTTTTGTGAAAACTGTTGAGTTACCAGGTAAACCTGAACAAATTTTTGATCTGGCTACAGGAGATATTAGTGGTTGGTGGGATCATTCTTTTTCTGATAATCCTAAGAAATTTTTTATCGAGCCAAAACCAGGTGGTGGCTTTTATGAAATTTTTGATGATGAAGGAAATGGAGTACTTCACGCAACTGTTATTTATGCTGACAGAGGTAAAATGTTAAGATTTGATGGACCACTCGGACTTTCAGGAAATGCAGTACAGATTGTAACTACATATAATTTTGAACCCGTTGGAAATGATTCAACTTTAATGAAAGTCGAAGTTCATGGTTCAGGCGAGCTTGCAGAAGGGCTTCCTGCAATTATAGAAAAGGTTTGGGAACATTTTATATTTGAAAGATTTAAACCATATGTCGAAAAATCAATCAAAAAATAATTTGTTAAACTTTTATTGACATTGAATAAATACAATATTTGAACAAACAATTTTAAAGTTTATGAATTGTCCCGTTTGCAATCAATCAATGATTATTCTTGAACTGAACAAAGTTGAGATTGACTACTGCCCAGACTGTTCAGGAATCTGGCTTGATGAAGGTGAGTTAGAACTTCTTTACTCAATGGATAAATCTGAAAATGAATTAAAAAAACTTTTTCAGGAAAGTAAATCTTCAAAAGAAAAATCTTATAAATGTCCGATCTGCAGAAAGAGAATGTTAAAGACTCAATTTAATGAAACAGAAATAATCATAGATAAATGTCCTCAGAATCATGGACTTTGGTTTGACAAAGGAGAACTTGAGAAAGTACTTTCTATAAAATCCAATCAGTCAGCTCAAAAAGTTTTATCAATACTGAAAGAAATGTTTTCATACAACAAAAGCCAGGAGGCAGAATGATATACTTCATTATTTTCATCGCAATAATAGTTCTGATCATTCTTTTCTTTGTTTCAATCTACAATGCACTTATAAGATTAAGAAATCAGGTTAAGAATGCCTGGGCACAGATTGATGTTCAGTTGAAAAGGAGACACGATTTAATTCCAAATCTCATTGAAACTGTAAAAGGATATATGACACATGAGCGTCAGATAATGGAAAACATTACGAAGTACAGAAGTCAGGCAATGAATGCTCAGACCGTTGGTGAAAAAGCACAGGCAGAATCACTGTTGAGCGGTGCGCTTGGACAACTTCGTGTTCAGGTTGAAAATTATCCGGACCTCAAAGCAAATCAGAACTTTCTTGCTTTGCAGGAAGAATTGACTGCAACAGAAAATAAAATTTCCTTTGCACGACAAAATTACAACGATCAGGTGATGATGTATAATAATAAGATTCAGATGTTCCCATCAAATATCGTAGCCGGAATGTTCAACTTTAAAGAAGAAGAATTCTTCGAACTTAAAGACCAGGCAGAAAAAGAAGTTCCTAAAGTTAGTTTCAATTAATCTTTTATGTGGGAATTAATTCAGTCCAACAGAAGAAAGTCGCTCATTCTGTTTTTCGGAATGGGCGTTCTTCTGATTTTAATCGGTTATGTTTTCGGAAGTTTTTATGAACCGGAAAGCGGCGGAGTTGTTGGAGTTTTTATTGCGGTTCTTTTATGGATAATACTTTCCACAGTCAGTTACTTCGCAGGAAGTAAAATTCTTCTTGCTGTCAGCGGTGCAAAAGAAGTTACAAAGGAAGTTCATCCGCAACTATATAATGTTGTTGAAGAAATGAAAATTGCTGCCGGTGTTCCTTACTTTCCCAAGATTTATATCATCGATGATCCAGCACCAAATGCTTTTGCAACAGGAGTAAAGCCAGAAAACTCTGCTATCGCCGTTACATCAGGATTATTATCATCTCTTAACAGATATGAACTGCAAGGCGTCGTTGCACACGAAATGTCACACATTGTAAACCGAGATATTTTGTTAATGACTTTTGCCGGAGTGATGCTGGGTGTAATTACAATTATGTCTGATATTTTTTTTAGAGGAATGTACTTTGGTGGAGGATCGAGATATCGCTCACGATCATCATCCAAAAGCAGCGGACAGGGACAGGTGATTGTGATGATTCTCGCAATTGTGCTTGCTATACTCGGACCTATTTTAGCGCAGTTATTTTACTTTGCGATTTCAAGAAAAAGAGAATATCTGGCAGATGCTTCAGCAGCACGATTAACAAGATATCCGGAAGGACTTGCGAACGCTCTTGAGAAAATTGCAAACTCAACTCACAAACTCAGAAGTGCAAATAAAGTTACAGCACCGATGTACATTGTTAATCCGTTGAAAAGGGAAGGAATGAAGTTAGCAGATCTCACAAGCACACATCCACCAATTTCAGAAAGAATTAAAATCCTTAGAGCATTACAACAGGGAGTTAGTTACAAGGATTATCAAAAAGTTTTTGAAATGATTCACGGCAAGAAAGAAAAAATTATTCCTGATTCTGCTTTGAAAGAAAGCATTCCTGTAACTCCGGTTTTAGGTTTAACAAATGCTGATAAAGATTTTAATCCGGTTGATGCCAAAAGGGAAGCTAATGATGCAGTGATGAAATTGAACGATTACAAGTTTGTTAATTGCAAATGCGGAGTAAAAATTAAAATTCCGCCTGATTATAACCAACCAGTAGTTGTTTGTCCACGCTGCGGCACCAGGCATCAGTTGAGGTGATTGGTAAGAGAGGAAATAGGGTATAAGGTGATAAGGTATAATTAAATAAACGCAACCTGAAGGTTGCGGGTACAAATTTTCAAAATTAATAGCCAGACAGCATTAAAGTATTTTTTTACAAACATCTGAAGTTTTATAATTATCCATCCATTCACTCCATTCAGCCATTCACCCAATCAACCATTCAATAAATCAATTGTAAGACAACTGGTTTGAAGTTCACAAATGAATCATACTTTTACAATTACTGCAATAATCTATTCCTTTAATATCAACTTCTTCAATTCCCATTGAAGCATGCATTACGCAATCCCAATCTTTGCAATGAATTAATCCGAAATTATGTCCTAATTCGTGAAGTATTTCTTTTATAGCTCTTTCAATTAAAATTTTTTCATCAGAGATTCCTGAATAAAATTCTTCGTGTAATCTTGTTAGTGATACAAGAGAGACTTTGCCGTTTAATTGTGCTTCACCAAATACATAAGTGAATACAGGAATGAATAAATCAACCTCAACCAATGCTAAAAATTTTCCATTTGAATTTTCTGAATAGGGAAGCAGGTGCTGAATTATTTTTGTTGAATAATATTGTCCGCGTTCAATTGAATAAGCAAAGCCAAGATCTAATTGAAGTGGAAGCAGATTGGTTCTATATGGCAGAAATTTTTTAATCTCAGAGATAATTTTATCAATGAGTTCCGGATTTGAAAAATTTATTGGTGCTATGGTTATTTCTGCCATTATTCAGGTTTGCGAAGACCATACTTTTTTATTTTATTGTAAAGTGTAACTCTGTCAATCTTCAAATCTTCTGCTGACTTTGAAATGTTCCAATTATTTTCCTGAAGAACCAATGCAATATGCCTTTTTTCAACTTCTGAAAGTGATTTGTCTTCGACTTCGCTGTACAAAGAATTACTGCTTATTCGGAATGGTAAATCATCGAATTGAATTTTATCATTTCTGCAAACCACAACTGCTCGCTCGATTGCATTCTCAAGTTCTCTTACATTACCTGGCCATTTATACTTCATCAGGAAACTCATCGCTTCATCAGAAATTCCCGTAACTTTTTTATTCATCGAAGTAGTAAACTTTTTAAGGAAATAATTTGCAAGCAGAGGAATATCCTCAATCCTTTCGCGAAGCGGAGGAATATGAATAGTGAATACATTTAATCTGTAATAAAGATCTTCTCTGAATTTTCCTTCTTTAACAAGTTCTTCAAGATTTTCATTTGTGGCAGCAATAACTCTGAAATCACTTGTGATAGTTTCGCTTCCACCAACTCTTGTAAATTGTTTTGTCTCAATTACTCTTAACAATTCAACCTGAACTTTATTTGAAATTGTCCCGATTTCATCGAGAAAAATTGTGCCGCCGTTTGCCATTTCAAATTTACCTTTGCGTCTGTAATGCGCACCGGTGAATGCTCCTTTCTCATGTCCGAATAATTCACTTTCAAGTAATGATTCTGGTAATGCACCACAATTAACCGTTACAAGCGGGAAATATTTTCTTTTACTGTTTAAGTGAATTGCCTTTGCAACTAATTCTTTTCCTGTTCCGCTTTCACCTAAAATTAAAACAGTAGTATCGGTTTGTGCAACGGTGTTAATCAGGGAATAAATTTCTTTCATCTGATGACTTTCACCAATCAGATTATCCGGCTTGGTAATTTCGTCAATACTTTCTTTCAATTTTACATTTTCGTGTTCGAGGTCTTTTTGATACAATGCTTTCTCGACGATATGCGAAAGTTCATCTGGGTCAATCGGTTTGGTTATATAATCATAAGCACCGCTTTTAAGTGCCTTTACAGCAGATGAAACGGATGCATAGGCAGTTATCAGAATTATTATTGCATCAGGATCATACTCTTTTAGTTTAACGAGTAAGTCCATTCCACTCATTCCGGGCATTTTAATATCGAGGAGGATTAGTGCATACTTGCCCTTTTCAAATAGTCTTAAAGCTGCATCTGCATTTTCAGCCGTATCAACTTCATAACCATCTTCTTTGAACCAGGCGAGAAGAGATTGTCTTACTATTTCTTCATCATCAACTACTAAAATTCTATGCTTCTTTTCCATTTTGCTTACTATGATTTATTGGTAATGAAATTTTAAAAGTTGTTCCTTTAATGGAAGTTTGTTCGACAAAAACTTTTCCCCCATGCTGCTGAATAATTCCATAAACAACTGCTAATCCAAGTCCTGTATCTTTTACTTTATCTTTGGTAGTGAAGAATGGTTCGAATATATGTGGTAAAACTTCCGGTGGAATTCCTTTACCTTCATCACTGATTCTAATAACAGCATTATCCATTTCTTTAGCAAGTGAAATAGTAATAGTACCACCATCGGGCATTGCTTCAACTGCATTTACCAGAATCGCAATCAGCGCCTGCTCGACTCTCTGGGCATCACACTCAACATAAATGTCTTCTAACTTAAAATCTGTTTTGACAGTTACATTATTAATTTGAAAATGATGACTCATTAATTTCAAAGCACGGTTAATAATGTCTTTGATACTTGAATGAACAAACTGAATTTCATCCTGATGAGAGAATTGAAGTAAGTCTTTAACAATTCTTCCACAGCGTGAAGATTCATCGGCTATAAGTTGAAGAATTTTAATAATCTCTTCGTACTTTTCTTTATCACCCAGCTTCTCCAGTTTTTTAGTTACAAGTTTGCAATAAGTAAGAATTCCTTCCAAAGGATTATTCAGTTCGTGTGCAACAGTTGCTGAAAGCTTTCCAAGTGATGCTAATTTTTCAACCTGAACAATTTGCTCATAAATATTTTTTAATTCCTGATTTTTCTGTTCAACTTTTTTGTTGAGATTTTCGTTCCAGTCTTTTATTTCATCATAAGCTGATTTTAGTTTTTCAGTCATTGAATTAAACTCTTTTGCCATTAATCCTAATTCATCTTTTCGCTCGAGTTCAATCCTGTAATTAAGATTTCCTTTCCCGATTTCCTGAATCCCTTCAAATACTTTCCTGAGAGGATTATTTACAGAATATCTGACTGTTACAATTGTTGCAATAATTAATAGAAGAAATGTGACCACAATTCCGGTAATAAAAATGTTAGTTGATTGTTTGATGATGGAATCAACCGTTTCTGTACTCATCTGAACGCTGATTATTCCAAGTAATTTATCAGTGCTTTTATGAGCATGACACTCTGCATTATAACAAGCCTGTTCATTGATAATTGGATTAACAAGAACAAGTGAACCTTCTGATTTATTAATTAAATCTTTTACCGGTAGTGTAGTTGGTATTGGTTTGATTGAATGACACGCATTACAGGCTGTATGCTGAAGATCAACAGTGGTTTTCAATTCAGTTGAATCAGATGAATATGCAATCATTCCATTCTTATTAAATATTCTTATCTTCATAACGCCTTTTTCAGTGGCAATCGTGTTTATTATTTGTTCAACATGTTCACGGCTGTTAAGCAACATTCCATATCGTGTTGATTTTTTAATCACATCACTAATGTTATAAGCATTTTGTGTGCAGGCTTCTCCAAGTTTATCGTGAATCATAACAATTGTGTAGAAAGAATAAACACCAAGTGTAACAAGAAAAATCATTAAAAAGATTACTATGAGGCGTGTGCTAAGCTTATTTAGAATTGTAACTTTCATCTTTCTCCCGCTGACTGAACGAAATCTAAGTTTATTTTTCTGTAATATCAATTATCGTTTGATAATAGTTGTCAATCATCAAAATATTATTTAAAAAATAAGCAGTGACAATTGTGCTTTATGCCACTGCTTTTAATTTTAGTTATACTTTACTCTCAGAAAATTTATTATCAAACTGAACTTGAGTATTTTCATAATGAATTTCAGATGCAAATACAGGAAAGTTCTTTGCAATAATTTTGAATGCCCACATTCCTAATGTTACCAACATCAGAGTAACACTTATCTCATAAATGCTTGGGAAATAGGTAACGCCAGCACCAGGTGTGATGGAAGTAATACTGACATTTAATCTGTTGAGAAGGAATCCTGAGATTACCATTATTGCTGATGCATAAAGCCATCTTCTGTTTTCTCTTATTCTTTTTTGAATTAAAAGTCCAAACGGAACAAGAGTACCAACAAGTATTTCAAGATAGAATAAAAGTGTATAGTTATTTATTGTAAAGAGAAGATAGAATTTATCTGTTAATGCAAAGTCAATTAATTTTATAATTAAACCAAGCATCAGAATAATTACACTATATAATCCTATTCTTGAAAGCAGATCAGCCTCAATACCTTTATTAAAAGCTCTCGCTGAAAGATAAGCTTCGAAAATTACCATTGTTAATCCGGCACCAACTGCACTTATGAAAAAATAAACTGGTAATAAACTCGAGTACCAGAGTGGATACATTTTCTGAGGAACAATCAGAAATAATGAACCTAAAGATGACTGATGCAAAGTTGAAAGTATTACTCCTGTGATCATAATTGGAATTGCAACCTTCTTCATAAAATTAAGGAGTTTTTTCAATCTGAATTTTTCCAATGCGATTGGTAAAAACTCAAGAAATAGAACAGTTGTATAAAGCATAACACACCAGGCAACTTCAAACATTACAGAACGAGGATTCCAGTAAATGATTGCATGCCAGATATTGTATGGTTTTCCCAAATCATACATCAAACCGAATATTACCAAAAGATATCCGAGAAATGCTGTAAGAATAGCAGGTCTTGCAAGAGGTTTATACTTTTCAATGTTGAAGATATGAGTGATGGCGCAAATAGTAAATCCACCTGCTGCTAAACCAACTCCAACAAGAATATCAAAGCCAATCCATAAGCCCCAGGGAAAGTCGTCACTCAGATTTGTTGATGCTCCTAATCCACCGGTAAATCGAAGATAGGTTGAATACAAACCGGCAACCACAATAATAACAGCAACAACTCTCCAGAAAGTAATTTTAGGAATTATCTGTTTCATTTTTCATCTCCGGAATTTGAATTTAATTTATTTTGTTTTTCTTCTGCAGCAATCTGATTCTTTCGCTTTGTAAGCCAGTACATTGCTGCAAGGAACACTCCACCACCAGCAACCACACCAGGAATTTTTTCTAATGCTTTGGCAGTGTAAGTTGGCAGAGCCTCCTTTGGAAGATTTTCTGCAAATCCTAATTGATCAAAAGGAACAGGTGAAATAACCAACACATCAGTTCCACCGGCCTCTTCCAAACCATATATTTTCTGATAATAAGTATCAGGATCACCTGAAAGTCTTTCATGAGCAATTTTTATTAATTCATCCCGGTCACCGAATAAAGTTGCACCAGTAGGACAAGCTTCAGCACAAGCTGTTTGTAATCCGTTTTTTACACGTTCATAACACATTATGCATTTCTTTACTTTTGGGTTAACTTTATTCCATTCATATCTCGGAATATGGTGTGGGCAAGCCTGCATGCAATAGCGGCAGCCAAGACACTTATCGCCATCATAAATAACTGGTCCTAATTCAGTTTTTTCCATTGCACCAACAGGGCATACTGAAACGCAGGTTGGATCAACGCAATGCATACACATTTTTCTTGCATAGACATCACCATATTCTTCAACTACTGTATAAGTATTTGCTGAAAGATGGTCTTTAAGGAAATCGTCAGATGTTTCAGGTAAATGATTTGCTTCTTTGCAAGCATTGTAACACTCACCACAACCAGCACAAAGTGTTACATCAAAGAGAATAGCTTTCTGTTTTTTCATGATTTTACTCTCTTTCTTTTATTATAAAAATTGTTCTTCGAATTCTTTAATTGTATTATCATCAAATGAACGAAGAACACCTTCAACAATATTTCCACCATCCTGCAAAGTCACTCCGGCAAGTTCCGGCTGTCCGACTTTTGCAGAAACAAAATCTCTGAATCTGTTAAACTCATCGTGTAACCACTTAATTGCATCATTTCCTTTTTTCAGAAATGCACTTGACATCGAAAGATCAGTCTTTGGCTCAATTAATAAAGCCCAATCATCGCCATAAGGATCATCAACAGGTTTCTGATTGATATTTTTATTCAGAAATCGGATTGAGCCATCAACCGGTGCACGGAAAGTAATAGTACGGTTTCCAAAAACTGCCTGAAGAATTGGTTCGCCTTTGCTAACAGAGTCACCTTCATTTTTTAATGGAACAAGATGAAGCTTTCCTAAAGCTTTCAGGATGAATTCATCTATACCAAGTTTGTATAAACCATTCTGAGCTCTCTGAAGCCAGAGATGACCTGTTGACAGAATGGCTTCTGCAGGAAAGAAAAATCTTTTATCAAATACTTTCACAGCAAAAGCCGGATGTTCTTTACCCTGAGCTTTGAGTACAAGCAGATCAATCAGAATAAAGAATAAAAAAGTAAGTACTACGAATAATGCAACCATTTTAACACCTCATTGTTTTAATTATTTATGAATAATTTTCTTACAAAGAACATTACTTTAAGTGCAATGGTTGTGCCCAAAGTTAAAATGAGAAGAGTAGCTTGCTATAACTTCTTTTGTTATAGCACATTAGAAAGATTATAAATGAAAGGCAGATTCAAGCGTTTATTTTTTGAATGCTGAATAATTAAACATCGTTTTTATGCAGAATTGAAATAATGTACTACTGTTGAAAAATTCAAAGGAATAGAATGTTGAAATTTTCTATATGTTGTTGATGAATTATTAAACAAAAAAGCCGCAGCAAAAATTATTACTGCGGCTTTAATAAGTAGAAATAATGGGTATCCTACTTGACGAGAGTCATTTTAATTGTTTTCATAAACGAATCACTTTCAAGTCGGCTGAAGTAAATACCGCTGGCAACTTTAGCCCCTGTGAAATCAGTTCCATCCCAAACAGTTTCATAAACGCCTGGAGATTGTAATTCGCGATCCACTAATACTTTTATTAATGAACCCTGAATATCATAAATGCCAACTGTAACTTTTTCTGGTCTGGATATAGAGTATCTTATCTTGGTTGAAGGATTGAAAGGATTCGGATAGTTTTGATAGAGCTCAAAACTATTTGCAACGGGATCAATTCTTTCAACTGAATTAGGATGAGGATTATCTCCATGGCATTGTGTGCATTCCATTTTTGTCATTACATTGTTTAATACTGCAGAACCATGGCAACCCATGCAAGCTGTTAATGTTGCAGGATCAACATAAGTCGGAACAAAAGTTCCGGCAAAGTGAGCATTCAATAACTCTACAACTTTTGCTGCAACATCACCGGTTACTCTTGCACATCTTTCTTTTCTTTCAACATCAGAAACTTTTTTCTGTGCAGTTACACACCATTCAGTAACAGAAACATGACACAGTGGACTTCCTGAAATATTTTGTGGCAACGCCTGATCATAATTGTGAACCAGATATTGCCCGTTAACTGCAACCTGATTTGCCTGATCCGTTGGTAATTGTGTTGAATTATACCAACCCCAGAGTTCTGTGATTAAAGGAGTAGATTGAGCTTTAGTAGTTACGAGACTTATAATAGCTGCTCCACCGTTTAAACAACCACAGAGAGTTCCCCAGCCAGCACCACCACCTCTACCAAAGAGCATTGTTTCTATAGGCATATTTGTCCACGGATCTCCGACCGCAGTTGCTAAAGCTTGTACCAAAGCGCCAAATGTTCCTGATGCACAATCTTTATCATTCCAGTAAAGATAATGCGCCTGTATTCTTACTGCTTCTTTATCCAACTGAGCATAAGGCCAGGGCCAGGGAGTAACTTTACTTCCTGCTTTAAGTGAAGCAGTAGTAACAATACTCGATAATCCACCGACAGCTGCTAATCCAACGGCTGCTTTGGATGCATTTGCTAAAAAGTCTTTTCGTGATAGTTTTTCCATAGACGCTCCTTTCGAAATTATTTGATTAAGGTAAATGGTTTTTTATTAGATGTGATATTGTTAACTACTTGTTCGTAAAATGATTCAATATATTCCGGTTGAATTGCAAGACTATTTAATATTTTTTCACAAAATGTTTTATTAATAAACTCTATTATGGATGAGGTAATTCTTAATCCTTTATCTGTTAAAAAAACATTTTCGAATCTTTTGTCCTTTGGATTTAACTGACGAAATAATAAATCCTTCTTTTCAAGATTGGATAAAATTTTTGATGTCAGCGTTGGTGAGATTGAGAGTTCATTGGATATTTTTTTAATTGTATCAGGTTTAAGATGATATACTATTATCAGCAATCTCATCTCGTTCTCAGAAAGATTGAAATGTGTTCTTACTGATTTACAGGTTTCTCTAAACAGGCGACAAAGTCTGATGAAACCAATAGAAAATTTTATTTCATCCGATGACATATTTTCTTTGATTATAACAATTGACCGAATTCAACTGTTATACCGAATTAAATTATTATCACCTAATCAGAATTCAGAATGAAATAAAAGTTTAGTGTTCTGAATTGCTCTCGATAATAAGAAAAGGTAAAAAAATATTTTTCAATTGATGTAACTGCTAAACGAAGAGAAAACTTTGATAATTACTTATTGAACTATGAAGGGAAGTTTTTTTAATTAATAACATTTGGTAATTAAGAAATAATTTTGATAAAGAATAAAAAAGGTTGCTGGTTGCAGCAACCTTATTCTAAATTAATTGAAAATCTTATTAATGCTTATGTTCCATTTTTTGCATTTGCATTTCCTGTGCTTTGGCTTTAATTGTTATTTTACCAGCGTTTTTGAAATATAAAACAATCTCACCTTCATCTCCTTTCTTTAAATCTCGTTTTAATTTAATAAGCATTATATGGTGTGCTCTTGGTTTTAATTCAAAAGTAGATTTAGGTTGAATGACAACAAACGGAACTTCGCGCATTCCCATCATTTCACCTTGCTGATAGGTTTCATGAATTTCCGCTTTGTTAACAAAATCGCACTCAACTTTGTAAAGAGTGTCAGGTTTATCAGTTGGGTTTTCAATTTTCATAAACAAAGCTGTTGTTTGTCCCTGAGCGCTTACTCTCATCCAGGGATCTTTAATTTTAATTTTTTCATCAGGCGATGAAATGAGTAAAAGAAACGCTAATACTAGATTCATTTTAACTCTCCTCTATTTTGAGAAATAATTTTCTTTGTGTCTTTGAGTCTTGGTGGCAGAATATTTATTCAAGTTATCAAATACTCATAGAATTAATTCAATAGATATTTAATATCATTAACCACTTCATTCACATCGACTATACTTCCAACATAGTTTTTTCTAAGCAAACCATTTTGGTCAATCAAAGATAATCTGTCTGTATGAACGATGTAATATGATAAGTTACCTTCTGCATCATAAGATGAATCAGCCGGCACAGCTTTAATATCGAATTTCAACATCGCTTCCTTTGTATTTTGCTCATCTCCGCTTAATAAACTCCAGCGTGAAAAATCAATGTCTCTTATCTCTGCAAACTTTTTTAATACATCAGGTGTATCACGATTTGGATCAAAAGTTATTACAACAAAACGAACATTTTCTAATTCATCTTTACTCAGTTTTGATTCGATTAATTGCATATTGTGAGTAGTCATCGGACAAATATCCGGACAATGTGTATAAATCATTGCCATAAGTGTGATTTTATTTTTAGTCAACTCAGGAAATTGAACTTCAACACTATCCTGATTAAGGAATCTATTTTGTGTCCGTGAAATATCCTGGTTTAAAGGAAAATGTTTGTAACATCCTGTAACAACTAAAAGATTCAGAAATATTATCAAAAGAAAATATTTAATAAGACCTGGTTTCATAATCAAAATTTTTTTGAAATGTATGATTCAACTTATCAAAAATCGTTTCTTAATAAAAGTTAAATACAAATCTTTAATCAGTGTTAATCTGTGAAATTAATGGCTAATTTAATCTTATGATTATCATTAATTTTGCGCATATAGTTTACTAACAATAGGATTTTTAATTATGTCAGACATGCCTTCAAAAGAATTTCGTGAAAACGGATACAAACTTATTGACTGGATTACGGATTACTTAAAAGAAATTGAAAAATATCCACCACTACCTCAAATAAAACCTGGAGAAATTTTTGCCCGCATTCCAAAAGAACCCCCACAAAATGGACAAGAAATAGAACAAGTATTAGATGATATAGATAAAATTTTAATTGATGGAATTACTCACTGGAATCATCCCGGTTTTATGGCTTACTTTAATTCAACTTCAAGTGGTCCGGGAATATTAGCAGAGCTATTGTCGGCAGCATTTAATGCAAATGGTATGTTATGGAAAACTTCCCCAGCGTTTACTGAACTCGAAAAAGCAATGTTAAACTGGTTCAGACAAATGGTGGGTTTACCTGAAAATTATTGGGGAATTATTTATGATACTGCTTCGACAAGCTCAATGCATGCAATAGCTTCTGCACGGGAACAGTTAAATCTTGGAATCAGAGAAAAGGGAATGTCAGGTAGAACTGATATACCAAAACTAAGATTGTATTGTTCAGAACATGCTCACTCATCAATTGAGAAAGGTGCACTTACTTTGGGAATCGGTTTAGATGGAGTAAAGAAGATTCAGGTTAATGATAAATTTGAAATGATTTCTGAAAAACTTGAAGCAGCAATTCAAGAAGATATTTCCAAAGGCATTAACCCTTTTTGTGTTGTAGCGACCGTTGGAACAACTTCAACTACCAGTATCGATCCGGTAAAAAATATTTCTGAAATTTGTGAGAAGTACAATCTCTGGCTTCATATAGATGCAGCTTATGCTGGTGTTGCCGCTATGCTTCCTGAAATGAAATGGATTACTGACGGTTGGGACAAAGCTGATTCAATTGTGATTAATCCACATAAATGGATGTTCACACCAATGGATTTAAGCATTTACTTCACCAGAAAACCTGACATTCTTAAAAGAGCTTTCAGTCTGGTTCCGGAATACCTTAAGACTCAGGTTGATAACGAAGTAGAAAATCTGATGGATTATGGAGTTCAGCTTGGAAGAAGATTTCGTTCACTTAAACTTTGGTTTATAATAAGATATTTTGGTGTCGATGGTTTAGCAGAGAGAATCAGACAACATATAAATCTAGCTAAAGAGTTTGCCGGTTGGATTGCTGCAGATAAAGAATTTGAATTACTTGCACCTGTTCCATTCTCAACAGTTTGTTTCAGATATAATCCCGGAAATAAATCTGAAGAAGAATTAAATAGATTAAATGAAAAATTATTGGAAGATATTAATTCCTCAGGTAAAATATTTTTATCACATACAAAACTTAATAGCAAGTTCACTATTCGATTAACAATTGGTAGTATCAGGCACGAAAAACGACATATTGAAGAAGCCTGGGTAATAATAAAATCAACAGCAAAGAGATTATGCTGATCATTTCATATTACCAGAAATATTGTTATGAAACTTTTTTCAATGATTTTCATCTGACCTGAAAAAAATATTAAATCATATTATTCAGAGGTTATAAATGGCAACTAAGAAAGCTTATGTAAAACAAGTAAAAGGGATTACTTTTGTCGGTAAGACAGATTCAAATCACTGGATTACAATGGATGGACCGGAACAATTTGGCGGAAGCAATGCTGGTATTCGTCCTAAAGAACTTATTTTAATTTCTTTAGCAGGCTGTACCGGAAGCGATGTTGCAAGTATTCTCTCCAAGAAAAGAGTTAAACTAGATGGATTTGAAATGAACATTACTGCCGAGCAGGCAGATGAGCATCCTCAGGTATTTACCAAAATTCATCTTGAATATGTTTTTTATGGCAAAAATCTTCCGGTAAAAGAATTAGAGAGAGCAATTGAATTGTCTCAGACTAAATATTGTTCAGTCACTGCAATGCTTCAAAAAGCGATGCCAATAGAGCATTCTTATCGAATTGTTGAGGAATAAAATTATTTCCTTAAATAAATAGTTAATTCTTACTTGACACGCTAAACATACCTTCATATTTTTGCGATGCCACTGTATCGGTTTTCACGACACGGTGGCAATTTTTTTTCTAATTTCATTAACAATCAGAGAATGTAATTATGAATGGACAAAACTTTGTTTATCTGACAAGAGAAAGGTTAATCGAACTTGAAAAAGAACTTCAGGATATGAAAAATAACGGGCGAAAGGAAATAGCCCGTAAGATTGCTGAAGCCAGAGCTCATGGTGACCTTTCAGAAAATGCTGAATATGATGCTGCAAAAGAAGAACAAGGATTATTTGAGTTAAGAATTGCAAAACTTGAGGACATTTTATCAAGGGCAAGAGTTATTGATACTTCCAAAATGCCGAATGATGAAGTACATATTTTATCTGTAGTAAAAATTAAAAATCTTAAAACAAATAAAACTTTTGAATATACTCTGGTTTCACCCGAAGAAGCTGACTTTCAGGCAGGAAAGATTTCTATTACTTCACCAGTTGGTCAGGGATTGATGGGTGCTAAGATTGGACAGAAAGTTACAATTAAAGCGCCTGCAGGTAATCTTGAATTCGAAATTCTCGAAATTAAATAATCATAAAATTGAATGATGAAACCTACATACAACTTACATTAGAAATCGCAAAGCGGGGAAGCGGTTATGTAAGCCCAAATCCAATGGTTGGTTGTGTGATCACCAAAAACAACAAAATCATTGGTGCAGGTTATCATCAGAAGTACGGTGAAAATCACGCTGAAGTAAATGCAATTAACTCTGCTGTTGAATCACTTGAGGGTTCAACTCTCTATGTAAATCTTGAACCTTGCAGCCACTATGGACATACTCCTCCTTGCGTTGATAAAATTATTGAGTCTAAAATTAAACGAGTCGTAATAGGCACTTTGGATGTTAATCCATTAGTCAGCGGCAACGGTGTCAGGAAATTAAAGAAAGCAGGAATAGATGTGAAGGTTGGTGTCCTTGAAAAAGAATGTACTGAATTGAATAAATTCTTTTTCAAATACATCACAAAGAAAATTCCTTATGTTACATTGAAAATCGCTCAGACACTGGATGGTAAGATTGCAGATCAATCAAATTACTCTCAGTGGATTACTTCCTCAGATTCAAGAAAATTTGTTCATTCTCTTAGAGCACAATATGATGCTGTTTTAATCGGCAGGAGAACCGCTGAAATTGATAATCCACTTCTGACAGTCAGATTGACAGAAGGAAGAAATCCCTGGCGTGTTGTCCTTGATACAGAACTTAAATTGAAAACGGATTTAAGATTATTCAAACAGAATGCTGATGGGAAAACAATCCTGGTCACCTCAAAAGCAAGCATCAGTAAACAAAATAAAATAAAAAAACTTTCTGAACTTGGTGTCCGGATTATTTTTGTGAAACAAAACGGAAGCGGAAAATTAAATCTGAGAAGTCTTTTGAAAGTTCTCTCTACAATGGAAATTACATCTGTGTTAGTTGAAGGTGGTTCAGAAATATTTTCCTCTTTTATAAAACAAAATTTGTTTGATGATATCTTCTTATTTATTAGCCCGAAGCTTTTAGGCGCTGGTATTTCTGCCTTTAATTCACTCAACATTGATAGTCTTAAAAGAGCTTACAAATTAAGAATTAAACATTCAGAAATTATCGGTGAAGATATTTTACTGGAGCTCACCAAATAAAGCACTCCAATTAATTAAGTGTTTAACTAATTTTGAACTAATGATTCTCAAAATTTTTACGGAGATAAAATGTTTACTGGATTAGTGGAAGAAAAAGGAATTCTTATAGAAAAAATCCCTACAGGCGATGGTTTTCAGTTTGAAATTAAGGCAGAAAAAGTCCTTGAGGATTTATCAATTGGTAGCAGTATCGCAGTAAATGGCTGTTGTCTGACTGTTGTCAAAAGAACTGCAAAAACTTTTTCTGTTGATACTATTGAGGAAACTTTACACAAAACTAATCTCGGAATTCTCAAACAAGGTGATAAAGTGAATCTGGAAAGACCACTTAAAGCTGATGCACGATTAGGTGGGCATTTTGTATTAGGACACATTGATACTACTGGAAGAATTGAAGAAGTGAAGGAATTATCTAACAGTCATTGGATGACAATTTCCTTTCCCGAAAAATTTAAACAGTACCTGATTTATGTTGGTTCAGTTGCAATTGATGGTGTGAGCATGACAGTAGCTGAATTAAAAGATAATTTTTTTTCAGTTGGAATAATTCCACATACCTGGAAAGAAACAATTTTTTCAGAAAAGAAAATTGGCGATACAGTAAATCTAGAATTTGATGTTTTGGGTAAATATGTCGAAAGTATAATGAGCAACAGACAAACCAATGAAAAATCTAACTAAAACTATTGAGCAAAGAGTTCTTAAGTTCATTTCAAATCATTCACTGATTAGTAAAGGTGATACAGTCTTGGTGGCATTAAGTGGCGGACCGGATTCAGTTTTCCTGCTACATTTTTTAAAAAAATATCAGAAGAAGTTCGAGCTAGAATTATCTGCATTTCATCTGAATCACTCATTAAGAAAATCAGCAGATGCTGAACAAAAATTTTGTATTGAATTATGCAAAGAATTATCAGTTCCGATTTATACCTTTAAAGACGACATAAGAGCTTTCGCAAAGCAAAACAAAGTTTCAATTGAAGAAGCTGGCAGAAATCTCAGATACAAATATCTTAGAGAGTTAACTGATGAAATTAAGTTTAATAAAATTGCAACGGCTCATAATGCTGATGACAACGCTGAAACTGTGCTTTTGAATATCTCAAAAGGAACTGGTGTAAAAGGAATTTCAGGAATCCCATTTCAAAGAGAAAATATAATTAGACCGATTTTATGTTTAAGAAAATCTGAAATTATTTCATACCTGAAAAAGCAAAAAATCAGTTATGTCTTTGATGAATCAAATCTTTCTGAAGATTATGAGAGAAACTTTATCAGATTAAAGATAATTCCTTTGCTTGAGAAAAAATTAAATCCCGGATTTGTTAATTCTGTTTTTTCAACTTCCATAAACTTACAGAGTTTTATAAAATATATTGAAAAAACAATTTCAAAACTTCAGAAGAAATATGCTGAGTCAGATAGCAACGAATTAAGATTAAAGCTTTCTTTGTTTACACAAGAAGATGAGTTCATTCAACAGGAAATTATCAGAAAAATCTTATCTGAAAATTTTAAACTGCAACCAGAACAAAAGGATGTTGAGAAAATAATTTTTCTGAAAGAGAAGCAGGTTGGTACTTTGGAATTATTGAAAAATGAAATAAAAGCAATCCGTGAACGAAATTATATTTCTCTTTATGTTAAGCAGCATCATTCAGGAAAGTTTATAAAGATTAAGGCAGGTGAAATAAAACAATTTAATTCTCATTCACTTTCAATTTCAAAAGTAGATGTTTCTGATGTTAAATTAACACCAGATAAAAATATTGAATATGTTGATGGGGATTTAACAGGAGAAAATTTCATAATCAGAAAATGGAAAGACGGAGATAAGTTTAAACCAATCGGAATGTCAGGAACTAAAAAGATTTCTGATTATCTAAATGACATTAAGACAGAGGCAAGAGAGAAAAAAAATCAATTTGTTCTTCTTAGCAGGAACAAAATTGTATGGGTAATAGGAAAAAGACTTGACGAAAGATTTAAGATTACACCTAATTCAAAAATTATTTACAAACTTGAGTTAATTAATGAATAAGAAAAATGATAAACTTATTATAAATGGCGATACATTTATTCCGCTTCTCACTGAAGAGCAAATTCAGAGACGGGTAAAAGAACTTGGTGAAGAAATTTCAAATGATTACAAAGGAAAAGTTCCGGTTTTTATAGGTGTGCTCAATGGTGCATTCATATTTATGAGTGATTTGATAAAAAATGTAGATCTGGAATGTGAAATTGATTTCTTCAAATTATCAAGTTATGGTGATTCGAAAATCTCTTCCGGAAAAGTCAAATTATTAAAAGAACTTAATTGTGATGTGAACGGAAGAGATATAATTATTGTTGAGGATATTGTTGATACAGGACTTTCGATAAAATACATCGAGGAATTATTTTCCAGACATACTCCGAAAAGTATGAAGGTTGTTTCACTTTTGGTGAAGCCAGAGAGTCTCAAATATGATGTAAAAATTGATTATATTGGATTTAAGATTCCGAGCCAATTTGTCATTGGATATGGTCTGGATTACCAGCAGAAATACAGGAATCTTTCTTCAATCTATGTTTTAAGTGAATGATGGAGTTAAAATTAAATGGATAGCAAATTCAGAAATTTCTATAACGGAGATGACGATAACAAATCAAATTTCCGGAATAAGAATAACAACAATAATTCAAATAAACCGGATGATAATTTCGACTGGTCAAAAATCATTAGGATGGTTTTTGGTTGGGGAGCGGTAATAGTTGCTGCTGTCATAATTATGCAATTATTCAGGACTGGTTCTGAAAATTATACTGAAATTTCGTTTGGCGAATATGAAAAATTATTAAATCAGCCCGGGAAAATTGTATCCGCTAAAATCACTAAAAAAGATATTAACGATTACTTTTTTAATGCTGAATTGAATTCAGAAACAACAGTAAAAGTTGGCAACAGAAGTTTTCCTACCAAAGCCATTTCAGTTTATATTCCTGAACCTATTATTAAAGAACAGGAAGCAAAATGGCGGGAACTCGGCATACAATATTCTTTTGAAAAAGATTCAACTGAATGGCTAAATATTATAATAGGATTTCTACCCTGGATTCTTATAATTGCAATTTGGATTGTGATAATGAGAAGAATGCAGGGACAAGGCGGTGGAAGCCGTGGTATATTTTCATTTGGAAAGAGTAAAGCAAAACTCATTACACCTTCTAATAAAAGAGTGACATTCAAAGATGTTGCTGGTGCTGATGAAGCTAAACTTGAACTTCAGGAAATTATTGAATTTCTTAAAGAACCAAGCAAGTTTCAAAAACTTGGTGGGAAAATTCCCCGTGGTGTTTTATTGCTTGGGCCTCCGGGAACCGGAAAAACTTTATTAGCTCGTGCAGTTGCAGGTGAAGCTGGTGTTCCATTCTTCTCAATTTCCGGTGCTGATTTTGTTGAGATGTTCGTGGGTGTTGGTGCAAGTAGAGTAAGAGATTTATTTGATCAGGGTAAAAGACATGCTCCTTGCATAATTTTTATTGATGAAATTGATGCAGTCGGAAGACATCGCGGTGCAGGACTTGGTGGTGGTCACGACGAAAGAGAACAAACACTTAATCAGTTGTTAGTTGAAATGGATGGATTTGAACAGAACAGTGGCGTTATAATCATTGCTGCAACAAATCGTCCTGATGTTTTGGATCCGGCATTGCTTCGTCCTGGAAGATTTGACAGGCAGGTAGTTGTCGATCGTCCTGATGTTAAAGGTCGTGAAGGAATTCTTAAAGTTCACACAAGAAATATTCCATTGGGTGATGATGTTGATCTTGAAGTTCTTGCAAAAGGAACTCCTGGTTTAGCAGGTGCAGAATTAGCAAATCTTGTTAATGAAGCAGCTCTGCTTGCAGCGAGAAAAAATAAAAAGAAAGTTGAAATGAGTGATTTTGAAGAAGCAAAAGATAAAGTTATGATGGGAATGGAAAGAAAGAGTCTGATTATTTCAGAAGAAGAAAAGAAAACAACAGCGTATCACGAAATCGGACATGTTCTGGTTGCAAGAATGTTACCTGAAGCTGATCCGGTTCATAAGGTAACAATTATTCCGAGAGGAAGAGCTTTGGGTGTAACAAGTTATCTTCCTATTGATGAAAAGCATACTTACTCAAAAGAATATCTTGAAGCAATGATAACTTACGCACTTGGTGGTCGTGCAGCTGAAAAATTAATTTTCAACCATTTTACAACCGGTGCAGGAAATGACATAGAAAAAGCTACGAACATAGCACGCAAAATGGTTTGTGAATGGGGAATGAGCGAAAAACTAGGTCCGCTTGCTTATGGTGCAAAGGAAGAAGAAATTTTCCTCGGAAGAGAAATACAGCGTCATAAAGATTACAGCGAAAAAACTGCTCAGGAAATTGATGAGGAAGTAAGAACAATTATCAGAAATGCTGAACAGAGAGCAGAAAATATTCTTAAAGAAAATATTGAGTTGCTGCACAAATTATCTAAAGAATTACTTGAGAGAGAAATTCTCGATGGTGATGAGATAGATGCAATTATAAAAGGGCAGGAGCTTCCACCAGTTAAAAAATCTGAAAAATCAAATGGTGAAGAAGAAATTCCTGATCATGTCAAGAAACTGATGGAACAGCGAAATAAAAAGGAAACTGCTCCTAAAGATGAATCCAATTGACAACGGTACAATTCATTACAGAGATGAATTAGTCAGAAAACTGATTCATCTCACTTCTTTATCTATTCCTACGATTTATTATTTTATTCCAAGAACCACTGCAATAATAATTCTTGCAAGCCTGTCTGTATTTGCACTAATTGTTGATATCTCCAGATACTTTCATCCGGAGGTTGGAAAAATTTTCTATAAATTTTTCGGATTTTTATTAAGAAAACACGAGATCGATCACAAGAAGAAAAATCTTAACGGTGCTACTTATGTTTTATTATCAGCCCTAATCGGAGTGATTATTTTCCCAAAAATAATTTTTGTAACTGCATTCGCTATTCTGATAATCAGTGATACAAGCGCAGCTCTGATTGGAAGAAAATTCGGAAGAAAACCTTTCCTCAGAAAAAGTTTTGAGGGAACTTTAGCGTTTTTTGTTAGTGCAAGTATTGTGATTTTTTTTACACCGAAATTAACAAATAGTATTGCTGAGTATATGATTGGTATTGTGGCTGCTTTTGTAGGAGCAATTATAGAAAATATCTCTTACGGAATTGCTGATGATAATCTTTCAATTCCTTTATCTGTCGGATTTGTTATGTGGGCACTTTACCTGATAATATTTCCGCATCTGGATTTAATTTTACCTAATGTACCGAGGTGAGTATGAAAAAAATTTTTTTAGTTGCCGGTTTATTGCTGTTTGCATTTATAATTAATTCCTGTGAAAGTAAAAAATTTGCAACTGGTCTTGAAGATGAAATTTATGTGGTTGCAGATTCTACTGAATATGCAGAATTATATGATGCACTTGCACAGACATTTGAAGTTGAAATTAATACTCCATTACCCGAAAAACTTTTTACACTTAAAAGAGTATCTCCAAATCAGATTTCTTCTGTTCAGAGAAAGAAAAATATAATTATTGTTGCACCTTTAAATTCAGGTTCAAAAACATCTGAGTATATCAGTTCAATAGTTGATGACAGCGTAAAAAAACTATTGAGTAATGATGATTTTTATGTTACAAAATATGATTTGTGGGCGAGAAATCAGCTTGTAACAGTAATAAGTGCAAACGGAATGCAGGAATTAGAATTCAAGATTCTCAAAAACAAAGACAAACTTCTCTATGCTTATCAGAAAATATCTGACGACAGATTACGGGAAAGTTTGTATTCAGCTAAATATGAGAGAAAAGAGATTGAAGGAAAACTTCTCAAAGATTATGGATGGATAATTTATGTTCAGGCAGATTTCCGGCTTGCCAAATCAGTTCCGGAAGATAATTTTGTCTGGTTGCGAAGAGCTCCAGGAAGTGATATGGAGCGTTGGATTTTTGTTCACTGGATTGATAACGCTTCCCCTGAGTACCTGATTGTTGATTCAATTAAAGCAATCAGAAACCGGATTACTGAAAAATATTATCGGACAAGTGATGATTCTGCTTATGTTGTTATTGCACAGGATTACTTTGTAAGTAATGAAGTAAACTTCAAAGGCAGATATGCAATCTTTACCCAAGGGCTCTGGGATTTAAATGTTAAGGGAATGGGCGGACCTTTTGTTAACTATACTTTTTATGATGAGAAATCAAAAAGAATTTATATGCTTGACGGTTCTGTCTTTGCACCAAAATATTTCAAGCGAAATCTGATTCAGCAAATGGATGTTCTTCTCCAATCATTTATGACAAAAGATGAACTTTCAAAAGACAGAATTGAAGATTTACTTGATTCAATTGATGAATCAGTTAAGTATTAAAGTTTGAAGTTGCTGAGGAATCGGAGTTTCCGGAAATTCTTCAGCAACTTTCTTTAAATATAATTTCGCTCTCTCAGCTTTATTGAATTGTACTTCGTAATAAGCTCTTCTTACCAGCATTAAACCCACAAATGAACTTAACGCTGTCTGATATTTATCTTTCTTTTCGGAAAAGTTTAATTTGAAATCAGGAAGCGGAGCTTCAACATATTCATCTGACTTTACTACTTTGAATAAAAATAAATGAGGAACAAGTTTAAATCCTTCAGGCAATGAAACCTGACCTCTCTGCATTTCATTGTCAAAAATTTCAGGTCCGATAAATATTTCCCGTTTCTCGAAGTTTGTTGAAATCAGATTTTCAATAATTCTTCTGTAAAGATTTTCAAGTAAAGCTGCATTATAATTTTCATTTCTTTCAAATGGTTTGAGTGCATCTAAAAACAAATTTATTTCAGTCTGAATTCCGGATAGAATTCCGGGATAATTTCTTTCAAGTTGATTGAAATACCAGGAACGACGAAGCAATTCTTTATCAACTATTGCAATTTCTGGTTTAAAGTTTTCAACCAATTGATAATAATATGATGGCGAAATAAAATAATCCCACTGATAACTTAATATCATTGCATCATCAGTAACTGAATTCATTAATGACTTTGTGTAATTTTCATATACAACAGTTTTACTTTGATTAACCTCAGGAAAATTTCTGATTAATTGCGAAGCCGGGAATAAGAATAGAATTATCAGAATAATATTTTGATTAATTTTCTTCGCAGATAAAAACCGATAAACTTGTAATAATCCAAAAAGAATAAAATTAGCTAACGAGATGTAAGCAAGAAGGAAGTATGAATCAATATCGGAGATATCATAATTGATAGAATATAGAACCGTCGTCAAAAATGTTATGAAGTTGAAAATGAAAAATTTTTTTGAATATCTGAATGAAACCAGTATTCCGATAACAGCTAAAATCAAAGATAAAAAGTACTCGTTCGGTAAATTGGAAATAAAATATTCAAGTTGTTTTTTAGCGGATTCAGTAGAAGAGAAAAGCCAGACCTGATATTGAAAACCGGAAACATGTCTGAGTATTCTTTCAATGTCAACAGGATTGCCCCAATTCAGATTTGGATTTTGTGATGCACGAATCGGCAGATAAGAATAAATGAGTACAAGCAAAATCACGAATGAAAAAATCATTATACCAAGCTTTCTAAAACTATTCGAACTGAACTTCTCTTTGTTAAAGTACAGATAAGCGGTTCCTGGGAGTATTAACAAAGTTGTCATATGATTTGAGAATCCAAGAGCAAGCATTATTGAAAAAATCACCCAGTTATTTTTCAATGAAAATTTTTCCGATGATTCTCCAATAAAAGATTTGATCAACCATAACAAAATCAGCGATATTAAAAACATATGAAGACTATAAACTTCTACAGATGTACTTTGAAACCAGACTGTTTTACTAAAAGCCAATGACAAACCACTTAAAACTGAAAATATTGTCTTTTGATTTTCATTCAGTTCAAATTTTACAGTCTCTTGTTTTGATTTACTTTTCTTTCCTGATTTTAGTTGCTTGATTGTTTGAAAGGAACTAAGATTATCAAGTACAGTTTTTACTGTGTACGAAAACATACCGACAGCAACTGCACAATACATTGCTGCAAGCAAATTCAACTGATAAATTTTTGTAAATGGTAAAGGAAGCAAAGAATATATATATCCTAAAATTGTAAACAATGGATAACCTGTCGGATGAGCAATTCCAAGTGTTGCCTGTACAGCTGCAAGTTCACCACTATCAATCTGGATTACAGAAGGCGCAAGTGTAAGTAAATAAATAGGAAAGACGAAAAGTGATATGATAACTGCAAAATATTTTTTAAGCAAAATCATTTTTCACCAATATATTTTTTTAATAACTGAATATTTGATAAAATTATTTTATTAAAATGTCCGAGAAATGTTTCTTCATTATCAAATCCTGCCTGCAAAGATAATTTTTTCAGTTGCAATTTATCTATCGGAAGTTTAGCTGTTCTTATGTCATAAATGTTTTGCACAGTCAGTTCAATCATCTTAAGAAATGAATAATTTTCAAATAGCTTTCTCGCATCATCTTCTTTGATAACTGAATTCAGAATTTCCAACTTATCAAAAACACTTTGGCCAATAAGATTATACATATCAGAAATATTTTTTAGTATCAGATACGAAATAATAAAGTCTATTTCCGCTAAACCACCTTTACTTGTTTTGATATGAAATCCTGTTTCCTCGGATGAAATAAGTTTTGTCCTCATTGAGAGCACTTCATTTTTTAGAATATTTTTATCAGATCGTTTAACTACTTCAACAACAGTAGTAATAAACTCATCGAATAAGTTTTTATTACCCGCAATAAGTTTACACTTTGTTAATGTCTGAAATTCCCAAACTCTGGCGCGATTTATCAGATATTTTTTGTATTCATCAAAATCCCAAACCAGATAACTGCTTTTACCTTCCGGTCGAAGACGACAATCTATTTCTGTTCCTTTTAATTCGCTCTTTAAATTGTTAAGTAATAGTTGAAATAATTTTTGAGCGATGGTGTATTTCGTTAAGTCCCGAACAACAAAGATTAAATCAATATCACTCGAAAAATTCATTTCTTCAGAACCAAAACTTCCAAGGCCTGCGATAAAATAATTCTTTGTAAACTTTTCATCTAAATCATTCTGACTTATTATTTTTTTAATTCTTTTGAAATAATAATCAGAAATCACTTTTGTTGCTTTCCTTACATCAATAGTCCTATTTAATAATTGAATACCAACTCTGAATTTTAATTGAGGTGAAGAGATAGTTGAAAGATTTTCTTTATCAAAATCTGAAAAACAGGTTCGGCTTAATAAGTCATCTTTAATAAAACTGTCTTCGTAAAACTTGTTTACGGCTTTCTGTGAGTATTCACACATTTTCAAAAATAATCTGAAAAATTTTTCGTCAGAAAATTCATCGTACCATATTTTAGGTAACGGAACAGATTTAATGATCTTTGCAAAATTTTCAAGTACTAAATCCGGGTCAACAGCTGTTGCGAGATATTCATTAAGATCCCTGCTGATTGATTCGAATGCTTCAATTGTTTTACTATCAAATTGTTTTGTTCCTAAAAGAGATTTTCCGGTACGAAGAAATTCATAATTGTTTTTAGCACGCTGCTCATCTTTGTAATGAATTACAAAATCAGTTGTTTCACTGTCTTCATTTTGCTGCATCACCGAATGATAGAAATCGAGTACCTTATCTCTGATTATATTTAAATCAGATTTGAAATCATCAGCAGTTTTATATCCGAGATAATGAGATATTTTTACAGGAAGTTCGCCGCTTTCCGGAATGGAATGAGTCTGTCTGTCATTCATCAATTGCAGATAATGCTCAATTCGCCTGTATAGTTTATAAGTATTGATAAGAAACAAAGTCTCATCATCACTTATAACTTTTATTTTATTCAATGCACTGATAGCTTCTAAAGTTGAAGCTGCTCTGACTTGCTGGTATTGTTTACCATTTAAAATCTGTAATGCCTGAACTGAAAATTCGATATCTCTGATTCCACCTGAAGATAGCTTAATGTTATCATCACCAGTAACTCTTTTTTCGACACTTCGCTTTAGTTTATTTATTTGAGTAATCGGCGAATTAAAACTAACAGATGAATAGATAATTCTTTCTTTAAAATCAAATAATTTTTTATAAAGACTTTTACTTCCACATACAAATCCTGCTTTAATCAGCATTTGTTTTTCCCAATCTTCGCTTCGCGTTTCGTAATATTTCATGTATTCTGAAATTGAATTTGCAAGCTGACTATTTCTTCCATCAGGACGAAGTCTGAAGTCAACACGATACAAATATCCGTTTGAAGTTATTCGAGTTGCAGTTTCAATGAAAAGTTTAATTGTCTCGATAATTATTTCGCTGTAATAAATTTTTTTATTGATTAAAGTATTTTTATCATAGAAGCATAACAAATCAATATCTGAGCTGTAATTAAGTTCCTCAGCACCAAGTTTTCCCAACGCAATTAAACAATATTTCCGGTTTATTTTTTCCAGTCTATGGTTTTTTAAAACTTCCTCATAACAAAGTGTAAAAAGTTTGGAAGAAATTGTTTTTGCAAGCAGGGAAAGTTCTCTGGTTATAGCTACTAAATCATCAAAACGAAAAAAATCTCTTAAACCAATCCTGAGAATTTCTTTTTTCTTTACATTTCTTAGTGCATTTACTTTTGAATCAAAGTTTTTATAAATCTGTGTGGAATGATTGACAACATCATTAAAGTATTTTTCGGTAGGTCTGAATTTCAAAATTTCTGGATTTACAACCCAATAAAAATATTCCGGATTTCTGACTAAAATATCTGTCAGATAATTACTATGAACGGAAACCGATAGCAGAACTTCCAAATGATGAGGATAACTCAGTAAATCGGAAATGAAGAATGAGATATCGTATTGGTTTTGTATTATCCGCAACAGATTGGATTCAGAAGTTTCAGTAAAATAATAATTCTGAATGAGTTCATCTGTCGTTGAAATAAAATTATCAATTTGTACGGAGGGTATTCTCCCTGCACAAATCTCTGCAAATTTTTTGATAAATCTATCAGATAAATTTTTATACCGGAACATTAATGCTTTCTTAAATACGGCTCTAAAATTAAACATCAGAATTGACTGAATAAAAATAACATTGAATTATATTTTATTCTTTCACTTGATTGATGTAAAATATTTGTTATTTTTCAAATCAAAAAAGGAGGCATTATGAGGTTGCTGATATCGTTAATTTTTTTGTTGTCCTTTTCATTTTTAATATCCTGCAGTAATTGTAAACAAACACAAACCGGAAATAATAATAATCAGAATTCTCCGGCTGCAATCACACAGAACCTATCAATAGTTGAAGCAGAAGTTGTTGAAGTAACGGGAAGCGGAAATGATTTTAAAGTAAAAGCCAGAATTATTTCAACTGTCGAAACGGATGCTTATCCAAGTATAGCGGTATCCGGAGAGGAATATATTCTTACACCAAATCTTCGAACTGAAAATGGTAAACTGCTTTATAATGAAATCAACTCAAATCTGCTATCTCTAAGAAATTTATCTAAAGGACAAAAATTTACTGCTGAAATTTCTTTAGACCAGAAAACTGGTTGGTTAATTCAAAGGGTTATAAAATAATTTTAGGGAACACAATTATAAGAGGAGGCAAAATGAAATCTGTACTCACATTCGCAGTTGTTATTGGGGCAATTGTGATAAGCTTTCAGTTTTTCTCATCTGAAAGTATTAAGGAAAATTCATATTCGGATTTTATCGCTTATAAAATTAAATTGAAAAAAGAGCGAGCTAATCTGAAATATGATCAGCCGGATAAAGCTATGCTTTGGTATTATGAGCAGAGAGCTTTTCCGAATAATACTATCCCTGAAAACTGGAGAGATGAAGCTTACAGACATATCCAGACTTTTAACAGAACTACAGAATTATCTCCTAATGCTTTAAGTTGGACACAGGTCGGACCATCAAATGTTGGTGGTAGAATAAGAGCAATCGCTGTTCATCCGACTGATCCCAATATTGTTTATCTTGGTGCTGTTGCTGGCGGTGTATGGAAAACAATTAATGGAGGATTAACCTGGGTAGCATTGAATGACTTTATGGAGAATCTTGCAGTTTGCGCACTCGTAATTGACCCAAATAATCCAAATATAATTTATGCCGGAACAGGCGAAGGGTTTTTTAATCTTGATGCAATAAGAGGTGCGGGAATTTTCAAATCAACTGATGCAGGAGTTACCTGGACAAGATTGTCTTCAACCAACAATTCTAACTTCTATTATGTAAATGACCTTGATATCAACAGTACGAATGGAACACTTTACGCTGGAACAAGAAAAGGCTTGTTTGCATCGACAGATGGTGGAAATTCATTTACCGGTTTACTTGTTGGTAGTGGTGGTGCTGATGTTCATTGTACTGATATTGAAATTGCATACACAACTCCTGTAAGAATTTATGCTGCTTTCGGTTTATTTAATCAGTCTGCAATATGGCTTTCAACTGATGGTGGAACAAGTTTCAGCCAGAATTATTCTCAAACAAATATGGGAAGAATTGAAATAGCTGTTTCCAAATCCAATCCACTTGTGGCGTATGCATCATTTATGGGTTTAAGCACTTACGGAGCTGAACACTTCATTGTTACTACTAATGGTGGTTCAACCTGGTCATCTATTAATATTCCTGGTCCATCCTTCTCAGGAGCTTCGACTTTTTTAGGTGGACAAGGCTGGTATGATCATATTCTTGCAGTTGATCCTGATAATCCAAATGTTGTGCTTGCTGGTGGAATTGACAATTGGAAAACCACAAATGCTGGTTCTAGCTGGATTCAAAAAACTAATTGGTACACTCAAGCCGGTGCACCACCTTATGCTCATGCCGATCAGCATGTTTATGCATTTGCACCTTCAAATTCAAATGTTGTCTATTTAGGAAATGATGGTGGAATTTATAAATCAGCGAATAAAGGAGAGACCTGGTTAGCAATTAATAATAATCTTCCGATTACACAATTTTATTATGGTGCTGTTGCTCCAAGCGGAAATGAATACTATGGAGGTACGCAGGATAATGGGACTCTAAAAGCAAATGGTTCAGTTGTCTGGACTGAAATCCTTGGCGGTGATGGTGGCGCAACAGAAGTTGATTTCAGCAATCCAAACAATATTTATATGGAGTATGTCAACTTTGCTTTCTTTAAATCAACAAACGGCGGAGCAACTTTCTTTAAAGCAATGAATGGAATTCCAACCGGTCCTAATTTCTATGATGGAACAACTGACAGAACTTTATTCATTACTCCTTTCTCAATGGACCCAAATAATTCAAACACAATAGTTGGAGGAACTTACAGAGTCTGGCGAACTACAAATGGTGCATCAAACTGGACAGCAATCAGTGGTGATTTAACAGGCGATGGAACTGGTCAGAACGGTGCATCAATTTCATCAGTGATTGTAGCAAAGGGTAACTCGAATGTAATTTATGCTGGCTGCTCAAATGGAAGAGTTCAGGTTACGACAGATGCCGGAAGCAGTTGGAATTTAAGAACCAGCGGATTGCCGACACTTTATGTAACCCGCATTGCAACTGAAGCTAACAATCCTGCAACAGCTTTTGTAACTTTCTCTGGATTTTCGTCTGGAAATAAAATTTACAAAACAACTAACTATGGTGTTAACTGGACAAACATTAGTGGAAATCTTCCAAACATTCCTGTTAATTGCGTTTTTGTTAATCCATCTAATGTGAACAATATTTATGCTGGAACTGATCTCGGAGTATTTTCTACTACAAATGGGGGAACTTCCTGGGTTCAGGATGTGAATGGAATGGCAAATGTTCCTGTCTTCGATCTCGATTACAGAAGTTCAGATAATAAACTGTTCGCAGCAACTCATGGCAGAAGTATGTATGTTGCTACTTTAAGTGGTGGTGGTGGAACACAAACTGCTCAGTTAACTTATGATGATGGTACTCCAACAAGTGGTTACTACTGGCCAAATAATAATCAAGGTTCAGCAAACAGAATGACACCGACATTAAGCAATGCACAACTAATCAGTATGCAAATTTATTTTGTTGGTATTGTTCAGGGAAGTGCTACTTATAAACCTATTGTTTTATCCAACAATAGTGGCACTCCAGGAAGTGATATCATAAATCATCCATTTAAAACTGCATCAGTTGTTCCCGGTTGGGATAACACTGATTTAACTTCATACAACATTTTTGTAAATGGTGACTTCTTCATAGGACTGAAGTATAATGGAACTGATCAACCAACTTTTGGTTATGATCCAACAAATAATGGCAGAGCATGGGATTTTAATGGAACAAGCTGGGCTGCTTGGAATGAGACTTACTTTTTCCGTGCAACAATTCAAACAACTACATCAGTTGCAGAAATTACTAATATAGTTCCTGATAAGTTTGAAGTTAGTCAGAACTATCCAAATCCTTTTAATCCTTCTACAAAGTTCAGTTATGCTTTACCGGAAGGAAGAAGTGTTAAAATTATTATTTATGATATTCAGGGAAAACAGGTTGCTGAACTTGTTAATAATTATCAGGCACCAGGAACTTATGAAGTAACCTGGAATGGAAAAAATGATAAGGGTGAAATGGTTTCAAGCGGAGTTTATTTCTATAAAATTGAAGCTGGAAGTTATTCAGTTTCGAAGAAGATGGTATTGCTTAGATAAAAGTCAAAAGTAAAAAGTCAAAATTCAAAAGAGCGGAAAATTCATCCGCTCTTTTTTATTGGAAGACTATTAGTAAATAATCGTATCAGTATGAAGATTAAAACTTTTCTACTTTAGGGCTGTTTTTGAAGTGTTTAAATTTTTAATATATAAAATGAAATCACTTTCTATCACCAATCATTTTGTGCTTTGATCTTAACCGATTAGCTTCTTGATAATCAATTTGTTTTTAGTACCTCTGACTAAATCAATCATTTCAGCCTGCTTGTTTTTAGTGAGTAACTTTATAACTGCACTTCCAACAATAACCCCGTCTGATACACTTGCAAATTTACTTGCTATCTCTGGTGAAGAAACACCGAAACCAACTAAGATTTTTTTATCAGGTAGAATTGTTTTTACTTTTTTGATATAATTTACACTTTCCGGAGAGACTGAATTTCTTTCTCCCGTTATACCTTTAACGCTTACACAATAAACAAATCCTTTTGATTTCTCACTAATCATTTTTATTCGTCTCTCATCAGATGTCGGACTTACTAACATTATTGTATCAATGTCTTTAACAGTTGAATCAAAAAATGAATCATATTCTTCCAACGGTATATCAGGAATAATCAAACCGTCAACTTTTACTTCGTTGCAGGTTGAAAAGAAAGAACTGAGACCAAAGTTCAAAATAGGATTTGCATAACCCATAAGAATAATTGGTTTATCACTATGATTTCTTATTTCAGAAACTATCTGCAGGACTTTCTCAATATTTACTCCTTGTTCAAGTGCTGACTGAGATGAATACTGAATAACAGGTCCGTCAGCTATCGGATCGCTGAATGGAATTCCTATTTCAATCATGTCTGCACCGGCATCAAAAGTTTTAAGAACCAAATCAGTAAAACCTTTTACTGAAGGAAATCCTGCAGTCAGAAAAACAGAAAGAACTTTTCTACCATTTGCAATTTCATTTTTTATAGTCGATTCGATTCTGCTCATAAATATTCCATAATTGTATTTAAATCTTTATCTCCTCTCCCACTCAGATTGATAAGAACAATTTCATCTTTTAAAGTATTTGGCATCAGATAGTTTAAGTATGCAATTGCGTGTGCAGTTTCAAGTGCCGGAATTATTCCTTCAGTTCGTGATAGCAATTTTACTGCATCAATTGCTTCTTCATCAGTAATTGAAAAATATTCAACCAGATTTTCGTCTTTCAGAAAACTATGTTCAGGACCAACACCGGGATAATCCAATCCTGCAGAGATTGAATAGACTTCTTTCACTTGTCCAAAATCATCCTGAAGCAAATAAGTTTTCATTCCTTGAAAAATTCCGTTGCGACCTTTTGTTAAAGTTGCACAATGTTTATCAGTATCAATGCCTTTTCCTGCTGCTTCAATTCCGATTTTTTTTACAGAAGTATTTTCGATAAATGGATAGAATAATCCAATTGCATTACTTCCGCCACCAACACAGGCAAGTAGATAATCAGGTAATCTGTTTTCTGCTTTAAAGATCTGTTCTTTTGTTTCAACTCCGATTATTGATTGAAAGTCACGAACAATCATCGGATATGGATGAGGACCAACAACAGAGCCGATGATGTAATACGTATCTTCAACATTTGTAACCCAATCTCTTATTGCTTCGTTGGTTGCATCTTTCAGAGTTTTGCTTCCGGATTTTACAGGGACAACTTCTGCACCCATCAATTTCATTCTGAACACATTTGGCTTTTGTCTTTCAATATCAAGTTCACCCATATAAACAACACATTTCAGTCCGAACTTTGCACAAGCTGTAGCTGTTGCAACTCCGTGTTGACCAGCCCCTGTTTCGGCAATTATTCTTTTCTTTCCAAGATATTTTGCAAGCAAAATCTGACCAAGAACATTGTTGATTTTATGAGCGCCTGTGTGACATAAATCTTCGCGCTTCAGATAAATTTTTGCTTTGCCAAAATACTCAGTTAATCGTTCTGCAAAAGTTAATGGAGTTGGTCTGCCGGTATATTCTTTATGAAGATAATTTAATTCTTCAATAAAATTTTTGTCATCTTTTAATTTTAAATATGCTTCTTCAAGTTGTTGAAGCGGAGTGATTAAAGTTTCAGGAACAAACTTTCCGCCAAATCTTCCGAACTTTCCTTTTGCATCCGGTTGCTGATATTTTATTTCAGTCATAATACAGCTCAAGTTTTCTCTCAACTACAGGGGCAAGTTCAATAAGTTTATCAAGCAAAGATTTGAAATGTTTTGGAGTTAATGACTGATAACCATCAGACAAAGCATTTTCAGGATGATTGTGAACTTCGATTATCAGCCCATCTGCACCAGCAGCAATTGCAGCAAGTGCCATTGGTTTAACTTTATCCCATATTCCGATTCCGTGTGAAGGATCAACTATGATTGGTAAGTGAGAATTTTTTTTCACAACCGGGACAGCATTCAGATCAAGAGTATTTCTTGTGTAAGTTTCGAAGGTTCTGATACCTCTTTCACATAAAATGACATTATAATTTCCTTTTGATAAAATGTACTCTGCACTCATAAGTAAATCTTCAATCGTTGCTGCAAGTCCGCGTTTGAGTAAAACAGGTTTATCAATTTTACCAACTGCTTCGAGCAGTGAAAAGTTCTGCATGTTTCTTGCACCGATTTGAATAACATCAGCTACCTGTGAAATCAATGGAAGAGTTTCTGTATCCTTGACTTCTGTTACTATTTTCATTCCGAGCTTGCTTTTAACTTCTGCAAGATATTCAAGACCTTTTTCCTTTAATCCCTGGAATGCATAAGGACTTGTGCGAGGTTTGTATGCACCTGCACGAAGTAATTTTATTCCCATCTCTTTAAGTTCTGATGCGATTTCAAAAATCTGATCATGACTCTCAACTGAACACGGACCTGCAATTATCGCAAGATTAGTATTTCCGATTTTAATTCCATCCACATCGACTATCGTGTTCTCACGCTTCATCTCTCTGCTTACTAGTTTATAAGGTTTAGAAACGCGTACAACTTCTTCTACAGAATCGAGTGTCAGAAAATCTTCAACTGTCAGAGTAGAAGAAGGTCCGGTTATTCCAATTGCAAGTTTTTCTGAGCCCGGAATTTCGTGTGGTGTGCAGCCGTGTTCAATTATTTTATTTTTTACTTTATCAATATGCTCACGGGGTGAGTTTAAACTCATCATTATCAGCATAAGTTCTCCTTAGAAAATTAATTTTATTAAAAAACTGAATTACTTTCTCTTTGCTTTTTTTGCCGGGAAACTCTTCAAGTGAAGATGAAACATCAATCGCTTTTGGTTTTACCTTGTGAAAAACCTCTTCTAAATTTTCTGAATTTATTCCTCCTGCAAGAATTATTTTATGCCGTAGTTCCGAAGGAATGGAGTTCCAGTCAAAAGCTCGTCCTGTTCCACCGAGTTCTTCTTTATCGAAAGAATCTAAAAGAATAAAAGAATCAGCATAATGTTTTATAACCGAGTAATCAAAATTTTTGTCAACACGAAATGCTTTGATAACAGGAACATTAATTAAACTGATGTCATATGGTGTTTCTCCGCCGTGAAGTTGCACCATATTTAATTCAACAGTTCTTACTATGTCATTTATCAGAACAGGATTCTCATCTACAAATACACCGACTTTAATTGTAAAAGGATTAAGTTGTTTTACAATTTTATATGCTTCATCAGGCATAATTTGTCTTTTACTTCCAGAATAGAAAATAAATCCAAGTGCATCTGCACCAAATTGCTCACACAGCAGTGCATCCGAAAGGTTTGTAATACCGCAAACTTTAATTTTCATAATTACACCATTCGATTAATTTTTTTAATTCATCACCGGGATTTTCGGATTTCATTAAATGCTCACCGACAAGAATAGCATTTACTCCAACAGATTTCAGGAAATCAATATCTTTTTTCTGACTGATTCCGCTTTCTGAAACAATAATGCAATTCTGACCAATTGCACTTTTGACTTTCTGAGTCGTTGTCAAATCAACTTCAAAGGTTTTCAAATCACGATTGTTTATTCCTATAATTTTATTCCTTTCAAAATCAATTTTATTAATCTGATTTTGTGAATGAAGTTCAAGCAGAACATCAAGTTTATTTTCGATTGCACAGTCTGTTAAATCTTTGATTTGATTTGCTGAAAGTATTTCGCAAATAAGAAGAATTGCATCAGCACCAAAAGCTTTTGCTTCGAGAATCTGATATTCATCAATTATAAAATCTTTTCTGAGTAAAGGTTTTTCAGTAATCTTTCTTATGTCAGAAAGATAATTAACATGTCCCTGAAAAAATTTTTCATCAGTAAGAACAGAAATTGCGTCTGCACCTGATGAATTATAGATTTCTGCAATATTCAGAGGATTAAATTCCTTTCGAATTACTCCTTTTGATGGGCTTGCTTTTTTAATTTCTGCAATGATAGAAATTTTATTTTCCTTTTCTAGAGCAGATTTAAAACTTCGACAAGGTTTATCAAAATATTCCATCGAGGCGAATGAATTAAAAGAGAATTTCTTTTTAAGATTTTTTATTTCTTCTTTTTTTACTTCAATTATTTCTTCAAGAATATTCATAATTCAACTGTTTGAGATTTGAATTAACTGTTGAAGTTTTTCTAATGCCTTGTTGCTGATAATGGCTTCCTCGGCTGCTGAAGCAGCATCCGAAAGGGAAGTAAACAAACCGGCAACTTTAAGGGACATTGCAGCATTAGCACAAATAGTATGAAACAATCCATTCTTTTTATGATTCTTGAAAACATCTAACAATAATCTAGCATTTTCTTCAGGACTTCCGCCTTTAAGATTTTCAGTTTTAACTTTTTCGTAATTAAAATCTTCATTAGTGAGTTTGTAATTACTTATTTCCATTTGATCATTTAATTCGAAAACATTCGTCTCGTGTTCAAGAAATATTTCATCAAATTGATTGTTGTTGCAGATTACTGATAAACTTTCATAATCCAAATATGAAGAAGCTTCACAAAGCAGTCTGGCTGTTTCATTATTAAAAGTTCCAATCATTTGCTTTTTCACTGAAGCAGGATTTGTCAATGGACCGAGAATATTAAACACCGTTCTGATTTTCAGTTCCTGCCTGACTGGTGCTGCAAATTTCATTGCAGGATGATAAAGTGGTGCGAATAAAAATGTAATTCCGATTTCATTCAAAGCTTTTTCAGCAGTTTTGGGCGACATATTTATGTTCACACCGAGTTCCTTCAGTATATCAGCGCTTCCTGAATTACTACTTACAGATCGATTTCCATGCTTTGCAACCGGAACACCGCAAGCAGCAACAGCAAAAGCAGTTGCAGTTGAAATGTTAAATGTTCCGGAATTATCTCCACCTGTTCCGCAGACATCAATAACATCCGGATTCTCACATTTTATTTTGATGCTTTGTTCCCGCATCGCCTTAGCAAATCCGGCAACTTCCTGAGCAGTTTCACCTTTGGCCTTCATCGCTGTGAGGAAAGATGAAATCATTACAGGCGAAGCATTGCCTTGCATAATTGCAGTCATAACAGAGTATGCTTCATCAAAAGAAAGGTGAAAATCATCAAGTAGTTTTTCAATTACTTGTTTCATTCTGCCTCCAACCAGTTTTTAATCAGATTTTTTCCTTCTGTTGTAAGAATTGATTCCGGATGAAATTGAATTCCTTCAACCGGATATTTTTTATGCTTTATTCCCATAATCATTCCGTCTTCTGATGTTGCAGTAATTTCAAGACAATCAGGTAAAGTTTTTTTATCAACAATAAGTGAATGATATCTTGTTGCAACAAAATTTTGTGGAAGCGATTTGAAAATTCCTTTCTCATTGTGTTTTATTTTACTTGTTTTACCGTGCATTAACTTTGATGCACGAATTACTTTTCCGCCGAAACAAACTCCAATTGCCTGATGACCTAAACAAACGCCAAGGATTGGTATTTTATTACCAAATTTTTTTATCGCATCAAGGGATGCTTTTGAGTCTTCAGGTTTACCCGGTCCGGGTGAAATAAGAATTTTATCCGGTTTTATCTTTTCAATTTCATCAACATCAATCTCATCGTTTCGTTTGACTATAATTTCACAATTAAAACCTCCAAGCAATTGTACGAGGTTATATGTAAATGAATCGTAATTATCAATTACCAGAATTTTCATCAATTACCTCTGCGTATTTTAAAGCATTTAACATTACGGCGGACTTGTTATTTATTTCAAGTCCTTCTTTTTCGGGAACACTGTCTGCAACAACTCCTGCACCTGCCTGCCAGTAAATAGATTTGTCCTTCGCAAAAAGAGTTCTGATTGCGATACACATATCAAGATTTCCGGAAAAGTCAATGTACCCAATTGCGCCAGCGTAAATGTTTCTTTCCTGATTTTCTAATTTGCTAATCAATTGCATCGCCCGGATTTTTGGTGCTCCGCTAACTGTTCCTGCAGGAAAACAGGATTTCAATGCATCAACAGGATGAATATCATCTTTCAATTCACCCTCAACTTTTGAAACAATGTGCATAACATGAGAATAGCGTTGAATCTTCATAAACTCAGATACAGTTACAGTTCCGTATTTACAAACGCGACCAAGATCATTTCTTCCCAAATCAACCAACATTGTATGCTCAGCAAGTTCTTTCGGGTCGTTCAGTAAATTTTTTTCTAACTGAATATCTTCAAGCTCATCTTTACCTCTTCTTCTTGTTCCTGCAATTGGTAAAACGGTTGCTTTTCTGTTTTTAATACGAAGCAAATCTTCCGGCGAAGTTCCGAGAACTGAAAATCCATCTGCATTTTCCAGGAAGTACATATAAGGTGAAGGATTAATTATTCTCAAGGCACGATACACATTTATTAAATCACCAGTAAACTCACCTGAAAATCTTTTTGAAAGAACAATCTGAAATATTTCTCCTGCACGAATTTCTTCTTTACATTTTTCAACAAGTTTGTAAAATTCTTTTTTATCAAAATTCGGTTCGTAACCATTCTGTAGTTTAAATGTTCCGATTCTTGCAGCACTCTGGAGCAATGTTCTTTTTAAATCTGAAAGTATTTTTCTTGACCGGTTATAAAGCTCATCTGCATCTGAGTTCGCATCTATAAAAGTATTATTAATGAGAATTATCTGATGTTTGTAATGATCAAAGGCAATGATTGTTTTATACAAACCAAAGTTTGAGTCATAATTGAAATGGGATTTATAATTGAATTCAACAACGGGTTCAATCAAAGAAATATTTTCATAACCTAAGAAACCAACTAAGCCGCCGGTGAATTCTGGTAATTCCGGAAGATGCGCTTGTCTTATATTTTCAGTTTCTTTTTTAAGAAAATCAAAAATATTTTCATTGTGCTCAATTGATTTACCGTCCGTAATTGCAGTAACGATATTTTTTCTGTTCTGAATAATTTTTTCAGGATTGACTCCGATAAATGAATATCTTGCCATGCTTAAAGAACCCTGAACTGACTCGAGCAGAAAGCTTTGTTTTCCTTTACGGCGAAGTATTGCATAAGCCAGAACTGGTGTGAGTAAATCTGCGGTTATAGTTTCATAAACCGGAATCAGATTATAATCTTTAGTAAGATCTTTAAATTTATTTATATCCATTTTATCCGAATGATTTTTATATAACAAAAAACCCTTCTCAGTGTTGAGAAGGGTTTAAATTTATTCTGATTCTCAAATTCACTGAGTTATATCGTTACATAGAATTCCACCACCACCAATTGATAATTGGTGAAAAGGAAAAATAACGATATGACTCAGTAAAGTGCTTCATAAATTTTCTTGTGCAAATCTATAAAAGATTTTTCATTTGTCAATAACTAAATCAAAATTTCTTCGTCTAAACATAAAAATTGTTGAAGTAAAGCTATCGGCTTGATTATATTTGAATAGCCATTATGATAAATCTTTTCAGAAAAGTTGAAAAAGTAATCAGTTGATTTTAGGTTGATAAAGCATTAAAATTCAAAAAAAGAATGAGTAGATTATGAAAAAGTTTTTAATTCTCCTTTGTTTAATTTCATCTTTATCCTTTGCTCAGTTCAAAGACAACGGATTTCCAACAGAAACTCCGAGAGATGGAATTTATAATAAGTCATCTAACTTTTTATTTGATTTTCTTAACAGCGAAAACTTCTCAATGAAACATTCATTCAGTATGTCTTATTCTGCATTTGCCGGACAGGGAATTGCACTTGGTGTTTATACAAACAGTATGATGTATAAGTTTAGCGACAATCTGAATGTACAGCTTGATGCAAGTATAATCAACTCTCCGTACAGCACTTTCGGAAAAGATTTTCAGAGCAGCATCAATGGTCTCTATATCAGTCGTGCAGCGGTAAATTATAAACCGTGGAATGATGTGTATATTACTTTACAGTACAGAAATCTTCCATTTTATTACAACAATCCTTACTATAACGGATACAGAAGTTATTACAATCCTTTCTTCAATGATTACTTTACCGGATTTTAATGAGAGGTGAATAACATCGAGAATCAGGAAGTATTTAATACAAGTAAGAAATCGAACCAACAAAAAAAAATTCTTGCAGTTATTAATCTGCTGCTCGCCGTTGTTTCAATTACATTGTTAGTAATTATCATTCTGAAAGTGATTCCTTTCTTTCAAAAGCAAGAAAAAGTTTTGAATAAGACAAATCATATTATTCAGGTCGAAGTATTAAATGCCTGTGGTGCTGCAGGTCTTGCAGATAAGTTTACAGATTTACTTCGTTCCAAAAAATTTGATGTGGTTAAAACAGGAAATTTTGTTTCATTTGATATTGATAACTCATTCGTCATTGACAGAGTTGGAAATAAGGAATTTGCTTACTCGCTGGCAGATTCAATAGGAATTGACAGAGCAAATGTTATTCAACAACATAACAAAAATTATTATCTGGATGTTACTTTAGTTATTGGCAAAGATTTTAATAATTTATTAAATCATTAAGGAGTGAACTTGGATACAAAAGTATTCGCAGAAAAAATTGCAAATCTTGTTTTTAATAAAAAAGGTTACGATGTAAAAATTATTGATTTGAAAAATCTTGCTTCATTTGCAGATTATTTTGTTATTTGTTCGGCTGATTCAGATACACAGGTAAAAGCAATCGCAGATGAGATTGATGACAAACTTCGTGATGAGGGTATTAAATGCTGGCATAAAGAAGGATACACAGCACTTCAATGGGTATTGCTGGATTATGTAGATGTTGTTGTTCATGTCTTTAGAAAAGAAGCAAGAGAATTTTATAATCTGGAAAAACTTTGGGGAGATGCACCGACTTGGGTAGTTGAAGATCCCGCATTGAAAAAATCAGAACCACAAAAGGAAGTCAAGGTAAAAGAAACTCCCACTACTAAAGCAAAAACCACAACAAGAAGAAAGAGAAGTAAAAGTTGAAAGAATATTTACTTAAACTTTTTAATCAGGCAGCATCAAAAATTCCTGAGCTAAAAGAAATCTCTTTACAATTTGATATTCCAAAATCTGAAGAACATGGCGATCTATCTACCAATGCTGCGATGCTGCTTTCAAAGAAGCTGAAAAAAAATCCAAGAGATATTGCTCAACTTATTATTAATGCGTTGGATGTTGATTCATCCATTATTTCAAAAGTTGAAATTGCCGGACCGGGATTTATTAATTTTTTCTTCCATCCGGTTTTCTTTTCAAAAATTATTTCTGACATAGTTTCTGAAAATGAAAACTTTGGAAAAGTGGATAAATACAAAGGTAAGAAGGCAAATGTGGAATTTGTTTCTGCTAATCCAACAGGGCCATTGACTGTCGGACACGGGAGAAATGCAGTTGTCGGAGATACCGTTGCAAATCTACTTGAGTGGATTGGTTATGAAGTAGATCGTGAATACTACTTTAATAATGCCGGAAGACAGATGAGAGTTCTCGGAGATTCTGTTCGTTTGCGCTATCTCGAACTTCTTGGTGAACAGATTGATTTTCCGGATGATTATTATCAGGGTGATTACATAAAAGATATTGCTAAAATGTTACTTGATGAATATGGCGATAAACTTAAGAATGAATATCCCGAGGGAATCTTTAAACAAACTGCCGAAAGAGAAATCTTTAAAGACTTAAAAAAGTCTTTAGCTAATATCGGTATCCATCATAAAATATTTTTTAATGAAAATTCATTATATGAAGAAGGAAAGATTGATGAGCTATTAAAAACATTTAAAGAAAAAAATCTTTCTTATGAAAAAGATGGAGCAATCTGGTTAAAGCTTACAGAATTGGGACAAGAGCAGGACAAAGTAATTGTTAAATCTTCAGGAGAACCAACTTACAGACTGCCAGATATAGCTTACCACATTACAAAGTTTCAGCGCGGCTATGATTTGATGGTTGATTTATTTGGTTCCGACCACAATGCAACTTATCCGGATGTTCTGGCTGGACTTAAATCTCTTGGATATGATACGAGCAAAGTTAAAGTGCTTATTCATCAGTTTGTTACGATTATGAAAGATGGCGAAATAGTTAAAATGTCAACACGAAAAGCTAATTATATTACGCTTGATGAATTGGTTGATGAGGTAGGGAAAGATGTTGTGAGATACTTTTTCAATATGCGGAACATAACTTCACATATGAATTTTGATTTAACTCTTGCAAAAAAACAGTCCGATGAAAATCCGGTATTCTATCTCCAGTATGCACACGCGAGAATTAGTTCTATTATCAGAACGGTTGAGAAGGAAAATCTTCAACCAAATTATAATAATCTTAATCTGCTTGATTCACCGGAAGAAATTCAATTGCTTAAAAAGTTAAATCTATTTAAAGAAGAAGTACTTTACGCAGCAGAAAATTTTGAAACTCACAGAATTTGTTTTTATCTGGAAGAGTTAGCAACTCTGTTTCATAAGTTTTACACTTTCAGAAGAATACTTGGTTCTGAGAAAGAGATTGCAGAAGCAAGACTGGCTCTGGTCAATGCTGTAAAAATCGTACTAAAAAATGGTTTGAGTATTCTCGGAGTTTCTGCTCCCGAGCAAATGTGATTACTCTGCAATTGCAATTGAAGTTGCATAAATATTTTTCGCGCCTGCCAAGAGCAGTTGATGTGCACATTCTGAAATTGTTGAGCCTGTTGTAATTACATCATCAACAAGCAATAAATTTTTTCCATTAACAGACTTCTTATCTTTGACTATGAAAGCATCTTTAACATTAGATTGTCTTTCTTCCGCAGATAGATGTGTTTGAGTCTCTGTGTATTTCTTTCGCTTAATAATTTTTTTATTCCAATCAATTCCTGTTTCAAGTGAAATCCCTTTTGCAATAAATTCAGATTGGTTATAACCTCTTTCAGCTTTTTTAACAGAATGCAATGGTACCGGAATAATTAAGTCAACTTGCCATTTAAAGATTTTATCTTTTATCTGGTTGCCGGTTATTTTCCCAAAATATACTCCCACCCGAAAATGTCGGTTGTATTTCAACGAATGGATAATGTGTTGTATTTCTTTGTCTTTTTCAAAAATAAATATCGGATGAAATTCTTTGATGTATTTTTTAAGTGCGAATTTTTTGTGATACTCTTCTTCGATCAATGATTCAGGAGTTAATTTCAGTTTATCAAAACATTTATCACATATAATCTGCTCTGAAGAATTAAGCTTTTGTTTGCATGATGGACAAATTCTCGGAAGGAAAAAATCAAAAATCTTTGTTATGATTTCCCAGCTCATATAAGTAATCAGAGCATTCCTGATTGTTTTCTTAAAAACCACTCGAGACTGAATAAAAGCACAACAATAGCAAGCATCCATTCATTTGACCATAATTTAAATTGTGATTCGATAATCTTCTCATCAGAAACTTTATTAATTCTTTTCTTCAACTCGGCGATTAAATCCTTTGAATTATCAGGCATAAATAATTTCCCATCGGTTCGCAATGCAAGATCATTAAGTAATTCATAATTCATTCTGGGTTCAATCATTTCAATTTCTATATCGCCAACATTAAATCTTCCAGAATCTTTCTTATAAATTTTTCCGTTCAATTTTGCCTCAGCAGAAAAAAGATAATCACCTGGTTTAAGTAATTTTGTTTTACCTTCATATAAACCATTGCCAAGTGAAGTCAAGTTTAATTCTGCTTCATTCTCAGCAGATTTAAGTTTAACTTCTATCTCGGCATCACTAATAGGATTTAATGCTTCATCATAAAGTTCAGCTACGAATTCAATATCATCACCGGCAGAATAAAATTTTCTGAGAGTTTTGACACTGAATTGTTTCTGTTCATCTGTTACACTTAGCCATTTTGCAGAATTTATCATGAGGTTATCATATAATGAAAGGTTGTTCGGTGAAGTCTGGAGCTTCCACTTCCAGAAATCTTTTCCTATAAAACAAATACTTCGTTTCGATGCCAGATTTCTTGATACAAGCAGTGGTTGTTTTATTCTGTTTGATTCAACTTTTATATAACTTAAAATTTTACTTTCAGGTTTGGGTGTAATATTTCCTGTAGTGTAAAGAAAAGGTGGAAGATTATTCCACTCATTCAGATTTATATTGGATGAGACAATTGGGTTATTAAATTCATCAGAATTTAAATCAGGTTGTGCAATCAGATAATCACCCCGAAAATTTTGAATGACTACCGGAAGTACGTTTGAGATTTGTAATAATTTCGATAAGTCAACAGAATTATTTAACATTAAAAAGAATGGAATGTTCTTATTCAGCACTTTATCTTTAATTCGATTAAAAATTTCCTGTGATGTTTCTCTTGTCGGGAATGATAAAAGAAACAGCACATCCGCACTATCAATTTTCTGATTTGGATTTAACTCAATAAACTGTGAACCATTTACTTGTGTTAGAGTATTTACCTGAAAATTAATTTCTTTCTCAAGGGCATTTTTAATAAATGTCAAATCGGGAGAAGGACTTCCTGCAATAATTAATATTTTAATTTTGTTACTTCGTATGTTTAGATAAAACGGGTAAACATTATTTGCAAGTGAAGTTTCATTTTCCAGATTACTGATTTTTACAGTTAATTTTTTTTCTCCACTTTCCTTTGACAAATAATTAAAATTTATTGTGTTGACTCTGCTTTGATCAAGAATAAGTTGATGTTGTTCAATCAGTTTATTCCCTTCAAATAATGAAGCTGTAATGGTCTGACCATCATATCCGGAATTTATTATCGTCGTTGAAATTGTTGTTGGTGTTTCGGCATACACAAATTCATTAAATAAAACATTTTTGATTGCAACATCTTTTCGTCTGCTGCTATCACCTATTGCAACTGAATAAACGGGAAATCCCAACTTTTCAGCCAGATAGGTTGGTGTATTTCCATCCGTAATTACACCATCAGATATAATTGTTATCGAAGCAATATTTTTATCTTTAAATAGATCGGGATTAAAAATCTTATTCAGGTTAGTTGAGCTTTCATTAAAACCAAGTTTGTTCTGTAAGTTATTTTCATCAATTTGTTTGACGCCGGAACCAAAAGAATAGAACAGAAGATTATTCTTTAATTCAGATTTATTTAATTGTTCCAGAACTGAAAGTATTTTTTCAATCCGCTGAGTACCATCTTTTATTTGCATCGACTTACTATTATCAATGAAAACGATATTCATCGGCTCAACTTTTATCTTTTTAATCAGAGTTGCTACCGGTTCAAAAAATATTAGTATTAAAATTGAAAGGGCAAGAAATCTCAGAATTACTAATAGAAATTTTTTTAAATTAGAAACCGGAGGCAAAGTATATCTGTAAACAAAAAAAGAGTATGCGAAAGCAGCTATTATCAGAAGAATAAAAATTATCCAACTGAAAGATAAACTCAGATTTATTTTATCATAACCAAACATTAAAAAAATAATTTTCCTTTAATTATTGTTACAGCATTACCATAGATTTTTAATTCAGAGTTATTTCTGTTATAACTTACTCCAACACGACCTTTTCGCTTCATTACATCTCCTTGTTCGACAGTATAAATTTTTCCGTCTGTAAAATCATTCACTAAACTCTGCTCAATCAATAATTTTAATAAAGGACCTGCTGCGGAGCCTGTTACAGGGTCTTCGAAAATTCCTTCTGCAGGTGCAAAAAATCTTAAATGTGCGGCTGAATTTTTCTCGATAGTCTCCAATGTATAGACAGCTATGTCCGAAAAAATTTTTTGTGATGAAATAATTTTAGAAAGTTTTATAAAATCTATTTCAAGATTGAACAGTGTGTTAAGATTATCAACTCCAATAAAAAGATATTTATTGCTTCCGACAAAAATTTCTTTGCTTACCTGAGAAGCAGTCAATCCAAGTGCATTCAGAATTTCTGAAGGGTGAAATTCAGTTTTATAAAATTCTATTTCTGGAATTTTCATCCAATAAAACGCTTCAGATTTCCCAGCATTGATTAAACCGGACTTTGTGCTAAATGACAGTGAAGAATTATTTCGGATCAGATTATTTTCATAAAGAAAATGTAAAGAGGCAATTGTAGCATGACCACACAGATTTACTTCATTCTTTGGAGTGAACCAACGTAAGTTAAAATTTGCGTTGTTTGAATGAGATAGAAAAGCAGTTTCGGATAAGTTCATCTCAGCAGCAATGTTTTGCATTTCAGATTCTATTAAAGAATCATCAAAGACAACTGCAGCCGGATTTCCGCCAAATGGTTCAGATGTGAAAGCGTCAATTTGAAATATCTCGATGTGCTTTGGCATTTAACAGATTTTCAATTTTCCACTCCTTCATTTCTTCAAATGTTTTATAATCAGTCAGATCGAAATGAATCGGAGTAACAGATACATAATTATTTTTAATTGCTGCCTGGTCGTATTCAAGTGAGTGATCAACTTCTACAAGATTACCTGTAAGCCAATAATAATTTCTTCCGTATGGGTCAACTCTTTTTTCATAAATATCGTCCCATTTGGATTTACCCTGTTTTGTAACCAGGATGCCGGCAATTTCATCTTCAGGCAGATTCGGAACATTTACATTTAGCATTGTTCCTTTTGGTAGACCTCTTTTACTGACTTCTAACGCAAGAAGTTTAGCAATCTTAGCAGCAAAACTAAAGTCTTTTACTGAATGGCTCGTAACGGAAATGGCAATTGATGGAACATCCATAATTGCTGCTTCTCTTGCTGCTGAAACGGTTCCTGAATAAATAATATTAATTGCTGTATTTGAACCATGATTAATTCCTGAAACCATTAGATCAGGTGGTTCAGTCATAAGATTTCTTATCCCGATTTTCACGCAATCAGCTGGTGTGCCATCAATTGCATATCCAAAAAATTTTCCGTCTTTATGATATTCAAAAACTCTTAGAGGGGTCTGCATTGTGATTGCATGTCCAACAGCACTTTGTTCCTGATGAGGAGCGACCACTGTAACATCAGCAATCTCTCGTAATGATTTTACCAATGCCTGAATTCCGGCTGAGTCTATTCCATCGTCGTTTGAGACTAAGATTTTCAATTCTTTTCCCTTTTGTCTATAAAATTGTGGGCTAATATAACACTATTTAAAGTTTCGCTCAATTATTCTTCTGTACTCATCAAAAGGATGTTTAAGAAGATATTAAATTAAAGTAAATTTGCTCACAATTTTTGAAAGATTCAGATTGTTCGTAATTAAACCATATATCTTTAACAGATTCCCTGAAATCGTTTGCGGATTCAGTACCAAAATTGGATTGAACAGAACAGCTCCATATTATTTTAATCTTTCACTTTCGGTTGGCGATGATGAAAGAATTGTGAACGAGAACAGGGAAGCATTCTTTAACTATTTTGGCCTTACTTCAGTTCAAATAGCCTTTCAGAAACAAGTTCATTCAGATATTATAACTCCTGTTGAAAAAGCGGGAGTCTGTGGTGAGAGTGATGCAATGATAACGGATCAGATAAATCTTGGATTAGTAATTTCTGCTGCGGACTGTACTTCTGTTTATATTTATGATTATAAGAAAAAAGTGATTGCTGCAATTCATTCTGGATGGAGGGGAACGAAGGAGCAAATAGTTTTAAAAACTCTGCACAAATTATTTTCAGATTATCGATGTGAACCTGAAAATATGTTTGTTTATATCGGTCCCTCTATCTCACAGGCAAATTATGAAGTAGGAAAGGAAGTCGCTGAACAGTTTGATGGAAAATATCTTAAACTTATTAATAACAAATTTTTTCTTGATGTTGCTGGTGCTAATTATGATATGCTGATAAACAACGGAGTACCAAAAGCAAATATTCAAAAGTCAATTTTATGTACTTATGAATTCGGTGAATTACTTCACTCTTACAGAAGGGATGGGATTAAGTCAGGGAGATCATTTGGATTAATCGCATTAAAAGATGTCAAAAGAAACAATTAAAATAATTTTTACTTATTCGCTTTTATGTTTTATCTGGGGTTCAACCTGGCTGGCAATCCGAATAAGTCTGGAATCTTTTACACCCTTCCTTTCAGGTGGGTTAAGATTTCTCATCGCATCAATTGCAATCTTTGTAATTATGAGGTGGAGAGGAATTACACTTCAGAAAGATAAGTTATCTGTTAAACTTTATCTTCAGATGGGTTTTTTGTCTTTCGTTATCCCTTTTGGTTTAGTTTATTGGGCAGAACAATTCGTTCCGTCAGGGTTAGCAGCAGTTTTGTTTGGTGTTTACCCCTTTTTTGTAGCAATATTTTCTTTCTTTATGATTCCAAATGAAAAAATTGGAATTGGTAAAATGATAGGTATGATCCTTGGCTTCATAGGAATTGTGATAATTTTTTCTGATTCTTTTTCCTTCACTCTATCAGATTACATTTTAGGAATGATTGCAGTTATGTTAAGCGGAGTAATGCAGGCATATATTGCAGTAACACTAAAGAAATACGGCAAGCACTTAAATCCATTATCCATGAATTTTATCCCTATGTTAATTGCCGGAATATCCGGTACTCTTATTGGAATATTTGCAGAAGATGTATCGAAAGTTCAGATTCAGCAAGCCGGAATTTTTGCTGTCTTGTATCTGGCTCTATTTGGCAGCGTGGTCACATTTACAACTTTCTATTGGCTGATGAAAAAAATAAATGTTGTTATTCTATCTCTGATTGCATTTATAACACCTATAGTGGCCTTAATTCTTGGCTGGATTTTTTACGATGAAATTTTAACAGTACAACATTTATTCGGTTCCGCATTGGTCTTAATTGGTTTATTGGTTGCAAACACTTATAGTGTAGTTACTCAAAGAATAAAAGAAATTAAAATTTAGAAAATCTTGAAATCAGTTTCTTTAACTTTGCACTGTTAAAAAAGGAACTTTATGGAAAATATAATTCGCATTAAGAAAGCTACATTCTATGGATATCACGGAGTTCGTAGCGAAGAACAAAGTGTTGGTGGTAAGTTTGAAGCTGATGTGGATATTTACACTGATTTTTCCAAAGCAGCGAAAAAAGATTCTTTAACAGATACAATTGATTATCATAAAGTGTATAAGTTTTTATATCGCATGGCTCTTGAACAGAAATACTATCTGATTGAATCACTGGCTATGAGAATTGCTGATGAACTTCTTATTAATTTTCAGTCAATAAATAAAGTAGCAGTCAGAATCAGAAAAAATAATCCTCCGCTCGGAGGTGTTGTCGATTGCGTTGAAGTTGAAGTTGTAAAAGAAAGAAAAGATTTATAATGTCCTCAGGAAATCATATAGCTTATATTGCACTTGGTTCTAATGTGGGCAACAGAATAGAAAATATCAGAAATGCTGTTGCGTTAATGGCAGGGAATAAAACAATTACTTTACTTGCAGTATCTTCAGTTTACGAAACATTACCTTTTGGAAATCAAAATCAACAAAATTTCTTTAATGCTGTTATAAAGATTCAAACATCATCAACAGCATTTTTGTTATTCGATTTACTAAAAAAAATAGAACTTAAACTTGGAAGATTAAATCGTGGTCATTGGGGTCCTCGGGAGATTGATCTGGATATTTTACTTTTTGATGATTTAATTTTAAATGATGATGCTTTAACTTTACCTCATAAAGGTATGCATTTAAGAGATTTTGTACTTCTGCCACTGGTTGAAATTGATAATTCAGTCGTTCATCCTGTACTAAGAACTCCATTAAGTCACTTACTGAATCTTGTAAAGGAAAGAACAATTATTTCTAAATTAGAAGAAAAAATTATTTAATAGGAGAAAGAGATTGGATAACAACTCTGAACTTCGGTACATAGCAGTTGAAGGAGTAATTGGAGCAGGCAAAACCGCTCTTGCTAAAAAACTTAAAACCAGACTTGATGCAAGACTTGTGCTCGAACAATTTGAAACAAATCCTTTCCTTGAAAAATTTTATAATGACAGAAGACGCTATGCATTTCAGACTCAGATGTTTTTTCTGATAAACCGTTATAAGCAACAGGAAGAACTGATTCAGGAAGATTTGTTTTCGAGTTATATTATCTCCGATTATACTTTTGAAAAGGATAGAATTTTTGCTTATCTGAACCTGAACGGAGATGAGCTTAAACTTTATGAATCACTTTATCCTTTACTTGCCCGTACACTTCGTAAGCCCGATTTGGTCGTGTTTCTCCAATCAAGTATTGACCGTCTGATGTTCAATATAAAAAAACGGGGCAGAGCAATAGAAAAAAATCTTACACGAAGTTATATAGAAGAACTTAGTGAAGCATATAATCATTATTTTTTCAGATATAACTCCACACCTTTGCTAATTGTCAACTCAACTGAAATTGATTTTGTAAATAATGAAAATGATTTTGAAGAATTATTCAGACAGATTTTCAGAGAAGACAGAGGATTGATTGAATATTTCAATCCTGAAACCAGGAGAGTTTTATAATGTTACGATTATTGCTTTTTCTATTATTAATATTTCTTGTTTATAGGATTGTGAAAAATTTTATCAAAGGTTATACAAATAGTGATAGTAAAACAAAAGTATATGATCAGAAACGGGTAAAATCGAAATATGAAGATGTTGAAGAAGCCAAGTACACAGAAATAAAAGATGACAAAGAAATAAAATAAATGAATGGCTAATAAAAATTTTTTCTCCAATCTGATATTATCAATTCTTAAAAAATTTTTCGAGGTTCCTGAAAACCATTCAACTGATTTAGGACATTTAAAGAAAATATTAATTGTAAGACAACATAATCAGCTTGGTGATTTGCTCGCAGGAATTTCTTTACTCCGTGCAATTAAAGAAAAGTATCCAGATTCCTCAATTACGATTATTCTTAGTAAAGAAAATTATAAAGGGCTATTAAAAAACCGTTTAATAAGTGAACTTTTTATTTTCGATAAGTCAAAGCTTTTTAATCCTCTTTATATCATAAAACTGATAAAGCTTTTGCGTAAAGACTATGATGTAGTTTTTGTACCAGTCACAGTTTCAATTTCCTTTACCAGTAATCTGATTGCAAGAATTTCTAATTCAAAAATAAGAGTTGGTCCTAAATCACTTGACGGAAAAATAAATGAGAGTCAGTTCTTTTTTGATAGAAGAATAAATATTGACTGGAGAAAACATCCCGATTCTCATGTTGCTGATAGAATCCTGGATTTAGTCAGACCTTTTGGAATAGATACATCGGACTTTACATCCGAAATTAATTTTGATGATATTGATTTAGTTGTTGCAAAAAAATTTTTAGATGAGATAAAGAAAAATATTTCCTCTTTTGTAATTGGTATTCATGTAGGTGCAGGTAAACCCCAGAACAGATGGCCATTATTAAAATATGTGGAGTTGATTGAAAAATTAAACACGGGTTTTGACTGTACTTTTTATTTAACGGGTAGTGATGCAGATAATGAAGAATTGGATTTTGTAAAAGCAAAATCGAAAGTTATTCTTCCTGTCTTTAAGAATAGAGAAATTACTCAGGTTGCCGCGCTTATTTCCTTATCAGATTTATTTATCACAAACGATACAGGAACTATGCATATAGCAGGTTCGACTAAAACTCCGCAAATATCTTTGTTTGGACCAACCAATCCATACAACTGGGCACCAATTGGCTCGAATAAATATTTTATCAGAAAATCAGAACTAATGGACGATATAAAAGTTGAGGATGTTTATGAGCTTGCAAGCAAAATCATCAACAGCAGAAAAAAAGATGAAAATTAATAATCGTATTGCCGCAATAGATATAGGAACAAATTCATTTCATCTAGTAATTGTTGAAGTGCAAAGTGATAATTCTTTTAAACTTCTTGACAAACAGCGTGAGGTAATACGGCTTGGTTCCCATAAAGGGGAAGATCTTTCAGTAATTTCTGAAGGTGAAATTGAAAAGGCAATTGATATCCTGAGAAATTATAAAATGCTTGCTGAACATTATGGTGCTTCAATAAGGGCAGTTGCAACAAGCGCTGTTCGTGAATCAGATAATAAAGAAAAATTTGTCAAAACTGTTAAAGAGAAAACTGGAATCGATGTAGAAGTGGTTGATGGTCGGACAGAAGCAAAATTAATTTTCTACGGAATAATGAATGCGATTGATGTTAAAGGTAAGAAAGTTCTTTGTATGGATATAGGAGGTGGGAGTTCCGAATTTATCTATGCTGAAAATGAAAAACCAATAATTACAGAAAGTGTAAAGATTGGTGCTGTAAGATTGAGTAAGAAATTTTTTCCTGATTTTATTCTGAGAAAGGATTCAGTTGAAGCTTGTCATTCTTATGTGGAAGCTCAGATCAGCTATATTAAATACTTGCTGGAGGGGAAAAAAATAGATCAGGTTATTGGTGCATCAGGAACGATTGTGGCTGCTGCAATTCTGGTTCAGGAGTTGTTCAATAAACCCAGAAAAAAATCTATCAATAAAATGTCGTTCACTTCAGATGAACTGGATTTTGTTTATAATGAAATTATCAGTCGGAAAACTCCGGCAGAAAGAGTTTCATTACCAGGAATGGAACTTAAAAGAGCTGACATAATACCAGCAGGAATAATAATCCTAAAAACAATTTTTGATTTATTTGAAATCAAACAAATTACGCTTTCTGAATATGCTTTGAGAGAAGGAATTATCTACGATACTATCTTAAAGCAAAGTACGATTAAGAACTAAGTGTTTAAGCTTACCTTCAATCTTATCATGGTTCTCATTTTATCATTATATTTGCACTGAATTTAAGGGAAACGATGAACAACATTAGAAATTTTTGCATAATTGCTCATATCGATCACGGTAAATCAACTATTGCTGATTGCCTTCTTGAAAAAACCGGAGTAGTCTCAGAAAGAGAAGCAAAAGATCAGATACTCGACGATCTTGAACTTGAACGCGAGCGTGGAATTACAATTAAATCTCATGCCATTCAAATGCACTATCGTGCAAAGGATGGAAATGATTATGTGCTTAATCTGATTGATACGCCAGGACATGTTGATTTCACTTACGAAGTTTCAAGATCTCTTGCTGCCTGCGAGGGAGCAATCCTGGTTGTTGATGCTGCTCAGGGAGTTGAAGCTCAAACAATAAGTAATTTGTATTTAGCAATTGAAGCTGGTCTGGAAATAATTCCCGTAATCAATAAAATAGATTTACCAAGTGCAGAAATTGATAGGGTCTCTCAACAAATCATTGATTTACTCGGTTGTAAAAAAGAAGATATTCATCTTGTAAGTGCTAAAGCAAAAATCGGAATTGATGAATTACTCGAAACAATTGTCCAGAAAGTGCCTCCACCAACAGGCGATCCTGATGCTCCACTACAGGCACTAATTTTTGATTCACTATTTGATTCATATCGTGGTGCAATAGCTTACATTCGTGTTGTAAACGGTACATTGAGAACAGGTGAGCGAATTAAGTTCTTCAAAGTAAATAAAGAATTTGATGCAGAAGAAATCGGAGTGCTTGGACTTAAAAGAATTAAAACAGATGAGCTAACCGCTGGAAATGTTGGATATCTTATTGCAGGAGTTAAAGATGTTCACGATACAAAAGTCGGAGACACAGTAACTCACGCAAAGAATGGTGCTGCCGAACCACTGCCGGGTTATAAAGAAGTAAAACCAATGGTTTACAGCGGTCTTTATCCTACTTCATCAGATGATTTTGAAGATTTAAGAGATGCTTTGGAAAAATTTCGCCTGAACGATTCAGCATTGGTTTATCAACCTGAAACTTCTGCTGCACTTGGATTTGGATTCCGCTGCGGTTTTCTTGGATTACTTCACATGGAAATCGTACAGGAAAGATTGCTGCGCGAATACAATCAGTCAATCATTACAACTCTTCCTAATGTTGAATATATTGTTTATAACAAAAAGGGTGAAAAGATTATTGTAGATAATCCTGCTGAAATGCCTCCGGTCGGTGAAATTGATCATGTTGAAGAACCCTATATGAAAGCTCAGATTGTTACCCCAAGTGAGTATGTCGGTAACATTATGAAGCTTGCAATGGATAAGCGAGGAATTTATAAGAACACAACTTACATCGATCCGACAAGAGCTGACTTACAATTTGAATTTCCACTGTCGGAAATAATTTTTGATTTTTATGATAAACTAAAATCAGTTACGCGTGGATATGCCTCTTTTGATTATGAATTTATCGGTTACCGTGAAAGCGATCTTGTTAAACTTGATATTCTTCTGAATGGTGAACCTGTTGATGCACTTTCAATGATAGTTCACAGAAGCAAAGCTTATGATTGGGGAAGAAAGGTATGTTCAAAGTTAAAAGACTTAATACCAAGGCAGATGTTTGAAATCAATGTTCAGGCAGCAATTGGAACGAAGGTAATCTCCAAATCTGTGATAAAAGCATTGAGGAAAAATGTTCTTGCGAAATGCTATGGTGGTGATATTACAAGAAAACGAAAGCTTCTTGAAAAACAGAAAGAAGGTAAGAAGAGAATGAAGCAAGTAGGCAATGTTGAAATTCCGCAGGAAGCTTTTTTAGCAGTATTACAAATAGATGAATAATCGGATGTAAATTGTCAGCACAGGCATACAAACCGGCAGTTAAAAAAAGATCCAAACTTAAAATTTTTCTTTATGTTTTGATCTTTTTTCTTTTGCTTATCATTATTAAAGGTCTCTTCTTAGGAGCTTATCATATAACTACTTCATCAATGAGAAATGCCCTGATTGAAGGGGATTTTGTGCTTGTTAAAAAAGCATCATATCAGATAAAAACACCGGAAAAATTTCCATTTACTTCATTAAAAATTCCATCTTTCACAATTTTAAAAAGACAAAAACCTGAACGGAATGATGTTGTGGTTTTCAAAATGAATGAATATCTCGTTGATAGCTCTCTGGCAGATCTGGATTTTGTGAAAAGAGTAATCGGTTTACCGGGTGAAACAATTCAGTTAAAAGACAGATCGGTTTATATTGACGGAGAAGAAATTAATAATCCTTCGACAGTTACTTTTAATCTGAATAGTCCGTTCTTTTACAACAGAGCTGAACAAAAATTCTATCCATTTAATGATAAGACTTGGAAAATTAATTTTTATGGACCTGTAAAAGTTCCTCAAAGAGGTGATACTATTCACATTAATCCGAAAAATATTTCTGTTTGGCAACCACTCATTAATTATGAGTCTGGAGGAAAATTTATAAATGTGGAAGGTACAGTCATCACATTCAAAGGCAGACCGATCACTGAATATATCATCCAAAGAGACTATTACTTTGTCTTGGGTGATAACAGATTCGAAAGTGTTGATAGCAGATTTTTCGGATTCGTTCCTGAAGATGAAATTATTGGTAAAGTCTGGATGATTTACTGGTCAGTTAATCCAAAGATTGAAACCGGATTTTGGGATTTATTTAATGCATTAAGATTCGATAGAATTACAAAAAGTATTTACTAAATTATTTCTAAAACCTCATGACCAGATATTTCCTTATCTTTCTCACAATTTTCACATCACTTTCCTTTGCTCAGCAAAAATATTTTATTTATTTCAAGGACAAAGGAATTGAGAAAAATAATTCTTTATCAAAACTATCAGATGAATATCAGATTGCTTTAAATTCGATTTCTGAAAAAGCAATCGAAAGAAGAAAGAAAAATCTTGGTGATGAAATTATTCACTTCGAAGATTTGCCGCTGAAAAGTGATTATTTAAATGAACTTTTAAATTTAGGTGTTCAGATTGTTCATCAATTGAACTGGTTTAATTGTGTGTCAGCGTTTATACCTTCTGAAAAAATTAATCTAGTAAAATCACTCCCTTTTGTTGAAACTGTAATACCGGTTAAAAAAATTTCTTATAAAAAAGATTTTACCCGAGAGACACTATTAAAAGAAAATAATTTTAATCTTCTTACAAATGATTACGGGAATTCTTTTACCCAGTTAAATTTATCTGATATTCCTTTTGTTCATTCAAAAGGAATTGATGGAAGAAATGTACTTGTCGGCTTACTTGATTCCGGTTTTGATTGGCAAAGACATCTGGCGTTGAGAACACGAAATGTTATCTCAGAATATGATTTTGTTTTTGATGACTCAGTAACAGCAAATCAGGAGCAGGATGTTCCTGGTCAGGATTTTCATGGTACACTCGTCTTTTCAATCATTGGAGGTTACAAAGACAGCACCTTAATTGGTGCTGCATACAACAGTTCTTACTTACTTGCTAAAACCGAATACATAGCTACTGAAACTCATATTGAAGAAGATAACTATGCTGCAGCGTTAATCTGGATGGAAAATCTTGGAGTAGATATCACAAGTAGTTCGCTTGGTTACGGTGAATTTGATCCTGGTGAAGATTCATACACTTATGAAGATATGAATGGTAAGACTACAATTGTGAGCAAAGCTGTTAATTTAGCTTTCGAAAGAGGTGTGGTTACTTTCACTTCAGCTGGTAATGAAGGAAATTCAAAATGGAAATACATAACTGCGCCCGCTGATGCTTTTAATGTAATTGCAGTAGGTTCTGTTGATTCACAAAATCGCCTTGCTAATTTCAGCTCTGTAGGCCCGACTTATGATGGAAGAATTAAACCCGAAGTAGTTGCAATGGGGGTTTCTGTTTATGGTGCTTTGGCTGGTACTACAAATGAATACAGATTTGCAAACGGAACTTCAACCTCATCACCAATCGCAGCAGGTGTTGCAGCTCTTCTTCTATCCAAGTTCCCATATTTGTTGAATACTCAGGTGAGAAATATAATTTTGGAATCATCATCAAATTCACAATCACCGAATAATCAGATTGGATATGGATTAATATCTGCAAAGAATGCACTGGAATTCCCGAATCTCAAACAACTGGATGGACATTATATCTTAACTAAAATCATTTTTGATTCAGTAAAAAATCCCAGTTCTGTTTTACTTAATCTTGTCGAAGAAGGTCATAGTTTTAGTTCTATTAATTTTAATACATTCAAAGATGATACTTATGAATTTGTATTGCCTGATTTCTCAAACGGCAAACGATTGGAATTTTATTTTACATATCAGGACAGTTCCGGTAATACTTTCCGTATTCCTTCTGATAAAAATTACAAAATGAATTATGGCTATTTGAATATTTTTCTTAATCTGAATTTACAATTAAACAATCTTGATTATACTGTGAGTGATGTTTACCCAAATCCCTTTTTACCATTAAAGAATAAAGTAGTAAGAATTAATTATCGTTCCTCTGGGAATGAATTATTCAGACTTTCAATTATTGATGCTTCGGGAAGATGTATAAAAGAGCTTTCTCAGATTAGCAGCCCCGGTGAAAATATTGTTGAGTGGGATGGTACGAATGATGAAAAAATATTAAGCTCAAGTGGTGTTTACTATTTTCTGATTACACTTAACGGAAAACAATTTGGTAAAAAATTAATTTTATTAAAGTAATTTTGAATGGAAATTATTATTTAACTTTCCGGGAATCATCAGATGTCAAGAATTATTTTATCACTTCAGGAAAAGTATCTCAGCTCCATTGATAAGAAAAAAGATTCTCTTATCAGAGCAATGGAAGAATTTGCCGAGGAAAATAACATACCGATTCTGTCAAGTTTATCTGCAAATCTTCTGGAACAATTAATTGTAATGAATAAACCACAACGTGTATTGGAGATCGGTACAGCCATTGGCTATTCTACTATTCGCATCGCCAGAAAACTTGGAAGAAACGCAGTAATTCATACAATTGAAAAAAGCGTTCCGAACATTGCTATAGCAAAAGAGAATTTTAAAAAAGCAGGTGTTGAAAATAAAATTAAACTGCTTGAAGGCGATGCATTGAGAATAATGCCACAGCTTCAGAAGAAATATGATTTCATTTTTCTTGATGCAGATAAAGAAGATTATAAAAGATTGTTTGATTACTCAATGGTTCTTTTGAAAAAGGGAGGAATAATTTTTATTGATAATCTTTTATGGCATGGTTATGTGGCTGCAAACAAAGTTCCATCAAAGTATAAAAGATCTACTGCGATTATCAGAGATTTTAACAGAATATTTATGACTCAACCCTCATTAGCATCAACTATTTTACCCGTTGGAGATGGAGTTGGAATAGGAGTGAAAGTTTTATGAATTATCAAATTACTCAGAATTTTTTAGATGAAGTTGAATCATTTACAGAAAGAAAACTCCATCACAAAAATTTTCTTCAACAATTGATCGATGAATCAAACAAATATCAGCTTTTAGGAAAATTTGAAGAGCTTGCTTTTACCGGGAAATATGTGAATGGATTAATAAGAGCAGTCAAAATCGGTCAGGCAAATCCTGATGTAACTAATCTGAAATTGATTAAAGAAGATTTAATGAAAAATATTGAAAAGGTCATCTCTTTGATTAAAGAAATGACCTCAAATTTAAATACAGAAACTTTTGCAGAAATAAATCTGAAATTTATCAACCTGAGTAAAGATCAGTTTAACAATATTACTCATCTTGTTGATGATCTCGATCAGGTAAAAAAATATTTAAATTATCTTAAGCGAAAAGATGATTAACCTTTCGCAAGCCATTTCTCCAATGCCTCGAGAAGATGTTCCAAAGCTGTAGTCAATGGTTCGTGTTGTTCCGGATCAATATCCTTTAGTATTTCACGATGAATATCTACATAAGCTTTGTTAAGTTGTCTGACCAATGATTGCCCTTTAGAAGATAATGTAACCCTCATATTTCTTCTGTCATTCGGATCAATTTCTCTTATAATATATTCTTTCTTAACAAGCCCATCAATAATTCTTGTCAGCCTGCTGGGACTTAAATTCATTCTTTCAGCAATCTTTTTGTTATTTACAGTTTCATCTGAGCCGAATAATCGGAGACAGCGAAATTCTGCCTGAGTTAATCCATGAATTTCTGCCAGTCGAACTTCTTTCTCCTGACAGTTAGCCAGCAAACTGAAAGTCAGGTTTGCCAGTTTCTCTGCGTGTTGGTTTATTTCCATAAGTACCCCTGTAAAAGATTAATAATTGTGCTTATCAAAAATCGTTAAAATGAATATTTTTATCAAGTGCAGATTTAAAATTTTATATATGTAAATGATTGATACTTTTCTATTAATGCCGTACCATTTGTTATATCCTTTAGTTCGGTAGAAAATTTTTCTAATAATGATGGTTTTACAGATAAATAAAATTTAATCATACTTCCATATTCTGATTTATCAATTATTACTTCATAATTATTAACTATCCTGTGAAATTGACTTATGTGATTAAATTCTATTTGTACAGAAATTTTTTGGTAAAGATTCATCTGAATAATTTTACCTTTATCAACAACATTTAATGCTGTTTGATAATATGCTTTTCCAAGCGGACCGACGCCTAATTTGGTTCCACCGAAATATCTTATCACTACAATCAAAACATTTGTAAGTTCAAAATGCTCTATAGCATTTAATATTCTTAAACCAGCAGAACCTTTTGGCTCTCCATCATCAGATGATTTAATTTCTCCAGTTACTAATTTGTAAGCAAAGCAATGATGGGTAGCATCAAAATATTTTTTTCTGATTGAATCAAGAATATCTTCTGCTTCTTGTTGTTCTTCGAGATGATAAATCTGTCCGATGAATTCAGAACCCTTCTCTTTATAAACACTTTCATTAAACTCTACTATAGTTTTTATTAGTTCCGGGAGTGATTTAGATGATAAAGTAGTAAGGTGCATGTGAAAATTATTTGAATATGAATTTAACTGTAACTAAAATACATGATTGAAAATTTTAATACTATACAAAGTTGGAAAAAGACAGAATAATAGTTAAAGGTGCGCGGGAGCATAATCTTAAGAATATTGATGTTGAAATCCCACGCGAATCCTTTACAGTAATAACAGGTTTATCAGGTTCCGGAAAATCATCTCTTGCATTTGATACAATCTATGCAGAAGGACAGAGAAGATATATCGAATCTCTTTCTGCTTATGCAAGACAATTTCTTGACATGCTCGAAAAACCTGATGTCGATTTGATTGATGGCTTAAGTCCTGCAATTTCTATTGAACAGAAATCTACTTCCGGAAACCCTCGTTCAACAGTTGGAACCGTAACTGAGATTTATGATTATCTTCGTTTGTTGTTTGCAAGAGTTGGAACCCCGCATTGTTACAACTGTGGTAAACCCGTAGTTAAGCAATCTTCGAATCAAATTATTGATTCAATATTGACAAACTACAACGCAAAAAAGATTACAGTTCTGGCTCCTGTTGTAAGAGGAAGAAAAGGTCATTATCGGGAATTGTTCGAAGAAATATTATCAGATGGATTCTTAAAGGTTAGAGTTGACGGTGAATATTTTGAAATTTATAAAGGCTTTAGTGTTGACAGATATAAACTGCATAACATTGAAATAGCTGTTGATAAACTTCAGGTAAGTGAAAAATCCCGTAACCGTTTAACAGAATCTGTTGATGTTGCATTGAATTATGGAGGCGGAATTGTAATAATTGATACCGGTAAAGAAGATAAAGTTTACAGTCGTCATCTTGCGTGTTTGGATTGCGGAATAAGTTACAGAGAGCTAGCACCAAATTCATTTTCATTTAACTCACCTTATGGTTCTTGTCCTAATTGTGAAGGACTTGGTGAAATAAAAGAACTTGATATAAACTTAATCATTCCGGACTGGGATAAATCAATTAACGAAGAAGCAATTGCAGCACTTGGGAAACCAAGATCAATATGGTTTTTCAATCAGCTCGAAGCCATTGGTCAAAAGTATGGTTTTGACTTCAATACAAAACTGAAAGATCTGACAGAAGAGCAGAAAGAAATTCTTTTATACGGAACAAAAGATAAAATTCCTTTCACTTATTCTTACGGAAAAGGAAAACCTGTAACATATCTTCACCGATTTACGGGATTGATGGAATATCTGAAAAATTATTATTCAACCACAACCTCAGCAAGCATTCGTGAGTGGGTTGAATCATTTATGAACACAGTTACTTGTCCTGTTTGTAATGGTGGAAGACTAAAGAATGAATCGCTCTCTGTTAAATTTGCCGGAAAGAATATAAGTGAAATAACAAATCTGTCAATCAATCGTGCAATTGAGTTCTTCTCAAAACTGAAACTTACAGGAAGAGATGCACAAATTGCTAAACCTATTCTGAAAGAAATAACAACGCGACTTCATTTCCTTTCCAATGTTGGATTGGATTATCTTACACTAAATCGTTCAGCAAGAACTTTATCGGGTGGAGAATCACAAAGAATAAGATTGGCAACACAGATTGGTTCTCAATTGGCAGGTGTTTTATATGTCCTGGATGAACCATCAATTGGCTTGCATCAAAGTGATAATATCAAACTGATTAATTCTCTTAAAGAACTTCGTGATTTGGGAAATACAGTAATTGTAGTTGAACACGATAAAGAAACTATAGAAAACTCAGATTATATAATTGACTTAGGACCTGGAGCTGGTGAGCAAGGTGGGAAAGTTTGTATCGCTGGTGAAACAAAAAAACTTGTCGATTCTAAAAACGGATATGATTCGATTACACTTTCTTATTTGAAGCACAGAAAAGAAATTAAAGTTCCTGAGAAAAGAAGAAAGGGAAACGGAAAATTTATTTTGCTTAAAGGTGCTTCAGGAAACAATCTTAAAAATGTTGATTTGAAAATTCCTCTGGGAACTTTGACATTAGTAACAGGAGTGAGTGGCTCAGGTAAATCAAGTTTGATAAATGAAACACTTGTAAAAATTTTAATGCGGAAGTTTTATAAATCAGCAGTTGTACCGCTTCCATATAATACTGTTGAAGGACTTGAGAATATTGACAAAGTAATTGAGATTGATCAGTCACCGATTGGTAGAACACCACGATCAAATCCTGCAACTTATACAGGATTATTTACTTTGATTCGTGATTTGTTTGCTCAATTACCGGAATCTAAAATGAGAGGATATGAGCCCGGCAGATTCAGTTTCAATATTGAAGGTGGAAGATGTGAAGCTTGTTCAGGTGATGGAGTGAAGAAAATTGAAATGAATTTTCTTCCCGATGTTTATGTAACCTGCGATGTTTGTCATGGCAAAAGGTATAATCGTGAAACACTTCAGGTGCTTTACAAAACAAAATCCATTGCTGATGTTCTTGATATGCGTGTTGACGAAGCTCTGGAATTTTTTGAGGACTTACCAAGAATCAAAAGAAAGATTAAAGCAATTCACGATGTTGGTTTGGGTTATATCAGACTTGGTCAGCAGGCGACAACACTGTCAGGCGGTGAAGCACAAAGAGTAAAACTCGCAACAGAATTAAGCAAAGTATCGACTGGAAAAACTCTATACATTCTTGATGAACCAACAACGGGACTTCATTTTGAAGATGTAAATATTCTTATGAATGTTCTGAACAAGCTGGTTGATAAAGGAAATACCGTTATTGTCATTGAGCATAACCTTGATGTAATAAAACTTGCAGATTGGATAATTGATCTGGGTCCCGGTGGCGGAGAATTCGGTGGAGAAATTATAGCCGAAGGTACACCCGAAGAAATAGTCAACAACAGAAAAAGTCTCACGGGAAAATTTTTGAAAAAAGAACTAAAGTAAAGTTACTCAATCTCACTTGGATCCCATGAAACTCTAAAGTTTTCATTCAAGGAATTAAGTTGTTTCTTATCATCATCATTTAAACTGAAGTCAAACACATCGGCATTTTCTTTTATTCTCTTTTTATTTGATGATTTGGGAATCGAGATTAACTTATGTTCAAGACACCAGCGGATTAAAATCTGTGCGTGAGTCTTATTATATTTTCTTGCAATCGAATTGACAACAGGATTATTTTTCTTTTTCATTCTTGCTAAAGGTGAGTACGCTTCAACTTCAATGTTTTTTGACTTACAATATTCAAGCAATTCTTTCTGATAAAGAAAAGGAGAAAACTCAACCTGATTGACTGCAGGAATTAATTCTGCATAATCTCTCATTTCTTCAAGATGTTTAATCATATAATTACTCACACCAATTGATTTGCATCTGCCTTCAGAATAAATTTTTTCCAAAGCTTTCCAGCTATCTTTCCTTAAACGAGGAACCGGCCAGTGAATGAGATATAAATCCACATAATCTAGATTTAATCTTTTTAAACTTTCATCAAATGCTTTTAATGCTGATTCATAACCGTGATCATCATTCCATAATTTTGTTGTTATAAAGATTTCTTCTCTCGGAATTCCGGATTGTCGAACTGCAATTCCAACTTCTTTTTCATTTCCATAAACTGCAGCTGTGTCAATTAGTCTGTAGCCAATCTCAAGTGCGTATGAAACGGCTTCAATTGTCTCTTTTCCAGGAGCAGCTTTATAAACTCCAAGTCCGAAATAAGGCATTTCATACCCATTATTCAATCTGCATTTTGAATTGATGTCCATTTGCACTCCTAAAAGATGTTCAGAAGTTTAATTGCCATTATAAAAATTGAAACAACCAAAACTGCTTTAATTAATTTTTCTCCTTTTTTTACAGAAAGTTTAGCACCCCACCAACCACCAAATGCATTTCCTGCAGAAAGACTTAAACCGTAGAACCAGTTCACATTATCTGTAAGTATAAATACCAACAGAGCAGGAATAGTGAACACAAAAACGATAAACACTTTATGCATATTAACCCGGATTAAATCGAGTTTCAAAAAATTATGAAGCAGTGCCATTATTATAAATCCAACACCAACCTGAAGGAATCCACCATAAAAACCAATTACAATCATTGAAATAACCAATTTCCAATCAACTTTAAATTCATCGGTAACCTTTTTTTCTCTCTTTTGCGGAATGAGCATAGTGACAATTATTAGTATCATAATTATGCCAAGCACTTTTTCAAATGCTTCATCAGAAATCCTTACTGCGAAAACTGCTCCGGCAATTGCACCAGGTAAACTTAAGAGTGAAAGAATTAAACTGTTTTTCAGTTCGTAGTATTTTTCTTTTTTGAATGAATATACGGCAGAAACATTCTGAAAAATAATTGCAACTCTGTTTGTTCCATTCGCTACTGATGCGTCTAATCCAAGGAAGATTAAAGCGGGCAAAGTTAAAGATGAGCCACCACCTGCATTAACATTTATGAAAGCAGCAACAGATCCTACACCGAAAAGAATCAGAATGGATAAAATCTCAGACAATTAAATTTCCTTAATTTTCATTTCTAAAATATGAAAAGAATGTAAATGATTTGCGAGATCTTTTCGATTGAATTTTTATCTTTTTATTTTAACAAAAACAATATTGGAGATTTGTTGATGAAAATAAAATGCCGGTTTCAATTTCTCTTTGTCATTTTATTAGTTTTCAGTTTTACCACATGTGCACAGGATAAAGAAAATCTTGTTGAAAAAAATTATGATAAGAATGAGTATAGGATAAAAATGCGGGATGGTGTTCAGCTTTATACAATAGTATATTCTCCAAAAAATAAATCTAAAAAATATCCGATAATTATGACAAGGACACCTTACTCAATCGGACCTTATGGTGAAGACAAGTTTACAAAATTTTTAGGACCAGCAGAAAAATTTGTAAAAGATGGATACATTTTTGTTCTTCAGGATGTAAGAGGAAGATTTATGTCAGAAGGTGATTTTGATAATATGCGACCTTATATTCCTGATAAAGCCGGAAATCAGACTGATGAAAGCACTGATACTTATGATACAATTGAATGGTTAATTAAAAATATTCCGAACAATAATGGCAAAGTTGGTATGTGGGGAAATTCTTATCCGGGATTTTATACAATAATGGGCGCAATTGATGCTCATCCAAATCTTGTAGCAGTTTCTCCGCAAGCTCCAATTTCAGATTGGTTTATCGGTGATGATATGCATCATAACGGAGCTTTCTCTTTACAGATGTCTTTTAACTTCTTTAAAAATTTCGGAATTCCAAGACCACATCCAACGACTCAATGGCAAAGAGGAGCAGAATATCCATCACCTGATAATTCTACCTTTTTCTTAAATCATACACCTATAAAAAAATTAAATGATAAAATTCTTAAGAACTCGATTCCTTTCTGGGATTCAATAATGGTACACGGTACTTATGATTATTTCTGGCAACAACGAAGTAATCTTCAGTATATGAAAAATATTAAACCAGCAGTTCTTATAGTTGGTGGTTGGTATGACGCAGAAGATTTATACGGACCTCTGAATATTTATAAAACTATTGAACAGAATGATAAACCAAATAACTGTAAGATTGTTATGGGTCCCTGGACTCATGGTTCGTGGATTGCAACAAAAGGTGATTCACTTGGTGATTTTTATTTCGGAAGCAACACAGCAGAATATTACAGACAAAAACTACTGATTCCATTCTTTGATTATCATCTTAAAGGCAGTGGTAATCCTCCGCAGGATGATGCTTATGTTTTTGACACAGGTGAAAATAAATTTTATTCATTCAATCATTGGCCACCTGAAAATATTGTAAACACTGATTTATATTTTTCATCAGAAGGAATTTTATCTCTTTCAAAAAATTTCGGATCATCAGAATTTTCTGAATATATGAGCGACCCATGGAATCCTGTCCCTTATACATCAAAGTTTCTCGATTCAAAAAATTTTTATAACAGAACTTTTATGATTGAAGATCAGCGCTATGTTTCGACACGTCCCGATGTTTTGACATTTGAAACTGAACCACTTGAAAATGATTTAACTATTGCTGGTCCGATTGAAGCTGATCTCTATGTTTCTCTTTCCAGCACTGACGCAGATTTTATTGTTAAAGTAATTGATGTTTATCCTGATGACGAACGCAATCCTGAGCCAAATCCAACTCAGGTTGAAATGGGTGGTTATCAGAGATTGGTTCGTGCAGAAATTATGCGAGGCAAATTCAGACACAGTTATGAATTTCCTGAGCCATTCGCCCCTTATAAAGTAGAAGAAGTGAAAATAAAATTGAATGATGCATTTCATACTTTCAAAAAAGGTCATAAGATAATGATTCAGATTCACAGTAGCTGGTTTCCTTTCTTTGATGTTAATCCTCAGACTTTTACTGATATTTACAATGCCGATGAAAAAGATTTTGTTAAGGCAACTATTAAAATTCACCATTCAAAAGAGTATCCATCAAAAATTTCAATTAAAGTTTATGGAGGTATGCAATGAAATCATTATTTATTTTTTTAGTATTTGTTGTTTGTTCGATAAATGTTGATGCACAACTGTTTTATAGCAATGAACCACTTGCACACACTTATTCAATTGTTGCAAGAGATCCTGAAACAGGCGAAATGGGAGTAGCAGTTCAATCTCACTGGTTTTCAGTTGGTTCGATTGTTAGTTGGGGTGAAGCAGGTGTCGGAGTAATCGCAACTCAGTCATTTGTTAATCCTTCTTTCGGACAAAGAGGTCTTGAAATGCTGAAACAGGGAATGACTGCTCAGGAAGTTGTTGATTTGCTTATTGAATCTGATGAAGGAAGAGATTTTCGTCAACTTGCAATTGTAGATGCAAAGGGAAATTCTGCAGCTTACACCGGAAGCAAATGCATTCCTGAAGCAGGACATATTGTTGGTGATAATTACAGCGTTCAGGCAAATCTGATGCTGAGTAATCTTGTCTGGAGTGAAATGTCAAAAGCTTTTGAAAGTACTGATGGTCCCCTTGCAGAGAGATTAGTTGCAGCACTTGAAGCAGCTGAAAATGTTGGTGGTGATATAAGAGGAAAACAATCGGCAGCAATTCTCGTTGTGAAGGGAGAAGCAACAGGAAAACTCTGGGAAGACCGTTACATTGATTTGAGAGTTGAAGACAATCCAGATCCGATTTCTGAAATAAAAAGATTACTGAAAGTATTCAGAGCTTATGAACATATGAATAACGGTGATCTTGCTGTAGAAAAAAATGATATGAAACTTGCAATGGACCATTATTCAGCTGCAATGAAAATGTTTCCGGAAAATCTTGAAATGAAATACTGGACTGCTGTTACTCTTGTTAACACAGGGCAACTTGATAATGCACTTCCTTTGTTCAAAGAAATTTTCTCAGCCGATGTTAACTGGAAAAAACTTACTCCACGATTAATCAAAGTCGGAATGCTGAATGCTGATGAGACTACTTTACAAAAAATAATGAATCAGTAATTTCTGTATAAAATTGAATTCAAAATACATTAGATTTTTTATTCCACTGACTTTTCCGATAAGTCTTTGGTTAATTCATATTGTTTCTTCTTTACTGAAGATATATCCTTACAAGTTAGGTGTACTGCCAAGAAGTTTGTCTGGATTGATAGGTATCATTACTTCACCATTAATTCATTCAAACTTTTCTCATTTAATTTCCAATACAATTCCTCTTTTAATTATGGGATTCGGAATCTTTTATTTTTATCCTAAAGCTGCTTATAAAGTTTTTGCATTCGTTTATTTTTGCACGGGGATTTTTGTCTGGCTTTTTGCAAGAGAAGTCTATCACATTGGTGCGAGTGGAATAGTTTATGCTTTCGTTTCGTATTTGTTCTTTAGCGGAATTTTCAGAAGAGATAATAAATCAATTACACTTTCTCTTATTGTAGTTTTTCTTTATGGCGGATTGGTCTGGGGAGTTCTTCCCGGAATGGAAGGAATTAGTTGGGAATCACATTTATTTGGTGCAATCGCCGGATTTATTGCAGCATTCATTTTCAGAAAGTCTGATCCAATAAAACATTACGATTGGGAAAATGAAGAGTCAGATGTTCCTCCCGAGAAACTTGAGGTTTCTTATGATCCGGAGAAAAATAAATTTTTAGATGAACTTTAATTTTATTACTTAGTGCCTTCGTGTCTTTGTGGCAGAAAACAATCTATTAAATACTTGGAAGTGTTGCCACGAAGACAATAAGGCACGAAGAAATTTCAAAAACAAAGTAAATAACATTATGAAAAAAACAACAACCGAAACAAGGATTTACCGAACTGAGATGAATGAAAAAATTCTCAACTCAGGTTTCAAAGACTTCAATAAATTTTTTGCACTGGATAATAAAGCTTATCTCGATGGAGCCTTACCATCAAAAACGAAAGAGCTGATGGGACTTGTCGCATCAATGGTTCTTCGGTGCAATGATTGCATCTTTTATCACATCGATCGTTCCATTCAGGAAGGTGCAACTAGAGAAGAATTATACGAAACATTTAATATAGCTTTGATCGTTGGTGGCTCAATTGTAATTCCTCATTTAAGATATGCTTTTGAAATGATGGAGAAAATATTTGAGGAGAGTTCGGGTTCAAGTTCAAGTTAAAGTTAATAGTGTCTTTGCGATATTTGCGTGAAACAAAACTAAATACAAACTTCAGCTATTCTACATATGAAATATTTGATAATTCCTAAGTTCATTGTTACAAATGATAATAATGACACAATTCTCTCAAATCATTCAGTAGAAATAGAAGATGGAATAATAAATTCTATTCTTGATCTGAAAGACTTTAACAAACAAAATTATTTGGGAGAAATTTTTGAATATCCGGAACTGACTCTTATTCCCGGATTTGTTCAGACTCATATACATCTTTGTCAGACTTTATTCAGAGGACTTGCAGATGATTTACAACTTCTTGATTGGTTGCAGTACAGAATCTTTCCTTATGAAAATGCTCACGATAAAAATTCATTAAAAGCTTCTGTTCGAGCCGGAATAAATGAATTACTTCGTGGTGGTACAACAACAATTCTTGATATGGGAACTCTCCGCCATCAGGAAATTATTTTTGATGAATTATTAAATTCAGGTATCAGAGCGTTTGCAGGTAATTGTCTGATTGATCAGAATGACTTATTTCCAGAGTTCAAATCAACTACCAAAGATCAGATTGATTACACACTTTCGTTAGCTAAAGAATATCACAATAGAGCTGATGGAAGAATAAAATTCGGCTTCGCACCAAGGTTTGTACTTTCGTGTTCCGAAGGATTGTTAAGAGAATCTTTCGAAATGAAAAATCATTTTCAAGGATCAGTTTATCATACTCATTCATCTGAAAACAAAAATGAAATTGCAGAAGTCAGAAAAAGATTTGGCAAAGAGAACATTGAATATTTCAATTCCATAAAAACGATTGATGATCATTCTGTATTTGCACATTGCGTTCACACAAGTGAAAATGAAATTCAGATAATGAAAAACACAAATATGCGTGTGGCTCACTGTCCTTCATCAAATCTGAAACTTGCATCAGGAATCGCAAACATTCCACGATATCTCAAAGAAGGAATTTCAGTTTCACTCGGGGCTGATGGCGCTCCTTGCAATAATAATCTGAGTGCTATTACTGAAATGCGTCTGGCAGCATTGATACAAAAACCAATTTATGGCGCTGATGTTATGGATGCAAAAACGGTTTTCAAACTTGCAACAATCGAAGGTGCTAAAGCTTTGCATCTTGAAAATGAAATCGGAAGTATCGAGGTTGGTAAAAAAGCTGATATGGTTTTAATTAATCTTAATTCTTCAATCAATTCTTATGTGGAAAATGAAAAAAGTATTTTTTCAGATATTGTTTATTCAAGTGGAATTCAGAATATTCATTCGGTAATTATTGATGGGAAATGGTTGGTGAAAGATTATCAATCATTAGTTTATGATGAAAAAGAAGTTACTGAAATTGCTAAATCGGAATTAGAAAAACTTTTAAGAAGAGTTTAGTGTGAAGAAAATTTTAATTGCAACAAAAAACAAAGGTAAGTTGAACGATATCAAAGAAATCTTTAAAGATTTGGATATAGAGATATTTTCCTTTTTGGACTTTGATGATTCTCCTGATGTTGATGAAACAGGAAATACTTTTGAAGAGAACGCCCAACTGAAAGCAAAAGCTTGTTATGATAAATTTAAAATTCCGTCAATTGGTGATGATTCAGGTTTGGTTGTTGAGCAACTTAATGGAGAACCCGGAATTTATTCTGCAAGGTATGCGGGAGAAAATGCGAACGATTATCTAAACAATGAGAAATTGATAAAGCAAATTCAAAAATTTCCTGAACCACACAGAGCAAAATTTGTTTGTGTGGCAAGTTACTTTGACGGGGAAAAATTTGTAAATGCTTATGGCGAAGTAAAAGGAAGAATCATAACTGAACCAAGAGGTAAAAATGGTTTTGGTTATGATCCATTATTTATCCCAAACGGATATGATAAAACATTTGGAGAACTTTCACACGAAGAAAAAAATAAAATAAGTCATCGTTCAATGGCTTTCAGAAAACTTCACAAAAAGCTGGAGGCACTATTATGAAATATATATTATCTCTATTGATTGCAGGAATACTTTTAGCTGGTATTTCCTGTAAAGACAATGATATTATAAATCCTCCGATTGATAATAAGGATTATTTTCCCGCAAAAGTTGGTGCTAAATATATTTATAATTTAACAATAGATACTAGTTTGGTTTTAAACGGCTCAAGAATTTCTGATGTTGCAAGCACAACCACCATTTCTGGTACTGATTATTTTGTTCAGATTGATTCTGTTATTATTGAAATGGCACTGACTTTAGATACAACTTTTTTCAGAAAGAGTAATACAGGTACTTTTTATTTTGTTGACACAACAGGCTTGGGTATTCTTGTTCCGGATAGTTTACGAAATCTTTTGAAGGTCGATACTGAATCAAGATTATTATTTTTCCCACTGCAACTAAATCAAACCTGGCCTGTTTATAAGATTGATATCACTGTTGGCGGAATTCCGATATTTTCACCGGTTAAAACAAGCGCAAAAGTTTTGGGAATTCAGCAATTGACGGTCAGTTTCAGAGGTTCACAACAGACAATTGATGTTTATAAAATTGAGTACAAATTAGAAGTTCAACTTGATCCGCAAGCACCAGCAGAAAACTTTTATGCTTATGGTTACATTGCTGAAAATATCGGGTTTGTTAAATGGGAAGGCGAGTCATTTGTTCTTAATTTGATCAGAGGTGGAAGACTTGATTTATCTTTTCCTTCCGGATTTTATACTGAAGTATTGAATAATTACTTTATTCCTTAACTACTTTTCAGCAATTAAAGTCTGAACTATACCGAAAGTAAAAGTATAAACATCAATTTTTCTGAAGCCGGAGTTTTGCAGAAGTTTTATCAGGTCAACTTTCATATCAAATTCTTCAACCGATTCAGGCAGATAAGTATAAGCTTTTCTGTTTCCTGAAATTAATCCACCAATTGCAGGAAGAATTTTCTTAAAATAAAATTTATACAGCGCTGCAAAGAATTTATTCTTCGGCATTCTGAATTCGATTATTGTGGCTTTGCCTCCGGGTCTTAACACTCTGTAAAATGAATTAAATCCTTCCTGAATGTTATAGAAATTTCTTACTCCGAATGCGACAGTAATATTAGTGAATATATTGTCTCTGAAAGGCATTTGTTCGGCAACCATCTGAACATTATTTCCAACAATCCATTTACTCTTTTGATTGAACAAAGAAAGCATATTGTGTGAAAAATCAGCGCCGACAATTTTTTCAACACCAAGTTTTTTTGCTTCAATGGCTACATCACCGGTTCCGCAGGCAACATCAAGAAGAAACGAATCTTTATTTAATCCTGTAAGTTTCAATGCTTTCTTACGCCATCTTTTATCAACTCCAAAGCTCAGCAGATGATTAAGCAAATCATATTTACCGGAAATGTCATCGAATATGCTTTTTACTTTATGTTTTTTTTCTGTTTCCATTCGTAGTTAGAGATAATAAAAATTTTTCCACGCAAAGACGCTAAGATGCAATTAAAGTTATGCCATTCAATCAACCAATCATTCGAATATTCAACAACTTAAACTTTAACTTAAACTTAAACTCCCTCAATACTTCCCATACTCAAATTCTTCTTTACCTATTTTCCTTCGCCACCAGTTGAAAATATGTTTACCACTCCACATTGAAAAAATCATAAACAGAGCACCACCAATCAAATCAATCACATAATGATACCAGAGATAAACAGTTGAGAAGATAAGTAAAGTTCCAACTATAGTAAGAAAATATCTGGTTTTTGATTTAAGTCTTATTGAAAGATAAATCACAATCAAAGTAATCATAGTATGTCCACTTGGGAACACATCACGCTGAACAACTTCAGCTGGATTTGGTGTACCGGCCGGAATGCTTTCTCCTGTATTGACAATCTCACGAAGAAAGTTGGTTAAGAATAAACCTGGTAATTGTTCATTAAGAGTTGAGAAATCGTGAAGAGTAAATCTTGGTCCGATCCCCGGAAGAGAAAAATAACCCAGATAAGAAAGGAAAAATCCGTAAACAACCGAGAACACAGCAAAGTCAAGCGCAACAAACCTTTTCTCTTTTAATAATGATAATCCAAGAATGATTGGCAGCAGATAAAACATCCCATAAACAATTTGAAGAATTTCTGTCAAAACAGGATTAGCAATCTGATAAACCAAATGAGTGGGATCAGTCCCGAACATCCATCTGTCAATCTGAATAAAGAGCCAGTCATAATCAACTCCGCGTATTGGTTTAACCATATACCAGAGTTGCTTAAAAGTGATTAGAATAATTGGTGCAATGTACCAGTAGTGAATAATATACCAGATTTTACTTTCGCTGATAGACTCAAGATATGAAATGAGAAATGCAAATGCGATAATTGAGAGATTAATAAAAATCCATGCTGTTGAGTATTCTATCTTTTCAAAAAAAATCAGATGTAGAAGAGACAGAATAAGATAGAACACAACAACTACAACATCGAATGCCTTAAGTTTTTTAATCAGTCGTTTAGCTCGGTCCATTTAATCCTGGTTTATTTGATCAGAAAAATTTTCGCGGGCAAATTCGGCAAGCTTAATGAAGTCTGATAAATCAAGCTGCTCAGCGCGAAGTGATAAATCAACTTCGCACCCGCTGAAATTTAATTGCGCAAATATACTGTTAGAGAGTGAATTTTTAAGTGTTTTTCTTCTATTGCCGAAGGCAGCTTTCACTATCTGAATGAATGTTTTCTTTAATGATTCATCAATATTTTTCTTAAACTTGATCTTTACCACAGCTGAAAAAACTTTGGGCTTGGGATAAAAAACATTTGGTGAGACTTTGAAACAAAATTCTGTTTCAGCGAAGTAACTTAATAAAACTGAAAGAATACCATAATCTTTTGAACCTTTCTTCGCTGTCATTCTTTTGGCTACTTCATATTGAACCATAAAAATTGCATCACGGATAAGATTATGATTTTCAATCAGCTTAAAAATAATTGGTGAAGTAATGTTGTATGGAATATTTCCGACAATTCTTAAATCTGAGAAATGGAACTGAGTTAAATCAACTTCCAAAAAATCCTGATTAATAATTTTGATATCAGGAAAAGATGACTGCAGATGTTCAATTACTCTTTTATCAATTTCTATTGCAATAACTTCTGCTCTGCTACTGATTAGAAATTCTGTTAAAGCACCTTCGCCAGGACCAATTTCAATGATCCTTTCACCTTCCTGCGGATTTATAAATTCATAAATTTTTCTGAGGATATTTTTATCTTTCAGAAAGTTTTGTCCTAATCTTTTTAAAGGTTTGACCATGTTTCATTAAAATTTTACTGACAAAGTTACAAAATTCACCATGATGAATTATTGTATTAAAGATAAATTAGTGATAGTTTTTCGATGCAAATCCCGAAAAAAATCTGGAGTGAAAAAGTGGAAGATAAATACATAATCAGTGTAGATATGGGCGGGACAAAGATGCTCGCTTCAGTTCTGAATTCTCAAAAAGGTATTATTTCAAAAGCAAAAATTTCAACTGACCTTGATAAGACACCAAATGATTATGTAAAAGATATTGCATCGCTTGTTAAGACAGTTGTTGATGATGTAGGGTTGTCTCAAACGCAGATTGTATCTGTTTGTCTTGGTGTACCTGGTTCTGTAAATCCTTATACGGGTCATATAGGTATTGCTCCAAATCTCGGAATAAAAAACTTCAATGTAAAAAACAGTTTGGAAAAAATTCTTCCTTATAAGGTTCTGATTGAAAATGATGTGAACCTTGGTGCACTTGGCATAAAGCATTTTGGAGTGGGGAAAGATGCCAAAAATCTTTTAGCTGTTTTTATCGGAACGGGTATAGGTGGTGGAGTAATAATAAATGGAGAACTTTACAGAGGTTCAAATTTTGTCGCAGGAGAAATCGGTCATATGCTTGTGGATAAAAATGGTCCAAAATGTGGTTGCGGAAGAAAAGGTTGTTTTGAAGCACTTGCCAGCAGAACAGCAATAGTTAATAACATAATTAAAGATGTCAAAAAGAATAAGAAAAAAAGCTTGCTTGAAAAGCAAATTAAAGCTAATGAAAGAATAAAAAGCAGAGCATTATTAAATGCAGTTCAGAAAGGAGACAAGGTCGTAATCAACCGAATGAAAGAAGCTGCACAAATTACAGGACAGGTTCTTTCAAGCATTCAGAATCTTATGAATTTTGATATGATTGTTTTGGGTGGTGGAGTCATTGAAGCACTTGGTAAATTTTATATCCCTTTAATCAAAGATGAATTTTACAAACACGCACTTGAAGATTCATCTAAAAATCTGAAAATTGTTCAATCAAAACTTGGTGATGATGCAGCTATTTTTGGAGGTATTGCTCTTACTAAAGAATTTCTGGGTGTTGATGTTTGAATGAAACATGAAAATTTCAATTTAAGTATCGTTTATGCCAAATTAATTTAGCATCTTTTGATTTCGGGTAAGGATAAAATCGGAATTATCACAACTGTTAATTGAATTGATTGAGAATATTATTCAGTTCTTCGGTCTTTTCTTCCCACTTCAGAAGAAGTTCTTCTAATTCTTTTTCAACCTCTTTGAATCTTTTATTTGTGAGTTTTACTTCTTCTGTGTTTGAATAAAATTCCGGGTCGGCTAATTTGTTCTGGATTGCTTTCTGTTCCTCTTCTAATTGACTGATTTGCCTTTCAATCTTTTCTATTTCCTTAGTTAAATCTTTCGTTGCATGATATTTTTTCTGTCGGAGTTCAGCTTCTAACCTTTTCTGTTCTTTGCGGGAAAGATTTTCATTGTTTGAGTTTTTGGGAGATAAGAATTCATTTTCATCAGAATTTTCTTTAATCAATTCGTTTCGTTTAAAGAGATAGTAATCAATATCTCCATAATACATTTTCAATCCTGATTTTCTGATATCGAGCACTTTGTTTATTATCGGTCTGAGAAAATCAACATCGTGAGAAACGATTACAAGCGAACCATTAAAATCTACAAGTGCTTTCTGAAGTATTTTTTTTGAATCTATATCAAGATGGTTTGTTGGTTCATCAAGAATGATAAGGTTGGCTTTTGTAAGAAGAATTTTGCAAAGCGCAACACGACTTTTCTCTCCACCTGAAAGTACGCCGACTTTTTTAAATACATCATCACCGGTAAATAAAAATGAACCAAGCAATGAACGAAGTTCACCAACAGTTTTTTCTTCATTTATTCCATAAACAGAATCAAGCACATCAATTTCCGGATTCAGATTATCTGCAACATCCTGTGCATAATATGAAATGAATGTGTTATGACCGATAACTCTTTCACCCGAATCAGGTTCAAGTACTCCGGCAATAATTTTGGCTAAAGTGGTTTTGCCTGCCCCATTTGGACCAACAAATGCAATTTTATCACCACGCTCAATTGTCAAATCAATATTATTCAAAACAATTTTTTCACCATAACTTTTATTAATCCCAATTAATTGGATTGGAATTCTTCCGCTTTGAGGTGGAGTGGGGAATCTTATATCAATTTCATTCTTTGAATCAGGTAATTCAACAAGTTCAAGTTTCTCAAGTTGCTTAATTCTACTCTGAACCTGTCTTGCCTTTGTAGCTTTGTATCTGAATCTTTCAATAAATCTTTCTGTTTCTTTTATTTTCTTTTGCTGAAGCTCAAATTGATGAACGGTTTGAGCATCCCGTTCGGCTTTGTATTTAAGATATGAATCATAATCACCTTTAAAAGTGTAGAACTTTCCAAGGTAGATTTCGAGTGTTTTATCAGTTACCTGGTTGACAAAATTTTTATCGTGTGAAACTACAACCAACGCTCCGCGATAGGATTTCAGAAAATTGATCAGCCAGTTAAGTGAATCAATGTCAAGATGATTTGTCGGTTCATCAAGAAGAAGAATATCATTTTGCGAAATTAAAATTTTGGCAAGTGCAATTCGCATCTGCCAGCCACCTGAAAAAGTCTGAGTAGGTCTGTCAAAATCTTCTTCTTCAAAACCAAGCCCTTTAAGAATTTTTTCTACTTTGGCTTTTGCTGAATAAGAATCAAGCTCAACTAATCTTAGATGCACTTCACCAAGCTGATGAATTAAATCATCCCTTTGCTGTTCTGATAAATTTTCTTTTGATAATTCAATTTGAAGTTCCTGTTCCTTTTCCTGAAGTTTGATAATATCACTGAGTGCCGAGGTAGCTTCTTCCAATAAAGTTTTATTAGCATGAGTTACATTTTCCTGAGGAAGATATCCTATAGAAATATTTTTCTGCCGTTGAACAATTCCACTTTCAGGTTCAATTTCTCCGGTAATGATTTTTAGAAGGGAAGACTTTCCTGTTCCGTTTGCTCCGACCAGAGATATTTTATCTCCGGATGAGATTTTGTAATTCACATCTTTGAAAAGATACTTCCCATTAAATTGAAGAGATACATTAATAAGGTCAATCATAAAACTATTTTCTCATCACTGCAATTTTACCAGTAGCAACACTATTTGCTTCTCTGTCAGACGCGACAATTAAATAAACTCCGGAATTAACCAGCTTCCCATCATCATCTCTGCCATCCCAGTATGCTACTCTTCCACCTGGTGTCTCAAGTTTTCTTACCAGCTTTCCAGCGATTGTTAATATTTTAATTTCGCTATCTCTTATCAGTCCATCAATAGTAACAAACTGACTTCCATCCGAAATTATAAACGGACTTGGATAAATTGATAGTTCGGTAAAACTATCAACCGGTCTGATTGCAGGAGTTTCAAATGAATTTAACCCAAACTTGGTTCCGACAAAAACTTTTCCTGTTTTTTCATCAATTGCGAGACTTTCAATCTTATCATCAAGTAAAGGTGAATTTTTAGAATTAAGATTTGCAATTACCCTAAGACCATCACTGCTCACGAGAATAAGGCCTTCATTTGTACCAATCCATTTTTGATTTAATGGATCTACAGCAATTGCAGTTATTACCTGCTGTCTTAATGCAAAGACTGATGAGATTCGTAATTGCGGAGTAGCAGAATTCACAATTGTAGAAGTGTTGGTAATAATATTTACACCTTTGTTAGATCCTACCCAAACATCACCTCTTCTATCAACTTTTATAACGGTTATATCTGCGCTATTCAAACCGTTTGCTTCGGTTAACAATCCACTCTTATCATCAGCAGGATTATTATAAGTTTTCATCTCGTTGAAATAAAAAAGTCCTTTGGTCCCTTCATCAGCATTAAACCATTTGGTATCATACTGATCAATAACCAGATTTTTATTTTGTTTGACAACTCTTCCTTGTTGAGCAGGAATCTGAAACAGATACCAGGAACTATCCTGAGTAAGCATAGCAAGATTATTTCTGTCAGCAGCATCATAATTCAAAGTCCACAAATTATTCCTTGAATCGTAGCCAAGTGAAGTTATTACAACGAAATTTCCATCCTGTGGTATTCCTACTAACGGAGAATTTGATGCATCAAACCTTGTAATTTTATTTCCATCAATTCGCAGAAATCCTTTTCCCCAATTACCAGAATAAATTTTACCATCAGGGGCAGCGTAAATTGAATAATAAGAATTTGTCATTAACTCAGGATAAGCGGATGTGTTATAAATTGTCCAAACATCACCATCAAATTTCTGAATACCTTTTCCTGTAACATCATTACCTGTAGATGACCAGAGATTGCTGTTAATATCAACAGAAAGTTGCGGGAATTGATTAGCGACTGGTCCGTTTGGATAATAAAATTTATTTTCATTTAACGCCAGAACACCTTCTGCAGTTGCAAGGAATAAACCGTGAGCATCTGAATAGTATAATCCACTTAATGCTGATACAGAATTATATAATTCTGTAAGAGTTGAATTGAAATATTCAAATACTTTATTTGCCGAAACAAAGTAAAGTTTGTCCTGAACAACAATCATTTTCAAAATAGAAGTATTATTCAATTGAGGTATAAATGAAGACCAGTTGGAAGTTGCCGGATCAAAAACGGAAATTCCTTTGTCGGTTGAAGCAAGGAGCTTCCCATCATATATTAAAATATCCGAAATTCTGTTTGAAAGAAGTCCGTTGTTTGTATTGTAAACATTCCACGATTCAGGAGCAGAGAGATTTATCGTTCCTGATTTTTGGATTGCTACCCCTGATTCAGTTGCAGCATAAATCAAATTATCAAGATAAACTTTGTTCACCTTGATGTTTGATGAAAAAGAACCAAACTTGAAATAAGTATCGTAGAAGAAAAAAGATTTTGAATCAATCAGCGAAACTCCATAATCAGTTGCAACAAAGATGGTATCACCTTTAACAATAATACTGTTTATTCCTTTGTTCGTTTTATCAGAATTAAAAATATCTCTGATTGTGCTGAATGAATTGGTCAAAGGATTATAAACATCAATTAAACCTGATGAACTTCCGAACCAGATTTTCCCGTATTGGTCAATAGCAATTGCATTAATATTTGTTCCAAATAATCCTTCGGCTTTACCGAAAGTTTTATATTCAGATGTAGAAAAATTGTATGAAAATACTCCACCTGTTGATGCTGCCCAAAGTTTTTCTCCAGAAGTGACAATACTTTTAATGGTTTTCATATCGGAATAATTTTTCCAATTAGTAAAAACCTGAGAAAAGATTTGAACAGAATAAAATATAACCAGCCAAAAAATTAACTTTTTCATTTCTGTTTCCTTAAGTTATTAGAGCAGTAACCAGGTGCGATTTGATTCCGATTTTTGTTTTTCAAAATTAAAGTAGAAGGTAAATAATTGAAGCGATAAAATTTTCCCTAAATCTGTTTGAACAAATCTGACATTTCAATTGCTGTCTGGGCAGCATCCCAACCTTTGTTACCGGCTTTTGTTCCGGCTCTTTCAATTGCCTGTTCGATTGTATCAGTGGTCAATACTCCAAATATTGCTGGAATAGAATGTTTTAATGCAACTTGTGAAATTCCATTACTTGCTGCAGAAGCCACATATTCAAAATGCGGAGTTGCACCACGGATAATTACGCCAAGACAAACTATTGCTGAATATTTTTTTGTAGCAGCAAGTCTGTCGGCTGTAACCGGAATTTCAAAAGCTCCGGGAACTTTGATTACATCAATGTTGTCTTTTGTAACTCCATGTTTTTCGAAGCAATCCAATGCACCTTTGAGTAAATTCTCACCAATATATTCATTAAAGCGACTAAGAATAATCGCAAACATTTTTCCTGCAGCAGAATATTTACCTTCTATAATTTTCATTGTTAAGCTGTATTCCTTAATAAATAATTTCTCATTGCATCAACTTTAGTTGAAGTTGTAAAATATTTCCCAAAATTAGAATAATCATTTCTTTCACCACCATGGAAATCAGAGCCACCACTTTCCAAAAGGAAAAACTCACCAACAATTCCTCTGAAATGTTTAATCTGATTCGGAAGATGTGAAGGATGAATTACTTCTATTCCGTCAACTCCATCCTCAATCAATTCTTTCAGAATAACATCAGGCATATTGTTCGGGTGAGCAATAAAAGATAATCCACCGGCATCATTAATTATTTTGAAAGCACTTTTGGGAGATAAATGAATTTTCTTTTCGTATGCAGGACAACCGTTGCCAATGAATTTATAAAATGCTTCATAGTAGTTCGAAACAATTTGTCTCTGAACCATTGCCTGAGCAATGTGTGGTCTTCCAACAGCTGAATCACCTGCTTTTTCAAGAACATCCTCAATGGTAATTTCGAAACCTAATAAGTTTAATTTTTCGATAATTCTTGCTGCTCTTTTAATTCTTTCAGATCTGAAAAATCTTAAGTACTCTTCAAGTTCTTTACTATCCGGGTCAAAGAAGTAAGCGAGAATATGTACTTCCTGATCACGAATATCAGAACTGATTTCCAATCCGGGAATTACTTCAATTCCATAAAACTTTCCAATTTCAATTGCTTCCTTAATTGCAGAAATATTATCATGGTCGGTTATACTTATTATTTCAAGACCTCTTTCTTTTGCCATCAAAATAACTTCTTCAGTGGAATGCGCTCCATCTGAATGTTTAGTGTGCATATGTAAATCAGCTTTTCTCATTCAGGTTTATTGTCCATAAAGTTCTTTGAACTTTTCATAGTCAAGAATTTTTACTTTTGAACCTTCCAGCTCAATCATACCTTTTTTGGCAAATGAATGAAGAGTTCTTGAAATAGTTTCGCGTGAAGTACCGGCCATATTAGCAAGCTCCTGCTGATAGGGAAGATCATCAATTTCAACAATTCCCTGACGAATTTTTCCGACCTCATCAGCAATCTGAAGGAGAACGGTTGCAACTTTTCCTTCAGCATCTTTTAATGAGAGAGCTTTTATTTTCATTGTAGCTGCACGCAATCTTCTTGAAAGTTCCTGAAGCAGAGAAATTGAAACTTCCGGAAAGTTTCTAAGTAATTCAAGAAACTCTGCTCTCTGAATAATAAATAATTTGGAATCCTCCACAGCAGTTACAGTTGCTGAACGGGTCATACCGTCAAGTATTGCCATCTCTCCAAAAAAGTCAGATTCATTAAGGATTGCCAGAATAACTTCTTTTCCATCTCCACTCGAGCGGGAGACTTTTACTTTGCCTTCAACAATAAAGAACATTGCACTTCCGGCATCTTCTTCTGAAAGAATGACAGAATTTTTTCTGAAGTTCTGAAGTAATCCTGATTTATAAATTTTTTGGAGGGTTTCGTCATCTAAATCTGAGAAAATTGGTATGTTTTTAAGAAAGTCTATATTTGTTGTATTCACGTACTTAACCTTAAAATTGTTTTTGAAAAATTAGTCTTGATTTAGCTGAAAATCAAATATTTAAAAAGCCTGGTGAATTAAGCTGAGCTGAAATTTCCAAAGGTTCATTTAATTGTTTTTTAAGCTCTTATAGTCTATTTTTAGCCACTTAAAATTAAGACTTTAACAAATTTCGGAGATTATTTCACTATGCCAATGATGGCCAGAATGCGAAGTTTAGCTCCTGCGTTCATTATCACTGTAGGTGCTCTTTTTGTTTTATTTATGGTTATTTCTGATTCCAATGTGCTTGAAGCTATTGGCGGAAAGACTAATTATATCGGGAAAATTAACGGAAAGGAAATTTCTTATCAGGAATTTCAGGCTGCTCTTGATCGTCAACTCGAAAATCTGAAACAGCAAACAGGACAGGATGTTGATGAAAGTCAGATGGATCAAATCCGCGAACAAGTTTGGGAATCAATTGTTAATCAGACTTTGATTGAACAAGCAGTTGAAAAGTTTGGTATTACGGTTTCTGATGACGAAATAAAAGAAATTATTTTGGGCGAAAATCCACCTGATTTTCTGAAACAGAATTTTGTTGATTCGCTTGGTAACTTCAATCGACAGCTTTATGAACAGGCAATCTTTGATCCGAGAAATAAAGAAGCTTTGGTTCAGGCAGAAGAATTTGTAAGACAGCAAAGATTAACTCAGAAACTTCAAAGCTATCTGTTAGCCGGAATTGTTGTAACCGAAGATGAAGTCAAACAAAAATTTATTGATCAGAATATTTCGATGGAAGCTGACTATGTTTTGTTTGATGTTAACAGTATTCCTGAGTCAGATATTAAAGTGACAGATGCTGATTTAAAAGCATATTATGATAAGAACATTCACTTGTACAAACAACCACCACAGAGAAAACTTCAGTTCGTATTATTTCCGAATGTGCCTTCTGCAGACGATACAAATATGGTTGTAAAAAATCTTCAGAATATTTTAAGGAAGATTAAAGAAGATTCAGCAGACTTCAAAGAAATGGTAGATATTTATTCTGAAGTTCCGTATTCAAGAGATACTCTTTCAGTTCAGTTCTTTACACCTGAGGCATTGAAATTATTAAATGCTGCAAAACCTGGTGATGTAATCGGTCCAGTTGCAGCTCCACAAGGATTCACACTTTATAAATATTATGGCAAGGTTACAACTCCTGAAACATTTGCCAGAGCTTCACACATACTGATCAATCAACACGGAAGTGATGAAAAAAATCTTGAAGAAGCAAACAAAGTTTATAACAGACTTATAGCAGGAGAAGATTTTGCAAAATTAGCTAAAGAATTATCTGCTGATCCCGGAAGCGGTAAAAACGGTGGTGATCTTGGTTACTTTACAAAAGGAATGATGGTAAAAGAATTTGAAGATGCTGTATTCAATGGTAAAGTTGGTGAAATTCAGAAACCTGTGAAGACTTCATACGGATATCATATTATTAAAGTTACTGACAGAATTAATTATAAATATGTTGTTGAAAGACTTTCGCTTCAGGTCAAACAATCAGCAACAACAAAAGACAGAATTTTTAATCAGGCAAATGACTTCTCTTATCTTGCAAATAAAAACGGATTTGAAAGCGAAGCCAAACTGATGGGTTATGAAATAAGAGAAACTCCTTTATTCAGTGAACAATCAGTTTCTGTTCCTGCAATCGGTCCGAACAAACAACTTGTTAAATATTCTTTTGAAAACAGTGTGAATACCGTTAGTCCACCCTTCAAAACACCAAGCGGTTATGTTGTCGTAAGAATTGCTGAAGCTCTCAATGAGAGGTTTACTCCATTTGATGAAGTTAAAACTTCAATGAAGCCGGCAGTAATAAGAGAAAAGAAATTTGAAAAACTTGAAAAGATAGCTAAAGATGTTTATTCGAAAGCCGGTGGTGACTTGTATAAAATTCCACAGGTTCGTCCTGATTTAACTGTACAACAAACCGGACCATTTACAGCACAAGGCACAATTCCGAATCTAGGAAGAGATTATGCATTTATCAACAAAGCACAGTCACTTGAAGTTGGTAAAACCACAGAGCCATTCAAAGGAATGCGCGGTTATTATGTTATGAAACTTACTAAAAAAACTCCTTTTGATAAGGATGCTTATTCAGCACAGGCAGCAACAATCAAAATGCAGTTGTTAAATGAAAAGAAATCCAGATTCATTAACGAATGGCTCGAGCAGATGAAAAAGGATGCTAAAATTGTTGATAACAGATATATGTTCTTTGGATATTAATTCTTAATCAGGATTTTACCCCAAATACTCGTGGTAGTATTTGGGGTTTTTTATTTTAAATAAAATTAAAAGATTACTGCTGATGAAAAAATCAATTGTGAAATTTTTTTTAGTTCTGATAATTCTCACTGCACCGACTTTTAGTCAAAATCAGAATCATGATTTCAATATCAGCATTGGCTCGGTTTACATTACTTCTGCTGAGTTATTTCTAAATCCAAATTCTTCAGATATTTTTTTAAGAAACCAGTCATTTGAGTTGAAAGATATTTTTTCACCTGCAATCGAAATTAGATATAGATTAAATGAGGCTGTTGCAATAGGTCTAAGCACTGAATACAATAAAAAGAGTCAGAAAGGAAATTTCCTCACTGTATTAGCAGGCAGTCAGATTATCCAACTTGAAAGTGAAGATGGGTTTGTTTTTATTCCCGTTGAACTTTCGGTTTATCACATAATGCCTTTTTCAACCGAATCATTCAAATTCAATATGGCAGGTGGAATAGGTTATTATTACGCAATTCACACAAGAAAATTTGGTGATACAGATATTTCAAACCTCGAAACAAAACCAGTTATCGGAATTCAGGTTAGTGCCGGAATGGAATATATGATTACGCAAAACATTGGTGTAAGATTACAAATGAAATTCCGTGCACCTGAAATCAAAGTTAAAAGCAAATACAACAGCACAACTGTAAATTACAAAGGCAACACAATTACAATTCTGCAGGACACTTTCGACTCAAAAGTAAGTATCAACGGAGCTGTGTTTATGCTTGGAATAAGTTACTCGTTTTAATTCCTACAGACTGAGTCATAAAACCACACATATGGATGCCTGCCTTCAGCAGCTAAAATTGAAAGATTAAATAATTAAAAGATTAAAAGATTGAATGATTGAAAGATTGATTTGATTTTCAATAAAAGAATTATTTTATTAATTATTAGTCTATCTAATCAATGTCTGTCATTCCGAAAACCAGATTCATCTGGTTGAAAAATTATTCATATTAAACTTCGGTTGAGTAGCACGTAAATGAAAAATCAGGTACTGATTACCAAAAAAATTATTTAAAAAATCTTGCACTAAGAAAAAAAATTTTTTAGTTTCCATAAGCAAAAGAAAGGAAATATTTTTTGTATGGTGGAAAGCTAAATATTTCTTCATTTCCTGTAACACTTCAGAAGCAAAATGGTAAACCTAAACTACTTGATTTGGTAAGAACCGAACTACGAGTTAATTACTACAGCACTAAAACCGAAGAAGCTTATATTGGATGGATAAAAAGATTTATTCTTTACCATAACAAACGACATCCAAATGAAATGGGGAAAGATGAGATTCAAAAATTCATAAATCACCTGGCGTTAAATGATAATGTATCTAGCTCTACTCAAAACCAGGCATTACAGGCAATTCTGTTTTTATACAAGAGGATTTTGAAAAAAGATGTCGGCTGGTTGGATGAAATTAAGCACACCACAAGAGTAAAACATTTGCCTGTTGTATTCTCAAAGAAAGAAACCGCAAAGATTATTGACAATTTAACTGGAGTTCCAAAATTAGTTGTATCCCTTCTCTACGGAAGCGGACTAAGATTATCTGAAGCCTTGAGATTAAGAATAAAAGATATAGACTTTTATTATAAACAGATAATGGTTAGAGATGGTAAAGGTGAAAAGGACAGACATACTATTCTACCGGATTCAGTAATTCCTCATTTAAAGAAACATTTAAATGGGGTGTACTTAAAGCACAAAGAAGATTTAAAGAGAGGGAAAGGGGAAACAATTCTTCCTTATGCATTAAGTAAGAAATATCCAAATGCAGGGAAAGAATTCGGTTGGCAATATGCTTTTCCGGCAGACAAGTTTATCAAGGATAAAGAAAGCGGTAAAATAATTCGTTGGCATATTCACGAAAGTACAATACAAAGGGCTGTTAAAGAAGCAATTAAGAAAGCAGGAATTACAAAACCAGGAAGTCCACATACATTCCGGCACAGTTTTGCAACGCACTTATTAGAAAGCGGTTATGATATAAGAACGATTCAGGAACTACTTGGACATAGTTCTGTAAAAACAACGATGATTTATACCCACGTTCTGAATAGAGGATTGGGAGTTAAGAGTCCGTTAGACTGAAATCATTAGGATGATAGATATGCACGACCTATTTTTAAATATTGCGATTTTGAGAGAATTTGGAAGCAAATGGTACATAGATATGCAACTGCACGCATATCTATGTACTTCAAGTAATAATTCTGTGCAGTATACAACACCGTTATAACGCAAAGTAATCAGAGTTTATTATGGCTCTTAATCCCTATGATGATAAGAGAGATAAAATTTTAAGATTTTTATATGAACGTCATAAACAGTCACGTGGAATTGCAAAAATTCCAATTGGAATTCGTGATTTACAAAGTGAAATGAAAAGTAGACATTCAATGACTCAACAAGATGTTGCATCAAATCTTGATTACTTAGTACAAGTTGGTTGGGTAAGGGAGGTAGTAAAAGAACGTTCCATTACAACTAAAAAGGGAATGGAGTTAAGTCAAGAACAAGTTAAATACAAGATTTCTGATATAGGGATTAATCATTTAGAAGCCGGAACACTTTTTAAAAGTATGGAAAATTCTCACAATATTAATATTACAAACGTTCAAGGAGTTACAATAATTGGAAACGGAAATATTGTAAATAATGAGTATACTGACTTATCAAGACTATTAGATGTGCTTGAAAAAGAAATTGAATCTAGCGACAGATTAGATGACGCTCAAAAATTAGATGTTTCCGGTGACATTTCAACCATAAGAACACAAATAGCAAAAAAGAATCCAAACAAAAATATAATTTCTTCAGCTTGGGAATCTCTTAAGGTCTTGGCAACACTAGCGGGTGCAACCGATGCTGTAACAAAAATTGGTGTAATTATCAAAAACTTATTTTGAGCTAGAAAAATAAAAATCAACTAAATTTTTGCTGAATACTGATTTATACTTTGATATATTTATGATATGAATGAGGAAAATATTTTCACATATAATTTAACTTATAAGTTGTTCGATAATGATATCGAATTATTACCGACGGTTACCGAATTATTCGAATTAGAACTTGCATTTCTAGAATACAGCTCTCTTCAAACCAAGGATTTAATTAATCGAGCCGCTTACATTAAATCAATCAAGGGAAATTCTACAATTCATTTTAAAGCAAATACTTTCAAACCATCATTTGAAATATTATCCAGATCGAGTAAAACAAAAAGTTATTTTGAGAATGGTGCATTTTCTACCGGCTACGCAACACACTCTTTATTTCCCTATCGCGGTAAATTCCATCCACAACTAATAAAATGTTTACTAAATATTATTGGCGTAAAAAAGGGAGAATTAGTTTTAGACCCAATGTGCGGAAGTGGGACTACTAACGTTGAAGCAGCACTCCTTGGCATAGATTCAATTGCTGTTGATATAAGTCCATTTTGTAGGCTAATGACCAAAACTAAATATGAATCCCTTAAGGCAAAAAACGCCGAATTACAGCAACTAATAAAAAAAGAAGATAAGTTGTTTAACTTTTTTTCAGCCAAGAAAAAGTATGACTCTAAAAAAAATATCCAACTATTTGAAAGTGAGCCAAATTATTACCTCACTTTATTAGCATTCCTTGACTCTATGGGTTATTTCAATAGGACAAAAAGTTCGTCTCATAAAGAATTATTTAGTAGAGTACTTGAACGTTATATTTATACAGTTTTGAATTATTTAGAAAATCCATTTTATGATAAAGAAAACTTAGGGAATGTAATTATTTCTAAAGATTCAACTGCAATGGATCTAAAATTTGAAGAGAATACATTTGATGGAATTATTACATCTCCACCTTATTCGTTCGCAATTGACTATGCCAGCAACGATAAAGATCAACTTGAATATTTGGGACTAGATGTGGAAAAGCTAAAAGAAAAAATGATCGGATTGAGAGGAAAGAATAAAACAGAAAGGCTTGAAAATTATTTCGAAGATATGAGAACTGTATGTTTTGAAATTGCAAGAGTATTAAAACCAGCGAAATATGCTGTAATAATTATTGGCTCAAACACAAATCAGACTGGCGGAATACGACTAGAAGATAAAATAATAAACTTTTGTGAAGGAGCTAATCTAAAACTTGTTAAAAGTATTGTTAAACCTATCAAAGGCTTGAGAAATACTATGAAGGATGAATATGTTCTCTTTTTTAAAAAAATTGTTTAAGAGGTATTTTATGAAGTCTACTGATGAAAAATTTAAAAAAGTAATCGACAAGAACACATTCTATTTTTACAATAAAGAGTTTGAAGAAAGTTATGAAGGTTATGTTAATTCGATCAAAGAACTACTTCTAAATTTAAAGAACGAAATTGAGCTTAATGGACTTAAAAAAGAATTCTTTGAAAAATTAATATTTGAAAAAGAAAACGGATTACGCGCTTTACTTGCCTTGACTGGTTTTTCAAATGAAAACTTAAAACGAATTACAACATTAATCAGAGTGGTTGACGATGCAGAATTAAATAGAATATTGCTCAAAGACAAATGGTTTAAAAAAGAAAATATTTCCGATGATGGAATAACTGAATGGTCTGACTCAAAAATTACTGCGATGATAAAAACAGAAAAATATTTCAGACAAGGAATAGTAAATCTATTTTTTGAAGGGGCTACAATTCCTTTTTTGGCAAAAACATTACCTTTATTTGAATTGAAAAAGCTTAGCATTTCTAAATTACAATATCAAATTCCCGACTTAATCGATACATTAATCAGATATAAAGAAAAGGGTTCATACTCTGGCAAAAAGGAAAATAATCCCGAAACAGTTATTGAAAATATATTAGAGGAATTCAAAGTAACTTTTGAAAGGGGTGATCTTTCAGAATTAATTACAAATGCACCTGATTCAAAAAGAACAATGGACTTTATTATTCCAAATAAGAAAAATCCCCTTCTTATTATTGAAAGTTCATATTTAGTAACAACATCCTCTGGGCAAGGTGATAAATCAAAAACAGAAATTTCGATTGACGCTTTACTCAAACAGCACTATCCAAAGTCTAAATTTATTGGTTTTGTTGATGGAATTGGTTGGTATGTCAGAAAGGGTGATTTAAAAAGAATGGTTTCGGCATATGAAGATGTTTTTACTTTTCACGAAGATGAATTACGAAGATTTAAAGTACTGCTAAAGGATACGATAAAATAATTATGGAAAAAATTATAAATAAAATTTTAAATGGAGATGCATTAGAACTCTTCAAAGATATTCCAGATAATTCAATTGATATCACATTTGCAGACCCTCCATTTAATTTGAAGAAAAAGTACAATGGTTATAAAGATTCTTTGGAATTCGAAGAGTACCTGAATTGGTGTGAGGTGTGGATAAAAGAGATGGTGAGAGTTACAAAGCCTACCGGAGCTATTTTTATACACAATATACCAAAATGGTTAACCTACTATTCATCTATCCTAAATAAATATGCAACTTTCCGACATTGGATTTCTTGGGACGCGCCAACCGCACCGATGGGTAAATCTTTACAACCATCGCATTACGGAATTCTATATTATGTAAAAGATATTAAGCAATCCAAATTTTATGAATTAAGATACCCACACAAACGTTGTCGAAAATGTGGTTATCTTCTAAAGGATTATGGAGGAAAGAAAGAAGGATTGCATCCATTTGGACCATTACTTTCCGATGTATGGACTGATATTCATAGAATAAAACATAATAAATACAGAGACGAACATCCGTGTCAATTACCTATTCATCTATTGGAGAGAATTATTTTAATGACCACAGACGAATCAGATGTTGTTCTAGATCCATTTATGGGTACTGGTACAACGGCGATTGCATCGAAACGACTCGGTAGAAAATTTATAGGATTTGAATTAGACAAAAAATATGTAACTATAGCAAACAATAAGCTTAAATATGAGCAACCAAATTCAAAACTTGGTGAATACTGGGTTAGCTTTTTCTTAAAAGATATTGTTTCTCTCCGAGATATAGATTGGGAAGGATTATCCAAATATTATTTACTTCCTCAAAATAACCGCGAAATTGACCACACAAAAATCGAGTTTATAGATAAGAAAAAAATCTTAAAGCACTTCGATTTTGTCATCAATGGAAATGTAAAAATCAAACAAGATTCAATGCAATTTGAATTCTGTAATTGTCAATAAATTAGAAAGGCGTCATAACAAGCCAATCAAGCGGACGCCGTATTCGCTTTTGGCATTTTCGTAATTGTAAGCAGAGTACTTCCGTGTAAAGTTTCTTGTTCAGGTTGGTTCAGTAAAAAAATATTTTTCGTAAATAAAAAATTGTTGGTATTGTTCGGCATCTTTGTTCTGGGGCGCCGCTTATCGGCAACGCCGTTATATTTTTGGAGAAAGAGTGCCTTATTACTTTGCAAAATTCAATAGAGAAAACAAAATTATTCTTAGAGTTAATACAAGAATATATTTCGGGAGGGAAAAACCAAATTCAAGAGATGGAAAATGTTTGGGTCTTGTTATACTAAAAAATCCCGGAAGTGCTAATCCAACAAACATAGGTGAATGGTCAGAAATCCAAATTGGTAACGACAAAGCTTTACCTTGGATTGCTAATGTTTATTCAACAGTCTTAAAAGAATTAAATCTGGTAATTGATGAAAACAGTTATTTAAGAGTGTGTAATTTACTCGCAATTCGTGAACCAAATATTGATCTTGCAATTAAATCTCTAAATGAAAATCAATATTTTGTAGAGAAAATTGAGTATAAAGTATTACCATTTGTATTTTTTGCTTGGGGTTGGGAACCAGAATTAAATCCTTTTAGAACAACATATTTAAAGAGTTTAACAAAATTTAGGAACGTATCGTTTTTTGTTAAATATGATTTTTCTAATTATGCAAATAAATTTCAAATTGTTGATAGTCTTCCACAAATCGGGGATAAGGTAAAACACACACAAGGAATGCCTCAGAATTTAATTATAGATAAGATCAAAGAAATTCTGCTAAAAAATCAGTCTGAAACAAAATCGAGATTGTTATGAAAAAATTATTTCCTTTATTCTTCTTAGTTAGTATTAATCTTTTTGCCCAATTCAAGATTACTTTTACTGACCATTTAATTACGAACGATGGTAATATAATATTAACAGTTTTTGCCCAGAATTTAGGAAACGATCAAGAAATATGGGCGGTTTATGGACCAAATTTCTATGATAGATTTAAAGAAATGCAAACCAACTTTTTTCTTAGTTATACTGATATAATGAACGATAATAGAACAAGAGAACGAATACCTTCTTCTATCATAATTAAAACAATATTCGACACTTATATTTCTATGGAATCCCCAACTTATTATTTCTCCTCAACCGGACTAGGCAGTGGTCAAGAATGGAAAATCACATTTACAAATATTCCCGCAGATGCTGGAAATGTTAGAATTGTGATATTAGGTTCAGAATTGGTTATAGGTGATATGCCTAAAGCAGAAGCATTAAGGAAAAGAAAAGAAAAAATATTATCTGATGCCCTAGAAAACGCTTTAGAAACCTCGAACAACAAACAATGGGGTGAAGCCGCAACTAATTGGGAAAATGTAATTCGACTTAATTCTAACGTTGTTAATAGATATTCTGATAAAATCAGTTCTTCGTTTTGTGAGAAAGCCAAACTTTTATTTAAGCAAAATAGTTTTAGCGAAGCTATAAATTATTTTGAAAAAGCAAAAGAATTTGACCAGAGTATATTTGAAAAATATAAAGATGATTATGCCGACTTACAATATATCTATGGTGAGCAAAAGTTAAATAATTCTGAAATTGACGCTGGTGTTAAAAGTCTTAAATATTCTTACTCATTATCAACAGTTTATCAAACAAGAATAGAAAACAAACTTAATGAAATGAAGAGAAGTCAGTTTACTTCAATTTCACTTTCTCTTATTCCTGGCTTATCTCAACTTGTTCTACAAAAAAACACTACAAAATCTTTGCTTTTGTTTGGTGCTTTTGGTGTAAGCTCAATATTAACACTTTCAAACAAAATAAAAGCTGACAATTATTATGATGAATATTTGAAAGCAACAACCCCACAAGATGCTAAGGCAAAATATGAGTTGGCAGATCAGCAAATAAAAGAAGCGGGATTATATTTGGGTATAGTTATTGCAACAGTAGTTTACAGTATTGTAGATCAATACGCGAATACTTCAAGCTACAATTCCTTATTTGAAATTACTCCAAATCTAACTTCAACTCAGTTAGGTCAAAATGATTATGTTCTTTCACTTTCCATAAAAATACCATTTTGAGGTTTGATTATGCGACTAAATAAAATTTATATTCTTTTAATCATCACACAATTATTTATATTATTTGGTTGTGAATATTATGAACGAAATAATCCTGTTGATCCTGATTATAAGGGCATAATAACAAAAAACCTCAAAGTTCATTCTTTCTATATATATGATCCGATTGGTAACAATCTTCCATACAGTGGAGGTAATGGGGACAGCATTATTAATAGAGGAGAAAAATTAAAAGTATTTATAAAACTTATAAACCTTGGTAATTCTATAGAATCAAATATTAATGTCACTGCGCAATTGCTAACAAATTCAAACATACAGATTACGGACTCTTACTTGAAATATGGTGATATTTTGCCTGGGCAGATTTCCGAAGGTGATGGAGATATTTATTCGGGATCTGGAACATATGGTCGTGCCTATGTTGAATTACAAATTGATAAATCCGTTTTACCTAATACTAGCTTTTCATTAGTATTAAGTTATTCAGATAGAGCAGATACACTTAGTTTATTTTGTAAACCAACTGGAGCCAATATTATTAATGACGGTGTTGTAGTCACTTACAATTTGCCAAGTGGAAATCAATACTGGTTTAGACCTGATTACAAAATAAAAAATATTGGAACCAGTATGACACGACTTGTTACAATAATTGATTATAACTCAAACGATCCAAATGTATCTTTTGGCACATCATCAACGGTAGAAATAGGTGATCTCGGAGTTGGTGAATCCAAATCATCGGGATTTTTCACTCCAAATATTGTTGTTCCAAATTCATTGAATTTTCCATACAACACTTCTGTAACTATAAAGATAGAAGATTTATTTGGAAATACCTGGGCTTTGGATTATGAATTAACTTTAGAGAAATAATCAGAACAAAAATATAACAAGCCAATCAACCCGACCGCCTTTTCGCATTGGGCAGTTTTTAATTTTTGGCTTGGTTGTTCCGTTACAAGTTTGTTGTTCTAAGTAGTTCTATTAAATAACATTGTTGCAAACTGCACTTGCAAAGAAAGATAAGTGCAGTTTGCTAAATTTTTGGCGTTGTCTTTTTAATCTGCATTGCTGTTCTGGGCGGCGGGTTATCGGCAACGCCGTTATATTTTTGGAGAAAGAGTGCCTTATTACTTTGCAAAATTCAATAGAGAAAACAAAATTATTCTTAGAGTTAATACAAGAATATATTTCGGGAGGGAAAAACCAAATTCAAGAGATGGAAAATGTTTGGGTCTTGTTATACTAAAAAATCCCGGAAGTGCTAATCCAACAAACATAGGTGAATGGTCAGAAATCCAAATTGGTAACGACAAAGCTTTACCTTGGATTGCTAATGTTTATTCAACAGTCTTAAAAGAATTAAATCTGGTAATTGATGAAAACAGTTATTTAAGAGTGTGTAATTTACTCGCAATTCGTGAACCAAATATTGATCTTGCAATTAAATCTCTAAATGAAAATCAATATTTTGTAGAGAAAATTGAGTATAAAGTATTACCATTTGTATTTTTTGCTTGGGGTTGGGAACCAGAATTAAATCCTTTTAGAACAACATATTTAAAGAGTTTAACAAAATTTAGGAACGTATCGTTTTTTGTTAAATATGATTTTTCTAATTATGCAAATAAATTTCAAATTGTTGATAGTCTTCCACAAATCGGGGATAAGGTAAAACACACACAAGGAATGCCTCAGAATTTAATTATAGATAAGATCAAAGAAATTCTGCTAAAAAATCAGTCTGAAACAAAATCGAGATTGTTATGAAAAAATTATTTCCTTTATTCTTCTTAGTTAGTATTAATCTTTTTGCCCAATTCAAGATTACTTTTACTGACCATTTAATTACGAACGATGGTAATATAATATTAACAGTTTTTGCCCAGAATTTAGGAAACGATCAAGAAATATGGGCGGTTTATGGACCAAATTTCTATGATAGATTTAAAGAAATGCAAACCAACTTTTTTCTTAGTTATACTGATATAATGAACGATAATAGAACAAGAGAACGAATACCTTCTTCTATCATAATTAAAACAATATTCGACACTTATATTTCTATGGAATCCCCAACTTATTATTTCTCCTCAACCGGACTAGGCAGTGGTCAAGAATGGAAAATCACATTTACAAATATTCCCGCAGATGCTGGAAATGTTAGAATTGTGATATTAGGTTCAGAATTGGTTATAGGTGATATGCCTAAAGCAGAAGCATTAAGGAAAAGAAAAGAAAAAATATTATCTGATGCCCTAGAAAACGCTTTAGAAACCTCGAACAACAAACAATGGGGTGAAGCCGCAACTAATTGGGAAAATGTAATTCGACTTAATTCTAACGTTGTTAATAGATATTCTGATAAAATCAGTTCTTCGTTTTGTGAGAAAGCCAAACTTTTATTTAAGCAAAATAGTTTTAGCGAAGCTATAAATTATTTTGAAAAAGCAAAAGAATTTGACCAGAGTATATTTGAAAAATATAAAGATGATTATGCCGACTTACAATATATCTATGGTGAGCAAAAGTTAAATAATTCTGAAATTGACGCTGGTGTTAAAAGTCTTAAATATTCTTACTCATTATCAACAGTTTATCAAACAAGAATAGAAAACAAACTTAATGAAATGAAGAGAAGTCAGTTTACTTCAATTTCACTTTCTCTTATTCCTGGCTTATCTCAACTTGTTCTACAAAAAAACACTACAAAATCTTTGCTTTTGTTTGGTGCTTTTGGTGTAAGCTCAATATTAACACTTTCAAACAAAATAAAAGCTGACAATTATTATGATGAATATTTGAAAGCAACAACCCCACAAGATGCTAAGGCAAAATATGAGTTGGCAGATCAGCAAATAAAAGAAGCGGGATTATATTTGGGTATAGTTATTGCAACAGTAGTTTACAGTATTGTAGATCAATACGCGAATACTTCAAGCTACAATTCCTTATTTGAAATTACTCCAAATCTAACTTCAACTCAGTTAGGTCAAAATGATTATGTTCTTTCACTTTCCATAAAAATACCATTTTGAGGTTTGATTATGCGACTAAATAAAATTTATATTCTTTTAATCATCACACAATTATTTATATTATTTGGTTGTGAATATTATGAACGAAATAATCCTGTTGATCCTGATTATAAGGGCATAATAACAAAAAACCTCAAAGTTCATTCTTTCTATATATATGATCCGATTGGTAACAATCTTCCATACAGTGGAGGTAATGGGGACAGCATTATTAATAGAGGAGAAAAATTAAAAGTATTTATAAAACTTATAAACCTTGGTAATTCTATAGAATCAAATATTAATGTCACTGCGCAATTGCTAACAAATTCAAACATACAGATTACGGACTCTTACTTGAAATATGGTGATATTTTGCCTGGGCAGATTTCCGAAGGTGATGGAGATATTTATTCGGGATCTGGAACATATGGTCGTGCCTATGTTGAATTACAAATTGATAAATCCGTTTTACCTAATACTAGCTTTTCATTAGTATTAAGTTATTCAGATAGAGCAGATACACTTAGTTTATTTTGTAAACCAACTGGAGCCAATATTATTAATGACGGTGTTGTAGTCACTTACAATTTGCCAAGTGGAAATCAATACTGGTTTAGACCTGATTACAAAATAAAAAATATTGGAACCAGTATGACACGACTTGTTACAATAATTGATTATAACTCAAACGATCCAAATGTATCTTTTGGCACATCATCAACGGTAGAAATAGGTGATCTCGGAGTTGGTGAATCCAAATCATCGGGATTTTTCACTCCAAATATTGTTGTTCCAAATTCATTGAATTTTCCATACAACACTTCTGTAACTATAAAGATAGAAGATTTATTTGGAAATACCTGGGCTTTGGATTATGAATTAACTTTAGAGAAATAATCAGAACAAAAATATAACAAGCCAATCAACCCGACCGCCTTTTCGCATTGGGCAGTTTTTAATTTTTGGCTTGGTTGTTCCGTTACAAGTTTGTTGTTCTAAGTAGTTCTATTAAATAACATTGTTGCAAACTGCACTTGCAAAGAAAGATAAGTGCAGTTTGCTAAATTTTTGGCGTTGTCTTTTTAATCTGCATTGCTGTTCTGGGCGGCGGGTTATCGGCAACGCCGTTAGGCAACTAATAGAGGTTTCATATGAAAAAACTAATTATCTTTTATTTATTCTTTATTGTATCTCAAATCTTTCCTCAAACTCAACAAGAAATTTTTGAAACAAAGCGAGCTGAGTTCAAGCAACAATTTTTATCAGCGAAGAATGATATTAAACGTTCATCGGTATTTAATAATGCGGCTAATTGGTCAGAAAATTTCAAAAACAATCTATTTGATCTTAATGAATATTGGTACGGAAAGATTATCGATATTAGAACTGATCAAGGGGGAACAAAAGCTGCTGTAGAAATAAGATCATCTAGATATGGAATTCAAGTCGATTATGAAACTGACAATGAATTGTTTACTGTTTATGATGAACTTATTATAAAAAAGGGATCAAAACTTTACAGCCAATTAGCTGATTTGGAAATTGGTCAATATGTAAAGTTCAAATTCAACTTTATAGATGGTGGGAATAGAGGAGTTTTTGAAAAATCAATAACCGAAGAAGGCAGTATTACTGAACCAGAATTTGTAGTAAAATTCATTTCAATTGAACCAATAGAATAGGATAGATTATGAAAACTTATTTAAATATCTCGATTATATTTTTATTCTTAACTTCATCCTCATTCGGGCAAGATACAGAGAAAATGCTAAAATATTATGAATCCGTTGGTCAGCAAAAATCATTTTTAATTGAAAATTGGGGTGAGCCCATAAAAATAGAAATCAATGATTATGGTGTTACAGTTTATCATTATAAAATTGAAAAAGCTGATTTTCAGTTTTCATTGTGTAATCAAAAAGTTATTGGTGCAATTTTGACTTTACAACCTGGACAAGATGACGCCAGTAGTTTTACATTCTATATTATACTCGGCGTTAAACTGGAAAAAGATGGTTTTGAAAAAACCGAAACTACATACGATGTTAAAAATGTATCAATAGATGGACAGACTCACAATTTCGTAAAGGAATATGAAATCAAAGATCAATTCAATAAAGGAGATATCCTTATTAGAATGGAATTAACAAGAGGTGATAATTATAAATTAATTCTTAAATCTTCTGCTGTAATAAATAAAGTTGAGATGTAACTATGATGCTGAATTTAAAATGGGAAGGTCCATTTTATTTCCAAAATATTCGCGCTGACAAAAGTGTTTTTGAATCTCCTATATCTCAGCAAAAAGGCATTTATTTATGGGCAGTTAAAAAAGATGAACACTATCTCATAAATTATGTAGGCATCACATCAAAATCATTTAACGAAAGATTTATGAAACATATTGAAGATATGTACTGCGGTAAATCTATCATTTATGATTTTGAGTTATTGCAAAAGGGCAACAAGAAACCGATTTATATTCCGACTGGTTCCGTTTTAGATTTTGCAAAAATACACAAGGAAATTGCACCTATAATTAATGATTATCTAAATCTTTTTTCACTTTTTCTTTTACCAATTAAATCATCAAAGAATGTATTGGAGAGAATTGAGAGTGCTATAATTATTAACTTAAAAAACAATAGTAATGTTTCGAGCTTTCTTGATAATTATAAACCAAGCAGATTAAAATTGATTACTGATGAACAAATAGAAATATGTTTTACGAATGAATTATTTTTTGGTTTAGGTACAAGTCTCGTTGCCTAACCCGTGCCTCAAGCCGAAAGCTTTTTCGCACTCAGCTTTTGTGCAGTTTAAAAGGTGGTCGTTCCGTGTAATCTTTCTTGGTAAAGGTTATACTGTTAAAAAGTTTTTTATTAATTATTAGCGTTGGTAAGTTAAGCGGCACTGTTGCTCTGGGCGGCGGCTTAAAAACAACGCCGTTATACTTACTAACATGTGAAGTGTGGTGGCAGAAAGTAAAATAAAATATAAAAATTATTTCCCCACATCTTTTATATAAAACTCTCAATTATTGTTTAATTAAATACTTTAAAACATTAATGGAGAAATTATTATGAAAACAAAAATTATTTTTTTAAATATCATTCTTATGTGTAATATCCTATTCGCTCAACAAATAGATCCAATTTTAGTACCAAATACAAGGGTAATAAGTTTTGATCAAGCTCGTACAGAATTTAATGAGTATAGTAATGATATTTCTGGATTTTTAAGAGACAACACTTGGATTCAATCACATTATGGTATTACCTGGCCTAATCAAATGTTAATGTATAGAGACGATCAACTTCCCACTGATCCGATGCGAAACAGGACACAATATACCGCTAATATAGTAATTGCATATGCCCGTGCTGCAAGAGTTGAAACAAATGCAAAATGGCAAGCTGAATATTTAGACAGAGCAATTAGAGGAGCTGAATTTTTGCTATGTATGCAAAGCCAAACTCCATCGGGTGGAGTTGCGTTTGCTCCCAGTGATCCAACAAATGATGATAATTTTGCATCAGGTCAAACCGGAGTAGCTTTCGTTGAGTTATTCCTAACAACCGGAAACATTGTTTATCGAAATGCAGCCATTGATCTTGCAGAGTGGATTCTTGACAACCCAACATATCCTCATCAATGGCCTGGTGATCCATTCAGATTTTATTCAAATGTTAATCATCATGCAAGACCTTTATGGGCATTAGGATATGTATATAGTATAACTGGCAATCAGGAATATTTAGATAGAAGTTTTCAAATAGCAGAAGAAATAATAGCATGGCAAAATTATACGGATGCACGTGACCCATTTGATATTTCTTTAAAAACTGGTCCCGGTAATACTTGGGAAGATGGTGGTTGGTATTGGTACGATTATTCTCCAACAAATCCTCTTCCTCCGGGCGTAGATCCTCCCCCAACAATTTATACTGGTTATTCAGCAATGCGTTCAGTTGGATATAATTCTCCAACATTAGAATCACTTATAAAAATACTTGATGTTACTAATCAACACGTTCTCCCGGGAACAACAACAATCAGAAATGAAGTAGGATTTAGAGCCTTTAAAAATAATCTTATTGCTGCAATAATAAATGGAACCAACTACCTAATTAATCTACAAGAACAAACAAATTCAGGTAATCAGCGTAGAGGATATTTTAGTTCTTTCACTCAGGATCTTTATCAATCAGGAGGGAGTTTAATTACAAACACACTTAGTGCACCACATGGCTTATCAACAGTTATCGATGCATATTTAGCATTACTAAGAGCAAAAGCTTTAAACCCGCAAGATATTACAAGGCTTGAAACATTAATAAACAGTTTAGCAGATCATATGGAATCTGGCTCAAGAGCAAGTACAGGTTGGGGAAAAGCTGAATGGTACACAGATGGAATGATGTTGAATTGGAGTAAATTCATGTTGTTTAAAAATAATGGACCATATACCGATAATTTAGCATTAGTAAATTCTGGTTTTGAGGATGATATAATTAATTGGGAATTATGGAGTTGGGATGGCTCTGGTGTAGAAATAGTTGATAATAATTCACGCAATGGCACCAATTCTGTTCATATTGTTGATAATAATACAGGAGCATCAAAGTGGGCATCAATAATAGTGGATGCTTCACCAGGTAATATATATAAGGCCTCAGGATATTTACTATTAAATTCTGGTTATCAAGCCCTCCGAATGCATTTCCTTGATCAAAATTATAATGAGATTTCCTTTTACTATAATAACCGAAGTCCTCAAAGCTCTTGGCAAAATGTGTCTTTGCAAAAAACTGCACCTGCAAATACTAAATATTTAAGAATCCTTCTTTATTCAGCTTGGTATCATGTAAGTATTGGTTATTGGGATGATATTTCACTAACTCAAATATTAAATAAAACAACAAACTCAGAAACAACAGATTCAATAGCAGCTGTTTCATATATTATAAATTTTGAGTTGGGCAATTATCCAAATCCTTTTAATCCATCAACAAGAATAGTATATTCAATACCAAAGACTGGTTTTGTTCAATTAAAAGTCTATGATATTCTTGGAAACGAAATTAAGACATTAGTCGAGGAAATTAAGCAGGCAGGTAAATATACTATTGATTTTACTGCTGAAAATTTGGCTAGCGGAATATATTATTACAGAATAAATTCAGGTGATTTTTCGCAAACAAATAAATTAATTATAACACGTTAAATATATAAATATTTTAATTTTTAGTTCAACTAATTGTAACCTGACTTTGAGTTGGGTTACAATTAGTATTAAATAATATACTTTTAAAATTTATGAGTAAATATGAGTTGGATAATAGGAGCAATTTCTACTGAACGAATTGATAGTGATATTATTTTATCATCTTTCGGGGGAAAATTTAACTATAAATATGAAACTGATAAAATAAAACTTTATGCTGGTTGTTTATCAGAAAATTTATATTTCCATAAAGATAAAAACGATGATAAAAAAGGGTGGATAGTTGTTGGAATCGGTCTTCAAAATAATGTAGATACTACAAATATTCTCCTGAAAGATGATTGGAAAAAAATTCTTGAAAGAGATGATAGAAGGGAGATAATAAAAAACTTAGATGGACATTTTATCATTATTGAATGGAATGTTAATTCGCTCTCCTTTTATTCAGATGTATTAGGTTTGCGAGATATTTATGTAGCACAAAATAAAAACATTGTTTTCTTTTCAACTAATGTTATTTGGCTATCAAGGTTGGTTAATATAGAAATTGATTTTTTTGAGTTTGGTAGTCGCTGGTTATTATTTAATCAAATTTCTGACAAAAGTATATTCAAGGACATACACAGAGTTGTAGCTGGTAAAAGTGCAATAATATCTTTTAATCAAAATTTATTAGTAGAATATTCAGATTATAATTGGTTACCATCAAACAAAACGAAACAATTTGGCATTGAAGAATTTTCTTCAAAATTAAATTCTCTAGTTAAAATAAATTTACCCAAAGAAAAACATTTATCTCTAAGCCTTTCTGGAGGTATGGATTCAAGAGTTATTCTTTCTTTTCTGTTACAGAATAATGATTTGGCTTTTGATACGCATACATTTGGAAATCCAATGCATCCGGATAGTATTGTTGCGCAAGAAATTACTGATAAACTTAATATTCAACATGAACAATTCAATGCAACAATACCAACCGCGGATATATGTATTGAAGAAATCAGTAGATATACAAGTGCTACACTTGTTAGTAATGCGGCATCTTCTTTTCTTCAATTGCAGAATTATTCTTTTCTTAATGATAAAAGTGTTGTATTAATTGATGGAGGTTTTGGAGAAATTTGGCGTAGGGAATTTTTTTATAAGTTATTCCTACAAGGAAAAAGTGCTTTGTTAGAAAGGAATATAACAAAAATAATTCCTTATTTGATGTTAAAAAGAGCAGATATTTTTACTATTGAAGTTTTTGAGCAAATGATGAAGGGAATAGAAATTCAACTAAATGAATTATTTGCAAAACTGCCAAAAATTGAAATTGATTCTATAGGGAACTGGTTAGACCTTTTTGCAATAAAAACACGCTTGATAAATTATTATTCACATGAACAAAGTAGGCTCGATAATTATTTGATAAGTGTTATGCCATTTATCCAACCGAGTTTGATGAAGAATTTATTAAATATGCCAATTCATTTAAGACAAAATGGAAAACTATTTAGAAAAATCATAAAAAATAACGCTCCTATTTTGGAAAAATTCAGTCTTGCTAAAGGTAAAAGTGTTCATCCATATTTTCTAAATTCTTTGCAATCAAGATTGTATGGGGTAGTTATAGAAAAATTGAAATTAAATAAATATCACGAGAATAATTCTCATGCGTTATTAAATAATCTGAAAGAATATGTTTATGACATGCTAAATTCTAGAGGTGTTAAAGAAACCTCATATTATGATTACTCAAAAATTAAAAAGATTGTAGAATTATATTATAAAGGGGATACTTCTTTAATAAATTCTCTTGATTGGTGGTTGTCATTTGAATTATTTAGACAGAATATTTCTTCAATCAAGAAATAAATTTAATCAAAGTTTTATCATAGCTGTGAGAAGTAAGTATAACCAGCTTTTCCACCCGACCGCGTTTTCATTGCGGCATTGTTCAAGTTATCGGGTTTGGTAAAAAAGGTAAGCATTGCTTGTAACATTGTTCTATTAAATAAATTTTTAATAATTATTGACATTAGCTTTTTATTCGGCATTGTTGTTATGGGCGGCGGCTTAGCAGCAAGTACGTATGTTTAAAATGTAGTAATTATTTAATTTGAGATTTCCTAAAAATAAATAACATTAATAAGGAGGTCTCAAATGAAAAATGATCAGAATACGTTCTTTGAAAAGGTCTTGTTGTTCATTGGGATTGATGTTCATAAATCCAAGTGGGTTGTAACTGTAAGAACTTACGATCTGGAACTGAAAACATTCTCGATGAAACCATCTGCAGAAGAGTTGGAGAATTTTTTGATAAAGAATTATCCGGGTGCTGTTTACAGGATAGTTTATGAGTGCTGTTTTAGTGGTTTCTGGATATACGATTACTTTACAGAAAAGGGATACAGTATAATTGTTACCCCAACTAACAGAATCTATAAAGACGGAAGTACAATTAAGACAGATAAAATAGATTCCAGAAAATTGGCTCTGCAGCTTTCAAGAGAATTACTAAGAGAAGTAATAGTAGCTGCAAAAAGAATCAGAGAATATAAGTACATCTTCAGAATTTACGACAAACAGAAGATGCGTCAGGGACAGATACTAAGACAGATAAAAGCATTTCTTGAACAGAAAAATCATCTGCTAAAATGGAACAGATGGAATAAGGGATTATTGGAGAAACTAAAAACATTAAAGTTCGAAGATAAACTGTTCGATCTGAAGTTTGGCAATCTAATTACAGAATATGAATATATAGTAAGTCAGATAAAAGATACGGAAAAGATAATTGAACAGATAAAAGAAGATGAGCAACTTGGAAGAAGGATACAGATAATCGAGAAAATAAACGGAATAGGAATAATAAGTGCAGTAAGAATGTGTTTGTATCTGTTTGATCGGAAAGACAGATTTGAAAGCAGTGAAAGATTGAATCACTATTTAGGACTAACACCATCGGAGAGAAGCAGTGGTGATAAAATAATAAGAGACAGAAGCGGAGTGTGTGGTAACAGGCAGTTAAGATCAATAATAATACAGTTAGCCTGGATGACAGTAAGAAAAGACGGAGCTTTGCTAGAAAAGTTTGATAAAGTATATAAGTCAAGTGGTAGTAAACAGAAAGCAATAGTAGCGGTAGCACGAAAGCTAATGACGAAGATATTTGCAGCAATAAAGAAAGAAGAAGATTACAGAATAAATGTTAGAATAGCTTCTGCTGCTTAACAGAGAATAAAAGAAAAACCCAAAAAAATGATCAGGACCGGTGACTGCGTCTAACGGCGTGTTCAAATCCTGAGTAATCGGGATGAAGAACGAGCGTGCAAGTTTGCAGCCCGGTCTGCTATAATGAAAACGAAATTGCTACTCCCGCTTCCAGCGGGATAGAATAGACAGCGGATAACAGGATATCCAATTATTAAAGAGGATGATTTATTTCGTTGATTGGGTTTAATAAAAAAATTGATAAATAATAAATCACAAAACACTAGCTAAGTAATATGGAAATCTTTTAAATAACACTGGCGTTTTAACATAACACGCCGTTATGTTTGAAGAATGGAGTATTCCTATGAGAACTAAAAAGAAAATTCTATCCGTATTAATTGTACTGCATATTTTAGTAATTTACTCCTGTTCTGATAATAGTAATCCGATTCTACCGATTAATAGTGGTCATTCAAAAATATTATTTCAAGCAAATAATCAACTGAATATCATTAATGCTGATGGCAGTAATTTTCAATTAGTTCCTACCCAAGGTTTATATACATTTGTAGCTAAGCTGTCGTCAGATGCTTCTAAAGTAGTTTATGGAAGTGTTGATACTGATACTACTTATCAACAAATTTTATTATATAATTTTCGTAGTAATGAAACAATAAAAATAACTGATGATAACTTATTCCACGATTCACCTGTTATCTCACCAGACAATAATTGTGTCTTATATCTAACGCGTAGGGATTGGAAAAATGATCTTTATTTATATAATATTCTCAACGGTGAGGTTAAACAAATTAATTGTAATCTTAATGCGTTTAATCCGAATTTTTCTGCTGACGGTTCTAAAATAGTTTGTTATGGAAATAATGGTGGCGATAGCGTTGGTATTTTCGTTATGAATATTGATGGTGGTGATCTTACATTTATTAAGAATGGTTCTTTCCCAGTGTTTTCACCAGATGGTAAGAAAATTCTTTATCAGAAATTTATACCGCCCTATGATAATGGCCTTTATATTATGAACACTGACGGAACAGAAGATAAACTTCTTTCATTAATACCTTTTCAAACAAATCCAAGATTTTCACCAGATGGTTCAAGAATAATATTTTCAAAGTTTACAACAAATTTTGATATTTATTTAATTAATATTGATGGTAGTAATTTGATTAATTTAACAAACAGTGATACTGAAGAAACTCAGCCAGTTTTTACTCCTGATGGTTCGAGAATAGTTTTCACTCAATATGATAATATTACTAATACTATGAAGCTATATTCTATGAAAATTGATGGAACAGATAAAAAAGTAATTTTTGAGGATAGTAGCAATCTGGGAATAAAAATATTTTAAATATCTTAATTCAAACCTAACAAGTGCCTCAAGCCGAAAGCGTTTTTGCACCTGTCTGCCGACAGGCAGGTTCGGCATGTGTGTAATCTAAAAGGTAGTTGTTCCGCGTTATCTTTGTTGTTAAAGATTATACTGTTAAAAAAGTTTGTTCTAAATAAAAAGTTAGTTAATTAAATAATCATTGTGGTGCTGGGCTTCGGCTTAGGCACACCGCCGTTAAGATGAAAAGTTATTGAATTTCTATCTCAGTACATCAACCCAAGGTTAAGTGCAATAAAGAATCCACTTAAATTATCTTTGAACCTGCCGAACAGACTTTCTACACCATCATCAAAAAATTGTACTCTGAAATAACGAACACTTAATCCAACCAGACTTGATTTATCAATTCCGAAGTTTGCACCTATTCCAACATATCCACCCAGAGCAAATTTGGACTGAGCATTTCCGAATGCACTAAAAAATTCTTCTTCATATGGAGTTGTGATTACTAAAGTTGGTCCTGCACCTGCACTTATGTAAGGTCGCAGATTATCTGCAATATCCCCTTTAAATAATCTGTACTGTAAACCAAAAACAAGTGGCAACTGAAAAACACGATTCTTTTTACCAATTACGAATGTCTGGCCAAAGTAATCAATGTATTCAATTTCTCTTTCATCCTTAGCTTCCGCAAAAGAAATATCAGCAAAAGCAGTGAAATTTCCTCCGATTTCTCTTCGTAAAAATGTTCCCAATCCAAAGCCAGACTCACCAAACATAATATCAATTCCCCAGGCATTATCAGGATAAATCTCCGGTTCTTTTTCAGGTGCAAGTTTACCAATTCTCTGAGCATTTAAATTTGTCAGTGGAATGACTAATATTAAACCAAGAATAAAAAATATTTTTTTCATGATATTATCTTTTTTATTTCTGCTCGAAAAATACTTATCCGGTGAAAAATAACAATGTATAATTTAATATTCTTTTAATATGAATGATGTAAATAAATCAGAATTCTGGGATGAACTTTATCTGAGTAACTCAGTTGCTTGGGATTTAAAATCGCCAACACCTGCTTTTATTGATTTACTTAGCTCAGAATATTTTTCCGGCAGAAAGAAATTACTTGTAGTTGGCTGTGGTTATGGTTACGATGCTATTGAAGCTGCCAAAAACGGATTTGAAGTTACTGCTTTGGATTTTTCTCAAGCTGCAATTGCGTCTGCAAAGAAACTTGCAGTCAAAGAAAATGTGAATGTAGAATTTCTTGTCGAGGATTTTTTTAATCTCAAAGAAAAGTACTTAAACTCATTCGAATTAGTTTTTGATTATGTTACTTACTGTGCAATTAATCCTACCAGAAGAAAAGAATACGCAGAGAAAATTTCTGATGTACTTCAACCAAACGGAATTTTTGCAATTATACTGTTTCCGATCGAAAACAGACTTGGAGGACCTCCGTTCGCTGTTGATGTGAGTGAAGCAACAAATTATTTCTCAAGCAAACTTGAGTTAATTCTTTCAACAGACAGATTAAATTCAATCAAACCAAGAAAAGGCAGAGAGCTTTTACAAATTTACAGGAAACCAAATGGCAAGAAATCTTGAAATTAAAGTTAAACTTGAAAATCATAAAAGAATCAAAAAGATTCTTTCAGCAAACGGAATAAAAAGATCTGAACTTCTCAGGCAGAAGGATATTTATTACAATGTGAATAATGGTTTGTTAAAACTCAGGATTGAAAACGGGAAAGAGACATTGATTTTTTATGACAGAAATGAAAAATCAAAAAAACGATGGTCTGATTATTTTCTGCTCGATATCAAAACACCAAATGCTGAAAAGTTTTTAGATAAATTTCTTGAGCGAATTGTTGAAGTAAAAAAAGTCCGTGAACTTTATTTGTATAACAATACCAGAATTCATCTTGATAAAGTTGATAAGCTTGGTTTTTTTCTCGAGCTTGAAACAAGAGTTGTAAATGGTCTGCGTGATGCTGAGAGAAGATTCAATTTTCTGGTTGATTTACTCGAGCTGAAAAAATATCCCGAGCTGAGAACTTCCTATAGAAATATTTTAATTGAGAAAAAGAAATGATTCTTTCAAAGAAGAAATTAAAACAAATTGATATTGATTTTATTATCAATGAGAAAATCCGAAACAGAAAGCTGAATGAAGCTCTTATTGTTGTTCCGACAAACAGAAAAGTTCGTTCACTGAAAAGAGAATTGATTTCACTTTCACCTGATCAGGCAACTGCGAATCTACATATTCATACTTTATCAACTTTAAGTTTGAGCTTGTTTAAGCTTACTAATACAAATGAATTTTTTCTGCTCGATGATGCAACAGCGGTGGTGCTATTAAACAAAGCATTCAATAAAATCAAACCTTCGTACTTCGCAAATTATAAGGATGAAATACCTGCCGGAACATTAGACAGAATTAAAAATGTAATTTCAGAATATAAACGGAATGGTATTTCTCCGGAAATACTATTTGAACAAGCAAATAATCTTTCAGGAAGTGAAAAGAACAAAGCAATCGATATCTCAAAAATATACTCGGAATACTTTAAGGAATGTTCGGAAAATAATCTTTTTGAAATCGGAGATGTTTATAAATATTTGAATGAGCTTCCTGATAATAACTTTAAAATTGCATTCAATGAATTATTCAATGAAGTAAATTTAATTCTAATAAATGGCTTCGATGAATTCAGTAACCCAGAGATTAAATTACTCAATCGCATTTCAGAATTGCGGGAAGAGTTTTACATTCAGTTTGATTATTACAAATTCAATCCTGCTTTGTTCGGACATCTTGATGAATGTTTTTCAAAACTTGAGAAGAAAGGTTTTAAGGAGATAACAGATTTATCTGAATCACAGAATATTCATTTTCACTCAGTTATTCGTTCTGGTTTGTTCAGCTACAAGAGAGAAAAAAAAGAAACAGTTAAAGAAAAATTATATATTGTAAATGCAACATCACCTGAAAAGGAAATAGAATTCATAGCTAAAGAAATCAAACGATTATTGTTTGAAGAAAATATCCCACCTGAAAAAATTTGTGTCGCCTTCAATTTAATTTCTGACCATTCCAAAATTATAAGAGATGTATTTACTGAATATGGATTGCCTTTTAATCTCACTGACAGATTTTCGTTAAGTGAATCTCAACCAATTATTGCATTAATTAACCTTCTTGAAATAATTGAAAATAACTTTTTCTATAAAAATATTTTTAGAACTTTAAGCGGCAGGTGGATTGAGCTTGACGGAGTTGATTTATCCAACCTTCTTCTGGTAGCATCAAATCTGAAAATTGTTGCTGGTTACAATAACTGGATTGAAAGTATTGACAATGCGTTGGAAGAACTTAAAAATCCGGATGAAGATGATGAGTCAAATTTTCTTCCTGAAGAAAATTATGTGAAAGCTAAAGAAGATATTCAGGCAATCTCTGAGATACTAACACCTTTCAGACAGAAACTTACTGTAACAGAATTCCAGAATGAATTAATTAACCTTATAGTAAGACTGAAACTGATTCCCAAAGCAATTAATGATCATCAGGATTATGCAGAAAAAAATGTTCGTGCGATTACAAGTTTTGTTCAGACTTTAACAAATCTTTTTGAGTTAATGAAAATTGAACTTGGAATGGATACAAAATTCAGTCTTTCGTTTTTTCTGAGGAACATCAAAACAGCTCTTCAGTTTGCAAGATATAATCTTCGCGAGAAAATTGATTCGGGAATTCTTATTACTTCGATAAATGAAATCCGTGGATTAAAGTTTGATTACTTGTTTATTGGTGGTATGACCGATGGTGAATTTCCTACCAGATATCAACCGGAAATTTTCTTCAGCGGCTCATTCCGAAAAGAAGATTATAAACACATTCTTGAAGAGCGTTATCATTTTTACCAGGCATTATGTACTGTTAGAAAAGCTTTGTATTTGATTTTCCCACAAGCTGATGAAAAAAAGCAGTTTACTCCTTCAACTTTTATTAAAGATTTAAAGGATGTTATTCCAACTGTTGAAATTGACTCGGGTGAATATGATTTGATTATAGCTTCGGAAAAAGAATTGCTTGGCTCATTACAGAAAAATGAAATCACTTCTGTAGAAGTTGCTAATAATTTAACCATAGCAGGCTATGATCCAATAAAAATTTTAAGGGAAATTGAAGTTGATGAACAGAGAATTAAATTTCCATTTGATGAGAGTCCTTACACAGGATATTTATCAAAGGAGCTTAATGAAAGATCTTCTGAGAAGCTTAAAGAACTTTCAGAGAGAATTTACTCAGCTACACAGCTTGAAGAATATGCGAAATGTCCTTTCCAGTTTTTTCTGAGAAGAATTCTTTTCCTGGAAACAATTGAAGAACCCACCGAAGAAATTGAAGCTTTTGAGTTAGGAAGTATTGTTCACTCAATACTTTATACATTTTATAAAACCATCAAAGAGCAAAATAAGAAAGTTGAGAACTGCAGTGATGGAGAATTTGCTGAGTTTGTAAGACTGATTTTTTCGATTGCTGAGAAAAAAACTGAGAACATAAAATTCTCAACACCATATTCTTTCTTTGAGTATGAAAAAATATTCGGTATAAACGGAAACAAGCAACATTCTATACTTTATAAATTTCTTGAAGAAGAACGAAAAGACAAGCAAGGATTTAACCCCGAATTTTTTGAGATCGCTTTTGGAAGAAAATTTAACTCGGCTGTTGAAGTAAAACTGAATGATATAAGTTTCAGAGGTAAGATTGACAGAATTGATGTGAACGAAGATAAGAATCTGTTCAAAGTTATTGATTATAAACTTGGTGGAAGAAAACCTTCGAAAGAAGATTTAACTATCGCAATATCATTGCAGTTACCATTGTATTTGTATGCTTCTAAAATATTACTCAAAGCTGAATTTGATAGAGAATTTTATCCTGCATCAGCAGAAATATATTCACTGAAAATCTTCAGAGAAGAGTTCGGAAGGAAAATAGTTCACAATCTATCCGGCAGAAATTTTTCTGAAGAAGATTACATTAAAGCTTCTGAAGAATTAATTAAAATCTTTGAAGAATCTGTTCCGCGATATATCGAAAATATAAGAAAAGGTATTTTTAATTTATCACTTCTTGAAAAGCGTGAAGAAAAAGTTTGTGGCTATTGTGAATTCAGATCAGTATGCAGAATTCAGGAAGTCAGTTAACCGTGAGGAATTTAAAATGTGTTTCTTTTTAATATGCGATTATCATTACTTTTAAGTGAAAATAATTAAGGATTATTTATGAAATTACTTCTCTCATTTTTTCTCATCGTATTGGTTTTTTCTTTAAATGCACAGAGTCCTGAAAAACTCTGGGTAAAATCAGAACAACTTAAAGCGGAACGATTACTAAAGAATGAAAATATTAATTATCCAGGTGATTCAAGATTTGATGTAACTTATTACAAACTTGATTTGAAGATAATGCACACGACTCAAACTATCTTTGGTTCTGTAATTGTAAATGCAAAAGCCGATACATTTAATGTCAATTCAATTTATCTTGATTTAGTAAATCAGCTGATTGTTGATTCAATTCTATGCAACGGAACTGTCGCAAGCTTCACAAGAAGCACGAATAAAATAAATATCACACTCGATAACACTTATAATCCGGGAGAATCTTTTTCAATTCAGGTATTCTATCATGGAACACCTCCATCCAGTGGATTTGGTAGTTTTACTTTTGATACAAGAGCAGGAGGTGCGCCATCAATATTTACTTTGAGTGAGCCCTATGGTTCAAGAGATTGGTGGCCCTGTAAAGACACTCCTGCTGATAAAGCGGATTCAGCAGATATCTGGTTCACAGTGAGCAATCCGATTAAAGCCATTTCAAACGGTATTCTCGAAGAAGTAGTTGACAACGGAAATAATACATCAACTTATAAATGGAAAGTACGATATCCAATAGCACAATATCTGATATCACTTGCTGCAACAGATTTTGTTGAGTACATCAATTATTATAATTATAGTTCAACTGATTCAATGCCTGTAACACACTACATTTATCCTGAAACATTCAACACGACACTTAAAAATCTTTTGGATAAAACACCTCAAATGATTTCGGTATTCAAACAGCATTTTGGAGAATATCCATTCATCAATGAAAAGTACGGACACGCACAGTTTGGCTGGGGCGGTGGAATGGAACATCAAACTTGCTCTTCGATGGGAGCTTTTGGTGAAGGAATTAATTCTCACGAGTTAGCACATCAATGGTATGGTGATGCAATTACCTGTAAAGACTGGCACCACATCTGGCTTAATGAAGGTTTCGCTACTTATGCAGAAGGAGTGTGGATTGAAGCAACTCAGGGCAGAGCAGCATATAATAATTATATATCAAATGAAATGAATTATGCCAAATCTGCTGTCGGTTCTGTATGGGTTCAGGATATTTCATCTGTGAACAGTATTTTTAATTATGCAAGGTCTTATGCTAAGGGTGCGGTTATTCTTCACATGCTTCGTGGAGTAGTTGGCGATTCGACTTTCTATAATATACTCCGAACTTACACTTATCATCCGATAGTATCCTATGGTGTAGCTGTTACAGAGGATTTTCAGGCAATTGCAGAGAATATTTCAGGAATGAATCTGAATTACTTTTTTCAGCAATGGATTTATGGTGAAAATTATCCGCGATACAATGTCAGTTGGAGTAAGTCTCAGTTAAATGATTCTCTATGGAATCTTCGAATAAACATCGCTCAGTTGTCAAATACCAACCCTGTATTTTTTACAATGCCAATCCAAATCAAAGTTACCAGAGTCGGTTTAGTTGATACATTGATTTCTGTTTTTAATAATCAGCAAAACCAGGAATTTAATATTCCTGTTTATGGACAGATTAATTCAATGGTATTTGATCCTGATAATTTCATATTAAAAAATCTGAATGTTACAGTTGATGTAAATGATGGTATTGATTTGCCGAATCAGTTTGTACTTGAGCAGAATTACCCTAATCCGTTTAATCCGACAACAAAGATAAGATACAGTGTGGCGTCAGATTTCAAAAGTCAAAAGTCAAAAGTCAAACTTATAGTATATGATTTGCTCGGAAATGAAATAGCAAAATTAGTTGATGAAGAAAAACCTGCGGGAAGTTATGAAATAGAGTTTGATGCATCTGCATTAACAAGCGGGGTTTATTTTTATAAACTTACAAGCGGAAAATTTTCTGATGTTAAGAAGATGATATTGATGAGATAAAAATTTTAAATTAAGGCGGGAAATTTTCCCGCCACTTTGTTAATGTTTAATCAACTTTTCTGATATAAACCTATTGTATTTCCGTCCGGATCAGTAAACAAAGCATACCAACCCATTGCTGGTATTGTTGTTTTGGTTCTTTTAACCGCACCACCATTAGCTTTCACTTTTTCAAGAATAGAATTGATATCCGGAATGTTAACATGAAATACAGTAGTATCACCAATTGAAACTTTATCTACCTGTCTTAGACCAACCATTATACCTTTGTGGTTGTTATAAAGCAAATAACCATTTCCAAACGGTTTAAAATCCCAACCGAAAACTTTATGATAGAAATCTTTAGAACGCTCAAGATCTATTGAAGGTATTTCAACATGCCCTATTAATGGTTCAGCCATAAAAATTTTCCTTTCAGTTATTTAATTACAGTTACAAATTATATTCAGAAAAAGAATTTTCAAAAATTGTATAAATCTACTCAAGTAAGTTTAATGAAATTTGTATAGATGTTTTTTACTTTATAATTTACAACGAAGTTACTCCAAAATTATCATCAATTTAAATTTTTTTAATGCTAAGGAAAGCGGTTTTTCTATTTTTGATTTATGCAATCGCTATTGAAGCTCAGACAATTGAGTTCAGGAATTATACTGTCCGAGATGGATTGTCGAACAATAAAGTAAATTGCGTTATTCAGGATAAACAAGGTTTCATTTGGTTCGGCTGTGAAGACGGATTGAACAGATTTGATGGATATGAGTTTAAAGTTTTCAGACCTTCCGACAAAAAGAATAGCATTTCTTCAAAAGATATCTGGAGTCTTTTTGAAGATAGTGAAGGAAATATCTGGATTGGAACAAAAAGCGGAGATGTAAATAAACTTGATTTTAAAACAAAGAAATTTTCATTCTGGAAAATTCAGGAAGTAAAACTTAATGATAATTCTGTAACAGCTATTTATGTTGACAAAAAAAGGTATGTTTGGGTTGGAACATATCAGCAAGGATTATTTAAATTCGATTCTACAGGTAAAAAATTAGATCATTGGGAATATAATCCGGAAGACGATAAAGGAATCAGCAATAACTTTATTACAGGAATAATTGAAGATAAATACGGTAAAATCTGGGTTAGTACATATTTTGGTCTTAATGAGTTTGATCCGACAGTCCCTGAAAATGGGTTTACTAAATACATTTCTTCAGATAAATCAATCAACAATAATCTTATTTGGGAAATCAGAACTTCTGTTGATTCACAAAAAATCTGGATCTGTGGAGCTTCAGGTTTAAGTTCAATAGACATTAAGACTAAAGAGATTAAATATATTTATATCCCGCCCGAGCCATCGATACAATTTTCATCAAGTGTTGGAGATGTGGTAGAAACAATCGAAAATAATAAAAGAATTATTTATGCCGGTACTTATGGAGGATTAGTAAGGATAAATTCGGAAACTGGTGTTAGTGAAAGGTTCATACAGAATTCAGAAAATGCAAAAGGTATTGTCAGTAATCAGATTAATCAAATGATTATGGATAAATCAGGAGTAATCTGGTTTGCAACAGAAAACGGTATAAGCTCAATATCACTCAGATATAATTTCTATTCTCCGATTCTAAGCAAAGTTCCTTTGAATCAGCAGGTGTTCACTAAAGATGTAAAAGCTTTGACCAGCCTGGATAATGAAAATGTCTTTATAGGAACTTCAGACGGGCTTTACCTGGTTAATCTTAAAAATTTTAGCGCGATAGAAATTTCAGACTCCAAAGGTTTAAATATCTGGTCACTGATTAAAGATAAGGATGATATCTGGATTGGAAGTTATGGTCAGGGATTGTACAGATATAATCTTAAAAATCAGCGGTTAAAAAAAATAAAAATTGATTATCCTCTCTTTCAGACACAATCATATAACTTCATCAAATCGTTGGAGGATGATGGATTTGGAAATATTTATGCCGGAACCTGGGGCGGAGGACTTGTTAGGGTAAATAAGAGGACTGAAGAAATACAATTCTGGAGAAGTAACAAGAATATTCCGGGCTCACTAAGTTTTAATGATGTTTGGACGGTCTTAAAGGATAAATCAGGAAGAATATGGGTAGCTACAAACGGTGGAGGGTTAAATTTATTTAATCCTGTTGAAAATAGATTTTACTCATTGACTACAAGAAGCACAAATGATTTGTTAAAAAGTAATTCAATACTTCACATTCTGGAAGCAAGAGAATCATCTTCAGATGAAAAGGGTTATACAGTTATCTGGGTTTGTCACGATTATGGTTTAACCAAATTGAAACTTCGCAACAATAAAAATTTTAGTGATATAACCGAGCTGATAGTTTCTTCAAGACATTACAATTCTAATGATGGATTATCTTCAGAGGTCGTCAAATCATTGATTGAAGATGACAATGGAAATTTATGGGTTTCAACGAGTAATGGAATTTTTATTTATGACAGTTCAACTGATAAGTTTAATCCGATTCCATATTATCTGGAAAGAAAACCAACTGACTATAGTGCAGGTGCATCACTAAATCTTAATAATAAATTTTTTCTTTTTGGTTCAAACCAAGGTCTGAAAATTTTCGCACCATCGGACATCATTTCATCTGATTACAAACCAAAAGTTATAATCTCAGATTTTCAGATATTCAACAAATCTGTTTATGATGATCCTGAAAAATTCGCAGAATTATTTTCATCCGGTGAAATTGTTTTACCATACAGTCAGAATGTTTTTTCATTTTTATTTTCATCAACAGATTATAACAATCCTGCTTCAATAAAATATGCTTATATGATGAGAGGTTTTGATAAAGATTGGAACTATTCAAATACGAGAAGGTTCGTTACATATACTAATCTAAATCCCGGCGATTATGAATTTCTTGTAAAAGCCACAAACAGTGATGGCGTATGGAATGAAGAACCTGCGGTTTTAAGAGTTACAATTAATCCTCCCTGGTGGCGAACTCCCTGGGCTTATGCAGGTGTAATCTTAATTTTTCTTGCTGGAATATTATTAATAAGACGACTTGAATTGAATAAAGCAAGACTGCTGAATAATCTCAGAATGAAAGAATTCGAAGCTGAAAAACTTCGTGAAGTAGAAGCCATAAAATCCAGATTCTTTGCTAATATCTCTCACGAGCTTAGAACCCCCTTAATGCTTATTAAGGGACCGCTTGATGAACTAATGAATAATAATTCGGGCAAAAATATTCGGGAACTTGCGGAATTAGCATTAAAAAACAGTGATAAACTTAAATTATTAATTGATCAGCTTCTTGAACTTACACAACTTGAATCGGCAAAAATTCCAGTCAGAGCTTCATCAGTAAATATAGTTGAGTTTTCAAAAAATATTTTTAACTCCTTCAAACCAGTTGCAGAAAATAAGAATATTAATTTGATATACGAATCAGAACAGGATGAATTGTCCGCTTGTTTTGACAAAGACATTTTAGAAAAAGTGTTGAACAATCTTTTGTCAAATGCGTTCAAATTCACTCCGAATAATGGGACGATTTGTCTTAAAGTGTTCAAAGACAAAAATGATTTTGGCGAAACGGTAAATTTAAAGGTAGTTGATACAGGAATAGGCATTGATGAAAAAGACATAAATAAAATTTTTGACAGATTTTATCAGGCAACAGATAATAATAAGAAAAATTATTCGGGATTCGGAATAGGACTTTCATTGATTAAAGAGTTTGTTGATTTACATAAATGGAAAATTGAGGTTAAAAGTAAAAAAGGGGAAGGAAGTGAATTCACAATTATAATTCCGCTTTATGATTATCTGGATGATTCAGAAAAGTTAAAAGAAGAACCGAAAGAAATTGTTAAACAGGAAGAAATTAAATCTTCCGTTGATTCAGAAATTGATTTACAACCGGTTTCTGAAGTGAGCAATCGAAGAGCAACATTGATGATAGTCGAAGATTCTGAAGATGTACGATTCTTTCTGTCATCCATACTGAAAAATCAGTACAATCTGATTCTTGCTGAAAATGGTGTTGATGCACTTAATAAATCAGTTGAAGATTTACCGGATTTAATATTAAGCGATATTATGATGCCTGAAATGGATGGCTTAGAGTTTTGTAAAAGGATCAAGTCAGACTGGAAAACCAGTCATATTCCGGTAATACTTTTAACAGCCCGAACAACTATTGATAATAAAGTTGAAGGTCTTGAATTTGGAGCTGATGATTATGTGACAAAACCGTTTAACTCCCGGGAGCTACTTGCAAGAATCAAAAATTTACTTGAACAGCGGAAAAAATTGAAAGAAATATTCAGTACTTCTGCAGAAATAAGATCAGAACAATTCAAATTTTCCCAGGAAGAAAACGAATTCATACAGAAAGCAATAAAAGTTGTGGAAGAAAATATTGACAATCCCGATTTTGATACAGAAAAATTTGCGGAGAAAATGTTTCTCAGCAGAAGTCAGCTTCACAGAAAATTAGTTCAGCTTACCAATGAAAGTCCGGGTGAATTTATCAGGGCAATACGACTGAAATACGCCGCAAAATTGTTGTTACAGAAAAATTTTAATATTACACAAATTGCACTTGAGGTGGGATTTAATAGTCCTTCACATTTTACAAAGGCATTCAAACAGTTTTTTGATTGTACACCCAAAGAATTCATACAAAAATCGCTTCAGTAAGCTCCTTATCCCTTTTTACATTCAAAACGCAACAAAAACACCAACATTTGCAACATTAAAAACATTTCTCGCATTTGAATAAAACTACTTTTGCGGCGTAAAATCAATTTGTCTTAAATAACTAACTGACCAACAATCTAAAAGGAGCTGAAATGAAGAATTTTCTTTCATTATTGTTTTTCTTTTTTGCGATTTTCTACGGATTAGCCTTCTCCCAATCATCAGGAAATAGTTTTGGTGAGAAAGTCCTTGTATCATTCCCATTTTATGATGATGTTGAAGACACTACAACTTCATCCTCATATTGGACTAGAGACCAAAGTATTTGGAAAATGTTAGCTGCTAATGCGCATAGCGGTTCAAATGTTTGGGCAATGTTACCTGCAACAGGTAGTTACCAATATATAACGCTTGCCAGCTCAATCAATCTTTCTACTACAACAAATCCATACTTTTCGCTTTGGACAAGAAAAGCCGATGGCGGAACTGGATATGTGAAAATTGAAGTTTCAACGGATGGTGGAACAAGTTGGACGGTAGTCCGTGAAGGAAGTTATAGTGGAACTCAATATATCAGATTTCAAGCGTCATTGTTAGGATACAGACAATCAAATGTATTGCTGCGGATAGGATGTTATGTCCCGTATGGAAATACATATTATGTCGATGATATAAGAATTGATGAAGCTCCAAATCCTCAACCAATTCTTTTATCTAACCCGACTGAAAATGGCATGAATGTCCATTGGAATCAATCCACTGCAACTGATTTTTACAGATACAGAATTGTGATGTCAACCAATCCGAATACTGTAAATGATTTTTATGCAACGGCTTCTACACAGAATAGGGAAGAGACAAGAGTATTTGACATATATGTCAAGACAAAACTGGATACGGTACTTACAGATTTAACTTTTGCTAACACACTTTATTATGCAAAAGTGTATGAAGAAGACACACAGAATTTTGTAAATCAAGGTTCAGACAGAACTGATTTAAGCACAACATTTAATGCTACCGGAGAAGTAGCACCTTTTACACAAACATTTGAAGGAAGTTACAATTGGGTTGCTGATATTCCGTGGGCAGTAACAACAGACGATGCAGGAGATCCCGGACACAGTCCAACTCATGCCTTCGAAGACAGTCCTCAGGGCAATTATCCTGCTTATGCTGATAGAAGATTGGTTGGAATGATAAATCTTGCTGCAGTTCAAAGGCCATTATTAAGATTTAACCATAAATATTCCTTTGAAACCGGTTCTGATTTCGGTTATGTTGATGTCTCAGCTGATAATGTAAACTGGGTTACTTTAAATGCTTATACCGGAAATAATTCAGGTGTTTGGGAATCGGATACTTATGATATTGGATTTTTAAAACAAACTTCAACAACTGCATATATCAGATATCGTGTTACATCGAATAGTGCTAATCAACAGGATGGCTGGCATATTGATGATGTTCAGGTATTAAATAATCCTAAGACAATTGCATTCCCGTTCTTTGATGATGTCGAGGTAGATACATTTACAACTAACAGATGGACAGCAGGAGCTTTTGAGTTAAGACTTGCCAATGCTCATAGTGGTGCACAGGTTTGGGCGCTAAAACCTACTGGTGGAACTTATAGTTATATCACTTTGGGTGGAGTTATGAACTTATCAGGTGCATCAAACCCATATATTTCATTCTGGACAAGAAAAGCTGATGCAGGAACCGGCTATGTAAAAGTTGAAGCTTCGGGTGATGGAGGTTATACCTGGACTTCTGTTGGAGAAAATTCCTTCTCAGGAAATTATCAGAGATTTCAATATCCTCTGTCAAATTTCCGAACTGCTAATTTTATGGTCAGAATCGGTTTCTATACTCCTTACGGAAATACTTATTACTTAGATGATATTCTTATTGATAATGCACCGACTCCGAGATCGCTTGTATTATTGAATCCTACCAACAATGGAATGAAAGTCAGATGGGGAGCATCAACAGCCTCTGATTTTGGACGTTATAGAGTTGTTATATCTACAGATCAAAATGATGTTAACAATTACTACATTTCTGAGACTTTGCAGAACAGAAAAGAAACTAAAGTATTTGATATCTTCAATCAGGCGACTATCGAAACGACTTTAACTAATCTAACATTTATGAATACACTTTATTATGCAAAGATTTATGAAGAGGATACACAGCTTTTGGTTAATCAGGGATCAGACAGAGCAGACCTTTCAACAACATTTAATCTCGTAAGTCAAGTAGCTCCGTTCGTTCAGGATTTTGAAGGCACATTTGGATGGCCGGCAGATCTACCGTGGGCAGTAACACAAAATGATTCAAGTGAACCGGGACATAGTGGAACACATGCTCTGGAAGACAGTCCGAATGGAATTTATGATGCAAGTGCTGACAGAAGAATTGTTGTACAGATGAATACGCTTTCAGTTTCAAGACCAACATTGAGATTTAATCATAAATATGCTTTTGAATCAGGAAGCGATTTCGGAAATATTGAATACTCCGCAGACGGAGTTAGCTGGACAAAGTTTGCTGCTTTCACTGGGAATTCACAATCTGTTTGGGAACAAAGAGAGTTTGATTTAGTCAATTTAAGACAATCGAACTCTACATATTTAAGATTTTCTGTAACTTCAAATTCTGTTAACAATCAGGATGGCTGGCACATTGATGATGTGGAAGTTTTTAACAACCCACACACTCAGGGAATTCCTTTTACCGATGATGTCGAAACTGATTCCTTCTCAAATTATTCCTGGATAAATGGACAATGGGATATAAAAATTGCGAATGCTCATAGTGGTGCTCAGGTTTGGGCTTTAGAACCTGCTGGCGGATCTTATGCTTATATCACAGTTAATGGATCACTCAATTTGGCTAATGCTCCAAAACCATACATCTCGCTTTGGACCAAGAAAGCCAATGGCGGTACAGGTTATATTAAAATTGAAGCCTCAAATAATTTTGGAAATACCTGGACAACTGTTAAAGAACAATCATACAGCGGAACAAGCTATACAAATATTGTTGCGTCGTTGTCAAACTTCAGCCAAAATGGTGTGATTTTAAGAATTGGTGCTTACACTCCATATGGAGATACTTATTTCCTTGACGATATTACTATTGCCGATTCCACTGGATTCACTACAGGAATTGGTGATGACAATACTTTCCCGCTCGAATTTCAATTGGATCAAAACTATCCAAATCCATTCAACCCGATAACTACAATAAGATACTCATTGCCTGAAGAAAGCAAAGTATCACTAAAGGTATTCAATTTACTTGGGCAAGAAGTCAGTGAGTTAGTAAATGAAAACAAATTTGCTGGCAGACATGAAGTAAAATTTGATGCGAGCAGTTTGGCTTCTGGAGTTTATCTGTACAGGATAAATGCTATTGGAAATACCAATGGTAAAGAATTTACTGTTACAAAGAAATTAATACTGCTTAAGTAAATAAGAATTTCTGGAGGCTGAATCATCAGCCTCCTGTTTTCTGATTCAAAAGATTCTTTTATCCATCATTTTGAAACAAATTCAACAAATAATGCAACATTTTCGGTAGAAGATCCGGGCAAACTAGAAATAAGTTTGTGCCGTAAAAAAAGCACGGAGAGAAAATGAAGAAGTCTAAACAATTATTTCTGTTAATAACCATTACAGTTGCACTTTTACAGATTAGAATGAATGCGCAATTAAACTTTGTAGTTAATTCTCTGGCAGATGATCAATATTCTTATGCTTATGATAATCCAAATACTTCTGCCGATGAATCAAGAGATGGGGTCTGCTCTGATGCTTTAGGAAGGTGTACAATAAGAGCTGCTATTGATGAAGCTTTTAATATGAACACATCAATAAATCTGACTTTCAGTACCTCTGGTACCATAAATCTTATTGATTATCTGTTACTTCCGGATGGATCATCAATGGATGGTAATAACCAAATCACTCTGACAAACCCACTTAATATTCTGGCATTGATAGACAATTGCACAATTACTGGATTAAGATTCGCCAACACAGTAGTTGCTATTGATATTCAGGGGAATAATAATAAAATCGGAACTCCTACAGGTAATTATAACGAATTCGTCGACTGTCATACTGCAATTGGATTATCTGGTGATGATAATGAAATCTGTAATAATTTTTTTGGAATTACTTACTCCAATTCTCTTCAACCTTGCGGAACAGGAATATTAATTTCGGGAAATTACAATCAGATTGGCAGAGGAGATGTTAATGCATCTAATATTTTCTGTGGTAGCACAATCGCTGGAATTATTATTGGGTATGGTGAAGGTAATATTGTTGAAGGGAATTATATCGGGACAAATATTGACCAACAAACCGGCTTAGGTAATGCAATCGGCATAATGATTTCAAGTGATAATAATTTGATTGGAGGAAGCGGGACTTTTTCAACAAATGTAATTTCCGGTAATCAGATAGCAGTAGCAATCCAAGCAGCGCCTCCCGATACTTATGCTGATAATAATTTGATTGTTAACAATATAATCGGACTGAATAAATTCGAAAATGCATCGATTCCAAATAACAATGGAATAATGATTACAAATGGAGTTACTAATGCAAAAATTTATGATAATACTATTGCAGGTAATAATTCTGTTGGTATTGGAATCTTTGGTTATGATGATGAAAGTTATACTTCCGGACATGTTATTTACAGAAATAAAATAGGTGTAAACCGATACAATGTTGTATACGGAAATGAAACAGGCATTTCCATACTTGGCAATGTAGAAGATGTAATCATCGGTGTAGGTATCTTAGATGAATTTATACCAAATACTATTGTCGGAAATACTGAAACCGGAATTGAAATAAAATCCTTGCAAGGATTTTCACCAAGAGGAATTGTTTACAGAAAAAACATAACTCATTCAAATGGAATTATAAATGTCTCTCTGGACTCACTTGCCAACGATGGATTAAGTGCACCGTTCGGTCTTTCCTTTAACGGAAATACTTTGTCAGGTCTGCACTTTTTATCGGGAATGAAAATAGATATCTATAAAGCTAACAAATTTGAATTGCCTGCATCAGCTTATGAATGGCTCGGTTCTGTAACAACTAATGCTAATGGAGCTTTTTCATTTTTAATTAACAATCCGACAGTTGAAGCCGTTTCGCTTACTGCATCTAATATTTTGGCACCGGCAACTTCAAAAATCATTAAATATGATTTAGTCACTTCAGTCGAAGAGGATAATAAAATACCAACAGAGTTTTCTTTAAATCAGAACTACCCAAATCCATTTAACCCAAGCACTAAAATCAGTTGGCAATCGCCAGTAGGCAGTAGGCAAACATTAAAAGTTTATGATGTACTTGGTAATGAAGTAACAACACTGGTTGATGAATACAGAGATGCAGGAAGATATGAAGTTGAGTTTGATGCAAGTGGTTTATCAAGCGGAGTTTATTTCTATAAACTTACTTCAGGTTCATTCACTCAAATAAAAAAGATGACTTTAATAAAATAACCTTTAAAGGGAAAAGAAATGATAATAAAAATCTTTTTCTTGATTAGTTTATCAACTTTATGCTTAAATACAAATCTATTTGCTCAAGAAGTTTACACAATTAACTCTACAGCAGATGATGAACATGCCCACGCTTATGATAACCCAAATACACCTGTGAATGAATCAGAAGATGGAATCTGTCAGGATGAACTTGGCAGATGTACATTACGAGCAGCTATTGAAGAAGCGCATAACAGAAATACTTCCGCAAAGTTTATTTTCAGCACTTCCGGCACAATTAATCTTATTGATGTAATTGTACTTGAAGATCATTGTGAGATTGATGGCGCAAACCAAATAGAAATTGGTGGTTTGGCAGCAATTGTTGCAAAAAATAATACTAAAATTAAAGGTCTTAGAGTTTCTGCTTTCTTTGGAATTGAACTCGAAGGTAATAATAACATTGTTGGGGACTTTCCTAACTATAATGAATTTGTTAATGCTCAAATCGGATTAACAGTTGCTGGAGACAACAACAAAATTTTCAACAATTACTTTGGAATTACACTGGATGGAACAGTAATGCCTAATCAACACGGAATTATTGTAAGCGGCAATAATAATGAAATTGGCAAATCAGATATGGCAAACGGAAATGTTATTTGTGGTAATGCTGTTGCCGGCATTCAGATCGCAGTTGGCGGAAGTAATAAAATACGGCACAATTTAATAGGTACTACTTCTGATGGCAGAACAGATGTTGGAAATGTTCAGGGAATACTTATCTCTGGTTCAAACAACAATATTATTGGCGGAGATAATTGGGATGACGGCAATGTTATTTCAGGCAATACTGTTCATGGTATTTTTGTCAGTGGAGCGCCACCTAATAGTTATTCTGAAGGCAACTTAATTAAAAATAATATTATTGGATTAAATCCAGACAATAATGCTGCCGTACCAAATGGTACAGGAATCACTATTACTAATGCTGCAATGGGAGTTGATATTACCTCAAATATCATTTCCGGTAACTCGGGTGATGGAATAAGTATTTTTGCTTATAATATGGAAACTTTAACTCTTGGACATACTATTCACTCCAATTCCATCGGTACTAATGGTGATCAATCTGAGTTCCCAAATGATGGTTCCGGAGTTTCGGTTGCCGGAAATGTGACTGATGTTAGCATAGGTCAGGATGAGAATAGTAACTATTTGGGGAATTCAATCATTGGAAATGGAATGAGTGGGGTTGAAGTTGTCCCTTTACAGGGTCTAACACCTGATAAAATAACAATTCGTAGAAATGTAATTCATAATAATGATTTTGGTAATATCTTTATAGATACCTCCGCAAACTACGGAATAAGACCACCTTATAATCTTCAGTATAACTCAGGTTTGATTACCGGCAAACACGCAATACCCAACGCAATAATTGATATTTATAGTGCTAATAGATATGAATTATCTGCCTCTGCATATTTTAGAATTGGAACTACTACTACTGATGCAAATGGAAATTTTTCTTATTCAACAAATCTCAATGTAGAAGCAATTTCAGTAACAGCAACAGATTTTTTGGGTAATACATCTGGTTTCGCAAGAATAAATATAATAACAGATGTTGAGAATGAAGAACAAATTCCTAAAGAATTTTCTTTATCACAGAATTATCCTAACCCATTTAACCCGACTACAAAGATCAGTTGGCAATCGCCAGTAGGCAGTAGGCAAACATTGAAAATTTATGATGTGATTGGAAATGAGGTTGCAACTTTAGTTGATGAATACAGAGATGCTGGTAGATATGAAGTTGAGTTTGATGCAAGTGGATTATCAAGCGGAGTTTATTTCTATAAACTTACTTTAGGTTCATTCACTGAAACTAAGAAAATGCTAATTCTCAAATAACTCAAATTATCTTTAACTAAAAAGGAGGCACTTATATGCAATCTTTGAATATTCTTATTGCTCTTACTTTCGTTTTAACTTCTGTTTCCATTGCCCAAAATATTGAGGCAAAGATTGGTAATCTCGGAAATTTCTCAGTTAAAGATCCAAATGGAAGTGATATATTCAAGGTTACTCACGAAGATTATGATGTTCTTGTTAATGGCAACATTAGATTAAAAAATACAACACAATACAATATTGGAATGATCTGGAAAGATGGATATTCATTTTTACATAATTATTCAGCACCAAATACGCAGGGAGGAAATACTTTTTTAGGTGTCAGAGCAGGCAATACTGCACCTGAAGGTTCCGGAAATCAAAAAAGTTTTAATACAGCTGTCGGCGAAAAATCACTTATTAGTTTAAGTCTTGGAGAAAGTAATACTGCAGTTGGATATTCTGCATTGTTCTCTAATACAAATGGGGTGTTTAATACTGCAGTAGGAAGAGAAGCATTGGTTAATAATTCAACCGGACAGGCAAATACAACTATAGGCGCATTTGCCGGAGATAATATCACAACTGGTGTTAATAATATCGTTATTGGATATGCAGCCCAATCTTCTTCCGGAACTGTTTCAAACCAGATTACACTTGGAAATAATCAAATTACCAGTTTGAGATGTAATGTTACTTCCATTTCTTCTCTCTCTGACGCAAGAGATAAAAAGAATATCAGAGATTTATCTCTCGGATTAAACTTCCTAATGAAAATAAAACCAAGAGAATTTAATTGGGATAAAAGAGAATGGTATGATGATAAAAATAATGACGGTAGCAAAATGAGTGAAACTCCAACTGCCGGATTTATAGCTCAGGAATTTGATGAAGTGCAGAACTCTGAACACGCAGAATGGCTGAATCTCGTTTTAAAAGATAATCCGGAAAGATTGGAAGCAACCTACGGAAACCTATTACCAGTGATGGTAAAAGCCATTCAGGACTTAAAGACTGAAAAAGATAATGAAATTGCCTCTCTTAAATCAGAAAATCTGCAGCTTAAAAAAGAACTTGACGCTTTGAAAGAAGTTCAGATGCGTCTTGCCAAACTTGAACAGATGATGAATAGTGTTGAGGTAAAATTTTCGAGCAACACTGGTGAATAAATTTATCAATCATCTGATTCAGAAAGGCAAAGTATTATGAAAATAAAAATTTTATTCATCGCTCTGTTGGGATATGCCGCAAACTTTTATTCTCAAAGTTTATTGACCATCGGCAATAGCGCTACGCTTACAATATCTTCTGGTACAGATATTTGTGCTGACAGCATTTCAGGAACCATTCAGGGAGGAGGCACGATATGCGGCAGTCCCAACTCTGTTGAAATAGAAACAGGGAAACCTCTTCCAACTGAGTTTGCTTTACTGCAAAACTATCCCAATCCTTTTAATCCGACTACAAAGATAAGTTGGCAATCGCCTGTAAGTGGCTGGCAAACGCTTAAGGTTTATGACATACTCGGTAACGAGGTTGCGTTACTAGTTAATCAATTTCTTGAAGCAGGTTATTACAGCACCGAATTCAACGCAATAAATTTAACAAGCGGCATTTACATTTATCGTTTGGAAGTTGGAGATATAGTATTTGTAAAGAAAATGACATTAGTAAGGTAAATGTTCTTTCATCCTTTGGATCAATAATGGTCCTCTTTAACAAATCGCTGAGGGAGAAATATCTCCCTCAGCACGAATTTAAAACTTAGGAGATTTAAATGAATAATAAATATTCAATTGTTATCACTTTATTGTTTTTTACGACGATTTATTCGCAATCACCTGCATGGTTTTGGTCTAATCCTATGCCTCAGGGAAACGCTCTGAATTCTGTTTCGTTTGTAAATCAAAATAAAGGATACATTGTAGGCAATTATGGTACTCTTCTAAGAACTACTAACGGCGGTAGTAATTGGGAATATCTGCAACCTTATCAACCTAAAAATTTAAATTCAATATTTTTTGTGAACTCAAATGTAGGTTATGCAGTTGGTGATAGCGGTTTAATAGTTAAAACAACAAATGGTGGTGATAGTTGGATAAGTCAAAACAGCGGAGTTGATACTACACTTACAGATGTTTTCTTCCTGAATGAAAATTTTGGTTTTGCTGTTGGTTATTGGGGATTGGTTCTCAAAACTACGAATGGTGGATTAAGCTGGATCAGTCAGAGTTTTTATTATAATAATAACAAAGTTTTGATGCTTGATTCAAGTAATGGTTTTATTCCTCATGATTTTGGCCTACTGAAAACCACAAATGGTGGAAGTTCGTGGTTTAGTGCAACTTTAAATCCAAATATTACTTTAAAAGATGTTAAATTCATTAATAATCAGATTGGAATTGTTGTCGGTGGTTATGCTACTGTTGGACATATTCTTAGAACTACTGATGGTGGAAATACATGGTCAAATATAATAAATAATAATCAATGGGGATTTACCGGATTGTTTTTCCGAGATTCAAACACCGGTTTTGCAACAGGATATTCAGGAACTTTACTCAAAACCACTGATGCCGGAATTAGTTGGACAAACATTTCCTTTAATACTTACAATAATTTGTACAAGGGTGTTTTCTTCGATTCTAATAATGGAATTATTGTAGGTGAAGGTGGATTAATTTATAAAACAACCGACGGTGGAAATAACTGGAACAAAGTTACAACGGGAACTGATAAATTTCTTTATTCTTCTTCGTTTCTGAATAACTCTTTTGGAATGGTAGGAGGTGACGGAGGAGTAGTTCTAAAAACGACAAATGGCGGAGTCAGTTGGTCTGAGAAAAATGTAATCCTTCCTTCTAATCCTGCAATAACAGATATTCATATATTTGATAATAACAATGCTTATGCAGTTGGCTCATTTGGATTTCATCACAGGACTACCGATGGTGGAGAAACCTGGAATTCGAATAGCGGATTAAGTGCAAACGATCTGTTGAGATTAATATTTATGAATGATTCAATCGGTTTCGCAGTTGGTTACTGGGGAACCGTTATTAAAACCACAAACAGTGGTATCAATTGGATCTTTGCAAATGCCGGAATATCAAATTCAATCTTATTGTTTGATGCAGATTTTCTTGATGCTAATAATGGATTTATTTGCGGTTCCAATGGAACGATTCTTAAAACTACTGATGGAGGTTCATCCTGGAGTAGCTTAAATTCAGGGACAGCAGAATGGTTAAGGGGAATTGATTTCTGGGATACTAATCTTGGTCTGGCAGTAGGAGATAATCGTTTAATTCTTAGAACCACAAATGGCGGAGTAAGTTGGGATTCAATATCCGGATATGAATGGTCATATAGTTATTACAGTGTAAAATTTGTAACTCCACAATATGCTGTGATAGTAGGGGATGAAGGTAAAATATTAATTTCTTCAAATGGTGGAATTTCTTGGCAGGAACAAAATAGTAATACAAACAATCTACTCTTCAGGGTTACAGTTGTTGATACAGTTACATATTATGTAGTTGGTGAGAAAGGGACAGTACTTAAAACCATCAACGCAGGAATTCCTGTTGAGTTAAAAAGTTTTTCAGCTTCTGTAAATGAAAATTCTGTTTTGCTTGAATGGTTAACAGAAACAGAGTTGAACAATTCGGGATTTGTAATTGAAAGAAGAAAAGTTGACAATTTTAAATTTCCAGCAAAAGAAGAAGAATGGAAATCAATTGCTTTCATAAAAGGTAATGGAACTACAACCGAACAAAATTATTATTCATATAAAGATGAAAATCTTCCGACTGGTAATTTTCAGTATAGATTAAAACAAATTGATTTCGATGGCTCTTTTGAATATTCAAACAAGGTGCAAGTTGAAATCTTTCTACCTGAAAAATTTTCATTAGAACAAAATTATCCCAATCCTTTTAACCCGGTAACGAAGATTAGTTGGCAATCACCAGTAGGCAGCAGGCAAACATTAAAAATTTATGATGTACTTGGTAATGAAGTTAAAACATTAGTTGATGAATTCAGAGATGCTGGCAGATATGAAATTCAATTCGATGCTTCTCAACTTTCATCGGGTATCTATTTCTACAAATTGCAATCCGGTCCATTTTCTGAAATAAGGAAAATGATTCTGATGAAATAGTAAATGAAATCAAATATATAAATCATAATCAGAAAGGAACTAATAATGAACAGAACTAAAATCCTCAGTTATTCACTTGTGATTTTTTTTGCAGCACTTATTTTTCTTGCCTGTTCTAAAAAATCAGATAACCCTGTTGCACCAGCCACTCCGACAACTGAATTAAAATTAACATTCGGTTCTCAACAAATAACTTTTAATCAGGGAATAGGTGGATATGCGATTCAGGAAAATGTAACCTATGTACAATTCACAAAAGCTGAAGCAGGTGACACTCTGATATTTTTCCTTATAGCAGCAGGCAAACAAACTGGTAATCAATCCTGGGATCCAAATCAGGATAACGGAGTATTACTTCTTCAATATGGCAATTCAGGGTCTATAATTTATGCCCCTGTTCAGGGAAGTACTAACTTTACTTCATATGGAAATGTTGGTGCTTCGATTGCCGGTACATTTACTGGCGTTCTTGAAGACAATAATCAATCTCAAGTAAATGTTAGTGGTAACTTTTCTGTTCAGAGAAGTGCAGATGTAAATACCATTGGGAAAGCAGTTGTTGGTTTTCAGAAAGCAATTCATTCACTAAATAATTAAGAATAATAAACAGAAAATTTCTCTTGTTTCTGATAGAATGATACAAAAAAACTAAATTTTGACAGAAAATCGCAAGAACTTGCATTATCTGCAAGATATTTTTTAGATGAACATTTTTTGTAATATAAAATTTATGCTAAGAAAACCGGAATACTCAACATTTTTTACTGACTTAATACTCATTTTAGTCTCAGTAGTACTTTTAAGCTCAATTGCAGTACTCTTAATATATTGAAAGACTATGAAGAGTTTTCTAAGTAAAAATTGGTTCAGAATACTTTATCTGATTTTACTGATCTTAGCCTTCTTAGCTTTTTAAATGAGGTATGTTTTTGTATCATTTGCCTTACCCGGGAGAAACATTCTTAGCACTTGCTGACAGGAGAAGGCCTAATGAAAAATTCTGAAGAAAATGAAAGAACGGATACTCAGATCGAGAATGATGAGGTAAAAAAGATAAACCGATTAGTTGCACTAATTGTTTTCTTTCTGCTATTACTGGTATTAGTCATTTTATTTATGTAAATGGTTAAATGATTATTAAACTATTGTGAACTGTAATTCTTTCAATCGCAACTCTCGACCCTATTGCAAGGAGGGAATAGGTCGAGGGTTGTAGTAATGAATCTACTTTTATTAAACTCTTCTGAATTGTACTGAATTGGTTAGTTGGTTGAGCGGAGTAGTTAAAGCTGCTCCGCTTTTATTTTACTATTTTAGAAATTTCTTTGAATTCAGGTGTACCACAGACTTCAAGTAATTCAAATAATATTGATTCTGTAGTTGTTATTTCTGCCCCAAGTGTACGCATTCTTTCTAGTGCAATCTGAAAATCAAATTCTCTTCGGGATGAAACTGCGTCAGCTGCAACATTAACCTGAAAATCATTTGCAAGTAAATCAAGTACGGTTTGCTGAACACAAACATGTGATTCAACACCACAAATAATTATCTGAGAAAGTTTTTTTTGTTTGAATTCATGGAACAAATTTTCTGCACCAAAACAGCTGAAACTCATTTTTTGAATAGCATGATAGCCATCAAGTTCAGAAAGAATTCTGGATGAAGTAGGCCCGAGTCCTTTAGGATATTGTTCTGTGAAATAAATCGGAAGCCGGAGGGTTTTAAAACCTTTGATTAATTTTATTGTATTCTCAACTACATTATCAGAATTTCGGATTACAGGTAAAATCTTTTCCTGCAAATCAATTATAAGAAGTGCAGAAAATTCTTTTTTTAATATGATTGGATTTCTTTTCATATAAAAATCTCCATTTAAAAACTCTTACTCTTTTTCTTAATCTTACTCTTAATCTTCAACTAGTAAATCTCATCCATACCATACTTACCACAAGCGTACATCATAAGAATAGAAGCCAGATCTATCAAGGCTTTCTTTTGTTCATCTGCGTGGATCACGAGATCATAAACTTCAGCCATAAACTGAAAATTACTGAGTATTTTTTTTAGCTCTCTTAAAGTTGGTGTTCCATGCCAATAAGCGACTTGTTTGATTAATAGTTTTTCATATCGTCTCAGAAAGTCTTTAAAAGAAATTAAGTGTGTAGTATTTGCATGTCTGGGATGACAAATTGAAATCAAATCGTTAAAGTACTTATCCCATTTCTTAGCAAGTTCCTGATTTCTAGAATCCATTACAAAGCGTGCAGCTTCAAGTGAGAAGTTAGCTTTGGTGGTCACTTTATATTGTGGAATGATTGCATAGCCATCATAGCTCACATCATCAGCGTCTTCATCATAATATTTCCATCTTTTTACTAACTGGTTTGGAGTATAAATTGTAATTACTTTATCAAGAGAGCTGTCTGTCACAATAAATTTTCTGTGCTGATAATTTACAACAGTCAACCAGTGTTCCCAGTTATCAACACTAAGAATACACGGGTACCCTTTTTTAATCTGTTCGACCAGAGCTTTGATTGCATCTTCAGGTTTTTCCCGTCGGAAATATTTCATTTTACAACCATAGAACTTTGCTGCTTTGGCAAGTCCTATTTCATCAGTACCGTACCACCAGGTACTTCCTGCTTTGATTGCAATCTGATTTTCACTCTCAAATCGTCCAAGCATGACGAGTGCATATTTTAATGCGAATGGTCCGCACTGATATTTGTAAGGCTGGGGATAGAAACTCATATCTGATATTGTCCGAAAATTTCATGCAAACATATATAATCAAAATGTTTTTTATGCAAGATATGATAGGTATTTTTGCAATATGAAAAGAAAAAATCTTAAAGTCGCAATAGTTTATAATGAGCCACATCCTGAGCTGTACAAAATTCCTTCAAAAAAACAGGAAACAATTGATTTTGAGCCATATTTTGAGGTAGAAAAAATTACCCCGATGGAAGAATATGATCTAATGGCAGAGAGGTTATCAAAAGCTGGTTTCGATGCTTATACTCTGAATATTAAAGATAACATCTTTGCTTTTTTAGAAGACTACTCTAAAAAGAAACCTGATGTGGTTTTCAACTTTGTGGAAATTTATAAAGACAGACCGTATCTGGAAATGAATGTAGTTAGCCTTTATGAATTGTTGGGAATTGCTTATACAGGTGCTCCTCCAATGGCTTTGGCTAATTGTCAAAATAAACAGCTTGCAAAAAGAATTCTTTCTTCGGAAGGAATATTAACTCCTTCATTTACTTTTTTTGATAAACCACTGAAAAAATATAAACATAATCTCAGCTATCCTCTAATTGTAAAGCCTGCTTTTGAAGATGCAAGTGTTGGAATTGAAAATTCAGCTATTGTTAATGACGACAAATCATTAAAGAAGAGAATTGATTTTGTATTAGAGCATTTCAAACAACCTGCTTTGTGTGAAGAATTCATTGATGGAAGGGAATTGAATGTTGCTGTACTTGGTGATGAAAACCCTGTCGCCCTTCCGATAAGTGAAATAGATTTTTCTCAGATGCCTGAACATCTCTATAACATTGTTAGTTATCAGGCGAAGTGGGATCCATTTCACGAGGCATATCATAAAACAATTCCTGTTTGTCCTGCAAAGCTTCCTATGAAAATCGAAAAGCAGGCGAAAGAAATTGCTGTGAAAGCTTTTAAAGTTATGGGGGTCAGAGATTATGCGAGAGTAGATATCAGATTGAGTAAGGATAACAAATTGTTTGTTCTGGAAGTAAATCCAAATCCTGATTTAACTGAAGATGCAGGTTTTATGAGATCTTCAAAAGCAGCCGGATATTCCTATGTGAAAACCCTTTCAAAAATTATTATGCTTGCTTACAATAGAAGGAAGAAGAATAAACTTTACAATTGAAATGCTTTCCAAGTTTGCTCAAGAATTCGAATCACTTCGTTTAATAAGATTACAACAAAGTCAGGTTTTATTTCTTTCATATAAAAAAAGCCGGACAAAGCCGGCTATTGTTTTATAAAATTAGTAGTTAAACTTTCGCCTGAGATAAAAGAGGAAGTTTTGCTTTTACGAATTCGAACATTCCAAACATTATTCCGCTGAAGAATAAATCTCCGATTAAGGTATTCTGAATAAATGGAATTGCAGCAATGTAACATTCAATCAATCCTGCGATGTTTTTAGGATACATTGTTCCAAATGCCCAAACACCAAAGTTTGTAATGATGAAAAAACTAATGGAAGCAGTCAATGATGCAATAATGACATTCTTAATATTTACTTTTTTAAGCATCAGCATTCCTATCAGAACAATCAATGCGAAGCTCAAATAGACAAGCCACATTTCTGAATGAAAACCAATGATTGCATCAGTTAAAAACATTGCAGCTAAGGGAACTGCAAAAGCGAAGGATTTTCTATTAAAATAAGCTCCTCCAAATAAAGCCATTGCAGCAATCGGTGCAAAATTTGGCGGATGAGGAATTAATCTGATAAATGCTGCGGCAAATACCATAAATGTTAATAACCAGAATCTTGGTGTTATTTTTTCCATTTTATTTTCCTTTCAAATAAAATTTTCTGAAAATTTTTTAATTTCCAACTAATCAAAGATAATCTTTATATATCTAATTCTGAAAACCATTCTGAATTCCAAAATAATTTTCATAAGAATTTTTATTCTGAATTAGTAATCAAAATGGTTTCAAAGTAATTCCCGCATAAAAAGAAATTCCAGGAGTACCATAACCAAACACTTCTTCATATTCTGAATTTAATATATTTTCTGCACGGCCAGATATTTCAAGATAATCAGTCAGTTTATAGCTTGCAGCAAAGTTAATAAGTAAATAAGAATCTAAAGTGACTCTTGTGGCAGGGAAGCTACTAAAATCTTTGTCATACCTATTCCCTACATAAATAACTTCAAATGAGGAATTAATTTTCTCAGTTAAATCATATATGACAAAGACACTTGCTTTATGTTCCGGTCTTCGTAGTAAATTTTCTTCTTCTGTTGTTATTCCTTCAGATTTATCAAATGCTTTTGTAAAAGTATAATTTGATTTTAAGAGCAGGTTATCGGAAAGCTTGCATTTAGCAAAAAATTCTATTCCATTAGTCTGCGCTTTATTAATATTCACTGTTCTGAAAGTATTGGGATCAAAGCCAAACATTTCTTTAAAGTAATTGACAAAAAATGTTGTACCGAATGAGAAATTTTCGTTCCAAAAATATTGTTCAAAACCAAAGTCAATTCCCAGACTTTTTTCGGGTTTTAAATCTTTATTTCCAAACGCGGGATCATAAAGATAAAATAATGATGGTGATTTAAACCCAGTTCCAATAGTTAATTTAACTTTGGTACCACTTTCCCAGAAAATCATTGCAGGTGCAATTTGATAAGTAGTGGAAGTACCAAACTTATCATGTTTATCTGTTCTGATTCCTGTAGTAATAAAAAAAGATTCCCCGAATTTCATCTGATCAAGAATATATCCACCAAAGATTTTGCTGTGCATTTTTGGAAATATGCTTTCATAGTTAAATGATGAAAAATATAAATACTCGGATTGCGCTTCATCGTATTGAAAATCTAATCCAAATGACAGCTGGTTTGATGATGATATCTGAATATTGTTCTGCCAGTCAATTTTATACTTTCTGCCATCATATAAACTTCTTGATGATGCAGGATTATTTGGTGTTTCATCAAATTTATATTTGCGCACATTCCTTAAAAATGAAACACTGACTTTCTGACTCCAACTATCATCAAATAATTTAAATCTAGTTTCATTATTCAGATTAATTTCCTCAAGGTTATAAATAAAAGTAGGATCATCGCCGAATTTACCTGATTGATCTAAATCAGATTTTGATTTTATGTATCTGAAAAACATGTTATTACTTATATTCGCAGAAAGCTGATATCCCAGATTTGAAATAAACTGATCTTTTAAATATCCATCATTTTCTGTGTTACCATATTTTTTATTAGCTGCTGAGAAACCATCACTACCATGTCTGCTTAGTGAAACTGAGTAATTTATTTTGTCAATTCTGCCTGAGCTGAGTGCATTGAATCTGTAAGTTTTATAAGAACCTCCCATTGCACTAAATGAAAACCCCGGGTTAACATCTCCTTTGTTTGTAATAATATTAATTATGCCTGCCATTGCATCTGAACCATAAATAGCAGATTGAGGACCTCGAAGAATTTCAATTCGTTCTATATTATCAATAGGGAAGGATGAAAAATCAAAAACTCCCGTAGGGTCATTATTGAGATTTAATTCTATACCATCTACAAGAACCAGAATATAATTTGAATTACTTCCGCGCATATAAACATTTGTCAAAGTTCCGGCTCCTCCCTGGGAACTCAGACTCAGACCATATTCGTTATTTAATAAGTCATAAAGATTGATAGAATTTTTTGAAGCAATCTCTTTCGAGTCTATCACAGTAATTGAATTTGCTAATTCAAGTGATTGATTCGGAGTCCGCGTGGCAGTTACTACTACTTCAGATAAATTATAAGATCTTACTGAATCAGGTGATTGAGCAAATGATATCTGAAGAAGAATAAAAATCAGAGAAAGTAAAAAAAAGTTTTTGAGTGTTTCCATAGAAGTTACTCCTTAAAATAAAAAATGAGTTAAAAGTAACTTCGTGGGATTTGTGTTAAAGATAAACGAACAGCTTTTGTTTGGAAAGCATCGTTAATCTAACCTCACCCGCGAAGGTTGATTATAAAGCTGTTTACGGCAGGTCTCCTGGCTTCATTCAGTAGGCAGTGGTCAGTATGCAGTAAGCAACATTTTGCCTACTGCCTATTGAATACTGCTTACTGAAGTTCACAGTTGCGCGACAGCGCCGGATTCACACCGGACTTCCCTATAATTTCCCTTGTCCCAACTTATCGGGATGGGAACACCGTAAACACAATGAAAAGAACTGATGCAAAAATATGAATTAACTTTTTAGTTTCAAGATTTGGTAAAAAAAATTTTAAAACACTTTTCACACTTAATAAAATTTCCTAAGTTTAGCACAGTATTTATTGTCTTTTTGAAAAAAAATATTCAGATAAATCTTGATGAAAATAAAATCATTTCTCTTAGGACTGCGCACTTTAAAAACTTGTTTAGTAAACAAACTTCCTATTCAATCATTAAGTGAATTAAAAGGAGTTCTTTAATGGGCTGGTTTACAACTTTCGCAAACTCCTCTCTTGGTAAAAAATTTATTATGGCAATTACGGGGAGTTTTCTGATAATTTTTCTTATTATTCATTTAATAGGAAACATTACACTTTACTTTGGTCCTGATGCCTTTAATGGCTATGTAAAAACTCTCGATGTTATTAAGCCACTTATTCGTGTAATTGAGCTTGTTTTACTTTCAGCATTCATTTTCCACATTTTAAACGGTGTTAGACTTTGGTGGGAAAATAAACAAGCTCGTCCTGTAACTTATAAAGTTAATGGTTCACCGGAGAACAGTAGTTTGTTTTCACGGACCATGTTTGTTTCGGGTTCAATAATCTTCATCTTTCTTGTTCTGCATCTTGGAACATTTTTCTGGCGGTTCAATGTTCACGATCCTCAGAAGTTAGCTGATACTCATCAATATTATGATATTGTAGTTGGATTCTTTCAGATTTGGTGGTATGTACTTTTATATATTGTTGCAATGGTGTTACTGGGATTTCATCTTAATCATGGTTTTCAAAGTGCATTTCAGACCTTTGGATGGAATCATAAAAAATATACTCCTCTCATTAAAAAAATCGGAACTGCTTATGCAATCATTATGGCAATTGGTTTTGCTTCAATGCCGATTTACTTTTTCTTTTTCTACGGAGGTAATCAATGACAAAGTTAGATTCAAAAATTCCTGCCGGTCATATTTCTGAAAAATGGACTAATCACAAGTTTAACATGAAACTTGTTAATCCATCCAACAAACGGAAATACACAATAATTGTTGTTGGAACAGGATTAGCCGGTGCTTCTGCTGCTGCAAGTCTTGGTGAACTTGGATATAATGTGCTTGCATTTACTTTTCACGATAGTGCCAGAAGAGCTCACTCAATTGCTGCACAAGGTGGAATTAATGCGGCTAAAAATTATCAGAATGATGGTGATTCTACATACAGATTATTTTATGACACAGTTAAAGGTGGTGATTTCAGAGCAAGGGAAGCTAATGTTTATCGTCTTGCTGAAGTAAGTGGAAATATTATTGATCAGTGTGTTGCTCAAGGTGTTCCTTTTGCAAGAGAATATGGCGGTTTGCTTGATAACAGATCTTTTGGTGGTGCCCAGGTTTCTCGAACATTTTACGCTCGTGGACAGACGGGACAGCAACTTCTTCTTGGAGCTGTTGCAGCATTAAACAGACAAGTTGATAAAGGCACTGTTAAATTATTTACACGTAGAGAAATGCTTGATGTTGTAATTGTTGACGGACAGGCAAAAGGAATTATAGTAAGAAATCTTATTACTGGTGAAATTGAAAAATATGCTGCTCATGCAGTTGTACTTGCAACTGGTGGTTATTCAAATGTATTCTTCCTCTCAACCAATGCTATGAACTGCAATGCAACTGCAATATGGCGTGCACATAAGAAAGGAGCATTCTTCGGCAATCCTTGCTTTACACAAATTCACCCAACCTGTTTGCCTTTGCACGGTGAATCTCAATCAAAATTAACTTTGATGAGTGAATCTCTTCGAAATGATGGAAGAGTTTGGGTATCAAAAAAGAAAAATGACACAAGACATCCAAATGATATTCCCGAAGAAGAAAGAGATTACTATCTCGAAAGGAAATATCCTTCATTTGGAAACCTTGCTCCAAGAGATATTTCTTCGAGAGCTGCGAAAGAGGTTTGTGATGAAGGACGCGGTGTCAATGGTGGTGATGCAGTTTATCTTGACTTTAGTGATGCAATTAAACGATTGGGAAAAAAGGTTATTGAAGAAAGGTATGGAAATTTGTTTGAGATATATGAGACCATTACAGGTGAAAATCCTTATGAAGTTCCGATGAAAATTTATCCGGCTCCGCACTACACGATGGGTGGACTTTGGGTTGATTATAATTTAATGAGTACAGTTCCCGGACTTTTTGTAATTGGTGAAGCTAATTTCTCAGATCACGGTGCTAACAGACTCGGTGCTTCAGCATTGATGCAGGGTTTGGCTGATGGATATTTTGTTATTCCTTACACTATGGGTGATTATCTTGCAAGTTATAAACCTGCAGCAGTAAAAACCGATCACCCTGAATTTGAAAAAGCTGCTAGGGAAGTAAGAGATTTAACAAACAAACTTCTTTCAATAAAAGGAAAACGCACTGTAGATGATTTACATAAACAACTTGGCAGAATTATGTGGAATAAAGTTGGCATGGCAAGAAGTGAACAAAGTCTTAAAGAGGCTATTCAGGAGATCAGACAATTAAGAGAAGAATTCTGGAAAAATGTAAATGTTCCGGGAAGTGGTGATGATGTAAATCAAACACTTGAAAGAGCCGGAAGATTAGCTGATTATTTTGAACTTGGTGAGCTTATGGCAATCGATGCTCTGCACAGAAATGAATCCTGCGGCGGACACTTCAGAGTTGAATATCAGTATGAAGACGGAGAAGCAAAAAGAGATGACGAACATTTCTCTTATGTTGCTGCATGGGAGTTTAAAGATGTTGGAAACTGGGAACTTCACAAAGAACCACTTGTTTTTGAATATGTGAAACCATCTGTAAGGAGTTATAAATAATGGAAGCAAAGAAATTAAATCTTAAGCTTAAAATCTGGAGACAGAAAAATTCTAACTCCGTTGGAAGTTTTGTTGATTATGATGTTCAGGTTTCACCTGATGCATCCTTCCTTGAAATGTTAGATGAACTGAATAATCGCCTCGAAGCAAATAACGAAGAACCGATAGTTTTCGAAAGTGATTGTCGTGAAGGTATTTGCGGAACTTGTGGATTGGTTATAAATGGTCATCCACACGGCCCACTTCCTAAAATTGCTACCTGTCAGTTACATATGAGAAATTTTAAAGATGGTGAAACTATTTGGGTAGAGCCATTCAGGGCAAAAGCATTTCCTGTTATAAAAGATTTAATGGTAGATCGTTCCGGATTTGATAAAATACTCCAGGCAGGTGGTTATATTTCCGTAAACACTGGTGGAGCGCCGGATGCAAACTCAATTCCGGTTCCCAAAGATGCTGCTTCCGAAGCTTTTGATGCTGCCGCATGCATTGGTTGCGGTGCTTGTGTAGCTGCATGTAAAAATGCTTCTGCTATGCTTTTTGTATCAGCAAAGGTGTCGCATCTTGGGTTGTTACCTCAGGGACAACCTGAAAGATATATAAGAGTTCAGAGAATGATTAAAGTAATGGATGAACTTGGCTTTGGCAGCTGTACAAATACATATGCGTGCGAAGCTGAATGCCCGAAAGGTATATCTGTAACAAATATTGCAAGAATGAATCGAGATTATGTAAGAGCGAAGTTTACTTCAAAAACAATTGAAGTGTGACTGACCCCAACTAACTAACATAACTTACAAATCCCGGTTATACTTTATAATCGGGATTTTTTTATTTTTCAGGTGCATTTCTAAGAATTAAGAGTAAAACGATGTTTCAGAACGAAATAAAATTCATTTATGATTTTGTTATTAACAGAATTAAAAATCTTGGCGAAGTTTTCACAATTGAAAAATTGCTCGAAGCTGATATTCATCCTGCAATCAAAAAGTATATTGAAGCCGAGATTGATTTTCTTATTTACGATGATAGAAAAAAATTATTACAGAATTCCATATTTGATTATACAGGAAACAAAATTGCAAAATATTTCGAACTCATTTCTCAGGAAATTAAAAAATCAAAACGCGTTAATGTGGATGATATTCAGAAACTTGTTCTTCAGGCAGTATCGTTTAATGCAAATTATGTTGTTAGGCCAAAATGGTCTTTGGTAAAACTTATTTTCGGGAATAACAAATCGGTATCGAATGAAGAGCTTATAATGATGCTCAATTATATATATTACTATGACTATCTGAAAAACATAATTGAAGCATATCTTGAAAAAAGAAAAATTCTTACAATCTCAGTCACTGAGTTTGAGCTGATCCTTAATAAAATAGACAGAGAATTATTTCAGTATGATAAACAAAAACTTATTGATAATTCTCTTCTTTCAATTGCGGACTTTTTTAGTGTTGGTGCTCTGAACAGATCATCTGTAACAGTTGAGTGTGTTGAGAATTTCCTGAAAGAGAAAAATCTTATTGATGAGTTAATTAAACTCAAAAGAGCATTTCCTGAAGATGTCAGAAAACCTGTCCCGATTGAAGATATTAAAAAAGTTATCTATTCAACCTCACCAATAATCGAGCAGGAAGAGAAATCTGTAACTTCTGAACAAAGTGAAGTCGAAGGTGAAAAAGAAGTATTAATTTCTCCAACAGAAACTTTAACAGAAGAATCTGAAAAAAACCTGGAAGTTAGTAGTGAAGAAATATCTTCTGGAGATGAATCAGAAGAACATAAAGAAGAACGCGAAGAATCAACTTCCGAGGTTGAAGAAATCCTTGACGATATTGAAGAAGAATTGGAAGTTACAGATGATACCGAAGATATTGTACCATTAACCGAAAAAGAAGAACAGGAATTACTTACATTTTATGATCAGGAATTAAAAAAAGCCGAAGAAATAACTGAAGAATCAAACGAAATAGATTCCTCCCTTAAAGAACTTGAAAATGAAATGCAGGAAGTTTTAAAAGATGAAATTGAAATTTCTGATGAAATTGAAATTGAAGAAGTTATAGAATTTGAAAAGGAGGATTTGGAACAAGTCCCTTTAGAAGTTAAATCAACTTCCATGGATGATTTGAAATCAGTTGAAGAAGCTAAAACCTCAGATGAACCTTCACATCGTCAAAAAGATTTGTTCAGCTTTCTGAGTAAGAAGGAAATTGATAAGATAATTGATGCAGTATTTAATTCCGATAGTGAAGATTTCGCAAGTACTGTTGAAAAAATTTCTGAATGCGCTTCTTATGAAGAGGCAACCGAGATTCTGAAAACAGTTTTTACTACTTACAAAGTCGGCGAACTTTCAAAAGAAGCAGTGCTTCTTACAAATGCCGTTGCCAGATATTTCAGTCAGGATTAAATATGTTTATTGATTATGCGGAAATTGAAGTCAAAGCCGGTGATGGCGGAAACGGCGCAGTAACTTTCAGAAGAGAAAAATATGTACCCAAAGGTGGTCCAAGCGGAGGAAATGGTGGCGATGGCGGAAGCGTTTATCTATTAGCTGATGAAAATTTATCCACTCTTCTTGACTTCAGATATAAAAGAAAATATCATGCAGGAAAAGGTCAACCCGGCGGAAGCTCACTCAAGGATGGAAAAAATGGTGAAGATGTAATTATCAAAGTTCCCGTTGGGACTATAATCAAAGATGCTGACACAGGAAAAGTTCTTTTTGATTTAACTGAAAACGGTCAGAAAGTTTTAGTTGCAAAAGGTGGCAAAGGAGGAAAAGGCAATTCAAATTTTGCAACTCCTACCAGAAGAACTCCGCGGTTTGCCGAACCCGGAAAGCCAGGTGAAGAAAAGAGAATTATACTCGAATTGAAATTAATTGCTGATGTTGGTCTGGTTGGTTTTCCGAATGCAGGTAAATCAACTTTGATTTCTGCAATATCTGCTGCACGACCAAAAATTGCTGATTATCCCTTTACAACACTTGAACCGGTGCTTGGAATTGTTCAGTATAAAGATTTCAGAAGTTTTACAGTTGCAGATATTCCCGGAATTATTGAAGGTGCACATCAGGGTAAAGGTCTCGGATTAAAATTTTTACGACACATTGAACGTACAAAAATTTTATTGTTTATGATTGACATAACTTCTGATGATTACCTGCGTGATTTCAAAACACTTTATAATGAATTAAAAAAATACAGCCGGAAACTTGTTGATAAAAAAATTCTCGTTTCATTATCCAAAGCAGATTTAGTTGAAGAAAAAGAAATTAAAAAGTTAAAAAAATTAAAGTTTAAAGGTATTAAAGAACCCACGCTTATTTTTTCTGCCGTAAGTGGTTACGGAATTGATGAATTACTCGATAGACTTTGGGAAGTGCTTAAAGAAATTCCATAATACAAACCTTTTAATTTATGAATGATATTTCCCCTCGAACTAATTAGAAAAATTTCCCGCCAACAGTTCAAAACAAAAAATCTCCAATAATAAGTCTTATATTTTTTCGCAAAAATTTAACTTGACTTTAAGAAAAAATTTTTGCTATTTGAGTTTGAGATTTTTTAATGGGTGAGTGGTGGGAATAAATAGCACGAAAATTCATTTGTTAAAAATAATTCTGGCACGGTTTTACTCTCTCTCTCTCTCTGTTGGGCGGAGCGGGAATGAGGGAGTTTGCAATTATATTACCCCAAGAATTATATGAAGCATATTATGCTTCAACAAACAAACACACAAATAATAACTTCCTCAATTTTTTCTTCAGCTTATCAACAAAAGAATATACAACAGGATTTACATAGTATGAGAAAATTTTGCATATCATAAAATCATAAAGGTATTAAGATGAGAAAAATTATAATAATTTTATTTATTATACTAAGTATTAAAACAAATTCACAACAGATAAATCCGCTTGATTTTTTCCCTCATCATTTGGGCGATTTATGGCAGTATATTGAATATCCAACTACACAGGTAACGACGGGGAGCATAACTAGAATTGATACTATATCTGTTGATACAATTCTTATTTATTATAATTACAATGAAAACCCTTCACTAAAACTTGCTATCGATAGTTCTATTATATTTGCAGACCCTAATTCTTGGTTTCCTTGGTATAGGTTGAATCTTCCTGTTAGTTCTATTTGGGTACGACAGAGTATTCCATCTTGGTGGGTGCATTTTAAAACTCAGTCAAATCAAACTATTTTCAATCAAGTAAGATTAACAAGAGAATATCATGTTTATAATTTTATACCTGTCGGAGATACAAATGGATTACCTGGATCAGTAGAATATTTAGTAGAAGGAATCGGTCTTTATAAAATAACTTGGGAAGGTGGTGAAAGGGTCTTAAACGGGTGTATTATAAACGGTATAAAGTATGGGACAATAATTGAAGTTGATGATTACGAAAATTCAATTACTCTTTCCGAATACTCTATCAAGAGTTACCCCAATCCATTTAATAACTCAACAATTATCCAATACTCTCTATCAGAATTGGCTCAAATATCAATAAAGATCTATGATATTATTGGAAATGAAGTAAAGGAGCTATTCGAAGGAATTGAAAGTAACGGAGTTTATTCAAAGATGTGGAAACCTGAAACAGAATCAAGCGGGATTTATTTTGTAGTTCTCCGAACTAATAAAAGTGTAATCACACATAAACTTTTATATCTAAAATAGGAGACACAACAATGAAGACTATTGAAAAATATTTAATACTTCTTTTAATTATCCTATCGTCATTTATCTATTCCCAGTACAAAGTGGAATATGAAATTGTCGAACCACCGATGGAAAAATTAGCTTCATCTGAACAACCAGGTGGAAGAATGATAACATCAATAGCAGAAAACGGACAATATGTAAGAGTATAAATTGTATTTGTACAATTCAAGGACGATAACTGGAATCCAAACTGGTCAGAATGGCCAAAAAATTCTGCTCCAACAAATTGGATGAACACTAATATTATTGACCAGACTACTAATCAAAATTCAAATAATCAAAATCTCACTCATTATTATACTGTAATGTCGATGGGTCATTACAAGGTCATAGGTAATACATATCATTGGGTTACTTCAAATACGAGAAGCGAGTATATATCTATGGGTTGGCACAGAGGAAATATAAACAGACAGATATTGCAGGAAATGGATAGCTTTATAGATTATGCACCTTATGACAAATGGAGTAAAAATGCAGAATACTCTCATAGTTGGGGAGCGGATGGTGAAGTTGATATGATTTGGATGGTTTATAGAAATATTGATAACGATTTACCTAATCCTGGTTATACTGCATATCAATTGGGGTTTGGAGGAATTTATTGGGACCCAATTAGTAATAGTTGGAAATATTCAAGATACTCTGGCGAAGCCTCACTTGGGTATGGAGGAATTCTATCAGTTGATAATGGTGCCAGGGCTATTGACCTTGGAGGATACGGTCTTGTTTCTGGTTTAACAATGATGATGGGATATAATGGTTTAGGATATGTAAAAAATGTACTTATTCACGAATTCGGGCATCATTTATTAGGTGGGACTGAAATGCACTTCTCAAATGCTGGTTTATGGGGAATGCTGGGTGGTTATGGTTCACGAAGTCAAATGGTTAATTCCTGGGAAAGACATAGATTAGGTTGGATAAATCCAATGCAATTTAATTATAATCCATTATTGCCAGTTGCACTTCAGGATTTCATAACCACAGGGCAGGCATTAAGAATTTTAATTCCTGGTTCTAATCCTCCAAAGTATTATTACCTGGAAAATCATCAAAGACTATCACTTTTTGATAATATGGATCTGACTAATGATGGTAAAGGAATTTATGTATTATATCAACCTGCAAATGATGAACTTTCAATGTCATTTCCAACTCAGAAGGAAGAGCATTGTGGACAAAAGAGTCTTGTGTAACATTTCCTAATTCTAATGTTATCGTCCCTGTGTTTAAGAGAGGGATTCAAAGCCCTTCCGGCTATTTTGACACAGAAAAAATACCTTATGTATCTTGTGTGAATAACCAAACAATAGTATCCGACCCGATATTAGCTTTTATTGATCCTGCAACAAACCAAACAGTATTCCAGGCAAAATTCAGTGGAGATGGTAGAGATATGTTATCACCAGGATATGTGGAAGTGTTTAATCCGGTTAGCAATCCATCGGTTCAAGGTATTTCGTTTCAGGTAATAAGTGAAAACAATCAGTTGAAAGTAATTCAGAAAGTTGAACCTGGTACAATCTATCAAACACCACCATCAAAGCTGCAAAATTTAAGTATGGGCGCAAATCGCGGTAATGGATTCGTAAGATTGCAATGGGATGCAAATACTGAACCTGACATAACAGCTTATGAGATTTACAGAAAGATTGATGAATTTGGGACTGGACGGATTAAAATAGGAACTGTAGCGACAAACTATTTTGTAGATCAGGAGATGTTATATGCACCTTCAGGAGGACTTGTTACTACTCGTTACAAAATCAGAGCAAAAGATAACCAGAATCTATTTTCAGTTTTCAGCGATGAAGTAAGCAATAGAAGCGAACCAATTTACAAAATAAATATTGAGGAAATTACTGATTTTAACTTAAGCCAGAACTATCCCAATCCATTCAATCCGACAACAACCATATCATACCAAATAAAAGAAGCCGGTTTTGTTACATTGAAAGTTTATGATATACTTGGGAATGAAGTTGCAAACTTAGTTAACGAAACACAGGAAAAAGGCAGTTACTCTGTTACATTTGATGCAAGTAATCTTTCATCAGGAATATATATTTGCTCATTAAGAGTAAAGGATTTTGTTCAAATCAGAAAGATGACACTTTTGAGGTAAATCTTTTACTTTAGTGGAGACACGCCGAGGCGTGTCTCTACAATTAACTAGATTATAAGCTTCTTTGAAATTAATCAATCTGAACACTTAATAAATCTCAAAAAAATTATCGATTAGATGTAAATATTTCTCTAAATATAAATTTTTTAGTTTCACCGTTAGTTAACTGGGATCTTAAAAACTTGGAAAATCGGTTAGTGACTGATTATATTTGTAACCCTGAAATTAACAGGGCGGGGTAGCTCAGTAGGTTAGAGCAGTGGAATCATAATCCACGTGTCGGGGGTTCGAATCCCTCCCCCGCTACAACTTTTAAGGAGAATTATTTTATGTACACATTACTTGTATTGCTTGCAACAATTGATGCAATTTTGCTTATAATTATCGTTTTACTTCAGGCGAGTAAAGGCGGTGGTTTGGCTGGCACTTTCGGCGGTGCCGGTAATATCGGCTCAATGTTTGGCACAAGACGAACTGCTGATTTCTTAAGTAAATCAACCTGGTGGCTTGCGGGAATTTTAGCCGTGCTAGCCCTTGCGATTAACTTATTCTTTTTACCCGGACAAACTACAAAAGAACAGAGAAGTGTTATTCAGGAAAGCGGACGAACTACCGTACCGCAACAGCCGACACTTCCTCAGCAAATGCCTCAGCAGCAAAATAACAGTAAGTAATTTTATAAGCTCCGGTTAATAATCGGAGCTTTCTTTTTTCCACTCGGCTAATGCTTTAATAATTTCATCCTGTATATCACGATAGAAATTCCAGCTTCCTTTCGTAAACTCATACATAATAGTAATTATCAGTTCATCTTTATCATCAGACAAAAGGTAACCTGTTAATGCAATTACACTGTTAAGTGTTCCTGTTTTTCCACGGAAACTGAATCCATGAGGTAAATCACTAAGTCGGCTTCTTAATGTGCCATCTATTCCAGCGTAACTTAATGAATTATAATATGCTTCAAAATTTCTCAAATCAAAATACATAGTTTCGAGAACACCATTTACAGCTGCAACAGTTACCTGATCAAATCGTGAAATTCCTGAACCATCAACAATTTCTGTATTTACTGAATAGATATTATTCTTCTTAATAAATTCCTGTATTGCTTGTTGTGAATAGAATGAATTTCCTTGCTTTCCGGAATAAAATGCTCCTATTGATTTAAAGAGACATTCGGCTAAAAAGTTATCACTGTTCTTATTTATCAACGATATTAAATCTGTTATTGCAATAGAAGATTCAGCGAGTTCAAGAACATTATCGGGTGTTATTCCAGATTTTGCTGGACCTTTAACTGTTATATTATTTTCTTCAATAAGTTGCTTGAATTTTTGTGCAATGTTTAACGGTGGATTTTTGAAGTTTTCTGTTACATAAATAATTCTTCTACCTCTTTTTCTTTTTGTAACAGTTTTATTTCTATCCAATACTAATGCTGAAATTGGTGGAAGTTTTACATTTGCTGATTCATCAGGAATCCAATCTTCTCTGTAATAAATGTTATCGAAATATGAATCGTCGCCAATTATATTTCCAGTAATTTCTCTAATACCCAAACTTTTTAATCTTGAAATAAATCTTAGCAAGTCATCTGAACCAAAGGTTGCATTACCGAATCCCTTCAGATAAAGATTTCCATTAATAATTCCATCCTTCAAATTAATATCATCTGTAAAAAGAATAGTTGAGAATCTGTATTCTTTGCCCATAAGTGACAATGCTGTTGCAGTTGTAAAAATTTTTGTCACAGAAGCAGGAATCATTGGTGAAAAAATATTTTGCGCATAAATTGTATCCCGTGTAAGAGGATTGTAAACAAGTATTCCGGCTTTCGTATCAGAAGGTAGTTGGGAAAGTATTGCAGAAATTTTTTTCTCTATCAGTGCTTTTGAATTAGTCTGTGGAATCGATGGGAAATTAATTAGCAGAAAAATTATTATAAGAAAAATTCTAATCATTAATATTTTTTTCGGTATTTTTTAAGAGAAAATTTTTGAAAGCAATTATAACTCAAAATCAATTTTAATCACAATTCAAAAAAAATATGGCTAAAACTACTAAACCACCAAAAGCATATCAGAATCAGGAATTTATTTCTTCTTCTGATGCAAGAGTGCTTAGAATACTTGCAGAGTATCTTGAACCTCAGGCGAGATTCAAGAAACATAAAATAATGGATACTATAGTATTCTTCGGATCAGCAAGATTAAAATCAAGGAAAGATGCTTTAGCGGAGCTCAACAAATTCAAATCAATGAACCCAAAGACTCCGGGTTTTGCAAAAGAATTAAGATATGCTCAAAAGATGCTTGAAATGTCAAAGTATTATGAAGATGCTGTAGAACTTTCGAGAAGACTAACTGAATGGTCAATGAATCTTGAAACTGCTGCAAACAGATTCATTATTTGTACAGGTGGTGGACCAGGTATTATGGAAGCGGCAAACAAAGGTGCAAAAAAAGCTGGTGGTTATTCAATTGGATTAAATATAAGTATTCCATTCGAGCAGTTTGTTAATAATTATGTTACAAAAGAATTAAGCTTTGAATTTCATTACTTCTTTATGCGTAAATTTTGGTTTGCATATTTATCAAAAGCATTGGTTGTGTTTCCAGGTGGTTTTGGAACGATGGATGAATTTTTTGAAATATTGACTTTAATTCAGACAGAAAAAATAAGAAAGAAACTTGCTTTGGTAGTATATGATGAAAAATACTGGAAGAGTGTTATCAATTTTGATATGTTAATTGATCATGGTGTTATAAGTGAAAGTGATATGAATTTATTTTATTTCTGCAACGATGTTGATACTGCTTTCAAAACCATTACAACTCATCTTGAAAAATATTTTATGAAAGAGAAGGAAGTTGTTCTGATTGAACCCAAATTGAATATAAAATAATTTATTAAAAAATTACTATCAATAAAAAAGCCCCTTTACTAAGGGGCTTTTTCAATTACATGCTCTCTACAGGTCTTTGAGCTCTTCTGATAGCTTTTAGTTTTTCCATTCGTTTCTTAACAGAAGGCTTAACATAGAAAGTGCGTTTCTTAAATTCTTTAAGAACGCCGGACCTTTCGTATTTCTTCTTGAATCTTCTGAGAGCTTTATCGATGGATTCATTTTCACCGATCTGAATCCCTACCAATTATATCACCTCGCTTTGTGGTTTTTGTGTAAATGATTCTATTAGTTTTTTGTTTCCTGATTTCTGAAACTCTACAATTATTGAACTTTGTCCGTCAGATGTTACAACTTTGTTTACGACCTTTCCGAAATCGTCCCAGCTTTTATGATATATATTATCACCAATTTCGTAAGTATCTGCTGGTGAATAATTCTTTACTGTCTGTGACTCAATTCCTTCAAGATTTGGTTTTGATTCAGTTTTAATATCTGCTAAATCAATAATCCTTGTCTGTTTGCAGGTTTTACATTTTGCCCAGCGTTTATTCTGATTTTCCTCACCGGCTAATGTTCCTGTTATTTCGAACTTTTTAACTGAACCGCAAATTGTACAAAATGCCTCAACATTTTTTATTCGAGCCATAACTATTCCTTTCAATGATACAAAATCACTTACAAAAATATCAAAAATCAGCGCATTAACCAAAAAGCAGTATGTGTAAGTCTATTTATGATGCGGAGTTATGACCAAAACAGGGATTTTTGAATATCTGATGACTTTTTCTGCAACACTTCCTAATAATGTATGCAATAATCCGGTTCTTCCGTGGGTAGCAATCACTATAACATCAATTTTCTTTTCTTTGCAGTAATTAATTATTTCTTCGTAATCTAATCCTTTTCTTAATGCAGGAATTATTTCAACTTCGCCATACTTTTTTATTTTCTCTACTGTTTTATCAAGTTGGTTCTTTGCATCCGATTCAATGGATTCAAGGATTTTTTCTCTAGATAAATCGAGTGTCCTTATTGTAAGAATCGGAGGTGTTTTTTCCAGAACATGAAGTAAGTGAATTTTTGCACCATATTGTATTGCAAGATTAACGGCATATTCTGCTGCTGATAATGAGGTTTTACTAAAATCAGTTGGCAAAAGAATGTTTTTTATTTTTATCATAATTAACTCTCTGATTAAATGTTACAAAATTTGTTTTGAACTTCCTGAGCAGGTGCATTAGAAACTATTGCGCAGATATTATGGTTAATCTTTTTGAGAAGAAGCACTTTGTCTTTTTCTGTTTTAACATAACAATTTCCTTTTTCAAGATATTCAAGTAAGCTATCATTTAATGAAATTATTTCATTGCTTTTCAGATATGATTCATCGACCTGAAAAACATAGACAATTTCACCTTTCTTGTCTGCATAAATATGATGAGCAAATTTCTCTCCATTATCTTCTGATACTACTGCTCCCAGTAATGACCAATCAGCAAATGTAGGAACAGAAGTTGAATATTTGACACCACTTGATTCAAAAAAGCTTTTAATTTTTTCAGGATTATCTGTAACAAGTTGTGGTGTAAGTTTTCCTTGAATTATAGCTTCAAAATTATTTTCAGCCTGATAAAACATATTATCAGGAGTTAGTTGCTCTTCTGAAATTGACGGAGGTTGTTCGGGAGTTCGGTTAAAAAGAATTAGTACAATAGATATAATTATAATTATTACAGTTGCAAATGAAAGAGCAGGTTTTGAAAAAAGTCCCGGCCAAAATGGATTCAACTTTGAAGATAGAATTTTAGTTTTCCCAGGATTAATCTGATTAAGAATTTTTATTTTCAGGTAATCAGGAGCAACTTTTCTTTTATATTTTTCTTTAGCTATGCTTTTAACCAGTGACTGAATTTGGTATTCTACTCTAAATTCATCATCTGTTTCAATAAGATGCTTTAGTTCTTTTTTAAGAGATTCTTCTCTTAATTCATTATCGAGGAATGCGGTGATCAATTCTTTGTTCAAACTATTTTCCATCTTTATTTATATATCCACGCTTACTTGCATATTTGTGTAATTTGGTAAATAACATTTTTCTGGCTCTATGTAACCGTGATCTTACTGTCCCAACAGGGACATCAATGAAATCAGCTATTTCTTCATAACTGAATCCTTCAATGTCACAAAGGAGAATGACCGTTTTGAAATCTTCAGGTAAAGAGTTGATTGCCTCTGAAAGTTCATCATCAAGAAGATTATCATAGATATCTTTCTCAAGATGTGCTGTATCTGTGGAAGATGGTTTGATATTTTCATAATAATTCTCGACTTCTTCATAATCAATCTTATCAGGTTCTTTCGTGTCTTTACGATACTTATTGATATAAGTATTTTTCATAATCCTGAACAACCATGCCTTGCAATTAGTTCCTTTTTCAAACTTGTCAAAGAATCGAAATGCTTTAAGGTAAGTTTCCTGAACTAAATCATCTGCGTCATCACTATCACCGGTCATCTTAATTGCATAATTATAAAGCGCATCCATATGAGGAATCGCTTCCCGTTCAAAGTCCTCATAGAGCTGCCTTTGTTTCTCATCAGGTACTACAATTGCAAAATTGAATATAAAGGGGAAAAACATATATGATTGTAATTTTCTGTCTGTATAATAAAAATAATAACACTTTTCTCAAAGTTTATTTGAAGACGAGGCCATTGCCTTCATAGTTGTTCGATTCAGAGACTCTATGTAAAAATCCATTTATTACCACATAATCAACTCTATTATTCATTTTCAAAATAAAATTTGGTCTGGCTCCTATTTCAAATTTTGTTCTAACTTCCTTTTTATTGTCTGATAAAATATTAATCGGATATTCAAACCACTCTTTTCTGATTTCTTTTTTTGTACAGAGAGTCAAATACCCCTGTTTGTAAAAGTCCGTAAGATTAATGTTTTTTAATTCTTCAGAAGTAAAATTTTTCGCTTTATAAGTTTTGGCTTCCTGAATTTTATAACCAGATAAATCAATATCCTGATAAGCAAAAAACACTGACAAGTCTCCAATATCTTCAATTGAAGCTTTTTTGTAAACAGTTTTTTTGTCTTCTGCAAGTACTTCTTCAAAATTAATTCCGATATCAATTTTAATTTCAGTTCCGTTTTTTTCTAATGTAATATTTCTTAGAAGTACATCGAACATTTTTTCTTCATTAAAGGGAATTGATTCATAAACTGACTCCGAAGTTTGTACGAAAGAATTTTCTGCAATCTGTTTTAAAACAGAAAGTAAAAGAATAAAATTAAGTTTTCTGATAAATTGTTTTTCGGGGTCATTTTGCCATCCACCTGATTCAACAAGAATTGTACTTGTTCCTTTTCTTTGAAAAGTATCTCCGAATGCTCTCGGTTCATAATCATCTGAATATTTTGCTATATGGCCGGGAACATATTTATTAAGCATCTTAAAAAGACTTCCAATAAGTTTAATAGCGTTCAATCTGACTTCATCAACCTGTTTTTCATAATTGATAGGTGGAGCTAAAAAAGAAATAGCAGCAGTTTTGAATGAGTTTCCTGCAGAGTACCTGTGATTCTGATCATGCAGATTAAATCCAAAATCAGCTTTCAATGAATCAAAAACAGACATCAAAATTTTTGCTTCAGGAGTTTGCAATCTGCTTGCATCTCTGTTAAGATCAATTGAAAGAGCATTGCGTCGCTTAAAAACTTCCGCGCCATCCGGATTAACCATTGGCATAAAATAAATTTTTGTTTTTTCAAGAATTAATTTTTTAACATCCTGATATTGAGTTGTATCGGAGAAAAAGTTGAAAATGTCAAATAAAGCCATTGTTGCTGTGGGTTCATCACCATGCATCTGAGACCAGAGAAATATTTTTTTTGTTCCGCTTCCGACCGATAAGAGAAAAATTTCTCTTCCTTCAAATGATTTACCGGCAACATTCACTTCAAATAAATTTTTCTTATTCAGATTAGTTATAAGTCTGACAACATCTGAGTGTTTGAAAAATCTGTTCTGAAGAGACTTCTCTTTGAAGAACTCATAGTTGTAATAGAGACTTTGCTCAAAGTCATAATTTTGTGGCATAACCATTCCGTTTAAAAGTATTATTAAAAGGATTGTTTTAAATTTGTTCATAATTAAATGAAAAGTTATTAGAAAAACTAAGGAGAAAATAACATGGCAACAGATAAACTTAAAATTGGTTCAGTAGCGCCGAATTTTAATTTAATTGGTGTTGATGGAAAAAATTATTCCTTAAGTTCTTTCTCCGACAAAAAAATCCTGGTTGTTATTTTCAGTTGTAATCATTGTCCTTATGTTAAGGGATATGAAGATAGAATAATTTCGATACAAAAAGATTTTGCTGAAAAAGGAGTACAGTTAGTTGCCATTAATTCGAATGAGGATGTTCATTATCCTGAAGATTCTTTTGATGAAATGATTAAAAGAAGTAAAGAAAAAAAATATAACTTTCCTTATCTGAGAGATGAATCCCAGGTTGTGGCAAAAGCATATGGTGCAACTCATACTCCTGAAATTTTCCTGTTTGACGATCAAAGAAAACTTCGTTATCACGGCAAAATTGATGATAATTGGAAAGAACCGGACAGAGTTAAATTCACTTATCTTCGTAATGCTATTCAGGAAGTGTTGGAAGGCAAAGAAGTCTCCATACCTGAAACATTCTCTATTGGTTGCACAATCAAATGGAAACAATATTAGTAGCTCTTGCATCATAATCAGGATGGTTGCAGATAAGTCCCATAATTAGCATTTATGCATTTATTCTTATATTTCATATAAGAATGGCAATCTTTAATTTTCAATTCAAATTTTACCGGAGAATAATTTTCAGATGATTAATCTTATTAAGAAAATATTTGGCGATAAAAAAGAACGTGATGTAAAACTTCTTTGGCCAATTGTTGAAGAGATAAATAAATATTATGAAGAATTTAAAAAACTTACAGATGACGAGCTTCGTAATAAAACAAAAGAATTTAAAGAAAGAATAAACGAACGAACTGCCGAGACAAGAGAGAAAATTGATGAAATAAAAGCACGACTTCAGTCAAATGAAGATTTTGACAGAAGAGCAGCTTATGATGAACTGGATGAATTAGAAGAACAACTCAATCAGGAATATGAAGAAATTCTGGATGAATTGCTTCCCGAAGCATTTGCAGTAGTAAAATCAACTTGTGAAAGATTAGTCGGTAAAAGCTGGACTGTTGCTGGTCATAAGATTACCTGGGATATGGTGCCATACGATGTTCAGCTTCTCGGTGGAATTGTTCTTCATCAGGGCAAGATTGCTGAAATGGCGACCGGTGAAGGTAAAACGCTCGTTGCTACTTTGCCTCTCTATCTTAATGCATTAACGGGAAGAGGCGTTCATCTGGTAACAGTTAATGATTATCTGGCAAAAAGAGACAGCGAATGGATGGGAGAAATTTTTAGATTCCATGGATTGACTGTGGGTTGTATTCTCAATACAATGGATTCTGCTCAAAGACAACAGCAATACGCCTGCGATATTACTTATGGAACAAACAATGAATTTGGATTCGATTATCTGCGTGATAACATGGCAATTGATAAATCTTATCAGGTTCAGCGTGGACATAATTATGCAATCGTTGATGAAGTTGACTCTGTACTTATCGATGAAGCAAGAACTCCTCTCATAATTTCCGGACCGGTTGATAGAGATGATCAGTTGTTTGGTGAAATGAAACCCAAAGTTGAAAGACTTTATCGTCTTCAACAAAATCTTGTTGGGAAAATTGTTTCGGAAGCAGAAGAGTTATTAAAAAATAACGGTATTACACGGGAAGCAGGTATTCTCTTGCTTCGGGCTTCAAGAGGATTACCAAAAAATGCAAAGCTTCTTAAAGTTCTTGCAGAACCTGAGTATAAAAAACTTCTTCAGGAAACAGAACTGGAGTTTCTTCGCGAAAAAGGAAAAAACATGCACATCATTGATGATGAACTTTACTTCGTCATTGATGAGAAATCAAATACGATAGATCTAACTGAAAAGGGAAGAGAAGAACTTGCCCGCGGTACAGGAAAAGAAAAAGACTTTTTTGTACTTCCAGACCTGGGAACCGAAATAAGTAAATTTGAAAATGACCCCGATATTTCGCCAACTGAAAAAGTAAGACTTAAGGAAGAATTGTACAAAAAATATTCTGAAGCAAGTGAGCGTATTCATGCAATTCATCAATTACTTAAAGCTTATACATTATTTGAAAAAGATGTTGAATATGTTGTAACTGAAGATGGTAAAATTGCAATCGTTGATGAATTTACAGGAAGAATTCTTCCCGGACGAAGATACAGCGATGGATTACATCAGGCAATAGAAGCTAAAGAAAATGTTAAAGTCGAAAGAGACTCACAGACACTTGCAACAATCACACTTCAGAATTATTTCAGAATGTATAATAAACTTGCTGGGATGACAGGTACTGCTGAAACTGAAGAAGCTGAGTTTTATGAAATTTATAAATTGGAAGTTGTTGTTATTCCGACAAACAAACCAGTTATCAGAGAAGACCTTGATGATGCTGTTTACAGAACGAAGCGCGAAAAGTACAACGCAGTTATTGAACAGATTGAAGAACTAAGAAAACAGGGAAGACCAGTTCTTGTTGGTACTACTTCTGTAGAAGTTTCTGAAACGATTTCCCGGATGTTAAAGAGAAAAGGAATTCCGCATAATGTTTTAAACGCAAAGCAACATCAGCGTGAAGCAGAGATTATTGCACACGCAGGTGAAATCGGTGCAGTTACAATTGCTACCAATATGGCTGGTCGCGGAACTGATATTAAACTTGGTGCCGGAGTTCGTGAAAGAGGCGGACTTTATATTTTAGGTACAGAAAGACATGAATCCCGAAGAATTGATCGTCAGTTACGTGGTCGTGCAGGACGTCAGGGTGATCCGGGAACTTCCAAATTCTTTATCTCACTTGAAGATGATTTGATGAGATTATTCGGAAGCGATCGTATCTCTTCTATTATGTCAAGAATGGGAATTAAAGAAGGTGAAGTTATTCAGCATCCGATGATTACAAAGTCAGTCGAAAGAGCGCAGAAAAAAGTTGAAGAAAATAACTTTGCGATTCGTAAGAGACTACTGGAATACGATGATACAATGAATCAGCAAAGGGAAGTAATATATGCAAGAAGACAAAAAGCACTACAAGGTGACCGGCTTAAAAGTGAAATACTTGACCTGCTTGAAGAATGGGTGGGAGAAATAGTTGAAAAGTATTTTGAAGATGCAAATGCTCAGGCAATTCACGATGAAATATTGCAACATCTTTTAGTCGATGTAAAAATTCATCCAGAGGATTTTGAAAAATTAGGTGAACAGGGAATCAAGGATAAAATTGTAGAAGCAGCCAAACAATTCTACAACAAAAAGGAAGAAATGCTTGGTTCAGAGTTAATGGCTCGACTGGAAAGATATGCTATGCTCAGTGTTATTGATCATAAATGGAAAGAACATCTGCGTGAAATGGATGACCTTAAAGAAGGAATCGGATTAAGAGCTTATGGACAAAAAGATCCTTTAGTTGAATACAAAGCTGAAGCATTTAAATTGTTTGTGGTTTTACTTGAACAAATCAGAAACGAAACAGTTTCCTTTGTATTTAAATTTTTCCCGCAGGCACCAGACGAAGTTCAGCAGAGCAGACGACAACCGGTCAGAAGATATTCCGAAGTTAAGCAAAGTGCTGATAATATCGGATTGACCACTGCGCCACAACCTTCGAGAGAGAGTCAGGGTGGAAGACCACAACCGATTAAAGTTGAAGAGAGAATCGGAAGGAATGATCCTTGTCCTTGCGGAAGCGGGAAAAAATATAAACACTGTCACGGCAAATAATTAAAAGGGCATCTATGAAAAAAATAGAAGCGATTATTCGCCCATTTAAATTAGATGATGTTAAGCAGGCACTTCTTGAAGAAGGAGTTCGTGGACTTACTATTTCAGAAGTACGTGGTTACGGAAGGCAGAAAGGTCACACGGAAACTTACCGTGGAAGCGAATATCACATTGAATTTGTTCCTAAAATCAAGATAGAAGTTGTTGTTGATGACAATATCGTTGATAAAATAGTGGATGCAATAATTCGCTCCGCTAAAACCGGTCAGGTTGGTGATGGAAAAATTTTTATCTCTGAAATAAGTGAGGTAATAAGAATCAGAACTGAAGAATCGGGACCGCACGCGTTGTAAAAAAAATACCTTTTTATTTTTATTGCTGCTTAATACTTTTTGATATGAATTCATCAAAAAACTTAAAAATAATTTTTGCCCTCTCATTACTGTTTACCTTCAGTTCATGCAGTGTCTGGCAAAATTTTACAACCTACTTTAACTTATGGTATAACATAAAAACGCTTTTCAATGATGCTGAGAAAGATATTCAGTCTCAAAAGAAGGATTTATTTTCGAACGAACCTCTTGTACTTTCAAACACAGCAAGAAATAATCTCACCAAAGTAATTGAAAAATGTTCTGAACTGCTTCAGTTTCACAGCAATACTGCTTATGTTGATGATGCTCTTCTGATTTTGGGTAAGTCATTTTATTATCAGAGTAACTTTCAGAAAGCAAAAAGAAAATTTGAAGAGTTGCTTGCTACAAATCCAGACGAAGACCTGACGCTTGAAGCTAATTTGTGGATTGCAAAATGTGATATGCAAATGAAGAATTATACTCAGGGTTTGGCAGGATTGAAAAAAGTTAGGGAAGAAGCTCTCCTAAGAGAAAATGATGAAATAATTAAAGAAGCATTCGTTGAAGAAATTAAATATCGGATTGCACAAAAAGAATTTACTAACGCAATTGAACTCTCCAAACAATTTGCTGAAGTTGCAGATGATGATGAACTAAAAGCTGTTATCTATTTTGAAATTGGTAACTTGTATTATCAGACGGAAAATTTTAGCCAGGTAGCTGAGTATTACAGTAAAGTTTTTGAATATTCTCCGGACATAGAAACAGAAATAAAATCGAGCATAAGATATGGAAAAGCATTAAGAGAATCCGGTAAGGCGGAAGAGGCTGTAAGCTTCTTTAGTGATTTAAGATCTAAAGATAAATTTTCAGAGTCCTTTGCGGAAATTGATCTTGAACTTGGTAAATCATTTTCTGCTCAAGGTGACTTTACAACTGCACTTGAGCAATTGACAAAAGTTGATACGACCTATAAAGGTTCTCCTTTTGCAGCACTTGCAAGTCTTGAAATCGCAAAGCTCTATAAGGATGAATTGCTAAATTATGATAGTGCTGCAGTTTATTTCGCTAAAACAATTATGAATAATCCTCCCAAGGAATTTTCTGAAGAAGCAAAAAATCTAAATCAGCTTTTTACAAAATATACTACACTCCGAAAATCAATAAACAACTTTGACAAACAGCTTTTCTATGTTGAAAATCCTGACATCTTCACAAAAGATTCTATCGATTATGTACAAGATTCATTAAAAATTTTACAGGAATATCTTGAGAAAAAAGAACTAGCTGATATCTGGAAATCTGCGCTTACACCGACAACAACCGATACCTTAAAAAGCGATACTTTATTTGTTCGTGATTCTGTTTTTATTAAGGATAGTCTTACAATTGTTGATAGTCTTTCTAAAGTAACAAGTTTTGTTGATACAGCTGAGGTGAACCGATTATTGAAATCAAAAACAGAGTTAAGGATCCAGCAGAAGAAAAGAGAAGCTGAGCAGAAGTTGACTCAGGAAATGCAGGCATTGATGAAGACTGATACTGTAAAGTTTAAAAATAATCCTCCGCAAAAACCAAAGATTACAACCGATTCGTTGAAAACATTACTTGCAAAAAACCGGTTAGAGCTTGGTAATCTTTTTTTCACTGAATTGAATGTTCCTGATTCAGCAAAAAAATTATACGAGGAGATAGCTGATAAATTATCTCAGACAAGATATTATCCCGATGCTTTGCTTGCCTTGGGAACATATTATCTGACAGTAAATGAAAAGCAAAAAGCTGATAGTCTGTTTAAAATTATTTATGACAACTTTAAAGATCGACCGATTGCAAATGCAGCAGCAAATAAACTTGGATTACCATTAATTGATTTGCAATACGATCCTGCAGTTGAACTTTATGTTGAAGCAGAATCAGAAATGAAAAAAGGAAACTTTGATATCTCTTTCAGAAAGTTCTATGAAATATATAAGAAGCATCCTCAATCGCAATATGCTTCAAAAGGTCTTTATGCTGCAGGGTTTATTCTGGAAAATGTTCTAAGACTCCCTGACTCTGCAGTCGCAGTTTATGATACTTTGATTTCCAAATATCCTTCATCACCTTATGTAAAGAATGTTGCAATGAAAGTGACAACCTACAAACAAGAGAAAGCACGCATTGAAAGAGAAAAACAAAGCGAATTACAAAAACAAAATGAGAAGACTGATACAACCAATGTCACTGAATTAGCGTTTCTGGGTAATAGGGAAAATGAGGAAATTACTGAAGAAGAAATTATAAAGCAGGAGCAGTTAAAAAGTAATCAAGTCATCAAAAATGAAGAGAACTTAAAACCAACAAAGAAAAAATTAGAGCGTCTCTGGAATCCAAGAAAACTAAGACGATAATTTTCATTAAAATTTTTGTTCTTTGCTATGAAGTACCGGGAACTAAAAGAACTGATAGAGGAAGGAGAAAATATTCAGTGTGAATTCAAACTGAAATTTTCCACACCTGAAAAGATTGCCCGCGAAATGATTGCCTTCGCAAACACAAAAGGTGGATATATAATTTTTGGTGTTGATGATGATAAGGATATTGTTGGGGTAGAAAGTGAAAAAGAAATAGCCGAACTTGTAAAAGAAACTGCTGAAAAATATTGTGAACCTCCCATTGAATATTCGATTGAGTTTATTGAATATAATTCCAAAGAATTAGTAATTGTAGCTATTCCGGAATCACACAATAAGCCACATCGTTTACAGGATTATCTTGATGATATTGACTTGAACAAGTCAGTTGTTACCATTCGTGTTAATGATAAAAGTGTTCAGGCAAGCAAAGAAATGGTAAGAATATTAAGAGCGCAAAGTGGAAACAAAGCATTAGTTAAATATGAAATTGGTCAGAATGAAAAACTGGTTTTTGAATATTTAAAACACAACGAGAGAATATCAGTAAAAGAATTAAGTAAACTTGTTAATATTTCAGAAAGAAGAGCTTCACGAACACTTGTAAAAATGGTAAGAGCAAACTTGCTGATGATTCACACGAAAGATAATGGAGAAGAATACTTTACAGCAGCGGTGTGAAAGAATTGGATTTAAGGTTTAATTAAACTGAGGTTATTTCATTACAAGCAAATTAAAATTTTTTACATATCACTTGCCTTTACCCAACACCCATCATTCCAATAAAGCACCTGGCTCTTTAATAATTCTTTATACTCTTTTGTATCAGTGTAAGGTGGATTTAGTTTACCGTGTGCAACAAGTGAATCACGATGAATCCTGAATTGGTTATCAATAATGAAATCAATATCCTTTAAATTGTAATCTAACTTAATCCAAATCCAACAATTATTATAATCAAAATCAGGTTGAATTGCGAAACGATAAACTTTTTCTGATGTCTCATCTATCAAAGAACCTTTCCTAACCCCGGGTATACGAAGGTTTATATATTTGGAATAATCTGTTTTTGTTAGTCTAATGTAAGAAATAAAATCAGAAATTGGGAAATTATTGATCAAGTATTCATCAATTGATGGACGTACTTTTGTTAAGGTATCAATTGTGTAAGCAAAAACGGTTTGCTGTTCAAACCCATTATCCAATCCAATTGCAATAATATCTTTCTTTCCATCATAGTTTAGATCTTTAATTAATGCTTCAGCAGTATGACCAGAACACCACAAAGTGCCTGGCAACCTTTGCCCGGTCTTTAAATCAATTCTGTAAATTGCAGAACTAAAGGAAGCAGCATTATTTGAGATGAGAAAAAGACTTTTTTGATTATTAAAAGTCAGTGTATCAATTAAGTATATTAAATAATAAGGTTCTAATATTTCCCTTTTAGAAGAAACAGAATCAGCAAAATAAAACGACCATATTTTCTCATTATTTCTATTATAACAATTTAGTTCTGATCGGCTTTTATTTCTTGAAATATCAGAAGTACTCTCATTTGTAATCAACACTTCGTTCTTACCATCATTGTCTATATCAAATATTCTGAAATACATACCAAGCAATTTCTGATCTGAAATTTCTTTTTGACTTACTTCAACTTTTTTTGACCAAAGAACTTTTCCATTTTTATTTCTGACATATAAAAGACTTCCATCAGAAGTTAAACTTACCGGGTTATCATCAAAATCCATTACGAATAAGTAAGCAAAAATTATTGCAAGTAAAACTGTTGCAATAGCACTAATCCAATTCTTTTTTACAAATTTTCCTGTTCGTACAACCGGATTAATTTTTTTAATTTCAACAAGGTCCCTTCTATTTAGTATGTCGTTAATATCTTCAACCGGGATTAGTTTTAATTTTCTTTGTGGATAATTTCTTTGAAGTTGAGCCAAAGTAAATGAAGCATAAACTTCTTCCTGTTTTTGGAAAACGAAATTTTGAATAGGAGAAAAGAATACAATAGTTACTTTTTTCTTTATAATATCTTCACCAGTGTTTTGAACTATTCCACTAGAATCAATTCCACCGGTAAAAGCTGTGTTGTTTGCTAAAATAATTTCATACTCTGGGTTATAAAATTTCAGTAACGCTTCCAGCATTGCTAGGCTTAGTGCTAATCCAAGTGAATTTCCTTCATAAATACCTTCTCTTTTATCAAAACTGATTATTACCTCATGAAAGGAGTATGGTTTTTTTACATATTTCTTCAGAAAGGACAAGGATAATTCCCAGGAAATTTTTATCTGTTCAGAAATTCTTTTCTCTATTTCCACTTCACTAGGTACAACTATAAAATTGTTTCCTTCAGTTGCCTTATTAATTTTTATTGTGACTGAATCAATTATCCCATTTATTCCTTTCGAGGAATCTCTATAAACAAGTGGAAAGTAAGCTTTAACAGCAATGTCAAAATAATTATTCTTCCCTTCAAGAAACAGTATTAGTTTTTCTAGTTGTTCTTCTATTCTTATGATTTCTTTCTTAAGGGTTTGAGTATATTCTTTAACGAAATGCAGTTTAGAAACTCTTTTTAACAATCTCAAAACACTGCGAGTGTAATCGGGTTCAACTCCCCAAACATCATAGAACTGAATTACATTTGAATAATCTTCAAGAAATTCTGTAATGAATGCTTCTTCTACATTGCAATTATTAAAAGTAAGTACTTGTTCGAAGTAACTTTGAAGAAATGAAAGTTTTTGTTTTGAGGAAGGAGTAGAAATTAACTTCTCTAATGTGCTTAATCTTAAGGTCTCTAAAGTATTAAGATTTATTTCATCCATCATCAGGGATTCCAGAGTGCTGAAAGTCCTGAGCAAAACTACAATAAATTTATTCTCAATAAAAGCAATCTACTGAAAGATTATAAAAACTAATGAATTTATTCTTTAGTCAGTATCAAAAATTTTCCTTATTTCATAAACCGCAATCCCATAGGCAACCGCAACATTTAAGGATTGTTTGATTCCGTACTGAGGAATTTCAATCGCGAAATCACAGTGGTCAAGTATATCCTGAGATACACCGCTGATTTCATTGCCGACAACAAGAGCAAGAGGGAAATCGTTTTTTGTTAGTTCATAGTATGGTATGCTGTTTTCAGTAAGCTCGAGAGCACAGATTTTAATTCCTTTGCTTTTCAATTCTTTAATTACATTCAAAGGATCTTTAACATATTCCCAATTAACGCTTTCTGTTGCCCCAAGGGCGGTTTTTAATATTTCTTTTTTGGGCGGATGTGGTGTGTATCCACAAAGGTAGAGCTTTTCAATCATTGCACCATCAGAAGTGCGAAAGATTGAGCCGACATTATAATTGCTGCGAATAGAATTTAGTATAACATAAACAGGAAGTTTTTTTACTGATGAAATGGTTTCGAGAGTACTTCGCTTTAAAGAAATTTCATCGTGAGAAAGTTTACGCATTTGAATTTTGTTCTATCTTGTACGCAAGCTGACCACAAGCAGCAGCTATGTCATCACCTTGAGTATATCTTACTGTAACAGTTATATCTTTTTCTCTTAACTTTCTTACAAACTCATCAAGCCGGATTTTAGATGATGGACGAAGCTCCGATGCAATTCCAGTCGGGAACATGTGAGCAATTGAGTTGAATGGTATTACATTCAATTTACACGGAAGTGATTTACATAATCTTACCAAAGCATGAAAATCATCTTCTCTGTCATTTATATCTTTCAGTAAAACATATTCGAATGTAATTCGTGTGCCGGTTTGTTTGGCATAATATCTTACTGCTTCAAGATTTTCAGTAATAGAATACTTTCTTGTTATAGGCATTATTTTGCTGCGAGTTTCTTCGAAAAGAGAATGAAGAGAAAGTGCTAATTTCACTTTGATGCCTGAATCAGCAAGTTCAACTATCTTGGGGGCTATTCCTGCAGTTGAAACTGTAATTTTCTTAAGACTTATTCCTCTTGTTTTTTCTTCTGCAAAAATTTGTAATGACTTTAAAGTATTCTGGAAATTCAACAAAGGTTCACCCATTCCCATATAAACAATGTTAGTTATAGGTGATTTAGTATAATCTTTAGAAGCCAATAAAAACTGATCAAAAATTTCTCCTGCCGAAAGATTTCTTTTGTATCCCATTAAACCTGTCGCACAGAACTGACAATCAAGTGGGCAACCAACTTGTGTTGAAATGCATAGTGTGGTTCTTTTCGAATCTGGAATAACAACAGATTCTATTTTATAACCATCATTGGTTTCGAAAATATATTTTTTAGTACCTGTTGATGGAGATTCTTCTGTGGTTAATAATTTAAGAGTGTTAAGCTCGCAATAAGTACTCATCTTTTTGCGGAGGTATTTCGGAATGTTGGCCATTTCATCAAAACTTTGAACCATATGACCATATAACCATTCGAAAACCTGTTCACCCCTGAATCTTTTTTCTCCGACAGCGGAAAAGAAATCTTTAAGTTCTCTAAGGGTTAGCCCCTTTAACATCGTCTTGACGACGGGTTCCTCAGTTGTAATGTTATTTTGCATAGCACCTAAATTCATAAAGGATTTGAGGCAAAAATATGATTAATCTTAAACCAAACAAAGGTGATTAAAAAATAATAGTCAACTCATTATCTCACTCTTACTCATAATCTTACTCTTAATCTTAATCTTACTCATACTCTTTAATTGCTATACACAAATTAAAAAATTATTTTTGAAACAATAGTATTTCTTCACAATTCAAGTATAGAGGTTTTTTATGGATTTCAATTTTACAGAAGAACAATTAATGATTCAGGAATCAGCCCGCGATTTTGCTCAGAATGAAATCGCTCCCTCAGCAATTGAACGTGATATTAAAGCTGAATTTCCATATGAGATAGTAAAGAAAATGGGCGAACTTGGTTTTATGGGAATGATGGTTCCTCCTGAATATGGCGGTGCCGGACTTGATACTATAAGTTATGTTCTTGCAATGATTGAAATATCAAAAGTTGATGCAAGTGTTGGTGTGATTATGTCGGTGAATAATTCTCTTGTTTGTTATGGATTAGAAAAATATGGTTCACCATATATCAAAGAAAAATATTTAATTCCTTTAGCTAAAGGAGAAAAGCTCGGAGCTTTTGCTTTATCCGAACCAGAAGCCGGAAGTGATGCTACCAAACAGAAAACCACTGCAGATAAAGATGGGGATTATTATGTGTTGAACGGAATTAAGAACTGGATTACCAATGGAACTACTGCAGATTATGTTTTGGTGATGGCTACTACGGACAAATCAAAAGGTCATAAAGGAATTTCCACCTTTTTAGTTGAAAAAGGATTTGAAGGTTTTGGTCATGGAGTTAAAGAGGATAAACTTGGAATAAGGAGCTCCGATACCTGTTCACTTACTTTTGAGAATTGTCGGGTCCCTGCACAAAATCTTGTTTGGGAAGAAGGTAAAGGGTTTAACTTTGCAATGAATACATTGAACGGTGGAAGGATTGGAATAGCTTCGCAGGCAATTGGAATTGCTGAAGCTTCACTTGAAGCTGCTCTTAAATATTCAAAACAGAGAAAAGCATTCGGTCAGGAAATTGCCAACTTTCAGGCAATTCAATTTAAGCTTGCTGATATGGCTGTTAAAGTTGATGCCGCAAAACTTCTCACATTAAAAGCTGCTGCTTTGAAGGATGCTAATAAACCGTATTACAAAGAAGCAGCAATGGCAAAACTTTATGCTTCAAAAATTGCTGTTGAATGTGCTCTTGAAGCAATTCAGATTCATGGTGGTTATGGTTATGTAAGAGAATATCTTGTTGAAAGATATCTTCGTGATGCAAAGATTACAGAAATTTATGAGGGAACTTCTGAAATTCAACGAATAGTAATTGCTCGTGCATTACTCGATCAGAAATAAATTTATTATTTATTTTATGTTTTCATTTCTTATCGTTGTCAGTTCAGTTGCTCAAACTGACTGGCAACGATGGGAAAAAACTAAACCAAATTATTTAAAAGAAACTATCCACTCTCAAAGAGATTATTCGTATCAGGATAATTCTTTTTCTTACATTTTTTCTAAGACATTAATAAATGCTTATTGGTTATTTATCTCTGATATTGATGGTGATAATTGTCCTTTTCATCCAACTTGTTCTTCTTTTTTTGTTGAAGCAATTGATGAAACTAATCTGATTCAGGGAACACTGATGTTTTTTGATAGAATTACCAGAGACACAAACCCTGTCAGCAGAGAAAATCATTATCCGGTTTATAAAAATTTTCGTTACTTCGATCCACCACAATTGTATACCTTGAACAAAGATAAAATAAAATACATTCCTGCCGGTAAAGTTGTTTACTGATGAAATCAATAATTATTTCACTTGCATTTTCCACTATACTAATTGCCCAAATTAATCCATTAAAATCTCCCGACAACATAAAATTATTTGCAGATCATTTGTACTGTGAACAGGATTACTTACGTGCAGCTGAAGAGTATAAGTCTTTACCTGACTTCAAAATTTCTGATACGATACTTTATAAGATTGGAAAATGTTATTCAATTGTTGGTGATTATGATGAAGCTATGTTTTTCTTTACAGCGCTAAATAGTTCATCACCTTTTGCTGATTTTGCTAATAATGAAATTGGAAAAATCTATTTTCTGAAAAAAGATTTATCTTCATTAGACAGACTGTTAAGTAATAAAACAAGTAAAAAGAATAATTTAATAAAACTAAAAGTTACTTTGATGCTGGAAAGTGAGTTGACCGATTTTAATCTTAACGATTACTTAGATGAAGGTGATTCTGACTATGTCGAATTAAGTAAGTTATATTATGAAAGGAAAAATCCTGATTACAAATCTGAAATATTGGCGGGAATTCTTTCATCTGTTATTCCAGGCTCGGGTAAAATCTATACTGAAAATTATGGTGATGGGATAACTGCATTTATCTTAACAGGTTTATTTTCTTATCTGGCTTATGATAATTTTAAACACGATCATAATTTCAAAGGTTATCTTTTTTCAGGAATTGCTGCAGGATTCTATTTTGGGAATATTTATGGCTCTGTTGCTTCAGCACAGATTTTTAATGTAAGAGTCGATTTTGACTTTCTAAAAAATCTCTCTGATTTTATCAGCCGCAAAAGTTATTTTGCAGAGGATTATGACTTCTGTAATTAAAATATTAATTCTAATTCTTCTGGTGAATATCAATTTATTCGCTCAGGAATATTTGTTGTCTAAATTGAAATTTGCAGATTCGCTTTTCTCAGCGGAAAAATATTTTGATGCAATTACTGAATACAAAAGATTACTTTTCTTCGATAGTACAAATCAATTTTCTTTTGACGCAAATTTTAGAATCGGATTATGTTATAAAGAGGGAGCAAAATTTGATGAAGCATTAAAATATTTTGTATTTGCTGAAGTAAATTCCAGAAATCCACAACAAATTTTTGAAAGTAAAATTTATCAGGTTCGAATAAACATCTTAAGAAGGTCCGTATTGCGGGCAGAAAAAATTCTTAATGAACTTGAAAATGATTTACGCTTTATTGATTATCAAGAAGAAGTTACTTATTGGCGTGCCTGGAATAAGATTTTTTCAGATGATTGGGAAGCAGCTGCTCAATTATTTTCTGAAATTAATGAAACTTACCTGGCAAACCTTTGTCTTAATACCTATGAAAATCTGTACTCTGTTGATTTTGCAAAATACAGCTCTATGGTACTTCCTGGATTAGGACAATTTTATACCGGAGAATATTTAAATGGCATATTATCACTTAGTTGGAATATTTTGTCAGCTTATTTAACAATTTCAGCTTTTAATGCAGAAAGAGTCCTTGATGGAATTGTAACAGCAAATCTTTTATGGTTCAGATTTTATCGGGGAAATTTTCAAAATGCTGAGAAGTTTGCCAATGCAAAAAATATTTCAATTACTAATCAATCATTATTGTTTTTACAGAATGATTTTATAGGATTAAAACCTTAAAAAAAACTGTATTTTTCTTAGTGCAATTAGAAATAACAAATATTATATTCACTAAACAAAAATCAACATTATTACCACTGAAATCAGGAGGTTAAATGAAAAGTAAAGGACTAATTGTTGGTTTAGCCATCGGGGGAGTTTTAATAATCGGAATTATACTTCTGGTTATGTGGGGAATCAGTGTGTATAATAATCTTGTTGCTGCAGAACAGAATGTGTTAAAACAATGGTCACAGGTTGAAAATCAGTATCAGCGAAGAGCCGATTTGATACCAAATCTGGTTAATACAGTAAAAGGATATGCAAATTTTGAGAAGGAAGTTCTTACACAGGTGACTGAAGCCAGGGCAAGAGTAGGGCAATTTACTGTTACTCCTGAAGTGTTAAATGATCCACAGGCATTTGAGAAATTTCAATCAGTTCAGGGAGATTTGAGTAGTGCACTTTCAAGATTATTAGCTGTTGTTGAAAATTATCCCGAACTTAAGGCTAACGAAAATTTCCTGCAACTTCAGGCGCAACTTGAAGGAACTGAAAACAGAATTTCTGTTGAAAGAAAAAGATTTAATGAAGCTGTTCAGGAATACAATACTATGATTAAGAGATTTCCTGCTTCAATGCTTGCAGGAATGTTTGGTTTTCACGAAAAGCAGTATTTCAAAGCTGTTCAGGGAGCAGAAGTTCCGCCAAAAGTAGAATTTTAATTTATGTGCAAATTAACTTCTATTATTTTTCTGCTATCTGTTCTTAACTTCGGTCAAACAGAAATTCCCACACTTAAAATGTGGGCAACCGATCTTACAAATACCCTAACGAGCTCAGAGTTAAATGACCTTAATGCCAGATTGAAAGCTTATGAGGATTCAACTTCGAATCAGATTGTCGCATTGATGATTCCATCCCTTAATGGGTATCCTATTGAAGAAGTCGCAAATGAAATATTTACTAAAAATAAAATCGGAACTAAAAAAAACGACAATGGTGTTTTACTATTAATTGCAAAGAATGATAGAAAACTTAGAATCGAGGTTGGGTATGGGCTAGAGGGAGTTCTTCCTGATGCGCTTTGTTCATCAATAATCAGAAATGTAATTGTTCCAAGGCTAAAAGCTGAGCAATATTACCTGGCTATTAGTGAAGGAATAAATGCTATTATTTCTGCAATCGGTGGAGAATACTTAGCAGATAAGAAAAATCAGGAAGAGTCACCTGTTTCTATAGTTTTTATAATCATAATGATTGTAATATTTTTATTCATTTTTAATAATAGTAAAAGATTACCTGCCGGAGTTTATCGAAGCGGTGGATTTGGTGGATGGAGTAGCGGAGGTAGTGGTTGGGGAGATGGTGGAGGATTTAGTGGAGGTGGCGGATCTTCTGGCGGTGGTGGAGCCAGCGGTTCCTGGTAGATTTTATTTAGCACTATTGACTTGATGAAGTTTTATACTTTTTATAAAATGCATAAGAGATTTTAAGAATTATTCTATTTCCGAATTTAACTTAAAGGAGACTTAAAATGGCAATAATGATTACTGAAGAATGCATCAATTGCGGAGCTTGCGAACCTGAATGCCCCAATAATGCAATTTATGAAGGCGGTACTAACTGGGAATTAGCAGGAAAAACCTACGGTCCGGACGATCCAGCTCCTTCAGGTGCAACAGGTTTCTTTTCTAATGATTATTTCTATATTGTTCCGGATAAATGTACCGAGTGCGTAGGTTTTCATGATGAACCACAATGTGCCTCTGTTTGTCCGGTTGACTGCTGTGTACCTGATCCAAAACATGTCGAAGATAAAGAAACTTTATTAAAAAAGAAGGAATATCTAGATTCTTTAGGAAGATAAAAATTTGGGGCATCAAAATGATGCCCATTTTTATTTTTTAGAAACCATTCATTTTATTATTTCATTTCTGAGAAACTTATTTCCATAGAAGTTTACTATCATTCCAATTTTGCTAAATTTTTTTGGCACTATCTTCGCAAATATTTAACCAAATTCTTGATTGGAGATAAAATGGCTTACAGAATAACAGAAGAATGCATCAATTGTGGCGCTTGTTTTCCTGAATGTCCAAATGATGCAATTTACGAAGCAGGAAGTAACTGGGATATGAATGGACAAACTTACGGAGAAGGTGATCCTGCACCATCCGGAGCAACAGGATTTTATTCAGATCAATATTATTACATTGTTCCGGATAAATGTACAGAATGTGTAGGATTTTATGATGAACCTCAATGTGTCAGCAATTGTCCGACTGATGCAGTTGTGAAATTATAGAACTTCATAGTGCCTCCTTTATTTGTTGGTTAGTTGGTTAGTTAGTTAACACAAAAGGGGATAAGTTCAGAGGAGAGAAGGGCGGGTTTTTTAATCCGCCCTTTTTCATTTTTCAATTAAACATATCCTTTATCATTATTCTTATCTTCACTAATTTGAATTATAAAAAATTCAAATTCTCAAATGAAAATCGGAAAATACCAATTACAAACAATTCAGTCTGGATTTATTGGGCTGGATGGTGGAGCTATGTTCGGAATTATCCCAAAACCATTATGGGAGAAGACTAATCCTGCTGATGGAGTAAACCGTGTTACTTTAGCTACCAGAAATCTTTTACTTGAAAGTGATACCAGAAAGATTTTAATTGATACCGGGATGGGAACAAAATGGGATGATAAATCAAGAAACATTTACAGAATTGATGAGGAACTTTCTCTTGAAAAAGCACTTTCACAAAAAAATATTTCCGTAAATGAAATTACTGATGTAATACTGACACACCTTCATTTCGATCATACAGGAGGTTCGACAAAAATAGAAAATGAAAAACTCGTTCCAACTTTTCCAAATGCAAAATATTATGTTCAGAAACAGAATTTTGAATGGGCGATGAATCCAAGTGACAGAGACCGCGGAAGTTATATTAAAGAAAATTTTGAACCACTTGCTAAGGAAGGTGTACTTAAACTTCTGACTTCAAATGAGTTTGATGAGAATATTTCTTTTGAAATTATCAACGGTCATACTTTTGCTCAGCAGATGGTCAAGATTTATGATGGCAGTCAGACTTTATTGTATTGTGCAGATCTGCTACCCTTTGTATCACACATACGATTACCATATATAATGGCTTATGATTTACAACCTTTGGTTACACTTTCTGAAAAGAAAAAATATTTAAAACATGCAGCTGATGAAAACTGGGTCTTGTATTTTGGACACGATCCACAATATGCAGCTGCAACCGTGAAAAATTCAGATAAAGGAATCGTTCAGGATAAAGTTTTTGTTGATTTAATATGAGTGAAAAAAAATTTTATAAGGTTTGCAAAATAAATGAACTTCGGGAGAATGAAGGTCGAAGATTTGTCATTCCAGCTTCTGATGACTCCGGTGATGAAGTTGAAATTGCTGTTTTTAAAGTTGATGGTGATATTTACGCTTTGAGTAACATTTGTCCACACCAACACACTGCATTGATTTATGATGGCTTTATTGAAGATGGTTGTGTAGTCTGTCCGGCTCACGGCTGGAAGTTTGATCTAAAGACAGGAAATCAACCAACAGGAAGAAAAGGATTAGATGGCTATCCAATTAAAATTGAAAAGGATGAGATTTTCGTCGCCGCCCATTCTAAAAAATTTAACTGGTGATGATGAGAAAACTTACTAATGAAATTGTGATTTCTAAAGCCAGGTCTGTTGGTTTTGATTTAGTTGGATTTGCACAAGCCATTGAATTGACAGAAGAAATTGATAAGCTTAATCTCTGGCTTGATAAAAAATATCAGGCAAGCATGAATTATATGGAAAGGAATATTGATAAAAGAAGAAATCCAAAAGAGATTCTGCCTGATGCTAAAAGTATTATTTCACTGGCTGTCATTTATAACACACCTTTTTATCATTCGATCGATAAGAAATTTGGTAAAATTTCGAGATATGCCTGGGGGAAAGATTATCATCTTATCATTTGGGAAAAGCTAGATCAGTTGGAAAACGAATTAAAGACGATTGACTCTAACTTCAAATCAATTTCTTATGTTGATACCGGACCTGTGATGGATAAAGTTTGGGCAGTAAAAGCGGGTTTAGGTTGGATGGGTAAGCATACAAATATCATTAATCGCCAAATTGGAAGCTGGTTCTTCATCGCAAATATTATTTGTAATTACGAATTCGAATATTCAGAACAAGTCCCGGATTTTTGTGGTGATTGCACAGCTTGTCTAGATGCTTGCCCAACTGATGCAATACTTCAGCCCTATATCGTTGATTCAAATAAATGTATTTCATATCAAACGATTGAGAATAAGAATGAAATCCCTGGAGAACTAAAAGGGAAATTTGAAAACTGGTTATTCGGCTGTGATATCTGTCAGGAAGTTTGTCCTTGGAATAAGAGATTCAGTGTAACTACACTGAACGAAGAATTTTATCCGAAGCACAAAGAGTTGACATATTCTGAAGTTATGGAATTGGACGAAATATCTTTCAGAAATAAATTTGCTGAAAGTCCGGTAAAACGAACAAAGCTTTCAGGTCTAAAACGAAATGCAAAATTTATATTTGAGTGATTCTCATCATTTAAATTGAAACTAATCAAGCTGCAATGAATCATATTAAAACTAAAATCTTAAGAAAATAAATATCTGAGGTAAAAATGTCGGAACAGAAAAATCATTTTAAAGTCGCAATAATCGGATCAGGTCCTGCAGGATTGACTGCAGCGATTTATACTGCAAGAGCTAATCTTAATCCTGTTGTTTTTGAAGGTTTACAACCTGGAGGTCAATTAACAATTACCACAGAAGTAGAAAACTATCCCGGTTTTGAACATGGAATTCAAGGTCCTGAGTTAATGGATATAATGAGAAGACAGGCACATCGTTTTGGTGCCCAGTCCATTTATAAAGATATTACTGAAGTAGATTTTTCAAAGAGACCATTCAAACTCAAGTCTTATGATGAAGAATATTATGCCGATGCAGTAATAATCTCTACCGGTGCTTCAGCCAGATTACTTGGAATTGAAAGCGAAGCAAAATATATGGGTTATGGAGTATCAGCTTGTGCAACCTGCGATGGCTTCTTCTTCAAAGGATTAAAAGTTATTGTTGTTGGTGGTGGTGATACTGCAATGGAAGAAGCGAACTTTCTTACCAAGTTTGCAAGCGAAGTTATAGTTGTGCATCGCAGAGATGAATTCAGAGCCTCAAAAATTATGCTTGATCGCGCAAAGAAAAATCCAAAGATTAAATTTGTGACCAATAAAGTAATTAAAGAAGTTCTTGGTGTTGAAGAAGGTGGTAAAAAAAGAATGACCGGTGTTCTGTTAGAGGATACAAAAGATCATTCAATCTCTCAGCTTGATGCTGATGGCTTATTCATTGCGATTGGTCATAAACCAAATACAGAACTATTTAAGAATTATCTTGAAATGGACGAAACCGGTTATCTCATTGTTAAACCAGGTTCAACATACACAAATGTTGAAGGTGTATTTGCAGCCGGTGATGTTGCAGATAAGAAATATCGTCAGGCAATTACAGCCGCTGGAACTGGTTGTATGGCTGCACTCGATGCTGAAAGATGGCTTGAGGCTCAGGAATAATGATTATCATTTTAATTCCCTTCTTTCATTAAGAATTGTTTTACAATAAAATGGAGAAGGGAATTTTTCTATCTATAAATTCTTTTATTGAGATGATCCCACCTATAAATAAACACATTAGATATTAGATTATCTTTGAGTACCAGATTTTTAAGATTTTAACAACAGAAAGACTATGGAAAAAAATAAAGTTGGATATGTTTCAATCATAGGTTTGCCAAATGTTGGTAAATCAACTTTACTGAATGCAATTCTTAAGCAAAAAATTTCAATCGTTACTCCTAAACCACAAACTACCCGGAAAAAAATCCTCGGCATTCTTACAGAAAATGATTATCAGATTATTTTTCTTGATACACCTGGAATTGTCAAACCAGCCTATTTACTTCATGAAAAAATGCTTGAAGAAGTAAATGAATCAATTAAAGATGCAGATGTTATTGTTCTTCTGTTTGATGTTAGCAGTGAAGGTCGCATTAAAGAAAGTGAGGAGAATGAAATTATAAAAGAGTTGATTGAACAAAAGAAAAAACCAATAATACTGGCTTTGAATAAAGTTGATTCTATTACACAGGAACAGGCTCAGCAACTTGTTGATTATTATGAGAGATTAAAAAAGTTTAATGCTGTGGTTCCTGTTGCTGCATCATTAAATTTTAATGTTGAACGACTTATTCAGGAAATTGTTACACTTCTGCCTGAAGGGGAGAAGTTTTATCCAGACGATATAGTTTCTGAGGCAACAGAAAGATTTTTTGTATCAGAAATTATTCGTGAAAAAATATTTGAACTCTACGAGGACGAAATTCCTTACAGTACTGAAGTAATTATAGCTGACTTTAAGGAACGAACCACAGGCAAAGACTTTATAAGTGCAGAAATAATAGTTGAGCGTGATTCGCAAAAACCAATTATAATTGGTAAAGAAGGAAAAGCTATCAAAAGACTTGGTGAAGTTGCCCGAAAAGCAATAGAAGATTTTTTGCAAAAAGAAGTTTATCTTGAATTACGGGTAAAGGTTAAAGAAAAGTGGCGCTCGAATGAAAAGATGCTTAAATATTTTGGATACGGTGCAAAAAAATAATTCTTAAGGATGCTTCAATGAAGAAATATTTCGGTGAAGGAGCTCTTTTACTTAATACAATAATCTGGGGTGGAACATTTGCTCTGATTAAAAATGCTCTAACGGATATTTCACCACTATTATTTCTTGGAATAAGATTTATTATTGCTGCCGCTATTCTGTTTCCTTTCATTTACAAAATTGTAAAGCAAACCGATAGAAATACTTTTATAGCTGGTTCTGTTCTTGGATTATTTTATTTTTTTGGTTTTGCGACACAAACAATAGGCCTGAACTATACCACTGCAACTAAGTCCGGTTTCATTACGGGAACTTTTGTTGTTATCATTCCAATACTTCAAACGATTATCGAAAAAAAGAAACCAAAGTGGTATAATATTGTGAGTATAATATTTGTTATGATTGGGTTGATATTCCTTTCAAGTAGCGGAGATAATTTACTCCAATTTATAAATGAACTTGGTTCTGATTTTAATATTGGAGATTTCCTCACTTTAATTTGCGCAGTTCTTTTCGCTTTTCAGGTGGTTTATGTTGATGTGTTTACAAAAAAATATGATTATATGCCAATGGTATTCATTCAGCTTCTCATTACTGGAATTGGTGGATTTTTAGGTTCAATATTTCTTTCATCAATTGGATTAGAAATCGTAAAATTTAACCTCACAACGAATTTAATATTTGCTTTGGTTTATACTTCTGTTTTTGCTTCAATCATTGCAACGATTATTCAATTAAGATATCAGAAAGTTGTCTCTCCGACAAAAGCTGGAATAATTTATTCATTTGAACCAATAATGGCTGCAATATTAGCATTCTTCATTGTGGGTGAAAAAATTTCTAAATTTGGAATGTTTGGAGGAGTTTTTATAGTGATTGGTTTATTATTATCAGAAATTTTAGAAAACAGAAATGGGCAAGCTGGCAAGGGCAACGATAATAGTTGATGGTTTAGTCCAGGGTGTTGGTTTCAGATATTTTGTTTTAAGAAATGCTGACGCTCTCGGACTAAAAGGTTACACAAAAAATTTATTTACTGGTGAAGTATTAACTGAAGTTGAAGGTGAGGAAGGAATGATACATGAATTAATAAAAAAATTAAAAGTTGGTCCATCGCATGCTTATGTTAAAAATTGTAAAGTTGAGTGGAAGGAATTTCAGAATGAATTTAAAAATTTCGAGGTGAGATATTGAAACTCGATATTAAAATAGGTTTTGGTTTTGATGTTCATCCTTTTGCTGAAGAAAGAAAATTAATTTTAGGTGGAGTGGAAATTCCTTCTGAAAGAGGTTTGGAAGGTCATTCTGATGCTGATGTACTGCTTCACGCGATTTCTGATGCGATTCTTGGTGCCTTATCTTTAGGTGATATCGGACAGCATTTCCCCAATACTGATGAAAAATGGAAAGGTGTTTCGAGCTCTGTTATTCTGGCTCATTGTTATTCGCTCATAAAAAAACAAGGTTACAGAATTTCAAATATTGATTCGATGCTCGCTATTGAAGCTCCTAAAATTTCTCCCTTTATAGAAAAAATTAAAAATAATGTTTCCAATATTCTGGAAATCTCACCGAATCAGATTTCGGTTAAAGCAACAACAACTGAAAAACTTGGTTTTGTAGGTAGAGCTGAAGGTGTTGTTGCAATGGCAACTGTTCTATTAATCAAAAGTGATTTAGATGTTTGAAGAAATTCTTACAAGAATTTCAGAGCTAAGTCCAATCTGGATTTATCTGACGATATTCTTCTTCGCATTTGTGGAAAACATTTTTCCTCCCTCGCCAAGTGATATGGTTATTGTTATTGGTGGTTCACTCGTTGGAGCTTCAGATCTTCACTTTGTACCAGTATTAATTTTTGCTACAGGAGGAAGTCTGGTAGGATTTCTAACTGCTTTTTCTATTGGCTGGCAGATTGACAAAAGAATTCTGCACTCAGGTAAAATAAAATTTCTAACAGTTGAATCAATTGAAAAAGTTGAGAATGCTTTTCGTAAGTATGGTTATTTTCTGATAATCGCTAACAGGTTTTTACCAGGAACACGAGCAGTAATTTCTTTCTTTGCTGGTATGAGCAGGTTAAATATTCACTATACTGTTTTACTTTCTGCTGCAAGTGCACTTCTTTGGAATACAATTTTAATATCGCTTGGGATGATATTTGGTGAAAATATTCAAAAAGTAGATGCATTTCTGAATACTTATAATCAGGTTGTAATTATTCTTACGGTAATTGTTATTGCTTTTCTGATTATCCGTTATTTTGTCAATAAAAGAAAAAAGAAATTTCAAAATTGAATCTGCTGAACCTTTTTAGAAAAAATAATTTATCAGAGGAAGAAAAGTCTAATTTAAAAAAAGATAGATTGCTTCTTGTTTTATCAGGAATATTAACCGGAATTTCTTTTACTCCATTTCCTTTTCCATTTACAGTTTTTCTGTTTATTTCCTTTGTCCCTTACTTATTTGTTCTTGAAAGAAAAAAAACTTTGCTTGAAATAAACAAAGCATCGTACCTTATGTTCTTTACATTGAGTTTGATTACGATTTATTGGGTCGGAAGCTGGCAAAGCAAAGCAGATCCTTTTTTAATGATTGGTGGAGGAGTCCTTATCTTCTTTTATCCTGTTGTGCTACTTATTAATTCAACATTGTTCTATCTGTCTCAGAGAATTTTTACAAAAGAAAAATCCTTCTGGTTGTTTCCAATCATATGGGTAACTGGCGAATATCTCCTGACATTAACTGATTTAAAATTTCCCTGGCTTACACTTGGACATGGTTTGGCAAAGTTTACAACCTTTATTCAGATTGCTGATATTGTTGGTGCATTTGGTTTATCACTGATTGTATTATACCTCAATGTACTCTTGTATTTTACAATAAAAAAATTTTATTCAGACAAGAGAGTATCATTCAAATATGCTTTTTTATTTTTAATCTTATTCTCTGTTGTTTTGGTTTATGGATTAATTAAAAGAAATGAAATTAACACTGATAAAAAATATGTTAGAGTTGGAGTTGTTCAGCCAAATCTTGATCCATGGGATAAATGGGAACTTGGTGGACTCGATGCAATATTAAAAAACTATCTCGAGCTTTCTGAAAAATGCACTAAGCAGGGAGCGAAATTAATCATCTGGCCTGAGACAGCTTTGCCTGTTTATCTGATGTCGGGAACTTATTCTGATATTGTTGATTCAATTTATTCGTTCCTGCAAAGAAATAATGTTTATCTTTTAACAGGAATGCCCGACTACATTATACATTATGAAAATCCTCCAAGCGATGCTAAAATCAGTAAGGCAGGTAACTTTCACTACTCAACATATAATTCAATACTTTTATTAAGTCCTGATTCATATGAAGTTCAGCGATATGGGAAAATTCATCTGGTACCTCTTGGTGAGAAAGTCCCTTTTGTTGATGCACTTCCGTTTCTTGCTGATTGGTTTAAATGGGGCGTTGGCTTAAGTGGATGGAATGTTGGAAAAGATACTACAATATTCAAATTCAAAAGTGATAATGATACAATAAAGGTTGCAGGTTTAGTTTGCTATGAATCTGTCTTTCCTGATTTTGTTACTCATTTCTCAAAAAAAGGAGCAGAGTTTATAACAGTAGTAACGAATGACAGCTGGTATGGCAATTCCAGCGGACCATATCAACACAAAGAATTTGCTGCGCTGAGGGCAGTCGAAAACAGGAAAGCAGTTGTTCGATGTGCAAATGGTGGAATCAGCTGTTTGATAAATAAATACGGAATAACAGAATTTGAAACTCAAATGTTTACAAGAGTATCTTTTGTAGTCGATGTTCCTCTTAACAATGAAAAAACTTTTTACACCAAATTTCCACTGATAATTCCAATTTTAAGTTCAGCTTTTTCTTTGTGGATATTTGGAATCAACATTTTGTTGTGGCTAAAAAGAAAATTTAAATTAGACGAGTAAAAAATTTTGGAATTAACATGAAAATAATCGATCTAAGAAGTGATACTGTTACAAAACCATCTCAGGAAATGCGAAAAGCAATGTATGAAGCTGAAGTTGGTGATGATGTTTTTAAGGAAGATCCGACTGTAAACAGACTTGAAGCATATGCCGCAGAACTTTTAGGAAAAGAAGCAGCGCTTTTCGTTACAAGTGGTGTCATGGGAAACCAGATTTGCCTGAATGTTTTAACAAATCCCGGTGATGAAGTAATCTGTGAAAGAGATGCACATATTTTTAATTATGAATCCGCTTCACCAGCAAAGTTGAGTGGTATTCAGTTATTACCTGTTGAAGGGAAAGATGGTGTAATTACTGCTGAACAGGTTGAACCTCTTATTAGACCTTCTTCTGCTTACTACATGCCTCGTACAAAAGTAATTGAAGTTGAAAACACTCACAATCGTGCTAGCGGTGCAATATGGCCTTTAGAAAAAATCATTGATCTTAAAAACCTTGCAAAGAAATATAATCTCTTCTACCACCTTGATGGTGCAAGAATATGGAATGCATCAGTTGCAACAGGAATTTCAGTTAAAGAATATGCTTCACACTTTGATACAGTTTCTTGTTGCTTATCGAAAGGATTAGGTGCTCCGGTTGGTTCTATTATAGCTGGTACAAAGGAGTTTATTAAAGAAGCTTACAAAATCAGAAAATCCTGGGGTGGAGGAATGAGACAAGCGGGAATTCTGGCAGCTGCAGGATTATACGCACTCCAAAATAATATCGAAAGATTGAAAGAGGATCACGAAAAAGCTAAATATCTTGCTCAAAGAATTTCAGAGAACCCAAATCTTGAAATAAATCTTGATGCAGTTCAGACTAATATTATTCTTTTCAAACCATTAAAACTTAGTGTTGAAGAAGGAATAAAAAGATGTAAAGATGAAGGATTGCTTTTGTCTGTTGGAAAAATAGATTTAATAAGAGCAGTAACTCACCTGGATGTTTCATTCGATGAGGTAAGAAAAGCTGCTGATATAATTGATTCAGTTTTTAATTAAGAGGATTTAATGGACCTAAAAGATTTTAATCATAAAACAACAGTAACCGTCAGATTTCACGAAGTTGATATGCTTGGCGTTTGTAACAATGCAGTATATATAAATTATTTTGAACACGCTCGGCTTGAATATGTTAAAGCTGCTGGTTTAATTCCTCCGGGTGGAATTTTCTCAGACGGAAAACTTTTCTTTATGGTCAGAAATGAAATTAATTATCGTGACCATGCTTTTTATGATGATGAGCTGGAAGTTTATTCAAGAATTTCCTACATAAAAAATTCATCTTTTGGTTTTGATCATTTGATTGTAAAAAAGAAAACCGGACATATCATTGTAGACGGTAAAGGTGTCGTAGTTTATGTTGATCCGAAAACCAGAAAGTCGACTTCATTGCCTGAAAGTTTTATTGAGAAAGTTAAAACAATAGATCCTGATGTTAAGATAATTCGTGATTGATTCGTTTATTTTTTACGAAGTTAAACTCTTCCCAAAGCAACAAGATTACGACTGGAAGATATTCCAATAAAAGAAACCAGTCGTTCATTTCCCATTTTTTGTTTAATATATAATTCAGCGCATAAATATTTGCGATGCTAATCGTTGATATAAATGCAATTCCACTCCATCGGAAATTGATTGCAGTAAGAAAAGCCAGCCATGTCAAGTACCACGGATGTACAACCGGTGAAAAAATAAAAAACAAGATGAAAATCAGATAAGCTTTATCGATAAAATCTTTTTTACTGAAATAGAGCCATATAAAACTTAAAAAGAATAAAGACATCGAAAATATTCTTGATAGATAATTATCATTAAATATCTTCTGAAATAAAGTAAACACAGCTCCGTTTGAATACCATTTCTGCGCAAATATGAAAAGCGACTCAAATGGGAATCCATTTATTGAATATGGCAGATAAACCAAAGTAACTGTAACTGTAGGCACAATAATCAGAGCCAGAAAATTTTTTATACTTCTTCCTTTGAGCAGAAAAGGATAGACCATTAAAGTAATTAATTTCGAAGTAATAGATAGACCTAGTGCGAAGTATGAATACAACAATTTATTTTGTGATAGAAAATAGAAGAAAAGGGCAAAGAGCGTTATTCCAAATCCATCAACATGAGCATCAATAAAAAACTGCAAAATAGGAAGTGGACTTAATGCATATACCAAAACATATTTTTCATTCAATCGAAAATTTTTTAATGTAAGATAAATCAAAAGTATCGTGAAGATTTCAGAAATCAGTAAGAGGATTTTTATTCCTAAAACAGATTCGCCAGCTATTAAATAAGCCAATAAGAATATCCATTGCGAGTAAGGAGGATAAATTGTCTTAAGATGTGGGAAATTAACTTTTTCAGGAAGCAACTCTGAATGTAAATGCTTTAATGCTTCGTCGTTCGGTGCATAAGTGTATGGGTTTATTCCATTTGCCTGAACTTTACCATCCCATAAATATCTGTAAACATCGTCTGATGCAATTGGAGTAGTTGGAATAAGAATTATTCTGAAAATTATTCCTGCAAAAATTATCAGCGTCAACACTTTTTTACTTACTTCGATCTTTCTGATTAAGATTATTAAAATGATGAATAACGCAGAGAGTAAAATCGATGTTGCAGTAAATAGTGTTATTTGATTTTTGAAAGTAAAATAAAATAAGAAATAGATTAAGAAATTGATGACTAACAAAGAATATAAAATATTTTTCTTCATCCTATAGCTTTAGTAAAATCTTCTGTAAAAATAATTAAAGAATATTTAGTTTTGATTTAACTACTTATTATTTTTAACCAAAATAAAAATTGCAGTATGAGAAGAATAGTATTTGATATTGAAACCTGCTCTTATCCCTTTAGCTCACTAGCTCCAAGTCAGCAGGAATATTTGCTTAAATATGCTGATAAGGAAAATGATCCGGACAAAAAGCAACAAATGACAGACGAAGCGATTCGTTATACAAGTTTATATCCTTTTACTGCTAAATGTATTGTTATAGGAATTTACGATATCGAAAAAGAAAAATCTTATGTTTATTATGAGTCAGAAAAACCAGAAGAATGGAAGTCAGAGGATGAAAAAATTTTTTATAAAGGATTAACTGAAAAAGAAATGCTTGAGTCATTCTGGAGGATAGCGGAAAAAGTAGATCAGTTCGTAACCTTTAACGGAAGAAATTTTGATGTTCCTTTTTTAATGCTGCGTTCTGCAATTCTGAAAGTCAAACCATCGGTAAATCTGATGGGAAGCAGATTTAATGAGACACATATTGATTTACTTGAGCAGTTTACTTTTTATGGAACCACAAGAAAATTTAATCTGGATTTTTACTGTCACTCATTTGGAATTGAATCTCCCAAATCAAAAGATATTTCTGGTATGGAAGTTAAGACTCTCTATGAAGCTGGAAGAATTAAAGACATAGCAACTTATTGCTCAAAGGATATTTATGCAACTTATCAGTTATTTAAGATTTGGGAGGAATATCTGAGATTTAAATGATTTTTATTTCTTCTAACCATTCAACCATTCACTCATTCACTCATTCAATAATTCTCAGTGAAGCTATTCTTCAAGCAACCAACCTTCTGCTAAGTCAGGCGTAATTTCAGAGATAAATCTTGAAGGTTTTGAAAGTGTTGTTCCAGCTTCACGATCGTAAAGATTCATCGGATATGTAATGAACAAATTATTCTTTGCACGGGTTGAAGCCACATACATTAATCTTCTTTCTTCTTCCAGTTGTTCAAGACTTTCAGCACTTTTACTTGAAGGGAAGTATCCTTCAACAGCGTGTATAATGAAAACTGTGTGCCATTCAAGTCCTTTTGCAGAATGTATCGTAGAAAGAGTTACAAATTCATTTTCTTTGTCTTCAGGACCTATTTCAACAACACTATCAATTATAGGTTCAATAGCCATATCTGAAAGGAGAGTATCAACAGAAGAATAATTTTCAACAATGTTGAGAAATATTTCGAGGTCTTTTTTTCGTTTGTTCCAGTCATCGTAATTTGCTTTGAACAAATCCCAGTAATATTCATAAACAGACTGAACCATTTCTGAAGGAGTCATCTTTTTCTTCTGGAGATTATAAAGTAAATAAAACAACGGACCTAACTTATGATAACTGAATTCCGGTTGTTGATCTGGTTCTGCTTTAATTGTAATTCTTGCAGTTGCAAGTTCATCGAGAATTTTTTGTGCGGTTTTTGGTCCAACCCCTTCGTGAAGCAACAAAACACGGTACCAACTTATCACATCTCTTGGGTTGACAACAATTCTTAAAAATGCCATTACATCTTTAATGTGTGCAGTCTCAACGAACTTCATTCCACCAAATTTCTGAAAAGGAATATTTGCTTTTGAAAGTTCAAGTTCCAGATCAAATGAATGAAATGAAGAGCGGAACAGAACAGTAATATCTCTCAGCGGAACACCTTCTTCTCTTAAGTCAAGAATTTTTTCAACTATAAATTTTGACTGAAGATTTTCTGTTGTTGCTGCCACAATATTTGGCAGTGGACCACTTCCTCTTCTTGTAAAAAGATTCTTCTCGAACTTTTCTAGTGCAGTATGATTTATTCGGTTAGCAAAATCCAGTATTGATTGGTAACTGCGGTAGTTCTCTTCTAATTTTATAATTTTAACATCGGGAAAAAGTTTTGGGAATTCCATAATATTTTTGAAATCAGCTCCACGAAATGAATAAATTGCCTGCGAGTCATCACCAACAACCATAACATTCCGGTTATATTGAGCAAGTCCTTTTACAATTTCCGCCTGAAGATGATTTGTATCCTGATACTCATCAACCATTATAAATTTTATTTCTGAAGTAAAAGCTTTTGCTGCCAATCCACCGTTGAAAAGAAATTCTTTCAGATAAACAAGCAAATCATCGTAATCAAGAAGATTATTTTTTCTTTTGTATTCGTTATAGATTTTTTGAATTTCCAGAATCTTATCAAGCAAGGGTAAGAAATGAGGATAATCATCCATTATTATTTCTTCAACTTTTCGTGTTGTATTAACACTTAAACTATAAACTTTCCCAAGCGTTTGTTTATTTGGAAATCTTCTTTCCTTAGTAAGAAATTTATCCTGTGAACGAATCAGATTGATTACATCTTCACTATCACCCTGATCAAGAATCGTAAAGTTTGAATCCAGTCCAACTGCTCTTGCATATTTTCTCAAAGTAATGTTTGCGAAAGAGTGGAAAGTACCTCCCCGAATTTTTGAACAACGATCATCCAATAGCATTGATGCTCGTCGCATCATTTCGTTAGCAGCTTTTCTTGTAAATGTTAAAAGGAGAATTGAGTTTGGATCGTTGCCTAATTCAATAAGTCTTGCAACACGAAAAACAAGTGTGCGCGTTTTACCTGTGCCCGCACCGGCTATGATTAGATAAATCCCTTCGACTGCTGAGGCAGCTTCATATTGTGATGAGTTTAATTCTTCTCTATAATTAATCTTAAAGCGGGATTCATCCACTTCTGATTTGAATCCCGCTTCAGAAAATCTTTTCAACTTATATTTCTTTTCCATTACCTCTTATATGCCACTGGTTTTCCCAATATTTCTGAAATTAAAATATATTCTTTAAGTGATTTCGGATCATGAATTTTACTAACTATTGGATGCTTCTTTTTTGTCAAGGCAGATTTTGTCATTAATAACTCTTCAAATTTTTCAGCTTCACGAATTGTTTTTTCATCCAGCTTTTTAATATCCTGTCTGGATTTTATAGCACGATCTTCTGCACTTAAAGTCCTGATGTCTTCTTTATCATAATTTTTTTGAAAGGCTTGCTCATATTTTTCTTCAGCTTTTGTCTCAATACTTATCGGTTCCTGTTCAGTCGAGGGAACAGGTATTCCCATATTCTCTTTAAAGATATTTTCTATTTCCCTGAGAATATCGTAACTCTCAGATTGTTTTGACTCTTTGGCTAAGTCAATTGAACCTTCCAGCGACTTATCATCGGTTTTTGGATGAGGTGTGGCTGTGCCGGGTTTCTTTTCTGGTTCTTTCTTTTTAAATAATGAACTCAGAAAAGAAACGATAATTATCAGGTAGATAAGTATTTCAAAAAAATTATCCATTTGGTTTATTTTTCTTTTCTTCCGGTTGGGCTATTGAAGAACGCATTTCAGTATCTGCCTGAATATTTTTCAGATTATAATAATCAAGAACACCTAAACGACCGGCTCTGAATGCTTCAGCTATTGCTCTTGGAACTTCTGCTTCGGCTTCAACAACTTTAGCACGTTGACGGGCAACTTCTGCAATCATTTCCTGTTCTAAAGCAACGGCTGCAGCTCTTCTTTCTTCTGCTTTTGCTCGGGCGACTTTCAAATCTGCTTCTGCCTGATCTGCCTGGAGGATTGCTCCGATGTTTTGTCCTATATCAACATCTGCAATATCAATTGAAAGAATTTCGAATGCCGTTCCCGAATCAAGTCCTTTAGCCAAAACGCTCTTTGAAATTTTATCCGGATTTTCGAGAACTTCTTTATGGGAATTACTTGAACCGATTGTTGAAACAATTCCTTCTCCGACACGAGCTAATATTGTTGCCTCACCGGCTCCACCAACTAATCTGTCAATGTTTGCCCTTACAGTTACTCTTGCAATTGCCTTGAGCTGAATTCCGTCTTTTGCTACGGCAGCAACCATCGGAGTTTCGATTACTTTTGGGACGACAGACATTTTGACCGCCTCCAAAACATCTCTTCCTGCAAGATCAATTGCGGTGGCTCTCTCAAATGTTAATCCAATATTAGCTTTATCTGCAGAGACCAGAGCGTTGATTACTTTGGTTACATTTCCACCAGCAAGATAATGGGCTTCAAGTTTTGCCTGATCTACTGTCAATCCTGCTTTTGTTGCTGTAATCATATTCCTAACAATAAGTACAGGTGGAACTTTTCTTAATCTCATTCCAACTAAATCACGGAATATTTTAAGCTTAACACCAGAAAAGTATGCTGTTATAAATAATCCTATTGGAATGAAATAAAAGAAAAGAATAAGAAGTAGTACTATTGCTATTATAATTACTATTGATAAACCTGTTAATGCTTCCATATTCTTACTCCAAAATTTTACTGAGAATTGTGATTGTAAATTACCAAATATTTATGAAATCTGTTAGGTTATTTATTCATACTATTTGTAATAATTACAATCATTTTTAGCCATATTGTTAGATAATAGGAACAAGTTGACTGATTATTTTTCAATATAATAATTTACATTTTTTTAAGCTTGAAAATTCTGTAAAATTGCATAGGAATTAATGGCACTTTATTTGGCTTTAATAATTGAATTTTGGGGCTAAATCTATCTTCCTGCTATTGATTAGCCTCATTTGCATTTATATATTGCAAAAGAAACGGAATTCAAAAATTTTTTGTTCAACAAATAAACACTTAAAGGTATAAAATTATGGATGGAAACTTTTCAGACAGACTGCAAGATGTGATAAGACTTAGCCGTGAAGAAGCATTAAGATTAGGACACGATTATATCGGAACAGAACATCTTCTGCTCGGAATTATCCGTGAAGGGCAAGGTGTTGCTGTAAAAATTTTGAGAAATCTTGATTGCGATCTTCTGAAATTAAAGAAAGCAATTGAGGATACTGTTAGAACTTCCGGTGGAACTCTTACAATCGGAAATATTCCTCTTACCAAACAAGCTGAAAAAGTATTAAAGATTACTCAAATTGAGTCTAAAATTTATAAAGCTGATGTTATCGGAACAGAACATTTACTTCTCTCATTGCTCAGAGATGAAGATAATATTGCAACTCAGATACTTCATCAGTTCAATGTAACTTATGATGCTGCTCGTGCAGAGCTTAATGAAATGCTCAGCAGCAGAAATCCAAAAGATCCGACTCAACCAAAACCACCGGTGTCTGATCGTAAACCTGAAAAGACTAAAACTCCGGTTCTGGATAACTTTGGTCGTGATTTAACAAAACTGGCTATGGAAGATAAGTTGGATCCTGTTGTTGGAAGAGAGAAGGAAATAGAACGAGTCGCTCAGATTCTGAGCAGAAGAAAAAAGAATAACCCTGTTTTAATTGGCGAACCTGGTGTTGGTAAAACTGCTATTGCTGAAGGGCTCGCTTTAAGGATTATTCAGAAAAAAGTTCCAAGAACTTTACAAGATAAACGAGTCGTAACACTTGATCTTGCTGGACTTGTTGCAGGCACAAAATATCGTGGCCAGTTTGAAGAGCGAATGAAAGCTCTTATGAATGAGCTTGAAAAAGCTGAAGATGTTATTTTGTTTATCGACGAACTTCATACTATCGTTGGCGCTGGTGGTGCTTCTGGTTCTCTTGATGCTTCGAATATGTTCAAACCAGCTTTGGCTCGTGGTGATATTCAGTGCATCGGTGCAACAACTTTAGATGAATACAGAAAGTATATTGAAACTGATGGTGCTTTAGACAGAAGATTCCAGAAAGTTATGGTTGAACCTCCTTCTTATGAAGAGACTTTGCAGATTCTTGAAAATATCAAATTCAAATATGAAGAACATCATCGTGTTCGCTATACTAAAGAAGCAATTGAAGCTGCTGTTAAACTTAGCAACCGATATATCACAGACAGACATCTTCCTGACAAAGCAATTGATGTTATTGACGAAGCTGGTTCAAGAGTGCATATGGGACATTTTGAAGTTCCGAAAGAAATTCTTGATCTTGAAGCCGAAATTGAAAATGTAAGAAAAGAGAAAGCACGAGTTGTCAAAATGCAGGATTATGAGGAAGCTGCAAGACTTCGTGATAAGGAACGAAATCTTCAGGCAGAGCTTGAGCTTGCCAAGAGAGAATGGGAAAACAAAACAAAAGATATTGTACACGATGTAACAGAAGAAGATATTGCTACAGTTGTTGCAATGATGACAGGAATTCCTGTAAACAGAATTGCACAAACTGAATCTGAAAAACTTCTCAAGATGGAAGATGCTCTTAAACAACATATTGTTGGACAGGATGAAGCAGTCATAAAATTGACTAAAGCAATTCGAAGGACAAGAGCAGGATTAAAAAATCCAAATAGACCAATCGGAAGCTTTATTTTCTTAGGACCAACAGGTGTCGGTAAAACTGAATTGTGTAAAGTTCTTGCAAAATATTTATTTGATAGTGAAGATGCTCTTATAAGAATTGATATGAGTGAGTATATGGAGAAGTTCTCCGTTTCCAGATTGGTCGGTGCACCTCCGGGATATGTTGGTTATGAGGAAGGTGGACAGTTAACTGAAAAAGTCAGAAGAAAACCTTATTCAGTTGTTCTGTTCGATGAGATTGAAAAAGCTCATCCTGATATCTTCAGTATTCTTCTGCAGGTTCTTGATGATGGTATGCTCACAGATAGTCTTGGAAGAAAAGTTGATTTCAAGAATACAATTATCATAATGACTTCAAACATTGGTACAAAGGATTTGAAAAACATTAGTTCGTTTGGATTTGGTGCAAAGGAAGAAGCTGATAACTATGCTCATATGAAAGATACAGTTGAAGAAGCTATGAGAAAATTGTTTAATCCTGAATTTCTGAACAGAATTGACGAAACTATTGTATTCAGAAGTCTTAATAAAGAAGATATTCTTAAGATCATAGATATTGAATTGAAAGACTTAATGCAGAATATGAAAGAACAAAAGATGAATATTGTTCTTGATGAATCAGCAAAAAATTTCCTTGTTGAAAAAGGATACGACGAAAAATTTGGTGCAAGACCTTTGAGAAGAGCAATTCAACGATATGTTGAAGATCCTTTAGCAGAGGAAATTCTAAGAGGTTCTTTCAAAGAAGGTTCAACAATTATTGCTAAGCATTTTGAAAATTCTGAAGAATTGGTTTTCATTGAAGAGACTCCTGAGCAACCAATTCAACAGGAATCAAAAGAGTCTTAATACTATTCACTTTTTATAAAGACGCATTCTTTCTGAATGCGTCTTTTTTTGTTTAAATTTCGGTTGTAAAATCAATAACATCAAATCACTATGACTACATTGACAAATCAACAGATATTAGATCATCTTAAGAACCTGAAGAATTGGATTTATGTTAATAATTCAATCAGCAAAGAATTTCACTTCAAAGATTTTATTGAAGCGATGTCATTTGTTAATACAATTGCACTTGAAGCTGAAAAAATGGATCATCATCCCGATATTTTAATTTATGGCTGGAATAAAGTTAAAATTAATATCTCAACTCACAGCGCGGGTGGAGTAACTGAAAAAGATTTTCAACTTGCTCAAAAAATTGAAGAAAGAATAAAATGAAATCCAGATTAGATTCATTGCTCGAAATGCTTGAACAGCAACCATTTGACTCATTTCTTCTCTACGGCATTGCTTTGGAATATATGGCAATGAATGAGGATGAGAAAGCAGAAGAATATTTCAAAGAGTTGCTGGAAGCTGATCCCGGCTATGTACCGGCGTACATGCAATATGCCTCACTGAAAATAAATCAGAATGAAATTGAAGAAGCAAAATTTCTATTGAGAAAAGGAATTAAATTAGCTCGTGAAAAAAATGATCGTCATGCAGTAAACGAGATGGAGGATTTGCTTGAAGAGCTTGAATAACCAGCAAATTCTTGAGATATTTTTAAAAACCGATGCACTGCTTCAGGGACATTTTCTTTTAACCTCAGGAAGACATAGTAATCAATATTTTCAGTGTGCAAAAGTTCTTCAGTATCCCGATTATACTTCGGATGTTTGTTCGGTGCTCGCAGAGTATTTTAATGATTTTGAGATTGATACCGTAATCGCTCCTGCAATGGGCGGAATAATAGTTGGTTATGAAGTAGCCCGTCAATTAGGAAAAAGATCGATATTTACCGAAAGGGAAAATAATATAATGACTTTACGTCGCGGCTTTACACTTTCTCAGGATGAAAAAGTTTTAGTATGCGAGGATGTGGTGACAACAGGTGGAAGCGTCTTTGAAGTTATTGACATTGTGAAAAAAGCGGGAGCGAAGGTTGTTGGAGTTGCTTCGATTGTTGACAGAAGTAATGGTAAAGTTGATTTTGGTTATCCATTTAAAAGCACTTTACAACTTGAAGTTGTTTCTTATTCTCCCGAAGAATGTCCGATTTGTGCTGAAGGTATAATACCACTTGTCAAACCAGGTTCAAGGAAAGTTTTATGAGTGCCTGGATTTTCAATTTCCTTCGCGATATTCTTAAAGATGATCTTCTCTACCGGATAATACTTGTAGCAATAATAATATTCCTGTCATTATTCGCATCAAAATTTCTGGCATTTGTATTAAAGAAAATTATCAGACCTTTTGTTTCAAAAACGAAAACTGATCTTGATGATAAAATTCTGGAAGCTTCAGGCTCAGCAATTTATCGTCTGTCATTTCTAGCAGGAATTTTTCTATCGGTAGAAGTCTTTAAAGAAGGAATAAAAAGCGAATCCAAATTTCTTCCTAAACCACTGATTGAAACATATCCTTTCCTGGATAATCTTGTTGTTATAATAGAAGCACTTTTATTTATATCTCTGATTATTATTCTTTTGATCGTTGCATTCAGATATATAAATGTTTTTCTTGATTGGTATTCGGAAAAATATGATTCTACAGAGAACAGAAATCTAAAGGGAAGTCTGGTTCCTTTACTGAAAAAAGTTTCCAAAATAATTTTGTTTGCCCTTGCAATTGTAATTGTTCTTGCAAAGTTCAATGTTGATGTCAGCGCTTTTGTTGTTTCGCTGGGCGTTGGTTCTTTGGCAATTGCCTTAGCTGCTCAGGAAACTCTTTCTAATATGATTTCCGGATTTATTATAATGACAGATCGTCCTTTCAGAATTGGCGACAGAATCAGATATGCAGATAATCAGGTCGGTGATGTGGTTGATATTGGAATTAGAAGCACTAAAATTCTGGATTTCGATAATAATATTGTAATCATTCCGAATAATGAGATTGTTAAGTCCAGGCTTGTAAACATTACTTATCCCAATTCGCTTACAAGAGTGATAGTAGATGTCGGTGTTGCATATGGAACTGATATAAAAAAAGTAAAAGAAATTCTTCTGAAAATTGCAAATGAAGATCCGGAATGCTCGAAACAAGTTCCACCGGATGTTTTCTTTATAAACTTTGGTGCTTCATCGCTTGATTTCAGATTAGTTGCAAGGACAGATGATTACAGAAATGCATGGGCAATGCAATGCAGGATGCGGGAAAAAATTTATGAAGAGTTTAATAAAAACAATATAGAAATTCCATTTCAACAAGTTGTTGTTCATCAATCTAAATCTTAATTCTTATGAAAAAATACTTAATCCTGCTTTCAATCCTTCTCCAAATAAATATATCAGCTCAAATAAATTTCGATGAATATTTTACAGATGGCGCGTTGCGTATTGATTATTACCATACCGGCAACGATACTCTTGAAATTTATTCAATCGATGAGCTTATGGCTGAACCATTTTGGGCAGGTAGTAAAAATAATTTACTGGATAAGTTTAATTATGGTAAGTATAAAGTTATTGTCAGGGATGAAAAATCAGGCAATGAAATTTACTCGAAGACTTATTCAACATTGTTCAGTGAATGGTTAACCACTGCAGAAGCAAAGCAAACAACTAAATCATTTAGCGAAACAATCATCATCCCATTTCCTAAAAGTAGTGTTATTGTTGAATTTTACTCGCGTGATAAAAAAAATATTCTTCATAAAAAATTTGAATATAAGCTTAAGCCGGAAGATTATTTTATCAAAAGAGACCGACCATTGAAATTTTCTTCAGGAAAAATTTTAGATAATGGCGATCCCTCTTTACATGTTGATATAGTTTTAATTCCAGATGGTTATACAAAATCTGATAGCGCCAAATTTATTTCCGATTGCGATAGATTTACTAATTATTTATTCAACTCATCTCCATTCAGAGAAAATAAAGATAAATTTAATATCAACATCGTTTTTTCCTGGTCAGAAGAATCAGGAACTGATATACCTGCACAAAATATTTGGAGAAATACCGCGGCAAATTCGAGTTTTTACACATTTGATGTTGACAGATATCTTATGATTTATGATAATAAAACGCTAAGACATCTTGCATCCAATGCACCTTATGATCAGATTTATGTTTTGGTAAATACAAATAAATATGGCGGTGGTTCTATTTATAATCATTATTCTGTTTGTGTATCTGATAATCCAAATTCAGAATATATTTTCGTTCATGAATTCGGACACGGTTTCGCTTCGCTTGGAGATGAATATTACACTTCAGAAGTCGCTTACTCAGAATTTTATCCTCTTGATGTTGAACCATTAGATCCGAACCTTACTACTCTTGTAGATTTTGATTCCAAATGGAAAGACTTAATAGAAGAAGGAACACCCATTCCTACACCGAATTCAAAAGAATATCAAAATAAAACAGGTGTTTTTGAAGGCGGTGGATACAGTGCAAAAGGAGTTTACAGACCTGCTTATGATTGTACAATGAAATCAGTTTCAATTGACAATTTTTGTTCTGTTTGTAAAAGAGCTATTCAACAAATGATAGATTATTACTCAAACTAAGGAATTAAAAATTGGACCAGAAAAAATTACACAAAACAATTGAAAGCATTGCATCTCAAAAATTTGACAGCGAAGAAGAGATGCTTAAGTATGTGCTTGAACAAATCGTCAACGATAAAAGTTTTGAGATAACAGGTGGAAGAATTTGGAAGCTTGAACCTGAAACCTACAGCTATAAGTTGCTCTATCAGACCGGCAAGATGGAAAAAATTGATCCGAGATTCAGAATAAGATTAAAGAATTATCCTGAATTTGAGCGTATAGCAAATGAGAGAACAATTCTTGCAGATGAAACTTTAACTGAACTAAAGAAGAAAGGAATTTTCAGATATTCAGCGACGGGAGTTGGTTCAAGAATAAAATTAAACGGAAAAATTTATTATGAATATATCCTCGCTTTAAACAGCAATTCTTTGGATGAAGAGTTCCGGTTGAATATGAGTATCATAGCTACAGCACTTACATCGCAAATTAGACAAAGAAGAATTCTTGCAAGCGCTACAAATCTAAAAGCAGATCTTGACAAAGCAAGACAACTTCAAAAATCTATTCTGCCAGAGCACGAATACAAGTTTCATAATTATGATATTTTTGGTTTGACTGATCCTGCTGAAATCGTTGGTGGTGACTTTTTTGATTATCTGGAAATAGGAGATGATCAGGACAGACTTGGTATTGCTGTCGGTGATGCAGCAAGCAAAGGAGTTTCAGCTGCTGCCGAAGCAATGTACATTTCCGGTGCGCTGCGTATGGCTAGTAATTTTGAGATTAAAATTACTCCATTGATGAAAAGGATGAATCAACTTGTAAATAAAATTTTTGAAGATGATAAGTTTTCTTCTCTGTTTTACGGAGAACTTTCAACTGACAAGAATGGTTTATTTCTTTACACAAATGCAGGGCACAATCCTCCTTTATTTTATAGTAGCCGGAAAAACAAGGTTGAGTATTTGCTTGTGACCGGACCTGTTCTCGGTCCTGTTCCACATGCAAAATATCAGATAGAAAGTATAAATTTTTTCCCAGGGGATATTCTTCTGATGTTTTCTGACGGAATTGTAGAATCAACAAATTCAAAAGGTGAACCATATCCTGAAGTACGATTGATAAATCTTCTTAAGAATAATAAATCTAAAACACCGAAAGAAATTGCTTTGCGGATTCTTGACGATGTAATACGCTTTACTAAAAACGGGACCTACTCTGATGATAAAACTCTCGTTGTAATTAAAAGAAATGAATAAATTTTTTGGAGCAAACCATGATTCAATCTGTTAATCCTTCCAATAATGAATTGATTAAATCTTATCACGAAATTTCTGATGCTGATTTACAAAACATACTTGAGAAAATGCAATCAGTATTCAATGAATGGAAGGAAAAATCGTTTGAATTCCGTGCTGAATTAATGAGAAATGCAGGTGAAATTTTAAGAAAGAAAAGGGAAGAGTATTCAGTATTAATGACACTTGAAATGGGGAAACCAATTGTTCAATCAAGGGCTGAAATTGATAAATGTGCCTGGGTATGCGATTACTACGCAGATAATGCTGAAAAGTTTTTAGCGGATGAATTTGTTCAGACAGATGCGACAAAAAGTTTTGTTACATTTCAACCGCTCGGTGTAGTACTTGCTGTTATGCCATGGAATTTTCCTTTCTGGCAGGTATTCAGATTCGCCGCTCCGACTTTAATGGCAGGTAATGTTGGAATCTTAAAGCATGCATCAAATGTGAGTGGGTGCTCGTTAGCAATCGAAGAAGTATTTAAAGAAGCTGGTTTTCCAGATTATGTTTTCAAATCCGTAATTTTAAGTTCACCAAGAGTTAAAGACTTAATTTCAAATCCAATCATTCAGGCAGTATCATTAACAGGAAGTGTGCCTGCAGGAAAATCAGTAGCATCAATCGCTGGTTTGAATATTAAAAAAACAGTTCTTGAACTTGGCGGAAGTGATCCTTATGTGGTTTTGGAAGATGCTGATTTGAATGAAGCAGTTCAAACCTGTGTGAATTCAAGATTAATCAATGGTGGCCAAAGTTGTATTGCAGCAAAAAGATTTATTGTTGTTAAAGAGGTCTATGAAAAATTTACCCAAATGTATGTTGATTATATGAAGCAGAAAAAAATGGGTGATCCTTTTGATGAATCAAATGACCTAGGACCTCAGGCAAGCGTTAAACTCAGAGACGAACTTCATGATCAGGTAAAGCGAAGTATTAACTCTGGAGCTAAACTCTTACTAGGTGGCAATATTCCTGAAATGAAAGGTGCATATTATCCTCCTACAGTTCTTGCAGATGTTAAACCCGGAATGCCTGCATTTGATGAAGAATTATTCGGACCTGTTGCTGCAATTGTAAAAGCAGAAAATGAAAATGATGCAATCCGATTAGCTAATCAAACGGTTTTTGGATTAGGGGCTTCAGTATTTACAAGGGATATTAGAAGAGGGGAAAAAATAGCCAAAGAAAAATTGAATGCTGGAAGTTGTTTTGTAAATCAGTTAGTAAGATCAGACCCAAGATTACCATTTGGTGGAATTAAAGAATCAGGTTATGGAAGAGAACTTTCAGTTTTTGGAATCAGAGAATTTGTAAATATCAAAACTGTTGTGGTAAAATAGATAATAGTGTGTTCACAAGATTATAAATTTGAAATTGCATCGTTTATAATTCCAATCAATTGATCTTTTTTAAATGGTTTGGATAAATAATGAGTACAACCTGCTTTGAAAAACTCTTCTTTGTCACCAACCATTGCATAAGCCGTCATAGCAATAATCGGAACATTCTTATAATCAGATAGCATTTTTATTTTTTGTGTAACTTCAATGCCGCTCATACTCTTGCCAAGATTTATATCCATCAGAATCAGATCATATTTTCTCTCGTTTATTAATTTTAAAGCATTTTCTCCATCAAGTACTATGTCAAGATTGAATTTATCTTTCAGAAAAAGTTTAGTTACTTCAATACTAGCTTCGTCATTTTCCACAAGTAAAATGTTTAATGATTTATTAAACTGATCGATGATTGCTGATTTATTATTCAACTCTGTCTCATTGCTTTTTGAGCTGTCATCAACATTCTGTTCTTCAAGTGGAAATCTGATAATAAATGATGAACCTTCATTTAATTTACTTTCAACAGTTATTAAGCCGCCAAGAAGTTCAACAAATTTTTTAGTCAGAGTTAATCCCAATCCTGTCCCATCAAATTTCCTGTCAAGTCCTTCACTTACTTGTCTGAATTCTTCAAATATTTTCGGCAGACTTTCTTCAGGTATCCCAATTCCGGTGTCTTTAACTTTAATCGAAACATAGTTATTGTTTGAAAATTTTTCTTTGCTTACAAAAATTGTTACTCCACCCGCTTTAGTAAATTTCAAGGCATTGTTAACAAGGTTATTTAAAATCTGATGAAGTATTCGATCATCTAAAAATGAAATGAGTTCTTCATCCGGAATTTCTGCTTTTAGATAGAGATTTTTGCTTTTCGCCAATGCTTCAAATTGCATAATGTTTTCTCTTACCACACGACAAACATTTATGAATTCTGATTTAAGTTCTAGTTTGTTTGCTTCAATCCTTGATAAGTCAAGTATTGAATTCAATGTCTCTAATAATCTTTTGCCGCTTGCATAAATTCTCGAAGCCATTTGAGACATTTCAGTATCAGTAATATTATCTCTCAGCAATTCAGCAAAACCAAGAATACCGACAAGTGGTGTTCTGAGTTCGTGACTCATATTTGCAAGAAATGAAGTCTTAAGTTTATTCATTTCTTCAGCTTTAACTTTTGCTTCTCTTAATTCTCTCTCAGATTTTTTTCTTTCAGTAATATCCTGTTTGATTGCGATGAAATGAGTAATATTATGAGTGTCATCAAATATCGGAGTAATGGTCATCTCTTCATCATAAAATGTTCCGTTTTTCTTTTTGTTGATGAGTTCACCTTTCCAGACTTTACCAGCAGTAATAGTATTCCAGAGATTTGAGTAAAACATATCAGGCAGTAATCCTGATTTGAAGATTGAAGTTGATTTTCCAATCAGTTCCTCTTCGCTATATCCTGTCAGCTTTGGAATAGCTTCATTTACCCAAACTATCTTACCTTCACTATTAGTTATCACCACACCATTTGCTGCACTATGTAGCGCATTAGTAAGTAAGTGCAACATTTCTTCTGTTTTAATTCTCTCAGTTATATCTCTGAGAGTTGAAAGGAGCACAAACTGATCCTGAAACCTTACTTTTTCAGATATACTTTCGACCCATTTAATTTTATTACTGATAGTAAGAATACGATATTTTTCAGTACGTTGCTGGGAGAAATCGTTATCGAATGAAATCATTCTGATAGCTTTATCTATGTCGGAAGGATGGAGAAATTCTGTTATGCTTTTTCCAACTCCCTTTTCGGGTGAATCAAGATCAACAAGCTTCGCAGCACTCTGATTTGCAAAGAGAATTTTTCCGTTCCAATCAACAATTACTACAGCTTCAGCTATGCTGTTAACAAGTGAACGAAATCTTTCTTCACTTTCAGCTAATCTTTGGATTGTCTTTTTTCTATCAGTAATATCTTCAACTATACCGCAAAGTGCAATGAGTTTTCCGCCTTCATCATATATCGGTGAAGTTGAAAGTGAGACAATGATTTCTTCACCAGATTTTTTAACATTAATTAATTCTCCCTTCCAGCCGCCTTTTAATGTTTGAGGCAGAATTTCTCTGACAATATTAGTCGGATTTTTTTTCGATCTGATGATACTTACATTTCGGCCGAGAACTTCATCGATAGAATAGCCATAAGTTTTTGAGAAAGCATCATTGACAAAAATTATATTATCCTGCAGGTCTCCAATAATTACCGACTCAGAAATATTTTTGAATGCATTTGCAAACATTGCAATTTGTTTCTGAGCTTTTTTCTTTTCCGTAATATCTCTTACAATTGCCTGAATGAATTTTTCACCTTTGATTTCTGTAGCGAATAAACTTACTTCTGCATCGAACTCAGAATTATCAAGTTTTTTATGCTTCCACTCGAAAAATTGAGGTGAACCATTAAGCGCATTATTAATTTTTTCCAGGGCAGCCGTTTGTGAGGAATTTCCGTCTTCCTGAAAATCTGGTGAGAAGTCAACAGGGGTTTTATTAATCAGATCCTCAATTCTGCAACCGAATAACCGAAGGGCTTTTTGATTTGCTTCAATAAAGTATTCATTTTTTAATAGAAGAATTGCATCATTTGACGCTTCAAATAATGTTTTATACTTAGATTCACTTTCCTTTAACAGTTCAAGTGTTTTTTCTCTCTCAGTTATATCTGTAAAGAAAATTGCAACAGTGTTTTCAGCAAGTTGGATTGCAGAATATTCATAAATGCCACTTATGTGTTTATCATAGTACTTTATTTTCTGAAATAAAAGATTCCCACCTTCTTTTGCAATCTTACGAAATTCATTTGCTGTTTGCTGTTGCAAAGATGGAAAAATTTCTTCTATTCTTCTATAAAGATATGAATCAGACTTTATTCCCAGAATTTGTTCTGCTGATGCATTGGTTGAAATTAGTCTAAGATTATTACTTTCATCCAAAGTATAGACAAGCACACCAAGTGGTGATGCATCAAGCATTCTTTGCAGAGATTTAGCATAATCAATCAGTGTTTTTTCTGTGTCCTTCTGATGAGTGATATTATCACACACAACAATAATTTCATTTTTTTCTTCAAAGGTCTTTATTGCAATTGCACTCACACGAACCCAAAGAACACTTCCGGTTTTTGTAAGTAATCTTAATTCCCAGGTGAAAGGTTTGTTCGGATTCCCCAGACACTGACTTATCTGAAAATTTATAAGTTGTTCATCTTCAGGATGATAAATTTTAGAGATATGACTTCCTGTTATTTCACTCTCAGAATAATGCAACTCATTTATTGCTGACTTATTTAAGCTGAGAATTTTACCATCAGAGTCAATTGTAAAAGAAATGAGTGGGTTATAATCATATAGCAGCTGAAAAAGATTTCCGCTTTCAGCTAATCTTTTTTGAGATGTATCAGTTGATATTTTACTTGCTGAATAAATGAGAAATTTTTCTTCTGCATTCTCAATTCCCGATACCGAAACTTTAAGACTTATTTCTTCTCCATTAATATCAAAATGTACTGTTTCATAATTAATTTTTTTTCCGGATGAGATAGATTGACTAATCATCTGATTTTCCTGTTCCGGAAATTTGGAAAGATACAAAACAGTTAATTCAATTAATTTTTCTTTTGGAATCTGATAGGCTTCGACAGCTTTATGGTTTGCATCTATAATTTTTAAGTCCGAAGGATTTAGAAATAAAATAATATCATGCACTGAATCCAAAACCTGATCAATATGAAAAATTTTATTCTTATCAGGATTGTTATATGAAGTCTTTTGCATAATAAAAATTTTATCTTTAGTTAAACGATTTTACTTAGCCAGGGAAATTATTTAAGAAAAAAGACAGTTGTAATTTGACAGCATTTTATTCAAACTACTCTGCTACAAACTAATATTAAAATTTCCCAGATTGGAGATGAAGCTGAACTTTTCTTCTATAAATACTGAGATAAAATTATTTTAATATCATTAGATTTGCAAAAAGAAAAAATTTTTTATGCAAACGAATAGTGATTCAACATCCCTCTTTCATAACCTTCTTCCCAAACCGGAACCACTTTTAGAGTCCGGTGATATGTTTACAATTCTGAAAGGTCTTGCTGTTGTTGTCTTTATTGGAATGCTGATAGGACTTGAAAGAGAGTATGCACGAAATAAAGATGAGAAAATTTTTGCAGGTATAAGAACATTCCCATTAATCGGACTTTACGGATTTACCTCTGCTCTTATTTCATCAATAACTGAAAATTGGGTTTATGCAATTTTCTTTTTGGGTTTTGCAGGGCTATCTATTGCAGCATATTATTCTTCTGCAAAGGACGGAAAAGTTGGTGGAACAAGTGAAGTTTCATCATTCATAGTCTTTATTCTGGGCTCTCTAGTTTACTGGGGTTATATTCTTCTTCCCGTTGTCATTGCAATTATTATAACAATGTTTCTTTCACTCAAGATTCAGTTACATTCGTTTGTTGGAAAAGTTAACGCAGCTGATATTTACGCTACATTGAAACTCGCAATAATTACTCTTATCATACTTCCTATTCTACCGGATAAAACATTCGGACCATTTGATGTACTTAATCCACGCCTGATCTGGTATATGGTAATATTTGTAAGCGGAATAAGTTTCGTGGGTTATATTTTTATAAAACTTTTAGGCAAAGACAGAGGTATAATTGTGACAAGTTTGCTAGGTGGATTAGTTTCAAGTACTGCATTGACTTATTCGCTTACCAAAAAAAGTAAAATCGAAGAGCCTCTTTCATTTAATTATGGTTTGGGAGTTATTACAGCATCTTCGATGATGTTTCTAAGAGTGTTATTAATTATTGCAATATTAAATGTAGAACTTGCTCTGCCACTATTTATTCCTTTAGTCGTATTTGCTCTTGCAGGCGTAATCGCATCTATTATTTTCTACAAAAAAAATGTAAAGACTCCTGAAGCTGAAATAGAACTTAAAAATCCGTTTGAGCTTAAATCCGCATTTGTATTCGGAATCATTTTCGGCTTAACGATATTTTTAGCAAAAGCAGCACAGGTTTATTTCGGTGATCAAGGATTGTATGCAGCAAGTGCCTTAGCCGGATTTTCCAGTGTTGATGCAATTACTATTTCAATATCAAGATTGTTTGGTTCTAATATTACTTTACTTGTTGCGATGAAAGCAATTCTCTTTGCAACTATTTCCAATACAGTGATTAAGATGTCAATCTCATCTTTCTGGGGAAGTGATATTCTGAAATATGTGGTTTGGAAAGGATTGGGTGTGATGTTAGTTGTTCAAATTATCTATTTGTTGATTCTATCTTTTATTTGAGAATCGTAATGAATAATTATAAAATGATTATTCAGTATGATGGAACTAATTATGCTGGTTGGCAAATTCAGCTTAATGCAAGAACAATTCAGCAGGAAATTATCAACGCAATAAAAATTCTTTTGAAAGAAGATGTAAATCTTATCGGTTCAGGAAGAACGGATTCAGGAGTTCATGCAATCGGTCAGGTTGCAAACTTCAGGACTGAGCAGGAAATTGATTTGTACAAATTTCGTTTCTCATTAAATTCAATTTTACCTGATGATATTTCAATCATTTCAATCGATAAAGTTGATGAAAATTTCCATTCAAGATTTGATGCAAGGCGGAGAACATATTTTTATTTGATATCTCAGTTCAAATCGCCTTTTTATAAAAAATATTCTTTTTTCTATCCGCAGGAAATTGAATTAACAAAGCTTCAGGATTTGAGTAAGTTATTTCTCGGTAAAAAAAATTTCTCGGCATTCTGTAAAAAGAAATCAGAAGTGGAAAATAAATTTTGTGAGGTAAGTGAAATCTCATGGTCAAGGAAATCAGATCTTATAGTGTTTAATATAAGTGCTGACAGATTTTTACATGGAATGGTCAGAGCGATTGTCGGAACTTTACTCAAATCAGTAAAGGTTGAAAATCCTGAAGATTATATCAATCAGGTTTTTATTTCAGAAGACAGGGGAGCAGCTGGTGAAGCTGTTCCCGCAAAAGGATTATTTCTTCAAAAAGTGGAGTACTGAAAATGTTAAACTTTAAATCCAAAGTTGTTCTTATAACTGGCGGCTCAAGAGGTATCGGAGCTTCCTGTGTAAAATATTTTGCAATTAATGGTGCTGCGATAGCATTCACATATAATAACAGTAAAGCTCAGGCTGAAAAACTTGTTAAAAGATATTCAAAGTTGACAAAAATCCGGGCTTATAAAGTTGATGTTTCTAACCCGGATGAAATTAAAGAATCTGTCAATGAGATTATGAAAGAATTTGGGCGAGTAGATGTTCTTGTTAATAATGCGGGAATCTGGAAAGAAGGCAGAATCGATAAAATGAATTTAGCTCAATGGGAAGAAACACTAAGGATAAATCTCACCTCAGCATTTTTATTCTCTTCACTTGTAATTCCTTCAATGAAAAGAAAAAGATTTGGTAGAATTATTAATATTTCATCTACTGCCGGACAGCGTGGAGAAGCACGATATTCGCACTATGCTGCTTCAAAGGGTGGAATGATATCTTTTACAAAATCTTTGGCAGAAGAACTTGCAGAGTTCAATATTCTGGTCAACAGTGTTGCACCTGGCTGGGTTTGGACTGATATGTCAATACCTGCTTTGTCGGATAAAAAAAGTTTTGAAAGTGAAATAAAAGAAATTCCACTTAAGCGAATCGCTCAACCTGATGATATTGCTGGTCCTGTTTTATTTTTAGCATCAGACCTTGCCAGGCATATAACAGGAGAAGTTATTAATGTCAACGGCGGTTCAGTGATGTGTGGTTGATATGGAAATATTAGCTGAATTACATCATAAAGTTATCCATTTCCCGATTGCTTTGTTATTCATCTATCCTTTCATTGAAGCGGTCTCACTTTTTTATAAAAGAGAATTTTTATCTTTTACTTCAATGATTGTATTGATTCTTGGTGTAATTGCTTCATTAGTGGCAGTATTGACTGGAAATCAGGTGTTAAATTCTTTCAAGGATGTGACTCCAGAGCTCTATGAATTAGCAGATGCCCATTACACCTATGCTAATATTGTAGTTTGGCTATTCACATTCATACTGTTTGCAAGAATTTATTTTCAGATAAAGAAAAAGTTTGAAGGAAGATGGAAGATAATTTTATTGATACTTGCCTTTATTGGTTGTTATTTTGTTTATCAGACTGGTGAATACGGAGGAAAAACGGCGCATACAAGAATTAGTACTAATATTTCAAAACAGAAAATTGAATGATAAATCTTTATCATAAAACTAAAAGTCATTTATTAAGCGAAAATATTTTGTAATTTTCTGATGTATGAAATCCATTTTAATGAAAATAATTTTTCTGACTCTTGCAATGAGTATAATTACTTTTGCAGAAAAACCACCAAGCAGTCGTGCAGTAGGATTTTTTTTCGGTGTAGGTGCTGGTCCTCGTTTGCCAATTGGTGATTTTGCTTCCAATACAGATGTTGGTTATGGCTTTAATCTGGAATTTTCATACACAGATAATGAATTTCTTCCAGTGTTTCTATACACCACAATTGGCTATGAACAGTATCCAGGTTCGCAAAGTTTTTATCGTGAAACTGATTATGCAAACTTCCATACTAATTCATTACCTGTAAATTTTGGTGCGAGATATTATTTCCCACCGCTTGCAGAAAATATAGTTTTGTTTATGCCAATACTTCAGGTTTCAGGTTCCTATACTTACTATCAAAAACTTCACGAATTTAAACCTGGAAGAGGTAAAACAAATTTTCTTGAGGAAACTTCTAAATTTGGATTTAGTATCGGAGCAGGAGTTTCAATGTTTATGCTTGAAATGCTTGCATCATATAATTATATGGAATCAAATCAATTCATCGGGTTCGATCTTAGAGTTCGGATTCCGGTTTTTATAAGTCTATAGGAGGTCTTATGAATTATTCGAATTTACTTGTTGATATTAGAAATAACACAGCCTTAGTAACTATTAACAGACCAGATAAATTAAATGCATTAAATCATCAGACTCTTGTCGAACTTAAAACTGTATTTGAAGAATTAAAAAATAATGAAGAAGTCCTGACAGTCATTATAACAGGCAGCGGAGAAAAAGCATTTGTTGCAGGTGCTGACATTTCTGAGTTGAACAAACTGAATATGCTTGAAGGAAAAAAGTTTGCAGAGTTTGGCCAAAGTGTTTTTAATGCTATCGAGAATTTTGACAAACCGGTTATAGCAGCTGTAAATGGATTTGCTCTTGGTGGTGGTTGCGAATTAGCTCTCGCTTGCCATTTCAGAATTGCTTCAGAAAATGCAAAATTCGGTCAGCCGGAAGTAAACCTTGGAATAATTCCCGGTTATGGCGGAACACAAAGACTTGCAAGATTAATCGGAAGCGGCAGAGCATTGGAAATGATTTTAACCGGTGATATGGTTGATGCCAATGAAGCATTGAGAGTTGGCCTGGTGAACAAGGTTTTTCCGTTATCCGAGTTGCAATCAAAAGCATTTGAAATAGCTCAAAAGATTAACTCCAAAGGACAACAGGCAATAAGACTTGCAATCAAAGCTGTTAAAGCAACTGATAAAATGAATTTACAGGAAGGACTTGATTTTGAAGCTGTCCTTTTTGCAATGTGTTGCGGAACAGATGATTTTAAAGAAGGAACACTAGCATTTCTTGAAAAAAGAAAACCTGCTTTCAAAAACAAATAATATGATGTTTAAGAATTTCGATTTATCAAAAACTGCCAAATATCTTTTTGCGACTTCATTAATCCTTCTTTTGATTACATTTGTTATAGATAGATATATAACTTATGAAAAGCCCGAACTCAAAAAGAAAGATATTTCATTCAATGAAGCAGACTCTCTTTTCAGACAGGCATTAAAGAATTATGATATCAGTGAAAGGTTTTTAAGTATAAAAAAAAATAAAAAAAGTTTATCGGACTCAATTTATTCAGTTAAAGTTTATAATGATGTTCCTGTTTCTTTACTGCTGCTGGAATTAGAAAACCTTTTTGCATATACTAAAGCTGAAATTAAAAGTCGGGAAGAATCAATAGGTGGAAAAACAATTACAAATATCTTACTTGAAGATAAACCACTTATTACAGCCGAATTTATTACAGACAAAAATATATCCCGCGAGAAGGGAAGAATAGGGTTTGTTGTTTATGATATTGATTATTCAATTGATAACACAGCAATATTAAACACACCAGAGCAAATAATATTTTTACTTACACCATCAGAGCAATCAAAGAGATTTGTAAATACTATTCAATCTGCAGGGAAAAGATTTGCACTTTTGCTAAATGATGAAATAAATGATTTGAACTTCAAACTGAATGAAAGTTACCCGCTGAAGAGAAATAAAAAATCTTTTGAAAATCTCTTTAAATATTTTCCGGCAGCCGCTTTTATTGCAGTGGATGACAAATCTGACTTATTCAATTCTTCAATTAAGGATTTTATAATAAAAGAACTTGACTGGAGACAGGCTTTTTATGTCAGATTAAGTCGTTTTGATTTACTTGATAGCTATTCATCAAATGCAGTAAATGCTTTTGGTGAAATGATTAAAAGTATGAATAAAAATGAATCAAGAATTATCCTGATTGACGGTAAAAATTTTAATGAACTGCTTCCTTTAATACCTTCTTACAGAAAGATTGGTTATAAATTTGTGTCTGCTACTGAGTTGCTGAAGTAAAAAATTTGATTACAACTAAAAGGAAATCGAAATGAAAAATTATTATTCTAAAATTTTAATTTTTCCATTTTCATTTTAAAGTAAAAAACTATTTCGAATTCCCTCTCTCATCAACATCTACAAGTTCAAAACCATACTTGATAAACTCATCAGCAAAAGAACTTTTATTTCCAACCAAAATTATTTTCATATCAGTTTCGGCAAGTTTAGCTGCTTCTCTGTTTACTTCTTCAATGGTCACGGCATTCAGATATTGCAGGTAATTGTTGTAATAATCAAGTGGAAGATTTTGAGTAAGTAATACAGAAAGATTAGAAGTCAGGTGACTGTATGTCTCAAAGTTGAGCGGGAATTTTCTTGTGATAGATGTTTTTGCAAAATTTAATTCTTCATCTGTAACACCATCTCTGAGTTTATCAATTTCACGAAGAATTTCTCTGATTGCGGGAAAGGTATTATCACTATTTACGGAAGTGCTTATCAAAAAATATCCGGAAGTTTTATAATAAGTATATTGAGAACTTATTCCATAAGTAAAACCATTCCGTTCGCGTAGATTTGAATTGAGTCTGCTGTTAAACTGTCCACCGAAAATATTATTAAGCAGAAGCTTCTGAAAATAATCTTCCATTCGTCTTTTACCAGAGACATAGCCAATTCTTATTTCAGTCTGAACTGATTCAGGTTTATCATATACAAAAACTTTTTTATCAACCGGCAATAATTTTTCAGTAAATTCTGTTTTACTTTCTGAAGCAGTAAAGTTCTTAAAGTATTTTTCAATCAATTGAAAAAATTCTTCAGGTGAGATATTTCCTGCAGCTGCGACAAAAGATTTATCTGAGCTAAAAAAGTTTTTATAAAAATTAATAACATCCTGAAGCGTAATCTTCTCTACAGTTTCAGAATAACCGCTCACAGGCAGACTATAGTAATGCTCCTGAAAAATCACTCTATCAAAAATCTGATCTGCAATTCTCTCCGGATCATCTTTAAGTTGAAGAATACTTACAAGAAGTTTTTTCTTTTCTCTTTCAAATTCTTTTTCGGGGAAATCAGGCTTTGTGAGAACAAGTGATAGTAGTTCTAATGATCTTCCGACATTTTCAGTTAAGGATTGTAAAGACATTACTAGATAATCATTATCAGTCATTATGCTGAAATCGGTTCCAAGCAAATCGAATTCATCGCTGAGCTCAAGTGAAGTTAGTTCTCCGGCACCCTCATCAATCATGGCAGAAGTCAATCTTGCAAGACCGGGAATTGTCAGCGAATCAAACTTACTTCCTGCTTCGGTAAAAAAATTTAATCGGATTAAAGGAAGTTTTTCTTTTTGCAAATAAAGGATTTTTAACCCGTTATTCAGTTCTTTTACAGAAATATTTCCTAATTGAAATCTTAACTCGTTTTTTATTTCAGGTTTTATTCTGAGTGGATTCATTTATTTCTCTTTCGGAATAATGTTCAGTTCAAGATAATTTTTATTCAGTAATTCTTCACATATTTTTTTAATATCATCAGGTTGAATTGCCAAATAACGATTTATATCCCATTCAAAGGAGTTTGGTTCATTGAGATAGAAATTGTAATGATTCAGATGATCGGCGGTGTTATTCAGATTTTGCAAAGAAGAAACAAAACCCGATTTAATTTTATTTCTTGTTTTAGTTAATTCTTTTTCCGAAATACTTTCTGAAATAATCTTTGAAACTTCTTCGAAAATTATTTTCTTCATTTCAGAAAGCGCGATACCTGGTTTAGCTGTAGAAACTATTACAAAAAATCCTCCGTATTTCCCTGAAAACTGAAAAGCCGAAACATCCTGAGCTATCTGATTTTCAATAACTAATCGTTTATTGAGTCGACTGTTTTTTGAACCACTTAAAATATCACTTAGTATTTCGAATTCTGCATCCTTTGGTTGAAAAATTCTGGCTGAAGGAAACGCAAGATATAACCTTGGAAGCTGAACATTGTCTTTGTGTTCAACGAATCTGTTTTCAGATAAATCAGAATCTTTCGGAACCGGAGATGACGGAGTCTGATATGAAGGAATTTCACCAAAATATTTTTCAATGAGATTTAAAGTCTCAGAAAGATTTATATCACCGGCAACAACTAAAGTGGCATTTGAGGGAGAGTAGTATGCTTTAAAAAAATTTATTACATCGTCAAGCGTAAAACTTTCAATATCTTCTTTGGAACCAATTGTAGGCCAGCTGTATGGGTGATTTTCAGGGAAAAAATTTTTCACAAGAATTTCCCAGGCAAGCCCATAAGGTTGATTATCATATCTTTCAAGTCTTTCGTTGATAACCACACTTTTCTGATTCTCAAGCTTCTCTTCGTTAAGAGCATCTAAAAGAAAGCCCATCCTGTCGCTTTCAAGCCATAGAGCAATTTCAAGAGCATTGGAAGGAAGCTTTTCGAAGTAATTTGTCCGATCAAAACTTGTTGAGCCATTCAGAATTCCGCCTGCTTCCTGAATGTATTTGAAATGCATTTCTTTCGGAACATTTAATGAACCCTGAAACATCATATGCTCAAATAAATGTGCAAGTCCAGTTTTACCCTTCCATTCATTTGCAGAACCGACTTTGTACCAGATATTTACTGCGACAAGCGGAAGAGAATTATCCTGATGAAGAATAATTTCAAGTCCGTTTTTCAGTTTTGTTTTTGTATAAGCGAGATTAAATAAACTCAACCTGATTATTCCTTTTCTTTTAAAATGAACGAAATGTTTTCAAGTTTACCATCAATATTCTGTCTTGGGATGATGTTAAGAATTTTACAAAGCAGAGGATAGATATTCACATTCTCAATTGTTCCTGTTTTATAATTTTCTTTGAAAGAAGGACCAATTGCATAAAAAATTCCGTGCATATCGATAAAAGAATTATCAAATCCATGGTTGCCTCCGTTATAATCACTCATTCGATCTTTATCCTTTGTGGTTCCGACCGACCAACCCGGCTCTGCAAGAATAAATAAATCGCCAATCAGATAATTATAATTAAAATGATACTGAGCAGGAATTTCTGAAGGTTTATAGACTTTATAATGATTTTCATTTTGCTTTAAATTTTTATAAACAGCATCCAACTCATTTTTATCTGTCAGGAATAAATTCATCACTGCACCACGATTAAAGAATTTACAACTTTTACAGGATGCAATCTCTTCAATATTAACATATCTATCCTTAGAAATTTCCGTCATTCCATGATCAGAAACTATTATGATATTCACACTATCACGAAGTTTAATTTCGTCAAGTTTGTTAAATAAAATTCCTATTAATGAATCCAGTCGGGAAATTGCAGCATTAACCTGAGGCGAATTAGGTCCATAGCGATGGCCTTCGCTGTCAGTCAAATCATAGTACAAGGTTATAAATTTTGGTCGTTCAGAATATGGGAGTTTTAACCAGTTAATCACTCCATTTAATCTTGCAAGATAATCCCGGTTGTGTTCATATTTTTCATAATAATCAGGTCTGCGATAATCTATATTCATTTCTGAACCAGGCCAGAAGTAACTTGCCGTTTTCACACCTTGTCTTCTTGCTGTTTCCCAAATCATTTCACCTTTATACCAGTAAGCATTCATTACCTCATCAGGATCCCGAAGCTGATAAATTTTATTTGTAACTGGATCATACATTGTGTTTGCGAAGACTCCGTGATTTTGAGGATACATTCCTGTAACTATTGAAATATGATTGGGAAAAGTAATTGATGGAAAAGATGGTTTAAGCGAAAGTGCTTTAACTCCATGTTTTTCTATATAATCAAAGTTTGGAGTTAGTCCTCTGCTTGTATAATCCCAGCGAAATCCATCAAATGAAATGAGAATTGTATATGGAATATTTTGGGAATATAAATTTCCAATACTTATCAGAAGGAAAAGAAAAACCCTAATAACTACTTTTAATGATGCTTTCATAAAAATTCCTCAAAATTTAATGTGTTAAAATAGTTTTTTAAGATGAATTTATCCCCAATAACTTCAGTAGAGTTATCCGAAAAATTCAATTCTTCTATTCCAACTACCGATTCATCTGGGTGAGAAATCCTCTCCACAACAAATCACGAAGTGATGAAATTATTGTAACCGAATCATAAAATAAAATAATAAAATCACGAAAGCATGATATTATTAAACCACTCTGTAAAGGAATAAGACTGAATTCCTGATAGTGGTTAAAATTATCATTATAATCTCTGCCTTCAAAGGCAGGGCAATAAAATCAATCATTCATTCAATTATTTCAAGAGAGAGGTACTCATTTAATCTATTATTGTTTGAGACTTTCCAAGAGGTTTTGTTACACATATACCTTATACCTTTATACTTTATTTCCTTATTCCTCTCCCACCGTCAATTCTGTCGTCAATATTTTTTACAGAACTTTAATTTTTACTTGTAATCTTTACTTACAATTTGATGTTAATAATCACCGACTTCAAAAATTTTTTCTAATCAAAGAAAATCTGAAGGAATAAAATTTGCAATATTTATGGTTAAGTGGAGCAGCCTATGCGATTAACTACCAATTTTGTCGTAATAATAAAACACAGATTAAAACGCTGTTTTGTGACTTTTATCTTCAGTAGTTATCTGCGGGGAAACAACAATTTAGTACCAAGAACAATTACCCCCCCCCATCAATTAACTGATGACAAATTAATACATTACTTTTCAATCCCTTTTTACACCTCTGGTTTTGTTTAATTGAAAATCTTAATTTTGAACCAAAGCAATATCAATCAGGATTGTAAAATGAAATCAAAAACCTATATGCCATTGTTAGCACTGATTTTACAACTACTACTGTTTGCAACATCCTGCAAGCAATCCACAGAGCCAAAGCTTGAAGCAGAACTAAAGCTTGAGCTTGAAGATGCAAGCTGCACAGAAGCCTGGATAAAATTGACAACCACCAATCTCCAACTGCCAACTTCCGTAACTCTAAAGCAGGACGGTGTGGTGAGAAAGACGATAAATGTACAGACGCAAGACACACTTTTATACATTGACTCACTGCTGCCAAACCAGACATACAAATTCCAAACATTCATTCAATCATACAACCATTCAAGCAACGAGCTTACGGTAACGACTATGGATACCACCAGCCACGAATTTACCTGGCAGAGTTGGGAGTTTGGTACAATAGGCAGCAGCAGTTTGTATGATGTGGCGATAATTGATGAGAATGATATCTGGGCGGTGGGAGAGATAAACATAGCCGACACGAGCATAAACGGTTACACAACCTACAACGCAGTCCACTGGGATGGAACAAAATGGGAGTTGAAGAGGATATTATATAAAGGAGGTATCTGGGTAATTAGGACAATATTTGCATTTAGTCCAAATGATATCTGGTTCTCTGGTTATGTAAGGTACTTAAATGGTCAATTCATTGAGCTAACAATCCCAGATATATTGATTGGTTGGACAATCAACAAACTCTGGGGCAGCTCGAGTGAGGATTTATACGCAGTAGGCAACAATGGCAACATAGCACACTGGGATGGTATGAAGTGGAGGAAGATAGAAAGCGGGACGAATTTGGATATTTATGATATTTTTGGAGAATACGAAAACGATAATTCTGAGTTTGAAGTTAATCTCGTCGCTGCACAACATTATGTTGGACCTGAAAGAAAAATATTGACAATCAGAAATAATACCGTAAAAGAACTCTCAACAACAAATATTTCCCAAGGTAGTATTCATGGTATTTGGTTTAAAGCAGGACGAAAATATTTTGTTGTTGGAAATGGGATATATTTTAAGAGCAACATATACTATAGTAATGATTGGAATTCTTCTCTTCGTTCTTTAACACCATATTACACTTACGCAATTAGAGGTTCTGGATTGAATAATATTTTTATTTGCGGATCTTATGGAGAACTTCTTCATTTTGGAGGGGCAAGCTGGAAGAGCTTCAAAAACACACCAGGATTTTATTATGCAGAATTCTTTAATGTAGATACTAAGGATAGGTTAGTTGCAGTTGTCGGTCAAAGATTTAGCTCGGGATTTATTACAATAGGTAAATTAAAATAGCATTGGAATACTATGAAAAATAAACTAATTATTTTCTTAGCAATATTGTTTACTTCGCTTGCTTATACACAAACAATTGTAACAGAAGATTCTATTAAGGGGGACTATAAGAAAAATTTAAGGAGTTATTTAACTGCTGGTGTGGGTAGCACTAATGACTATGTAAATTTTGGAGCTGGACTTTTTTTTTCCTCTGGAAGAAAACATTCTAATAGGACCAAGAGTTAATTTAAACATTGAAACAGGTGTATTGTTTAAAATACCTGAAGAATATCTCTGGGATATAAATTTAGTACTACGATATATTCCTCTTCTTTCCGAAAGATTTATTTTATCAATTGGGACAGGAGTTGGATATAGTATGGCTCAAAAACGTGGAGAACTTATTGGAACAAATATGTTATTAGTGCAAGAGTATGAAGAGATTCATTCTTCTTCCGTTTCAGTTTTAGCAGAGATTGAGGGTAGTGTTCTATTAACAGATAACTTTGGTATCAATCTATCTGGTTATACACTATTTGCAGATGACAGAACATTTATACGCTACCAAATTGGCCTGTTTCTTTGCAAAATTCTTGAGATAAAATAAATGAGTAAAAACAGAAAATGGTAAGATTAAGAGATCCGCCTAATAAAAAATAACGGCAGTGATTGCGCCACTGCCGCTTTATACAAATAAAAATGGATAGTCTTGTGTGCCCACATCAGGGCAGAGGACTTTTTATTTGCGAATCAATTATATGAATTTTTTAGGAACAATAAAAGTAAGAGGTTTATTATGAAAAAAATAATTTTTTTAATAGCGGTTTTATATTACCCCGCTTTACTAGCCCAAAGAACAGTTAGTATGAACTTCGACTTATATCAAAATGCTGCAAATAATATTATAGCTATGGAAGGAAATTTTCCACTAATATATTCCGGTAACGTTGGAGGAAATTCATACTATTTTGAACTGGAGCAGCCCACAGTAGAGTTTAATCAAAACTTTATGAAAATGATTGCTCTGCTTAGAATCAACACGACACCTACAGGTTATTTAGAACTTGAAATACGTCCTTCGATTTATGTGAATTATGAAATATCTACCGATAACGTGACAGCATTTTTAGAATATTTTCCCAACTATATTAACACAAACTTTCCGCAAATACCACAGTGGGTTAAGGATAAAATAATTGAACACTATCAATCTCTTCAATTAACAATGTATCCTGCAAAGATTTTAGATTACGCAGAAAGTTATGTGCCCGATTTTCTTGCAAATGAAGTTTCAAACATCAGCTTTTCAATTCAATCCTTACCAGGTAAACTTCAAATAGGAATTAGCTTTATTGTAACCGGTATTCCGCCTAATTACCAATGTTATACTTTTAATAAAACCTATGCTAAAATTACATCAAATGTCAGAGTAGATATAAAAAGGTTGACATTAATGATTTCTACAGGCGAGATATATTACGATTTTAATGGTACAATGCCAATCCAAAAAGGTGGCGAAGCAATTTTTAATATTTATAATCCAAATAATTGGATAAATGCACAGAATGGTCGAATAATCAGGGTTTTGTTACAATCAAATATAAGGGGAACTTTTCTAAGGGTATATTCAGCTGACTATATGCCAGATAATAACCAATGGGAAGGTCCAAAACCAATGCAGGTTACATTTGATTAAAGATTAAAAGGAGATTATAAAATGAAAAAGTTTTTAATAACAATTTTAGTATTAGCTTTTGCAATAAATCTTAAATCACAGGATGTTCGATTAGTAGTTCCAAAACTATCAATTGAAAATTCAATAAAAACCTTTCTTGATGCAAGAGCTGCAAGTTTCAGCAGTTACACACCCGGATTTGGTGTAGATATGTATAATGTAAAATTGATTTACTCTGAATCGCATCCGCTTATTTTAGATTTAATACCACCAAATAAGTTTAGAATTCAGTGTGGAATTATAGGTAGAGCCAATGTAAACTATCTTGCCGGAAATTTCCAAATCAATGGCGAAGGTAATATTACTATAGAAGGAATAATGGCAGTAGAGGGACAACAAGGTCAATTAACTCTTATAGGAACAGCAAATGCAGTTATTCAAGTTTCGCGTATCCCAGGTTTTTTATTAAATATTATTAATAGTAACCAATTTACTTTGTTGCTGCCTCCTTTTGAGTTGGCAACTTTTGTTTTTACATTCCCAACAATTCCACTGAATTATTTTACAACAAATTATCCAACAATAAATATTACGAATGATAATGTGATACTTGGATTGCAAACGCCAAGCAATTTTATAATTGTGGATCAAAAGGATCAAAGCGGGAATAGAATACTCAATAGTTCTATTGCGCATTGGGAAAATAACACGTTTGCTAGTTATACCGTCCCAGGAATATTCTCAAACCTTCCGGTTAACTCTTGGCAAACATTTAGAGGGGATCAAGGATTCCAATTAACTCCATTTCAAAAATACAACAATTGGAATAATCTTTCTACAGTAGAAAACCATAAAAAATTCTATTTGGATGGTTCTTTATCTAGGTTAAACAGTAATTTCAAACTGACATATTCTGACATCACAATCAAAAACTCTCTCGAACTGTCCTCAATAAATAGCAATGATTCAATTTTCTTCAAAGACCCCTGGCTGATTGATTATCCTGATCCATTGTATGGTAATACATTACGCAATCAGGGTATGAATGCACCATTCAAAAAAAGACCTTCGCCTTTCTATCCCGATTACTCCACAAGCTACAACGGCGATGTTTACAAAGGCGTTTTCTTAAATCAAGGATGGCCTAATTGGGATCCGCCCTACTACTCCGTAAAAGCAGATTATGTTCAGGACATACAATTACAGCAAACCGGCAGGACACATAAATTTTATTTTCAGGGCTGGAGTGCAACTCCACAGGGCAGTGCAACTTTTCAAAATGCAAATGCACTTGAAACACCAGTTGTTTTCAATCAGCCAAATGCAACCGTGCAGGCAAATTATAAAGGCACTCAACTATCAAGTACAACTGAGGGTTTTAAGAATTCAGGACAGCGTAAACTGATAATAACATCGTATCCGCAGTCATATTATCATCTTGTTTATTCAAGTATGGGAAGTGTATGGTATGAGAAAGCATTAGTTAATTATGATGTATTATCTCCTTTAGACTGGCAATTGATGAATAATCAGAAATCATTGAATGCACATCTTCAAAACTCTGAGGCAAAATCTCCATCAATTGATTATATGTATGCAACTCATAATCAGAATGAAGAGAATTATTTTATTTACATCACCTATCAGAATAAAAAACCGGACGGTAAATATGAGATAAGATTAAGCAAATTTGATCAGAGTGGAGTAAAATTATTTGATATTCCTGTTTATGAATCGTCAACAATCAATTACAATTCTGTTGATTGCACTCCGGTGGTTGGTGTAGCAAGACAAATTACCCCAGGTTATCCTATAAAGCTTGTAGTTTTGTGGAAACGACCGGCTGAAGGTTCTTCAAGTGCAGGGCTTTATTATATGGCAGGCGTTGACAATGGTTCTTATGTACAGTGGACTGACTCATATCCAAATCCAACAAAAATTCCATCAACAGATGTAAATTCTTCCTACCCTTCGTTAGCAGTATTAAAAAAACCTAATGATGCAATTTATTTCCATCTGGCTTATCAACAGGGTACATCTGAAATAAAATACAGCTATATAAATTTTGGTGTAAATGGAACTACACCGCAGAATACAGTCTCAATTTCAAGCGGCAGCGGAAGTTATATTAACATTTCCCCATCAATTACAGTGTTTAACTCATCATCCGGATATGTAAATTATGATTCACCGAAGATTGTCTGGTGCACGGGAGAAGATGGTGCAGTCATTTACAGATACCGAACAAATATGACAACTACAAAATGGTCACCGATGTACATTTATTATGAAAATGATGATGTGCAAAGTCCCACAATCAGTGGACCTAAATATGATCCAAGAGGAATTGACGATGAATTTTATTTTGGCTGGAGTTGGTTAGGCGGTTATTATAAAAGTTATGTGTCAACCGCCAACCTTTCACTTAAGAGATCAATGCCATATAGGGGAAAGGATTTACAGTTAGCTACAAGCGGAAGTGGTTGGGAAGGATTCGGATATTTAGTTTTGGATAATTTTACAAGAACAACAGCTCCGATAGTTTTTGAGAACAAATGGATTAATACTCAGTTAAGCAAAATAACATCGAATATCAGCTCGGGAAGGGCTGGAACAGTAATAAAAAATGATGCTGAGTTTTACTTTGCGTTTGGTGATATTAAACTCAATGATAACTCAGTTAGTTTTAATCCGTTGAATGATACAACATTAATTGAAAATCTCGATGATCTTAACTCTTACCTTCAGACAGAGCCAATATCTGTAACAGATAATGATGCACTTACCTACAGTGTGTTTTATGGTTTAAAGGATTCAGTAACTGCATTCAACAATCTTTCAAATGAAGAATTCGTACGATTTAAGATAGAAGTATTAGATGCAAATACACAACAAGTCTTAAGCAGCTTAGATAATGTAGAGCAAAGAAAATATTCATTGATTGAATATGAAAATCTTTCATATCAGATTTCAATGCAGGGGATTGGTCAGAGGGATATTGTTCTGAGATTAAAGGTAGAAAATAATTTCAATTCAGAAAGTTCACTTGCAAACATATACTCATTCAATCAGGCAGTAAGTAAGAACAGAATAAAACAAATGAAGTGGAATGATGAGACATTGCCGAAAAAATTTGCATTAGAGCAGAACTATCCTAATCCATTTAATCCGACGACAGTAATCAGTTGGCAGTCGCCAGTAGGCAGCCATCAAACATTAAAGGTTTATGATGTTATCGGCAATGAAGTAGCTACTTTGGTTAATGAATATAAAGAAGCAGGAAGACACAAAGTTGAATTTGATGGAAGTATGCTTGCAAGTGGTGTATATATCTACAAATTAACTGCTGGTTCGTTTGTTTCGAGTAAGAAGATGATGGTGATAAAGTAACCGCAGCTTCTGGTTGCATTTTAAAGTTGTTGGGAGCGAACGCCTGTTCGCTCCGATTGAATGAATCAGTAAAAATTCTGATTTTAATTTTTTACGTATACCTTATTCCCTCTATTCTACCATTCCAACTCCCGATTCATCGTGATGAGAAATCTTTTGCCTCATAAATCACGAAGTGATGAAATTATTGTAACGAAATCATTAAGCAAAAGAATAAAATCCTGAAAGGATGACATCATTAAAACTCTCAGTAGAACGAATGTGACTAAAGTCCTGATGGTGATTTGAATTTTTATTTTAACCCTTGCTTTAAAAGACAGGGCAATAGAATCAATCATTCAATCAATAGCTTCAAGAGGGGAGCACTTATTTAGTCAACTATTTTTGGGGATTGTCCAATGCAAAACATCATTTGGTAAAGTATTATTTTGTCGCTTTGTCCCGATTTATCGGGATCAGGTTCTATTTTTAGCTTATAATCTAAAGCTTAGATCCCTACACCAAAATTTTCTGGGCGGAATGACAATGATTGGACAGCCCATCAGAATGACAAAAAGCATTTTTCAGATTTTTCTTCCGATAAACTGTTAAAAATCAGTCAAATTCTGATAAGATTTTTCATTTTTAAACATCAGCTTTGAAGCAGAACAATTTCAGAATAATTTTTTCTTTAAACTTTGCAATAAATGCCTTAGCTTTACAAAGAAATTTTTATGCACTATAGAAAATTTCTGCTTGCGATCAGATATCGTGTGAAGGCATTCGGATTTTATTTGGCCATTATTAGATTAAAAACCTAATCAGGTAATTAAGAATATGCTGTACCTTAAAAGAATTTTTTCAGTTCTAATAATACAATTCATATTACTCCAGTTATTTTCACAAAATTTAATAGCACAATCACTCATTCAATCCGGACCAATGGTTGGCTATTCAGCGATGCGCGAGGTTGGCCTTTGGTTACAAACTAAAAGTGAAGCAGAAATCCTTATAAAATACTGGAACATTCGTGAACCACAGAAAAAATTTTCAACAAATTCCGTCAGGACAACAAAAGATAAAGCATTCACAGCAAAACTTATTGCTGAAGGTCTTGAACCTGGTCAGGTTTATAATTATGAAGTCTATGTAAACAATAAGAAAGTTTCATTTAACTATGAGTTAAAATTTCAGACTCAGAAACTTTGGCAGTGGAGAGAAGATCCACCAGAGTTTAGTTTTGTTACAGGAAGCTGTTTTTATGTAAATGAAGAACAATATGACAGACCCGGAAAACCTTATGGAAGTGATTATCAGATAGTTGAAAGTATTTATAAAACCAAACCCGATTTTATGTTGTGGCTGGGTGATAATTATTATTTAAGAGAAGCTGATTGGGATTCATGGTCTGGTATTCTTCATCGGATTACACATACACGTTCACTTCCTGAATTGCAACCTTTGCTTGGTTCGGTTCATCACTATGCAATCTGGGATGACCACGATTTTGGACCGAATAACAGTGATAGAGGTTTTTGGAATAAAGATAAAACGCTTGAAGCATTTAAACTTTTCTGGATAAATCCATCATACGGAATTAACGATGGGGAAGGGATAACTACATTTTTTGAATGGGCTGATGTTGATTTTTTCCTTTTGGATAATCGTTTTTTCAGAGCTCCAAACAATCTGAACGATGAAAACAAACCAATGCTGGGCAATAAGCAGATTGAATGGTTAATTGATAATCTTGTCTCAAGCCAGGCATCATTTAAAATTATTGCAGTTGGCGGACAGGTTCTTAATCCTGTATCAGGCAGAGGCATTGAAACTTATGAATTATTCAAAAAAGAAAAGGAAAGGTTACTGGAACTGATAGATAAAAACAAAATTGAAGGTGTGATTTTTCTTTCAGGCGACAGACATCATTCCGAAGTATCGAAACTCGAAAGAGAAAATGCATATCCATTATATGATCTGACAGTTTCATCTTTAACTGCCGGTGTTGCACCAGGAAAAGAGGAAAATAATCCTTATAGAATAAGTGAAAGCGTTGACCAGCATAATTTTGCAAAAATTACTGTAAATGGTCCAAGAAAAAACAGGGTTTTAGAATGTAACTTTTACGATGTAAACGGGAAATTTATTTCCGGAATAAAAATCAATGAAAATGAATTAAAATACTTATCTGAAGGAAAGTAATAAATTAATTTCAACTAAAAAAATATTCTTCCAATTAAGAAATTATTAATTTTTTGTTGGGGTTTTTGCTAATAAAAAACTGATAGATAAGTTTGAATTGATAAATGAAAAATATATTTAAAAGTGTGTCAAACAATTTACTTAATCAACTCTTTAATAAACTAAATAGGAGAAACCTATGAGAAAACTTCAACTGCTTCTTTCGATTGTGTTTCTGGTAGCTGCTGTTGGTTTCTTCCAGAATGCTTACTCTCAGGTAGTTACTACTTCCAGTATGTATGGAACAGTAACAGACGATAAAGGAGAAGCATTACCTGGCGCCAATATAATAGCAATACATGTACCTTCCGGAACACAATATGGTACATCAACCCGTGCTGATGGTAAATTTAATATTACCGGTATGCGTGTTGGCGGGCCTTACAAAGTAACAGTTTCATTTGTTGGCTACAATAGCCAGTCAATTGAAAATCTTTATCTTGAATTAGGACAAAATTTAAAAGTTGATTTCAAACTTTCTGAATCAGCAATACAATTGGGTGATATTACTGTTGTTGCTGAAAGAGATGCAATAATCCGTTCAGACAGAACAGGAACATCAACTACTGTCAGAAAAGAAAGCATTGAAACACTTCCTACTGTCTCTAGAAGAATTGAAGACCTGACACGTCTTACTCCTCAGGTTGGAAGAAATATGACTTTCGCTGGAATGGATAACCGTTTCAACAACATCACAATTGACGGTTCTTATTTTAATAACTCTTTCGGTTTGGCAGGGTTGCCTGGTGATAGAACCGGTGTTGCACCAATTTCTCTTGATGCTATTGAACAGATTCAGGTTAACATTTCACCATTCGATGTTCGTAACGGAAACTTTGTTGGAGCTGGTGTTAATACTGTTACAAAATCCGGTACAAACGAATATTCAGCATCGGTTTATTATAATTTCAGAAACAACACTTTTGTTGGTAAAAATGCTGGTGATGTTGAATTTAAATCCGGTACATTTAAATTCGGTCAGTATGGAATGAGATTAGGAGCACCGCTCGTTCAAAACAAATTATTCCTATTTGTCAATTTTGAAGATGATAAACTCACTCAGCCAGGAACTACTTACAGAGCAAATCTCGGTGGTGAACCAGTTGGAGGTAATATAACAAGAGTGTTAGCAAGCGATCTGGATGCACTCAGCAATTACTTAAAGACTAATTTTAACTACGATCCGGGACCATATCAGGATTACGATTTCGAAACTCCATCCACAAGATTTTTGATGAAGTTAGATTATAACATTGATAATAAGAATAAAGTCAGCTTGCGTTATACTCATCTTGATTCATTTACAGATGTACTTCTTTCAAATTCAAGCTCACTTGGATTTGGTACAAGAAGATCCACCACTCAAGCTTTAAACTTTGCTAACTCGAATTACAAAATTCTTGAAAACATTCGCTCAATCGTTGGTGAATGGAACTCTATACTTGCTGATAATATGTCCAATAACTTCATTGTTGGTTACACATATAACGATGAAAGTCGTGAAGCAAAAGGCAAATTCTTCCCATTTGTTGACATTTTACAGGGTGGTTCAGTTTATACATCATTTGGATTTGAACCATTTACACCAAATAACGAGTTAAGATACAAGAGTTATCAATTACAAAATAACCTTAGTGTCTATCTTGGAGAACATAACCTTACATTCGGTATAAGTGCAGAAAGATATGAATCTGAGAATGTATTCTTCCCGGGCTCACAAAGCGTTTATGTTTATAACTCACTAGCTGATTTCTACACTGATGCTAATGGTTACCTTGCTGACCCTAACAGAACTACTTCGCCTGTAACTTTAAGAAGATTCCAGGTACGATGGTCTAACATACCTGGTTTGGAAAAACCGGTTCAACCACTTAAAGTTTGGTACACTGGAGCTTATGCTCAGGATCAGTGGCAGATTCTTGAAAACCTGAATGTTATCGCTGGTTTAAGAATAGATGTTCCATTCTTCGAAAATACAGGATATCATAATCCTGAAGTTGACACGATGAACTTTAAAGATGAAAATGGTAACATTGTAAATTACAGAACCGATAAAATGCCGGATGCAAATATTCTTTTCTCACCAAGAATAGGATTTAATTTTGATGTATTCGGTAATAAGATGACACAATTAAGAGGTGGTACTGGTATCTTCACCGGAAAACCAGCTTATGTATGGATTTCCAACCAGATTGGTAACAATGGTATTCTGACAGGATTTGAAAGATTAGACAATACTACAATTCGTCCTTTCAATCCTGATCCTAATCGTTATAAACCAACCAATGTTACTGGTGCACCAGCTGCTACTTATGAATTAGCTTTGACTGATCCAAACTTCAAATTCCCACAGCTTTGGAGATCAAACTTAGGAATCGATCAAAAACTTCCTTTCCTTGATTTAGTAGCAAGTGTTGAAGGATTATATAGCCGTGATGTTAACGGAATTTATTACATTAATGCAAACCAGGCAGATCCAAACGGAGCACTTGCTGGTGCAGATAATAGACCACGATGGACAACAACGGCTGCCAGAAAAATATACCAGAAGGTTGATAATGCTATTGTCTTGAAAAATCAGAACGAAGGTTATTACTGGAGCGTATCAGCTGCATTGGAAAAACCATTCAGTGATAACTGGTACTTCAAAGCTGGTTATAATTATGGTGAAGCTAAGAATACAATTGATCCGGGTTCAATTGCATTTGGTTCCTGGAATAATAATCAACACGCTGGTAATCCAAACAATCCCGGACTTGGCTTCTCAGCAAATTCTCCAGGTCACAGAGTATTCGGAACATTATCTTATAAATTTGATTATTTTAACTTTGGTTCAACCACTATTACTTTGTTTGGCGAAGCATATACTCAGGGTAATGCAAGCTACACTTATGCAGGTGACCTCAATGGTGACGGTGGAACAAGTAATGATTTAATCTACATTCCAAAAGATGCTTCTGAAATGTATTTTGAACAATATACCGATGGAGGTACAACATTCACTGTTGCAGATCAGCAGGCAGCGTGGAATGCTTTCATTGAACAAGATGAATATCTCAGCAAACATAGAGGCGAATATGCTGAAAGAGGTGCTGTATTTATGCCAATGGTATTCCGTGCTGATCTTAGTGTAATTCAGGAATTCTACGGTGAATTTATTGGTAAGAAAAATTCCTTACAAGTAAGAGTAGATATTCTTAATGTAACCAATCTACTTAATAAGAACTGGGGAGTTGGTGATAATTTTGTCACTACTCAACCATTAATTTTTAGAAGCATTGATACTGAAGGAAAACCAGTTTACAGATTGAGAAGTGTTGGTGGAAAATTGATTGATAAGACTTTCGAACCATCTGCATCGATATTTGATGTTTACAGAATTCAACTTGGTGTAAGATACAATTTTAACTAATCGTATCTGAATCCAGAAATTAAAAGCTGCTCAGAAATGGGCAGCTTTTTTTTATTTTTACTTAGGGAAAAGCGGAATGGACAAGAATCTATTTACAACAAACAATAATTTTTGCTTAATGAATTAATTTCAAGATTCTGTCTGTTCTTACCGAGGCAAGCAATCTGAATAATTCTGAAAATGGGATTTCTCTATCCCAGGAAAACAAAATAATAAATGCTTCACCAACTACTGCATCACGGGGAACAAATCCCCAAAATCTGCTGTCAAGACTATCATCACGGTTATCACCCATCATAAAGTAATAATCTTTTTTGAAAGTGTAGGATGAAACAGGTTGACCATCAATGTAGACTACATTTCCTCGCAGCTCGACAACTCTTTTGCCATATTCACGGTCAATTGTCGTTCTCCATTGCTCAACATTATAAATATTAATCGGGATTGTCATTCCCTTTTTAGGAACTACTAATGGTCCATAATTGTCTTCATTCCATGGCATTCCTCTCGGAAAAATTCTTGGTTCAGCATATCCCTTTGGAAGAGGACGTAAGTTCGGTCCAATCATTCCGCGATAGTATTTAATGTATGGTGGACGCCAGAATTCTTTACCGTTTACAAACACAACTTTATCTCTTATCTCGACAGTATCTCCAGGAATACCGATGCATCTTTTTACATAGTTAACACCTTTTTCCGTTGGCTCAAGTTGGTCACGGTCACCAGGATATTCAAATACAACTATGTCTGTGGGTTTCGGATCCTTTATTGCCGGCAATGTAAAATAGGGAAGAGGAATTTCTGTAAACGGAATATATCTTGGTGAACTTGAACCGTAAATGAATTTATTGACCAATACAAAATCACCGACAAGTATTGTATCCTCCATTGAGCCAGTGGGAATTCTGGTGTTTTGTATTATGAATGTAATGATAAAAAATGCTGCTATGGCTGCATAAAAAAGTTGTTTAAAGAATTCCTTAATTTTTTCTGCAGGTGTTTGAGGTTCTTTCTTTTCTTTTTTACTGAAAATCTTCTTCAGTTTATCCTTAAATGACAATTTATTTCTCCTTTTTATTTACGATACTTTTCTAATTCTGATTTTAATAACTGATTTACTAATTGTGGATTTGCTTTGCCTTTTGTTTCCTTCATCACTTGTCCGATAAAGAATCCAAATACTTTTTCTTTACCAGATAAATATTCATCAATCTGATTTTTATTCTTTTCAAAAACATTTTGAATAATTTTTATGATTTCTCCTTCATCAGAAATCTGAATAAGATTTTTCTCTTTTACAATTCTTTCAGGATTATCATCCGACTTAAGCATAATCTGGAAAACTTCTTTTGCAATTTTACTACTTATTATTCCTTGTGAAATAAGGTTAATCAGTTTACCTAAATTTTCAGCGCTTATTGGAAATTGAATTATTTCAATTTTGTTTTCGTTTAAGTATCCCAAAACATCAGTCATTATCCAGTTACTTGCTGATTTAAAATCATCAGTAACAGAAACGACTTTTTCATAATAATCTGCTACAGCTTTGGTTTGAGTTAAAATATCTGAGTCGTAGTCAGGCAGATTGTATTGTTGAATGAATCTTTGAAGTTTAATATCCGGAAGCTCGGGCATAGATTTAGCGATATTCTCTTTCCATGGCTCGTCAACAATTACAGGTAATAGATCAGGATCTGGAAAATATCTGTAATCATGAGCTTCTTCTTTACTCCGCATCGGAAAAGCTTCATTCAAATCTGCATTCCATAAAAGAGTTTGTTGAATAACCTCCTCACCATCTTCAATCAGTTCAATCTGTCTTTCGATTTCATACTGCAAAGCTCGTTCAACATTCCTGAATGAATTCATATTTTTGATTTCAGTTTTAACACCTAAATTCTTTTCGCCTTTTAATCTTACAGAAACATTTGCATCACAGCGAAGAGAACCTTCTTCCATATTACCATCACAGATATCAAGATATTGGACGATCTGTTTGATTTTTGTCAGATACTTGTATGCCTCTTCAGGAGAATTAATATCTGGTTCAGTAACAATTTCAATCAATGGAACGCCACAACGATTTACATCAATTAAAGTGTACTCTGATTGATCATGAATTGATTTACCCGCATCCTCTTCCATATGAATTCTTTTTATTCTGATTTTTTTATTTGTTCCATCAGACAGCTTAACAGTCAAATATCCGTTTTCACAAATTGGTTCTTCATATTGTGAAATCTGATAACCTTTTGGAAGGTCGGGATAAAAATAATTTTTTCTTGCAAATACTGAATGTTTGTTTATCGTGCAGTTGGTAGCAAGCCCCATTAAAACAGTAAATTCTACAACCTTTTTATTTAATACAGGAAGAACACCCGGATGACCCAGGCAAACCGGACAAACATTCGAATTAGGAGCATTACCAAACCTGGTAGAACAACCACAAAATGCTTTAGTTTCGGTAAGTAATTGTGCGTGAACTTCAAGCCCAATTACCGCTTCGTATTTACTGTCATTTATCTGCATATAAGAATTCAGGGCTCAAATATAATTATGATTGCGTGTATTGGAAAGAATATTCTTTCAGCACCAAATACTAACTAGATACTTTGTCAAATAGCTAAATAAATGGTTGACCGGCTGAATGAAAGATTGAATGAATTGTGGAATGGGTTATTTTATTCGAAATTATTAGACAGTCTGACACTTTATCATTAACATTTATTTTTTGAAATCTAATTGTTGAATAATTATTTTAACATCAATGAGAAGATTGTTTATAAATCGCTTTTCTTTTGTTGGATTAAGTTTCGGAATTATTGCATTCGTACTTATTCTTATTTTTTTTGATCCTCAACCTGAAAAACCATCAATTAAATTTACTGCTGCAGTGGCTGTTCTGATGGCAATTTGGTGGATGACAGAAGCTTTGCCATTAGCAGTAACAGCACTTGTCCCACTGATATTATTTCCACTTACCGGCGTATTATCTGCTTCAAAAGTTTCTGATTCATATATCAACTCAGTGATATTTTTATTTCTCGGGGGTTTTCTTATTGCGATAGCGATGGAAAGGTGGAAACTTCACAGAAGAATTGCACTTAAAATAATAACTTTAATGGGCGTCTCAGCTCCTGCAATTTTACTTGGTTTTATGACTTCGGCTGCATTTCTTTCTATGTGGATTTCGAATACGGCAACCGCAGTTATGATGTTGCCTATTGCTTTAGCAGTAATTTCAAAAATTGAAAGCGACATTTCCGAAAAAGATGCATCGAGAATCTCTAAAGCATTATTACTTGGTATTGCCTATTCTTGTTCGATTGGAGGTATTGCAACTTTAGTTGGAACTCCACCTAATCTCGCATTAGTCAGAATTACGAAAATTATTTTCCCCGAATCACCTCAGATTTCTTTTGGAAGCTGGATGATGCTAGCAGTTCCCGTTTCTGTAATTCTTTTTTTAGCTGCATTCTTTATTATAAAATTTTTATTTGGAGTAAATAAAAAAATATCACTTGATAAAACTTTTATAAAAAATGAATATCTGTCGCTTGGTAAAATTTCTTATGAAGAAAAAGTTGTGTTAATTATCTTCATCGCTACTGTTTTATTATGGATATTCAGAGTTGAGCTAAATTTTGGTTTTATAACAATCCCGGGCTGGGCGATAATATTAAATCTTTCAGAATTAATTGATGATTCCACGATTGCAATAATTGCCGCAGTAAGTTTATTCATTATTCCATCCAAAGATAAATCTGAGCAGAATTCTATTCTTGCTGCAAACAGTATTGAACAAGTTCCATGGAGTGTAATTCTTTTGTTTGGTGGTGGCTTTGCATTAGCAAATGCATTTTCGGTCAGCGGACTATCTGATTATATAGGTATGCAACTAAAGGGAATATCTCACATAGAAATTTTGGTACTGATACTTATAATCTCAGCATCAATAAATTTCCTAACCGAACTGACTTCTAATACTGCGACAACTCAAATGATACTTCCGGTGTTAGCTTCAGTTTCATTATCAATGGAATTAAATCCCTTATTGCTGATGATTCCTGCTACTTTATCTGCTTCAATGGCTTTTATGTTACCAGTTGGAACACCACCAAATACAATTGTATTTGCAAGTAAACGACTACGAATAATTGATATGATTAAAACAGGCTTCCTTTTAAATATCAGTAGTATTCTGATAATAACATTCCTTGTTTACACTTTAGGAAATTTTATTTTTGGACTGAACATATTTCCAGATTGGGCAAAATAAAAAAAGAGGCGACAATGGGTGTTTATATAGTAACAATTAACATCAAAAGACAGGTGGAAGAAGAATGGCTGAAGTGGATGAAAGAAGAACACATCCCGGATATTATGAGTGCAGGTTATTTTTCAGATTATGAAATTTTTAAGGTAGTCATACCGGATACACTTTCAGATGAAGCTGTTTATCAGTTTCATTATCGCTTCAATACTATTGAAGATTACTACCAATATGCAGAAAAATCCGCACCTGATTTTCAAAGAAAACACGCAGAAAAATTTTTAGGAAAATTCAAAGCTTCCCGTGCTATCTTAAAAAAAATTGATTGACATTAAATTAAAGAATTGACTCTATTATCCTTTAAGTTTAATTTCAAATAAGAATTAAGCACGGTTTGAAATGAAGAAATTTATTCTGATGATATCTCTGATTATGATTTCCGCATGCCGCGAGGAAATACTCGAGCCATATAATCCTGCTGGAAATGTAAACCAACCTTTGCAGGAAAAGAAATTAAATTATCTGAATCTGGTTATGACTGCTTCCAATCTGACTTACGAATTTGAAACAAATGTTGAATTCAATTCATCTGAATCCCGAATTTTTTTATCAGTAATTAACCGGGAGAAGGGTAGTGTTACAATCAATGTTCTTAGTGAAAATAATCTTATTTTTGTGGCATCAATCGAAACCGAAATACCTAATCTTGTCGAACGAATAAGAGGAAATATCCCTAAGAAAATCAGAATCTCTTGTAATGATTTCAGCGGTAAATTAAGATTACAGTTAAGTAAAGCGAATTAGTAAAAAAATATGGGCTGATTGATGATTATTCAAATCACTTTTCTTATATTGCCACCCGCTTAAATTGATTCTTAAGTTTTTAATGAAACAGGTAACTATTAAAGTGCTGATAAATTCAATTCAAATTTCGTTATCGATAAAAAATATTTTTTCACCATATATCGGGGGTTATTATGGAATTTAATCAATTGTTAAAGCTGTACCACAATTCAGAAACACTAACCACTCAGTTGCCTGCCAGAGACCAAATCGATGAAAAATATAAATGGAATTTGAAAGATATATATGAATCAGATGAATTATGGGAAGAAGATTTTCAATGGACAATTAGTAATCTTAAACGTTATTCAGAGTTTAAAGGGAAACTAAATCGTTCCGCTACGACATTATTGAATTGCTTGAAACTTGATGAAGAAATCGGAATTAAACTTGAACGATTATCTCTTTATGCAATGCTTTCAAAAGACAGTGATATGAGAGTTTCAAAATATCATGCAATGGATGAAAAGATAAAGAATCTTTATGCCAGAGCTTCTTCAGAGAGTTCATTCATCAAACCAGAAATCCTTTCTATAGATGAGAATATCCTGAGGAAGTGGCTGGAAGAAAATTCAGAACTAAGAATTTATGAACATTTTTTGGATGATATCCTCCGCGAAAAACCACACACCTTAGACAGTGACACTGAATCCATTCTTGCTCTAAGTACAGAAATTGCGCATGTGCCTTATAATACTTACTCGATTTTTACTAATGCTGATATGAAATTTCCTTCTGTTCAAGATGAATATGGTAACGAAATTCAGATGTCACACGGTAGATATTATGCTGCAATGTATTCAAAAGATCGATCATTCAGAGAAAGAGCATTTAAATCTTATCTCACTCCTTATAAAGAATATGTTAATTCTTTAAATTCACTTTTCACCGGAAATCTTAAAGCAAATATTTTTTATGCGAATGTAAGAAAGTATAAATCAGCGCGCGAAGCAGCATTGAGTAAAAATAATATTCCACTTTCAGTTTATGATAATCTGGTTGATGCAGTTAATCAGAATTTTACTCCGATGTATCGTTGGGCTAAGATAAAGAAAGAACTTTTGGGTGTAGAAAAATTACATCCTTACGATATTTATGTTACTCTTTTTGATCAGAAATATGAAAAGAAATACAGTTTCGATGAAGCAGTGCAAATTGTCCTGAATTCTCTTGAAGTAATGGGAGATGATTATTTATCCTCCCTCAAAAAAGCATTCAACGAAAGATGGATAGATGTTTATGAAACAGCCGGTAAAAGAAGTGGTGCTTATTCTTCGGGGACAACTTTTGGCGTCCATCCTTATGTAATGCTGAATTGGACAAACCTTTTGAACGATGTTTTCACTCTTGCGCATGAGATGGGGCATAATATGCATTCCTATTACACAGGATTAACTCAACCATTTCATTATGCAAATTATTCAATCTTTCTTGCTGAAGTAGCTTCGACATTCAATGAATCATTGTTACTTGATTATCTGATTAAAAATTCAAAATCAAAAGAAGAAAAGCTTCATCTCCTCGAAAGATATCTGAATAATATTACAAGCACTTTTTACAGACAGGTAATGTTCGCTGAATTTGAAAAAATTGTTTATGAAAAAACCGAATCAGGGGAAGCACTTACTCCGGAACAGTTGTGTGAAATTTATGGTTCATTATTCCTGAAATATTGGGGACCTGAAATGCAGGTTGATGAAGAGGAAACATTCACCTGGGCAAGAGTTCCTCACTTTTACTACAACTTTTATGTTTTCCAATATGCAACCGGAATGGCAGCTTCTGAAACTTTAGCTCATAAAGTAAAAGTTGAAGGCAAACCAGCTGTTGAGAGATATATTGATTTTCTTAAAGCTGGAAATTCCGATTATCCGATTAATGTATTGCGAAAAGCCGGCGTTGATATGAATTCACCAGAGCCGGTATTATCAATTACAAAGAAAATGAATTCCATTTTAGATGAATTAGAAAGTTTACTCTAACTAAAGGGATAATTATGAAAATCTATACAAAGAAAGAACTAAACGAATACACACAATCACTCACTTATGATGATATTAGTCTAATACCTACACAAGTATCCAGAATTAAATCAAGAAAAGATCCATCAACACAAACAACATTTTTAGGTTTAAGACTTCAATTACCGGTTCTTTCGAGTCCAATGGATACAGTAACCGGACTTGAAATGGCAAAAGAGCTTACAAGGCTTGGTTGTCTTGGAGTACTTAACCGGTTTGATTCCTCACTGGAAATTTTACTGGAAGGGAAGAATGGAAAAGGTGTTCGTGCGGTTTCGATCGGACTTAATACAGATATGAAGATCGTCGAACAACTTATTGAAAAAAAGCTTATTATATGTATTGATACTGCTAATGCAAACAACAAAGAAGTTTTAAAGAAGTGTGAGCAAATAAAAAAGAAATTTGATACTAAAATCATTATTGGAAATATTGCTCATGGCGGAACGCTCCAACAGTTAGAAGATGCCGGCGCTGATGCTGTAAGAGTCGGAATTGGTAGCGGTAGTGTTTGTACAACATCAATTCAAACAGGAATAGGGATAGGACAAGTTTCATCATTACTAAATGTTTATTTCCATCGTGAAAACAAAAAATTAAAAATTAAGATCATTGCAGATGGTGGAATTAAAAGTCCTGGTGATGTAGCAAAAGCAATTGCATTAGGAGCAGATGTTGTAATGCTTGGAAGAATGTTGTCTGGTACAAGAGAAACTCCTGGTGAAGTAATTAAATACAAAGGACAACTATGGAAAAAATATCGTGGTTCAGCTTCATTCGGAGTAAAAATGAGAAATGAATTCATTGAAGGTGAAGAGACAATGGTGCCATATAAAGGTGCTGTACAAAATGTTATTGATGCAATATCAGATGGTCTGCGAAGTTCAATGAGTTATATGAATTGTTTCAATATCAATGAATTAAGAGAAGTTGATACTTTTGCGGTGCTTAGTAACAGTTCATATCTGGAAAGATTGCCTAAAATTTAATGGGGCTAGTTCAATAAATAATTAAATTTAAAAAGGAGCAATTGTATGAAAAAGTTTTTGTCTTTGTTTGTATTCCTCTTGATATTTTTCATCGGCAACTCATTTGCCCAGAATGAAGAAATGAATCAGGATGAACAAATGAAAATCTGGATGGATTATATGACACCAGGTCCAATGCACGAAATGATGGCTAAACATACAGGTACCTGGAAAATGGTTTCTAAAATGTGGATGGACCCAAATGCTGAACCTATGGTATCTGAAGGTACTGTTGATGCTGAAATGATTTTAGGTGGAAGATATCTCAAAATGGTTGCAAAATTTCCAATGATGGGAATGCAAACAGAAGGATGGATGCTTGAAGCTTATGATAACGGGAAAAAAGAATTTATTAATGTATGGATAGATAATATGGGTACAGGCGTTGCAATAAGCAACGGTAAATTTGATGAAACAACTAAAAGCATTATATATCATGGAAAAATGTATGATCCCTTAACCGGGAAAGATACTGACTTTAAATCAGTTTCAAAGATGATTAATGATAATGAAATGATTTTCGAAATGTATGGTGAATTTGATGGTAAAGAAGTAAAGATGATGGAAATATATTATACAAGATAATTATCATACTTAAAAGTTGTAAGCAAGTGCCCACGGTTAAAATCGTGGGCATTTTTAATTGGTGAAAATTCAATAAAACTTTTAATTACTAAAGGGTGCTTCTCTTTAATCTCAGAGAATTACTTACCACTGAAACAGAACTGAATGACATTGCAAGTGCTGCAATCATTGGATTCAGCATACCAATTGCTGCAAGCGGAATTCCTACAATATTATAAATGAATGCCCAGAATAAATTTTGTTTAATGGTTCTGACAACCTGTTTCGAAATTCTTATTGCATTTGCTACATTAATCAAATCATTGTTAAGTAAAACTATGTCGGCAGTTTCAAGAGCCACATCTGTCCCCGAGCCAATAGCAATTCCAACATCAGCTTTTGCTAGTGCAGGAGCATCGTTTATTCCATCGCCAACAAATGCCACAATATTTTTTTTGTCTTTGAATTCGGACAAGAATTTCAATTTATCTTCTGGCAAAAGTTCAGACCTCACTTCATCTATTCCGACTTTATTTGCAATTGATTCAGCTGTCTTTCTATTGTCACCAGAAAGTATTACAGTTTTTATATTCATCTCTTTCAAAAGTCTGATTGCTTCTATTGAAGTTTCTTTAATTTTATCCGCAATTAAAATTATGGCTGCAAGTTTCTTGTCAATTGAAATAAAAACTTGCGTATCTGAATGTTTATTCAAATTCAAGCCATTGTTCTCCAATAAAGTCAAATCCACATCGGATTCATCCATAAGTTTTTTATTTCCGATTAATAATTCCTTCCCATTTACTTTAGCTTTAATACCAAATCCGGTTTTAGTTTCAAACTCATCTAATGCGAATTCTGTTAAATCAAATTTTTTTGCATAGTTTACAATTGATTTACCCAGTGGATGTTCCGATCTTTTTTCTGCAGGGAGAAGCAATGAGAGAATTTCGTTTTCGCTATAGCCAAATGTTATAACCTTACTAACTTCGGGAATACCCGATGTGATTGTTCCTGTCTTGTCTAGTAAAACTACATTTACTTTATGAGCAAGCTCAAGACTTTCAGCATCCTTTATTAATATTCCTTTCTGGGCAGCTTTGCCTAAACCTACAATTAAAGCTGTTGGAGTCGCTAACCCAAGTGCACAAGGACAGGCAATAATTAATACCGCCACAAAATTCATTAAAGCAATTGAGAAATCAGAAGAATAAAAAATCCAAAAAAGAAAGGAGGCGATTGCAATTAAAATAACTATCGGAACAAAGATAGCCGCAATTTTATCTGCAAGTTTCTGTATTGGTGCTTTTGAACCTTGTGCTTCTTCAACAAGTTTTATAATGTTTCCTAATACGGAATTATCACCTGTTGCAGTCACTTTAAATTCAAATGTACCGTTTTCATTTATCGAACCGCCAATGACTTTGTCATTTACTGATTTTTCAACAGGCAAGCTTTCACCAGTCAGCATCGCCTCATTTACGAATGTATATCCTTTAATAATGATTCCATCCGCAGGAATTTTATTTCCTGGTTTGACAATTACGATATCATCTTTCTGCAAATCTTCAATTCTTTTTTCTATTTCCTTCCCATCAACTAAGACAAAAGCGGTCTCAGGTCTCAATGCTATAAGTTTCTTTATTGCATCATTGGTCTTGGATTTCGCTCTTGCCTCGAGCCACTTACCCATAAGTATCAAAGTAATGATTACTGCAGTTGAATCATAATAAACATGTGAAATATGCTGGTGTGGAAATAATTCAGGAAATAAGGTCAAAAATAAACTATATAGATAGGCAGAACCTGTTCCTATAGCAACAAGTGAATTCATATCAGCGGTAAAATGAAGAGTGTTCTTCCAGAATATTGAAAAAAATCTTTTACCTGGAATAAATATTATTGGTGTGGTTAGCAACATCAGAAACTTATTCATTTGATCATCATTTAGTGGTATAATATTCCTGAAATCAGTCCACATCATTCCCATACTTAAAATAAAAACAGGAATAGTCAGAAGTAGCGAAGTGAAAAAGTCTTTTTTGATTTTACTTTCATAATCTGAAATCCCGTCCTGTTTTGTTTGCGTAGTTTGGTTAGGTAAATGTATTGAATCTTCATCACTAATAGTAAGTACTTTATAACCCGCATCTTCAACCAGTTCTTTTGCTTTATTTAAGTCAAACTCTTTAAGATCAACTTCCAGCATTGCCTTTTCGGTTGCTAGATTAACAGCAACAGCTTTTACTCCCGGAGTTTTTGCCAGTGCTTTTTCAACTCTGGTAACACAACTTGCACATGTCATCCCTTCGATTGGTAAAGATATTTTTTTAGCTTCAATTGTTTTCATTCGACTACAATATAACCAGCATTTTCGATTGCGTGTTTGATTTGTTCTTTTGTTAAATTATTTTTTTCAGGGTCAATCTCAACTAATCCAATTTCAACTTTGAAATCTTTCGCATTGATTTTATTTAATTCTTTCTGAACTGCCATAACACAATGATGGCAGGACATCCCTTCGACTTTTATCTGAATGGTCATAATTCTTCTCCTAATTATTTTTATTGCTGAACAAAAATAGTTTGTTTTCAGTAGTGAGCTATTATAAAATTTTAATGAATATTAACAGAATATTCAGATAATTTTATCAAGCGGATTTCTTTTAAGATCTTTTATTTTTTTGAAATGTGAAGGTGTGAGGCCTGTAATTTTTTTAAATTGATTTGACAAATGCTGAACACTACTATAACCTAATCGATAAGCAATTTCACTTAAAGATAATTCATCATAAACAATCAATTCTTTGACCTTTTCAATTTTCTGTAAGATTATAAATTTTTCGATTGTTATACCTTCAGATGATGAAAATAAACCGGATAAGTACTGATAGCTTAAATTCAATTTTTCCTGGAGTAAATCACTGAATAAAATATTTTTAATTTTTCCTTCAGCCATTTCTTTGATTGTCTCAATCACTGTCACTTTTATTTTTTCAATTATTCTGGATTGTCTGGAATCAATTAATTCAAATCCGTTTTCAATAAGTATTTTATCAATTAAATTAAAATCAATCTTATCTTCAGACTGAATTGTAGCTTCGCCTAATGTTATTTCTTCCACAATGTAACCGATTTTGTGTAATTCCTCTTTTACTACTTTGATGCAACGGTTACATACCATGTTTTTTATATGTATAGTTGCTTTTTCCATAATTAAAATTTGTTTGTAAGGTGATTACTCTTTTTCAGAGTAATTAACTAGGTATATGAATTTAGGTGAGTGGGTTCTCTTTAGAGAGGGGATGTTTTTATTTACAACTGAAAACTTCTCTTTATTTAAAGTCGGTTGAATAGAATAAGTTTTTGCCAAGTGAAATGCAGTATTATTCTTGAATTTCAATTCATCCTCAAGAGTCTGAATATCCAGTTTAATATTTTCTTTAGGAGTAACCTGAAATGAAATATTTTCTTTATAAATTGATTTTTGGTGGGACGATTCTTTATATCGATAAACAAGATAAGATATGCCCATCAAAGACAGTAATCCTACGGAGAAAGCCAATAAAGTGATATTTATTATTTCGATAAGAGGCACGCATCCTCCAAAAATGATAATCTGATTTTACGAATTAAATGCCAGAAAATAATTTGAAATTATAACTTAATAGCCATTTATTTACTCATCAAAAGTTCAAAATGAGAATCACTTTAATTATGAAATATAAAAAGTGACCAGTATCGTTAATTTATTATTTTTTAATGAGTTAAAATTGCTTTTAGTAACAAGGTTTAATAATTTTACAGCCCTAAAATAAAAAAAGTGTAGAAATTATGAATGCCACAAAAGCAGATTTAGTAGATAAAGTTGCCACCGGCACAGGATTAACGAAATTGGAAACCGAAGCAATAATAGAAGGTTTCCTGAGATCAATAATAGATACTTTAGCTGAAGGAAGAAGTATTGAAATCAGAGGATTTGGAAGTTATAAAGTCAAGAAGAAACGAGCCAGACAAGCCAGAAATCCTAAAACAGGGGAGAAAGTCTTTGTCCCTGAGCATTATGTCCCAACATTTAAGTTTTCAAAGGATTTCAAGGAAATGGTGGATCGAGGAATTCAGCAAAGAATTTCTGAAGGAACTTTTGGGAAAGGAGATAAAAAGTGAATTACTGTCCGAAATGTGGATATAAAATTACAAATCAAGAATTTATTTATTGTCCCAAATGTGGTTCAAGATTAAGTGATGCTTCTCATAAAAAAACTTTTAGCAAAGATAAAAGTAATTCTGAGGATAGACAGGTAAATCAATCAGCCAAGTCCCTTGATATAAAAGTAATATATGGATTGGTTTTTGGTGGAGTCATTTTCATTTTATTAGTATTGTATTTATCAGGTGTTTTTGACACAACAAAAATTCCACCTGCAAACACTATGAACCTTAATAATCAACAACCACAAACCCAACAGTCAGGTGTTGATCTTTCAGCTATACAAAAAATAAATGAACTCGAAGCTAAGATAAAAGCAAATCCTAATGATCATCAATCACTTTTAGAATTAGCTCATCTAAGAATGGATTCGGGATTTTATGAGCAGGCGATTCAGAATTACAGAACCTATCTGGAACATCATCCCGATGACGCAGACGTAAGGATTGATATGGGTGTTTGCTATTTCAATCTTAAAGATTTTAATACAGCAATTACTGAAATGGAAAAAGCGTTAAAGTATCAACCTAAACATCAGATTGGACATTTGAATTTAGGCGTCGTAAATCTTAACGCCGGGAATATTGAAAAGGCGAAAGAATATTTTAAGAAAGCCGTAGAAATTAATCCTAATACCGAAGCAGGAAAAAAAGCACAACAATTATTAACATCTCACTAATTAAGGAGTAGATAATATGCCTTGCGGAAGAAAACGTAAACGCCATAAAATGGCAACTCATAAAAGAAAGAAAAGATTAAGAAAGAACAGACATAAAAAGAAAATCAGATAGTAATTTTCTTTCAGATTAGTAGAAGCCAACTTAGCTCAGCTGGTAGAGCAGCGCATTCGTAATGCGCCGGTCGCCGGTTCAAATCCGGCAGTTGGCTCTATCAACTAATATCAATCAATTCACTCCAAATCTTTCAAAAGTATTGACCTTTTCTAAAATCTTCACTAAAAAAAATTATTAAAATTTTTTCCTGAAAATCTTGACTTTCCTTAAACTTTTATGTTATTTTTGGGGAGTAGTGGGGAAAAATGGTGAAAATTCCCATGAAAAAATTGAGAAAATGCAATGTTTAAAGGTCAATTTACATATTCCATCGATAACAAAGGCAGAATAAGCATTCCTGCCAAGCTTCGTAAACATATCTCTCCGGAAGCAAATGATACCTTTGTTATGACCAGAGGACTATCATCCTGCATCGATCTGTATCCAATGGATGAATGGTTAAAGATTGAAGAAAAACTTCTTCAGTTAAATTCATTCAGCGAATCAGAAGCAAGATTCCTTAGAATGATTTCTCAATATGCTTCAGAAGATAAAATGGATTCACAGGCAAGAATCCTTATACCGCAAAATTTATTGGAATATGCAAAGATTGAAAATGAAGTATTGATTCTCGGTGCTCTCCGAAAAATTGAAGTATGGAATCCTAAAGTATTTGAAAATTACCTTAACAGTTCGCCTGAAAGTTATGAAGAAATTGCAGCTAAAGTTATGGCTTCACGATGAGCATGATTCATGTCCCCGTTCTGCTTAAAGAAACAATTGATCTTTTAATTACTGATAAGTCCGGTTCTTATTTCGATGCAACTTTAGGATTTGGCGGTCACTCCGAAGCCATCCTACAAAAGCTCGATCCGAAGGGGAAATTAATTGCAACCGATGTTGATGATAACGCTTTTAATTACTGTAAAGAAAAATTTAAAAACGATAAACGGGTATCTCTTTATAAATTTAATTTTTCAATGGTGGATGTGATAGCTAAAATAGAATCGGTTGAGGGCTTAAACGGAATTCTTGCTGATCTTGGAGTTTCATCATTTCAGCTTGATAAACCAAATGCAGGATTTACTTTTAGAACAGAAACAGAACTTGACTTAAGAATGGATAAAAGTAAAAAACAAACTGCTGCTGATGTTGTGAATGAAATGAGTGAGGAAGAATTATCATTGATCTTCAGAGACTTTGGTGAAGAAAGAAATCACAAAAAAATTGCAAGGGCAATTATCAGAGCAAGAGAAAATAAGAAAATAAAAACAACAACCGACCTTAAAGAGATTATTAAAGAAATTACATCGCCTAATTATCTTACAAAAACATTAACGAGGATATTCCAGGCATTAAGAATTTATGTTAATGATGAATTAAATATGTTGAAAGAATTTTTATCACGCTCAGTTGATGTATTAAAACCAGGTGGAAGACTTGTGATCATTTCATATCATTCATTGGAAGATAGAATTGTGAAAGATTTTTTGAGGATTGAGTCTGTAACAAGTCTTAGTCCTAAAGAAGATCCTTATGGTTTACAACAAAAGTCAGCCAGATTAAAAATATTGACTAAAAAACCTGTTCTTCCGAGTAAGGAAGAGATTGAAAGAAACAGACGTGCCAGAAGTGCAAAATTAAGGGCTGCGGAGAGAATATGAGTAAGAGTGCTAAACCATTTATCTTTTACATTCTTTTTTTGTTGGTAGTTGTAACTATTTTTTTTATTGCGGTTGTAATTGTAAAAATAAGTTATGAAGAAACAATAAGAGCAAAAGAGGAAGCAGAACGCAGATTGAAAAACGAAAGTCAGAAACAGGTAAGTCTTCAGGCAGAATATCAGAATGTAACTACTGAAGAAAATATAAGGTTCGTTGCTTCATCTCAGCTTGGAATGATAAAGAGAATCGAACCTGCAATTGTTCTGACAGTTCCTAAAGATAAAATCGAAGAATTTGAACAGGAAATCATCTCAAAGTATGAATAACACTCGTGCCTTAGTAGTAATATTTGCTGTTTTAATTCTGGTAACTGTACTTGTTATCAGACTTGCAAATATTCAGTTGATAAAAAGTGAAGAGTATTCATACTATGCAATTCAGCAGCAGACAGATGTGGAAAAAATTGAAGCTGATTTTGGATTGATTTATGACCGGGAAAATAATTTGCTGGTTTATAACAGAAATGATGTTACATTCTATGCTGATTTAGCAATGATTCCCAAGCCAAAAAGAGAAATCATTGCTGAAAAATTCTCTAAAGTAATCGGCAAACCCAAGGGTTATTTTCTTAATCTTCTTAAAGGAAAAAAAGGGACGATAACTTTTGCTAAAAAAGTTACATCTGAGCAATTAAAATCTTTAGGTGATCTGAAAATTCCGGGACTTTATTATAAAGATGACCCGACAAGAATTAATCATTATGGAAATCTCGCAAGTCATATACTAGGTTATGTAAATAAAGAGCATAAACCAATATCAGGCGTAACAGAATTTTTCAAAAAAGAAATTGAAGGAATAGATGGTCAGAGAAAAATTATTAAAAATGCCATCGGTGAATTAGTTAGTATTGAAGAAGATGAAACCCAACCTGCTATTCCGGGTTCAAATCTTGTACTGACTATAAATAAAGATTATCAATCAGTACTTGAAGAAGAATTACGAAAAGGATTAGAAAAATTTAAAGCACAATCTGCTACCGGAATTATAATGAATCCGAATACAGGGGAGATCTTAGCTCTTGCAAATGTTGATGATTATGACCCGAATTTTTATTGGCAATACACTGATTTTCAAAGAAGAAACCGAGCGATAACAGATACTTACGAACCCGGCTCGACATTTAAACCATTTACTCTCGCTGCATTATTAGATAGAAAACTCTGCAGTCTAAGTGAAAATCTTTATCTCGAAAACGGTACTTATCAATTTAAGAATGTTAAAATAAGAGATACTCATCCACATAAATATTTAAATGTTGCTGAAATACTGGAACAGTCAAGCAACATTGGAATGGCAAAACTTGTCCAGAGAATTTCTGATGACGAATTTTATAAATATCTCAGAGGATTTGGTTTTGGAAATCTGACTTCAATTCAGTTACCTGGAGAAGCTGCAGGCAAAATTAAAAAACCAAACGATTGGTCTAAAATCTCTAAAGCTTATATGTCATTTGGTTATGAAATATCTGTAACACCTCTACAATTGATTACTGCTTTTTCTGCTCTGATAAATGGAGGTGTTTTGTACGAACCTCATTTATTACTCAAGCGTATTAATCATAACGGTGAATTAGAATTCGAATTTGAACCAAAACCTGTTAGAAGAGTATTGTCAGAACAGACTTCTGTGTTGATGAAAAATATTTTGAGAGGTGTAGTTAAAAATGGAACCGGCAAAAATGCAGATGTTGAATTTATTTCTGTCGGTGGTAAGACAGGTACTTCACAAAAATTAGTTGATGGTTCCTATTCAAAAGTACAATATAATTCTTCTTTTATTGGATTCTTTCCGGTTGAAGATCCTCAGGTTGTTTGCCTGATATTATTTAATTCTCCTGATGTAGGTAAATACGGTGGACTTGTTGCTGCACCTGTATTTAAATCGGTTGCGGAAAGAATAGTTGAAAAAGACTTTAACAAATTCGAAAAATATATTGATGAATCTTTTAAACAGAAACTTCTTATAGCCTCACTTGGGAAAGAAAATTCTGTTGATGATTCAAATCAGATCAAATTAAAAGAAGTAAAACTACCCTCAGATAAAAGAATGCCTGATTTGATTAATTGCTCTGCACGCGATGCAATTAATGCATTGACCAGAATGGGAGTCAAGTACAAAATAAACGGAAGTGGTGTTGTAATTAATCAAAGTATTCAGCCAGGGAGTAAAATCAGTTCAAACCAAATATGTATTCTTAATTGTTCGGAAGTTACAATAAGTGGAGCAAGTGTTTATTAATGGAGTTGACTGAATTAATAAATCATGTGAAAGTCATTCAGGTTGCAGGAAATGTACAGCGCAAAGATGTTTCCAGTATTGAATATGATTCAAGAAAAGTGAAAAAGAATTCGGTTTTTGTGGCCATTAAAGGTTATAAAACTGATGGACATTTGTTTGTAATGGATGCAATTAATAAAGGTGCTGTTGCTGTGGTAGTTGAAGAAGACAGCAATATTCCGGATGAAATATTTATTCATGCTGATATTGCAAAAGTAGTCGTACATAATTCAAGGATTGCTTTAGCAGAATTGAGTAAAGGATTTTATAAAGATCCAACTTCAAAATTAAAATTAATCGGTATTACCGGAACCAATGGTAAAACAACAACTGCATTCATTATTAAAAATATTTTTGAAACTGCTGGAATAAAAACAGGTTTAATTGGTACTATCGCAAATTATATCGGCGCAGAGAAAATTGATTCAAAACTTACTACTCCCGAATCGAACGATTTAAATAATTTCTTTCTTCAGATGATTAATAGTGGATGTAAAAATGCCGTGATGGAAGTTTCCTCACATTCACTTGTATTAAACAGGGTTTATGGTTTAAACTTTGCTGGTTCTGTTTTTACAAACATTACTTCCGATCATCTGGATTTCCATCAGACATTTGAAAATTATCTTCAGGCAAAAAAAATATTATTTGATATACTCTCCTCAGAATCTGTAGCGATTATAAATAGTGATGACAAAGCATCTATGAGGATTGTCTCGGACTCGAAAGCTAAAAAAATTACTTATGGTAAATCGGAAAATTCTGATTATGTAATCTCCTCAGTGAAATATGATTTGAATGGAACAAGGTTTATACTTACAACTGGTGGAAAGTCCTATAATTTAAGTACAAGACTCATTGGTGAATTCAATGCCTACAATTCAGCTGCAGCATTTGCTTTAGCTGATCAGTTCGGCATTCCAAAAGAAAAAATAATTGAAGGAATAGAATCGACTCCTTTTGTACCTGGAAGATTTGAAGTTATTGGAAGCGGAAGGAAAAAAGCTATCGTTGATTATTCACACACAGCAGATAGTCTTGAGAAAGCAATCCTTGCTTTAAGAGATATAATTGGAAATGAGAGACAACTAGTAACAGTTTTTGGTTGTGGTGGTGATAGAGATAAAACGAAACGACCAGTAATGGGTAAAGTTGCAACCGAATTAAGTGATCTTGTTATTATTACATCTGACAATCCAAGAACAGAAAATCCAATGCAGATTATCAACGACATCAAGCAAGGTGTTGCTAAAAACAACTTTATTGTTATTGAAAACAGATATGAAGCTATCAAGTATGCGATTGAAAAGTCAAAAGATGATGCAGCAATCTTAATAGCGGGCAAAGGTCATGAAACATATCAGGAAATAAATGGAATCAGAAATCATTTCTCAGATCAGGAAACGGCAAAAGAATTTTTAAACTGATGAAGAAAATTAAACTTACACTGAACGATTTTTTCAATTTGCCGGATGCAGAGATATTTAATCCGGATAAATTCAGAGACATTACATCTGTATCTATTGACTCAAGAAAAATCGGGAAGAATTGTCTTTTCATTGCAATCAAAGGTGAAAGATTTGATGGACATGATTTTATTAATGAAGTTATTAAGAAAAAAGTTTCAGCTGTACTGATAAATAAAAATCAATTTGAAAGATTTAAAAATCTTGATATACCTTTTATTACTGTTAAAGATACTACAAAATCACTTGGTGATATCGCGTCTGTATGGAGAGATAAACTTGATGCAAAAGTAATCGGTATTACAGGTAGTGCTGGAAAAACTACTACAAAAGAAATGCTTGCTTCTATTCTATCTGTGAAATTCAGAGTGAATAAAACAGTTGGTAATAATAATAATCACATTGGAGTTCCTCTTACTTTATTGAGTACAAAAGCAAAAGACCAAATTGTAGTGGTTGAACATGGCACCAATCACTTTGGAGAGATTAAATATACTGCTAATATATCTCGTCCGGATTTCGCTTTAATTACGAATATTGGTCATTCACATCTTGAGTATTTAAAAGATCGTAAAGGTGTTTTAAAAGAAAAATCTGCTCTCCTAAAAGTAACGGCAAAACTTGGGGACCTCGTATTTATAAATAAAGATGATGATTTACTATCTGCCTATGGACGGGTCTTTAAAAGAAAAATTACTTTCGGTTTTGATAAACAATGTGATTATAAAGGTAAAATTGAAAATATAGATAAGCTGGGAAGAGCTACAATTGAAATTTCGTATGATAAAAAGAAATTCAGTGCAAAGCTCCCGATAGCAGGAGAACAAAATGCAAAAAATTTTCTTGCCGCATTTGCAATTGCTAAGGAACTTAAACTTAGCGATAAACAAATATTAAAAGGTCTGAAAAAAATTAAATCAGCAAGTAAAAGACTTGAGGTTAAGAAGTTTGATAACACGATAATAATTAACGATTCCTATAATGCTAATCCTGACTCAATGAAAGCATCGCTAAAACTTTTAACTCGGATGAAACCAGCTTACAGAAAGATTGCAGTAATAGGAGATATGTTTGAATTAGGAAGACAATCAAAAAGATTGCACAGAGAAATCGGTTCATTCATTAACGAACTAAAGTTGGATGAAGTTTATACTGTCGGAAAATTATCAGAGAACATTCACAAATCGTTGAATGGAAGAGTTCCGGTAAAAAAACACTTTAGCGAAAAAACTTTACTGATTAAGACTTTGAAAAAATCTGATTTAAAGAAATCAATAATATTAATTAAAGGTTCCCGTGGAATGAAGATGGAAGAAATTTATTCGGCTTTGGAGGAGAAATTAAAGTAAATGCTTTACTACTTATTTGAATACATTAATAAAGTTTATTCTCCTCCGGGATTTGACATTTTCAGATTTTTGACTTTCAGATCAGCACTGGCTGCTATGACAAGTTTGTTCCTTGCATTTTACCTCGGACCAAAGATTATCAGAAAACTGCAACAGCACCAGATAGGTGAAGCTAAAAAAGCAGACGGACCCAAATTTCATTGGTCTAAAGCCGGAACACCGACAATGGGCGGTCTTATTATAATCTTTTCAGTTGTCATACCGGTCTTACTGTGGGCAGATATTAAAAGTATTTATATTATTCTGATTTTAGTGGGAACACTATGGCTTAGCGGTGTTGGTTTTCTTGATGATTACCTGAAAGTAATAAAAAAATATCCGAATGGATTAATAGCAAGATATAAACTGCTTGGACAAATTATTATCGGTTTGGTAGTTGGTGTTTCAATTTACTTCGCTCCTGAATTTAAAGATATTAGTACACTAACGACATTTCCGTTTTTAAAAAATGTGAATTTTGATTTTTCACTACTTTACATTCCGGCAGTCGTATTCATTATCGCAGCCACTTCAAATGCTGTAAATCTGACTGATGGATTGGATGGACTCGCTGCAGGATTAATTGCAATCGTTATGATTGCACTTGCTTTACTCAGTTATTTCAGTGGAAATGCAATCTTCGCAAACTATCTGAACATAATTTATTTACCGGGTTCCGGAGAGCTAACTGTTTTTATCGCAGCACTGGTCGGTGCGAGTTTGGGATTTCTCTGGTTTAATACCTATCCTGCTCAGGTTTTTATGGGTGATACAGGTTCGCTTGCATTAGGTGGAGCTTTTGGAATAATTGCAGTACTGATAAAGAAGGAATTATTTATTCCGATTCTTGGTGGAATATTTTTTATGGAAACTCTATCCGTAATTATTCAGCGATTGTATTTCAAATACACAAAGAAAAAGTATGGTGAAGGAAGAAGAATATTTAAGATGGCTCCTATTCATCATCATTTTGAAATACTTGGCTGGCAGGAACCAAAAATTGTTGTTCGGTTTTACATTATCGGAATTATTCTTGCAATAATCAGTTTAGTTTCATTTAAGATAAGATAATGGAAATTAAGAATAAGAAAATATCAATCATTGGCGCAGCCCGTAGTGGAATCGGTGCTGCTAAACTTGCAAAGAAGTTCGGTGCTTTCCCTTTTGTAAGTGATTCTGCAAATGAAGAGAAGCTTAAATCTTCAATTGACATATTAAAAAATTTAAATGTTGAGTTTGAAATTGGTTCGCATTCTCAAACAGTTTATGAATGTGATTTAATGGTGGTTTCACCCGGCGTTCCATCTGATGCCGAGGTAATTAAAAATGCTAAAGAAAAAAACATTAAAGTCATTAGTGAGTTGGAATTTGCATCATGGTTTTGCAAAGGAATTATAATTGGAATAACAGGAACGAATGGTAAAACTACTACAACAAGTTTATGCGGCTATCTGTTCAATGAATGCGGTGTAAAAACTTATGTCGCCGGAAACATCGGTCTTGCATTTTCAGAAATTGCTGATCAGGTGAAAGAGAACGAGTTCGTTGCACTTGAGATTTCAAGTTTTCAACTAGATTTAATTGAGAATTTCAAACCAAAAGTTGCTATGATTTTGAATATAACTCCTGATCATCTGAACAGATATGAAAACAGTGTCGAGAAATATGCACTTTCCAAACAGCACATTTATAGAAATCAGGATGAAAATGATTATCTGATATTAAATAACGACAGTAATTTATTAAAACAATATTTACTTGAGCACAAGAGTAAAACATTCTGGTTTTCAACTATAGAAAAAGTTTTGAACGGTTGCTGGTTAGAAAATGATAGAATTGTATTCAGCGAAAATTCAGTTGAAAAATTCTCATGTAAAACAAGCGATATTTTTATTCGTGGTGAGCATAATATTCAAAATGCAATGGCAGTTATAATTGCAGCGAAGATTTTTGGATTTGATAATGAAAAAATTTTGTATGCCTTGAAAACATTTAAAGGTGTAGAACACAGATTAGAGTTTGTAAAAGAAATTGAAGGAATAAAATTTATTAACGATTCAAAAGCAACTAATATTGATTCGGTAATCGTTGCACTAAAAAGTTTTGATGAACCAATTTTCTTAATCCTTGGCGGACTCGATAAAGGAAATGATTATTCTGTAATAGAAGATTTGGTTGTAAAAAAAGTTAAAAAGATTTATGCAATAGGTTCGTCGGCTGAAAAGATATTTAATTACTTTCATAACAAAGTAAAAACAGAAATCAGAAAAGATCTGGAAGAAGTAGTTGCATCTGCATTAAGTGAAGCAAGATCAGGTGATGTTGTTTTACTTTCACCTGCTTGTGCCAGCTTTGATATGTTTGAAAATTATGAACATCGTGGTAAAGTATTTAAGGAGATAGTTAACAGAATATGAAAAAACTTGCTTTGACAGTATTCTTTGATACACTTTTGTTGATTTGCCTTGGGCTTATCATTGTATTGACGGCAAGCAGCACAATTAGTGCAATAAAGTTTTCTGACAGTCTTTATCTGTTTAACTCTCATTTGATAAGAGTGTTGATTGCAATCGCATTTATGATTGGTTTCAGTTTTATTCCCTATGAAATATATAAATCTGTAAGCAAGCTATTGATTCTGTTCGCTGTAGGTCTTCTGGTTTTCACTTTGTTGTTCGCTCCGGAAATTAAAGGTGCTGGAAGATGGTTAAGTATTGCAGGAATAACTTTCCAACCAGCTGATATTGCAAAATTGTTTTTGATAATACATCTGTCAGCGATGTTAGAAAAAAAATCAGATTACATTGATGATTTTAAGAATGCATTTGTTCCAATGTTTATTTGGGTAATTCTTATTTCTGGTTTGATATTGATTCAACCGAACATAAGCAATGGTCTGTTGATAATAGCGATCTCTTTAACAATAATGTTCGTTGGCGGAATTAAATTCAAACATATCTTTTTATCATCAGCAGCAATGATTTTATCAGGCGGTTTAATAGCAATGATATTTTCTCACTCAAGACAACGAATAGAATCTTTTTATAATTCAATTGTCAATGGTGGTGATATTAACACTCAGGTTAAGCAGGCATTAGTCAGTCTTGGCAGCGGTGGATTATTCGGGGTTGGAATAGGCAACAGTAAACAAAACAATTTGTTTCTGCCTGAAGCTTACGGTGATTTTATTTTCGCAATTCTCGGTGAACAGCTTGGATTTATCGGTTCTGTGGCAGTTATTTTCTTTTATCTCGTTTTGTTTATTGCAGGAATATTGATAGCAAAAAAAGCTCAGGACAAATTCGGTCAACTACTTGCATTCGGAATCACATTTTCTATTGCCATTTATGCTTTTGTAAATATTGCGGTTGCAACAGGAACATTTCCAACAACAGGTTTGCCACTTCCTTTTATTAGCTATGGTGGAACATCTATAATATTTCTTAGTGTAGGAATTGGTATTCTGATAAACATTGCAATTCTTAATTCTAAAAAAGCTAAAGTGATTGATAATAATTTAACTGAAAAAAATATTGAGAAATAATTTTGAGTAACAGCAATACTCCATATCGTTTTTTGTTTGCAGCAGGTGGAACAGGAGGTCATTTGTATCCTGCTGTTGCTGTTGCTGAAGAAATTAAAAAGATGAAGCCCGAATCGGAAATTTTATTCGTTGGTACAAAAGACAAAATTGAAGGAAGGGTAATTCCTAAGCTTGGTTATAAATTTAAAACCATATGGATAAAAGGATTCGCAAGAAAATTTAATTGGTCAAATTTATTATTCCCGGTAAGACTGTTGGTTTCTTTAATTCAATCAATAATTATTTCGATGAAGTTCAAACCTAAAGTTGCGATTGGAACTGGTGGATATGTTGCCGGACCAGCAATTTGGGGTGCTTCAGTAATGGGAGCAAAAATTATTTTGATGGAATCGAACAGCTATCCCGGAATTACAACACGACTACTGGAAAGATATGCAGATGAAATTCATTTAAGTTTTGAATCATCCAGAAAATATCTGAGAAGGCAGAATATTATTCATGTGACTGGAAATCCTGTAAGAGAAAATCTTGGAACGATTAATAAAACAGAAGCTAAAAAATTCTTCGGACTTGATGAGAATAAAAAGACAGTTTTAATTCTTGGTGGAAGTTTAGGAGCATCATCAATTAACAATGCAATAGAAAAATCATTAAATACTTTGGTGGGAAATAATTTACAACTGATTTGGCAGACAGGAAAAAATTATTACGAACGTTATAAAAGTTTTAATTTTGCGGCTGTTAAAATTTTTGATTTTGTTGAAGATATGAACAAAGCTTACTCAGCTTGTGATCTTCTTGTTGCGAGGGCTGGTGCAACAACTATAGCTGAGTTAACTGTTCTCGGATTACCTGCAATATTAATTCCTTCACCTAATGTTGCAGAGAATCATCAATATCATAATGCTAAGGCTTTGCAGGATGAAAATGCAGCAGTGTTAATATTAGATGATGAACTTGAACCCAGACTTCAGGAAACAATTTTAAATCTTATAAATGATCCTGATAAATTAAATATGTTATCATCAAATGCTAAAAAATTAGCAAAACCTGAAGCAGCAAAAGCAATAGCAATGAGTGCAATAAAATTTGCGCAATTAGTATGACAGAAGAGCAATTAAAAAATAAAAGTGTATTCCGATACAATGTATCGTTCTATTATCAGTCAACAATAATTTATTTTGTTGCGTTTGCACTTTATTTAATTATCAGAGGACAATTTGTTGAAGGATATTATACTGTCATAACAAAAGATCCAATTATTTATTTCTTCGGCATCATTGTCATCATTTCGGTAATTGCATTGATATACAACATCTATCGCAACCGTTACATTGAATTTAACAATGAAGGAATCGCATTCGGCGATAGATTTAAATCAAAAGTTATCAGAAAAGACCAGGTAGCTGAAATAAAAATATCTAAAAGAGGAAACGCAAGATTTCCAGGACTGAAATTGGTTAGATTAAAAATTAAAAACAGATTAAGACCTGTGATAATCAGACTTTCTGATTATGAAAATGATGATGAATTAATTAAAAGGTTTTCTCAACTAAAAGATTTAATCAATAAAACAAATGTTTAAGAATATTAAAAAAGTTCATTTTGTCGGCATTGGCGGGATTGGAATGAGCGGAATTGCTGAGATTCTGTGGACACAAGGTTTTGAAGTCTCTGGGTCCGATAAATCTCTTTCTGAAGTAACTGATAGATTGGCTAAACTCGGAATTAAGATTTATGAAGGTCATTCTGCTGAAAATTTAAAAGATGTGGATGTACTAGTTTATTCATCCGCAGTCACATTGGATAATCCTGAAGTTAAAGCAGCAATTGAACGTAAAATTCCTGTAATCAAAAGATCCGAAATGCTTGCCGAAACAATGAGAATGAAATACGGAATCGGAATAGCAGGTACACACGGAAAAACAACAACTACTTCAATGGTCGGATTGACTTTGACAGAAGGCGGGATTGATCCAACTATTATCGTAGGTGGTAAACTCAGCAGTTTGGGTGGAACAAATGCAAGACTTGGAAAAGGAGATTTCATTGTTGTCGAAGCAGATGAATTTGACAGATCATTTTTGAAACTTACACCAACTATAGCTGCATTGACTACATTGGAAAGTGATCATCTGGATACATACAAAGATATTGAAGACATTAAATCTGCTTTTGTTGAATTTGCAAGTAAAGTTCCATTTTATGGTTTTGTTGTACTTTGTCTTGATGAACCAGCATTACAGGATATCATTCCGCAAATAAATAAAAAAATCATTACTTACGGAACAACAGCACAGGCAGATGTAAGGGCAATTGATATTACACAGGATAAATTTCTTTCCACTTATGTAGTAAAATACTTCGGTAAAGAACTTGGAGAAATTACACTGAAAGTTCCCGGCATTCATAATGTAAAGAATTCACTTGTTGCTGTAATTATCGGTACAGAGCTGGGGATTGCTTTTGATAAAATTAAAAAAGCTTTAGAATCCTTTACTGGTGTGTACAGAAGATTTGAAGTCAAATACAACAAGGAAATTCTGGTTGTTGATGATTATGCTCATCATCCGACTGAAACTTCTGCAACTTTAAAAGCAATCAGAGATGGATGGGATAGAAGATTAGTTGCTGTATTTCAACCTCATCTTTATTCGAGAACAAGGGATTTCTATCAGGAATTCGGAAGATCATTTCTCAATTCTGATGTGTTTATTTGTACTGATGTTTATCCAGCCCGTGAGGAACCAATTCCCGGAGTGACAGGTGAACTGATTGCAGAAGCAACAAGAAAGTTTGGACATAAGAATGTTCATTACATTGCTGATAAAAAAAATATTCCTGCTTTTCTTAATGAGATAAAAAAGGAAGGTGATATTATAGTTACAATGGGTGCGGGAGATATCTGGAAGTATGGAGAACAATTTGTTGAGTTATTGAATAAACAATGAAAAACGATTTTGGAAATTTTGCCGGATTAACTGTTTTCTATTTAATACTGATTGTAATTCTTTATTTAGCTCTTTTTTTGTACAACAAAAAAGGGAAAGAAGAAATCAAAATGATTACACTTCATGGTAACTCGCTCTTAAGTAAAGAGCAATATCTGAAATTTGCAGACCTAAATCAGACTGATGAATATTCTGATTTATCTCTGAACGGGATAAAAAACAGGATTGAAAAGCATCCTTACATCTATAAGGCAGAAGTCAGATCAGATGGAAGAGGTAATGTAGATATCAGTATTAAAGAAAAAGAAATTTATGCGGTTATAATTCATAGTGGAGAACCATATTTCATTTCAGCAGATTTTGAGTTTATTAAAATTCTGGATTTTACAATGTATTCAGACCTTCCTTTAATAAGTAATGCTAAATTGCCGGATAAAATTATCTCTGGCATAGCGAATAAAAGTAATGATATTATACAGGCATTCAGAATTATCGATGCGGCACGAATTACAGATCAGGATATTTCAAAACGACTTTCTGAAATAAATCTGAAATACGGTGGCGATGTTGTGCTGACATTCAGCGGAATGAATTATCCGGTAATTTTTGGAAGAGGAAATGAAGTAAAGAAAATGATTTATCTCAGTATAATGTGGGATAAAACCAAAGCAATGAATTTAATCGGTGACAATACATCTTATATAGATTTGAGATTTTCAAATGAAGCTTTCATTGGCAAAAAAACAGGAACAAGTTAACAAAATGAAAAAAGAAATTCTGGCAGGACTTGATTTAGGTACGACAAAGGTCTGCGCTGTTATCGCAGAGAAAATTCCGGAAAAGAATAAAATTGATATTCTTGGGTTTGGCGTTGCACCTTCTGAAGGATTACATAAAGGATTAGTTGCAAATATCAGCAAAACTGCAGAAGCAATTAAAGCAGCAATGTCTCAGGCATCAAATCGTGCAGGGATTGAAATCAAAACTATTAATGTTGGTGTTGCAGGTGAACATATAACAAGTATCAGACATAGAAATTATGTAACGATCAATCGTGAAGAAAAAGAAATAACTAAAGAAGATCTTGATCGTCTTGAAGCAGATGTAAGAACAATCAGAATTCCAAGTGACAGACAAATTCTTCACATCATACCAGAGGAATTTTCGGTTGATCATCAGGGCGGAATTGAAAATCCCATTGGTATGTCAGGTTCAAGGTTAGAAGCAAGTAGCCATGTTGTTCTGGCATCGATAGCAGCAATTGAAAATATTAAGAAGTCCGTTGAAAGGGCTGGTTATCAGGTTCAGGATTATATTCTTCAACCAATCGCTTCAAGTGCTTCTGTACTTGATGAAAACGAAAAAGACCTTGGTGTTGCTTTACTTGATATCGGTGGTGGAACAACTGATATAGCTATTTATCACAAGAAATCTATTAAACATACAAGAGTAATCGGCGTCGCAGGAAATCAGGTTACAAATGATATTAGAGAATCATTAGGCGTAATAACTGAAGAAGCTGAAAGATTAAAAAGAGAATACGGTTACGCAACTGAAGCTGCAATTATAAAAGATGAAGATATTCTTATTCGCGGAGTTGGTGCAAGAGGAAATACTAAAATTCCAATAAGCTTGCTTACTCAGATAATTTCTTTAAGAATGAGAGAACTATTCACTTTAGTTGATAACGAAATTCGTGCTGCAGGATTTAAATCTAAAATTAAAGCAGGAATAGTTTTGACCGGAGGAGGTTCTTTATTAAGAGGATGTACAGAACTAGCTGAAGAAGTATTCGGATTGCCAACAAGAATCGGAGTGCCTCAGGATTTGGGTGAAGGTTTATCAAATGAAATTGAGAGCCCGGAATTTGCAACAGTTGCCGGATTGATTAAAGGTATTCCTGGTGGTAAATCAAGTGAATACCAGATTCTGATCAGAAAAAATCTTAAAAAATCAGATAGCAAATTCAAACAGTTATTTAAGAAAGTTCAGGAATTTTTTAACGAATTATAAAACTATAGTAGGAGGGCCTTATGGCGCGCTTTGCAACAATCGATAGAGAAAAACCAATGTCTGCCGTACTGAAAGTTGTCGGTGTTGGCGGAGGTGGTTGTAATGCAATTGAAAGTATGATTGCAAGAGGATTAACCGGTGTTGAATATATTGCTGTAAATACAGACGCTCAGGTTCTGGCAAGTAGCAGTGCTACTCATAAAGTACAATGCGGTACTTCCATTACCCGTGGACTTGGTGCCGGTGCAGATCCTAACATTGGCAGAAAAGCGGTTGAAGAGGATCGTGAACTGATTGCAGAAGTACTCAGCGGAAGCGATATGGTCTTCATCACTGCAGGAATGGGTGGTGGAACTGGTACTGGCGGTGCTCCGGTTATTGCTTCAATTGCAAAAAGTATTGGCGCGCTTGTAGTAGGCATTGTGACAAAACCCTTCAGATGGGAAGGTAAACTCAGAATGATGAATGCTGAGAAAGGTATTCAGGAGTTGAGACAACATGTTGATTCGCTGATTGTAATTCCTAATGAAAGACTGCTTACAATTCTTGATAAAAATACAAATGCATTTGCAGCGTTTGATAAACCAAATGAAGTTCTGTATGAAGCAACAAGAGGAATTGCTGATATAATTACAATCGAAGGATTAATAAATGTTGACTTTGCAGATGTTCGTGCTGTAATGAACCAAAGTGGTGAAGCTCTTATGGGTTGTGGAATTGCAAGTGGCGAAAACAGAGCAATTGAAGCTGCACAAAAAGCAATATCAAGTCCTCTTCTTGAAGGTGTAAGTATTAAAGGTGCAAAAAGCGTTCTCGTAAATGTAACTGGCTCAAGTAATATGACAATGCAGGAAATCAATGAAGGTAATAATGTAATTTTTGAAGCAGCTGGTGAAGAAGCAAATGTTATTTTTGGTGTAGTCAAGAAAGAAGAAATGAATGATTATATTTCTTATACAGTTATTGCCACAGGATTTAATTCTGCAAAAACTTTTACTGCCTCAAAAACTTCTGCTGCAGTCAATAAGAGAAAAACAAATCTTTCGGATCATTTGAGAAGTGGTTTTATGCCTTCGATTTTTGAGCAGGACGACATTGATAAACAGGATTTGGACACACCAACTATTTTGAGAGTAAATTCTCCTAAAGCTCAGCTTGATGATGAAGAAGATGACAATAAAGAAGCTACTGCAGGTTTTTCAATTGATGCATCAAGATATTCCTGGTCTAAACAAAAAGCAGAAAGAAAAGATGATTCAGATGACGATGATGAAAGCTCTTCTTTCCTGAGAATGATTATGGATTAGCTTTCTGATGAGAGAGCAGTTTGATGAAAAAAAATCTCTTGAGAGAAACGCTCTCTCATCAAGAGAAGAATTTTATCTGGCTGATAATGAAAGTTCTGAATTACACTATCAGCAACTTCACGAAATTGTTCTTAGGAAACAGAAATTAATAATTTATCTTTCAATACTATACACAGCGGTAGTACTAGGTATTTTATTCTATTTGGTTTTTCTGAAGTAGATTTTATTACGGAGTTTTGATTCAGAATTATTCATCAATTGGTCGCGCTTCGATCATCACATTACCATCATAGTCTCGCACAACAATAATTCTATTCGGGCGACAGCATATCCGACAGTCTTCAACGAAGTCTTGCTTACCTTCAATCGTTAAATCAACCCAAACTGAATTTTCAACTCCGCAGTACTGGCATATCCATTCTAAAACATCATCGGTCTGCATAAAGTCACCTAAAATTTCTACCGTTAAATAGCTAATAAACTCTTTAAAAATCAATTGCCGGTTATCAACCCTGCTATTGCCTTTTAACTTAAAAAATATTAAATAGTGTACAAGTGAACACTATTTTATTTAAAATGACAGAGCATTCAGGCCTTACATACAAACCACCGAAAGAATGGTTGAACGGAGTAAATGTAAAAACAATTTATCCGCCCATTCCAAGAAAAACAGGTGGAGTTGATTTTGATATTTATGATTTCGAAATGTTGTTTAATGATAAGCCAACGATTGATTTAATTCGTTCAGGAAAAACTATTGGCTGCTTTTATATTGAATCACCCGGAATGCGTTCGCTTCTCCGACGACTTGATGTTCACACATTTGAAATGCTTACAGCGGCAAGTTCAATTATTCGTCCCGGTGTTGCCGAAAGCGGAATGATGCAGGAGTTTATTGCACGACACAAAGATCCTTCTCGCAGAAAATATTTTATTCCTGAGATGGGCGAATTACTTGCTGAAACTTATGGAATAATGATTTATCAGGAAGATGTAATTAAGGTTGCTCACTTTATTGCAGGATTAAGTTTTGAAGAAGCAGATTTACTTCGCAGAGCAATGAGTGGTAAAATGCGTTCACACGATGCGATGAAAAAAATTGAAGGAAACTTTTTTGCAAGCTGTAAAAGAAAGGGTTACACAGATACACAGACAAAAGAATTGTGGCGACAAATAGAATCATTTGCAGGTTATTCATTCTGTAAAGCACACAGTGCTTCATTTGCATTGCTTTCTTATCAGGTTGCTTTTCTTAAAGCACATTATCCGGCTGAGTTTTTAGCAGCAGTGTTAAGTAACGGTGGCGGATTTTATTCGCCTGCAGTTTATATCTGGGAAGCAGTTCGTTGCGGACTGAAAGTAAAACTTCCATCAATCAATCACAGTATGTATGAATACACAGGAAGCGGAAATGAAATTCGTATCGGACTGATGGCTATAAAAAATCTTTCAACCAAAACCATCCACAAAATTGTTGAAGAAAGAAAACTTCATGGTGAATATAAATCGCTTGCTGATTTTCTTGTTCGAACAAAAACAGGATTTGAAGAATCTTCAATTCTTATAAAATGTGGTGCAATGGGTTGCCTTAAAAAAACAAGACCAACTTTACTTCGCTTACTTGACATTTATGTTCACAAAAGAAAATTACTTGAAGAAAATTATAATGACCTTTTTGTTTCCGAGTCATTTGCTCTGGAAAATGAAGTTGATACTCAGCAGAATTTCCCTCTTGAAGAAATCTGCAGGCAGGAGTATGAAGCATTCGGTTATATGATTACGAGACATCCGTTGCATTTCTACAAAAAATATATTGATGATAAATCAGTAACCAAAGCTGTTGAAATGCCGCAGAAGAAAGGGAAGTATGTTAAAATGATTGGCTGGTATATGACTTCCAAAAGAATAAAAACAAGAAGCGGGGAAATAATGAAATTCCTTTCGCTTGAAGATTTAACAGGAACATTCGAAGCAGTAATTTTTCCGAAAGTATATCATCAGTATGCTGAGCTTACTTCCTCAATGGGTCCGTATGTTGTTGAAGGAATAATTGACGAGAATGATCACACAAATCTGATTGCTAAAAAATTATCCGTACTTTCTCTGCAAACAGTGAAATCAGATTTTGAAAAAGACAGTGTGGAAAACACTTATCTTGGTGATGTTGAAAAAATTTCAGAAGAAGATTTTCGGTTAGCTGAAAAACTTAATCAGGAAAAACTACGCAGAGCTTATCTTGGTTAAATTTATTTCATGTTGACAAACTGAGTTGGAAAATCCAGGTCAGCTTCTTTAATCATCTTAATTACTGCCTGAAGATCATCTATCTTTGGTCCGGTAACACGAACCTGTTCATCCTGAATCTGAGCATTTACTTTCAGTTTCGAATCTTTAATCATCTTAACAATCTTTTTAGCATTATCTTTTGAAATTCCGGATTGAAGATTGATAATTTGCTTTAATCTGCCACCTGCAGCTTGCTCAGGTTCATTCAATTTTAATGCTTTGATTGAAATTCCTCTTCGGATAAACTTTGTCTGAAGAATATCAATGCTTTGTTTTAATGAGTAATCATCTTTTGTATTGATAGTAAGAAGTTTATCTTTTTTATTAAGCTCAATTGTAGTATTTGAATCTTTCAAATCATAACGCTGATGAATTTCTTTTAATGCCTGATTGACAGCGTTATCAACTTCCTGTAAATCAATTTCAGATACAATATCGAATGAATGATTTTGTGCCATAGTTGTTTAATAAATTTTGAAATTAAAAAATGTATTCAAACTTATTACCTTATACCCTATACCCCCTTAATAACCTCTTTAATTAACATTCGGTCTTCACAGAACTATTTCTAAAAATCTCAGTCGGGGCGAGAGGATTTGAACCTCCGACCTCCTGGTCCCGAACCAGGCGCTCTAACCGGGCTGAGCCACGCCCCGATAAAATCGGTAAAGAACAGAATTTCTTTGCAAAAATAATCAATGATTACGAGAAAATTGTAATCGAAAAAAAACAAAAAACGAACTCCATAATAAAAGTTTAGCATTACTTTAAAATTTAATTGAAGTCATAATTTCTTTTTCTTTTTATGTTAAATTTTTATCTTTGAACAGACAATCAACCATTAGCAAATTATCCCATACTATGCGATTAATTTTTAATGTAACGGCATTTTACATTTTAGTGTATTTAAATTCGATTTACACTTCTGCTCAACCAATTCATTCAAGATTTGATCATTTTACTACAAAGGATGGATTATCTGGTAATCAGATTACCCATATTATTCAGGATAACAAAGGATTTTTATGGATTAGCACTAAAACTGGTCTGAATAAATTCGATGGCCAATCTTTCAATCATTATAAGTTTATTCCTGATGAAAACAATTCTTTGTCTGATAATGAAGTAAATTTCATTTATCAGAGTTCTGATGAATTAATATGGATAGGAACTCAGGATGGACTTAATTTGCTCAATCCATATAAGGAGGAAATTAAACGCTTTCATTTAAATGATTCGCTCCCATCAAAGGAGATAACAGCTATTGGCGAAGATAAATTTGGAAATTTGTGGGTCGGTACCAGAAAAGGTGTTGTGAGTATTAATAAAAATAATAGTAAGCTGAAAATTTTTTCTTTTAATCCTGCAAACAAAAGAGGAATCACTGGTAATAGCATAAAAGCAATTCAAACTGATATAAATGGAAATCTATGGATTGGTACTACTAAAGGTCTTTGTAGATTTAATTATGATAATGAGGAATTTGAAAGTTTTTTGAGCGATTCTACAAACCCTAAATCAATTTCAGGTAATATGATTAGTTATCTTAGAAAAGACAAAACCGGAGATCTTTGGATTGGCACTGCTACAGGTTTATCAAAATTACTTTTTAATTCGAATGAATATGAGTTTGAAAATTATTCTTTTGACGATGGAACAGAAAACAGTAAAAAGTTAAACCGTATTCGTTCATTTGATTTTGATAGTAAAGGAAATTTATGGATTGGTACTATTGGAGGAGGTTTGATTAAATTTAATCCTTCAACTGGTCAATTCATCAATTTTCAGTATTCAATGAATGATTTATCCAGCATTAATGATAATGAAATTTTTGCTGTTTGTGTTGACAACTTTGATAATGTATGGGTTGGTTCACCTCAAAAGGGACTTAGTAAATTCAGTCCATCCAAAGCAAGATTCGAATTATTCAAACCAGATAATTTTTCTATTAAAGATGTACCTTCAAATGATATAACAACAATTTTTCTTGATGAGTCCAATCTTATATGGTTGGGTACAAACGGTGATGGAATTTTTGTTTATAAGTTAAATGAAAATTATTATCCTTCTGACTTAATATTCAAATTACAAAAGAATGATAAAGGTGGACTAGCAAGTAATTATATAACTTCTATTATCAAAGATAAGGAAGGCGTTTATTGGATTGGAACTTTAGCGGGTGGGCTGAACAGATATGATTCACAAACAAAGAAGATTGAAGTATTTAAAACAAATCCTGATGATCCGACATCAATTTCAAATAATTATATCAATACTATTTTTGAGGATTCTGAAGGATATATCTGGGTTGGGACAAGTGCTGGCGGAGTTAACAGATATGATAAGCAGACAAATTCATTTACAAGGTTCGTATATCTTCCGGGAAAAGCAAACAATAATTCAATCAACTCACCAGAAATTACAAGTATCACTGAAGACAATGATGGCAATCTATGGTTTGGAACTACCACAGGTGGCTTGAATCTTTACGATAAAAAAGAAAAAAGATTTACATATTTTCTTCCTGAATCCGGAAATAAGAACAGTCTCAGTTTCCGTAATATTTCCTGCATTTACAAAGATAAAGTCGGAAGATTGTGGATCGGAACCCTTGGAGGTGGATTAAATTTATATCAGGATAATTTATTCAGGCACTTAACAGAACAGAATGGTTTTGTTAGTAATATTATTTTATCAATAACTGAAGATAAAAATGGATTTTTATGGTTAACTACTTCAAATGGTATAAGCAGATTTAATCCGCAATCGAATGAAATAATAAATTTTGATGAAGGCGACGGATTGCAAAGCAAAGAATTTAGTGTTAGAGCAATTGCGAATCATAAATTTTCTGGTACTTTATTTTTCGGTGGAGCGAAAGGATTAAACATTTATAACAATATCCCAATCAATAAAAATCTTAACTCACCGCAAATTGTTTTTACGGACTTTAAAGTATTTAACAAATCAGTGTTACCTTCTGCGGATGCTCCTTTAAAAGAAAGTATATCATACGCAAAAGAAATAATTTTATCACACGATCAGAATGTAATTTCATTCAGTTTTGCTTCACTTGATTTCACAAGTCCTTCTAAAAATCAGTATGCTTATCTACTCGAAGGATTTGACAATGATTGGGTTTATATCGGTAATAATCGTGAAGTTACTTATACCAATCTCAGTCCGGGTAATTATTTGTTTAAAGTTAAAGCAACAAACAGTGATGGTGTTTGGAGTGAGAATGCTGCGCAGATAATGTTAACAATTAAACCACCAATCTGGCAAACCTGGTGGGCTTTTATTTTGTATACAATAATTGCATTTCTGGGATTGTACGGAATAAGAAAATATGAATTAAGCAGAATTAAACTAAGAAATGAACTGAGACTAAAGGAATTTGAATCTAAAAAACTACAGGAAGTTGATCTGATAAAGTCGAGATTCTTTGCAAATATATCGCACGAATTCAGAACCCCTCTAATGCTGATTAAAGGACCTGTTGAGCATTTGATAAATCAGAGTAAAGATGATAATCAACTCGAACAACTTCAGATAGTAAATAAAAACGCAGATAAATTGAAACAACTAATTGAACAAATCCTTGAGCTTTCACAACTTGAGGCAGCAACAATACCACTAAAAGTTAAAGAAGAAAATTTAGTCCCTCTTTTGAAGGGAATAACTTATTCATTCGAATCGCACGCCAGGCAAAAAAATATTTCACTGGGTTTTATTTCAGAGGATGAAAATATTTATGCAGAGGTTGACAGAGATAAACTCGAAAAAATTATAAATAATCTTTTATCAAACGCATTCAAGTTTACTGATGAAGGTGGAAAAGTTTTTGTAGAAATACAAAGAATTTCAAGTAACGAAAAACTATTTGCAGAAATAAAAATTTCAGATACCGGAATCGGAATTGAACAAAATAAACTTGAGAAAATATTTGATCGCTTCTATCAGGTTGACGATACTCAAAGTAAAAAATATGCTGGCTCAGGAATAGGTCTTGCTCTGGTCAAAGAATTAGTGGATTTACATAAATGGAATATTTCAGTTAAAAGTAGAGTTGGTGAAGGTACTAGTTTCATACTTCGGATTCCTCTGATTGATAAATTTAATGCAGAGAATATTCCTGCTGAAGTTAAAGTCATATCAAATGAAATATCTGAACAGAGCTTTAATGATTATTCACAAGATGTCGAAAAATTTCAAAATCAGAGTGACAAACCAACAATTCTAATAGTTGAAGATTCAGAGGATGTGAGAAAATATATCAGTGAAGTACTGAAAAAGGATTTTAATTTGATTGAAGCAAGTGATGGAAAAGAAGGAATTGAAAAAGCAAAATCGATTTCACCAGATCTGATAATCAGTGATATTATGATGCCTGTAATAGACGGAATTGAATTCTGCAGAATAATAAAAACTGACTTTGATACTTCTCATATTCCTATAATTCTTCTGACCGCAAAAGTCTCTCACGAAAGTAAACTTGAAGGTTTAGAAACAGGAGCCGATGATTATTTGCAAAAACCTTTTGAAACAAGAGAGCTTTTCATAAGAATCAGAAATTTGCTCGGGCAAAGAAAAAGACTGAAAGAAAAGTACTCAAAAGAAATACGCATTGCTGCTGAAACTGTTACATCAAATACACTTGATAACGAATTTCTCAATGAAGCATTTGAAATTGCGAATAAAAATTTTAGCAATCCAAATTTTAATGCAGAGGACCTTGCCATTGAATTAAATATGAGTCTGAGCAAATTCAGAAGAAAATTGTTAGCATTGACGGGAGAAAGTCCTGGAGAATTTTTACGAACATACCGTTTGAAAAAATCAGCTCAAATGATAATTGAAAACAAATTCAGTATTACACAGATAGCACTTGAAGTAGGATTCAGCAGTTCATCCCATTTTACCAAAGCATTTCAACAGCATTTTGGATGTTTACCCTCAGAGTTTAATCAAAAACTTTCCTAAAACACAATTCTGAACAAAATTCGATGAAGTTTGGCGAGAAAACAAAAGTTTTCCCGCAGCAATCGGAATAATTTTGCCCTCGAAAATCAGGACAAATAAACTTTAAGGCAATGCAATGGAAGAAGAAATCAAAAAAATTAAAATGGAGGAGAAAAGGATTAACAATATTCTTGTTGTATTGGTAATTACTACAACAGTTGCTGTTGTTATGATGGTTTTAAGCATTCTATCAATACTTTGAAATCAGAAAGGTTATAATATGAAATCTTTAAATCTGTTAATTATAAATTTTATAATTCTGATTAATTCAAATGTCTTTTCTCAATGGCAATCCTTAAATGGTCCTTATGGTGGAAATGTAACTGCTGTTGGAAAATTTGATAATTCGTTATTCTGTTCTGTATCTGATGAGACAATTTATTCAAATAATAATATTGATATTTTCACTTCAACTGATAATGGAAATAATTGGAATTTAAAAAGTCAATTAACCGGAACATTGGTTGAGCAAATTGTATCAACCAACTCAATAATATTTGCTCAATCAAGAACAGGCACATTTGATTATTACTTGTACAAATCAACTGATGTCGGAAATTCCTGGGAACTGGTTTTTGATTCCTTATATATCTTCAAAATGAGAAGTGAAGGAGATAAAATTTATGTACCAACTTCTCAGGGACTTATGTATTCCAGCAACAACGGAATTAGCTGGAACAACATCTCTTCAAACTTGCCTACTATCGCTCTTTGTTCAGAATCGTTTAACGGAACATTATATGTTGGTTTACCAGACAGTGGTGTTTATAAATCAACCAATAATGGAATAAGCTGGTCAAGGTCCTGGGCGAATGGATTAACAAGAACAATAAGAAACATTTTCTCATTCAACAATATACTTTTTGCTTCCGAGGGAGACGGTGGAACAAATCGAATTTACAAATCAACTGATAATGGTGTAAGCTGGATTCAAACTTCATTCTTTCCTATCTCACTAAATTACTATTATATCAATGATATAAAGGTTTCAACCACTGGAATTTTTATGAGCGTGATTTTCAGGCAGTGTTCAAATTGTTTGCTCGAAGGAGGAATTTTATTCTCTTCAGATGGAAATAACTGGGAATTAAGGAGACAAGGTCTTTTACCAAATCTTGTAAACAAAATTGAGTTGATAAATTCACATTTATTTGTCGGAACCAGTGGCGGAGGTCTGTTCAAATCAACAAACAACGGCACGAGTTGGGATCCATCATCAAATGGTATCGCTAAATCGTTCATCAGTCATTTTACTTTCTCTGCTGGTGGTGCAGAGTGGGCTGCTGGAATAAGAAACGCAGGTGTATTCGTTTCTGCTGATAGCGGATTCAATTGGATAGCAAGAAATAATGGATTGGATAATCTTCCTAATCCAACAGTCCTGAGTTCAATTGTCAAAGGAACTAAGTGGTTTATTGGAACTGAATCAAATGGAATATTTACTTCAACAAATCAGGGAAACGAATGGATTTCATCAGGTCTTGTTGGTGAGTTACCAATTACTGCATTTGCTTTGAAAGGTACTAACGAGATTATAGTGACAAGACTAGTTACCGATGGAGTTTATCGATCCACCGATGATGGGAATTTCTGGGAACAAATTATGAGTGGTTTTGTTTCACCGGGCGGAATTCTTGCTGTCGCTATTGGTGGTGCTGGAAATATTTTTGTCGGAAACGCCTCAGGTTATGTTCTACGATCAACTAATAATGGAGTAAACTGGACTGGTTCAGAGGTGGTTTTTGGTGCTGGAATAAAATTTTTAAGACAAGTAGGATTAAAATGGTTTGCAGCAACATCAAATGGAATTTATCGCTCTACGAATTTTGGAGTAAGTTGGGAGTTGAGCGGTCTTGAGGGAAACAATGTCAATTTTATTGCAATAAAAAGTTCAACAGATACTTTAACTCTTTTCGCTTCAACTAACGATTCTGGAGTTTTCTTCTCAACAGATAATGGTACTACATGGTTTTCATCAAACTCCGGGTTGCCAACAACAAACATAACCGGACTCAGGTCAACAGGTACTTATTTATATGCTGGTACTGGTGGTGAAGGACTTTGGAGAATAAAAATTAATGATCTGATTACCAATGTTGATGAAGAATCATATTCAACTATTCCATCACAGTTTTATCTAAGTCAAAACTTTCCCAACCCATTTAACCCAAGCACAAAGATCAGTTGGCAGTCGCCGGTAGGCAGTAGGCAAATATTGAAAGTGTATGATATACTTGGTAATGAAGTAGCAACATTAGTTGATGAATTCAAAGAAGCAGGCAGATATGAAATTGAATTTGATGCAAGAAACCTGTCTGACGGAATTTATTTCTACAGATTGCAGGCAGACAATTTTGTTCAAACAAAGAAAATGATTTTAATAAAATAAGAATAGCAGAATAAAAACATTTCGGAAGGATGCGTATGAAAATTTTATTATGGGTTTTTATCACTTTAGCATCGATATACAAAATTATCGCTCAACCATTAAATGGTAATTACACTATTGGAGGTAACTCTCCTGATTTTGCAACACTACAGTTAGCAGCTGATGCATTAAACGCAAGAGGTGTTTCCGGACCAGTATTTTTTAATATTCGTCCTGGTGTTTACTCTGAAAACGGCGGGAATAATACTGTACTTCTGTTGGATAGTATTGTTGTAGGTCTCTCTGAAACAAACAGAATTACTTTCCAGCCGGATGCAGCTTCAGGCGGAAATGTTGAAAATGTTATTCTTGAGATGAACATCACTAATACCAGTACAGCAAACGCAGCTTTGGTTTTGGTTTATCTTGATTTTATAACATTTAATGATTTAACTTTTCAGGAAAATGATTCTTCTTTGCATCTTTTCAATAATCGCTTTATCGATTTACAGACTTCTTCATTTTTCAATCCACTGCTTGAAGGTATTGTTTTTGAGAGTTGCAAATTCATAGGCTCCAACCCAAGTGGTACCGAAAATGGGATCTATATAGGTAACTTCACAAAAGACATTTCAGTTAGAAGCAATACATTTCTACATTTACTTAATGGAGTCATCACTAATCAAAATTTTAACTCAACCGGAAATCTGATAATCGAGGATAATCAGTTTATCTCAGGTTGGCGTTCCTTCTCTGGTGCTGGTGATCCACTTGGTTCTGCTATTCAGGCCAATTATCAAAATTTATTTATTAGAAGAAATACTATAGATTTTGACGGTAGTGCTACGGGTGGTTATCAGGGCATTTCGGCAATCATTTATAATGGTATGCACCAAGTTGTAATTGAACAAAATTTAATAATTGGTTATGTACACACTGGCTTAAAGGTACAGAGTTCTGGAGGTGGACAAGCAGATTCAATTTTAGTGGCAAATAATATGATTAATGTTACCTCGCATCCATTAATAACTAACGCTGGTGGTTTTGGAATTTTTATAACTGCAAACAATTCGAAGATTGCCTTTAATACATTGGCTATATATGGCGGTAGTTTCACTGGATTTGGTATGTATGGTGATGATTGTAAAGTTTTTAACAACATTTTTATTATTAAGCCCTCATATGGTTTTTGCTTAGGTTATGGTCAAGGATATGCTAGTCAATCAATCAATTTACAATCTGATTATAATGTAATTTTTAGTCAATTATCTGGCAGTGGAACTTTAGTTCCAATAATTAGTGACGGAGTGTGGTATTCCTCTTTGACAGATTATCAAAATGCAACCGGGCTGGATACAAATTCTGTTTCTAAAGACATTGAGTTTGTTGCGCCTGATGATTTGCATCTAACAGATTGTCAGTCACAGGATCCAGAATTAAGAGGAATTCCAATAGCGGGAATTACAATAGATTTTGATGAGGAAATCCGTAATGCAACTTCGCCAATGGTGGGTGCTGATGAAAATAATACTCGTATGAATGATATGTTTGGTGAACCATTTATCACTGAATTATCAGGAACAGCATTTTCTATAGCTGCAGCAAAATATGATAATTTTTTAGCAGATGGTTTAGCCATTCCGGATTATGATAATAATCAAGTCCTTCTGTACCACAATAATGATAATCAGACTTTCTCGCTATCAGGAACCCTCCAAACCCTTTACCCACCTACAGTTGTTAAGTTTTTTGATATAGATGAAGACAATAATCTTGATTTAATAATAGGTTTAGATGCAAACTCGGTACAAATTTCTTTTGGTGATGGAACGGGTGGATTTCCATTAAGTTTAGTACTTGAATCACCGGGACGTGTTCGATCTATGGAAGTTGGCATTCTTAATTCTATTCAGGAACCAAGGTTATTTCTAACAATAGAAGCTGGTGGTGGTTTTCCGCCTCTTTCCAGTTTTTTGGGGTTCATCGAAGAGTGGCAGCCAGGGTATTGGGATATATGGCCAATCTTGGAACCTGGAACTAATAATCCGGACACAATTCATTCCGTGATGGATGACTTTGCAATAGCTAACTTTGATTCTGAGCCCAACCAAGAAATATTTGCACTCACTGCAGGTACATTGGGCGATGCTTATATTTTTAACGACACTATTATTTCGGGGTCTTTTCATTCCTATGCAACACATTACAGATATATATTCGGCAATATTGCAAGCTATGGAACTTCCAGTATCGAGATAGATGATTTTGATGGTGATGGAGATAATGATATTCTGTCAACGGGATATGATTCGGATGAACTTATACTCATCAAGAATCAGGGCGACCTTGTTTTTTCTGATGAAGAAATAATCACCAGACAAACTGAAGGTTTTGTAGTAATGGATTATGAAAATGATGGAGACAAGGATATAGTTACTATGAATAGAAGGCTTGAGACAAATGGTATCACAGTTTTTTTAAATGATGGCCAGGGAAATTTTATTGTACGCGAGAACTGTTATTTCCCGTATGCCGATGGAGTTCCGTGGTCAATTATAGCTTCTGATTTTGACCTTGATGGCAGAACTGATATTGCAATTACCTCCACGAGCGATTCACTTTATGTATTGTATAACTTAGGCGGTGGCACTGTTGGCGTTCGTGATCAGGAGGTAACAGAAATACCAACTTCATTTTCGCTTTCACAAAATTTTCCAAATCCGTTTAATCCAACAACAACTATTCAATACTCACTTCCGCAAGCAGAAGATGTAACCCTAAAAGTTTATAACCTGCTTGGCGAAGAAGTAAAAACCCTCGTTAATGATTATCAACAGGCAGGTAAACATTCTGTACAAATTAATGTAAACAACCTTCCAAGCGGAGTTTATTTCTACAGAATTCAAGCAGGCAATTTTGTCCAAACTAAGAAGATGATTTTAATCAAGTAATTATCATATATAATAGGGCAGTTTGATGAAAACTATTTTATACTTAATACTTTTTGTTACATCAGGTTTTTCACAGGTAACGCAAGAGTGGATCTCAAGATATAATCGAATTGGAAATTCATTTGAAAGTCCAGCAGCACTTTCTGTTGATAACCTCGGTAATGTTTATGTCGCTGGTTCGGGATACAGTACCGGAGTTCAATCGGATATAATCGTAATAAAATATAATTCTGCAGGTGTTCAACAATGGGTTCAATTCTATAATGGGCCTGGTAACAGCGCTGACGGAGCTTACGACATGGTTACAGATAATAACGGGAATGTTTTTATAACTGGATTCAGTATTGGCACATCCACAGATCAAGATATTGTTACTATTAAATATAATACAGATGGAATTTTTCAATGGGCTAAAATCTATGATAGAGCAAACCAGCAGGACTTTGGTAGTTCGATTGCTGTTGACAACTTAGGAAATGTTTATGTAACCGGTGCAAGTTATAGGATAGGAACAAGTCTTGATTTTATTACTATTAAGTACAATTCTAATGGAGAACAACAATGGGTAAAACTTTATGAAGGATCTTCAGAAGATGTTGCAGCGAAAATAGTTTTGGATGATGAGGGGAATTCTTATGTAACCGGAACAAGTCTTAGCTCAACTAATAATGATTATCTGACTATCAAATATAATTATTCGGGGATAGAACTATGGACGGCACGTTTTGATTATAATCAAACAAATGATGAAGCAAGTTCACTAGTTGTTGATAAAGACGGCAACGTGTATGTCACCGGATACACCACAAATCCGGTAAACCTCGAAGATTGTGCAACTGTTAAATATGATCCTAATGGAAATCAACAATGGGTTTCAATCTATAATGGAATCGGAAATGAAACTGACAAAGCTTATTCTATTGCTGTGAATGATGACGGTAGTGTCTATCTCACAGGTGAAAGTTTTGGTAATGGCTCAAGAGATATTGTAACTATAAAATACAATTTTTCAGGTGTTCAACAATGGGTTCAAAGATATAATGGTCAATCTAATTACAGTGATTATGGTAAATCACTGGCAGTTGATGAAGCAGGCAACGTTTATGTTGGCGGTACAACATACGAAAATTCCTCTCTTTATGATTTTATCCTAATTAAATATAATAATGATGGTGTTCAAGCCTGGGTTGAAACTTATAACGGACCGGTGAATAGCTTTGAACTTTTTAGCGGCTTAAAGTTAGATAGAAATAGAAATATATATATTACTGGTTGGAGTGAAGGTAATGATACAGGAAATGATTTTGCGACTATTAAATACTCTCAGGTACACTACCCTGTATTAATCGTTCCCGGTGTTGCGGGCACATATGCCTCTGATGTTGATAATGATCTCTACTGGTTAACTCACAGAGGTGCGCCACCTGAACAAATTCAGATTGACCCGCTTGCTAATGTTTATACAGATCTTATCACAACACTTCAGAATGCTGGTTATGAAAAAGATAAGGATTTATTTATTGTTAACTATGACTGGAGACTGTTACCAGCTCCTATAGACAACAACTTTGATGGTTACATCGAGGGTCTAACGGGTCAATCAATTTCTGATAATCAGTTTAATTATGGAGTTGATTATTTAGGATATTATCTGAGAGAAGCAGCAAACCAATGGAGAATTGATTACAATGAGGAACTTGAATATGTAGATGTGATTGTTCACAGCACTGGTGGATTGGTAACCCGTTCATACATTCAGAGTAGTGCATACGGAGATGTTTATGATGCAGTAAATAACTATAAACTGCCACGCATAAGAAATTTTATGATGATAGGTGTGCCAAATCGTGGTGCATCAAAGGCGTGGAACCCATTACACGATAACTGGATCGCAGACCCTGCCTACAGATTTGTCTTGTCGAAAATAATTAACAGAGCATACCAAAAGATTAAAAAGGGCTACATCATTACCGGACCTGATCATTATATCACTTGGGGATCTATACTTGATTCACTTGGAAATCCTGACAAAGTAAAATTTATTAACAGATATGTTCCAACTATAAGAGGGTTATTAGCAACATATGATTTTCTGGATATAGGAAGCGGTCCAACAAACGTAAACAACAATCCCTCTGAGAGAAACAATCTGATTCTGGATTTAAATAATGGTTATGATTTATACCCAAATGCCGATCCAAATGGATTTTTAGATTCTGCAATTGTATATGTTTTATTTGGTAATGGTCAGAACACATTTGATTATGTTCAGGAAAGAACAGACGGGGAGTTTAATGCAATACAATCATTTACCGATTGGACTCGCAGCTCTGTATTGCCAGGTACATTATGGTATAAAGATATGATAAACAGTGATAATAACGGTGATGGTACAGTGCCACTGCAATCATCGATAGGTCAGTTCTTAGGTGATAGCAGAGCCATACTATTGCCTTTTGGTGTTAGTAATCACACGGGAATGGTACAAACAATTCCTGTTCAAAGTACGGTTCTTGATATTCTGAATATAAATTACGATCAGAGCACTATATCAACTGGTTCGGGTGCTGATTTTGGAAATGTTTTAAGTATAATCAGTGACCCTGTTGAATCGGTAATTACAGATGGATTAGGCAGGAGAGTTGGTTATACAAATTCCACCGGAAAATTGACAGAGATACCCAACAGTTTATGGATAGGTAATACAGAAGGAATGGGATATGTGTTTGGGTCTGTACCAGAACCAATAACATTACAATTGACTGGACTTGGTGAGGAATATTATGTGATGGTAAGCGCAGAAGATTCAAATAAGGCAGGTGGTGTTGTACTTGAGGGATTTCTGGCAAGCGGAGCAATAATAACATATCTAATAACATTACAACCGCTTTCAGTTGAGAAGTTGGAGTCTTTAAATCCAGACAATTTTACACTTGCTCAAAACTATCCTAACCCATTCAACCCAACAACAACAATACAATACTCAATTCCGCAAAGAGGTAACGTTTCACTAAAAGTTTATGACGTGCTGGGTAACGAAGTTTCAACATTAGTTAATGAAGAAAAAGAAAGAGGAGTTTACTCGGTTAACTTTGATGCTTCTCACTTTTCAAGCGGAATATATTTCTATCGGTTGAAAGCTGACAATTTTATACAAACAAAGAAAATGATATTGGTTAGATAATTCTCCCATCTTCGGATGGTTAGTTAGACCTCTGCTCGCAATTATTTGCGGCAGGGGTTTTTTGTTTCTGATAAATTTATTTTAAGTTTGAGCAGACAAAATATTTTTATTAACCTTTAATTCTATCCGGCGAGGTAGATAAGGAATCCAAATGAAGAAATTAAAATTATCAATCAATAAAGGACCTCAGAGGAAATTTTTCCGATGAGGATTTTTTTTATATGAACATCAAAGCAAAATTAGTTGATAAAGAAGGTATTGATAGAATCATTACCAGAATTGCTCACGAGATTCTTGAGAAAAACAAGGGCTCAAAAAATCTTGTTCTTATTGGTATGAGAACAAGAGGTGAATTTCTTGCCAAAAGACTTCAGAAAAAGATTAAAGAAATTGAAGGGGTTGATATTCCACTTGGTGTTCTTGATGTTACACTTTACCGTGATGATTTCAGGACAAGGTTAAAACAACCGCAGGTTTCTGTTTCAGATATCACTTTCGATATAAATGAAAAAGATGTAATACTTGTTGATGATGTTCTTTATACCGGAAGAACTGTCAGAAGTGCTTTGAATGCATTGATGGATTTTGGCAGACCAGCAACAATTCAGTTGTGTATTCTAGTTGACAGAGGTCATCGAGAGCTTCCTATTCGTGCTGACTTTGTAGGTAAGAATATTCCTACTTCTTTAAATGAAGAAATAAAATTAAAAGTTGAAGAATATGATGGTGAAGATGCCATCTATTTAGTTGAAGCAGAAAAGAAATAACGGATTTATTATGTCATTATCAAGCAGACATTTACTTGGTTTACAAGGTGTTCCCAAAGAGGACATTCAACTTATCTTAGACACTGCAACAACATTCCGTGAAGTACTCGAGAGACCTATCAAAAGAGTTCCAACCCTTCAGGGAAAAACAGTTGTTAACCTCTTCTATGAAAGTTCAACCAGAACAAGAATATCATTTGAACTTGCTGAGAAAAGACTTTCAGCAGATGCTATAAATTTTGCAGTATCAACCAGCAGTGTGAATAAAGGTGAATCATTAAAAGATACTGTCAGAAATATCGAAGCGATGAAAGTTGATATGGTTGTTATTCGGCACGCAGCCGCGGGAACTCCTTTAATGCTTACAAAACTTTGTGATGCAAACATCATCAATGCTGGTGATGGTATCCATGAACACCCGACTCAGGCATTACTTGATATGTATTCAATCAGAGAAAAGTTAGGAAGGTTGGAGGGATTAAAAGTTTGTATCGTCGGAGACATCGCTCATAGCAGAGTGGCGCTATCAAATATATTCGGATTAAAAACAATGGGCGCCAAAGTTTCTGTTTGTGGTCCTTCTACAATGATTCCAAAATATATCGAGGATCTTGGAGTTGATGTTATTTACAACATTGATGAAGCGATTCAGGAAAATGATGTGCTTAATGTTTTAAGAATTCAATTGGAAAGAAAAGCAAGAGAATATTTCCCATCAATCAGAGAATATGTTAAATATTTTGGAATAACTTCAGAACGACTTGAGAAAAATAAAAAGGACATTCTGATACTTCATCCCGGACCTATTAACAGGGGTGTTGAATTATCTTCAGATGTTGCTGATGGACCATATCAGATAATTCTACAGCAAGTTACAAATGGAGTTGCAGTCAGAATGGCTGTGCTTTATTTACTCGGAACTTTAAACTAAAGAGAAATTATGAAACTACTATTAAAAAATGCATCAGTAATAAATCCTGCACAAAATCTAAACGAAAAAGAATTTGATATTCTGATTGAAGATGGAATTATTAAACAGACAGGAAAAAATCTTCAACTGAATTCAGAGGAAGGACGAACAATTGATTTAACCGGAAAAATTATAGCGCCGGGTTTTATTGATATTCATGTTCATCTCAGAGAACCTGGCAGGGAAGATGAAGAAACAGTAGAAACAGGATGTAATGCAGCGGCAAATGGTGGCTTTACTGCAGTTGCCTGTATGCCAAATACTGAACCTGCAATTGACTCAGCAGAAGTTGTAGAGTTTATTAAAAAGAAGGCAGCAAATCATCTTGTTGATGTCTATCCTGTTGCAGCAGCTTCACGTGAGAGAAAAGGTGAAATTCTCTCCCCAATGGCTGAATTAAAGGATGCCGGAGCAGTTGCATTTTCAGATGATGGTGTTGCAATAAAATCTTCATCTTTACTTAAGCGAGCATTGGAATATTCATTAATGTTTGATTTACCAATAATTGAACATTGTGAGGATGAATCACTTGCCGGTGGCGCAATGAATGAAAGTATAAACTCGACTCTGCTTGGTTTACCAGCTATACCAAATGTTGCCGAGGATTTGATTGTAATGCGTGATATTCTGTTGGCAGAATATACCGGTGGACGAGTTCATATTGCTCACATCAGTTCTGCAAATGCAGTTAATATGGTCCGCGAAGCAAAGAAAAAAGGAATAAAAGTTACTGCAGAAGTCACTCCACATCATTTCACTCTTACAGATGATGCAGTAAAAACTTACGACACAAATACCAAAATGAATCCTCCTTTAAGAACAAAAAAAGATGTTGAAGCGATAATTGAAGGTCTTAAAGATGGCACAATTGATTGCATAGCTTCTGATCACGCACCTCATTCGATAGAAGAGAAAGAAATGGAATTTGAGTATGCTCCAAATGGAATTATTGGACTTGAAACTTCAATTGGTTTAGCTTTTACTGAATTGTTGCATAAAAAGTTATTATCGCTTGAAGATTTGATTTATAAGTATTCTATAAACCCAAGAAAAATCTTAAATCTTGAAGTACCGTTAATTCAAATTGGCTACAAAGCAAATTTGACAATTCTAGACAAAGATGTTGTTTGGACTGTTGACAAAAGCAAGTTTTTATCGAAGTCCAGAAATACTCCTTTTGATAAAAGACTTCTAACAGGAAAAGCTTTAGGAGTAATTAACAATCGTAAAATGTTTTTTGAAGGTAAGTTCCATAACATTTAGCAAGTAGAATTACGATTAATTATTCACTACTTGTAGTTTGTTGAATACACCTATAAATCAAACTACCTGAAAAACTTATCATATACCAATCTTTCTATGGCATTTCATTTGGCAATAATCAGTTGAACTTTTATTGAGGTGAGTCATGAAAAAGAGAATAACAACTATCGCAATCATATCATTAGTAACTTTCCTTACAGCTTGTAATGTCAATGACAGCTACTACGAGGATTATACTCCTCCGGCTCCACCGACGGGTATTCAAGTCTTAAACGGTGATGGAAGGGTTGACATTTCCTGGAATCACAACAGGGAAAATGATGTTGCTGGTTACAATGTTTATTACAGCTATTCTTACAATGGGAGATATACTCTTATCGGATCTACAGCTAATAACTATTTCATAGATTTTGGTGCTAATAATGGTGAACTGTATTATTATGCAGTTACCGCTTATGATTATAACGGTAATGAAAGTGATCTAAGTTATGATGTTGTTTACGCTGTACCAAGACCTGAAGGTTTTAATCAGGCGATTTTTGATTACAGAAGATTTCCAAATAATGCCGGATATTCATTTGCTAATTACTCTGTTGTCCGATATGATGATCAGAATTCAGATGTATTTTTTGAGAATTATCAAGGTACTTATTATCTCGTTGTTTGGGATGATACAGATATTCAGGATATGGGCCCGACAAACGATATTTATGATATTCCTTTTGCACCAACTGCAGGTTGGTCACCCTCTAAAGATGTTATAGCAAGAACCGGTCATACTTATGTAATTTGGACCTGGAACAATCACTTTGCTAAAATTCGTATTAAAAGTATTACACCGGACAGAATAGTATTTGATTGGGCTTATCAGTTAGTAGAAGGTGAACCTATGTTAAAACCTTCTTTCAAAGGTGGAATAAGAAAAGAAATTATTAAGTCCTCTCTGGAAAGAGAATAACTAAATTATTAGTTTTGGAGTGAGTTAATATAAAAACAAAATATTAACTCACTCACTTTTTATGACTATGAACAATAAGATAATCATAATTTTATTTTTTTTATTGAACGGAATTATTTTCGGTCAGGAGAGTTTTATACCTAAAACCGAGTCTAAAGCTTCCAGCCAAATAATTTTAAATGTTTTTGATGATATTGAAAACTCAATAAGAGAAGGAAAGGTTTCTGGATTATCAAAATATCTTGGTGTGCAAACTTATTTTAGTTTGTCTAATGGTGTAAACGGATATTATTCTCCAAATCAGGCATATTATATTCTGGAAGACTATTTTAACCTTTATAAAGTGACTGCATTCAAATTTAACCAGATCAGTAAAGATAAATCTAATCCGTATGCAACAGGAACCCTCTCATTTGATAATAAAGGTAAGAGAAGTACTGCGAAAGTATATATCGCACTGAAAAAAATTGGTGATAAGTGGAATATAATTCAACTTTCTATTAACTGATGATTAATTGGCTCAGAAAAAAATTCAAAGGCGATAGAAAATATTTCTCTATCGTCTTTTTTATTTGTCTTATGATTCCTGCTTCTGGAATTATAACAAATAATATTATTGAAAAAACAAAATCCGAATGGTTCGATATTCTTACCAGAAAAATCAATTCATTGCAAAATTCTGTAACAAACGATTTTAACTCTGAACAAACTAAACTTCTGAAAATAGTTAATGAGTTAAAATCAAAACTAATTGTTAATCTTTCCAATAGTGAAGAATCTTATAAAACTTTTGTTGAGATATTAAATGATAAGAGATTTGATAATTACTCGTTAGAAATATTTGCACCTAATGGTAAACTAATTGCCTGGAGTAAATCAGTCGCGATTAATCAAAATGAGCTATTTCCCTTACCGGCACCACTTGGTGATACATATTTTCTTGAAAAACCATTGGCATATTATTTATCTATTATTGATACGGTTCATATTGATTCTGATGTCTTTTATATTACTGCTAATTATCCTATCGAATTAAAATATTCATTAGCAAATCCTTACTACAAAAAAGAAAATTTTTCAGAAAAATGTAGTGAAAATTATTCCATAGAATGTAAAATTGATTACAATCCTTTTACTTCACCAACAAAGGATGGTAAAAAGTTTTCTTTTGAGTTATTGAATAACAATGATAAGAAAATTGGCCTTGTAACGATTAACAAGCCAACTCTTTACACTGAACTGAATACAATCAGGGATATTTCAGCTAATATTCAGGCACTACTTATCTTCGCAGCTCTCATATTTGTAGGACTAGGTTTAAAATCGGATTTTAAAAATCTTATTTCGTTAAAAATAAAGTTTATTCTTTTTGTTTTTTATTTAATTATTGTAAGAGTAATAATCTTTCTTCTGGATTTACCATCGCGAATAATTGAAGGACCCCTTTCAGATCCTGCTAATTTTTCTTCAACATTTGCATTTGGTATTGTAAAATCCCCGGTTGAGTTTCTGGTAACAAATTTATTCCTGATTCTGATTGCTATTCAGTTTTTCAGATACACCTATCTTTATTTGATTAACACTGAATCTGATAAAAAAAGATTTTTGCCGAGATTACTTTCTATTTTATTATTCCCAACAATTGTTCTTTTAATGAGAGGTTTTGCTGCAATAATCAGAAGCGTTGTATTCGATTCAAAACTCAGATACTTTAAAGATCCGGACATTTTACCCGATTTTACTCTGCTTTCGATGCATATTAATATCTTGCTAACAGGTTTTACTATAATAGCTTCTATTCTTGGGCTGTTAAATATTTTATTGAAAGTAAATGGATACAGCTCCAGGAAGAATAATTTAAAGTTATTGACGATAACATATTCAACTCTGATATTAATTAGTATTATAATGTTTTATTCAAGTAATGATCCGTTGGTAAATGTTATAATACTACTGGCTTTTATTTTTGCAGTTATACTGGTTAATTATCAAATTATCATCAGAAGTAAAAATTCAGTTTTCAACTATGTTTTAATACTACTGGTTGGTTCTATCTTTTCAATAGCATTGCTAAACTATTTCAATTCAAAGCTGGAAAAAGAATCTTTAAAAACAACTGCTTATGAACTAAACCGAATTGATGAAAATCTTATTCAGTTTTATTTGTCAGATCTTATCCTTCAGACAAGTTCTGATCCACAGATTTTATCTTCATTTACAAGAAATGATTTGAACTTTGATGCACTTGCATTTATTCGTTGGTCTAAAAGTATATTACAAAGAGAATCTATGAATTCTTTTCTTGCTTTTTATGATAGGTTCGGTAATAAAAAAGGCAGTTTTGAAGTTGGAATTATTTCAAAAGATAAAATATCCACTGTCAAAGTTCCAACTACAGATGAAATTCTTTTTATCAATAATGCAGAAAATGCAATTGAAAAAAATATTGTCGGAATAAAAAGAATTTCTGAATCGGGAATTACCCGTGGTTTTATTTCTTCGGGGATTAATTTCAATATTTCAAAACTTGCAGCATCAGAATTTCCGGATTTCATTGAATCTAATCTTTCAATACTGAATCAGGTTGTAAATATTAAACAATTGAAAATATTCCTTTTCCTTAATGAAGAATTAACTCAGGTTTATGGTGATCTTTATCCTTCACGTGAGCAGATAAAACAAATCCTAAACACAAACCTGGACAGCACATTTAACGATGGCTGGTTGAAAATGAATTTCGGTGGGGAAGCTTATGAAACTTATTTACTTAAAACCTATAATAATGAAAATGAATTATTGACAGTAGTTTCTGTTGCAGATAAAGAGTTCAGCTGGAATCTGTTTAATTTCTTTAAAGTATTTTTTGTTCATACCATATTCATTCTTCTTTTATTTGCTATTCTTTTTATTTTAAGAATAGGGAAGATTAATTACACATTTAAAACAAAAATATTATTTGCATTTCTGTTCGTTTCAGTAATCCCGGTTATCGTTCTTGCTGTTTACAATAGACAGGTTGTTGAAGAACGTTCTAGAGAAAGTATTTTTAATGAATTAAAACAACGGGCAGATTATGTACAAAGCCACATTAAAGGACAGCTTTTTAAAAACAGAGACAGAGATATAATTAAGACAGCACAAAATGCATCTGATGAATTGAATATAGCGTTTTCACTTTTTGAAGGAACGGAACAGATTTTTAATTCAAATAATATATACACACGAATTGAATTGTTGGACAAAAAATTAAATTCAGATGCTTATTATCATCTTCATTATCTGAAAATGAAAGAATACATAACCAGGGAAACCATTAATTATTACAATTATGATTCATATTACAGACAAATAAATGTAAACAATAAAGAATTTATTCTTTCTGTCAACGATGCATTTAACAGAATAAAAATTCCTTTTTCAACAACCGAAATAGATGTTGTAATATTCGGGATTTATTCTTTTGTCGTGCTACTTATAATATTATTCAGTACAATTTTTGCAAACCAGATTTCTTCTCCGATTCAAAAACTGACTAAAGCTGCTGAAGCAGTTGGTAAGGGTGATTTAAATGTTCAGATTCAGCATAAAGCCAAAGGAGAATTAAAAGAATTACTCGATGGTTTTAATTTGATGACATTAGAGCTTAAGAAAAATCAAATGGAGCTTGCCGAACTTGAAAGAGAATCTGCCTGGAAAGAAATGGCTAAACAAGTTGCACACGAAATAAAAAATCCGCTCACACCTATGAAGCTTGCAATTCAGCAACTGATAGCCGCTTATCGTGAAAAACATTCTGATTTCGATAAGCTCTTCGACAGAGTATCAAATACTATTTTAACTCAGATTGATAATCTTAGTCAGATCGCTTCCGAATTCAGCAGATTTGCTAAAATGCCAAGTCTTAAAATTGAAGTAGTGGACTTACTCAAAGTAATAAACAACACTATAAATATTTTTATCAATGAAAAAGCTAAAATAACCTTAGTTACTGATTTGAGTGAGGCTCTGATTGAATCTGATGCAAATCAATTGAGCAGAATGTTCATTAATTTTATCCGAAATTCCATTCAGGCAAATGCGAACAAAATTTTTATAAATGTTAAAAAGGTTGAAGAAAATTTTGAAATAACAGTTACAGATAACGGAACAGGAATACCGGAAGAAATCCGCGACAAAATATTTAACGAAAACTTCACTACTAAAAGTCAGGGAATGGGATTAGGGTTGAGTATGGCTAAAAGGTTTGTTGAAAATACAAATGGCAGAATTATTCTGGAATCATCCTCAAATAAAGGTACAACATTTAAAATAATTATTCCTGTGTATAACAAAGTTTAAGATGTTAACTCCACATCAGAAAAAAGCTGTTGAACTTGATGATCATCTTGCATTGACTGCAAATGCCGGTTCGGGAAAAACATTTGTACTAAGCCGAAAATATCTTGAGGCAGCAATTAAACTTGATGGACAAGTATCATCCATCGCAGCAATTACATTTACAGAAAAAGCGGCTTCTGAACTTTATCAGAAAATTTCTAAGCTTGTTGAAGAAGAAATTGAATCATCAAATGATGAAGAGAGAATCAAAGTTCTTGAAAAAATCAGGCGGAATCTTGTTTCGGCTTACATCTCAACTATTCATTCATTCTGTATAGATATTCTTCGTGAATTTCCTGTTGAAGCAGGGATAGATGCTAACTTTATTCCGATTGATCAGGCACTTGCTGATGAATTACTTGAACTTGCTGTTGAAGAAGCAATAGATAGTTTTTTTAACAACCCTGAAAAGTCAGAAATAGTCAAACGTTTACTCAGATATTTCTCAAGAAAATCTGTACTTCAGAACGAATTAGTAAATCTCGTTCAGGATAGAAAAAATGTTATTAAAGTAAAAGAAGATATTTATTCTAAAAGTGATGAAGAAATAATTAATAAGTTTAATCAGAGTTTTAAAATCATATTTGATGAAATATGGAGCTATTATGAATCCGAATTTATAATGGCTGTAAGAAAAATTAATGATACTGTAATTGCAAATAACCTCAAGAGTGAGTATTCGGGTATAATTAAAAATATTGTTGAAGAATATGACAGAATAAAAAATCCTTTAATACTTCTTCAGAAACTTAGAAACGAAATTCTTACAAGTGAAGGTAGCATCAGAAAACAAAAATATCTCGTGAAAGATTTAAAGAGTCTGGTAGAAAATGAATCCCGAATTGTAGAGAAAACTTTTGAGGACTTTAAAATATTTACCGAACTTACAAAAGCTGATTACTATCCTGAGTTAATAAAACTCGGTAGAGATCTTTTATCAATTTTCGATAATGCTGTTGAGTTATATAAAACGAAAAAGCGAGAAGAATCTTATATAGACTTTGAAGACATTCTACTTTTGACTAAAAATTTATTAAAAAATTCTGATGTGCAGGAATATCTGAGTAAGAAGTTTAAGTATCTGATGGTTGATGAATTTCAGGATACTAATGAATTGCAGTACGAGATTTTCCTTCCGGTACTTGATTATCTTAAATCAGGAAAACTATTTATTGTCGGTGATGAAAAGCAAAGCATCTATAAATTTCGTGATGCCGAGCTTGAGATATTTTATAGAACAAAAGATGATATTGCACGAGAAAGAAATCTTTCGCATCTGATGCAATTACCTGATAGCTTCAGAATGAATGAGGAAATTTGTTTATTCACTAATTTCATTTTCAATAGATTATTTAAAAAAGATATTCCTTTGTTCGGCGAATTGAAAAATGTTCCTATTGTATGTGCAAAGGAGAAAAAGCGAGACGGTGAAATCCAATTTCTTATTTCCCGAATCGAATCAGAAGACACCAATCAATCAGAGCTTGTTGCAAATAAAATCATTACTCTTGTTACAGAAGAGAATTATCAGTTCGGTGATATTACAATTCTTGTCCGTAAACGGAAATCATTTGATGAACTTGAAAAAATATTTATTAAAAAGTCAATTCCATACTCAATTGTAGGTGGCAGAGGTTTCTATCAGCGACAAGTTATAAGTGATATCAATAATTATCTTGCTTTTCTGCTGAATCAGGAAAATGATAAGGCACTTGTTACTATTCTTCGTTCACCTTTTTTTACTATTCCCGACACGAAGATATTTGAAATATCTCTTCAACCCGGAAAATATTTTTATGATAAGTTAAGAAACTGCTCTACCCATAAAGAAATCGGTGATGTGATAAAGATACTCGAATTACACATTGATTTAAGTGCTTCACTTCAACTCACTCAATTAATAAACAGAATTTTATCTGACACAAATTATTTAGCTATAATACACAATAGAATTGATGGTGCTCAGGAATTAGCAAACATAAAAAAGTTATTTTCTATTGCACGAAATTTTGATGGGAAAGGTTACAGAAATTTATATGATTTCGTAAATGCACTTGAAGAAGCCATTAGCGGCAAAGAAGATGAACCTCAGGCAGCAGTAAGTTCTGTTTTAAACGCTGTACAGGTAATGACTATTCATCAGGCAAAAGGCCTTGAATTTCCGGTGGTTTTTCTTTTTAAAGCTGAGGATTATGGGCGACCTGTCGGAACAAAATCAAAATCAATTTTCGTAAATAAAAATTTAGGATTGCTGGCAAAGTTACCTGATCCAAAAAATCCAACAGGCGAGTATATATCTCTCCCAATAATTCAGTTAAATGATTTTATAGAAAAGAAAAAAAATCTTGCAGAGATTAAAAGACTTTTATATGTGGCAATTACCAGAGCAAAAGAAAGATTATTTATTTCAGCAGAACTAAAACAGGAAAAGGAACCAAATAGGGAATCTTTTATTTATCTGCTAAAAGATGCTCTTAATTGTGAATTCGAAAATGATATCACAATTAAAGATGAACTACAGTATTTGCATACTGAGAATAGTAAATTCATAAATCAGAAAAAGATTCTTGAAATAAAAATACCGGTAATCCATCAGGTTGATTTAGGGAAAGAACAGGAAATTAAATCAGAAAATCTTTCGACGAATAAAAAGTACTTACTTGATAAATACCCTGAAAAAGAAAAAAGTCAGATCATATCAGCAACAAGAATTTCAGTTTATTCTCAATGTCCGATGAAGTATCACTTAACTTACAATCTAGGATTTGCATTATTGAATAAATTAGTTCCTCAGTGGAGAGATTCTATGGAAATTCAAGAAGATATTATTCTTGATGAAGAGAATTATTCCGAAACGATTACCGAAAATGAATCAGACAATATTTCTGTAATAAAACACAGTAGTGCTCAATCAGAAAAGGTCGGTGAAATTATTCATAAAATTCTGCAACTTGAACTCGATGATTCGAATACCGAAAAGTTTATTCTATCTCAGGGAAACAAAATTGATATTGATGAACGAATAATAAAAGCAATGATAAATCAAATTGTAGCGATCATTAAGATGTATAAATCTTCAGCGGCCTTCAAGGAGGTAGCTGGCTATAAAAATTATAAAAATGAATTTGAGATTTATCTGAAACAGAATTCTTATTTTTTACATGGCATAATTGATAAAATAATTTTCGAAAAAGACAAAATTTTAATTATAGATTATAAAACGGATGATGTTGATGAAAAGTCTGCATCACAGAAGTTCAATGAATATTCAAATCAATTAAAATTTTATTTATATATTGCATCGCATTTATTTATGGACTTTAAAATATTTGAAGCGCGTTTAATTTTTTTGAGAAAGCCGGAACTGGAATTCAAAATAAATTATACACAGAAGAATATTTCTGAATTAAATGAGGAAATTTCCGCAAAGATAGAGGGAATCGTCAGCAATTTATTTCCAAAAAATCCTGATCATTGTCATTTCTGCCAGTTTTCTACGGCAGGAAAATGTGTTGTAAACTAAAGAAATTTAGGAAAGTTTATGCAGCGAAATCAAATTATTATCCGGGACATTAAAGAAATTGAGAAAGATATAAATGATGCACTTGCCGGTGTAGCTTCGATGTTTCTTGAAACAGATAAAATTTATCAGGTACCAACAAATTTTATCTATCTGGATAAAAATATTTTTATTTATCTGGACAAGAATGAAGAAGCTTTTGAAAACATTAAATTTAATAGTCCTGCAAGCTTTTCGATTGTTAAGTCGGAAAAACAAGGTGGCAAAGAGATTACTTATCGCCTTAAGTGCATTACAATAAATGGTGAGATAAGAATCGTTGATGAACAAAAAGTAATTGATCAGATAAAAGAACTCTACAGAACAAAATATTCGTCCCGCATATCAACAGAGGATTATGAAGTTCCTGAAAATTTAATTGTCTGCATAATTGATACATCAGAAATAAAAGCACTTATAGAAGAAGGTAACTAATTTCTTAATTAGCCGCGAGGTTAATATTGCTAAACTATGTCTGGCTCGCTTTAATTCTTTTGGGATTTGCATCTGCAGTATATCTGGATGTAAACGACATCACTTCAAATAAATTCCGCAATAATGAAAAGCTTGATTGTATAGTTGAATATTCCAAATCATTTGAAAGTCAAAAATCTTTTGATACTAAAGTTATTATAAGTAAAAAATCATTTCAGAGATTTTACAATCAGCCAATCGAAAGTGATTTTGAAACTTCAGCCAGACTTACAAAAACAGGTCAGGAAAATTTATTTCAGTCATTTTTAAAAATTGATAATTCAGCACCAGAGTTGTGGAAAGAAATTGCAGCTGCTTCAGGTAAAGATGACGACATTATTGGTCAGATTAAAATTGATTCAAAACTAGATTCAACCAAATATACAGCGACGATAATACTTGAATCAGTCAGTTTTGTATTTCTTAAAAAAGTTACTAATGAAGCAATAAAGATTGCAGGTACTGCAGTTGAAATAGCACTTGGTTTGATTGGCTTGATGGCGATGTGGCTTGGTGTGATGAAAGTTGCAGAAGAAGCCGGCCTTATTAAAATAATAGCAAACTTTATTAAACCAGTTACAAAGCGAATTTTTCCGGAAATCCCACCAGATCATCCTGCTATCGGTTCAATGGTTATGAATATTTCTGCAAATATGCTCGGGCTTGGTAATGCAGCCACTCCATTTGGTCTGAAAGCTATGGAAGAGCTAGACACGCTTAATCCCAATAAAGGAACTGCAACTAATTCGATGATAACTTTTCTGGCGATTAATACTGCAGGATTTACACTCATTCCGGCAACTGCAATTGCGGTTCGTGCTGCGGCAGGAAGCTCGGATCCAACAATGATAATCGGAACAACGATGTTTGCTGCTTTCTGTTCCACCCTTACGGGTTTAACTATGGCAAAGTTGTTTCATTTAGTTTCTGCAGGAAAAGAAAAATTCATTGAAACAATTAGAAATAATCTTAAAAAAATTTTATTAGTCATTTTAATTTTGATTTCTTTATTTGTTTTGTCTTCATTCGGAGCATTTAAATTTTTATCATTCGTTTTTAACGAAACTTCATTCAACATTTTCAAAAAGACTATTGAAATTATTTCGGTTATTGCAATTCCCATAATAATAGTTTTTTTTATTGGATTTGGTGCTCTTAAAAAAATTAAAGTATATGAACAATTTGTTGAAGGTGCAAAAGAAGGCTTTAACATAGCGGTAAGAATCATACCTTATCTTGTTGCAATGTTAGTAGCGATTGCAATATTTCGTGCTGGCGGTGCAATGAACAACTGGCTTGTTCCGGTTTTAAAGTTAGTAACAGATCCTCTTGGAATGCCTGCAGAAGCATTGCCTATGGCTTTAATGCGCCCACTTTCAGGTAGCGGTTCCCTTGGTATAATGGCTGAAATTATGAAAGTACACGGTCCGGATTCTTTCATCGGAATTTTAGTCTCCACATTTTTTGGAAGTACTGAAACAACTTTCTATGTTCTGGCGGTATATTTTGGTGCGGTGAATATTAAGAATACAAGATATGCACTTCCTGTCGGACTTATTGCAGATGTTGCCGGAATATTGGCTGCACTTTTTATCGTTACATTGTTGTATGGATAAGAAAAAAGTTTTTATCACTTACAAAATTCCTGAAACAGGAATTCAACTTCTTCATAAAAAGGGATTTTCTGTTGAAGTTTATTCAAAAGAAAATCTTATCCCGCATTCCGAACTTGTTCATAAAGTAAAAAATGTTGATGCAATAATTTCATTGTTAACAGACAAAATAGATAAAGAAGTTCTTGATTCAATGACAAAGTGCAGAATAATTGCAAATTACGCAGTTGGATTTAATAATATCGACATAGAATATGCTAGAAGTGAAAATATAATAGTTACCAATACTCCTGATGTTTTGACTGATTCCACAGCTGATTTAACTATGGCTCTGATCCTTGCTTGTGCAAGAAGATTACTTGAAGGAGAGCGAATGATGCGTGAAAGTAAATTCAAAGGATGGCGTCCTCAACTTTTACTTGGATATGAACTGAAGAACAAAATATTTGGCATTGTGGGGATGGGAAGAATAGGTCTTGCAGTAGCAAAAAGAGCTTATGCGTTTGGTTGCCGAATTATTTATTACTCGAACAATAAAAATCCTGAAGCCGAAAAATTATTTAATGCTAAAAATGTTTCACTTGAATACTTAATGAAAAATTCTGATATAATTTCATTACATATCCCGCTTACCCACAAAACTAAAAATCTGATAAATGGTAATTTGTTAAAAATGATGAAGAAAACCTCCATTTTCATCAATACGGCAAGGGGAGAAGTTGTTGACGAGAAATATCTGATATCCTTGTTAAAAAGGAAAAAAATATTTGCTGCTGGATTCGATGTTTATGAAAATGAACCTGAGATTAATCCGGAATTATTGAAACTAGATAATGTTGTTCTTCTTCCACACATTGGAAGCGCGACTGTTGAAGCCAGAAATGCAATGTCTGAACTCGCAGCAAAAAATGTTATTTCTGTACTTTCCGGTAAAAAACCAATCACACCGGTTAACTGAATTTTCGAAGAGTAACATTTAGTATATTTACGAATAAAAAATTAAAGAATTAATTATGAGATTCGGAATACCAAAAGAAACTCAGTTTGAAGAAAAACGAGTTGCACTCACCCCTGCAGGAGTAGATGCTCTTGTCCGTGCAGGTCATACAGTTTATATTCAAAGCGGTGCTGGGGAAGGTAGTCATTTCCTTGACGAAGAATACAGGAAAATTGGTGCACAAATAGTTTATTCTCCTGAGGAAGTTTTTGGAAGAGCTGAAGTGGTAGTGAAAGTTGCACCACTAAGTGAACAGGAAGCTGAAATGCTTCAGGAAAATCAAGTACTATTCTCATTTCTCCATCTTGCAGTTGGGAAAAAGAAGGTTTTGGACATTTTACTTCGTAAAAAAATAACTGCAATCGGTTATGAATTAATTGAACAGGATAACCGTTTACCTGTTTTACATTCGATGAGTGAAATTGCCGGTCAGCTTGCTATACAGAATGCTGAAAGACAGCTCGAAACTTTCAGTAAAGGCGGAAGGGGAATTTTACTCGGTGGAATAACAGGAGTTGCACCTGCAGCTGTTGTTATTTTGGGAGCAGGTGTTGTTGGAGTAACTGCAGCAGCTGCTGCTTTAGGCAGAGGTGCACAGGTCATTGTGCTTGATAAGGATTTAAATAGATTAAGACAAATTGATGTGAATTTCAGAAAGAGAATTACCACAGTTGTAGCAAATCCTTATACAATTTCCAGAGGTGTTAAATTCGCTGATGTATTTATTGGTGCTGTTTTGATTAAAGGTGAAAAAGCTCCGCATCTCGTTACAGAAGAAATGGTTAAGCAGATGAAAAAAGGTGCAGTAATTGTCGATGTTTCAATTGATCAGGGTGGTTGTGTTGAAACAAGTCATATTACAACTCTTTCTGATCCGGTTTACATTATGCACGATGTAATTCATTACTGTGTTCCGAATATGCCGGCACTTGTTTCAAGAACAGCTAGTTATGGATTAAATAATGCTTCTCTTGATTATATAATGAACATTGCTGAGAATGGTTTGACTAACGCACTTTTATCTGATTCAGGATTAGCAAAAGGTGTTTGCACTTACAACGGTTACTGTTCAAATGAATCTATAGCACACAATTTTAATATAGAATTTAGAAAGCTACATTTATTTTCAACCAATTGATTAAAAAATATGAGTATTGATATGGCAGCCCAGGAAGAAGTTTCGTATAAGCAATTTATACCAACCAACATTTTAAGAATTTATAACAATAAGCTTGTTTCTGCTGATGAAGCAGTAAAACATATTAAATCAGGTGATAACATTGTCGTTCAACCAGGTTGTGCAGCTCCGATGGAATTAATCAGAGCGCTCGTAAGACGGAAAGACGAACTGAAAGATATTACTTTATATCATATCCTTATAGTTGGTGATTTGCCATATTTACATCCTGGAATGGAAAAGCACTTCAAACATAAGGCATTCTTCATCGGTGCAAATTCAAGACAGGCAGTCAATGAAGGCAGAGCTGAGTTTATCCCCATTTTTTTATCCGAAGTTCCTTTGCTTTTCAAGTATGGACAAATAAAAGCTGATGTTGCACTGTTAAATGTTTCTCCTCCCGATGAACACGGATTTTGCAGTTATGGAGTTGATGTAGGAACAATAAAAACACCTGCTGAGAAATCAAAACTTATTATTGCACAAATTAACAAACACCAACCGAGGGCTCTTGGAGATAGTTTCATCCATATTAATAAAATAAATTACATAGTCGAATACGATGAACCAATCCATGAACTTCCGCAGGTTGATCCAAATGCTACCAAAGACGAACTCGAAGTCTTTGATAAAATTGGTAGTTACATTGCAGATTTGGTTGAAGATGGCTCAACATTGCAAATGGGAATTGGCGCTATTCCGGATTCTGTTATGCGCTATCTTCATTCCAAAAAAGACTTAGGTATTCATACAGAAATGTTTTCTGATGGTATAATTGAATTAGTAGAACAGGGAATAATAAACGGTGAAAAGAAAACTCTTCATCCCGGAAAAATTATTGCAGGATTTGTTTTAGGAACCAAACGGGTTTACGATTTTATTGATAACAACCCGATTATTGAATTCCATCCTCAGGAATATGTGAATGATCCTTTTATTATTGCTAAAAACAATAAGATGGTTGCCATCAATTCTGCAATAGAAGTTGATTTAACAGGGCAGGTTTGCTCTGACTCAATCGGGACAAAATTTTATAGCGGAATTGGTGGACAGGTTGATTTCATTCGTGGAGCTGCCCGCTCAGATGGCGGCAAACCTATAATCGCACTTCCTTCAAGTACAAAAAATGCTACTATTAGCCGGATTGTTCCTACTTTAAAACCAGGTGCTGGTGTTGTTACATCCCGTGGTGATGTACATTATGTTGTGACTGAGTATGGTGTTGCAGAATTATTTGGCAAGTCTATTCAGGAACGAGCAAAAGCTTTAATCAATATTGCTCATCCTAATTTCAGAGATGAACTAACGAAGTATGCTAAAGAAGTCTTTCATATCTGAGAAATAATGGTTGCAGTAGTTGGAGATATCCATGGGTGCTTTTTCACACTTCTGAATCTCATTGAGAAACTTGAAAAAGATTATTCCAAAACAGAAATTTATTTAGTTGGAGATCTGGTTGACCGAGGCAAACATAGTTGTGAGGTTATTGATTTTGTAAAGGAGAAAAGATTAAAATTCACACCTGGCAATCATGAATACATGTTTTATCATTACTTCAACAACCCTCATTCTTTATTTGCTGAAGCGTGGTTTAACAACGGTGCAGAATATACACTTAAGTCTTACGAAAATCGATTTGAAAGAATAAATGAACATCTACAGCTCATCAGTGAAGCCCCACTTTTTTATAATCTTAAAGATTGTTTCATTTCACACGCGGGAATTTCTTCTTACTACAACGATATATTGACTGCTGATATTTTATCCGATGATAAAAAATTAGATGAAATTATTCGAAAGGATATTGCAGAACCCTATAGCATTGTATGGAGTCGAGATGTTCTTATGAATGTTGGAAAGCTTCAGGTTGTTGGGCATACGAGGATGTATGAACCAAAATTTATTAAAGCAAATAATGTATTATACATTGATACGGCTGCAATAAGTGGTAATAAACTAAGTGCGGCAATTATTGGAGATAATAAAATTATTGAAATCGTCTCTGTACCAACTGTTTCGGCAGATTTATACTAAAGTAGTTTAGCAATATCTTCAATAGTAATTGTGACAAGGTCATCATCACTAATATTTTCTTTTTTGCTAAGTCTTGCTTCCTGGTTCGTAATCGCTTTATAAATTAGATCGAGAACGGTTTTAATATTACCTTTCTCAGGATTTAATGAATATAATTCATTGAATATATCTAATAAAAGCTGCCATGCACCTTCATCTAATTGATAACCATATTGCTGAGTAAAATTCAATGCTATCTCTAACATTTCTCTCGGTGTATAATTATTGAAAAGGAAAGTATTGGTGAAAAATGTCTTTAAATCAGGATAGATGTTTAAAAGCTTTTCAATTTCATTTTTTGAATCGGATAAAATCAAAACGAATTTGTTACCCGAATTTTTGAGCAAACTTAAAGTTAAGTCAAAAAATCTTTTTACTGATAGATCCTGGGCTGTTAAAAATTGTCCTGCATAATTCAGCACAATCATTTTGCCCTCAAGTAATCTAAGAATGTATTCTGAATTCAGATCATTTTCATTTTTCAAAAAACTTTTAATTGTCAGCTGATCAAATTCAGTAGGTTCTTCTGAACTTATAAGATTCATATCAAACAGAATCCGGGAATAAATTTTTGCTATTGTAGTTTTCCCTGTGCCGCTATTTCCTATGAAAAGACCATGAAGATTTCTCGGGAGAATTGTCAACCCTCTTTCTTTTCTGAGTGCTGCAACTTTCTCACTATTAATAATTCTTAAGATCGTCTGCTTTACTTCATTTAGTCCGGCAAGAAAATCAAGATCATCAAGATGTTTTCTGATCGAAGTCTGATAATCTTCAGAAGCGGATGATTCTTTGGATTTTTCTAATTGAATTATATCTTCAATGTCATTAAGATCAATCAGTTTATTAATTTCATCTGTTCGTTGACTTCTGGGTATATCAGCAATTCGCAGTAAATGTTTTCTTTGGATAATATCAGAAATATTTTTCAGAAGCAAAGTGTTTGGTGGATATTTTTCTCTGTTACGATAAACATGAAAAAAGAATTTTCTTAAAACTGATTTACATTCTTCTGAAAGCTGTAATTTGCGCTCAATCATCAATGTTGAAAATATTTCCAGCAATTCATCCGGAGTATAATCATCAAAAGTAATCACTTTTGAAAAAAATGATTTGATCGAAATAAATTCATCGGGTAGATTATCAAGAAATTCAGAATCAGTTTCAGCAATTATTTTAATTTTTCCGGAATCTTTTTGTAACCTTGTAATGAACTGACTTACAAACTCTGATAAAATAGTTCTATTTATTTGTCTGTCATTAAAAATAAAATCGAAATCTTTTATTAATAAAACACCATTTTTAATTCTGTCAAAAATTTTATTTGTTCTGTCAGCGGTCTGATAAATATCATCACCAATAAATTGCCGGATATCATATTTATATAACTCATTTTTAGGAATTAATCTGAGTGAAAATAAAAGTTCTGCAAGATGTTTCGCTGCAACATCCTGTCCGGCAGAGTTTTTACCTAAAAATAAAAAATGGAAGTTAAATTTTTCAGAAAGATTTTCACCTTCTTCAAAATAGTATCGTGCTAGTTTTGCAAGTTCATTTACTTCTCTCTTGAAGTTATCTAATCCAATCAGATTATTAATCTTATCTAATAGTTTATCAACAGATTTAATATCTGATATTTTAGTGGAAACAATTTCTCCTGTTTTTTCAAGTGCTAACCTTATATCATCAATACTAATTTTGTTTATCGGGAATTTTATTTTTTCCTGATCAGAAACTGACTGATAACGCTTACTTAACTGTATTTTCGCTTCAGAAAATATTTTTCTTATCAGGCGTGCATTACCAAATGATTGATCTCTGTGTTTATAAATTTCTTCCAGCTGTTCCAGTAAAAATTCTTCTGCTGCTTTATCAATTTCATATTCCTCTTTTGATGAAAAAAGTTTAAAAATCTCCAACAACTGAAGCGGTGTATAATCATCAAAATTAAATGTGTGAGTAAATCTGGATTTCAATCCCGGATTTGAATCAATAAATTCTCTCATTAATGAAGGATAACCAGCAGCAATGACAATAAATTTGCCTTTATGGTCTTCCATTCTTTTCAATAAAATATCAATTGCTTCCTGCCCAAAATCTGATGAACTTCCGGTTTTCTTTAAAGTGTAAGCTTCGTCAATAAATAAAATCCCGCCCAATGCCTCGGAAACTATTTTATCAGTTTTGATAGCTGTTTCACCAACATACTGGCCAACAAGTCCGGATCTGTCAACTTCAATTACATGACCATTTTCCAATACTCCCATTGACTTAAGAATTTTACCCAACAACCTGGCAACAGAAGTTTTTCCTGTTCCCGGATTTCCAAGAAACAAACAATGAAGTTCAAGTTTCTCGTCAGTTTTGATTCCTTTCTTTTTCCTTTCATTTATAAAATTCAGATATGTCAGAAAATCAACGAGTGATTGTTTAAGATTATCAAGTCCTACAAATTCATAAAGTTCGTTGAGTAGATTTTCTAAGGAAGAAGTATCTGCTTTATGAATCTTGTACAAATCAACCGATGGAGGTTGTGTTGTTTCTGATTTTAACAGTTCTGAGGATAAAATTCTTTCGTCAGTAGTTTCAAGATTCATAATTTCAGTTTCACCGATCAAAAATGTTCTTGAACAGATTAATTCATCCTCAAGTAAAATTTCTACTTTACCTTCGCCTTGTTTCCAGAAACCAGATATTTCAGTACCCCAACTTTGAACAAATTCTATTATTTCCCACTCTGGGTTGAATTCGATTTCAAAAATATTTCTTCCGGTTTCAGAACCATTCAAATACCAAATTGCACTTCCTGTGATTGATTTATTTTCTTTCTTATAGAAAGGATTCCTGAGTAATAATTCTACAGCTACATAAGTGATATTATTCTCATCAAATTGTATTAAGTATTTTCTTTTATCTGTTGAAAGACTATCAGTTAAATCAAAAAATTTCGCAGCCAAAACTTCAAACTGACTTTCTTTTGATTTTTTTAATTCAGTTTGGGAAATAATTTTTCTGATATTTACTGGTTCGCGTTCGGGTGCTTTGTATTTTTTTATAGTTCTGAGTTTTGTAATTGCATCATTAAACGTTGGATTATTGTAATAATTGTTTTCCAATTCATTTGAAAAAGATTCGGCTTCTTTTATTCTGAAGAGAGAAATTAATGAAACAAAGTTGAGTAGTTTCAACTCTGACTTGATTTTTTGATCTATTATTCTTTCAGACAAATGCTTATAAATAAAAATAGTGAACCAAAAATATTCCGAATCAATTGCCGTTTTACAGAGAGTTAAAATTTTTCTTTCATCTATGGGTGCGTTTGTAGGGGCTGAAGTTAAATCCAGTGAAAATTTTATTAATGAAAATAGTATAGCATTCTTTTCATCATTTATAACATCATCCTTAATTTCTTCGAAAAGTTCAAGCGATTCAAAAAATCTTTCGCTGGCTGCTAATATTTTTACCTTTAACAACAGAGCATCAATATTATGTGAATTCCTTGAAAGATAAAATTCATCGTCAATCAAAGCTCCATCGTAAATACTCAGGCGATATAAAATATAAGCTCTATCTAATCTAATTTCAGGTAAGTTGGAAGATAATTCAACAGCATAGTTTATCATGTCAAGGGAGAGGAATGGATTCAGGTTATCCAAAAGTGCTTTGGAGTATAATGAGTATGTCTCTGGTATTTCAGGAAATGTTTCAACGAGTTTTTTTGATGTAATGAGAGCAAGTTTATAGCGTTTAAGTCTTAAATGTTCGGTGACTTCTTTTGTTAACTCAGAATAATTATTAGTCATTTCAAAAAATCCAAATCAGTTATGCTGAATATAAGAAAATTTGCTGACCAAAAATTAAATAAAAAAGGCGAGGAGAAATTATTCCTCGCCTTGTCCAACCAACCAACAATAAAGGAGCTATTAATAGTCCATTCCGCCCATACCACCATGTGGCATAGCAGGAGCTGGCTCTTTTTCTTTCTTCTCGTATACAACTGCTTCGGTTGTAATGAGAAGAGAAGAAACTGATGCTGCATTTTCCAAAGCAGTTCTGGTTACCTTTGTAGGATCAATTACACCTGCTTTGATTAAGTTTTCATATTGCTCAGTAGCAGCGTTAAATCCGAAATCATCTTTACCTTCTTTAACTTTCTGAAGAACAACAGAACCTTCAAGTCCAGCATTATTAACAATCTGTCTTAATGGTTCTTCAAGAGCTTTCTGAACTATTCTGATACCAGTGGTTTGGTCTTCATTTTGTCCCTCAAGTTTCTCAAGTACTGGGATTGCTCTTACTAAAGCAACACCACCACCAGCTACGATACCTTCTTCAACAGCAGCGCGAGTTGCGTGTAATGCATCTTCAACTCGGGCTTTCTTTTCTTTCATTTCTACTTCAGTTGATGCACCGATTTTGAGAACAGCAACACCACCGGAAAGTTTGGCAAGTCTTTCCTGTAATTTTTCTTTGTCGTAATCAGAAGTTGTCTTCTCAATCTGAGCTTTTATTTCATTGATTCTCTTCTTGATTTCTTCTGGTTTACCGGAACCTTCGACAATGGTTGTATTGTCTTTATCAACGACAACTTTCTTTGCAGTTCCAAGATATGAAATTGTTGCATTCTCAAGTTTGAATCCTCTTTCTTCAGAGATTACAGTTCCGTTTGTAAGAACTGCAATATCTTCGAGCATTGCTTTTCTTCTGTCTCCGAATCCAGGGGCTTTAACAGCACATACTTTCAGTGTGCCACGGATCTTATTAACTACTAATGTAGCTAATGCTTCGCCTTCAACTTCTTCAGCAATGATTAAGAGGGCACGACCTTGCTGGGCAACTTTTTCAAGAATTGGCAGAAGGTCTTTCATTGATGAAATTTTCTTGTCGTGAATTAAAATGTAAGGATCTTCAAGTACAGCTTCCATTGACTCAGGATCAGTTACAAAGTATGGTGAAAGATATCCACGATCGAACTGCATACCTTCAACAACTTCTAAAGAAGTTTCGGTACCTTTTGCTTCTTCAACTGTGATTACTCCATCTTTTCCAACTTTTTCCATTGCATCAGCAATTAAATCACCGATTGACTTATCATTGTTAGCAGAAATGGCCCCGACCTGTGCAATTTCATTTCTGCCTTCAACATCTTTGCTAATAGATTTTAAATATTCAACTACCTTGGTTACTGCGAAGTCAATACCTCTTTTTAAGTCCATTGGGTTAGCACCAGCAGTAACATTTTTTAACCCTTCACGGAAAATTGCCTGAGCTAAAACAGTTGCGGTTGTAGTTCCATCACCTGCAACATCGCTGGTTTTGGAAGCAACTTCACGAACCATCTGCGCGCCCATATTTTCAACAGGATCTTCAAGTTCAATTTCCTTAGCAACAGTAACACCGTCTTTAGTAACAGTAGGCGCACCGAATTTTTTTTCAATGATTACATTACGACCCTTTGGTCCTAAAGTAACCTTAACAGCATCAGCTAGTTTATCAACCCCGGCTTTTAATCCGGCACGAGCTTCAGTGTTATAAACAATTAATTTTGCCATAGTTCTTACCTCTTATTTTTTCTTATTTATTTAAAATTCCGAATATATCACTCTCGCGCATGATGAGATATTCCTCACCATCAATGGTAACTTCAGTACCACTATACTTTCCATATAGAACTCTATCACCAACTTTAACTTCAGGCTTAATCAGCTTTCCATCATCACTTGTCTTTCCTGGACCAACAGCCACAACAGTTCCTTCAATCGGTTTTTCTTTTGCGGTATCTGGAAGTATAATACCACCAGCAGTTTTCTCTTCAGCTTCTGCTGGTTTTATTACTACGCGATCGGCTAAAGGTCTGATTTTAAAATCTGCCATTTTTTACTCCTTTATTTTTATTAGTGATTGTGATTAGCACTCTTAAAAAGCGAGTGCTAAAATATAGCTTATCTACAATTTTGTCAAATCCCAGAGTGTGAAAAGTTGTGATTTTCTTCAAATTTTGGATATTTTTAAGACAGTAATAAATTTTTGACATAGTTAAATAAAAATGCTTAAAAGGGAATTAAAAGAGCTACTATCTTTCTTAAACCGGCTTGATAGAAAAGTTGTCACAGTGTTTTTGACTATAGCAATTCTTCAGACTTTCAGTTGGTATTTTACTTCGAGGAGTTTCTTCCGTCAAAACCTCTTTGATTATTTCCTTGGTTCTTCTGATCCTTACCTTTTTGAATATCTATATTGGTTTATTGGTGATTTTTTGACATTCATACTACCAACTTTATTTTTGATAAAATTTGTTTTCAAAGAAAAATTTTCTGATTATGGTTTCATATCTGGAGAATGGAAAGTAGGTCTCAGGTTCACTTTATTTTTTTTGATTATAATGATTCCGGTTTTGTGGTTTGTCTCCGCTTCTCCAGAATTCAGTCAGAAGTATCCGCATTTATCTTCAACAAGAGAAAACTGGAAAATATTTTTAATATATGAAGCAGGAATGCTTGTTTATATGATTGGTTGGGAATTTCTCTGGAGAGGTTTTATGCTTTTTGGTTTGGAAAAAAAATTTGGGAATCATGCAATATTTATTCAGATGATACCTTTCGTAATTTTGCATAATGGTAAACCATTTATTGAAACATTTGGTGCAATACCTGGCGGAATTGCTCTTGGTTGGCTTGCATTGAGAACAAGATCATTTTATTATTGTGTGGCAATTCATTTAGGTGTTATGTATTCGATCGATTTAATTTCTGTTCTTCGTTTCAGGGCTGGAGAATATGGAGTTGGATTCCAATCTCTGTTTAATCTTATAAGAAATATTTTTTAAGGAGAAAATTAATGAGACTTGCAATTAATGTTGACCATATTGCTACTTTAAGAAATGCAAGAGGCGAAACTCAACCCGATCCTGTTACAGCTGCTTTGATTGCTGAACAAGCTGGAGCTGATGGAATAGTGGTTCACTTAAGAGAAGATAGAAGACATATAAATGAAAGAGATGTAAGATTGTTAAGAGAATTGATAACCACCAAACTTGATCTTGAAATGGCAGCGACTGAAGAAATAATTAAAATTGCTTGTGATGTTGGACCGGAATTAGCGACTATTGTTCCGGAAAAAAGAATGGAACTGACCACAGAAGGAGGAATCAATGTAATAGATAATATTTCTCTTTTGAAAGATACTATCAAAGAACTTCACGATTATGAAATTGAAGTATCCCTTTTTATCGAACCAGACATTAATCATATTGATGCTGCTGCAGAAATAGGAAGTGATTTTATTGAAATTCATACGGGTGTTTTTGCAAATGCACTCTCTGAAGAAGAACAATTTGATGAACTTGATCGTATTAGAATAGCCGCCAAACACGCCAAGAAGCTTGGTTTAGGAGTAAATGCCGGCCATGGATTAAATTATTCAAATATAAAAATTTTTAGGGAAGTTAATGAAATCGATGAGGTCAGCATTGGCCATTCGGTAATCGCCCGGGCAGTATTTGTGGGAATGCATCAAGCTGTCAGGGAAATGATTGAACTCATAAGTGGAAGATAGGTTTTGAAGAAAAACAATAAATATAAATTAAAATAAATTTCAGTAGAATTTATGTAATGTGAGTCCTAACTTATTTTGTTACATATACTTAACTTAATTTTTCATTCATTAAAATAATTTTTCCCATAGGACATTTTCCTATTGCATTCTAATAAGTTGTAAATTATTTTTACAATGTCGCATGCAGAAGGTTAACCCCCAGACCTTTTGTATGGACAAACCCGATGGCTTCGGTCATCGGGTTCTTTATTTTAAAGAGTAAGTAATAACCAAACAACTCCGACTAAAAAGGTCAGAATTGTGATAGGAATACCACTTTTCAAATATTCAGTAAAAGATAAAACCACTCCGTTTCGTTTAGCTGATTCTGCGACAATAAGATTTGCCACAGAACCAAGAAGTGTCAGATTTCCTGCAAATGTGGAAGACATTGCTAATGCTAGCCAAAAAATTTCGGCATTTTCTATCTGTTTGATGAGAGGACTTAACACTAACACGGCTGGTACATTTGAAATCAAATTGCTTAATATCAGAGAGATGACAGAGAGATCAATGAGAGGATTTTTAGTAATTACTTCTATACTACCTTTGAAATTTGGTGTTATTAAAATCTGATTTAATAAGTCTGTTACGATGAACAGGCCTGAAAAGAAAACCAATAAAGACCAATCCAATTCCACAAAAACCCTTTCCGGTTTTATTCTCCTCGTAATCAGTAATAATGCTGAAGCACCTAACGCTGATAATGCAATTGGTAATCCTGAAATGAAAGCAATGAGCATTATGACAAGAACTATGGAACTCTTGATAAGTAGGGGCTTGAATATTCTTGGGTGAAATTCATCAGATTCCAGAATTGCCTTGTCACGAAATTCTTTTTTATATACTATGACAATAATCATCCAAATGATTATCAATCCTATAATAGCTACTGGAAAAAGATTAATTGCGAACTCAATAAAACTCAAACCAGAAAAAATTCCTATTATCATGTTTTGCGGGTTGCCTACAATAGTTGCTACACTTCCGACATTTGCTGATGTTGCTAATGCAATGAGATATGGAATTGGATTTCATTTAAGTTTCAGAACTACTTCTATTAAAAGAGGGGTGAACATAATGACAATTGTATCGTTTAGAAATAAAGCAGATAAAAATCCGGAAGAAAAAATTATTAGTGCAAGGAGTTGCTGTGGTGTTTTGGCAATTCTTATTATTCTGTTGGCTATTATGTTGAAGAAACCTGAAAGTCTGAGATTAATATTTAACACCATCATCGCAAACAGAAGCATAATTGTATTTATATCCACAAGTTTTGCTGCTTCTTCGAGTGATAAATTATTTATAATCACTAAAATCGTTGCACCAACCAAAGCAATTGTTGCACGATTCATCCTGAAACCAGGATAACTTCCAATCGCAATTCCAATAAGTGTAAGGAGAATTGTGAGAAGATTCAGATAATAAATTGTTTCATTCATAAAGAAATAAAATTACTTGCTTGATAAACCGATTTGCAAAATTATCTTTGTAAAGTCAATTAAATAACTATATTCAATTTAATTAAATTATTTTTACAAATCGGCGAGGACATATTGAAACAGGATACAAATTCTTCCAAAATTTTCAATAAAATTCTTGATTACATTGAAATCATAGGAAACAAATTACCACACCCGGCAACCCTATTTGCAATTCTTGCTATCATTGTTGCTATTGCCTCATTGATTGGCAATTGGTTTTCATTGACTGCAATTCATCCTGCAGATGGTTCTGAAGTAAGAGTTAAAAATTTGTTATCATCTGATGGAGTAAGATGGATTTATACCAATGTAGTTCACAACTTTGTAAATTTTCCTCCACTCGGTTATGTGCTTGCAGTTATGATTGGAATCGGAGTAGCAGAAGGTTCAGGATTATTCAATTCGATGATAAGAGCTCTTGTTTTGAAAGCTCCAGGTAAACTTATCACAGGAGCAATCGTTTTTGCCGGAGTTTTATCACATCTTGCATCTGAAGCCGGTTATGTAATTTTAATTCCGCTTGGAGCAGCTATTTATCACGCTTTGGGCAGACATCCGATGGCAGGACTTGCAGCTGCTTTTTGTGGAGTCAGTGGAGGATTTGGTGCAAACTTTTTAATTGGTTCAATTGATCCTGTTCTTGCTGGACTTTCTGAGTCTGCTGCTAACATCATTGATCCTAACATAAAAATAAATGCAGCGGTTAATTTTTATTTTATGTTCGTTTCGGCAATAATGATTGTGGTTGTTGGAACATGGATCACAGAAAAAATTGTAGAACCTCGTCTTAAATCTTATGAAGGTACAGCAGAAAAAATTTCTGTTGATAAAATCTCTGACGAAGAAAAGAAAGGACTTAAATGGGCGGGCATATCTTTATTGGCTCTTGTTATTCTTTTAGCTCTAACTGTTATTCCGGAAAATGGTTTGTTCAGAAATCCAAAAACAGGTGAGATTCTTCATTCACCTTTCTTTGATGGTATAATTACAGGAATACTCATTTTCTTTCTGGTACCGGGACTTGCATATGGTCTTGCTGTTAAGTCAATAAAAAATGATAAAGATTTTATGAAACATATTATCAAGTCAATGTCAACGATGGCTACTTATATTGTCCTGGTATTTTTTGCTGCGCAGTTTGTTTACTTTTTCAGATACAGCAATCTGGGATTAATAATTGCAATTGATGGAGCGGCTTTTCTTAAAAATATTGGTTTAACAGGTATTCCATTGCTTGTTGCATTTGTGCTTGTTTCTGCATTCATAAATTTATTTATGGGAAGTGCCTCTGCGAAGTGGGCAATTATGGCGCCGGTTTTTGTTCCGATGTTTATGTTGCTTGGATATCATCCGGCATTAACTCAGGCAGCGTTCCGAATAGGAGATTCCGTTACTAATCTTATTACGCCAATGATGAGTTACTTTGCATTAATTGTTGCATTTGCTCAGAAGTATGATGAGAAATATGGAATCGGTACAATAATCTCGACAATGATTCCTTATACAATTTTATTCACAATTGTCTGGACTCTTTTACTGATTATCTGGATGTTGCTTGGTTTACCACTTGGTCCTGATGGACCTTTGTATCTTTAAAGAATTTATTCTAACAATCTCTCCCATCCTTCTTTGGACAAATTTTTTGAGATAATAATAACTGATAAAATTATCAGAGCAAAATAAATTATTGAATCAGTGTAAAAACCGAGAATTATTTTCCCGATAGCAAAAAGGGAGGAATAAACCAAAATCACTCCGGCAATCCAGTTAACAAACATCGAAAAGAAGTTCTGTTGTTTTGGAGCATCAGGAATCTTTTCAGAAATTTTTGACCATAGTTTACCGCCGGGATAAACTTTCTTATAAAAATCAATTAAAGTTTTTTCATCTGTTGGTTTTGTTAAAAATGTAACTAACAGCCATACTAATGTTGTTGAAGGAACGATTATAAAAAGTGTTATTGGAAATTGTACCTGAAATAATTTTAATATTGGCAGAATTACAAACGGTGTTATCATCGCACTGATTTCACTCCAGGCATTTATTCGCCACCAGAACCATCTTAGAATTAAAACCAGGCCAAGTCCAGCTCCGCATTCGAGAATGAACTCCCACGCACCGGAAATTCTGTTTATGAAAAGAGTAACAATCACAGAAACAATCATCAGCAAAAGAGTAAATATTCGTGAGATGAGTACATAATGTTTTTCAGAATTATCCTTAACTAAAAATCTTCTGTAGAAATCATTTATGATATATGAAGTTCCCCAGTTAAGTTGAGTTGCAATGGTACTCATATATGCTGCGAAGAAAGCTGCAATCAGCAAACCTTTTAATCCAGTTGGAAGAAAATCCTTCATTGCATATATGTAGCCAAGTCCTTTATGATTTTCTGATAACTCCGGATATAAAACAAGAGTAGCAAGTCCGGTTATTATCCAGGGCCAGGGACGCAATGCGTAATGAGCAACCTGAAAAAATAATGTTGCAAAGAGTGAGTGTTTTTCATTCTTTGCTGATAACATTCTTTGTACAACATAACCACCTCCGCCAGGTTCTGCACCGGGATACCAGCTTGCCCACCAGATGATTCCTACATAAGCAAGAAATGATGATAATGATAAAACCATTGTGCCGGCAGCATTTCCTGTATCTGAGATTGAAGGGAAGAAATTAAAAACCGTTTCAGGTAATTTGTTTTGAAGTTCAGATATTCCACCAATCTGAGGTGAATTAACCACAAGTATTGCAAGTATAATACATCCTGTCATTGCCATAATAAATTGAAATGCATCTGTTACCACTACTCCCCAAAGTCCGGATAGTGCAGAGTAAACTGCTACAATGAACATCACCGCAAACACATAAAAGAAAACAACTGTTTCATCAATTCCAAAAAATCCTGTTAGAATTGATATCATTGCTTTGTTTACCCAACCAATAATTATTATGTTCATTATAAAACCAAGATAGACAGCTCTGAAACCTCGAAGAAACTTAGCTGGTTTACCTGAGTATCTGAATTCAGCAAATTCAACTTCTGTCATTAGTCCTGCTCGACGCCATAATCTTGAAAAGAAGAAAACAGTAAGCATTCCACCGAAAGCAAAATTCCACCAGAGCCAGTTGCCGGCAATACCATTTCGTGCAACAAGTTCGGTGACTGCTAAAGGAGTATCTGCTGCAAAGGTCGTGGCAACCATTGATAGTCCGGCAAGATACCAGGGAAGATTTCGTCCTGAAAGAAAAAATTCACTTGTGTCTTTCCCCGCTCGCTTATAAAAGTAAAATGCAATGGAGAAAGAAATGATGAAGTAAAGAAAAACAATTATGTAGTCGAGTAATTCCATGGTTTTATTTTATAATTGTTAAAAAATTTTCACGCAAAGACGCAAAGTCGCATAAGAAAATTTAAATGTTCCGTGGTTCTCTGTGAAATCTCCGTGACACTCAGTGTAATAATATTCCTTTCACGGAGAAACACGGAGAAGGCACGGAGTCACACTGAGATATTAAATTTTTTATCATGATTCCTTTCTATTCAAAAGTGATAATATGTTACCAACAAGAAGAACAGTTGCAACACCGATAAATACAAACCAAGTCCACGCAACAAGTTTGAGTAATATGAAAATTGATACAACTAAAATTCCTATTACGAAAGAAATTAAAGCAGTTTTTTCGTTTACTTTTTTATTGAATATTCCAAGTAAAAATGTTCCGAGCATTCCGCCGAAGGTGAATGATGAAATGCTTAATGCAAGCTCAACAACTGCTTTATCAGTATTCATAAAAAAGAAAGCAGAAGCGACAAGAATTATTGTCCATATTATTGTAAACAACCTTGAGTAACAAAGCTTAGTTTTTTCATCAAGAGTTTCTTTTTTGTTATTCAGAAATAGATCAATCATAGTAGAAGATGAAAGAGAACTTATCGAACCAGCAAGAGTAGATAAAGCCGCTGCAAACACTCCTGCGATAATAAAACCTGAAAGCCCTTTTGGAAGCTGATGTATAATGAAAGTCGGGAGCACTTCATCAGATTTCATTTCCGTCATTCCATAGAAACTAAAAAGTAAAAATCCGATGAAAAGAAAAACTGCAAACTGAAAAACAATTATAATTCCGGAAGTAACAATTGCTAACTGACTTTTACGAAGATTCTGCAGAGCAAGTAATCTTTGAACAATCAACTGATCAGTTCCGTGTGAAGCCATTGATAAAAATGCACCGCCAATTAAACCGCTAAGTAAGGTGTATGGTTGTTTGAAAAAATCTGCTAAACCATTTTCAAAACCAAAATTAATAACTGATAATTTCTGATTAAGTAATTCTGTATTTGAAAAAATATTTGAGTCGGTTTGATTGATAATAAAAATTATGATAAGTATTGCACCACCCAGATAAATTATCATTTGAAACGCATCTACATAAATAATTGATTTTAATCCTCCTGTATAGGTGTAAATCAATGCGATAAAACTTATTATTAAAATTGCATACACGGGACTTATATCTAGCAGAAGATATAAAGGTATTGCTGCAGCAAAAAGTCTTACTCCGTCTGAGGCAACTCTTGTTAAAAGAAAAACTATTGATGCGAAAGTTCTAATCTTCCTGCCGAATCTTTTTTCCAGAAAAGTATAAACTGTTGAAATTTCACCTTGATAGTATCTGGGAAGCAAAATTATTGCGACTGCTATTCTTCCAATGAGAAAACCAAAAGCAAGTTGTAAGAATTGAAAATTTGTTTTATAAGCCAGGCCAGGAATTGAAATGAAAGTTAGTGCACTTGTTTCCGCAGCAATAATTGAGAAACTAACTGCAAGCCAGGGAATTTTTTCAGCGCCAAGGAAATAATCTTTAATTGACTTTTGTTTTCCACCGGAAAAGATTCCTATCAAAGCAACAACGATTAGATAGGAGATGACAATAATTAAATCCGTTAATCTCTCAGGATTCATCTGAATAAAATTGTTTGAAAATTTCTTTTCAAACATAAAACATTAGCCGCTAATTATGCTAAGCATCCTTCGGACACGAATTTTCACTAATGATTTTAAAACATTTTCAAATATTATACTGAGTTCGTTGAAGTGAGAGAATAAAAAAAGAGTATGATCATCCTTCGACTTGCTCAGGATGACATCAAACACTGTCATACTGAGCTTGTCGAAGTGTGACAAGAAAAGAACAAGGCTAGTCATCCTTCGATAAACTCAGGATGACATTAGAATTATGTAATGCTTAGTGGCAATGACATCGATGAGTCACAATTATTATTACACGACTTTCGGAAAATCAACAACACAACTAAATAAAAGAAAGTCCCGAAGGGACGAGATATTGATAGCATAAAGAAAAACATACATAAAAGTCCCAAAGGGACGAAATATAAATTTGTTACGAATGTGTAGATGATAATATTATCTCTTCGGGACTTTATAAATCTGGATTGTGATTGTTTTTATAAAATAATCATCCCTCCAAGATTAAATCTCTAAAACAAGATAGATTACTATAATAAAATAAAAGTCATCCTTCGATAAACTCAGGATGACCTGCTGTAATAAAAAAACCTGCAGAGAAAATTCTGCAGGTTTTGAATTAGGGATAAAATATTTTCTTACTTAATGATTTTCTTTTCTCTTAAAATTGTTTCAACGGTGATTGAACCAATTTCCTGCAAGTCATATTTAACACGAGTGTGAGGTTTGTTGATCTTTATATATCTGCTTAAATCAATTGGAGTTCCAATTACAACAACATCACATTTTGTTCTGTTGATTGTTGTCTCAAGGTCCTTCATTTGTTGCTTGCCATAACCCATTGCAGGAAGCAATGTACCAATGTTAGGATATTTTTTATAAGTCTCAGTAATTGATTTCACTATGTAAGGTCTAGGGTCAACAATTTCTTTTGCCCCAAGTTTCTGAGCAGCAACGGTTCCTGCACCGTATTTCATTTCACCGTGAGTCAATGTTGGACCATCTTCAACTACGAGAACACGTTTGCCGCGAATCAATTCAGGTTTTTCAACTGTTACTGGTGATGCGGCTTCAATAATAGAAGCTTTTGGATTCACCTTCTGAATATTCTCTCTTACTATGTTAATGTTTGCAGCATCTGCTGAATCAATTTTATTTATGATTGCACAATCTGCTAATCTTAAAGATGTATTTCCCGGATAATAGTTAAGTTCATGTCCAGGTCTGTGAGGATCAACAACAGTGAAAGTTACATCTGCTTTGTAAAATGAAAAATCATTGTTTCCACCATCCCACAAAATAACATCAGCTTCTTTTTCAGCTTCACGGAGAATCGCTTCGTAATCAACACCTGCATAAATTACTCCACCACGGGCGATGTGTGGTTCGTATTCTTCAATTTCTTCAATTGTACAATTATGTTTTTTCAAATCTGCGTAAGTAGCAAATCTCTGAACTCTCTGTTTTACCAAATCACCATATGGCATCGGATGACGGATTGCAACAACTTTTTTTCCTGCTTTAGTGAGTACCTCAACAATCTTTCTGGAAGTTTGCGATTTACCACAGCCTGTTCTAACTGCAAGAACTGCAACAACAGGTTTTGTGCTTTTGACCTGAGTCTCGGCAGCACCAAGCAATCTGAAAGAAACGCCTGCAGCATTAACTATCGATGCTTTGGTCATTACATATTCAAATGGAACATCAGAATATGAAAAGACAACTTCATCAACTTTCAGTTTCTTAATAAGTTCTTCGAGTTTTGACTCTTCGTAAATTTTTATTCCGTTTGGATAAAGTTTCCCGGCAAGTTCTTTCGGATAAATTCTTCCTTCGATGTTGGGGATTTGAGTTGCGGTAAATGCGACTACATTGTAGTCTGGATTGTTGCGATAGAAAACATTAAAGTTGTGGAAATCGCGACCAGCCGCGCCCATTATCAACACGTTCTTTCGAGCCATAAAAATACTCTCCTTTGTGTTTTTAATTTGAGTTGTTTGATAAAAAGGTTTATGTTCATTTTATACTAGTCCTTAAAAAAATTGTAGCACAAAATTAAAGGTTTTGGGGCTTACTTACCTAATTATCTTCAGTTACGAACTTCAAAAATGTCACGATTTATATTAACCTGTTAGTGAAAATTCGTGTAATTAGTGGCGTAGTTTCTTATTTTCACAAATAAAATTTCAAAGGATTTTTATGCGAACATTATTTTTTCTTCTGCTAACCACAATCAGTTTTTCTCAAACAAGTCCTGAGTTTAATAAATATTTTCTCGATGAGACGATGAGGATTGATTATTTTCATATTGGTGATGCAACAACAGAGATGTTTACTATTGATAAGATTTATCGTTATGGAATCTGGGCAGGAAGTTTAACAACTCTGATTGATAATCTGAATAACGGAAAATACTGTCACAAAATTTATGATGTAGCTACAGGTGTTCTTATCTATTCAAAAGGATATGATACTTTTTTTGGTGAGTATGCATCGAGTGAGAATGGTTTGGCAGGAATTAAAAAATCTTTTCACGAATCTGCAATTATTCCTTTCCCAAAGAATAAAATAATTTTTGCAATTGAAAAGCGAGATGACTTGAATAAGATGAATGAAATTTTCAGAACAGAAATTGACCCTTCAAGTATTTATATCGTCAAAGACAAAATTGTTGACTCAGGTGTTGAAATCTTCAAACCTGTTTTTAACGGTGATCCACATAAAAAAGTTGATGTAGTTATTCTTGCAGAAGGGTATGAAATGGAAGAGAGAGGAAAGTTTGTGGAAGATCTTAACAGATTTGTTGAATATTTTTTTGAACAGGAACCTTACAAATCTCAGAAAAATGATTTTAATATTTATGGGGTATTCAAACCATCGGAGGAAAGCGGAACAGACCTACCTGGCGCAGATATTTTCGTTAACACAGTTCTGAATACAACTTTCTGGTCACTTGGTTCAGAAAGATATTTGATGACTGAAGACAATAAAACAATGCGCGATCTCGCAGCTTTTGTTCCTTATGATGCAATTTATATTCAGGTAAATCATCCTCGCTATGGTGGTGGTGGAATTTATAATCAGTTCTGTACTTACACTACAGATAATCAGTTTGCGAAATATCTTTTCATTCACGAATTCGGTCATTCATTTACAGGACTTGCGGATGAATATTATACATCAGATGTTGCCTACACGGACTTTTATAAACCAACAGTCGAACCGATTGAACCGAACATCACAGCTTTGCTCGATCCAAAAAATGTAAAGTGGAAAAATTTATTGAGCAAAGGAATCGAAATTCCGACGCCTTGGGAAAAAGAAGAATTTGACAGAATGAGTTACGAATGGTTAAAAGAAAGAAATCGTTTGAACAGTTACATAGCTGAACTTAAAAGAAACAGAGCTCCTGAAGAACAAATAAGAGCTGCTGAAGAAGAATATGCAATAAAAGATAAATTGCAATCAGAAAAAGTTGATAAATATCTTCGAAACAGTAAGTATTGGGGAAAAGTCGGAGCGTTTGAAGGTGCTGGTTATCAGGCAACAGGATTATATCGTCCGATGCTTGATTGCATAATGTTCTCCAAAGGTGATAAACCATTTTGTAAAGTGTGTGAAGAAGCGATAAAAAAAGTTATAAATCATTACACGAATTAAAATATCTTAGCGAATCTGTGTCTCGAGAAACAAAAAATATTTCACGCAGAGAACTGAGACACAAAGAAATCAAAAGGTCTGAGAATGAAAACAAAACTTGATATTGCAAAAAACTGGTTACCGCGTTACACCGGAACTCAGATTGACGAATTTGGCGATTATATGCTGCTTACAAATTTTCACAATTATGTTGAGAAGTTTGCTGAAAGATTTAATTGTGAAATCAAAGGCATCGGAAAACCAATGCAGACTGCAACAAACAATGCCGGTCTCTCAATAATTAATTTCGGAATAGGTTCTGCAAACGCTGCAACAATTATGGATTTACTTGTAGCACGAGCGCCGAAAGGTGTTTTGTTTCTTGGTAAGTGTGGTGGTCTAAAACACTCAACAGAAATTGGACATTTCATTCTTCCGATTGCTGCAATCAGAGGTGAAGGAACAAGCGATGATTACAAACCAAAAGAAGTTCCTGCACTACCTTCATTTAAGCTTCATAAATTTGTTTCAGATAAAATTGTTCAAAGAGGACTGGAATACAGAACAGGTGTTGTTTATACTACAAACAGAAGAGTCTGGGAGTGGGATGAAGAATTCAAAAATTATTTGCGCAAACTTTCTACAATTGCAATTGATATGGAAACTGCAACTCTTTTCATTGTTGGACTAGTGAATGAAATTCCTCGTGGTGCATTACTACTGGTTTCAGACGTTCCAATGATTCCTGAAGGAATAAAAACAGAAGAATCAGATTTAATAGTTACTCAGAAATATTCGGACCTGCATCTTGATATTGGAATTGAAGCAATGACGGAAATAGGGCAGAAGGGTGAGAAAATAAAACACTTCACATATTAAGAGACTGAATGGATGAATTAGTAAATGAATGATTGAGTGATTGGATGATTGAATGAATGTATAGATGAATGACTGAATGATGAAATTTTCAGTTATTACTATTTCCGAACAAAATAAATTTAATTAAAGCAAACCAACTTAAACCTAAAGACCAACCTGCAATAACTTCAGTAACAGTGTGACCGCTTCCTGTCACTCTTGAAATTCCGACAATTAAAACTATAGCCATAGCAGAAATGAAGTAGAATTTCTTCAATCTTATTGATGAAATTCCTTTCGAAAGGAAATAAGCGATAGAAGGATAAAGCACAGTTGAAATAAAAGTATGTCCACTTGGAAAATTTGCAAGTGTTTCAGTGTATAATTCTTTCAGAGTAACAGATTCTCTTTCTGAATTAATGTACTTAACTGTTATTATAAAGAGTAAGGAAACAACAACAGTAAAAGCAAACTTAATTGCATCTTTTTTTCTTTCGGCGATTAAAAGATATGAAAAGAAAATTGTGCTGATAATAAAAACTAATTCCTTACTTCCGAAAGAAGAGACATTTCCATTCAAATTTACAAACCAGGAAGTACCGTATGATTTGCTCCATTCGTTCGTGTAACCAAGCCAATTGTAAAGTAATGACGAAACTTCAGCAGAGATTCCATCAAATACTTTAAAACAACTTAGCAGGAAAAAAAATAATCCCGTAAAGAAAAGAACGATTAATATTTTATTTTCTTTCTTGATAAAAGTCCTACCTTAATTATGATTTCTGATAAACAAAATTAAATTCTTCTTCTGAAACCTTCACCCATTACTTCGTGAACATTATGAATTGTTACAAAAGCTTTTGGATCGATTTTTTTGATAATCGAAAGAAGTTTACCAAGCTCTTTCAAAGTTACAACTGTTACCACAACTTCTCTTTCAGCATTTGTATAAAGTCCGCGGGCTTTTATTGCAGTTGCACCGCGACTTAAATCATTCATTATTGCTTGTGCAATTTGTTCATTCTTCTCAGAGATAATATATGCTGAGCGAGCGTAATCAAATCCATCAATAATGGCATCAACAAGTCTTGCAGAAATAAAAAGGAGAAAGAGTGCATACAAAGTCAGGGTTATCGCAGACCTGTCAATAGCTAATCCTTTAAATTCAATCACAAGACCAGCAGTGATGATTACGAAAAAGTCAATAATCATAATTGCCATTCCGGGTTTTATTCCAAATCTTTTTTGCATAATTGCTGCAACGATATCTGAACCAGCAGTTGTTCCTTTGAATTTAAAAATTATACCCAATCCGATTCCAAGAAAAGCAGCACCAAGTAAAATAAGAAACATAAAATCATTTTGCTGAAGATCCTTAATGGTTTGAGTATTCTGTAAACTTAATCCGCCAATAAAAGGAACATCGCCTCTGAAATAATCTATAAAAAATGAACTGAGAGTAAATCCATAAAAAGTTCTTACACCAAATTCTTTTCCTAATTCTTTTATTCCCCAGATGTACAAAGGGACATTAAGCAGCCAAATCATTACACCAACCGGAATTTTATTTGATGAGAGATAATGGATAGCCATAGAAAGTCCGCTTACACCACCGGGAACAACCTGTGCATCAACAAGGAAAACTCCTATTCCAATTCCCATTATTGCCGCACCAATTGTTATGGCAATATATTCTAAAACGGGATGCTCTTTGTATAATTTATCAGTCATAATACCCTCGCTAATTTCATATTCAAAAATAGATAATACAAAGGACTGAAAATGTGAGATAAGTAGAGAAGAGAGCCTTTCTGTACTTAAGCTGTGACGAAAGTAGTTATTTGAATTAAAATGATTTTTGATTAAGATAGTACCCAGAAATTCCCATCTTTATAAAGGGATTATATGAAATTATTAACCTTATTTCTCTTACTTTCAACTACAATATTTTCCCAATATCTTAATGTTCGTGTGGATTCTCCGCAAAGTAATCAACCTGAAGAAGTCTCAATAGCTATAAATCCAGTTAATCCGAATTTCCTTGCTGCAGGAGCGAATATTAATCATTTCTTTCGATCTTCCGATGGAGGATTTAGCTGGTCAACTTCTTATCTGAGTTCTTCTTTTGGGGTTTGGGGCGATCCCGTTGTGGTTTATGATGAACTCGGGTATTTGTATTACGGACATTTATCCAATCCGCCTTTCCCAGGATATTGGATTGACAGAATTGTAATTCAACGCTCAACTAATAACGGACTGACCTGGAATGATGGTGCTGGAATCGGTTTTCTAAGTCCTAAAAATCAGGATAAGGAATGGATTGCAGTTGATATGCACAGCAATCAATTCAAAGGAAATGTCTATGTATGCTGGACAGAATTCGATAGTTACGGAAGTTCAAATCCAAACGATTCATCAAGAATAAAGTTTTCCAGATCAACTGATAAAGGATTAACCTGGAGTAATGCAATAACAATCAGCGACAGAAGTGGAAATTGTATCGACAGCGATAACACAGTCGAAGGCGCTGTACCTTGTGTTGGACCAAATGGAGAAAATTATGTTAGTTGGGCAGGTCCGCTTGGTTTGGTATTCGACAAATCTACTGATGGTGGACTTACCTGGGGAAATGATATTTTCGTCAGTAACATTCCTGGTGGATGGGATTTTGATGTTTCAGGAATTTACAGATGCAATGGCTTACCAATTACTGCCTGCGATACAAGTCAATCACCATACCGTGGAAATATTTATATCAATTGGTCTGATCAAAGAAACGGAACAAATAACACAGATGTATTTTTTGTTAAATCAACTGATGGAGGGAATACCTGGTCTTCGCCATTAAAAGTGAATGATGATAATTCAAACCGGCATCAGTTTTTTACCTGGATGACAATTGATCAAACAACAGGTGCAATCTATATTGTATTTTATGATAGACGAAATACCACTGGTGATGCTACGGATGTATATGTTGCCCGTTCAACAAACGGTGGAGAAACTTTTACCAACTTTAAAGTCAGTCAGTCTTCTTTTACTCCTTCATCAAATATTTTCTTCGGTGATTACACTAACATTGCTGCGTTCAATAAAAAAGTTTATCCGATTTGGATGCGATTGGATGGATCAACTTTAAGTGTTTGGACTGCGATAATTCATGATTCACTCGTTTATGTTCCTGTTGAACTTGAAAGCTTTAGGGCAACTCACACCACAGAAGGTAAAGTGCTTCTTTCCTGGCAGACAGCAAGTGAATTAAACAACAGAGGATTTGAAGTTCAGAGAAAATTTCTGAATTCTGATTTTGTCACAATCGGATTTGTTGAAGGCAAAGGAACAACAACTCAGAAACAATATTACAATTTTATTGATTCACCATCGGAAAACGGATTATACACTTACAGATTAAAACAATTAGACTACGATGGAAAATCAAATTACTCTAATGAAGTTGAAATAAACCTTCAAACCGTCAGTTATCTTGTTCTCGAACAAAATTATCCAAATCCGTTTAATGACAGAACTTCACTACGATTTGCAACAGCTTATAATAAAAGGATTACACTAAAGCTTTATGATATTCTTGGCAGAGAAGTATTAACTGTTGTTAATGAAATACTAGAACCAGGTATATATGAAAGAGAAATTAATCTGAGCAAATACAATTTCCCTGGAGGAATGTATTTTTATGAACTGAGCGATGGTAAGTTAACTCTCGTAAAGAAAATGATTTATTTAAAATGAAAAATTTTTCAACGATTGTTTTACTCATTATAACTTTTCATATTCTATCCTGTGATCATGGAATTGCTCCACTGCCAGAGCAACCTGAAGTTTCAGGTTTCGAAGGAACAATTTTCTTTATCAGTCCCTGGCCAGATAGTATTAAAAGAACACATCTTGTAATTTTCAAAAATCCTCTGCTTCAGCCATCTGATTTTGTTATAACGAATCTCAAATACATCAGCAACGAAATTCCTTTTGGTGTACAGTCATACAGATTCAGTTCACTTGATAGTGCAATCATTCCGGTTTCGCCAGGACCATTTGAACCTGGTGAATATGCTTATGTAGCAGTTGCACATCAGACAACTGAAGAGTTGTCTCTTGCAAGAAAAGATTGGTTTGTCTCAGGAATTTATTACACTAATAACGATACAACAAAACCAGGCATTTTGAAAATTGAGGAAAACAAAATTACCAGAAATGTAAACATCAGGGTTGATTTTAATAAACTTCCACCACAACCACCAGGCGGATAAGAGTTTATCATGAAAAAAATAATTCTGATTTATCTTTTATTATCGACAACTCATCTTTACTCACAAACATTTGAAATTACAGGAAGAGTAACTGATCCGGAATTTACACCAATCCCTGGTGTGAATGTTTATCTTCTTAATACAAACTACGGAGATGCAACTAATGAAAAAGGATTCTTTCAGATAAAAAACATTCCCGCTGGAAACTATGAATTAGAAATCTCTGCAATTGGATTTTCTAAAAAGCGACAAAAATTAATAGTTGATAAAAATATCCGCATAGACTTCATATTAATTCCTGAAGCTATCAAAACAGATGAAATAGTTGTAACAGCAGGGAAGTATGAACAGAAAAAGTCGGAACTACCGGTAAGCACTGAAATTATTCCCGGAACAAAATTAATAGAAAGAAATTTCCGGAATCTCGAAGCAGCATTGCGTTATGTTCCTGGCGTTAATATGACTGAAGATCAGATCAGCATTCGTGGTTCAAGTGGTTATAGTCGTGGTGCAGGTGCAAGAGCTCTAGTAACTATTGACGGATTACCATTTTACACCGGCGATACTGGAGAAATAGTTTGGGAAATGATTCCTGTAACTCAGATTCAGCGTGTTGAAATAATTAAAGGTGCAGCAAGTTCACTTTATGGTTCTTCAGCGATTGGGGGAGTTGTAAGTGCAATAACAAGAGAAATTTCATCTTATCCGAGAACGATGATAAATGCTTTTTATGGATTTTATGACAGACCTTATTATAAAGAATGGGATTGGTCTGGTCAGTTAAGGCCATTTAATGGAGTCACTGTTGCACATTCGAACAGCGTTGGTAGTTTTGGTTTTAATTTAGCATTAACGCGACTGGAAGATTTAAGTTATCGCAGGGATGATTTTTCGAAAAAATACATCGGTTTTCTGAAGTTGAAATTAGATATAAACTCAAAATCCGATCTGACTTTATTAGCAAATTCATTTAACAAGCGGGCAGGAAGTTTTCTTTACTGGAAAGATTCAAGAAATGCATTAATAAATTCTGAATTTGTTTCTGCGAACAGAATTGAAACCAACAGATATCTGATTGGATTGATTTATAAAAATCTTATAGCAGACAAATCAGTTTTATTTTTAAAAGGCAGCTATTACAGAAATAATTTTTCTGATAATTCCTTACCGTCGAATATTTCAACTTCTCATCTTTACAGAATTGAAACACAGCTGACATCAGGTTTAACTGAAAAAATAATTCTGACATCAGGCGCTGAAGTTATTCCTTCACAGGTAAAATCAAGTTTGTTTGGTAATACTGATGCATTTTCAGCAGGTTTGTATTCAGTTGCGGACATAAATTTTGATTTTCCTTTAATCGTTTCATTCGGATTACGATATGATTTAGGTAAACTGGATTCATTGGAAGCTTCTGGTTCACTTTCACCAAAAATTGGATTCAATTACAAGCTGTTTGAAAATCTGGTTTTCAGATCATCACTTGGAACAGGCTTCAGAAATCCAACTCTTGCTGAAGCATTCACATCAACATCTACAAGTGGTATAACTATTAAACCAAATCCAAAAATCAAACCTGAAAGAAATGTAACATTTGAATTCGGCATTAACTATTCATATCAAAATATTTTCGAATTTGATATTGCATTATTCCAGAATGAATATTACAAAATGATTGAAGCAAGTGTTGACCCTTCGGATGGACTTATTTTCTTTAATAATCTTTTGAGAGCAAGAATTCAGGGATTTGAAGCAGGCTCAACTATTAACATCATTCCCGGAATTCTCAAATCTTCTGTTGCCTATACTTATTTAAATTCAAGGGATTTAGAAAATGGAATTGCTCTTAAATATCGGCCAAGACATAGCTTTAATGGTTCTTTAGAATTCACAAACTGGAATTTTGGTTTGGGAATATTTTTCAGATACCAAAGCAGAGTCGAAGAAATTGATAATGAATTGATTGATTTGGGAATTGTTCGTGATGGAAATCTTCGTGTTCCTGTCTATCAGACTGATTTAAATTTAAGTCACGATTTAATTTCATTCGGTGTACCCGCAACTATGTACATTAATGCGAAAAATATTTTCAATTATAATTATGTTGAACTTGTCGGGAATCTGAAACCGATACGAAATTTTTCATTCGGTTTTAATTTAATATTATAATAATTTTAATCAGGAATAATTGACCGATTAAATATCCAAAATCAGGAGGCAGGCTATATGAAAAAGTTTCTAATCTACTTTTTTCTTTTTACTAATATTTTTTTATATCCGCAGCAGGCGAGTGATTATTTCCCATCAGCAACCGGCTATGTCTGGAATTACAAAGTCACACCTCTTGACTCCATAAATAATCCAATGACTCAACTTGAATATTTCAGACAGGATTCATTCGCAGTGATACAAAATTATTTGGGCAGAACTGCTGATATTGTTCTTTCTAAAGAAGGTCCATTACAGACAATTTTATTGCAGCCATATATTGATTCAATATTTTATAGTTTTCAGGGAACAGATGGTTATGAGTATTTCAGTATTTCAGGAATTGAATCCTTCCTTAATCGTTTAGATTCGCTCGGAATTGATCCAAACTTTAACTTTTTGAATTTCTTCAGATCGTTACAAAACTGGTATTCAGTTTACAGATTTGGAGCAAGTCCGGGCGTAAGATACACGCTTCTTCAGAAAGATACATTGATTTCAACATACAATATTCGTTTCAAATATTCTGCAATAAGGAATAATGATCAAACTATTAGCACACCTATCGGCACATTTAATTGTAAAAAGTTTACAACACAATGGGAATTCTCATATCTGTTAGGACCGATTCCGATACCTTTATTTTCAATTGAAGATACCAACTGGATTGCACAAGGTAATTGGTTGGTGAAAGCATATCAACCATCCAAAGCTGTTGATTTGACCTTACTCGGAATACCACCATTCTTCATCCCCGGAAGAACAATTAATATTCTGGATCAGATTGTTTCTGTTCCGAATGATCAATTAACAGTTAATGATTATGTGCTTTATCAAAACTATCCAAATCCATTCAACCCAAGTACGAAAATCAGTTGGCAGTCGCCAGTTGGCAGTTGGCAAACATTGAAAGTTTATGATGTACTAGGAAATGATGTGGCAACTTTGGTAAATGAATACAGAGAAGCAGGAAAGTATGAGATTGAATTTCCTTTAGAGACGAACCATGCCTTGTCTTTACCAAGTGGAGTATATTTTTATCAACTTAAAGTTGGGAATTATGTAGAAACTAAAAAGATGATTTTATTAAGATAAAAAGAATTTAAAATTATTTTCCCCGGTCAGGTTTATCCTGACCTTTTTTATATTTTCAATAACTTTTATGAAAAAACTTAAATCGCAACTTGAAAAAATTTATAACCAATATTCAAATCTTGAAAGTACTTCTGATCCTCTTCATTTAATTCATCAATTAAAAGATGAAAAAGATATCGAGTTGTTTGCATTTCTGGCATCATTGTTTGCTTATGGAAGTGTAAAGCAGATAAACAATACTCTTTCAGAAATACTTAATCTATCTGAAGGTAAACCTTATAAGTTTATTAAAACCTTTTCAAGCAGAAGTAAGTTAAAAGTTAAGCACAGATTTTATTCGGAGAGTGATGTAACAAACCTGATGATTTTGCTTAATAAAATCCTTAATGATTTTGACTCTCTGAAAAACTTATTTGCAATGCATTATTCTGAAGAACACTTTAATGTCAAACACTCAATCTCAGGTTTTTCAAATTATTTTTTATCTGAATATGGAAGACTTTTCGGTAAGGTTACCTTGGGAATAAAATTTATGTTCCCATTACCAGAGAGAGGAAGTGCCTGCAAAAGAATGAATTTATTTCTACGATGGATGGTAAGAAAGGATAATCTTGATTTTGGATTCTGGAATTTTATCCCGACAAGAAAGCTTGTCATTCCAGTTGATACACACATTGCTAAAATTTCTACTCAACTTGGTCTTACAAGTAGAAAAGTTGTTAGTTGGAAAATGGCTGAGGAAATAACTGAAAACCTGAAGATTTTTGATAAAGATGATCCTGTAAGATTTGATTATGCACTTTGTCATTTCGGTATGGTAATAAAAAATTTTTCATTGAACAATTAAATCTAAGTGGAAGATTATGATTAAACTTCTTATAATTGTACAGTCGGATAAAGGATACTTATGTCAGAACAAAAATTTCCAATAAAATATTTCCTGATTTTTCTTGCTGTAATAATTGTAATCATTTTTTCGGGATTTCTGTATTATAATTCTTCCAAGAAAAATATCGAGCACGAATGGAATCAGCAGATAAGTTCGATAAAAGAATTAAAACTTCAGCAGATTGAAAAAGAACAGTTCCAAAGAATAAAAATACTTGAATCATTTATAAAAAATACAGCAATATCTCAGCTACTTTCAGATATTTTAATTAATCCTGCTGATACGCTTCAATTTCAGAAAGCAAACAAATGGATTGCTGAACTTCAGACAAATTTTAGTTTCGGTGATATTTATTTACTCGATTCAAATGCAACAATCATAGTTACAACTGATAAAGAAAGAAAACTTCAGAGAAGTTTTTTGAGAGAGGAAATTAAAGTTGTTGCAGGTAAAGATTCGTCGGGGATGAGTAATCTTTACATAAGAGACAACAGAAATTTACTTCAGGCAATTGTGCTACCGCTTAATCGTAACAATTCAAGAGTTGGTTATCTCTGGGCTGAAATTTCATTCTTTGAATATTTTTATCCGATTTTATTTTATTCCCAGAAAGAATATGACAGAGCAGAATTCTTACTGATTAAGAAAAACGGTGACATTGGATTTCTTTTGAAAAATTTTATTGGTGATACCAAAGAAAATATTCAAACAATACCACTCCAACCTGAGGAAAGAAAAGCATTTCAGGAAGCTGCTCTTCGGGAAGATGAAGTCAGAGAACTTCAGTTGGGTGGAAAAACTGTCTTCGTTTCTGTAAGATCAATTCCGGGAACAGATTGGTTCCTTGCTGCTAAAGTAGATGAAAGCACAATTGTTAGTTCTGCTAAAAATATTGCTACGGCTATTATTATAGTAGTAATCCTCTTAATAATTCTTGCTGCTGCATTGACATATGCTGTATGGAAACGCAGCACTTTGGATTATCTTCAAAGAACTTTTAAACTCAGAAAAGAAAAGGATGAACTTTCAGAACGATATACATCATTAACCAAATATGCTAATGATATAATCCTCACCATAAATAAAGATGGAAAAATACTTGAAGCAAACCGAAAAGCTTTCGAGATTTATGGATTTAATCACGCAGAATTAATTGGGAAAAATTTTCTTGACCTCAGTGACCAAAAGGAATTCGATAAACAAAAAATTGATGAAGCCAGAAAAAATGATGAAGGAATTCTTTTCGAGACGACTCACAGAAAAAAAGACGGAAGTATTGTCCCCGTTGAGATAAGTGCGAAGCATATAAATCAGGATGGAGAAAAGATTATCATTGCGATCATAAGAGATTTTACTGAGAGAAAGAAACTTGAGTCAGAACTAATTCAGGCAAAAGAACATGCCGAAGAAATGAACCGGCTAAAAACATTTTTCCTTGCTAACATCAGTCATGAACTCCGAACACCAATGAATGGAATATTAGGTTATGCCGAAATGCTGATGATGGATCTGAATGATCCTAAGCTCCGGGAAATGGCATCTATGATCTTCAAAAGCAGCAAGAGATTGCATGATACTCTTGATTCCCTGATTGATTTATCTAAGCTTGAATCTCAGGTTCAGAAGCTTGAATTAGAAAATCTTGAACTGGTAACAGTTCTGGAGGATATTAAAGCTTCATTTAATGATTATGCTCTTGAAAAAGGGCTTAAACTTATATCCGAGCATAAACATCCTAAAGTTTATTTTAATACTGATGCCAGAATATTCAATAAAATTATTTCCAATATTCTTAGTAATTCAATAAAATATACTACCAAGGGAGAGATTAAATTACTTTCTGATTTCAGTGAAGGAAACATTGTTATTAAAATAATTGATACAGGTATCGGAATATCTGCAGATAATCTCAGTAAAATTTTTGAACCATTCCGTCAGGAGAGTGAAGGTTTTAACAGAAAGTACGAAGGAACGGGAATAGGTTTAACCCTTACTAAAAAATTCGTGGAATTGCTAGAAGGCAATCTTGATATTGATAGTCAGGTCGGTAAAGGAACAGCTGTTACTATTACACTTCCTGCAAGAGAAACAAAAGCAAAACAAAAATCAGAATCAGCAAAAATCGAATCAAATCTGGTTGAGCAGCCAATTATAGTTCAGGAACCTAAAGAAGAAAAAATCGAACTTCACATCGATAAGAAAGAAGAAAAGAATTTCCCAAAAGTTTTACTCGTCGAGGATGATGAAGTTAACTCACGTTTAATTAAAATTATGCTTGAAGGACAGTTTGATATTACCTGGGCATTTGATTCTTCCGAAGCGTTATCTCTGGTGAATAGTTTTACATATGATATTATTCTAATGGATATAAATCTTAAAGGTGAATTAAACGGTGTTGAAACAACCAGGGAAATCCGGAAACTGGAACAATATAGAGATACACCAATCATTGCTGTAACTGCTTATGCGCTTCATGATGAGAGAGAAAAAATTCTTAACAGCGGATTTACTGGTTACCTTTCCAAACCTTTCAAAAAAGATGATCTTATTAAAACTCTCAATGATGTTCTGATGAAAAATATTTCGTAAATCAGCATTAAATAAATCTGAAATTGTTGAGAAAAAAGAAAATTCCTTCTTAAATTTCGCAGGTTCTTTTTTAGGAAAATCAATCCAAAATAAATTATTTGCTCAGTAATAGGAGAAAAAATATGTCAGAGCAAAAACGATTTGTTCCTTTCGTCTCACCTGAAACCAATATGGCCGAGTTTACTATCCGAGCACTTGTTATTGGTTTAATTATGTCTGTTGTTCTTGGAGCAGCAAATGCATATCTCGGATTAAAAGCGGGTATGACAATAGCTGCTACCTATCCTGCTGCTGTAATCGGAATGGCAGTTTTAAGAATCTTTAAAGGTTCCATTCTTGAAGAAAATTTTGCAAGAACTGTTGGTTCCATCGGCGAATCAGTTGCTGCCGGTGCAATATTTACCATTCCTGCATTTATGATTGCAGGTGTCTGGCAGGAATTCTGGTCGGTTCAACATTATCTGGAAGCAACTGCTATTATGTTTGTTGGTGGTGTTGTAGGAATTCTCTTCGTTACAATTCTCAGAAGAGTAATGGTTGAAGATCGCGAACTTCCGTTTCCGGAATCAGTGGCAGCATCTGAGATTCATAAAGCAGGAAGATCAGGCAAAAGTGGTGCTAAGTTTTTATTCTGGGCGATGGGTTTGGGAGCATTAATACAGATTTTAAAACAGATTCAGTTCTTTGCTGCTTCCTGGGAAAAATTTATTTACTTCGCAAAACAAAAACTTACTTTCTCTAGCGGAGCATCAGTTGAAGCCAGTGGTGGAGCTTTACTCAGCACTCCGGGTGTAAGTCCGGCTTATATGGGCGTGGGTTATATCATCGGACCAAATCTGGCTGCATTAAACTTCACCGGTGGATTACTTGCCTGGGGGTTATTCGTACCACTTCTACTTTATTTCCTCGGTCCGGAACTTCTTGCATCACTTCAGGCAAATGGTGTTACTAATGTAACTGATGAAACCTGGATTGGTTTAGCAAATCAGGTTTGGCGTTCAATTGTTCGCCCGATTGCAATTGGTGGTATGTTAATGTCTGCTGCTTTCACGCTGTACAGGATGAGAAAAAGTTTAGGTGCAGGTCTGAGCAGAGCAATCGGAGATGTTAAAAAAGCTGCTTCAGGGTCCTCACATGAAGAAGTAAGAACCGAAAAAGATATGCCTTTCAAATGGGTTTTCATAGGATTAGTACTTGCGTCAATTGGAACATTTATAATTTATAATTATTTCTCCGGTGATGTTGTTGCTGCATTGGTTGCCACAATCGTAATGATTGTTGCAGGATTTTTCTTTGCTGCAGTTTCCGGTTATCTTGTTGGTTTAATTGGTTCAAGTAACAACCCGATTTCAGGATTAACAATTTCAACACTTATTGTTGCTGCTATTCTTATGGTTGCTTTAGGTGTAACAGGAATGCCAGGCATTGCCGCAGTGCTTGGAGTTGCTGCAGTTATTTGTGTTGCTGCTGCTGTAGCTGGTGAAATGTTACAGGATTTGAAGGTTGGACATATTCTCGGAGGTACTCCTTGGAAAATGCAGGTTGGAGACTTATTCGGAATATTACTTTCTGCTGCAGTAATGTTCTTCCCGCTATTAATTTTACATCAGGGAGACATTAACACTGGTGGAACAGGATTAGGAGGGAAAGCTTATCCTGCACCTCAGGCAAGTTTGATGGCTATTCTGGCTAAAGGTATCGTTGGTGGTGATATGGCCTGGCCATTAATTATTGTTGGAATATTAATGGCAATCGGATTTATACTTCTTAAAGTGAAAAGTCCGATGCTTGTTTGTGTAGGAATGTATCTCCCGCTTGAAACATCATTCGCAATTTTTATTGGCGGATTGATTAAAGGAATTCTTGACAAAGTTTCCGAAAGAAAAAAATTAAACGATGCTCAGAAAGCCCGTGTTGAAAACAACGGAGTGCTTCTTGCATCAGGATTAATTGCAGGTGAAGCTTTAGTAGGATTATTATTTGCATTCTTTGCAGTTGTTGAAATTCAAACTCCAAGAATTTTTGAAACTCCGTCATTTCTTGTAAGTCTGTTGGTATTTGTTGTAGTAGCTTATGTATTAATTTCCACACCACTGAAAAATGCTGGCAGACCTGATGAACCTGCACCACCAAGTGCAATGGCTTAATTAAAATTTTTCAACCTGCAGAAGAATTAAAAATTTTCTTCTGCAGGATTTTTCTATCGATTAGATTATGTTCAAAAAAAATAAAAATTTATCTGAAGTTAATTATTTAGAACTCACACCTGTAAGAAATTATAATCACATTGTAGAGGATATAAATAAAGTTTCTGTTTTAATCCCGAGATTCACAAATAAAATTTTAGTGAAGTATCTTGTGCCTAGATTAAAATCTCCTGATATAAAAGTAAAACTAGATAAGTTTGGTTCTGCTGCCTGGTTAAAAGCAGATGGGAATAAAAATGTACAGACAATATGTGATGAATTACTTTCAGAGTTTGGTGATGAAATTAATCCGGTTGTAGAAAGGGTCACAAAATTTTATTCACAATTGTATCAGTATCAATTCATAAGTTTTAAAGAACTAAAAGAAAGGAAATAAGTATGGGTGAAATATTAGGACATCTGAAACCATCATTGGTTTGGAATCACTTCGAAGAAATCTGTAAGTATCCTCGACCTTCCAAAAAGGAAGAGAAGATTGCTGGTTATATAGTCTCCGTTGGAAAGCGACTTGGGCTTCAGGTTGAGAAAGACAAGTTTGGAAATATTTTAATCAGAAAACCCGCAACTCCTGGAATGGAGAACAGAAAAACAGTTACTCTTCAATCACATATTGATATGGTTTGTGAAAAGAATCGTGATGTCGAACATGATTTCGATAACGATCCTATACAACCTTACATCGATGGTGATTGGGTAAAAGCAAAAGGTACAACTCTTGGAGCTGATAACGGTATTGGTGTTGCTGCTGCTTTAGCTGTTCTCGAATCAAATGATATCGAACACGGACCAATCGAAGCTCTTTTCACACTTGATGAAGAAACAGGATTAACTGGTGCATCAAGTCTGAAAAAAGGTTGGCTGAAAGGTGATATCCTTATCAATATGGATTCAGAAGAACTTGGCACTTTATACATCGGTTGTGCTGGCGGAAAAAACACTCAGGCGAAATTTAAATTTAAACCTGAAAAATCTCCCCGTAATTATGTTGCTTTCGAAGCTAAAGTTGCCGGATTAAAAGGCGGACATTCAGGACTTGAAATTCATGTTGGAAGAGGAAATGCAATCAAAATTCTTAACAGATTATTGTGGACATATTCAAAAGATAAAAAACTAAGACTTGCAAAAATTGAAGGTGGAAACAAACACAATGCAATTCCTCGTGAAGCATTTGCAGTTGTACTTGTTCCTAAAGCTGATGAAAAGAAATTCAAAAAGTTTGTTGCTGAATACAATGTGACAGTAAAAGATGAATTTGCAACAGTAGAACCTGATTTATTAGTAAGCGTTGAAAAACATCAGATGCCTGATAAAGTAATGGATGAAAAGACTCAAACAAAACTTTTGAATGCTTTGTATGCGGTTCCTCATGGAGTTATCAAGATGTCTCCTGATATTCCTGAGCTTGTTGAAACTTCTACAAACCTTGCTGTGATTACAACTGAAGGTAAGAATATTAATATTGTAACCAGTCAAAGAAGTTCTGTTGCATCAGAAATTAAAGACATTACGAATATGGTTTCATCAGTATTTGAACTTGCCGGTGCTGAACTTAATTATGGTGATGGATATCCCGGTTGGAAACCTGATATTCATTCGGAAGTTCTTCAGGTGTTTAAATCAACATTTACAAACATGTATGGCAAAGAACCGGAAGTTAAGGCAATTCACGCCGGACTTGAATGCGGAATTATCAAAGAGAAATATCCACAAATGGATATGATTTCTTTTGGTCCAACAATGTTTGGTGTGCATTCACCGGATGAAAGATTACAGATTTCCACTGTGCCTGAATTCTGGAATCAACTTTTAAATGTTCTTAAGAATATTCCTGTTAAAGCATAAAATAATTTCATTTAATTAAGCGAAGCGGAATCAATTCTGCTTCGCTTTCATTTTTCTTTTCCAACAAAACAAATATTGAAAGTCAGTTTATGAACTCAATTTCTGTTTCCAAACCTGAACCAACCGCATTACTTCGCTGGACAGTTTTACTTTTGATAAGTCTTGGAATGTTTGGCAACTATTATATCTATGACAGTATAAGTCCACTTGCTGATCTGCTAAAAGCTCAACTCGGATTTTCTGATTCAAACATTGGCTTACTCAATGCGATATATTCTTTTCCTAATATTATTATGGTTTTGATTGGCGGATTGATAATTGACCGGATCGGAACAAGAACTTCTGTTTTGATTTTCACTGCATTGATAATGCTTGGCTCAATAGTTACTGCAATAACAGGTAACATTATTGTAATGTCAGTCGGAAGATTGATTTTTGGTCTTGGAGCGGAATCAATGATTGTTGCAATCACAACTGTAATTGCAAAATGGTTTAAGGGAAAAGAATTGTCATTTGCTTTCGGTTTGAATTTAACAGTTGCACGACTTGGTTCATTCCTCGCTTTAAATTCACCAACCTGGGGAAAGTCATTGTACGAATACTGGCAAACACCACTGTGGATAACAGTTGCAGCAGGTGTGTTTGCATTCTTCTGCATTGTAGTTTATTTCTTTCTGGACATTTATGCTTCAAAGAATTATGCTCTTGCATCAGAAGGTGAACAGGATAAAATTCTGCTTTCAGACATCTTGAGAGTTCAGGAATCAAAACGATGGATCTATTTAGCAATAATAGGAGTGATTTTAGTTCTGTTATTATTTTTTATTCCTGAGAACTGGTCAATCTATCTGATAATTTTTATTGTATCTGCTTTAGCATTATTTCTGAAATCATCATCGTTCCCGAAGTCTTTTTGGTACATCACTGCTTTATGTGTAACATTTTACTCAGCAATGTTTCCGTTTCAGACTTTTGCAATTAAATTTTTTCAGGAAGCACACGGAACCACAAGAGAAGTCGGTGGAAATCTTTCAAGCATACTTACTTTGTTCGCAATGATTTTCACTCCTTTATTCGGATTACTTGCTGATAAAATTGGAAAACGTTCTTTGTTAATGATGTTTGGTTCACTTTTGATTATTCCCGTTTATCTGATGATGGCTTATAAATTCGGAAAGCCTGATGTGATGACTGACAGTGATTTTATCCATATCAGTTTTCAATTCTTCGACATTGATGCAATGATTCCGATTTATCTTATTTATCCAATGGCAATGATGGGAATTGCTTTCTCACTTGTCCCGGCAGTTATGTGGCCTTCTGTAGCTCTGATCGTTCCAAATGCAAAACTCGGAACAGCTTATGGATTAATGACAATGATTCAGAACATTGGATTATTCGGATTTAATTTACTCATTGGTTTTGCAAATGACATTTCCGGTGCAAGTGCAGAAAATCCTGCGGGCTATAATCTTGGAATGTGGATATTTTCAATTCTTGGATTTCTTGGATTGCTTTTCGCTTTTCTATTAAGAAAAAGTGAATTAGGCAAAGGCGGACACGGACTTGAAAACGGTATGAAAAAATAATCAGTTAATCAGTTGATATTTCCTTTGATTATTTGTTAATTTGAATAAGAAAATCATGAGTTAGCTATGCTTTATAAAATTTATATTGTCGTTTTATTTCTCTTTGCTGTAAGTACATATAACTTTGCACAGTCTTTTGGCTTTGGTTGTTTAGGTTTAGTCGGCGGTTATGCTGGTTATAATTATCAGCAATATCAACCCGGAATGCTTGAAACTTATGTTAATCAATTCAATACAAGAGTTCTATCTTCCGATGAAAAAAAATTGGATAAATTTGGTAAAGCAGAAGGTTACAGATTTGGATTGAATTTTTTCAGAGCTAAGTTCAGTGGATTTTTTGTTACTGCAAAAGGTTATTATCAGAAGCTTAGCGAATCTCACGATGGTGTTTTAGTAACAAGAGCCGGAAGATTTGATTATGACTATGATCTTGATTTAAAAAGTTGGGGAATCGGACTTGATGTCGGCATTCCTTTATTCAATGGATTACATTGGAAAATATTGGATGGTGCACTTCTCATTAACTCTGCAAGACTTACCGAGACCGTAAATTCATTTGCAGGAACTTCAGTCCAGAAATTTAATAATGATAAAACAGAATTGGGTTATTCAGTTGGTTCCGGATTTGTAGTTGAAATATTAAAAAACTATATCAGTGTTGAAGGGATTTTTGCTTACAGTTATCTGAAAATTGATAAGATGAAAACTGATGAAAATTTTCAATTCAAAGATTTAATTGAATCTCCTGATGAGAACGAACCTTTTATCAAGTCGGGTGGATTTAATGCTGTATTACAACTCAATGTTGGCTTTCCACTTTAATCAGAAGGTAAATTATGAAAAAGAAATTAACCAAACTTGATAGCGCTTGCGTTATTGCAATTAAAGATTGTATGGGCGCAAAACCTGATGAAAAAATTTTAGTAATTACAGATGAACAAAAAAGAGAAATCGGTTTAGCACTTCATGAAAATGCTATCAGAATGGGATATTATTCCTTACTTGTGGAAATGAAGTCAGGCAAAATAAATGGTGAAGAACCTCCGCAGGAAGTTGCGGAACTGATGCAGAAGTTTGATGTTGTTTTATGTCCAACAGCAAAATCATTAACACATACAAATGCAAGAAGAGCTGCTTCTGCAAACGGCGTAAGAGTCGCTACATTTCCGGGAATTACAAAAGATGTGATGATCAGAGGAATGAATGCTAACTATAAAAAGATTGCGGCACTTTCAATCAAACTGAAAGAAATTTTGGAGAAAGGAAAATTTATCAGAGTTACTGCTCCGGCTGGTACAGACATTTCATTTTCAATTGAAGGTAGAACTGCTTATGCAAGTAAAGGATTATTCCACGCAAAAGGTGAAAGCGGAAATCTTCCAACAGGCGAAACTTTTCTTGCACCTGTTGAAGGAACTGCAAATGGTATTTTTGTAGTTGATGGTTCGATGGCTGGTTTAGGGTTGATAAAAAATGTTAACATCAGAATTGAAGTCGAAAATGGCTATGCCACAAAAATTACCGGAGGCACTCTAGCAAAAAAATTAAAACAACAGTTGGATGCGGTGGGAAAAGATGCCCGCAACATTGCAGAGTTTGGTATCGGAACAAATGATTCAGCAAAACTTAGCGGAATATTGCTCGAGGATGAAAAAGTGATGGGAACAATTCATATTGCATTGGGGAATAATGTTTCAATGGGCGGAAGCGTAAATGTTTCGATTCATCTGGATGGAGTTGTTAAGAGACCAACTGTTTGGTTAGATGATAAATTATTAATGAAAGATGGAAAATTGTTGGTTTAATTTTCAATGTTAAATGATAAATTTTCAGTTGATGTATTGAAGATTAAACATTGAGCATTTAACATTCTTTTTTATTTATTTTAGAACTATAAAAAAATATTTTACGGATTAAGAAGAAATGTCCATTTTACCAATAACAGTCTGTGGTGATAAAATACTTCGGAAGAAAGCAGCAAGAGTGACTGAAATTGACGATAAACTTATCAGTATAATTAGCGATATGTTTGAAACCATGAGCAATGCTAATGGCATTGGTTTGGCAGCAAATCAGATTGGCGTTAATCGTCAGGTTTTTGTAGTCGATATATCACCGGTTGAAGGTTATGAGAAATACAAACCAATCGCAATGATAAATCCCAAAATCATTTCCAAGTCTGATGAAACATCTTCCTTTGAAGAAGGATGTTTAAGTATTCCTGACCTTCGTGCTGATATTATAAGACCGAAAGGTATTCAGATTTCATACTTTGATACAGAAATGAAAGAACATACGATTGAAGCCGATGATTTATTAGCAAGAGTTATTCAGCATGAGTTTGATCATCTTCAAGGTGTTTTGTTTATTGATTATCTCGATGAGGAAAAGAAAAAAATCTACAAACGGCATCTCGATAAAATCAAAAAACGAAAACTTGAAGTTCAGTATCCAATCAGTCAATCCTCTGATTACTTACTAATCAAATAGGTGTGTTGATGAAAATTGTTTTTATGGGCACACCAGATTTTGCGATACCTTCTTTGAAAGCAATTTATAATAGCAAACATCAACTTCTTGCAGTTGTTACAACTCCCGATAAAGAGCGTGGCAGAGGGCAGAAAATTACATTTACACCTGTTAAACAATTTGCGGTTGAACATAACATTCCAGTTTTTCAACCAGAGAAACTAAAAGGCAATGAAGAGTTTGCAAATCAAATGAAAGAATTGCAACCGGATTTATTTGTCGTGGTTGCATTCAGAATTTTACCAAAAGAAATTTTTGAAATTCCAAAATTTGGATCATTTAATCTTCATGCTTCACTACTTCCGGAATATCGAGGTGCTGCGCCGATTCAGTGGGCTTTAATAAAAGGTGAAACAGAAACAGGCCTAACAACATTTAAACTTGCTGAGAAGGTTGATACAGGAAATATTTATCTTCAGATCAAAGTACCAATTTATCCCGAAGATAATTTTGGAACACTTCACGACAGATTAAGTGAACTCGGTGCCGATGTAGTAATGAAAACAATTGAAATGATTGAGAATGGGAATTATCAGTTACTTCCTCAGGATGATTCTCTTGCTTCTCCTGCACCTAAAATAACGAAAGAAATTTGTAAAATTGATTGGAATAAATCTGCAGACGAAATTCACAATCTTGTAAGAGGACTTTCACCATATCCAGCAGCATTCTTTCTTTTTAAAGACAAAGTAATTAAGGTTTATCGTACTGAAATTGTCAGAACCAGGAACTTAAAACCATTCGAAATTTATCAGACAAAGAAAGAATTAATTATCGGTTGCGGAAAAGATGCAATAAGGATACTCGAAATTCAGCAGGAAGGCAAAAAACGAATGGGTATTGAAGAGTTTTTGAGAGGATTTAGTTTTATTAAGGAAGAATATGAGAAAGAATAAGTACGAAAATATTCTGGATACAATTGGAAAAACTCCGATTGTTTATCTTAAAAATATTTCGAAGGAAACGAAAGCTAAGATTTATGCGAAATTAGAATTTATGAATCCAGGCGGAAGCATTAAAGACAGGATTGCAAAATATATGATTGAAAAAGCAGAAAGGGAAGGTAAGATAAAACCAGGTGACACAATTATTGAAAACTCTTCTGGTAACACAGCAATGGGTCTTGCAATTGTCTGTCGGCATAAAGGTTACAAACTTAAAATTGTGATCCGGGATACTACGAGCAAAGAAAAAATTAAGATGTTGGAAATTCTTGGAGTAGAAGTCATTAAAGTTGATGCATCGCTTCCTCCGGAACATCCTGAATCATATAATAATTTTGCTCAGACATTATGTAGTAAGAATCCTGATTTATTTTATATTGATCAGCATAATAATCTGGATAACAATGAAGCTCACTACAACACAACCGGACCAGAAATCTGGGAACAGATGGAAGGTAAGATCGACTATTTTGTTACCGGAGTTGGAACTGGAGGAACTTTAATAGGTGCAGGTAAATATCTTAAAGAAAAAAATCCGGGTATTAAATTGATTGGAGTTGATCCGGTTGGTTCTGTATTCTACGATTGGTTTAAACACAAAAGATTAATTAAACCCTCGAGATATAAAATTGAAGGAATCGGAGATGAATTTCTGATTAAAACTGCACAACTGGAATTTCTTGATGATATGATTCAGGTTGATGATAAAAAAGCTTTTGGGTGGGCACGAAAACTTGCATTTGAGGAAGGAATACTTTCAGGAGGATCGACAGGTGCTAATATTTTTGCTGCAGTTCATCTTGCAAGGGAATTGGATAAAGAAGTTAATATCATCACAATAGTCAGTGACTCTGGTTATAAGTATTTCAGTACTTTGTATAACGATGAATGGCTTGGGAAGATTACCTGAAAAAATTTGTAATCAGTAATCTTCCCTAAATAATGCGTAACAATTATTTTAATAAAATATCTTTCACCTCACTCATTTTTGATTCAGCATTAATTTTATCAAAAGCTTTGATTGCGTATGAATATTTTCCTGCTCCGTTTGAAAAATCTGAATCTGTATAATTACGAGTATCAGATGATTTAATTGTTTTATATCTTCTCAGTGGTTGATTTTCATAGGCGCGATAAATTACAAAGTAAATTTCTGGAAGCTTATCATAATCCCAATTAAGTGTTGCTGTTTTATTTTTCTCATCGAAGAAAACTGAGAAATTTTTAATCTCAGGAAGAACTCCGAGATAATAAGGTCTTGCTTCCAGAATAAATGACAGTTCTGATTTCAGATTGCTGCTGTCTTGTGCAAAAAGACAATATTGATAGAGAATGTTTTGTTTAACCTGATTATCAACATATATACTATCTTTATGTTTTATGATTGCAACTGTATCCCACTTTTCTTCACCTGACACTCTTCTGAGTACAAAATGATTTTTTACATCTGCACTCTCACTTGGAATAAACTTAAGTGTTACATCTTTTTCGGAAACCAATGCATCTGTTAAAACTGGTGCAATTGGCGGAACAACATCAGGTCTGGGAACAGCAATTATTTCTGAAAAATCTGATTCATTGTATCTGTTGTCCAATGCAGTTGCTCTGTAATAAACATATTTTGTGGTCGTTTGAAGTTCAACTGTATCCTGAAATTCTACTTTAAATTTTAATTCGACTGAATCTGGATCAAAAGATTCAATGATTGAGGAAAATTCATGATCTGGTGCGTTTGCTTTAAGTATTCTGTAACCCATTAAATCAAACTCTCTGTTTTGTTCTAATCTTAATGTAACTACACCATTTGAATCCATAAATGCTTCTTCCCATTTAGGAGGTGCAGGAGGAACAGTATCATTCAGCACAACATACACAGGATATGATGAACTCATATTTCCTGCAGTGTCAACTGCAAATACAGTATAGAAGTTGTAATTATTTTTTGAAAAAGTTGTGTCAATAAATTCTCTTATATCTTTAGGCAACACTCCTTTGTGAATGTAGTTATACTTTCCGTCAATTAAAGAATCACGACCCACATAGAATCCTGCTAAATCTTTTGCTGGTGGTTCAGCCATTTGCCAGGTTATTCTGACTTTTTTGTCATCAATATGAGTTGGCTGAGACACAAATGGTTGTTCTGGCGGAGTTCTGTCTCTTCCCATCGCAGTAATCTCACCGAGTAAAATTTCATCTGCAAAAACAGTCAGAGCATAAACACGATATGTATATGGTTTATAATTTATTATTGTCGTATCAATGAATGAATCCTGATTCAAACTATCTGAAAAAGTACTCTTCAAGGTAAGAAGGGGAGAGTCATTTAATCTTTTGAATGATTTTTTATCTTCGGAGCGCTCCACATTGTAAGTGCTGAATTGAATATCAGTGTCCCAGAAAACTTCGATACTTCCATCGTTTTCGTTTGCTTTTATTTGCTGCAATGCTTTTTTAGGATCAAAGCTTTCTGCTTTAATCTTTAAATAAGTCGTGTCAAACGAATATAAATTTGACTTGTAATTGCAATAAATTCTGTACGAATAGGTTTCATTTTCTTTAACATTTTTATCAACATAAAATAGTCCTAATCCTTCGGAAGCAATAAGACTGTTGTTTGCGGCAACAAGAGTTAACAGAAGTGCCCATTCCTGACTGCTTCGTTTTTCTTTTATTGACTTAAGATAATCTTCACCTTCCGGAGGTAAATTGAAATTTTCTTCATCATCTTTTTCACCAATTCCTAAAGTGAAAGCAACTCCTTCATTATCTAATGATGAATTATCTTTTGGTGGACGTGTTTCAAAATATTCTTCCCACTTTTCAATAGGCCAGGGTTTGACAGGTGCTTCACTTACTTTTGAATAATTCTCAATTCTTCCATCAGGAAGAACTTTTGCTCTTTCAATAATAAAACCATTTTCTTTTGCCAGTTTCCAGGCAGTAGGATTTGTTACAGCCCAACGCAAATAAATTGAATCTCCATAAGAACGTGCAGTTAATCCAATTTTAAATTTTGTGATTTCTATATCGGGTTGTGCTTTCGTAAAATCGATAAGCAAGAATAAAAGTAATATCATTACTGCTTTGAAAAACATTTTACTTATACAAAATTTCATCTTTTAACTCCTGCTTAATTATTCGGATTAGATGGTGGATTAGAAATATTCTGTGTACTGAGTAAAACATCAGTGCTGAATGAAACAGTTTTTTCTTCAAAGATAAAATTATTGAACTTATCTTTTGCTTTTTCCCAACTGTTAGTTGTAGTGTTATATTTCCATAATTCTGCTCTGACTTTGAAAGAATATTTTGAATTGTCATCAAAGTTTCTGAAGAGCGTATTTGGAGGACGATTTATCCAGTACTCATAAGCATTCATTGAATTTAAATTATTTGACCTTACTATATTCTGAGCGACCATATTATCCAATAATTGATTTCCGGAACCAGTCACTACAAGTTTAAACAATTCTGCAGTGTATGTGACTTTAAATGTTCTTGTAACAATCGTTCCATTTGACTGAACTTCAGGTATTTCAAAAGGATTTTCATCATATGCGACATATACTTTTATCTTTTGTGCAGGCGAAACCAAATCGTTTGACTGAGGATCAACATTAAGAATCAAATTACCAATTTTATCTGTTGCATTTTCCTGAGTAAATGTCTGTGTGTAAGAAGTTTGCTGAATATTATTGCAGGGACTTCCCCAATTAAGATCAACACTGCCTGACCAATTAAGACCAAATACATTAACATGAACACTTGCTTGTCCTTGTATCCACGAAGGATTTATAAAACCTGCCTGAGTCCAGAAACCAACTTTAATAGATGCAAGATTTGCAACACAAGGATCAGGATCCCCTTTTCCTTTACAGCAAACTAAACAGGGTTTCTTATTTTTTCTTTCCAACTCAACTCTTGCATATCCGTATAACCAGGCGGCAGCACTTCCCGTTGCGTACCAGTTATTAAATCCGATTGGATTACCGTTGCAACCATTGTATTGTAACAATGATAAATTAATTTCATATCCACCACCACCACCGTATTTCAGTTGCGGTGTTCTGCCTCCAACAGCCCATGATAACCAGGATAATCCAAGCGATTTATCAACATTGAAGAACACTCCTGTTCCAAAAGAAAATCCTCTTCCTGTTCCTGCAAGTGTCGGAATCTGTGTTGTTGGTGCAGATGGATAAAGACCAACTGTTGCTAATCCGTTCAATGTTTGTGGTTGGAATCCGGTTTTAATAAATTGTCCGATATCATTACCGAACATCAGATATTCCCAGCTTGTGATTCCGAAAATCTTAACTTTATTTGTTTGAGTTGGTTTGCCGGCAAGAAAATACCACTTATTGGTTTTCCCGTTTATTAATAATGTCAGATTTACTTTGTCATTCGGATTTCCAATTCCATCTGTTCTGACAACCGGATTATTCCTTGGATATTTGATGAATGCATTTGCACTCATAAGGAATAATTTATCAGGTGGAGTATATTCAATTGTCACATCACCGTAAATCGGAGCTTCATTTCTTTTTAGTAAGTCAGCTTTTGCCCAGAAGTCAGTTACGAAACTAATTTTATTTAATCCACCGCTTGTGGAAAATTGGGCAGACAAAGCTGCATCGAGGTTAAATGCTTTAGGTTCCGGATAAGTTCCCATTACTGCCATTACTTTGAAACCAAATCCGATTGAATTGTTCGGAGTGAATGTTGCTCCGCTTGTTGGGGTATTGGAAATGTTTCCTGCATTCTGAACTTCAGATGCTGATGGCATTGAAAGATTAGAGACATTAATTCTCTGCCAGGCTGCAGCTCCAAAGCCGTAGAATGCAAATCCGGGTAGAAAGACTATTCCATATTGCTTCGGCAGAATTGCTTTTGCTTCAACGAACCAGTATCTGTAATAATTATTCCCGTTATTATGTTTGGTTGAACCAACCATGAATTTTGATGACACTTCCATTCCAATAGAATTGAAAGTGGCAGTAATGTCTCCACCGAAGCCGTTTCCTAAAACAGGATTATTATCTTCTTTAAAGAAAGCAATTTTACCTTTGGCTTTTACAGCAGCAAGATTAACATTAAGATTGATTGTATCAACATCAACTGAGTTTAGATTTGGAACGAATACACCATTACTATTTTTTGAAACTGAACCAACAACTGATAGTTTACTGTTACCGCTGAACTTTTCATTAAGATTTACATCAACTTTAAATGACAGGGCACCACGAAGGACTTCATTACCTTGTGCAGTTCTTTGATCAAATTTTATATCCTTTATTGTGATAGGAATGTTTGCAATTGATTTCTGCGGACTTGCGAAACTCCACTGACCTGCATTTATCTTTAACTTTCCATCTGCCTGTGAACGGCTTTCATCATAATCAAGTTTCATATTCTGAAAACTTGTCTGAATATTTACCCGCTTTACACCAAGCAAATCAATATTTGCAAAACTGAATTGTCCATTCAGATTAACTAAAAATTTTGTGTTGCTTCCTAACCACATATCAAATGTTGAAGAGTTGTTGATGGTCAGAGAAGAATTCCCAAACAGCTTTGCTGTAATTGGATTTTGTGGTTGAAGATTTACTTGTAATGAATTTGAATTCATTAAATTTATCTTATACAGTAAAGCATTCTGCTGATTAGATTCTGAAATCGGAAGTACTATTTTTCCTCTTAGATAAGCATCGGTAACTGAACTGCAGAGAAGAATTAATTTTAACGAATCAACACTTGCTGACATTGAAGAAATTTTTCCGTTCGGAAATGTGAGAAGATTATTTGCAGAGATTGAACCTGTTAATCCTTGTTTATTGATGATAAGATTATTTACGGTTATTTCAACAGGTTGATTCGATGTGCTTAAAAAATTATTCGGAAGATTAACCTTTGCCGTTTTTACAAAAAATCCTTTGAAGTCCAAACCCTGTGGTGCATTATTCGGATAATTAGCAGGGAAGACCAAAGATTGGGGATTCTGACTTAAAGAGTTATCAAACCACATGTCACTTATTTCTAGTTCAACACCAGAAGTTCCTGTTATAGAACATTTGCTAAGCGAAGTCTGAACCATCAGATCATCCCAATGTTCAATAGTTGTAACTACACTTGCTTTTGCTCTCTGACCATTATCCGGAATTGGTTTCAACCAACTTCTGGGGAATAAGAAATCAAGATCAATGTTTAGTACATTAAATCCTTCACAATTCCAGTCAATGAATGTACCTTTAGGAATACCTGCGACTTGTTTTCCCGTTTTCTTCTTGATTACGATTTCATAAGTATCGCCATTAGGAATATTTCCTGTTATACTTACATTATCAATTAAAGCAAGTTCACCGGAAGAACCAGATGGTCCCTGAGGTGTAAATGGAATATCTCCACCTTTGAAAGCCAGAGTATCATCTTCAACCGGAAAGATTGCCAGGCAATTTAATTTTGCTGAAGTTGGTTCAAACTTCATCTCCGAAATAGCAATTGTATATCCTTTTATGTTATTGAATCCAAGTGGTAGTTTTAGTGGTTGATCAGTATAATCCTGAATCATCTGGTTGAGATCAAAATCCTTTACAAGTTTATTAACTGCAGGCCAACCAGAAAATGCATTGTGTAGCCAGTTATTAAGTTTTTTAACTTGATCACTTGTCCAGTTAAAGTTTCCAACCACATTAATTCCCCATTGATAAGGCCATTGTTCAGGAGTTTGATCTTTTTCTGAGTAAACAGCTCCATTATACATCACAGTATCAGAATTGATTTTGATATTCTGAAATTCCACAGCAATCGGAGTTTTAAGCCAGGGAACTACAATCGAACCTTTTCCGCTGAGTGCTGCACTGTTTCCGCTTGCCTGCAGAACTTTCATCTGAAAGTGACCAACCTTGATGTATTTGTTTTCGTAGTCCTGAGCATTTTTATTGTCTGGTGCATTATTCGTTATTTGTAGATTTGGTAACGGACTACCACAAGGATTTACGACATTTTGTTTTAGATTAGTTCCGGTAGTATCACCGCCGGCAAATTTTGCATTACTCTTCGAGATGGAAAAAGTCCAGATTTCACTTGCAGTTTGTTCAGGATTATCCTTTAAATAGACCTGCCATGCATAAGTCTTATTGTCAACGAATTTTCTTTCACTGGCAGGAAACTGAAATGATGGTGTTCTAATATTGTCTTTTTGAAAGAATGGTCTGTTTTCCTTCATTGCAACAGAAGCACTTTGCTTTCCAACCAATTCAACTATTTTTATTGAATATTCTTTTGCAGATGGAAGCGGAACCCAACTGAAGACGACAGGTTCTTCCGACAAAGAAGAATTATCATCAGGTGACAACAAGGTAATATTACTTAATTGTCTGACCGAATGATAAATACAATTCTCCAGACCAATTACTTCATCAAACTCATTGTACACAGTTATACAAATTGTGTAATCACCATCAGGAGCACCACCTGTTCTTAATAGAATTTCTTTATAACGATTATTATAGTAATTAACATCAGCGTTAGGAAAATCTTTCTGTGTGTATGTGTTGTTTCCCGGTTTGATTGTGAACAGTTTGCTTCTGGCTTCAATTATTAATCCGTCTTTGTCTTCAGAAAGAGTTCCAACCAAGTAACCTTTAATTTCTTTTCGTGTAGTGTTGTTCAGATCAATTGACCAAAGATCTGAAATTCCAAAGCGGTTTGGTGGTGGTTGTTTGAGTCTTGATATAACCTGATTCTGAGATAATAAATTTATGGATAATGAAAAAACGAATAGAAGTATTAAAGATTTTTTCATTCTTTTGCCTCCGCTGGTTAATTCACTCAATTTAAAATTGAACTCTTATTGTAGTTCTGCCAATGATTTCATCAAAATCATTGGAGCTTAATAAAAGATCTTTATAATTATTTTTTTCCAGTCTCAGATCAAGTATTACATTTTCACTCAGACTATAAGTTGAATTAAAATAAAATCCGGTTTTATTACTGTTGTCTTTGTCAATGGAATGATTAATTCCCAAAGTACTATTCCAGTGTTCAAAGAAAGTATAACCGACACTTCCGTCAATATTTGTAATTTGATTTTGCTGGTCGAAGAAATTCATAAAATTCATTCCGAATCCGACAGTAATTACCAATGGAGATTTGAAAAGAATATTTTCTGAAATATTAAAACTATTAATTGTGTATCCGCTCAGTGTATCAAGTGATTTGGATTTGTTGAACATATAAAACAGATTCGAGCCAAGTGTAAAAGCATCAAACTTAAAATTATAATTTGTAGTAGCTGTGAACAGATGATTCTTAAAATCAATTTTCTTTAATGGATCGCTTGCATCATTAGAAAGAAAACTTGGATTGTAAGTTAAGTTTAATGAAGGATAATTTTTAAATCTTAGTCCAAGCTGAACTCCAGGTGCAAGAGTTGTAGTTGTAAACAATTTTGAATTTATCAGATTGTCACGGTAATATTTCATCGAAGCAACAACCGAAATCTGTCTTTGATGAAATTTCTGATCAACTTTTCCTTCAACTTCAAATCTGTCATTTCTTAAAGAAGGATTACCATGCGATCTGTAACCAGGTCCAATCATCTTTACTCCGGCAGTAACTTTTGTGTTCGATTCACTGTTATCAAAACTGCTTTTCAGAGAATAAGCATAATCAACCTGACTTGAAATTTTTGGTTGGAAGATATTTCTTACAAATTGCGGGATATCTTCGTTGATTAAATCAGGGTCTCTGTTATCTCTTGTTAACATCGCACCGGAAATTTCGCCTTCAAGAGAAAGTTTATCTTCAAATAAATTTAATCTGCTATCAATCCCAAAAACATAGTTCGTATTTGGTGTCAGAATATGATTCAATGAATCAATTTTAATTGAAGCTGCTTTATCATTTGAATAGATTCCTGTGAAGAAAATATGAGAGTCATCTTTTTTACCAACGCCGATTCTTCCTGCATAAAGATCTCTTCGGAATGCTGTATTATCAATTGGTCTTTGATTTTGTTGTAATGCAGTTGCCAGATAAAACCAACCGGGATTAAATTCAAAACTTAATCCTGAAACAGGTGCCCCTTGCATTGTGAGTTGAGTGTAAGTAGGATAGTTCAATCCAATACCAAAAGAGTTAAAGTATGAGAAAAATTTCATAAGTCCGGGAACACTTTCCTCACCTTCTTCTTCAATTTGATTTTGGATTATTTCCTTTGCTGCATCTGAATTATACATAAACGAAACTGAATTGATGTTCTGTCTCTCAGAAGAATTTTCTGTCGAAAGTAAGATGTTTAATCCGAGGGGAATCCCATATAAATTTACTGAGGGTGTTAGTTGTGTATAACCATAACCAGGTTTTCTCTCAGAACCAAATCCTTTCCTGTTTGCGGTTTCCCAAAATAATTCTCCTGAAATTCCGAGTTGAACAGCTTTCCGTTCATCTTTTTGAGAGTAATACTGTTTAGAATAATCTGGCTTATCTATCAAATCAAAAATTGTTTTTTTAAAGACGACAGAATTAGCCGAAGCTAGCTTGTAAGGTTCTGTTTGGTAGTTCCTTAATCCTGATGGTAATTCTTTATTCAAATCATTTGATGCTCTTATAATATTCAACATACTTCTTTTTGCATCATTTATACTCCGAAGAGAAGAAGATTTGAAATTGAAACTGAATATTTCACTCGAAGCTAACAATGCATCACCAACATAAGCATCAACCTGCCAGGCATAATTTCGGTTTGGGTTGAAAGGTCTTGAAGCAATTGGGTAAACAAAACTCGTTGTGAAAATTCCGTGTGTTATAAAGAACATTGGATTTGATTGCATGGCATCATAAGGCGATTGATGTTCATACATTTCAACAACTTTAATTCTGTAAGTAACCAAAGTATTTTGAGGAACAGGTGTTGGTGGAAGCCAGCTAAAAACCATTTGACTGTTTGCTAATCTGGATTTAGTCAAACCAGGTTTAGAAATCACCATTCCTCTTCTGATATCTTTCTTTTCTATTCCTCTCTGATTTATTGAAAGAGTGTCATCAATCTCTTCCTCATTATAAATGTTCAATGAAGAATTATCTTCAGGATAAAGCAGTGTTACCTGAGAAAGGTTCAGAACTTCGTGTTGAATACATCCGTTACCAAGAATAACTCCATCTCTTGCCCTAATAACTTCAATACATATTTCATAATTACCATTCGGGACTGCAGATAATCTGTTAATCACAGAATTATAATTCTGGTTACTCTGATTGACTGTTACAGTTCCAACATCTGCTGAGCGGATTCGTTTGCTGCCTCTAGGAAGATTAAATACTGAAGTTGTTACATCAACAATTAATCCTGAGGATTGTTCAATTGCAATTCCGTGTAAATAAACATCAACAGGTTCTCCCTGATTTATTAATATCAGATTCCACATGTCTTCAATTCTCATTTGATAGGGAGGTGGTGCTTGAAGATTTACAGCAACAGGTTGAGCCATTACTAAGCTTTGAATTGAAACAAAAATAATTATTAAATAGTAGTAATTAGTTTCCATGAAAAATTTATTGGCATTAGTCAAATAAATTTTCATATATAATTCTCCCTTTCAATATTATTCAATTTTTTCAGATTACTTAAATCGGATTAGAAGATTTATCAATCATTGTTCCAAAACAACAATTGATAAATTTCCGGTGAAAAATAAAAAAAATTAGATTTTCAAAAAATTTGAACGATTTATATTCAAATAAAGAGAAGGTATTGATGTGACAAGAATTTCAGGATGTAAAATATGAAGCTGTGGATGTAAATTTTTCAATCAGCAAATAAGAACTATGGTACCCAGAATTCTTTAATAGCTTTAACTTTTTCATTTGCAATCTTTATCTCAAATATTCTATCTCCTGATAAATAATTTTTTAGTTCTTCGACATTAATACTTTTCTCTTTGGGTTGAAAGTTGGTTGTTTCATCAGAAATGTAAATAACTATTTTACAATTTTCATCAATTGGAATTTTTACTGAATCAGTTTTTTCATTAAAAATGAAATAGTCGTTTGCGACAAACCAGGTTGTATCACCTTGCTCAGAAATTTCATATTCAGCTTGACCACGGTTTTTAGCAATTACTATTGCAGAATCACCTGTTAATACTTCAATGAAATCTACATTAAGAAAATATATGGAGTCAATTTTCTTTATGTTGTACAAGTAACAATATTGAGTTCGTACAGCTTGAAACTTGCTTGAGGGTTTTTTGTCGGTACAAGAATTAAATATCAGGAGAGTAATTAAAAATGATATCATTCTCATTATCTTACTTCCTATGGGAAAATAGCATTTAGTTCTTTTCAAAATTATTCTTTTTAAGATCTCTATTCAATCAAACTCACCGGAGAAAAAATTAATTTGTAATTGAATTTTAAAGTTCCTTTTATCGTTTAGTAACATAAGTTAAATTGCATAAAAAAATTATATTATCATCTCAATGGAATTTAGTAATAACATATTAGACCAAATTGGTAATACACCTTTAATAAAATTAAATAAAGTTAACAAAGGTCTTAAACCATTAATTTTTGCAAAACTTGAATCTGCTAATCCTGGCGGAAGTGTTAAAGACAGAATTGGTCTTGCAATGATTGAGGATGCAGAGAAAAGAGGTGAATTAAAACCAGGTGGAACTATAATTGAAGCAACAAGTGGGAATACAGGAATTGGCCTGGCTCTCACTGCAGCAGTCAAAGGGTATAAATGCATTTTTGTAGTGACTGATAAAGTAAGTCAGGAAAAAATTAATTATCTGAAAGCACTTGGCGCAGAAGTAATTGTGGTTTCAAGATTTGTTGATCCTGAAGATCCTGAATACTATGTCAATGTTGCTAAAAGACTTCACAAGGAAATTCCTAATTCTTTTTTTGCCTATCAGTATTCTAATCCTTCGAATCCGGAAATGCATTACCGCACTACCGGACCAGAAATATGGCGACAAACCGATGGAAAGATTACTCATTTTATTTCAAGTATCGGAACAGGTGGAACAATCAGCGGAACAGGAAGATTTCTGAAAGAAAAAAATCCAGATATTCAGATTATTGCTGCTGATCCTCTTGGATCAATCTTTAAACATTATAAAGAAACCGGTGAATTGATTAAAGGAACTCCTTATCTTGTTGAAGGTATTGGACAGGATTGCCTGCCAGCGAATGTTCACTTTCAGTACATTGATAAAATTTATAATATAAGCGATAAAGAATCTTTTGCCGCAGCAAGAAGATTAACAAAAGAAGAAGGAATATTTTGTGGCGGTAGCACTGGTTCAATTTTAGTCGCCACACTTGAAGTGGCTAAACATTGCAATGAAAATGATGTTATTGTTTTTATTGTTTGTGATACCGGAGAAAGATATTTATCTAAAATGCATAATGAGGAATGGCTGAGACAGAACAGAATGCTTGATCCTGAAATCAGAACACTCAGAGATTTATCTGATATTAAAAAACAAAAAGGTTATGAAGAAATTGTTTCAGTCAAAGAAATAGATTCCATAAAAGATGTTCTTGAATTAATCAGCAAAACTGGTTACTCAAACATTCCCGTGTTAAAAGGGAGACAATCAATTGGTTGCATTAAGGAAAACAAACTTTTAACAAAACTTGTTGAAGATCCGACTTTATATAATGCCAAGGTAAAAGATCTGATGGAAGAGTCTTTGCCAGTGCTCGATGCAAAAACTGAAATATCAGAAGTAAAAAATTATCTGAAAGAAAATCCGGCTATTCTTGTCAGTGATTTTGGTTTGGTGACTGATATAATAACCAGGTATGATTTAATTAATTTTAATTTCGAACAATAATTAAGTGATTCTTAGTATTCTCTTTCTCTCAGTGGTAAAGAATTTTTCACCACTAAGACACTAAGAACACAAAGTCACACTAAGATAGAAAGGAAAAATTTATGGGCTTTTCAACTGATGCAATTCATGCGGGACAAATTCCCGATCCTACAACTGGTGCAGTAATTACTCCGATTTATCAAACATCAACTTATGCTCAGTATGAACTTGGTAAAAGCACAGGATATGAGTATGGAAGAACTCATAATCTTACCAGACAAGCTTTGGAGAAAAATATTGCAACTCTGGAAAAAGGTAAGTATGGAATTGCATTCGCTTCAGGTTTGGCAGCAACTCATGCACTGATGAGTCTGGTAAAAGCAGGTGATCACATTGTAATATCAAACAATGTTTATGGTGGAACATATCGTTTATACGAACTTAATATGAAAAATTATGGATTGGATTTTTCGTGGGTAGATACAACAAATTTGAATAACATCGAACAGGCAATCAAACCTAATACTAAAATGATTTATGTTGAAACTCCCACTAATCCTATGCTGAACATAACTGATTTAAAAGGTGTATCTGAGATTGCTAAAAAGAACAATCTCATTTCAGTTTGTGATAACACTTTTATGAGCCCTTATTTCCAGAATCCTCTGACTTTTGGAATTGACATAGTTCTTCATTCAACTACAAAATATTTAAATGGTCATAGTGATGTGATAGGAGGAATTCTTGTAACGAGTGAAGATAAATATCACGAAAGATTACGATACATTCAGAATGCTGCCGGTGGAGTTCCTTCACCTTTTGATTGCTGGTTGGTTCTTCGTTCTACAAAAACGCTTGCTGTAAGAATGAAACAGCACGAAGTTAATGCGAATCAGTTTGCAAAATTTCTTGAAGAATCTGGTGTTGCAAAAAGAGTAATTTACCCAGGACTTAAATCTCATCCTCAGCATGAATTGGCTAAACAGCAGATGAGAGGCTTTGGTGGGATGGTTTCTGCGGATTTTGGAAGTATAGAATTTGCAAAGAAAGTCCTGAATAATGTTAAAATTTTTACTCTTGCTGAATCACTTGGTGGAGTAGAAAGTTTAATTTGCCATCCAGCGACAATGACACACGCCTCCGTTCCAAAAGATGAAAGAGAAAAAATGGGTCTGACAGATTCTCTGGTAAGATTCTCCGTTGGAATAGAAGATATCGAGGATTTGATTGAAGATGTAAAGCAAGCATTAGCTAAATGAACTCATTTCATTCTTCGCTATCGGTCAACATCCATTTAATTTGCTTTCATTATGTTTGCAGAAAAGAAAGTGGATGTTTATGAAAATTTTTTTACTTGTTATAACTATTCTGTTTAGTATTCAAAATCTCTCAGCACAAAATGAAGAAACGCAACAAGAGGGAATTGAAATTTTTCTGATTGATGCATACTGTAAACCAGATACACCGCATCCTTTTATTCTGTCATTTTATACAGATGTTCCTACAAAGTCAAAAGTCATATTAGATAAAAAATATGAATTTGTTGTAAGTAATGAATTTACAGAGTTACATAACATACAGATTGATATAACAAAACTCTTCTTTCTTGATAAACAGGTCCAGTTCGTGATTCAGGCAGAAGATTCACTCGGTAATAAAGTTACTTCAGAAACATTTGATTTTGATTTACCTTATGAACCTGTAATTACAGGCGGTTCAAGTTTATTCACGCTTTGTTTATTTGGTGGTTTTGTATTTCTTCTCCCGACGCCAAATTATGTGATTCAGAACGGACAATCATATTTCAGTCTTACAAAAGAAATACCGTTTCTCTCGTTTCGTTCAAAGAGTTTTCGTTATCCTGCATCATACTTCGCAATTGAACTGACATATATTTTCAAAGCTGAAGATAAAAAATTTTTCCGAACGAGTTACAAAAGAATTTTTGAAATACCGGTGTTCGAATATTTGGCCCCCGGAATCGGCGGTTACACGAATTTTGCAGGTAATAACGGAATAGCTCCGGAGTTTACTGTTGGACTTTTCAGATTGTTCGATACATTTACTATTTATTCCCGTTACAGATACAATTTCCAACCTTCTGGTAATAAATCGCATTTTCACGAGATAAATTTGGGACTTTATTCAGGATTCTTTTCTGTTTATTTATAGAAAAATTTTTGGGAATGATTTTCCTTTTTTATTTGTTTCCACTCTAAAAGATATTCTATGCGATTTATAATAATTTTTTTTCTCGCAATAAGTTTAAATCTAGCTGCTCAAACAGGAACTCTGAAGGGAAGAGTTACTGATGGACGAAATCCTATCCCTTCAGTGAATGTTTTTGTACCCGAATTAGGCATCGGCGATGCTACGAATAATCAAGGATTCTACACATTAAAAAATCTCCCTACAAGAAAACTTGAAGTAAGATTCAGCGCAGTCGGTTATGAAACAGAAGAAATTGAAATTGAAATAACTTCAAATAGAACAACAGAATTAAATGTTATACTTAAAGAAACTATAATCGAAGTTCAGACCGTTACTGTTACTGGTTTAAAAGTACAGGAACAAAAAGATACGCGAACAAGTTTGATTGACCTTAATCCTAAAAGCGCAAAAATTCTTGCGGGTGGAGTTGAAGATGTCTTCCGAACTCTACAGACTTTACCAGGAGTTCTTGCACCAAATGATTTTTCTTCACAGTTGATTGTTCGTGGCAGCGGACCTGATCAGAATCTTATTGTGATGGATGATATTGAAGTTTTCAATCCGTACCGCCTTTATGGTGTTATCAGTATGTTTAATCCTGATGCTGTTTCTGATGTGAATCTTATCTCGGGAGGATTTCCTGCAAAATACGGAGACAGATTAAGTGCTGTCCTTGATGTTACGAATCGTGAAGGCGATATTACAAAAACATTTAAAGGTAATGTAAATGTATCTATTGTCGATGCAAACATTGTTCTCGAAGGAAGAAATCCGTTCAACATCAAAGGCAGTTGGTTGGTCAACTCAAGAAGAACTTACTATGATTTAATCATTGAACCGTTTGTTAAAAATGCAGGACTTGTCGATGATCACACTTCATTCCCGAACTTTTATGATTTCCAGGCAAAGCTTGTATTCGGTCCATTTAATGGAAGCAAAATATTATTGAATGGAATACTCTCGCGTGATGGAGTAAATGTTATAAGTGGTAAAGATCGTAATACTCCTGACAGTGTTGGAGTGTTCAATATTACACGAAACGATGTACTTGGTGCAGCATGGCATTTTGCACCTTCTAAAAAATTATTGAATAAAGTAGTTCTTTCCTGGTATAAGAATAATGGTGATACTGATTTTGACTCACAGATTCTTGATCCCTCGTTAAACCGAACAACATTTGAAGATGCAATTCCCGATACTCTTAAACCTTATCTGCTCGGATTTAAATTCAGTGGTACATTTGATTACAGAAAAATTTCTTTTGATGATAAATTCACATACTTGTGGGGCGATAATGTTTTTGAAGCCGGAATCGGATTTGATAAAATGGAAACTACAATTGATTTCATTTTTGATCTGGATCCTCAACTTGAAGCCATTTTCAGAGCCAATCCACAATTCAGAGCTGCTCTAAGTGATATAAAAGATGTTAAGCTATATAACAGGTACAGAGCGTTTGTTCAGAATAATTTTAAAGTAACTGACAGATTCTTTTTCAATCCAAGTTTAAGATATGATTATTATGATTTACTTGATAAACAATATCTCGCTCCACGATTTTCTCTGTCTTATGCGATTGATGAGATTACAACTTTAAGAGCTGTGTGGGGACTTTATTATCAATCGCCGGGTTATGAAAAACTCAGAGATCAGAATGTTCTATTTGATCTTGATGAAAGATTCACACGAACTCTCGAAGCAGAAAAAGCAATTCACTATGTTGCAGGAATTGAAAGATGGCTTACAAACGAATGGAGTTTGAGATTTGAGTCATACTACAAAAAGTTTGACAATCTTATCGTTCAAAAAATTGTTCCGGGTACCAGATTTATTACAGAAGCTATTCCAGGAAAAGATCCAAAACTACCGTCAAGTTGGACAAGACCTGTTCCTGTTATTGGTGATTCAGTAACACAGATTCCTATCAATAATTCAAATGGCGAAGCTTATGGTTTTGAATTTTTTCTTGCCAAAAGAAATATTGAAAGAGGTTCAAAACTTTCTGGTTGGATTTCATATTCACTTGCTTACGCTGACAGATATGAACTTGGAGAAACATTTCCATTCAGGTTTGATCAAAGGCATACTGTGAATATTGTTCTCAATTATGAATTCAACAGTTGGTTTAATGTTGGAATGAGATGGCAGTATGGTTCTGGTTTTCCGATAAGCATTCCTTCTGGTATAAAGCCGCGAATAATTTACGCTGACAGCAATGGTGATGGTGAGTTGGACTCACCGGTTATAGCCACAAGGAAACCATTCGGAAATCCAAATGCAGAAGGTGAAGTAATCTACGATATAGATTTTGCAAACCAGAAACTCAATTCACGAAAACCACCTTACCATCGTCTTGATGTCCGACTTAACTTTCTGGCAAACTTCTGGGATCTCGACTGGAACTTTTATCTGGATGTTGTTAATGTCTATAACAGAAAAAATGTTGTTGGATATGATTGGTTCATAACAGAAGACCTCAAACTTGATAAACGACAAAACAATATGTTCCCGATATTACCAACTTTAGGTTTTGCTGTAAGGTTTTAATCGAAACATTCCTAATTTTAGAAATAAAAAAAATAATTTTTATGAAAAGAAACCTTACTCTCTGGATAATTGCATTCTTAGTTACAATTGCAACAGCAGTTTTTCAAAGATTTACAGGTCCAACATATCCTGTCAAAGGCGAAACAATCCTCAAGGATACAAAAATTCAATACACCCTTGATCGTTCACACTCTGGTCAAGAACATCATTTGATAAAGATAAAAGTCAGAGACAAGAATGTCACAGGACTTTTGAAATGGAAGAGACATAAGACAAGTGATAACTGGAGTTTTCAAAGAATGAGATACATTGATGGAGAGCTTGTTGGTGCTTTACCTCCTCAACCTCCGGCAGGGAAACTAGAATATCAGATTATTCTTTCTGATGATGAATATCAGGTTCTCGTACCTCAGGAAGGCCCTGTTGTGATCAGATTTAAAGGAGAGGTTCCTGCTTATGTTTTAATTCCTCATATTATTTTCATATTCCTTGCAATGCTGTTTTCGACAAGAACAGGACTTGAATATTTTAACAACGAACCAAAATATGAGAAACTTGTTTATCTGACATTAATATTTTTAATACTTGGTGGATTTATTTTCGGACCTGTCGTTCAGTATTTTGCATTTGGTGCACTGTGGACAGGATTTCCGTTTGGATATGATCTTACAGATAATAAAACTTTGATTGCTTTAATTGGTTGGCTTACAGCTTTTATTATGATGAAGCGCTCTGAAAAACCATATCGATGGATTATTGCTGCTTCGGTTTTAATGTTTATAGTTTTTCTGATTCCACACAGTTTGCTGGGTTCAGAATTGGACTATAGTAAGATGAACAATCCGTAGATTAGATAAATTATTTTAGTTTAACATCTCTTTAGAAATTTGAAAGAAGAAAAACAAATATTCACTGTCAGTGAACTGACTCAATCAATAAAATTTGTACTTGAATCAGCATTTGAAAATATTTCGGTGGAAGGCGAAATCTCAAATTTCAAATCTCATATTTCTGGTCATTGGTATTTTAATCTTAAAGATGAAAATGCTGTGATAAATTGTACTATGTGGCGAGGATTAAATAATTATGTTTTCTTCACTCCGCAGGATGGAATGAAAGTCGTAGTTACGGGAAGAATTACTGTTTATCCACCAAGAGGGAATTATCAGATTGATGTCAGAAGTATGAAACCTGCCGGTGAAGGTGAACTTCAGGCAGCATTTGAAAGACTGAAACAAAAATTAAAAGCCGAAGGACTTTTTGATGAAGAAAGAAAAAGAACAATTCCTTTCTTCCCGAATAAAATCGGAATAGTTACAGCAATTGATGGTGCTGCAATCCGTGATATGATTTCAGTTGCTGAAAGAAGATATCCTTTGGTTGAGTTAATAATTGCACCGACAAAAGTTCAGGGAAGTGGTGCGGCAGAAGATATCGTTGATAGTTTAAACAAATTGAACAAAATTAAAGATATTGATGTTATTATTGTTGCAAGAGGTGGTGGTTCAATTGAAGATCTTTGGGCATTTAATGAAGAAATAGTTGCAAGGGCTATTTACAAATCACGAATTCCGGTTATTACAGGTATTGGTCACGAAATTGATTTTACAATTGCTGATTTTGTTTCTGATTTAAGAGCTCCGACTCCTTCTGTGGCGATGGAACTTGCAACTCCTGATCAGGAAGAGTTAAAAAATGCAATAACTTATGCTCTCCAGAAAATGGAAGAATCAATTGAACAATCAATTGATGAATACAGACAGCGAATAGATGATGTCCTTGACTCATATATGTTCAGATATCCATTAGAAAAGGTGAGGAATTTTTATCAAAAGATTGATAACTTGTTCTACAAAATTTCTCAGCAGATTGATAAAAAGCTTTTATTGGCAGAAAGAGAAACCCAAAAATATTTTTCAATCATAAAATCATATGATATTGAAAAAACTTTAAAGAAAGGTTTCGCACTTATCAGACAGGATGATAAATTTGTTACAAGAAAACAATACTACAATTCCGAAAAACCTGTTTCGATTAAATTTTATGACGGAGAAATCAAACTGGAAAAACAATGACTAAAGTAAAATCAAATAAATCCTTTGAAGAAAAGCTGAAAAGACTTGAGCAAATCTCTGAATTGCTTGAAAGCGGAGATGTTCAACTTGAAGAATCCATAAATCTTTTTGAAGAAGGTATTAAACTTTCAAAGGAATGTTTGTTAATTCTTGAGAATGCGGAATTAAAAATCACAAAGCTTAAAAAAGAAGTCTCTAAAAACTCAATTGATGAAGGTGAAGATGAATAACAACGGAGAAAATTTGACATCAACAGAACAAAAATATCCTGTTCTTTCAAAAGTAAATTATCCATCAGATATTAAACAGATGGATATTTCTGAATTGAAACAATTGTGCAAAGATATCCGTGAATATCTTGTTGATACTATTTCCGAAATTGGTGGACATTTTGGCGGAGGACTCGGTACGGTTGAATTAACCGTAGCAGTCCACAAAGTATTTAATACTCCTTATGACCTTGTTGTTTGGGATACAGGTCATCAAGCATATCCACATAAAATTCTTACCGGAAGAAAAGAAGCACTAAAAAGAATAAGAAAATTTGGTGGAATAAGTGGATTCTTAAAAAGAACTGAAAGCGAATACGATGCCTTCGGAGCGGGACACGCAACAACATCAATTTCTGCTGCACTTGGAATGGCTGTTGGTCGGGATATCAACAATGAGCCTAACAGAAAAGTAATTGCAATCATTGGTGATGGTGCAATGACTGGTGGAATGGCTTATGAGGCGATGAACAATTCCGGAATGCTCAAATCAGATTTAATTGTTGTTCTGAATGATAACAGAATGTCCATCGCTCCTAATGTCTGGCAGATTTCAAATTACTTTACTGAAATGATTTCCCATCCGGATTATAACAAATTCAAAGCACAGATTTGGGACTTAACAGGAAAACTTGATGCATTTGGTGACAGACTTAGAAAAATTGCCTCCAGACTTGAAAGCGGAATTAAAGCAGTTGTAACACCAGGAATGTTATTCGAAGCTCTTGGGTTCAGATATTTTGGCCCGGTAAACGGTCACAATCTTCATCAGTTGATAAGAATATTTGAACATGTCAAAAACCTTAAAGGACCAATCCTTATTCACGCAATCACAGAAAAAGGTAAAGGATATAAACCAGCTGAAGGTCATGTTCAAAGGCTACATGCTTCAACTCCTTTTGATAAGCTTACCGGTAAAGCATTCAAAAAAGAGGGTGCTCCACCATCTTATACAACAATTTTTGGGAATGCATTGGTTGAAATTGTAAAACAAAATCCAAAGGTAGTTGGAATAACCGGCGCAATGCCCGACGGAACAGGATTGGATATTTTGCAAAAAGAATGTCCGAAAAATTATTTTGATGTTGGAATTGCAGAAGAACATGCCGTTACATTTGCTGCTGGTTTGGCTACGCAAGGAATAGTTCCGGTGGTTGCAATTTATTCAACATTTCTTCAGAGAGCTTTCGATCAGATTATTCATGATGTTGCCTTACAAAAACTTCATGTTGTTTTTGTTATGGACAGAGCAGGACTTGTGGGAGCTGATGGACCAACTCATCACGGTGCATTTGATGTCTCCTATCTTCGCTTTATTCCAGGAATGGTTATTATGGCTCCTAAAGATGAAGCTGAATTAAGAAATATGTTGTACACAGCAGTTGAGTATAAAGACGGCCCTATTGCATTAAGATATCCGAGAGGTTCAGCGCTTGGTGTTGAAATTAAACCAGGATTTGAGAAAATAGAAATTGGTAAATCTGAAACATTAAAATCAGGTGAAGATGTTGCTATGCTTGCTTTTGGTTCAATGGTGAACTATGCACTTATTGCAGCAGAAAAACTGGAAGCTCAGGGAATTCACACCGAAGTTGTAAATATGAGATTTGCGAAACCATTAGACACTGATTTACTTGATGATATTGCAAACAGATTTAAAAAGATAGTCACTCTCGAAGAAAATTCTGTCATTGGCGGATTTGGAAGTGGAGTTTCAGAGTACTTTGTGGATAAGAATTATAAGAATGATATCCTGAGAATAGGTTTGCCAGATAAATTTGTCGATCACGGTACTCAGGAAGAGCTCCATAAGATGTTAGAAATAGATCCTGAAGGAATAGTAAAAAAAATTATTAATTTTATTGAAATCAGAAAATCAAAAGAAGAGGTTTCAGTCTAATGTCCAAAATAAAAATCGGAGTAATAGGATTAGGAAGCATCGCCCAGTTGGTACATCTTCCAAATCTTAATAAACTCGATAATGCTGAAATAGTAGCTGTTGCAGAAATTAAAAAAAATCGTTTGAATACAATTGCAGATAAATTTGGAATAAATCAAAGATTTTCTGATTACAGGGAAATGCTTACTAATACAGAATTAGATGCTGTAATTATAGCAACTCCTACAAATTCTCATAAGGATATAGCAATCGATTGTCTTAATGCCGATAAGGATGTTCTTGTAGAAAAACCTCTAGCAAGAACTTTTGCAGAAGCAAAAGCTGTGGTTGATGTAGCAAGAAAAAATAAAAGAAAATTAATGGTCGGAATGAATCTTCGTTACAGACCTGATACCATGTTACTCAGAAGCATTGTTAGTTCCGGAGAAATTGGTGAGCCGTTTTACGCAAAATGTGGCTGGGTAAGAAGACAGAGTTCGGAAGAAAAATGGTTTACAAAAAAAGAAGAAGCTGGTGGAGGAGTAATTATTGATCTTGGAATCCACTTGCTTGACCTGGCTCTTTGGTTAATGAATTATCCTGAAATTAATTCAGTTTCGTGCAAAACTTTTCAGCATAATACAAAAAATGTTGAAGATACTGCCATAAGTTTTATTAAATTCAAAAATAACTCTTTGATAAATCTTGAAGTAAGCTGGTCAATGCCGACTGACAAAGATCATTTTTTCCTCAGCGTGTTCGGAACAAAAGGAAGTTTTACTCTTAGCCCTTTACATGTTTATAAACGAATTAATGATGAAATTTTGGATTTGACACCGGCACAGGTGGATAATACAACTATGCTTTTCAAAAAATCTTATATAAATGAACTAAAAAGTTTTGTTGGTGCAGTGAAGGGTTTAAATCCTGTTTTATCTTCTGGTGATGAAGCTTTGGAGCGAATGAAGATAATTGAAGCAATGTATCTTTCAGCCCATAAAGATCAGGAAGTTAAATTGTAAACAATGAGTAGAATTCTATTAGTAGACGACGAGCCAGATATTCTTGAATTCCTGAAATATAATCTGGAACAGGAAGGATACCAGGTTATTACTGGAACCGATGGTCAACAGGCACTTGAAAAAATTTCTGAAAATCCTGATCTGATTATTTTAGATATAATGATGCCTAAACTTGATGGGTTCGAAGTATTAGAACGAATACGAGCTGATAAAAGATATAAAGAAATTCCTGTAATTTTCCTGACAGCTAAAGCTGGTGAAGTTCACGAGATAAAAGGATTGGAGCTTGGTGCCAGTGATTATATTCAAAAACCTATTTCACCAAAAAAACTGATCGCAAGAGTTAAAGCCAATTTAAAAAAATCCGAATTAACACTTAGAAAAGAAAAACTACCTGAACGGATAACTTTCGGACCAATAGAAATTGATAGAAAGACTTTTTCTGTTACTGTTGATGGAGAAAAAATTTATTTCCCCCGAAAGGAATTTGAAATTTTATTTTTCCTGCTCAGCAATCCCGATAGAGTATTTAACAGGGAAATTTTATTAAAAGAGATTTGGGGAAGCGATGTCTATGTTGTGGACAGAACTGTGGATGTTCACGTTCGTAAAATACGGGAGAAATTGGGCAAATACTCTGAAATGATTGAAACTATTAAAGGTGTAGGATATAAAGTTAAAAGTGTGGAATGAATTAAAGAAAGATTTAAAGTATTCAAGAAATTTTTTAAAGGAATATCTATTATTCTCGCTAATTCTAATTTTTCTAATATTACTTTTCCAGGGAAACTTTCAAAATCTCCAACTAATAATTCCAATCGTTTTAATTCTTAATTTTTTTGCAATAATCTTTCTAAGCAGGAAAAGAAGAAAAGAGCTTGGTGAAATAGAAAATATTATTAATAATATCCGCAATAATTATTATCAAAATGCAGACGAAATAATATTATCTGAAATTCTGTCGTCATTGGAACAAGCCATTAAAAATATGTTTATCAAATCCAAAAATGACATCGAATATATGAGAAAACTCCAGAGAATTCGTTCTGAATTTATTGCCAATGTATCACACGAATTAAGAACCCCCATATTTGCAATTCAGGGATATATAGAAACTTTGCTTAACGGCGCAATAAATGATCCAAATGTGAACAGAAATTTTTTAGAAAAAGCTGCACATCACACAGATAATTTAAATAATCTGCTAAATGATTTGATTAACATCTCAATGATTGAATCTGGTGAAATGCAAATGAGTTTCAGATATTTCGATTTGGCGCCTTACCTTCATTCAATAGTTGATGAAATGCGAAACTTAGCTGAAGAAAAAAATATTAAACTTTCATTAAATGAAGTCAGAGACGGACTTCAGGTCTTTGGTGATAAAGAGAGATTAAGACAGGTCCTGATTAATCTGATTCAAAATGCAATTAAATATACAGAGATTGGTAGTGTGGAAATTTCAGCAGAAGAGGAGAAAAAATTTGTAACAATAAAAGTTAAAGATACCGGTATCGGAATACCTGAAGATCAACTTTCAAGGATATTTGAAAGATTTTACCGCGTTGATAAAGCTCGTTCACGTGCTGTAGGTGGAACGGGTTTAGGTTTGTCAATAGTTAAACACATTATTGAAGCTCACGATTCTAAAATAGAAGTCAGAAGTAAAGTTGGTGTCGGTAGTGAATTCAGTTTTAAACTAAAAAAGTAAAAATTATTTTTACCTTGTTTATAATTCAATTTAATTATGGAAAAAAATTCTCTGACATTTCTTGTTCCATGCCTTAATGAAGAAAAAACACTTTCTTTCGTTTTAGAAAAAATCCAGAAAGTAAGAGGCAATGAATTAAAAGAATTTGAGACGGAATTAATTGTCTCGGATAATGGCAGCACAGATAATTCCGTTAATATTGCTAAATCGAAAGGAGCGAAAGTTATTCACTGTAAGAAGCGTGGATATGGAGCTGCTCTTGATTTTGGAATTCGGAATGCAAACAGCGAGTACATCATTTTTGCTGATGCTGATGATACTTATGATTTTCTTGAAGCACCAAAACTTTTCCTGGAAGCAATTAAAGGATATGATTTAGTAATTGGAAACAGATTAAATTCAAACCTCAGGAAAAATTCTATGCCCTTTCTTCATCGATATATCGGAACCCCGGTTTTAAATTTTATCATCAATTTACTTTATTCAAATAAAAAGAACCGAATTAAAGATTGTAATTCAGGTTTCAGATGTTTCCGAAAAGATTCATATCTAAATTGGAATGTTACTGGTACAGGAATGGAATTCGCATCTGAAATGCTCGTTAAAGCCTTGAATAATAATGCTAAAATTTCTCATGTCCCAGTTACACTTTATCCCGATCACGCTGACAGGATTCCACACCTTAAAACCTGGCAGGATGGAATGCGTCATTTGCTTCAGATTTTTGTAGAGTCTCCTCAGTTCTTTTTTAAATTTGGAATTACACTGTTCTTGCCCTCTCTGATTGGAATAGTCATTGGCTGGCTCTTCGGGCCTGTAAATATTATTGGCTTCAGCATTTTTGGAATACATACGATGCTGATATTACTCTTTGCTGGTGTTATAGGAATATCGATATTCGGAATTGGGCTTGGCTTGTCTGTTTCTAAAAATAATATTCCCAGGACTTATAAATTTCTCCTGAACCTTAGTGAAGATAAATTGTTTTGGTCATCAGTTCTCATCCTGTTTATTTCTTTTTCATTTATAATTTCATTATTCATCTTATGGGGTCTTAAAGGTTTTTCTAATATTGATTTTTCAAAAGATACGGTATTTTTCATTGCGATTGGAACATTCGGAATTGAGTTAGTAAGTACAATTATTTTTTCGCATCTCATTAAAAGAACCAAATCTATACATTAAATGAACTCTAAAAGACACTTATTAATAAGTTTTACAGTTTATCTGATTAGCTTTCTAATCTTGTTCCCTGAGTTTCAATATGTAATAAACACTGATGCGATTAGTTATTTTAGTATAGCCAAGAAATATTTTGACGGACATTATTCTGAAGCTATCAACGGTTATTTTGGACCACTTTATTCGTGGCTTATCTTACCAGCTTTCCATCTAAATGTTGAGCCATTAGTCTTTGCCAGATTAATAAATGTTATCTTTAGTTTTATGCTATTTGTTCTGGTTATTCAATATTTGAATGTTCTTAATTTCAGCAAGAAATTCTATTTCATAGTAATATATTATTTTATAATACCGGCTTTACTGTTTTCGTTTTGGTACATAACTCCTGATTATTTGTTGTTAATATTAATGCTTAGTTTAATACTACTTTCTGTAAATGAAAAATATCTTTTAAATTTTGGTTTTGTGCTGTTGGGAGCTCTTCTTGCATCATTAATTTATTTGACAAAAAGTTTTGGATTAGTTTATTTCCTGATTTTTCAGTCAATAGTGCTTATTATAAATGTTAGAAGGACCAAAGAGCTTAAAAAGAAATTATTTATTAATTATTCTCTCAGCATAATCTTTTTCCTTATTTTAATTTCTCCCTGGGTTCATTTAATTAGTAACAAATATGGTGAATTTACTTTTTCTACTTCAGGAAAGATCAACTTATTAATTGTTAATCCTGAATTAAATTTTCATCATCCATCAATAGAAAGCGGAATTGTTCCTCCGAGCGATAAATATGCTGTGAGTGCCTGGGATGATCCTGATTTAAGCTTTTATCCTGGATGGAGCCCACTTGATTCATCAGACGACATGAAATTTTTCATATTTAATTTTTTAAAGAATTCTGTGAAATTCATCGCTCTGCTAATACTATTCTGTCCGATTTTTGTTTTTAGTTTACCCAAACTCAGGCAGAAGGTTTGGGATGATTATAAACTTAGAATTTTATTATCAGCTTTAATTTTAAATGGAATTCTATATAGCTTTGTTTATGTAGAGAGCCGCTATATTTGGTTGAGCCTTGTCTTATTTTCATTAGTGACTTTTGTAGCTATTCAGGAATTACTATATAAAGTAAACCTGAAAAAGCTCTCCGGAAAAATTATTGTATTTTTAATTTTAATATCGCCTGTAGTGTTTATATTCTTCGCTTATAATAAAAATCTGAAAGATACTAGGGGTTATGATTATGCAAATAAGATTAAAAAGAAACATGCTCTGCAGGGAAATATTGCAACTACAAATCATTGGTGGCTTGGACTGAATATCTCCTATTTCTTGAATTGTAAGTTTTATGGCGAAGAAAAAAAGTCGGATTTGGACGAAAAATTAGTTGCTAAATTGAAAAGCGCAGGAATAAATTACCTTTTAGATTATTCAGAAGACTCAAAATCTTTTGAGGGGATAAAACTTATAACAAGGATTGATTCATTGAATATCTATGAAATATTAGTTGATAGATGAATTAACTAATACAGAATATTTGACATAAATGATGTTATTTATTACTTTTACACTTCAAAATTAGAAAAATTAAGGAATGAAAATGCTTGCAGTAGTTGATATACAAGGGCAGCAGTTTAAAGTTACCGAAAATGCTAAATACTATGTGCCCAAATTAAAAGCTGAACCTGAAAGTGAAATTACTTTTGATAAAGTCCTTCTTGTTAATGATGGTAACTCTACAAAGATTGGCAATCCTCTTGTAAATGGAGTGAAAGTTAAAGCCAAAGTACTTGAGCATCTTAAAGATGAAAAGGTGATCGTGTTTAAAAAGAAAAGAAGAACCAGTTATAAGAAAACGCACGGTCATAGACAAAATTTAACTAGAATTGAAGTTTTAAAGATAGGTTAAAGGAGATAAGCAATGGCTCATAAAAAAGGTCAGGGTTCATCCAGAAACGGTCGTGATAGTAATGCACAACGTTTAGGAGTAAAAAGATTTGGTGGTCAGCATGTTTTAGCTGGCAACATTTTAGTCAGACAAAGAGGAACAAAATTCCATCCCGGTGAAAATGTTGGAAAGGGAAGTGATGATACATTATTCGCATTAATTGATGGGGTAGTGAAATTTGAAGTTAAGAGTGGTAACAGACAGTATGTCAGCGTCTATCCGATGAACTGATTTTAGTTTAATACTTTAAACTAAAAAGCCCTCGCAAATTCGAGGGCTTTTTCATTTAGTATACAGATCGAAATTAAAAACCAAGTCTTTCCATATCGGCGACAAGTGATTTAACGGCGTTAACTGAATTATCCAATAAAGCTTTTTCTTCCTCATTTAAATCAAACTCCACAACTTTTTCTACACCTTTTGCACCAAGAACTGCCGGAACACCAACATAATATCCCTTTACTCCATATTCGCCGTTTAAGTAAGCACAAACGGGAAGTACTCTTTTTTCATCGTAAATAATTGCTTCCGCCATTGCAACTGCTGCTGAGGCAGGAGAATAAAAAGCTGAACCCGTTTTAAGTAGTTTCACAACTTCACCACCGGCTTGTTTTGTTCTTTCTACCATTGCAGTCATAACTTCTTTTGCCTTGTTCTTATCACCATATTTTTTTTCAAGTAACTCCATTGCAGGAATTCCATTTACATTTGCATATCGAACGATTGGTACCATTGTATCTCCGTGACCACCAAGTACCAAAGCATTAACATCTTTTACAGAAACTCCAAGTTCCCAAGCAATAAAAGTTGCAAACCTTGATGAATCCAATACACCGGCCTGACCCATGACTCTGTTTTCCGGAAAACCAGTAATTTTCTTGAACAGAGTTACCATTGCATCAAGTGGATTTGAAATAATAATAGCTATCGCATTCGGAGCATACTGTTTTACATTTTCGGCAACTGTCTTCATTATTTTAGCATTTGTGGTTAACAGATCATCTCTGCTCATTCCTGGTTTTCTTGGTAATCCTGCAGTAACAATCACCAAATCAGCACCTTCGATATCTTTATAATCATTAGTACCTTTTACTACAACATCAAATCCGTCTATTCGGGAGGCTTCAGCAATATCGAGACATTTGCCTTGAGGTAAATCTTCAACGATATCGTACATTACAACATCGCCGAGTTGACGCTTAGCAATCAGCTGAGCTAATACTCCTCCAATTTGTCCGCCACCAATAAGAGCAATTTTTTTTCTGGACATATTTATTTCTCCTAAATTTTTAATTTTATTACAATCAAAATTAGATAAGCTTTCAAGCAGATGCAAAATGAATAGAAACAGATTTATCTTATTTTTAATTTAAGAATTGTTTCTGTTCCGTTAGGTGTATGTTTAAAATCAACTTCATCCATATAAACGCGCATCAGGTAAAGTCCTCTGCCGGAATCTTTTAAAAGATTTTCAGGATGTGTTGGATCAGGAACATCTTCAGGATTAAATCCTTCTCCCTGATCTTTAACTGAAATTACCAAATAATCATTTACCACATCAACATCAATATTTACAATTTTATTAATGTCGTTCTTATTACCATGTTTAATTGCGTTTGTGGTTGCTTCCGTTACAGATAACAGAAGTCCGTTAAGCTTCTCCTCATCCAAACCCAGGTCTACTGCAAAGTAGTTTACGAATTCTTCAACGGTAATAAGATTCCTTGGATCGCTCTCTATTTCTAAATGATAATGTGTCTGTGGCAAATCTGTCTTAAATTTTTACGAAAAATTAAACTATTGTTTCAGAAATTCCAACTAAATGCGAAATTCAAATTTGCTTGCTGTTTATTACCAGAATTAGTAAGTGAAATAAATTCATAAAATCCGTTGATTGAAATTACCAAACTTTTATAAAGTCTTGATTGAATATTTGTTGTCGGCCCGATACTCTTATATTCAGAATCCAAACTAAGATCTCTTCCCTTATAATTAAAAGTACTTAGAGCAAAATATCTTATACCTATTGAAAATAAAGAATTTCCTCTATAGAGAATTAATTTTGGCTCAAAGTAAATCTCTCTCAATGTTCTCGCAGGCTTTTCTGAGAAAGAGTCCCAATTCAAAATTCCCTGTTCGGAAAGTTTGAGATATCCAAAAAGAAAAAGCGAAATTCTTGAAGTTATTCTTATTGTGGTTGAATCCACTGCCGTAAATTGCCGGAAGGAGAAGCTTCTTAATGGTGAAGTCAAATCTTCAAAATCATAAACTGTATAATTTGCAGACACATCGAAACTATTATATGAACTAAACTTTGAACCGATATATTCACCACCCGTTTTCAATCTAATTATTCTGTTGATATTGTTGTTAGAACTTCTTGAGGCAAAAATATAGACTGTATGAGCATAAGAACCTTCTGCATTAATAAATACCATAAAAAACGGGTTAAGTTTTTTATAATATCCTATTCTTGCTATGGACAGTATCTCATCTCTGTCATCATCATTCAGAGAGCTTGGAGTATCATATTTAAGTTTACTTTGATAGACATTTAATGTAATCTTATCATCATCTGAAATATTAATATCACCTTCGAAAGCAAGTGTTGCATAACTGCTGGTGTTGTTTTTCTGCTGTTCCGATTCCTCTCTCTGATTAAAAAATGCTTCATTAATCCCCTGAAATCTTATTGCTTTATGTTTCTCATCTTTTTCATTCAAAGTAAATCGTAGAGAAGAATTAAAACTTCTTGATCTGTAACCCACAGAAGCGTCCATTTCAAGTTTAAGTTCATCTATCTGAGAATCAAAAATGGATGAAGACTGAACTTCAGTTGACTTATATTTTAATCCTCTTTCTATATTTCTGAATAACACTTTTCCTGTTGCATCCAGAGTTAATATGTCAATAAATTCATCAAAGAAAAATCTGTTCTGAAGTAAATATCCGGTTTCAATTCTGTTTTGTATATTATTTTTAATTCCGAATCGCTGAGAAGTTATGGAATCTGCATTAATGTAAAAATCTTTGCCTGACTTATAATACTTGATATTAAGACTATTATATACATTTCTCTCGAAGTAGTTTAACAGATTCATATTGAAATATCTCGAAAAGTTTTTTCTTGGAGAAATATCTTCATTTTTAAATTTTAATTCTGCATCAATCTTGAAATCAGAAACATTTATATCATCGCCGCCTACCTCCAAACCATAAACAAGACCGTAATCATTTTCTCCTATTTGTCTGTTATTCGAATATCCTGAAAAAGGTGCGATTGAGAAATCATCTCCTGGTTTAATTTTTGAATAGAGAAGAATGTTCGAAATAGAGGATTGATTGATTTCAAGAGTGCGGCTATCGGAAAGAATAGAATTATTACCAATTAATCCAAAGTCGATTTTATCTGAAAAATTATAGTATAGATTCAACGCAAAATGATGCTCATCACGAACGGTTTTTTCAATCCCTTTAATGAAACTTGACTTGTAGTCTTCACTCACACCAAATGTAAAATCTGAAATTTTATTGAAGTAATTAAATCCGGAATTAAGTGAATATGTATTTAATTGTTTATCTAGTTTTGAGATTAGCAGACTGTATTTTGGAAAGGATCGTATAAATTCAAGACTATCAACTCGGGTTTGGGGACAGATGTTCAAAGTGAGAACTAATAACCAAATTGTGATTAATACATTATTAAGATATGTGAAAGAAATTAGTTTCACTTTTTTTTGTTCATTCTTTACTCAAATTTATGTATACGACAATTAAAATTTTCAAGTTGACTTTAATAAATTTATGACAGATTAAGGAGTATTAATAAATCAAAAGGATAATACTTTAAATTGACAATCATTCATTTTTTGGATAACTTTACCAGCAAATTTTAACGAAAAAAACAATGTTAGAACAATACATACCAATATTTCTTGTGATCACTGTAGCTCTGATTTTTGCTGTTGTTACAGTTTTTACTTCCAAAATTTTCGGACCTCAGAGACCTAATAAAAGTAAAATATCAACATATGAAAGTGGTATGCAACCAATTGGTACAACAAACGAAAGAGTATCAATAAAATATTATCTGGTTGCAATGCTGTTCATAATTTTTGATTTGGAAGTGATTTTTATTTACCCATGGGCTGTTCAATTCAAAAAATTATTTGGTGTATTGGGAATTTCGGTCTTCGTTTCGATGTTTATTTTCTTAGTCGTTCTTGAGTTAGGTTATTTGTATGCATATAAAAAAGGAGGATTCAAATGGGATTAGAAGCTAAATTAAATCAGGATGGATTTCTTGTTACCAAACTTGATGCAATAATCGGTTGGGCAAGAAAAAATTCTGTTTGGCCAATGCCTATGGGAATTTCATGCTGTGCAATTGAAATGATGGCAGTCGGTGATCCGAAATATGATATTGCAAGATTTGGTTCTGAAGTAATGCGATTCACTCCAAGGCAATGCGATTTAATGATTGTTGCTGGAACTGTTACTTACAAGATGTCGCATGTTGTCAGAAAAATTTATGACCAGATGCCAGATCCAAAATGGGTGATTGCAATGGGTGCATGTACATCAACCGGTGGAATGTATCGTTCATATTCTGTAGTACAGGGAATTGATCAGTTTTTACCTGTTGATGTTTATGTTGCAGGTTGTCCCCCAAGACCTGATAATCTCTTAAACGCTTTAATAATGATTCAGGAAAAAATCGGAAAAACCAGAGCCAGAGATTTTCAGGATTTAAAACTTCCCGAACTTAATGTAATTCAATCAAACTGATATGGAATTAAAAGAAATAATTCAGCAGAAACTTCTGTCAAACTTTCCTGATGCAAATCTGGAATTTTCTGAATACAAAGAAGAGTTTTGTGTAAAACTCGATAAAAAATTTATTGTGCCCGTTTGCAAATTGCTTAAAGAGGATGACGAATTAAAATTTTTACTTTGCGAAGATATCACAGCTGTTGATTGGGCAACTCGAAAAAACAGATTCACGGTAGTTTATCATATCTTTTCTTTGAAAAATAAATTCAGACTTAAATTAAAATCTGATGTTGATGAAAAAGATTGCAACATAGATTCTGTTTCATCAGTCTGGAGAGCTGCCAATTGGCAGGAAAGAGAATGTTATGATATGTATGGAATAAGTTTTAATAATCATCCGGATCTAAGAAGAATGTATATGCCGGAGGAATTTGAATACCATCCATTGAGAAAAGATTTTCCTCTTCTTGGAATCCCGGGTTCATTACCATTACCAAAAAAATAAAATTCTATGGAAAAGTTTACTAAAGACGATGTTCATCCTAAAATAGTTCAGGCACTTCTTAAAGATACAGACATCACGATTGAAGATGCTCTTGAAAATGAAATGATTCTTAATATGGGTCCGCAACATCCTGCAACTCACGGTGTGTTGCGCGTTTTGTTGCGACTTGATGGTGAAACTGTTATCGGTTGTGTTCCTGAACTCGGCTATCTTCATCGCGGATACGAAAAGATGGCCGAAAATATGAGTTACTATGAATACATACCTCACACTGACAGACTTGATTACATTTCTCCAATGGCTAATAATGTTGCATGGGTTTTAGCTGTTGAGAAGTTAGCAGGAATTGAAGTTCCGCCAAGAGCACAATATATCAGAATGATGGTTGCAGAATTAGCAAGAATAACTTCTCACTTAGTTGCTGTTGGTGCTTTTGCGATGGATGTCGGTGCATTAACGGTTTTCCTTTGGACTTTGAGAGAAAGAGAAAAAGTTTTAGATATTTGGGATATTCTTTGCGGTGCAAGATTTACTAATAGTTACACACGAATTGGTGGGGTTGCAAATGATGCTCCGCCGGAAGCTCTCGCAAAAGTGAAATGGTTTATCGATCAGTTTGATGAAAATCTCACTGAGTGTGAAAAGCTTCTTAACTCCAACAGAATATTTATCGAAAGACTTGAAGGAATTGGAGTAATATCCGGTGAACTTGCTCTCGATTTAGGAATGACAGGTCCAAGTTTAAGAGCTTCAGGAATTGAATTTGATTTGAGAAGAGCAACCCCTTATCTCAAGTACAATGAAGTTGATTTCAACATTCCTACTTATACTGAAGGTGATTCTTTAGCCCGTTATTTTGTTCGCGTTGATGAAATGAGAGAAAGCGCAAAGATTGTCAGACAAATTCTTGAAAAAATGCCTCAGGGAGAAGTACTTGCAAATAATCCTAAGAAAGTTCTTCCTCATAAGACAGAAATTTATACAAGAATGGAAGAGCTTATTCATGATTTTATGATTGTTAACTTTGGAATTAATCCTCCTGTCGGAGAAATTTATCACGCTATTGAAGGTTCAAAAGGTGAATTAGGTTTTTATCTTGTAAGCAAAGGTGAAGGACATCCGTGGAAGTGTAAAATCCGTTCTCCATCATTCAACAACTTGCAGGCATTACCATACTTGGTAAAAGGTCATATGATTTCAGATGTTGTAGCAATCATCGGAAGCATTGACCCGATAATGGGTGAAGCGGATAAGTAAGAGTTAAAGTTTAAGTTAAGGTTTTAGTTTATGTCCAAGATAATGATTTAGTTGAATATTATTGATGGAAAAACAATTTAGACATGAAAAGCTGATCGTATATCAACGTTCATTAGATTTCGTAGAGTTCATTGAAAATATTCTTTCTAAAATGAAAGATAAACTGAATGTTCATTAACAAATTTATAAATGCTCTACTTCTATTCCGCTAAATATTGCTGAAGGAACAGGTAAGTTTTCTGCAAAAGATAAGAATAAATATTATGATATTGCCCGTGGTTCAGCAACCGAAAGTGCTGCATGCTTAGATGTGATGTTTAAAAGAAAAAGAATAACTGAAGAAGAAAGTAATAAAGGTAAAGAGATTTTATATGAAATAGTTTCTATGCTTGTTGGTTTGGTTAGAAGCAATTCTGATAGAATCTATGAAGAAGGAGAAAATTATGATGTTGATAAAGAAATTTTGTAATTCTGTTTAAAAGTATTTTGATAGAAATTTACTTTAACTTAAACTTTAACTCGAACTTAAACTTTAACATTAACTTAAACTTAAAAATGAACTTCAAATTCACACCAGAAAATCTCGAACGAATAAATGCCGAGATAAAAAAGTATCCTAAAAAGCAATCAGCAGTAATGGCTGCTCTATACATTGCCCAGGAACAAAATGGATACATTACATCAGAAGTAATGAAAGAAATTGCCGATCTTCTTGATATGCATCCTCACGATGTTTTAGGAGTTGTAACATTCTATACAATGTATCATCAGAAACCGATGGGGAAATATCATATTCAGGTTTGCACAAATGTATCCTGTATGCTCAGAGGTGGTTATGATATCTGGAATCAGGTAAGAGAGAAACTTGGTATTGACAATATGCAGGTTACTTCTGATGGAAAATTTTCGCTTGAAGAAGTTGAATGTATGGGAAGCTGTGGCACTGCTCCAATGTTCGCAATTAACGAAGATTATTTTGAAAATCTTACTAAAGAAAAAGTTAACGAAATTATAGATTCATTAAAGAATACAAACTAATGGAAAAAATTGTTTTACCAGATATTAAGGACTTTCATAAATTAGATGTTTATCTTCAACACGGTGGATATACCGCTGCTAAAAAAGCATTTGGTCAATCACCGGATGATATTATTGATCAGGTTAAACGATCTGGACTTCGCGGAAGAGGTGGAGCTGCATTTCTTACCGGACTTAAATGGAGCTTCATGCCCAAGACTACTGATAAACCAAAGTATCTGTGCGTTAACGGTGATGAAAGTGAACCCGGTTCCTTTAAAGACAGACAAATTTTTGAGTATAATCCTCATCAATTAATTGAAGGTACAATCATTACTTGTTATGCTATCGGAGCTAAAGTAGCATACATTTACATTCGCGGTGAATATCACAAGTGGATTAAGCTAATGCAAAAAGCTCTTGATGATGCTTATGCTGCAGGTTATCTTGGTGAAAAGATGAAAGAAAAATTCGGAACAGATTTTTACTGTGATATTTATATTCATAAAGGTGCTGGTGCTTATATCTGTGGTGAAGAATCTGCGTTGATGAACTCTATTGAGGGTAAAAGAGGGTATCCAAGAGTTAAACCACCTTTCCCTGCACAAAATGGTTTGTGGGGTTGTCCAACCACAATCAATAATGTTGAAACAATTACAAATGTTCCTCCAATTATTAACAAAGGTTGGGAATGGTTTGCATCCATTGGTGAACCGAAACATCCCGGCACAATTCTATTTGGTGTAAGCGGTCATGTAAACAAACCTGGTGTTTATGAACTTCCCTCAGGAACTTTATTGACGGATATTATTTACAACTATGCCGGTGGAGTTCCTGGCAACAAAAAAAATCTCTGTGTTATTCCCGGTGGTTCTTCAATGCCTCCACTAAGAGGAGATCAGATTGAAGGTGTTAAGATGGATGCAGAATCACTTAAAGCTGCTGGCTCTGCAATTGGCACTGGCGGAATTATGGTTATGGATGAAGATACTGATCTTGTAAAAGTACTCGCACGCATTGCCCACTTTTACCATCATGAAAGTTGCGGACAATGTACTCCTTGTCGTGAAGGAACAGGTTGGCTTGAAAAAATTCTCAAACGAATCCTTGCCGGTAAAGGTTCTGTAAGCGATTTGGATTTACTTATAACAGTTGCAAACCAAATTGAAGGCAACACAATCTGTGCTTTAGGCGAAGCAGCTGCCTGGCCTGTAAAGTATATGGTTGAAAGATTCCGTGATTACTTTGAAAAAAGAGTAAGCAGTGAAATCAGTTTGCCCGTTGCAAATAAAGTTCATTCAATGCGACACACTGTAATCCCCGTTGAAGAAATAAAACATTAAATTTTATCAGTAGCTCATTCCAATGGGATGGGCTACAAATAAAATATTTCTTTCTATCTCTCAAAATTTAATGTTTTTCTATCCCTCCTTTTTCTTTAAATTCCTGCACAAAATTTTCAGAAATTATCAGGTAATAAATGAAGCAATATCACGATTTGGTTAAACTTGTTATGAATGAAGGTGTCCGGAAATCTTCGAGAACAGGTGTGGACACAATTTCTTATTTCGGTGCTTTTTACAGAGTTGATCTGTCACAAGGATTTCCTCTTCTTACTACCAAAAAAATGGAATGGAAATCACTGCTTTACGAAGTACTTTGGTATTTATCCGGAGAAGAACATATCAGAAATCTTAAACAGCACACAAAAATCTGGGATGCCTGGGCTGATGAAAACGGCAGACTTCAAACAGCATACGGAAGATTCTGGAGACGGTTTCCTGTACCGGATAATTCCGCTACACTTGACGGTGAAATTTTTGTTGATGAAAATCATCCTTTTGTTAAGAGAGAGTCAAATGGTGCGTTGGTTTTTGATCAGGTTGGCTGGGTGATAAATGAAATCAAAAAAAATCCAAACTCAAGACGACTCGTTATAACTGCCTGGCATCCTGCTAATGCAGTTATCAGTAAACTTCCACCTTGTCATTATACTTTTGCATTTAATGTAAGCAACGGAAAACTTAATTGTCATCTTACACAACGAAGTGGTGATATTGCGCTTGGTATCCCGTTTAATTTAGCAGCTTACTCAATCTTGACTCAGATTATTGCACAGGAAACTAATCTCGAACTCGGTTACTTTGCTCATACAATTATTGATGCGCATATTTATGTTGCTGAAAAGGGAAGTCCGACTGAAAAGTTTGATCATCTTGAAGGATTAAAACTGCAATTGACAAGAGAACCATTCCCATTACCACAGTTGAAGATTGCTAAAAAGCCAATTGATGAATTAACATTTGAAGACTTTGAATTGATCGGGTATCAACATCATCCCAAAATAAAATTTGAGGTAGCTGTTTGATTATCAGTTTGATAGTTGCAGTTGCACAAAATGGTGTAATCGGAAAATCAACCGGCGAAATGTCATGGCATGTAAGTGAAGAATTCAAACATTTTAAGAACACCACAAGGGGCTATCCGGTTATAATGGGAAGAAAAACTTTTGAAACACTTGGTAAACCATTGAAAGAAAGATTGAATATTGTTCTAACAAAAAATTCTGAATACAAAACACAGTATGATGAAGTTTTGATTTTCTCATCATTGGAAGATGCAATTGATTATTGTAAAAAAAATAATTTCGAAAAAATTTTTATCATTGGTGGATCGGAAATTTATAAACTTGCATTACCAATTGTTAATGAAATGATTATATCGCGGATGAAATTTGATGCGGAAGGAGATGTTTATTTTCCGAAGTTCGATGAATCGAAATGGATAAAAGAAAAAATTATGGATAAAGAACTTTTTGAAGTTTATCATTACAGAAGAAACTGATGTCAGGAAAAATTAAAATATTACCGGAAAACCTTGCTAATAAAATTGCTGCAGGAGAAGTTGTTCAGCGTCCGGAATCCGTTGTTAAAGAGTTGCTTGAAAATGCAATTGATGCCGAAGCAAGAAATATTGAAGTGATAATTAAGCAGGCAGGAAAATCATTGATTCAGGTTTGTGATGATGGTACCGGAATGACAGAAGATGATGCAATCCTTTGCATTCAGAAACATGCAACAAGCAAAATATCTTCTCTTTCTGACCTTGAAGCAATAAGAACACTTGGTTTTCGTGGTGAAGCATTAAGTTCTATTGCTGCAGTATCACAACTTGAAATAAGAACTCAAACAGCTCAGCAGGAAATAGGAACTTTAATCCGTATTGAAAAAGAAGGCGAAATCATAAAAGAAAAAATTTCAACTAATAAAGGAACCTGTGTTTCAGTAAAAAATCTTTTTTACAATACTCCTGCAAGAAGAAAATTTCTCAAATCTGATGCTACGGAATTAAAACATATCATAGACACATTTAACAGAATTGCTCTTGCACATCCTGAAATCAGTTTTAAGTTCTACAACAATGATAGTCTTGTTTATGATTTCAAATCAGGAACTCTTGAAGATAGAATCACGCAAGTTTTTGCTGATAATATGCTCGATGCGCTTATTTCCGTTAATGAAAAAACAGATTACATAAATATTCACGGTTATCTCGGCAAACCATCAATCTTCAGAAAAAGTAAAGGCGAACAATATCTTTATCTCAACAAAAGGTTTGTTGTAAATAAAAATATTAATCACGCGGTATTTACCGCTTTTGAAAATATAATGGAGAAAGGTGATTATCCGTTCTTCGTTTTGTTCATTGAGATTGATCCTGCAAAAGTTGATGTGAATATTCATCCATCAAAACTTGAAGTTAAATTTGATGATGAAAAAGACATTTACAATTTTGTTTTGGCAGTGACAAAAAAATCAATCGGAAGCCACGACCTTGTTCCTGCAATGTCATTTGCTCATACAGATTCTCCTCACGAAAAATTATCATTCAATGCTTTTACACCTGTAACTAAAAATGATTTTTCTGACAGACCGGTCTTCTCAAAATCTTCTGAAAAGAAAGAACAAAGAATCTCTGATGAAGATATTGAACTGGTATTCGGCAATCTAGCTACTAATGTTATTCAGAAAGAACGAAGAGATTTTGTCCCTGAACTAGATCAGAAAGATTTTCGACAAGAGTATAAGCTGGAAAAGAAAAAAAGTGCTGATGATGAAGAACCAAGTTTTATTATTCAGCTTCATAACAAATACATACTTTCGCAAATCAAATCGGGCTTAATGATAATTGACCAGCATGTTGCACACGAAAGAATATTATATGAAAAAGCTTTGTCCAGACTTGATACCGATATTCCATTTTCACAACAACTTTTGTTTCCGATAACAATTCAGTTTGACGCTGCCAGTTATGAGATCTTGAAAGAAATGTATTCATATCTTCAGAAGTTAGGTTTTCAACTTAAGTTTTCATCAAAATATTATATCACAATTGAAGGTGTGCCTGACGATATAAAAAATGGTTCTGAGGAAAGAATTCTGAAAGAAATAATTGAAGAATACAAAACAAATCAACTTGAAAAGAAACTTGAAGAGAAAGATAACATCGCAAAATCTTATTCCTGTAAAACAGCGATTAAGGCAGGTGATAAATTATCTGAAAATGAAATGCGGTTATTGATTGATCAGTTATTTGCCACCTCAATGCCTTATGTTTGCCCACACGGCAGACCAATTGTAATTAAAATTTCTCTTGAAGAATTTGACAGACGATTTGGAAGAACCTAAATTTGAAGCACTAATCCGTTAACAATTAAAGGAAGACTATGCCAGATAAAGAATATCTTGCACAGAGAAAAGCTTATGAGGAAAAAGCTAAAGCTGCGAAAACAACTGGAATGAAGTTTACTACTGTCAGCGGCAGAGACATAAATGTTCTTTACGGGCCTGATGATATTGAACATATAAATTATTTATCTGAAATTGGTTTTCCCGGTGAATATCCTTACACAAGAGGAATTCACGCAAATGGTTATCGTGGAAAAATCTGGACGATGAGACAATTTGCTGGCTTCGGAACTCCGGAGGATACTAATGAGAGGTTTCATTATTTGCTGGATAATGGACAAACAGGTTTGTCAGTTGCTTTTGATCTTCCGACTTTAATGGGTTGGGATGCTGATGCTCCATTGAGTGAAGGTGAAGTTGGTATTTGTGGTGTTTCGGTTTCTTCACTTCAGGATATGGAAGTATTGTTTGATAAAATTCCCCTTGACAAAGTTTCTACCTCAATGACAATCAATTCTCCTGCTGCAATGATATTTGCATTTTATCTGGCTGTAGCACAAAAACAAGGAGTTGATCTGAAACAATTAAGGGGAACACTTCAAAACGATATTCTTAAAGAGTACATTGCTCAGAAAGAATATATTTTCCCACCGAATCCTTCAATGAGGATTATTGTTGATATGATTGAGTACTGTACAAATGAAGTTCCTCAGTGGAATCCTGTTTCTGTAAGCGGTTATCATATCCGTGAAGCCGGTTCAACTGCTGTTCAGGAACTTGCTTATACTCTTGCGGACGGTTTTGCATACATTGAAGCGTGCATCGAAAGAGGAATGGATGTGGATTCATTCGCACCAAGAATTTCATTCTTCTTCAATTCTCATCTTGATTTTTTTGAAGAGATAGCAAAATTCCGTGCAGCAAGAAAAATTTATGCGAAACGAATGAGAGAAAGATACGGCGCAAAAAATCCGAGAAGCTGGTGGCTGAGATTTCATACTCAAACGGCAGGTTGTACTTTAACTGCACAACAACCTGAAAATAACATTGTCAGAACAGCGATTCAGGCACTTGCCGGCGTTCTCGGAGGAACTCAATCTTTACATACAAATTCAATGGATGAAACACTTGCACTTCCCAGTGAAAAGGCAGTTAAAATTGCGTTAAGAACTCAACAACTTATAGCTTATGAAACGGGTGTGATAAATACAGTTGATCCACTTGGTGGAAGTTATTTTGTTGAAGCATTAACTGACCAGATGGAAAGAGAAGCAAATGAAATATTTGAACAGATTGATGCATTAGGTGGTGTAATCCCTGCAATCGAAGCAGGATATTTCCAGAAAGAAATAGCAGATGCTGCTTATCGGTATCAGAAGGAAGTTGAAAGAAAAGAAAAAATAATCGTTGGTGTTAATGAATTTGTTGAACCGGATGAAAAAATTGATATACCGATTTTAACAATTCCTCCTGAAGTTGAAATGCAACAGAAGCAACGATTAGCTGACCTTCGTCAGAGTCGTAACCAGCAGGCAGTAGAAGAATCCTTGAAAGAAATAAAACAGGCTGCAATTGATGGGAAAAATATTATGCCTGTTCTGATAAGAGCTGCTCACAATTATGTGACACTTGGAGAAATGGTTGGCGAACTTAAAGAAGTATTCGGAACATACGAGGAGGTCTCTGTTTTCTGATGATTAAATATTATCTAAAACTTATCCGCGTACCTCAGTGGATAAAGAATTTTTTTGTATTCGTTCCATTGTTATTCTCGCTTCATCTCTTTGATAAAGACTATTTTCTGCTTTCATTAAAAGCTTTTATTGTTTTCAGTCTGGCTTCAAGTTTTGTTTATGTTGTAAATGACATAATTGATATTGAAGCAGACAGAGCACATCCCAAAAAGAAAAATCGTCCTCTTGCCTCCGGCAAAATCAGTAAGTCATCAGCTATCATTCTGGCAATTGTATTGTTAGCTGTTGTTCTGTCTTCTTATTTTTTCTTTAACTATCAGTTTGTTTCATTTCTCTATGCATTTTTGATTCTGAATATTCTTTACTCATTTTATTTAAAACACATTGTCATACTGGATATCTTCAGTATTGCTGCAGGATTTTCAATCAGAGTTCTTGCCGGTGCTGCTGTAATTGAAGTTCCTGTTTCCAGTTGGTTGATTCTTACTACTATGTTTATCTCACTTTTCCTTGGAGTAATGAAAAGACATTCAGAACTTGTTCAGGTTGCTGATAATAATAAATCAACAAGAAAAGTTTTAGCTGAGTACTCAACAAACTTTACTAATCAGATGGCAACTGTAGCTGCTTCAGGAGTAATAATTTGTTATGCTCTTTACACTGTTTCTCAGAGAACAGTTTCTGTTTTCAATACTGAAAATCTTATTTACACTACACCTTTTGTTGTATTTGGAATTTTCCGCTATATGTATCTTGAATATCAAAACAATCAGGGTGAGAATACTACTCAGGTGATGATGACTGATATTCCTATGATATTGACCGTTATTAGTTATGCAATTGTTACCGTGTTAATCATTTATAAAATTATATGAGATCAATTTTAATAGCAGCATTTTTATTTGTGCTGATTCTAAACGCCTGTTGCAGCAAACCAGTAGTTGAACAGGATATAGAAATCACAATAACAGAAATTAATTGCTGGTTAAACCTAATGCCTGGTGGTGAACCTTCATTCCATTATTCCGGTACTTTTGCAGTTGACAGGAAATTTTCGGATTCATTCAAATTTTCTGCTGTTAAAGTTTTTTATAAAGATGAAATGATTCATCAATCACAACCACTGCTACAATTTTATGATGAAACCATAACTGATTCAACTTCATTGATAAAATTTAACTTTTACTCTCAGCAGGGGATTAAAGTTACCGAAAAAATGATGAGAGCCGAAATCGCAGATTTTATTTTGGTATTTGAGATATCCGGAAAAACTATCGAAAAGAGTCTGAAGGAAATTCCAATTACAAGAGCTTATTAATGCTTACAGAAATTCTGCTTCTGATTTTACTTCTGATACTTAGTGCTTATTTTTCCTCTACCGAGATGGCTTACATCGCTGCAAACAAACTTAAGCTTGAAGTCAAAGCCAGAAAAAAAGACTTTCTATCTAAAAATGTTGCTTATTATCTGAATAATCCGAATACATTTTTTTCTACAATATTACTTGGTAATAACATTGTAAATATTGCATTTGCTTCACTTAGTGCTGTAATTCTGAATTCATTGTTTCAGCTTAATGAAATTCAGATTCTTGCGATTACTACGATTTTACTTCTTCTGATTGGCGAGCTCATACCTAAATACTTTGCTCATGAAACTGCGGATGCATTTATCATTATCTCCTCATCGATTCTTAGAATAATTACTCTGTTATTAAATCCATTCATCAAAGCACTTGCTTTCATTTCTGATAAGCTTACATCAAACATTAGTTCACAGAAAGCCGAAAACATTTCACGTCTGTTTGATAAAGAAGATATCAAAGCACTTTTAGATGAAGGTCATAAAGCAGGGAAAGTTTTGTCACATGAAAAAAATATCATTGAAAAAGTTATTGATTTAGGTGAACAGAAAGTTTATGAAGCAATGCGACCCCGAACTGAAATTGTAGGTGTTGAATATCATTCATCTATAGAACAGTTACATAAAGCATTTATAGAATCAGGTTTTTCAAAATTAATTGTTTATGAAGAGAACCTTGATAATATTAAAGGCGTAGTACTGGCAAAAGATTTGTTTAGTAATCCTAAAACTATAGATCAGATTTTAAGAGAGGTTAAATTTTATCCAGAAACTAAACGAAGTATTGAAGTTCTGAATGAATTGCTTGAAAGTAAAATTTCAATTGCAGTTGTTGTTGATGAATTTGGCGGAACCGCCGGCATAGTAACAATGGAAGATATAATAGAAGAGTTATTTGGTGAGATTAAAGATGAATACGATGTTGAAGAACATATCTGTCGCAGGATTTCCTCAGATACATATCTTATAAGTGGTAAAGTTGAAATTGATCATCTGAATGAAAAATATAAAATCGGTATTCCTGAAGGCGATTATGAAACAGTTGCTGGTTATGTAGAAAACCGGATTGGAAGAATTCCAAAACAAGGTGAATCATTTATAATTGATAATTATGATATTATTATTGTCAAAGCAACTCAGACGAAGATTGAACTTGTAAAACTGATAGTAAGGAATGAATAACAAAATAATTTTATTCGATGGTGTTTGTAATTTCTGTAATTATTGGGTGAACTTTATAATCAGAAGGGATAATAATGACATCTTCAATTTTGCGGCACTTCAATCTAAAGCAGGACAGGAACTTCTGAAAAAATTTAAACTTCCAACAAATGAATTTGATACATTCATCTTAATTGAGGGAGAAGTTTACTTTACTAAATCTGATGCTGCTATTATAATCTCACAGAGTTTAAAAGGTTGGCCAAAAATTTTATCAGTTGGAAAAATATTACCGAAGAAATTCAGAGATTTATTATACGATATAATTGCAAAAAACAGATATAAAATTTTCGGTAAAAAAGATTATTGCAGAATTCCTTCCGAAGAGGAGAAAGCAAAATTTTTAGAATGATCACTACTATCTCAATCACACTCAAATCTTCTTACATTGGGTAGCATTCTTTTTTAGGTTAAATTTGTACTGCAGAATTAAAAAACTTGATTGATTATTGCTTAAACTTAATATAATTGCTGAGGATAAAAATTCTAAAGCACGTGCTGGCTGGTTTCAAACTGATCATGGAGTAGTTGAAACTCCGATTTTTATGCCCGTGGGAACACAAGGAACTGTTAAAGCAGTAAATCAATCTTATCTCGAGCAGGAAATAAAAGCGCAAATTGTTCTTTCAAATACTTACCATCTTTATCTGAGGCCAGGAACTGATATTCTTGAAGCAGCAGGCGGATTGCACAAGTTTATGAACTGGCAAAAACCGATTCTGACCGATAGTGGTGGATATCAGGTATTCAGTTTGACAGAACTAAGAAAGTTAAAGGAAGATGGAGTCGAATTTCGCTCTCATCTTGATGGTTCGAAACATTTTTTTACACCTGAAAAGGTTATTCAGATTCAAAGAAGTATTGGCTCTGATATTATGATGGTTCTTGATGAATGTGCTCCATATCCTTGCGATTATGATTATGCAAAGAAATCTGTTCAACTTACAAGCAATTGGGCTGTTCTGAATAAAAATGCTTTTACAAACTCCGAACCTAAATATGGTCATAGACAATTTTTATTTGGGATAATTCAAGGAAGCGTTTATAAAGATTTACGAAAAAAATCAGCTGAAGATTTGCTTGAACTTAATTTCGATAGTTATGCAATAGGTGGCTTAGCTGTTGGAGAACCAACCGAACAAATGTACGAGCTTGTGGATTTTACGACTGATTTAATGCCTCGTGACAGACCAAGATATTTAATGGGTGTAGGCAGACCAGAAAATATTCTTGAATCAATTGCCCGTGGTGTAGATATGTTTGATTGTGTTATGCCAACAAGAAATGCACGAAATGCAAATGTGTTTACCTGGAACGGAACATTATCAATGCGTAATGCCAAGTATAAAGATGACTTTGGTCCTCTTGATGAGAATTGTAATTGTTATACCTGCAGAAATTATTCAAGGGCATATTTAAGACACTTATTTGTTGCAGAAGAAATATTAGCACTTGAACTTGCATCGATTCATAATCTGTATTTTTATTTAGAACTTGTTCGTAATGCAAGAGAAAAAATTATTAACGGTACTTTTAATGAATGGAAAAATCAGATAATAGAAAAAATATCATTTAAAAACTAAAACGAAGGAACTACTATGTTAGAAACTATTATTGCAATGGCTCCACAGAACGGCGGTGGAGGAAGTGCAAATCTTATAAGCACACTAATTATGTTTGGTGCAATCTTTTTGATTTTCTACTTTATGATAATCAGACCTCAGCAGAAGCGTGCTAAAGAAAGAGAAAAAATGCTCAATGCTCTTGAAAAAGGTGACAAAGTTGTCACTTCAGGCGGCATTCATGGCACTATAGCAGGATTAGATGAAAAAACTGTTCTGCTCCAGATTGCTGATAATGTTAAAATAAAAGTTGATAGAAGTGCAATTAACATCGTCGAGAAAAAAACAGCATAATTATGAATCAGTTTTGCTCTGTTGAAGAAGCCATCGAAGAAATAAAAAATGGCAAAGTAATAATTGTTGTTGATGATGAAGATCGTGAAAATGAAGGCGACTTCATCTGTGCAGCAGAATATGTGACTCCGGACATCGTTAACTTTATGGTTACACACGGAAGAGGAATGTTATGTGTTGCATTAAGTAAAAAGAGACTTGATGAATTAAATCTTCCATTGATGGTTGATTCAAATTCTGCTCTGCACGGAACACAATTCACTGTTACTGTTGATGCAATTGAAGGAACAACAACAGGAATTTCGGCAGCCGACAGAGCATTAACAATTAAAAAACTTGTTGATGAAAAATCAAAGCCCGGGGACTTTGCTCGACCCGGGCACATTTTTCCACTTAGAGCATTTGATGAAGGAGTCCTCCGTCGTGCAGGACATACAGAAGCCGCAGTTGATTTGTGTCGCTTAGCTAATCTTAAACCTGCAGGGGTATTATGCGAAATACTTCGTGAAGATGGTGAAATGGCCCGCGTTCCTGAACTAATTGAGGTTGCAAAAAAATTTAATCTTAAAATCTTAACAGTACAGGATTTAATTCAATATCGTGTTCGGAACGAAAAATTAATTGAAAAAATTACTGATATCCATTTCCCGACTGCTCATGGTGAATTCAGATTACATCTCTATAGAAATTTACTTGATAGAAAAAAACAAGTAGCAGTAGTAAAAGGAAAACCTAATCCAGATGAACCTTTTCTTGTCCGTATGCACTCAGAATGTTTAACTGGTGATGTATTCCACTCTTTAAGATGTGATTGTCACGATCAGCTTAATTATGCTTTGGACCTAATCGAACAAAATGGTTCCGGTGCACTTGTTTATATGCGTCAGGAAGGAAGGGGAATCGGACTCGAAAATAAAATCAAAGCATACAAACTTCAGGATGAAGGCCTTGATACTGTTGAAGCAAATGAGAAACTTGGCTTTAAACCTGATTTAAGAGATTATGGAATAGGTGCACAAATTCTTCTTGACCTCGGAATAAAGAAAATCAAACTTCTTACTAACAATCCTAAAAAAATTATTGGACTTAAAGGGTACGGACTTGAGATAGTTGAAAGAGTACCGATCGAAATTCCACCAAATAAAATCAATGAAAAATATCTTCAGACTAAAAGAGATAAGTTGGGACATATAATTCTGAAGTAGCTCAGATACCGAGTCACTCAGACTGTTTATTTAATCCCTGATTTAAGCTTTATCTCATGAGTTTCTTTATTCAACTCTTAATACTATTTTAGAATTAGTAACTAAGTTTGGTTTGTAAATGAATACATTTAAAATTCTCTCCTTAATATTATTAGCATCATTATTAAAAATTTCAGCGCAACAAAAAACTGTTTATCTGGGATTTATTGAAGGTGATATTGACTTAGGCTTATCACCTTATGTAACTAGAGTGATCAATGAAGCCGAAAAGAATAATGCAGATGCGATCATATTCAAGATAAATACATTTGGTGGAAGAGTTGATGCAGCAACACAAATCAAAGATGCTATTCTCGCAACAAAAATTAAAACAGTAGCTTTTGTAAACAACAGAGCAATTTCAGCTGGGGCATTAATTACTCTTTCATGCAATGTTATTGTTATGGCACCGGGAAGTAATTTTGGCGCAGCGACAGTTGTTGATCAAGCCGGACAAAAAGTTGGCGAAAAATATCAGTCTTATATGCGTTCGGAAATGAGGTCAACGGCAGAGAAGAATGGCAGACCGACTGATATAGCACAAGCCATGGTTGATGAAAGAATTGTCATTCCAGGTTTAAGTGATAGCACTCAGTTAGTTACTCTCACTTCAGAAGAAGCAGTTAAATATAAAATGGCAGATACAATTCTTCCCAAACTTGATGATGTACTTACTTACATTGGTTTGAAGGATGCAAAAGTTATTGATGTAAGATCAAACTGGGCTGAAGATGTAGTTAGATTTCTTAACAATCCGATAATCGCTTCAATACTTATCATGATCGGATTTTTTGGGTTGCTGGCTGAAATTAAAACCCCTGGTTGGGGTTTGCCGGGAACGGCTGGTTTAATTGCTTTAGCACTTTTCTTTGGTTCTTCATACATACTTCAGCTTGCATCAATTGTGGAGATACTGATGTTCATTGCCGGCGTTGTTTTACTTCTCATGGAAATATTTGTGATTCCTGGTTTTGGTATCGCAGGAATTTCAGGAATAGTCCTGATTTTCGCTTCAATATTTTTATCTCTGATAGGAAGTGAACCCTTTATTACATTTGAATCTATCTCACTCGCAATAATTCAATTAACCGTTGCTCTTATTGCATCAATAGTTCTCGTTTTTCTTCTGGCCAAATTTTTACCTAAGACAACCGCTTTCAGTAAATTGGTTTTGTCTGAAGCAGAGAAGACTGATGCAGGATTTGTTTCTTATCCTTCTGATACTTCTTTAATTGGCAAAACAGGTAAAGCTCTTACTGTTTTGAGACCCGCTGGTATAGTTGAAATTGATGGGAAAAAGTATGATGTTGTCGCAGACAATGAATATATCGAACCGGGAAAACCAGTTAAAGTAATACGTGTTGAGGGAATAAAAGTAGTTGTTCAGGAAATTAAATGAAAAATGTAGGGGAGAAGCTAGCCTCTCCCGCCAAACTAAAAATTGATTAAAGCATTTCAAGAATACTTGTATTTGACACAATTTCTTTTCTGCTACCTTTTTGTTTTCCTTGCGGAGTGTTTGCATCAAATGTGAAGAACATTTCAGTATAAGACTTAGTCTTTGATTTCTGAATTCTTCCTTTATCAATGTTGAAGTAAATAATTCCATCACCGGTTGAAATAGGTTTTTTGAAATTATAAACCACTCCGCGCTCTTCATATCTTGTATCACCAGTTACATTATAATCCATTCCTGCATTTATCACAGCAAGACGATCATCATTCAGTTTTTCAATAGCGTTAATTTTATATTTATTCGTAAAGTTAATCTGGAATACCATCATTGGAATAGGTGGCTGGTTAATTGACCAGGTAGAATCTTTTGCTAATTTATTTTCGGGCATCTTTCTTATAAGCTGAAGCACAATTGGTTTTAACACATTACTAACCATATCATCTTTTACCATGTTTTTTGTTTGAGCATCAAGAGAATCAGCTCCACGAAGATTAAAGAATTTATTTGCAATTTTATCAGCACGAAATACTTCCAATACTTCGCCTGCTTTGTTAAATCTTACTGAAAAAGGATTATTCCACAAAGCAAGAAACTCAGCAAATCTTTTCTGTCCGGCTGAATCAAGATTTTTGCCTGCTTCGAAACTTACTTTCTCTCCATTAATATCTGCAGTTAACTTAACTCCCAATATTTTTATATCTGCTTCTGTTACACCATCTTTATCAATTTCTTTTGGAGTGAAGTCAAAAATATAAACTACTTCCTGATGAAGCTTCATTGTAATGGAAGTGTCAGTTGTAAGAGTCTGAAGATTATCTGAAATTGTTGAAAGTCTGTAACGGAGCGTCTCACCTTTATTAAAATTATAAGCTAATTGAAAGTTTGATTTATCATCAATTGGCTGAGCTTTAATTTCAGTTGAATCGTAAACATAAGCTGTACTATCCAACTGTGAAGTTTCCGGTGCATCGCCTTTCTTTTCTCCACAGGCAGAAATAATAACAACTGCCACCAGTGCTAACAATAAAAAATATTTTTTCATTTGAATCCTCATTTCGTTTTTTAGTTTGGATAATTTTCTAATAATTCCTGTTTGGAGAAAAAGAAAGCAATTTCCTTCTCTGCATTTTCGTCAGAATCAGAACCATGCACTGCATTGAATTGTTTATTTCTTGCATAAAGTTTTCTTACAGTTCCGGGTTCAGCTTGTGCTGGATCAGTGGCACCAATCAATTTTCTGTAATCTTCAACAGCATTTTCTTTTTCCAAAGCAATCGGTACACAAGGCCCTGAAGTCATATACTCTACTAAATCTTTATAGAAAGGTCTTTCTTTATGAACTTCGTAAAAACTTTTTGCCTGATTAACAGTGAGATGTACCATTTTCATCGCTTTGACTTTAAAACCTGCTTTAGTGATCATTGAAATAATTTCACCAATATAACCATCACTTACAGCATCAGGTTTAATAATTGCTAAAGTTTTGTTACCCAATTTGTTCTCCTACTTTTTCTTTTTATTTGATTTTTTCTTTGATGACTTTTCTTTTTTAGATGATTTGTTCTTTTTATCAGATGATTTTGTCTTTAAAGATTTTACTTTCTTTGAAACATTATTTGGTGCTTTTGCTTTTTTCAATTTTTCAATCGCCTTAAACATTGTAATACCAATTTCAGCCGGACTTTCAACAACATGAATTCCCGCTTTTTTCATTGCTGCCATTTTTTCCGCTGCAGTTCCTTTACCACCTGATATGATAGCACCAGCATGTCCCATTCTTCGTCCCGGAGGTGCTGTTCTTCCTGCAATGAAGCCGACTACAGGTTTCTTAACATTTTTTCTTATAAACTCTGCTGCTTCTTCTTCAGCGGTACCACCAATTTCACCAATCATAACAATACCTTCAGTATCAGGGTCTTCGTTAAACATTTTAATAATATCAACAAACTTAGAACCAATAATCGGATCGCCTCCAATTCCCACACAGGTCGATTGTCCAAGCCCAACATCAGTTAATTGTTTAACAGCTTCGTAAGTTAAAGTTCCACTTCTTGAAACAACTCCAATATTACCTTTCTTATGAATGAAGCCAGGCATAATTCCAACTTTAGCTTGTCCTGGTGAAATCACTCCCGGACAATTCGGACCAATTAAAACTACATCTTTACCTTTGATTGCGTTATAAACTTTTAACATATCGTTTGTTGGAATACCTTCAGTGATGCAGATAATTACTTTAATGCCTGCATTTGCTGCCTCAAGAATTGCATCTGCTGCAAATGCAGGTGGAACAAAGATAACAGACGTGTTTGCTTTCTGTTCTTTAACCGCATCTTCAACAGTATTATAAATAGGAATGCCTTCGAATTTTGTTCCTCCTTTTCCAGGAGTTACACCAGCAACCACTTTGGTTCCGTATTCTACCATTTGTCCGGTGTGAAATGAACCCTCACTACCGGTGATTCCCTGTACTACTAATCTTGTTTTGTTTGAAACGAGAATACTCATTGATTTATCCCTTTTCTATTAAAAATATGCAGCAAAAATAAAGAAATTAAGTTGAAGTATGAACTGTTTTATTGTATGAGTTTATAACTAATCAGATGCATCACTTTGGTGTTGCCCATCTGAAATGGTTCTTCTTCAGGAAAATAAAATCCGTGCTTTTCATACCATTTTAATGCTTTTTTATTATCACTCATAACCCCGAGCCAGATTCTGTCATAATTTTTACTCTTTGCGATTTCTTCTGCTTTATTCATCAACAATTTTCCGATTCCATATCCTTGATATTGCGGAAGCACATACAATGAAGAAACATAAAATCTTACTTGTGATTTATTGTCGAATAATTTCATCCAACCAACCGGAACACCTTCATATTCTGAAATAAAACATTGAGTATCCGGATCAGTGTAAAGAAGATTTAATTTTTCTTCGCTATAAAATTTTTCCAGATGAAAACGAATGTCTTCCTCAGGAATGAATGAATATGTATCCAACCATGTTTGCAAAAGAATTTTTCTTACAATTGGAAAATCATTTCTGTGCCAGCTACGAATTTTTATTTCAGACATTTTAAATCAGAAAAATCTATCAATTAAAAATTTTGTAAACTGTAAAAGTTTATTCTCATCGAATTGTTTAGCCATCACTTGCATACCGATGGGCAATCCTTCCTGATTTTTACCAATCGGAATATTCAATCCGGGAATCCCTGCAAGGTTTGCTGAAGTAGTATAAATGTCACTAAGATACATTTGAAGCGGATCATTTGATTTCTCACCAAGTTTAAATGCAACCGTAGGAGTTGTCGGAGTAATAATTAAATCAACCTGTGCGAAAGCTTTATCAAAATCCTCTTTGATTAGCCTTCTTACCTTTTGAGCTTTTCGGTAATAAGCATCATAATAACCAGATGAGAGAACATAAGTACCAAGCATAATTCTTCTCTTTACTTCATCGCCAAATCCTTCGGTGCGTGAGTTAATATACATTTCTTCCAGTGTGGATGAATTTTTTGAACGATATCCGTAACGTGCGCCATCATATCTTGCTAAATTCGATGAAGCTTCAGCTGTTGTGAGGATGTAGTATGTTGCAATATTGAATTCAGTCATCGGAAGTGAAATTTCATTTATCTCAAAACCAGTTTTTTTCAACTCATCAATCAAATCAAGTATTCTAGCGCTTATTTCAGAATCTAGTCCTTCACCAAAATATTCTTTAGGAATACCGATTTTAATATTTTGTCCCGTAAGATTTTTAATCGGATAATCAATTCTGGCTGATTCAATGGAAGTAGAATCATTTGCATCTTTTCCCGAAATCACACTCATTACTAATGCAATGTCATCAACATTTTTTGCAAATGGACCAATCGTATCAAATGACGAAGCAAATGCAGTTAATCCGTATCTTGACACTCTTCCATAAGTAGGTTTCAGCCCAAAAACACCACAGAATGCAGCTGGCTGACGGATTGAGCCTCCTGTGTCAGTCCCAAGCGAAACATCACATAAGTCTGCAGCAACTGCGACAGCAGAACCTCCGCTTGAACCACCAGGAACTCTTGATTCATCAATCGGATTCAGTACTGGTCCGAATGCTGAATTTTCATTTGATGAACCCATTGCAAATTCATCACAATTCGTCTTACCGATGATAATTGCATCTTCATCAATTAGTTTTTGCACAGCAGTGGAAGAATAAATAGAAATAAAGTTTGAAAGAATTTTTGATGAGCAGGTAAGTGGATGGTCTTTGTATGCAAGAACATCTTTTATCGCAATTACTGTTCCGGCAAGTTTACCGTTTTTACCTGATTTTATTTTTCGTTCAATCTCTTCGGCTTTAATTAGAGCTTTTTCTGAAAAAACAAAATAAAATGCATTAAGATTTTTTCTCTTTTCAATTCCTGAAAGAAAATCTTTTACATTATCAATCAGCGAAAGTTTGTTCTCTTTAACTAAAGATATTTTTTCTGAAATATTTTTATACTGCATTTTTCTCTCTGATGAATAATAAAAAACCGTTTCTTAAAAGAAACGGTTTAAAAATTTTGGGAAAGAAAGCAATTAAGATTTTTTCTCTTCTTTCTTTACTTCTTCATCTGTTTTTTTGATTTCATCTTCAACATCTCTTACAGCTTTTTTGAATTCCTTCATACCTTTGCCCAATCCCTGAGCAAGTTCAGGAATTTTCTTTGCACCAAAAAGAAGAAGAATAACGAGTATTATCAGAATTATTTCACCGGCGCCTAAATTTCCAAACATATCTGCTCCTTCATTTTAATTTGTTAAATAATTTATTATTGACTTAAAAATATATTGGCCGTCAGTCTTTCCTAACACGCCATCTGCGGCTCTTTCAGGATGCGGCATCATTCCAAGCACATTACCTTTTTTATTAATTATTCCGGCAATATTCAACAAAGAACCATTTGGGTTAACTTCATCAGAAACTTTTCCATTGGAATCAGAATATCTGAAAACAATCTGATTATTATCCTGAAGTTCTTTAAGAACATCTTCACTTGCAAAATAATTTCCTTCACCATGAGCCACAGGTATTTTAATTGCTTTTTTCTCAGCAGGAATTTCACTTGAGAAAAGTGTGTTCCTGTTATCCGTCGAAAGATAAACATCTTTACATACAAATTGCAGTGATATATTTCGTAACATGACTCCTGGCAACAATCCTGCTTCAAGAAGAATTTGAAAACCATTGCAAATGCCGATTACAACACCACCTTTGTTAGCAAAATCAATTACCGAATTCATTATAGGAGAAAATCTTGCAATAGCACCAGTTCTCAAGTAATCACCATAAGAAAATCCACCGGGAAGAATAATTACATTTGCGTCATCGAGATTGTTTTCTTTATGCCAGAGGAAAGTTACATCGTGGCCAAGAATTTTTTTGATTACATAATATGCATCGTGATCACAATTTGAACCCGGGAAAACTACTACTCCGAACTTTGGTTTCATATCACTTCACTTCTTCAAGTGTAAATTCGTAATCTTCCATAATTGGATTTGCGAGTAGTTTATTGCAGTAATCATTTACTTCTTTTTCTGCTTCTGCACGATTATCGCTTAATACATCAAATTCAATGTATTTACCAATTCTGGTATTTCTGATATTAGTTAGCCCAAGGTGTTGTGCGCCCTTTTCAACAGCTTTGCCTTGGGGATCGAGAATTGAAGGTCTTCGCTTTATTATAACTTTTGCTCTGAACAAATTTAACCTCTAACGGTTTTATGAAAAATTTTTTGATAATAATGCCTTAATAATCCGAGTAGAATCATTGCTACAAAACTAAAGAAAAGTCCTTTTACATAGAATATTATAACCAATATCAACGAAAGAAAAATAAAAATAAAATGAGCTGGTTTTGCTTTAATATTTTCTAATGAAAACTTCGGAATAGTTTCATACCGTACCTTACTCACCATCAGATATGAAATAGTAATTACAAGTGGAATGATTATATAATCAAAAAGTTTTTCAAATCCATTCTGATAAAAACTTAAAACCATTGTGGAAAATAAAATTGCAGCGGAAGGTATTGGTAAACCAGTAAAATATTTTTTATCAAAACCAACCAGCTGAACATTAAATCTGGCTAATCGAAATCCACCGGCAATTAAAGGTAATGAGCTTAGAATTATTCCTGCAGTCTCAAAATTATAAAAATAAGTTTTGTATAATAAAAATGACGGTGCAGCACCAAAGGAAACAACATCAGACAACGAATCTAATTCAACTCCAAGTTCACTGCTTGATTTAGTTAGTCTTGCCATTAAACCATCAAGTGTATCGAAAATAGCAGCAACTATTATTAGCCAGCCAGCATAAACAAAATTTCCATTACTTGAATAAATAATTGATAAAAATCCACTGAACATGTTCAGTGCTGTAAAAAGATTAGGAATTACTGAAGGTGTGATTTTTAATCTGTTCATCTTTACTGTAGTATTTCAAAAAGGATGGTCTCGCCTGCAAAAACATTATCATCTTTTTTTACTTTTTCCTGCCATTCAACAGGGACAAGGATATCAACCCGGCTTCCAAATTTTATCATTCCGAATCTTTCACCAATTTTAACAGTATCTCCTATATTCAAATCGCAGACAATTCTTCTTGCTACAAATCCTGCAATCTGAGTGAACAACACTTTTCCTTTATCTGAAGTAATTCCGATTTCTGTTCTTTCATTTTTTTCAGAAGCTTTGTCTTCAAATGCAGCAATAAATTCTCCTTCATAGTGTTTCAGATAATCAACCTTTCCTGATATAGGAATTCTATTAACATGCACATTCAAAGGAGACATAAAGATGGATATCTGTTTTACTTTACCTTTTATAAATTTTTCATCAATCACTTCTTTGACAAAGAGAACTCTTCCATCAGCAGGAGAAACAACTATATTTTCTTTAGAAGGAATTATTCTTTCTGGATCGCGGAAAAAATTTAATGTGAAGACTATTAGAAAAATTGCTATTATTAAAAGCGGATATCTTATAAACCCATTATTGACTAATATTCCAATTACAATCAACAGAAAAGAAATTATTGCAACAATGCCGATTGTATTATAACCATATTTTGTGAACATTATTTCGGACTCACAATATTGAATAAGAAATCTGTATATTTTTTAATTTCAGCAGGTGTACTCATCCTTTCAGGATCAACCCATTTTTTATTTTCTTCTCTTGGATAAACTTTTAAACCGAATGGTGAAAAATCACCACTCAAATAAATTTTCTCTTCAAATTTACCAAAAGTGCAGGAAAGTTGAGATAAGATTTCGTTTCTTCTCTCAAAAAAAGATTTTAAAACTGCATTTACTTTAGAACTTATTCTGAGAATAATCTTCATATCTTCCTGGTTGCACAAATCAAAAGAAATCAGATGGCTTTCACTTATGAGTGTATCTTTTCCTTCACCATAATGAAATTCAAACACAGGTAATTTTAATTCAGTGTTCTCTTTTAATCCAAAAATTTTTGCAATTCTTTTGTCAGCCCGATTTAAGATTTTTACATAAAAAGGGAAAGGTTTATGGTTAACAAATTTTAAAATTGTTTTGTCATCTTTTTTTACATATGCTGTCGGTATTTGGAATCCAGTTGCATATTCAAAAAAGAAATGACTCAATTCACATGTTTTTTCACCGATTTCCTTAACTTTAATTTTCTTTTTATCTATGGTAACTGTATCTGTATATTCGACCTGAATATACTTTTCATCAATTGGTTGTGAGTGCAAAATTGTTTCTAACATAAAAGACCTTTTTCTTTTTGTTATCAATGTTTCAAATTTGTAGTAAGAAATAAATAAAGTCAAACCTTTATCATATATTTGTACAGGTAATTTTTTCCTAATTAAAATAAATCTGGAGATAAAAGGATGAAAAATTTGCAGGGAATGTTGAAGCAAGTACAGAAAATGCAGGCTGAAATGCAGAAAGTACAGGAGCAACTTGCCAATATGACAGTAACTGAAGAAGCTGGTGGTGGAATGATTAAAGCTACAGCAAATGGAGCTAAAGAAATTGTCTCTATAGTTATTGACCCTCAGGTGATAAATCAGGAGGAAAAAGAAATTCTTGAAGACCTTGTCGTTGCTGCCGTTAATAAAGCTTTAACTTCAGCCGGAAAAATGGCTGAAGAAGAATTAGCTAAAGTTACTAAAGGAATGTTGCCACCAGGAATGAATATTCCGGGATTTTAAGAAATGCAAATCGCTGAAACTTTACTTAAAGCTATCGATGAACTAAGTAAGCTACCTGGAGTTGGGAAAAAGACAGCACAAAGGTTAGCTCTTCACATAATTAAAAATGATAAAGAATCAGCTGAAAAATTAGCAAAAGCTATCATTGATCTTAAAGAGAAGCTGATGCTTTGTAAAAAGTGTTTCAATCTTTCCGAAGATGAGCTTTGCGATATTTGCAAGAATCCTAAAAGAGATCAATCGACTATTTGCGTTGTTGAAGAAGTAAGTGATGTTATTGCAATCGAAAAATCCCATGAATTCACTGGACTTTATCATGTTTTAGGTGGAGTTTTATCTCCATTGATGGGTATAGGGGCTGAAAATTTAAGGATAAAGGAATTGATAAATCGTTTTCACGATGAAGAAATCAAAGAGGTAATACTGGCTCTTAATCCTGATACAGAAGGTGAAACAACCTCACTTTATCTTGCTAAGCTGATTAAGCCTTTAGGTATTAAAGTGACAAGGATTGCCAGAGGTATTCCAATTGGTGGCGATCTTGAGTTTGCTGATGAGGCTACTATTGGTAAAGCAATGTTGAACAGAATTGATTTATGAAACGTGATTGGTTCATTGATTGGTTTAACACAGATGAGTACTTAGCAGTTTATAAGCATCGTAACGAAAAAGATGCCGAGTGTCATATAAAATTTTTACTTTCTAAAATTAAGTTACCTTTGAATGCTTCGATACTGGATCTCGCTTGCGGTGCCGGAAGGCATGCAATTTTATTAGCTAAGATGGGTTTTGATGTTACAGGAGTTGATTTAAGTGAAAAATTACTTTCTGAAGCTTCAAAATCTTCCGCAAAAGAAAATTTATCAATTAATTTTGTTCACTCCGATATAAGACGATTTTTTACAGAGAAAAGATTTGATCTTGTTCTGAATCTTTTTACAAGTTTTGGTTATTTTGAAACTGATGAAGAGAATTTTTTGGTCTTTGAAAAGGCATATTCTTTTCTAAAACCAAATGGTATCTTTGTCTTCGATTACTTCAATAAAAATTTTATAACAAAAAATCTTGTCCCATTGTCAGAAGAAAATTCGAACAATTATAAGATTATCCAGGAAAGAAAAATAATAGCTGAGCGGGTTGAGAAAAAGATCACCATCAATCGTAATGGATTTTCAAAAATTTATTTTGAGTCCGTTAAACTTTATGATAGTAATACTCTGAAATCTAAATTGAAAGAATGTGGATTTGAAATTCTGAATTTGTTTGGAGATTTTTTAGGAAACAAATTTGAACTAAACTCTTCACCCAGATTTATTGCCATATGCAAAAAGTAATTTTAAGGACAATATTGCTTTTGTTTGTTATAACTTTAGTCGGATGTGATCTGTTTAATACCAGGGAACCTGAAAAACCTGATGAGAATCGTTCCAATTTTCTTCCTCCAAAAGAGCCCTCAACAGTAATTGAAAATCTTAAGAATTCATTTAACGATAAAAATCCTCAGAATTATATTGCTTGTTTCATTGATACAATTTTTGTGAACAAAGTATTTGTGTTTATACCATCAAGTGAAGCTGCTTCTACTTACTCTTTTCTTACACAAGATTGGGGACTTGATGACGAAAGAAGATATTTTAGCAGTGTTATTTCTAAAGTTCCTAAAGATTTCCCAATGACTCTGACTTTCAGTGATGAAAGCTACAGTAGCCTATCCGGTGATACTTTGGTTTATTCAGCGAATTATTTCATTAATATTCCTCACAATTCTTCTGAACCAAAAAATTATTCAGGTAATTTGCAGTTTAATCTGATTAGAGATAGTCGTTCTGATTGGTCAATTTATTACTGGAAAGATACAAGAAGCAGTAGTCTTCCAAGCTGGAGTGAAATGAAAGGAATTTTCTATTAAAAAATTTGCTAACATATTGTTGTTATTTTTCATTGGTTGCACAAATCCTTTTGCGCCGACATTTGACGAATCTGTTGGTGATGATAAACCACCGATTTCTGACCAAAAGGATATTAACGGTGTATTCCAGAATTTTCAATATGCATATACCTTTAAAGACACAACTATTTATGGGCAACTTCTTACTCAGGATTTTGTTTTTACTTATCGGGATTATGATCAGGGATTTGATGTTTCCTGGGGAAGGGATGATGAAATGCGGACAACGCTTGGGTTATTTCAGAATGTACAACGGCTTGATTTGATATGGAATAACATTATCCTTTTGACTCAGGATTCTTTGACAGCAAATGTTGTGAGAAGTTTTAACCTTACAATTATTTTTAATCCGACTGATGTTATTCGAGTTGATGGGAGGGTAAACCTTGCTCTGAAAAAAAATCCTGAAAATGAAAAATGGCAAATTTCACGCTGGCTTGATGAATCAAATTTTTAACAGGTAACAGAAATGAGTTTTGTACTAAAGGAATCTTTCAAACTTATTCTTAGATCTAAATTAAATTTCTTTCTTAATCTTATCTCATTAACACTTTGTGTAATTCTCATAGTTTTATCTTTTTATCTTGTCAGAGCGTCAAGATTCTTACAGGAATATGTTCAACAGAATATCACATTGAATGTATTTATTAAAGATAATTTTTCTTCTGACTCGCTTAATAATTTTGCCGTTTACTTGAAAAAACAACCATACGTATCTAAAGTGGAATTCATTTCGAAAGAAAAAGCAGCTGAAATTTTTTTAAAAGAAACTGGCGAAGACTTCAGAAAAATTCTGGAATATAATCCATTACCTGCTTCATTCACTTTGTATATTAACAAAGAATATACTACCACTGACTCTCTTAAAAAGGTAATAGGATCAATAGAAAAAGAGGAAATTGTAACAGAAGTCGTATCGAAAATGGAATTCCTGCAAAAAGTAATTTCATTTTCTGAAAAGATTAAACTATATATTTTTATAATAACTGGTTTTATTCTACTTGTATCAATTTATTTGGTTTATAGCACTGTAAAACTGATTATGAATTCTAAATATGAAGAACTCGAAACAATGAAGCTCGTAGGAGCTAAGCTTAGCACCATCAAATTACCAATTATTATAAATATTATTTTTATCGGAATATTAGCAGGACTGCTTAGTATTTTACTTTTTTATTCAGTTATAACTTTTTTCAGAGTTGACTGGACATTATTAATAAATATGACCGGATTTAATTTAATTATTATAATTTCTTTATTACTTCTATTGGGTCCGTTTATAGGTACAATTGTTACTATTATTGCTTTAAGAAAAATTTCTCTTCGCATCTGAATTTATTTATAATATTTTATTTTAATAATTAACTTTGTAATACAACAATCTAAATATTGGTAATAAATTGAAAAGCAAATTATTTGTTCTGATTTACCTTTTAATAGTTTCTACGGTTTCAGCACAAGTTTTTCCTGAGTATCCTGAAAGAACACTTTTAGGGTTTAAGGATTCAACTTTAATAAGTCAGTATTTTACAATTTCTTCAGAAGGAGCAATTGATCCAGATGAATATAAAGTTGGACCAGGAGATATATTATTTATTTCTGTCAGTGGATTAGATGAAAAGATATTTACACCAGTGATAGATCCTGAAGGTTTTGTTTATATTCCAAGAATAGGTGCTATAGATCTTAGGAATAAAAATTTATCTGAAGCTAAGAATACTATTAAATCCAGATTGATGAAAAGTTTTAAAGATGTGGATATTCATATATCACTTCAAAATTTCAGAAGAATTAAAGTTTCTTTAGTTGGAAATGTCACAAATCCTTCTACTTATGTTTTAAGCTCAGCATCCCGTTTGCTGGATTTATTTGTACTGTCCTCTGGATTAACGAATAGTTCTGACATAAGAAACATAATTGTTAAATCTAAAAATGGTCTTCAGAAGAATATAGATTTGCTTAAATTCATGAGGCTCGGAGATTATTCTCAAAATCCATTCCTCAATGATGGTGATATCGTACTCGTTGATAAAGCTGAGAGATTCGTTTCATTATTCGGACATATTAAATATCCAGGTAATTATGAATACAAGGATGGTGAAACAGCAAATGATATTTTGAATATTGCTGGTGGTTTAATGTACAAAGCAAGAAAAGATTCAATTGAACTTGTGAGATTTACTGATGATGGGAAAACTCAATATAGTATATTTTATAGCTACGATGATATTAAAACAAAAAATATTAAAATGAGCAAAGGGGATTTTATTATAGTTAGAGAAATTCCTGATTACTTTGAAGTTAATTATGTTCAGATAAACGGAGAAGTAAAATATCCGGGAGTGTATAAAATTAAAAAAGATGAAACCACACTTTGGGATATCGTCAGTGAAGCCGGAGGAATCAAACAATCTGCTTCACTTAAAGATGCTCTTCTTTACAGAACAAAAGCAGATTCCACTTATGATCCTGAATTAGAAAGATTAAGATTAATTCCAAGAGCCGATATGACAGAAGATGAATACGATTACCTGAAAGCACGTTCAAGACAAAAACGAGGAAGAGTTGTAGTTGATTTTGAAAGACTCTTTTTACAACATGATAAAACCGAAGATGTGATATTAAAAATTGGCGACATAATTACCATTCCTGAAAAGAAAGAATATATTTCCATTATCGGGCAAGTTGTCAATCCAGGAAATATTACCTTCAAAAAAGATTTAACAATTGAAGATTACATAAATATTGCAGGTGGTTTTAGCTGGAGAGCGAAAGAAGGAGATGTAAGAGTTATAAGAGCTAATACTGGTGAGTGGATAGATGCTGATGATGTTGAGGAATTAAAACCAGGCGATACAATTTGGGTTCCTGAAAATCCTCCCGGGCCAAAATTCTGGGATGTTTTTACAACAAGTTTACAAGTCCTTGGTCAGGTTGCAGCAATTATAGCTGCAACAGTAGCATTAATAGTAGCAACGAGGTAAAAATGGATTTTCACACAATTGTACATATAATGCTGCTTAATTGGAAGAGAATTCTTAGTATAACATTTATTACAACTATTTTGATTTTTTTAATCTTGTTATTTGTTTATCCCGTTACTTATACTAGCGATGTAACAATTCTTCCTCCCGAAAGAAAAAAAGATTTTGGCTTAGGGAGTTTATTAGGTGGCGCTGCAAGCGATTTCGGGGTAATTTCTTCAGGTATGATGACCATTGCTAGCTCGGAAATGTATATCCAAATATTAAAAAGCCGCACAATATCTGAAATGGTTGTTAAGAAATTAAATCTAAAAAAAGTATTTGATGTTAATTCTGATGAGAAAGCAATCAGTAAACTTCAAAAAATGATTTCATTTGATTTAAATAAAGAAGGAATTGTGAAATTATCTGTGGAAGTAACTTCTGGATTTTTGCCTGAAATATCATCGAACAAAGATTCATTAAAAGAGTTAGCAAAACAAATTGCACGAAGTTTTATCGATGGACTCAACTATTTCAACAACAGTAAGCTTTCAACTAAATCTAGGAAAACAAGAATATACTTAGAACAGCAAATATTTGAAACTAAAACCCGCCTTGATTCAATTGAAAATGATCTTGTGAAATTTCAACAAAAATATAAAACAGTATCTCTGCCAGATCAAATGAAAAGTTCGATGGAAGCAGCTGCAAAATTGAAATCCGAGATTACTCGAATAGAAATTGAAATGAGTATGATTAGAGGTGAAGTTACAGATGAAAATAAGTATTATAATACATTGAAAAGAAATTTAGAAGAATTAAAAAATCAGTATAACAAATTTGATTCAGATAGAATTGATTATCTTCTCAGTTTCAAAAATGCTCCTGAATTAGGACAAAAATATTCTGATTTACTAAGGGAAGTAAGGATTCAGAATGAAATATATGTTATGCTTCAACAAATGTATTATAAAGAAAAGATACAAGAAAAAAGAGACATCCCAACTGTTGATATTCTTGATGAACCCACTCTTCCGGAAAGTCAATCATCCCCGCGATTATTTTTTTCTACCTTGATTGGGGGAGTATTTATTTTCATCGGAATTAGTTCCATCTATTTGTATAAGGATTCAAAAATTAAAAGATTCAATAGCCCTTCATGATAAATCATCGGACCAAATTATACGAACATTATCATAGCGATTTTAATTCTAGAATATCAAATATCAATGCTAAGGTTTTAATAAGTTTATATCATCATTACGATATAAAAATTTTGCCGTTTTTGAAATCATTTGATAAAGATATAAATATTCTTGAGCTCGGCTGTGGACCTGGATATTTGCTTGATTATTTAAAATTAAAAGGATTTAAGAATTTTAAGGCAATTGATATATCAAATGAACAAATAGAACTTGCAAAAGCTAAAGGCCACAATGTGAAAGTTGATGATGTTTTTTTATATCTAAAAAATTCTTCAGAGAAATTCGATGCAATTTTCGCTTTCGATTTAGTTGAACATTTTACAAAAGATGAATTATTAGAGTTAACAGATTTAGTTTTTAACTCCTTAAATAATGAAGGTTTATTATTCATACGAACTCCCAATGGTCAAGGAATTTTCCCGGGACAGGTTATCTATGGTGATTTGACACATCAAACAATCCTTAATCCTAATTCACTCACCCAACTTTTAATACAAAGTGGTTTCACGCAAATATATTTTATTGAAAATTCTCCCGTAGTCAAAAATCTGAACGGATTAATCAGATTATTTTTATGGAAATTAATCAAACTGTTCTTAAACTTTATTAAGATGGTTGAGAGTGGTGGGAAACAAGATATTTGGACCCAGGATTTTTATTGTATCGCTAAGAAGTAATCGGTTGTAAAGTAATGAGTAAAACTACTTCAATAGGTAGCGCAACAATTATTCTGGCCGTTTTCGGGCTAACTGGTAAGGCTATCGGATTTTTCAGAGAAGTTTTATTCGCATACTATTTTGGAATTTCGAGAGAATATGAATTTTACCTTGTTGCTTCAGTTTTACCTATTACACTCAACTCAATAGCCTTATATATTTATCAGAATTATTTCATCCCTGCCTATTCAAAATCAGAAAAATTGGGGAAGGAGTTTGCTGCAGAGTTTTCAAAAAAAAATTTCTTGAATGCAATATTTTTAGCAATCGTTTCATTATTAATCCTTGTTCTATTTCGAATTCCTATCTTGAAGGTTTATATAGGAAGTAATCTAATCTCATCAAAAGTAGAATTATTATTCCTTATTTTTTGTTTTACCGTTCCTCTGAGTATAATTTATGGTTTTTTAACAGCATATTCACAGACGCAATTTAATTTTAAATCACCGGCCATTGCTTCACTAAGCTTAAATATTTTTACAATCATAGCACTAGTAATATTCAAGGAAAGCAGTATTATTTATATAGCAATTGCTTATTTGATTGGTGTATTTGTTCAAACGGTAATCCTTGGAAAAGTTTCAAAAATTTTTCTGTTATTCCAGACAAAGTATTCTATGACTTTCAAAAATTCGAAGTTTACGGTTCCATTAATTGTTTGGATTATACTAATAGAAGTAGTGGGACAACTTTATGTATTATCTGACAGATACTTTCTTGCTAAAGTTGATGAAGGGGGAATAGCAGCTATTAATTATGCAACTACAATTTTTTTATTACCGATTTCTATATTTACATTATCGATTACAACGGCTGTAATGCCTAAGTTTTCTCAACTAGCAGTGACCAACTCCAAATCTGAACTTAAAGAAAAAGTAACTAGTGCTTTAATAAATATTTCTCTTACATTTATTCCAATCACATTGATATTTATCTTCTGGGGAAAGGAAGTCATACGCATTTTTTATGAAAGAGGAAATTTTACAATTGATAGTACAAATGTAACTTATGAAGTTTTATTTTATCTTTCATTCAGCTTAGTATTTTATAGTCTTTATGGTATTCTGAATAAACTATTTTACGTTTATGAAGAAGTTAAAACATTATTTATTATCACTGTTTTGGGAATTGCAATAAAAATAATATTTAACTTTATATTAGTTGAAACATTAAAACAGAATGGATTGGCTATATCAACTTCATTAAGCTACATTGTATTTTTTACAGTAAGTCTTTTAATTATTCAATTAAGACTGAGATTAGTTGACTTTAGAAGTATTAGTACAAAGTTTATTATTTATTTACTTAATGGATTCTTTTCTTTTTTGATAGTTAAATTATTATTTGTTTGGTTAACTAATGAATCACTTTTATTCGACATTATTAAAATCATTCTATTTTTATTACTCTATTATATTAACAATCAGTTACTAAAAGACAGATATCAATTAATTCTGCAGAATCAAATATTAAAATTTATTCCAGCAACTTATAATAAAAGAAAAGATTGAGCTTATATCATTATCTAAATAAAGTAATTGTTTTTATCAAACCTGATAATGCAAGTTATTGGCACACTATTACACGATGTACTATATCTAACAAACCGGAATCTATTGGAAGATATTATTTAAATTTCGAATCTAAGTTAGCTTATCCCGAAAAATTTGATGATGACGGGATCCCTCTGTGGAAAACAAATAACGAACCATACTTTCATCATCCTATAGTAATCTGCCAATATGCATTGGGAATATTTGAACATCTATATCAAAAAAATTATTCTGATGATGAGTTACATCGAAAATTCCTTCGACAAGCAGATTGGTTAAAAAACAATTTTCATGAAATTCGTTGTGGAAAGGTCTGGTATATCTACTATGACATTCCGCTTTATGGGATAAATAAGCCGTGGTACTCAGCTTTAGCCCAGGGAGAGGCAGTATCAGTGTTAACACGCGCATTTCTTTTAACAAAAAATGAATCTTACATTAACCTGGCTGAAGATGCAATAAAACCTTTTTTCATTGATGTAAAAGAAGGCGGATTAGTAAATTATTTTAATTCAATCCCTATATATGAAGAATATCCTTCAATGATAAGAACTGTGGGAGTTTTGAATGGTTTTATGTTCTCACTTTTTGGACTATATGATCTGTATCTTATAAGCAAATCAGAAAATGCAGATGATTTATTCAGAAGAGGAATTGATTCCATTAAAAAATTATTGCCTTATTATGATACCGGATATTGGGCAAGATATTTTTTATACGATTATCCTAAAAGATATATAGCATCATACACTTATATCTCTATTATGTATGAACAGTTAAAAGTTTTATATCATATTACCGGTGAAAAAATATTTTCTGATTATTCAGACAAGTGGAAATCATATACAGAGAAAAAAATAAACAGACTTAGAGCTTTATCAGAAAAAATCTTTTATGCAAATACAATTAACAAATGAAAAAGCAGTTTAATTATTATGATTGGCTGGTTAAGAATAAATATTTAAAGACAACTTTATTTACCATTTCTTTTTTTATTCTTAAAGTCATTAGGTTATTAATAAAAATTATTCCGTTGGAAAAAAAAAGTGTCGTTGTAATCTCGATTCATAAACTTGGCGATAGTATTTTCACTTTTGATGCAATTAATTCAATAAAAAAATTTTTTAATGAAGAAGTCTTCATAATTTGTAATATTGATTCGATGCCCATATATGAACTATTTTTTGAAAAAAAATATCTGGTTCCCGTTCCAAAAAATTATTTGCATTTTGGTGATCGATATTCTGATCACAAAGCCAGAAGTTTATTAAGAAAATTAAAGCCCAAAACTATTATTGATTTAACCGGTGTAATGACATCAGCAAGTTTGATCTTTAACTCAAGAGCAAATAAAATAATTGGTTTTAATCGAGTTCTATTTAAGGGAATTTATGACAGTTTCAGAGAATTTCAGCTAGGTAATCACTCCAGAGAAATTTATACGAACGCAATTAAAGATTTAATCCCAATAAAAGAGTTTAATGAATCTATTAAATTGACAGATTTCTCTGACAGAATACTTATTGCACCTTTTGCAGGTTGGACATCTAAAGAATGGCCGTTGATGAAATTTATAGAATTATCAGAAAGAATGAATAAAGATTTTAATGTATGTATAATATTTGATGACAGAAAAATTAGTGAAGATATTCTAGTATATCTTAAAGAAAAGAAAATCAAATTTGTCAAAACAAAGTCCGTTGCTGAATTGATTAATGAAATTAAAAATTGCATACTACTAATTGGCAATGATTCTGGTCCTGTTCAAATTGCGGCATTACTTGGTAAATTTACTTTTACTATTTATGGGCCGACGAATCCTAAGTATCATTTACCTAAAGGGAATAATCATCTTTTCATCCAGACGAAAATACCTTGCTCACCAAAGGAGACGGAAAGATTATGTTTTACAGATGGAGGAAAAAATGGTTGCCCTTCTTTTGAATGCATGCATTTATCAACGGTAAATGAAGTTTATAATAAAATAATTTCAATAATTAAAATATTAGTCTATTAAAGTGAATTTTCTGGAATTAAAAAAAAGTTTTGATAAAGGTTTATTTATTAATGCTTTTTTATTGGCTTTACTGTACTTTTTATGGATAAGATTTTCAGAAGACTATCAATATTTAATAATCCCAATCGCTTTATTGTGTCCCTACTTTTTTGTTTTTGCCCGAAAGAATTATTTGCCTTTTCTTTTACTAATGTATTTGGTATTAGTTGGAGAGATCAGTCCATCACTTAGGGCTTTTGTTCATATTGTAGGATTTGTATCGTTAAGTATTTATCTTTTTAATAATAAAGAGAAAATTAACCCTGTCATTTATTCAATAGACAAAAGAATAAAACGGTTCTTATTTTTATTTTTCATAATATTATTTGCAACTTCCATATTTTCAAAAATCCCAATGAAAGGTTTGGAAATACTTCTTAAAGAAATCTACTTTTTCTTTATACTATTTGTATTTTATACTAGCTTAAGACTGAACAATAATCCTAAAGATATATTATTTATTTTAATGCTCTCAGCCACCATTATGAGTATATCTAGCATCATTAATTTATCAGACTTCAATATTATAGAATTGATTTCATCCGGAAGTTCTTCTTTCAGATCGGGTGGGTTATTGAGTAATGTGAATGCGCTATCTGGTTATCTAGTTATAGCCTTCCCAATTTTCGTAGCTTATATATTTAATAATAAAAATAACTATTCTAAGTACATTTATATTTTCGGTCTTGTAATTTTAATAATGGGTGTCTTAAGTACAATTTCTAGATCTGCCGGATTGTCTATCATTTCTGGTGTATTATTCTTTGCATATAATTTAAATAGAAAGCTTTTTTGGCGAATACTAATTATTATATTTTTATTAGTCTTAATAATAGTACTTTCACCATTTTCTGAATTTATATTAACCGCATTTCGATTAGAACAAGGATTTAGTCAAAGAGATTTATTATGGGAATTATCAGCCAATATGTTTAAGCATAATTGGTTATTTGGTGTTGGGCCTGGTTTGTGGGGAATAGAAATGTTCAACTATTCTCCGGTGCTTCAGGATAGCTTTGTAGGATATTTATTTTATGATGTAAACAAATTAACGGAAGGTTTTAATAACTCTCATAATTATTATTTAGTATTCTCAACAGATATGGGTATTAGTGGACTATTTCTATCTATTTATCTACCATTTGTTTTTTTCTCAATTGCCATTGAAAATTTAAGATTTTCTAGGCTATCGGGATCAGAAGTATATATCATCAATTTATCTCTGGTTACAGTTGGAGTTAGTATGTTTATTAGAGCATTTTTCGAAGGCATTAGCATAATTACTTTTGGTTGGATTGCTATTGACTTACCTTTTTGGTCAGTTTTTGCAATCTTAATTTATTACAACAGGCTTTATAAGGAAAAACTTCAGGGGGAAAATTGAAAATATTTTTACTTTCTGATATTAATTCATCTCACACTCTTAAATGGGCTAATAGCCTTGCTGAAAAAGGAGTTGAAGTTCATCTTTTCGGATTTGTCGATCAAGAAGTTAATGGACTCAACCTAAAAGTAAAACTTTATATTGAAAAAATTCCAACTGGAATTAAGACTCAGTCAGACGGTTCTTTAAAGAAGACTTATTATTTAAAAGTTTTACCCAATCTTTTAAATCTTATTAAAAAAGTTAAACCCGACATTCTCCATGCACATTATGCTTCAAGCTATGGATTACTCGGCGCATTATCTGCATACAAACCTTTTTTGCTTTCTGTTTGGGGAAATGATGTTTTTGACTTTCCACGAAAATCATTTATTCATAAAAGTATAATTAAGTTTGTTTTCAAAAGAGCAGACAGGATTTATTCAACCAGTAAAATAATGGCTAACGAAATCAGTCATTATACTAAGAAGAATATAGGAATTATTCCATTTGGCATTGATATCAATCAGTTCAAGCCTTTTAAGCAGAAGAAAATATTTGGTGATGATACAGTGGTACTTGGATGTGTTAAATCATTATCATATAAATATGGGATAGAGTATTTATTGGATGCTTTTGCAATTATTAAAGAAAAAATCAAAGATAAAAAAATTAAATTGTTAATCGTTGGAGATGGAACTCTTAAAAACCATTTGATTGAAAGATCCAGGAAATTGAAAATCGATGACGAAGTTTTATTTTATGGTGCGGTGCCACATTCAAAAGTTCCGGAAATTTACAATATGATTGACATTGCTGTTTTTCCTTCTGTTTGGGAAAGTTTCGGAGTTTCAAATCTTGAAGCTGCTGCTTGTGAAGTGCCACAAGTTGCATCGGACATTGGTGGATTTAAGGAAATTATTAAAGATGGCGTTACTGGATTTCTCGTCGAGACGAAAAATCCAGAATTAATTGCAGAAAAAGTCATTGATCTGATTTATGACAATGACTTAAGAAAAAAAATCGGGAAATCAGCAAGGCAATATGTAATAGAACATTTTGACTGGAACAGAAATGTCGATCAAATGATTGAAGAATATTATAAAGTAATGAGAAGGTAAATCCAGAAATGTGCGGAATATTTGGCGCAGTAAGTCTTGCAGAAAAGTTTGATCAAAAGAATTTTAATAAGTTTGTTGAATTAACAGACCTGGTTGCTTATCGTGGTCCGGATGCTTCTGATTATAAAGCTTTTGATTCTTCTTTGAAAAAAATAGATAATAATTATTTTGATATATTCTTCGGGCACAGAAGACTTTCGATTATAGATTTATCGGTTGAAGGAAAGCAACCTTTATATAGTGATGATTGCTGGATCATATTCAACGGAGAAATTTTCAATTACATTGAACTTCGCGAAGAACTTAAATCAAAAAATCATATTATTAAAACCAATACTGATACTGAAGTTATAATAAAGATTTACAAAGAATATGGAGTGAATGGTTTCGATAAACTTAATGGTATGTGGGCATTTGCATTATATGATCAAAAAAATCGAAAAGTAATTTTGTCAAGAGATAGATTCTCTATCAAACCACTTTTTCTTTACCAGCGACCAGATAAATATTTTTTTGCAAGTGAAATAAAACAATTACTTCCTTTATTAAACAACATAGAATTGGAGTCAAACAATTTTCAGGTTTTTCTTCAGCAAGGCCTACTTGATTTTAATGAAAAAACGTTATTCAAAAATATTTTCAGGATAAAACCTAAAACGAATCTAATAATTGATTTAACTTCAAAATCCATTACAGAAAAAAAATATTGGGATTATACTGACGAAAAAATTGAAGGAAATGATGAAGAAATATTCAGAAAATTTAAAGACTTATTCATTGATAGTGTAAAGATAAGATTAAGAAGTGATGTTCAGATTGGATCATTGCTAAGTGGCGGGTTGGATTCTTCAGCAATAACTTCCGTAGCGCTAAAATTTTCAGGTAACTCATTAAAGACATTTTCGGTCGTATCTGAACAAAAAGAATTCTCTGAAGAAGATTTTATTGATGTTTTCACTTCAAATTTCAATGTGGCTAATCAAAAAGTTGTACTAAATACTAATCAATTGAAAGATAATCTAGATAAAGTAATTTACCATCAGGATGAGCCATTTAATTATTTCATCCCTGTTGCACACTACAACCTGATAAAAGCATTAGACGAAAATTCAGATATTGTTGTTATCCTGAACGGACAGGGTGGAGATGAGACTTTAATGGGTTATTTGAGATTTTATTTTTTTTACTGGAAAAAACTTTTGAACGAAAGAGAATTTTTATTGTTTAGTAAAGAAATTTTCTCATCTCTGATAAATCGCACAGGAATTCTTCAATTTCGGTTTAATGCTGCTAAAAGATATTTACCACAAAAATTGTTGAGCAAAAAAATTTTTCTTCTTCAGAAGCAGGAATTTATAAATGTATGGCAGTTTGAAAATTTAAGATCTGCCCAAATAAATGATATTGATTCCTATTCGGTACCTTTCCTTAATCGTTATGAAGACAGAAATTCAATGGCTTTTTCTAAAGAGATTAGATTACCATTTTTAGATCATAGATTAGTTGACTTTCTTGTGAATTTACAGCCAGATAAAAAGATGAGGAATGGATGGAGTAAATACATTTTAAGAAAATCATTTACTGAATTACCAAAACAAATAAGATGGAGACGCGACAAAAAGGGCTTTATACTACCGGAATCCAAATGGTTGAGAGAAGATTTAAGGAAATCAATAGAAGAGAAGTTTAATGGTAAAAATTTCCTAAGTCAGTTCAATATGATTGATTCACAAAAGTTTTTAGAATATTACAATAATTTTTTGAACGGTGATAAGAGTATCCACTCGACAGATATTTCAAGAATATTAATTGCTGAAAAGTGGTTAGAAAAATTTTTCAGTTAATATGAGTAACAAAGAAATAAAAATTGAATTACTTAATTCAGACAGTATGACAATTAAAAAGATTGTCAGACTTCATAAGCAACTTTTCGATAAAGATCATTTTACGGCAACTTTCAGTGAAGACTTACTAGAACACTATTTCAGAATGCTATTAGATAGTAGTAAATTCAAATATGTAGCTTCGATTGAAAATGATTTGGCCGGTTATTTAATTGGTGGAGTAAATTTGGATAAAGTTTTATCGGATTTTACCAAAAAATATTTTTTAAAACTGTTACATCAATTAAAATCAAATCCAAATTTCATTAAAGAAAAGATTCGGGATTTAATAATTAAAATTATTTCACTTAATCGGAAATCCTCTGCTGAAATGAGATTGTTTTTGATTGCTGCAAAACATACCGAAGAAATCAAAGGTGTTGGAAAAAAATTAATCCAACAGTTTGAGCGGGAGTTACTTGAAAATAAAATCTCTGTTTATGGATTATCGGTTAGAAAACATAATTCTAAAGCGATTGATTTCTACATTCAGCTTGGTTTCATTGAAGAATTCAGAACCCAAAAATCTATTTATTTCATAAAGTATTTAAGTAAAATATGATTACTGTAGTTTGTCCTGTTTACAATGAGCAGGAAACAGTTGAGAATGTTTTAAAATTTTTTGTTGAGGCAAGACCCGAAGAAAAAGAATTAATAATCGTAGATGGTGGTTCGACTGACAATACAGTTAAGATTGTTTCTGAGTGGGTGACGAAGTATAATAACATAAGGCTACTCCATAACAAAAATAAATATGTCCCATTTGCACTAAATCTTGCAATTAAAAATTCAAATGGTGATCCCATAATCAGATTAGATGCTCACACAATATACGAACAAGATTATTTTATTAAGATTCTTGAAACTTTTGAGAGAACCAATGCTGAAATTGTTGGTGGGCCTATGAGGAAAACAGGAAAAACAGTTTTTCAAAAAGCTGTTGCCTACGCAACTACTTCAGTATTTGGAATAGGGGATAGTAAAATTCATAAAATTGATTACAATGGTGAGAGTGATCATGTTTATCTCGGTGCCTGGAGAAGAAGCATATTTAATGATATCGGTTATTTTGACGAGAGACTGGTCCGGAATCAGGATGATGAATTTCATTATCGTGCTAAAAGTGCAGGTAAAAAAATATACTTGTCCTCTGAAATAAAATCTTACTATTATCCAAGAGATTCTTTTATTAGACTTTTCAAACAGTATTTTCAATATGGCTATTACAAGCCAATGGTACTGAAAAAGATAAAAAGTGAAATAAAATTTAGACATTTGGTTCCATCCATTTTCATTTTCTACGTAATCACTTTACCAATTTCGTTGTTCACTAGCAAAATTTTTTTATTCCCAATATTGCTATATTTTTTCACAGACCTTATTTTCACGCTCAAAAGTAAAAACGGTTTGGGGGCAACCTTTATAATTTTCTGGATTTATCCAACGATTCACATTGCTTATGGAATTGGATTTATTCTGGGGTTGAAAAAAATTTTTAAGAAAAACTCTTTTGAAAATTATAATAAATAATTAGATTGAAAGGCAATTTTTCCCGATTGTTATAAACACTTACAATCACAGAAATTATTTTCAGTATGAATAAAGATTATCTTCTTTTCCACAGACCTTTCATTACTGAAGAAGAGATTAATGAAATGGTTGATACTCTTCGGTCTGGATGGTTAAGTATGGGACCTAAAACTATCCGATTTGAAGAAGAATTTAATAAATACATTGGTAGCAAAAGGTCGATCGCTGTCAGTTCGTGGACCGCAGCAGGTCATCTTGCTCTTGAGGCATTCGGGATTCAAAGAAACGACGAAGTAATTGTCCCCACAATGACTTTTCCGGCAACTGCCGAAATTGTCTGTTATTTCGGTGCAAAACCTGTAATAGTCGATGTTGAAGAAGATACTCTCAATATTTCATTGAAAGAAATTGAAAAAGCCCTCACTCCAAAAACAAAAGCAATTATTCCAGTACATTATGGTGGTCAGCCTTGTGATATGGATGAGATTATGGAGTTTGCCAGGCTAAATAATCTTAAAGTACTTGAAGATGCTGCTCACTCATTGCCAGCTTATTACAAAGGGAGAAAAATTGGTACAATAGCTGATGTTACTTGTTTTAGTTTCTATGCTACAAAGACACTTTCGACAGGTGAAGGTGGAATGATTTGTACAAACGATGAAGAAATAGCCGATCGTTGTGCAATAATGAGATTGCATGGTATTAATCGCGATGCCTGGAAAAGATACTCTGAATCTGGCTCGTGGTATTATGAAGTAGTCGCTCCAGGTTTTAAATATAACTTTACCGATCTGCAGGCATCTCTTGGGTTACCTCAGTTAAAAAAAGTAGATGATATGTGGAATTCAAGAAAGGCAATTGCTGCAAAGTATACAGAAGCTTTCAAAGATTTGGATACAATTACCTTACACACAATAAAACCTGATCGCGAGTCTTCCTGGCACTTATATCCTGTCAGATTGAATTTAAATATGCTTACGGTTGGTAGAGCTCAAATCATTGAGGAATTAAAACAAAATAATGTAGGAGTTGGTGTCCATTTTATGCCAGTTCATCAACATCTTTTCTATAGCGAAACTTTTAAACTGGATGATAAAAATTATCCTGTAGCTTCTTCTGTATTTCCAAGATTGCTTTCTTTACCTATTTATCCAGGAATGACCGACAAGAATATTGATAAAGTGATAAATGTTTTCACTGACATCCTGAAAAAGTACAGAAAATAAACACCCGATAAAATGGGCAAGCAGGGAAGTATTCTAAAAAGATTGACAGATATCCTTATCAGCTTGATCGTTTTACTTTTTTCTCTTCCATTTTTTTTAATCACTATGATTGCAATTAAACTGGATTCGAAAGGTCCGGTTTTTTTCATTCACGAACGCACTGGTCATAAGGGCAAACCTTTTAAGATGATCAAATTCCGTGGGATGATTGATAATGCCCTTGCGTACGGACCAGAACTTACACAGGAAAATGATCCTAGAATTACTCGAGTCGGAAAATTTTTGAGGAGAACGAGCTTTGATGAAGTTCCTCAATTTATAAATGTTTTAAAAGGTGAAATGAGTATTATTGGTCCAAGGCCGGAAATAATTAGCATAACAAATACTTATAATGATTATCAGAGAAAAGTCTTTGAATTTAAACCCGGAATAACCGGAATATCACAAATTAATGGAAGGCAAAAACTCACTCCTGAACAAAGAACTAAAATGGAAATTGAGTATTATGAAAAAGAAAATTTCTGGGAAGATTTGAAGATTATTTTTAAGACTTTTGAAGTGATTCTTACAAATGAGGGCAACATTTGATTAAATGAAATTTTATAAATCACTATTACTTATCGTACTATTAATAGTCATTACATTACCAAGATTTAATTGGAAACCACTTCCCGAACCATTTAATTCATTTGTTGGTCAAAAACCATTTGATGTTGAGCAATATGAAAAATATGTAGAGTATTTTCGTGGTGATTCTGAATTAAGAGAAGAATTAGAGTCACCATTTACTTATAGGCCGCTCATACCTTTATTAGCATCTTTTTTACCTTTCGATGCATTAACTTCAATAAATCTGATTAATTTATTGTTACTTAGTACAGGTTTGATTTTTTTACTGAATTTATTGCGACAACTGAAATTTTCAGAAGCACTGGTTACGATTGGTGGATTATTATTTGTATTTTCATTTCCCGTATTCTATTATGCAACCAGTGGATACATAGATGCTTCGTTAGTAGGTATAATATTAACAGCTAATTACTTTCTAGTCCGGAATAAATTTATTCCATTTATTGGTTTCTTCATACTTGGAGTCTTAATTAAAGAAACCATAATTATTCTTTTACCGGTTGCAGTAATTTACCTGTTATCGAAAAAAAATTCCAAAGAAAATTATACGAAAATTATCTTAATTATTATCTTATACTTTCTTATCGAATCTATGGTAAGGTATTTTGCTCCTGGTTCTGATATTTATGTTTGGAAACCTTCTTCCGGAATTCTATTATCAAATTTATCCAGAATTAAAACCTACTTAAGTTTTATACTTACATTTGGACTACCTGGATTGCTTTCAATTCCGATATTAGTTTCAAAAATGAAAAATTATATTCCTAAAGAGATTAGTTATTCATTCATTATTGGTATGATTGCAAGTTTACTATTGTGGTTTTATTCAATCTTCGCAGCATACTCTGATGGCCGGCAACTATGGACATCGTATCCATTTACTATTGTATTATCTGTTTACCTTATTCAATTAATTCGTTACCAAAATATTTCTTCGAAGAATATTTTCTCTGATTAATACTTAGCAACACAGTGTGAATAGTCGGTAAAAGTCAAGTTGACTCAAATTCGTGTTTTATGCAATTTAATTTGACCTTGAATGTTAATAATTAGCGAAATAGTTTTCACCAAAAAAAAGGAAAATTATGAAATTATCACCTCTCGCCTTTTTTATTCTTTTTATTTCATCCCAGGATTTCTTTACTCAACAAATAAAAGTAATCGAATCTAATCCAACTGAGCTTATAATTAGGATTACTTTTAATCAAATTAATATTCGGGATACAATTATAAGTGGAAAATTATTTAATTATGTCTCAACTGAAGATTTTTCAGTTAGAGAACCTGGCGAGCCTTGGCTTCCATTGAAGACATTGAACATTGCTTTACCACCTGTATCATCTCCTACAATTAATATTTTAGAGGAAGAAGCAGTTCTTAAAGAGAATAAATTTATTTTACCATTCCCAAAAGAAGATCCGTCGATAGATAAGAGTTTTATTGAGAATTTTAACGAAAAAATTTATTCATCAAATTCTTTCTTCCCTTCATCACCTGTCGAATTTGTAAATGAGTACATCTTCAGATATGTTAAAGTGAAAGTTCTGGGTATATCCCCTGTTCAGTTCAATCCTGTTTCAAAAAAAATTAAGATATTGAATTCTCTAACGATCAAAATAAGCTATAATGCAGAAAAGGGTTTACTATTAACTGGTATAAGCGATCCAATGACTGACGATTATATAAATACAATGTTAATTAACTCTGATGTCGCTAAAGATTTTAAATACAAATTCCCTCAACCCTACAATGTTCTTTTAAACCAATGGTATAATCCAAATGCTAATTACTTTAAAATTTATTTTAAGAAAAAGGGACTTTACAGAATAACATATGAAGAACTTATAAACAATGGAGTACCTATTAATCAGGGAATTGAAATCAGCAAAATTGCTCTATACGGTCAGGGTGAAATTATTCCTATAGATATTGAAGACGGTGGTGATGGGGTATTTAACTCAGGGGATTATTTTCAATTTGTAGGATTTGAAGCACCAGCTTCACCATTTAGCAATTTAAATATCTACAATAATTCAAATGTCTACTGGTTTACTTATGAAAGTCCGATTGATACAGGGAAATATAAGATTGTTGATGGTGATCCAAGACCACCAAACTTTTTTGCTTTTACTGTTGATAAATATTTAGAGAAGGTTCGATATGAGAAAGATCTAATTTTTGACAGATATGGATTAGCACCAAACGGTAATCGTGATTATTGGACTTGGGGCAAAGCAACTGCAAGGAGCAGAGCTCCTGAATTCGGATTTGAAGATTTTTTTGAACCGTTTTATCAACACTGGGCTGACTCCCCATATGTTTATTTAAATGTTAATCTTCATGGAATAAATAATAATTTTTGGTGTTCGACTCATAGAGCTAAAATCTTTCTTACAGATCAGTTTGTTGGTGAAGTTTTATGGGATGGACAAAACGAAACAAATTATAACACAAAGTTTTATGTGGGCAACGACAGTATAAGAATTTATCCTTCGGGAAACCGCTTTCAGGTTAAAGTTTATGGAGATGCTTGTGCAAATGTAGATGATGATGAAATTAGAGTGAACTGGTTTGAATTTCTCTATTGGAAATCATTAAGAATCGATTCGAACTATTTTAATTTTATCACTCCACCTAACAGTTACGGTATTGCTAGAATATGGTTGAGTGGTTGGCAAAGTGATAATGCCAAAATTTATATACCTTCCAAATCTAAGCTCATTAAAAATCCAGAATTCTATAACCTTTATAATTCAGTGAGGTATTTGGATACTATAATAACAAGGACTGAATACTTCATTGCCTCGAACAATAGTTTTCTTACTGTTGACTCAATTAAAGCTGATAATTCGAAGTCTGATTTAAGAAATATTACTAACAAAGCTGATTATATCATCATAACACATTCAAAATTTAAGTCTATTGCAGATCAATTAAAAAATTTCAGAGAAACAAATTTCCCTGATTCTACAATCATTAATCCCAAAATAATGGTAGTCGATGTACAAGATATTTATGATGAATTTAGTTCAGGATTGTTAGATCCTTTTGCTATCAAAAATTTTATTTCTTATGCATTTTCCAACTATGTGAGTCCAGCACCATCATATGTTTCATTAGTTGGTGATATGAGTTACGATTATAGAAAAATTTTCTCAAACAGTAGGGAAAACTATATTCCCTCGATTCCATATTGGACGTATCAATATGGTTTAGCTGCAAGTGATAATATGTTTGTTGCTGTGGCTGGTTCAGATATAGTGCCTGATTTAGCATTAGGTAGGATATCTATTGAAGAGGTATCAGAAGGGCAGATTATTTTGGACAAAATTTTTAATTACCCATCTGATGATTCTAAAGAGTGGAAACAGAAGGTACTTTTATTCGCTTCGGGTCTTAATGATGCAGATGAAAATAATTTTGGTTTTAATGATGCATCATTATTTTTAGAAGATTACTTTATTGCACCAAAAGGTTTTACTACAAAGAAAGTTTTTCGTTATCCAAACAAACCAAGGCACTATCCCTTCCAAGGGGGAACTGCAGAATTAAGAGAGGCCATAAATCAAGGCGGAGTGATAGCAAATTATTATGGGCATGGTGGTGGATATCAGTGGGATTTTATGTTTCTTAATGATGATATTTATGAACTTCAAAATGGTGGAAAGTTACCATTTATTGTAAGTGTTACCTGTTATACAGCACACTTCGACAATCAAGATGTTTTTGGTGAGCAATTTATAAAGGTTCCTGACAAAGGATGCATTGCATTTTTTGGTAGTTCGGGACTTACTTATTGGGGAGCAGGAAAAGGAATCAATGAGCAAATTTTTTCACAAATTTTTAATGGTAAAAATTTCGTAATTGGTAAAGCTATTCTTAAAGCAAAGCAGAATGTACAATCAACTGGATTTTATGAATCCCAAATTGCTTTACAAACTTTATTAGGGGAACCACTTGTACGTCTTGCATTTCCTGATAAGCCGGATTTTCAGATTAAAAATAATTCTTTAACAATTTCAAAAGAAAATCCCATCGTTAATGATACTTTATTTGTTTCGGTTATTATTCGAAATTTAGGCCCCAAGTACAATTCAGATTCGCTGGTGGTAGAATTATTTGCCTCATCACCCGATACAAACTATAGAATCGACTCTACTCGAATTCCTAACTTTGCAATTGCTGATACGATAAATTTCACCTGGATACCAAATTTAAGTGGGTTATATACATTGCGTACCGAGGTAAATATTAATAATCCTATCCCTGAAATGGATAATACTGATAATATTGCTTCCAATACCTTTGTTATTTATAATATTGGGGAACCTAGTATTATCAAACCTATTGATGGTTATGTTTCAACTGATCAAAATATCAAATTTTATTTAGCTGATATGGGTGAAATGATTGGTATGAATATTTTGTATGAAATTGAAATTGATACATCTAACAATTTTTCGAATCCAATTCAAACATCAGGATTACTCATTCCAAGCGATGGCCTGTTAATTTGGACTTCGGGTCAATTACCTTCTGGTTATTATTTATGGAGAGCTCGAACTTTTGATGGTCAAAATTTTAGTCCATGGTCCAAACCAAGAAAATTTTCTGTTCTAAGTCAATTTAGTAACGGTTATTTCATCGGTGGTAAACATCTCAAAAATGTAGAGTCATACAATCTATTATTAAATCAGTCAGGAACAGGAGTTGTATTAAATACTGAACTTCAGCCCCCAAGACCTGCAAATAATACATTATTGAATAGTTTTGTAATAAATCCTGCGTTACCAGATTCGATACATTTGAATACAATTACAACAGATGGAACTTACATATACATTGCCACGAATTGGTATTTTGCACTGGGTAATAATCCATATGAATATTCCAAAATATATAAGATCGGTACAGGTAATAATGGAACAGTACAAGGTCAATTCTATGGTCAATTTTCGGATTTCTTCGGAAGAGTAGATTTACAAATATTCTATCATTCTGACGGTAATATCTATGTGGCGACCGGTGATCCACATTATCTGAAAAGGATAAACACCAAAACAGAGCAGATTGATTCTGTTTATATTCCAGATGGACTGCTAGAAAGAGAATCAGCAAGGTCTGATAGTGGTTCATTTTATTTAAATTCTGATGGAACATACGTCTATAATATCACAGTTAAAGATACTTCAGGTTCAAATAAATATGTTATTAGAAAATTCGATCCAGCTAATAACTGGATTAAAGTTGGTAACGATATTATTCTGTCAGGTAGTTCTTATTCATCGCTTTCAAGTTTCTTTATATATGAAGATAATATATATCTCTTGGAATCATTTGACGCAAATTTTATAAGACGTAACAAATTGAGTACAGGTACTTTTGTCGAAGAATGGCTGCTGTATACACCCATGCAAGGTTATTACAGTTTATGTTATGATTGGCAAAATAATGTTGTTTATTCGGGGACATTTCGGGCAGGATTCCCGGTAAAGATATCGAGATTTATGGGCACATTTACAGATGCAAATGGATACTTGGTTACTGATTGGGTTGGTCCTGCTAAGAAATGGAATTCACTGATTGTTAACATTAATAACCCCAGTCCAACTGCAACCTATAAAATAAATTTATTTGGTTTAAACAGTTCGACTCGATTAGTTGATACATTATTTCAGGATATCACACCAGATTTTTCTTTGAGTAACATTAATTCTCAGACATATCCGTTTCTGAAAGCAAGTATAATGCTTCACGATTCCTCTTTTGGGGTTGTCAATCAAATTAGCATTGAAAGTATAAATTTCGATTATATTTCATATCCTGAAGTCTTTGTCTCGAATAATAGCCTTGAAGTAGAACCGGACAGTATATTACAGGGACTTAATACAACTTTAAAAGTAAAGGTTTTTAATGCTGGATTATCTCAAGCTGATAGTATAACTGTAAAACTCTATTTAATTAATGCGGATTCTTTATTTACAACTTTTAACTACTCATTACCTTCAGATTCTTCTGTTACCTTAAGTCATTCTTTTAATACAAGCCCTCTTATCTTTGAAAACTCTCTTAGAGCAATAATTGAACCTAACGAAAGAGAGTTCTATTCTTTTAATAATCAGGTTGATAAAACATTTTATGTCTCCAGAGATTCTATCAATCCTAAATTCAATATTACATTTGATGGCCGTGATATACTTGACGGAGATATTATTTCATCAGAACCGGTAGTTTATATGTCTCTGGAAGACAACAGTCCGTTACCACTTGACACAACTAATTTTACGATTGTTCATAATAATATCCCCTTACGCTTTTCTAATCCGGATTTGAGCTTTTCTTATTCGCCATATCCGAATTCCAAAGCCGAGATAGTATGGACTCCAAAACTTAATGATGGCAGACATGTTCTCGAAGTTCTTGCTAAAGATGCATCAAATAATTTCTTTGATACTACTTCTTACAGAAAGATCTTTTATGTCTATAATGATCCTGATTTAAGGCAGGTATATAATTATCCTAATCCCTTCAAAGACGATACTTATTTTACTTTTGAACTGAGAGGTGTTAATCCACCCGAAGAATTTAGAATTAAAGTTTATACAATAGCAGGAAGATTAATCAGAGAGATTAACATACCTCCTTCTTCTCTTCAGATTGGCTTTAATAAAATTTATTGGGATGGAAGAGATGAAGATGGGGATGAAATAGCCAATGGACTTTATTTCTATAAGATTATTTCAAAGCAAGGCGATGAAGTTAAAACCGTTACTCAAAAACTCGCAAAAGTTAAATAACCATTAGCACTCAAAGGAAAAATAATTTATGTGTGGAATAGTCGGTTATATCGGCGGTAAAAATTGTGTACCTATTTTAATAGAAGGCTTAAAAAGACTTGAATACAGAGGTTATGATTCTGCTGGGATCGGAATAATAAACGGTAGTGATTCAATAATTATTAAGAATAAAGGTAAAGTTTCTTTACTCCAGGGAAAAGTTGAACAACTTAATCTTAAATCTTCAATAGGTATTGGACACACAAGATGGGCTACGCACGGAATCCCTAACGAAGTAAATGCTCATCCTCATACCAATTCCGATGGTTCATTATTCCTTATTCATAATGGTATCATTGAGAATTATCAGACTCTAAAAAAAGGTTTAATAAATTTAGGTTATAAATTCAAAAGCGAAACTGATTCTGAAGTACTTCCACACCTGATTGATTCATTCCTCAAAAAAGGAAATGATTTACTTAAATCTGTTCAATTAGCATTACAGGAAGTTGAAGGGACATATGGGCTTGCAATTATCTACACACAAGAACCTGATAAGATAATAGCAGCTCGAAAAGGTTCACCTTTAGTTGTAGGTTTAGGCCAGGAAGAAAATTTCGTCGCTTCGGATGTTTCTGCCATATTAGCTCACACTAAACAGGTCGTTTATTTGGAAGATGGCGAAGTAGCTGTGATTACTAAAAATGATTTTTGTGCCAAGACTATTTTTGATGATGAAATAAGAAAAGAAGTACATGAAATTACTATGTCGCTTGAAGAAATTGACAAAGGTGGTTACCCTCATTTTATGCTTAAAGAAATTATGGAGCAACCAGAATCGCTCCGTAATTCAATGCGAGGCAGAATATTGTTTGATGATGGTAATGCTAAACTTGGTGGGCTTGCTGATGTTGCTGACAGATTGGCAAATTCAAACAGAATATTAATTTCTGCTTGTGGAACAAGTTGGCATGCAGGATTAGTTGGTGAATATATGTTTGAACAATTCACTAGAATTCCAACAGAAGTTGAATACGCTTCTGAATTCAGATACAGAAATCCTATAGTTGGTAAAGATGATACAGTTTTCTTTATTTCACAAAGCGGTGAAACTGCAGATACCTTAGCAGCATTAAGAGAAGCTAAATTGAGAGGTGCATTGGCTCTGGGAATTTGTAATGCGGTTGGAAGTTCAATTGCCAGAGAAAGTGACGCAGGTGTTTATACTCATGCAGGCCCTGAAATTGGTGTTGCATCTACCAAAGCATTTACTTCACAACTTGTAGTGCTTGCTTTAATTACTCTTTTAATAGGAAGGAAAAAATTTCTTAGCAGAGAAGAGGGAATTAAAATCGCTGAAGAATTATCTTTGATTCCGGATAAGGTAGAGAAAATTCTTAAACTGAATTCTGATATAGAACATATAGCTGAAAAGTTTAAAGATGCTAAAAATTTTTTGTATTTGGGTCGCGGTTATAATTTTCCGGTAGCTCTCGAAGGTGCATTAAAGCTAAAGGAAATTTCCTACATTCATGCTGAAGGTTACCCTGCTGCAGAAATGAAACATGGTCCTATTGCTTTGATTGATGAAAATATGCCAGTTGTATTTATTGCACCTAAAGATTCAACTTATGAAAAAATTAAAAGTAATATTCAGGAGGTTAAAGCACGTGGTGGAAGGATAATCGCAATCGCAAGTGAAAATGATGATGAGATTGATCATTTAGTAGATTATACTATAAAAATTCCGGATACGATTGAAATGTTAAGACCAATATTATCGGTAATTCCTTTACAACTTCTGGCTTATCATATTGCTGTTAAAAAAGGATTGAATGTTGATCAACCTAGAAATCTAGCAAAGAGTGTAACTGTAGAATAATTTTTGCGATTAAAAGAAAAATATATATTTTTGTGCGCCGAATTTTTTAAGGGCAGATAGCTCAGTCGGTAGAGCAAAGGACTGAAAATCCTTGTGTCGGCGGTTCGATTCCGTCTCTGCCCACAAAAAGCCTCACTTAAAAAAGTGAGGTTTTTTATTTTAAAGCATGATATCAGAATCTGTAAGAAGTAGTTAGCATTACTTTGTGATAGTTAATATCCTGATAAGTTCTGGAAACATTAGAATCATAATTATCACCAACATCTTTCCACCAGCCATATGCATAAGCTATGTCAATCCCAATCACCCCGTCTGAAAGAAAACCTACTCCGGCAGTAATAAATTTCTTATCAAAATCAGAAGGATCATTCTTAAAAGCAGATGGCTGAAGAATAAATCCACCTCTTACTCTGAAACCAAAATCAGAAAAAGTATATTCTGCTCCGAGATTATAATTAACAACTGGACTCATTAAGTTTTTTATTCTTTTATTTTGATCAGAGAAGTAGGTTGGTGATATACCTTCGCCATTAGAGAATTCCATTTCCTTATAATCTATATAGGTTGCCTGGCCACTGAGGATTAATCCTTTTAGGTTCACTGAAGCACCTCCTGAAATTTCATAAGGAGTTGTAATATCATATTTTACTTTATCACTATACTTTTCTGGATCAAGTGTTACTGAAGCACCTGCAAATTCACTTTTACCTTCAACATTAAAGTCTTCATTTATTTTATATACTTTTGGGAACTGAATCGTTAGGCCAATCCTGGCAAGTTTCGGGAGCTGATATAGAAACCCAAGTTTGGTATTCCAACCTTCAATATCCCATTTCAATAAATTTTTGAGATAAAAAGTTCTGAAGTCAGTTGTTGAAGGATATCCCGGAGCTGTCTCTCCCTGATAAATATTTTGTGTATCATCTTCATAATAATCAAAATCTGAATTAAAGCTTCCGCTAACAACTGATATATTTGTGCCAATAAATAAATTTTTATACGCTTCAATCGCACCTGTCAGTGTCCACTGATTTAGCGAACCTGAATTTAGCATATTACCGCTTTGATTCAATCTACCATTAATAATAGTATTCCCATTATCATCTGTTAAGTATAAATCGTAAGGAATATCCGTATCAAGTAAACTTTGGATTTTAGAATTGCTGCCATTATTGAATCCACTGAATTCAAGACTACCAACAAAATCCTTGGTTGTATTGTAAGCTAATCCAAAAACCAGACTACCTCTCAAAGTAGGCACAGGTAGTGTGAGGCTTATGTTATCTAACTTAGTCTGACTTGAATTACTTTGCGTTGTTTGGTTAAAAAATTTCGTCGAATTATTGAACGATGTAATATCTAATCCTCCCATAAATTCCAGTTTTTTTACTAATCCTAATCCGGCAGGATTAAAGAATGATGCCGAACCATCATCACTTAAAGAAATGTAACTGTTTCCCATTCCTAATGCCCGGGCACTAGCACCCAAACCCGGAATACTTACTCTTAATGCATCGTTATAATTCTGAGAAAAAGATATTGTGCTTAAGAAGATTATTAAAACTGATATCTGAATATTTCTGTACAACATTTTTATCTCCTGTTGTTTCCTGAATTTCTGTTTCCGTTCTCGTTTCTTACGGATCCGGAATTTGAATTTCCTGAATTTGTATTACTTCTCACTTCATTACCTGATGAATTACCCGACTTCTGGTTTGTAGTAGACGAGCTATTGTCTTTGCTTGGTGGTGGTGTGGTAATAATTCCATCTCGTGAACCAGATTCATGTCTAAATCCATCGTTGTTTCGAATTGATTGATTATCTGAATTTCTCGTGTTAGTTCCACCATTGCTTATTGTAATTAAAGGATTAGTTAACCACCACGGAACCTCATAAAAATTTCCGTAGGCTCCATAATACTCAGAAAGATAAAAACCATAATAATTATCATAAGTAGAAGCTTTATCTTCTGGTGTCATTATTATTGTGTAACAACCCTGAAGTAAAATGAAAAGTGCCGCTAATATTAAAATTAGTTTTTTCATCTTCTACTCCTGTCTGAACCACCTCTGTTTCCACCATTATTTGTTCGCGGAGGCGGAGTCGTATTTTGTCGAGGTGGTTGGGTATTAGTTGGAGGATTATACGATCTTGGTGGAGTATTAGTATTCCTTGGTGGAGTATAAGTCCTTTCGGGCATTTTATTCCTCGTATCACCATTATTATATCTCGGAGTTCTTGATTCAGTATTCTCGTTTCTCTTTATTTGTGGTGGTCTGTTACCATCCTGTCTTTTTCTTATCTCATTCTGCTTTCGAACATCATTCTTCTGACCATCAGTTTGCTCACGATTGCGGATTTCAATTCTTTTCCTTTCATTTTCTCTTACATCTTTTCTTTTTTGTTCTTCAATTCTGTTTTTATTTAAGTCAGTATTTTCACGACTCCTTAATAACCTATCATTTATACCATTGCGTGTATCTGTTTGTCTGTCTCTGTTTCTCAATTCATTCCGCTCTCTCAAATTATCATTTCTGTTAACAAGAATACTTCTTTCTCTTGTTCTAAGCTGGTCTCTTAAAATCTGATCTGTCCCACGATTACCATCATTTCTGGTAATAAGACTGTTCCTGAATCCAGATGAATTTCTTATTCTATATCCATCATTTGACCTGTATTTATAAATCGATGAATTATATGTCCAGTAACTTCCATAGTAACGAGGATACCACCAATATCCTGGATACAAGTAGGAAGGGTAATAAACTACAACAGGATACCAAGGGTCACAGAACCATGGATCCCAGTACCATGGGTCATAATACCACCACGGAGTTCCTATTCCAATAGAAATTGAAATTGATGGATAATATCCCCAATAATATTTTCTATAGAATGGATAACCATAGAAATGATAGTGATATTCGTTGCCTTCTCGATCGTAAAGGGTATCAGAATAAGTCTCTTCAGAAGTATAATCGTTTTCCTGATCATCAGATTGCGAATAATAATTCTCTGAGTCTGTTGAGCTTTCGTTCCTGTCAAGTGCAACCTGAGTATAGCATCCTGTGAAAAGTATAGCCATCAGTGGTAAAAAAATTAAGTTCTTCATCTCAACCTCCGTAAATAACTATAGAAATATTGGCAATTTTCTTGCCTTAATAAAGGAGAAAAGTAAGTTCTAAAAGGCAGTTTTAATGGATTTAAAGAAGTCTGATTGTAGCCAAATCTGAACTATTGTGTTCAGATTTAGCTACAAATTTTAAAAGATGCTTTGTATGTATTCAATTCTTAAAGCTCTGTCAGCTGCATTCGGATTCCATCTCTTGTTTTGTAAAAGATCTCTCAAATCAAAACCTAAAGTAAAACCAGAACCGATTGCCCATCTCAAGCCAACATTAAGATATCCTTTGCCTTCACCAAAAGATGAGGAAGCATTATCGTTAAGAGCAAAATCATATTCAGCTAAAACTGAAAAATTTGGTCCTAAAGTTTTTTCTGCGCCAACCCAAAGATTTAAAAAATTATCCCCATCATTTTTTTCAAGAGAATAATTTACGGTTCCATGTAAACTAAGATATCCCAACAATTGAAAATTCTTACTGGCTGATGCGAAAAATCCCGGAGACTTAATTGCAAATCTTTTTGGATTTTCAAATTCTTCACCTTTACCCTGAGAGTCAAATCCAAATGTTAATGCTGGTAGAAGCAATGATTCATTAATTAATCTGAACCGAATATTAACACCCGGCAATTCATACCAGTTTGGTTTGCCGGAACCAATCAGATTGGCAGCACCATATGAAATTCCAAAACTTAAATTTTGAAAAACCCCGACTTCCATTTTTGCTACCACAACTCCTGCAGGAAGTACATCGGTTGTTACTCCGACCATTCCTTTTTCTAAAATTCCTGCGGTAGGCATATCAATAAGATATCTGTATTCAAATTTTGCGGATTCACCGGCAGTACCTTGAGAAAAAATCTGGTTTACAGATAGTAGTAAAAAGAATAGAGTTACTACAATTTTATTATTCATAATTCCTTACTCCGTTTTTTCTTCTTATTTAAGATAACAATTAAACTTTTCTTTTTCAGACCTGTAAAGGTAAAATCGTGATCTCAATATATTGAGGAAACAATGAATGCTTACTATAAATCTTTATGCCAACTTTACCTTTAAGTCCTTTTGATTTCAATTTCAGTAAACCATTATTAGTTGAAATAATTTCTACTAATTCTTTACCTTCAATTATTTCAACTTCAGAAATAATTGAACGAAAAGTCGCCCTTGTTCCCAATGCATTAATAGGGATTACTTTAATTTCTATAATCGAATTAGTATCAGCGTAAAGATATTTGGGGTTTAATTCAGCTTCTGTTTCGTATATGTTGTAAAGAAAGTAATAACCTAGTATCAGCATAACTATAACGACAGAAGCAGATATAATTATAATATCATTTCGTTTCATTTTCTTGATACTTCTTTCATTACAGCTTTCTTAAGTTGCTCAATTATTTCGTAAATGACATTATCCGGAATACCATCTGTATGTTTGGATTTAAATCGCATATCACACTGGTCATTAACATAATCAATAACAATAAACTTATTTTCATCAGTAATAGCAACTTCAGTAGAAAAGAAATCAAGCTCAGTCAGTTTTGCAATTTTACGCGTGATCTCATTGAGTTTTTTAAGATGAAATTTTTCAAACTCTTCTTCAGTAATTGTTTCATAAATATGGGTCTGATCATCCCACCAACAACATATTGGTTTTCCAAAAGCCCAAAAACATCTGAACCAGGCCCTTTTGTTATCGATCATTTTAGGATAAATTTTTTGCTGAAGAATATATTTATCAGACTCAAAAGTGCTTCTTTCCTCCAGCACTTCCTTGAGTGATTCAGCACCGGTTACGACACCAATCCCACCTCCTGTAGTATTACAAGGTTTTATTATAAATGGTCTTCCTAAAACAGCAAGATCTTCAACTGAAATTTTTAAATCGTTATTATGCTTATGAGGCGGAATTATTATTGAATACGGAACATTCAACCCTGCAGTGATAAATTCCATGTGCATTGATGCTTTATCAATTGCGTGATGAACTTTATCATAAGGATTAAAAATCTTTACTTTTCTTTTTGTCAGTATTTTAGCAAGCTCCAGGTAATCATCATCAACATCAGAAGCTCTGTCAAGATAAGTTCTGAAAGATAATTTTTTTAATCTTACTGCATCGGTAACTTCTTTAATATTGTAGTCCGACACATGATAGGTAGATAACTGTTCTGCCTGAAGAATTTCTTCAATAGCATCTACAAAATCATAATCATATTCCCATGTAAATGCTATTGCAAAATCATAGGTACTCATAAAAAAAATTTTTTTCTTTTACAAAGATAATTACAATTAGGAAGCATTCATTAACTTGTTATTGCCTTAGTACAATAATATATTTTCGCCTGTGAAAATGAGCTTTATAGTTAAATATTCAATCGCAATTCTATTAATCTTTTCTTTGTTGAATTGTTCATCTTCCAGAGAAGTAAAATCTTCAGAAGTTGTAACAAAATCTGAAATTCTTTTACCATCAGAACAAAAGAAAAAGATTGCACTTGACAATTTCATCGATGGCAATATTAGTTTCCAGCAGGGTAATTATGCTCTGGCAGTGAAGAGATTTGAGACCGCTTTACAATATGATACTTCTGCAGGGCTTTTCTATGCTTATGCAAAGGCAGCTCTTTATAATAACAAATTAAATATTGCTCTTGATGCTGCAAGAAAAGCAATTGAATTGGATTCTTCTCAAGCAGACTATTATGATTTGCTTTCAGATATTTACAACCTCGGTAAACAAAAAGACTCTGCAATTGCAGTACTTGAAAAAACTGTAAACCGCTTCCCGACAAATCAAAATTTTTATTATAAACTTGCCCGACTTTATCAGGATGACAGACCAATTAAAGCTATTGAAATGTACGAGAAGATTATCGATTTAATTGGTCCTGAATGGAATGTACTATTTCGTCTTGTTGAACTGAATAATAAATTGAACAATACTGAAGGTGTTATCAAGGCAATCAAAGGATTACTTGAAATTGATCCATCAAATATTTTTTTAAAGAAATCTTTAGTCGAAAATTTACTGACTGTTAAAAGAAATGTTGAAGCGATTCAACTGTTAAATGAATTGATCGAAATTTATCCTGATGATCCGGAATTGATTCAGAAAAAAGCTCAGATTCTTTTATCCGAAAACAAATGGGAAGAAGCATATCGGACTCTTGAAACAATTTTTAATGATAAAAAGATTAGTCTGGATGCTAAATTAGAAATAGCATACTTGTTTTTTGAAAAATCTATAACGGATTCCACTCTAAAACCAATAACCAGACAAATTTTTACCCAACTTGATAGTGATAGCTCTTATTGGGCAGTTAAAATTGTTTTGGGTGCATTAGCAATCGAGGAAGGTAGTGATTCACTTGCTATAGAAAATTTTAAGTATGTAACTGAAAATGCAAACTGGAATGTAGATGCCTGGATTCGATTGGGCGCTTTGTACTTCGATAACAAGAAATATGAAGAAGCTGAAAAAATTTTATCACAAGCAATACAGTCTTTCCCCGATAATTATGCTATTAATTTCATCCTTGGGATTTCATTAGCGCAGCAATCAAAAAATGAAGAGGCAGAAACTTTCCTTAAGAAAGCGGTTTCTCTAAACCCAAATGATGTTAATACTCTTTCAGCTTATGCTTATACATTGAATCAATTGAAAAAGGACGATCTTGCAATATATTATCTCAATCAGGCACTCGCCATCGAACCAAATGATGTAAATGTAATTGGTACGCTCGCATTGATTTATAATGCTCAGAAAATCTTCGAGAAAAGTGATAGCTTGTATGAGCGGGCATTAGAACTGAAACCGGACGATCCGCTAATTAACAATAATTATGCTTATTCTCTTTCAACAAGAGGAATAAAACTTGAACGTGCATTAAAAATGGTGAATCTTTCCCTTGATATAGATTCATTGAATACTGCTTATCTTGACACCAAAGGTTGGATATTATATCAGCTTGGTAGATATGAAGAAGCTAAAGAATTCATTTCGAAAGCGATTGAGTTAGGAACTAAAAGCGCGGTTATCATAGATCATCTTGGCGATGTCGAGTTTAAATTAGGTAACAAAGAAAAAGCTATAGAGCTCTGGAAAGAAGCACTTCAGCTTGATCCAACTAAAAAAGAAATTGAAGACAAAATCATGAAAGGTGAACTTTGAAAAAAATATTATTGAGTTTTTTATTCATTCTCTCCTTACTTGAATTAGGCTTTACTGGTTGTGTACCTTCTCAACCAACAGAAGAGGTAGAAATTCTTTCATCAGACCGTCTCATAAATAGATTAGAAGCTAACAGAAGAAGAATTCGGAATTTCGAAGGGCAGGGAACGATCACCGTTAATTCAAGTACACTTCAGACCTCAGCAACATTCAGAGTGGTGATGATTAAACCAGATTCGGTTTATATAACATTTTATGGTCCTTTTGGAATTGAGCTTGCTCAGGCAGTTGCTACAAATTCTGATTTTGTTTTTTATGATGCTCTTCAGAACACAGCTTATGCAGGAAAATCCGATTCAGATGCTTTGCAGAATATATTCAGAATTAATTTGTCATTCGGTGATATTGTTGATGCTTTCACAGGTTCGGTAAATTTAAGTTCGAATCTCTATAAGTCACCGGATAAATTCGAAGTAATTTATGATAAATATATTCTAACATATATAAATCCTGAAAATTCTTTGGCAGCAGTTTACAAGATCGATATACGACGATTAGGAATTACTGACTATACTCTTAAATCTGATGACGGTGCAATTAATCTGGAAGGAAAATATTCTGATTTTCAGATAGTTGAAAATGTTGCGATACCATATAAAATTTCAATTATGAACAGGGCTGATAATCAGAAAATTGATGTCGAATACAGAAAAATTTCTGTCAATAAAAAAGAAATAATGATTGACTTCAAAATTCCTGATGATGCAACTATTATAAAGTGGTAAAAAAAATTTTACATATAATTCTGATTCTGGTTTCTACTTTGCTGATTGCACAAGACACACAGTTGGAAAAAAAGAAAAAAGAATTAGAGAATATCAAAAATGAATTGCAACAGTTGCAAGCTGAGCTTAATGCCAAATCTCAAAAAGAAAAAAGAACATATGACTCTTATAATAATCTTAACCGTCAAAGCCATCTGATCTCAAAAATCATATCCAATCTTCAGAAAGAAGAAAGCATAAAACAAACTCAGATTGATAACATAAAAAAAGAAATATCAGCAATCGAAACTGAAATAGCTTCTATAAAAGAAAATTATGCGAAATATGTAGCTTCCATTTATAAGTACGGCAAAACTTCTGAACTTGAATCTCTAATTGATGCAAAAAGTTTCAATCAGGCAGTTTTAAGAATTAAATATCTTCGTGAGTTTTCTAATAGACGAAAATCTGATATCGAAAGATTACAAGCAAATATTGCAAAACTTTCTGAAGCCAAACTTACTTTAAATAATCAATTGGAAGAGAAACGAAAATTAAAAGAAGCTAAGGAGTCTGAGATTACAGAATTAAACAGGAAGCTTCATGAAGAGAAAAAACTCCTTTCATTACTTAGAAAAGATAAAAGCAATATTTCCAAAAAACTTAACGATCGAAAAAAGGCGGAAATTCAAATCAGGAATCTTATCTCTAAATTGATTGAAGAGGCAGAAAAGAAAAAAGAAATAATAGCTTCCACAGAAAAGAAAATCTCTGATAAAAAAATTACAACTGATGAAACAGATTATGATATTGATTTATCAACAAAAAATTTTACATCTTTTTCTGAGATGAAAGGCAAAATGCTTTGGCCAATTTCTAAAGGGAAAATTGTCACTCAATTCGGTGAGCAAAGAAATCGAAAACTCAATACAGTTACAATAAGTTACGGAGTAGATATTTTAGCTCGTGGTGATTTATCAGTAAAGGTTGTAGCTGATGGTGTAGTAAGTGCTGTCGAATGGTTACCTGGTTATGGGACTGTTATTATAGTCTCCCATAAAGGTGGTTATAAAACAGTTTATGGGCATTTGGGGGAAGTTTATGTTAATGAAGGAGACAAATTAAGCACAGGTGGATTGATTGGAAAGGTAGGTGAAACTCTTGAAGGAAATATTCTTCACTTTCAGATTTGGAATGGAAGACAGAGCATAGATCCTGAAAATTGGTTAAGAAAATAAATCTAATTAAAAATTAAGAGGTCAATATGAAGCAATTTTCATTCATTACTATCATCATAATTTTTTCTTTGCAGAATTTATTTGCGCAGATATACAGAGAACCAAAACCTGATGAAGGTTTTTTTACTGGCGGAGCCGGATTGGTCTGGATTGATGGACAACCACATTACAGGATTAGTTTTCGTCCGGAAGTTTCTTTTTCAAATTTTGGTGTCGGTCTCGACTTAAACCTCGACTTTGATTCACAGGGAAAACTTCGCAAAGAAAATTTTAACGAGGTAACTGATTATTTAAGTATTATCAGATATGTTCGTTATGGTTATAAAAATGATCCCGTTTATCTGAAACTTGGTGCTTTGGATTATCACACTTTAGGTCACGGTACAATAATAAACTACTATAATAACAGTCCCACTTTTGATGCAAGAAGAATTGGATTAGTTGCTGATATTGATTTTGGAAATTTCGGATTCGAATCTATTTATGGAAATTTTGCTCAGGCAGGTTTATTTGGAGTTAGAGGTTATGTGCGACCTCTGAAATTTTCTGAAGCCGGAAATATCCCCATTATTGGCAACCTGGAACTTGGCACAACTTATTCAACGGACTTTGATAAAAATGCAACAGTGCTTGCAGGAAGTTACAATCCGCTAAAAGGGGAGTTCGTAAAAACTGAAGACAAAGGTGCTATGACTATTATTGGTTTTGATCTTGGTCTTCCGATAATAAAAAGTGGTTTTACAACTTTGCTGCTCTATTTTGATTATAACAAGATTATTAATTTCGGAAGTGGAATGGCAAGCGGAGTTAAACTTGATTTAAATGGTCTTGGCTTGGTTGAACTTTCGGCTAAACTTGAAAGAAGATTCAATCAGGATAAATATATCCCATCATACTTTAATTCATTTTATGAAATTGAAAGATTCAGACTTGATACTGTAAATAATACTTTTTCAAGTAAAGCTTTAGCACTTCAGAATATTGGAAATGATTTGAATGGATTTTACGGCGATTTGCTTGTGAGAGTATTAGGTTTATTTGATATATACGGAGCTTATCAGAGATTAGATAAAGATCCTAAAAGCGGAATCCTTAATTTAAGAACCGATGTATCTCCAAAAGATGGTTCTGTTGTACTCAGAGCCGGATATGACAAAGTGAATATTCAGGATGAAAAAGATTTATTCAAACTGGATGACCGATCATATCTTTTCACTGAATTTGGTTATAAACCAATGCCATATATGATAGTTTCAATTGTATATAACTGGACTTTCTCTCCTGAAAGAGATTCAAATGACAAGATAATTGGTTATAAACCTCAGAAGAGAATTGAACCAAGAGTTTATTTTGTATTTCCTTTTAATTTGTAGAATATATTTTAGGGGATGGTTAATTACCATTCCCTTTTTCAAATATGAATTTTCTTAGCTCATCAACAGTTTCGAAAACAGTTTCTTTATTTAATTCCCTTACTTTTTCAGCAGAATAACTATCCCAAACTACAGAAGCAATCCGCACACCAGCTTCTCTTGCAGCTTTGATATCTGATGGAGCATCCCCAATCATAAGAACTTCATCAGGATTTAAATTAAATGTTTGAAGAAATTTGATAATTCCTTCCGGAGAAGGTTTATGATTTTTTACATCATCACCTGTAACAATCATATCAAATAATTCTCTTATACCAAGAAAATTTAATGTTATCAATGAAGATGTTCGACCTTTACCGGTAAATATTCCAAGAATAACTCCGCATTTCTTCAAATCAATTAATAGTTCCTTTATACCATCATACAGTTGAGCTATCTGATGGTTCTGATGATAGTATTCATAATAATCCTTCCTTACTTGTTCAAAATTATGAGGGAACATTTGTCTGAGAATGACATCTTCTGTGGGTCCAAACAGAGCACTTATTTCTTCGTTGGAGAATTTTTTGTTAAGATACTTTTCCGCAATGTGATTGAAAGTATCAAATATTAATTGATTGGTAAAAGTTAAAGTACCATCGATATCAAATATTACTGCTTTAAATCTGGCTTTCATATTACTATTTACAAAGTTGTTGCAAAATTTACTTGTTAATTTAACATCAAATATGATTTTAGTTAATTGTATTAAATATTATGAATACTATAATTTTGGTATGTAAAATGAAAAAGTTTAGTACCCAAACTTAATTGGCACTACATAATCACTAACATCACAGGAGGTTCAATGAAAAAAGTACTTATACTTTGCTTCTCACTTTTTATATCCATTTCTATTGCTCAAACTGAATCGGATATTCAGAAAGAAGCAAATCCCGAACAATCAATAGTAATTGATAATTCTCAATATGCACAGCTTTGGCGTGCATTACTTAGCGCAAGAGAATCTGGTGATATGCAAACTTATCAGCAGATATTTAACCAAATTCAAGAACAATTCTCAGAAAAATTTGTGGGTGCATCAGTAAAACCAGAAGATCAGGTTCTGATTCCGGTTGATAAAGAACATATAACAACAGGATATCTTCCAGAGGGAACAAACTGGACAGATGAGATAACTATTTTTAATGGAAAAATTGGATATTCGACAGGTGGTAATCCTACTCCAAACAGAAAAATGGTTAAACTCATAGCTGATACACTTGGCAATTTGTATGCTGCCTGCATTACCAATTGGACTACTGCTGATACACTTACCTTCTTTAAATCAACTGATAAAGGATTCACTTGGACAAACTTAATTAGTATTTATTCAGGTTTGCAATATAGATATCAGGGCTTTGATATTGCAATTGCTGATACCGCAGATAACAGGTGGAAAATAGGTATTGTAGTTTCATTAACGCCTGTTGGTGGAAACGGATATAGCGGGAAGTTATATTATGGAGATATACTTGACGATGGAACGAGTTTTTCAGCAGTACAAGTTGAACCTGATACAGGAGGCACGGGCTGTGTTTCTCCTGCAATTATGACTGATGCTTATAATTATCTCCCCGGCATTTCTTATTGGTATATTACTTATCAAAGAGTTGATACTACTACTGGTGTTACCCAGCAGGTAGTTGCAGCATTATCCTCAAATGGAGGAACGACCTGGTTGCGAGATACAGCAAGAGCCGGTTTTAATGATTACCAGCTTGACATTGATTATACCCGCACAGATACTTTCTTCGTATATGTATTGCTTACTAATAATATAAATCCATCAAATGAAAACTTAAGATTATTTTATACCAGCCTTGCTAATTTTGGGACAGCCGCAACCTGGATTCAATACAATGTTGGCCAAACAACAAATCCGGAGTTTGATGGAATGATTGCAGTAAACAGAGCAACCAATCAGATGGCTGTTGTTCACACCACTACGGTAGGATCTGATAAAAATATTGAATATGCATATTCTCTGAATGGTAAAGTACCATTTACCCAAAATGTGGCTTTATCGAATACTGCTAATATTGAGGAAAGAGCTTCGATTCATAGTCCTGAAAACCAAACGGGAGCTTTCAGAGTTGCTTACATTACTAAAGGAACTGCAGATACAGTTTTTTATAAAAGTACACTAAATATTGCATCATCATTCATAGGTACAACTCAGGTTTCCAGAGTCAACTATTCATCCACCTCTGTTATACCTAGTGTTTGTGGTTTTGCTAACGCCGGATTCTTTTCTGGTGGTGTAATCTATGCCGGATTAGGACCAACAAATCTTTACTTTAATAGTTCAAACCTTACAACAGATGTTGAAGATAATTTTATTTCACTTGATAATTATGCTTTATATCAAAACTACCCGAATCCGTTTAATCCAACTACAAAAATTGTATGGCAATCACCTGTTAGTGGTTGGCAGACAATTAAAGTCTATGATATTCTTGGCAATGAAATAGCAACTCTTGTAAATGAATATCGAGATGCTGGCAGAAATGAGGTTGAATTTGATGCAAGCAAACTATCAAGCGGTTTATACATATATACTCTAAAAGCCGGATCTTTTGTTTCATCAAAGAAGATGATGCTCATTAAATAAATATTTAACACTAACTTTTCAACAACTAAGGCGGGCAAAAAATGCTCGCCTTTTTATTTTTATATTTAATTTAGTGAGTTGCTAAAACATCGCAACCTTTATAAGTTTGCGCCGTCCAAATTCATTCATATTTCCAAAAAATTTGCGAGGTTAAAATTGGATATTGTAGCATTAAACGAAAAAATCAAAAAAGAAAGCGCTTTTGTTGATGTTCTTTTCAATGAAATTGGAAAAGTAATAGTCGGACAGAAAGCAATGGTTGAACGCCTGATTGTTGGTTTGTTAGGTAATGGTCATATTCTTCTTGAAGGTGTTCCGGGATTGGCTAAGACTCTCGCTATCAAAACTCTTGCTTCTGCTATGCAGGCAAAATTTCAGAGGATACAATTCACACCGGATTTACTTCCTGCTGATTTGATTGGAACACAAATATATAATCAACGCGAAGGAAATTTTCTGATTCGAAAAGGTCCTATCTTTTCAAATTTTATTCTTGCTGATGAAATAAACAGAGCGCCTGCAAAAGTTCAATCTGCTTTACTCGAAGCAATGCAGGAACGACAAGTTACAATTGGTGAACATACTTTTAAACTTGATGAGCCATTTCTGGTACTTGCAACTCAAAATCCGATAGAACAGGAAGGAACTTATCCATTGCCTGAAGCACAGGTTGATCGTTTTATGCTTAAAGTGAAAATTGATTATCCTTCCCGAGATGAAGAATTAAAAATAATGCGGCAAAACATTAGTAGCGATGGATTATCGGTTAATCAGGTCATCTCTCCTGAAGATATTCTGAGAGCGAGAAATCTCATTCACGAAGTTTACCTTGACGAGAAGATTGAAAAGTATATTCTTGATATTGTTTTTGCTACAAGAAATCCAAAGCAATTCGGTTTGACTAATCTTGTTGATTTGATTAGCTATGGTGCTTCTCCTCGTGCTACAATCAACTTAGCACTTGGTGCAAAAGCAATGGCTTTTATTAAGCGTAGAGGTTATGTAATACCCGAAGATGTAAGAGCAATTTGTTTTGATGTATTACGACACAGAATCGCAGTAACCTACGAAGCAGAAGCTGAAGAGCTTACAAGTGAAAATATTATTCATGAAATACTTAACAGAATAGAAGTTCCGTAAGAATGATTGATAAAGAATTACTCAAACAGGTTCGTGAAATTGAAATACGAACCAAAGGACTTGTAAACCAGGTTTTCTCAGGAGAATATCATTCCGTTTTCAAAGGTAGAGGAATGGAATTCTCTGAAGTCAGGGAGTATCAATTTGGTGATGACATAAGAAATATTGATTGGAATGTTACTGCAAGATTTGGTCATCCTTATGTAAAAATATTTGAGGAAGAGAGAGAACTCACCGTTATTATGATGGTTGATTTAAGCGGTTCACTTGCTTTTGGTTCAAAAGAAAAAACAAAACAGAGAATTGCTGCAGAAGTAAGTGCAATACTTTCATTTTCTGCTTTGAAGAATAACGATAAAGTCGGATTGCTTTTATTTACTGATAAGATTGAAAAATTTGTCCCTCCCAGAAAAGGAAGAAAACATGTGCTGCGTATTGTTCGTGAAGTGCTTTCATTTAAACCCGAGGGAAACAAAACCGATCTCAGAGCAGCATTGGAATATCTGAATAAAGCAGTTAAAAAACGCTCTATTGTTTTTTTACTCTCAGATTTTATTGATGATGGATTCGAAAAAATTCTGCGGGTTGTAAGTAAAAAACATGATTTAATTGGAATTGTGCTGGAAGACCGAAGAGAAAAAGAAATTCCTCAACTCGGATTAATTAAAGTTATTGATTCTGAAACTGAAACAGAGAAATGGATTGATACAAGCAGCATGCATTTTCGTAACGAATTTGTAGTAAGATCTAAGCAACTTTCTGAAAAAAGAAAATATATTTTCCGATCAAACAAAATTGATTCAGTGAACATTCAAACAGGAGAAAACTATATTAAGCCCCTTGTACAGTTTTTCAAACTTCGGGAAAGAAGATGGTAAAATTTGTTTTGAAATTATTTTTATTCCTATTGTTAGTTACTCCTGTTTTTTCTCAGGAAATTTCTGTTAAAGCATTTACCGATTCATCAGATTATCTGGTTGGTGATCATATAAACTTTACTCTTTCCGTTACTTATTCGGATAATGTTAATATCATTACTCCCTTTTTCAGAGATAGTCTGAAACTATTTGAAATTATAAAAGAGCTTTCAGCAGAGAAAAAGAAAACTGATGATAAAAATGAAATAGTTTACAGTTTTGTGCTAAGCTATTTTGATTCTGCGGAAGTAAAGATTCCTCCAATAAAAATCTTTTACCGGACTAATTCTGATACAGCATTCAAATCAGTTCAATCTGACTCATTATCAATCAGAATTCATAAATTAAAAGTTAATGTCGAAGAAGATATAAAAGATATTAAACCACCGGTAAGAATACCATTTGATTGGATATCTTTGATTATCTGGATACTATTAAGTGCAATTTTGTTGGCAGTTATTTACTTCCTTTATAAAAAATATTTCCGGAAGAAAGCTACAGAACAAGTTAGCAAACCGGTGATAGTATTACCCCCTCACGAAGAAGCTTTGATGAAACTTGATCAATTAGACAGAGAACAACTCTGGCAAAAAGGTTTTGTTAAGGAATATCATTCACGAATCACTGAAATCATCAGAGAATATTTTGAAAAAAGATTTGGTTTACCGGCACTTGAGTTACCAACTTCTGAGCAATTGGAATTACTTAAAAGAATTCCGGATGCGAAAGAAATTTATTCTTTAACAGAGTCATTTTTATCAAATGCTGATCTGGTAAAATTCGCAAAGTTTGTTCCGCTTGATAGGTTAAATGCTGAGATGATGAAGCAAGCTGTGGAGATTGTTAACAAATCAACAATAAAGAATTCTATTGTACAGGGAGAGAATGGCAATGTTTAATAATATAGTATTTGCATATCCCTGGGTATTATATTTTTTACTTGTCATTCCTTTGCTGGCTGTTTGGTATTATTATAAAGGAAAGAAAAATCGCTCCTCAATCATCTATTCGTCACTGAAACTATTCCCGGAAAATATCAGTTCCATAAAAACCCGGATTGTTCATCTTCCAATTGTGTTAAGACTGATCGCTTTAGCATTACTTATAATAGCATTAGCCAGACCACAAAATTTTTCATCAGGCACAAATATCAATACAGAGGGAATTGACATTGCAATGGTTCTCGATATCTCAGGTAGTATGCTGGCGGAGGATTTTAAACCAAACCGACTCGAAGCCGCAAAACAGGTTGTTGACGAATTTATTCAGGGAAGAATTTCGGACAGAATAGGATTAGTAATTTTCTCAAGAGATGCTTTTACACAATGTCCATTGACAATAGATTATTCTGTTCTGCGGAATTTATTAAAAGACATTCGTAGTGGAATGCTTGAAGATGGAACTGCTATAGGCAATGCTATTGCGAACGGTGTTAACAGACTAAAAGACAGTGATGCAAAAAGTAAAGTTATAATACTTTTAACTGATGGAGTAAATAACGCCGGCGAAGTTGATCCATTATCAGCTGCAGAAATTGCACGTACTTTTGGAATCAGAATATATACAATTGGTGTAGGAACCAGAGGTGAAGCTCCTTATCCTGTTCAGACTCCGTTTGGCATCAGATATCAGATGATGCCAGTTGAGATAGATGAAGCACTGTTGAGGCAAATTTCTGAAAGAACAGGTGGACAATATTTCCGCGCGACTAATAATCGTGCTTTGAAAGAGATTTATGAACGAATTGATAAAATGGAAAAATCTAAAATTGAAGTTACTTCTTACAGAGCAGCTCAGGAATTATTTTTTGACTGGCTTGCTGCTGCATTCATTATTCTTTTGATTGAAGTTGCTTTATCAAAAACAATTTTAAGGAAGTTGCCATAGATGTTCAGATTTGAAAATCCGGAATACCTGAATTTATTATGGATGATTCCTGCAATTATTGTTTTGTTTGTATGGTTATACAATCGAAGAAAGAAAATTCTGCAGGATTTTGCTGATGAGAACCTACACAGATTTATTATTCCGGACCACAGCAATGCTAAGATAAAAATTAAATCAGCATTAATTATAATTGTTTTGACTTTATTGATTTTAGCAGCTGCAAATCCACAGGTTGGGACTAAACTTCAGGAAGTAAAACAAACAGGTATTGATGTATTTATATGTCTCGATGTTTCTTTAAGCATGAGTGCTGAGGATATAAAACCAAACAGACTTGAAAAAGCTAAATACCAGATTTCAAATCTTATTCAAAAGTTAAAAGGTGACAGAATCGGATTGGTGATTTTCGCCGGACAGGCATACATCCAGTTTCCGTTAACAACGGATTATTCAGCAGCAAACTTGTTTCTGAATGCAGTTGATTTCAACTCTGTACCTCAGCAGGGAACAGCTATTGCATCTGCAATTAATATGGCTGTGCAAGGTTTTGATACCGCTGCGACTCAAAAAGCAATAATAATTATAACCGATGGAGAAGATCATGAAGGTGATATTGATGCTGCTATAGAGAATGCGGTAGATAATGGAATAAAAATTTATACAATCGGCTTAGGTTCTCCTGAAGGTGTTCCAATCCCAATTTATGATGATCAAGGAAATGTTCGCGGATTTAAAACTGATAATTCAGGAAACACTGTTCTTACTAAACTTAATGAACAAATTTTAAAGGAAATTGCTGACAAAGGTGATGGGGCATACTATCGTGGTAATAATTATGAAGATTATCTTGATAAGATTTATTCAGATTTATCCCAACTTGAAAAATCTGAATATGGTACAAAAAAGGTAACTGATTACGAAAGTCGTTATTATTATTTATTAGTTCCGGCTATGATACTGCTTTTGATAGAAATTTTTATTTCGGAGAGAAAATCTCCGTTCTTTGTTCGTCTAAATAAAAAACTTGGTCTTGAAGAATAATATGAGTAAGTATCTGAAAATAATATTGATTATTCTGATTTTATCTTCTGCTGAGATGTTCTCTCAATCGCTACGCAAACTAAATAACGATGGAGTTGATTTATACGAACAGAAAAAATATACCGAGGCGGAAGTAAATTTCAGGAAAGCTCTCGAAAAAAAAGGTGATGACTTCACTTCAAATTTTAATTTGGGCGATGCATACTATAAGCAATCAAAATTCGAAGAAGCTATTAAATCCTATCAGAACGCTTTGAGTAAAACCAATGATGATATGACTAAAGCAAAAGTTTATCACAACATCGGAAACTCATTACTAAAATCGAATAAGATTGAAGAAAGCATTGAAGCTTATAAAAATGCTTTAAAGTTGAATCCAAACGACTCTGATACCAAATACAATCTTTCTTATGCACTGGATCTTTTGAAAAACAAGAATAAGAATAAGAAACAGCAGAATCAGAATCAGCAACAGAATCAGAATCAGCAACAGCAGCAGAATCAAAACCAGAATCAGGATAAGAATCAACAGAATCAAAATCAACAGCAACAGAATCAGCAATCAAAAGATCAGGAAGCAAAACAGGATAACACCAGGCAACAACAATCTGATTCTAAAATTTCAAAAGAGCAGGCGGAACGAATTCTTGAAGCACTGAAAAACAATGAAAAAGATTTACAGAAAAATCTGAGAAAAGTAAAAGGTAAAGTTGTTAAACTGGAGAAGGATTGGTGATGAAAAAAATATTTATTCTGATTTTTCTGCTAATCAATCTACAAAATTTATATTCACAAACATTCACCGCATCGGTTGATAGAAATCCTGTTGCAGAGAATGAGCGATTTGAAGTTTCATTTACTTTTGAAGGAAGCGATATTAATTCAATCCGCAATTTTAATCCGCCTTCATTTCAGAATTTCAGAATTCTTGGTGGACCGAATCAATCCACAAGTATGCAGATTATTAATGGAGCTGTAAGTGCATCCAGAACTTTTTCTTACATCCTTTTACCATCTTCAACTGGGACATTTACAATCGGAAGTGCAACGATTGAATTTAAAGGTCAGACACTTAAAACAGAGCCAATAAAAATTACTGTTGTTAAAGGCAGTCAAAAACCTAAGGATGAACAAACCACAACAGTTTCAGAAAGTGAGATTGCAAAAAATCTTTTTATCAGAGCATCTGTTGATAAAAGTCGTGCTTATGTTGGCGAACAGGTTACAGTAACATACAGGCTTTACACAAGGCTTAATATTGCTGCTCAGATGTCAATAAGTAAACTTCCTCAGTATAATGGATTTTGGGCTGAGGAACTTGAAACATCGAGAACTTTGAGTTTCAGTACAGAAGTTATTGATGGAAAGAAGTACAGTGTTGCAGTATTAAAAAAAGCAGCATTGTTTCCGACTCAGGTAGGAAAGCTTGAAGTTACTCCGTTTGAATTAGCTGTACCAATTGAAATTCCCAAAAAGAGAAATCCTGATAATATCTGGGATAGTTTTTTTGATGACCCATTTCGGAGAGGAGAAATATATCAGTACAATGCCAAGTCTAACATTGTAAAAGTAGATGTACTTCCTCTGCCTGAACAAAATAAACCAGCATCATTTAAAGGTGCAGTTGGCAAGTTTGATTTCTCTGCAACTTTGGATAAGTCTAAAACTAAAACAAATGAACCAATTACTCTAAAGATTAGTATTTCGGGAGTCGGAAATCTTAGTCTTCTTCAGCCACCGGATTTTGAACTTCCGGCAGGTTTTGAGAAGTATGAACCAAAAACAAATGATCAGATAAATCGTTTAAACAAAATCGGTGGATTAAAAACGGTTGAATACCTTTTAATTCCGCGAATAGCGGGTACAAGGGAAATCAAACCAATCTTGTTCTCATACTTTGATCCGGATTTGAAAAGATATATTGAACTGAAATCTAATCCATTTTACATAACAATTGAGCAAGGTGATAGCGCTGCTAATTATTATGTCGCACAGAAGGAAGGTGTGCAGCAATTGGGTACAGACATAAGATTCATTAAAACTGATTATAAGGATATAAAGAAAAAGGAAGAAAAAATAATTGGTAAACCCATTTTCTGGATTGCGACAGCTTTGCCATTGTTAGCTTTTATTGGTTTAATTGGTTGGAAGAGAAAACAGGATAAACTTTCGGGAAATATTCAGCTTCTGAAATATCAGCGTGCGCAGAAGATTGCCAAATCCAAATTCAAAAAAGCTTTGAAATTTCTTGAAGAAGGAAACAGCGAAGCATATTACTCAGAGATTGCTCAGGCATTCTTCGGTTACCTTGAAAATAAATTTCATATACCCAAATCAGAATTTACATTAGATAAAGCTTACAGTGTTTTGATTGAAAAAGGTATAGATGAACAGCTTGCCCGGAGAATGAAATCCGCTGGTGAGAAATGTGAGTTTATCAGATTCGCACCAAATGCCGGTGCTTCTGCTGCAATGAAAGAATTTTATGATGAACTTTTGAATATTGTCATTGATATAGAAAAAGCATTGGATAAGTAATATGAAAAAGATTTTTCTGATAATAGTAATTCATTTATATCTTTTCCCTTTATTTGCCCAATCATCAATTGATGAGGTGATGAAGAAAGCAAATGAATTTTATGTCAAAGGACAATTTCAGGAAGCAATAAACATTTACGAATCACTTATTCATCAAGGTTTTGAGGGAACTTCACTTTATTATAACCTTGGCAACAGCTATTACCGAATAGGAAAAATTGGATTCGCGATTCTTTATTATGAAAAAGCATTAAAGCTTTCTCCTGATGATGAAGATATACTTCACAACCTTCAATTGGCTCAATTGAATGTCAAAGATAAAATTGAAGCCCTGCCTGCCTTTTTTCTTTTCAGAATATGGGAATCTATTTTAGCCGCATTTTCAGTCGATGGATGGACAATATTGAGTTATTCATTATTTATTTTATTTCTTTTTGCACTTGGTTTTTATTTCTTCGCTAAAAATATTGCACAACAGAGAATAGCATTTTATTCTTTTGTAATTATTCTCTTAATGTTCCTTTTGTCAGTGAGTCTGTTGATTGTTAAAATTAATCAGGAATCAAAACTAAAGTACGGAATAGTTCTTAATACAAGTTTAATAGCCAAAACAAGTCCTGATTTGCAGGGAAGAGATGCCTTTGTTATTCACGAAGGATTAAAAGTGAAAGTTGAAGACAAAGTTGATAAATGGATAAAGATCAGATTGGAAGATGGACAGATTGGCTGGGTTGAAAAAGACTCAATAGGTATAATTTAAAAACAATAATTTCAGGAGGTTCTATGAAACTCATTCTATCTTTGTTCTTATTCATCTTTTTTATTTCCTCAGGTGTATTTGCACAGGAAAAATCATGTTGCAGTGGTGATCAGGTTAAGAAGGAAGTAACAATTGAAAAATCTATTAATAAAGACAATAAGACTGTTGAAATAAAAGAAACAGTTGTTAAAGATGGAAAAACTGTTGAAGTCAAGAAAGTTATTAATGAAGAGAAATCAAAAGATGGTTGCTGTGCATCTTCAAAAGATAAATCAGAAATGAATTCGGAAGTAAAGAAGGATTGTACGACAAAAGATATCACGGAAAAGAAAAGTGATTGTTGCAAGTCTGATGTTAAAGTAGAGAAAAAAGTAGAAAAGGAAATCAAGTAAAAATTTAAGGGAGCAGAGAGCTCCCTTTTTCATTCAGAAAAAATTTCTTCCAATAAATCAATAAGCTTCTGTCTCGGAAATGGTTTTGCCAGGTAATGCGTACAACCTGAGGAAAGCATTTTATCACGATCGCTATCCAATGCATATGCTGTAACTGCAGCTATTGGAGTGGATTGATAATCTTTCATTTTTCGAATTTCCTGTACAACATCCAAACCGTTCTTATCCCCACTCAAACCAATATCCATTAAAATCAAATCAAACTTTTTACTTTTTACAACTTCTAATGCATCATCAGCATTGTTTACAGCAGTAAGCTGAACCAAATTTCCTATAAATGCTGAAATTGTTTGAATATTAATCGGATCATCTTCAACGAGGAGAACCTGCTTTTTACTGAAATCAATCTGAACAGATGGTTGTTCAGAAGTTTCAGTAATCGGTTCAATCTTATTCGTGGATGCGTTTAACTCGACAAAGAAAGCTGAACCTTCTCCTATTTTACTGTTGTACCAGATTCTTCCGTTCATCAACTTTACATATTTCTTGGTCAATGTTAGTCCTAATCCGCTTCCTTCAAATTGTCTGTTGTATCCTTCGCTTACTTGTCTGAATGGTTCAAAAATTATATCATGATATGAGTCAGGTATTCCAATTCCGGTATCTACAACTTTAATAATAATTTTATTCTCATTCGAGAAAGCTCTGATTGAAACTCCGCCAACTTCAGTGTACTTGATTGCATTGCTGATCAGATTTGACATTACAGACTTAAGCAAATTAAGATCAGCAAATGCTATAATTTCTTCATCGTCAACATCAAAATACAGATTAAGTCCTTTTAGCTTTGCCTCATTTAAGAAAAGTTCAAAGGTATTTTTTAGTAAAGGTAAGATATCGACAGGTTTAAGATCAACAGCCAATGATTCACTTTCGAGTCTGGTCAAATCAAGTATAGCATTTAAAGTTTCATGAAGTCTTTGCCCGCTTTTGTTTATAATGTTAGCCAACTCCTGTGTCAGTGGTTCTTTTGTGTCTTCAGCAATCATACTTGCGCAACCAAGTATACCAACAAGTGGTGTTCTGAGTTCGTGACTCATATTAGCAAGAAAGTTGGTTTTTAATCTGTTGATTTCTTCAGCCTTGGCTTTAGCAATTTTAAGTTCATCAAGAAGTTTTTTTAATTTGGTTACGTCATCTTTGATTCCGATAAAGTGAGTGATTTCTCCTCGTTCATTTTTAACTGGAGAAATTCGTGCTGATTCCCAGTATAAAGTTCCGTCTTTTCTTTTGTTGAGAAATTCTCCGCTCCACTGTTTTCCTGAAGTGATATCTTCCCAAAGTTGTGTATAAATTTCGGGAGAAGTGTAACCTGATTTCAGAATTCTTGGATTCTTTCCAATGACTTCATCTTTTGAATAACCGGTTAGTGAAGCGAAAGTATCATTGACATAATGAATATTACCCTGAAGATCGGTGATAATTACCGCTGAACTGCTTTGATTTATTGATTGAGAAAGAAGATTTAATTGTTCTTCTGATTTTCTTTTTTCAGTTATATCATTACATATCATCTGAAGTAAACTGTTTCCGTTGATCTCAACTTTGTAAAGGTTTACTTCTGCCAGAATTCTTTTTTTCTCAAATTCAAAACACCATTCAAATTTTGTCTTTTCACCACTAAGGGCTTTATTTATATAAAAGTTAATCAGCTCATCAGATTTTTCACCATTATATTGGAATTCAGGTGAGAAGTCCTGTATCAGCGAAAGAATAATTTTATTCTTTGAACTTTCAAACATTTCTTCGGTAGCGGGATTACAGTCAAATACTCTGAATGATTTAATATCGAGAAGCAGAATTGCCACCATCGCATTTTCAAACAATGCTCTGAATTTTTTTTCTGATTCTTTTATTTTAGTCTGTGCTTTATTCCGTTCAGTGACATTACGTGTGATACAGAAAAGATGATCTTCGCCATTAATCTTTACCCCTTTTACACTTACTTCAGCATCAAAAGTGCTACCGTCTTTTCTTCTGTGTACTAACTCAAAAACTTCTGTTTTACCACTAAGATTTTTTATGACTGACAAAATCTTATGTTCGTCCCAGCTTGCATTATATTCTTTAGCATTAAGCCTGAGCATTTCTGTAGTGCTATATCCAAGCATATTACAGAAAGTATTATTTGCCTGAACAACATTTCCATTTTTATCGAGAATGTAAACAGCATCATTTATGGATTGTAGAAGTTCAAGAGTCAGGTTACCTAAATTTTCTTTCATTGGCGGCGTGCATCCTATTAATTCTGTTATAAACTTGCTGAATTGTCGGATGATAACAAATAAGAAGAATACGCTTTTTTAAGTAGTATTTCAGCTACAAAAATTTTTTACACTTTTCAGAACTTCTGGGGTGTCAAACAATTGTAGTAAAATTACTACAATAAAATAAATGATTATCCTATAACAAGAGTTGAGTCAAATAAAGAAATTAGAGCAAGTAATTTTCAGGAATTTTAGAAATGAAAAATTGTGGAGTCGCCGTGCTTGATCGAATTATGACCTTTCTTTCCGTGCTATATTCCCTCATACTGCTTTCCACCCTCATAATTCTTTTAAGTTAACGGCGCTCCCAATGCTAGAAAAAAATAGAATATGAATCTGATTTGGTATAAAATAAGTTTTCCGTCTTATATGACAAATGGCAGAAGTCGTGAATCATTTATTCAGGAGTTCTTTAAACATTGGAAGGTATTTGGTAAACCAGAAGGTATGGCAATATATGAGCTGGAATATGATCTTGATGCACATGGAGTTGTTTATTTATCGTTACCAAATCATGCGATTGAAAATTTGATTCAATTATCGCTGAAAAAATTTACACCGATTCCTGTAAAAGCACCATCGGTGAAGTTAAGAAGAATTAGTCTGGAAGTTTTTTCATAGCCTCCTCTGTGATTGTTGGTGGTTAGTATATCAATACTATCCAAGCCGTTTGGTCAAGCGACTTGGAAAGCCTCCACAAGCCCCTCCGGAAACGGAGGGGATTTTTTTTATAATCCAACCATCAAGCCAAGCTTAAACTGTAAATTATTTATTGAGCGTTTATCCGATATTATATGTTCATCACTCGTTGCTGAATATAATGGGTCTTTATCATCATTGAGTGATGTATATGAATCCAATCTTCTCACCTGAGTAGGATCAACAGATTTAAATTCTTTCCCAAATAGATTTAATAACTGATAGTGAATACTTATGTCTAATTTCAACGCTGGATTTAATTTGAACAATACGCCCAATGCACCGCCAGCTCCTATTCTCGTAGAAGTTGATATGTCATATGTGCCGCTTGGAACTTTAGAAACACCCTGAAATTTTACTTCTCCACTGAGCTGATTTAACATTATATATGGTGCTAAATAAGGTGAGACAGGCGACAAAGGAATATCAATCATAATCTCGGGTCCGACTTTAAAAGAAAAGTTTAGCAAGGAAACTTCAACCTTTCCTCTGTTTTCATCAGCATTACCATCACCACTGAGTTTAGTATAATCAATCTCTGCAAAAAATGATGTGCCAATTAAACCGGCCCTCGCTTTTGCAAAGAAAGAAAAACCGTTTGATAAACCATATTTAGAACCGTGATAAAATTCATCAGTCGTTCCATTTGCATCACCTTGTGGAAGATTGTAAGATAATCCACCACCAACCTGCGCGGTTATTTGTGAGAATGAAACAGAAATAAAAGAAATGCTAAAAAGGACAACAAGAATTAATTTTTTCATATCATTACTCCTATTTTTTTACTTTAATAACTTAATAAATCCCAATGATGATTAAAATAAGTAAAGTGCTCAAAACTAAAATTGATAAGTAATAATTGTGTATATATTTTTCTAATATGGATTCAAAGAAGTATAATAATATTAAGCTTGCAGTTGGTATAACAGAAACAATAATATCATTCGTCCTTATTTTATTATTTTTATATTTCGGTTATAGTAAGAGGTTAACCAATTATCTTTATACGTTAAATCAATCAGATTATTTAGTCCTGGTTTTGTTTACACTAATCACGGGCTTTGCTTTATCAATAGTTTTATTCCCATTGAATTTTTATTCCTCGTATATACTTGAACATAAGTATAAATTATCCAACCAGACTTTAGTTAAATATTTTACAGAAAGTATTAAATCAATTCTGGTTTCAGGAGCTATTGGAATTCCGATTCTTCTGCTTTTCTACTTTACGCTAAAACAGTTTGGTGACAACTGGTGGCTGATTTTTTCTTCCGCAATGTTTTTCATATCTGTGATTTTATCTCAGATATTTCCGATTATTATCTTCCCGATTTTTTATAAAGTAAAGCCAGTCGAGGATGAGGAATTAAAAGAAAGAATTAGAACTTTAGCGCAAAGTGCCGGATTGAAAGTTCAAAATGTTTATTCTTTCGATATGAGTAAGAACACAAAAAAAGCGAATGCCGCTTTTACAGGACTTGGAAAAACAAAAAGAATAATTCTTGGAGATACATTATTATCATCTTATACAAAAGATGAAATTGAAACTGTGATTGCTCACGAACTTGGACACTATAAGAAAAAACATATTTTGAAAAATATTATTTACGGTACAATTAACAGCTTTGCTCTGTTTTTTATAATTTCAATAATTTATAAAGGTTCACTTTCATGGTTTGGTTTTTCTTCTATAACCGATATCGCGGCACTACCACTTTTAACATTATGGGCAATGTTAGTAGGATTGATTCAAACGCCAATAGGAAATATTCTTTCGCGAAAGTTTGAATATGAAGCAGACGAATACGCTATTGAAGTTACAAAAAAACCATTTAGTTTTATTCAGACTTTAAATAAACTCACAGAACAAAACCTTGGAGATAAAGAACCTCATCCGTTTGTAGAATGGTATTTTTATAGTCACCCTTCTGTTAAGAAAAGAATATCGGCAATAGAAAATTATGCAAGGCAAAAGCAAATTATTGAAACAAATCAATTGCAGGAGCAAATGAATTGATTACTGCAATAAAATTATTTTTCATTGTAATCCACACTGCAATATGTTCGGTATTCGCATTACTTTTTATTTTTATTGACAGGAGTTTTACACTTTATCATTGGTTATCAAAAGTTTTCTCAGGTGGAATTTTATTAATCAGTGGAATCAAAATTAAAATTGATGGTCTTGAAAATATTGATCCAAAAGCTGTTTATGTTTTTGCATCAAATCACTCAAGTCAGCTTGATATAACAGCACTTCAATGTGGAATTCCAAATCGACTTGCGATGATTTTCAAAAAGGAGCTTGCTAAAATTCCACTGTTTGGATGGCAATTAAGGTTAGGACCATATATTATGGTTGACAGAAAAAGTCTTGAAAGCGCTGCGAAAAGTATTGAAGAGGCAAAAGAGTTGATGAAGAAGAAAAAAATTTCAGTGCTGGTTTTCCCTGAAGGGACAAGAAGTAAAACAGGCGAAGTTCAGCAATTTAAAAGAGGTGCTTTTCATTTGGCAGCAAAAGTTGGTTATCCAATTGTACCTGTTACAATAAACGGAACGGAAAAAATTCTTCCCAAAGGAACTTTTAAATTGAAAAGAGGAACTATTTATCTGCATATTGATAAACCAATTCCAACAGAATATCTGAAATCAAAGCAGGACGAAGTTGAACTTATGGAAAAAGTTAGGCAGATAATCATTTCAAACAAGAAGGAGTATTAAATGTCTGTAACGAAAAAAGAAGTTGAAAAAATTGCAGAGCTAGCAAAATTAAAATTTTCAGAATCGGAATTGGAAAATTTTACGCACCAGATGAATGATATTTTAAAGTATATGGAAAAACTAAATGAACTGGACACTGATAATGTTGAACCTCTTGCTCATCCGGTTGAGGGAACAAATGTATTCCGTGAAGATGAATTGAAATCATCAATCAGTACAGAAGATGCTCTGAAAAATTCTCCTATGGCTGATGAAAAATATTTTAAAGTACCAAAAGTAATTCAGGACAAAAGTAAATAAACAGAATGCCTTCAAAAGAAAATAAAGCTCCATATATACTCGGCGTAATTCCTGCAAGATTTGCTTCCACACGATTAATGGGAAAACCACTTGCAAACATTGGTGGAAAACCAATGATTCAACATACTTTTGAAGGAGCTTCAAAATCCAAACTACTTAATAAAATAATTATTGCGGTTGATGACTCAAAAGTTGCTGATGTTTGTAAATCATTTGGTGCAACAGTGATGATGACACCTAAAGATGTTAAAACGGGTTCTGACAGAATAGCAATTGTAGCAAAAGAATTTCCGAGAGCAGATATAATTGTAAACATTCAGGGTGATGAACCATTTATAAAAGGTATGATGATTGATCAGGCAATAGAGCCATTGCTTTTCGATAACTCTGTGCATGTTGCGACACTTGCAAAAAAAATAATTTCGGTTGAAGAACTTACTTCTGCTTCTGTTCCTAAAGTTGTTTTTGACTATGAAAATTTTGCTCTGTATTTCTCCCGGTCACAGATTCCTTTTGTAAGAGATGCAAAAGATGAGTCTGAAGCAATTCAATTAGCAGAAATTTATAAACATATAGGATTGTATGCCTTCAGAAGAGAATCACTTTTCAGATTTACTTCATTAGAGCAGACTGATTTGGAAAGATGGGAAAAACTTGAACAACTTCGGATGCTTGAACATGGATTCAAAATTAAAGTTGTAGTTACTGAGTATGATACATTTTCGGTTGATACGCCTGAAGATCTTAAGATGGCAAGAAGACTCTATTCAAAAATCAAAAAGAAAAAAAACAGAAATGAAAACTCCAAAGAAAGTTAAACTTGCAAATATTCCAACTCCATTAGAGATAATTAAATATCAGAACAAAAAATTTCTAATGAAGCGTGATGATTTAACAGGATGTGAACTTTCAGGAAATAAAGTAAGAAAACTTGAGTACATCATATCAGATGCTATTCGAAATAAGGCAGATATTATTTTTACTTGTGGTGGAGAGCAATCAAATCATGCCAGAGCGACAACAATCGCAGCGAAAAAATTTGGAATTCCTGTAAAATTATTTCTCTGGGGAAACGAAAGAAAAATTCCAAGTGGAAATTTATTTCTGAACAAAATGTATGGGGCAGAAATATTTTATCTGGATAAAGATGATTATGAAAAAGTAAATGATATTATGCAATATCAGAGAGAAAAATTGTTAAGAAAAAATCTGAATGCTTATGTAATACCAGAGGGTGGTTCAACCACTAATGGAATTTTCGGATACTTTTCTTTTGTAATTGAGTTATCAAGACAAATTGATCTTAAAAAAATTAAAGGAATTGTAACTGCATCAGGTTCTGGTGGAACAAGTGCGGGAATATTAGCTGCAGTTTCGTATTTAAACCTTAATCTTGATGTTGTTGCAGTAAATGTACTTTATCCAAAAGAAGTAATAACCAGGAAAATTAATAATCTGGCTGAAGCATTTAATCTTGAATACAATCTTAATACAACCATTAAGTCTGAAAATTTAGTGGTACTAGATGGATATTCTGAAGAAGGTTACAAGAGTATTTCTAAAGATAAAATAAAACTGATCAGAAATTTTGCAGAAGAAAATGGAATATTATTCGATCCTGCTTATACCGGAAAAGCATTTAAAGCATATTACGAAAATTATCTTTCTAAGAATCTTGGTATGAAATATATTTTTGTCCACACAGGTGGATTGTTTGGTTTATTCGGAAGGGAAAAAGAATATTTGCTTTAGCGGAAAAAGTTAGAAATTTATCTTAAGTTTGTATTAAAAAATAAAGGTGATTAAATGGATTGCATCTTCTGCGAAATTGCTCAGAAAAAATCTTCAGCAGAAATTTTATTTGAGAATGAAAAATTCCTTGCCTTCCTTGATATCAATCCTATCAATTATGGTCATACTCTTGTAATCACTAAAGAACACTATGATAATTTTTTAACCGTACCCGAAAAAGAACTATCAGAGATTACGCGACTTACTCAATATCTCGCCGGTGCAGTAAAACGTTCACTTAAAGCAGATGGATTTAATATTATTTCGAATAATGGCGCTTCTGCAGGACAAACAGTCTATCATTTTCATTATCATATTATTCCAAGATTTGAAAATGATTTTCATATGAAACCAAGGACAATGGAATATGATGATAATGAAATTAAAAACTATGCCGAACAAATTAAGTCATTCATTTCAAAATATGAGGGCTTAATCAATGGATAAAAAAATTAGAGTATTAGTTGCAAAAGCCGGACTTGACGGGCACGACAGAGGAGCAAAAGTAATCGCTGCAGCTTTGCGTGATGCAGGAATGGAAGTCATTTATACTGGCTTAAGACAAACTCCCGAAATGATAGTTGAAGCTGCAATTCAGGAAGATGTTGATGTAATCGGAATCAGTATTTTATCAGGAGCACATATGACAATCTTTCCGAAGATTGTTAACCTGCTGAAGGAAAGAGGTGTAACTGATGTGCTAGTTACAGGTGGTGGAATTATTCCTGAAGAAGACATACAAAAATTAAAACAGATGGGTGTTGGTGAATTATTTACACCAGGTTCATCAACAACAGCTATTGCTGAGTATATTAAGGAATGGGTTAAAGCTCACCCAAGAAATTAAAATATTCTTTCACTAGTTAGGAGGGAGTTTAGAGATGAAAAATCTTTTATTGCTCTTTACTCTGTTATCGAATCTTCTCTTCTCACAAACCTTAATACAAACTGTTAATCTTCCTGGAGGTACATTCTATAATTCCGGTTATGGATTAGTATATGTTAATGGTAAATACTGGATTTCATCTGACAACTCAACTGTTGGTGCAGGTGTACTGAACGCTGTAAATGATCAGGGAGTTCAGGTAGCTAATCTGATTATTCAGTATCCCGGACTACGCGCATCACAAGGTTTGGCTTTTGACGGAACAGATTTCTGGTATGTTGAAAGAAAAGTAGCAAGATGTGACCTGTTTAAGGTAAGTACAACCGGAGTTGTTCTGGATTCAATTACAACTCCTGAACTTTTTGCCGGCAACACATCAATCATCTTAGGTGGAGCCGCCTGGGATGGAACAGGTCTTTGGATTTCTGTTTATTCGCCGGATACAAGAGTTGCCTTATATAAAGTTAATGTTGCTGCTCGGGCAATAGTGGATACAATTTTAATTCAGCAATTTGGTTTACAACCAACGGGAGTTACTGTAAAAGGTGATACACTTTTCTTTGTAATGGATGGATTTCAAAATAATGATGAAAGAATTTATGCATTTAGTCTTACGACCAAGGATACTTTATTTTCATTTCATGTTCCTGAGCAACCAGGTGTAAGACAAAATCCACGAGGACTTGCCTGGGATGGAAGTTATTTCTGGTTACTTGCAGAACCAGTTGGAGCTTCAACCGGAAGACAATTGTTTAAATATGATTTAGGTGGCACTGGAACACCGTCAATCAATCTTATCACTACCAGCATTAACTTCGGTAATGTAATGATTGATTCGACAGTTACACAAAATATTCTTATAAGAAATTATGGTTCTGCTAATCTGAGAATTGATTCGGCAAAAATCAGTAATCCTGTATTCACTTTAGGGACTTCATTCCCAATAATTATTCAGCCAGGTGTTACGGTATCAATTCCGGTTTCTTTTACTCCAACTGCTAATCAGACCTACAATGATTCAGTGATGTTCTTTCACAACGACCCAAATTTTGCTTACTCGAGAACTTTATTAACAGGAACAGGAGTTTATACAGCACCGTATATAGTTTTTGTTCCACCTGCGTTAGTATTCGGGAATAAGAGGGTTAATTCAACTTCATATCTTACTTTAACAATTGAAAATCATGGTTCAAATACTCTAACGATTGATTCTGTTAAATTAAAATCAGATAAATTTTATTTTGTAAATCTTTTTACGCCCATAAATATTCTTCCACTTTCTTCATTCAGTTTTAATGTTTGGTTTAAACCAACATCACTTCAGTTATTTACTGATTCTGTGATTGTTTATTCGAATGCTTCAAACGGAAATACATTATATGTCAGTTGTTCAGGAACGGGTGTTGTGGCTGATCCTACACTTGGAAATATTTTCTGGCAGGGACAAATCCCACCTAATCCGGGAACAAGCTATCAGGATTATACTCCAAGGTCAATAAAGAAAATTCAGGATATAAATGGCGATGGAATAAAAGATATCGTTGTCGCAACAGAAAATTATTGGACATTGGCATTCAACGGAAACAGTAGTGGTAGCGGTGATATTCTCTGGATGTATTCAACTTACTTTGGAAGCATAAACACTGGTTCTGTTGATTATGAACAATGTATGCAGATTGCAAGTGATCTTAACAACGATGGACACGAGGATGTAGTAATCGGTACCGGTGGTGGAAATGAATTTGTTTATGCACTTAATGGGTTAACAGGTGAAGTACTTTGGGAATTCGGAAACTCATCTACTACTGCTGACGGTGACATAATGGGTTTAGATGTTAAAAGAGATTTTACAAATGATGGAATTCCAGATGTTCTCTGTACTGCCAGTGGAAATGAGTCTACTGGTGAAGGAAGATTTTCAATTTATCTTCTGAATGGTGCAAATGGTCAGGAGATTTGGCGAATCAATCAGGCACCTGAACAGAAACTAAAATATATGGTTACTTCAACGGATGCCGGTGGTGCAGCCGGTTCAAGAGTTGGAACTCTAAACGAAGTTATTGGTTTTAATCAGACTGGTGGTATTCGCTGGACTTTCCCCACAACAGGTACACCTTGGACAGTTAAAGAAATTTCTGATATTGGCGGAATATCTGGTTCTGATGTGGTCGTTGGTACAACCACAGGAAGAGTTTATCTAGTTGATGGACACTCCGGACAACAACTTTGGCAGGCAAATATCGGAAATGTTTTTATTGAGGATTTAAGAGTAACACCCGATATGAATAATTCAGGTTATCCTGATATTCTAGTAAGTGGAATTTATCCGAATATCTTTTTACTTGAAGGGCAAAACGGAAATGTGATCTGGCAAAATTACACTGGTGGAAATATACTTGGTAAAGATGTTCTCAGTGATTTAACAGGTGATGGCTATCCTGAATTTGGCTCTGCATCTCTGAATAATCTTGTTCATATTTATGATGGTAGAGATGGTCAGATAAAATTCCAGTATGCTTTTGGTGGTGGAGGTAATTCTACTGCTGCCGAACATGTCGTTGACTTAGATGATATAGATGGAAATTATAGTAGTGAGTTTGTTGCATGTTCAAGAGATGGAAGAGTAATTTGTTTCTCAGGTGGAACTGATATAATTCCGGTTGAGATGAAAACATTCTATGCATCAGTTGATGGAAATAATGTTAACCTCAGTTGGACTACTGTTACCGAAATAAATAATAAAGGATTTGAGATTTATAGAAAACCAATCATCAGTAATCAGTCCTCAGTTGAAGATACTGAATGGAAGATAATAGGATTTGTAAACGGTAAAGGAACAACAACTGAACCTCAGAATTATAGTTTTAGTGACAAAAATTTGAATGCGGGAAAATATTTGTACAGATTAAAACAAGTTGATTTTGATGGAAGCTTTAAATATTACAATGAAATAGAGGTAAGTGTTGGAATTCCACAACAGTTCTCATTGGAACAAAACTATCCTAATCCATTTAATCCTGTAACGAAAATAGTATATACCATCCCAGCTGTTGGAAAAAATCCTGTAACATTGAAGATTTTTGATGTACTGGGCAATGAAGTTGCAACATTAGTAAATGAAAATCAGGATGCAGGCAGATATGAAGTTATGTTTGATGCAGGTAAATATGGTTTAGCAAGTGGAATCTATTTCTACCAATTAAAATATGGTGAGCAAAGTGACATTAAGAAATTCGTACTTATGAAGTAAAAAAAAAGAAGGGATAAAATGTTTAATAAAAATTTAATCTGGTTTTTGATGATCTTTTCTTCGTTACTTATTTCTCAGACTAAAATTACAGAAGTAACTGATGTATCACCCGATAACTCAATAAAAATTTCTTACCAGCTGGATGAGGCGAAAAAATTTGGAGAAGTAATCAAACTCTCGGATGATATTCCTTTTGGAACTGCACCAGATTGGAGTTCTACTTTAGAAAGACAAATCGGTGGAATGGCCTGGGGTGATTACGATGATGACGGTGATCTGGATTTAGCGACAGGTTGTTATTTTAGCCAATCTTATCCGCCAATACCCGAATATGAAGTTCTCATTTACAGAAATGATAACGGAATTCTGACATCTACACCTGCATGGATTTCAACTGATATGCGTTCTACGACTGATGTTAAGTTTGCAGACTTGAACAATGATGGTAAACCAGAATTGATTGCAGCAAATGGTGATCAAAGTTTTGTTCCCTCTGTAATTTATTTTAATGGACCAAATGGTTTGAGTAATTCTCCCGGATGGATTTCACAGGATAATAACTGGACAGTCGGAGCAGCACTTTGTGATATTGACGACGATGGCGATCTGGATTTAGCCTTCGGAAATCAAGGCAATACAGTTATACCAACAAAACCTATCTGTGTTTTTTATAATTCAGGTGGAACATATCCTACAATTCCAAACTGGCTTTCAGCTGATGAGATGATTACCAATTCAGTTGCATTTGGTGATCTTGATAATGCACAAATTAAATATTCATTTGTAGAATATTTTGGTGATGGTGTCCGACATGTTTTTCCATTAAGACTTTATCCAATTTATTCTATAGACACTGTGCTTGTTGATGATATTCCTTATCATTCTTATTGTTATGATCCGATTGGTGGTTGGATATCATTAGGTACTGTCCCTCAGTCTGGCTTTACAATAAAAATCAGTTACAGATATATTGCAAAAGGTGATCTTGCTGCCTCTAAATGGGTGAATTATCAGAGCGGAGTTTATTTGAATAACAATGGAGTACTTAATCCTTTACCGAATTGGACAGTTGGTAATACTCAAAGCCAGAAGGGAATTGCCTGGGCTGATTTTGACAGAGATGGTTTTATGGATCTTGCAATTTCAGGAAGCAGTGTTCAGACTGTAATTTATAAAAACAATAATGGAACCTTAATTGGGCCTGTATGGACTTCAAATTCCGTTAATCCATCGGCACAGGAATTAATAACAGGTGATTTAGATAATGATGGATATCCTGAATTAGCTGTCGTTCATTTTGGTACAAAAAGAATCGAAGTATTCAAAAACAGAAATGGAATTTTAGATTCAGACCCGACCTGGATTTATATTGCGGGTTCATCCGCAACCTCAATTTCATTTGGTGATATGAACGGAGATGGTTATCTGGATCTTGCAGTAGGAACTGCAAGAACTCCCGCTGTTGTTTTTCTTAATCAATCTTCTGTAATACCAGTAGAACTTTCATCATTCTCTTATACTTTGACTAATAACGATGTTGAACTGAAATGGGCAACTACAACTGAAACTAATAATCGCGGATTTGAAATCCAGCGTTCTGTAATTCTGAGCGAAGCGAAGAATCTTTCCTGGAAAGTAATTGGATTTGTCAAAGGAAGTGGAACAACTACAGAACCAAACAGTTATAAATTTGTTGATAAAAATCTAAATGCCGGGAAATATCTGTACAGATTAAAACAGATAGACTTTGATGGAAGTAATAAATTTTCTAATGAACTAGAAGTCATAATTGAACCACCAAATGAATTCATGCTTGAACAGAATTATCCTAATCCATTTAATCCTGTAACAAGAATCTCATATACAATTCCTGCAGAATCAAACAATATTGTAACATTGAAAGTATATGATATACTTGGAAATGAAATTGCAACATTAGTAAATGAGAAACAAAATCCGGGAAGATATGAAATTGAATTTGATGCTGATATATATAGTTTGTCAAGTGGAGTATATTTATACAAATTAGTAAGTGGTGAACATACGGCGATTAGAAAATTTATTTTAGCGAAATAAAATTTTTACTTCATTACTAGAATAAGAATTTAAGACTACTCATCAGAGTAAGATAATATTGTTATAATCCTATCCCGTTTGAGGGCAGATAAATCCTCATCTATAATACCTAATTAACTTTTTATTAATCATTAGGAGGTAATATGACTCTACGAAAACGAGCTTTTGGGCTTTCATTCGGGGTTGTAATGGGGTTATCATTTCTGTTGTTGACCTGGTTTCTCCTCTGGCGTAATTCACCGGGTGAAATAATGTCAAAATTCAGTTCAGTTTTCTATGGTTATTCATATAGCTGGGTCGGCGGAATTGTTGGGTTCATCTGGGGATTAATAATAGGATTTATTATTGGTGTTCTAATTGCCTGGTTTTATGATTTCTTCTCCAAATTACTTTATAAGGAGAAATAATTCACTTCCCCGTTCAATTGTTATTTGTTGAACGGGGAATTTCTCCCTCAGATTATTCATCTTCATTAACTAATATTTATCCTTTAATATCGAAGCATAATTCATTATATTTGCACCTGTTTTTAATAAAAATTATACGGAAGACAGGATAAAATATGAGTTCATTTAAAGACGAATTAAATCCCGCCCAACTTGCAGCAGTAGAATATATCGATGGTCCGCAAATTATTATCGCAGGTGCTGGTTCAGGAAAGACAAGAGTTTTAACATATAAAATTGCTTATCTCCTTAAAAAGAATTTTAAACCCGAATCAATTCTGGCACTTACTTTTACTAATAAAGCTGCAAATGAAATGAAGGAGAGAATTAAGGAACTTGTTCCTAAAAAGGCAGATTCTCTCTGGATGGGAACTTTTCATTCAATCTTCGCCAAGATATTAAGAATTGAATCTAAACATATTAATTATAAAAGTAACTTTTCTATTTATGATACTATAGATTCTCTTTCATTAGTGCAGAATATAATGGAAGAGTTAAATATTGATCAGGATAAGTTTCAGCCCGGAGCAATAAGACACAGAATCAGCTTTGTTAAAAATCATATGGTTACACCTGAAGAATTCAGGAAGAGTTATGTTAAATCTTTCTTTGATGAGAAAGTGGCTGATGTGTTTGAGCAATATGAAAATAAACTTTATTCATTCAATGCAATGGATTTTGATGATTTGCTGCTGAAACCAATTTATTTGTTTAATGAAAAACCAGCAATACTTAAAAAATATCGCTCAATGTTTGAATATGTTTTAGTTGACGAATTTCAGGATACTAATAAAGCTCAGTATGAACTTCTGAAAATTCTTGTTCCTAAGAACGGATTAATTTCTGTCGTTGGTGACGATGCTCAGAGCATATATAGCTGGCGCGGTGCACAGGTTAGTAATATGCAGGAATTTCAGAAAGATTTTTCTAAAGTTAAAATATTTAAACTTGAGCAAAATTATCGTTCAACTAAAGTTATTCTTAAAGCTGCAGATTCAGTTATTAAGAATAATCCGAATCAGTTGGAGAAAACTTTATGGACAGATAACGAAGATGGGGAACCGATTGTTCTGTTAAAATGTGCTGATGAAAAAGATGAAGCAGCTCAGATCGCCAAATACATCAAACAGGAAGCTTCCAAAAAGAAACTGACATTTAAAGACTTTGCAATTCTGTACCGAACAAACGCTCAGTCCCGTGCTATGGAAGATATATTCCGTAGAGAAAAAATTCCTTATACCATTATAGGTGGGGTTGAATTTTATAAAAGAAAAGAAGTCAAAGATGTTATAGCTTATCTCCGTGTGATTGCAAATCCAAATGATCAGGAAAGTTTGTTACGCATTATGAACTTTCCGCAAAGAGGAATTGGAAATACCACCATTGTCAGAATGCTTGCTTTTGCAAAGAAACATAATCTTACTTTGTTCCAGACGATGGCGAGAGTCTTTGAAGTAATTGATATTAAAGAAAGAATTCAGAAGAATGTTAAGAATTTTAAGATTCTTCTTGATAAATACATAGGCTTAAAAGATAAATTATCAATTGGTGAGCTTACCAGAGCATTGATTGATGAACTCGGCATCATTAAAATGTTCAAAGAAGATAATACACCTGAATCATTGCAGAGAATGGAAAATGTTAATCAGTTAATTGCCTGGATTTCTGAATATTCTGAGCAAAATAAAGAAGTGATGCTTGAACAATTTCTTGAAGAAGTTTCTCTTATTTCAGATATTGATAATTATTCCGGTGATAAAAATGCTGTTGCAATGCTAACATTCCATAGTGCAAAAGGACTTGAATGGCCAATTGTTTTTGTAACGGGTTGTGAAGAAGATATTTTCCCGATTGCTCCAAAGTTCAGTCAGGATACATCAGTAGAAGAGGAAAGACGATTATTCTATGTTGCATTGACAAGAGCACAGAAAAAAGCTTATATAACTCATGCCAGATCAAGATACAGATTCGGTGAAGTCGCATATCAGAGTCGTTCAAGATTTATTGATGAACTTGATCCTTCAACATATAAAGAAGTAAATGGTGGACTCGGCAGAAAAGGGAATCGTAAAACCAAAAAAGAACTTTACTACGAATATTTTCAGAATGTTGATTACGAAAACTTTAATCAGGAAGGTGCTACACTTAAACCGGGAAGCAGAGTAATGCATGATAAGTTTGGTCTTGGGAGAGTAATAGATGTTGTTGGAAGTGGAGATATGACTAAAGCAATCGTACACTTTGAAGGAAATAATGTTAAGCAATTAATGCTTAAGTTTGCAAAGCTAAAAGTTCTTTAATAGTTTGATAATGGAAAATAAATGACTTTAAGGAGTTGTAATTATGACAATCGCACCTAAAAAATTAGCAATACTCGTTGGCGGTGGCCCTGCACCAGGAATAAACAGTGTTATCGGCGCAGCAACGATCCGAGCAGCCGTCGAAGGTATCGAAGTTCTTGGAATTAAAGATGGCTTCCAGTGGATAATGGAAGGAGATATCACAAGAGTAAAAGAGCTTACCATTCATAATGTAAGTCGAATTCACTTCAGAGGGGGATCTTACATCGGTATTTCAAGAGCTAATCCAACCAAAGATAAAAGACATCTCGAAAATACAGTTACTTCTCTGCTAAGACTAAATGTCGATAAGCTTATCACAATTGGTGGGGACGATACAGCTTATAGTGCATTAAAAGTAAATGAAATGGCTGCCGGAAGAATCAGAGTTGTTCATGTTCCCAAAACAATTGATAATGATCTTGACCTTCCTCACGGTATTCCAACTTTCGGATTCCAGACTGCACGACATATCGGTGTTGATATTGTTAAAAATCTGATGGTTGATGCACAGACTACTTCCCGTTGGTATTTCGTAATTTCAATGGGAAGAAAAGCTGGGCATCTTGCACTTGGTATTGGCAAAGCAACCGGAGCAACTATTACACTTATTCCCGAAGAATTTACAGGTAAAGAAATAAAATTAAATCACATAGTTGATATTCTTGTCGGTGCAATAATAAAAAGATTAAGCTATGGAAGACCTGATGGTGTTGCTATAATTGCGGAAGGTTTGGTTGAGCATCTGAATCCTGCAGATCTTGAAGATTTGGTTACAGTAGAGAGAGATGCACATGACAATATCCGCATTGCAGAAATTAATTTTGGCGAAATTCTTAAAGCAAAAGTTCAGGAAAGACTTAAACAATTCGGATTGAAGGCAACTATTGTAGCCAAAAATATTGGATATGAACTTCGCTGCGCTGATCCGATTCCTTTTGATATGGAATATACCAGGGACCTTGGTTTTGCTGCTGCACAGTTTATACTTAATGGCGGAAGCGGTGCAATGGTTTCAATTCAAAATGGAAGATTCGTCCCCTTGTACTTTAATGAGATACTTGACCCCAAAACAAAGCGAACTAAAGTAAGAATGGTCGATCCATCATCAGAATCATTCTACATTGCAAGAAGGTATATGCTTCGATTAAATCAGGCGGATTTTGATGATCCTCATGAATTAGCTAAACTTGCAGCTACTGCCGGACTTTCAATTGAAGACTTTAAAAATCAATTTTATTATTTGATTGAGAACGATTTGTTATATAAATATATTCGTGAAGGAAAAATTGAATTGGCATCTCAGGATAGTAATTGGGCTTACAACCCACCAGTTGCTTCGAGAGATGCAGAGAATGAATTGAACGGCGAAACAATGCTACCAAATTTATAAAATATAAAGTTGCAGTTTTAGTTAAAGCCCCGGAAATTAGAACCGGGGCTTTTTTTTATTTCGAATTATTTCCTTTAAGAACTTTATAGAAACAATAAATAGTTAAAGTGAGAATCACACCCCACGCAAAAGTTAAAAATATCCAACCTTCTGTAGTCATTCCCATTAAAAAATCTCCTTTCTGTTGTTCCAGGCTTTTTTAACAAGCCAGATAATTCCACCAAAAAGAACTAACATTAATATCCTTGCTCCCCAGATATAAGGAACATTTTCCGGAGTTACATTTCTCAACAATAAAGTCGGTAAAGCATTTTGAACAAACCACCAAACCATTATTCCTGCAAGAATAAGAGGAGTAACATATTTCATAATGTAATAAAAAATTCTTGGAATCTTTATATCGCCACCATCATTCATTTCTTTCCAGGCTTTATCTGCACCAAATACCCACATGAAAAGAATAGTTTCCATAAGAGCAAAAACAACCAGTCCAAAAGTTCCTGCCCAATAATCCATTTCATCAAGGAAACCATATTTTAGGAAGAAGACTACAAACTGAACTGAAATCATAACAACTGCTGCAAGAGTTAGAACAGCTTTTCTTCTGTTCATACCGAATTCATCTTCAAGAAAAGCAACGATAGGCTGACCCATTGCTACAGATGAAGTAATTCCGGCAAAGAATAACAGTAAGAACCAGAGAAAGCCGAAAATTGAGCCAAGAGGTAAATGAGCACTTCCGAAAATTGCTGGCATAGCTACAAAACCCAAATTAAATGCTCCACCTTGTGCTATAACCTTTGTCATATCTAAACCAAAAAACGCAACTGCAACAGGAATAGCAATTGAAGCACCTAAAATTACTTCAGCAAATTCGTTTGTAGAAGCTGTGGTTAATGCAGAGAGGGCAATATCATCTTTTGGTTTGAGATAACTTGCATAAGCGTGGATTGTTCCCATCCCTACTGATAAAGTAAAAAATATTTGTCCGGCTGCAGCAAGCCAGATAATCGGATTTCCTAGTTGCTGAAAATCCGGATTCCAAATAAAAGCAAATCCATTCTCGACAGAATTTGCAGGTAGTGAAGGGTCAGGCGTTCCTAATGTAATTACACGAATTACCAGGATGATTGCAAATAAAAATAGCAGGGGCATCGCAATTTTGGCTAATTTTTCAATTCCCTGGGCAATTCCTCTGTAGAGGATATAAAAATTAAGAGTGAAAGTAAATAACATTAAAATATAAGCCGTCCATATCGATGAAAAAGTTGTCGATTCAGTTACTCCTTGATAACTGGAAAGGAAATTAGGCATCGTTTGAACAGTTTCGTTAGAGAAATAACCCAGTATAGAAAAAATACTGAAACCAAGGGTCCAGGATTCTATATAAGTATAATAAATAAGAATTGTCAATGAAATAAATAATCCAAAAGAACCAAGATATTTTGCAAGTTTATGTTTCCATAAAACATCGAACATACCAGGTGCGCTGCCATGTCTATACTTCCCACCATGTCTTCCAATACCCCATTCAATCCACATTAAAGGTATTCCAAGCAAAATAAAAAAGATGAAATAGGGAATCATAAAAGCGCCACCACCGTTCTGTGCTGCCTGGACAGGAAATCTTAAAAAGTTTCCTAAGCCAACAGCATTACCGGCAACTGCCAATATTAAACCAATTCGTGTTCCCCATTGTTCTCTTTCACCAGAATTTGCCATTTAACCTCCGGTTGTTTAAGAATAAAAAATTTGTGTGTTGAATATCAATACTTTAATCTAATTTTTCAAATCGATAATAAATTATAATTAAAAAAATTACGGAAAGATTGAACTCACAATATTTTGTTTCTTATTCATCAATTATTTATTAATTTTATTACAGATAAAAATAAAAAGGAGATACTATGCCCAAAAATTTTGTATCCAATAAGGATGAAACTGTCAGAATGTTTAAAAATGATTTTCTCGAAGCTTTATCCAGAGTTCATCCTTCAGTTCCATTAATAATTTATGTTCCTGTTGTAGTTTATGTTCTTTATTTATCAATTGCCGAATATTCACTCTCGTTCCTGACCATCCTCGGGTTGTTTATTTTCGGTTTATTTATTTGGACTGTAACAGAGTATATTTTGCACAGATTTGTTTTTCACTTCAAACCTAAAAGCCAGTTAGGTGAGAAACTTCATTTTATTTTTCATGGTGTTCATCACGATTATCCAAGCGACTCGAAAAGGTTAGTAATGCCACCGTCGGTTTCAATTCCATTAGCAATTTTATTTTTCTTCCTATTTAAATATTTAATTGGATCGATTTATGTTTTTCCATTCTTCGCCGGGTTTTTAGTTGGTTATTTGTTTTATGATATTACGCATTATGCTATTCATCATTTTAATATGCATAGTAAGTTTTGGTTAGAAATTAAAAATCATCATATGCGTCATCATTATCTTGACCCAAATAAAGGTTTTGGTGTCAGCACTCCTCTTTGGGATATAATTGTAGGAACTAATTTCAGACTCAAAAAGGAAGAGCAAAAAGCAAACTAATTTTATAGCAGACTTAAACGATGAAAGTAATTAAAGCTTTATCTATCATTGTTTTAAGTCTGCTTTTTTATTCCTGCACTTCAATAGTTGGTGAGAATTTATTCATCAGATTAAATCAGGTTGGATTCTTACCTGAAGATCATAAAACTGCAATTGTCATTTCCCCAAATCCTTTTGTAGATAAACTTTTTCTTGTAAAAGAATCTGATAGTAATCTCCTGATTTTAAGTGATTCAATCAAAATTCTTCCTTTAAAATTAAATTCGGCATTTTCGTTTTCAGCGTTGCTTGATTTCTCAAAATTAAATTCATCAGGTAACTACTATGTAGAATTTCAGGGAAACAAATCTTTTCCCTTCAGAATTAATTCACGAGTATTTAATTCAGTCAGAGATTCTTTGAGTTTGTTTTTCAAAGTTCAGAGATGCGGACCTACAAATCCTGTGTTGCATAATGTATGTCATTTGCAGGACGCCACTAAAGTTATCGGATATTCTGATTCATCCTCAATTGATTTAACTGGTGGTTGGCATGATGCAGGGGACTACATTAAATTTTTATACACTACTGCATTTACTACATATATGCTTCTGTTCAGTTATGAATTTTCTCCCGAAAAATTTTCTTTTGACCTGAATAATAATTTAGTCCCCGATATACTGGAAGAATCAAGAGTTGGTCTGGACTTTTTGCTTCGTTGCAGTTTTGCTGATAATGCTTTTATTTCTCAGGTACAAAACGATAATGATCATAATGTTGGTTGGAGACTACCTGAAAATGACACTTTGACTTTCAACAGACCTGCCTTTGTTAAAATGAATAAAAGTCAAATTGGTATTTACTGCGCAGCGCTTTCTCTTGCCTCAAGGATTTGGGAACAAAAATTCTTTGATTATGATTTTTCTAAAAAGTGTTTAAATACTGCCAAAAAGATTTTTAATCTCAGGAATTCAATTCAGGATTTCGTTGATGACGAAAAATATTATAGTTCAAAAGAATTTTTTTCCAAGTTAGCTTTAGGTGCAATTGAAATTTACAGAACGACCAACGATGAAGAATATTTATCTATTGCTTATGATTATGGCAGACAAATTCCCGAAAGTAAATGGTGGAGTTGGGGAGATATCAATCCTCTGATATATTTCAGATTAGCTGAGTTTGAGCCTGAGTATATAAATAAACTTAAATTAATCTTGCAAAATTGGAAATCAGTAAGTGATTCAAATTTATTTAGTGAAAGTCATAATTATAATTGGGGAACAACTCATTCTTTTGCCGGAGTTGTTCTGACGGCTATTCTTTATGAAAGGATTACTAATTCTTTTGACTTCAGACCGTTGGCGACATTCAACCGTGATTTTATTTTAGGAAGAAATGCCTGGGGAATGAGTTTCATCTATAACATCGGGAAAAGATTTCCTAAAAAAATTCATAATCAGGTTGGATATTTTAATAATGGTTATATTCCCGGTGCAATGGTTTCTGGTCCTGTTCCCGATTCATTAATGAAAAAAACTGATTTCAATATTGTACCGGAATTTCTTAAATCATTTTCATCTTCTGCAGTTTATTCAGACGACTTTGAAAATTATCTTACAAATGAGCCGACAATTTCCGCTAACGCAACAGCTTTATTCATTTTTGGTTACTATTCTAACTAGGTTTTTAACTTTGTAGCAAACTAATACAAGGATTTTTAGCTTGTCTCTTATTAGTCCAAAACATTTCAAATAACAACGATTTTGTGATACAATTAAACAAGTTGGCGGTATAATATTTGGGGAAAAGTTGAAAATTTAATACTACAATGAAAAAAGCTGTGCAACTATTTCCTTCTGGAATCTCCATAATCGATAGTGCTTGGGGTGGGCTTTATAGAGGCGGCACATACTTGTTAGTTGGTGAAAAAAAAACAGGGAAGACATTATTATCACTTCAGTTTGCTGTCGAAACAGCAAAGCAAAAAGAGGTATGTTTATTTTTTACCAACACAAGACCAAAAGATTTAATGATTCAGGCTGCATCAATAGATGTTGACCTTGAATACTACATGAACAAAAATCTTATAATTGTCGTTAGAGTTGCTCCACCACCTGAACCATCCCAATTCGGAAACAGAGATGATTATCTTAGCGAATATCTCAGTGATATTATTACAGTTGTTAATCAATATAACCCAACAAGATTAATATTTGATGAGATTACACCTTATGTTGAATTCGAAGATGTTGCAAAGCTTCGCGAAGTTTTTTCAAATACTTTCGAGCAGATTGAGGATCTTGGAGTAACCAGCTTGCTTTCTGTAAGAGAACCGGCTTCTGCAGCAACTCAAATGATTTTCAATATTCTTAACTCTTATGCAACAGGTGTAATTCAGTTGTATAAAAAAAACGATTCAAATGGTTCAACTAAAAGCGGAATAATTGATATTCAGCCTAACATTGGTCATACAGAAGGAAGATTTAAAGCTCATTATTCAATAGAACCTTATAAAGGTATTACTACCGATTTTAAAACTCCGAAAACAAAAGAAACAGAAAAAATTCAGGAAAAGATGGAAGATTTTATTCTGCTTTCAGAGATAAAAGTTTCAGGAGAAGAAATTATTATTCCGAATTTTTATTCAATTGACGATTTTAAGCTGATACTCAATAATCAGATCGCAATGTATAAAACAACTGGTCAGATTTTCACATTGGTTTCTTTCAGACTTACATCAAAAGAAAAGCGTAATTCAACCATTACAATCAATCAACTAAAAAATGTAATCCGAATCTCAGCAGAAAAGAAAGATAAAATTTGTCAGGTAGATGAAAGAATATGTGTTCTTCTGATAAAGGAAGATCCCAAATCAATTTCAGATTTTATTAACAGAATAAAATTGAACCTTCCTACAGATGATCCATCGGAAAGAGAAAGAATGTCTTCTGATATTTATTTTAATTATCTGAAAATTTCTGACAACTTTGAAAATGCAGATCAAATGCTTGGTAAAATTCATTTCGATGTAAAGGATTCGGTCAATTCTATATCTTCATGAGATGAAAATTTTAAAATCGTTAATTTTATATCTCATCCTTTCTCAGTTTTGTCTGGCTCAATCAGAGCAAAATAAATTACTTGAAAATGCTAAGTCTCTTATGGCATCTGAACGATTTGGGGAAGCAATTGAACTGTTGAACAGATATGTGGCGATTAATCCTCAATCAGCTGAAGGATTTAACCTAAGAGGAATTTGTAATGAGAAGCGTGGTAATATTGAACAAGCAGTCTATGATTATCGTACAGCCATTAAAATTTCTCCGGATGACAATAAAATTACTGAAAATTTAAAACGCGCTGAGAATGATTGGTATCGTCTGCTTTATAACAAAATTGAAGGTTACAAGAGAGAAATTGCCATTAATCCTTCTGCTCCTGGAAATTATCTTGAAATTGGCAAGTGTTATAAGAATTTAGGAGAATGGAGTGAAGCAGAAATCTGGTATGATCTCTACCTTGAAAAAGAAGAAGCATCTGCTGATGAAATTCTGCGTTACACAGAAATTCTGGCAAAGAACAATCATATTCAAAAAGGTGAAGCCTACCTGAAAAAATATATTGAAAAGTTTTCAGATGATCATCGGCTCTGGTCTCGCTATGGATACTTTCTTTACTGGCTTGGCAAATTGAAACTATCTGAAAAAGCTTTTGAGAAAGCAGTTGAAATTCGTCCTTATTTTAAAGAGGCTTTGGATGGTTTGGATTTAGTGAAGGGTAAAAAAAATGTTTACACTTCTAATGACTTGTCTTTCAGATATGGTAAAAATGCGAAAGTCTATTTAATTGATAAGTACTTAAAATCACTTGAAACTAATCCTGATAATGATCAATTGCGTTTTAAATTAATCGATGAATTGATTAAATATAAAAGAATTGAAGAAGCTTACCAGCAATTAGAATTACTGAAATCAAAATATTCGAATCAACCGGAATTTCAAAAACTTTATTCATCAGTACTCGAAACAAGAAATCAACTTATTGATGATGAGATTTCTAAACTGAATATTGCAATTCAGAAAGATCCGAACGATAAAAATTCATTACTCAAACTAAGTGAGTTGTTAATTTATAGAAACCGGATTTCTGAAGCTATTTCATTGCTGGGAAATTATTTGAATGAAAATAATGATGATGAGATAAGATTTTTGTTAGCGAAATATTATTTGTGGAATTCAAATCTTTGTGAGAGTAAACAACTGCTTGAGATATTAGTTCAGAAAAGATATTCAAATCCCGAAGCTGAATTACTTCTTGCTAAAATTTATTTATGGTTAGACACTGAACTGCAAAAAGCAGAATACTTATTTGAAAAATATCTTTCAGAATATCCTGGCAATAAAGACGCTGTATTGGGCTTAATTGAAACCAAACTAAAACTAACTAATTATTTTGATGCCGAAAAAATAATTTTCAAAAATGATTCTCTCTTTACCATAACCGAATCTGAGTATCTTAAAAACAGAGTGAAAGAAGCAGAAAAGAACAAGAAAATTTCAGATGACTTTAAAATTCTTGAAGAGGCACGAGCTTCAGTTCAGATTAAAGATTATCAAGCAGCAATCAGAAAATATTCTGAATTTTTAAAAATTTATTCTGATAATATTCATGTAAAGACAGAATTAGCAGAAGCTTACTCCGCTAATTCAGAATTTGGGGAAGCTATACGGATTTATTCAGATATTATTACACAAAATTATGATTATGAATTAGATAAAAGACGGGCAAAAAATATCTTTTGGAGTAAAGATTATTTTAATTCAGTCCAGGAGTTCAAACGACTTACGCTGAAAAATCCTGATGATGTTGAATGCAAACTATTCCTGGCTGATTCGTATTTATTCAATGGCGAAAACGATAAATCAAGAAAAATTTATTATGAATTGATAAACCAAGCACCGGAATCTTACATCCTTAATCAAAGACTTGTCTGGCTTGGTGATAAATCTTTGACAACTGGTTTTAATTATTCAGTTCAACTAATTCCATCTGTAAATTATTTTAATGATAATCAGAATTTTACTTATGCAGGCCAATCATTTTTAATTCGAAAACCATTTACAAATTTTTTTGCGATCGGAGGGGCAATCCACAGAGGTGGTCTTTCTTCACAAAGTGAGGAAAGAACTCTATATATGGTCAAAGGGATGCTTTATCTCAGCCTAACTGAGTCAATCAAATCTGAAGCATCCTTTGGCCAGATATTTTTCAATACAAAAGAAAAACAATTCTTAGGAGAATTAAACTTTAGTATAAGTAAGCCGGGTTACTTTACGATAGGTGGTTTCTACAAAAGAACCGATGCATCATTGGAATTGTATTCACCCTTGCTCGTTGGAAAAAGAATGTATTTAAATCTGGCAAAGTTAAATCTTTCTATCAATCCGGGATTTAATTTTATCTTGAATACAACATATCAATTAATTTTACCTGAAGATAAAAATCAGGGTCACCAAATAAGTCTAAGGGTTGGAAATAATTTTATAAAAAGTCTGTCAGCTGGGTATGAATTTTATTACTACAATTTTAAGAATTCATCTTCCCTTTATTGGAGTCCAGAAAATTACATTTCACACTCATTATGGAGTGATTGGCAAATTCTGAAATTATCACAATCAAATCTTAAATTTGGTGGTAAAGTTGGATTCATTCCTGAAAATAATTTTGTATTGTCGGAAGCATATATTGATTTTAATTATCACTTCATTCAGAATTTTTCGTTGAATATTTTAATTGCTGGTGGAAAAACATATAGAGTAGGATTTGGTGGTTATAATTCATTTTCAATAATTTCTTCACTTTTAATTTCTATCTGATTTATGCTTGTTTAGATATGATACAAGCAGGTAATTCTTTCCTATAATGGTTCAGAGCGTATAAATCTTTACCTTAAAAAACAGCTAAAAATCGCACTTTATGGCACTATTGTTGACCTAAGTGTAATAATTTTTTCCAATCTATTTTTAACGAGTTAATTTACGGTTAAGAGGGCTTATTACATATTTGGCCAAGAGGAAGATTTTCAGAAGGGAGAAAACTTAGAGCGAAAATACTTAAGAAGAATATTTATCAGTGGTTTCTTATCATTATTTCTGATCCTGATAATAATTTTTACTTTACCTTTAACGGTTCTTTCAGTCACTGCACTGATAGAATATTCTGTAATTGTTGCTCTTGTAATTTTCCTTTTCATTCTTCTTGTGAGATATTTCGCCATTTTAATTATGGCTTATCTCTATGTGAATGAATATACCTTTTCTGAAGAGGAGGAATTTGATCCTTTTGTATCTGTAATTGTTCCTGTTTATAACGAAGAGAAAGTGATTCGGGACTCAATTAATTCTCTTCTTAACTTAAACTATTCTAATTATGAAATTATAATTGTTAACGATGGATCGACTGATAATACAAAATCAATCTGTGAATCTTTAGTTGGAATCAGAAAAGGGAAATTCTCCAACATCAGAATAAGTCTGATTAATAAAGAAAATGGAGGTAAAGCAACTGCTTTAAATACCGGAATAGCTTTTTCAAAAGCTGATTTTATTCTGTGTATGGATGGGGATTCACAACTTCAACCTGATACTTTGAAAGCTGCTGTGCGTCATTTTAGTGATGAGAGAATTGGTGCTGTTGCAGGGAATGTCAAAGTACTTAACAGAAAAAGTTTTCTGACCGACCTTCAGGCTCTGGAATACATCGAAGGACTAAATATGGCTCGTAGTGCGCAGAGTTTTTTAAGATTGGTAAATATTATTCCAGGTCCAATTGGGGTTTTCAGAAGAAAAGCACTTGAAGAAGCTGGATTTTATTCCAATGATACTTTTGCCGAAGATGCTGATATAACATTGAAATTACTATCAAAAGGTTGGAAGATTTATTATGAACCTTTAGCTGTTTCTTATACTCAGGCTCCTTCATCATTACAGCAATTATTAAAGCAAAGATATCGTTGGACAAGAGGAATACTTCAGTCAGTCAGAAAGCATAAACGATTTTTATTTAATCCGACATTAAATTTTGGCTATACATTTGTTTTATGGACAATGTTCTACGAAGCACTTGTTTGGCCTGTAATGAATATAGCTGCGAATGCTTTCTTTATAACAGCCGCAGTAGCTTTCGGTTTTTCAAATTTACTTTTCTTCTGGTGGGCAGGTTTGGCTTTGTTGGATATGATTACTGCTTTATACTGCATTGCTGTTGAAAAAGAAGAGTTTAGATTGATTTGGTATGCAGTTCTTTATAGAATGGTTTTTATATTGATAATTGACATTTGCAAAACAATGTCAACAATAGAAGAATTTTTAGGGATTCGTATGACCTGGGGAAAATTAGAAAGACAAACGAATTCAGTAATTGCTCCTGTATCTGGAAATTAAATAAGGTATTATAATGGAACTTATCCCGATTCTTTCTACAATTATTCTTGTTGCGACAATCTGTACATTTCTGCTGGCTATCGGGGCATATATCCTTTATAAAATCAGAGAAAGTAGATATCAATCTTCTGTAGAATCAAAGCCAACTAAATACCAGGCAGAAGTATTAACACCTGCTGAAACTCAGTTAACTTATGCAACGCCGGTTCCCCAGAAATTTTATTCTGAACAACCGATAGTGCAACCTCCGGAAGAAGTGAAAAGAACTCCACAACCAGCACCTGCTGCAGTTACACCAGCACCAAAAGAATACACTCCATCATCAGTTAAATCTGAACAATTACCTAAGAAGAAGCTGACTGATGAAAATAAATTTATGAAATACACTTCTGAGGGATATATTACTCCAAAAGAGGATAGAAACTCAGGAGCTGTAAAGTGGAAATAACCAACCGGAAATATGGATTAAGAATTAATTTTCTTTTCCTGTTGTTAAGTGGAATTATTATTCTGCTCTCATCCGTACTAATTTACTTATTTATTCTTCGTGGTGTATTCGGAAAATTTAGTGTTTATGATTTGATACCAACGGAAAAGACTATTAAAAGTCTCTTTACCGGAGGGGAAATTGATATTGCAATCCTTTATTCTGATTATACTCAGAATGTCTTACCAAAAGGAAGTACATGGTTAGTTGATAATATTTCAACCTGGAAAAAGTTCTTGTCAAATCTTAATGCAAAGTATGAAGTCGTTGATGATAGTAAGATTGAATCTGGTGATCTCTCAGGTTATAAAGTAATTATTTTACCCGGTATAAAAGCTTTAAGTGAAAAAGAGATTATCAGGTTGAAAAAATATCTGGAATCAGGAGGGAGTATTTTTGCAACAGGTGCGATTGCTTCCTATTCCGCCGATGGAAAATGGAAAGGTTGGCAATTTTTTAATGAAGTGTTTGGCATAAACTTCACAAGAGAAATTGGAGTAAATGAAATTTATAAAATCCACACTCTTCGTGGTGGATTACCATTAACTGCAAACATACCAACTGGATTTCCATTAAGAGTCGCAACCTGGGATCGTCCTATGGCAGTTGAAGTTCTTGATCCCAGAACATCACAGGTAAGTTTCTGGTATAATTATAAGTCAGAGTACGGATTGGTGAGAGAAGAAATTAAAAAAACTGCTGGAATAGTTTATGGCAATTATGGTAAAGGCAGATTTATCTGGATGGGGTTTGAGATAAATTCAGTAATTGGTACTCAGGACGATTATGTTTACTTCGAAAAACTTTTTAACAATTCCATCAACTGGCTTACTTATTCTCCAATTGGATATGTTAAAGATTGGCAAACAGGTTATAATGCAGCCGCGCTGTTATCCATATTTATCTCTGAAGATTTTCAAAATGTCGAAAATATTTTGCCTATCATTCGGGAAGAAAATATTCCTGTAACATTCTTTATGAAAGCAGAATTCGCTGAAAAGAACCCTGATTTTGTAAAAAGACTTTCTGACTTTGGTGAAATAGCTGCCATTGTTGATATAGGATATTTAACTTCTGTAAACGACAAGTTTAATAAACTTGATTCATTTGATATTCAATTAAGCAAAATAGAAAAATCAAAAAATACATTAGAAAAATTCTCCGGAAGAAAAGTCAAAGGAATGATTCCGCAATATGGTTTATTTGATCAGAATACAATTTCAGCAGCGATAAAGAATGGCCTGAAATATCTGATAACTGATTCTCTTACGGATAGATCTGTTCCAAAAACTATAATCAGAGGTAAGGAAAGAATTTTAACAATCACAAAAACTGCTCGTGATGATTATGAGGTAATAAGAGACCTTGGACTAAGTCAACCGGAATTTCAGTTCTATACTTATCAGGAAGATATAGACAGAATTTTATTTGAAGGTGGTTTGTATGTTCTGAAACTTCATACAGACTATCAATTAAAATCTGAGTTTATCCGGGTCGTAAGTGATTTAATTGCTGAATTAAAATCAAAAAATTTCTGGATAGCTTCTGCATCTGATATACAAACCTGGTATGAGAAAAAAGATTATGTTGAGATTAAGACTGAAAAACGAGGAAATAATCGGGTCGCTATAAAAGTTTCAAATCCCGGTAATGAATTGATAAACAATCTTGTTATTGATATTGATTTGAATGAAAAGGTTAAAAATCTGATACTTGATTCAGAAATCATTGGAACCCGCCCGGCTTCAATAAAGCATAACGAAGGCTCACAAATGTTGTACTTATACATTGATAAACTTGATGCCGGTGAATCAAGAATTTATTTTATTGATTACGATAAAGTAACCAGTTGAGTAATCCCGATGCAAAGTAGTTTACTAAAAACATTTTTATTTATTTTCATTTTTACTTCGGTACTGTTTCCGCAGAAGCGTATGGCTATCGTTTTACCAACAGAGTTGAAAGAATATGATAACACGCTTAATCAAAAATTAATTGAAGATATCCATGCATTTGAAATTTTTCTGATTCAAAATAAAATCAATTATTCAGTAATTTTCACAGAAGATCTTGATAATGATTTACCGGATACCTACAGTTTATTAATATTTCCGACAAATACAAATCTGGATAAGAATCAGTTTAATTCATTAAAAAGAGGATTAGAACTTGGAAGCGGAATTATTACTTTTTCTGAAATAAAAATAATTGAGGACGATTCATTAAAAGATTTTTGTAAGTCACTTTATGGGATAGAAACATATACACTAGAGTCCGGAAATAATTCAAATTTAATAGTGAAGTTTTATCCCAATCCAAATTATCTTTTCCCGTTTGATAGTTTTGAACTTTTAATAAAATCAAACAGGATTAAAAACATATTCAGAGTAAATAATAAGGATGTCTTTTCTTTTGGTTGCCTTAATAATTCAGGCAACTTAACCACAGCGTTTTTTGGATTTAAATCAAATAGCAGATTTGCGCACTTTGGCTTTTCATTAAGTGATATTTTGAGTGACAAAAAAACATCTGAGCAATTTGAGAAGCTTTTACTAAAATTATTTAACTGGATTGAAAAGAATTCAGGTGTTTGGCTGACATATAATGGCAGTATGGGCAGGAATTTTATATCATTAGTAGATTTAAACAAAATTCAGTCAGTCAGTATAAACACCATTAAAAGTTTAATTCAGAAAAATTTTCCTGCTTTACTTATCTCCGACAATCCTGAAGTATTAGCTAAAATTCAAGAAGAATTTATTTCAAATTTTTATTATGGGTTAAAGTTAAATTGTGTTTCATTAAAAACGGATAGCATACTTAAAACACTTAAAAGAGCACAAACTAAAATCAATTTTATTATTTTTGATAACGATTGCTTAAGTGAAGAAGATATTAAGAAATTTTCATTTGAAGGAGTTGAAACTATTTTAATAAAAGATAGTGAGAAATCTGTTTATTATCCTGTTCCAAATATTCTTTTGGTTTCGTATTCGGATATTACATCAGAGAGGTGTGAATCAGATAAAGTTGTAGTAGCAGAATATCCCGAAAAAATAAATTGCGAAAAAACCAACCGCGGAAATCTATCAGATATAATTATCAGTAAATCGGAAAAATTGAAAGCATTCAACCGTTCTGAAATAATTAATGAATTGATGGTAAATAAATTGGATTTAATAACGAGGGGAAAACCAAATGAGCAAATAATTTTGATTGAAAATAATTATAATGTTGAAGTAAAAAATCTTTTGGTTTTAGTAGATTCTAAACAACTTGATACAAATATAGTCTATGATATAAAAATTGATGGGAAAAGTACTTTTAATGTTCGTGATTTTAAAACAGGATACTATTTAATCAGTTTAGAAAAAGTTTCTCCTAAGTCAAAGACTGAAATAAAAATATTCTTTGATAATAATTCATAGTCATCAATATGAGAATCAAAATAGAACAAATAATTTATTTTATTCTTTTACTGATATTAATATTGATGAACCTTAGTTAACATTAATAATTCTGGAATTTAATTGGGGTTCAATTTCCAAAAATGTTAGAGAATAAATATTAAATATTTATTTTAGCTGGAAATAAACTGAAATTTATAGTGCATAAAGCCTTGGATAAAAAACAGATCAACATTTCGGAACTTCTTAATCCGTTAATTGAAGCGATTCCATTTCCATCCATAATTTTAACTTTTGATTTACAACTGTTGTTCAGTAATAAACTGTTCATTGAAACTATTGATCAGGATATAAAAAATAATGTCGGAAAAATTTTCACTATTGAGACACTCGAAGAACTAAAAAAGAAATTTCTTTTACTGCGTGAAACTAAAATCCCCCAGAAAATTCCTTCCGCTCAATTTATTATAAATGATGAAATAATTCAGATTGATTTGTTGATAAATCGTATTTCCCTGGAAGAAGAAGAGTATTTCATCATTATACTAATTTCAATGAACCAGAGTTTTTCAGATTATTATGATGTAAAAATTAATGTTACAGATGATGTTAAAAATTTTCTTGATGAAGAACTGCTTGAAATTTTTTCAGAAGTAAGTACAATGTTGCCTTTGACATTAATAGCGAAAAACAGACTTAAAAAAATTCTTGATGAAAGACCTGAGATTATCTGGTTAAAAGATGATGAAGGAAAAATTTTTATCGCTAATAGAAATTACGAAGAAGCTATCGGAATTAGTTTCGATGATTTTGAAAATAAGAAAACTGACTTAATTATATATCCTTATCAGAAAAATCTGGTTAATTCATCCTGTGATTATCTTCGACTTACGAGAAAAACTATTGTATTGGAAGGATTAAGGTTTACTTCGGAATCAGCTAAAGGGAAATCTTTAATTTTACTTCCGATTACCGACAAATACGGAAAATTCTACTATTCAGCAGCAATTATTTCAAAACAAAAAGTTTTATCAGAAGAAAATCATTCGATTTTTGGCAGGATTTTTTCAGAAATACAATTACCAATTTTAATAATTTCAAGCGATGGATTGATTCAGCATGCTAACAAAGAATTTATTAAATTGGTAAGAGAGAAAATAAATGATTTGCTGAATCAACACATTCAGTCAATATTTCCATATTTGTTAATCGGAAATATCAGTTCTTTTTCAGAAAGTAATCTCGAAGAAGAAGGAATTCTGATTGATGAAGGATTCAACCCTGTTGATATTGGATTTGCAAAGTATTCGCTTAAAATCAAAAAGCATTTTGATGCACAGGGGAAAACAGAAAGTCTTATTTTACTATTCAGTTCTGTAGAAAAAGTTGATGATCTTGAACAACTAATCAAGCATAGAGGAAGAATGTTTGACATATTAATTCAAAAAAATCCTGAACCAATTTTCATTTACGACAAAGAAAATCTTAAATTCCTTGAAGTAAATGATGCAGCTCTTCAACTTTATGGTTATTCAAGAGATGAATTTCTGCAACTCGATTTAACTGACCTCTATTCTCCTGAAGATATTCAGACTTTACTTGACTCTTTCACTGAATCAGAATTAGATAAGAAATTCAGTAGACCTTTCAGACACAGAAAAAAAGATGGTAGCATTGTTTTTGTTGAGATAAGCCGTTCAGAATTCAAGTTTAATGACAAAGATGCTCACTTTACTATTGTTAGAGAAGTTACTGATAAAGTAGAGAGAGAAAAATTATTGAAAATATTCAAAAATGTTTTTGATTCGACTTCTGACCCTGTATTTAACACCGATGCATTAGGTTTTATTAAATCAATTAACAAAGCTGTAACCGAAAAACTTGGTTATTCCGAAAAAGAGCTTATTGATACTTCTTTCGTTAGTTTGGCAAGTGATGAAGAAAGGGGATTAGTTAATTCAACTATTTTCCAGTCTTCATTAAAAGAACCAGTTACTATTCGTTTGTCCGTTAAGAAAGCTGATAATCAAATTGTTGAATCGGAACTGATTGCAAATCCTGTTCTGGATACTAATAATGAAGTTGAAACATATACAATAATTTTAAAAATGCCTGAAATAAAATCAGCTGATCTTGAGCCGAAGGAAGTAGTAAAAGAAGTAATTAAAGAAGTCATAGTAGAAAAACCGATAAAAGTTGGAAAGAAATCTGAAATTCCTGAATCAGCATTCTTATCCGGAGTTTTTCATGAACTTCTAACACCATTAAATGTAATATTTGGTTTTTCACAGGAGATAATTGATGGTCTGGAAAACCCAACACCAGAGCAGCAGGAAGCAGCAGAGATTATAAATCAGAATCGTGTTAAGTTGCTTGATACAATGAATTCTGTTATTGAGTATTCTGAAATTATTCAGAATCGATCACCGATTAAAATTTCTCAGGTTTCAATAACAGAGCTTATTGATAAACTTGATAAACAAATTCAGGATTTAATTTCGTCAAGTGATATCCAATTTGGATATGGAAAGATTTCTTCTTCTCTGACATTTGAAACTGATAAAGATAAATTTGAACGAATGGTAAGTGGATTGATAAAAATTATTGCAAGAATAAATCATGAAAAGAAAATTTATTTTTCAGCTTTCACACTTGATAATAATTCTTTTATGATTTCATTAAGTGACCAATACGGTTCAATTTCAAGTTATCTTTCAAACACGCTTGAAAAATTGTTTGCTTTTGATAAAGACCCTAAAGATGTTGGCGCTCCAAAACTAACGACACACCTGACAAAATTCTTTATTCAATTACTGGGAGGACAATTTGTAAAACAGCTTAATTATGCCGGAAGAACAGAATGTGGTTTTGTTTTCCCGTTAAAATTAACTGAAGAGCAAATAGCTGAGCAGCAAGAACTGTTTCCAACCGAACAAACTTTTATTGAAGATGAATCAAAAGAAAGTGTAACCGAAAAAGCAGAAGAAACTTCAACTTCAGTTGAACAAGGAAATGTTCAAACAGGTGATATTGAGAATGAATTTGAACCTGTTACTCCTGTTTCAGAAATCCTCACTTCAAAGCTACCAGACGATCAGAAAGTCGCAATTGAAGAGAGTGAGGAAAAAGATGAATTGAAAGAAATATCAAAAGAACTTGATGAAGATCTTCAGGAAATAGCTGAATCTGTTAACACAACTCAGGAAGAAATTATTCCTGAAAAAGAAGTGGCACCTCCAACAGTGGATCTTTCAAAATTAAATTGTCTTTATATTGAAGATCAGGTTGATTCACAAATACTTTTTAAAGTTCAGTTAAAAGGTTTAAAGGATATTCAGTTTGCACCAAGTTTTGAAGATGCTTTGCCATTGCTCGACAAATACACTTTCGATTTTATTGTTATTGATATTAACCTTCAGGGTGAATACAATGGTCTTGATGCTTTGAAGCTTATTCATAAAATGCCGGGTTATGAAAACACACCAATAATCGCGGTTACAGCTTATGTTCTTCCTGGTGATAAAGAAAAGTTTATTGCTGCAGGTTTTGATGATTTTATTGCCAAACCAATCTTCCGCGAAAAAATGATTGATTCATTGCAGAAAATCTTCTTATCTAAGTCATAATTAAATCTGCTTTTTAATCTATCCTCTTTTTGGATAACTCCGGAAAGAGGATTTTTATTTTCTGAAATTCTACTCTTGACATTTGATCTTCTCTAATTTAAGTTTACCATACAAATGTATGGTATTTTAGAGTATGAGTAGGAAAAAGGATTTTCTTACTCTTAATCTTACTCATACTCTTACTCTCATTCATTAACTATGAAAAAAGAATTAACACAAATACAAAAGAAAATTCTGGATTTTCTGATTGAACAGAAAGTCTCTAAGGGAATTCCACCAACATTGGCAGAGATCGCTTCACATTTTGGATATAAAAATCGTGCAACGGTTCAGCAGCATCTTCAGGCAATTGAAAAGAAAGGATTTATAAGAAAAAATCCGAAGCTTTCCCGTGCAATTGAAATTACAGTTGAAGATAAATTTTTTATTCCAAGACCAGTGCTTGGTGAAGTTGCAGCCGGAAATCCATTAACAATTTATCCAGATGCAATTGACACGGTTGAACTTCCAACAATTGCGAGAATGCCGAAAGATTCTTTTCTGCTTCGTGTAAAAGGTGATAGTCTGAAAGATGCTTATATATTTAGCGGTGATATTGTAATTGTTAATCCGAATCTTGAACCTAAAAACGGACAGATTGTAGTTGCTATTCTTGATGATGCTGCAGTTGTAAAAAGATTTTATAAAAAGAAAAATGAAATTGAACTCGTTTCAGAAAATCCTGATTATAAACCGATCGTTATAGATAGAAAGTATCCATCATTCAAAATTGTTGGAATAGTCGTTGGCGTTTACAGAAGTATGAGTAAAAAGGCAGTGTAAAAATAATACATTAAACCTGCTAAGTATAGAAGGTTAACAAAAGTGTTAATTTGCTATACTTAGCTAAAAATTAACTCAAATGTCAGTAAAATATCACATAGGAACAGCTGGTTGGTCTTACAAAGACTGGGTACCAAATTTTTATCCTAAGAATCAATCTGCCGGATTTGATTGGCTACAGTTTTACTCTCACTATTTTAATTGTGTTGAAGTGAATTCAACTTACTACACTTACATAAGTCCGAAGATTGTTGAAGGCTGGATTAAAAAAGTATCTGATAATGATGATTTTATTTTCCATATAAAACTTCATCAGGATTTTACACATAAAAGAAAATATGATGAACAGAATATTAAAGCAGTCAGATACAATCTTGATTTACTAAGAAAGTCAGAGCGGCTTGGTGGTTTGCTGGTTCAGTTTCCATATTCATTTGCTTTTGATGGTGTTTCGGTTCAACATATTCAGAAGATAAAAAATATTTTTTCTGATGTAAGTTGTTTTGTTGAAGTACGTCATTCAAGCTGGAGAAATAATCGTGCACTGGAATTTTTTAAACAGAATAATTTAACTCTTTGTACAATTGATCAGCCGCAAATCGGACAAGCAATTCCGTTTGAACCGATAGTAACAAACGATAAAGCATACATTCGCTTTCACGGAAGAAATGTTGAAGCGTGGAAAAAATCTCTTTCTGATTTTGGTAAAGAGCGAACTTACGAAGAACAAAGCTCCCGTTACAGTTATCTTTATTCTCCTGGTGAATTAGTTGAGATTGTACAAAAGATAAAATCAATTGAAAGCAAAGTGAAAGAGATAAATGTAATTATGAATAATCATCCGAAAGGTGATGCAGTTGCAAATGCATTTGAGTTAATTCATCTGCTTGAAGAGAAAACAAAAGTTGAAATGCCTGAAACTATTACAAGAGCTTATCCCAGATTGCAAGAAATGTTGGTTAACTAGTTTTTTGAATTTTGATTTTTAATTTTTGACTTTTTATGCGTACAATATTTCATCTTGACCTTGATGCTTTCTTTGTTTCAGTAGAGAGAATTCTCGATCCGAAGTTGAATGGCAAACCGGTGATTGTTGGTGGTGATCCTAAGTATGGAAGGGGAGTGGTTGCTGCCTGCTCTTATGAAGCCCGCGCTTACGGCTTACATTCCGCAATGCCAATCAGAACCGCTTACAAACTTTGTCCGCACGGAATTTATCTTCACGGACATTTTGAAGAGTATGAACGATATTCTAATGCAGTTAAAAATATACTTGAACGATATGCACCTTTGATTGAGCAGGCATCAATTGATGAGTTTTATATGGATATGACCGGAACACAAATTATTTATGGTTCTATGTTTGCATTTGCATCCAAACTTCAGAAGGAAATCTGGTATGAGCTTAATCTGCCTTGCTCAATTGGTATCGGTAGTAATAAAACGGTAGCAAAAATTGGCTCTGATTGTATGAAGCCGAAAGGAATAACTTACATTATTCCCGGAATGGAAAAAGAATTTCTTGCACCAATGCCTGTTGAAACAATTCCCGGTGTTGGCAAAGTAATGAAACAACAACTTAATGCAAGAGGAATATACAGAATTGCAGATATAACAAAACTTCCTGCAGATTATTTCTCTGTTGCATTTGGTAAATACGGCGTTGACTTATGGAGAAAAGCACACGGTGAAGGAACTGAATATTTAACAATTCAGAGAGAAAGAAAAAGTATATCAAGGGAAACTACTTTCGGAAAAGATGTAACAAGTGACGAAGAACTAAAACAAACTTTGTTTTATTTAACTGGTAAAGTCTGTCAATCATTAAGAAAAAGAGGATGGGAAGCTTCTACTGTTGAAATAAAACTTCGTTACATTGATTTCCAGACTTTGATTCGTTCAAAAACAATTAAACCTACTGATGATGATAAAGTAGTTTTTGATACTGCCTGGGACTTACTCAGAAAAGCAAAAACCAGAAGAGTTGCTGTAAGGTTAATCGGAGTTGGTCTTACCAATTTTTCTCCTGCAAGCGAACAGGAATATTTATTTGAAGATTATGAAATGAAAAGAAAGAAAATGTTCAAAGCAGTTACAAAAATTCGTGATAAGTTTGGGTATCAGTCTTTAATGTTTGGATTAACTGAAGAGGATAAAAAATTAAGAAAGAATAAAAATTACTATCAGATTAGATTTCCTTCTCCTTAGGAGAAGGATAGGATGAGGCATCATCCCGGAGGCCAATTCATTTTTCTTCCACCGAGGAGATGCATATGAAGATGATAAACTTCCTGACCACCATTGTTTCCGCAGTTAAATACTAATCGGAAACCATCTTCTGCAATTCCCAAATCTTTTGCAATTTTATTAGCTGCGTCAAACATTTCACCCAAGAGTTGTGCGTGCTCTGAACCTCTAAGATCTGTTACTTTTGGAATTTCAATCTTGGGAATAATAAGGATGTGAACAGGAGCTTGGGGACGAATATCTCTGAACGCCAGAATATTTTCTGTTTCATAAACTATGTCAGCAGGTATATCTCTGTTAATTATTTTTGAAAAGATGGTTGACATTGTTATTCCTCCTTTTCAATTCCGTACTTTCTCATTTTTGTATAAAGATGACTTCGCTGAATATCAAGTATCTCTGCTGTTTTACTGATATTCCAGTCATTTGCCTTGAGTTGTTTAAGTATAAAAGCTTTCTCTGCTTTCTCTTTAAATTCCTGAAATGAATTACTGGTTTCGATAAGATTATCCAGTGATGCCTGACTTCCCGCAAATAAAAAATCAATATTCTTTGCTGTAATTTCTCTTTTATCAACAATGATTATAATTCGTTCGACAATATTTCTGAGTTCACGGACATTTCCAGTCCAGGGTTGTGCCTGAAGAATCTTAATTGCATCATCAGTGAATCGAACGGAAGGTTTTTTATGCTTAGTAGTTATCTCTTTACAAAAATGTTCAACAAGAATCGGAATATCTTCAACTCTTTCACGCAATGGAGGAACATGAATTGGAATAACATTTAATCTGTGATATAAATCTTCTCTGAAATTTCCTTTCTGAATTTCTTCAAGAAGATTTTTATTTGTCGCTGCAATAATTCTTACATCAACTTCAATTTTTTTACCGCCTCCAACTCTTTCAATTCTTCCTTCTTCAATTGCACGAAGAACTTTTGCTTGTGCCTGCAAACTCATATCTCCGATTTCGTCCAGAAAAATTATACCTTTGTTTGCAAGTTCAAATTTTCCAATTCGTTGCGAAACGGCTCCTGTAAAAGAACCTTTTTCGTGTCCAAACAATTCAGATTCAATTAACTCATTTGGAATTGCAGCACAATTAACTTCGATAAACGGTTTATCTTTTCTTTCGCTTTTTTTATGAATTGCACGGGCAACAAGTTCTTTTCCGGTGCCATTCTCACCAGTTATCAAAACTCGTGTTTCAAGTGGTGCAACTTTATCAATCAGTTCTAATATTTTCTGAATGGCTTTGCTTTTTCCGAGTATTTCACCTTCACCAACGAAAGTTTTTTTGATTTCTTCGTTTTCTTCTTTAAGAGTTGCTTGCTCAGTTGCATTGCGGACACTTATTAAAAGTTTGTCACGGTCAATTGGTTTTTCAAGAAAATCAAAAGCACCGAGTCTTGTTGCCCTAACAGCATTTTCAACACTTCCGTGAGCGGATATTATTATAACAGAAGCAGAAGGTTTAATCTCCTTGATTTTTTTGAGTACTTCAAAACCATTCATTTCAGGCATTTGAATATCAAGAAGCACTGCAGAGAAATCCTGTTCAGAAAATTTTTTAAGACCTTCTGTGGCACTTGTTGTTGAGTCAACAGCATATCCTTCATATTCAAGGATCATACTTATGCTGTCGCATATTTCTTTTTCGTCGTCAATTATAAGTACTGGTTTCATTGAATAATACTAAAAAATTTTAGTGATCTTAATAAAATAATTTGTGATGGTATAATTGATTTATCTTTCTTAAGAAGTTTGCCGAAAAGTCTGCCATAATAATTTACATCAATATCTCTGAAATCAATTTCGCTTTGAACTTTAAAATTTTCTTCAAATACTTCCACAAAATAACCAATTAACTCGCCCAAATCAAAGATATTAGAATTATAAGACAGAAATGCACTACCGAAAAAGTGAGCGAGTTTATCCAAATCACCGTACTCATTTTGAGGAGAGTCAATAAACAAATATCTGGGAAGATTATCATTTTTCTTTTTGAATGTTAATTCATCTGCAGAGATCAGAGGATAACTTAAATTAATTTTTAATAACGGAGTTTGAATCGGTACTTCACGATACGGTACTGTAGTAAACATAAGTGAAAGAAGAGTTTCACTGTAATCATAATTATTTACTTTAAGTGCAAAACTAAAAATGGAATCTACGGCTGATAATTCATCATAGGTTTTTCTTAATTCCAGAAATTTCTCTGAAGCAATATAATCTGAGACCAAGTTGACTGCCTTAGAAAGCTTACTTTGTTGGGCAAAGCCATTTAATTGCAGCAGTAAAAAACACAAAAATATTTTTTTCATCGGTTCGAATTTATAAAAATATTCTTTGGAATAATTATATTTTGATATAAGGAGCTATAACTTTAATAAACTAATATCCGATTATCTAAAACAATCTTCTACACAATGATAAATGGAATTAAAGTCAAGCTAATACTGCAAGCTATTATCTGTACCCTTAACCTATTTGGACAGAGTAGTATCATCGATTCGATTAACTCTACAGATTATCAGGAAATAGTTTCTAACCTTCAAAAGTATGAAATTATTTTTCAGAACAATTTAACTGAGGCAAGAAAAATCAATTATGAGAAGGGAATTGCCAAATCGTTGAGTAATCTTGCATTGGTTCATTATCTCAAAGGTGATTACGAAGAATCAACTCAATTTCATATTGAAGCAATAAACATTTTTGAAAAGTTAGAAATGATTCCGGAACTAAGTGAGGAATATGGTGAATTAGGTTATCAGATGAAAAGAATGAATCTGCCAAAAGCAAATGAGTATATGCAGAAAGCAATTTCAATAGCCGAGACCAATAACATCCCTTCGTTTCGAATGAGTAAACTTTATGATAATTATGGTGTGATAAAAGAAATGATGGAACAATATGATAGTGCATTTCATTTCTACAGAAAAGCATTAAAAATAAAAGAAGAATTAAATGATGCAATCGGAATACCTTACAGTTTAAATAAAATTTCAGTTCTCTATGCGAAATTAAAAAGATTTGACAGAGCTTATGAATACCTGTTATTATCAGACAAATTAAGAGCTAAAGAAAAAGGTGATTTTGGACGAGTTGAAAATTTATCTTTACATGCTGACTTTCTTGAAATGCAAAACAAAGTTGATGAGGCTATAAAAAAGTATGAAGAAGTTTATAATGCTGCTAACAAAATAAATTACACTTATCTGGTTTTGTATAGTCTTCAAAACCTTTCAGAACTTTATAAGAAGAAAAATGATTTCCAGAATGCTTTGATTAAATCGCAGATGTATTATGGTCTCAAAGACAGTGTTGATAATGTTGAAATCAAATCTAGAATTGCTCAGTTGGAAATTGCATATCAGACAGAACAAAAAAATAAATTGCTGGCTGAAAGTCAGTATCAGTTAAAAAGCAGAGAGCAACAACTTCTTTTTGCTTTAGTAACAGTAATTCTACTCATATTGATTTTCATTGGTATTTACAAATATCAGAGTCTTAAGAAAAAGAGAGATCTAGCTGAAGTTGAATATAAAGGTAAACTTCAGTCAGCTCTACTTGAAAAACAGCTTGTTGCTGAGAAATTAAAACTATCAAGAGAACTTCACGATAACATTGGCTCTCAATTAACTTTTATTATCAGTTCACTTGATAATCTGATTTATAGATTAAAAGAATCAGAACTTACTGATGCAATCAGTACAGTAAAAAATTTTAGCAGAAATGCCCTTACCGATTTAAGGAATACGATTTGGGCAATAAAACAGCAGGATGGAACTGTTGAAGATTTGTCAATCAGAGTTACAGAGTTAATTTCCAAACTGAGTGATACAATACCGAATATAAAATTCGATATTGAAAATCAGATTCAGAATAACATAAAACTTAATTCAACACAAATGCTGAATCTATATAGAATAATTCAGGAATCTATTCAAAACTCTGTCAAATATTCTGAATGTAATTCTATCAAAATTATTTTCATCACATATGAGGATTCATTCCGACTGATAATTAAAGATGACGGGAAAGGATTTGATGTTGAAAATACCAATTATGGTAACGGCATAGAAAATATGAGCAGAAGATGCGAAGAGTCAGGCGGAAAGTTTGCTTTGAACAGCTCAAAAAAAGGAACTGAAGTAATTTGTCACTTTGAATCACAATAAAAAATAGTGCATTTGACTTATTGATGAGCCATCGAATCACAATTAGTTTTATTTATTAAGAATAAGAAGGGTATTATGAAAATAGCAATCGCTGAAGATAACGATTACCTCGCCAAATCACTCATTGAAAAATTTTCTATATTCAAAGACAAATTCGAAATTGTTTATCGTGCTAAAAATGGGAAAGAAATTGTTGATTACATTTTATTGAATCAACATCCCGATGTAGTTCTGATGGATATAGAAATGCCTAACCTCGATGGAATAAAAGCAACAGAGTTAATCAACTCAGCTTTCCCTGAATTAAAAATAATTATTCTTACTGTTTTTGATGATGATGAAAAACTATTTAATGCAATCAGTGCAGGTGCTAGTGGTTATCTTCTTAAAGACGAACCAATTGGAAAAATCGCTGACGGAATTGAAATGGTACTTAATGGTGGTGCTCCGATGTCCGCAACAATTGCTTCTAAAACACTTAATCTTTTACGAAAGTCAATAAGCTCTGATGTTGAGTCAGAATCTGACAATTACAATCTAACCAAACGGGAAATTGAAATTCTTGAATTGCTGAAACAAGGTTATGACTACAATAAAACTGCAGAGAAACTTTTCATATCACCATTCACAGTTAGAAAACATATAGAAAACATTTATAGAAAGCTTCAGGTCAACAACAAAATTCAGGCGGTTCAAAAAGCTATTCAAAGCAAGATTATCAAATAGCTCTTCTTTAAAATACGACATTTGGCGTATTTCCATCACTTCAATTGAGATGTAAATTTCACTCAAATAAATTATGAAAGTTTACTTATTTCAATATTTATTAATGAAGAGGATAAATAGCATGAAAAAAATTGTTCTGCTGATTCTTTTTATATCAAACTTATCATTATTTGCTCAATGGGTTAATACTAATGGACCTAAAGCAGGAAATGTAAGAGCGATTATAAGTAATGGGACAAATTTATTTGCCGGCACTGAAGGTGGAGGAGTTTACCTCTCAACAGATAATGGTACTAACTGGACAACAGTTAATTCAGGACTGACAAATTTAAATGTTACCTCATTTGCAGTGAGTGGCAACAATATCTTTGCAGGAACCTTTGGTGGTGTATTTCTCTCAACAAATAATGGTACAAACTGGGTTGCAGTCAACAATGGTTTAAGTAATCCGGTTATCTTGTCACTTGCTATAAGTGGTACGAATATATTTGCAGGTGCAAACGGAATATTAGGTATGTCTGGTTTATTCCTTTCAACGGATAACGGTTCAAGCTGGACAGTAATAAATAACGGATTGACGGATCAAGTTGTTCGGGCAATTGTGATTAATGGTTCAAATATATTTGTTGGAACTAATGGTGGAGTATTTCTTTCGACGAACAACGGAACGACATGGACAGCAGTTAATTCAGGTTTGACAAACACTTCTATTTATGCACTGGCAATTAGTGGCAATAATTTATTTGCTGCTACAAACGGCGGTGGTGTGTTCAAATCAACAAATAATGGTTCAAGTTGGGCAGCAGTCAATTCAGGTCTAAATACATTTGCTCTTCACTCTTCATTTGCTGTAAGCGGTTCGAATGTTTTTGCTGGTACAATGGGAGCGGGTATTTTTCTTACTTCAAACCAGGGAACAAATTGGAATGCTGTGAATGATGGTTTTACTACCAGTTTTCATGTTTGGTCTCTTTATGCAAGTGATAGTTATTTATTTGTAGGCACTGGTGTCGTTTTCAGAAGACCGTTATCTGAATTGATAACTTCAATAGAAAACAATTTTGATATTCCGTTAGAATTTAACTTATCTCAAAATTATCCTAATCCATTCAACCCAAGCACAAAGATTAGTTGGCAGTCTCCAGTTGGCGGTCTTACGACTTTGAGGATATATGATGTATTAGGGAATGAAGTCGCAACTCTAGTAGATGAATATAAAGAAGCTGGTAATCACGAAATTATAGTAGACAGTAGGCAGTTGACAAGAGGCAATTCTATTGCAAGTGGAGTGTATTTCTACAAATTACAGGTTGGTGAATTTGTTCAGACAAGAAAGATGATATTAACAAAGTAATTCTATAAGAAGGAATCAATAAGGAAATAATAATGAAAAAATTTGCGGCTCTTTTAGTACTCATAAATTTTATTTCAATCTATCCGCAAGTATCAATAAGTGGTGGAGTGGATTATGCTTCTTTTACCGCTGGATCATTTAAGAGTACTAAGCTGGAAAATAATAAGTACTGGTTTAATGGCTATTTTATCAATTTCGAATATTTAAGTGGTATGAACCTCGATAAAATCAATTCATCATCTTTTGCCGTTGCTGGAGCTATACTGCAATATTCGAATCGTAAAGCTAATCTTGAACTGAGTGGCAGATCATACCAACTAACTAATGGAGAAATTTCTTTATTATTAGAAGCATACTTAGCTAGTAGTAGCGGTATAGGTTTCTCAATAATTAGTGAGCTTGGAATTGGATGGATTGGTTCCGACACTCCTTATGATCATTCAGGTGTTTATGGAACTATGGCCATTGGAGTTGGTCCTTCAATACTAATTTCCAGAATTAGATTGTTTGCTTTGGCCAAATTGAATCTTGGTTACATTTATTTCTCGAGTTCTGATCCTGATCCTAATTCAATTGAGATGTCAAGATCATCGAGTGGATTGTTATCCGGACCTGAAATCAGAATCGGTGCAGGATTTATTTTCTAATTGAGGTGAGTGAATTTAATCATTAACAATTACAGAGGTCTCAATGAAACACTTAATAAAATTTTTGCTTATTGTAATCCTGTTCACAATTACTGTCTCTGCTCAACAAATGTACTTTTGTGAAGGAGTTACAAGTGATGGTTATCCAAGAAATTCATCCGATTTGTTTACAATTCCAAGAGATGGTGGTTATTTGTATGCATTAGTTAAGTTATCATATGCGATTGAGTGTGATGAAGTAACTTATTTTATTTACAAAATAAATAGTTATGGAGATAGATCATTCTATACCTCATATTATCAGGATGTAAATTCAGGTTGGAGCTGGTTTTGGAAACAAATCACTTTTTATGAACCAGGACTATATGAGGTCGAGGTTGTTGACTGCTACGATTACAGCATAGCTTCAGGTCGTTTGCGAATTCAATACTAATAACCACCAACAATCAATTGGATGAGACATTACTTCACCAGTTTCATTTTGCAAGGGTTAAAGGAGGGAATCTTAGCAATGAAGTAATGCTCTCATCCTAATTTTTTTAAAGTAATTTTTAAAATAATTAAAAAAGACTGATCTATGAGAGAAAAATTTTTAAGTATCTTCATTTATGTCTTAATTTTAGTTACAATCAATTTAATATCGTGCAAGGAGTCAAAGCCCTCTGAACCCGAAGTAAATCATCAGCCGATTGATACATCGGATATTAATCTTTCATTTAGTAAAGTTTTAAATGTACCCTCACAAGACGGAGCGAAATTTGTAGATATTAGCTTTGGCGATACTTCATTTGGAGCATTGATTTATGAAAACACTAATAGATTGTATATGACAAGTGATAATGGAAACATCTGGCGGCAGTCACAATGGACTCCTCCTTATGGTTTCCCACTTAAATGTATAGCAATTAAAAAAGATGGAAGTGAAATTTTTGTTGGTACTACATCAGGAGGAAGTTCTTATCCGGGTAGATATGCAATTCTTAATGCGTTTGCAGATACTTTATTCTATACAGGTAATGTAGATTTATATAATATTGGTAATCCAAATTATGATTTTATACAGGCATATTATAATTATGAAGGTGCCTTATGGACTGCAATGGGTAACAGTCTTAAAGATGATGGCAACTTATTAATTAAACATTCGAATACATATTCACTATGGGAGGACATTGATCCTTTGCTGGGAAGAAGAAATTATGTTTCTGCAATAGTTAGAAAGAGAAGAGGGGAGAATATCGTTGGAATGTTTGATTACAATGGATTTCAAAAAGGAATTTTTATTAAATATACTTACAGTGATGTATATGTTTTACTGGATATCAACACTTCAACACCATATCAAACTGAATATCCAATGTCATTAAGTCTAAACAGTGAAGAAAAGTTACTTGCTGCATATGGCGGTTCAGTAAATAATAATCGCTTGTATGTTTCGACAAGCAGTCTGGGATTGTGGAGAAGAATAATTCATACAGGAATTATTGGGAATTTTAGATCTGCAAAGTTTGATAGTAAGGATTACATCTGGGTATGTACAGATAATGGATTGTACAAATCAGATCAACCGGTAAAATAAAATCAGACTTGGATAACACCAGGATTAAACTTTGGGATTTCCGGATTTTGATTTGCAATCTCAAGACATAATGAAATCCACTCACGGGTTTTAGCAGGATCGATTATTTCATCAATCCATAATCTTGCAGATGCATAAACAGGATTACTCTTTTCATCATAAGATTTAAGTATATCATTCAGAAGTTTTTGTTTTTCTTCTTCACTGAATTTGTGCCCGCTTTTTTCTTCTTGTTTAAGTTTGATATCAAGTAAAACACTGCTTGCCTGATTTCCGCCCATCACAGAAATTTTTGCGTTAGGATAAGCGAAAATAAATCTTGGATCGTAAGCTTTTCCGCACATTGCATAATTACCAGCACCAAAACTGTTTCCAACAATAATTGTAATTTTTGGAACAACAGAGTTAGCAACTGCATTGACCATTTTTGCACTATCTTTAATAATGCCACCGTGTTCTGCTTTGCTGCCAACCATAAATCCTGTAACATCCTGCAGAAAGAGCAATGGAATTTTTTTCTGATTGCAGTTCATAATAAATCTTGTTGCTTTATCTGCGGAGTCAGAATAAATAACTCCACCAATTTGCATTTCACCTTTTTCAGTCTTCACTACACTTCTTTGATTGGCTACAATTCCAACTGCCCAGCCATCAATTCTTGCATAAGCAGTTATTACTGTCTTTCCATATCCGGCTTTATATTCATCAATCTCAGAATTGTCAACAATTCGTGCAATTACTTCGTACATATCATAAGGTTTAATAGTATCCTCGGGAAGAATAGAATAAATTTCCTTAGAATCAAATTTGGGTGGTTTGGATTCAATTCTGTTAAATCCCGCTTTGGGAAAATCACCAAACTTTGAAACCAGATTTCTGATTTGCTCAATACACTCTTCATCATTTTTCATTATGTAATCAGTAACGCCTGAAATATTTGATTGAACTCTTGCACCACCAAGTGATTCATTATCAATTACTTCACCTATTGCAGCTTTAACAAGATGAGCACCTGCAAGAAAAACTGAACCTTCGCCTTCAACGATTAATGCTTCATCAGACATAATCGGAAGATATGCACCACCAGCAACACAAGGTCCCATTATTGCAGCAATCTGCGGAATTCCCATAGAAGACATTTTAGCATTGTTACGAAATATTCTGCCGAAGTGTTCTTTGTCGGGAAAGATTTCATCTTGTAACGGAAGAAAAACTCCGGCGCTGTCAACCAGATAAATTATTGGCAATCGATTTTCCATTGCAATTTCCTGAGCACGTAAATTCTTTTTAGCTGTAATAGGGAACCACGCACCGGCTTTAACAGTCGCATCGTTTGCGACAATAACACAAAGTCTGTTGTGAATTTTCCCAATTCCATAAATTGTTCCTGATGAAGGTGCACCACCAAATTCTTCGTACATTCCGTATGCAGCGAGTGTACTTAATTCATAAAACTCTTTTGGATTGTCAACTAACTTTGCAATTCTTTCACGGGCAGTAAGTTTTCCTTTGGCTTTGTGCTTTTCAATTGCCTTCTTTCCACCACCTTCACGAACTTTTTCTTTTATCCCTTCAATTTTTCTGAGAAGTTCTTTTTGGTAATCCTCTCTTTTGAGAGCTGATTCATTTGCTATTATTTGCGTTCCAATAGATTTCATAGAAATATTTGTTCTTTTTAGTGTTAATTAGTGAAATTCGTGGCAGAAAAAATAAGCCACTAATTACACTAATTTTCACGAATTTATTATAAAATTACTCTTTTGTACTTAAGGGAATCTTCTCCAAAATTTATAATTAATCCTAATTTACATTTTGATACTGCTAGATAATTTAAGGTTTGTTTTATAAAATCATCTACAATACCATTAACAGCTTTCACTTCTAAAATAATATTATTGAAAACTACAAAATCAGCATAATACTTATGGGGTAAAGTATAATTTTTATATTCGATTAAAAATTCTTTTTCTCTTTCGTAAGGTATTTTATTTAAGTTAAACTCATATTCAAGAGCATCCTTATACACTATTTCCAGAAATCCTTTTCCCAGATTCTTATGAATATCCATACAAATACCGATTATTTTGTAAGATTCGTCTTTAAATAAAAGCTCATTCATATTTATTTAATTCTTTTTCAGCCACTAATTACACGAATTTTCACGAATTAAAATAATTAGTGTTAATTAGTGAAATTCGTGGCTAATCTTTTAATAAATCCTTTGCAATTACAATCCTTTGAATTTCAGATGTACCTTCACCTATAGTAAGAAGTTTTACATCGCGATAAAATTTTTCGACAGGATATTCTTTGATGTAACCATAGCCACCAAACATTTGCACAGCTTCGCTGGCTGCTTTCTCTGCAATTTCACTTGCAAACAATTTTGTTTCTGCTGCTTCTTTGGTATTTGGAATGCCATTATCCTTCATCCAGGCAGCACGATAAGTCAACATTCTTGCTGCTTCAATATTAGTGTGCATTTCTGCAAGTTTAAATTGTGTTGCCTGAAATTCTGACAAAAATTTCCCAAACTGTTTTCTTTCATTTGTGTACTTAAGCGAAGCATCAAGACAACCCTGAGCTAGTCCAACACTCAAAGCTGCAATTGAGATTCTTCCACCTTCAAGCACCTGCATAGAATTTATAAAACCCATTCCTTCCTGTCCGAGTAAATTTTCTTTTGGTACTTTACAATTTTCAAAAGCAAGTTGTGTTGTATCACTTGCACGCATACCAAGTTTATTTTCTTTTTTACCAATTATTAAACCTTCAAAACCTTTTTCCAGAATAAAGGCAGAAATTCCTTTCTTGCCTGCATTTCTGTTTGTTATTGCCATCACGACATAAGTTTCACCGACTGTACCGTGAGTTGTGAACTGCTTATTACCATTGAGTATCCAATAATCACCATCTTTAACTGCAGAACTTTTTAGTCCTGCAGCATCACTTCCCGAAACAGCTTCAGTAAGTCCCCACGCACCGATTTTTTTACCACTTGCTAAATCAGGGAGATATTTTCTTTTTTGTGCTTCGTTTCCAAAAAGATTTATATGATTTGTACATAAACCATTATGAGCAGCAACCGATAATGCAACTGAAGGATCAACTTTTGCTAATTCCTCGATTATAATTGCGTATTCAATGTAACCCAAACCAGCACCACCATATTCTTCCGGTACAAGTATTCCCATAAATCCAAGTTCGCCAAGTTTATGCATTATTTCCATCGGAAACTTTTGTGATTCATCATATTCCATTATTACAGGACGAATATTCTTCTCAGCAAAATCTCTGATAGTATCACGAATCATTAACTGATTTTCTGTAAGTTCAAGTAAGAATGGTTGTGTTGACATAAGTTTTACCTTACTTTTATTGATATCTATGATTTTCTTTGAGTCTCCTAATCCTTGTGGCAAAAATATAGCCACAAAGTCACCAAAACACTAAGATTTATTTACAAATTGCTGAATAATTTCTTCTGCAATGTGATAAGGAGAAGAATTTCCTAATAAAACATTTTTCAAAGATGAGTTTAATAAATTTTCTCTGTCTTCAGACCAAAGCTCGTCTTTTAATTTGTGTTCAACAATCTCTTTTATTCTAATCTTTGCCTGATTCTGTCGTTTTAACTGGAAAAGATTTTTCTGGAATAAAAATGATTTATGTTTTTCAATTTCATCTGCAATTTCATCAATGCCTTTGTTCTCTGATGCAATTGCTTTTATTATTTTAGGCAGCCAGGTATTTTCATCGTGTTCTTTAATCATCAAAATTGTTTGAAGTGCAGTATAAGCTTGTTGTGAACCAGGGCGATCGCTCTTGTTGAGTACGAACAAATCAGCAATCTCCATCAAACCTGCTTTCATTGCCTGAACTGAATCACCACTTTCCGGAACAAGTACAACTATTGTTGTATCTGCTGCCTGAGCAATATCAAGTTCTGATTGACCAACACCGACAGTTTCAAGAATAACAATGTCGAAACCTGCAGCGTCTAGTAAATCAGCAGCATCAATAGCTTTTTTGGAAAGTCCTCCAAGACTTCCACGAGTTGCCATGCTTCTGATAAAAACACCCTGATCCATTCCAACATCAGTCATTCTTACTCTGTCACCAAGTAAAGCTCCACCAGTAAATGGGGAAGTAGGATCAACTGCAATTATACCCACTTTTTTATTTTGTCTTCTGAATAGTTTTGTCAATTGATTGGTAATCGTACTTTTTCCAGCACCCGGAGGTCCAGTGATTCCAATTCTGTATGCGTTACCAACTTTGTGATATAATTCTTTGAGGTAACCGGAAGTGAGGTTATTATCTGACTCGATGAAAGAAATAACTCGTGCTACTGCTCGTCTATCACCGCTAAGTAATTTTTCAACTAAAGATTTGTTAATCATTCTATGGTAAATTATTTCTGAAATAATCAACGGTTATTTTTAATCCTTCATCCAATGTCGTTGAAGGTTTCCAGTTAAATTTTTTAAAAAGTTTTTCAGAAGTAATAACGCTTCGCATTTGTTCACCAGGTGCTGCTGGTCCGTGTTTTTCTACTTTGCCAGCACCAATGATATCATTCAATTTATGAAACAGTTGATTTACATTCGTTTCGATTCCGGTCCCAACATTGTAAATATCATTTGCTGAATCATTCAGAGTTAAAAGATTTGCCTTTACTACATCACCAACGAAAACATAATCACGTGTCTGCTCACCACTTCCGTTGATAATTGGTTGTTCACCTTTTAATAATCGGGTTGTGAAAATTGCAACAACTCCAGCTTCACCAAAAGGATTTTGCCTTGGTCCATAGATATTTGCATAACGAAGTATAGTATAATTCAAACCGTATTCAGCATTATAGAAATACAGATATTTTTCTACTGCAAGTTTCGAAATACCGTATGGTGAACGAGGTTGAGTAGGATGATTTTCATCAGCGGGGAAGTATGCTTGCTCGCCATAAACTGCTCCACCTGTGGATGCGAACATAAACTTTTTAACTTTATGCTTAATTGCATTCTGCAGAAGATTGATAGTGCCGATTATATTTGTGTTAGCATCGAAAGCCGGATCTTTCACAGAGCGTCTTACATCCATCTGTGCAGCATGATGATTAACCAAATCAAACTTCTCTTCACTAAATAGTCTTTCGACCAACTCTTGGTCGCAGATATTTCCTTTTACAAACTTTGCCTTTGGATTAATATTCTTTTCGAATCCGGATGACAGATCATCAAGAACAACAACCTGATGACCTTCATTAACAAAAGCATCAGTAATATGAGAAGCAATAAATCCGGCTCCGCCGGTTACAAGAATTTTCAAATTTCCTCCGTATATAATTTGTGTTCAAGAATATATTTTTCAACTTCCTTGGGTACAAGATAATGAATTGGTAAGCCCTGATGAACACGATGTCTGATATCAGTTGCACTTATTTCAATTCCACGGGTTTGTACGAATGTTGCTTGTTCAACATACTTATCAATAAACTCAACGGGTTGAGATGATTTTCTTTTCAGAACAATAACTTTAGCAAGATTCATAATTTCATCAGGTTCTTTCCAGGTATAAAATTTAAAAATATTATCATAACCAATAATCAGTTCGATTTCATCATAATATTTTTTGAACTCGCGCAAAGTATCAACAGTATATGAAACATCATGTTTTTTAATTTCAAAATCTGATACCTCAAAAAAATCCACACCTTCAATAGATAGTTTAATCATATTTAATCTGTCTTGAGGAGATGATGTTTTTACATTTGTTTTATGTGGCGAAATATATGTCGGGATAAAAATTATCTTATCTAAATTTCTTATTTCTCTTACTGACTGAGCAGTTATTAAATGACCGTGATGAATTGGATCGAATGTACCACCAAAGATTCCGATTTTACTCATTTAAGTAAGTCCTTATATTCTACAAAAAGATGTGTGAACTTTTCATGCATTTCCTGAGAACAGTACTCAATACTTTTTTTATGCGAAAGATTATTGTATAATTCTTTAAATGATTCAATATCATTGACTCTGATAAAACCATTTATTGTGTGGATAAAATGGTCTTCAGCTTTTAACAATGAAAGAAGTTTCGAATAATTTCTTTCTGAATTCTGAATTGCTAGTTGAAGGTCATCAGTTTGATGATTAAAACCTATAACACATATCGACTGATTAACTGAGGTTCCAATGACAATTGTATTATCATCAGAATTCAGTAGTTTAAGAAACTCACGAACAGAAGCAATACCAAATCCCATAACATCTGCATAAACTATAATTGATTGACGGGAATTTTTAATCTTATCGAATACTAAACTGAAACCATCGTTAATTTTATAAGTGAATATTTCATGTCTGGATAAATTGAAAGCAACAATTTCATTTTGTATATCGTCAATATCATTCTCATTTATAAATACAAAGAAATCTGAATTGAAGTCTCGTTGTTCAAAATTATTTATTAAATTGAGCAATAATGTGCTGTACAGAAGTTGAAGATCCTCCTGAGACAAAGCATCAAAATTGTTTTCCTGACTTTTTCTGTAAATAATTCTGTCTGAAATAATTACTATTGAAATTGAATTTTCTGCCATTTCAGACTTTTGAACTACTTAATAAATATGAAATAAATTTTCTGTAGTTGTCTATATCAGATTCATAATAAATTTTACTTGCACCCTTTGAGTTTCTTGCCTGCCTTTTTCTAAAAGCAAGTGTTGTGGCTGATCTGATATAATCTTTTCTTATATTTTCAGGAATCCAACCGCTTTGCTCACGGATAGAAGAACTTAAAATCCTCAAATGTGTCATTGGAATTAAGCCGTTAGCAGCTTCTTCAATGAGCTCATTTAAAATAATCTTTCTTTCACGGGCAACTGAAATGATAAAAACAGTAATAAAAATTAAAACGGTGATAAACAAAAATAAAAATCCCAATGGTGCCGTTGATTGAAAACTTACTGATGAATTCCATGCAGCATGAATTAACATTGCTAAAACTAAACCCATTAATGCATAAAATATTCTTTTCCCTTTACTCATAAGTTTAGAGTAACCTAGAAAAGCACCGAGAGTTGCTGTTGAGACGCAGTGCATGACAGCTGAGAAAAGTGTTCTGACAATAATAATTGCAATCCAACTTTCAAGATTATCCGCATTGCCTACGAAATACATAAAATTTTCTGTCATGCCAAAACCTAATCCTATCGCACCGCCATATACAATCCCATCGGTAATATTATCAAACTTACGGCTGCTTACAGTTATCAGTAGGAATATTCCCTTTGTAATTTCTTCAACTACAGGCGCAATAGCAACTGCACCAACTAAATCCAAAGTTTTATCATCTTTAATGAAAAAATTAAGAACAACAGTCAGAATAATACTACCAGCCAGAGCGAGAAATATTGCACCAATAGCTCCCCAAAGATAATTTGCCAAAACCATGCCGAAAGGTTCGCGATCATACTTATCAAATCGCCAGATAAGTATCAGATAAATTGTCATTGGTATAATTGCAGCAAGCGCAGAAAAAATAATGAGCATTCTAAGCTTCCGTAAGTTGCAAAATTATTTGTTTCAAATTATTAAAATGCTCACTCACATTCAAAAATAAATTAATCCTTCAACCAGATTTTAATTTCTTTCATAGTCGGCATTTTACCATAATAAAGAACACCGAAGCGGAAAATCTTAGCGGATATTCTTATTGCTATTAATATCGAAAGAATCATAATTAAAACAGTTGCAATGATTTCCCATAAATCTATTGGCGATACTGTTACTCTCAGAATCATTACAGAAGGAAGTGTGAAAGGAATATAAGAAAGTACTTTTACTAAATTGCTGTCAGGGTTTTGCAAAGTGCTGATGATAAAAACAGTCGGGAGAACAAGAAACAAACTGAGATAACTGGTTATCTGTTGCGCTTCCTGCTCAGTACTTGCTACCGAGCCGATTCCAACGAACAATGTTGTATAAAAAATAAATCCGAGAATGAAGTAGAGAAGTATCAGGTGAATATTGTCAAATGATGTGATTGGAACTATTGCCGCTCCAACTAATGAAACACCTATTAGTAACCAAACAACAACCTGTGTTAATCCTAATGTGCTTAATCCGAACACTTTCCCGAACAATAAATCCTGAGGAGTTGTGCTTGAAATTAAAATTTCAATAAGTCTGTTTGACTTTTCTTCGAGCATACTTCTTACGAGCATTTGACCTGAGTAAATTATCATCATCATCAAAAGAAGAATAAAGATGATTGAAGAAAAGAAAACCATTTCGAAGCCACCTTCACCTGCTTCTCCAGGTTTTTCAATTTTAATCTGATTAACATTTATTCTTTGTTTTACGAATTCAATTATTTGTGGTGAAACATTTTCAGCCGCTAATTTTCTTTTTATTCTGATGTTGTTAAACGCTTCTTCAAATCTTGCAACATCCTGAAAATTTCCGATGCTTTTAGATCTGAATTCAACTTTTATCGAGTCATTTTCGTTTTGTCTTATTAAAATGTATCCATCAAGTCTATTCTCAATCACCATTGCATCAGCCGATTTAATCAGAGAATCAGCAGAAAGTTCAGGTTTATAATTATTCAGTATTGCATAAGCTGGAATATTTGATACCAGTTTATAAACTTCAATTTCGTTTTTGAAATCATTGAAATATTGTTGTGTAAGATCAAGTATTCCGATTGCCTTTGTCGAGTCACTTTCTTTAGTAGCCATTAAGGTTGGTAAAACAGAAAATGCTATAATAATTGCCGGAGTAAGAAACAGAGAAATTATAAATGCTTTTGATTTTACTTTTTCCAGAAATTCCCACTTAGCAACTGTAATCGCTTTTTTCATATTATTAGTTTTTGTTTTTTATAGAATCAATAAAAATTTTATTTAATGTTGGTTCAATGACTGAAAACTGTTTAATAGTAACTCTGTCAATTATTTTTCTTAAGAAAGCTTCGGGTTTGACTTCATCTCTTAAATGAACCTCTGCTTCGTTGCTGTACAATTCAAAACTAAGAACTTCATTCATTTCGTCAAGAAATTTTACTTCTCCGTCAAAAGCAAATTTGACATGATTACCGCCAAATTTTTGTTTTATTTCCGAAAGACTTCCGCTTAGTACTTCTTTACCTTCATTAATTAAGAGAATTTCATTACATAATTTTTCTGCTGTATCCATTTGATGTGTAGAAAGAATAATAATCTTTCCGTTATCCAGAAGATCGAGTATAACATCTTTTATGAGTTGTTGATTTATAGGATCAAACCCTGAAAATGGTTCATCAAGAATTAACATTTCAGGATTATGAATTACTGCTGTAATAAACTGAATCTTTTGCTGATTACCTTTGGAAAGTTCCTCTACTTTGCGTTCGCGGTATTGGGGAATTTCTAATTTTTTCAACCACTTATCAGACTCAGATTTAATCGAGTTGCTATTCATGCCCTTCAGCTTTGCAAGATAAGAAATCACATCAATAACTTTACTTTTTTTATACAATCCTCTTTCTTCAGGCAAATATCCTATTGAGTTAAACAGCTCCTGAGTAACTGGTTTTTGATTTAGTAAAACTTCACCTGAATTTGGTTTAATGATATTAAGAATTGTTCTGATTGTAGTCGTTTTTCCGGCCCCATTTGGTCCTAACAATCCGAAAATTTTCCCTGGTTTAACTGTGAAGGAAAGATTGTCAACAGCTTTAATTTGGCCATAAGTTTTAACAAGATTTTTTACTTCAAGCATAATGTTTCCGAAGTTCTTAAAGATTTTAATCAAAAATAAAGAACAATGCTGATAATTATTCAAATTTTTTGATATCCGGTAAAAATTATTTTTATGCTAAATAATTTTATGATAATGATTTAATCACATTCTTTTGTTTGATTATCAAAACCTCTGATAATATATTTGAAGCCAATTTTTAAGCGATTTTGCAATGAAAGTAAAAATTTCAAATCTGAGCATAGGGGAACATGTTTTTGATTTTGAAGAAAAAATAGAAGATATAAATCTTGGGGAACCGTTCTTTGGTAAAGTAAAAACTAATATCAGACTGAATAAACTTCACGATCAGATAATTACACATGTCAGTTCTGAAATAAATGCATCTTTTGAATGCGACCGATGTACAGTTAAGTTTGAAAGATTAATCCATAGTGATTATGAAATGATTTATCTGATGAATGAAGAACCAGAAGACACGGAAGACATTAACATTACTTATATTAACAGAGATACAGATAAACTGGACTTTGATAATGATGTTCGGGAATTTGCCATACTCTCTATCCCGATGAAAAAATTATGTAAAGATGATTGCAAAGGTCTATGTCCTAAATGTGGTGCAGATTTAAATTTTGAACAATGCACTTGTGAAAAAGATAGCATAGATCCGCGCTGGGAAAAATTATTTACTAAGAAATTTTAATTTCAAATAACAAAAAAGGAAAAGCTACCATGCCAAATCCGAAACGCAAAATGTCTAAGAGCAGGAGAGATAAGAGAAGAACTCATTATAAAGCATCACTTCCAACATTGAGCAAATGCTCAAATTGTGGTGAAATGAAATTAGCTCATCGGGCTTGTCCATCCTGTGGTTACTATAGTGAACGATCTGTATTCGTTCCTAAAAGCTAACAATTGATTTATTAAAATGCCGGATAACTCCACAGAACAAACGAAATGTAAAATAGTAGTTGATGCAATGGGGGGTGATTACGCTCCCCAAAATGCAGTAGTGGGGGCAGTCCAGGCTTTGAATATTAATAATGATTTTGAACTTTATCTTGTAGGGCAGAAAAACGAAATCATTTCTGTACTCAAAAAAAATAGTCTCTCTTTCGATGAAAAATTTATAGTTAATGCAGACCAAGTTATCGAAATGGGAGAATCTCCGACAACAGCAATAAAATCAAAACCAGATTCATCAATAGTAGTTGGAGCAAAATTAGTAAAAGAGAAAAAAGCTGATGCATTTGTCAGTGCTGGAAATACAGGCGCTATGATGTCTGCTTCAACTTTGATAATCGGAAGAATTCCTGGAGTTGGCAGACCTACTATCGGAGCTGAAATTCCAAATATTTACGGGACTTGTTATTTATATGATGTTGGTGCTGGAAAAGATGCAAAACCAATTCATCTGCTCGAATACGCAATTATGGGAACAATTTATGCCAGAGAAATGGGAGGTGTTTCCAATCCTTCCGTTGGAGTTTTGAGCATGGGTGAAGAAGAAGGAAAGGGAAATGAAGTTGCTAATGAGGCATACAATCTTTTGAAAAATTCTAAATTAAATTTTATTGGAAATGTAGAAGGAAGAGATATCCTAACTGGTAAAGTAGATGTTGTAGTTTGTGATGGTTTTGTCGGAAATATTTTATTAAAGTTTGGGGAAGCTGTTCCTAAACTTTTGAAACATCTGCTGGAACAAACTGCAAAGAAAAATCTGATTGATGCTCTGAAAATTGTTTTGGTTAAAAGTACTTTGAAAAAAGCTTTAAAAAGTCTGGATTATCAGGAACACGGTGGTGTCCCTTTACTTGGTGTTAATGGAATTTCAATTATCGGGCATGGTTCCAGTACTCCAAAAGCAATTACAAATATGGTCCTGAAAGCTAAGCTGATGTACGATAAAAAACTTGTTGAAAAAATTCAAAAATCAATAAATGAATATTCTAACAAAAAAATGGATGTTGAATGACTGAAAACAGGAAATATAATGCGATCGTTACCGGTGTTGGAATGTATGTGCCGGAAAAAGTTTTGGACAACAAGTACTTCGAACAGATTGTTGAAACAAACGATGAATGGATAAGAACCAGAACAGGAATACGGGAAAGAAGAATAATCGAAAACGGTGCAACTAGTGATTTAGCTACTTTGGCTGCCAAAGATTTATTCGAAAAGCATAATGTTGATCCTAAAGAGATTGAAGTAATCATAGTTGCAACAGTTACACCTGATATGTTTTTTCCTGCTACGGCTGCATTAGTGCAACATAAACTCGGCATTCCCAATGCCTGGGGATTTGATTTATCTGCTGCCTGTTCAGGATTCCTGTTCGCTTTACAGACCGGTGCATCATTAGTTGAAAGTGGCAGATATAATAAAGTTCTCGTTATCGGTGCGGATAAAATGAGTGCAATTACAGACTATACTGATAGAAATACTTGTATCCTTTTTGGTGATGCTGGTTCAGCAGTTTTGCTTGAACCTACCGAAGACCTAAACTTAGGACTAAAGAAATCTATCCTGAAAATTGATGGTTCAGGAAAAGATGCTCTCTATATGCTCGGAGGCGGAAGCTTGAATCCCGCAACGCATGAAACTGTAGATAAGAGATGGCATTATATTTATCAGGATGGTAAAGCTGTTTTTAAAGTAGCAGTTAAAGGAATGGCTGATGTATCTGCAGAGGTAATGGAAATAAGCGGACTAAAATCTGAAGATGTTGCTTATCTTGTTCCGCATCAGGCAAATTTAAGAATCATTGATGCAACTGCTGAAAGAATGGGAATAAGTAAGGATAAGGTAATGATTAACATTGATAAATATGGTAATACAACAGCAGCAACTATTCCTCTGTGCCTTACAGAATATTATCGCGCCGGTAAATTAAAAAAAGGTGATAATCTCATCTTAGCCGCTTTTGGTGCCGGCTATACCTGGGGAGCTTCTCATCTTGTGTGGGCAATCGATTAACAAAAAGATTTAATTATGGCTAAGAAAGCATTTTTATTCCCTGGTCAGGGTTCACAATATGTTGGAATGGCAAAAGACCTTTTCGATAATTCTGTCGAAGCTAAGGAAATGATTCGTACTGCTGATGAAGCTGTTGGGGCGAATCTTTCTTACATAATGTTCAATGGTCCTGAAGATGAGCTTAAACAAACTGAATACACACAACCCGCAATCTTCCTTCACTCAGTTGTATTGGCAAGTTTGATTAGAACTCTCAGACCTGATGCTGCTGCAGGACATTCACTCGGCGAATATTCTGCATTAGTTGCCGCTGGTGCCATACAATTTTATGAAGCAATGAAATTAGTTCGTCTGCGTGGATTAGCTATGCAGTATGCAGGTACGGTAATGAAAGGCACAATGGCCGCGATCGTTGGCCTTCAACCGGATGTAGTGGATAATATATGTAAAGATGCTTCTTCAGTCGGAATTGTCCAATGTGCCAATTTTAATTCACCAGGACAAATTGTAATTTCAGGTTCGGTGGAAGGTGTTAAAAAAGCAATGGAACTTTGTAAGGCAAGCGGTGCCAAACTTGTCAAAGAATTAGTTGTAAGTGGTGCCTTTCACTCGCCGCTGATGGAACCAGCTCAGGAAAGATTACAAAAAGCACTTGATGACACTCATTTCTATGATGCACGATTTCCGGTCTATACAAATGTTACTGCTAAACCGGTCTCTGATAAAGATGAAATTAAAAAATTGTTATTTGAGCAATTAACTTCACCTGTCAGATGGGAAGAAACAATTCAGAATATGATTAATGATGGAATAGAAGAATTTTATGAAATAGGTCCTGGAAAGGTTCTGCAAGGATTGGTTAAAAGAATAAATCCGGATGTCAGGGTTTTCGGAATTGATAAATATTCTGATGTGTATCAATATATTTGATTTGATGAATATAAAAGAAAAATACATAAACGGAATTAAGATCGATCCTAATATTTTCACATTCAGATTTGGTTGCAGATGTAATGGAGAATGTTGCCATTATGGCGTTTATACAGATTTAAAAGAAAGTCAACTAATTCTTAGTATTAAAGACAAAATAATTCCTTTAATGGATGAAACACAATCAACCAATATTTCAGAATGGTTTGAACCTGCTGAGGAAGATGAAGATTTTGATTCGGGGATTGCTGTTGGCACTGAAATAATTAATAACAAATGCGCTTTTCTTGATAAAAATGGTCTATGTGTTCTTCAGAGATTAGCTTTGCTTGAAGGAGAACATAAATGGAAATATAAACCAATGTATTGTATACTTTTCCCATTGACAATTTATCAGAATACATTAACAATTGATGATGAACATATTGACAGATTAAGTTATTGTAACAAATTTCCTGTATCTGATACGACAATTTTTGAAGCTTGTAAAGAAGAAATTCATCACTTTTTGGGTGATGAAGGATTTCAGGAATTATTAAACTATAAAGAAGAAGTTTTATCTCAGGTCCAAAACGGAGCTTTATCTGATGGAAACAAAAAATAAAAAAGCAATTGTAACAGGCGGTACTAGAGGAATTGGTAGAGCAATTGTAAAAGAACTTGCAACGAACAATTATTATAAATCTGTACTATCTGATGTTGCATTTATTTATAATAAATCTGATGAAGCTGCTCAGGAACTTGTTAGAGAGTTAGAGAATTCACAAACAAAAATTTTTGCCGTTAAAGCAGATGTTTCATCTTTTGAAGAAACTCAAAATGCAATAAATGAAGCCATAGAAAAACTCGGTGGAGTTGATTTTTTGATTAACAATGCTGGTATTACTCGCGACACACTTTTATTAAGAATGTCAGAAAAAGATTTTGATGATGTAATTGATGCTAATCTTAAAAGTGTTTTCAATTGTACAAAAGCAGTTCTAAAGAACTTAATATCACAACGGTCAGGAAGAATAGTCAATATTTCATCCGTTGTTGCCTTGATTGGAAATCCTGGCCAGGCAAATTATGTCGCTTCCAAATCTGGTGTCATTGGATTTACGAAATCAGTTGCCAGAGAAGTTGCATCAAGAGGCATTACAGTAAACGCCATCGCGCCTGGATTTATTAAATCTGATATGACAGACAAATTAACAGAGGAACAAAAGCAAAAACTAGTTCAGAATATTCCGCTTGGAAGAATCGGAACACCGGAAAATGTGGCAAAGATGGTTGCATTTTTATGCAGCGATGATGCTGAATATATCACAGGACAGGTATTTACAGTCGATGGTGGTTTAACAATGTAGCTTTTTTATTGAAATTCAAATTTATTAAATTTACAATAGTCAAATATTCGTTAACAAAAATCATCAATAAAATATAGGAGAATACAATGGATGTTGAAGCAAAGGTAAAAGAGATCATTATTGATAAACTCGGTGTAGAAGAATCACAAATTACTCCCGAAGCATCGTTTACTAATGATTTAGGTGCTGATTCGTTGGATATCGTTGAATTAGTTATGGGTTTTGAAAGTGCATTTCAAATTTCCATCCCTGATGAAGACGCTGAAAAAATCGGCACTGTTGGAGACGCTATCAACTATCTTAAATCAAAATTAGGTTAAGGATTTAGTCGGGATAATTCCCGACTAAATCTCTAATCACACTTTTATGGAAAAGAGAAGAGTTGTTGTAACAGGAATGGGAGCAGTTACTCCCATCGGTATTGGTGTTAAAGAATACTGGCAAGGTTTGATTGAAGGCAGAAACGGTGTTGATCTTATAACTCATTTCGATACCTCAAATTTCGATACGAAATTTGCAGCTGAAGTAAAAAATTTTAATCCCGAAAATTATTTTGATAAAAAATCTCTGAAGAGATTAGACCCATTTACGCAATTTGCATTAGTATCTGCTCAGGAAGCGATAGAAGATTCAGGTTTAGATCTGAACAAAATTAATAAAGAAAGAGCCGGAGTAATATTTGGTAGCGGTATTGGTGGAATTGAAGCATTAAAGATAGAACACTTCAAATACTTTCAGGCAAAGAATCCGAATGTCATCTCTCCGTTTTTTATTCCAATGATGATTGCTGATCTTGCTGCTGGTCAGATTTCTATAAAATATGGATTCAAAGGACCAAACTATGCAACTACATCTGCCTGTGCTACTTCTTCTCATGCAATTGCAGATGCATTTATGTTGATTCAGAGAGGCAATGCTGAGATAATGATTACTGGTGGTAGCGAAGCATCAGTTTCCGAGATGGCAATCGGTGGTTTCAATGCAATGAAAGCACTCTCAACATGGAACGATAGATTTAAAGAAGCTTCAAGACCCTTTGATAAAGACAGAAACGGATTCGTAATGGGTGAAGGCGCAGGTACAATTATTCTTGAAGAACTTAATCATGCTATTGACCGGGGTGCTAAAATATACGCAGAAATTTCCGGTATAGGTTTAACCGGAGATGCTTATCATATTACCGCTCCCGCTCCTGGTGGTGAAGGTGCAGTCAGATCAATGAGAGAAGCTATCCTTGATGCTGGTTTGAAACCAGAAGATATTGATCACATTAATGCGCATGGTACATCAACACCATATAATGATGTGAATGAAACAAAAGCAATAAAAACTGTATTTGGTGAATATGCTTATAAATTGATTGTGAATTCAACCAAGTCAATGACAGGACATTTATTGGGAGCCGCCGGAGGAATTGAAGCAATTGCAACTGTGCTGGCTGTTTATAATGATTTAATACCTCCAACTATTAATCTTACAAATCCTGATCCAGAATGCGATTTAAATTATTCACCATTAGTTGCAACTAAAAAAACTGTTCGAGCAGCAATCAGCAACACTTTTGGTTTTGGTGGACATAATGCTTCTTTGTTATTTAAAAAATTTGAGGAATAATCTTGAACGGAATATTCTCCCGCATAAAAAATATTTTTAGGAGGCGGGGTTCTCGAAAGAATAAAATAACAAAAAGACTTTTAACCTCTCAGCAATTCACGGACCTCGAAAAAATTATCGGCTATCCTATAAAAGACCAATCACATTATGTTCAGGCACTGATTCATCGCTCATTTCTTGAAGAGCTTGATGAAGATGATGCTTCAAATGAAAGACTTGAATTTCTCGGAGATGCTGTACTGAGTTTAGTAACTGCAGAATATCTTTTTAATTTATATCCAGATAAAGATGAGGGATTTTTAACTAAAGTACGAGCTAAAATTGTAAACCGAAATTCACTTGCAGAAAGTGCAGAAAATATTGGATTAGTCAGATTTCTGCTGATGAATCAAAATCTTTCAAATACTTTTTCAAGAGGTGCTAAAACTGTTTTGTCTGATGCATTCGAAGCTTTAGTCGGAGCATTGTATCTCGATCAGGGATTAGAAGCCTGCAGAGTATTCATCCGGAAAGTTTTGATTGATCCGATAGTTGAAGCCGGTGAACATCTGATTGATGAAAATTATAAAAGTCAATTGTTGGAATATGCACAGGCAAATAAACTTGAGTTACCCGATTACAGAGTTATAAAGGAAGAAGGACCTCAACACGAAAGAATTTTTACTGTTCAGGTTAGTGTCGGAGGAGAGATTGTAGGAGTAGGTAAAGGAAAAAATAAGAAGACCGCTGAGCAAAACGCAGCAAAAAAGGCAATGGAGCGGATACATAAATCACAACAATAATTTTCTTCGTCTTCATTTGAATCTGTTTGAACTTTTATTTATTTAATTTTGTATTGCTTAGAAAAAATTTTTAACATTTTTTGCAGAGAATTCACATGAAACCTTTCGAACACCCTGATAAATTTGAACACAGACATATCGGACCTTCATTCGATGAATTAAATCAAATGGCAGTTGAATGTGGAGCAAAATCCGTAGATGATTTAATTGATCAGACAGTCCCTAAAAATATTCGGTTAAAAAAACAATTAAATATTGGTAAGCCACTATCTGAATTTGAATATCTTAAAAAGTTAAGAGAGCTTGCATCAAAAAATAAGATATTCAAGACCTATATCGGAATGGGATATTATCCTACGATTCTTCCATCAGTTATAAGAAGAAACATTCTTGAGAATCCTGGTTGGTACACACAATACACTCCATATCAGGCAGAAATAGCTCAGGGAAGACTTGAAGCATTGTTAAATTTTCAAACAGTTGTTGCCGATTTAACAGGATTACCAATTGCAAATGCTTCTTTGCTTGATGAAGGAACCGCTGCTGCCGAAGCGATGATAATGTTCCATAATCTCAGGAAAAAAGAAAAACTTAATTCGCATAAATTTTTTGTATCACAGGAACTCTTTACCCAGACAATTGATGTTATCAAAACAAGAGCAAAACTGTTAGGCATTGAATTGGTTATCGGTGATCACAATTCTGTTGAACTAAATGATGATTTTTTTGCAGTAATAGTTCAGTATCCTGCTGATAGTGGTGAGATCTATGATTATTCTGACCTATTCAAAAAAGCAGATTCATTAGGAATTTATAAAATAGTAGCTGCTGATATAATGAGTTTAACATTACTTACTCCACCGGGAGAGTTTGGTGCTGATTGTGCAGTCGGTTCAACACAAAGATTTGGTGTTCCTATGGGTTATGGTGGTCCTCACGCAGCATATATGTCAACCAGGGAAGAATTTAAAAGAAATATTCCCGGTAGAATTATTGGAGTTTCAATTGACGCTCAGGGAAATCGTGCGTTACGAATGGCACTTCAAACAAGAGAACAGCACATTAAAAGAGAAAGAGCAACCAGTAACATCTGTACTGCACAGGTATTACTCGCTGTAATGGCTGGAATGTATGCAGTTTATCATGGTCCTGAAAGATTAAAACAAATTGCAAAGAGAATTAATAATCTCACAAAATTTTTATCTCAGTCGCTTAAACAACTTGGTTATGTTCAAAAGAATCAGAATTATTTTGATACTATTACTTTGCTAACAGACGAAAAACTTCAGAAATTAATTCATGATGAAGCGCTAAGAAAAGAAATCAATCTCAGATATAACAAAGATAACAGCATTGGAATTTCACTTTCAGAAACAACAACTTTTGATGATGTAGTTGAGTTAACAGAAGTTTTTGCTAAGGCAGTTAGTAAGAGTTTTGAATTCAGGAATCTAGAAGAAAAAGAATATGATGCTTTCAATTCATTTCCATCTGCGTTGAAAAGGAAGTCAGATTTTCTGACTCATCCTGTTTTCAATTCTTATCATTCGGAAACAGAGATGATGAGATATATTAAAAGACTTGAAAATAAAGATCTATCGCTTGTACATTCTATGATTCCGCTTGGTTCCTGCACGATGAAACTTAATGCCGCAACTGAAATGCTTGGTGTTACTATGCCGGAATTTTCAGAGCTTCATCCATTTATTCCACAGGAACAAGCACTTGGATATAAAGAATTGTTTAATGAACTTGAAAAAGATTTAGCTGAGATTACTGGTTTTGAGGCTGTTTCACTTCAACCAAACTCAGGTGCACAAGGTGAGTATTCTGGTTTATCAGTAATCAGAGCATATCTGGAAGATATTGGACAAGGGCATAGAAATGTAACATTAATCCCTTCATCTGCACACGGAACAAATCCTGCAAGTGCAGTAATGGCAGGGATGAAAGTAGTTGTTGTTAACTGTGATGTTCACGGAAATATTGATGTTGATGACCTGAGGAAAAAAGCTGAAGCCAATAAAGATAATCTCGCTGCTTTGATGGTTACATATCCTTCAACACTCGGAGTTTTTGAGGAATCAATAAAAGAAATTTGTGAGATCATTCATCAGTTTGGTGGTCAGGTTTATATGGATGGTGCAAATCTTAATGCTCAGGTTGGATTAACAAATCCCGGATTCATTGGTGCAGATGTTTGTCATATTAATCTTCATAAAACTTTCTGTATTCCACATGGTGGAGGTGGTCCTGGAATGGGTCCAATTGCGGTAGCAAAGCATTTGGTGCCTTATTTACCTGGTCATTCAGTCGTAAATATTAATCGGGAAAAATCAATCCAATCTGTTTCATCTGCTCCTTGGGGAAGCGCTGGTATTCTTATTATTTCTTATGCTTATATCAAAATGATGGGAAGTGAGGGACTAACAAATGCCACAAAGGCAGCGATTGTCAATGCTAATTACATCAAAGCTAAACTTGAAAAATATTTCCCTGCATTATACACTGGAATTAACGGAAGAGTTGGTCATGAATTAATTTTCGATATGCGTTCATTCAAACATTCTGCTCATATTGAAGTTGAAGATATCGCAAAACGGCTCATGGATTATGGTTATCACGCGCCAACTGTTTCATTTCCAGTTCCGGGAACGCTGATGGTTGAACCTACTGAGAGTGAGTCGAAAGCAGAGCTTGACAGATTTTGTGAAGTGATGATATCAATCAGAGAAGAGATCAGAGAAATTGAAGAAGGTAAAGCAGACCCAAATAATAATGTCTTGAAAAATTCTCCTCACACTTTACAAATGCTTATTTCAGATAAATGGAATTTTCCTTACAATCGTGAAAAGGCAGGTTATCCTTTAAAATGGACAAGGACAAATAAATTCTGGCCTTCTGTTGCAAGAGTTGATAATGCATACGGTGACAGAAATCTTGTCTGCAGTTGTGTACCTGTCTCTGAATATGCAGAAGAAAATTTAACTAATTAATTTTTAGGGGCTGTTTCTTTCTTTAACTATTTTTTTTGAAACAGCCCATTTTTATGTTCAACCCAAAAAGAAAATTGAAATCAGAATTAATCAAATATTTAATTTTACTTTCATTGTTTGCATCTGTTACATTTGCTCAGTTACCTGATTCTTCAGAAGTCAGTAAACTTTATCCCTTCGTAGTTGATTCAATCAGAATTACCGGTAATGATCAAACAGAAGATTTTATAATTCTGAAAGAACTGACATTTTCAAAAGGGGATACGCTTTCCCGCGAGGAAGTTTTTTACAACAGAGAAAGAATTTACAGTTTGGGTCTGTTTGCGCATGTCTATGTTTATCCTGCAATCGAAAATTCTTCTAACATACTTGAGATTGTTGTTGATGAACGTTGGTATATTTACCCGGTTCCATTTATCAACATAAAAGAGAGGGACTGGAAGAAACTTTCATACGGTATTTTTTTGAGAGTTGATAACTTCAGAGGCAGAAATGAACAAATAAGTGCAATTGCATCTTTTGGTTATGATCCTTCTTTTGGATTAAACTATTTTAATCCAAACTTTATAAGCAAAGGGGAATTTTTTCTTAGATCCGGATTTTTATATTCAAATATTAATAACAAAAGTCTGACAGCAGAAAATATCTACGGAGATGAATTCAAACAGAAATTCTTCAGACCATATATACTGTTTGGTAAAAGATTGTATTTGTTTCATAAAATTTACACTTCAATTGCTTTTAACTATTATGAAACCGACAAATACTTTCAAGGAATTAATGTATCGGGCCAAAGAATTGACAGATTTCCGGAAGTTCAGTTAGGCTATGAATTTGATTCAAGAGATTTAATTCAATTCCCACGCGAAGGGATATACGCTCAGGCAAGTTACTCATTTAAAGGAATTGGTTTTAATTCTATTGATTATAAAGTGGCACGATTTGATTTTCGTGAATACAGAAATATACTCGGAAAACTTTTTTCCAAATGGAGATTTGCCGGAAGGTTAACATTCGGAAACGAAATACCTTATTATGACTATTCGATTTTAGGACTTGATGAAAGAATTCGTGGATACTTTACGAGAAAAACTGAAGGAAATCATTTTTATTTTACTTCATTAGAATTCTTTTATCCAATAATTGAAGAATTAAATATTAACCTGGACTTTATTCCAATTATTCCTGAGCAATTATTGAAATACCGTGTTGCTCTTTATACACAATTGTTTGGAGATGCTGGTACTACACTTTATAAGAACCAGCAAATAAGTTTAAATCGGTTTAAAAGTGGCTATGGCCTGGGAATAACTTTGCTTGTACTTCCTTATAATCTACTTAGAATAGAATACGCTTTTGATAATTTCGGAAAAACAGAATGGATTTTTGACCTTGGAGTTGCTTTCTGACATAGAGTTATTTTTTTCTGAAAATGTTTTTTCAGATTCAATAATCTTAAGTGATGATGAATTTCATCATTGTACAAAAGTGTTCAGGAAAAAAATAAATGATGAAATTTTTGTTACCGATGGTAAAGGAAATTTATTTCACTGTAACATTGTTGAAATTAAAAGAAATCAGCTGACTGCTAAAATAATTTCAACTCATTCCAGGCAGGAAAAATTTCCCAACTATTTTTTCTGCATTCCTTCACTTCGCAATAAAGACAGATTCAGATTTGCTTTTGAAAAATTAATTGAATTAGGTATAACAAAAATTATACTATTCAAAGCTCAGCGCTCTGTTGCAGATAAAATAAATGCTGATAAACTAAAGAAAATTGCGGTTGAAACGATTAAACAATCATTGCAAACGATTTTACCGAACATCGTTATCATTCCATCATTGAATGAATTAAATAATTCATTAGGAACTAAAATTATTTTTGATCAGAAAGCCGATAAGAAATTTGATAAACAATTTGTTGAAAACAATCATCCGACTTATTTTATTTTCGGTCCGGAGGGAGGTTTATCTGACGAAGAGATTAATTTATTAGACGATAAAAAAATATATTCTTTAGCCGATAATCGTTTAAGAAGTGAAACAGCTATAATCAAAGTTGCATCAATAATTACGCTATGAATTATTTAAGATCATTTATTGTACTGGTGCTTGCAATAATTTTATCTGCTTGCGCTTCAAGTAAAAGATTTACTTCTGATGAAGACAATATAGATGATTTTAATTTGTCAGATAGTAAAAATCTTGAATTTCTTGAGCAAGGGATAGCATCATATTACGCAGATGAATATCACGGTAAAAAAACTGCAAGCGGAGAGACCTATAATATGAACGAAATGACAGCTGCTCATCCTACTTTACCTTTTGAAGTAAGATTATTGGTGGTTAATACAAAAAATAATAAATCGGTTATAGTAAGAGTTAATGACCGGATGCCATCATTCAAAGGACGGATAATTGATTTGTCATTAGCTGCTGCTAAAAAGATTGATATGATTCGTGATGGAACTGTTGAAGTGAAAGTTTATAGAATTAAAATGCAAAAAGTCCCGAATTAACGGGACTATGAATTAAAGCAAAGTCTGGACTTGTTTCCACCAATCGTTTTTGATAATGTCATATTTCATTTTTTGTCTTTTGTCAAGATAAGATTCGACTTTTTTCTTTGCATCTTCAATAAGTGAATTTTTATCTTCAACAGATTTTGATTTTGTAATTAATTCATTTAACACTTTCTCGACTGAAGATGTCTGATCATCATCTAATAGTACTTTTTGCTTTAAAGTACTCACGAGTTCTTTAACTGAATTGGCTTTATCCTGGGCTGATACAGTTGACAAGTGAATAAACAATAAGAAACTTAATATGCTAATAAAAAATTTCATGATTAGTTCTCCTTTTCTACTTAAACAAAATTTATAAATAAAAATTCGTTTTACAAATGCAATCATCGTTCCAGAATAAAAATTTATCATTAGAATCAAAAGCATTGGAAGAAATAAATAAATTGAGGAGTATCCTCAAAAAAGAAAACTATTTAGTAGACACTCCTGTTAAAAAAGAATACAACTATGAAATAAATATCGGCAAAGGGAAGGAAAGATTAAAACTACTTGTTTATTTCGGTAAGAAGGGAATTAAAAAAGTTTTGCAGGGAAATATCAATTCGGAATTTTATAAACAAATAGATTCTCTTATCAATATGACTCTTACTTTTTCAGAACCCGACCATGAAGAACCACAATCTTATATCGGCACAGATGAAAGCGGCAAAGGAGATTTCTTTGGACCGCTTATTATAGCAGCATTTGCTTATGATCAAACTGTAAAAGAAAATATTTCTGGATTGAATATTCGCGATAGTAAGGAACTTTCATCTGATGAAATAAAATTTATTGCCTCTGAGATAAGGAAAAAGTTTAGCGATAGATTTACCATTATTGAAATTCATCCGACAAAGTATAATAAACTATATGAAAGTTTTCAGAATCTGAACAGTATTTTGATTTGGGCTCATACAAAAGCTATAGATGAAATCAGAAAGAAGCATAACTATAATACTTTCATTATCGATAAATTCTGTAGGGAAGACGCAATAAAAAATGAATTAATTAAAAAACACAATGATTTCAATTTAATCCTGACAGAAAAAGCTGAACGGTTTAAAGGAGTCGCCCTGGCTTCGATAATAGCGAGAGATAGAATTTTAAATTGGTTTGAAAGCAAGAGCAGAGAACTTAAAATTGATCTTCCATTGGGTGCTTCAGAAAAAGTGAATGATGTTGCAAGTCACATTATCAAAAAGTACGGAAAAAAATTTTTAGATGATTTGGTTAAATTGCATTTCAAAAATTTTAGAACTATAAATGAATAAAAACAGGAAAGACTGATATGCCTAGAAAAAATGAAATCAGGAGGATTGGTATTCTAACAGGTGGAGGTGATTGTCCCGGACTCAACGCCGTAATAAGAGGTGTTACAAAACCAGCCGAGGATTATGGAATGACAGTATTTGGAATTCTCGATGGTTTCGAAGGGCTTGTTGAAGGTAAAGCAAAGGAACTTACGAATACAGATGTTTCGGGAATTTTAGCTCGCGGCGGAACAATACTTGGATCATCAAACAAAGGCGATCCATTCCACTGGCCTGTTGAAGTTGCTGGAAAAATTGAAATTCAGGATAAATCACAAGCAGCTTTAAATAATTATAAAGCCTGGAATCTTGATGCATTAATTGCAATTGGTGGTGATGGTACAATGCACATTTGCAATAAACTTTCACAAATGGGAATGAATGTAATTGGTGTCCCAAAAACTATCGATAACGATCTTGAAGCAACTGATCTTACTTTTGGACATGATTCCGCAGTTTATGTAGTTGCAACTTCACTGGATAGGTTGCATACAACTGCTGCATCGCATCACCGAGTATTAGTAGTTGAAGTGATGGGAAGATATGCTGGTTGGATTGCATTGAACGGTGGACTTGCAGGAGGAGCAGATATTATTCTTATTCCTGAAATTCCTTTCTCCTGGGAGAAAGTGTATGCGAAGATTAAAGAAAGAGAATTGATGGGAAAAAAATTCAGCCTCGTCTGTGTTGCTGAAGGTGCAAAACCAATCGGTGGTGATATTGTTACAAGAGGGACTGATATAAAGAGAACTGATCCTGTGCAATTGGGAGGAATCGGAAAAGTTGTTGCAGATAAAATTGAAGAAAACACCGGTCGGGAGACAAGAGTAACTGTGCTCGGTCATCTACAAAGAGGTGGTAGCCCAACTCCATTTGACAGAATTTTATCTACAAAATTTGGTGCTTTTGCAATTGATTTAGTAGCTCAAAAGAAATTCGGCAGGATGGTTGCATTGAAAGGTAATGAAATTAAAAGTGTAAGAATTGAAGATGCGATATCAAGACAAAAGTTAGTCAAACCTGATGATCAGGCAGTTATCGCTGCCAGAAGAGTAGGAATTTCATTCGGTGATTGATTTGTAAATTCCTCATCAGGAATTTATATTTGGCGTGCAAAAAAAATAGTTTTGGGGTCGTAGTTCAGTTGGTTAGAACGCCTGCCTGTCACGCAGGAGGTCGCGAGTTCGAGTCTCGTCGGCCCCGCAAAAAGATAAGCCTGATAAATTATCAGGCTTTTTTAATTTTATGGGAAAATAGATAACATACATACTGTACTCTGAAAAAATAGATAAATATTATGTAGGAGTTACAGAAGATCTAATCTTACGATTGGAAAGACATAATGAAGGATGGGGAAAGTTTACTAAAACAGGCATACTGAGGAAATTATTATGAGGAATAAGAGTTGAAGTTGGAAACATTAATAGTGGCAAAAAGGATAAAAAAATTTAGTAATTAAATTCAACTATTCTCTATCTTCTGCGATAATAAGTGCAGTGATTAGAAGGGTATTCTTTTATCTGATTTTTCATATTGCTTATCCTTCAAAATTAGGTTTTGCTTTCGCTTATCTATAAGTTTTGAGTGAAAATATTTTGTACTTTTTATCTATATGTGGTGCTGAACAAAATTATTTGGTTAAATCTTGAAAATAAATTTTGGTGATTCTGTTAGTATTGCCTTCCTGATCTTATCTAACATTTCGATGCTACTTACTAAATATTATCTATTCGGAAGACTCTTCTAATTTCAAATAAATCATTCTCATTAATCAAGGGAGAAAAAATGAAAAACTTATTACTGTTATTATCAATATTGACATTGGTCATGTTGAGTAATACTTATGCACAAACCGGTTGGTTTGATCAAACCAATCCTTTGGGTATTGGTGAACAGGCAATGATCGGTAAAATTCAATTTGTCAGTCAAACTGAAGGATGGATTTCTTGTGGCAGTGGTGGAATGCTTCACACCACGAATTCGGGAGATAACTGGACTTATGTAAATCCATACCCTAATGATACTATCGGGGCATTTTCTGACCCCGGAATAAATATGAGTTGGGCAGGGGTGAATAATGGCTGGATATTATTTACTTTAGGTGGAATAGATAATCCGACCGGAACTATTTTGTACAAAACTACAAATGGGGGAGTAAGCTGGGATAGAAAAATTATTTCATCGAATGTTGGGGATATAGGTGTTGAAATACAATTTACTGATGCTAACAATGGTTCACTATTGTATTTTAATTTTAATAATGGAGTAGCCTCGTTTCTTCGAACTACTGATGGCGGAAATACCTGGAACAATAAACCCGCTGCCGGAATCTTTTTCTTTGTAAACAATAATATTGGCTGGGCTTATGCTGGTTCAGGGCAAATGGGCTCTGATCCACCATATATTATTTATAATTCAACTGATGGTGGTGAAAGTTGGAATGAGCAGTTCCGGGATTATACACTCGGACAATTCTCAGCAATGAGATTTACGGATGTAAATAATGGATGGATTGTAGGGAAAAACGGTAAAGTTTTGAAAACCAATAATGGAGGTTCGAACTGGACTTTGATAACCAATTCTGGAGTTAATACAAATAGTGAGTGCAAAACATTATTTTTCCTCGATGCTAATGCAGGATGGATTTCTTCAAAATCTGATGCTGGTTATCCATTTATTGTACATACCACAAATGGTGGTAATACCTGGACAACTCAATCTCCTTATTTGGGTGGATCGACAGAAAACAATGCTATATTCAGTATTTTTTTCTGGGATATTAATAACGGTTGGCTCACAGCAGACTTTGGAAGAATATCCAGATACATAAATGTGTCTGATGTAAGCGATGATGAGGAAAATTTATCTGAATTTAATTTAAAACAAAATTATCCAAACCCTTTTAATCCTGCTACCACTATTGAATATGTTTTGAATGAAAATAGTTGGGTTAGATTAACTTTGTTAAATTCACTTGGAGAAGAAATAGCAATACTAGCTGATAAAGAAATGGAAAAAGGAGTTCATAAAATTGAATTTAGTTCAAAAAATATCCCGAGTGGAATTTACTACTATCAATTAAGTGCCCATAATTCATCGTCCGGCGAGAACAGACCTTTTGTACAAACCCGTAAAATGGTCATACTGAAATAAAATAGTTTTCATCCTTAATCCCTCTTCTTAACTGGAAGAAGAGGGATACTATTCTGAATTAATTTTTGTACATTTATTCAGACCTTTGAATTCATTTGAATAGGATTGAATTGGATTTTGGAAAGATTAAAGATTGATCAGAATAAAAATATTTGCTCTTTACAAAACATCTCTCATTGACTTTCCATCAGAAAAATATGAAGTTTCTATTAGCAATTTTTATTGACTTATAACAGTTGTTCTCTCCACTCTTGTCCTGAAAGCATTTTAAGATAATTACTTCAATATCATAAATAGATTGCGAGGTGAAACCATGGAACCTTTAAATCAAAAATGCTTTCTCTTCTCTTTCTTTTTAATCATTATTCTTTTCTTAACGATTAGCTGCAAAGAAGATAGTAACCCGGTTGATGCTGATGTCCAGATTCAAACCACAAAGAATATTTCTCCAAAGGAAGGTGGTACACTTGAATTAACAAGCTCAGCAGGTGATAAGATTATCCTGACAATTCCTAAATATGCGTTAGGTGAAACTAAGTCAGTTACATTACAATTGCTCAATAAAACAGAAGCCAATCCATTTTCAAATAATCTGATAAACACAATCAGAATACTTCCAGATGGGCTGAAATTAAAACACCCTGCTCAATTAAAAATTATTTTCAATAACGCAATTACAGATACAACCAGGACAATTCTCTACTGCAGAAAAACATCTGACTTTGCAATACCTTTAGCTAAAAAAGAAATCACCAATAATTCTATAACATCTGAAATGTATCACTTCAGTGATTATGGAGGATCGAAGCCGGGCAATCAGGAAATAATTGAACAGTCCAATAAAGCAAATTCAAGTTCTGTTACTGATTTAATGGATTGGCAGAGTTTTTCTGATTTAGTGAGAGGAATTCTTGAATATATAGAACTGTTACAAGCAATTGGTGAAGATCAATTAGCAAATCAATTACTCGAATCATTAGAGCAAAAAATTATTGATCATGTAAACGCATTTTTGGATTTACCAATTCCTGATGATCCCTGCGGATATTATCAACAGGCATTATTCAAGTATGGTGAAATGGCTCAGCTGCTTACTTCAAACCAACAGCTAATAAACAGAGTAGGCGACCGGATTATGGACATAAGAAACCGTTGTTTTATAAGAGGTGAATTGGAGTATGATCATTATATGACTTTCAGTGCCGGAGGTGGAATAATCAACAGAACTATTAAGGGAGTTGTGCCATTTATTGTTAATACTTACAACGAACCTTATGGCGAAATATCAGGCAGCGGAACAGTAAACTGGAATGGCATCGAACAATCTGTTTGTATTGGTACAGAAACAGTTGTTGGAAATGTTATTCTAAGTGGCGAGATGGAATCTGATAATGTTGGTTATCCCTGGTTAAACTTTGAAATGAATGAAACCTGGGCTGGTTCGGTTACAGTTGTATGTCCAAATGGAAGTGCAACATATCCGCTTAATCCACCTCCAAGCTCATCTTCTGCAAGATTTTTAATGGAGGAAGGTTACACGGTGGTACAGCCACCACCTGTGGGAAGTGGACAATTTAAATGGATTCTTCATATACAGTTTCAACCTTAATAAATGGTTTGGCTTTGAGAATAGCAAATTAACTTTGTACAACAAATTTTTTTACAGGATGAATTCAGTTTCAGTTAAATGTATCTGTCCCTGAATTCATTCACTACTTTCAGAAGTTGAACATCGAGTCTTGAGATTGTTTCTCTTACGATAGTATCAGGAATACCGTAAAATGCTTCTGCAATTGAACCATTGATGCAAGCCAATGTATCTGAATCCCCACCAATGTAAACTGCTTTGCGGATTGAGTCTTCAAAATTTTCTGAAATCAGAAAAGTGTAAATTGCCTGTGGAACTGTCTTCTGACAAGTTTCATTAAATGTATAAAACTCTCTTAAATCTTCTAATTCAAAATCAAGAAAGTAATTAAACTCTTCTTCAATGAATTTCTTAATTTCATTTTTTGATTTACCAGTCCTTGCAAGAAAAATTGCTGCAGCAGTTGATTGAGCACCTTTTATTCCTTCAGGATGATTGTGTGTTACTTCTGCTGATTCCTTGGCTTTAAGAAGTACTGTGTCAAGATCATTATAAGCCCAGGCAACAGGACTAACACGCATCGCTGAACCATTTCCATAACTATTATATGTAGGAGAATTTTTTACTTTCGCCCATTGATGAAACATTCCTCCATAACCACCTTGTGGATAACGATGATAATATTCATATAAATTTAGTTTATAATCTGAGTTGCTTAAAATACTATCTGCCAAAGCTATGGTCAGAATTGAATCATCAGTAAAATGAGATTGATCTGTGAACAACACAAAATCGTAATCTGGCTTTTCATCATCAAACTCATAGATCGAACCGATGATATCACCTGCAATTGCACCTAACATAAAATCGCTCCTGTTTTAATTTGATGCTAAAAAATAAAAAATATATTATTAGAATGTTTTGAAACGATTACACACTTTTTCTCTGCTCAAAGTCTGTGGCAGATTGTACTCCTGTTGCGATCTGCGGAATTATTCCGAGATTTTCGTAAATGGGTCTAACCATTTTTCGAAGTGCAGGAAGATTTAAGTAAAAAATCAAAACACCAATTAAGCTGACTATCCCTGTAAAAAGTAATGTATTTGTAGTACCAATAGCGCTTGCGAGATATCCGGCTAATAAACTTCCGAATGGACTCATCCCTCTGAATGCCATTGTATAAAAACTCATTACCCGTCCACGCATATTCTCTTCTGAAATTGTTTGCAACAGAGTATTTGTTGAAGCAACCTGAAGCATTGTTCCCGCACCAGATAAAAGCATCAATAAAATTGAAAAAATAATGTTTTTTGAATAACCTAAAAGGATTACACTGATTCCGAATAATACAACAGCATAAACTATAAGTCTTCCTAATCCAAGCACGGTTCTTTTGTTTAACAAATATGCAGCACTGACCAAAGCCCCGAATCCATAAGCACCAATAAGAAAGCCGTAAGTATCAGCATTACCAGATAGAGAATCTTTAGCCAACACTGGTGCAAGAAGAGTGACGGAAGTTCCTACTAAGCTGACTAATGCAAGAAGCAATAGAAGATTTTTTATTGGTTTAAATTCAAATGAATATTTTATTCCTTCAGCTAATTCTGTAAAAATTTTAATTTCCTTTTTACCTGATTGCTTTTGTCTGACATCCATTTTAAGAAGAGAGATTATAACCGCAACAAAACTGATTGCATTTATAAGAAAACACCATGCTTCTCCAACGGTTGCGATTAATATTCCTGCTAAAGATGGTCCTGCTAATCTTGCTGCATTAACCATTGATGAATTTAATGCAACTGCATTACCAACATCTTCTTTATGATCTTCAATCATATCAAAAACAAATGCTTGCCTTATAGGCATATCAATTGCGTTTATAACACCAAGTAGGACACTAAGAAAAATGATTTGCCATACCTCAATTACCTTTAGAAAAACCAAAACAGTTAAAATCAAAGCCTGAACTAATGCTAATGATTGCGTTATCAGGAGCATTCTATGTCTGTTCCATCTGTCAGCAAAAACCCCAGCAAATGGTGATACTACAAACATTGGTATCTGACCTGAAAAACCAACTATTCCGAGAATCAATGCTGAATTGGTCATTTTATAGACTAACCAGGTTAAAGCAACCATCTGCAGCCAGGTTCCGACTAATGATAAACTTTGGCCTTCAACAAAGAGGCGAAAGTTTTTATACTTAAGTGAACGGAACATTAACTTAAGTCTGTTTTTACCTGGAAAATTTTTGGTATTCATTTAAATAATTTATTCAAAATAAAGAATTCAAAATTCTGTTATTTAAGTTTTAAAGCTGATGGATAAAAATATGTTTACATTTAATAAATATCTCCGTTAAATGTGATGCAGATGACAATTGGCTCAGGCGAAAATTGATTGCTGATTATTTCTTCTCATATATCAATCAAATTATAAATTGTATTCTGCTTAACTCCTTTTTACATTTTTCGAAATTTTACTTATTACGCATTATTAAATGTTATTATTTCTACCACTGAAGAATGTTTCCCGACCAGTTATCATTAATAGGTGAGCATATTTTAATCTCAAATTTATATTAGCATCGCCTCTTGAGAATTCTAATCCTGAACCTAAATATTTATTTAAAGAGCTACATCTCTTTAAAGTAAGGTAATGCGAATTTTCTTTTGGAAAAAATATTTAATTAAAAAAATAAAGGAATACAAAATGCAAATATCTAAAACTGATCTTTTTACATTTATTCATAAATCTTTGAGAAGTATTATTTATGATTCTTCATCAGGTTTGCAGGTAACAAACTTTAGGAATTTTGAAGAGACTGAATCAATGCTGAATATATTAATAAAAAATCTTGAGTTGCTGCACGAGCATGCCGAAAATGAAGATAATATAATATTTCCTGAAATAGCCGAGATTGAACCTATAATGATTAAGGAACTCAACGAAGAGCATAAAGATTTGGAGCTAAAATTAAAAGACATTTTATCACAGGTTGAAAGAATAAGAAATTCTACTTTTGAGGAAGAAAGATTTGAACAGGGAATTAAATTAAATGACTTATTCAATGATTTTGCAGCTACATATCTGGCTCATATGAACCACGAAGAGCAAACTGTATTAAAGGCGAGTCAGAAGTATCTTTCTGACGCTGAACTGATTGCCATAAGAACCAGAATTCAAACAAAAATATCATCCGAACAATATAAAATATGGCTCAACTGGATGCTAAAATCACTCAATAATTATGAACTGAAAAATCTGTTAATTGGTATGCGTGCTGGTGCTCCGAAACAAGTGCTTGATTATGTTTTAGATGTGATGAAAAATATTATCAGCGAATCAAGACTGAAACTTATACTTAAAGAAACAGGGTTTAATTAAGATACTTATGTCAAGCCCATCAGGGAGTAATTAAATTTTAATCCTGAATTAAATAAATTTATTTGCAAGTGTTGAGCTCCATAAGAATTTCTTATTTTTTTCACCAGTCAAAGCGAGATATATTATACCATGCTTATGCTTTGGTTTGTTAAGAGCTTTAATATCAATTATAAAATTAACACTTATACTTCTGTTCAATTCAGGCAGAGTGAAATTAAAAAGTTGTAAGTTAAATTGAGGTTTAGAGAGTATTTTAGTGTTTCCCTCTTGTTGATTCCATAGATACACCAGACAAAAAAGTTTATTTGAATCAAGTAGTTTTCTATCGAGTGAAGCACAGTCTAATGAAACATTAATAGAGCTATCATCATATTGAATATCAATCCCTTTTATAGGAATTCCTTCGGGAGTAATAATATTTTTTAAAGTTAAGTTATTTGAATCAGTGTATTTAGAATTCTGCTTTATTATTTTCTGATAAGCATTCGTGGCTTTTACATTCGATTGATTCCAAACTCCAGATAGAATTTCATTCCTATTAATTTCTTTTGCTAATGAAACTGTCAAAGCGAACCGATTTCTTGCCGCTATGGCAGATTTAGATTTACTTACTTTTTGTTTTATTGGACGGGTATAAGCTACTAATTTGCCGTTTCTTTCGCGAAATACAAGATTGCTTAAACTTCCTTGCAATATTCCCAGGATATTCTTTTTGATAATTGCCATAAGATTCCTTTACATTTTATACTAATATAATAAAATAATAGGAGTTATAGCGTATCTGAAGCGTATGTGAAGCGTATATGGAGCGTATGTGAATTGGAACTAAGTAAGTTCTATCTAAATAGTGATAGCATTATAACTTTAAGCAAATCATAAGCAGGAATTTCAGGTTACCAATATTTTTTTATTTGTAGCTGGTATAGAAAATGGTGTTTATTTTTATTTTAGTAGCATGTTAAAATAGAGAGAATTTTAATTATGGGATGTTCGTTAGTAATCAATAGAACTTCACAAAATAGAATAAAAAAATTCCTCGCAATTGATTTTGAAACCGCAAACTATTATCGTGATAGTGCGTGTGCTGTTGGTCTAGTAAGAGTTGAGAATAATAAAATAGTTGCTAAAAAGTCTTATCTGATTAAACCCCCAAGTCGATGGTTCGTATTTTCAGAGTTACCCGGAATAACCTGGAATGATGTAAGAAATGAACCAACTTTTTCCGAACTATGGCCTGAGATAAGAAAATATTTTATTGGAGTGGATTTTATCACTGCTCACAATGCCGGATTTGATAAAAGTGTTTTAAATGCATGTTGTGAACGATATAATATAAGAGCACCACGAAAACCATTTGAATGTACACTGAAATTAGCAAGAAATTTCTGGGGTTTGGAATATTATGCTCTTGATGATGTTTGCGATTATTTTGGAATACCATTAAATCATCACGAAGCCCTTTCCGATGCACTTGCCTGTGCAAAGATTATGATAAAAACATTAAAAAGAGGATATTTAGTTTAAATAATTCAAATATTATCGTTTTATGCACAACTTTATAACAAACCAATCAACTAAAGATCTCAAACGAAGGATCAATCAGCTTATCAGCAAAAGTAAAGAATTAAAATTTCTGATTGGTTTTTTTTACTTTTCCGGAATCAGAGAATTGTACGATGGGCTTAAGGAAAACAATAATTTCATGTTGAAAATTCTTGTAGGATTGGATGTTGATAAATTCAATTTCAATTTGGTTGAATATGCTGAAAATGAAAAATTATCTGATGAAGAAAAAATCTATAATTTTCTTGAATCAGTAAAAAAATCCATTAACACTGATGTTTTTGATGTGAAAGAATTTTACGAACAGGTTTATTTTTTCCTGCATCTGATTGTTAATGATAGATTAATAATAAGAAAAACATTTAAGCCAAATCACTCAAAGCTGTATTTATTTAAACTCGAAGAAGATCAGGTAGGTAAAAACAAATTGTTCATAACGGGAAGTAGTAACCTTACCAAAGCTGGGCTTACAACCCAAAGTGAATTTAATGTTGAAATTTCTGATTATGGTTTTGAAGAAGCTGAAGAATATTTTGATAATCTTTGGAACGAGGCTGTTAAAATCACTGAGGCAGATGATATTAAAAAGCGATTGATAGAATTAATTGAAAACGAAACTTTAATAAAAAAAATATCTCCGTTTGAAGCTTACACTTTAGTATTAAAAACATATCTGGATTCTTTTCAGCACAAAAAAATTTCGACAGCAATTAAAAAATTATTGACTGACAAAGGATATAAACTTTACAGATATCAGATTGATGCTGTTGAAATTGCCTTATCTGTAATTGAAAATCATAATGGAGTACTGATTGCTGATGTTGTTGGACTCGGTAAAACTATTATTGCCTGTATGATTGCCAAAAATCTGAGGTCGAGAGGAGTAGTTATTTGTCCTCCCGGTTTAATCGGTGATGATAATATGACTGAAGGCTGGAAAAAATATCTGAATGAGTTTCAGTTGTATGATTGGGAAGTTCGTTCACTTGGTGATCTTGAAAAAACATTAGAATTCGTAAAAGCGAATGATGATATAGAAGTAGTTATTATTGATGAAGCTCATAGATTCAGAAATCAGGATACAAAAGGTTATGAACTATTAAAAAATATTTGCAGGGATAAAAAAGTAATTCTTCTTACTGCTACGCCTTTTAATAACAAACCTGAAGATGTTTTAGCTCTTCTTAATTTATTTATTACACCTAAAAGATCAAGTATAACTCTCGACAGTGACCTGATTGCTGTCTTCAGAGCTATAAATTATTTATTTGATAAACTAGCTTTCATAAGAAAAAATTATAATTCAAGAGATACCAAAAAAGTTAAAACTGCTAAACAGCTCTACAGGACTTTTTTTGGCGAGGATACAATTGATCTGAGCAAAATCAAAAGAAGAACCCATCAGTTAGCAAAACAAATGCGAGATGTTATCGAACCAGTTACAATCAGGCGAAACAGGTTGGATCTTCTTAAAAATTCAAATTATAAAAATGAAGTGAAAGAACTTTCAGTTGTTGATGATCCAAAAGAATGGTTTTATGAACTAACACCTGAGCAATCTGCATTTTACGATGAAATTATTACAAAATATTTTGAAGATCCTGATGAAGGCGGACGTTTCAAAGGTGCAATATATTTGCCTTTTATTTATGAAACCGGTCACGGACAGAATCTATTTGACGAGGTCGAAAAGGATTTCGAAAAGAATCGTGAATTATTGCAACAGCGAAACTTGTTCGATATTATGCGAAGACTGATAGTTAAAAGATTTGAAAGTTCTTTCGGTGCATTTAAACAAAGTATTATAAACTTTAAATCAATAAATGAAAGAGTTCTTAATTTCATTGAAAAAACAGGCAAAGGTGATCCACTAAAAGGGGAATATATTCTCGATAGAGATTTACTTGAAAGTATTGTAGAAAAATCACCTGATGAAATTGAAGAAGCGTTAAAAGGTTATGAAAAGCAGATTACAGCCGGTGCATATCCCAAAAAGCATAAAAGATATAAAATAGAAAAATTTAAAGATGGTAAAGGTTTTATTGATGCTATAAAATCTGATATAAGATTGTTTGATGAAGTTCTTGAAAAACTCGAAAACTTTCAACTGATTGAACAAGATCCCAAGACAGAATGCTTGTTAAAGCACTTGCAGGAAGAATTGAATAAGCCAGTTAATTCTGGTGAACCAAAACGAAAAATTGTAATCTTTTCAGAATATGCTGATACAGTAAAATATGTTAGCGATAAATTAGAAGAATTAAAACCGGAAATCAGAAACAGAACTCTTGTGGTTACTGGCTCTCTTCCGGAATCGAAAATTTCTGAAATCACAAGAAACTTTGATGCTTCAGCAAAAATACAAGATGATGATTATGATATTCTTCTCTCTACAGATAAACTAAGTGAGGGATTTAACCTTAATCGTGCAGGAATGGTTATCAATTATGATATTCCCTGGAATCCTGTTCGGGTTATTCAAAGATTAGGAAGAATAAATCGTATAAGTAAAAAAGTTTTTGAAAAACTCTATATAGTAAATTTCTTTCCAACTGAAAAAGGTGCACAACTCGTAAGATCAAGAGAAATTGCCCAGAATAAAATGTATATGATTCACAATACCCTTGGTGAAGATTCTAAAATATTTGATCCTGACGAGGAACCATCACCAGCGAAACTCTATCAGAAGTTATTGCAAAATCCGGAAGAGAGCGAAGAGGAAAGCTTTTATACCAAAGTGCTGAATTTGTATCTGGATATAAAAAAGAAACATCCTGAATTAGAGAAATTACTTTCAGAATTGCCTAAAAGAATAAAGGTGACTAAACAATTCACTGAAGATGAAATGATTATTTGCTTTATGAAAAACAGAATGTACTTAAAAACTGTAAAGATGGTTGAGAATAAAGTCGAGGTGAATGATTCATCATTGGAGCTTGTGCTTGATAAAATTAGGTGTGAACCGAAGGAAAGAGGATTGGATATTGATGATGATTTCTGGAAAATGTATGAATCAGCGAAAGAATTTAAAGAACGGAGTTATGTTCCTGTATCAGCTCAGAGTAATGAAAAGAAAGCTTTAACAAATATTGACTATCTGCTAAGGGTAAATCAGAATGAACAGTTGTTAAGTCTGAAAAAATTTATCAGAACTTTGAGGGAAGATATTATTGACTATGGCACTTTACCGGATTACACAATAAGAAGAATTGCAAATCTTAAGCTGGACAATTCCGATTTGAAAGAAGCGATAGAAGAAATTAACGCAATCAAAGATGAATTAGGGGAGGATTATCTTGAGAAGGAAAAGAGGAAATCAGGTAAAGAGGAAAAAGAAATTATTATAGCAATAAGGAATAAAAACTAATGAGGCTAAAGCCTTATTTTAATTTGAGTTTTTTAATCAGTCAGCTAAAGCTGAGTGCAATAGAATAAATTATTTTAAATAGTATAATAATATTACAATTCACTTTAGCGAACTGGACAAGAAAAAAGAAAAGCTAAATTGGCTTTAGCCATATAAAGGAAAAATGAGGCTTAAACCCAGCATTTTTAAGTAATTATTTATTTATCAGTTGGCTGAAGCCAACTGCAATGAATAGACAAATTTATTTAATAAAGCAATTGCAATTGACTTTAGTCAAGGGACTAATAAAAGATAAAATAAAACTGGCTTTAGCCACATTTAAAGGAAAATAGATTATGAGCTGGGTAAGAGTTTGGGTTCATCTGGTATTTTCAACTAAGAACAGAGAACCTTATTTGAACTCAAGAGAACTTAGAGAAAAAGTTTTTAATCATATAAAAGATAATGCAAAAGAAAAAGATATATGGCTGGATTCAATCAATGGATACAAAGAACATATTCACTGTCTGATTTCATTGAACAAAGAACAATCAATCAGTAAGATTGCCCAATTAATAAAAGGAGAGTCTTCTTTCTGGATTAATAAAAATAAATTAACGAAAAATAAATTCATTTGGCAGGATGATTATTGGGCTGTTAGTGTTAGTGAAAGTCATATTGAGAATGTAAAGAAATATATTTCAGAGCAGGAAGAACATCATAGAATAAAAACCGTTTCAGAAGAAGTTGATGAGTTTATGAAAAAATATGGCTGGTACTTTATTCAAAATACTTCATATAAAGAATGAGGCTAAAGCCAGAATTCCCTTTCTTGATTTTTTCTCAGTTGGCTAAAGCCAACTGTAATAAAAAATAAAATTATTTTAATATTCCTATTGCAGTTCACTTTAGTGAACTAATGGAAATTAAAAAATCAAAATGGCTTTAGCCACATAAATAAACAATGAGGCTAAAGCCGGAATTATTGTTTTTGATTATTCCTCAGTCAGCTAAAGCTGACTGCAATAGAAATAAAATTATTTTAATATTCCTATTGCGGTTCACTTTAGTGAACTGAAGGAAATTAAAAAATCAAAATGGCTTTAGCCACATAAATAAACAATGAGGCTAAAGCCGGAATTATTGTTTTTGATTATTCCTCAGTTGGCTAAAGCCAACTGCAATAAAAAATAAAATTATTTTAATATTCCTATTGCAGTTCACTTTAGTGAACTGAAGGAAATTAAAAAATCAAAATGGCTTTAGCCACATTAAAAAAAGGAATACTTATGGAAACCAAAGGAATTATTGAAAACCTTATCCATCAGTTCAACAATGAAAATCTTATCTCTCTGTTAAGAGCTAAAACCAGAACTTTTCGATTAATTGAAGAAAAGCTAACCCAACTAAATGATGAGCAATTTTCTGAATCATCTCTATTTGGTGAGTTTAAAGTTAATAATGATTTAATGGTTGTGGTAACTGCAAGAGTAAATAAACCACTTTCCGAGCGCTCTGGCAAAAAAGCTCAATACACACTTGGTAAAAAATTTCTTAAAGACTCTCAGAGATACATTGCCGGCTTTTTCATTTTCTATGATGACAAAGGTGATTTCCGTTTCTCATTGATTTATGATATTCCACTTTCTACCGGTAAAAGAGATTGGAGTAACTTTAGAAGATATACTTACTTCGTTAGCAAAGATCAAACTAACAAAACATTCATAAAGCAATTTACAGAAGCTGATTTTTCTTCACTCGATAAAATTATCGATGCATTTAGCGTTGAAAAAGTTACCAAACAATTCTATCAGGAAATTGCTAACTGGTATTTCTGGGCAATGGATAAAGTTGAATATCCCGATGATGAAGAAAAAGACCGAGAGAAAAGAAATGCTAAAAACCTTATTCGTTTGATCACACGAATTATCTTCATCTGGTTTATGAAGGAAAAAGAACTTGTTCCTTCTACACTTTTTGATAAATCTTTCATTGACAAAATAATTAATTACAAAGACAAAACTGGCAGCACATATTATAAAGCTATACTTCAAAATTTATTCTTTGCCACACTAAACACTAAAATGAAAAGAGATGATAAGGAAAGCAGAATATTTGTTGAAGAAGCTGAGAAAAAAGGGTACTTAAGCGATGCGCATCTTCAACAAGGTTATTATCGTTATAACAGATTTATTAAAGATAAAAATTTGTTTATTGAACAATTTGAAAATGTTCCTTTCTTGAATGGTGGTTTGTTTGAATGCCTTGATAAAAAAATAGATGGAAAAGAAATTAGAATTGATTGCTTTTCTGATAATCCTAAGAATGAAACCAAATTAAAAGTTCCAGATGAAATATTTTTCCTCGAAAAAGAAATTGATGTTTACTTGTCTAAATATCTTGACAAAGGAAAAAGTAAAAAGGTTACTGGACTTCTAACCATTCTTAAGCGTTACAACTTTACTATTGATGAAAACACACCTGTTGACCAGGATGTTGCATTAGACCCAGAGTTATTAGGAAAAGTATTTGAGAATTTATTAGCTGCATATGTACCTGAAACTTCAGAAACAGCGAGGAAAGCAACGGGAAGTTATTATACTCCAAGAGAAATAGTGGAGTATATGGTAACCGAATCACTGATAGAATATATAAGTAGCATAATCGTCCCCGATTCCGAAGAGAGTAAAAGAATCATCCCCGATTCCGAAGATAGTACTATAATCCACCCGAATTCCGAAGAAAATAATTCCGAGGACACCTATCCCTTCTACAACCCCTACAAAGAAGTTGATCTCTTCTACGGTAAAAAAGGGAAGTTGCCGCATATGCATCAAGGTTCGGTGTGGTACTTCGTAACATTTCGTTTGGCAGATTCACTTCCGAAGGAAATAGTTGACCAACTCGAACAGGAAAGAATTAAGTGGTTGGAGAAGCACAAGAACAATAAGGATAATTTAACTCGGGAAGAACTTAAGGAGTATTATAGACTATTTTCAGAACGAGTGGAAGAATGGCTGGCAGCCGGTTATGGTAGTTGCATATTAAGGGAAGAACGAGTAGCTAATATTCTTGCTCAGACTTTGTTGCATTTTAATGGAGTAAAGTATGAGCTTGATGATTGGGTTATTATGCCTAATCACGTTCACCTTCTAGTTAAACCGAAGGAGGGTTATTCATTATCAGAGGTGATGCACAGTATAAAGTCATATTCGGCTAATAAAATAAATGAGCTGCATAACAAGAAAGGCGATGTCTGGCTGCACGAGTCTTATGACCATATAGTTAGAAATGAGGATGCTTTTTATGCTATTAAAAAATATATCAGGGAAAATCCGGTAAAGGCAAAGATTGAGCTGCCGAAGGTGTGCTGCTCGTGGAAACACAGTCTTAGAAGCCAGGAGGCTTCAAGTACAATCCTCCGAAGCCGGGAGGCTTCGGCTACTTTTCGAATACGGGAGGCTTTGGCTGCTTTGTTTGATTATTCGAATGATGAGAATCCTTTTGATGAGCAAACTACTTTGAAGTTAATTGAAATTATTGAGAACATTAAAATTCTTGATCCTGCCTGCGGAAGCGGCGCTTTTCCGATGGGTGTGCTGCATAAACTTGTTCTTGCTCTTCATAAACTTGATCCAGATAATAAAATCTGGAAAAAGAAAATTCTTGAAAGAGTGCCGCCTGAAATTAAAGAGGAAACCGAAAAATCTTTTGAGAATAAATCTGTTGATTATATCAGAAAACTTGGCTTGATTGAAAATTGTATCTACGGTGTTGATATTCAGGAGATTGCAATTCAGATAAGTAAACTGCGTTTTTTTATTTCGCTGCTTGTTGAACAGAATATTGATGATACTAAACCAAACCGCGATATACGTGCTTTGCCAAATCTCGAAACTAAATTCGTGGCGGCAAATACTTTAATTGGATTAAACCGACCTGCACAAATGAATTTAACAGCCGGGGATATTGAAACACTTGAAAAGGAATTGTTTAAAGTAAGAGAAGAAATTTTTTATACTAACAGCAGAAAAGAAAAGTATGAACTACAAAGAAAAGAAAAACATTTAAGAGAAAAATTAAAAACAGCACTTGAACAAAATGGCTTTCCAAATGATATTGCAGAAAAAATAACAAGCTGGGATCCATTTGATCAGAATACACATTCCGACTGGTTCGATCCCGAATGGATGTTCGGAATAAAAGTAACCGAATCCTCTGGATTCGGCAAAAACATCAATTCCGGCTTTGATATTGTCATCGGCAACCCGCCGTATATTCAGCTGCAAAAATCGCTAAGCGATAAGAGTAAACTGAAATATGCCGACTTATACAAGGACCAGAATTATAAAACTTTTGAGAGGACAGGCGACATTTACTGTCTGTTTTACGAAAAAGGGATACAACTACTAAAGACGAATGGTTTACTCTGCTACATTACCTCCAACAAATGGATGCGTGCCGGCTATGGAGAAAAGTTGCGGGAATTCTTTTCTAAATATAATCCTAAACTATTGATTGATTTAGGTCCAGGCATATTTGAAAATGCCACAGTTGATACAAACATTTTGTTGATACAAAAAACAAAAAATAAAAATCAATTGAGAGCAGTAACATTACAAAAAAATAATTCCGTTAATATTGACCATCAATTAAAACAGAATGGAGTTATACTTGAAAAGCTTACAAAAGATGCCTGGTTCATAGGCAGTAATGCCGAGCAACAACTCAAAGAAAAAATAGAACGCATTGGTAAACCCCTCAAAGATTGGGATGTGAATATTTACTACGGTATAAAAACTGGCTTAAACCAAGCCTTTATCATCACAACCGAAAAGCGAAATGAGATACTTGCCAATTGCAGTGTAGCCGAATCGTCTCGATTCGCTGGACTAACAGAACGAGAGCGCACCGAAGCCATCATCAAACCCATTTTGCGCGGTAGAGACATCAAACGCTACCACTACGAATGGGCAGGGCTGTGGGTGATAGTGATACCGGCTGGCTGGATAAAAAAGGTAACTCAATCATCCCTGATTGAGGAAAAGGCAGAAAAAGAAGTAATTAAACTGCTACCCAGCTTAATGAACCATTTATTACCATACAAAGTAAAAGCTCAAAAACGCGACGACCAGGGCGATTACTGGTGGGAACTCCGCCAATGTGCTTACTACTCGGAGTTTGAAAAGGAGAAAGTGGTGTGGAGTGATATTGCAACTGAGCCTACATTTACTTTATTAAAATCTGGAGTATTTTTTAATAATACTGTTTATATGATAACATCTAAAACTACTAAATATATGACAGGGTTATTGAACTCAAAAATTACAAGATGGATTTTCCCAAAGATAGCAAGTGATTTAGGAGAAAGTGGAAGCAGATACTTTAAGATCTTTGTTGAAAAAATTCCCCTTCCTCCCATCACACCGGAGAATCAGCAAATAGTATCACAAATCGAGGCGTTGGTGGATAAGATACTTGCGGCAAAAAAAGAAAATCTGCAATCTGATACGAAATCCCTTGAAGATCAGATAGACATAATGGTTTACAAACTTTACAACCTCACATACGAGGAAGTAAAATTAGTAGATACAAATATTGAGCAAATAATAAACAACAAAGAATATAATAAATTTGAAATTAAATAAAAGGAAAAGATTTTAAAACTATGAAACTTGTAAAAAATTCAATTCAAATAGCATTAAACAGTGATATTGTACCAATATATTATGGTTCAATAAATCATTACCTTGCGAATAAAAGAACAATTGAAAAATTCGCAAAAAGAATAGTCGAAGCATCTACAACGCCAGAGAAAAAATTTGAGATTGATTCAACAACAGAATCTCATAATGATAGCACTGATTTTTATTTTTCATTTATTCCACTCAAAGGATTAGAATATGAAAGACAAGTCGATCTCAACAAAGATAAAATATTAAAAAAACTTTTTATTGTAGATATGCTCATAAAGGGTATTGCCGATAAATATATCATAAGAAAGGGTGGTTATGAGGCAGATGTTTCTTTTTTTATACAAAATGAAAATACCCCATTCGAAAATTGGCTTTCTTATAAACAAATAAACTTAAAATATTTCCATAACGAGCTATACATTGCTTTTGGAAGCTATCAATCTCTTATTTCTGAAAAACAATTAAGTGAATATTCTCAAATAGATTCAGATTCTATAAGCTATATTTTGATTGATGAAAGGTATTTAGTGAACAAGAAATTTATTAATGATGATTTAAAGAATTATAGATTCTTAGCCACAAATTCTATTAAGATAGAAAACAAACTTACTTTAACTCCAAAGCCTTTGAATTATCGTGAATATTTTAAAAATATAAACGATGTATTAAAGTTATTACTTGAAATTCAGTTTGAAGGTATAACCCTTTCAAGTAGTGGCTTCGAGGAACTTCAACAAAAATACTTTTTCCAAGTTGAGCGAAATTATAGTGTGATGCTATTTAAAGACTCGCATACAAATGTAAATGCCAGTAACGGAATGAAATTTTCTGGTCCTTTATTTGTTCCTGAAGATGTCACAGAAGAAACGGAATTTTTATTTATTTATTCTTCACCAGATAAGGCTAATGAATTATTCCGTTATCTTCGAGATGGACTGAGCTTTTTCCCTGGACTTGAACGTTATGTGGGCATACCTGTAAGAACACCTAATAAAGACTTAAGCTTACGATATGATAATTATAATGAATTGCCCCATCGTTTAGAAAAACATCTTGAACAGAACTCTGAGCAGTTAAAATTAAAAAAATATGTTGCAATAGTGATAATACCTAAGGGAAAAACAGATATAGAATTTTTTGTTGATGAGCCGGAAGACAATGACAAAATCTATTATAGAATTAAAGAATTGTTACTTCAAAAAAATATACCCAGTCAGTTCATAGTCGAAAGTAACATTGGTATAAAATCCTTTCATTTCTTCTTACCTAATATAGCAATTGCGCTTTTAGCAAAATTAGGCGGCATACCGTGGCGTCTAAATAAAGATGTTACTAATGATCTTATTATTGGCTTTGGAGAAAAAAAAGTTAATGAAAATATGTATCTTGGCAATACTGTTTTTTTCGACAATACGGGAAACATTAAAGAAAATTATTATTTCAATGCCGATAATCCGAGTCAACTAGCAAATAACATTATATCCTCTTTATTAAACTATAAGAAACAAATTAATGAAATTCCCAAAAGGATTATAATTCATTATTACAAAGCTCCAAATCAAAAAGAATTCAAGGAAATATCAAAGGCTATAAAGGAACTTAATTTTGATATACCTTTTGTTTTTGTTGAGATTAATGATTCAAAAGCAAAGGATTTAATAGCTTTTGATTTAACAAATGAATATTCAATGCCAATAAGCGGAACGTGTTGGGAAATTAGAAAAGGTCAGGAATATATTCTATTTAATAATACTAGGTACGGAAATGATGCTGGTAAATACAAAGATGAATATCCTGTAAAAATTAAACTTTATTTCAGCAAAATGATTAACCCGACTACTGAAATTATAAATGAAACTTTAGCTCAAGTCTATGAATTCTCAAGAATCTATTGGAAGTCATTAAGGCAACAGTGCAAACCAGTAACTATTATTTATTCAGACTTAGTAGCAAAATACGCTGCTAATTTTAAAGATAATAAAGTTCCGGATTCTGATATAGCTAAAAAAATACCTTGGTATTTATGAGTGAGCTTAAAAATAAATCTGATGTATTAAAAAGAAGTTTATTTCTTTTTGGTGCAGGAGCAACCAAAGAAGCTGGATGCTTCACCAGCCGAGAGATTTTAAATAATCTTTTGGAAAACGAAAATTTTGGTGAGTTTAAAGATTTATTACATTTCTTATTTTCTTCGTTGGAATACCACACAAAATGGCGAACACTTAAACAAAAAGAGAAAGGTCAGCTCATAACGCCTTTTGTTAGTAATATTGAAGATTTAATATTGTTAATTAAAAGAATTAAAAACAGGGATATCTATCTACCATATCCAATAACTGGTAGTTGGTCTGATAAAATTAATGAATATGAAAATTATTGGCAGAAGAACAACAATTCGCCAACACAAAATAATTTATTCCAAAACTTAGAATCTAAAATAAAAAATGAGTTATATTCTTGGCTAGTAGTTGGGAATGAAAAATTCGACTACTTAACTCCATTAAAGGAATTCTTAGAAGATGACAGTAATAAAGAAATAAATCTTGATATCTTTACTTTAAATTATGACTTGGTATTAGAAAAATTTTTTAACAATAAAGATGTTACTTTATTGAATAACGGATTTTATAATAGGTTTTTTAGAGGGCACAATGATGAAAAATTTGCTGATACCCGTATAAATTATTATAAACTTCATGGTTCGATAGATTGGATAAAAAATGAGGATGGTGAAATAAGGTTAGTAGATGAAAATGATATAAAAAATAATCTTAACCAAAGTTTAATAATTTTTGGAGAAGGAAATAAATTTTTGTCTGTTGACCCCTTTTTATCTCTTTCATATTCATTTAAAGAAAAACTTGAGGAAAAAGATTTCTACTTTGTGATAGGTTATAGTTTTTTTGACTCATATATTAATAATTTATTACTTGAAGGTTTAAGAAAGAAAAGTGATTTTAATAAAAAACTAATAGTTGTTAATCCATTCCTAGATAAAGAGTTTTCAAATAATGAAGAATTAGCATTTTCTCCCGATAAGAAAGAACAACTTCTTAAGAACAAGTTTATTGATCACATTAAACAAATTCAGCAGAATGAATATTTGAGCGACATTCCTGAATTTAATATCACTGAAATTTCCCCTTCAAAAATACATTTAGAGTTACAAAGCACCGGTAAATTCTTAAAGTTTCTCTTTAAAGAAAATGGCTTAGAATATTTTAAAGAATTGTTTAATAAAGATGTTAAAAAAATATTTTGATATAAACACTCCTAGCCGACACCACCCCTTGGAGCATGAGATAGACAAGCTGGTTCATAAGCTGTATGGGCTTACGAAGGAGGAGATAAGGATAATTGAAGGAAGAAAATAAAAAGAAATTTCTATGGAACATTTGATATATGCTGCTTATGGTTCAAACCTTCTTAAAGAGAGATTTCTTTTCTATATCAAAGGCGGTGACTATGCTGGCAGACATTATAATGGTAGTGAAGATAAATCTGAGCCCGAGAGTTTGGGATGGATATATGTACCTCATAGATTATTCTTTGCCAAAAAATCATCAAGGTGGGATAATAAGGGCATTGCTTTTTTATCTTGCAAAAAAGAAGAGAATAAAGATAACGGGGCTGTGGTTCGTTTATGGAAAATTTCCAAACAACAATTTCAAGATCTTCAAAATCAAGAAGGGAACTGGTACAATAAAATTTTATTATTGGGCAAAAATGACGGCCTAGAAATAAAAACCATAACAGGTTGCTACGAAAATGAAAAGCAACAACCTTCAGATAAATATCTTGAGATAATTAAAGCAGGTTTGAAAGAAACAACGAATTGGGATGATAAGAGCATCAAAAGGTATCTAGCAAAGTTTTTGTAAGATATTTAGAACTGTATTTCAATGGTAATAGATTCTATCAATCATTAAATGCAAATAAATTTATTCTTATTACTAACCCTAGAAGAAGTTGAGATTATATATACACAAACCGCTAACATAATATGAAAGAAAGAATATGATAAATTTGAGATAAAATAGAGGAACCTAAAATGAATCAAGTAAGTGAACCTAGAAACATTTGGGGTGGTAACTGGACAGAAGAAAAATTAGATACTTTCGAGAAATATGTAAATGCTTATTTAACCATTATGAATGCTCAAAAACAAAAATATAATGGCTGGCCAACTACTATTTATTTTGATGGATTTGCTGGTAGTGGTAAAAGAACATCATCTTCCGATGAAGAAGAAAATAATTTGTTTTCGGATTATCTTTTAAAAGAAGAATTGGAAGTTTATAAAGGTTCAGCAGAAAGAGTCCTTAGTTTAACTCAAAAATTTGATTATTACTTTTTCGTTGATAGTGATAAATCATCAATTAGTTCTCTGGAAAAAATTATGAAAGAGAAAGGTATCGTAAATTATAATTGTTATTTTGTGAACGATGATGTTAATAACCAATTGAATAAACTTTCTAACTTTATAAACGATAAAAAATCAGCACTTGTTTTATTAGATCCGTTTGGAATGCAAATAGATTGGTCAAGTATAGAAAAGTTGAAAGGCAAAAGAGTTGATCTGTGGATTCTTATTCCATCAGGGGTAATCATTAACCGTTTTCTTGATAAAAAAGGTAAATTTTTATTTAAAAATAAATTGGAATCTTATTTCGGATTGAGCCAAGATGAAATTAAAAAGAAGTTTTATGAAACTGAGCAAATAGAAACTTTATTCGGCTCAGTTGATATTACAAATAAAACTAATGATTCTGTAAATAAAATTGCTGAACTTTATATCGAAAGATTACAAAGTATTTGGAAATTTGTATCAAAGAAACCTTTAAAATTGTTTAATACTAAGAATGTACCAATTTATCATTTCGTATTCGCTTCGAATAACCAGACTGCACATAAAATTGCTAAACAAATTATTGAGAAGAAAAGTATATGAAAACCACTAAAATCGAATGGACAGAAAAAGTTTGGAATCCGAGTATTGGTTGTGATAAAGTCTCGGCTGGATGTAAGTTTTGTTATGCGGAAACTTTTGCAAAGCGATTAAAAGCTATGGGAATAGAGGACTATAAGGATGGATTTAACTTTAAAATATTACCCCACAGATTAGAAGAACCATTAAGAATTAAAAAGCCCACAAAATTCTTTGTCAATTCAATGAGCGATTTATTTCACGAAAAAATGCCATTTGTATACCTTGATATGATTTTTGATGTAATTAAAAAAACGCCACAACATATTTATCAAATCCTCACAAAGCGTGATAAAATTATGCTCAATTATTTTTCAAATAAAGTAGTTCCTTCAAATGTTTGGCTTGGTGTTAGCGTGGAAAATTCAACTTTCAAAAAAAGGATAGATTCATTAAGAAAAGTAAAAGCAGAAATCAGGTTTATTTCTTTTGAGCCACTGATTGGTGCTGTGGGTGAACTTAATTTACAAGATATTCATTGGGCAATAGTAGGTGGTGAATCTGGAAGAACAGCAAGACCTATAAAAAAAGAATGGGTAGAAGAAATTTTCAATCAATGTAAAGAGCAAGATGTTGCTTTCTTTTTTAAACAGTGGGGCACGTGGGGTGCTGATGAAATAAAAAGAAACAAGAAAGCTAATGGTAGAAAATTTATGGGTAAAATTTGGAATGAATATCCTGTAAAACGAACTTTATTTACTAATCTATGCAGTATTAAAAATAATTTGACCAAGTATTGAACCGATAATAAGCAAAGAAGAATTTGAATGATTTGAAGAATGAAATAGACTTAGCGCCTTTGCGTCTTAGCGAGAAAGACATTTCACGCAGAGACGCCAAGAACGCAAAGAAAAAAAAGGCGATTTTGCTCCTTAGCGGCTTTGCGAGAAACTAAATAATTTCACGCAGAGAAGCTAAGAACACAAAGAAGTTTATGCTAAAAGATTATGCCTTATAAATCCATTACTTTCCTTAAATAATGAAACATTTTATTTTAATATAATCTTTCATACTATTTTCCCCGGAGGTGACTATGATAAAACATCTTTTTAATCTCAGAGCAAAACTTTCATTACTCTTCTTTTTACTATTCCCCGCATCATTTATACTTGCTCAAGTACCTGATACAATCTGGACTAAAACTTTTGGCGGAAGTAATATTGATATCGGTTCTTGCGTAAAAGAAACATCTGATGGCGGATATATAATTACTGGTTACACAAGATCATACGGCACAATGAGCGGCAGAAATCTTTTATTCCTTAAAACTGACTCCTTCGGAAATTTGGTTTGGGTTAATGGTTACGGAGGGAATAACGATGAAGAGGGAAATGCAGTTGTGCAAACTTCTGATGGTGGTTTTGTTGCCAGTGGTTATACTAAGTCTTATGGCTCAGGTGGTAATGATGTTTATCTGATTAAAGTTGATGCAAATGGTAATCAGCTATGGGATAGAGTCTTTGGTGGCACATCTGATGAAGAAACATACTCAATGGTTTCTACAGATGATGGAGGTTTTTTAATGGCTGGTGCAACTTCTTCATTCGGTGCAGGAAGCAGAGATATATGGTTGATTAAAACTGATGCTTCAGGAAATCAGCAATGGACAAAAACGATTGGAGGTTTAAGTTCTGATGGCGCAAGATCAATAAACAAGACTTCTGATGGCGGTTACATTATCACTGGTTGGACATTCTCATACGGTCCTGGTGCAGTTGGAAATGTCTGGTTAGTAAAAACTGATTCTCTCGGTAATATGCAATGGAATAAATTTTTCGGTGGAACTGATGTTGACCGTGGTTTCTCTGTTCGGCAAACAACTGACGGTGGATATATTCTGACAGGTTACACTGCATCTTCAGGAGCAGGCCTTGATGATATGCTTCTCATAAAAACTGATGCAGCTGGTAATGCACAATGGCAAAAAACTTTTGGCGGTACTGGTCGTGATTATGGTAACTCAGTTGTGCAAACTTCTGATGAGGGTTTTGTTATAACCGGTTACACACTTTCCTATGGTGCTGGTGGTGATGATTTATGGATTGTAAAAACTGATGAGCAGGGAAATATGTTGTGGAGTAAAACCTTAGGTGGTGCGCAGTCTGATGTTGGTAATTATTTAATTGAATCATCTGACGGAAGTTTTGTAATAACAGGTCATACTCTTTCCTTCGGTGCAGGGGTGCACGATGTATGGCTCATTAAACTTGCTTCAGTAATTCCTGTCGAACTGGTTTCATTTACTGCTGAAGTAAATGGTAATAGTGTACTACTAAAATGGAGTACTGCAAGTGAAACAAATAACAGGGGATTCGAACTACAAAAAAGTCAAAAGTCAGAAGTCAAAAGTCAAAATTGGAATAGTGTTGCATTCATAGAAGGTAAAGGAACTAGTACTGAAATACATAATTATGAATTTGTTGATCAGAATTTAGAGCCAGGTAATTATAGTTACAGATTAAAACAAATTGATTATGATGGAAATTATACTTATTCAAATATTATTGAAGCAGAGATTTTATCCCCGATAGAATTCAAATTAGGGCAAAATTATCCTAATCCATTTAATCCGGGAACTATAATCAGTTGGCAATCTCCGGTAAGCAGTTGGCAAACAATTAAATTATATGATATAATGGGAAGAGAAATAGAAACGATTGTCGATGATTATTACGAAGCTGGCTTTCATTCTAAATTGTACATTGTTAATTCTACATTACCAAGCGGTGTTTATTTTTACAAATTGCAGGCAGGGAATTTCTCAGAGATTAAGAAGATGATTTTGATAAGGTGATAAGAGGTATAAGGGAATAAGGTATAAGGTGGAGGGGTATAGGGTATAAGGTACAAGGTATATGGTTTATGGAATACTTATATAAAGAAAGATAAAGGCAACGGATTAGTTTAAAATAAAAAAACACTTCCAGGCGTTAAGGAAGTGTTTTGGGGTGCCACGAACATTTACACTTTTAAGCCTGAGAAATTAAACCTTCTCTTGTATAATAGTTTGCAGCATTAGTGAATTCAAAACTTTCAACTGCTTCATCAAGTGTATCGTAAGCATTGAAAATATTAAGTGTGCCGGATTTTTCCATCAATGCTCTTACAACTGATTTTGGTTTTACAAGTCTGATTTCACCACTTATCATTGATATCTTCTTAAGTGATAGGACAAGTACACCTAAAAAAGTTGAATCAATGAATTCGCACTGACTTAAATCAACTATTAATTTTCTGAATTTCTTTTCAATATCTTCATCAAGAATTTTCTTTAATTCACCTGCTTCTTTATATGTAGCTCTGGTGAGATTAACCTTCTCAATGATAATATCTTTAATTACCAGTTTTTCGAAATCTTCCATTTTGACCCTCGTTATTTCTTGAATCCCCTGTACATTAAAAATTTTACTTTCAAATAAATTTAAGTTCATTTATGAATCTCCAATTATTATTCCAATTTAATTATCGCATTCTAAAGAATAATTTTTATGCCATTTGGCTCACTTTGATAATTGATTTATAATTATTTACTAAATTGAACCAACAAAAAATGCGTTTTATGGCTGATTCACTTATAAAAAATGCTATTTCATTATCAAAGAAACATTATGAGAACTTTCCGGTTGCTTCCTTTCTGATTCCTAAAAATAAAAGAACGGATATAGCTATTGTTTATTGGTTTGCCAGAACCGCAGATGATCTGGCTGATGAAGGTCACCTATCTGCAAGTGAACGAATATACGCACTTGATGAATATGAAAAGCATTTTAATGAATCGCTGAAAGGGAAATTTTTTAGTGCTGAGTATAAGATTTTGTCTGATATTGTTCTACGAAATAATCTTAATCCAAAAGACTTCGCAGATTTAATCTCAGCATTCAAACAGGATGTCACTAAAAACAGATATGAAAATTTTGATAAAGTTCTGGATTATTGTAAACGATCAGCAAATCCGGTAGGGAGAATTGTTCTTAATATTTTTAATATAAGAGATGAAGAAGCTTATAAATTTTCTGATAATATCTGCACTGCATTACAATTAACAAATTTTTTCCAGGATGTTGAAATTGATTATGCGAAGAATAGAATATATTTCCCAAAAGATGAAATGCTTCGGTTTAATGTTGATGAAAAGCTGTTTGAGATGAAAGAAAATAATCCTAATTTTTCAGCACTTCTGAAATACAGTATTGAAAGAACGAGAAATCTTTTTAACCAAGGCAAAAGTTTATTCAGATTTCTTAGAGGAAGATTAAAACTCGAAATTAAATGGACTGTTGCCGGTGGTGAAAAAATTCTCTCAAAGATTGAAAAGAATAATTATCAGATTTTCGGTAACAGACCAAAACTCAACAAAGCAGATTTTATTTCGATACTACTAAAAAGTATTTTTACTAATGATTGAATCAGCAAAGCAAATATCAAAAGAAAGCAAAAGCAGTTTTTACTACGCTTTTAATCTCTTACCTGAAAAACAAAGAGACGCAATGAATACTGTTTATGCTTTCTGCAGAAAGACTGATGATATAGTTGATGATTTATCTGTTCCGGATGATATAAAATATGAAAAATTAAGAAAGTGGCGGCTTGAATTTGAAAAAGCATTTGCCGGCAGAAGTGAGTATCCATTGTTGAATAAACTTGGCAGGACGATTTCGAATTTCAATATTCCTCTTGATCCATTCTTTGAATTGATTAAAGGAATGGAAATGGATTTGCAGAAAAACCGCTATAAGAGTTTTGATGATTTGCTTGTTTACTGTTATCGTGTTGCTTCAACAGTCGGATTAATGTGTATTGAAATTTTTGGTTATAAGAATCCTTCAACAAAAGATTTTGCAGTAAATCTCGGGATTGCTCTTCAACTTACAAATATACTTCGTGATTTGGGTAAAGATGCAGAGCAGGGAAGGATATATCTTCCGCAGGAAGATTTACTGAGATTTAATTACAGCGAGACTAAGCTATACAATAAAATTTCAGATGAGAATTTTAAGCAACTGATGAAATACGAAGTTGAAAGAGCAAAAAATTATTTTGACAAAGCAACTCAGTCACTTGACCTTGACGATAAAAAAACAATGTTTGCCGCAAGAGCAATGCAGCATATTTATTACAGAATGCTTGAAAGAATTGTTCGGTCTGATTATGATGTACTTAATAATGAAATTAAAGTGAAGAAAATTGAAAAAGTCGGAATTGCATTAGGAGTCTGGGCTAAGTATCAGTTAGTTTATTGATGAAAAAAGTAATTATAATCGGTGGCGGACTAGCAGGACTTTCAGCAGCTGCTCATCTCTCAAAAAAAAATTTCAAAGTTATACTACTCGAAGCATCTCCCAAATTAGGTGGAAGAGCATATTCCTTCTTTGATGAAAAACCACAGACAGAAATTGATAACGGTCAGCATATTCTTATGGGATGTTATTCTGATACACTGAATTTCCTTAAAATTATTGATGCTTATAAATTTCTTAACATTCAGAAAATTCTTGAGATAAATTATCTTGCTAAAGATAAAAATCATTTCAGATTAAAAGCTCCAAATTTCATTTATCCACTAAATCTGTTATTTGCTTTGTTTTCTTTCAAAGAACTGAATTTAAAAGAAAAGATTTCGCTGTTAAAATTATTCATCAAAATTTATTTCACAGATTCCGAAAAACTCTATGGAATGACAGTTCAGGAATGGTTAAAGAAAGAAAAGCAGTCTGATAAAGCAATCAGAATTTTCTGGGAAATAATTTCAATCGGTGCATTGAATACATCAACAGAGAAAGCATCAGCAAAAATTTTCTGTGATATTCTTAAAGAAATTTTCTGGAGGGATAAATTTTCATCACAGATAATTATTCCTGCTTTACCATTATCAAAAACATTTTGTGAACCTGCAAGTGATTTCATAAAAAGTAATGATGGAGAAATCAGACTTTCTGAAAAATGTATTGAGTTTGTAGTTGATAAAAATAGAATAGAAAAAGTGATAACTGATAAAAATGTTTATGAAGATTTTGATTTTGTAGTATCAGCAGTTCCATTTTATGCGCTGGAAAAAATAATTGATACGAGCTTTCTTGATAAACAGCCGGAATTTCATTATTCATCAATTCTTAATATTCATCTTCGGATAAAAGAAAATTTTCTTCAGGAAGATTTTTATGCCTTTTACGATTCAGAGTTGCATTGGTTGTTTAATAAAAGAACTCACTGGAATATTGTAATCAGCAATGCAGATAAGTTTATGCAGATGAATAATGAAGAAATTTTTAATTTGGTTTTCACGGAGCTTAAAAAATTTATTGCAATTTCTGATGATGATATTCTTTTATACAAAATAATTAAGGAGAAAAGAGCTACATTTATTCCTGATGATTTTACTTTGAAACACAGACCTTCAACAGAAACAAAAGTTAAAAATCTTTTCATTGCAGGAGATTGGGTTGATACAAAACTTCCTGCTACAATTGAAAGTGCAGTAAGAAGCGGAAGAATTGCCGCGGAGAAGATTGTTTTCAATAATTAATGTTCACTTGTTTAACTGGAAGTTTTTATAAACTTAGCAAAAAAAGAGCGGATAATTTATCCGCTCTTTTGACTTTTGAATTATAAAAAAGTCCCTTCTCCTTTGGAGAAGGGATTTAGGGATGAGGTATTTATTTTATCACCATCATCTTCTTACTTGATGTAAACGAACCGGCAGTTAACTTATAAATATAAACTCCACTTGCAAGTTTGCTTGCATCAAACTCAACTTTATATCTTCCCGCTTCTCTGTACTCATCAACTAAGGTTGCTGCTTCGTTGCCTAATATATCGTAAACTTTTAATGTTGTATGACTGCCTACTGGTGACTGCCAACGGATTACTGTTGTAGGATTGAAAGGGTTCGGGTAGTTATCAAATAGTTTATATTCCGTTGGTATTTCTTTAGAACTCTCGGTGGTCATTGGTTTATTTATTCCTTTCAAGTACAAACTATCTGTCACATATCTTCCTGCTGTCTTTAGGATATATGCTCTGTTTCCTGTTGTTGTAGTTGTATTGAATGTCAGATCTATTCGCTCTGTTGGACTTAGCTCCCCGTAATTACCGTCTAAACTTATTAGTTTTCCTTTTATTTCTCCGTTTACTGAGTGCACTGCACTGCTTAACGAAAGAGTTTTGGTTTTTACTGTCTGTAGATTTATCACAAATGCAAAGTAATCCAGCTCAAGCGGTTTATTAACTTGCAACTCTATTACTCCTGATGGCAGATTAGTTATTCTCTTGCTTATTATACTTTTATTTGGTCGCAGGAAGAATTCTGTTATCGGAATTACCTCTGTTATTTGCTCTCCCTGTTCATTCGTTATTTCTTTTCTAAGATTCATCCGCAATGCACTTAACCTTTTCTGAGGTGGTGGTGGTTCAACTCCTCCTAGTACCACATCACCTTCTGCCTCTACTCCATCTGTAAGCCGGGTGATTGTTATTATATCTCCAACATTTAACTGAACTGTTACCGAGTCCATATTCCCAAGTTCGGAAGTTATATCTGTTTGACCATTGAGCATTATCCTCAGTGGTATTGTTGTATTATAGTTTATTACCTGTCCTTGTTCGTTTACAACTATATTCTCTCCCTGGTTTGCTCTTGCCTCAATAAGTGATATCTGATCAAACCAGCTATGCTCTGTCTGTGGTTCGTGAACTGTAAGTTTTATCTTATTATTTACTGGTGTAATCGGAGTATTTATAAGATAATAATCTATAACATCTTTGCCGGGATTATTGGGTGAAGTAATAAGAAGCGGATTTTCATCGAAGAGCATTCCATTCTGTTCAAATGAAAGAGTTGGACAACCATTACAATTGCTGAGAATAGGATTATAGCGCATAGTGCTTTCACCGACTGCATTGCTTACCGTACATCCAAATTCCCAGGTAGGAGCTTCAGCTCCAAGAGCTGTGGCATCTGTGCTGCTGTAAGTAATTGTACAGGTATTTGAAGTTGTATCAAAGCTGACTGTTACACCTGCAGGAGTATTGTATGAAAACCAGTGATAGGTTAAACTACCATTACCTTGTGAAAGATTAACTGAGACATGCCCCGTTGTACCTTTACAAATAGGATTTGGCGATTGTGTGAAGTTGGAGATCACCGGGGCTATCAATGGGGTAAATAGAAGTTCTTTAATTTTCCAATCGACCGAATAATTTCCGTAAGAAGAATTATAAAAAGGCAAAAAAGAGACTCTAAAAATGTATGTGCCTGCTGAAAATTGATTTGTTGGAATTAAAATTTGATTAATTTCACCACCAATATTAGTACTTGAGTTTTTAGTGTATAATACAGAACCATCCGCCATTTTAATTATTTCAAATTTATAATAACATTTATCAGTGAATTTACACTTTGCCCTATAATAACTTCCATTATCAGTAATTTCTAACTCGATGGCATCTGCACCAGGCAATATTCTTTTTGAACCTTTACTTTGTGTCCAAAGATCATTTACAAAATGTGTTAGTATTCCAAAATTTGGGTTTGTTAATAATGTATTACCTATTCTTTGGGTTGAATGAAACGGGAAGTCTGCAATTTTATAAGAGCAAATATATTCACCATAAAAACTAAATTTGTGTACTAAACCACTTTCATCTGTTACTAGAATGTTATAGCTTGCGTCCAGCGCAATATCTGTTGGATTATAAATGTATGGTAATTTGGAGATGTTGTAACATACGATTGTGGATGGGAGAATTTCACAAGAGATTATATAATTAGATCCTTTATCAATAAATTGAGTTGACCAATTTGAGGAGATCCTAGTTGGCCAATCAATATTGTATACCGTACCATTATAAATATAAGTAGTGTATTCCTTAATTAATATTCCTTCTCGTGAAAATTTTAGAATTGATTTTCTTAGTCTATCTGTAACCAAAATAAAATCATCTTGTGGATAGTCTGCTGTTTCATTACTCGAATAATCTAAATCTTCAGGATATCTTAATAATTGAACCGGAATATCTAAAAGCCCTTGATACATTAAAGAATTAGCATTTATATTATATATAAATTTATGAATTTGTTTGGTATATCTATCCAAAATAAAAACCTCCCCAAATTCATTAACATCAATTGCAACTGGGTCAAAAAATTTAACTTCATTTTGGGCACAGCTATAACATTTTATTTCATCACTACCTAACTTAGAGAAAAGTACTCTTTTCCATTTATCATCCAAATTAAAAATAGCATAATTTGTAGTATTGTTAGATTCAGTAGCATAAAGCGCAATATCTATTTTAGAATATAATCCGAACAATAGTTTTGTAGTATAATTTTGAGTAATATTTCCATTTATTTCCATAATTTCAGGGGAAAGATAATGAGCTTCTAAAATTCCGGTATTATAACTTATTATAGGTTCTATTACATTTATTGACTTTATCTTGCTTTTTGGAATAAACTTATTATTATATAGGTTTTTAACTTTTCCTTCTAGAGTACCAAGTTCGGTTATTTTCCATTGATTCCTATTTTTTTCTAAATAAATTGTATCTAAAATAAATTTATCAATTAAATTATTATTTCTGAATTTTATAATACAGATAACTCTTGCATTAGAAGATTCTTTTATAATATTAATAGGTTGGATATCTAACAAATCAAAAGGATTTTGAAAATGATTTTCTTCCATATGGTAATTATCATCTAAAATTTTATTTATCTTATCAATATCATCTTCAATGATTGCATTATTTAGTTCACTTATTGTGTGGTAAATAAAATCTTTATCATACTCCAACTTAATTAGCTTGCCGCTATTTATTTGAGAAATGATTGTGTTTGGCATAAAAAACACAGAAATTAAAAATATTATAATTGTTGTTTTCATTATACTCACCCTCTCAATAAAGTAAATGCCGGATTTGTTTTTTAGTATCTAAATTATCAGGCCAACTTCTCAATACTTCAAGAAGATAACAATCTGGTTGATTACGTTTCAAATTTTCGATTATTTCTTCGAGCAAAATCCTATTTTCAAGATGATTTCCCAAAAGGTTTAGGAATAAATATACAGCCTTTGAGCTGTTGGGATAGCTAATTATATATTGTTTGGTTAGTTTAAGTTTTAAAGTTGTTTCCAGATTCGGATAACTAAGAAGTTTTTTTAGAGCTCTCTCGCTATAAAAAGAGTTTTTATACTTTTCATAAAGCGATTTTGCTTCATCAAGTGGTGTTGATTTATTTGAGAGGTATATTAATTCATTCAACTGTGGCTTTACAGAATCCGGGGGTTCTAAAATTGTAAATCTTACTTTATTAGAAACTATTTTACGATCATTAATGATTTCAGTCAACCAATATTCATATGTACCAGAAGGGAATGGATTACCAATATATTCATCTGACATTAACCAGTCATGAGGATCTATTATTGATTTTTCAATACTAAAAGCAGGAATACCAGTTTGAGATCTTCGACTATAGTTTTCTCTTGAATTATAAAGTTTTCCGGTATTAAGGTTTAGTAAATGATGTTCGTATCCTCCGATATAAACAGACATAGCTGATTGATTGAAAACTGAACAAAGAATATTTATTGATTCACCTTGAAAAAATTCATTTTTAGATAACATCAGTTCAATTTTAATTGAATCGCTTCTGTAAATACTCTGTTCATTATTTAGCGCAAATAAGATATGTTTTAGTGGTGTTGTATTTTCACCATAAGGACTATATTGCCTTAAGCGCCAGGAGATATTCATACCTCGTTGTAGGTGACCTTCGCAAAACCCTCTCAGAGTTAATATTCGGTCTCCATCTCCTTGTGGTTCGCCGTCTGAATTGTAATCAAAGTAATTTAAGGAGCACATATTTCTATTATTTCCATTGTGCCAAGAGGTATGTACTTCATTTGTAATGTCAGCACACCATAAATGTCCTAATTCATGGATTGTTGTAGTCGAAATCTCCTCATCTTCCCAATTATTGGCTACTATGTCTCTTATTCTTTGAACAAAGATAAATGAAATCGGAGATAGTATTCTATCTCCATTGAAATATATTCGTCTAGTGTAACCGAATATGTAATTTAACGGTTGTGCATTTATCGGATTATAGTTCTGAACAAAAAATAGTAATCCTTCATTTGGATGCTCATTCCAAAAACTCATCAACGCCTGATCAATTGGAATTTCACCATAAATGCGGCTAAAAGCATAAATAACCCCAGGATCTTCATTTATTGGCAGGATATTAGAAAAATCGTAATTAAAAGTTTGGTTGGGAAGATTATTATTAACGTTAATTATATTATTACCATTGTAACCAAAGTAAACATTCATTTCCCCAAATGCTCTTACTATATCATTTCTTACATTATCCAAAGCATTGTAGTTTTGTTGTTGATAAACTCTAAGTCCCCAGTCTCTTGAATAAAGATCCCCGCTTACCTGTAAACTTATGCTTTTATTGGCATAAGAAATCAAATTAGTGCCGGATAAATTCCCAACATTCAGATTAACATTATGATTCCCTACTGATGGTTGAAGTAAAAATTGGACGCTATAGAAATTTTCCCCATTAATGGTTTGGATTTGAGAATCATTAATGTTATTTACAATTCTTTCTGTGGGCCAATCTGAATTACTCTCAAGCCATACAACATTATAATTGTTTTGATTTTGTGTGGGCAATTTTCCACCAATGTAAATAGCCCTTCTTTCTTCACCAACAAAAAAAAATGTATCGTACTCTGTGTCAATAACATCCTCAGATAGTTCTGATAAATTGCCATTTTGCGTAATTAAATACAAGTTTTCATCAGAATTTTGATTGGCACTTCCATCCGGGATAGAGCTGCTCTGACTACAACCTTTTAAAAAAATAAAGATTAATATTATTAATAAATGATTTATGTTTTTCATAATTATGTTCCCTTTGATTTTATTAAAAATAGAAAAATTATTTTTAAGTAAAAACTATAACAGTTTAAACAAATCCAGAGGTGTAAAAAGTGATTGAAATGTATATTGATAATTTGTTAACCATCAATTGATTGGGGGGGGGTAATTGTTTCCGTCACTAAAATATTATTTTGCCACAGATAACTACTGAATATAAAATAGACAAAACAGAGTTTTATTCTGTGCTTTATTATTACGTCAAAAATGGTAATTAACTGCATAGTAAGCTCCTCTTAACTATAAATATATCAACTTTTATTCCTTATAAAATTCTTTAATTAAAAAATGAAAATGAAGAGTGAGGAATTCTATTAGTCAAGTTTACAAGTAAAAACTAAAGCGGTGTAAAAAATTTTGACGACGGGAAAGAGGTATAATGGAATAAGGTATAAGGGAGTAAGGTAAAAATACGGAATTACAATCTTAACACAATGCAGCCTGAAGGTTGCGGCTAAATTAAAAAAAACAGATTGCTTAGAATATTATCGATAACTTTAGAGCAACCCAAATTCTGCTTAATTTAATTTTTTAAATAAATTACTCGTAATTAGTTAGTGGTAATAACCTCCGAGGTCTTTTAAGACCTCGGAGGTTTTATTTTCTTTCTCTACAAACCTTCTTCACTTAAAAGATAAACCATCACAGCCATTGCAGCAGTGCCTAATTCAAATTCTCTCGGATGAACTTCTTCAAAAACATCATTGGCTGAATGATGTAAATCCATATACCTTTGATCATCTGGAACAAAGCCAAGTAATGCTTTTGCATTTTTAATCTTGCTGACATCAACTCCACTGCCGCCTTTTTTAATCCACTCAATTGAAGCTTTTTCAAATACAGGCAACCATCTCGAAATTTTATCTATAGTTAAAGAATCACTATCAACATAAAATCCGACGGGAGTGAATGCACCTCTGTCAGCTTCAATGGCAGCAATATGTTTTTCTGATGAAGATAAAGCAAATTTTCCATACTCAATTCCGCCACGAGAACCATTCTCTTCATTTATGAATAAAACGCATCTGATAGTTCTTTTTGGTTTTATATGAAGTCGTTTGAATAAATCCAGTACTTCCATAGATTGGATGCATCCGGCGCCGTCGTCGTGAGCACCGCATCCAACATCCCAGCTGTCGAAATGTCCTCCGACAACTATTACTTCATCAGGCAATTGCGTTCCTTTAATTTCACCAATCACATTGAATGACGGTGCATCTTCAAATGTTCTGCAATTCAATCGGAGTTTTAACAAAAGCTCAGGATTTATTTTTAATTGTTCACTTAAAAAATCAGAATCAAGATAACCAATTGCAGCGGCAGGAATTCTGGGTAAACTATCAGCGTAAAGCATAACGCCTGTGTGAGGAACATTATCATATTTCGTTGTAACTGATCTTATTACAACCCCAACAGCTCCATACTTAGCGGCTTCGATAGCACCATAAACTCTCTGGTCAACAGCAGAACCATAACCGGAAAAAGTATTTATCAATCCCTGATCAATTGGTCTGCTGAAAAAAACAATTTTGCCTTTAACATCCGATGATTTTTGTTTCAGTTCATCAAAAGATTTTACTTCAATAACATTTGCTGTAATTCCATTTTTATCAGTGGAAATACTCCCTCCCAGAGCAAGGATATTTAACTCTCTTACAAAATTATTTCCATTGTAAACAGCACAGAATTCTTTTTCACCTCTTTCCCAATGAGGAACCATAACCGGCTGAAGCCACACTGAGTCGAAACCAAGTTGTTTCATTTTATTTTCGGCCCAGAAGATTGCTTTTAATGAATTCTCTGAACCGCTGAGTCTTGGTCCGATTTCACAAAGTTCTTTCAACCAATCATAACCTTTCCGATCTCTCAAAGCTGTTTTGGTGAGAGTGTCTGCAACAGAAATATAATTGTTGATCTTTTCGTTCTGAGCAAATGACAATACTGTTGAAAGAAAAAACAGGGAAATGAGTAGTGAGAATTTTAACATTTCTATTCCAAAATTTTTCAGCAAAATTAGTTAAGGTAGTGTTAATTCAAAATCAGAATAAATTCTTATCTTACTTGTAAGGAAAAAATATTTTATGAATTCAAAAGCCAGATATTATATAGATAAACTGGAATTGCAGAAACATCCTGAAGGAGGTTTTTATTGCGAAATTTATCGTGCCGGCGAAATGTTTTTTACTGAAACTATTCCCGCAAAGAAGTTAAATAAAAAAAATATATCTACTTCGATTTACTTTTTATTGACCGGAAGAGATAAATCTTTGTTCCACAGATTAAAGTCAGACGAGATATGGCATTTTTATGATGGATGTGATGTTAAATTATATGTAATTGATCAAAATGGTAAATTGACTGAACATCTTTTTGGAAAGGGAAGTGAAATTTTTCAGCTTGTGATTCCAAAGAATAATTGGTTTGCTGCAGAACTTACTGACAAAAATTCATTTGCTCTGATTGGATGCACTGTTGCACCAGGATTTGATTTTAAGGATTTTGAACTTGCAGACAGAAAAAATTTAATAACTAAATTTCCTGAACATGCAAAGCTGATTAAAAAGTTTACTAAACTTTAAACAGCAGCTAAAATTTTGACCTAAAAAATTTTATGAGAACTTTTATGTTTTGTATGTGTAAAAAGTACTTTCTTGAAAATATCTATGACTTTCGCTTATTTTTTCAAACAAAAAAAGGAGTCATATCGAAAAATACCTCTACTGTATTGTTTAATATTCTGTTAGGTGTTCCTCATTAAACGCGCGTTAAAAAATTCCGTGAAAGATTTCATCCGGATTATTCTCGGTTCAGCGTTACTTTTTTATGCCGGGATAAATCTGGGGTTTAATTCATCTGAAAAATCTCAGATGAATAAGGATATTTGGAGAGATATTTGTTTCAATCTGATTACTCTCCAGCAACAATCTGAAATACAGAATTCATCAAATGATGAATTAGTTCCGCCAATTACATCCGGGAATAATGAATTAAAAATTCCTTTCTACAATACACCACCAGATACTGGTTTGGAGAATAAAACAGATTCAACCTTTATAAATGGCGATTCTCTAATTACGAAAACTGATTCTGTTAAATCGGCTTTAGATACTGTAAAAATAATTATTAATAAAGACTCGTTGAGATTGTATCAGTGGTCTCAGGATTCTACTGCGCGATTAGAACACTTCAGATATTTTCGTGAAGATGTTCCTTATGTTCGCTTAAAACAAAAACGTCTTTCTAAGTTTTTTGTCGAACCTTCACCAACTTTTAAACAAAGAAAAATTACAATTGATTCGACAGGGAAGTATGTTGAAATAAGAGAACTTATCGCCGGTAAGGATTCAAAAATATTACTGAGAATGCCGATTGAAGAATATATTCAGGAAAGGTTGAAAGTTGAAGAGCGAAAGAAATGGGAAGATTTAGGTTATGCTTACGAACTTAAATCAGGTAAAGTTGGTCTTCAGGAATTAATGAAGAGCATTACTGACTTTGAAATTCCTTTACCAAAAGTTGGTGTATTAAGTATTTTTGGTGAACCTAAAATAAGTTTGAAAATTGGTGGTGCTGTTCAGATTCATGGTGCCTGGAGAAATGAAACAACAGAAGGTGTTACTGCTTCAAGATTAGGCAATACAAGAAACGAACCTGACTTTAAACAGCAGGTTCAGATAAATGTGAATGGAACTATCGGAGATAAGTTAAACATTAGTGCTGACTGGAATACTGAAAGAACATTTGAATATGAAAATCAGCTTAAGATAAAATATACTGGTTATGAAGATGAAATAATTCAAAGCATAGAAGCAGGAAATGTTTCACTTCAGACTTCGCCACTTGTTGGTGGTAGTGAAGCTCTATTCGGAATCAAAGCACTTTTCAAAATGGGACCTTTTACACTTACTACGATTGCTAGTCAGAAGAAAGGTGAAACAAAAGAAGTGGAAGTTTCCGGCGGTACAACTGCAAGTGAATTTCAGAAAAGAGCATATGATTATTCAACCAATCACTATTTTGTCGATGAAGTATATGCTGACCCACAACTGAATATCTTTAATAATTATTATGGGAATCCAACACCACAGGTAAATAATCAATATGTTATTACAGAAATTCAGGTTTGGAAATCAATTGCGACAATAACTACTGACAAATCACGGGAAAGGGAAGCGAACGCTTATATAAACTTACCTGCAATTAGCAGAAATCAACAATACCCGGATTCATACCGGCAACCGCTTGATAACCCTGAACCTGGAATAGAAGAAGCGGGAAGGTTTTTGTTACTTCAGGAAGGTGTTGACTATACCATTCATCAGGAAACAGGATTTATTACTTTTAAAACAGCGATAAATGAAAACGATGTGATTGCGGTTTCTTATGGAAGAGAAAACGGACCTGGAACAGCTGATGATGAATATTTCGGCGAGTGGCTTGCACCTGGTGATACTAATACGACAAAAAGACTAGTGTTGAAACTTGTAAAACCAAGAAACCTCCAGCCACAATACGCTACAGCGTGGAAACTGCAATTAAAAAACATTTATGGAATCGGTGTAAGGAATATTAAAGAGGATGGATTTGAATTTGATATCAAATATGAAATTGAAGGTGGTGAACCTGTCAGAGAATTAAATGGCAAAAGGTTACTTAACGCATTTGGATTGGATTTACTCGATGCAAGTAAACAACCCAATCCTGATAATGTATTCGATTTCAGACCTAATATTACTGTTTTTCCGGAAACCGGAGAAATAGTTTTTCCAACATTACAACCGTTCGGAAGAGACATCCCGACAGATTTGTCTCAATATTCTTATCAGGACATTTACGATACTACAAAAACATTTGCGCAGCAGAAAAAAGAAAAAGATAAATGGTTGTTGGTTGGTAAGAGTACAGGAACAGCTTCTGCTACATATCAATTAGGATTTAATGTCGTCGAAAATTCTGTTAAAGTTTTACTGGATGGAAGGCCACTTAAAGAAGGTGTGGATTATCGTGTTGATTACAACAGCGGTCAACTTACAATTACAAACAGTGCTGCACTTGTTCCCGGTGCAAATCTCAGAATTACATTTGAGCAGAATGATTTATTTCAGCTTGCATCTAAAACATTACTTGGTGCGCGTGGTATTTATGAATTTTCTAAAAAGACCAATCTTGGATTTTCAGTTCTTAATTTAAATCAACAAACTTTAAGTGATAAAGTCAGAATAGGTGAAGAACCTCTAAGCAATACAATTTATGGCGTTGACTTTAATACTTCAGCAGATTTGCCATTTGTTACTAAAGCAATTGATAAATTATTCTCAACCCGTGAAATGTCATCTTTCAATTTCAATGGTGAATTTGCTTATATCAATCCTGACCCGAATACTAAAAAAAGTACAATCACATCTGATCAGGGAAAAAGCATTGCCTACATCGATGACTTTGAAGGTGCTAAAAGAATTATCCCAGTCGGTGTATCATATACATCGTGGAAAGATTTAAGTGCCCCGGATTCTTTAGCAACTTTGCCAAATACTACACGTAGAGACAGAATGCCATATAAAGGCAAAGCTTTTTGGTTTAATGAAACGCCTTCTCCATTTACTGTTCAACAGATTTATGGTGATAGAAAACAAGTAGCCCGCTCAGATCAACAGGTTACCGTTCTTGATTATGTTTTTCTGCCCGATACACCCGGAACTTATAACTGGGAACCAAACCTGAGTGATAGACAGAAAGTCTGGGGCGGAAATATGAAAGTACTTTCCTCAACTGCTAATAATCTGATTGAAGAAAATGTTGAGTTTATAGAATTCTGGGCTCAGGTTGTTGATGCAGAACCAGGTGCCAAACTATATCTTGATTTAGGAAAAATCAGTGAAGATGTAATCCCAAATAATATTTTGGACACAGAAGATAAAGACAGGAATGACGCGATTGATGTTGAAGGCAAGGAAGATACAGGTCTTGATGGCCTTTTTGATCCTGATGAACGAATTACATATAACAGCACAAAATCAGATCCATCAGGTGATAATTTCTTTTTCCAGAGAGGAAGTGCGCCTTATCCTTATGATTATTTTAACATTAATGGAACAGAAGGCAATGCTGTTTTAACTGATATTGGTCGTTTACCTGATACTGAAGACCTTAACAGAAACGGAACTTTGGACAATGCAACTGCCTTCTTCAGATATGAAATTCCATTAGATACAGTTCCTGAAAATAATCCTTTCATCGCTGGTGGTGGATTGACACAATACAACTGGTATTTGTTCAGAATACCTTTGCAGGAATATAAGAATGCAATAGGACAGGCAAGTTTTTCAAATGTTGAATTCATTAGAATGTTCACTACAGGAGTAAATAATAAAGTTCATTTCAGGATTGCGGAATTTAATCTTGTTGGAAGTCAATGGCAGAAACTTGTAAAGAATGATAGCGTCTTGTCAATTTCTGTTGTAAGTATTGAGGAAAATCCGGAATATAAAAGTCCTCCAGGTGTATTTCAGGAAAGAGACAGAACAAGACCTGATGAAAATATTCTAAGAAATGAACAATCATTAAGTTTAGTTCTTAACGGACTGCCTGATGGTCAATCAAGAGAAGCCGTAAAATATTTGTTCAGACCTTTGGATGTTTTTAATTACAAACAAATGAAATTGTTTATTCACGGAGATTTGAATGATGTTCCCGGCTCGATTTCATACAGCGATACACTTGGTGGACAACGACAATACTCTACGGAAGTATATTTCCGTTTTGGTGGTGATACTAACAACTATTATGAATATCGTCAACCAGTACTGCCCGATTGGAATGAAATCACAATTGATTTTGATAAAATTACTGCAATAAAGCAGACAACCAGAGATTCATTAAATCAGATTATTAAAATTCCGGTTGAAGGAAGACCGGGACATTATTATGTCTTCAAAGGTAATCCGACACTGACATCAATTAAATTTTTATCTGTTGGCGTATTTAATATTGATAATAGTTTTAACCAGGGACCGTTATCAGGACAAGTTTGGGTGAATGAACTTCGTGTAGTTGGTGCTGATGATTCACCTGGGTGGGCTTATAGTATTAATAGTTCTCTGAAACTTGCTGATTTGATGACTGTTAATTTTACTTATAGTAAAAAGGATCCATACTTCCATCGTTTATCTGAAAGGTTCGGTTCAAGAGTAGATAATACAAACTGGTCGGTTTCAACTGATTTAAATGTTTTGAAACTACTACCAATAAATTTACCTGAAAGTAGCCTTCGTATTAATTATTCACACACAGAGCAGAAAGGTAAACCGCTATATTTGCCGGGAACTGATGTTAAAGTTGATGAAGCTGTTCAGAGGCAGCAGACTATTTATGATTTGGATACAACAGGCAGAGTTAAAACTCCTCAACAAATAAGAGAAGAAACTGAAACTGAATCAATTTCTGATACCTGGTCAGCTTCGAATATTAAAATTAAAATTCCTTCTTCCTGGTGGTTAATCAGAGATACATTTAATGCACTCACATTTGGATTTAACTATAACAAAACTTTCAGCAGGAATCCTACAATAGAAAAATCTACTGCTTGGGTCTGGAATGCAAATATGACTTACGGTTTGAACTTAAGTCCTGATTATAATATCGTTATCGCAGATATTCCTATACTTGGTTCGTTCATTCAGCTATTTAAAGATTATGCAAATCTTAAGATTTATTTTCTTCCACAAAACATTAGTCTTAATGTAACTGCAAAGCGAAACAGAAATGCAAGTAAGAGCAGACCCACATATAATCCACAGACTGGTCAGTTTACTGAACCAGATGAAGTGGTCTCAAGAGATTTCTCTACGACAAGAGGAATGACATTTAACTGGAAAGTTACTGAAGGAGGATTTTTAAATCTTACAACAAGTTACAATGTCAACATTACTTCAACACTTGCAAATCTCGAGACTGATATATACGGAAGAGAAAGAACAGAAAGTGAAATATGGTCCGACATCATTGGAGGAAAATTCTTTGGTAAGGATTTCAGATATCAGCAGTCTATAGATTTCAGAACAGCACCAAAACTTCCTTCTCTTTTCGATCTGAATAAATTTTTCACAATCACCGCTGGTTATACTGCCGGATACCAATGGAATTATGATTTACGACAGGAAGAATTAGGTAGAAGTGCGGGTTATAATAATAAGTCGAATGTTGGATTAACTTTAAGATTGAAAGCACTTTTTGCTCCTTTGTTCGCTGAAGAACCTGAACAAAAACAAAATGTAACACAGAGACAAATAAATCAGGAAAAACAAATTCTTAATCGTCAGAATATTCAGAATGAAGACAGTCTTCTTGTAAATAAAACGGATTCGCCTGATTCACTTAGTGCTGAGGATTTGAATAAACCATCAGCAATTTCAAAGGCTTTAGGATTTCTGAAAACAGTTGCAAAAAATATATTCTTTGATTATGAAACAATCTCAATTAGCTTTTCGAATGATAATCAACTATCCAAATCAGGATTAAAATCAATGGGAACCGGTTTTTCAAACTTTTGGGGATTGTTTTACAATGAGGATGCTGGTCCTACCCGTGGATTTATGTTAGGACTTTCTGGTGATGTTGGTAATCGTGTAACTGCTGCTAGAACAAACCTAAGCGATAACTTCTCACAGAAAAATAATCTTGATTTCAAAACATCCAGACCTCTGTGGGAAGGGGCAAAAATTGATATTAACTGGAAAGTTGGCTGGTCATTAAGTAAAGTAACAACTTTATCAGTTGATAACGACGGAAATTTATTTGTACAGGGAATTTCTTCATCAGGAACTTTGACAAGATCTTTTGTTTCATTTCCACCAGTGTTGTTTTTATCAGTAGCAAACAGTGGAATTAAAAAAGTTCACGAACTTTACAATCCTCAGTCAGGTGATGCTGCATCAAGTTTGTCCAGTGCATTCATTGAAGGATTTGAAAGTTTTCCATTACTTTCAAAGCTGCCTCTCTTTAGTAAGGTTACAAAATATATTCCTCGTCCAAACTGGAGAATTACCTGGGATGGTTTGGAAAATTTTCTGATATTTAAATCAATTGCTAAACGCGTTTCACTTGAACATGGCTACACAGCTAATTACACTGAAGGTTGGAAGTTAAGTCGTGATGGAAAAGAAGAAATTCAGACTCAGAAAATTGATTATGGTTTTTCACCATTGGTAGGATTGAATTTAACATTTGGTCAGCTGTGGGATGGAAATCTTTCGGGAAGTTTGAAATACGGTACTAGAACAAGCTACGATCTTGGTATCACAACTATCAATATTAATGAAACATTTTCGCGTGATATTGGTTTTACACTTCAATACTCAAAAAGTGGATTTGAGATCCCATTATTCGGAGTATCATTAAAGAATGATGTTGAATTCAGTCTTGCATATAATCAATCAAAGAATTCAATCGTCAGATATGAAATGAATAATTTTACAGAAGAAGGAATTCCACAGGATGGAACAACGAGAGTTACAATTGAACCAAGAATAAAATACACAATCAGTTCCAAAGTAACGCTTTCGATTTTTTATAAACGTTCATCAGTTTCACCTGAAGGTGCTTCAAGAATTCCTCCAACGACTACTAATGAAGCCGGCATTGATGTTAACATTACAATAAACTGAGGTTAAATGGATAGGAAAAAAATTTTATGGGTTGATGATGAAATTGATCTTCTGAGATCACATATTATCTTCCTTTCTGAAAAAGGTTATGAGGTTGATACTGCAACCAACGGCGAGGATGCTTTATCAATGGTTCGGGAGAAAGATTATGATCTCATCTTTCTTGATGAAATGATGGCCGGAATGGGAGGACTTGAAACATTAAGTAAAATAAAAGAAATCAATGCTACTCTTCCGGTAGTGATGATTACAAAATCAGAAGAAGAATCTTTGATGAACGAAGCCATTGGTGGAAAGATTTCAGATTATCTTACAAAGCCAGTTAATCCAAGTCAGGTTTTGCTTGTTTGCAAAAAAATTCTTGAATCAAAAAAAATTGTCGGGCAGTATGCAGCTAAAGACTATCTGCAGGATTTCAATTTAATTTCCCAAAAACTTCTTGGTGGTTTGGATTATGAGGATTGGGTTGAAATTTATCTTCGACTTGTCAACTGGTCAATTGAACTTGATAAACATCCTGAGCTTGGGTTAAAAGATACACTTTCAGATTTATACAGAGAAGCCAATAAAGAATTCTCAAAATTTGTTGAGAGAAATTATCCTGAATGGTTACAATCATCAGGTAGAGATGATGTTCCGATACTAAGTCCTGAAATTCCGGAAAAATTCTTGTTTAATCACCTGAAGGATGATAAACTTTCAGTATTCTATATTGTTATCGATTGCCTGCGAATGGATCAATGGCTGATAATGGAGCAGCATCTTTCGGAGTATTTTAAAATAGAGAAGAATTACTATTATTCTATTTTACCGACTGCTACACCTTATGCACGCAATGCATTATTCAGTGGGTTGTTTCCTGCTGATATTGAAAAATATTATCCTGATCTGTGGATGAGTAAAAGTGAAGATGAAAATAGTATGAATAAATATGAAAAAGATTTATTCAAACTGCTTCTTGACAGAAGAAGAATTAAGCTGAAGAATGAATTCAAATACATTAAAATTATTGATCCGGAAGTTGGAAGAAATTTCGAGCAAAATATTTACTCATACAAGAACAATCAGTTAACGGCTGTTGTTGTCAACTTTCTTGATATGATTGCACACGGCAGATCAGATTCTGATATTCTGAAAGAAATTGCCCCTAATGAAGCAGCGTATCGTTCATTGACAAACAGCTGGTTTACTCATTCATCTCTTCTTGCTTCATTTAAAGCTTTATCGAAAATGGACAACATAAAATTAGTTGTTACCACAGATCATGGGAGTATTCGTTGTCTGCGCGGAGCAAAAGTTTTAGGAGATAGAGAAGCTTCGACAAATTTAAGATTTAAATATGGAAGAAATTTAAAAGCTGATAACAAAAATGCTGTCTTTGTGAAGAATGCTTCTGATTATAAACTTCCCAAACGCGGAGTAACAATTAATTATATCATAGCTAAAGAAGATTATTATTTCGTTTATCCAACTGATTATCACAAGTATCTGTCATATTATAAAGATACTTTTCAGCATGGCGGAATCTCAATGGAGGAAATGATTTTACCAGTTATTACTATGGAGCCGAAATAAATGAATTTCCCATGTGAAAGAATTAGTCATTCTGAAGAAGAAACCAGACTCATTGCTGAAGAATTTCTATCAGAGTTGAAACCTGGTGATGTTGTAGTACTAAATGGTGATTTAGGAACAGGAAAAACTTTTTTCATAAAGAAAATTACGGAAGCTTTAGGTATTAACAAGGCAAACAGCCCGACATTTGCAATAGTTAATGAATATGATTCAGAACCAGATATCAGAATTTATCATTTTGATTTTTACAGGATTAACAAAGAAGCAGAATTGCACGACATCGGTCTTGAAGATTATTTAGCAGATAATGAAGCTATTACTTTTATTGAATGGGGAGAGTTGTTTCCTGATGTACTTCCGCACAAAAGATATGAAATAAAAATTGAAGAATCAGAAAATGAACAAAGAAAATTCAGATTCAATAAATTCGAATAACATATTACCTTTACTTGCAATAGAGACATCAGAAAAACTGTGTGGAGTTTCATTTCTTTTGAATGAAACAGAATATTATTCTGCAAAAATTTTTCTTCCTCACTCACATTCAGAAAAGTTATTCGAATTAATTGAATCTCTGAGAGATAATTCAAAACTTAAACTTAATGACATTAAAGCAGTAGCTGTTTCAGCAGGGCCTGGTTCATTTACTGGTTTAAGAATTGGAATGGCTGCAGCAAAAGGAATAGCGGCAGGTCTGAACATTCCTATTATTCCTGTTCCGACTTTTGAGGCACTTGCATTTCAGGTTTCGCAATTTTTACCTGAGAATCAGAAATTTATAATAGCGAATAAAGCAAACAGAGATGAAGCATATTATGCTAAGTTTCATGTTAGGAACAATAATTATATATTTGAAGAGCAATTAAAAATATTACCAATTGATAAAATAAATATTGAAGATGGGCATATACTTTTTGGTAATATTTCAGCTAATCCGAACATTTTAATTTCACCTGAACCCGAAATTGTTGGTTTGTGGGCAATAAAGTTCGGAAAAGATAATCTCATAGATGATTTTGATTTTCTCGAACCGAATTATATTAAAGATTTTATAGCAAAGGAGGTTAAGAAATGATTAAAAAAATATTATCTCTAATAATTGTAATTTCTGTCGCAGCTTTTGCTCAATTGGTTGGACCAAAAGCAAGTGCGCAGATTACCGAATATAATTTTGGTGATATAAAACAGGGCGATGTTGTTTCTTATGATTTTAAAATAATGAACAACGGTGGCGATGTTTTAAAAATTATTGATGTTCGTGCTTCCTGCGGTTGTACAGCTGCTCAACCTGATAAGAAAGAATTAAAACCCGGTGAAACAACTACAATAAAAGTTACATTTAATTCAAAAGGAAGAAAAGGTGCTCAGATAAAAACAGTCAGAGTTATAACAAATGATCCTGAAAAGAGTGATATTAATTTTGTAATTCGTTGTAACATCCTTACAGATGAAAACAAATCGGGCAATTCGGGAGCAGTTTTGTTTTTGCCTGAAAATCAGTACAACTTTGGAAAAGTAAAAGAAGGAACTACGGTTTCCCACACTTTTGAAGTTGTAAATAAAGGATCAGATGTTTTAAAGATTCAGGATGTTAGAACTTCATGTGGCTGCACTGCAGCTCTGGTCAGTAGTTCAGAGCTAAAACCGGGTGAAAAGGGTACATTAAAGGTTGACTTTGATACAAAAGGCAGACAGGGAAAAATGAGCAGAACAATTTCTATAGTATCAAATGATCAGGAACAACCAACAAAAGTAATAACAATTTATGCAGAGGTTTTAAAAAACTAATATGCCTTGGTTTAGAAGATCAAAAGAAAATATATCTCCAGATACACAGAAAAGAGATTTACCTGATGGACTTTGGGAAAAATGTCCGTCTTGTGGTGAGATTATTCATAAAAAACAACTTGAATTGAATTTATGGACTTGCCTTAAATGTGATTATCACTGGCGCATAGGAAGTAAAGAATATATTTCTTTTCTTTTAGATAAGAATTCATTTAAAGAAATGGATAGAAAAATGCGCTCAGCTGATCCATTGGAATTTAAGGATACCAAAAAATATACTGAGCGAATAGCCGAGGCAATTAAAAAATTGGATTTATATGATGCAGTAAGAACCGGAACTGGAAAAATTGACGGAAGAGATGTTGCTTTAGGTTGTATGGATTTCGAATTTATCGGCGGTAGTATGGGTTCGGTCGTTGGAGAAAAATTAGCACGGCTGATTGATAAAGCTTATAAGGATAAACTTCCTACAATTATTATTTCCCGAAGTGGTGGTGCCAGAATGATGGAAGGCGCATATTCATTGATGCAACTTGCAAAAGTTAGTGCCCGGTTGACAAAACTTGCTGAAGCTGGTATTCCGTACATCTCTATTTTAACAGATCCGACAACAGGTGGTACAACAGCTAGTTATGCGATGCTTGGAGATATTCATATTGCAGAACCAAAAGCATTGATTGGATTTGCTGGTCCGCGTGTAATTAAACAAACCATCGGAAAAGATTTACCCGAGGGTTTTCAACGATCTGAATTTTTACTGGAGAAAGGGTTTATTGATTTTATTTCTCACAGAAAAGATCTTCGTGCTAATCTGATAAGAGTACTTGATTTACTGACCTGATGTTTTTCAGACAATACTAACATCACCAATAGTAATCTTTTCGATTCCGGTCTTTGTTTTTAGCAGGAGGAAGCCTTCTTCGTCAATATCATCGAAAATACCATTCTTAATTGTTTCACCTTCTTTAACATAGATTTTTTCTCCTATCATCCTGCACTTTTCTTTCCACTCACGGGTAATATAGTTTGGCTCTTTTAAGATTTTTTCTAAATAAAATTCAAAGTTGTTTAGAATTTCAGCTAATAACTTTTCTCTTTCCACTTCCCGACCAAGTTCCATTCTGATCGAAGTAGGTGGATAATTAAACTGTCCCTGAAACATTGATTGATTGACATTTACACCTATTCCTACCACAACTCTGTCAACTTTGTTTCCTTGTGAAGATGATTCGAGCAAAATTCCACAAGTTTTTTTCTTGTTAATCAAAACATCGTTAGGCCATTTAAGTTCCGTTCGAAGTTGATATAAATTTTCTATTGAGTTTGCAACAGCAAGTGAAGCAGAAAAATTTATAAGATTCAAATGATCAAATAATTTATATTCTTTTGATAACAAAATTGAAAAAGTAAGGTTCTGTTCTTTTGAACTGTACCAGACTCTGTCTTTTCTGCCTCTGCCTTTGGTCTGTTTTTCAGCAAGAACAACTGTCCCGGAAATATTAATCCCATTTTTTCTATCTAGAAGAAAAGTATTTGTCGAATCTATCTCTTCCACATAAATAAAATTTCTGCCAATAAAATCGGTATTCAGTTTTATATCAAAATTTTCTATTTCAAACACAAAACCTCCAAAAATTATTTGTAAAAATACCTAAATATTCAATTATTGTCATTATTATTGACAGTAATCAATATTGTATGACGAAATTACAGAGTTGAATGACAAATCTGTCAATAATAGATAAAATTAAAATCCCAAAAACTTTGATTTTTTAAAAATTTTGCAACTTTTATTGGTATGATGATTGGCTAAAAAAAAATGAATTTTATTAAACATTTTTGAAAATTTCTTTAAGAAAGGAGAAATAAATAATGGGAAAAATAATAGGAATTGATCTTGGAACAACGAACTCTTGTGTAGCTGTAATGGAAGGAAATGAACCGGTTGTAATTCCTAATTCAGAAGGTGGAAGAACAACTCCTTCAGTTGTCGCCTTTACGAAAACAGGCGAAAGACTAGTTGGTATGCCGGCTAAAAGGCAAGCTATTACAAATCCGAAGAACACTATTTTCTCAATAAAAAGATTTATGGGAAGATTTTACGATGAAGTTGAGAGAGAAAGAAGCGAAGTTCCATACGAAGTTGTTCGTGGTGAAAACAATACTGTAAGAGTAAAAATCGGAGACAGATTATACTCACCACCAGAAATTTCTGCAATGATTCTTCAGAAGATGAAAAAAACTGCTGAAGATTATCTTGGTCAGGAAGTAACTGAAGCAGTTATAACAGTACCTGCATACTTTAATGACGCTCAAAGACAGGCAACTAAAGATGCTGGTGAAATAGCGGGTTTGACCGTCAGAAGAATTATTAACGAACCAACTGCTGCTGCATTAGCTTATGGTCTTGACAAAAAACATAAAGATCAGATTGTTGCTGTTTATGACTTAGGTGGAGGAACTTTTGATATTTCAATTCTTCAGTTAGGTGAAGGTGTATTTGAAGTTAAGTCAACCAATGGCGACACACATCTTGGTGGTGATGATTTTGACCAGAGATTAATTGATTACCTTGCTGATGAATTCAAACACCAGGAAGGTATTGATTTACGAAAAGATCCAATGGCTTTACAAAGATTAAAGGAAGCTGCTGAGAAAGCTAAAATTGAGTTGTCATCATCTATGCAGACAGATGTTAACCTACCATTCATCACTGCTACGCAGGATGGACCAAAGCATATGAATATAACTCTTACCCGTTCAAAATTTGAACAATTAATTCATGATTTAGTTGAAAAGACAAGAATACCTTGTGAACAGGCAATGAAAGATGCTGGTGTTACTCCATCACAAATAGATGAAGTAATACTCGTTGGTGGTTCAACCAGAATTCCGATGGTTCAGGAGCTTGTTAAAAAAATCTTTGGCAAAGAGCCACATAAAGGTGTTAATCCGGATGAAGTAGTTGCAGTTGGTGCAGCGATTCAGGGTGGTGTTCTTGCTGGTGATGTTAAAGATGTTCTGCTTCTGGATGTTACTCCACTTTCACTTGGAATTGAAACACTTGGTGGAGTGATGACAGTTCTGATTCCTGCAAATACAACTATTCCGACCCGTAAGAGTGAAATTTTCTCAACTGCATCGGATAATCAGCCATCAGTTGAAATTCATGTTTTGCAGGGTGAAAGACCAATGGCTGCTGATAACAGAACATTAGGAAAATTCCATCTTGATGGTATTCCACCTGCACCAAGAGGTGTTCCGCAAATTGAAGTAACATTTGATATTGACGCAAATGGAATTTTACATGTAAGTGCGAAAGATAAGGCAACTGGTAAGGAACAAAGCATTAGGATAACTTCATCAAGTGGTTTAAGCAAGGACGATATTGAAAAGATGAAGAGAGAAGCTCAGGAACATGCTGCTGAAGATAAGAGAAAAAGAGAATCCGCTGAAGCAAGAAACACTGCAGATGCATTAGTATTTCAGACAAAGAAGCAGCTTGATGAATTGAAGGATAAACTCACTCCGGATATGAAATCAAGAATTGAATCTGAAATTAAGAAAGTTGAAGATGCTTTAGCTTCTAATAATACTGATCAGATTAAAGCAGCTACTGATTCACTGACTAAAGCATGGAACGAAGTATCTCAGAAAATATATTCACAGGCAGGCGCACAAACTCCACATGAACAAACAGCCGGACAACAAGCTGGGTCAGCTTCATCAGGAGATGGAAAAGATAATGTGCAGGATGCCTCCTATGAAGTTGTTGATGATGATAAAAAATAATTTCTGATGTTATTGAATTGATGAGCCTCGCTTTTCAGCGGGGCTTTTTCTTTATTAAGCACTATTCTTATCTTTAACACACTTTTTAATAATATTAAGATGACCCAAACAGATAAAAAGCATAGAATCATCTTTATAGATTTAATGAGAGCGTTTGCTGTGTTACAGATGGTTCAGGGACATACCGTGGATGCTCTGCTTTCACCTGAATACAGATTGTTGGATTACCCTGCTTATGCAGTCTGGAATTTTATGAGAGGAATGACAGCTCCGATATTTATGTTCACATCGGGTACTGTATTTACTTATCTTTTCAGATTGGTTGATGAGCAATTTGAGAACAATCCTCGTGTGAAAAAGGGAATAAAAAGATTTTTGTTATTAGTCTTCCTTGGATATTTACTTCGTTATCCAACTTATAAAATTTTTGATTTTTCAGATGTAACAAAACAACAGCTGGATACTTTTTTTGCAGTAGATGTTTTACAATTGATCGGCTTCGGTCTTTTATTCCTAATGATATCAGCTTACATTTCCGAAAAACTTAAGCTTGGTGATACTATTACTTTTCTTTTGATGGGATTAGTATTTATTATTCCATCACCATTCTTTGAAAAAATAGATTGGTTAAAATACTTACCGGCACCAATTGCTAATTATTTCTATGCGGGTAATGGCTCACTCTTTCCTTTATTTCCCTGGGCTGGTTATGTTGTTCTTGGTGGAATTTTAGGAAGTTATCTTGCAAGAAATCCACTTGTGTTCAAAACAAATAAATTCAGTATCAGACTTTTAATAATAGGAAGCTTGTTAGTCTTGCTATCTGCAATTTACATTTCATTCCACTTAGGAGAATCTATTAGCGATTATTCAGATTCATATACCTATGATACAATAATATTCCGCATTGGGTTCGTTTTGATACTTACAGGAATTGTTTCATACATTTCACAATCAATTAATTCTATTCCAAGAATTATTATTTTAATAGGAAGAAATACATTACTAATTTATGTTGTCCATTTGATGATTATTTATGGAAGTGCCTGGAACCCTGGATTATTTACTCTTTGGGGAAATTCTGTGCCGGTTTATTCTACAATAATAATTGCACTCTTAATGATTACACTTATGACTTTTATGGTCTATCTTTTAAATAAATTAAGATTTAGAAATAAACAGCTTGTAACCTGATATGAGAAAATCTGTCAACACAAATCCGGAACCAACAGAGGAAGATAAAAAGTTTGAACAAAATTTGCGTCCCCAATTTCTTAGTGATTTTGGTGGTCAGGATAAGATTACTGATAATTTAAATGTTTTTATTTCTGCTGCTAAGAAAAGAGGCGAAGCCTTAGATCATGTTTTACTAACCGGACCCCCGGGACTTGGAAAAACAACACTTGCTCACATTATTGCAAATGAACTTGGTGTGAAACTGAAAATCACTTCAGGACCTGTCCTTGAAAAACCCGGTGATCTTGCAGGAATACTTACAAATCTTGAAGAAAGATCTGTATTATTTATAGATGAAATTCATCGCTTAAGTCCTGTGGTTGAAGAATATCTCTATTCAGCGATGGAAGATTACAAACTTGATATTATGATTGATAGCGGACCTAATGCACGCACCGTCCAGATAAGCTTACCCAAATACACTTTGGTTGGTGCAACAACAAGAGCAGGTATGTTAACTTCTCCGCTTCGGGACAGGTTTGGTATAAAATTCAGACTGGACTATTATGCAAGTGAAACACTTAAAAAAATAATTCAAAGGTCTGCAAAAATCCTTAATCTGAAAATTGAAGAAGACGCTGCTGTTGAGATTGCAAAAAGATCCCGTGGTACACCAAGAATTGCAAACAGATTATTGAGAAGAACCCGTGACTTTGCCGATTTTGAAAATAAAAAAACTATTGATCTTGAAATTTCCAAAAAGGCATTAGCTGCCTTAGAAGTTGATGAATATGGTCTTGATGAAATGGATAAAGAAATTATTCTCGCAATCATTGATAAATATAATGGTGGCCCCGTTGGTTTGAATACATTATCAGTTGCAGTGAATGAGGATCCTGGTACAATTGAAGAAGTTTATGAACCATTTTTGATTCAACAAGGATTTATTCAAAGAACACCACGCGGAAGAGAAGCAACACAACTCGCATACAAAAGATTTGGAAGAACTAAATTCGGCAATTCAACAAATTCATTATTTGATAACATTTAAAGGTGAATCATTGAAAACAAAAATTCTTTTCACTTTATTTATTCTTTTCTCATTCAATATTCTTTCACAAACTAATTTCTACATTCCAAGGAATGTACTAAAAGCTTATGAAAAAGGAACACGCTCATTTGATGGACAACCCGGAAAAAATTATTGGCAGAATTCATCTGAGTATAATATTCAGGTTTACATAGATCCTAAAACCAGAATTCTTTCTGGTAATGAAACTATAATTTATCAAAACAATAGTCCCGATACATTGAAAGAAATTGTAATCAGGTTATATCCCAATATTTCAAAACCTACTTCAAAAAGAGATTTCAATGTTTCTGAAGATGCTTTGACTGAAGGTGTTAAGATAGCTTCATTTACTTTTAATAAGAATAAACTTCAGCCGGATGAAAAAAATATTTTTAAATATGATGGAACTAATCTGAGAGTAATCATACCTGAGAAAATTCTTCCATCATCAAAAGTTGAACTTCAAATTGAATGGTCTTTTGAAATACCTAAAGTTAATTACGCTAGAATGGGTACCTATGATTCAACTTCCTTCTTTATTGCATATTGGTATCCACAGATTGCTGTTTATGATGATATTGATGGTTGGGATTACAACGAATATACAGGTTATACAGAAATGTACAATGATTTTTCAGATTTTGATGTTGAAATTACAGTACCGAAAGGATTTCATATCTGGTCAACTGGTGTTTGGCAAAATCCGGAGGAGATATTGGCTGATGAATATTTAAGAAGATATGAGAAAGCAAAACAAAGTGATGAAGTTATCAGAATTTTTACAGTAGGTGATTTAAAAAACAATGAGCGCTACAAATCAGAAAAAGAATTTCACACCTTCAAATTCAAAGCTGATGAAGTACCAGATTTTGCATTCGGAATGAGCGACCATTATTTATGGGATGCGGTAAGCTATCGGACTCCTTCGGACAAGAGGGTTTATATTGCAGCAGCATACAAAGAATCGTCAAAAGATTTTGCAGATGTGGCTTATTATGCAAAGGAAACAATAAAATATTTCTCCGAAGAATTACCTGCAGTACCATTTCCATATCCGAGCTGTACTGTCTGGAATGGCTCAGGTGGAATGGAATATCCGATGATTGTCAATAATGGTTCAGCTCAAAGTAAAGAAGGAACAGTTGGTGTAACATCCCACGAAATAGCTCATCAGTATATGCCATTTTATATGGGTACAAACGAACGGAAATATGCATTTATGGATGAAGGTTGGGCTGTTATGCTGCCTTTTGATTTTCAGGAAAGAATGACTGAAGGTGCAATGCCAAGAGAAAGAAATGTTTATGGTTTTGAACTGGTTGCAGGTAGAGATATGGAAATGCCTTTGTTGGTGCCATCTAATCTGTTAACAGGTTATTCTTATCGTGTTTCAGCTTATTCAAGACCAGGATTGGCTTATGATTTTCTTAGAGACTTTTTAGGTAAAGAAAAATTTTTAAAAGCTCTTCATTTATATATGGAAAGATGGAATGGAAAGCATCCGATTCCATGGGATTTTTATTTTACTTTTAATGAAGCTGTTGGTGAAGATCTTTTCTGGTTCTGGAAGCCGTGGTTTTTTGAATTTGGATATCCTGATTTAGGAATCAAAAATTATAATTTAAAGAATAATATCTTAACTATTGAAGTCGAGAAAAAAGGAATTATTCCAATTCCAATAAAAATATCTTTGATGAAAGATAATAACTTAATTAAAGAAGTTTATTATTCGGCTGATGTCTGGAAGACGGGGAATAAGATTTTCAAAGTTACACTAGAAAACATAAAAGATATTGACAGGATTTCTCTCGGAAGTCCTAAAATACCCGATTCAATCAGAGAGGATAATGAAATTATAATAAAGTGATGGAAATTTTGTTGGTAATGAATATAAAAATAATGTCGGTCTATTCAGAATTAGGCCGACATTATTGTTTTAATCAAACATAAGATTATTTAGTTTCAGTAGATGCTGGTTTGACAATTTTTTTCTTTTTCTTAGGTCGAAATTTTCCTGTTGTACCCTGAAAAATTTTACCACGCTTTGTTCTTCTGTCGCCTTTACCCATATAACTCCTTAAAAATTAGTTTAAAAATTTAATGCAAAAATATATGCTCATTAAGTCTTATTCAAACCTGTTTGTTCAGTCAATTTTAACCTTCACAACAATTTTCTTTACAGGGATTGGATTTGTGACTCTGATTCCCGGCATATGGATATCAGTCGGGAAGAATATTGCAAACATATTTTCCTGAACCAGACATAAAGATTGATCGCAATCATAAAATGTAATGTCATTGACTTCGTTATACTCTTCAGTAATTTTCTGGTCAGATAATGGAGCGTAACCAATAAATTCCTCACCTGAAGCTACGAATTGAACATCAATATAATTGCGGTGCGATTCAGGTTTGCCTTTTGATAAATCCTTTGTTTTATATTCGCTTACTAGAGCATAAATGTCATCCCCATCTATTTCATATCTGCCAGCTTCAATTTCACTGAAATCTGTATCAGCTAAATATTCTAGAGCTTTGTTAATCCTGGAGTTTAGTGTTGAATATAAATTTCTGTTTTCTATATGATCTAGAATCATATTTGATTTCCTAATAAATGTTACATTTCCTTTTCAGCAGTTAATATTTTTCCTTTTACAAACTGACCTTGTTCCAAATGTTCAGATGATATATATACAATACCATCTTCCTGATGAGGTTCACCATAAACAGTATGTACAGATTTTAATCCTCCCAGATATTTTCTTGCATCTGAGATATAAACCAAATCACCAACCTCAGCTGCCATTCTTTTCATATCGTTTTGTGAAAAGTGAATTGTATCATCAATACCATCTTTTAGTTTCCAGTGTACTTTAATTTTTTCACCTTCAAGTTCGTTTAATTTACTGCCCTTGAAATATTCTTTAGCTCTTTTGATCGACCAAACTGTCAGACCCTCTGTTTTTTCCTCTTCATTGTATTCAATATAGTAATTGGATGCGATAACAACCAATGCTACCATTACAAATGTAAGAATGAGGAGAACGATTAAAGAAAGTACATTAAAGAGTATCAAAAGAAATATTATTATTGATAATACAATAAAAGAACCCATAATTAATTTTTGATTATTACTGCGCTTGATTTTATCAACAATAGATAATTGTTGTTTTGTCGTCAATGTGGTAATTACTGCAAACAAGGCACAAACAAACAAGTTGTACAGAGCGCCGATATATGTATATGGGTGGCTTGGGTCATAAGCTGTTCCGTGCGCAAATATTTCAATTAAAGGTCGAGGATAATACATTCCCATAATCATCAGAGCTACACCACCTACCAAAGTTCCTATTACCGCAGCGTTTGTAAATCGTTTCCAGAAAACACCAAGAAAGATTGCTGTAACAAGTGGAGGAGTCAAAGTTGAATGGAAGTATCCATGCGCTTCATAAACTGTTGGGAACTTACTGAAGGGAATGACAGATAGTACACCAAGTAGTGTAAAAACTACTGTAGCGATTCGGGCAGAAAGTAATTCCTGCCTATCTTCTTCTTTCCATGTCAGAACTTTTTTAGTCAACCATTTTTTTACAGGTCTGTGAATATCATTTATGTAGATAGCTGCAGTTGCATTTAACAGAGTGTCCACCGTTGACATTAAAGCAGCAGTCAGAGCAGCCATAATAAAACCAAAAACCCCAGGATGTGATATTACATTCGCTACAACTACGAATATAGAATCAGGGTTAGTTGTTGGTGGTACTACATTGGGATTTGCAATAGATATTGCCTTACCTATCCAACCAGCATTTCCGACAACTACAGCAGAAATTGGTAACATAAACAATATATTAAAAGCAGCAGCTTTTCTTCCTTCATCGACACTTTTACAAGCCATAAACCGCATTATAAGTCCCATATTCATAAACAGGAATCCAACAGAACCTGCGACACCATCCTGCCAAAAGATGCCGACAAAATTAAATCCTGGTGGATCATTAAAATGCGCAAGCGGTAGTTTCCATTCTGTAGGTAATAAATCCCAGAAGACTTTAAAACCACCCAGATAATCTATTCCTAATACGAATACAAGCATTCCTGCAAAAATCAGTATGAAACCTTGTGCAAGGTCTGTAAATATAACAGCAGTTTGTCCTCCATAAGTAATATATATTCCAACGATGAGAGCGATAACAATGATCAAGCCCATCAAAGTTATTTCAAAATGAATCCCGAATAGAGTAAATTCTGGTGGTAACAGTGGAAGTATTGCCTTTCCCATGGTCAGAAATCCAATTCCGACATAGCCGACCATATAAAGCAATAGAAGGAAAGTTGCAAAAAATCTTGTAAGAACACTGAATCTTCTTTCGAAATATTCCGGTATAGATCTAATCTTTGTATAGACTATAATCGGTAACCAACCAAATATGAAGAATGGGACAAAAAACCAATCATTCATATAAGTCATTGTAGATGAGAATCCAGCTTCAAACCCTTTTGCTGAATATTTAATGAAACTATGACTTCCAACACCTGTAGCAACTATACTCATTGTAATTAGCCACCAGGCAAATCTTCTTCCTCCAAAGAAAAAGTCAGTAGTTGTGCGATTATATTTTGAGAAATAAGAACCGAAGACCATAATAGCGATAAAGTAAACCACCATTACGATCCAATCAGTTGAGGTACCTAAACTGTGATGAACTTCCATATTAATAAATTCTCTTTGTTAAAGGTAAAGTGCTGCAAGGATAAGAGCAGCGTGAATTAGCATATAATAGAAAAAACCAAAATAGGTGATTTTCCACCAATATCTGTGTCTTTTATTTTGAGGATTGTAAGCGCCTGCTTTCTTTACTATTATCAGGCCACTGATAAAAAATATTCCTCCAACTCCATATAAGTATATAAAAGGTAACCAGGTATTGTAAAATGATGGCATATAATTTAGCCTGTTTTGTTTATTTGTTTAATAATCATTTACATTTAAAGATAAAGAGCAGAAATTATTAAAAACGCGTGTATTATCAGGAAGAAAAAATAACCTCCGAATAAAAACCTAATCCAAAATTTGTGATGTCGTTTTTGTGGGTTTAACGAGCCACTTTTGATAATGATATACATTCCAGAAAAAAAGAATATTCCTCCTATAACATATAAGTATATAAATGGTAACCATGTTTGAAAAAAAGATTGTAAAATCATAAATGAATTCTATCTATAGTGTAAAATGACATTCAAAAAATATATAAAGCTATCAAAATGAACAATTGAAATCGTGATGAATCTGATATGTACTCTATAATTTCAGAATAAAATGGAAATATTTAACAATTTCTTAACACAAAAATTTTCAGGTAAAAGATTTTTATTTTATAATTTAGAAGACAATTTTTAGGAGAGATTATGCTTAAAACAAAAAATTTTATTATGGTAATAGCTGTTCTGCTGACTTCATTTGTTTTACTCAGTTGTGGGGAAAAAGGAAATGATTCCGCAGAACAACAAAAAAATATTCAGAGTGAGCAGCCAGCCATTGAATCAACTCAAAGAACGGAAGTTTCAGATGCTACTGCAGTTAAGGTGGATTCAAACATTCCTCATTATACGAAAGTTGCAGGTATTTCAGGAAATCTTTCAAGTATCGGTTCGGATACTATGAATAACTTACTAACACTTTGGCTTGAAGGTTTCAAGAAGTATTATCCGAATGTGAATATTCAGGTTGAAGGTAAAGGTTCAAGTACAGCTCCACCTGCACTTATTAGTGGAACAGCGCAACTTGGCCCGATGTCCCGTGATATGAAACAGGAAGAAATTGATGCTTTCGAAAAGAAGTTTGGATATAAACCAACTGAACTTCGTGTTGCAATTGATGCTCTTGCTGTTTATGTGAATAAAGATAATCCGCTAAAAGGTCTTACACTTCAGCAAGTTGATGCAATATTTTCCAAAACCAGAAGAGGTGGATATAAAACAGATATAGCTAAATGGGGTGATTTAGGTTTAACAGGTGACTGGACAAACAGAGGCATTAGTCTCTATGGAAGAAACTCAGCTTCAGGAACTTATGGATATTTTAAAGAACACGCATTGTTCAAAGGTGACTTCAAAGACCAGGTTAAAGAACAACCAGGAAGTGCTTCTGTTGTACAGGGTGTTACAGAAGACAGATATGGAATTGGTTACTCAGGAATCGGCTACCGGACTTCAGGAGTGATTCCACTTCCATTAGCAAAATCTGAAAATGATGAATTTCATGAACCCAATTATGAAAACTGCCTAAACGGAAAATATCCTCTTAGCCGGTTTCTTAACATTTACATTAACAAAGCACCAAACAAACCTCTTGATCCATTGTTAAAAGAATTTCTTAAATTTGTGTTGAGTTATGAGGGTCAGGAAGTTGTTGTAAAAGATGGCTATCTTCCTTTGACTGCTGAATTAATAAAAAAAGAACTTGCTAAACTTGATTAGAAATCCGAGGTAATTTTCTGAAAGAAGGAGAGAAAAATAATTTTATCAAAAAAAACAAGCTTCATAAAAAAGCTTTATTAATTGATAAAACAGCTAAAGGTGTAATTTATTTTGGTGGAATTGCAACAATTATATCGGTCGTTGCAATTCTGGTATTTGTGTTCTGGGAAGCTTTGCCATTATGGTTTGGAGCAGAAGCACATCAAAAAGAAAAATTACAGACACAGCAGATTTTAAAATCCAGGAAACCAATTTTAATCGGTATAGATGAATACCAAGAAATTTTATATGCTGTAACCGATTCCTCAACGATTGATTTTATTAAGCTCAATCAAAAAGAAATAATTAAATCAATTCGGATTTACTCAACTGCCGATGAACAAATAATTTCTGCATCAAAATCATCAGCAAAAAATCTGATAGCTCTTGGAACTGAGAAAGGGAATGTTTTCCTCGGTCAGGTTAAATTTTCAGTAAATTTTGTTGAAGGGGATAATAGAGAAATATCTCCAGAATTTGCTCTGCTTACAAAAATTCAAATTGATTCGTTACATAAACCAATTAAGAAATTAGTCTTCAGAAAAAATTCTGATAATGAATTTACTGCAGTTGCACTTACATCAGATAACCGGTTACTTCAGTATACCTCAGAAAAGACTTCATCACTTTTAGGCGATTCAAATGAAAAAATAGTAATCAACGATATCTCACATCTTATTGAATCTCCGGTTTCAGCAATCGAACTTGATAACTCCTGTGAAAAGCTGATGATAGGAACAAATAATGGATGGTTGTATTATGTTTCACTTAAAGATAAAAATAATCCTCAGCTTATTCAGAAGATAAATCCTACACCATCAGGTAAAAGCGCAATTACTGCTCTGGGATTTATTATTGGCGATCAATCACTCATAGTGGGAGATTCTGATGGCAATGTAACTTCCTGGATGAGAGTACTTGATGAAAAATCCGATTATGGGTGGAAACTAGTCAATCCCCACACATTTGATTCTCATAATGCTAAGGTAACTGCTGTTGCAAACTCTCTCAGAAATAAAAGTTTCATTACCGGAGATTCGAAAGGGAAAATTTTTCTTGAACACTTAACGAGCGAACGAACTTTAATTGAATTAAGCGGTAAGGAAGCGCCAGTAAAAGATATAGCATTCGCACCAAAAGGTGATGGAGCAGTAGTTTTATATGAAGATGGGACAATTGTTTCATACGAGATAAAAAATCCTCATCCCGAAATAACTCTGAAGACATTATTTGGAAAAGTCTGGTACGAAGGTTATTCCAAACCAGCATTTGTATGGCAATCAACTGGTGGTACTGATGATTTTGAACCAAAGTTTAGTCTGGTTCCATTAATAATCGGAACGCTTAAAGGAACATTTTATGCAATGTTATTTGCAATTCCACTGGCTTTATTCGGAGCACTTTATACATCACAATTTTCTCATCCGAAAATCAGAAATTACATTAAACCAACAGTCGAGGTGATGGCAGCATTGCCAAGCGTTGTAATCGGGTTTCTTGCTGGGCTATGGTTAGCACCATTGTTAGAAAGAATACTACCAGGTGTCTTTCTAATGTTTTTCATCGTTCCTGTCATGATTGCAATTGGCGCATCATTATGGAAAAGGATTCCAACCCGAATCAGATACAAATTGAAACCAGGATATGAATTATTTTTTATTATTCCTTTAATCATACTCGGATTTTACATTGCTCAATGGTTAGGGCCTGTATTTGAATATTATGTTTTAGGCGGTGACTATCGAACTTGGCTGATGAATAATTTAAATGAACAATATGATCAGAGAAATAGTATTGTAGTTGGATTCGCAATGGGTTTTGCAGTCATACCAATAATATTCACAATATGTGAAGATGCTTTATCAAGTGTTCCGTCAAGTCTGACATCAGCTTCACTTGCACTTGGAGCAACAAAATGGGAAACTGCTACAAGAATTGTATTACCATCGGCAAGTCCGGGAATCTTTTCCGCCATAATGATTGGCTTTGGAAGAGCTGTCGGTGAAACCATGATAGTTCTTATGGCAACAGGAAATACTCCCATACTTTCATTCAGTCCTTTTAATGGAATGAGAACACTTTCTGCAAACATTGCTGTCGAAATTCCTGAAGCACCATATCAGGGAACCTTGTACAGAGTATTGTTCCTTGCGGCAACTTTGCTTTTCATACTCACTTTTATTGTAAACACAATAGCAGAAATAGTAAGACAAAGATTAAGAAAAAAATATGCTGAGTTATAATCACTTATGAAAAAATTTTTCAGATCAGGAGAAATATTTATTTGGTTTACTGGAATGGGACTTGCTCTAAGTCTTATTATGATTTCTGGTCTTTTACTTCTTATTGTAATGAATGGCAAAGATTATTTCTGGGCGTCAGAGTTGGTGCAGATAACAAAGATAGATGGTACAAAGCTTCTCGGTGAAGTTGTAAAGGAAGAACCGATTCCAAATCTTAACCTTCCTGATTCACTTTGGAATAAAGGTCTGATGAGAATGCAGATGAAAATCGGCAATCGTGATTTATACGGTTTTGATTTTCAATGGATTGATGAAAGAGAAATTGTGAAAAGAGAAATTCCACGATATGCATCCACTATTGAACGGATGGAATTTGGCAACTTTTATGGTTTCATAAAGGAAATTTTGGTTGATGGAAATGTTAAAGTCAGTGGTGAAAAAAATATATCAGAGAAAATTGATTCATATTTAAAAATTACTTCATCGATCCGTGATGAAATTAAAGATATTGAGAAGTCTCAAATTGGCAGAATTAATTACAATATCGAAGACTTGAGGCTTCAGATAAAAAAATTAAGATACACCGGCAAAAATTCTGAAAATTCTGCGGCTGAAATTTCTAATCTTGAATCCAGAATAAATGAAGAAAACAAAAAATATGAGCTGCTTAAAACAAAAGTTGATTCGCTCAATCAACTGGCTTCCCGTTATGCAGTTTATTGTGAAGATATCAATGGAAGAAGCAAAACTATTCCGATGATAAATATTGTAAGAGTATATGAACCTAACAACATGTCGTTGGTAAGTAAAATTGGTTTCACATTTACAAAAATCAGGGAATTCATATTTGATGATCCGAGAGAATCAAATACTGAAGGTGGAGTATTTCCGGCAATTTTCGGAACAGTTATGATGGTTCTGTTAATGAGCATATTTACTGTACCTTTTGGAGTACTGGCAGCTCTTTATCTTCGCGAATATGCTAAACAAGGTCCTTTGGTCAGAACTGTCCGAATTGCTGTTAACAATCTTGCAGGAGTTCCTTCCATAGTATTCGGCGTATTTGGTTTAGGATTTTTTATTTACTTTGTTGGTGGAACTATTGATCAACTTTTCTATCCTGAAAGATTACCAACACCAACCTGGGGAACAGGTGGAATCCTCTGGGCTTCATTAACATTAGCTTTACTGACAATGCCTGTTGTAATTGTTGCAACTGAAGAAGCTCTTACTCAAATTCCGAGAGGAATGAGAGAAGCAGCATTAGCATTAGGCGCAACAAAATGGCAGGTTGTAAGAAGAATTATTCTTCCTGCAGCTACACCCGGAATTTTAACAGGATTGATTTTAGCAATGGCTCGTGCTGCTGGTGAAGTTGCTCCTCTGATGATTACGGGAGTTGTGAAACTTGCACCATCATTACCGTTTGATTCTTATTTCCCATTTTTCCATCTTGACAGAAAATTTATGCATCTTGGTTTTCATATCTATGATGTTGGATTCCAGTCACCTAATATTGAAGCAGCAATGCCTATGGTATATACCACAACTTTATTGTTAATTTTGATTGTAGTTCTTTTAAACATTACCGCAATGATAATTCGTGCGAACCTAAGGAAAAAATATAAATCATCAACTTTTTAATGACTATTGATATGAAAGAACAGACAGTGGAAACAGTTCAGCAAGTTGAAAAACAGAAATTTTCTTCGTCAAAATGTAAAATTGAAGTTAATAATCTTAACTTTTATTACGGTGATGTAATTGCGCTTAAAAATATTAATCTGAAAATTCCATCCAATAATGTCACTGCTTTGATAGGACCTTCTGGCTGTGGAAAATCAACATTTCTCAGAACATTAAACAGAATGAATGAGCTGATAGATGATGTAAGAGTAGAAGGAGAAATTATTATAGATGGCCAGAATATTTATGATAGCGGAGTTGATGTAGTCGAATTAAGAAAAAAAGTCGGAATGATTTTTCAGAAATCAAATCCCTTTCCAAAATCTATTTACGAAAATGTAGCTTTCGGATTAAGGATAGGTGGATTAGGAAAGAAATCAAAGAATGAACTGGATGAAATAGTTGAAAGAAGTTTGCAGCAGGCTGCTTTGTGGGATGAAGTGAAAGATCGTTTGAATGAATCTGCACTTGGTTTATCCGGTGGTCAGCAACAAAGACTGTGTATTGCAAGAGCATTGGCAATTGAACCGGAAATCTTACTTATGGATGAGCCTGCAAGTGCACTCGATCCGATTTCAACTGCAAAAGTTGAGGAACTAATCCATCAGCTAAGAAAAGAATATACCATTGTAATTGTGACTCACAATCTTCAACAGGCAGCCAGAGTTAGCGATTATACAGCTTTCTTTTATCTTGGAAGTCTGATTGAGTTTGATAAAACTTCTAAAATATTTACAAACCCTTCCAACAAACAGACTGAAGATTACATTACAGGAAGGTTTGGTTAATCTAAATTTTTTTAAGGAGAGAAAATGCAAAGATTACTTGATGAACATCTGGAAAAATTAAAAACAAGAATCCTGAAAATGTGCAGTCTTGTTGATGAACAATTTCAGCTAGCTGTAAAGGCAGTTGAAGAGGAAAATCTCGAAATTGCAAAACTCGTAATTGAAAGAGATGCTAAGGTTGATAAATATGATCTGAAGATTGAAAAAATTTGTCAGAAGATTTTCGCTCTTTCACAACCCGTCGCAATGGATTTGAGATTAATTATGTCTTCAATGACATTGAATACTGACCTTGAAAGAATTGGCGACATCTCGGTAAACATTTGTGAAAATATAATAATGATTCAGAAGAAGCCTGATTTTTATAACCGGACAAAACTTTCTGAAATGTTTGATCTCACAAAAGAGATGCTCAAGAATGCAATTGATGCTTACATAAACGGCAATGCTGATTTAGCTAAGAAAGTTATTATAGCTGATGATAAAGTAGATTCTCTAAACTCTGAAAACCATACAATTCTTAAATCAATAATGAAAGAAAGTCCTGATAACATTGAATCTGCGGTTGCCTTACTTGTGATTTCCCGTGAGCTTGAGAGAGTTGCTGATCATTCTACTAATATCGCTGAAGATGTTTTCTTTATTGTTGAGGCACAACTAATAAAACATAAGTACGAAAAGTATATTTTCGGTGAGGAGGAAGACGATAAAGATTAGCTTAAGAGTGAATCAATAATCTGCTGAATCTTATCTTCTGTAAGAAATTCTTTTTCAGAACTTAATTGAGAACTCATCTTTCTTCCAACAGCAATCATCCAGCTTAATAAAACAATCGAGTAGGGAAGTGATTTACTGACAGCTTTGATTTTATCTTTGTAAAAGTTTGTAAGTATTTTCTTAATAATTTCCTCTTCTTTAAAAAGATACTCTTTGAGTAACTCAGTTTCTGCATCTGTTGTTCTTTCAGAAATGTACAGAACGATAATTTCAAAAATCAGTTTATAATCATTACGAACTGAGTCTTTTTTAATGAAATAATCCTCAAAGCGTTTCTGAACAGTAATGTTTTCATCAGAAAAAATTTTACTAATCGAATCAAGATAGTTTTCAAATTCCCATTTAATTACTTCAATATAAAGAGCATCTTTAGACTCAAAATAATAATACAAAGTAGGTTTCCCGATTCTGATATCTCTCGCAATTTCATCCATATTTGTTTTATGAAATCCGTGGCGTGCAAAACGTTTATCAGCAGCTTTAATGATCTGCATTTTACGATCGTTGTTTTTCATCTCTCCTAAGAAATTTTGGAAAATCTACATTTGAAAAATAATGTTATAAACAAGTGATTAACAAAAACAACTGGATTTTATTATGGGAGTTTAATGATAATTAAAGCACTTCATTCCAAGCCACATTTTTTTTATTTTCACACAAAACAAATAAAAGAAAATGGCAATAGAAATAAGAAATATTAAAGTGGGTGACAATCTTCCTTTCGTGTTGATTGCGGGTCCTTGCGTGGTTGAAAGTGAAGAATTGATTTTATCAACAGCTGAAAAAATCTCAGATATAACTTCCAGACTTGGAATTAACTTTATCTTCAAATCAAGCTTTAAGAAAGCAAACCGAACTAACTTAAAATCTTTTTCAGGATTGGGCGATGAAAAAGCAATTTCAATTCTGAGTAAAGTTCGGGAAAAACTAAAAATTCCTGTTCTGACTGATATTCACACGGAAGAAGATATTGAAAAAGTAAAAGATGCTGTTGATGTAATTCAGATTCCAGCTTTTCTGTGCAGACAAACAGAACTCCTTCTGGCAGCTGGTAAATCTGGTTTAACTGTGAATATAAAAAAAGGTCAGTTTCTCGCACCTGAGGATATGAAACATGCCGCAGAAAAAGTATTATCAACAGGAAATAAAAATATTTTGTTAACTGAACGAGGAACTACATTCGGATATCACAACTTAGTGGTTGATATGCGTTCAATTGTTATTATGCGAGAACTAGGTTTTCCTGTTGTTATGGATGCAACACATTCCGTTCAGCTTCCAAGTAAAGAAAATGTCAGTGGCGGACAGCCAAAATTCATTAAACCACTTGCAAGAGCTGCTGCAGCAGTTGGAATTGATGCATTATTTCTTGAGGTTCATCCTGAACCTGCTAAAGCTTTAAGTGATGCCGCAAGTCAGTTACCACTTTCTGAACTTGAACAATTGCTTGCTGAAGTGAAAGCTATCGACTCAGTTATTAAAACGGCGGGATTACAAAGTTGAAAACATTTCCAAGAAAATTATCAAATGCTGAATTAAATTTACTCTTACTGCTACTTCCGGAAAACAAACCAGGCTTTTCCAAATACAGAAAGCTGATTAATGAATATTATTTAATAGGGGAAGGCAGGTTTGGTGAAGGTAATTGTTTTCTTGGGAAACCCGGAGATGAAGTTGAATTAGAAATTTCATCATCTCCAATTTTAACAAGCGGATTAATTAAAACTGATAAAGTAACTTTTGAAATTTCAATAAACGAAGTTCAGGATGAAAAAATCGAATTTTCAATCTCTCCATATCCTGATGAAAATGAAGTCTACAAAGTTGAAAAAGTAATAACATTATCTGATTGGCTACCTGGTCAAAAATCACCAGATGGGAACAGAGTAAAATTATTTCCGATTGATGGGATAAATTACATTCTTGCAATTGCTCCTGTTGAACATAAAATCTGGTTATATGAAAGAAGCAGTGGAATAAATTATCCTATTCCGGTTAGTAATTTTTATAATGAGCTCCTTCGATTAAAAAGAGAGACCCGTAATGAAGTATATAAAAATCCAAATAAATTATTTGATGATTTGGAATCTTTTGAAGAATCCGAAATAATTCTTGCGTTCTTACTTTATTGTAAATATAAAAGAAGATTTAATTTTGATTATTTGATGGATAAATTTTTAACTGAACCTAAAAAGAAAAAATCTTTATTTAGTTTTTTCAGGAGAAAATAAATTGAATTCAGAAGAAATTATTTTTCGTGGTAAAGAAGTTATCAGAATAGAATCTGAAGCTGTTGCAAATCTTGCAAATGGAATAGATGAACAATTTGTCGAAGCAGTGGAAACTATGTATAAATGCAAAGGAAGAGTTGTGCTTACAGGAATGGGAAAATCCGGTTTGATAGCAAGGAAAATAGTAGCGACACTTAACTCAACAGGGACAGCTTCAATTTATCTTCATCCTACGGATGCACTTCACGGAGATTTGGGAATGGTGAGAAGTGAAGATGTGGTTATTCTGATTTCCAAAAGCGGTGAAAGCGAAGAAATTATTAATCTGATTCCAATGTTCAAAAGATTAGGCGTTAAACTTATTGCTATGTGCGGAAACCGAAATTCCAGACTCGCTCGTGAGTGCGATATTTACATTAGCATTGCAGTAAAAGAAGAAGCTTGTCCTTATGATTTGGCTCCGACTGCATCAACAACTGCTACACTAGCAATGGGTGATGCATTATCTGTGGCACTTTTGCACAAAAGAAATTTTACTCAGGAAGATTTTGCAATGCTTCATCCTGGCGGAAGTCTGGGAAAAAGATTATCTCTTAAAATTAAAGAGATAATGATCAGAGGTGAACGAGTTCCAAAAGTAACAGAGAATACTTCGCTAAAAGATGTTATAATCGAAATTACATCAAAACGATTGGGAACGACAAGTGTTGTAAACGAAGATGGAATACTAACGGGAATTATTACTGATGGCGATTTAAGGAGATTACTTGAAAAAACCATGGAGATAAAAAATTTAAGAGCTGTTGATGTGATGACTAAAAATCCAAAAGTAATTAAACAAGAATATCTTGCCTCATTTGCTTTGCAACAAATGGAAAATTATAAAATTACAAGTTTGATTGTAATTGATGATTTTAATAAACCGATTGGAATTGTTCATCTGCATGACCTAATAAATCTCGGTTTACAATCAAGATGAAACAAATTCTGATATTTCTTACTATAACTATAATTGCCTGTTCTGGTGAAAAGGTAAAACCTCCAATCGACCGTACATTTCAGGATCAGGATATACCAACACAGGAAAGCTGGAATGCGACTGTTACATTTTCTGATTCAGGTAAAATTCGTGCTATTCTTTATGCAGGACACATAAGAATGTATGCTGATAAGCATGTAACACTTCTTGATAGTTCAATCAAGATTGATTTCTATGATGTGAATGAAATTAAAACAACAACTCTCACTTCTAAAAGAGGCAGAGTTGATGATATTACAAATGATTTATTCGCAATTGATAGTGTTGTAGTTGAGAGTGATAGTATTAAAATTACTACCGAAGAGATGATGTGGAGAAATAAAGACAGAAAAATTGTTTCAGACAAGTTTGTGACTATTCTTTCACCAAAAGAAAAAATTCAGGGTTATGGTTTTGAGTCTGACCAGAATTTAACAAATTATGTTATTTATAATATTACTTACATTACCCGCAGAGATACATTGTGATTAAAAATTTATCCATCTTTCTGTTATTTGGATTTGTTACGGTTTTTGCCCAGGAAAAGGAGATGATTATCGTTGTTGGCGATAGTCTTATTGGTAAAGTTGTGAATGGTGAATCAATTCGTGAAGTAAGTGGCAATGTCGTACTAACTCAGGGAAATGTAAAAATAACCTGCAGAAAAGCTATTCAGTATCTTTCCAGAAATGACGCTGAACTTATTGGTGATGTTGTTGCAACTCAGGATACTTTGACTATAAAAACCGAAAGAGGATTTTATTTCGGTAATCTCAGAAAGACTTCAAGTAACTCCGGAGTATTACTAGAAGATAAAAAGGTAATATTAACAGCGAAACAAGGAGAATATTTCTTCGATGAGAACAAAGCAATCTTCCAATCCGATGTTAAGCTGTATGATACCGCTTCAACTCTTACTTCTCAAAAACTAACTTATCTTAGAAATGAGGACAGAGTTATTGCAACAGTTGATGTAAAAATTGTTGATTCCGTAAATACGATTTATGCTGATACTGTTGATCATTTCAGAAAAAGACAGGTAACTATTGCTTCCGGAAATGTTGTAATTAAAAACAATGAAAATAATACTCTGGTTCTTGGAGAACATTTAGAAGATTATCGGCAATCCAAATACACTATAATTGATAAATTACCGATGCTTGTTCAGATTGATTCAAGCAAATCAACTGATTCGCTTGGGATCGAAACCATACGCCTCGATACTTTATCTATTCAATCAAGAGTAATGGAGGTTTATCGTGAACCGGAACAAAAATTCATTGCAACTGATTCAGTCAAAATAATCCGCGACCTCTTTGCATCAAAAAATGATTTAACAATTTATCTGAAAGATGAAGAGAAAATCATAACTGAAAAAATAAGTGATGAGCATAATCAACCTGTTTTATGGTATGATAATTCACAATTAACCGGTGATTCAATAACTATATATATTGAAGATAAAAAAATCAGGCAACTTGATGTTGACGGAAATGCATTTATGGTTTCACAAAATAAAAATTATGAGAAGAGATTTGATCAGTCATCAGCTACAGCAATAAAGATGTTTTTTGATGATAATAAAATTCAACGTGCTGATTTTTTCGGCAATGTATATTCTATTTATTATCTTTACGAGGAAGAACAACCAAATGGTGTGATGAAAGCAAATTCATTAGATGCGGTAATTCTATTTAGTGATAATGAAGTAAGCGAAGTAAAGTTATATGGCAATCCCGGAAGTGAATATTATCCTGAACAGCAAGTCGAAGGGAATGAGAAAACATATCAGCTTCCAAAATTTATTTTCATAAATGATCGTCCGGATAAATTAAAAATGTATGAGCAACTTAATAGAATAAAATGGCAACTACATTAAGAAGCGAAGATTTAATTAAAGTTTATAAGAAAAGAACAGTAGTCAATAAAGCTTCTGTTAAAGTATCCAAAGGCGAAATTGTCGGATTACTTGGTCCGAACGGAGCGGGCAAGACTACAACATTTTACATGATTACAGGAATGATAAAACCTGAATCCGGAAGAGTATTTCTTGATGATACTGAAATAACAAAAATTCCAATGTACAAGAGAGCAAGGTTGGGTATTGGTTATCTGCCTCAGGAAGCATCTATATTCAGAAGACTGACTGTTGAAGAAAACCTGTTAGCTGTATTAGAGATGACAAAACTTTCGGTTAAGGATCAAAAGGAAAAATGTGAAAAACTTCTTGAAGAATTATCAATTACACATATCAGAAAGAGTATGGGATTTCAGTTAAGTGGTGGTGAAAGAAGAAGAACAGAAATTGCCCGCGCTCTTGCAACTGATCCGAGTTTTATTTTGTTGGATGAACCGTTCGCAGGTGTTGATCCAATTGCTGTTGAAGATATTATGAACATCGTGGCAAATTTGAAAAACAGAGGAATCGGAGTTTTAATCACTGATCACAATGTGCATGAAACTTTAAGCATAGTAGATAATGCTTACATTCTGATTAATGGAGTTATATTCAAACAAGGTAATGCACTTGATTTGGCAAATGATGAAGAGGTAAGAAAATTATATCTGGGAGAGAAGTTTAAACTTGACAGATATTTTTAAAAACTATTTTTAATCTCTTCTCGCAGAATTGAATAGATGTACAAATCTTTAAATAATTTTTCTTTAAATACCGCTTTTCTGATTACACCATCAAGTTTAAATCCAGCTTTAGTTAAAACCTTCATAGATGCTTTATTCCCTTCATAAACATTAGCAGTAATTGATCTGATGTTATAATTATTAAATAAATACTTCGTAAATGCTTTAACAGCTTCAGTGACAATTCCTTTTCCCCAAAATGGTTCTCCAAGCCAGTAACCAAGTTCCCAGGAAAACCTGTAAACATCCTCTTTAAATTTTACTCCAATACCGCCAATTAATTCTTTATCGTTTGCAATTGCATAATTGAACCCTTCCGTAGTATTTCTGGAAACTGTAATCCAACTTTCGGCATCTTTTATTGTATATGGATACGGAAAGTTATCTTTAACCCATCGGAATATTTCATAATTATTAGCGTACTTAACAAGTGATTGTGCATCGCTTAACTCGAAATCTCTGATAACATATTTATCATTTAAAAATCTTAAAAACATTTTACCATCCTCCAAAAGGACCTCCATAAGCTCCCTGATCATTTCGTGAACCGTCAACATCATTATAAATCGGATCAGGATTACCTGCGTCTTTACACGGCGACATATAATAAAGTCTGAAGTCGTCCTCAAATAAAAACATCGGATCGTTATCTTCATCTCCGAAAAAATTATACTGTTCTATCAGATTTGATGAATCACTTGATGCATAGAAAAAATGATATTTTCCAGTTTGAGAAACATTTTTGTAAAAAATATTATTCTGTATTTCAGTCCTCACAGAATTATCAATATAAATTCCTGCACCATCAAGAGAGCTTGTATTTTTATATAAGACACAATTGATTACAGTAAGATTTGAATTTATTGAATGAATCGCTCCACCTTGATATTGGGAAGAATTTCTTGCTAAAATATTATTGTGAATAGTCACAGTAGAATTTCTTAAACCGATCGCACCGCCAATTCTGGATTTATTATCAATTATATAATTGTTTTTTAGTTCACAATAAGATTCCAAAAATGATATTGCTGAATATCCTGTACCATCCTGCTTTTCAAAAAGAATTTTTTCAATTATACAAAATTGTATTACAGAATTTCTGTTCGAATATAAAAATTTTATTCCTTCCCAATTGTTATTATAAGCTGTAAATAAAATCGGACGATATCGTGTACCTTTTGCCAGAAGTGTTCCTTTTACTACCAGCTTTTTACCATCATCAAAATATACTTCTACATTAGGTTCAATTATTAAAGTATCTGAGGATTCTATAATAAGATCTTCTTTTACAAGATATGGTGAATCTGCTCTAAAAAGTTTCCCGGAAATTCTTCCTCCGATTTCCGTGAATAGACCTGTAATCGGAGGTGCTCCGCCTGAATCATCAAAATTTTGTCTTTCAACACAACCGACGAAACTGAATATGACAAGAGTTAAATAAAGGATTATTTTGTTTCCAAAGAAAGATTCCGGTTTAATATATTTCATAACAAAAATATTTTATCTATGCGAAAAATAATATTAACTCTTATAGTATCAACACTTCTTCAATCCATATCATCTTCACAGATTAAAGTAAAGATAGATGTCACATCAAATTCAGTAAAAGAAAATGAGAACATATTTATAGCTGGAAATTTGCCACAATTTGGTGAATGGTCACCAAATAAAGTACCTCTTATGAAGGTTGATGCTTTTCTCTGGTCAATGACTTTTGAATTAAACAAAGGAGATTTTATTGAATTCAAATTCACAAAAGGTGATTGGAACAGCGAAGCATTAACTGATGATAAACTTGTCCCGTCAAATCATAAACTAACAGTGGCTAATGATACAACTCTCTATTTCAAAATCAATTATTGGAAAGATGAATATAAAATAAATATCCCAGATACGATTACCGGAAAATTTGTTCACTTCAAAAATTTCGATGCAAAAGAAATTCAGGACAGAGATATAATTGTCTGGTTACCACCAGATTATAACCCCTTTGATGGTAAGAGATATCCGGTTCTTTACATGCATGATGGTCAGAATATTTTTAATCCCGCAACATCTTCGCTCGGTTTTGATTGGAGAATTGACGAAATAGCTGATAGCCTGATCAGGATAAATGAAATCCCTTCCTTAATCGTTGTTGGGATTTATAATTCTGGAAGAAGATTTTATGAATACTCAAATACAGCAGAAGGTAAGAAGTACGCACAATTTTTAGTTAATGAATTGAAGCCATTCGTTGACAATAATTTTAAAACACTACCGGACAGGAATAATACTTTTGTAGCTGGTTCTTCGATGGGAGGATTAATTTCGTTTATACTTGGTTGGGAATATCCTGAAATATTTTCGAGAATGATATGTGTATCTCCAGCATTCAAAATAAGAAATGTTGATTATGTTAGTGCAGTAAAAGAATATTCAGGCGCAAAGAAAGATTTAAAAATCTATATTGACAATGGTGGTTTAGGACTTGAAGCAGAACTTCAAAACGGAATTGATGAAATGTTGGAAGCTTTGTCTGCGAAAGGGTATAAATTAAATTACGACATTCTCTGGATTAAAGATTCTAATGCTGAGCATAATGAAATTGCCTGGTCGAAGCGTGCACCGATCTTTCTTAAATTTCTGTTCGACAAAATTTAATTAGTTCTTTTTTCGAAATGTTGATAATCTTTTGAGGAGCGCCAAAATCCTCCCCACATCCATCCGCGTTTTCGGAATTCTTTTACGATTTGTGATGATTCTGTAATTGTTCCAGGTATTGATTTGTCATAAGTTGATCCTTCTGGTATTGATTTACCACGTTTAATATGAGGATTTTGCATTGGATTTATATCAATTGCTAATCCTTTGGAATGATAAGAAACAATGTTTACTCCTTTGAGATTCCGATAATTAAATGCTGAAGTATTATTCGCTCTCATCGATGAGTCGTCGTTCCATCCATATTTGACAATTGGTACAACTTTGTTAATCGGAAATTTGATCTCCCGGACTTTTTCAAAAATTTCTGTTATATCCTGAGATGCAGATTTGTGAACAAGGATTTGTCCTTTATGTAGTTTTCCATCAAAAGAAAAATAATATACGTCAATCAAAACTAAATTGTTCTTAATGACTTCAGGAATAGAAATTCCAGCAATAGATTCCTCGAATGTCATATCAGAATCTACTATTAAAGTGTCTTTATCTGTCTGAGAAAAAACACAAATTGAAAAGCTGAAGAGGAAGTAAAAGAGCTTTTTCATAAATAATAATTCAGTAATGAAATGGTCTGATTATAATATCCGCCACCAAACAGATTCAGATGATTCATTACATGATAAAGCTTATAAATATTTTCTCTGTATTCATAACCATCGGGTAGAGGAAAATTATCGTAATAAGATTTATAAAATGCAGTGCTGAATCCACCAAAGAGTTTAGTCATTGCCAAATCAGCTTCTCTGTTACCGTAATAAACTGCCGGATCGATTAAACAAGCATTTCCAGTTTCATCAATAAGATAATTTCCCGACCAAAGATCGCCATGCAAAAGTGAAGGAACATTTTCAGAACCTGCAAGAATTTTTTCAATTTTATTCTCCAATAAAGTTATTCGTTTGCTGAGTGATGAATCTGCATAACCTTTTTGTTCCAACAACATATATTGAAAAAGAATTCGTTTGTTTAAATAGAACTTAATCCAGTTATTTTTTTCATCATCAGCAGGAATATTTTTCTGTGGAGTAGAACCGATATAATTATCTTCATAAAAACCGAATTTGTCAGAAGTGTATTGATGAAGTTTTGCAAAAGCTCTTCCAAAATCTTCATCAAATGTTTTTGACTTTTTTCCTGAATTAATCTGTTCCAATAAAATAAAATCTGAACCCACTAAAATTACCTGTGGTACTCTAATTGCATTTGCTTTTTGCAATTCTTTCAATCCGTTTGCTTCTTTGATGAACATATCTTGCGGTGTGTGAGAATTCAATTTCAGAAAATATTGCCTTTTGTCAGAGGTGGTAATTGTTTTAGCATCATTGATACAGCCTCCACCAACACTTATGGATGAAATAATTTTGCAGGAAAGTTCTTTTTCAATCTTTTCAAATATATTCTCAATCATATTTCTCTTTGAATATGGTTCAATAATCCCTTTGCTGCATCTTCGATAAGATCCAGAGTATATTCAAAATCTTTTTTATTACCATAGTAAGGATCCGGAATTTCATCTGCTTCAAGATTAATAAGAAAGTCAGTCATCTTAAATATTTTATTATGAAATTCTTTTTTAAGATCTAGTCTTTTAACAGATGTATAAATCTGATCATCCATTGTAATAATGTAATCAAATTTTTCTAAATCAGATTTGAGAATTTGTCTTGCTTTATGATTTAGTTTATATCCTCTTTCTTCAGCAACTTCAATCATACGGATATCGGGAAACTCACCTTCGTGATAATCGATAGTTCCAGCCGAATCAACTAATATTTTATCCTTCAATCCGTTTCTATTTATTAGTGATTTCAAAACTCCTTCAGCAGCAGGGGAACGACAAATATTTCCCATACAAACAAATAAAATTTTTTTCATTAATTAACTCTTCCGATTATTGACTTTTTTATTCTGTTCCTATTAAAGTGATTACTAATTTTCTCTGATGAGAATGAAATCGGTGCTCACATAAATAAATTCCTTGCCAGGTACCAAGATTTAATGTTCCATTTGTGATTGGGATAGTCAGTGAGTTACCGATTATAGAAGACTTAATATGTGCAGGCATATCATCTTCACCTTCGTAGTTGTGCACAAAGTATTTTTCATTTGGAATTAAATTGTCTAAAAAATTTTCCATATCAGTTCTAACATCAGGGCTGGCATTTTCGTTTATTGATAGAGATGCGGAAGTATGTTTTAAAAAAATATTTGCTATTCCGCTTTTTATATTTTTAATTTCAGGAATTGCAGAAAGAACCTCTGAGGTAATTAGATAAATTCCTTTCGAACGACTTTTGAGATTTATTTCTTTCTGAATGAAAATCATAAAAAAAAGCGGTATTTCTACCGCTCCCATTTTATCTGGATTTTAACTCTATTTCAACTTCGAGCTCCTTTTCGGCTCTCTTTACAACAACTTTTACTTTATCACCTGGTTTATAATTGCCAATTGCATAAGTAAAATCATAGATGTTCGAAATTTTCTTGTCACCAAATTTTGTAATAATATCACCTGCTTGTAAGCCAGCTAATGCTGCAGGACTTCCCTCAGTAACTCCACCAAGTTTATAACCGTCAACATCTCCGGCAAAGTCGGGAATAGTTCCTACCCAAACTTTCGAGGTTGTTATTCTTCCGGAATCTTTTCTTTCAACTGCAAGATAATCTGGTTTTATATCTGCATTAATAATATCAGTTGCAACAAAGTATATGTACTTTAGAACTTTTTCCTGACCTTCAGAATTTATTTTATCATAGTCATCACTTGGCTTATGATAATCAGAATGAGTTCCTGTAAAGAAGAAAAGTACGGGAATTTTTTTGCCATAGAATGATGAATGATCACTTGGTCCAAATCCTTCATCATTAAAAGTTAATTTGAAACCGAATGAATTTTTATCATTGAGCAGTTTCTTCCAGTTAGATGAAGTTCCTGTACCATACACAATCAGAGAGCTGTCTTTTAATCTTCCAATCATATCCATATTAATCATAGATACTACTTTTTCAATCGGAAGAGGAAAATTATTTACTAGATAATTTGATCCGAGCAAACCAAGTTCCTCACCTGAAAATGCAAAGAACACTACACTTCTTTTAAGATTATTTTTTTCAGACCCAAATTTTTCAGCAAGTTCCAGAAGACCAGTTGTTCCCGAAGCATTATCATCAGCACCATTGTGAATCATTGGTTCGCCCTGATAAAGAGAATTTTGTTTTCCCCAACCAAGATGATCAAAGTGTGCTCCTATAACCAAATATTCATCAGAAAGTTTTGGATCGTTTCCTTTTAGCATTGCACCTACATTCCAACTTATGCTCTCAACTTCGATTACTTCAGTTTTTATTCTGGCTGATTTGTCCAACTCAAATGAATTTGGTTTTTTATTTTCTGAAATTTGTTTTTCAAGTATATCTATATCAAGATTTTTGTCAGAAAAAAGTTTTTGTAAAACATCTCTTTTGATCTGAAGTATTGAAACACCCTTGATTTTAGCTGCGCCATCATATTCAAGCTTAATAAGTTTATCGTCATCCTTTTTATCAGCTGTATTTACGAAAATAATTCCTGCAGCACCTTTATCTCTGGCGACTGTTGCTTTAAATCTCAGACTTGCAAGTTGTTCAAATGGTGAGTGAGCAGTATTCACATCAGGATGACCTCTGAAAACTATTACGACTTTATCTTTAACATCAATTCCATCATAATCATCATAATTGTTTTCTTTGGATGATATTCCATAACCAGCAAATACAAGTTTACCTTCGATTGATAAATTATCAGAGAAGGGAAGAGGAGTATAATCTTTTTGAATCTCTAAAAAGGATTTTTCTTTTGAAATGATTTCAAAAGAATTATCACCAGTTTTAATTTCAGAAATAAATGGAAATTCTTGGAAATAACTTCCGTTAAAAACCGGTAGAAGTCCGGCTTTCTCAAATTCTTTCGCAATGTATTCAGCTGCAATTCTGCACTGTTCAGTACCGGTAAATCTTCCTTCTAATTCATCCGATGCGAGGTATTTAATGTGTTCATAAATTTCTTCTTTTGTAATTTCAGGAGAGTCAACTGTTTGTGCTAATGCAATTGATTGAAAGATAGAAACAATTATTAAAGCAAATTTTCTCATCTTGATTCCTTTCATTCTTCTTCTACCCATTCAGCTAAGAAGATGTTTGTATCATTTGGATTTTTGTTAAACCTGTTTGACCCAAAAACCAGATATTTCCCATCTGGTGAAAACATCGGAAAGCCATCAAATGTTGGATTAAAAGTTATCTGTTTGAGTCCGGTTCCATCTATATTAATCATAAAAAGATTGAAATCCCGTCCGCTTTCACTTCCATAGTTTGAAGAGAAAATAATTCGTTTTCCATCCGGATGAAAGAAAGGTGCGAAACTTGCTTTACCAAGATTAGTAACTTGTCTCATATTTTTTCCATCTGCGTCCATTACAAATATTTCAAGTGCCGTTGGTCGAACCAATCCGTTTTTTACCAATTCTTCATAATCAGCTAACTGAGCTTCGGTTTTTGGTCTGCTTGCTCTGAAAACAATTTTTTGTCCGTCTTGCGAAAAGAAGGCTCCACCGTCATATCCTTTTTCAAAAGTCAATCTGGTTTGATTCGAGCCATCAAGATTCATCACATAAAGTTCAGGATCATTATCTCTTGTTGATGTGAAAATTATTTTATCTCCTTTGGGTGAGATTGTAGCTTCAGCATCGTATTTACCTGAGTTAGTTAATTGCACTAAATTCTTCCCATCTTTATCAGCCATAAAAATATCATAAGAGTCATAGAGCTTCCAAACATAACCTTTAGATCTATCAGGTGGAGGAGGACAATTTTCATCAAAGTGATGAGTTGATGCATAAAGGATTTTCTCACCATCAGGATAGAAATAAGCACAAGTAGTTCTGCCTCTCCCTGTTGATACCATCTTCTTTTCAGAACCATCAATATTCATGGTAAATATTTGATCGCATTTCAAAGTATCAACTGTTGCCTGGAAGATTAATTTTTTACCATCGAAGGAAAAGTATGCTTCTGCATTTTCTCCGACTTTTGTTAGCATCTTAATATTTCTTAAATGCTTTTCTCCTTCAAATTTATATTTTTCATTTACCGATTGTGGAAATGAAAAATGAAAAGCAAAAAGTAACAGAACTATAAAATTAAATTTGATCATTTTAACTCCGGATTTATTCTGGGACATGTACTAAAAAATATTCTTTTGCAGTTTCACCAATGGTTTTTGCTTCTTTGAGTGACATATGCATATCATCTGATTCTTCATCACCATGCCCGGCTTCTATTATTGCTAGATCAGCACCTTTTGCACTTTTTACAAGTGATTCACAGTAAGCAGTATCACCTCCGTAACAAATTTTTATTTTATTAAATGTAAAATTGTATCCAAGCGCCGGCACTTGTCTTTTGCCCCTTCCATCATTTAAGATTTCTTTGTGAATGACATCAAATGGCTTAATATGCACATTCTTACTGGATAGTTTCGAATTGCCGGTAATTTCTTTAAGTCTTATAGAATAAGGAAGAGACTCCTGATAAACTTTTATAAAGGCATTATAGATATGTTCAATTTCTATACAACCTTTTGGATAGTAGATGGTCAGGGGAGTTTTTTTGTTCATCACTCTTAAGTAAGTGAGTAAAGACCAAACTCCACCGACATGGTCGTGATGTCCGTGAGTAACAAATACATCCGAAATAGATTTAGTTTGTTCAACTGATAATTCTTTGTTAAGATCACGAAGAATTCCATCTCCAGGGTCGATTACAAAATTAGCTTTACCAGCACGAATTAATATACCTGTAGCAATGTTAGGTATTGAACAAAAGATTTTTATTGAAAAATCTTTTTTAGACCAGCTAAGTGGATATTTTGTTTTTTTCATTAGAAAACTTTTTTGAGTGTTATTGATTTTTACAATTCTTTTTATTCTTACATCTTGCAAAAATGTTAAATGAATAACTATCAAAATCAAAACCTAAATCATCGCTGATTTGTTCTGGCAGATGTTTAATGCGTGGGTCTGAAAACTCAATTATTTTTCCACAGTCAACACAGATAAGATGGTCGTGAGTTTGTTTTTTATAATTACTTTCATATCGCGTAATATTGTCACCGAAATTTCTTTTCGACAAAAGCTCACATTGGACAAGCAACTCAAGTGTATTATAAACAGTTGCTCTAGAAACCCTGGATTTAGCATTTTTCATTTTGATATAAAGATCATCAGCACCGAAATGACCTTCGTGCTCAAGCGCATATTCAAGAACTTCAAATCTTTCAGGAGTAATTCTATTTTTGCCCTGTTTAAGAAATTTTCGGAAAATCTCTTCTGCTTTCTCGTTCTTCATTTTATTTTTTAAAAATTCACTTAAAAATAAAGTTGTGGTCTTGTATTATCAAGATAAATTCAGAGGTTAGTTTATGCCGACCAATCGTAAACCATTAACAACAATAAAAGTAAACAGATAAGCTGTTGATGTAAATATTAATAACTGAAGTATCGGTATCCGCCAACTACCTGTTTCCTTTTTAGAAACTGCTAAAGTTGAAATACATTGTAAAGCGAATACAAAGAATACAATAAGTCCAATTACTGTGGCAGTAGTAAATAATGGTTCGCCGGTTTGTTGATTTTTTGCTGTTTGCATTGCAGTCAGCAATGATGACTGAATATTTTCATCATCTGTAACTCTGAAAATCAGAGCAAGTGAAGAAACAAATACTTCTCTTGCTGCAAATGCAGCAATTAATGAAACTCCGATTCTCCAATCCATACCAAGCGGTGTCATCAATGGTTGAATAAATTTGCCTAAATCAGCAGCATAAGATGTTGCAAGTCTTTCGGACTTTTCTAGCTGGATGATTTCATCTTTGTTCAATCCTGTCGTATCTATCTGAGGAGAATGATTCGGCATATAAGTCAGAAACCAGATTATCAGTGAAAGAAAAAGAATTATTGGCCCGGCTCTTTTTATGTAATGAAGTGCATTAACATAAGAGTTTTTTAAAACTACTTTTAGCTTCGGGATCCTGTAAGCCGGCAACTCAAGAATGAATGATGAATTATCCTCGGCTCTAATAAGGTTGCGACTGAATTTATTAATAATAGATGCAACGATAACAGAACTTATAATTCCAAATAAATAAATTGAAGCTAAAAGTATTCCGCCTAACCAAGGTTTATCCGAAGGAGTTAGGAATGCGACTAATAAAGCATAGACAGGTAATCGGGCGCTGCAGCTCATTAATGGAATTATAAAAATTGTAAGAAGTCTTTCCCGTCTGTTTGAAATGGTTCTTGCTGCTAACATCGCTGGAATGGCACAAGCAAATCCTGAAAGCATCGGTACAAATGATTTTCCATTTAATCCTATTTTAGATAATGGTTTATCGATCATCATTGCACCACGTGCAAGATAACCTGTATCTTCTAATAATCCCAGTATTAAAAAGAGTATAAGAATTTGTGGCAAGAAGACCATCACAGAACCAATTCCGCTTATAAGACCATCGCTTATCAAATGTGAATACCATGTATTCCCAAGAAAATCGGAAGATGTTCCCGCTAAAAAAGAGAATAAGTTATCAACCAAAGTCATGAATGGATCGGCTAACCAGAAAATGGAAGTAAACATTGAAGTCATAATCAGGAAGAAAAATATCAACCCGTATCTTTTATGTAAAAGAAATTTATCAAGTTTAAGAGTAAATAAATCTGGTTGTAGAGTTGGTTCCTGTAAAACAGGATTAAGAATTTTTATTTTCTTATTTACACTGTCAAGGTTTGGAATCTCAATTGGTTCAATTACAGCTTTTATCAGATTTTCAATTTCTGAATAAAGATCTAATAAATTTTCTTTACTTAATTGTTCAGCGACATAAATCGGTTTAAAATTTTTTACTGATTCAACATCATTAATGTTTTTGTCCAATTTTTTAATTAATTCATTTATACCTTGACCTGTTCTTCCATTCACGAATACTACGTCACATCGAAGCATTTTTGATAGTTTTTCAATATTTACTGTCACACCCTTCTTCTCAAGTAGGTCCCGCATTGTTAAAACCAGAATTACTCTGAAACCAGCAATCAACAATTGTTTGGTTAACAATAAATGTCTAGAAAGCTGACTCGCATCTGCAGTAGCTATGATAAGATCAGGTGCACCATATTCCGGATGATTGTAGAGTGAATTTATTGTTACTTCTTCATCGGGGGAATTAGGGTTCAACGAAATGATACCGGGTGAGTCAAGAAGATTAGCCTCAATATTAAATTTGTCCTGCATCTTGCAGGTATAATATTCAACTGTAGAACCAGGATAATTTACAGTCTTAAAATTTTTACCGCTCAGATAATTAAAAAGGGTTGTCTTTCCGGAATTCGGAGGGCCAACTAAAGTTATAAGAGGAGTTCGTTTAGCTACATCAGGAATCATGATAAAATAATACAGTCCGCTTCATTTCTTCGTATAGCAATCAGTGTTCCTCTTATTGAGAAAGCCAATGGGTCATCAAAAATGGAAGTATTTACTAATTCGATTTCTTGACCTGGTGTAAATCCGATTTCGATTAATCTTTTATATGAAGGATTGTCTGAATTGATATCAGTAATTCTTGCTTTTTCACCACGTTTTAATTCAGCTGCTGTTTTCATCTTTTACCCAACTATTTAGATTTAGTCTATATAAACTTACACAACCTATACAAATAAAGCAAGAACCTGAAAATATAACTGTTGCCGTTATCACTTTCGACGAAACTTCGGGTCATTTCATTTAATTATAATCTAATGTTACTAATACTAATTTTTCTCGGTAAAACTTACAAATTATTTCAAATCTTCATACCGATTTTGTCAGGAGTAATTATAAATTAATTAAATGTATTAGGGAATAACCACATAAAAATTTCAGGGTAAGATTTCAATTTTATCTCTCTGGTTTTAAAAGAATGTAAATGAAAATAAATTCAAAAAAAATGACGACAATTTTGTCAGTCAAAATTTGCAATAGAGTAGATCTTATCCTTTCGTACTGCGGTTAAACAAATTCATTTATTTGAATTCAAATTGGCACTCAATATGCAAAATAAAAATAGAATTTTTGAAAAATTTTATCAAAGAGGATAAAAATGGATATCGCAAAATTAGCTTTTCTTGAAACATATAATCTTCCCGAGAACGGAGGAATTATGGGTGCTGTTTTAGTTACTGATGCCGAAACAAAACCACTTGAATTCAGAGTAACAGCACCGATCAAACCAACGAGTTTTCAAAAAACATTATATGGTGATGTTCTACTTGAGCATGTTCTTGTTGAATTAATTGCCATCCCCTTATTGAATGCCATAAACGAGCAAGTAGATATGATACTTGTTAAGGACCCTTTATTCCTCAGTGCAAATAATAAGCAGGGAATTAGAGTCGTAAGAATTCTAAATGATGAGAATAGTAAAGCAAAAGCAAACACTGTCCTGATTCCATTAAACACACCTATGAATGGAAGTGCAAAAGCTTACCTGGAGAGTGCGAAAAAATTTGAAGAAGAGCTTCAGTCAATAAAAGAAAAACTTGAGAAGATAGCCGAATCCAGGAATCTATCCGAACCTTTTGAAAGACTTAAACTTGCCTGTGAACAGGTTCAATCGCAAAGAACAGGTGATTAAAATTGGTTGTAAGACAAGCCAGAAAAAAATTAGCAACCTCAATCTCAAAGATTGAGGTTCGTGATGAATTTCAATTCAATAAATGGCTTCGTCCGCCCATAAACAAAAAAGTAGAAATACCCAAAGTCCGCACCTTTGAAGACCCATATCTGATAGAATTTGATAAGCTAAGAGCACCTCTAGCTGTAAAGTTTAAATTCAGTTTTAATGCACCCGAATTGCCTTCTGTAAAGTTCCCTGAATTTAGTCAGAAGGCAAGAAGCTATATGGTTTTCTTTTCCATTCCTAAACAAAGAATTTTTGATAAGAGTGAAATCTTTGTTTGCAATAAAAAAGCTGATGTAAATCAGATACAATTCAAACTCCAAACTACAGTAATCAATAAATCTGATATTTATATTCCTGAAGCTCCAAAAATTTCTGCAAAGTCTTTTACTTTTTCTAATACGAACCTTAAAGAATTACCTCTTCTAATCAGGCAACCGGTTATCAACGATTATCTGGCTGAAATGATTCCTGAAATTATTAAAATTGATTTGTTAGATCAGGATTCGGTGGCTTTTGATATAGACCAGAAAAATCTATGGCAGAAATTTGAAGTAGAAAAAATTAAAACTCCTAAAATTTATAAGATAAAAGTTCCCGGAATTGAAAATATATTTAATTCAGTAACTTCGACAAGGGTGATTCCAATTCTGGATATTGAACTTACACCACTTTATGACTTTAAAACTTCAATTGATTCTATTCCTAAAATTTCAAAAGTCAAATTTGAATTGGCTAAAACTGCTGCTCAAAAAATTAATTTTTCACAATACGAAACAAAAGCTGAAGTAATTGATATACTCAGTAGTGAGCACAGTAATATTGCAGATAGAATTAAGCATACACTTTCACCGATTATAGATCTTAAGTGGGAAGATGTAATTGAACATCTGAAGTTTTTGAAAGACCATGAAATTGAAGGAGCTAAATTCTTAACTGAAAATAAATTTGCCATATTATCAGATGAACTTGGCATTGATAAAAAGACCCAGGTTCTTGCAGCTGCCAAATATTTACTGAAAACAGGTAATGTTAATTCTGTTTTATGTATTACTCACGATAAAAAATTATCAGATGCTTCGATTGGAAAGAAATTCCAGTATAACTTTGGATGGGAAAGTCTTTTACTTAGGAAATTTCCGGAAATTCATTACTCAATCTTATCACCGGAAAAAGGTAAGTTTGAAAGTCAGACTCATTTTACATTTATTCCGGTAAATAAATTCAATTCAGATTCTTTTGAACTTTTGAAGAAGCTGAGGAAATTCGATCTGGTAATATTGGATGATATCATTCAATGTTTTTCTTCAAAAGAAATTATTGATCAGATTATTAACAAAATAGAACCGGAATATTTTTGGATAACGTCTGACATTCTGAACGAAAGTATAAATGAGACATTAATTAATGAATTTGATTTTGGGAACAGAGTAAAGTTCAGAAATCTAAGCAGAACATTGGAGCAAATAACTTCGGAATCAATGACTATACGGGAAGAGTTGTGGCTTGATCTGGATGAAATGCAGATTTTTGAATATGAAGAAGCAGTAAATTCTGCTAAAGATGAATTGATTAAAACTTTTGAGACGATGAATCCCTTCAAGTTTCAGTCAAACATTTTCACTTTGATTCATAAATTAAAACAAATACTCAACTTCTCTTCATTCAGAAATATTAGTCCCAAAGCTACTATATTGGTTGAACAGCTTGTCGCAATATCAAGAAACAGGAAAAAGGCATTAATATTTACTCAATATGATGAGAATGGTTTAAAGAAAATAGATCAGATTCTAGCTGCTAATGATTTAAAATTTGTTTTGATTAAAAATGGTGCAACACTTGAAGAAATTAAGAAATCAGTAGAAGACTTTTATAATCGTCAGGAAATCTGTGCATTAGTAACAAACCTTAAACCTTCAAAGTTGAGTATTGAGCTTTCAAAAATTTCATACATCATTAATTTTGATCAATGGTGGAACCCGGTAATAAATTGGCAGAATGAAACAGAATTGAAAATTGATAGTCCGAGAAAAAACAAAATAGTTGTATTTGATTATTATATAAAGAACACTTTTGAAGAGGATCTGAAGTACTTTTTGCAATCCAAAGGATTACTTGAGAAAGATGTTTTCGAATTCGTTAAGAATGAAGTAATTGCTGACATGATTCCTGCGTCACAGTGGTTAAAATTCTTTGGTCACACAATTGAAGATGATGAAAGTAATAAAGAATTATACCAGGAACTTGTTTCCTTCATAGAGCAAACTGACCTTGCCAAGTTCAAGGAGATGGTTCAGCTTGTTTTGATTTCAATTGGATTTAAAGATATTGAAATTCTGGATGTGAAACAGGAGCCTTCATTTTATATAACAGGCTCAGCTAAAAAAGGAAGATATAAATTTGAACTTCAGGCAAAAGGAATAATGTCTGACAGAGTTACACTAGCTGATTATGAAGAAATGCTTAATCCTCCTAAAAACGAAAAGAATTTCAAGCGACTTTTATTTGCAAACTGCGAAATTGAAAAAATATATTCAAGTAAAATTACTTTTATAGATAAATATCTGTTGGCTAATTACATCCAACTATTAGGATATGTCTATAAATTTTTGACTAAGAGGGCAGCGATAAACAAATCAATATAACTCATCATATTTAGTCATCAGTTCTTCAAAAAGAAGCCAACATCTGTCAACTACTTTAACCTGCCAATCAAAACAATAATCTGTAATAAATTCAATCGCCTTTTTTTCATCTTTCTTCAGAAGTTCAAGTGCTTTTTGCTCGAATGATTTTTGAATTTCGAATAATTCTTTTTGCCAGGGATCCCAGACTGCTCTTACATCTTTCCTCATATCACCCCAGCGTTGATGTGCAAGTGAACTCATAGCATTAAAAGCCCACCAGGCAGATTTTCTTGTGAAACCATTTTCTCTACCAGGTGTTGATGATGTTTCGGGAACTTTTGTAATGCTGCAATAATGCGGAGTGTAAATTGAAGTTGCTACATTATCCCAGGCAAGCCATACTAATCCACCGATTTCATTTGGTAACCAGTTCCGGCATTGAATTATAGTCGCGTACATCGTGTACCATCTTGCAATCGTTCTTTCACCGCGCCAACCCCAGCCGCCATTTATTTTTAACATCTTATTCATATCATAAGGCATTTGCGGATTTGCTAAAGGAGAAATAATTGTTCTTCCACTATCATCTGTTACAGTAAGATTTTTAGTCATATCGAAATCAGTACCTTCATAATAATCCGAAAATATTTCAACCATTTTTTCAAGTGTGACAGGTTTATCCGGTTTGACTGAGAAAGGATAATTTTCTGAATTCGGGTCTAATTTTAATGAGGGAGCTACCAGGTCAAAAACTCTCCATTCTCTTCTTCTGGCTGCCAGAGAATTTCTGTCTGCATAAGCATAACAAAATTCAAAAGGTCCATCTTTTGGATTCCGCCAGCCATTCTCTTTCGCAACTTCAAAAACATTTTTTGAATACAAAAAATTATGACTATCAGTTGTATCAATTTGTCTGATACGACTTGCATTTGCATTCACAGATATATGATCATCAGGAACGCGCTGTGCAACCCAGATTGCACCAACTTTATCTTTGCCCGGACCAACAACCTCAAACATCCATACTTCGTTTGGGTCTGCAATTGAAAGACATTCACCTTCATCATTCCATCCGTACTTTTCCAGAAGTTCACCAGCCATTTTTATTGCATCTCTGGCAGTTGAGCATCTCTCTACCATAAGCGTAACAAGTTGTGTACAATCAATCAATCCTTTTTCCGAAACCAATTCTGGTCTTCCACCAAAAGTTGATTCACCGATTGCAAGCTGTTCTGTGTTTATGCAGGGATAAGCAGTGTTTATGTAACCAAAAGTCTTTTCAACTTCAGGAATTTTTCCGGTTTCAACGAATTTATATGCAGGCATTTTTTTAGAATTATCAGGAACTCTTTTGTATAATGTTTTCATTGTGCCTGGTTTAAATGTTTTGGATGTGACGATATCAAACTCACTTCTGGTTCTGTGACTGTCGTCAGTGTGTGATGTCATTACACTTCCATCATAACTTGCAAGTTTACCAACGGTGATAGTTGTACAGCCGTCAGGTTCATTACCTTCCCAATCAGGTTTAATTTCATTCTTAGTTTGAAGATGTTGAGAGAAAATTTGAGTGGTTGTTAATAGAAGAAATAAGGTGAATAATTTTTTCATTTTTAGTCCTGATTTTAAAGTTGAATGAATTCTTATTTCAAATATAGAGGAAAGAAATTTAAAACATTCTAAATTCTGTAGGGGAAGGGCTTGCTCTTCCCGGAAATGTAATGTTTTAATTCGTTATTTTATGAATGACATTTCAAAAAATTTATGAACACAAAAAATTTTTTCTCAAACATTCCTGATAAAATTCCTGAAGAAATTATAGAAACAGTATTCAAATCTGACACATTCAGAATTGAAAGAATTATTTCAAAAGGCCATTCTAGTCCCGAAGACTTTTGGTACAATCAAGACGAAAATGAATGGGTTTTGGTATTAGAGGGAAATGCAATCATCAGATATGAGGATGATACGAGTGTTAAACTTAAGAAGGGAGACTATATCTTTATACCTTCACATAAAATACATAGAGTCGAATGGACAGATCCAACTCAGCTGACGATCTGGTTAGCAATATTCTTTAATTAATGAGTTAATCATACCATCAGTTTATCTTCAAACTTTTGATATTTTTTAGTGCCTGCATATATTTGGCAATCATTTTTGAAGAATTTATAGTTGGTAAATGCAGCATATTACAATAAGTGAATTAAAGAATTTTGTCGGACAAGAAGTAACTTTATTTGGATGGCTTTATCATAAAAGATCAAGCGGAAAAATTAAATTTTTAGTATTGAGAGATGGAACAGGTTATGTTCAATGTGTTTATTTCAAAGGTAATGTAAGTGATGAAATCTTTGATATAGCAGATCGTATCGGGCAGGAATCTTCCATTATTGTTACTGGTAAAGTAAAACAGGAACCTAAAGCTCCCGGTGGTTATGAACTCGATGCCACTGACTTGAAAATCATTCATGAAACTCACGATTATCCTATCACTCCAAAAGAACACGGAATAGAATTTTTACTTGATAACAGACATCTCTGGCTTCGTTCAAAGAGACAGGTTGCAATAATGAGGGTAAGGCATCGTGTTGTTAAAGCAATTCGTGATTTCTTTGACGGAAAAGGTTTCACTCTGATGGATGCTCCTATTCTTACTCCAAATGCTGTTGAAGGAACTTCAACTTTATTTGAAACAAAATATTTTGATTTAGGTAGTGCCTATCTTACACAGTCTGGTCAGCTTTATGCTGAAGCTGGTGCAATGGCTTTGGGAAAAGTTTATACTTTTGGCCCAACATTCAGAGCGGAAAAGTCAAAAACGCGAAGGCATCTGACTGAATTCTGGATGGTAGAACCTGAAGTCGCATTTGCAGATCTGAATGACGACATGGATTTAGCAGAAGAATTTCTTGAATATATAGTTCAGACAGTATTGAAAGAAAAAGAAGAAGAATTAAAAATACTTGAACGTGATACGACTAAACTTCAGAATGTTAAAAGACCTTTCCCAAGGATACATTATAATGAAGCAGTTGAAATTCTTAAAAAACATGGGGTAGAATTCCAGTGGGGAAATGATTTCGGTGGCGGTGATGAAACTATTATCTCAGAACAGTTTGACAGACCAGTTATGGTTCATCATTATCCTGCAGAAGTAAAAGCATTTTATATGAAAAGAGATCCTCAGGATGAAAGATTCGCACTTGCAGTAGATGTTCTTGCACCAGAAGGTTATGGTGAAATCATCGGTGGTTCACAAAGAGAAGACGATCTTGACACACTATTGAAAAGAATAGCAGAGCACAATCTTCCACAATCTGCTTTCGAATGGTATCTCGACCTTAGAAGGTTTGGTTCTGTCCCTCACTCAGGTTTTGGTTTGGGATTAGAAAGAACTGTTAGCTGGATTTGTGGACTCGAACATCTTAGGGAAGCTATTCCGTTCCCAAGATTAATTTACAGAAATACGCCTTAGTAATTAACAATGTACAATTAACAATGTACAAATAGATAAAAGATTTTATAATGAGTTTAGAAGTAATTTTATTTTTTGTATTTGGATTTGTTGCTGCAGTTGCTGCAGTCTTAATGATTACCAGAACAAATCCTGTTATAGCTGCTTTATTTTTAATTCTTAATATGGCTTCACTCGCTGGATTGTACCTTACTTTAAATGCACAGTTCATTGCGGTCGCTCAGGTAATTGTTTATGCTGGTGCAATTATGGTTCTGTTTCTGTTTGTTATAATGCTTTTAAGACCTGAAAATGAGAAAAAATTCCTGGGATCAAATCCAAAAGTGAAAATATTTTCTTTCATTGTAGCCGGATTTGTATTGCTTCAACTCGTTTACATTATTTTCTTTTCAGCTCCATCAAAAATTTTACAGAAAAATCTTGAAGCAAGCGTGAAAGCAGGAACAATCGAATCAGTTGGTAATGAACTATTCCGGAATTATGTTCTGCCATTTGAAGCAGCAGGATTTCTACTCCTTGCAGCTACAATAGGGGCAATATTATTAGCAAAGAAAAAAATTGAATAACTATGACAATCACAATTGAATATTACTTAATCCTTAGTGCATTTATGTTTCTTGTTGGTGTAGCAGGAGTGCTTACCAGAAGAAATGCAATCGTTGTATTTATGTGTATTGAACTAATGTTGAATTCAGCAAATCTCACTATGATTGCTTTCGCATCATTTCTGGGAAGTTCTGTCGGGCAATTATTTGTATTCTTTGTAATGACTGTTGCTGCTGCTGAAGCTGCTGTAGGCTTAGCCATTATTATCGCAATATTCAGAAACAAACTTACTGTTAACATTGACGAAATAAATATTCTTAAGTGGTAATTAGATTTTATGCGTGAATTAATTTACTTAACTGTACTTCTTCCATTAGCGGGATTTCTGATAAACGGAATTTTCGGAAGTCGTATTAAAAATGTAAAAGTAATCGGAACAATTGGCAGCAGCGTAATTGGAATTTCTTTTCTGATTGCTCTTGGAGCATTCTTCGAAACCTTGTCTCTTCCTGTTGAACAAAGACAACTCATTGTAAATTTATTCACCTGGTTAGATGCCGGTGGATTGAATGTTAGTTTTGCTTATCAGGTTGATCAACTTTCATTAGTAATGGCTTTAATTGTAACAGGAGTTGGCTTTGTAATTCATGTTTATTCAATTGGATATATGCATGGTGACAAAGGATTCTGGAGATTTTTCGCTTATTTAAATTTATTCATCTTTGCAATGATGAATCTGATACTTGCAGATAATTTTGTTCTTCTTTTTCTTGGATGGGAAGGTGTTGGATTATGTTCTTATCTTCTTATTGGTTTCTGGTATGATAGAAAGTTTGAAAAGAGTACAACATCCGACGCTGCCAAAAAGGCATTCATCGTAAACAGAATTGGCGATTTTGGTTTTCTATTAGGAATGTTTTTAATCTTTCTGACATTCGGTTCTTTGAACTTTAATGATGTATTCAGTAAAGCTAATACTTTTTCTGTTTCAGCTTCAGTTTATGGTTTTATAACTTTATTTTTATTTATTGGTGCAACAGGTAAATCTGCTCAGATCCCACTTTATGTTTGGTTACCTGATGCAATGGCAGGTCCGACTCCGGTTTCAGCACTGATTCATGCTGCAACAATGGTTACAGCCGGAGTTTATATGGTTGCTAGATGTTCTGTACTATTTGCCTCAGCACCACAGATTATGATTGTTGTTGCAGTAATCGGTTTAACAACAGCTTTCTTTGCGGCAACAATCGGAATTGTCCAAAACGATATTAAAAAAGTACTGGCTTATTCTACAATCAGTCAGCTGGGTTATATGTTTTTAGCTATGGGTGTTGGAGCATTCAGTGCAGGAATCTTCCATGTTATGACTCATGCATTCTTCAAAGCTCTTCTGTTTCTTGGTGCAGGAAGTGTAATTCATGCAATGCACGAAGAACAGGATATTCAGCGTTACGGTGGACTTAAAAAATATATGCCTCATACAGCGATAACATTTTTGATTGCTGCATTAGCAATTTCCGGCATTCCACCATTATCAGGATTCTTTAGTAAAGATGAAATCCTCTGGTATTCATTTGCTAACGGAAGTTTTATTCTCTGGCTTGTCGGAGTTATAACTGCACTGATGACAGCATTTTATATGTTCAGACTCTACTTCCTAACTTTTGAAGGGAAGGAGAGATTTGGTCACGATAAACATCCTCATGAGTCACCTAAAGTAATGACCATACCTTTGATTGTTCTTGCAATACTTTCAGTGATTGGTGGATTTGTCGGAATTCCAGAAGTTTTCAGCGGTGAACATGGAAATCAGTTTCATAATTGGTTAGCTCCGATTTTCAAAGATGCTGATAGAAAACTAATGCACTTTGGTTTGCATTCACATTTTGAAGAAATTCTTTTGATGGTGATTTCTGTAATCGGTGCAACTGCATCAATATTGCTTGCTAGATACATTTATTTGAAGAAACCGGAAATTGCAGTACGAACTGCATCAAGATTTAAAGGTTTATACAACCTTCTTTGGAATAAATATTATGTTGATGAAATCTATGACTTGTTGGTTGTTAATCCAATCGTGACTGCTTCAAGAAATGTGTTGTGGAAAATTGCTGATAATAAAATTATCGATGGAACAGTCAATGGAGTTGCAAAGCTAATTGATATTATTTCAGCAACAATCAGAAAAATTCAAACCGGAGTTGCACAGCTTTATTCATTAGTAATGGTGCTTGGAATAGCTGTTGCATTATTATGGATAATATTAAGTTTTTAATCTATGGAAAATAGTTTTTTACTATCATCTTTAATTCTTCTGCCTCTGATCGGTGCTTTAGCGTTGTTATTTATTAATAAGGAAAAAGCATCTGCTATCAGATACGCCGGACTATTCTTTTCAACTTTAACTTTTATCGTATCGCTCGTAATCTATTTCGGATACGATCATTCTTCATCTGACTTCCAGTATATCCATAAGTTTGAATGGATAAAAGGACTGAATATTTTTTACTTTGTTGGAGTTGATGGACTTTCTCTGTTGCTTGTATTACTTACGACTTTCCTGACTCCATTAACGCTCATTTCAAGTTGGTCCAGCATTGAACATAAGGTTAAAGAGTTTACTTTCTTTATGTTGTTACTTGAAACAGGAATGATTGGTGTATTTGTATCGCTTGATCTATTCTTGTTTTACATTTTCTGGGAAGCAATGCTGATTCCAATGTACTTTATCATTGGAATTTGGGGAGGTAAAGAACGGATTTATGCAGCTATAAAGTTTTTCCTTTATACAATGTTTGGTAGTTTGTTGATGTTAGTGGCAATAGTTTGGTTAGCTGTTTATGCTTCTGGTTCATTAGGATATTTCACAACTGATATTACCCAACTTTATAAAGTTGCACCAACAATTTCGAGAGATATTCAATTATGGATGTTCCTTGCATTTGGTCTTAGCTTTGCAATTAAAGTACCTCTTTTCCCATTACACACCTGGTTACCTGATGCACATGTTCAGGCTCCAACTGCTGGTTCTGTGATTCTGGCTGGCGTGTTACTTAAAATGGGAACTTACGGATTGCTGAGATTTAATCTTCCATTATTTCCGGAAGCATCACTTTATTTTGCACCATATTTCTCTGTGCTTGCTGTTATTGGAATAATCTACGGTGCACTGGTTGCAATGGTTCAAACAGATATGAAGAAACTTGTTGCTTATTCATCAGTTTCGCATTTGGGTTTTGTTGTATTGGGAATTTTTGCAATGACTCAGGAATCTGTACAAGGTGCAGTGATTCAAATGATAAATCACGGGCTTTCGACAGGAGCATTATTCCTTTTGGTTGGTGTTATTTATGAAAGAACTCACACCCGGGAAATAGCTGATTATGGTGGAATTGCAAAGGTTGTTCCATTCTTTGCATTTTCTTTAATGTTCGCTTCATTATCTTCAATTGGCTTACCGGGACTTAATGGTTTTGTCGGAGAGTTTTTGATTCTTTTAGGTTCATTTAAATCAGGTGTATTAAATACCTGGTGGTTTACTGTTTTCGCAGCAACAGGAGTAATCTTCGCTGCAGTTTATTTACTGTGGATGTATCAACGGGTTGTCTTTGGCGAAGTTAAAAATCCTTCATTGCATGAATTAAAAGATATGAATGCAAGAGAAATTTTTGTGATGATACCAATTTTTATTTTCATAGTATGGATTGGAATTTATCCTTCAACCTTTTTAAAAATATCAGAAAAAACTTCTGCAAAAATTATTCATCAGGTTTTTAATCCTGAACAAACAGCAGACAAATTAATTAACAACAGGTAAGCTGAGTTTTTGTTTATGTACAATAGCATTCAGGAATTTTATAATACTTTACCATTAGTAATACTTGCAGCAGGAATTATTATTTCTACTACTGTAGAAATGTATTCAAAAAAGAGCGAACCATTCTTAAGCTGGTTTTCAATTTTAATCTTTTTAAGTTCTGGGTTTTATTCATTATTTAGTTTGGATTCACGCTCAATTGTGTTACAAAACATGCTTGCAACTGGCGGATATGTAAATATATTTTATTTCATTTTTACTTTCAGTGCAGCAATAATCTGTTTTCTTTCAATTGACTATCTGAAAAAATATGATGCTTACTTTGGCGAATATTATATATTATTACAGACATCAGTTCTTGGAATGATGTTAATGGCTGGGGCAAAAGATCTGTTTATGATTTTCCTGGGTCTGGAAGTAATGTCTGTTTCATTTTATGTCCTTGCTGGTTTAAATCGTAAAAGACTTACAGCTACTGAATCAGCACTTAAATATTTTTTGCTTGGAGCATTTGCAACAGGATTTATTGTTTATGGAATTGCATTGATTTACGGAACAGCACAAAGCACTTCTTTTGAAATCATTACATCAAAATTTTCCGAACTATCAGGAAATTTACTTTTCTTAACAGGAGTATTATTATTTCTTATTGGATTTTCATTTAAGATTGCTGCGTTTCCTTTTCATATGTGGGTTCCTGATGTTTATCAGGGCGCACCATCAACAGTTGCAGGATTATTTTCAACAGCCGGAAAAGCTGCTGCCTTCAGTGCTATCATAGTATCGCTATTTGTTCTTTTCACTTCTGGAGCTATGAAAATAATTACTCCTTATCTCTCTGTTATTTCTGTTCTTTCAATGTTCTTTGGTAGTATTGTGGCAATTGCTCAAACAAACATTAAAAGAATGCTTGCTTATTCTTCAATTTCTCACGCAGGATATCTTTTAATTGGTTTAGCCGCTTCTAATGCAGATGGAATTGCAGGAATAATTTTTTATCTGGCAGCTTATTCATTCATGAATATCGGAGCATTTGGAATAGTAAGCATTATTGAAGGTAGAGAAGAGACAAATCTTGAGCTGAATTCATATCGTGGGTTAGGTTCAAGACAACCATTACTTGCAGCATTACTTTCATTGTTTATGTTTTCGCTAGCAGGCATTCCTCCATTCGCTGGATTTTTCGGTAAGTATTATATCTTTATCGCAGCAGTTAAATCAGATTTAACTTGGTTAGCAATTCTTGGAGTACTTTCAAGTGTAATAAGCGTTTACTTCTATTTAAGGTTGGTTGTACTTATGTACTTCTATGACACAACAGAGCAATTTGAAATCCAAAAAAGTAATCCCGGCCTTTTAGCTGTATTCATCTCTGCAATTCTTGTTATCTTGTTGGGAATTATGCCAGGTTCATTATTAAACCTGATAATTTCTTACCTATAAAAGTTGTAAAAGATTCGATAAATTTGGGTCAGTAAATTTCCTGACAAATGAGATGATTCCTTTATATTCAAATTCACAAATCCGTGCTCTTGATTCTTATGCAATCAATCAATTGCAGACTCCGGGAATCATGTTAATGGAGAATGCTGCAATCGGAATCAGTCAGGTAATTTTAGGGAAATATCCTGACATTAAGAACATCGGAATTGTTTGTGGGAAAGGGAATAACGGGGGTGATGGTTTTGCTGTTGCCAGACACTTATCTAATAGTAACAGAAATGTTAAAGTTATTTATCTTGGCGACCCACAATCAATGAGTGATGATTGCAGAACAAATTTTGAAATTTGTCTGAATCTTTCTCACCGAAGAGAAAACATTAAGCTTATCCAGTTCTCCAGTACTAAACAACTTAGATTAATTAAAAATTCGGATTTAATAATTGATGCAATAGTTGGAAGTGGTTTTTCAGGAAAACTGAAAGAACCAATTTCTCTAATTATTCCGGAGCTGAATAAATTTAAGGCAGTTAAAGTTGCTGTTGATGTACCGACCGGATTAAATGCCGATACTGGTTATGGTGATATAATTTTTAAAGCTGATTTGACAATTACTCTCGGTGAATTTAAAAAAGGATTATTTGTTGGAAAAGGTTATGAGTACTGTGGTGAAATTATTTTATGTGAAATTGGAGTTGGAAGAGATTATTTCGAAAAAGAATTTACGGATACTTATCTGCTCGAACCAGAAGATGCGTTTCAGTTTCTACCAAAAAGAGGTAAGAGAATAAATAAGTATTCTTCGGGTAAAGTATTAACTATTGCTGGCTCATTTCAATATCCCGGCGCTGCGATACTTGCTGCTGGTGCAGCTCTTTATTCAGGAGCAGGTGCTTCACTATTAGCAATACCTCAATCGGTAAAAAGATTTGTTCACAAAAAAATTACTGAGCTAGTAATTCAAGCTTATGGAAACGAAAAAAGTAAATATCTCAGTCCTGAGGATTATGAATCTTTACAAGCAAAAATTAAATGGGCAGATGTAGTTGCTCTAGGTCCTGGTATTGGAAGAGCGGAAGAAACAATTGATTTTGTTAAAAAATTTGTTAAGAAAAGAGAATATAATGTTGCAGTTATAGATGCAGATGCACTATTTGCTTTAAAAGAAATCATTCCCAAACTGGATTTAAGAAAATGCATTCTTACACCTCATCTTGGTGAATTTTCCAGTCTTATAAATGTTCCCATTGATGAGATAGAAAAAAATATTTTTGCGATTGGAAAAGAATTCGTAAAAAAATATAACACTACTTTAGTATTAAAAGGTGCTCCTACAATTATATTCAGTTCGAATGGTGATATAACAGTCAATTCTTCCGGAAACAGTGGATTGGCAAAGTTCGGTAGTGGTGATGTATTAACCGGAATGATTGCCGGATTTTTTTCTCAATCGAAAAATATTTATGAATCATCGCTCTTATCAGTCTATTTACATGGCTTAAGCGCTGATCTTCTTATTCAGAAGAAGAGCGAATATGGCATTCTTGCTTCTGATTTAATGAGACAAATTCCTAACACGATAAATTTCTTAAAGAAGTCTTTTGAAAACTAACAACAGAGTATTCATATTTATTTACCTTCCATTGATAATCCATTGGATAACCATTTTAATATTAACAAGTTTGCCATCGGACCAGGTTCCTTCGGTTGAAATCGGAGATAAGGTGAATCATTATATCGCATTTTTCGTACTTGGTTTCTTTCTCAATTTAACATTAAAATATCAGAACCGGTATCCAGTACTAAAGAAAAATATTTTACTCACAACAATAATTATTGCTGCTGGTTATGGATTACTGGATGAATTGCATCAACTTTTTGTCCCAGGTAGAAGTGCTGAGGTATTAGATTGGATCGCAGACTTTATCGGTGCGATATCCGGTAGTATTTTAGCCGAATATATCTACAGAAGATTTAATCTGGCAATAAATAATTTTCTAAGAGTTTGATTGGAACTTTTTAATAAAATTTTTGTAAAAATACCTGAAAAGTTATTTGACAATACATTCATCAATAATTAAGTTAGTAACCAAAATTTATGATTTGAGGAGAAAACGCAATGCCACTAAGAAAAACTAAAAAAGCTGATCTGATGGCAAAATACAGAAGAGTATTTGAGATCAGTTTAATTACAGCACTGGTCCTGATGATTGTGGCTTTCAAATTCTTTCCTGATTTTGGCGGAAAAGAAGTGAAAGTTGAAGGACCACAGGAACTTTTTACTGTTGAAGATATTCAACAGACAAAGCAGGAGAATCGTCCTCCACCTCCACCTAAACCTCCAATACCGATTGAAGCTCCTTCAGATGAAGTGCTTGAAGACATTGAAATCGGTGAAACTGAAATTGATATTAATGCAAATGTAGAAGCTCCTCCACCTCCTCCGAAAGAGGATAAAAAGATTGTTGAGGAAGAACCTCAATACTTTGTAGCAGTAGAAGAAATGCCTGAACCAATTGGTGGAATCCAGGCAATTCAACAAAAAATTGTTTATCCTGAAATTGCTAAAAGAGCTGGTGTAGAAGGAAAAGTTTATGTTCTTGCTTTCGTTGATGAAAATGGTGATGTAAGAGATGCAAAAATTATTAAAGGTATTGGCGCTGGATGCGACGAAGCAGCACTTGATGCAGTAAAGAAAACAAAATTCAAACCTGGTAAGCAAAGAGGTAAACCTGTAAAAGTTCAGGTATCAATACCTGTTGTTTTCAAGCTTCAATAAAAGTTTAAGGCACCTTTAAGGTGCCTTTTTAATTTTCATTTTACTGAATTGATTTGTCCCACATTTCGTATTCGAAAAATCAATCCTGCTTCATTAACTTTGTACAAAATAATTTAAATTCTTTAATGAAATCCTCGGGCAACGAAAATAAAACTGTTCTGTATCTATTGTTCATTGCTGCTTCATTACAGTTGTTACTGCTTTATTTTTTCAAATATCAGAATCAGAATCTTTCCATTTTCAATATCAACTTAGAAAATACAGGCAATCTTTATAATCTCATTATCTATTTAATGATATTATTGTTAATTCTTATTGCTTTAATAAATAAAAAATTAAAATTAGATCTCAGATTGCTATCGTCATTATTAGTTAGTTCATATATATTTCTGGTGTTTGCATTTGTATCAACAAAGATTAAACTACCATTTAATTCAATATATATTTTTGGTCAGTTTGGTAATAAATTATTCACGGGACTTTGTTATACTTTGTATCAGTTAACGATCTTTACTCTAATGTTCTCATTGCTTTTTGCTTTTAAAAAAAATCAGAGCAAAATTTTTCTTAAATCGTTTCTATATTCATCTTCATTGATGATTGTGTTTTTGTTTTACTCTTTCTTTTTTATTGTTTCAAGGGAGGAAAGAGTAAAGCTTCAACCGTTGAATAAAAAAACTCCTTATACAGTTGTAGTTTTAGGTGCAGCAGTCTGGTCTGATAACAAACCAAGTCCGATTTTAGCTGCCAGAGTTGATAAAGCAATTGATCTGATTGAAAATTATAAGATTGAACATTTATATCTTACAGGAAGTAATGCTCCGGGCGAATTGAGTGAGGCTGAAGTTGCATTAAATTATCTTAAATCAAAAAATATCCCTACTGACAGAATTATTATTGAAAACACAACAACCTCCACAACAGAACAAATTCAGTTTATTAAGAATAAATTAGGTGAAGAGTCAAGGAAAAATTTAATCATAGTTTCCGATGCTTTCCATCTTGTAAGGATAAAAGAAATCAGTAAATTTCACCGTCTTAATATTATTACCATTGCATCTGAGTTGAAATTAAATTTTTTATCAGACTTCTATAACAAAATTAGAGAATCACTGGCTTTAACAGTATTCTGGTTTTTTGCAATATAATTTCGGAGAATTTTTACAATGACAAAAGTTTTTAAGAGAAGACTAATACGAGAAAAAGTTTTACAGGTTTTATATGCCTATGAAATGAACAATGATAATCTTCAGTCACAGATCGATGAAATATTTTCAGATGTAGAAGAAGGTAATGATAAGCAATTTGGTCTATCGCTGATTTACAAAGTCATTCCAAACAGGGAAAAATTTGATGAAATGATTAAAAGTAAAGTCAGTAACTGGGAAATGGATAGAATTGCAATGATTGATAAAATTCTTTTAAGAATGGGAATTTGTGAATTATTGTATTTTGAAGATATCCCACCAAAAGTATCAATTAATGAAGTGATTGAGATTTCGAAAAACTTCAGTACAGCTGGAAGTGGAAAATTTATTAATGGTGTATTGGATGCAATTCTTAATGATTTGAAAAAGTCTGGAGAATTGAAAAAAGCCGGAAGAGGACTTGTTGATGAAACCATCTCAAAAAAATCAATCAAAAAAAGTGAATGAGCAAAAAGGGTAAAATATTTGTCTGGACCCTTTTTGATTTTGCCAACACATCTTTCTCCATAATTGTAGTAACATTTCTTTATGCAGTCTATTTCAAAAAAACTGTTGCTTCAGGAGAGCCGGTCGGAGACTTGTATTGGTCCTTTGCTACAAGTATCGCAATGATTGTAACGGCTGTTATTTCACCTATACTCGGAGCTATTGCTGACTATTCAGCCGGAAAAAAAAGATTTTTATTATTCTTTACTACACTTTGTATAATTGCAACAGCATCTCTTTATTTTGTTGAAGAAGGAACTATTTTCTGGGGAATATTTCTATTTGTAATTGCAAATATTGGATTTGAAGCTGGCTTGGTTTTCTACGATGCTTTTTTACCGGAAATAACTGAACCCAAAAATTATGGTCGTGTTAGCGGTTATGGTTTCGCAATGGGCTATCTCGGTTCACTTGCGACACTAGCACTTGTTTACCCATTCATTACTGCTGAAAAAATAAGAGAAACATTTATTGTATCTGCATTTTTTTTCTTCGTTTTTTCGATTCCATTATTTTTATTCTTAAGAGATAGCAGAAAAAATATTCAAAGAACAGAATCTTACTTTAAAATCGGAGTTGGAAGAGTACTCGACACTGTCAGACATCTGAAGAATTATAAAAATCTTGCAACATTTTTGTTGGCATTTTTCTTTTATATCGAAGGAGTTAATACTGTAATTTATTTTTCAGGAAATTATGCCAGTACAACCCTGGGCTTTAGCGAAACAGAACTACTTGTTTTTTTTATTACTGTCCAGACAACTGCAATTCTTGGCTCTGTTGTTCTTGGAATTATTGCTGATTCGATAGGTCAGAAAAAAACAATTGTAATTACTCTTTTGCTCTGGATACTGACAGTCTTACTTGCAATAATCATCCGTGATAAAACAGGATTTTATGTCGTCGGTTTACTTGCAGGTTCTGCAATGGGTTCAAGCCAATCAACAAGCAGAAGTCTGATGTCCAAATTAACTCCACCTGAAAAGAAAACAGAGTTCTTTGGATTTTATTCCTTCTTTGGAAAGAGTTCAGCCGTATTAGGTCCGCTTGTTTTTGGGATAGTAAGTTATCTTACTGAAAGTCAAAGGATTGCAATTTTCAGTGTTGGATTTTTTTTCGTAATTGGTCTGTTGATTCTTACAAAAGTTAAAGAACCTTCTCCATCAAATATCATCCAACCTTCGGAATAATTGTACTACCAATTAGCTTTTCTTTATTCCAGATAATTTTTTGACTAAATAATTCTTTTCTACTTGAACAATCTGCATATTCACAAAGTTTGCACAAATCATCCCAGCAATAATCAAAATGAATTTTCAAATCAGCATTTGGGAAAAGTTTTTGCAATTCAGCTTTAATGAAATCTTCTTCATCGTGTGATTGCTTGACAGTAAAATAGAATGGTACAATTAAATGAAAATCAATAAAAACTCGTTCGCCTGAAGTCCAGAATCTTAACTGATGCAAATCAATCCAGTAGTTTTTTCTGATGGAAAGAAGTAACTCGGAAATTTTTTTTAATAAAGTTTCATCAGTTTCATTCATTAATCCACCGATTGATTGTCTGATTAGTTTATAACCAGTGAACAGAATATTTGTCGCGACTATTATTGCAAATATTGGATCAATTTCCTTGATACCCGTAAATATTACTAATAATATTCCTATCATTACCCCAATGCTGGTGTATGAATCAGTAAGAACATGTTTACCATCAGCAACCAAAGTTAAAGAACCGGTTTTATTTCCTGTTCGGATTAAAAATAATCCTAAAAGTAAATTAATTATTCCGGCAGCGGTTATTACATAAAGTCCGATATCCATCTTTTGAAGTTCGACTCCGAGAATAAGATCTTTTGTACTTTCAAATATTATTACAACTGCAGCAATGATAATCAGAAACCCTTCAATACCAGCGGAAAAATATTCAACATTTCCATGTCCATAAAAATGTGATTGATCTGCTGGTTTATTACTTAAAAAAATACTGAACAACGCCATACCAGTAGCAAAAATATGAACGACTGATTCTGCCGCATCAGAAAAGATTGCTGAAGAGCCTGTAATGAGATAAGCTGAAATTTTTGCTGTGAACATTAATAAACCTACACCCATTGATATAATAGCTGCACGTTTGTTTACACTGAAATTAGATTTTGTTGTATTCATAATTTTTTATTTTTTGTGCTGCTTCCTGTAAAACCTCATCTCTTTTCGCAAAACAAATTCTGATAAGTTTATTTTTATTTTGCTCAGAGTAAAATGGTGAAAGGGGAATAACTGCAATTCCTGCTTTATCAATTAACTCGATGGAGAAATCATAATCATTCTTATCCGAAATCTGAGAATAATCCAATAACTGGAAATAAGTTCCCTTGGATTCAAGAGGTTTAAACTTTGAGTCTTTAATCAGGCTTAAAAAATAGTCGCGCTTTTTCTGATAAAAATTGTTTACCTCGAGATAATTCTTCTCGTCCTTCAGATATTCTGCATAAGCATACTGAATTGGTGTGTTTACTGCAAATACAATAAACTGATGAAGTTTCCTGAATTCGTCAGTGAGCAATTTGGGTGCAGAGCAATAACCGATTTTCCATCCAGTTGTATGAAATGTTTTGCCAAAAGATGAGATTATAAAACTACTTTTTCTGAGAATATCTGATTCGCAAATACTAATATGTTTCCGTTCATCAAACACAATATGTTCATAAACTTCATCGCTGATTATGAAGATATTTTTTTCTCTGACAATTTCTTCAAGTTCTTTTATATCATCTGAATTAATAATTGCACCGGTTGGATTATGTGGTGAATTAAGAATAATAAGTTTTGTTCTTTCTGTAACCGAGCTTCTTACTTTTTCCCAAGGAATATTAAATTCGGGTGGTTCGAGTGAAATAAAAACAGATTTACCACCATTAGCGATTACCGAAGGTGCATAACTATCATAAGCTGGTTCAAATATTATAGCCTCATCACCAGGTTTTATTAAAAGCGAAATAGCTGTATAAAGTGCTTGTGTAGCTCCTGCGGTTATTGTTATTTCATCTTCAAAGTTGTATTTGCAATTATAAAGTGATTCTATTTTCTTTGAAATCATATTTCGCAATTCAGGAATGCCAGGCATTGGAGCGTATTGATTCTTTCCTGATTTCATAAAATGATTAACAAGTTCAATTAGGTTCGGTGAAATATCAAAATCCGGAAATCCCTGAGAAAGATTTAAAGCATTCTTTTCATTTGCGAGTTTAGTCATTACGGCAAAAATGCTGGTGCCGATATTTTTTAATTTTGAATCAATCAACTAAATACTTCCAAACTTAGTTAATTATGAATTCATTTAGTTGCGGTCTGATCTCATCATAAAGATTCTTTAACTGTTCATAGGCAAATCTATTTCCCCGGAATGCAGCTAACCGAAAATATTTTACTGCTAAACCTTTGTTGATTTCAGTCCCTATTCCTTTAAGATAACATATTCCTAACGCTGATTGGGAAATTACTGAACCTTTTTCTGCAAAATTAAGTAAAGCTGAAACTAATCTTTTACTGTTTTCATTTTTCTGCTCTTTGAATAATTCCGCGATTACAATTCTGATAGTCGCTTCAATGCTACCAGTTGCTTCTGCATCTTTCCAGAGTTGAATAGCGATAGCTTCATTCTTACCGAATAAATCACCAGTGTAATAATTCAAAGCAAGCTCAATGATTGAAGGAAGATGTTTGAGTGCGACAGCATCCTGCAGTATCCTGATTGATTCATTCGTGATTATTTCATTATTATAACCGAATCTTGATAATCCATACCAGACAAACATAGCATCTGGATTTCGTTCTGTGACTTCTTTATGAAGAAGTGATTTAAATTCAGGTTTTTGAGTAAGCTGATATAAAAGAAACGGAGCTCTGAATGATTCATATCTGATTGCTCTAAGATAATATTCTGCAGCAAGAATAAAATTTTTATGGAAATAAATTCCTTCTTCATAAAGTTTTCCGACAAGTGTTAGTGCTTCAGGCGTTCCATAGTTACATAGATCCATTAAAATCTTTATCTGATTATTACCGACTATCTGAGAAATGGATTTTACATGATTAAGATTTAAAGTATCCAGAATATTCTGGATATCTGTCCTGGTGAGATCAGAAATTAGTTCTTCATCCTTAACTTGGTGATGAGTAGTATCTTCAAGGGAATCGAAATTAATAAAGCTAAGTCCTATTGATTTTTCAACAGAGTTCTTATTAACTGAGCCAAAATCTGATTTAGCAGATACATCATCTTTTGAAAAATTCTGATCTTCTTTCACTGATCCTCGCTTTACTGAATCAATAAAAGACGGGCGAGCTCGGGATGTTAATTCATTGAGAATATCTGATTCAACTTCATAACCATTTTCTTTTGCAAGATTTATAAAATAAAATGCTTTTTCCCAGTTTCGTGGGACGATCAGATTATCTGTATATAAAATTCCTGTTACATATTGTGCCTGGGGCATTCCTTTTGAGGCTGCAGTTTTAAAGTATTTAAATGCTTCAAATGGATTCCACTCAACGCCCCAACCATTAATTAGCATAATTCCATAATTATATGCAGCAGCACTCAAATTCTGATCAGCTGCTTTTTTAATCCATTTTATTGCCTGAACAGTATCTGCAGCCATTCCTTCACCAAGCAGCAAACGAAGTCCTAATTCGTGTTGGGCAAGTGCATCACCTGCATTTGCTTCCTGAAGCAATTTAAATTGTTGAAGTAATTGATATGACAAATCAGGTCGGTAAAAATACGGATTGTTTTTTAAGGGTCTGTTTCTCTTAAATGCCAGACTTTGAGTCGTGTCTTGTGAATATAACTCAAAGGATAAAAAAGAAATTAGTAAAACAAGTAAATATTTATTTATGAATGCAGACAAAATTATTATTGCTGATGACGAAATATATTTTGTTATTGTATGCAAATTTATGATTTTTAATTTGAATAATTGATGAAAAATGCAGGTAAAAAAATTGTTATGATATTCAGTAAAATAAAATTCGCTTTAATTTCAGTTTTAATATTGATTGTTTCTGTAATAGCAATTAATCAGCTGACACCAGATTATCATCCTGATGGTGGATTAAAACTAAAATTGGGCAAAAATGAAATCTTAAGGGAAAGTGAAAAGATCATTGAAAAAATAAAACCAGAATTAAAAAATGAGAATAGAGAAGTTTCATTTGAATCGAATCCAGCGATTTTAAGATGGTTGCGATACACAAATCGTATAAATATTGCTAATCAAAAAATTCGTGAGCAAAAATTATCCTATTATTGGTCAATAAAAGTTCTCTCTGTAAATGATACAAATGTAATGATAAGCTCTGATCAGCGAAAAAATGTTGAAGCAAGTACGGTACTTGAACTTAAATTATCACAGGATGGGAAATTATCCGGTCTATCAGAATCATTTAATGAAACAATAATAACAGATTATTTTAATCAGGATTCTGCAAGAACTTTTGCTGAAAATTTTATTCACACCTTAACGAATTTTATAAAGTTTACAAATGATTCTAACAAAATTACTACAGATAACCACTTGTTTTCTTTAGATAGAATTGAGTTAATTCAGAAACTTAACAGAAAGGATTACAACCTTACCTGGAAAGGATATGACGAAACCGGGCAATTATTATATCTTAAAGCAAGTATAATAGGAAACAGATTTAAAAGTTTTGATTTTGTTATTCCCATCCCTGAAGAATATACGAAAGCGGAATCCGATGTTTATGAACTTGTCACTACACTGTTCATATTTCTTTTTGTTCTTGTAATGGTGATTTCAGTCGGACTAAAAAGAATAAGAGCTTATGAAATTGGTTATAAGAATGCTTTGATTTTTGCAGCAATATATGTGATGTTTTTTGCGCTCACACAAATTTTAGAAATTAGCTTCAACATACAGTGGAATGTGTTAGTTGGTCTTGTGATAGCAGGAATTTTTATTTTTCTTGCGTCAGTTGCAATGTGGGCTGTAGGAGAAACTTATCTTAGAGAGCTGTGGAATGACAAATTTGCTTCAATTGATTTAATAAGACATAAATATTTTACACACAGTCTGATTGGGAAATCATTAGTAGTTTCTATTACAACAGGATTCCTTTTGGCAGCGATATTTCTAGCGTTAGTAAAATTTGAGTCTGAATATTTTTATTTGAACTTCACATCTAAAGCATTCAGGTCTCTAAACCAATTTGATTCAGATTTCCCATTAATTTATTTATTCTCAGGCAGTGTTAGTACTTATACTTTACTAATTGTGCCCTTAATCTTTTTCATATCGGGTTCTGTTAAAAAGTTTTTTAATGACAAGGTTTTATTTATAACAATCAACTCAGTTTTATTCGCCTTACTGATTTATCTATATATTGAACCTGTTTATGCCAGTTTAATTACCGGTTTAGCAATTGGAATCATTCTCTCAATCGTGATATATGAATATGATTTACTTGCAGCAAGTTTATCATTTATTCTTTTTAATTTTTATCTGCGGGCAGTTGATTTTAGTTTTGTTGGAGACGAATCGTTTGCGATAAAATGGTTACTAACATTGCTCGTTTCAGCAATCGTATTAGTTTTGGGCTTCATTCTAATCTTCACAAAGGATAAAAAGGTAGATATAAGTTCTTTAGCTCCGAAATTTCTTGAGAATATTACTGAACGACAGAGATTGAAAAAAGAACTGGAAGTTGCCAGAATTGTTCAAATGAGTTTCTTGCCGAAAAAGGATCCCACAATTCCTGGTATTCAGATAGCTTCTGTATGCATTCCGGCATTTGAGGTAGGTGGTGATTATTATGATTTCATAAAGCTTGGTGAAAATAAAATCGGAATTATAATAGGAGATGTCTCAGGGAAAGGTACTCAGGCAGCATTTTATATGACTCTTGCAAAAGGTTTTATTAAAGCAATTGCAAAAGATTCTGATTCACCGGCTGAGATTCTTTCAAAGATGAACGAGCTGTTTTATGAAAATGTTGAACGTGGCAGATTTATTAGTATGATTTATGCAATTATTGATGTAGAAAGAAGAATAATGAAAATTGCCAGAGCAGGACACAATCCTGTTTTAATAAATCAACACTCAGGAAAATTAAATTTTATTACTCCCAAAGGATTAGCACTTGGACTTGAAAAAGGTATTTTATTCAGACAGGTAATTACAGAAGAAACCATTCACCTTGAAAAAGGAAATACATTCGTGTTTTATACTGATGGATTTACTGAAGCAGTAAATAACAAAGGTGAAGAATTTGGATTAGAGAGAATTCAACAGCTATTAGAAATATATTCTTATGAATCTTCTGATAAATTGCTTGAAATACTTTTATCCGAAGTAAGAAAATTCATCGGAAAAACTCATCAATATGATGATATGACAATGGTAATAGTTAAAGTTACATCATAACTTCTGAATTTTAATTGATAATCATACTCAGTTAATCTATATTTGAAAGCAAAAAAAATCAGAATGTCACCACGAAAAAAAGTTAAATTTATATTTGTCACTGGCGGAGTCGTTTCCTCACTTGGAAAGGGAATTACTGCCTCTTCACTTGGCCTTCTATTAAAACAACGCGGATTCAGAGTTACAATACAAAAGTTTGATCCATATATCAATGTAGATCCTGGAACCATGAGCCCTTTTCAGCACGGTGAAGTGTATGTAACAGATGATGGCGCTGAGACTGATTTGGATTTAGGCCATTATGAAAGATTTCTTGATGTGAGTATGACTCGTGCTAACAATACTACAACGGGACAGGTTTATAACGAAGTTATAACGAAAGAAAGAAGAGGAGATTTTCTTGGAGCAACAGTTCAGGTAATTCCTCACATTACTGATGAGATAAAACAACGAATGCTCAAGTTAAGTGAACTTGGAGATTATGATATAATAATCACTGAAATTGGCGGTACTGTTGGTGATATTGAATCACTTCCTTTCATTGAAGCAATGCGTCAGTTAATGCTTCAGTTTGGCAGGGCCAACACGATGAGTATTCATGTTACTTTAGTCCCTTATATTGCCTCTGCCGGAGAAGTAAAAACAAAACCGACTCAGCATAGTGTCAAAAATTTGCTAGAACTAGGAATTCAACCTGATGTGTTGATTTGTCGTTCAGAGAAAAAATTATCAAAAGAAATAAGAGAGAAAATCGCTCTCTTTTGTAACATTAATTCCAATGCTGTTATCTCTGCTTACGATTGTTCTTCAATTTATGAAGTACCCTTAGTTCTCTATAAAGAGAAATTTGATCAGATTGTAATGAACAGATTACACCTTCCTGACAGAAAAATTAAACTTGATGAATGGGAAAATTTTGTTGAGAGTATTAAAAATCCGGATGAGAAGGTTGAAATTGCATTGGTAGGAAAATACACCGAACATCTTGATGCTTATAAGAGTATTATGGAGTCATTTGTTCATGCTGGTGCCGAGAATAATTGTAAGGTTGTGGTTAAACCAATCAGTGCTGAACAGGTTGAAACCGAAGAGCCGGAAAAGTTATTTGCAAATGTAAGTGGAATTCTTGTTCCAGGTGGTTTTGGTGAAAGAGGAATTGAAGGAAAAATAAAAACTGTACAATATGCCAGAGAAAATAATATTCCTTTCTTTGGAATTTGTCTTGGACTTCAATGTGCTGTGATTGAATTTGCCAGAAATGTCTGTGGTATTAAAAACGCTCACAGTTCTGAATTTAAGAATACAAAATATGCTGTTATAGATTTAATGCCTGATCAGAAGAACATAAAAAATATGGGCGCTACTATGAGACTTGGAGCTTATCCTTGTGTGGTTAAAGAAAAAACAAATGCTTTCGAAGCATATAAAACTACTTACATATCCGAGCGTCACCGGCATCGTTATGAAGTAAATAATAAATTCAGATCAGTACTTGCTGAACATGGAATGATATTCAGTGGTCTTTCACCTGATAAGGAATTAGTTGAAATAATTGAATTATCAAATCATCCCTGGTTTCTTGCATGTCAGTTCCATCCCGAATTAAAATCCAGAGCGACTAACGCTCATCCTTTATTCAGAGAATTTGTTAAAGCTTCTTTGAATTTTTCAAAAGCTAAGAAATCAGATAATAATCATTCATGAGAAATCTTTTAATTATTTTTATTTTAATTTCTTCTTCAGTATTGTTTTCTCAAAGTGCAGATAAACAAATTCAGTCGGCAGTAAGTAAAATTTATAATTTTAATTTTGCTAAAGCCTCAAAAGAATTGGATGAATTTTCTCTGAATTATAGAAATGACCCGAGAGGTTATTATTATAAATCTTTAATGCATAACTGGTTTTTTCTCGGAACTTTAAACGAGGCTTATAAGGACAGTTTCAGATTGTATGCTGATAAAGCGATTTCAGTTTTGGATAATCTTGATGATAGAAAAGATTCAGAGAAGATTAAAAAATTATTCTGGTTAGGGATGATTGATTACAATAATTCAGTGAGTGCAGCAAGAGATAACGACTTTGCCGGTGCGTTGGTTTCAGTGAACAATATGAGAAAAAGATTAAATGAAGTTATTAATCTGGATAATGATTTTTATGATGCATATCTTGGAATTGGATTGTCAAATTTTGCATTTGCAGAAGTTCCTGCAGCGCTAAAATGGGCTGCAAATCTTGTTGGTTTTGAATCGGATAAAGAACTCGGACTAATTTATGTCCAGTTAGTTGCAGAAAAAGGAAAGATTCTTAAGACAGATGCACAATTTTATCTCTCACAAATTTATTCCCGAACAATCATTGATTATGTAGAGGCAGAAAAAATTCTATCGGGATTGGTAAAAGCTTATCCTAAAAATCTTTTGTTCAATTACTCTTACGCTTTAGTTAAATATGAACTTAATGATTTAAAAGTTGCTGAGAAGTATTCAAGAAATGTTATCTCGTCGAAAGAATCGTTATTCCCGTTTATAAAATCTATGTCACATCTTCTGCTTGGAAATATTCTCTTTGCAAAAGAACAATTTGATTCAGCTATAGTTCATTATAATTTATTCAGAGAGATGCGAATTAATAATGATTATCTTGGTTTTGCAAATCTGCGAACAGGAATTTGTTTTGAATTAATGGGCAACAGAAAACAGGCAATAAAGTTTTACGATAAATCGGATGAAGGAAATAAAGATATTGATGAAGATATTTATGCAGAGAAACTTGGAAAATTGCTGAGTCAAAAACAGCTTGGTGAAGAATTGAAAGTGATTCTCGAAGTTAAAAATTTATTAAAACAGAAAAGGTATAAGGAAGCTGAAGACATTCTGAATAATATTTTAATGAATAGAGAATCTTCGTCATCTCTTAAAGCTGAAGCTTACTTATTGTTGAGTGAGATGCAATTATCCAATCGCAAATTTGAAAGTGCTTTGGAAAATGCTCAGCAATCTTTAAAACTTAATAATGATAAATCCGCTGAAATTACTGCAAATGGATATTATATATCAGCTGTTTCACTATTCACCTTGAACAGATTATCAGAAGCAATTTCATACCTTAATAAGATTGATAATCTGGGAGATTTTGAATTTCAAACCTCGTTAAAGAACAAAGCTTACTCACTAAAAAGAAAAATCAATAAACTTTCTGATACAAATTAGAAAAGAAATTGAAATTGACCTGCTGATTGTATAATTTTCGCCTCAAATTAAGGTGAATTTTGTGTTAAGATTAGCTGTTTTTGTTTCTGGGAGAGGTTCTAACCTTAAGGCAATTTTAAATCATCCTGAACTGTCAAATCTTACTAAAATTGTTGCAGTATTCAGTGATAAAGCAGAATGTGGAGCTTTCGAAATTGCAAAAAGTTACTCAATTGAAACCATAGCTATCGGTAAAGGCGAAAACAAGATTGAACAAAAGGATTTATTAGAAGTTCTTACAAAATTTAATTTAGATTTGATCGTTTTAGCTGGTTACCTGAAATTAATTCCGATTGAAGTTGTCAGACATTTTGAAAACCGGATTATAAATATTCATCCTGCACTTCTTCCATCATTCGGTGGGAAAGGAATGTATGGTATGAATGTTCATAATGCTGTTTTCAGTTCGTCTGCAAAAGTCAGTGGTGCAACTGTTCATTTTGTTGATGCTGAATACGATAGAGGAAAAATAATTGCTCAAAGATGTGTTGATATTTCAGATGTTAAATCTCCTGAAGAGATTGCAGAAAGAGTTCTGAAAATCGAGCATCAGTTGTTACCAGATGTAATTAAAGCATTTGCGGAGAATAGAATTCAAATAGAAGATAACAGAGTAGTAATAAAATCTTAGGTTTTACAAAATTGAAAAAGTATGCTCTAATAAGTGTTTCGGATAAAACAGGTATTGTTGATTTCGCTAAATCACTTTTGAAATTTAATTATGAAATATTAGCGACAGGAAATACTGCCAGGCTTTTAGGTCAGAATCAGATTCCTGTAACTGAAGTCAGTGATTTTACCGGTTTCCCGGAAATATTTGAAGGAAGAGTAAAAACTTTACATCCCAAAATTTTTGGTGGAATTCTTTTCCGAAGAGATAATCCTGAAGATAATATACAGGCAGAAGCCAATTCTATTCTTCCGATTGATATTGTTTGTGTAAATCTTTATCCGTTTGTTAAGACAGTTCAAAAGGAAAATGTTCAGCTTGAAGAAGTAATTGAAAATATTGACATTGGTGGTCCAAGTTTGGTACGTGCTGCTGCTAAGAATTATCAATATGTTTCGATACTTACTAATCCCGAACAATATTCTGAATTTATCTCCGAACTCGAATCAGGACATATTTCTCAGAGTACCCGTGAAAAGCTTGCCGTTGCAGCTTTTTCTTATACCTCAAATTATGATACGCACATTTCTAACTACCTTGAGCAAAAATTTGAATTACCGAACTCCCATTTGAGAATTAATGAAAAGTTAAAGCAGAAACTACGCTATGGTGAAAATCCTCATCAGGCAGCTGAGATTTTTGGAAACTTCGATAAATACTTTGAAGTTTTTCATGGTAAAGAAATTTCATATAACAATATTCTGGACCTGGTGGCTGCAGTTGAGTTGAGTGAAGAGCTTGGAGACAATGCCTGTACAATAATCAAACATAATAATGCTGCTGGAGCAGCAATTGGTTCCTTTCCGCTCGATGCATATCTAAAAGCATTAAAATGTGATCCGGTTTCTGCTTTCGGTGGTATAGTTTCATTCAACAATGAAATTGATGTTAAAACAGCAGAGAAGCTCAATGAAATATTTCTTGAAATTATTTGTGCTCCTTCGTTTAGTGAAGAAGCTTTAACTATTCTTAAAAAGAAAAAAGACAGAAGACTAGTCAAGAAATTAAAAAATATTTCTGAAGCCGGAAGAACAGTTAGAAGTATTCCGGGAGGATTTCTTGTTCAGGATAAGGACTTGTTAACATTAGATTCGAACAATCTTAAAGTTGTGACAAACAGGAAGCCTACCGAAAAGGAACTTGAAGATTTGACTTTTGCCTGGATTGTTGCTAAACATACGAAGTCAAATGCAATAGTTTTTGCAAAAGATAAAGCAACACTTGGAGTTGGAGCTGGTCAAATGTCAAGGATTGATTCTGCTAAGATTGCTTTTATGAAAGCCAAAGAACACGGACTTGATTTAGCAAATTCTGTTACTGCATCGGATGCATTCTTTCCTTTTGCTGATGGATTGCTGGAAATCATCAAATGTGGAGCGACAGCAGTTATACAACCTGGTGGCTCTGTCAGAGATCAGGAAGTAATTGATGCTGCAAATCAAAATAATATAACAATGGTATTTACCGGTATAAGACACTTTAAACACTAAGAGGAATTATGGGACTATTTGATTTTTTTTCAAATGATATAGCAATTGATTTAGGAACAGCTAATACTCTTATTTATGTAAAGGGTAAAGGGATTGTTCTTAATGAACCTTCTATAGTTGCTTTTGATAAAAATACAAAACGGATCATTGCTCTCGGAAATAAAGCAAAAGAAATGCAGGGAAGAGAACATAAAGAAATTAAAGTGACAAGACCAATGCGTGATGGTGTAATTGCTGATTTCGAAATTGCAGAGGGAATGATTAGAGCATTTATAAAAAAGGTAAGAGGTTCAGGTGCAATGGGAAGCCGGAGAGTCGTTGTTGCAGTTCCAAGTGGAGTTACTGAAGTTGAAAAGAGAGCCGTAAGAGATTCAGCTGAACACGCCGGTGCAAAAGAAGTTCATCTCATTGCTGAACCAATGGCTGCTGCAATAGGTATTGGTATCGATGTCGAAGCTCCTGTCGGAAATATGATAATTGATATTGGCGGCGGAACAACTGAAATAGCAGTAATTGCTCTATCGGGAATTGTTAATGAAGAATCAATCAGGATTGCCGGTGACGAAATGAATTACGCAATTATGCAATTCTTCAAAAAGAATCATAATATTCTTATTGGTGAAAGAACTGCAGAAGCGATTAAATGTGAAGTTGGCTCTGCTGTTCCGTTAAAGGAAGAAATAACTATTCAGGTTAAAGGAAGAGACTTAGTTGGTGGTGTCCCAAAAACAACTGAAGTAAGCTCTGTCGAAATCCGTGAAGCTCTGAATGAAGCCGTTACTCAGATTGTTGATGCCGTAAGACAAACGCTTGAAAGAACTCCACCAGAACTTTCAGCAGATATTTTAGACAGAGGTGTTATGCTTACTGGTGGCGGAGCTTTGTTAAAAGGCTTGGATGAAAGGATCAGAATGGAAACAAATTTACCGGTTCATGTTGCTGAAGATCCGTTAACTGCAGTAGCAAGAGGAGCAGGTAAAGTAATCGAAAATATGAATCAGTATTCGAAAGTTCTTATTCGTAACAGAAGATATTAATGTTAAGATTTCTAAATTCGGTTTGGTATAATTTTAAAGAATATATAATTCTCACAGTACTTGTTCTTCTAAGTCTTTTTATCATTTCTCAAAATCGTTCTCCTGCAGTTCAGAGAGTCAGAGCAATTGCTTTTGGAACATTTGCCTCTGTTACTTCTGTTGTCTCAGATGTTTTTAATATAAAGAATCTGAAAAAAGAAAATGAACAACTGAGAGAAACCAATGCAAAGTTAATGCTTCAGCTCAGTAAGCTTCGTGAAGCAGCAATTATAAATGAAGAACTCAAAGGACTCTTAGCATTAAAAGATACTTCCGGATATCCGCTGATTTCAGCAAGCATAGTTTCAAAATCGATGTCAAGAGTTCAGGGAACTATTACTCTAAATGTAGGAAAATCAGATTCTGTAAAAGTTGGAATGCCTGTAATTACAGATAAAGGATTAGTTGGAATTATCTATTCTGTTTCAGACAATTATTCTATTGCGAGGACATTGCAAAATGTAGATTTGAAATTAACAGTAAAAGATGAAAGAACAAGAGAAAATGGTTTGATGAAATGGAATGGAGATAATCTGGTTATCGTTAATGTCCCTAAAACTTATCAAATCAAAAAAGGAGATCGAATAATAACTTCTGAACTTAGTTCCCTTGTTCCTTTTCCGATTCCAATCGGTGTGGCTGCCGGAAGTAATAATGTTGAAACCGGAATTTTTAATGAAATAAAGGTTATCCCTTTTGTTGATTTCGATGAAGTTGAAAATGTTTTTGTAATGAAAACTGTTGCAAGTAAAGAGATTGATAATCTTGAATTAAACTTTCTTAAAAAATTTCAATGAAAATAAATTATCTCATATCAATAATAATTTTTATTCCTGTCTTAATAATTCAAACTACAGTTGTTCCACTTATTTCAATCGGACAAGTTGTACCTGATCTGATAATTATCCTGTTAGTTTATTATTCAATAACAGAAGGACAAATCTACGGAACAATCTTAGGTTTTGTTTATGGATTTTTCTTTGATCTCGTAACAGGGAGCTTACTTGGAAGCTCTATGATTGCAAAAACTGTTGCGGGATTTGTTGCAGGATATTTTTCTTCCGAAAATAAAATTGATATCTACTTGATGTTTTTCAATTTTGGTTTGATTGTTTTTCTTTCTGCACTGATTGATCAGATTATCTATTCGTTTTTCTCTGCTTTCGATATATCATCAAATATCTTTTTAATATTTTTTCAAAATGCATTTCTACCGGCTTTTTATACTGCATTATTAAGTATGATTATTATAATTTTTGTTCCGAAGAAAAGGATTTTATGAACGCAGTAAACTTTGCCTCAGTAAGCAGAAAAACAATTCTATACAGTATAATAGTACTTGTCTTTGCAATTTTTTCAGTCCGATTATTTCAAATGCAGATTATTAATCATGAAATCTATGATGAAAAATCTGCAGGCAACAGTATCAAACCTATAGAACAGATTCCACTTCGTGGAGTCTTTTATGATAGAAATATGAATGTTCTGGTTGATAATATTCCTGCTTACACGCTAAGGATCACACCTGCTGATTATGATACGAGCTTAAACAAAGTTCTTGACAAAGTTCTGGGAGTTAATCCGGGATATGTTGCAAGTATCCTCAAAAGAAATCAGATTTATTCAAAGTACATTCCTGTTAGAATAAGAAGAGGAATTGATTTTCAAATAGTATCATGGTTAGAAGAAAATTCAGAATTTTTACCAGGTGTCGATTATATAGTTGAAATGCAACGAGGTTATCCTTATGGAGTTATGGGTTCACATCTTTTTGGATATACCAAAGAAATTTCTTCGCAGCAATTAGAAAAAGAAAAAGATTATTATCGTCCCGGCGATTATGTTGGTCATAATGGAATTGAAAAACAATATGAAAAAGATTTACGGGGTGAAAAAGGGTTTCATTATGTTCTCGTTGATTCAAGAAGAAGAGAAATAGGTAGATACAAAGATGGCGCAAAAGATAAAGAATCAATTAAAGGGCGGGATTTAATCTTGTCTATTGACGGTGATGTCCAGAAAGTAGCAGAAGAAGAATTTAAAGGTAAGCGAGGTGCAGTGGTAGCAATTGAGCCGTCCACAGGTGAAATTCTAGCATTAGTCAGTGCACCTGAATATGATTTAAACCAATTTTCTTATATCACCTCAAAAGATTTTTTGCAGGAACTTTATTCTGATCCTGACAAACCATTATTTAATCGTGCAACTATGTCGTTAAAACCACCAGGCTCAACATTCAAAGTGCTTGCTGCAATTGCTGCTCTCGATTTAGGTCTGATAGATGTAAATACAACAATTTATTGTGGTGGTGGATTTACTTTCGGTAGATTTTTTAAATGTCATGGCTCACATGGTTCAGTTAATGTAATTCACGCTATTGAAAAATCATGTAATACTTTTTTCTATAATCTCATTTATAAAATTGGTCTGGAAAAATGGAAAGAGTATGCAACTAAATTTGGGTTTAACCATAAAACAGGAATTGATATTGGTGAAGAGGCAGCAGGATTTATTCCAGACGAATCTTATTATAAAAAACTTTATGGAGAAAACTGGCCAAGAAGTATTATGGCAAGCCTGGGAATTGGTCAAGGTGAGGTAAGTGTAACTCCATTGCAACTTGCAAAATATGTGGCATTGATTGCGAACGATGGGAAATCTTACGCACCACATATTGTTAAAGGTTACCTTGACAACCGAACAGGTGAAATAGTTCCATTCAGATTTGATGAGATTAATTTGAAAATTAAAAAAGAAGTTTTTGACATTGTTAAACAGGGAATGTTTTTAGTTGTACAAGGTTCAGGAACAGCTACTCACTTGAGGAATCCTGATTATAATATTTCAGGTAAAACAGGAACTGCACAAAATCCTCATGGAAAAGACCACGCATTTTTTATAGGCTTTGCACCATCTGAAAATCCAAAAATTGCAGTTGCAGTTGTAGTAGAAAACATTGGATTCGGGGGTACTCACGCTGCACCAATTGCTAAAAAGATGATGGATGCTTATTTGTTAAAAGATAAATTGAAAAATCAAAAACAAAAGGTTGAACAACCTGTAATTGCCGGAGCTCAGATTGAGGATTGATTATAAAATTTCGGATAAGTTTGACTTTAAAATCTTTATTCCTGTTGTGCTATTATCATTGATTGGGCTTGCTGCTGTTTACAGCTCAACTCTGAATAATCCTCAGGCAACAGATAATTTCGAACGGCAATTACTTTTTACAATAGTTGCATATATTGTATTTTTTATTACTTATGCATTACCAACAAATACCTTCAGACTCATAGCAATTCCATCATACTTTTTTGGACTGCTGTTACTTGTTGTTGTGCTTGTAGCAGGCAAAAGAGTTTCAGGTGCAAAAAGCTGGTTAGCATTTGGTTCAATAGGATTTCAACCGTCGGAGTTTGCCAAGATTGCAACAATACTCCTACTCGCTTACTTTCTTACCAGACTGAATAATAATATTGATTCTTTTAAGGATATTTTAATTTCACTTGCAATTGGATTTATTCCGGTTGGGCTAATAATGCTTGAACCAGATATGGGTACTTCGTTCATTTTCATTTCGTTCATATTGATAATTTTATTCTGGAAGGGAATTAGTTTACTTGGATTGTTTGTCGTTTTATCTCCGGGATTTGTTGCCATAGCTTCTCTGTTTGGTTCGGTTCCATTTATTGCTTCATTGGTAGTTGTATTAGTAGTTCTCTTTTTCTTTAAGAGAGACTTATTTTTTAATGGCTCTGTCTTTGCGATTAACCTGGCTGCCGGATTCTTTACTGATAATCTTTATAATGCTTTAAGTCCACATCAGCAGGCAAGAATAAAATCGTTTATCGATCCAATGAGTGACCCTTTAGGTTCTGGTTATAATTCAATTCAGGCAATGGTTGCAATCGGAAGTGGTGGATTATTCGGGAAAGGATATTTACAGGGTAATCAGACACAATTGCAATATATTCCTGAGCAATGGACTGATTTCATTTATTGTGCAATTGGTGAAGAGTTTGGATTTATTGGTGCGATGTTAGTTCTATCTATGTTTTTAATAATTTTTGTTCGATTATTGAATATAGCATCAACAACTAAAGATGAATTTCTGAGCATAGTAATTATTGGAATATTTGGTGTATATTTTACACATTTCCTGATAAATGTCGGTATGGTTATAGGAATTTTACCAATCATTGGTGTTCCGCTTCCGTTCGTTAGCTACGGAGGAAGTTCAATGCTTTTGAATATGTTTATGCTTGGAGTTGTATTAAATATTTTTAGAACAAGAAAAAATTACGCCTGAAACATGAAGGCATTAGAAAAATTATTAATCAAAAATGAAGAACTGAAATTCGTATGTGTGGGATTAGATACTGATATTAATAAAATTCCAAAACATTTATTGACAAAAGAAAATCCAATCCTTGAATTCAATAGAAAAATCATTGAAGCTACTGAACAATATGCTGCTGCATATAAAATAAACTTTGCTTTCTATGAAGCACTTGGTAAAAAAGGTTTTGAGATAATAGAAGAATCATTAAAAATGATTCCCGGTAATATTATTACAATTGCAGATGCAAAACGAGGAGATATAGGCAATACTTCTGAAATGTATGCAAAGTCAGTATATGAACACTTTGGTTTTGATTCCATTACACTTCATCCTTATATGGGAAAGGATTCTCTCCAACCATTTCTTAACTACTCAGACAAATTAAATTTCATCCTTACCCTGACTTCAAATCCAGGCTCATCTGATTTTGAAAAACAAATTCTACTGGATGGCTCTTTTCTTTATCAGAAAATTATTGATTCAGTTTCCAGGTGGAACAAAGAAAAAAACTGTGGAATAGTTTTCGGTGCAACTAATACTGAAGAACTTCAATCAAATATCAATTCATTTGCTGATTTAAGTGTACTTCTCCCTGGAGTCGGTGCACAAGGTGGAAGTTTTGAAGATGTATTAGAAGTCTTCTTTAATAATAAAAGAAAAAATTTTATTGTTAACATCAGCAGGGGAATAATTTATCTTTCAAGTGAGGATGATTTTTATTTTCGGGCAGAACAGGAAATAAGAAAATTAAATGAAATAGCTAAAAGAATTTTCAGCGCAAAAGATTACTGATTGATAAATAAATTTCCATTATTTTTGAATTGAAATTTATCCAAGCTTTATTCAAGCGAGGTTCCCGTGAAAAAATATTCCCGAATTCCCGAGCAACTGATTTATAAGATCTGGGAAGAAAAACAGTTCAGTGAAGTTCTGAAAACTTCCGATGGAACTGAGATCGAAATTTTGGATCCCGGTTCAAGAAATAACGATAAAGCCGGGCCGGATTTTCATAATGCGAGAGTCAGAATAGGGAATATTACCTTCACTGGTGATATAGAGATAGACACTTTTCATTCAGATTGGCGTGCTCATGGTCATCATCTCAATCAACGATATAATAAAACCATCCTACACATAATCATCGCAGATAATCAAACTTCCGGATATGTTGTAACGCAAAGCGGGAGACATGTTCCGACTTTAAATCTAAGCAAGTATCTATCTCAACCCTTGAGGCAGACAATTCTTACGGAAATTTCTAAAATCGGAGAAGATGAAATAAAAATGCCTTGCAGTGAAGTAATTGATGAAGCGACAGAAGAAATAAAATTAAAATTTATAAAGGAACTTGGTTTAGCAAGATACAGAAAAAAATGTGATAGATTCCTTGCAAGATTAAAAGAATTAATCGTTCTTCAGGAAGTAAATGTTAGTGAACCAAAAATAAATCATGATTTTCATAAAGTAATTGATGAAAGAACATTTAAAACCAGTGATTTTGAAAATGCGGAAATCTGGCAACAACTTCTTTATGAAGAAATTTTCGAAGCACTCGGTTATTCGAAAAATAAAGATATTATGATGAAGCTCAGTCACGCAGTGGATATAAACTTTTTCAGAAAAATTCCTGCTGAAAATTTTATTCCACTTGCGGAAAGTGCTCTATTCTTCATAAGTGGACTGATGCCTGAGGCAAGTAAACTTGAGGATGAAACTACTTCAGAATATATCAGAGATCTCTATGAGAATTGGGAGAAAATTAAATCCAATTATGATGGTATTTTGTTAAATAAATCTAACTGGCATTTTTTCAAATTAAGACCTCAGAATTTCCCTACTGTAAGACTTGCTGCTGGTGCAAGATTATTGGACAGAATAATCAATAAAAATTTATTCAGCAGGATTATTAGTGCAGTAACAAGCATTCAAAATAATTATAAATTAATTTCAAAACTCAGAGACCTGCTTATAGTTAAAGGAGAAGGTTACTGGTCTAAACATTATAACTTTAATAAAGAAGTCCGAACCGATATAAAATATTTTATTGGGCTTGGCAGGGCTGATGAAACTATTGTAAATATAATTCTACCAATCCTGACTGTTTATTTTGAAATTTTTGATAAAAGGAAATTAGCAGAAAAAGTTCTTTCACTCTACATTCACTTTTCACAGAAAGAAAGTAATCATTTGGTTGATGAAGTTAGTGAAGTTCTTAATGTTTCTGAGCATAAGTTGAGAAGTGTTTATTATCAGGGGATGATTGAGTTGTTCAGAAATTATTGTATAAAACAAAATTGTCTTGAATGTGAAATAGGAAAAAAAGTATTTGCAAACTGAGTTAATTACTCTGAGTTAACTTTTTAATATCATCTCTTAATTTGGCAGCTCTTTCATACTCTTCTTTTTCAAGCGCTTCTCTTAGTTTTTCCTGAAGTGCAGCAATTTGAGCTTCTTTGGATTTTGGTTTGCTTTCTACTTGTCGTTGTTCATCATCTTCTTCAAAAGTTTCTGAGATTTCCTGCTCGGTTTCATCTGAAGGAATGAAAGATGCTGCTTCCATCACAGACTCGGCCACATAAATCGGAGCATCAGTTCTTACAGCTAAAGCCATTGCATCACTAGGTCTTGCATCAATTTCATTTGTCAAACCACTAACATCGAGAACAATCTTGGCATAAAAAGTATTCTCCCGCAGTTCGTTAATAATAATTTCAACCACAGTGCCACCGAGATTATCAATTACGCTTTTAAGAAGATCGTGTGTTAAAGGTCTTGGTGGTTTAATACCTTCCATTTCCAAAGCTATTGCCTGGGCTTCAAATTGTCCGATAATAATTGGAAGACGACGGTTTCCATCAATTTCCTTTAAGAGTATTGCATAAGCACCGCCTGTTGCAGGACTCGATGATAAACCAACTATTTCACACTGAACTTTATCCAAATTATAACTCACTATGATTTTAATTTTTTAATTTCTTCAGTTAATGCAGGAAGAATTTCAAAAACATCGCCAGCAATTCCATAGTCAGCAACATTGAATATCGGGGCATCTTTGTCTTTGTTTATAGCAACAATATATTTTGAGGAAGACATTCCAGCCAAATGTTGAATAGCCCCTGAAATTCCGCAAGCAATGTAAAGAGATGGAGAAACAGTTTTACCAGTTTGTCCAACCTGTTCACGATGTGGTCTCCAACCAGCATCAACGACAGCTCTGGAAGCACCAACAGCTGCACCAAGGACTTCAGCTAGTTCTTCGATCAAATGAAAATTCTCAGGACCTTTCATTCCTCTTCCACCGGAAACTATTATATCAGCTTCTGCAACATCAAGCTTTCCTTCGGATTTCTTAAATGATGTTACTTTCGATTTTAGATTTGGATTTTCAATTTGTTTTTCTTCAATCAGCGCAGAAGTTGAATCTACTAACTGAGGTTTGAATACATTAGGTCTGATTGTAAAGATTTTAACATCGCTTGTCAATTTAACATCAATCAATGCTTTGCCAGCGTAAACGGGTCTTGTAGCAATTATCTGATTATCTTTCACTTCAATTTTCATGCAGTCCATAACAATCCCTGAGTTCAGCTTTACAGCTACTCTTGGAGCCAGATCAACTCCCATTGCTGTATTTGGGAATACAAGAATTTTAGTTCCGCTTTCTTTTGCATAAGCTGAAATTGCATCTGAATAAGCTGAAGGAGAATAGTCAGTAAGAAGTTGATTCTTAAGATGAATTACTTTACCAATTCCATACTTAGATAAATCATTCAAATTGCTGATTTCATTCCCAACTACTAATGCTTCTGCTTCCATCCCGAGTTGATTTGCCAAACTTCTTGCTAGTGACGCAGCTTCGAATGAAACTTTCTTAAGCTTTCCTTCTCTTTGTTCTAAAATTGCTAAAATTTTTTCTGCCATGATTTTTCCTATATTACTTTTGCTTCTTCTCTTAATAATCTAACCAATTCTGGCACAGCAGATTTATCTGTCCCGAGAATTCTTCCTGGTTGTTTTGATGGAGGAAGATGCATATCAAGGATTTCAGTAAATCCTTTAAAGTCAGTTGCTGGTTTTTCATTAATTACTTTTTTCTTAGCAGCCATAATCCCTTTCAATGATGCATAGCGTGGTTCATTCAATCCTTTTTGTGTCGTAATAACCGCAGGAAGTTCTGTCTCAACTACTTCGCGTCCACCTTCGATTTCTCTTTCTGCAATAATTTTATTCCCATCAAGTTTAAAATCTACTACAACAGAAACACAATTATAACCAAGCATTTCAGAAACAAGTTGGCCTGTAATCCCGCTGTCAAAATCAACGGATTGTTTACCACAAAATACAAGTTCACAGCCGAGAGATTTTATTTCTTCCGAAAGAGCTTTTGCTATACTGAATGAGTCCTTGTGATCTGAATTTTTAAGTAAAATTGCTTCATCTGCACCCATTGCCAACGCTTTACGAAGAGTTTCTTTGACTGAGTCATCACCAACAGAAATCACATACACAATTGAATCGCCACCAATTTTTTCTTTTGTTCTAAGTGCTTCTTCAATTGCAAATTCATCATAAGGATTTATAATAAAAGTAACACCTGTCGGATCAATTGATTTATGGTCTGAAGCTATTTTTATTCTTGTAGCAGTGTCCGGAACCTGACTGATACATACTGCTATTTTCATTTTTCCTCCTTCAAAATCTGAAATTTTTGTGTCAAAAAATAACTATGCACTTCTATAAATGCAATTCAGATGAATGGAAATTGGAGGAACAAGTTCGTTGCTATTGTGAAAAGGATGATTTAGTATATTCTTGAAAGTAATGTATGAATGAATTAAGTTTAATAAAAATTTACAAAAGAAATTCTCAAACAACCATTACAGATGAAGGAAAAATGAGAAAATTATTTTGCTATCTTTTTGCATCAATGATTTTCATTTCCTGCACAGATCAGGAATCAATAATTGAAGTGGAAAGAAATAAACTAATGGCGGAAATTTATATTAGCCCACACACTCCGAATGTAAGTATGGAATTTAGTGGTTCAATAATTGGCGAAAGTTTTTTTGATATTAACTATGTAAAGATTAATGATCAGGAAGTGAATTATGAAACTTATCAGGATATAGGTTATTCCCGAAGATCAGCTCTGACTTTCTTTTGGACACCTTTTAATAATTATTTACCTTTTTCAAAGTCAGGGAAAATTGAAATAGCTACTTCAATCGGAAAACTGTATGGTTTTTACAAAATACCTGATACTCTTAGTTATGTCCGATATAATTTTGAAATTGGTGATACACTCAGAAACGGTGACAAACTTGAAATCGACATTGACAATGATGCTGATTACTATGTCCTGAGTTATTTGATTGAAAACAGAAATATCGGCGATTCAAACTATTTCAGCATTCCCGGTATAATTGTTTCAAAAGATAAACACATTACTATTGATCAAAATATATTAAACAGATCAGGTCATATATGGATAACTGATATTCAAAGTGTTATTGGTCCTGATATTTTTGCTTCTTCAGTTGGGAATATGTCAGGTGATGGTGTTGGATATTTATATGGACAAGTAAGTCAAAGTATTGCTAATAAATTTTATATAAAACTAGAATAATAATTTATATCCGTAGCCAGATATTCTCTGAGATAAGTGAAATTTATATATTTGCATCAGAATATGAATAAATGATGCAAATCAGATATGCCTGAGTTACCAAATCAAAAACCTACATTAGAAGAAGATATAGATTCAATAAGCGATATTGCCAGCCGAGTTGTGCTTTATAATGATGACTGGCATACATTTGACGAAGTAATCGCTCAACTCATTAAAGCTATAAATTGTACTTATGAACAAGCACGAGCATTGTCCTTTGAAGTACATGTAAAAGGGAAAGCTATTGTTTTCAGTGGTTCAATGCCGGATTGTTTGAAAGTTTCTTCAATACTCGAAGAGATTGCACTTCACACGCAAATTATTACCTGATTAGGCGGCAGACTCAAGTTTATTTTCGCAGCTTGAGCAAGAACATTCCTCATATATTTCGTCATAACCATAATCAATTGTTAATTCTTCTCCAGCGCTAATATCCCGTGCTGCTGTTAAGATCAGATTTCCTTGTTCATCTTCATCAATAAAGCAATTACATTCGCAACTATGATTGATGAATTTTATTTTTTCAGTTTGTGAGGCATCTATATAAATATCATCATCCTTCCAGAATATATAAACATTATTTTCTTCGTTTTCTCTTCTGATACATTCAGCAGCATTAATCTCTTCACCTTCTATTATCAGAATCCTTTGACCTTTTTTAATTGGTACGACAGTAAAGATACCTTTACCATGTACTGTAGAATCTTTAACAATTATTTTCTCGTATAAGTAGTTCAACGACATAATTTCCCTGTAGATTACAAATAATATGTTTAAACAATGATGAAAAAATGCACGGCAAAGTTAAGCAAATCATTATAACTTATAAACTTTCTGACTCTTACATTTTCTTACAATTGAAAAGTAATTTGTTTTCATTTCTTAGAAATGATATTTGATGATAATAATTAGAAAAAATATTTTAGTTCCCGATTGGTATAAAATTGGTAATAATTAACAGCTATGAATTATAAATAAAAAAAGATTTTTCTTAAATAATCTTTTAATTCTAATAAAAATTTGAGATTTTAGTTAATAGAAAAATAAACTTCTTAGGAGGTTCTATGAAACACTTAGTACTACTCTTAGTTTCTTTTCTCATTTTCAATTCAAATTTATTCTCTCAAAATAATTACACTTATATCGGAACTGATCAGTGTGTTATGTGCCACAAAACAGAAAAACAGGGAAGTCAGCTAAATATTTGGAAGAACAGCAAGCATTCCAAAGCTTATGAAACTTTGAAAACTGAAAAAGCTGATCAAATTGCAAAAGAAAAAGGCTTTAAAACTAAAGCAATCGAAACCCCTGAATGTCTGAAATGCCATGCAACCGGATACAATCTGGACAAAGCCATGCTTGGGAATAAATTTAAAATTGAAGATGGCGTTCAATGCGAAACTTGTCATGGACCTGGTTCTGCTTATAAAGATATGAAAATAATGAAGGACAAAGCATTAGCGATCAAAAATGGCCTGATAGTCCACGAAGAAAAGGAAAAATTCTGTATTGGTTGTCATAATGCAGAAAGTCCGACTTATACCGGATTTGAGTTCGAAGAATATTGGAGTAAAATTAAACACGATATTCCAAAAACAAATTAAGAAAGAAAAATTTTATGAAAAAATTCCTGATCTTCTTTCTGTTTGTAGTTAGCGGAATACTTTCCGCTCAAAATATAAACGGAAGGTTTTCATCTTCCTTATACAGCTTTGAAAGATTTGATTCAGCTGATGTCTCAAAGAATCATTTACGGGCATACCAGATGCTGAATTTAAATCTTAATTATGGAGATGTTTCTATCCGTTCATATCTGAATTTTGAGAATGATTTTGCTCAGGAAATAAAGGACGATCCACGGCTCAGGTTTTACAACCTTTATCTTGAAGCAAGAAACATTCTCAACATCGGAACACTAAGATTAGGCCGTCAACCAATAATCAATAGCGTTGTTGGCGGACTAATGGATGGTGCTTCTTTATCACTCAGAAAAGGTGATTTCCAACTTAGCGGATTTTATGGTGGAAATGTACCTGCTTATCAGAAACTCGAGTTAATTGAAAACTTTTCCGATAATTATATTGCTGGTGGAAAATTATCAACAACAGTGATCAACAATCTTCGTCTTGGTGTTGGTTATGTGAATAAAAATTTCAAACCGCTCGATTACAAAGCTATTCGCCTTGACCCGGATTTGACTCCAATTGAAGTTCTGATTCAGAATAAATCAAACCAGTATCAGTTCATCCTTGGCGAAGCAGCTTATTATTTACCAGAGAAGTTTTCACTGGATATAAATTATGAATATGATTTGAACTTTAAAGAGACTTCCAAAATTGAGTTTGATGGTAGATATGAGGAAATAAAAGATCTTGGATTGAACTTCTACTATAGCTTCAGAGAACCAAAAATAAGATACAACTCAATTTTCAGTGTGTTCGATTATGGTAATACACAGGAAATCGAGATGGGTGCTGATATTCGTATCAATGAAAATTTTACAGTTATCGGTCAACTTGGAATAGTTAACTACAAAGATGATAATTCTTCCAGAGTGGGACTTGGGTTGGCTACAAGTGTTGGGACCTTTAACTATAAAAAGACATTTGGATATGCAGGTGAGATGGATGCAATTTCAGGTTACACAGCTTATACATTAGCAGACGGATTATTTACTCCGTCAGCTGGTTTTTCCTATACAACCTATAAGCTATCACCAGATGCAGAGGAAAATTCTCTTACAACAATTTTAGTTGGAATGAATTTTAGACCCTTCAGAAAACTATCATTTGATATACAAGGACAGTATATGGATAATAAAATCTATAAAGATGATTTTAGACTACTGTTCAAGTTAAATCACTGGTTTAATCTAAATCTGTAGAGAAGTTATGAATAAAATAAAATATACATATAGTCTGTTATCAATTGCAGTAGGATTGTTTTTAATCATAGCTGCATTTCAGAATGGAAAAACTGAAACTGATAATCCTAATGAAGGAAAAATTAAATTTTCGCACTCACTTCATTCTGAATTAGTTGATTGTCAAACTTGTCATGCTGCAGTTGTTGAAAGTACAAATCTGACAACTCTTCAGCTCCCGAATCACGATAATTGTTCTTCCTGCCATAGTGTTGATAATGAACAGGAATGTAAAACCTGCCATGTTAATGAAGTTTATGAACCACTTGTAAGAAAAAAATCTGATTTAATTTTTAATCATAATTTTCATCTTACAAATACAGAAATGAATTGTGAGTCCTGTCATAAAGGATTAAAGGAAGTTGATTACAGCTGGCAGGCAGCAGGTGTAAACCCTCCAATGGAAAATTGTTATTCTTGTCATAATGATAAGTCAGTTGCTTCGAATGCTTGTGAATCATGCCATATATCAACAGCTAATCTTTTACCACAGAATCATAAGGTAGCTAACTTTACAAGAAATCATAAGTTTATGGCATCTGAAGTTGATGCTAATTGTGTTATGTGTCATGATAATCAAAGCTGTAATGATTGTCATGTTGCTACGAATGTAATTACAGAAGTAAATCTTAATAATGATTTCTACCAGCCATATTATCCGAGTAACTTTACTGACGGAACCAAGCAACAGGCAATCAGAAGGGTTCATGATCTGAATTACAGATTTACTCATGGAATGGATTCGAAGGGTAAAACTGCTGAATGTCAGTCATGCCATCAAGTAGAGACATTTTGTGCAAACTGTCATGCTGCAGAGAAATCAGATTTTGCTGTTAGTGGAATCATTCCTGCAAGCCACTTAAAACCAAATTTCTTCACATTAGGTGTTGGCACAGGTGGTGGTGAGCACGCAATTCTAGCAAGAAGAGATATAGAGCGATGCACTTCATGTCATGATGTTAATGGCTCTGATCCAACTTGTATAACCTGCCATTTAGACAGTGATGGAATTAAAGGAACAAATCCTAAAACGCATGCAAGAGGGTTTATGAAAAATGAAAAGGGTGATTGGCATGATAGTGCAGGTTCGGTTTGTTATAATTGTCATACAAGCGCTTCACCTTCTTCGCAAAAAACAAATGGATTTTGTAACTATTGTCACGGGCTATAATATGAAAACAAAGCATACATACATACCGGTAATCATCTTCTCTTTATTAATCATTTCAGCTTGCAGTGATATGAGGGTTGATGTTCAACCTGCACCTGAAATTGGTGTTCATAAAGAAGGAATTACAAATCCCAGATCAGCAAATTTTCATGGTGTTTTAATTCAAAACTTAAATTGGAAATTAAGTGAGTGTCAGAATTGCCACGCTGCAGATTATAGTGGTGGAATAACCGGTGCAAGCTGTTTAAGTTGTCATACCCAACCAGCAGGTCCTGAAGCATGTAATACATGTCATGGCGATTTTAAAAATCCGACTATAATAGCACCAAATAAAGGAGCTCATTACAAGCATCTTTACACTAATACCTGTGGTAAGCAGGTACAATGTAACACCTGCCATTTAATTCCATCAGAATTTAAATCTGAGGGGCATATTGACGCTTCCAGTGGTGCTGAAATAATTTTTAGTTCTTTTGCACTCATTCAAACCAATGAAAGCAATACTCAGGATTATGATAATTCGCTTCCGTTGTTTACTCCTAATCCAGTATATAATAAAACCAATCAGACTTGCAGTAACACTTACTGCCATGGTTACTTCAAGAATGGAAACATTGAAAATGCTGTAAGTTTTACAGCAGGTTCTAATGGAGCCAAATGTGGAAGCTGTCATGGAGATGTTGCAACTGGCAATCCACTTCCAAAAACCTCAGCACAAGGTGGTACCCATCCAAATGTAACAGCCTGTAACTCTTGTCATTCGGGTGTAGTCAATTTGGTAAATGGAGTTTGGGTTATCAGTGATCCAACAAAACATATTAATGGTTTGCTCAATATTTTTGGACAGGAAAGAGAATATTAAAAAATTGGTGGTGTTAGAACAAAAGCCGTCAACAAATTTGACGGCTTTTTTATTTTAAATTAAGAATTTGAGCGGAGAGAGTGGGATTCGAACCCACGGTACCCTTTAGAGGTACACACGCTCTCCAGGCGTGCCAGTTCAACCACTCCTGCATCTCTCCGAATAAATGAACAATTTTTTCAAAAATTGCTCTCAAATATATCACATCATTTTCAGCTATCAAAAGAATCTGTTCATCAGCAAATTAAAAATATTTAACTTTGTAACAATGATTTTGGAAAGGTGCCGGAGTGGTTGAACGGGGCGGTCTCGAAAACCGTTGTCCCGGGTAACCGGGACCGAGGGTTCGAATCCCTCCCTTTCCGCAATTAAAAAGCCCCGATTCGTTTCGGGGCTTTATTTAATGAAGTGTACTACTTTAATAACATCATCTTCTTAACTGAAGAGAATTTGTTAGTCTTCAGTTCGTAGATATACAATCCGGTAGATACTTCACTAGCATTCCATTGATATCTGTATCTGCCTGCTTCCATCTTTCCGTTTATCAACTCTGCAACCTTCTCTCCCAATGCATTGTATATCGTTAACCGTACATTCTCTACATCCTCTGGCAATGAGAACTCTATCGTTGTTG